>Ga0209257_1000013_pt1 | contig 1047305 bp, 880 predicted proteins | sample AraplaCvi_mCL_r2_FD_184277 | JGI IMG/M metagenome (GOLD analysis project Ga0209257, IMG submission 184277) | Arabidopsis root microbial communities from North Carolina, USA - plate scrape MF_Cvi_mCL_r2 (SPAdes) (version 2) | ecosystem: Host-associated > Plants > Roots > Endosphere | place...
ATTCTGATGCGTAGCTTTAAATGTTACTGTAAGACTTTTTCCTCTTGCCATAACATTAAGTTACGATCTACTTTCCAAAACATACAAAAAGGGCCATCTCATTTTTTATTTATGAGACAACCCCTTTTTATAATTGCTAATGCTTAATTCCTCATGTATTAGAACTTCCATCCGAAAGTCGCATTGACATTGGTCGACTGGCTCTTAATAGAAGCAGCTGCCGGCGTTGTGTAATGGTCCTCCGGATCAGCGTTGGAAGCCAGTACATATGGCTGGTTGGAACGGGTATTGCTACCCCATACCAGACCCAGGTCCATATAGAAACCACGGTTTCTGTAACCTATACCGCCGGTATAGAACTCACGTTTGCCGTCGATCGCGCTGTTCTTGTAAGGACTTGCGTATAATGAATAACCTAATCTGAAGGCAATAACATGCAATTTCAGTTCACCACCTACACGGATGTTGGAAACACCTCTGTAAGTCGCTTTAATAGCCTCATTGCGTGCGTCTGAATCTTCCTTGTCAAAAGACTGGTCATTACGGAAACGAAGCCTCATAGACGTATAATCCATATACTCATAGTCGAAGGAGAGGAAGCCGGTTGGCTTTCTGGTATCTGCCGAAGGACTGAACAGGTAAGTCGCACTTAATACGCCTTTCCAGGGTGTTCTGAGCGTGTATTTGGATTCGTCAGAGTAGCCATCATAAGTATCTACAGAAGAGAAGGTACGCACGCCAAGTGTTTTGGTGGAAGTCGTCATATCTGTTCTGTAAGTATCGGTGAATGTCATCCAGGACGGGCTCTGGAAAGTAGCACCCAGGTTGAGTGATCTGATCGGTTTGAAGATACCGCCTATTTTCAGGTTAATACCTGTACCTTCTGATTTCAGTGATTCCGTTACTTCGAAACTGTTCAGGTCTGTCGGAGTCGTGTTCAGGTTCGTTTCCTTCCAGGTCCTGTCATGTTTGTAGGTGATGTTCGGAATGTTGATGCTACCACCCAGGTACATCTTATCATCGTAGTTGGCGCCGAAAGCGAATGCGATCTCGTTGGAACCGCCTCTGGCATTGATGATGTTTTCCTGTTTAACGAAGATGCTTCTGTCTGTCGCCTGTGCAGCAGAGTAGAAGAAGCCGTCCGGTTGGTTGTTACCATCCAGGTAAGGAGATATCAGACCTGTCTGATAGGCGAGTGCGGACGTATGTGCCAATGAACCAATGGTAGAAGAACCACCCAGTTGATTGTCAGGATCAGTTACACCTGCAGCTTCTGCATCTAGGTAATAGTTCAGAGAAAGAGAAGAGCTTTTGTTATCGCCGGTATAATAAATTCTTTCGTTGTAATTCTGCGTACGGTTCAGGCCCAGACCGAAGCTGAAGTTCTGCCACTTGCTATCAGGTCTTTTCCTGCGGCCGCCGAATATCATAGAGATGTTGGAGATAAGCGGAATAAACTTGTTGTCGCTGTCTGTCGTACCCAGGTAAGTACCTTTATTGTTAATGTTCTGAAGGCCTACTGTGAAGGAGAAATCGTTCGTCCTGAAAAAACCTACTGACGCAGGGTTAGCGTACATTGAAGACGGTTCGCCGCCCAGTGCGCCCAGCGCACTACCTATTGATTGACCCCTTGTTGTACCTGAAGGTGAACTGGTGCTGAATCTTAAAGCGTCGTCTATATTTTGCGCATGAAGGGAAACACATGTCCCTGTCAATGCAATGGCAACCACCATTCTTTTAATCATATAGTAGAATTAAAGGGTAAGGGTTAAAAAATACCCTGGCTTTTAGACCAGGGTACAGTTTAGAATATCAATGATCAAATCATTTGCGAGATTAGTTTCTGCCCCTTCCGCCACGGCCACCACCGCCGCCGCCGATAGAACCTCCACCGCTACCGCCAACTGATCTGGTAGGCGGATTATAGGATGGAGCCGGCGTATAGGAACGCTGAGGCTGTTGTGAAGGCTGGTAGGACCTTGTCGGAGGAGTGTATGAACCGCCGCTGTTGCGACCACCACCGTCATTACCTACAGGACGTTCACCTGCTGAAGGAGTGAAAGATCTTCTTGGTGTGTAGCTACCATCACGGCCAGTTCTACCGCCGCTGTTGGAGTCACCTGGTACAACACGACCGCCAGGATTTGTTCCGACTGTTCTTCTGGAAGGCGTGTAGTTACCATCACGACCTGTACGGCCACCCGGATTAGGAGTCGTACCACCTACCACTCTGGTAGGGTAGGAAGAACCGAAGCTTCCACGTGTACGACGGCCAGGAGAGGAATAACCGTAGTATCCGCCGTGACCACCCCAGCCTGGATAACCATAGTATCCGCCACCGTAGTAACCACCACCGTACCATGGACTATAGTAACCCCAGCTGTTCCATGGGTTGTAACCCCATCCACCGCCCCAGCCGTAGCCAATGCCGATGCTCAGAGACGGACCCCAGTAGGAACCGTAGTATGGATAACCTAATCCACCGCCCCAGCCACCATAACCATAGTAGCTGCTCATACCCCAGCCGCTACCGTAGTAAGGACTACCGTAGAAACCTGAAGAGTATACGTTCGGAGAATAGTAATCGTAGTAAGAACCTGTATTGTTACGGCTGAACATGTCTATACGACGGGAGTAATCACCCTGATCACCATCATCATAAGTCACATAGGTACCGTCGCCATTTGTGTCTGCATAAGCAACGTTATCATCGTTGCGATTATTGTTGCCTCCGTAGTCGGGTTTCACTCGCGGAGAGTAGTAAACGTCATCTGGCGTTTGCGTGGTTTTGTATGCTGAGGAGCAACCGCCTAATATAAGCGTAGCCAACAAAGCAAGGTATGGAATTGATTTCATTGTCGGAATTTTTTAGCCTGAATTCTATAGTAAATTTACACTATTTTAACTCAAAGAAAGGTTAATGCTACAATAATATCTAACCACTCATAATATTTTATCAAATTGTTTGCACGTTTCTGATTTTCATGTAGGTTTGTGACATTTTACCTTTTGGTAATATATTTAGTGCAAATATTAAGCCAAATTAATATATTGTACCAGACAAGATTATAAATATTTCAATTATCATATGAGTAAAGAGATCACAGCCCGTTCTGAAGATTATTCACAATGGTACAATGATTTGATTATTAAAGGAGGATTGGCGGATTATTCTGCTGTGAGAGGTTGCATGGTCATAAAACCGTACGGTTTTGGGCTGTGGGAAGGCATGAGAGACGTGCTGGACGCTAAATTTAAAGAGACAGGACATCAGAACGCTTATTTCCCCTTATTCATACCCAAAAGCTTTCTCAGTAAAGAAGCTGAGCACGTAGACGGTTTTGCTAAAGAATGTGCCGTGGTAACCCACCACCGTCTGATGCAGAATCCTGACCCGAACGTAAAGGGACTGGTTGTAGATCCTGAAGCAAAACTGGAGGAAGAACTGATCGTTCGTCCGACTTCTGAAACGATTATCTGGAATACATATAAAGACTGGATCCAGTCATACCGTGACCTGCCATTGCTGATCAACCAGTGGGCAAACGTTGTACGCTGGGAAATGCGTACCCGTCTGTTCCTGCGTACCGCAGAGTTCCTGTGGCAGGAAGGTCATACTGCCCACGCAACTGCAGAAGAAGCGATCGCTGAAACTAAACAGATGCTGGAAGTGTATGCTGACTTCGCTGAGAACTATATGGCATTGCCGGTAGTAAGAGGGGTTAAATCGCCTGCTGAACGTTTTGCAGGTGCATTGGATACTTACTGTATCGAGGCTCTCATGCAGGATGGTAAAGCACTGCAGGCTGGTACTTCCCACTTCCTGGGACAGAACTTCGCCAAAGCGTTCGACGTGAAATTCTCTAACAAAGAGAATAAACAGGAATATGTATGGGCTACCTCATGGGGTGTATCCACCCGTCTGATCGGTGCACTGGTAATGGCGCACAGTGATGATGATGGTCTGGTGCTGCCTCCGCGTATCGCGCCATTACAGGTGGTGATCGTGCCTATTTATAAAGGTGATGAGCAGAAAGCTAAGATCGATGCCAAAGTGGATGAGATCATCGCTGGTCTGAAAAAGCTGGGTATCCGTGTGAAATACGACGATTCTGACAATGCCCGTCCGGGATGGAAATTTGCAGAATATGAAATGAAAGGCGTACCTGTACGTATCGCTCTGGGCGCACGCGACCTGGAAAACAACGTAGCAGAAGTAGCCCGCCGTGATACGAAAACCAAAGAAAGCCTGTCCCTGGACGGTCTGGCTGAACGTATCAGTGCATTACTGGAAGAAATCCAGGCGCAGATGTATAACAAGGCGCTGACATACAGAGATGAGCATATCACTCCTGCTGACACGATGGAAGAATTCGAACGTCTGCTGGATGAAAAAGCCGGCTTCATTGCTGCACACTGGGACGGTACAACTGAAACTGAAGAAAAGATCAAGGAACTTACAAAAGCAACCATCCGTTGCATTCCTTTGAACAATAAACAGGAGGCTGGTACCTGTATCCTTACAGGCAAACCGTCTACTCAGCGTGTTCTCTTTGCACGTGCTTATTAAAAGACTTGCCGGCAGTACCCATAGTCAGGTGGTACTGCCGGTTTTTTAATCAAAATCCGACCCGTCTTGATGCCTAAGGTCCGTTACATATTCTTATGGTGGATGTTAATGGTCCTGAGCACAGGTTACCATGCTGTTGCGCAGGGGCTCATGATCCGTAACTATAACGTAAAGGATGGCCTGGCGAATGCTACTGTCTACGCGGCAGTGCAGGATAAGGAAGGATTTATCTGGTTCGCTACCCCCACCGGCGTCAGTAAATTTGACGGAAAACGCTTTCGCAATTACTCTAAAAAAGACGGTCTTACCGACAATGACGTCGTAAAACTCTCGGCAGATTCCAAAGGGCGCGTCTGGTTCTCCACCCTCAACGGACAGCCTTCTTTCTACTGGAACTCTACCATTCACACCGGACAGAATGATTCCTCCCTGCACGTAGATGCCCGCGGACAGTACATGCAGTTCATGTTTGAGGATTATGCCGGTTTTATCTGGTTCCTGAATACAGACAACAGGATCATCCAGTATAGCGGCAGAAAGACCACCTACGATAAATTAGGGGCACAACGTACGGACCTTTTCTACTTTCTCCGCAACGATACTATCTTCAAACCATTGCAGCCATACTTTAATATGGTCAACCTGAGAGATGGTTACAACCCCGATCAGCGTATTCTCACGGCCTGCAATTTTCCGATGGAACGTACGGCTGCCGACAGAGCCCGTTCTTATCCGGCAATCATTGTTGATAACAACCTTTATACCTACAGCAACAAAGAAGCGATCTGCTTTTTCAATGGCGACGACTGGGGCATCCGGGAAGAGATCAGTAATATCTGTGTCGACAATGACAACCTCTGGATCGGTACACCCCGCGCACTGTATTACCTGAAGGGATTTTTCAGGGGAGAGCGTAATCCGGTTAAGTTATTACAGAATCACTATATCACCTCCCTGCTCAAAGATCGGGATGGCAACATCTGGATCACTACCTTCGGAGATGGTGTATATAATATCCCCTATAAGAATTTTTACTTCAATTATCTTGACAATACCAACGGACTGTACTCACACTCCATTTTCAGTATTGCCAAAGACCCGAAAACAGAGACCCTGCTGGTCGGCCAGAACGCAGGCGTCCTCAATACCATTGACAATCGTAATAAGATACGCCAGTTCAATCTCGATACGACCAGTGGTCGTAACAGCATCATTAGTATACTGCCTTATAAGCCAAATGAAATGCTTATCGGCTCAGATAATGGGCTGTTCGTTTTCAATACGCTGAAGCAGAAAGCCTCCCTGCTGAAACCTATAAAGGCCTTAAAGGACGTGGATATTACTCCCGGAGGAAAGATCAGGCTTGTGACCAAAGACCAGGTGATCACGGATGATTATAGCGTAGGGGTGGAGGATGATCTGATCACTTCTATTACCAGCATCAATGATTCTGCCTATTATGTAGGTACAAATGCGGGTCTGCTGTACGGTAATGACGCATTACGCACATTGCGTATACCGGGAGAAGATTCCTCCCTGCACAGAAGTATAAAAGACCTGAAATGGATCGATGGTAATCTCTGGATCGGCACCAGTGATCATGGGTTGTACGTACTGCACAACAATAAGGTGATCAAACACCTGAGTACCGCAGATAAACTGGTCAGCGATATCTGTCAGCAGCTGTATTATGACGGTATCGGCCGGTTATATGTTTCGACCAACAAGGGGGTTTCTGTCATTGATGCCAAAAACCAGACCCTGATCCGTAATATTACTTCGAATGATGGCCTGATGAGTGATGATACCCGTGGGGTATATTACCAGCAAGGTATCTTATATATAGCCACCTCCAATGGCCTTAGTTATTTCCAGGACGACAAGATGCCTGTAGATACCGTCCCACCGGCTATTTACCTGAATCATGTACGCTATGGCGACAGCACCTATCTGCCTGGTAAACAGTTCGTGCTGCTATACCAGCGGAAGGCGTCTTTTGAGGTGGAATTCGGGGCTATCGCCTATGATCTGCCGGACCTCGTTGAGTACCAGTACAACTTTTCCAGCGATACTTCCAGCGGATGGATCACGACAATGTCCAATATCGTACCTTTCCCCGACCTGCAACCAGATACATATCAGCTGCAGATCAGGGCCAGAAAATACAGGAGCAACTGGAGCCAGCCTGTGAGCATCACGGTAACGATACTACCACGCTGGTACCAGCAATGGTGGGCGAGAGGGATACTGATTCTTCTCGGACTGACACTGGTGGCTTTCGTACTGAGAGATGTGATCAGAAGGATTCAGCGGGCGGAAATGCGTAAGACGGAATACAACCGGCGGATCGCTGAACTGGAGGCCAAAGCCCTGACCAATCAGATGAACCCTCACTTTATCTTCAACTCCCTGAATTCAGTGCAACACCTGATCATGGAAAAAGAAGAGAAACAGGCGCTCAACTTCCTGGCTGACTTTGCCACCCTGATGCGGCAGATGCTGAACAATTCCCGGAAGTCGCATATTTCCCTGGAAGAAGAGATCGCTTTCCTGACCCGGTATATCGAACTGGAAAAGATCCGCTTCGCGAATGTGTTCACTTACCAGTTTATCCTGCAGGATGACCTGAAAGATTATACGATCTATATACCTCCTATGATTATTCAACCAATTGTGGAAAATGCCATCAAGCATGGACTGGCGCCTAAAAACGGCAGCGGCAGACTGGAAATGAAACTCGAGCTCCGGGAGGATATGTTATACTGCTTCGTGGACGACGACGGAATAGGTTGGGAACGTGCCAATGAGATCAAAAGTGGCCGTCTGATAAAGCACGAATCCACCGCTTTGAGTGTGATTAGGGAAAGGTTGCAGATTATAAAATCTTTTAATGGAAATGTTGGAAAGTTAGAAATAATTGATAAATTTAAGTCTGGTTTCGGCAATAAGGAGGGTACCCTGGTTGAAATACTGATTCCCATTGTTAAGATGTTATGAGTAATATTAAAGCTGCGATCGTAGACGATGAAGTCCGCAACATCCATATTTTGCGAAATATTCTGGAGAATTACTGTAAAGATGTTACGGTAGCGGGAGAGGCGCAGAACATTCATGACGCGGCGGAAATGATTAAAAATACCCAGATCGACGTACTGTTTCTGGATATTGAAATGCCGCCCCATAATGGTTTCCAGTTACTGGAAATGTTCCCTGTTCTGAATTTCGAAGTCATCTTCATTACAGCCTTTCAGGAATATGCATTGCAGGCGATCAAATTTGCTGCATTAGATTATCTGCTCAAACCTATCAAGGTTAGTGAGGTGGAGGATGCTTTGGAAAAAGTGAAGAAGAGCAAAAAAGGACGCCTCAACGAACTGGCTTCTATCCTGAAGGATTACGTTAAGAACAATGATAACGCTTTCTCCAAGATAGTCATCCCTGTTAATGACGGTTACAATGTCATCGATCTGAAAGATATTATCTATTGCGAAGCATTTGACAGCTATACTAAAATACAGCTGATCAATAACGTGTCTCACCTGATCTCCAAATCTCTGAAGGAGTATGAAGAGATGTTGTCTGACAAGGGCTTCTATCGCGTGCACAAATCTTTCCTTATCAATATTCACCATATCGTTAAGATCATCAAAGGTCTCGGTACAGCCGTTGTCATGAGCGACCAGAAAAACATTCCGATCTCTTCCCGTAAGAAAGATGAGTTCTTCGCACAGCTGAAAGGCGTAATCAATTTATAAGCAGGAAATATTTAGACTGTACACTTTAATACTGGCGCTGTAGTGGCGTCTTTTTGTGTTTCTGTACAAAAAAGAAAGTCCCGGTCATTACCCGGGACTCTCCATCCTTAACCTATAAACCTATATGAAATCTTAGAACTCTTGTCCGTTGGCCAGATCGATGTTGTAGTAGTATACCCCATTCAGTTCCGGATATACACCTTCCATCTGGATCTTCTTCTCTTTATCGAGTATCTTCTTCAGGTCTTCAATTGAATTCACAGGTTGTCCACCTGCTTTCAATATGATGAAGGAACGCTTCATATTTGTTTGTTTCTTCAGGATACCACTGCTGATGTTATCTACATATACACCACCACGTACGCCTACTTTCGCAGCATCGGCTTTGTTCAGTGTAATGAGGTCTGCACCCAGTGCATCCAGCACGCTGCTCTTCACGATGTCAGTATTACCGTCTGCATTTTTCAATACAGTAGACTGTGTAAACTGTTTGCCTTCGCGCAGGTAGCTGATGCTGATCTTATCACCTGGTTTGTAACGTGCGATCTGCTCGGTCATCTGTGGGATGGAAGGAGTGGATACGCCATTGATACCGGTGATGATATCGCCTTTTTTGATACCCGCAGCTGCTGCAGAACCAGTTTCTACTACGCCTGTTACAGCTACGCCATTGATGTCTCTCCTGATACCGGCTTCTTCCCATCTTTCTTCAGGAATACTGTTAGGGTCCTGGTAGTAGATGCCCAGATAAGCACGTTGTACGTTACCATACTTCATCAGGTCATTTACCACTTTCTTTACCAGGTTCACCGGAATAGCGTAGGAGTAGCCTGCGTATGCGCCGGTCGGAGAAGCGATGGCAGAGTTGATGCCGATCAGTTCACCGGAAGTGTTGATCAATGCACCACCACTATTACCCTGGTTCACCGCAGCATCTGTCTGGATGAATGATTCGATCGCATTTCTTCTTACCTGTTTGTTGATACCGATGGTACGTGCTTTTGCACTCACGATACCTGCAGTCACGGTTGTTTCCAGATTTAACGGATAACCTACTGCAAGTACCCACTGTCCGATCTCGATATCATCAGAGTTACCATACAGCAGATAAGGAAGGTTTTTCGCGTCTATCTTGATCACTGCCAGGTCTGTGTTCGGGTCAGTACCAATGACCTTTGCCTTGTAAGTTTTGTAGTCGTTCAGCGTCACTGCTATTTCATCAGCGTCATCTACCACGTGATTATTAGTGATAATATAACCGTCGTCAGAGATCAGCACACCGGAACCGGAGGCCATCTGACCCGGGACGTAATATTTACGGCCGCCACCTTCACCCTGGAATTCATCTCCGAAGAAATCATCCCCAAAAAGGTCCTGTAAAACGCTTCTTCTTCTCTGGAGGTTATTGCTAACCTGTCTTGGATTAATTTTCGTCTTAATGTGCACTACACCGGGAACAGCGACTTTTGCTGCCTGGCTGAAATCAGTTGGAGGTGTGGCATTCTTCACTTCTGACCCTGGCATGTAACGGGCGTAATTGACAGGGATATCCTGGGAACCATTTTGGTAGGGGCCTGTCTGCCGGGGTTGGAATCTGTTGTACGCATAGATGCTGGCAACAGCAGTTGCCGCGCTGATAAGAACAGTTGCCGCAATTTGCCGGAATTTCATATGTTTCGTTGTTTAAATTGTAAACGTTTGTATAAGGAATGAATAACAATTTACATGCCTTGTGATACAAATTTAAGGGGCCACAGCACTGTACGTAAGGTAACCCTTTTACTTTAACACATTTTTATATGAATAGTTAATATGATCTTAACGCCGGGGCTGACAGATTGTTGCTTTTCATGACAAGATTGTGTCTGTTTATATAACAAAAACCGTCATTCTTGCAGTTACTGGTGGCTGGATTGGCCAAAATGACTACGGGCAGCTTCCTTATCGGAAAGCTGCCCGTATAAATAATAAATAAAGGAAGGAAATACTACTGTAAACCCGTCAGGAACTGCATGGTATCCACGCCATCCGCGAAATCGGAAAGGCTGGGTTGCTGTGCGGTGCCGAAAGGCGTGAAGCCATGCCCTACGATACATTGCAGGTCATTATTGGCTTTCAGTTCTTCCGTCAGTACGTTCTTATCTGCATAATGGCTGTAATGCAGCACGCTGAGCGGAGAGAAAAGGGAGGCAGATTCCTGTAAAATGATATTGTCGTTTGCCATGTATAGTCCGCTGTTAAGCAGGATCAGGGCAAGATTATAATCGTAGTTATTCTTGTACTTATGATGATCTGCCAGATAACCGTACTTCCGGAGTCCTTTGATCAGGGCTTCGAAATTATACCCATCCGGCACGAAGATCTTCGTCACGTTCCTGCATCCCAGTCCGAAATACAGCATCACATCATCTGCCAGTGCTTCCAGTTCCTCCGGTGTTTCCGTTCCGTCCAGGATTGCCACGGAGGTACGGTTACGACGGATGATATGCGGGTACTGTGCAAAATAATATTCAAAGTACCGTGCGGAGTTGTTGCTGCCTGTCGCAATGTAGGCGTCACAATTCTTCAGCATTTCCTGTACAAGCGTCTGCGCTGCATATTGCGGGTACCATTCGTTGATCTTATCAATAACATGCTGCATCAGCACCACATCTTTGGAAGACAGCTTCAGGCGTACCTGATGGCCGCTGAGGAAGCCGCATAACCAGTCATGGAAACCTACCAGCGGAATATTACCAGCTGCCACGATACCGACTGAACGGGGATTAACTGCCGGAGCAGGATAACCCGCGAGCCAGCTGTTAAGCCGGGTTTCGTCCAGGTAATAGCGGCAAATATTTTGCAGGGATAGGTCTATGAATTCGTGGGTAAACCATCCGTTAGCCTGAAATGCCCTGTCCTTCACAGCCTGTAACGCAGGATCGTTGCCTGACAGGTACTGACCCAAACGCACAAGGGCTGCTACTTTTTCTGTACTGCTCATGAAATCTCTATATAAATAATTAACTTTTTAAACCTAGATATTCTATTTTTGTCTGCAAAATTAATGGCTTACTACTTAAACAAAAAGTTTATACTATGGCAATCAAGATAACAGACGAATGTATTAATTGTGGTGCTTGTGAACCTGAGTGTCCAAATAACGCTATTTATGAGGGTGGCGTTGAATGGGCAATGGCTGATGGCACCTCTATTAAAGGCGGGTTCGTGATGATGGACGGTTCTACTATCGAAGCTGACCAGCGTAACGCGCCAATTGCTGTAGACAGTTATTACATTGTTCCAAACAAATGTACAGAATGCCAGGGCTTCCATGAAGAGCCTCAATGTGCGGCTGTTTGTCCGGTAGACTGCTGTGTTCCTGATGAAATGTACCAGGAAACAGTAGATGAACTGCTGGCTAAGAAAGAAAAATTACATATGTAATATCATCATACAGGAAGCTTAAGGAACTAACCGGTAACTGGTCATCGATAATCATCGGAACGCATGCCGGACCTGAAGGGAAGAAAGGATCAAAACTTTCTTCCCTTTTCTTTTAACCTAAAAAAAGTTCACATCCACCATTTTTCGATTAACTTTATCCGCTTATTATTAAATTATATATGAAAAAGAACATCGCCCTGGTAGCCGGCGGATACTCCGGTGAATATGTAATTTCAGTTCAAAGTGCAGCCGTAATAGAGAAACATCTTGACAGCAGCAAGTATAACGTCTATAAGATCTCTATTACCCGCGATGGATGGAACTACACAGGTTCCGATGGTCAGCTGATCGCTGTAGACAGGAACGATTTTACATTGACTATCAATGGGAATAAGCTGAAATTTGACGCAGTTTTCATCGGTATACATGGTACACCAGGTGAAGACGGCCGTTTACAGGGATATTTTGAAATGCTCGATATTCCATTCACCAGCTGTGGAATGGTTACTTCTGCCCTGACATTCAATAAGAGCTACTGTAACAAGGTGGTAGCTTCCCTTGGTGTTGTAAATGTTTCAAAATCAGTACATATCTTCAAAGACCAGCCTTTCGATACAACGGCTATTCTCCAGGAACTGAAACTGCCCGTGTTCGTAAAACCTGCAGAGGGTGGCAGCAGCATCGGTATGTCCAAGGTGAATACAGCAGAAGAACTCGCCCCGGCTATTGAGAAAGCCTTCAATGAAGACGTGCAGGTCCTTATAGAAGAGTTCGTGAAAGGCAGAGAGATCACCTGTGGTCTTTACAGATCAAACGGTGCGTTCACTGTACTGCCTGTCACCGAAATCATCAGCAGTAAAGAGTTCTTCGATTACGAAGCGAAATATACCCCGGGGGTATCCAGAGAGGTAACACCTGCAGAAGCGCCGGATGAAATAGTAAGCCTTATCCAGGAGACCGCTAAAACGCTGTACAGTAAGCTCAACTGCCGTGGTATAGTGAGAATGGACTTTATCTGGGAAGAAGCCAGCAACCGCCTGTTCTTCCTGGAAGCGAATACGATGCCGGGACAATCTGAAAACAGCATCGTACCGCAACAGGTAAGAGCCGCTGGTAAAACCCTTCAGGAGTTTTACGGCACATTAATTGAAGAATGCCTGAGGAAATAACAACACCTGAGTTCATTTTAACGTTAAAATATAATCTGTGTTCAATTCAATAACTAAACGCTCCTTTGGCTTTAATCTACTGGTTATCATAGGGATTTTTGCCGTTTTGGGGTTGCTTTTCTTTTCATTACTGGGAATTATCACAAAACACGGGGATACCCTTACCGTACCTGACGTTTATAAGAAAAATATACAGGAAGCCACTATGATCCTCGAAAAAGAGGGATTCAGCGTGGACGTGAGAGATTCGATCTATGTTGACAGTCTTCCAGGCCTGGCCGTATGGGAACAAACGCCTGCCAGAGGTGCTGTTGTAAAAGTAGGTCGTACGATCTACCTGACCGTTAACAAAGTAATCCCGCCAATGGTACAGATGCCTGATCTGACCGGTCTGACTTTCCGCAGCGCCGAAATGACCCTGCACAGTCTCAGACTCAATGTCGGCGATACCATCTACAAACCGGATTTCGCTACCAATACCGTATTACAACAGCTGCTGAACGGTAAAACCGTTAAGCCTGGCAGAGATATTCCAGAGGGTAGTAACATCACCCTGGTACTGAGCAGTGGTACCGGTAATACCGAAAACCCTGTTCCGGACCTGACCGGTATGACTTACCTCGAAGCAAAAGAAACCCTGAGCGCCAGTAACCTGGGCCTGGGTACCGTGATCATCGATCCTTCAGTGACCGATACAGCAAATGCTTTTGTGGTAAAACAGATACCGTTGCGTAAAAACAGCCTGAATGAAACCAATATGATCCGTGCAGGCGAAAGCGTCGATATCTGGTTGTCCAACTCCCGGCCTGAAAAGGATAGTGGTGTAGCGCCGCCAGCTCCGGTAGATGAAGAGCACTAATAAGCACACAATACCTTAATATTGCTGTATAAATCAAAAACATAAAAATTTACAGCCATGGAAAATATAAGCGCAGCAGACGTTAAACAGCGCATCGACAGCGGCGAAACCCTGAACCTTGTAGATGTAAGGGAACCACATGAACATGAGGATTTTAATATCGGCGGTAAGCTGGTGCCATTAGGCGAAATCCGTGCAATGCAGGTAGATGAACTGGAAGAACTGAAAGACCAGGAAGTAATTGTTTACTGCCGTAGCGGTGGCCGTAGCGGACAGGCGGCGATGATCCTGGAAACAATGGGTTTCCAGAATGTAAAGAACCTGACAGGCGGTATGCTGGCCTGGCAGGACCAGTTCGGTAAATAACTGATCAGTCGCACATTATTTATAAATGCCTTCCGGCTTGTACTTCGCCAACAGCGGGTCAGTGTCCGGAAGGCTTTTTTACAGCTATCCGCCTTTATACGCATCGCCAACTGATGCTGACCCGGCATCCACGCTAACCCGTTAAATCCACTGTTATGAAGCATATATGGCTCGTTTGTTTCTCCCTGTTGACTTTCTCTGACACCATCGCCCAGACCACTACCGAAGCTGATATCGTTATTTATGGCGGTACATCTGCTGCTATCACTGCCGCCGTACAAGCCAGCAGAATGCATAAGTCGGTCGTAGTGGTATCTCCTGACCAGCATCTAGGCGGATTATCAGCCGGTGGCCTCGGATTCACTGACACCGGCAATAAGGAAGTGATCGGAGGGCTCGCCCGTGAGTTCTATCATCGCATTTATATGCATTATCAGCAACCTGCTTCCTGGAACTGGCAGGACCAATCCGCCTATGGCAACAGAGGCCAGGGAACACCTGCAATAGATGGTACAGACCGTACGATGTGGATCTTTGAACCTCATGCCGCAGAAAAGGTATTTGAAGACTTTGTAAAGGAATACAAGATTAAAATTTACCGCAACGAATGGTTGGACAGAAAAGCCGGTGTGACTAAAAAAGGGCAACGGATCACAGCTATCAAAACACTCAGTGGCAAAACATTTAAAGGAAAGATGTTCATCGATGCTACCTATGAAGGAGATTTGATGGCTGCTGCCGGTATCTCTTACAGCGTAGGCAGGGAAGCGCGTAATGAGTTCAATGAAACCTGGGCTGGTGTACAGACAGACGTGTTCCAGCATGGCCATCATTTTAAGAAACCTGTTAGCGCATATAAGATACCTGGTGATCGTAATAGTGGATTACTACCATTGATCTCTGACCAGGCGCCCGGTGAAAAGGGGAGTGGTGATAAAAGAATTCAGGCGTACTGCTTTCGTTTATGTCTGACTGATTTACCGGCGAACCGTATTCCATTCACTCGTCCTGCAGATTATGACCCGGCACAATATGCATTGCTGTTACGCGTATTTGAAACCGGATGGAATGAAGTGTTCAATAAATTTGATCCCATTCCCAACCATAAAACGGACGTCAATAACCATGGTCCTTTCAGTATGGATTACATCGGTATGAACTACGATTATCCGGATGCCTCTTATGAGAAAAGAAAAGAGATCATCGCAGCGCATACAGCTTATCAAAAAGGCTTATTATACTTTATTGCAACGGACCCGCGCGTACCTGACAGCATCCGCATACGTATGGGACAATGGGGGCTTTCCCGCGATGAATTCAAAGACAATGGCAACTGGCCTCACCAGTTGTATATCCGCGAAGCCAGACGCATGAAAGGGCTGGAGACGATGACGGAAAATGAAGTGTTAGGCAGGAATAAAGTATCCAACGCTATCGGTATGGGTTCTTATACGCTGGACTCACACAATGCGCAGCGTTATGTCAAAGAAGATGGTACCGTACAAAATGAAGGTGATATTGGAGTGGAAATACCTGTTCCATATCGTATCAGCTATGGCTCTATTGTACCGAAAAAGGCAGAATGTACCAATCTGCTGGCGCCGGTATGTTTGTCCTGTACACATATTGCTTATGGTTCCGTGCGGATGGAACCTGTATTTATGATTCTCGGACAAAGCGCTGCTACTGCCGCCATTCAGGCCATTGACAGTAAAAAGGCCATACAGGATATCAGTTATGAACAATTGAAAGCGCAGCTGCAGAAAGATAAGCAGCGCTTATAAGGCGTCTTCAAAAAAGGCACAGCTGCCGCCTGTCCAGTTCTGCGGTTTACCCTGTGATACACCGATCATTTTACTTTTACTGATACGGGCGAGGTTGTGCGCCAGAATGGGCGCCGGACTACCATCCGGCCAGATGTACATCATGCGTATTTCACAATAGGCAGGACCTTCCGGTGTTGCTATAGCGGGAGCGTATTGTACTTTATGTTGGAGTATCCAATTGCCCGGATCAGTGATCTTATCAATATCCGCTTGTGTGACGTCTATCAGCACACCTTGTCCGGCAAAGGAGAAGAGCGGTTTTAATACGTAGTTTTCAAGATCGGAAGGGATCACTGGCAATTCATCCAGGAACCAGCTTTTAGGCGCATATTCACTGTGTATGAAAGGCAATATGTATTTGCTGATGCGGTAAAACCAGTTGGGATGTGTGATCCATTCAACGTCGAGGTCCTGGAACAGGCTGACGTGTTTACCCAGTTTATCATGTTGACGATGCAGGTCATCAAAGATCACGCGGTTGTAGATCCTTTTGATCTGAATTTTCCTGCCGTCTTTTTCATAATATAGTTTCTTACCCTCCTGTATCAGTTCTGTCACGCAGAGGGGTTGAATACCCAACTGCTTTTCTGTATAATAAAAATCGGTCCTTGTCTTTTGTTCGTGTGGTTTTACTTCCAGCAGTACTACTTCTTCCGGCTGATATTCGCCAAGGATCACGTCTTTCAGTAACTGAAAATAGCTGTCTGCATTGAGTCCGCCGAAGAAGTTATTCACCGTATCAGGAATGTTGAAATGTGTCCTGAACTGTCTGGCCATTAATTCCTGGAACGCATACAACGAAGGAAATCCCTGTAATTCGATCAGTCTTGGCGTTAGCGCGCCTTCTTCATCGCGACACACCGCAAAGTCGATCACCATGAAATGAGGATGATCGTTTTCATGCGGAACTTTCAGCTGGTGAGGAATCGCATTCTTTGTCAATTCCTTGAAGTCGGGACGCAGGATCACTTCAATGATCTCATCGCAGGCCTTTCTGAGTTGGGCCGTCAGTTGCGCAGGGATAAACACGGGTGTTTCCGCTACTTTAAAAACAGGCGCTTCTCCTGCTTCCGCAGCAATGCCTTCGAGGAAGTCCTGGTATTGTCTGTGTGTGAACTGATGGTTATATGCTGTACGTATTGAAGGGATCATGGTTGTCAGTTAAAGTCCATAGGCCGGTACGCTGCACTGTCTTACGCTCCAATTGTGCCAGAAACGGACTGTTTAAAAATAGCCTTGTCCAGGAATGCGGGAATGAATTCGTCATGGGTAAGCATGATCTTATCCGGATCGGAAAGGTGTTCCAGCATGCTATAATATTTCTCAGCACCATAGTTGGTGATGACCTGGTTCTTTTTTTCCTGTTGGAGAAGATACATCCGCATACCGGTAGCATCTGCTTCCGGATGGAACTGTGTACCGATGCAATAATCACTGAAACGGATGGCCATTGTCGCTCTTTCCAGGGGTACATGCGGCCTTTCTTTTTCCAGTGCCAGCACGGTAGCGCCGGTGGTGGCCATTTGTTCCTGATCGAGTTCTATGACCTGCCAGTTCCGGCTATCTACGATGAAGTAAGGATCGGGTAGCTCGTTGAATACCTGTTCGCCTTCACCGGCTGTTGTTTTATGTACGGGAAATACGCCGAAAGCAGGTGACCTGCGACGGCATACATTACCTAATTTCAGATAACGGCACATCAGCTGAAAGCTGTGGCAGATCAATAATACCTGTTTCTTGTCGTCCTTTGTTTTATTCCATTGCCTGAGCGCTTCCATCAACCCGAAGTAGCGGGCTTCCCACTCGCTGCCTTCGCTATCCAGCGGACTGCCGGGACCACCGGTAGAAATGTAAATGTCATAGGAGAGATCGGGTACCTGTTGTGCTATCCGCACTTCATATTCATGGAATACCATGTCCAGTGCATGCTTTTCTGCATAGCCGGTCAATATCTCCCGTATACAGCGCATGCCTTCGTTAGGCACCTGCTCATACATATCCAGGATGGCAATTTTCCAGTGCTGCTTAGTCGGTATCATACTGCAAAGGTACACGTTTAGCAGTCTTTCAGAAAGCTATTGGTTATGAAGTCGGTCACAGACACCAGATCTTTGGTATCAGCATATACTTTTAGCTGCTGATCTGCACCGGTACCGTTTTCGAGAATATCGAGGGTACGCTGTATATAATGACGGCTGCCCAGTTCATCCACTACGTCGTCCACAAAGTCGAGCAGTTCATGGATCAGTGCTCTGGCATTGACTTCTGTTTCCTTACCAAAGTCGATCAGGTTGCCGTCAATACCGTAGCGGGATGCCCGCCATTTGTTTTCATTGACCAGTGCACGGTTATAGATGATGAAGTTGAGGTTCTGCATGCGCAGTTTGTAAATCTTTGCGCAAACCGCCTGGAACAGCGCCGCCAGGGTACAGGTTTCCCGTACGGTGAGCGGTACGTCGCAGATGCGGAATTCCACTGTATTGAAGAAAGGGTGTACCCGCAGGTCCCACCATACTTTCTTAGCGTTATCGATACAGTTGGTTTTTACGAGCAACTGAATATATCTGTCATATTCTTCGATACTGGCAAAGTAATCGGGGATGCCGGTACGGGGGAATTTATCAAATACCTTGGTGCGGTAAGATTTAAAACCGGTGTTACGGCCTTCCCAGAAAGGGGAGTTCGTACTGAGGGCAAACACATGCGGCAGGAAATAACGCACTGAATTGGCGATATGGAGAGCCATTTCCCTGTTTTCCATGCCTACGTGCACATGTAGTCCGAAGATGAGGTTGGAACGGGCGGCATCCTGCATTTCATTGACGATCTCAAAGTAACGGGGATTGTCTGTAATGTGCTGGAGCTGCCATTTGGAGAAAGGATGTGTACCGGAAGCGCCGATGCTGTACCCCAGGTCACCTGCTATGCTGGCAATTGTTCTGCGCAGCATGGATACATCTTCGCAGGCTTCATCGATGTTGGCGCATATCTCTGTGCCTACTTCTACAACTGCCTGGTGAAACTCGGCCTTTACTTTATCTCTGAGCACCTTGTGGGCTTGTTCTACGATCTTTTGTTCATGAGATCTCAGTTCTCTGGTCTGGGGGTCCAGGACCATGTATTCCTCTTCAATACCGAGGGTGAAGTTGTTGAGCATGCGGTGATTCAATTAGGAATTAGGAATTAAGAATTAAGAATTGAGTACAATAAGCTGACACTTCAATTCCGGATTATTTTTCCTAATTCCCCCAAAGTTATTCTTTCTTTTCAGTCAAAGATCACGTTAAGAATAATTTAGAAACAGTATCCCGAATAAGAGTTGCAATAATTTGAAGCTCAAAAGGGAATATGTAAGCTTGTAACCGATAATTCTTAATTCCTAATTCCTAATTGAATTAATCTTCTTTCTTTTTTGTCTTCTTCACTGCCGTCTTTTTGGCCGGCGTCTCTTTCTCTTCCACTTTCGGCGCCTTTGGCTCCTTCAGTGTTTTGGTATCTTTTGGCGGTTTGGCAGGAGAGACAGCAGTTGGCTTTTTAGCGGCTACTCTCTTAGCGCCGGGTACGATAGCGGTTTGCTGGCCCTGAATGGCGTGTTGCAGGAAATTACCCCAGGTCAGGTTATCCGTACCGGGTGTCTGCTGTTGCGCACGCTGTATAGCGTAGGTAGCAGCTGTTTCCACCACCCATTCAAAGTTTTCTGTACCGATCACCTTTTCATTTGTTTCCGGAGCAGGGTTCCAGAAGTCAATGACATAAGGCACACCGTTCTGTATAGCAATTTCAACAGAGTTGAAATCATATCCGAGGTACTGGTTCAGTTGTGCGACCTGGTCGGCAATGGTATTCAGCAGTGTGGTATCGCCGGTGTCTTCCGTCAGGTAACGCTGGTTTTCCGGCTGGTATGGATCGTAAGGTATTACGCGTACATATCTGCCGCCTATACAATAGCAACGATAATAAGACTGGTATTTGATCTCTTCCTGTAACATCATGACCAGCTGTCCGGTGCGGGCATGTTGTGCAAAAAACTCATCACGGTCATGTATTTTATACACATGTTTCCAGCCACCGCCATTGTATGGTTTCATGTAGGCAGGAAAGCCGATATGATCAAAGATGGCGTCCCAGTCGAAGGGATAGACCAGGTTTCTGAAAGATTGATCGCTTGTATTGAGGGGAAGGTCTCTGGAGGGGATGAGTGCTGTTTTAGGCACTTTTACACCGGTGCGGTGTGCCAGTTCATTGTTGACGAATTTGTCGTCAGCACTCCACCAGAAGGGGTTGTTGATAACCGCAGCACCATCAAGTGCAGCCTGTTTAAGCCAGGTACGATAGAAGGGTACGTCCTGAGAAATACGGTCAAGGATGACGGTATAGCCGGAGGGGGTACCCTGTATCACTTTCTCGATGGATATTGCTTCTGCTGTGATCCCGTCTATCTGTTTGTCATTCACACGATCGATAAAGGCCTGCGGAAAGCCATTTTCCTGGCCGAAAAGGAGTCCTATTTTTTTCATCTGTAAAGAGTTTTACTGTTTGGTTATCCGTCGTTTACAACAGCCGCCGATGAAAATCAATATTCGCGCCAACAGTAGAGGCTATTTGATCAGGGACAGGTAGTAAGGCAGCATCTCCAGCCAGGTTGGCCAGTCGTGTGTCTTGTTGGGCCTTACGTCCAGCCAGTGCATAATGCCTTTATTATGAAGGATGCCGGACATTGTCTCATTCTGGCTACGGGTGATATCTTTTTCAGCTACGCCTAGTATAATTCCCATCCGCCAAAGGGCTTCATGCGGATTAGCCGGCATAAAATCAACCGGGTTATTATAATATACATTGTCGTCATAATGGCCGTTCAGCCGGGATGTGACATCAAAAACACCGCTGAGGCTGAACAGGTAGGAGACCCTTTCCGGGTACCGGAAAGCAAAATTGGCCGCATGGTAACCACCGAAACTACATCCGGCTACTGCAATGCGTTGAACACCTGTTTCTTCAGTTACTTTTTCCAGGACCTCATGCCGGAGCATGTTGTCGTATCTGATATGATGAAGGGCTCTTTCAGCAGGGGAAACGTGTATGTTGTACCAGCTATGTACATCCACTGTATCCGGACAGTACACTTTGATCAGCTGGTTGTTGATAAACCATTCCAGCGCCTGTATCACGCCTCTGTCCCTATGTTCATAATGCCTTCCCATGGAGGTAGGGAAGAGTATCAGCGGATAGCCCTCTTCTCCATACACCAGCATTTCAAATTCATGGCCCAGGTGCTGGGAATGCCATTTGTAATGTTGTTCCAGCATGGTTATAAATATAAGGAAAAAAAATTAAGCACCCGCCCTGCAACAGATTGATATACCATGGTTTTTGACGGACGGTTAATGGCATAAAGAAAAGGCGTCCGGCTATATAGCGGACGCCTTTCTTCTGTCTTAATATATTGGACAAGTTAAAGCGGATATTGACCTGTGGTAAATTACAGATCGCTCGGCAGCAGGAACGTATACTTCAGATTGTATGAAGTGGTCCTGTTGGAGACCATTGTGCCACCTCTTGTCAGCTGCTCATTCTGACTTACGGATGTGGCGAAGTTATCAGCGTCGTAGGTATAGGCATTTGTGATGGTCTGTACGGAACCATCAGGATATTGTGTCGTTTTTGTGATCACGTTGTTGGAAGACATCCAGCCGGCGCTTTCTTCTGCGTCGAAGATGAAGTGTGTAAAGGAAGACCCTTTATAGTTCGGCTTTTCATCATAGGTATAAGTGATCGTCGTGATGCGGGTGCTTTCGGTATTTCTGTATACCGGTATTTCACGGCGCTCAGTTACACGGCCTCTGGCGTCTCTTACCATCATGTCTTTACGTGTCAGCAGGTAAGGAGCGATCACGCCATCTATCTCATAGTGATAAATACCTACGATCTTGTTGCCGTTATCGTACGCGAGACTATCATACCCATCTTTCAGACCACTGTAGGAAGAGAACAATATCACTTTTCCCACTCTGCCATCAGCGTCGTACTCTACTTCTTTGGCCTTGGCGCCCACGTTGCCGAACTCATTGGAAACGTAAGTAAAGGAAATCTTGCCCGTAGTATCGAAGCGGATCATTTCGGAGTGGAAATCCTCCGTTGTAACATCTGAGGTCTGGAAGATCGCTACCCTGTTACGTCTGTCGTATGAATAGGAACTGGTTTTCAGTGCGCGATCGTTCTGAGGCTCCATGGTGGAGAAAGCTCTTTCTCCCTGCGGACCGTCGTCCTTCTTGCAGGAAGCAAAGCATGTGATAAATAAAGCTGCAGTTAGTAGAAGTCTAATCATGTATTATGAGCAGTTATTTGTCGAGAATTTTATACTTGATGGCAAATTTGCTGGTATTGTTATACACTTCGGCGCCGCCCTGTGTAGCCTTTCTGGTGCGAAAGACCGAGTCCGGGTAATTGCCTCTGTCATAAGTGTATAAGTTGCTGATCGTAACGACAGAATCGCCTGCAGGGTATCTTGTTACCTGCGTAAGTGGATTATTGGCTGATAACCAGGTGATACCGTTGTTCAGGTCCATTACGAACAGGTCCGCTGGTTTTATCATGAAATTGATCGCATCGTCATAAGTATAGGCAGCAGTACTGATGGTATCCTTGCTTTCGGTATCGCCGGAGAGGGGCAATATGTGTCTGGCAATGATATTGCTTTTGCTGTCCCATACCATTGTCTCCTTGCTGTAAAAGGCAAAAGCGTCGTTGTTCAGTTTACTATGATAAATGGCAGCCAGTTTTCCCTCACTGTTGTATACCAGGCTGTCGTAACTCAGCAGGTCCCAGGTAATGGGGGATATATGATTGATAATGACCAGTTTATTGTTGCTGTTATATGCGAAGGTAACTGTCTTCAGCAGGGCAGAGGGATCAGCTTCCGTATTTGTGTTGATGCCGGTCATACGGCCCTCAGCGTCAAATATAGGGTCCTGTCTGAAGTAATAATTTCTATTGAGATCGGCTATTATGTAGTAATCAACCCTTTGTTTGTCATCGAGTTGCAGCATAGTGTAGTTCTTCATATTACCGCCGTCGAGGGTATAGAATACCCGGTCCTTCGGGATAGGATCTTCCGTAACGGGCGCATCATCCTTTTTACAGGACGCGAACAATGATGTAAGGAGTACTGCGCTCAGCAGGATCTTTCTCATAGAGTAATAGGGAACCATTTATAATAGCCGGACCGTATCTGAAGACACTGATCCGGGTACAAATATATGTCTTATTTTAAATGTGTGTATCACTTTGTGGGCCTGCAATTGCGCTAAATTTAGGTTAACGCGAACGGGTCTTCGTTAAGTGGTTCAGTGTGAACAGGTAGCAAAAAAAACGTCCCGCCATAGGCGGGACGTTTTTTTATATTTTTTTGCTGAATACTGCTTATCTGAAGATATAGCGGAAGCCCAGCTGACCCTGCCAACGAGCAGACTGTAAACCGAAATCATCGATCTGAGCAACAGTCTTGTTGTCGTATTTGGTAGGAGCTTTAAAGTTATAAGTCGGAGTAGTACCGTTAGCTGCAAAACCAACGAAGTCGATCAGACCGTAGTTGTTGTAGCTCATACCTGTACGGGTAGAGTATACGCGACCCCAGTCGTTATTGATCATGTTACCCAGGTTGAATACATCGAAGGAAATCTGTAAAGTATGACGTTTACCATTTTTCTGGGTGATGTAGATATCCTGTGCAATGTGCAGGTCGAAGATGTGTGTGAACGGAGTTCTCAGACCATTCTTCGGTGCATATTCACCTCTGTGTTTGCTCAGGTAGCTATCACCATTGATGAACGCATCCAGTGCAGCCCACTGTTGTTCCGGCGTAACGGTAGCACCGTTAGCCTGGTAAGATACGAGGTTGATCTCTGATGCACTTCTTGGGATGTAGATCAGGTTCAGGCCTTTATCACTGCTGGAACCGTTGTAGTCGCCAACGATGTTGGTGTTAGGAATATCTCTGTAACCGTAAGAGAACCTTTCGCCGGACTGACCAGTGTAATACAGGGTAACAGTCGTACCGAAGTGTTTCAGGTATTCTTTCTTATAAGTTACAGAAGCGATAATTCTTGAACCCAGGTCGAAGATAGAGTTACCCAGGTCGATATCGTTACGGCCTCTGATGTTAGCAACTCTCCACTGAGAAGAGTTCTGAGAAGACTGACCGTCGTTGATGCTCTTGGAACGACCGTAAGTGTAAGCGGCCATTGCGCTGAAACCACCGTAGAAGGTTTTCTGTAACTGAGCGGTCAGGTTGTAAGAGTAACCTTTGCTGGTGTTATCAGCATACATGATATCTGTGTAGTTACCCAGGATCGGTTTACCTACGTTTTTCCACATCGGACGATTGTCGCTACCGCTACCGGTTACGTTAGTACCAGCAGGGATGTAAGACAGGTTGTAGTATGCTACGTTGTTGATGTTCTTGGTGTAGATCGCTTCTAAGCTACCCACCATACCCCATGGCAATTTCTGATCAACAGCGATGCTTGTTCTGAATACCTGTGGGAATTTGAAGTCTTTTGCAAACAGATCAACCTTACCTGATGGCGCAGCAGTGATGCTAGGCTGAGCATAAGGATCAGATACAAAAGGAATTGGGTTGTTGGTACCGCCGGTTGGTTTGGTAGAGTCGTAAGCGAGTCTCATACCACCCAGGGTAACACCATTGTTGTTATAGATACCACCTAACCAAACATAAGGGATACGGCTGGTGAAGATACCGGCGCCACCACGGATCTGGGTGGTCTGGTCACCTTTCACGTCCCAGTTGAAGGCAAAGCGTGGAGACAGCAGGATCTTAGCATCTGGCTTAACACCTGTCTGCGCACCTTTGATATCCCAATTGCCCGCCTCAACTACTTTAGGCAGTACGTTGGTATTGAAATCATTATTTACAGCAGGATCAGTCAGCAGCATAGGGAGGTCAGCACGAACACCCAGTGATAAACGTAAACGATCAGTTACCTGGTAGTCGTCCTGTGCGTACAGACCCAGTTGCAGTGCTTTGAATTTAGCGGCACCGTTGGTGTTATCGCCGGTAGTTTTATCTACAGCAGAGAATGAACGGTTGTACTGGGTTGGTGATTTATCCTGCATGAAATCATCCAGGGTAGCGAAAGTATAAGAACCAAAGTTCTGACCGATGAATACGTTGGTCATGTTATAGAACTCATTACTTGTACCCAGAGAGATGGTGTGTTTACCTCTATACAGTTCGAGGTTATCAGTCAGGGTCAGTACATCCTGTTTCAGCAGGTTAGCTGCAGAAAACTCTTCAGTACCAAAGCTGATAGACTCTCTTGAAATGAATACGGAAGTATATGGCGCACCGGTGATACCGCGGTCATCTCTTACGAAGTTTGCACCCAATAACAGGGAGTTGGAAGCCCTGTTACCGAACTGGCTTTTCAGCTCAGCAGTGGTAGCGTTGGTGGTAGAAGGGAAAGAGATACCCTTGTTAGAGAAGGTGATCGTAGAAGCGCTGGATTTACCAGGGCTTATGCTTTCACCATGGGTATACTGGTGACGGATAGTGAATTTGTTGGATTCGTTGATGTTCCAGTCAATTCTTGCGAAGAATTTGCGGCCATCCAATGTATTTTCAGTTGTTTCGTATCCACCCGGATCGTAACCAGCTCCACGCAGTTTAGCTTCCAGTGCATCCAGCTGAGCTCTTGAAGCCGGGGTAGCACGACCGTTCGCATATGTTTCGTAAGTGAAAGGCTGCGGACGGTTTTCTTTCTGCCATTCTGCGTTGATGAAGTAGAACAGTTTATTCTTGATGATCGGACCACCTAAACGTGCACCGTATGTTTTGGAAGAGAAATCTGCCAGTTTGGTACGTTTGCTTTCGTCTTTGGTAGGCGTTTTACCAGCGAGGCCCTCATTACGTACGAAGTAGTACGCAGAACCTTCGATTTCGTTGGTACCGCTTTTGGTTACAGCGTTGATGGCGCCACCGGCGAAACCACCCTGTTTAACGTCGAACGGAGATACGTTGATGTTGAACTGGTCAATGATATCGATGCTGAACGGAGAAATACCGATCTGACCACCATTGGTACCATTTTCAGCCAGACCGAATACGTCGTTCTGTACCGCACCATCAACGAAAGTAGCGTTATACTTGTTGCTGGTACCTGCGATAGAGATAGTCTGGTTACCGCTACCGTCTTTGGTCAGTTTCGCCTGAGGCGTTAAACGTACAAAGTCGGTCAGGTTTCTACCTACAGAAGGCAGGGCTTCAACCTGTGTACGGTTCAGGGTAGTCTGTGCTCCCTTACGGTTGGAATTGAAGACAGTGCTTCTCTGACCTATAACCTGTACTTCTTTGATGTCCTGAGCTTTTTCGCCAAGGCTGATGTTCAGTCTGAATGGCTGACCGAGCGCGAGGAAGATATCGCCCTGGTTGTATTCAGTATAACCGATAAAGGTAGAAGTTACTTTGTAAGGACCGCCAACGTTCATGTTGGGGATACGATAGTAACCTTCCGCATCGGTTGTTGTTCCGTACTTGGTACCTGAGGGCAGATGGATCACAACAACGGTAGCCCCGGGCAACGCCTCCTTCGCCGGGCCGGTGATCCTACCAATCAAGCTACTGGTAGTTACCTGCGCAAACGAAGTGATTGTGCTAAACAGAACAATGAATGTAAATAGTAGTCTTCTAAATCCCATATAAGAGCAGTTTGATTTATGACGCAAAATTGGGGAATAAATCCTAACGAATTTTAACTTGAAATTAACAAATTGTTATGCGATTGATCCTATTAGGTTTATAGGATACAATTTTGGATGGTTGCCACTTTTAACAGCCATTTCATCGAGTTTGTTCAAGAAACTGGCCTGGAATTTCTAAAAAATCGAATAGAAAACTTTTAAATACCTTAAATATGGCCGGGTACGTCGTAAAATTATCCAGTTTTGGTATTGAGGGATTGATATACATATAATAATATATGCATCGGCTTACCTGAAGGTAACCAGAAAGGAAAGTGAACAGTTCTTATTTTAGCATAACTTTGCACATTAATCTATAATAAAGCTCTATGTTAGATACAATAGAATCAGCCATAGAAGATATCAGGAATGGTAAGCTGGTAATAGTGGTAGATGATGAAGACAGGGAGAATGAAGGAGATTTTGTTACAGCAGCAAGGAACGTTACACCGGAGATCATCAATTTCATGAGCCGTTACGGCCGTGGTTTAATATGTGCCCCCCTGGTGGAGGAGCGTTGCGAGGAACTGAAGCTGGAAATGATGGTGCGCGATAATACCGCCCTGCACCAGACTCCCTTTACCGTATCCGTTGACCTCCTGGGTCACGGTTGTACCACCGGCATCTCTGCACATGACCGCGCCAAGACCGTACAGGCCCTGATTGATCCTAATACCCGCCCTGAAGAACTGGGCAAGCCAGGACATATCTTCCCCCTGAAAGCAAAAAGTGGTGGCGTACTTCGTCGTACCGGCCATACGGAAGCAACGATCGACCTGGCCAGACTGGCCGGCTTCGAACCTGCTGGCGTACTGGTGGAAATCATGAACGAAGACGGGTCCATGGCACGTCTCCCGGAATTACGCGAAATAGCCGACCAGTTTAACCTGAAACTGATCTCCATAAAAGACCTGATCGAATACCGCCTCGCAAAAGAAACCCTGATCGAGGAACAGGTAACCGTAAACATGCCGACTGAATACGGTGATTTCGAACTCGTCGCTTTTAAACAGCTGAATTCAGGTGAGTTGCATATGGCACTGAAGAAAGGTACCTGGGAGAAAGGTGAACCCGTATTGGTGCGCATCCACTCTTCCTGCGTAACCGGCGATATCCTCCATTCCCTCCGCTGTGACTGTGGCGAACAGCTGCACAAAGCCATGGAAATGGTAGAACGCGAAGGAAAAGGCCTGATCCTGTACATGAACCAGGAAGGTCGTGGTATCGGTCTGCTCAACAAACTGAAAGCTTATAAACTCCAGGAAGAAGGCCGCGATACCGTACAGGCTAACCTGGAACTGGGCTTCAAAATGGATGAACGCGACTATGGTGTTGGTGCACAGATCCTCCGTCATATGAACATTTCCAAGATGCGCCTGATCACCAATAACCCACGTAAAAGAGCCGGTCTGAATGGATACGGTCTTGAAATTGTGGAAAATGTAGCGATCGAGGTACATCCGAATCCGCATAACGAGTTCTATCTCAAGACAAAACGTGATAAGTTAGGTCATGAGATCCTGAAAGGGTAATTCAATTACGAATTAGGAATTCAATAGCAGCGAAGATCGTTGCGGAAGTTAATATAAAAGTGAAGGCGCTTCCGGTCAGGAAGCGCCTTCGCTTTATATGTATATAAATATAGGTCGTATTTCTGCTTACTGAAGTTGTCCTGATCTTGCCCTCTACATCGGTTCAAGTCCACTTCATCTCCGCATCAAGTCCACCTCATCTGCTCGTTTATATCGGCTCAGGTGTATGTCAGACTTACCTTTACGCCTACCTAAGGCTATCCCTCGTTTATCAGTATCTCTGACTTATCAATGCTTAAGTGCTTGATAATTAATTCTTAACTCTCTTCAGGGAATCGTCCCTTCTGTCTTCCCGCTCTTTCTCTTCCAGTCTCGCTGCTTCTGCTCTACGCATAGAGTCCAGCATACGACGCCGGTTCCGTTCATTGAACAGTTCGGAGAACTTGTTATACTCACGTACATAAGAGATACCCAGACCCGCTTTGTTACGGTTTACCAGGTTATACACGTCATAATCGGATTTACTAAAGGCATTGATACGTACGCGTCCTTCCGGTGTCAGCAGATACTCTGCCCGGAAGTCACCCGCGAAGCGGTTCGCATTGGCGGAAGTATTGGCTTTACCCCAGTCATAGTCACCACCCACATACAGTCTGATCCTGTTGTTATACAGGTTACTGGTCACACCCGCGCTTACCTGGTTACGGTCCAGGGAGGCATTATCCTGGTTACCAATGTTATAAGCACGATAGTTTACGTTGATACCGATACCACTGTTCTTCAGCAGCACACCGGTAATATTGTTGAGGATAGCAGATGCCTGTGCACTCAATGCCTGTCCCACACTGTTCTTACCGGTAGTCGCCACGTTGGCGCCGCCGGCGGAGTTAGGGTCTTCCGGCAGGAACTGGTTGAACAACAGCAGACCCGCCATCTGTTGCAGGGCTTTGTTCTGGTCCTGGTTCACCTCACGGAGCTTGGCCGCCACACCACTTTCATAAGCCAGTGAGCCTACTTCAGGGAGGTTGATCTCATAAGTGATATCCGGCTTCATCAGCTCATTACGCAGGTTGATCAGGATATCCACTCTTTCCGTACGGGTAGCCAGCTTGTCACTTGCGGTAGAGGCAGTTCCCACCAGGTTATACAGACTGACTTTTGGCAGGGTGTATTTGGCGTGAACGTCTACTTTCGCTTCATTAGGGTCACCGTTCCAGGTGATGGTACTGCTTTTATCTATATCAAATTTCCAACTGGTCAGTCTTTGCAGGGTGAAGTTGTAAGACCCGGAAACGATCTCATAGTTACCGAACATATTGAAATCGCCCTCCGTATTTACCATGATCTGGAGGTTACCGTTACCATTTGCAGAGATCATATCACCGGAAGCAGCATCCATGATCACATCGATCTGCGCATCCGGCGTAGCCGAAATATCCAGTTTCACATTCAGGCGCACATTGTCTTTCTTCTTTTTCTTTTCCTCCTTCAGTTCTGTACCATAGCTCTTAAAGGTGATATAATCCGAACGACCAATATCCTTGCTGTCTGATAAAGGCAGATAGAAGTGGGTACCCTTACCCGGTCGGGCTTGTATACGCAACTGAAGATCATTCAGCGGACCGGAGAAATACACCTTACCGTCCGATATTACGTCACCATAGAACAGGTCACTGTCTGCCGCCCCTGTATTCAGGAATACAAAGTTGCGGGCAGTTACGTCAAAGTCGAAGTTCAGATTATTGAAATGATCGTGAGAGATGTAACCGCTGGCGCTTGCCCTGCTGTTATTCTTATCGACGATAGAGAAGTTGCCAAATTCGATCAGGTTGTCATCCACATTCACATTCAGTCGCGGGATCGTATATTTGGTGCCCAGGTATAATACCCTGACCCCAACACTGTCAATGCGTAGATTTCCCCGTACCGAGGGTAGTTTGGTCGTACCGGCAACCGACAGTTTTCCACTCACATTGCCCTTTAGATCAGTGACATATTCGTTTACAAAACGATCGAGCATACTGAGCGAGGTACCATTTAATTCCACGTTGGCTTCCAGTCTGTTATTGGTTTCGGATACACCGATCAGACCTTCTGCAAAGAGGTTCTTGCCCTTATTCTCTGACCTTACGGAAAAGGTCACGTCGTCCGTCTCCTGTCTGTAACCACCTTCAAAGGCCACCAGACCAATAGAGTCATTATCGATACGTAATTCGCTGGTCGTAATATTGGCATCAACGGCCAGGCTATGTATAGGATCAGAGATATCGATCTTACCATCAGCAAAGCCTTCAATGCGTAAAGCAGTCAGCTGGGAAGGTATTACATCGCTCAGGTTGAGGTTCTTCAGGTTGACGATGAACCTGGACTCATCCGGGTTGAACTCATTGGTTTCCACTGTGATACTCTGTTCATTCCTGGTCACCTGCAGGTTATTGATCGTCAGGAAGTCTTTGCTCCAGTAAATCTCATTACCCGGGGTCACATTCCATTGCCGTTCGTTAACTGTAAAGGCGCTGTTCAGGAAACTTACCTTGAGACCTTCCGGCACGGTCACTACCCGGGCATAGAATCCATCCAGATTGGACGAGTCACCAGCCTGGAGGTCTACCTTTATATAGGAAGTGTCTTTGCCGGAGTTTGCCAGTATCAACGGATGCTGTAACCATACGCGATCACCGGAAGAGACTTTTCCGATGCTTGTGCTGATATCGATCTTATTGAAGGTACCAGCGCTCTTCAGCTGCAGGTCCTCAAAATGGAAGTTACGGTAGGAGGCCAGCGGCACATTCACCTGTAAGGCCAGGTTCCCCTTTATTGTATTCAGAGAACCTGCTACAGTAGAATTATCAAAGCCTGAAATGTCTTTGGAGAAACCACGGATCAGTTTGTCGACCTGTCCCATATTGAACGCAAAAGAGAAGTCCTGCTGGATATCGTCTTTTGGTGCGTCAGGGAAATAGCTTGGATAGTATTTGTTCAGCAACAGGCGGAAGGCATCAGGCAACTGCATGAAACTGTAATTCCCTTTTACATATCCACCGATCTCACTACCCTGTATGGCCAGTACTTTCACATTGTTCTCAAAGTGAGTGGACACGTTGAGTGAGTCAAATTCCAGTCTGCGCTGGTCCTTGAACAACGAAACGTTATATACCCTGGCGGAACCGTTAAAGTTGTCAATATTGCTACCGGCAAAGTTAAGCGCCAGTTTGGCCTGTAATACGATGGAATCCGGGGTTAGTTGTAAGGCGCGGAGATTACCATGACGGATATCAGCATCAAAGTCAAAGACAGGTACTTCTTCGTTGAAGTCAATGGTACCGGCAAAGTCCATGTCCAGGTTCGGATCATTGGCGGTCAGTGAACCATTGAAGAACTTCCGGTTCATGTCGCCCTTTGTCTTGATATTGCTGTAAGAGTATCCGTTGAGGCTGATCTGTTGTACATCTGCATCTACGGCAGCCTTTAGTGTTTTGAAGTTGAAGCCTTCTCCGTTCAGTTTTGCGCTGAGGGAAATGCTGGTCAGTTCAGGTATGCCTAACAGACTGCCCAGGTTAAAGGCATCTGTCGTCAAACTACCGGAATACACCGGTATGTCCTTGCTTGTTTTGAAGTTGATATCCGAGTTCAGGTTGCCCAGGTTGGTCTGGAACTTACCATAGGCAACGAAGTCATTCACGAATCCGGTGAAGCTACCCGCGAAGCGGATATTGGTCAGACGGTCCAGTCGGAGAGGATCAGTATTCCTCAACTCAGGAGCGATGCTAAGGATATCCGCACCGGTGGTCAGCAGTTCATCTGCATGGAAGTCAATGGAAGTGTTGTTGATATCCGGCAGGCCACGCAGTTCGACACCACCAAGTAAGCGGGTGGTCGTACCGGCCTGTAATTCAATATTGTTGGCTTTCAGATTGCTTACCGGGCCTCTGGCGTCCCCGTTCAGTAAAATCTCTTTTTTCCAGTCTGAAAGGATAGGGGCAAAGTAGGCGATATCATCAGAATGCAATTTACTGTTCACGATATGGGCGCGCATATAAACGGCATCCACATAGTCGTTCATATTACTGATATCAGCATACTGCATGGTATAGTAGTCCCGCAGATGACTGCGGTTCGTCATGAGGTCCATGTGGGAGAACTCCATTTCAACAGGCGACATCTTAAAGCGCGCAGTCAGTTTCTTTACCTGGAAACCACAACGCTCTTTGGTGCTCATGGTCAGATCACCGAGGATGCTGTCTTTTACCATACTGGTATTCGCCAGTGAGAGGTTGATACTATTGAAACGGATATGATTCGGCGCAAAATAGCCTTCTTCGATCTTTGTAGAATCTTCCAGGTCATCTACGCCCAGGGTACCATCGTTGATGGAGATCTCCTTTACCAGCAGCTTCCAGTTGGCGCTGTTCCAGCGTAAGGCCGGGATGGCAGCAGTATCTGTCAACTCAGGGGCAGGAGGGGCCGGTCTCTTTTTACGGAGCGGGGAGGCAGGGTACCGGGTAATGATAAACGTAGGTTTGTCCAGCGTCAGTTCCTGGATATCAATGTTATGCAGATTGAGGTCTATGTTCTTGGCATCCAGATAAATGCGTTTAGCAGCCACACGCATGTCTTCACCGATCCAGGCATCGATCTGATTGATACGGACATTACGCAGGTCCGTTTTACGGAGATCAAGGGATATGCCGCCACTTCCTTCTTTCTTTTTGTGTGTGGTATCTGGCGGCGCACTGAATTCATCGATGATGAACTGATAGTTCCACAATGAATCATTTCTATGACGGACCAGGTTCACGTCCGCGTCCTCCAGCCCGATGAATTTCAGCACTGGCTTTTCCTGGAAGAAGAACCAGTCTGTAATACGCAATTGCAGTACACGGGCGTACAACAAGGTGTCCTTGTGACGGTCCTCGATCAGTGTCCCTTCCAGCCGCAGACTGTTAAAGAGCCGTATATTGACGTGCTCTATTTCAACTTTGGTCTTCAGTTGTTGGGATAGCCGGCTTGTGGCCTCATGCACCAGGAAGTTCTGTACCACCGGAATATTTACCAGGACGCTTATCAGGATAACAAGGGCCAGTAAACTCAGAAGGATTACAGTTAATATTTTGCGTACTTTTTTCAGGCTGCGAGATTTAATCCGGCAAAAATAGTTGAATTAGTCCATAGTCCATAGCTGAATAGTCTATGAAAGCAACGATTTAATATCCGGTAGTGTGTTGATAGAATCCCAATGAGAACGCGGGATCGCTGCCTGTCGCCTGTAAAAAGTAAATTATGGCAATGTTTTAACAGTTTATTGCACTGGTTTCACCGTATATCCCTGCTTGCGTAATAACGCGATCACACCGGTATTACCACCCAGGTGTCCCGCGCCTACAGCGAAGAAGGTTGGTTCTTTTGCTGCTGCTGCAGCAATCAATGGCACCCAGTTACGGTTACGGTCATCCAGCAGGATATCTTTATAACGCACCATATCTTCTGTTTCTGTCATCAGTTTAGCCAGTGCTGTAACGTCCTGTTCGCGGTAAGACTTCAGCATCTGCGAATAGGTCTCGCGTGTTTTTTCAGGCTCACCGATCGTTTTCAGGATCATCTGTGCCTCTTCTTTATCAGGGATGCTGTCAAAGATAGCTACCTGGTCCAGTGCTTTTTCCAGTCCGTGAACAGGCAATTGCTGTTCCTGTGCAAGCTTTACCAGTTCTGCTTCACAATAGGCAGGGTTCTGGCAGACAGAAGTAAAGTACTGTCTGGTGATCAGCGATAACAATACAAGTGGTTTGAACCTGTCCAGTACTGCTACGTCCATATGCATGGAGTCCTGACACCATTCTTTTAATTGTTTGTACTCTGCATCGTTGACGAAGCTCTTGAAGGAATAGCCTTCGGGCATCATCATGGCTGCCTGCAGGGACTGCATTTCCTGCGGATCGGACATGTTGATCTCGAGGAACAGTGATTTAGCTTGTTTGATGGCTTCCTTTGTAGCAGCGGAGAAGTGCAGGTCATCCTGACAAACGATATGGATGGTGCCATATAACCAGGATGGGCTTTTAAGGTCTTTACCGGAGATTTCCCATAACAGGGAAGACTTTTCTTTGGGTTGTTGCTGAGCTTTGGCGGTTAACAATGAAAAACTGCAAAGCAGCAGTGTACCGATCTTTTTAAGTAACATACTTATTTGTTTATGAGTAATGTGTGCAATACTTCCAGATCTTTGTCACTGTGCTGGGCTGAAATGATGATCCGGTTCACCGGGGGACTATCTGGATTCGGATAGCCAAAAGAAGAGATCATAATGTCATGGTCCAGCAGGTATTTTTCTATGCCCGAACGGTCTTGTAAAAGAAAGATGGGCAAATGAAAAGGATTGTACAGATACCCGATCCCGGTCGTCAATCCTTCAAAGCGCCCGATCTTGTGTTGTAACAACGCAAGCTGTACAGCATGTAAAGGAAAGCTTTGCAGGAATGCCCAGGCATTGGCGGGCATCATCGGCGTTGCTCCTGTGAACAGGGGCGTTTTTTTAATCGCAGCAACATCTTTTGCATGTCCGGCCACGACGCCTCCCTGTGTACTATAGGCCTTTGCCAGTGACGCGGAAAGCAGATAGCGTACCGCAGATAATTGCGGTAAACGGCTGACAATACCACTACCGTCATCAGAGACAATTCCTATGCCATGCGAATCATCGATCAGTACCAATACCTGCCGTTTTATTTCATTCAACCAGCTGAAATCATTGATAGTGCTGGTTAATGGATTCACGCCGTCCGCAACGATCACAAAAGTATGATCCGGATGCGCGTTTACTTTTTCTGTTGTTTTGGCAGCCCAGTCCGCCCAGTTATCTGCCGGGATGACCGGTTTCCCTGTTCTTAATGCCGGATGGGCATTAGGTGCATACAATAATTCACCCTGTGTGGCAGCATACTGTACTGCTGCCTGTGAGGCCAGATAGCCTGAAGAGAACGTGGCGGAAGCCTGTTGTCGCAGGTGCACAGCCAGTGCATGTTCCAGTTCTTCGTAGAGATGCAGCCGTGTATTGGCGATCCTGGAAGAAATGAATACCGTACCATACCGGTCAATACCTTCTTTCAGCAATGCATTGAAAGCCGGATGACTATGTAGCCCCAGATAAGAAAAACCGGAAAAGAAGAGATATTCTTTTCCGGCAATGCTGCTGGTGCTGGTGGGCGTGGAATGTGTGAACTGTGCCTCCATGCGTATATTACTCAGCTTTTGTTTTCAGTATGAAATAGTACTCGCCGGTATACACTTTCATGTCAAAGTGTGTGGCGTCCAGTTTCACGATCGTTACGAGGTTTTCAGTTACTTTGTCCGCCGAAGAACGGAGTCCGTTGGCAGCCGTCACTGATATGATCTTCCCGTCGCTCAGCAGTTTATATCTACCGGTATCAGGTCTGTTGTCAATAGTGGCGATGAACAGATTATTATCCAGGAACTGGTAATATACATTGGTGTAATACCCTCTTTTCAGATCGATCGCCTGTGTGATCTGTGTGTTGTCATACGGACTTTCCGGAGGCACTACTACATCGTATACACGCCATTTCTTATGAATGAGCAGTTCGTTGTTGCGAGCGCTATTGCAGGCGCTTGATACGATGGCCAACAGGGCCATGAGCAGGATGATCCGTGATGGGATGCGCATGTTTATTATTGTTTTTTGCCGAACATTTCCTGGTTGAAGTCCTGTGATTTCCCTTTGGGAATAGACAGGCTTTGCCAGTCGTTCTTCTTAATCATTTTACCAATGTACACAATTTGCCCTACATGATAGGGGAGGTGCGCCAGTTGTCTGTTGATAGCATCGATCACAATGTGAGGTTCACTGCGGATGTATACCGTTTTCTCCAGGTCTTCCGGCTGTAATGCGCCGATCGCATCAAGCATACATTTCCAGCCATCTTCCCACAATTGTTTAATGGCTGCCGCAGACAGTTCGTCTGCTTCAAACTCCAGGTCCCTGTTGCGCCAGGGCTTTTCTCCGTCGCTGGTCAGGAAGTCCGTCCAGCGGGAGCGCATATTACCGCTCATGTGTTTAATGATGAGGCAGATGCTGTTAGGCTCGCCTTCCGGTTGCCAGTGTAGTTGTTGTGCTGTCAATACCGAGATGGTCTGATCGCCTAATGTTTTATAGTAGGCAATTCTTTTCAGGACACTGTCGATATATATTTTTCCTATCATGATAAATAGTTTTTGCTGTTATCAGTAGCCGGCGGCGCTATCATCGCCTCGTTTGTCACCCACTGCTTCCAGTTGTCCTTTTCCATTGATCCTGATCAGTTCCACGCGTCCGATCGGACTGCCCGGTTCGATCTTATATCCCATCTGCTTCAGGCCATTCAGTGGTGTCTGATCAAAGTCTGGTTCTACATATACTTCATCCGGCAACCATTGGTGGTGGAACTTTGGCGCGTCTACTGCCTGTTGTGCGGAGAGATTGAACTCGAGCAGGTTCAGCAGGGTCTGGAATACGGAGGTGATAATGGTGGAACCGCCGGGGGTACCTGTCACGATATAAGGTTTACCTTGTTTCAGCACGATGGTGGGCGTCATGGAACTGAGCATGCGTTTGCCTGGTGCAACTGCATTAGCTTCAGCGCCGATCAGTCCGTACATATTAGGTACGCCGGGTTTTACACTGAAGTCATCCATTTCATTGTTCAGGAAAAAGCCTGCGCCGCCTACCACTACTTTGGAGCCATATCCGCCATTCAGCGTAGTGGTGACCGCAACAGCGTTCCCGTCGTTATCCATCACGGAGAGGTGTGTGGTCTCTTTACTCTCGTGGATGTTACCAGCAGCAACATTGGTGCTGACGCTGGCTTTTTTCGGATCGAAGTCCTGCATACGCGTTTGCAGATAGGCAGGGTCTGTCAGTTGTTTTACAGGCACTTTTACAAAGTCAGGATCACCCAGGAACTTTGCACGGTCAGCATATGCGCGACGTTCTGCTTCGATCATCAGGTGCATGGCTGCAATGGAATGGAAGCCCCAGTCATGCAGCGGATATTTCTCCACCATGCCCATCATCTGTTGTAAAGCTATGCCACCGCTGGATGGTAATGGCATGGTAACGATATCGTATTTTTTGTAAGCGAAAGTAACGGCTGTTCTTTCTTTCGCTTCATAAGCCTTCAGATCGGCGGCAGAGATCAGACCATGTCCGCGCTGCATCTCTGCTACGATCAGACGGGCTGTTTCTCCTTCATAAAAGCCTGCTTTGCCATTATCTCTGATCCTTTTCAGTGTGGCCGCCAGGTCTTTTTGCAGGAGTGTATCGCCCGCTTTCCAGGGAGTGGCTTTTATAAAAGCATTGCCCTGTGTATTTAATTGTTTAAAATCTTCCTGTGTTCTGTTGAGTGATTTTGCTTCTCTGTCGGTGATGGCATAGCCTTTTTCTGCCAATAAGATAGCCGGTGCAATGAGCTGTTGTATCGTCAGTTTTGCATAAGGTAGAGAAGCAAACAGACCAGCTACTGTACCGGGTACGCCGGCTGCCAGATGTCCGTCCTGACTCAGGTCGGTATTAGCATTACCACTTGCGTCGATATACATATCCCTGGAAGCTGCGCCGGGCGCCTTTTCTCTGTAGTCGATCGTTACGTTCTTTCCGTCTTTCAGATGTGCGACCATGAACCCGCCTCCACCAAGATTGCCGGCTGCGGGATATACTACGGCCAGCGCCAGCTGTGTGGCAATGGCTGCATCTACTGCATTACCGCCCTGCTGCAACATCTGCAGGCCTGCCTGACTCGCAAGGGGATGGGCCGATACGACCGCTCCACGCGAAGCCGTGATCGTTTTCTCTATTTTGTAATGATAGGCGTCATTCTTTGCAGGACGCTGTTGAGCATAAGCTGTACTGGTGAGGGTTATAGCCAGTAATAATGAAACCTTGCGCATGTTACCTGGATTTTCCTTAAGTTATCGTGAATGGATTATTTGCAAGTTATTATAAAATGCGCTTCCAAATTAGTATTTTAGATGTAGACCTGGAACAGTGCCAACACATGTAGCAACAAAACAAGAAGACCGACTCATAACCATAAAAACCCGGATAGCCGAAATCTTTAAACACTAAATCTAAATCGAACCCTATGTTACACGTGGTAACCCACCTGAGAAGCATTGTGCTTCCATTCCTTGCATTTTTATGCCTGTCAACCCTTACGTACGCGCAGACGGGCACTATTACCGGTACAGTTACAGATGGCAGAGGGCCGCTGGCCAATGCAACTGTCCATATTGAACATACCAATAAAGGCGGTTATACCAATGCCCAGGGCCGTTTCTCGCTAGAGATAGTGCCTGGCACGCATACGGTGCAGATCAGCTATGTGGGCTTTGTGTCGCAACGTAAAACGGTGACGGTAAGCGCCGGACAAACCACTTCGCTTGATGTGGTGCTCGCATCCAGTACGACCATGAACGAACTGGTAGTATTGGGCTCGCGTAACCTGCCCCGTACGCAGACAGAAACGCCTGTTCCCGTCGATGTCATCGATATTAAAAGGATCGCAGCAGATGCGCCTCAGGTATCTATCAACCAAATCCTCAACTATGTAGCACCTTCTTTCAGTTCAGGTACACAGACGGTAGCGGATGGTACTGATCATATCGATCCGGCTTCCCTGCGTGGTCTTGGGCCGGACCAGGTGCTGGTATTGGTCAATGGTAAGCGCCGGTACAATACCGCCCTGGTCAATGTAAACGGTACATTCGGTCGCGGAGCGGTCGGCACGGATATGAACAGCATTCCTACATCAGCTATTGACCGTGTGGAAATATTACGTGATGGTGCTGCTGCGCAGTATGGGTCTGATGCGATCGCAGGTGTGATCAATATTATCCTCAAAAGCTCAGTGAACAGGTTAACGGTGAATGTAACGACCGGTGCGAACGTGACTTCGCAGGCGGATAATAATATCGACGGACAAACCGTACAAACCGGTGTGAATTATGGTATTGCTGTCGGACAAAAAGGAGGTTACATCAACTTCGGCGGTTCTTATGACTATCGTAATTATACCAACCGTTCGGGTCCCTGGGAAGGCGCTATCTACAGAACATATCCCGGCGGTGTTGACAAAACGGACTCTTTCCTGGTGGCTAATAATATCACCCGCAATGATATCCGTATGCGCGCGGGACAATCCAGGTTACGCAGTGCACAGCTCTTTGTGAACGCCAATATTCCGCTGGAGAATAACGCAGAAGTTTATTTCTTCGGAGGTATCGGCTATCGTAATGGGGATGCTGCAGGCGTATACCGTTTACCACATGACAGCCGTAATATCATCGATATTTATCCACTGGGTTTTCTTCCAATGATACAGAGCGATATCTATGATCGTTCACTGGCAGCAGGTATAAGGGGTAATCTTGGTGACTGGAAAGTCGATTTCAGTAATACGTATGGCCGCAATGAATTTGGTTTCAAGGTGGAAAATTCACTGAACGCATCGCTACAGAAAGCGTCTCCGACACGCTTTACCTGTGGAGGGCCTATCTTCACTCAGAATACAACGAATCTCGATTTCTCCCGTCGCCTGGATGTATTACAGGGACTGGACATTGCTTTTGGTGCGGAGCATCGCTTCGAACAATATGAGCTGGTGGCCGGTGCAGAAAATTCCTACACCGATTATGGCCGTGCCTCACAACTGGGTACGGACGCCAACGGGAACCCTATCCTGATACCTGATCCACAGGGTGCTATCAATACGATCTTCGGCCCTGATGGTACGGCAAGACCTGGTGGTGCGCAGGTATTCCCTGGCTTCCGTCCGGAGAATGCGATCAAAGCGACCCGCAGCGCTATTTCCGGCTATATGGACATAGAGGCAAATTTCACAAATGCTTTCCTGTTGGGAGGTGCATTACGTTTTGAGAATTACAACGATTTCGGGAGTACGCTCAATGGTAAACTGACCACCCGTTATAAACTGAGTGAAAAGACGGCTGTCCGTGCATCTGCCAGCACTGGTTTCAGAGCGCCTTCCCTGCATCAGCGGTATTATTCTTCTACCTCTACGCTGTTTGTGGATGGTGTGCCTTATGAAGTAGGTACTTTCACGAATGATAGTCGTCCGGCACAATTGCTGGGCATTCCGGAACTCAAACCGGAAAAGTCAAAAAGCATCAGTGCAGGGTTCACCGGTAGTTTCGGGAAATTCAATCTGACGCTGGATGGTTATTACACGCGTATCAACGACCGTATCGTATATACGGACCAGTTCTCCGGCAACAATGCAGATACTGCCTCTGCGATCGATAAGGAAATATATCAGCTGTTGTCGCTGGCGAATGCCAACAGGGCGGCCTTTTTTGCCAATGCCATCAACTCTGAAACAAAAGGTGTGGACCTGGTATTGACATATAGCACCCGTTTAGGTGGAGGTACCTTCCGTGCAGACCTTTCCGGTACTTACAGCTACACGCAGCGGGTAGGAGAGATCAAGTCATCCGAAAAACTAAAAGGTAAGGAAAGCATCTATTTCAGCCGGGCGAGCAGGATTTATCTGGAAAGAAGCGTTCCCCGTGAAAAGGTGAACCTGACATTGTCCTATAACATCGGTAAGTTCAATGCCTTCCTGCGTAATGTACATTTCGGCAGTGTGGAAGAGGCGACCAATGATCCGAAATTCTACCAGACTTTCTCTGCAAAAGTGGTGACAGATGTGGCGGTTGGATATAAACTTACTCCTGCCCTGAAACTGAGTGTCGGGTCTAATAACGTTCTCGACGTTTATCCGGACCTGGTAGAGAACCCTGCGAATACGACCAACAACCAGTTCAGGTATTCCAGGAGGGCTACCCAGTTTGGCTACAATGGACGTTTTCTGTTCGCAAGACTGGAACTGAATTTATAACCAAATGAAAATCATATAGTACCAACACAATAATTAGGCACAAAAATCGCTTATACTCTTGTGTAAGCGATTTTTGTTACCTGCCCTTTCTTTATATTAATATATTTCTATATATTCGATAGGGCTTTTTGAGGACAATACCAGCACGGCATAGCCCTGCGAACATATTTCTATGACTAAATACGGCAGATTACTTTCAGGATTACTGTTGCTGTCTCTGACAAAGATGGAGTCAGGCTGTACGGATGCCGTAGAGCAGGATACCCAATTGCTGCGTCAGGTAATGCGTGAGGAGAACGGTTGTATCCGCTGGAAAGTATATGGTTTCCGGGACGATCCCAATAAGGAGAAGGTGGAGCTTTACTTTACGAATGGTAAGCTCAGAGAGGTCTTCTACCGTTATCAGGGGCAAATGGAAGGCGTGAGGAATGTTTTTTATGATAACGGAAAGCTATCAGAATCCGGTAACTGGCATGCAGATAACAGGGTTGGCGAATTCCGTTATTATCGTCAGGACGGAAAGCTTGAATGCGTACAATATTACGGTCTGATAGGCGAAAGCGTAGAAACGCCCTGATCCCCCTTTACATACGTTATCCACACACATAAGGCTGCAATTGATTATCTTAGGTAAATAAATCTAAGGACCAATTATGCGCAAATTGCTGTTATCATCCCTAATACTGCTCTTCGTGCAGATGGGGTTTTCCCAGACCCTGCCTACACCTGACCAGTTTCTCGGTTATGCGCTCGGGACACAATTCACGCCCTATCACCGCGTACTGGACTATTTCAAAGTCGTTGCCGCTGTTACGCCCAACATGCAGTTAACCCAATACGGTACTACTTACGAAGGCCGGCCACTGATGCTGGCGGTTATTTCTTCTCCGGAAAATATGGCTAAGACAGAACAGATCAGACAACACAATCTCGACCTGTCTTTAGGTAATGGCAAACCTGCCTCCGGTGACCCTGTCATTGTATGGCTTAGCTATAATGTACATGGTAATGAGGCGGTGTCTACAGAAGCAGCCATGATCACCCTGTATCTCCTGGCCAGCAAAGGCAATACGGAAACACAGGAATGGCTGAAGAATGTCATTGTACTGATTGATCCCTGTCTGAATCCTGATGGAAGGGAACGTTATGTCAACTTCTACAACCAGGTGCATACCCGTTATGCCGATCCGTTGCTCTTTGCACGTGAGCATAATGAACCATGGCCGGGCGGAAGGGCTAACCACTATTACTTTGACCTCAACAGGGACTGGGCCTGGCAGACGCAGCGGGAATCGCAGCAGCGTGTGGCTCAGTACAACCGCTGGATGCCACAGGTACATGTAGATTTTCATGAGCAATCTATTGATGCGCCTTACTACTTTGCACCAGCAGCAGAACCCTTCCACGATATCATCAAACCCTGGCAGCGCAGCATGCAGATGCTGATCGGTAAGAACAATGCACGCTATTTTGATAAAGAGGGCTGGCTGTATTTTACAAAGGAATTCTTTGATATGTTCTACCCCAGTTATGGCGATACTTATCCTACTTATAATGGTGCTATCGGTATGACCTACGAACAGGGCGGTGGCGGAAGGGCCGGTCTCGCCGGACTTAAACAGGATGGCGACACCCTGACCTTATCTCAGCGTATCGCACATCACCGTACTACGGGTTTATCTACAATAGAAATTGCTTCACAGCAGTCAGCACAGCTGCTGAATGAATATTCCAGATACTTCTATGAGGCTGTTCATACACCTGAAGGGCCTTATCAGTCATACGTTATCAAGGCAGCAGGCAACAATGAAAAACTGGCCACGCTGGGGGTTCTGCTCAACAGGAACGGTATCCGCTTCGGATATGGCGCCGGCGTCGCTAAAGCCAGCGGCTTTAACTACTTCAACGGTAAAACGGAAAGTTTTACCATTGATAAGGAAGATATGGTGATCAGTGCTGCACAAGCCAGGTCTAATCTACTGAAAGTATTGTTCGAGCCGGATTCCCGTCTGACGGACTCTGTGACCTATGATATCACCGCATGGTCTTTACCTTATGCTTACGGTCTGCAGACCTACGCATTACGTCAGCCTTTGACGCCGGCAAGAGATAGTTTGCAGATAACAGTGAACACTGCGCTGGCAGCTGCCCGTCCATATGCCTACCTCGCACGCTGGAATAGTATAAAGGACGTCCGTTTTCTTTCTGCATTATTGCAAAAGAAGGTCCGGGTAAGATATGCAGAAGGCGACTTCATGGCCGGCGGCAAGAACTTCCCGGCCGGTACACTGATCATCACCCGCTCGGGTAACGAAGCCGCCAACGGACAGTTCGATGAACAGGTGGTCAATCTCGCGAATACCTATAAAACTACCCTGGACGCTGTCGCCACCGGTTTCGTAGAAAAAGGGGTAGACTTCGGTTCTGAGAAAGTGCGTTTTATCAAACCGGTCAGGATCGCCGTAGCAATGGGAGAGGGCGTTTCTTCCCTCGCAGCCGGAGAAGTATGGCATTTCTTTGAACAGCAGATCAATTATCCCCTGACGGTCGTGGATGTAAAACAACTGCCTAATATAAACTGGAAGGCGCTTGACGTATTGATCTTACCAGATGGTACCTACCGGCACCTGGCCGATAAAGATTTCGCCAATAAGCTCAGAGACTGGGTAACGGGCGGCGGAAAGCTGATCGTTATGCAGGATGCACTGGCCCAGATAGCCGGACTTGACTGGGGTATTCACCAGAAGAAACTGGACGAGGAAAAGGACGAAAAGAAAGACGAATATGCCCTGTTGAAACCGTACGCCAATCGTGAACGTGAAGGCGTAAAACAGCTCATTCCAGGCGCTATCTATAAGGTGCAGCTGGATAATACGCATCCGCTGGCATTCGGCTTTCCTTCTGTTTATTATACCCTTAAACAGGACAGCAGGATATACGAGTACCTGGAAGAAGGTGGCTGGAATGTTGGAATCATCAAAAAAGACAATTACCTCAGTGGTTTTGTGGGAACAGAGATGCGTAAGAAGCTGAAGGACGGTCTCATCTTCGGCGTGAAGGAAATGGGAGAGGGGAAGATCGTGCTGATGGCAGATGATCCTTTATTCAGAAGCTTCTGGGAGAATGGTAAACTGCTGTTTGGTAATGCGCTGTTTATGGTGTGGTAATGGCATAAAATAAAGATCATATAAGTATGAAAAAGCCTGACAGATCGTATTACTGTCAGGCTTTTTTGCTCTAATTGATAATGTTATTATACAGTTGATTTACAGTTATTTATATCAAGAATTCTTTCAGCAGATTTTCGTTGTTACCGAAAGAACGGGTACTTTTGATGTATCCACAAAATCATCAGCAATATGACAGATAAGGACCTCAAAAGAATTATTGCAATAGCAGAAAGAAAAATTGCCAGAGGTGTGACGAAAGAAGAGGCTTTGCGCTCTTTGCAACGTGCGGGACACCTGGATGAAAACGGCAATTTTACACCTCCGTATCAGACGCTTGCGAAGTACATAAAATTTGCCAGTAAACAATAAATAATAATTTTTTATGTACGATAGCAAACTTAATCTGACTATTGGATTTCATGGTTGTGATCGAGCGACACGTGATCAGCTGATCTATAACCCACAACGAATAAAGATTAGTGAGAAGCCATATGACTGGCTGGGACATGGTTTTTATTTATGGGAAAATAATTATGAAAGAGCGGCACAATGGGCCGTTGAGAAATTTAAAAGAGGAATAATTAAAGAACCTTCCGTAGTAGGTGCGGTTATCAGTTTAGGACATTGTTGTGATTTCTTAAGTTCAAAGCACACGGCACTTCTAAAACCGTATTACGTATCAATGGAAGCTGATTACGCGAAATTGGGAGGTGATATGCCTCAAAATAGGAATCTGCCAGACGATGATAACGGAGATTTACTTCTTCGTGATCTGGATTGTGCCGTAATTGAATATATGCATTCCGAAATTTTAAATAATCACAAGTCTGATATAAACCTTAACGGTTTTACAGACGTAAAGTTATTCGACAGTGTAAGGGGTGTGTTTATGGAAGGTGCTCCTGTTTTTGAAGGTGCTGGTATTCATGAAAAAAGTCACATACAGATTTGTGTCCGAAATCTGAATAGCATTAAAGGTTTTTTTATTCCCAGAGAAGAGACAAATTTCTACGACTGGAATAAACAAAAATACTCCTTACCTTCTGACAGGCTCTCTTCAATGACAGCCTAAAGACACATGGTGTTGGGGTCTTAAAACCGCTTAATATTACACCCCAACGCCATTGTTGAATTCACCTTTACGGCCTTTCCCGCCAGCATATCATTGATCGCATTATGCAGATGCCGCATCTTCACCGCCTCCGCATTACCCGGATTATCATCAATAGCGCCCTTATAAACGAGTTTCGCCTGCTGGTTGAATAGATAACATTCAGGCGTATGATTCGCCTCAAATGCGTCCGCTAATTCGGCTTTTTTATCTACGACGTAATACCAGTTGTACTGCTGACCGGTGGCATATGTTTTCATCGCCGCCAGAACAGTTTTTTCATCTGCCGCCATGTTGGAATTGACCAGTACCACGCCGATATTATTGCTCAGCGCATATTTGCAGATCTCCTGTGTTCTCAGCTGATTTCTTTCGATATAGGGACAGGTATTGCCGGAAAACATCACCAGCAAACCATTATTCATTCTTGCTTTATTCAAAGTAATTTCCTTTCCTGAGCAATCCTGCAATACAAGATCGGCTTTTGGTAATAGCGCACCTATCTCCAGCGGTAGATCAACCGGATCGCGCATGGCCATCAGCCAGCAACTAAGAAAAAGTAGACAGTGTAGTGTTTTCATAAATATAGGTTTCAGGTTAACGATACCCCCTTGCATATTTGCCAGGGGAAAAAACAATGCCTGGAATCCGACCTCAGATTCCATTACAAAGATACAAAATATGTAATGTTTTTATCTAATTTATGCTGCTTCTTCTTTCAAAGTTAAGGGTGTATAATCCTCCCACTGTAAAGGGTTTCAGCCGATCCTGAATATGAAAACGTCTCGCTTCTGTACCTGTTGAAATCCAGCGTTTTGTGGTGGTTTATTGGTATTTGTCCGGTTCCTTCTCTGCTATGGAGGGAGGTGTAAATCCCTGGTTGTAGTTCTTTGAAGTTTTTTACCTATGGTGCTGTTGTTGAAGGTTTTGTAACAGACTATTAATATTTCTCCGGTTGTTCCTCTGCTGCGGGGGCAGGTGTAAATCCCTGGCTGTAGTTCTTTGAAGTTCCTTACTATGGTGCTGTTGTTGACCGTTTTAGCGGTGGGGGATGGATTAAACCCCTGGGTGCATGTGCTCAGCATACTTCAAATAACTAAGGCCATGGGATTTCACCTGCACCCCTGCGCAGTCAATAAGGGGGAGTCGGATTTTACTGGTTTTAGTAATAATAAGTTGAAAGTATGGGCTCAAGACAATCCCTGTACTTCCAGAGGCAAATCCTCTTTGCAGATTTGCAATTTCTTTGAGGATACGGATACAGGCATTCAACTCAAAGCGATCAGCAAAATGAAGGGATAAAAATACACTGACAGCATGGGCTCAGGACAATCCCTGTACTTCCAGAGGCAAATCCTCTTTGCAGATTTGCAATTTCTTTGAAGATACGGATACTAGTATTCAACTCAAAGCTATCAGTAAAATGAAGGAATAAAAATACACTGACAGTATGGGCTCAGGACAATCCCCGTACTTCCAGAGGCAAATTCTCTTTGCAGATTTGCAATTTCTTTGAGGATACGGATACTGGCATTCAACTCAAAGCTATCAGTAAAATGAAGGAATAAAAATACACTGACAGTATGGGCTCAGGACAATCCCTGTACTTCCAGTGGCAAGTCTTCTTTGCGCAGATTTGCAATTTCTTTGAGGATACGGATACTTGCATTTAGCTCAAAGCCAATCAGCAAAATGAAGGAATAAAAATACACTGACAGCATCAATATCAGGATCGTTCCGACAGAACCATAAATCTTGTTATAGTTACCAAAGTTATTCACGAAGTAGGAGAAGAGGATCGTTACTAATATCATCAGGATGGTTGCAAATGTTGACCCGGCGGTAATGAACTTCCACTTCTTTACTGTTGCGGGAACAAAGCGATAGATCACGGACAGCATAGAGAAGAACAGCAGGCCGATTAACAACCATCTGGCTACGTCCGCGAGTGAAAGAATGCGTTTATCGGTAATGCCAAAATAGTTGAAAATGTATCCCAGGATGGTACCCTGCGCGATGATGAGAATGATCGTAATGAGCAGCAGGACGATGAGAATAAGTGTCAGCTTCAGGGCCATCAGACGCTTCTGCCACCACTTTCTGCGGCGGAATCCTGGGAGCTTTTTATTGAACGATCTGGCAATACCCATTACCGCATTCGAAGAAGTAAAGAAGCCCATAATAAACGCGAGGGACAGCAATCCGTTATGGTGGGTATACAGGAAGTCATGGATCATGTCCCGTATGATGATGTAAGTATTGTAATTGGGGGTCACATCTTCTGCTAATTCATACAGCGTCGCCTCTACATTCTGCATTGGGATGTAAGGCACGAGTGTGAAGAGGAAGATAAAGAATGGGGGAATAGCCAGCAGAAAGTTGAATGAAATGGCTGCTGCCCGTTCCCCCAGGCTTTGATTACGCATTTCTTTCAGAAAGAACTTGATCACATCATACAGCGGCACTCCCTCAAATCCCGGTAATACCAGTGTTTTGCTGATCTCTACGAGTTTGCGGAAAGGCTTTGAATTGAAGATGATGTTTTCTGGTCTGAAAGGCATTGTTTATTGCTGGTTATATTCCTCTCGCATTGAGCGCCTGATGGAATGCGTGTGCATTTTTCATGTGCTCTGCGTAGGTGGCGGCAAAGGCGTGATATCCGGAGAAATCGGCCTTCGCACAAAAATAGATATAATCAGTTTCAGGCGTGTTCAGTACAGCTTCTATTGATTTGATAGAAGGGGTACAGATAGGTCCTGGCGGCAGACCGGTCACCTGATAGGTGTTGTAAGGAGATTCAAATGCGATGTGTCCTTCGCGAATCCTTCTGATAGAGAAATCCTGCAGTGCGAATTTTACGGTCGGATCGGCCTGAAGACGCATCCCTTTACGGAAACGGTTCAGGTAAACGCTGGAAATCAGCGGTTTCTCATCGTTTTTGTTGGTTTCTTCATCAACGATGGAGGCAAGGATGATCACCTGTACAGGTGTCAGCCCCAGTCGCTGTGCAGCGGCTTTACGGGTATCATTCCAGAAAGCGTCGCTTTCTTTTTCGATCTTTTTGAAGGCACTTTCTGCGCTGGTGTTCCAGTAGAACTGGTACGTGTTCGGCAGGAAGGCGCTCATGACAGTATTGGTATCGAGCCCGAACTGGCGGAGGTATACCTGGTCGCTCAACAGGGCACGGAAGGTAGCGGAGTCTGCTTCGAGGTTAGCACATATCTTCCTGACCAGGTCCTGTTTTGTACGCAGTTTGGTGATGGTCAGGTTCACGGGCGCCTGGTGGCCTGAACGCAGCAGTTTCACGATCTCGAAATTGCTCATGCCTTTGCTGATCTTGTATTTACCCGCTTTCACACGGTCACGGTACCCTAGTTGGGTGGCTACTACTTCAAAACTGAGTCTGCTGCGGATAATGCCCTGTTCTTCCAGTCCTTCCAGCACGGTGCCATAGGTGCTACCGGTGCGGATGTAAAAGAACTTGCTGTCGCCGAAGGCTTTTGTGTTCGGACCAAAGACATAATACACAACGTATACCAGCAGGCCGGCGATGATGGCGGCGGCAGCTACGAGCAGACGTTTGATCCACAGATTTTTAGTTGGACTTTTTTTTGCTTTGCTTTTCTTTGCCATAGGGTGGTATTCAATAAAAAACCTCGCTTGTGACGGCGAGGTTCGAAAATAGCTTTAAGAGCAGAAATTAGTTCGGTTTCTGAGCAGGAGCCTGTTGAGCCGGATTTGGATTTACCGGAGTTGCAGGAGTCTGTGCCGGAGCTGGTGCAGTTGCGTTCTGCTCCATGATCGCTTTTCTCTGTTCAGCAGTAGTACCTCTGGAGATAAACAGGGAAGAAGTCAGACACAGTACGGCAATGATAGCTGACAGTACCCAGGTACCTTTTTCAAGTACATCTGTAGTCTGGCGTACGCCCATCACCTGGTTACCAAATCCACCCAGGGTACCGGACAAACCACCACCTTTCGGGTTCTGTACCAGTACGAAAAAACCTAAAAGCACACAGGCCAGGATGATTAAAATGCCGAAAATCAATAACATAGTATATAAGTTAACTTTTTTCTGTTAGTAACTGAAGTTCTTTAATCTTTTGCGCAAAATAAGCGCTTTTGTTGGGATTAAGCAAACTTAATTTTTGATATATATGGATAGCTGTCTGGTACTGTTGCTGACGTGCCCAGATCTCCGCGAGGGTCTCTGAAACGATGTCATTATTCAGTGTGATAGACTCCATTGCCATCTTTTCAACTTTCTCTGATACTTCCGGATTGGAATCCTCGTAGCTCCGCTGCATCTGCTCCTGGTACCATTTCTTGCTGGCCTTTTCTGCAAAGGTCTGCTTCATATCTCTCAGCCAGGAAGTGAAGCTTTTCATTTCTGCGGCGCCTTTTTCATTCAGACCTTCAGCGTGCTCAGGGTCTTTCAGACGTTTGTAGGCGAAATAGTCATCGCTGTACAGCGGCTGAAAGGTCAGTGCGCCCTCTGGTTCCGAAGAGGTGTCCAGCGGGAATATTTTGATCGGTTCTGCTTCCGTAGCTGTTTCTTCCATTGTCTGGGCAACAGGCTGTGGAACAGGAACTGGTTCCTGAACAGGCAGTGGCGCAGGTGCTGGTGTAACTACCGGCGTGGCCATTACAGGTGCTTCCGGCGCAGGAGAGGCTACTACCTCATTGGCAGTAACGGTGATCTCTTCTTCCTGGACAGGTGCTATTGCTGCAGGTGTTTCGGGTATATAAGCAGGAATAGTGGTTTCCTGTACCGGATGTACTGGCTGGGTAGCTGCGATAGTGGCAGCTGTTACAGGAGCTTCCGTAGCAGCTACGGCCGGTAAAGGCGCAGGTGCTGCTGTTACAGGTGTTTCAACGATCGCTTGTGGCAAAGGTGTTTCCGCAACAGGTGCAGGCGTCGTCTCAATGGTCGCTGCCGTAACCGGTGCTTCCGGTGGTGCAACGGGAGCAGGCTCCGCTACTGGTATTTGCGCCACCGCTTCCACTGCAGGTGCTGCTGGCTGACCGGCAAATGCGGTATTCACATCTTCCTTTGCAGCAGGAGCAGGCACTACCGGCGCTTCTTCTGGTACAGCGAGGCTTTTCTCGTCTGTAGTGACAAAGCGGTAGAAGTAATGCATGTTATTGCTGTACTGCTGTGCCTTCTTAACGGCCGGGGACAGCAGGTTCTTATTCACGGTGTATTGCTTGCGCGCCAGCAGCAGGCGGGCAGCCGTAAAATACGGATAAGAGGATACCAGCCTTTCAAGGGCCGACTCATCAACCTGCTTAATATCAGGTTGTTGGAATATGTGTTGGACGATCCTATTTGCGGTCATGCTGCTAAAGTATGAAAAAAAGTTAAATACGAAAGTTTTTGTAATACTTACCAGTTAGCGAATGCTTTGTTGAAAATATCATCCACAACCTGCGGCAGAATATTGTTCTCCAGCAACCCATTTTCTACCGTTGTCGGCAGTTGTGAAGCCGAGAAATCGGCAGACCGGGTAAATGACTGTGAATAGCCTTTTTTGTCGCCAACTCTTTTTACAAGGGTAATGTTTACTGTCACGGTCAGCCTGGAGGTAGCTGCCTGGTCCACATTCGTTACCGCGGCGTTACTGAAAGAGTAACCTGTCACTGCCCCTTTAAACTCATAATCCGCACCGTCCTCATTGATCTGTACCAGACTGGTCTGGGATTGTACCTTGGTACGCAGACGTTCGGTCAGGTTCTGGCTCAGCGTCGGGTTATTGATCGGCGCCTTGTTTTCGATAAATCTTACGTTGACGGTCTTTGCGCCCGGTTCGATACTTGCGCCGGTAGCGGAATAATGAACGGAACATCCGCCCAATACAAGCAATAAGCTGATGGTAACTATCCCCTGAAGTAATCTGATCATCGTAAAAAAATTAAAGCTGTCCGCCAGCGGCGGACAGACATCTTATTCGTTAATGTTGTATTCTTTTAATTTCCTGTACAGTGTTCTTTCGGAAATGCCCAGGTCCAGCGCTGCGTCTTTCCTTTTACCCTTGTGTTTTTTCAGGGCTTTGACGATCAGTTCTTTCTCTTTATCGGCAATGGATAATGTTTCCTCTACTTCTTCGTGGTGATCTATCTTGTTGTTATCCTGTTGTAATATAAATGGCTGTGGAGACGAGATGGCGTTCGATACCGGTACCGCAGTGGACGTTACTTCCGGCTGCGGATGGAAGCTATGCAGTACATGGCTGTCCTGGAAGTTGCCGGTATGTGCCATGGCAGGGTTCTGAAGAATGTCGAAGAACATCTTCTTCAGTTCTGTCACGTCTTTCTTCATATCGAAGAAGAGTTTGTACAGGATATCCCTTTCGCTGGCAAAGTCGCCGTTGCTCTTGCCTTGTGGCGCTGCGATCATTGGCAGACGGGAAGGCTCCGGTACATCAGGCAGGAAACGTCTCAGTTCCTGTGCGTTTACGAATTTGTCCTGCGCCAGTACGGAGATCTGCTCTGCCATATTCTTCAATTCACGTACGTTACCTCTCCATGTATAGTTGATCAGTATATTACGCGCTTCTTCATCCAGCTGGATGGCAGGCGTTTTATAACGTTCAGCGAAGTCTACACAGAATTTACGGAACAGGAGTATAATATCTTCTTTCCTGTCTCTCAGGGCTGGTACGCGGATAGGTACGGTATTGAGACGATAGTACAGGTCTTCCCTGAACTTACCCTGTTGTGTATGTTCCAGCAGGTCGCGGTTGGTCGCTGCTATAACACGCACATCTGTTTTCTGTACTTTGGAGGAACCCACCCTGATAAACTCACCTGTTTCCAGTACGCGCAGCAGGCGGGCCTGTGTACCCAGTGGCATTTCTCCGATCTCGTCGAGGAAGATCGTACCACCGTTCACGGTTTCAAAATATCCTTTACGGCTGTCTACAGCTCCGGTAAAGGAGCCTTTTTCATGGCCGAAAAGTTCTGAGTCAATAGTCCCTTCAGGAATGGCGCCGCAGTTTACGGCGATGAAAGGGTTATGTTTACGGGCACTCAATGAATGGATAACATTTGAAAACGCCTCTTTACCTACGCCACTTTCCCCATTTATCAGCACTGTCAGGTCCGTGTTGGACACCTGCGCTGCGACTTGCAGCGCATAATTCAATGCTGTTGAGTTTCCTATAATGCCAAACCTGTTTTTAATGGACTGAATGTTATTATCCATATCATCCTCAATTTACCCATTTACCGGCTGTGAAGCCCGTAAATGGTGCTGTGATCCAATTAATTTGTCTTTTAAGCTCGCCCTGTCGAAGTTCCCAGTAAAGTGCCGGCAGTACAATCTTCTACCTTCACCCATATGTATTCCCCTTTACGGAAATCCTCTTTCGGGAATACCACTACCTTATTATGATCTGTTCTGCCAAAAAGTTGATCTTCTGAACGTTTGGAAACGCCTTCGATCAGCACTTTAAACGTTTTACCAACATCCTGCTGCATGCTTTTCAGTGATTGTGCGCGATGCAGGTCCACTATTTCTGACAGTCTGCGTTTCTTCACTTCTTCCGGAATATCATCCTGGTAACGGCGTGCTGCCAGTGTACCCGGGCGTTCGGAGTAGAAGAACATATAAGCGAGATCGTATTGGCCATAATCCATCAATGTCATGGTATCCTGGTGATCTTCTTCGGTCTCTGTGCAGAAGCCGGTGATCACGTCAGTGGACAATGCACAACCTGGCAGTATTTCGCGGATGCGGTCAACCTTTTTGATGTACCATTCCCTGGTGTATGTACGGTTCATCAGTTGCAGTATACGGGTACTTCCACTCTGCATTGGCAGGTGAATGTATTTGCAGATGTTCTCGTATTTCGCCATGGTGTGAAGCACATCATCGGTAATGTCTTTCGGATGAGAGGTGCTGAAGCGTACTCTGAGCAATGGACTGATCAGGGCAACCGCTTCCAGCAGATTGGCGAAGGTGGTGATATCATTGTCGTTGTCCGGACTTACCCAGTAATAGGAATCCACGTTCTGGCCCAACAGTGTTACCTCACGGTAGCCTCTGTTGAACAGATCGGTCGCTTCCTGGAGGATGGACGCTTTGTCCCTGCTGCGTTCACGTCCGCGGGTAAACGGCACCACACAGAAAGAACACATGTTGTTACAGCCACGCATAATGGATACGAAGGCAGTAACGCCATTGCTGTCCAGTCTTACCGGACTGATATCGCCATAGGTCTCCTCGCGGCTGAGCAGTACGTTTACGGCTTTCTGGCCGGTTTCTGCTTCTTCGATGAGGGCTGGCAATGTTCTGTAGGCATCAGGGCCTACTACCATATCGACCAGTTTTTCCTCTTCCAGCAGTTTGGCCTTCAGTCGTTCAGCCATACAGCCCAATACTCCCACCAGGAGTTCCGGGTTACGCTGTTTTATTTTACGGAATTCTGTTAAACGTTTGCGTACGGTCGTCTCCGCTTTTTCACGGATCGAACAGGTATTTAATAATACCAGGCTCGCTTCCTCCACGTTACGGGTAGGACCGAAGCCTTCTTCTTTCAGGATGGATGCCACGATCTCACTATCGTTGAAGTTCATCTGGCAACCATAGCTCTCTATATAGAATTTTTTTGTATAAGTCTGTGATTCTCCGGCCACAGGCGCGTAAGCCTCGCCCTGGCGACTTTCGTCATGCTCTTTTGTAACCTGTTCCAGCATCCTTTTCAAGTAATTTTAGGAAAGCAAAACTAAGCAATAAAATCCGAAAATGACAGAATGACATGGCAGGTACTGTGGCTACCGGTTACAGCCCTTTCTCTAGGAGAAAACGGGTGAGTGCAGCGGGACTTTTCAGCTGTAATTTCTGCATGATATTTTTCCGGTGGGTCTCGACCGTATAAATGCTCAGATACAGGTGTGTGGCGATTTGCTGATTTGTAAACTGTTGATTAATAAGATGTAATATTTCCAATTCTCTTCGGGTGAGGTTGAATTCCCGGAAGGAATGATCAATTTCCGGCTCCTGTAACCGGGGTAGCTGCGGAAAGCAGCTTTCTCCCCTTATCACCCGGGTGATCGTTTGCAGGAGGTCATACTGGTTACAGGTCTTCATGAGGTAGCCATCTGCGCCGTAACTACGGGATAACGATACCAGGTGAGGGTCGCTGTAGCTGGACAGTATGATGGTCCGGATATGGGGCATATCTCTCCGGATGATCTTTGTGACTTCCAGACCGTTCAGCACGGGCATACTGATATCCAGGATCGCGAGGTCGGGCTGATGCCGCTGTAACATTTCGATCAGTACCTGTCCGTTAGAGGCAATTCCCTGGACGGTAATATATGGCGTCTGCTCAAGCAGTGAGCGGATGCCGTCGGCAAAGAGGGTGTGATCATCTGCAAGGATGATGTTAACAGGGGGCTGCATGTTGTGGAATTACGGGAATATGAATGATAAAGGTTGTGCCAGAAATGCCTGAGTCAATGTGTAATTGTCCTCCCAGGGATTTGACCCTGGTTTTCACGCCTGAAAGTCCGATACCCGATGGGCGGCCATTAAGTGGTAAGCCGATGCCATCGTCCTCTACCAGTATCTCCAGGTATTCGGGATAGTAAAGCAGTTGAATGGTCGCTGCGGATGCCCTGGAATGTCTGATAATATTGGTGGTCAGTTCCATCACGATCCGGTATAACATAAGTTCCTGCCGGGCATCGAAGCAGGTTTGATATTTGTTGTTGCAAAAGTGGAAGAGTACTTCCGGGGTCCTCAGCAGACTAAAATATGACTGAAGAATATCTGTCAGGGGAATATGTCCGAAAAGGGGAGGGACCAGGTTATGCGCGGCCCTTCTAACGTTCTGGCTGGTCTGGTCTACCAGCTGCAGCAGACTACAGGCTTTCTGCTCATCCTGGGCAGTCCTGTAATGGAGACTTTGCAGATGGACGCGGATCGCGGCCAGGTTACTGCCTATTTCATCGTGAATGTCCGCAGCGATCCTTTTGCGCTCCGCTTCCTGTATACTGACCTCCTGCATGGCCATCATGGCTTGTTGTCGCTCCAGTTGCAGCAATAGTTCGTGTTGCTTTTTCTCGTATACGTCCAGCCGTTTTATCATCATAATGATCCATAATGCCACGATTCCCCAGCAGGTAGCTGGCAGAATACCGGTAGATAAAAGAAAACTGCCTACGGGGTAAGTAAGCCGTAAAGAGTACATGATCGGTCCCTGGGTAACCGTTATTGAGGGGATCAGGTGCGTCAATAATTCCTCGCTCATAGTACAGAGAAATAAGAGGATATAAATAGTAAAATTTTATAGCTAACTGACAGATTATCTATTGGGGTAGTGCTGAAAAGTTTGTCCCTGAATTCTGTTACAATTGTACAAAAAAAAGTGTTGCCACGGTAATTTAATAAGGCCTTTGTTCAAAAAATAACATGGAAACCCTGAAATGTATAACCTTCATAATCAGTGTAAAACAAAGGAGCACAGCTTTTACAGCATACCCTGCTTCCCTTATATCGCATCAGAAAACCGAAGGCATGTCTTAATTGCGTCTTTCCGGTAATTACCGGACTTATTTTAATAAAAAAAACTGCCCCGGTCCTGTCCCGTTTTTGATGATCTGTTGTTATATTTATACATGTCTTCTTTTTGACTAAATAGTACTCAGATAATAGTTCTTCTTCGTTGATCTTTCATTCGCGAACGAAGGATCAATGAAGGATGACCAATATCTAACTATGCTCACAAAGGGGGCAGGTAACTATCTAATGGTAAGCGGGTCTGTTTGTCAAGAATAACCCCTGATGCGCAGCTGTAACCTTCGCAGGAAACCAGGCAGCCCGACAGCAATACCAGTATCAATAAAAAGCCTTTCTCATTATTAAAATATTAACAGTCCCCCTTATACGGTTATAAAAACAATGCTTTTGCCTTATTCCTGCTATCTGTCCGGAATACCCGGCGGATAAAATATCTCAATTCACTAATATATACCTTCCGTGATACTCTTATTCTTGATAAATAATATAAATATTATATCTTTATCATCTCACAGTCATAATATTTAATCTCAAACTATGGAATTAGGCGCAAACGGGGAAAAGCTCATTAAACACTTCGAGAAATGCCGTCTGGCAGCATATCAGGACAGTAAAGGCATCTGGACAATCGGTTGGGGTAATACCGTGTATGAAGACGGTAAAGCGGTTAAAAAGGGAGATACTATTACGCAACAACGTGCGGACGCACTGTTCGCCAATATCAAAAAAGGCTTTGTAGCTGATGTTAACAAGCTCACTGCGGGTGTAAAAGGTCTGAAACAACAGCAGTTTGACGCGCTGGTATGTTTCGCTTACAACGTAGGCAGCGACATGAATAAAAATGGCATCGCGGAAGGTCTGGGTGACAGCACCCTGCTGAAAGTGGTGAAAGCTGATCCTAAAGATCCTTCTGTAGTGATGGAGTTCCTGAAATGGAACATGTCAGGTGGTAAAGTGCTGGATGGCCTGACCCGCAGACGTAAAGCAGAGGCTTACCTCTATATGAGCGGAGAAGTTGAGTTCTTCGACTATTGATCGCATTTTTTCGGTGCATAGTAATATGCCCGTATGCATATCGGCCTTTCCCTGGAATGATCTGTATTGTACAGCTGATTCCCGGTGATAGGCCGGTTTTGATTTAGGGCCTGCTTCCCCCATGAATTTATTAATTTAGCCTGCCGTTGTTATCTGCAACAGGTGAACGCAATTTCAGATTATCTTAAGCTGTAAGGATGGTAAAAAAGGCATTTCCGGTATACGATGTAAGTACGCTCACAGGGTATAAGCACGATGATATTCAGATCAGCAGATTTGCGCCTTACCTCAGCGTGCATGAGAATCTCCGTGATGCACACAAACACAATTTCTATCATGTTACCTTATTCACCGAAGGCGCCGGTACGCATACGATAGACTTCAAAACTTTTACTGTAAAGCCTTACCAGATCTATTTCATGATCCCCGGTCAGGTGCATAGCTGGCAGTTTGAAGGGAATGTCGATGGTTATATCATCAACTTCTCCTTTAATTTCCTGCAATCGCTCTTACAGCAACCGGATTATCTTGAACAGTTCCCTTTCTTTACGGGAGATGTTGATGAAGCGGTTATTGATCTGCCTGCACCTTTGCATGCGCCTGTTACGAGCATCTTTGAAGAACTGGTCCGGGAGAGCGAACACCCTGCAGAAATGTCCGTGGATATGATACAGGTGCTGATGCTGCAGGCGTTCATTCTTATCGGAAGACTCAGCTTCGAAAAGTCACCGGTGCAGCCGAATAATTACAATTATATGTTGCTGAAGAATTTTCAGAAACTGATAGAGAAGAATTATACGACACTGAAATTACCCAGAGAATATGCAGAGTTACTCTTCATTACCCCTAATCATTTAAATGCATTGTGCAATAGTACGGTAGGTATGTCCGCAGGAGAACTGATCCGTAACAGGATCATTCTGGAGGCAAAAAGATTGTTTGTGAACAAAGATTCTACCATCTCTGAAATAGCCTATCAGCTGGGTTTTGCAGATAATTCCTATTTCACGAAATTTTATAAGAAGTACACGGGACAAACGCCTGAAGAGTTCAGGAAAAGCCTCCGTTAATGCTGTTTGCTTCTTCTTACATAGAAAGCACTACCGCAGCTCCCGCCAGGATAATGGTCAATACTATTTCAATCGTGATCTTACGCGCCATCCGCTGTTGCTGAACGGTAGCATTAGCTGTTGTGGAATTCATAATTATGGAATTGTACATTGGTCAAACTTTCATAAGTTAAATCAATATACTGAAAAAAGTACAGAATGAGTGAAAATTGAGTAAATCACAGTTTTCAGGGAGGGGGGAATCTGGCAAAATCTGTTACCTTTAATCCGCTAGTATAAACATATGAAACAATTATTTATTGGATTGCTGTGCAGTCTGGGCGTCGCGACAGGCTGCTTTGCACAGGACGGAGAATTATTGAAAAAGAATATCAGCGACACGATGTTATCTCCCACCAGAGTATTGGAAATCCCGGAACCTTTCGATGGACAGAACGCATTGTTGAAACTCTTCCCCGGCAAACATTATAAGATCGTTTCGGGTGACTATACCAACGAAATGATCAACTGGGATTGCACAGGCTGTAAAGCTAAATCTTACATCGATGCCAATGAGGACGCTGCATACAACTTCCCATATGCGGAAGGTGTGGCTACCCGTTTACTGAATGTCATCAGCTATAAGGATTCTTCCGGCACGCAGTACAAGATGCTGACGTTTAATCATTCGGAATATGATGTAGATGGGGCACAGGTATCCCGTTTTACGGGAGGTACATTGGGTATCGCGAAATTCGCCTTATCCGGTAAAGTATGGTCGATGAAGTTCTTTCAGCCGGCTATCGGCGCATACGGCGCCTTTTCCAGTTGCCCTGATCCGAAGGCGCTGATGATCGGTCATGACCAGTACGCATTTATGCTGAAGGTGGTGAACGGCCCTGCCGGCGGACCATTCGCAGGTGTATTATACCTGATAGCAGGTACCGGTGGTACTTATAAGCAGGTGATGGCGATGTATGATGCAGAACGCACAAAAGTATCAGAGGAAGAAGGACTTGCTTCCTGGGACTGTACGTATAGTTGTCCGGAAAGCGATAAACGTTTCTTCCGCGATATCATCGTAACGATCAAGGGAAACTATACGGCTACTGATCTGGAAAGTCTGCCGGATGAAGTAAGACCTTACGCAAAAACAAATAAGAAAGGCACTTTCACACTTGCAAGACGATATGTCTTCAAATGGGGGAAGGGCTATCAGTTGCAGGGCCCTGCCGGCGTAACTGTTGATTAAGAAAACCAACGGCCGCAGCAAGCGCTTCATCAGCGTTCGTATGGCCTGTATCGATGATCAGGTCCGGACTGAGCGGTATGTCGAACGTATCATTCAGTCCGGTGAGATTATGTATCTTTTCAGGATGATCATCCGGTAACAATGCCTTTTTATACAATCCTTTCGGGTCTCTGCTGATCAGCGTAGCAATATCACATCGCAACCAGACCAGTGCAGCATTATACAGTTCCTTCAGCTTCGTTCTTCCTTCTTCATACGGATTGATAGCTGCAATGATGACAAAGTCATAGTCCGCAGCAATCGTTGCCGCATATGCTCCCAGGCGTGCAATATTTTCGAGCCGGTCCGCTTTACTGAAGCCCAGGTCTTTACAGAGTGTTTGTCTGTATACGTCTCCGTCTATCAGTTTAATTGAAATGTTATGTTCTTGTCCCCATGTCAGCAAAGCGGCTGACAGCGTAGTTTTACCGGCGCCGGAAAGGCCGGTGAACTGAATGATCTGCCCCATCTCGTTATTTTATCTGTGCATTCAGCTGTTCGTAAGCAGCATGACAATCTTCATGAAAATACTTTGCATCAGCAGCGGCATCCGGTTTGAACACATCGCCTTTATACTTGCTGTGATATTTTAACCGTTCGCTTAACAGTGCGGCGTCTTTTATGGGGATGCGGGAGAATGCGCTGAAAGCTTCCATCATTTCAAACACGCCATCTGCATAATCAAAGAACCCGTTAAGCGGATGCTGCAACTTGTGGATCGCCTGTAATTGTATGTAGTACTCATACAGTACAGCGGAGGTATATCTGTTGAAATCGCTGCCAAAACGTGTGATGTCGTCTATTTTCAACAGGCTGGGATTGATCAGTCCGGGAACTGCCTGTAATCCTCTGCGTTTGTCATGAGAGGCCACCACCTGATCGGGTTGGCGGTAGAGGAAGAAAAAGGGCGTCTCCGGATACCATGATCTCAGCAGTTCGTAGAAATGAATATGCCAGCTATCGAGTTTGATAATGTAATCGGTCTCCCGGGCATTACGGTGTTGCCCCATCAGATTGACGGCTGCTTTGAACCAGTTTTCCCGGGTCTGTGGACCAAGATCGGCCTGTTGCTCGTTACTACGGAGTATTTCATCCAGCAAAGGCGCTTCTGCCACCACTATATTTTCGTCTGATGTGGTAAATGCCTGTGATACCAGTGTCGATCCGCAGCGGGATACATGAAATACAAAAGCGGAAGGTTGTAATCCGGGGAGGTCTTTACAGACATCCATCAGGAAATCAGCTGTAGAAACGCTTTGCAGGCGTGACCTTTCGACTTGTTTTATCCGGCAGGCCTGAATGGTCTCATCAAAGAAGGGGAGGTCCATGCGTTGGTCGCCGAGGTCAAGCCATTTTACCGTCCATTCTTTTTCTGTATATGTGAGTTTATAGGGAATCCAGTTATTGATAGGGGTGTACTGCATTATTGTTCTGCTTTTAAACGGGCAATGAGCTGTCGGGCGGTATCGGTATCCATTTTCTCCAGTTCTGCTATCATAGCGGCACGTGTAGCTGTATCCATCTGGGGGGACTGTCGTTTCGCGTTAATATCATACCCATGTTCTGCAAACAGTTGATCGCTCCATTCGTTCCGGATACAATCCATGATGAGGTGTACCCTGGCGGTATAACCTTTGTTGACGATCGCGTGTGTACAGCTGAAGTCCATATACCAGCATTCGCCGGACTGCAAGTGCAGTTTTTCTTCTTCCAGCATAAAGTATACTTCCGCGTTGGTCATGATCGGAATGTGTATCCTGAAAACGCCATCCTGATAGCCGCATCCCTGATCTTTATGTGGTTTGATCTCGCTGCCTGGCGATAAAGACAGTAGTCGCACGGCTTCTTTTTCACATTGCCAGGAGTCCATGATCTCTTTAGCGTAGGGCATCATGGCGAGCACTGACGTGTCCTTGTACTGTGCTTCCGGATGGGCCAGTATATCCTGGCTGTTTCCACTGGCGGAACGTAGGGATATGCTGCGCCATTCTCCGTTAAAATCGCGGGTATTGAAATGGAGCGGCCAGTCCTGTTGGAGCACGTTTTCCAGTTCAGCGCAGAGCTGCTGGTGATTATAGGTAGAGGAAAACCTGATGTAATTCATTGGAAATCTTAAGATAAGGCTAAGATAGGGGTTTAAATTGATTCAATTATGAGTATTTTATTAAAGTATTTTTAAATGCATAATTTGGAGGTTTAGTAAAAACATCCCTATGGATATGTACATCCGGTCAGCCCGCCGTTCTTATGATCCTTTTTTATTGGCTGGGGGCATTATTATACTTGGCGGCATCATCGCTTTTTGTATGAAAGGCTATGCCTGGTTGTTTGAATTGATCCCAATTGCGATTATCGTATTTATCGCTACATCCAATACATTTACGATGTCTGTCAGATTAACTGATGAATGTATCATTGTGGAGTATTATCAATACCTCCGGAAGCGCCGGATAAGTGTGGCGACCCGTTCAGCAAAGCTGGTATTGGAGCGGCAGATTGCCATGACTGGCAAGAATCAGCAGATACCGCTTATCAATTATCTGATCCGGATTTTTGAGAACGGACAGGAGAAATATGTGATCAATAGCCAGGAGGGATTTGAGGAAAGACGTTTGTTTGAGCTGGTGAATATGTTTAGTCAGCATGCGCCTGTGAACAGGATATGATGAAGGGGACGTCGCTTTAAGGTAAAGCGAATGGCTGTTAGTAAACATACATTTAGTTCCGGTATAACATAATCTTTGAGCTATCAATAGCTACCCATTGATTTTCTTTCATCAGATATAGTACATCAAAGCTGTCTATTGTGTCTTTTAGGGTTTCAAGCTTTGTGGATCCTTCTTCGGTTTCCTGTGTGATGGTATAATGTGCATGTATGCTGTCCCGCGAAATATGTATAGCCGCATTTAATTCCCGGTAAATGCTGGTATCTCCTGACAGGCCGATATACTTATCAGTAGCAAAAGAACAAAGTACCTTGTTCATATGTACCCGAAATTAATGATCATAAAGAATCCGCTAAAGCAGCTGTTACTACTTCAGCGGATGATACGTTACGCACCCAGCATATAAGGATGATATGCTATTGCTTCCATCGTCAGACCAGCATGGTGCAATGCTGCATAGAACTGTGCCTCAAACTCATCATGAGATGCCGGCAGGTTTTCTTCAGCAGTAATATGCCAGCAATAGCCTTCAGAAAAAAGTTCGGGGTCGTAGTTCCATTCCCATGAGTTGCGGCTCTTTTCAAATCTCCATTTATTCCAGCTTTTTTCCAGTGAACCCGCAGGGTAAAGTTGCTTAAGTTTCCCAGAGAACAGCCATTGTATTCTTTCCTGTTGCACATTGCTGACGGCACATTCCTTCATTAATGCGTTGATGGTTTTCTCACGTACGATCTCTGTAAACGCCGGATTAGTCAGTAGATGGATCAGATCGAAGATATCCTTGAAACGTGCCCTTACCAGTGTCTGATGTAATTTCCAGGAGACCTGTAAAGATAGCGGCACCGTATCAGGAACAATAAATGATGGTCCCCTCATGGGTTGATATAGTAAGGGAACGGGCTTCTCTTCTATTTCGAGGTTGAAGGAGATATCTACAGATATCCGGTCGCTTTCGCCATCAATGGTATAGGCAAGGTCGGTATTTACAGTCGGGAAATCATCTGCCATAAAGTAATCTATCCTTCTCCAGAAAGCGTCCTCTCTGAAACTGCGGAACCGGACACCGTCCTGTGAATCAATATCCAGTTCGGTTAATTTTATCGCCCAGTCGTCAAATGTATTTTTGGCTGTTTCCTGATCTTCCACCCGTTCAAGGTATACCCAGTCCAGATCCATAGGTATTCTCATAGAAGGGTCTTTAAAATACTGACGTGTTACATAACTCCCTTTCAGCATAAAAGGGTGACCCGTAAGCGATGCGCGGCGAATGGCCGACTCAGTCGCAATGATCTCATTTCGGGTAAAATTGTCCATGTGATTCAATTAAAGGGTTATTGGATTAACCAGCCCCCGTCTAAAAATAGGTTGTTGTCGTATACGCAATATTCTGATTGCTGTTTAATAACTGTCCATCCGCCTTCAGTAAGTGCCCCTGTGAGCTTGTTTATCCGTTGCTGAAAGACATGGATATCTCCGAATTCCCGCAGGGTTACGAACCTTGTGGTCTGCTCCTGTTTAAGGGCGTTCCGTGACAAATGTACCTGATGCGTGGCGCAACATGCCAGTAGGGCATTTACGTTGTCATACAGCACTTTTCCATGCCATTCGAAGTAAGGTGTGAAGTTGGCGGAGATATCGGGTACGGCGTCAAACTGATCTGCCGGAACTTCGATCTTCAGTCTTTTTACAGGAAAACCGCTTGTCTGAAGTATACCGGACAACATAGTAGCAACCATGAGTGCCTCCTGAAGGGAGGATGCGGCTACAATCCTGTTCATCATCGGCTGATGAATATATGTTCCCCTGGAAAGCTCAATCATCATCGGCTTAGCTTCCTGGGCCAGGCAGCAATCGACAAAACGTTCAATATCAGTGGTTAACAGATCATTCACCGTGAGGTGCAGTTCAAATGGGATTCTATTCACGAACAAACATTATTTAGGTATAGGTGCTATATTTTGCTGTAAAATTAGCCAATTCCTTTTGAAATACCCGTTATTCTATACCAGGGATGTGTTCTATGAGCGCAACAGGTGCTTAAGTGATTTAATTCTTTTTCCAGGTGGACGTTTCCCATCCTTCCGGTTTCGCCGGTGTGGAATTACTAAAACGGATATTATCGGTCAGCTCTCCGGAGATATTCACCACGACTTTATTGGCGGGGTTGATAATATGTACTTTATCAAAAGTAATATTCCTGGTGTCGGTAAGTGTTACGGCGGAATCTGTTGTGTATATGTTTGCGTTGGAGATACTGATATCATTGGCATCTATACTCTGTATGAACTTCGTACAATGCGCTTCTACGTTTTCCAGGTGAAAGCCTGTCATGGGCGATTCCGGGATACCGTCCACTCTTACCAGCGCCCTGGCGCTGTCTACCACAATGTCTTTAGCATAAATATTTCTGTATACCGGCGTCAGTTTGTTGACAGGTAAGGCCGGCAGCCGATCCGCCAGTGCACCTACATACATTCTGGCGCCCAGCATATCCCATCTGAAAGCATCGAGCCGCAGGCGCATACGGATACGTTCATAGTGCAGGTTTTCGCCACCACCACCGCGGGGACGTCTTGTTTTAAAGCGGAGCCCCACTTCTGTATCGTCAAAAACCACATCATGTACATAAAGGTTCCGGATCATGGCGGCTGTCTCGCTGCCAACAGTGATGCCGCCGTGTCCCTGACGCGCCAGTGAATAACGAATGATGATGTTTTCTGTTGGTCTGCCGATACGTAAACCGTCCTCTCCGCGACCGGCTTTTAACGTAAAACAGTCATCGCCACAGTTCAGCGTACAATATTCTATCAATACATTTTTGCTGGATTCAATGTCGATACCGTCACCGCTCGGAATACCGACAGAATTGACCGTTATACCTCGTATAATGACGTTATCACAATAGATAGGTACAATGTTCCAGAAAGGGGTATTTTCCAGTTGCAGGCCCTCTAAATACACATTTTTGCAGTTGACCGCAGAAACGAACATTGGCAGGTACACCGGCCCGCCATCATGACCATCATATATCCGCTGGGCGACAGGTTTATTGGCAGCTACGACATTTTCTATCACATCCTGGCGCATGACCTGTTTCCTGACAGGGCAATTGGCCGGCGGACCAACCAGTTTTCCTTTGCCGGTTACGGCGATATTGCGTTGTCCGTTCGCATAGATGCAGGCGCCCAGGGACATGACCTCGACTCCTTCAGTACGGGTGAAGACCACAGGCAGATAATCGCTTATTTCTCCACCGAATTCAAGTACGGCGTTTTCTTCCAGGTGAAGATTAACGTTGGATTTCAAGGTGATACGGCCTGAATGCCAGTTGCCCGCAGGTATAATAACTGTTCCGCCGCCTTTTTTGCTAACGGCGTCAATTGCCTGCTGTATCTCTTTTGTTTGCGAGGTTCCCTGTCCTTTGATAGTAATTGTGTATTTAGGGAATACAGGTTTTTTAAATGCCGGTACTGAAAAAGGGGCATGCACGGGAGCTATGTCAGCGGGGAGCCTGGTGGCGCCTACTTCATCGATGGTGGGAACATGAACGTTCAACTGGGCAGCGGCCGACAGGCTGATGCATAGCAGGGTGGCAGTCAGTAACTTTTTCATAACCGGAATTTGGGAGTAAGATAGGGAATTATTATTGTTTATTTGACACTTGATATTGTCACAAAGCAGATCGTCCACGATCATATTTGATGAACCTATAGAGTAGATAACGCAACATAAAAATTATGCCTTATTGATCTATATCCAGGTCAATAAGGCATCATTCATTTATTTCAGTTTGATAGAGCAGGTAAATTTACAATCTCGCACTTATTTCCTTCTTCAGATAATCCTTAGAGAAATAATTATTCTTTGCGATATATTCCTCCAGTCCCTGATCATATACCTGCAGGTTATCTATCAGGTTCGCTACTGACCATTTCCCCGGATTCGCGGCTGCATATTTCTCATTTAACGGCATCCAGGTATTGATAATATAAGCAGCTATCTTCCGCTTCTGTTCCTTATCCCAATAGGTATTAGGATTGTTTTTCAGGCTACGGGCAGCGTCATTGGTATACAATGAGGTGGCATAGTCATAAATGGCCAGCGCCATTCTGTTCTCATTTGCATCTGAATGATCTGTGATCCATTGCAGGAGACCTTCTCTGATCTGCAATTGTCCTTTACAGTCTTTCACGAATATATATTCACAAACCTTTGCGATATCCTCATCATTTGATCTTCCGATATCATTCATCGCCACATCATTCAGTTTTTGGTCGGCGGTATAACCGAAGCGCAGTACCAGGCTTTTGATGAACAGGGTATCTTCTGCCAGGAGATAAGCCAGGTCCGCTTTGCTGTCATTCAGTAGGTAACGGTTCCTTGCCACCTGTACAGGGGAGAGGCTGATCTTATAATGGGTACTATCTGTGAAAGTGACAAAGTCGCCCAGGAATGGCATCGAGAAAAGGAAATTGTTTTCTTTGGAGACCATGATATTGTCTTCCGTGTAGTCAAACTCATCTCCATGTTCCTTTACCAGTAAGGTATAGAATTTATCATGCTGTTTTACGCCGCAATAGTTTGCCTGTAACACCTGGTCGCCGAAAAGACTGCGAATTTTTTGCTGAAATGCTTCGTTGGATGGCTGTACAAATTTCTTTTCTTTCAGTGCTTCTGCCAGGAGGGGAATGGCAATGTCTACATCCGCATCCGTATAGTTGGTCCTGTTGTTCTCATCTTCCAGGTGCTTTTGCAGCTCCATGTGTTTTTTTATTGCCGCCACGTTCATGTCGTATAATTTTTCTACTGGCTTTATCGTGTCTACTAAATGAGTGTTAGCCGTACTGTCGGTATCAGTGCCGGTCCCGGCGGACTGACAACTCACACAGTATGCTAAGCTCATTATGATTAACAATTGTTTCATATATCGTTATTGATCATTTATCTGCTATCTCAATCCAATATGGAAGTGGTTCTGGTGCACACTATGTGCCGCATCCTTTGTGTTTTTGATGCCTGATTTGTAGGCGTAATTGGTATTAAAGCCCCACTTGGAGGCAATACTAAGGATATTTTCCAGTGCTTCCACAAATTTTTCTTCACTGGGATAACTATCCTTTGCTTTCGACCATAATACTTCCCCGGCTTCATCAGTACTACCCGGATAACGGATATCGATATCGTCTCCGTGTATATGTCCTTTGTGGCCCAGGTTACGCTGGTTACTGGCTGATATGTCGTTGAAGTACAATTTACCGGTGTAACCATTCTTTGGCAGTGAGTAAAAGAATCCCAGTGCAGCCGCGGCTACTTTCGGATCGGAATAGTTATCGTCCCCGCCGTCTCTGCCTCCGAAACGGCCCCAGTTAGGTCCGCTGTCAGGGAAGGGCAGGAGCTTCTTGTCATTGATATTCTTCAGGACAGTAGCCGTCAGTTTGCCGCCGATATAGATATCAAACTGGTACTGTTTTGAAGCATCGTTCTTTTTCACCAGTTCATATTTAAAAGCATCCACATCGATCTTGTAGAGATTGTTATCGCCTTCGGGTACCAGTCCGTAGGTACATTGTTTTACTTTAAAGAGTATAGAAGTGTTTTTATCAAAAGCCTCTTTCTTTTCGGTGTAGGCGTCAGTACCATCAGCTCGTACTACATTCTTACCCACCTTGGTGCTGATGGGTTTTACTTCCATCTTGCCGTTGGCGAGCTGCTGCAGACCTTTCCATTTCCAGAAAGCCATAGAGGAAAGTACTGCGATCTTTACGTCAGACACTACCAGGTCGGGATTGGCCACAATATCTGCGTTCTCCTTTTTAGTATAAGTATTGGCGTACTCGTAGGCGGTACGGCCAGTCAGCTGTATCAGTCCCTTGCCACGGAAATCCCAACCGTCATCAGCGCCTGTATTGCCCAGTTCCTTGCCTTTGGCAGCGTCGGGGCCATAGGCGTAATTGGCAATGTTCTTTTCATTGTCCTTTGTCACGCCCGGAATGGCGGGTTTTCTGACTGCACGTCCCCAGAGTTGTGCTTTTTCCTTTCCGGCAGTCGTTCTGAACGGTGGAAAAAGACCGTCCAGGTCTTCCCAGTAATAGTTAAAGCTTTCGCCACTTTTCAGATGGAGGGAAGGGCCGGATTCTACGAAGGTCTGTGCAAAGAAATGCGCTTTGTTCCAGCAGGTGTTCATCCCGATTTCCCGCATATATTTATTGTAGGTATCTGCTACGCTTTTCAGGGTGGCATCGTCTGCCTGTTTGAAAACCTGTTTCAGCATAGCTGGTGTGATATCTTCATTACAACGCGGACAACCGGTTTTATTTTCCTCTTTTTCCAGCGCTTCACCCAATACAGTAGGAGCGATATCTTTGGTCAGTTTATTCAGGTTGTCTGCAGACGCATTGGACAATTTGATATGCTGATAGAAGCTGACGTTCCTTGGATCGAAGGTATTGGCGTCTGCGACTTCTTTCGGGAATTTGAAGGCATCTCCGTTTTTCTCTTTGATGAGGGCGAAGTAACTACGCAGACCATCATCGATCTTTTTGTTGCCGCTTTTCAGTTTATTGGTATCCAGCTCTAATTCCCAGATTTCTTTATCATCCGGTTTGCCCTGGAATTCCATGACCATTTTATCTTCCTGTTTGTACCCATTGTGCCAGATCTGTAGTGTCAGGTCCTGGGCAGCCAGGTTGCGGGTCTGTACGCGGATCTTTATCTTTTCTCCGTATTTATAGACCTTGTAAGCAGGGTAATTGGTACTGTCGATGAAATTGACGCTGACTACTTCTTTCTCCGAGTTGATATAGACGTACTTGCCCAGTTCACTACCACGCTGGTTGCTTTGTTTTTGCGGGAAGAGGAAGGATTTGCCATCCGCTTCCACTGTTTTCATGCCGGCGAACTGTATCCCGTTGGGTTTCGATTGGATTGCAAATAAAACATCGTACTCCTTGCCTTCAAAATAGAGTTTATTCAGCATGGGTTTGATGTCGTTGGTATTCAGATCAGCTTTTAGTTCGCCGTTGGCATCAAACTTACAGTTCGGTATTTCTTTGATGTAATTGAAACTTGATCTGTCGGCTTCCAGTATATGTACGCTGACGGTCTCTCCGGCTGCGGCAGGGCAGTTGATAATGATCTTCAGTGTTTCGTTCCAGCCTGCGCGGGGTTTATAGACGCCATCTTTATCGCCGAAATACCAGCTTGTGATTTCCGCTGTATCAGCTTCTGCCTCCAGACTTTTGGTCTTACCATTCAGGGTGGCAGTCACGGCTACTTTGCCTTTGTGCGTGGCGTAGATACCCGTGGCCTTATTGGTATGGCTACCGGCAGGCGACCAGGTGATAGGGCCGTCCTGGGCCGCCTGATAGGGCATCAGGGTGAGTGCTTCCAGGTTATAGCGTTTACCGACCACCCATTTGGCGCCACCGTTTTCTACTTTGATGGCGGTGACCTCATTCTTCTTCACGGCAAAGCGGCAGTCATCTTTCTGGTCACGGGAAGCAGGAGCGCCTTTTTTGGCATCCCAGGCATCTGCTTTCATGACATAGGCTTCCACGACATAGTTGCCTTCCCGCGTGAAATGTTCTCCACCGAGACTGATGGATTGTCCGGTACCGACGTCTTTACCATTCAGCTGCCATTTGATACCGGTGGTCTCAAACTCCTGTAGTTGTGTGAAGTAGGTCATTTCTGTTACCTGGAAGCTCATGGCGGTACCAGGTCTGACTACTTCTGCGGCCGGATTACTTTTGATAGCGACTACGCCATTCCCTTCAGATGTCAGCTCTCTTGTAATGATCTGTCCATCCATACTGATGGTCACCTTATAGGTTGCAGCGCCATTGGCAGGAGTGAAGGTAATGGTATCTTCTCCCTGTTCGCCGGCGGCCAGAATGGTGCCATTCATATCTGTGACCTGCATGCTTACCAGCTGTTTCTCTTCCGCCAGGGCAGGTTCAATTTCATATTTCGCGGCGATATTCACCGGTACGCCTCTTCTTACACGATAGTCTTTTCCAACGATACGGCCCATACCGGCGCCGAGTTCGATATCACCTTTGAGTCTGTTCACGGTGACATTAACATCGATCGTGCAGCGGACATCCGTTCCATCTGTTCCATAGGCCATTACCCGGTAACTACCCACGGTATCGAAGTTCATCTGTAGTTCGGGACCTACTTCTTCAAAGGACATCGCTTCAGACTCAAAATTGTGTCCTTTGTAGATTTTCCAGCTGACCTTATCCTTGTCAGCTTTCGCTGTATTGTAATAATCCTTTACGGTGAATTTCAGCTGTTCATTGACACGGGCCGTCATCATGGGAACAACCTTGCTACTCGGGATTTCCAGGGCAGGTCTGCGTGTTTCGATCTTACCACTGATGGATTTTACTTTAGGTATTTCCTTTCCACTGGCGGGTTTAGGCGCCATCGGATTGAGGGCGGCCATTGTCTGCACTTCTACATTATCGAAATGTGTACTGGTAACGGCAGCTGTTTGTCCGTGGAAAGTGATAGATATACAAGGTGATCCGGAGACGGAGCAGATCGCTTTACTTTCTTCCGTCAGTATTTTGCCTCCGTTGGTCAGGGTTACCTTTTCGTAAACGCTCTGCCATTGTGTGATGGCAGGACTACAGGAACTCCTGGTGATGGAACAGTTGCCGAAGGTCTTTGCCTCCAGTGGCTGTCCCAGGTCTTTATTACTGGCAATGGGTTTGGCGCTGCCATCCCCATCATTGATATAATCGCGGTCGTTGGCGGATATTTTCAGTTTATCCGGGGCGCCACCGAAGTTGCATTTACATGCGGCTCCCTGTACAACAAAGTGTTTTTCGGCCATACTACAATTAGTTTATACGATGATCGTCGCTGTTGATGCAGGAGGCTGTCAGCGTTATATGCGCAGCCTGTTCCTCTCTTGCTGCGTTCAATTGCGCCTGCAACGACTGTATCAGACCATGTATCTTGTGAAAAGTGTATTTTATTTCGAGGTTACCGTTTCCTTTTTCCTCCTTTCCGGTTTGCCGGAGATTATTCATCATCCTGTTACCCGAAGGGATCACATCATACACAACAGGGGGCTCAAAAGGAAACAGGCAATAGGAAGATTTGAAGCTATCCCTATTACTGGCGCACTGTACCTGGAAAAAAACGGAGAGGAAGATATCCTGTCTGATCGCATTCAACAGGGAGCTTGCCTGTCCGAGTGTATCGCCGGTAGTGTCGATATAGTCATGAGCTTCTGGTCCGGTGAAATATTGTTTTAACCGGACTTTCTGCTCGTCCCATCGTTGTAATATTTCCGGATGGTTCAGGATAGATTGCATACTACCATCCTGTCCGATCTGCACCTGCAGGGGATAGAGGACGTTACCGCATTGCGCCGCCAGATCGGAAGCGAGATAATCAGCAGTATCCTCATCGTTGACCCTTACATCAGAACGTGTGATCTGGAAGTATTGGGTGGTATCATCGCCGACAGTCATCCGGCTGATCTCCGTATTGAATTTTAAGCGTGTATCGGCAGTACCGTGATAGGTTAACGTAACAGTATAGATGTTCGGGTCATGTACCGTTACTTTCTTCTCTGTCTTGCCGGTAAACATTTTTCTGACAGAAAACAGGGGCATATCGGGTTAATTTTTGCAGTTATTCTGTAAGGTATCCCGTCTGAATACTTCAGCGGATTTTACTTCCACGCTCCATACACCTTTGAGTGTATCTGTCTGACAGGCTTCATAGCGATATTCTCCCCTGTAATCTTCCATTTCCTGTGAAATGTCGTTGTGCAGGTCAAAGAAGTCGTCCTTGCCCTGCATATAACTTTTCGTTTTATCAGAATAGTTGAAAAACTGGATGAAGTAACGGGCGTAGCGTCCTTCTACGTTGGATTTGTGTACCATGCTATCGCAGTAGCGGACGATGATCTTTTGCAGACTATCGATGTTTTCAGGCGGATTTTCCAGCAGCGCGTACTGGTACCATACAGGTTTCAGTTGCAGGTCAATATCTGCAATGCCTTTGTGGTCCAGCTTTTCCAGGTAGATAATTTTTGTACTGTTGTTATTGTTCGTACAGCTGCACCATAGCAGGGTACAGTATAATATGATAAGACTGATCCTCATTTTGTTCTTTTATTTTTCCTTTCCTGCGCGCCTTCTGTGATATTGCCGGTGAATTCTTTTTCAAATCTCACTTTGGTCAGAAAGGGTTTGTAGCCTCTCAGGTGCTGTAGCAGGAACCATGCCCTGAAGCCTGCGCCATAGGAGTAAAACTTCTCCATATCAGGCAGATCGAGACCGAAGTGGTCCCAGAGCTGTACCTCATATTTTGCTTTATAGTTATTACCGGTGATCTTAAAATAGGTCATTGTGACCTTGTAACACCAGACGTCATTGATCGCAATGGTCAGACCTTTTACGAGGTTGTAATCACGGCTGTAAGGAAAGGATGGATGGCCGTAAGAATGCTTTTTATTGTAATCAGCTTCCTTGCCATAATAGATTTTCTTGTCCTCCATCGTGATCAGTTCACCACCAGCTTTTTTGATACGATCGGCCATTTCATCTTCAATGCCGGTACAGAACCGGATCGTAGAGGGATTGGCCAGCACTGCTGCTGTTAGTTTTGCATTCTCATAGATACCGCCTTCGTTCCTTTCGAACTTATCGATCATGTTATGAATGTTGTCATTCAGGTCACTTCTCGCCATGAGGTCTACCATATCCCTGAACTGCCGGAACAGGCTATTGTTGTCGGAATAGGCATTGGAGAACTGCATTAATTTGCCGGTAGCGAGTATCTGTTTTTCGTTATAGAGCCCTTTGTTCCCGGCTCCGCTATTGGCATATTTCGCATCTGTGGCAATGTCGAATCCTTTATCCAGGTAGCTGGTTTTATAGGATGTCAGTTCGCCGGCGTTGTATACCGGTTTCGCGGACGTCCCTTTGCCATAAGCCATATCATTGGCAATATCCGAGCCATCTTCATTAAGACCGGGTACGCGATAGGCGTCTACGACGAGGGGGAGGTAGATGACTTTGGAGGTGACCTTGACGTTGGTATCCGGTTTCCGGAAATAGGCGTATACGGTGACTTCTTTATCTACGGTATTGCCGTCAACGGTGATCAGTTTATAGGCAATTCCCTTTTCTGCGCGGGTGGTACCGGTTTTAAAGGGCTCTATTGTTTTACCACCATCAAAAGAATAAGCCCAGTGTACCAGCATTAGCTGATTATCGGGTACTTTTTCGCTGAAGGCGGTGGCGCTGAATTCGTAGGTATTGTGATTGACTACGCTTTTAGGACCTGTTACCTGTAATACTTTTATGGGTGTGGCGGCATTCAGGTTGACAGGGTCATTTTTATGGAAGGTGACGCCATCCTGCTTACCTGCCATCCTGATACGTTTACCAGATTGCAGGTTGGTTTCGCCCGCGCTGTTCCAGCGGATGTTCTCACCGTTTTCAGTATATTTTTTACTGATGATAACGAGGTTACCAGCATTATTTTCGCTCATAGGACACGATTGGATCAGAACAATTTAGATTTCTCTGCGCTCTTGATGGCGACGGACTTGCCGGAGTTGATAGTCATCTCTTCTTTGGAGCTGTCTACCTTCATTTGTTCGGCGGTCTTCTCAATTTTCTTTGCCTGTACATCCATGTTTTCCATGGCGATCTTTGTAATGTTGGTAGCGCTCAACCGGTAGTCGTTTACGGAATACTGGCTCATGCTATCGCCTGCGTTGTGCAGTATATTCATGCCTGCGGAGTGGGTCATATTCATACCGGCAGCATTCGTGATGTGCATGCCTGCATTGACGTCAATACTTTCTGTGGCCTGGAAGGTGATATTACGGGCATTGATACTGATATGTTCCTGGGCGGAGATGGAGATGTTTTGTCCGTTGGTATCCATGACAATGGTATTGCCACCTTTATCAGCAATTGTGATAAATTCCTGTCCGCTGGAATCATCGAGTTTGATGGTATGTCCGCTGCGGGTACTGATCACTTTTACATTGTTCATGGTATCGCCGAAGTTGGTCTTTGCGGTACCATTATAAGCGGCGCCGGTCGCAAATGGCGCTTCCGGATTACCACCTTCAAAATCAACCCATACTTCTTCACCTACTTCGGGAATGAAATAGAAGCCTTTATCTCCGCCTCCGTGTGGCTGCATTAAACGTATCCAGGGGGAGGTGCCGTTCTGCCAGCTGAATCTCACGCGTATACGTCCCAATCCTTTAGGATCGAAATTTTCTACGACGGTGGCGCTCTGGGCTTCTGCGAAAGGATAATTGTCCAGGTCCAGCGGAGGCACGGCTGCGGCTACCGGTGTTCCTTCGAAAAGGTTATGGTATTCACCATTACCATCGCAGTAGTGTTCCAGGGCGGTGATCATATATTCGCCGTGATCTTCATTGGAGAAGATATTTTCCTGTATGCTGATGGTATCGCCTAATCGCAGGGCGGTACTTTTGCTTTTTCCCGTTACCACGACCATTTGGGACATCTGGGCCTGTTTCTGGCGTTTAGCCAGCAGTTCCAGTTCTTCTTTGGCGTTGCTGCTGAATGCGTAGGGTAATTTATACTGGGAAGGTTTGGTATATAATTTATCACTCTGGGCCTGGGCATGCTGCGTCAGGCTGTCGACACCTCCTTCTGCAATGCTGCCGGTATTGTTCTCCATAAAGGAGTACTGGCGATATTCCATTCCTTTCAGTGCAATTTTGTTGGGAAGGGTACGGAGAGTCAGGCTGAAATCGACGAGATTGACCTGGTGGTAGAGGATGGTCTTCTGCGGGCTATATTTCCCGAAAATGATCTGCTGACCATTGTAGAAGAACCATTCGCCATAACGTTGGGCGAGGCGTTGGAGGAACTGGTAGCCGGTTTCCCGGTACTGTACGATATACTTCAGTTTGCCACTGTAGGCGGGGTTAATTTCCAGTCCGCCGGGAGAGGCGCTGCTGGATTTCGCCACGTTACCGGCAATAGCTGCGAGGTCCTGTTGTTCATAGGACTGTATATGCGGATTACCGTCCAGCAGAACTGTTGGGCTGGTGGCAATCACGGTACAGTGTCCGTTGATGCCATTACTGGCTTTGCCAAAGGTAACTGAACTGATTATACCATTGAAAAAGAGCGGTTTAAGGTCACTGCTACCTTCTATCGCCTGAACGGACATACGTAATTCCTTGCCTAAGAAGGATTTACCGGAGGATACAGGGTCTTTACCTGTTCTTAACAGCCAGTCGTAGCCAATACTGAGTTTGAGTTCATGGTGTCCATCCATAGATTGTTTAAGAGACAGTGCATGGAATTGCTTGAATTCTTCATCCCCAATTGACACGGCGGTTTGAGTGTACAAGGCCATCGGTTTACTAATTGATATGGTACGCGGTTAACTAAATAGGTAATTAATACAAACAGGGGATGAAGATATAAAATTATCGGGAAATGGGTTGGAACTTTTACTGGGGGATTGAATGTATATACTTGTTGAAATTTATTAATATTACATGTATTGTTTAATCCTATTACAACTCAACCTATGATTTTTGGTACAATGTTTCTTGGAGGCGTCAAGCAGTTTAAAGATCAGAAGATACAGACCAAGTTTTTATTGATCGGTATTCCGATCGCTCCTATTGAGGGAGATTCTATGTTGGTCACTAAAGTGGTTCCAGGCGGTCGTCAGGGGATACCTTTGAAACTGAATACACAGAGTGTGGTGGCAGGTTATACCCGTGTGTTGACGTTAGTAGGCGCTTTTATGCTGATCATGCTTGGGTTGAATAATCATGTGCCTGTGATGACGGCATTGGGTGTGTTGCTGGCAGGACTGGCGGTGTATCTCTATTTCTTTTTTGGACGGAGTACAGCGCAGGAGAATGAGATGCGGGAGATGGTGGGAGATCTGACTGGTTTTTATGTTGTGCCGGAATGGCTGGAATCGGCGATGGCGTATCATCTTTTTAATAGTCTGAGAGCGGGATATGAGACTGGTGGGCGTCTCTGGCAGGATGATGTGAGGAATGGGGTGAGGCTGGATGTGAAGTGTACGTATGTGCTGGCGCTGTTGTATGCGGCGTATGATCCTTGTGGGGAGAGTGAGCGGTTGAGGGAAAGAGCGAGGGAGTTGTTTGAGGGAGGCGGGAAGTTGGTTGCGATGCGGTGATAAATAACAACAGGCGCACTGGTGTCAGTGCGCCCGTTGTGTTATTTGTTAGTTTGGTGATGAGATAGCAGAACTTGATTTTATGCCTCTTCAACATTATCGGAACTAAGTGCCTCACTAAGCATTTCGGGTCTTGCTGTGATGATTCTTGCAGTTGTTGGCGTGTGGACTTTTTCACAATGTGATTTGATGTCTGCCAGGTATTTTTGCGCTCTATTGGAATACAGCGTATCCGGCAAATTAGTATCGTATCGGGATGAATATGATAGCTCCAATAATGCGCTATAGGATTTACCTATATTTTTACATTTATAAAATACAAGGTCCATCATTAGCTTATGCTTGTTGTCATGACTTCCTATGCTGTTTTTGTAAGCGGCTACATCGTTTACAAGTTTCTTCTTTCCTTGTTGTAAACATTCATAAGGGAAAATTACAGAACTAACATAATGCAATGCAGCATAAAATGCAGTTGTGATAACCCAATCAGGGAAAGTGTTATCCTCTTTTAAGAAATTGCACGCATTTTCGTTATGCCGGGCGAGATCAAGATGTTGTTTTGGTATATTTTGGTTCATAGTGCATTGAGAAGCCGTCGGCGTCCATCTTTGATAAACTCAGGCCTTTGGTTTTTGGGAACAGGTAAATGTATATTGAGAAAGTATCTGTTAAATGCCTTCTTCTGAATTCGTGCGCTTGTTCATGCGCATAATCCAGATTATCTGAACTGTAAAAATCCTCATCGATGATAAATGCTAAATCAAAAGAAGAGATTGAATTTACCCGTAAGCGGATATGTGGGTCTATGTCAAACGCTTTTAGTAATAATCTGAATTCTTCTGCGATTTCTGTGGCTAATTTGAGATTGGTCGTTATTTTTTCAATCAGAATTTTTTGATTTAAATTCTGTTGCACGATCATACCCTCTTCTTTCCCCATTTCATATGCGGATAACACATCGTTGGAAGTAAAAACGGTGGTCGATCTTTCCCAATTTTCGGGAATGGTGATGACGGATTGTTTTGAATTTGACAATGTATACATGTTCTTCTGTTTTGGGATGGTAATGGATTCAATGTGTCTAGTGATTAAGGAGAATATTCTTGTGTTTAATGGTTTTTTTCCTCATAAATGCGAAATTAATTATAAACACTAATTAACGTATCCTCGTTTGCAAAATGAACAAACTGCTTTTGTGAACTTTCTTATTTTAAGAATGAACGGATCACCATGTTAACTTCTCCGGTATATGAGAGCGTATTATTGTATATTGGTTATAGTTATCCGGAGCTTTGGATTGAAGGTAGTGGTATATGAGCGATTGGCGCTTTGGTACCTCTCACGGCCTCGCAGAATGGGCTGCTGCATTATCACCAATTGTGCGGGAGACGTAAGGAGTGGACAGTCCCCGGATGCAAAAAAGACCTTTGCACCTTCCTTAGTGGATATTGATTATGACGTGGATGGAGAGAATCAGCGGCTCAATATTCTCACTGCTATCTGCTGCTGGAAAGCCGGCACAGGTAGAAAAGTCGCATTGAAGTCTGACTTTTCTGGTTTAATTACACGATTTCTGAGCGGGAAACGGGACTCGGACCCGCGACCTTTAGTTTGGGAAACTAATGCTCTACCAACTGAGCTATTCCCGCTAGTATGCTGAATCTACTCCAGGTAGATTAAATATACGTTTTATTCAGGCAAAAAAGCCATCTTAGGTTAAGCAGATGGCTTGCAGACTAAAGATTTTCAAAGGCCGTTACTATAGAGATGTACTGCATTTGATAACCGGTACATGTTCAAAAACGGCAGTATCCCAAAGTTCTTCGCTGTCCTTGTTAAATGTCTTGTAGGGTTTTTCGTCTTTCCCTGCGTAGAACGTTAATATACTACCTTTTTCAGGTGAAATAAATTTAAGTGAAGCCCCACGGACTAATCTTAGCGAATCATTTTCCCATGTATAGCTGTTTTTTGAAAACTCACTATAGACCCCTCCTTCATAAAAACTAACGACATGTTTTGTGATGGTATCGTAGCATAGATTGAAGATACTTAGTTCCGGTCTGTATCTTAATTTTCCTGCTTTGTTACTTAGAAAGACACGCGGATGAAGTTGTCCGTGCATATTAAGTGATTCATAAATCATCAGGTCATTATAGCCATCCTGGTTAAGGTCCATATTATTGTTAAATCCATACAGATAGTTATCAAATGGTATGGTGTCTGTTGTTTCATCTTCCTGCGAAAAAAGTAGTATGGAATCAGCAATACAAAAAACTTCGATTTGCTGGTTGTTGATGAATGTTTTAAGAATGACAGTATCATCATTTCTGATCAGTGCTTCTTTAAAGGGCGCTGTGGATTGGGTTTCCGGTGTTGATACGGGACGATGACAAGCTGTAATGATCAGCAGGAGCAGTGCAATGCGTTTCAAGTGGGACTGATTTTAGGAATAAGGATGTTTTTAATAAGAAGGTGTTGTCTTCTGTGAGCGTGTGAAGTTATAGGATATTCGTGATTTGACTTCATTTTAGATTTGTTATGGTACGTTCCCTACAGTTCATTCAATGTAATAGAAACGTTGTAGAATTGATGTTTGGCACTTTGTTAGTTGCCTGATGACCTCATTTTGGCACCCTGTGGACAAGGGGAGAAATGGCCCGGATAATTCCGGTAATATTGTGTCAGCGATGGAGGCAGAAGGGATAGCAGACTTGCTTGATATTGGTGAGATGTATACTGTATACTGCTTGCATGGCAGCGATAACTGTGGACCTGAGGTGGTAGTTATTCTCTTTGGATACCAGCTGTCTGATAATGGATGTGTGAGTCAGGCAAAGCCGGATGTAATTGTGTTGTTGTGCGCAGCGGATGTGTATTTGTCCTGAAACGGCTGGGTCGGGACGGCGGTAATACAGCAATGATATCCGCAGCTGTGTATTGCTTGTTACATGTCAGGTCCTCCTGGTTAACGCCTCTTATCTGTATTGTCAGCAGGAGAGTGCCTTCCCCAGGGACATATAAAGGAATATTAGCGCCACAGAAAGTTTGCTGTGGGTCAATCATCATCGTTACAGTGTCGGTACCGGTTACCCGGCGGCTGCTGAAATCAATACGCACTGCGATCGCTTTTATTTCCAGTGCGGAGAAGCCTTCATCGTTGATGTGCTGCGCCGGAATATGCAACATGGCATTCCTGGAAAGTACCGGTGGAGTGGTGAGGAACCGGTCAATGCCTGTATGTTTATTGAAACGGAAGCCTTTGATCGCTGCAGGATCGCCAGCAGCTTCAATAAGCAATTTGTTCAGACGGTTGACGTGGGCAGTGTCACACCGGATATCCAGATCGGGATAAAAGGCATGACGGATGGACTTTGCCTGCGCACTATAGCTGCCAAGCGTTTGGATGCCTGGCGCGTGGCGGAGGATTGTCTGACTGTCTGAGGGGTACTGCGGAAGAAGTATTTACCATTGCGCTGACCAGTGTTTGGGAGTGGGTGCTAATTAAAATATGATGGCCTTGCACTTCGCTTTTTTCACGTAGAAAATCTACTAATAATTCTATTGCCTGTGGATGAAGCCCGTTCTCTGGATTTTCAATGCACAAGAACTGAATAGAGGACTGAAGTTAATACGATATGCATCATCAATATTATCGATCTCTCTTTGTGATATTGATCGTAGATCGAAGCTTATTTTTATATTATCGTCAAATGTGTAGTCAAAGCTTAGACTACTTTGTTTTGAAGCCTGATAAGAATAGATGTTTTTAAATCCTCCAAAGACGGAAGTTGCTTCAAATGGAAGTCGGCAGACAAAATTGGTAAATTCAAGAGCGTCAAAAATATTACGCTTACCACTGGCATTCGGCCCGATGACCGCTGCAAAAGTGGGAAGATTTTCTAGTTTGAAATCTATAAGAGATTTAAAGTTTCTAATGTGAAGTCGTTTAATTTTCATAAAATAAAGAACATATTTAATGTAGTGAAGAGAACAATTAGTTTATTTAGTCCATTTCCAAAATATTTTTCTGTATACAAACTTTGTATTCTTCATATTCCCGTACAAAGTCATCTACAATGCCATCCATGACAGTAAAGACCATGCTAACTTCTGCATTCGAAAGATTGCAAAAAGCTTTTTCATCATTTTGCAGTGCTCTCATTTTTCTATAAAATGTCGGAAAGCTCCATGCACATTCATGCGAGATTATTTCACGAAATTTTAATGGAAGTTCTGTTAAGAGTAGTTTCATATCATACAAAAGATTCCCAGGGTTTTCATGCTTCTGTTGGTGTTTTCTTTCATGCATGATGTTATTCGTGTTAGAATTATTATTAGCTAAAGATAATAAACTTTATTAAAACCGGGCATGTCCGGTTGATAAATTATTTCTATAGTTCGTGCTTTACGAAAAATAGCAATGGAAATCAAGCCTCATGCATCGGAAATAGATATGTACGTTATACAAAGCGTAAAGAAAAAAAGAGAAGAAGCCCAATTGAAGCAGATCGACTTGTCTCAACATTTGGGAATGGCTGATAGTTTTGTTTCAAATGTTGAGAGTAGTAAGCGAAGGGATAAATATAATATTCGCCATTTGAACGAGTTGGCAAAGATTTTTAATTGCTCACCTCAAGATTTCTTGCCAAAAGAACCTATTTAAATTTATTGACATTATGGAAGATGTCGCTTTCAATGAACGAACATTGATTGCACACACTAATTAATGCCTTTATCTACTCCGTGTCTGCTCTCACATTTTGAGCGTAATAGGTGAAATACAATAGCACTGTTTTGTTAACTTCAGATTAACTAGCCAATCTCAATCAGATTGCTAAGTTTGTCTCCCTTCACGAGAATAACAAAACAAACGGCCTCATATCATGGATAAAAAACAATTAAGACAACTTTTACAACCCTTTAGACAGAAATGTATAGAACAGAGGAAGCCTTTAACAGATATCTGTATTGTAGAGGCATTTCCTGGTGATTCTTCCAGTTCATATATAGTTCAGGTTAAAGCAGACTGGATAGATGGTACGTCATATGCGGATGCTATTGATTTCCTATTTGATATTCTTTGGGATACTACTGAAGAAGAGGTTAGGAAGAAGATCTTTTCTATTCAGGTATTGAAGAGTAAAGATGTATTGCATTGATCATCCGATTCCTCTATGAATTAAATAATGACTTTCAATATTGATTGCTCCAAATAAATCAATACTTTTAAGAAGATCCTTTTACCATGAAATTATTTTACGAGCATCGCTATTATGCGATCACACAAGATATCTCTGCCATCCCATGCGAAACAATAGATGACTGTCTTCTAATGGAAGATTTTTTATACGGCATAGAAGAAACCTACACAAACAACGGTATACAATCTCCGACTGCTGTCAGGTTATTTGATCATGATAATGCACCATTCCATTTAAATAAAAACGGTTGGATCATGCGCTCACTCCATATGCAAACAAGTTTTTCGGGTACAGGTCATTTAAGGTATTTGCCTGCTATGCGTGTTGAAGATCCACAAGGAATTACTGAAACCTTAATCACAGATATAGAAGGATATGAGGGCTTGATGGAGTTGTGTCGGGTTTTCGGTTATACCGCAATTGCTGCGGACTGGGGGGGCGCACATCAGCATGCAGAGAGAATGGAAAGACACATGAACTTGAAAAAAATATTCATTCGCCTGAAGAACGGACATGCCATTCGTAGCACTATTCAGATAAACAATGACGAAGAATATCAGATCGATCTTTCCTATCAGAACGATTTATTTCAAATGAACAGCTGTATTGTTGAGGGTGATCTATATGTAAATGATAATTATAAAAATCAAGAAGAATATAAGACAGCAGACTTTAATACATTCATATATACTATACTGGAGAAGTTTCCAAATATCAATCTGATAATATAAAAGGCTATTAAAAAAAGTCTCCCGGCATGCCATCGCACACCGGGAGACGCTTAATAATTTTCTCACCTCACACCAGCGAAAACTTCTTCGCCAGCCAGCTCTCTTTCAACGGCATTAACCATTTCTCTTCCAATTCTCCCTTCGTCAACACCGTATTATTCAGATACAAGGTATTCTCGTCAATAAACCCTTTCTCCAGCGCATAAGGCACCTGCTGCATTGGCAACAGCTGTACCTTCTCTTTCACGAGAAACGCCAGTAACAGTCTGTCAAACATATTCACTTCATACTGACGTTCGATGCTCTTAATAATACGCACAGAGCTATCAGTACTGCAACCGCTGACAGCCGTCATGGACTCATCCGCGATAAGTACAATTACCTGGTTGAACAGTAGCTTACCCCATCCTTTTACAGGGGCGCCATGTGCCTGCCAGTGTGCTACGAATTGATCCAGTTGCTCCTGTATCTCTAAGGCTTCCCTTTCCTGGAAAGGGCGGTTACTCTGATATATCCAGACCCGGGAGGACGGGTGAAAGTCCGCCGGTAATAAGTTGTTAATTTCCTGTTTCATCCTGCAAATTTACCAAAAAAATGATAGTTGTCGGCTGACCGCCGTCAGTCGGTGTCCCGTTCCAGTCTCTTCCGCATGTAATCAGCAGTGAGCTGGGCCATACCGTCGGGACTGGCAGATAGGTTTTCAATGATATTACGCTGTTCCCGGAGGGTTTTATTCTGACTGAGCTTCTGTTTGGCCTGTAGTTCGTCCACCTCGATCTCGAAAGCGACAATGCCGTTCAGGAGTTTCAGCTTGAAATCGGCTGGTAATTCCTGCCATTGCTGCATGTAAGAGGCTTCGTAGTCATGGATACTGTTTTCCAGCAGGGCCATAACGGCGTCTGGTCCGGAGATGATCCGGGCCTGGCCGTAGGCGTGGACGGAAATATAGTTCCAGGTAGGGACTTCCTGTAGCTTTTCGTAGTTGGTGGGCGAAATATAGGCATGCGGCTCACTGAAGATCACCAGCGACCGCGACCTTTCCAGGCATTGCCATTGGTCGTTCGCTTTGGCAAAGTGGGCTGTCAGGAACAATTTATCGTCACGAAGCGAAATATGGAAGGGGAGGTGGGTGGCCAACGGCACGTCATTGCTGCTATGTATGATGGTGGCAAAGCTGAAGCGTTGCATAAAGGCAGCGATTTCCTGCCGGTCTTCCATAACATTGAGCCTTGGGATATACATTGTTTATTTTTTTATGCCAGTCAGGAGTAGCTCTTCAAAGGAGTCGTCCGTCCAGTCCGACTGTCCATACACTTTATACGGTGGATAGCTTTGATGCGCCTTGTATGGTTTGTACTGTTTGTAGCTTTTATAAGGCTCATATTGTGTGTATCTGTTGGTCGCTTCTTTGGTACTGCCGATGATCTTGCCTTCGTGCGTTCTCACTGAGCCTTTATCATACCATCCGAGGTGCTGACCGTTGAAGCCATATACATTGTCTTTATCGATATAGGCGACAGGTCTGCCGTCATACAGGTAGACAGACATTTCATCTTTGGTATCGATATAGGCAATGGCTTTTCCGTCTTTATTGAAAAGGCCGGTTTCCTGTGCATGTACTGTACAGCAAGAAAAGAGTATGGCAAGGGTGTACAACAGTTTCATAAGTAAAATATAATAAAAAATCCCCTGAAATAAGGCATTCCAGGGGATGAATATGATGAATGGAATTATTGCATCTGTTGTGCGATCATTTCCGCAATATCCAGTACCTGTACGCTGTCTTCTTTACCCTGTTCTTTCACGCCGTCCGTCAGCATCGTCATGCAGAAGGGGCAATTCGCAGCGATTACAGCAGCACCTGTTCCTATTGCTTCTTTTCCACGTTCGAAGTTGATGCGGGTGCTGCCTTTTTCTTCTTCCTTGAACATCTGTGCTCCACCGGCGCCACAGCAGAGGCCATTGCTACGGCAACGTTTCATCTCTACCAGTTCGGCGTCCAGGGCTTCCAGTACCTTGCGGGGCGCTTCATAGATATTATTGGCGCGGCCCAGGTAACAGGAGTCATGGTAGGTGATCTTGCGGCCTTTGAAGGTACCACCTTCCTGCATCCTGATCTTTCCTTCGTCGATCAGTTGCTGGAGGTAGGTCGCATGGTGTATGACTTCGTAATGTCCGCCCAGTTCGGGGTATTCATTTCGGAGCGTATTAAAGCAATGGGGGCATGCCGTAACGATCTTTTTCACTTCATAACCATTCAGTACGGCGATATTGTTCTGGGCCATCATCTGGAAGATAAATTCATTGCCTGCCCTGCGGGCCGGATCACCGGTGCAGCTTTCTTCCTTACCGAGTATTGCAAAACGGATTCCGACTTTATCAAGGATAGTGGCAAAGGCTTTGGTGATTTTCTGCGCACGTTGATCAAAACTGCCGGCACAGCCCACCCAAAACAGGATTTCAGGGGTTTCGCCATTGGCGAAGTATTCGGCCATCGTTTTTATTTGCATGTTATATCAGTTATCAGTTTAACGCTATTATCCGTTCATTTCCATGGCCCATTTGTCCCTGTCGTCCGGACTCATTTTCCAGGGGGCCATGTTGTTTTCGATGTTGCTGAACATCATATTCCATTCCTGCGGCGCGCTGGATTCCTCCATCACCAGGTGACGGCGCAATTGCAGGATGATGTGCAGTGGATTAATACTTACGGGACACTCCTGTACGCAGGCATTGCAGGAAGTACAGGCGCGGAGTTCTTCTTCAGAGATATAATCGCGGAGCAGGGTTTTACCATCTTCGCTAAAGGAGCCGTTCTTTGCTATCTGCTGACCGATTTCCTCCGCACGGTCACGGGTATCCATCATGATCTTGCGGGGAGACAGTTTCTTGCCGGTGATATTCGCAGGACAAGCAGCCGTACAGCGGCCACATTCGGTACAGCTATAGGCATCGAGTACGTTCTTCCAGGTAAGGTCAGGTACGTCTTTGGCGCCAAACTTAGGAATATCCGTAGCCGGCGCTTCCGTAGCCGCCAGTTCCGGTTGTAACATGAGCTGTACCTCTTTCTGCACAGCCGGCATGTTCTCCATTTTCCCTTTCGGACGCAGGTCCGCATAATAGGCATTGGGGAATGCCAGTATGATATGCAGGTGTTTGGAGTAGGGGAGGTAGTTCAGGAATGCGAGGATACCCAGTATGTGCAGCCACCAGCAACCACGTTCTATCGCGATGAGGGTGCTGTCGGATAATCCGCTGAACAGCGACACGAAATTACCGCTTACCCAGAAGGCGCCGGTATTGATATAGTGTTCATGTCCACGCAGTTGTAACGCCTGATCTGCGGTGTTCATCGTCAGGAACAGCAACATCAGCACGATCTCGGTGATCAGGATGTAGTTGGCGTCAGAACGGGGCCATCCATCCAGCTCATGCTGATTCAGGCGTTTTACCCGTACAATGTTCCTGCGCACCAGGAAGATCGCACAGCCGATCATTACCAGCGCCGCCAGTATCTCAAAACAACCGATCAGTACAGGGTACAGCCCTCCCAGCAGGGGAGCGAACAACCGGTGTTTACCAATAATACCGTCCAGGATGATCTCCAGGATCTCCACGTTGATGATAACAAAACCCGCATATACGAAAAAGTGAAGGACAGCAACCAGGGGGTTACGAAACATCTTCTTCTGTCCGAATGCGAGCAACAGTACATTCTGCCAGCGTGCAGCTGGTTCGTCATTGAGTGATACATCCCTGCCAAGCAGTATGTTTTGCCTGATCTGGCGGGCTTTTCTGTAAAACAGGTATACAGCAATGCCAAAGGCAATTACAAATAAAAGCTCCTGAATTATATGCATACGTCAGATTTGACTTCCTAATTTATAGCAATGTAACGAAAAATAGATGATCATCCATCGCTCAGGTCTTGTCGACTATGGACTCTTTTTCCTAATTTTACTCCGCTTAAATGACCAATATGGAAACTAAGAACGTGATCCTGACCCAGGATGTGATAGAGAAGAAGATCAAACGTATCGCCTACGAGATCTATGAACATAACAGTGATGAACAGGAAATTATCATCACCGGTATTTGGGACAGGGGAATGATACTGGCAGAGAAAATTGCGAAAATCCTGCAGGAGATATCTCCGTTGCAGATCAAATTACTGCGTCTGGACCTGAATAAACAGCGTCCTGAAGGAGTAACGCTCTCCGAAGAAATAGATTTCAATGGAAAAGTGATCGTGCTGATAGATGATGTGGCAAACTCCGGACGTACCATGCTGTACGCCCTGAAACCTTTCCTGCAGTTCCTGCCGAAGAAGATACAGACCGCCGTACTGGTTGACCGTAAGCATAAATCCTTCCCGTTATCAGTTGATTTCGTGGGTTATTCCCTGGCTACTACGCTCCAGGATATGGTGATGGTGGAAATGGAAGAAGAAGAGATCAAGTCTGCGTATCTCGTATAACTGGCTACTAATCATTGCTGCAAATAAAAAGTCCCGGTACATCCTGTAAGGTCGTACCGGGACTTCTTTTATGTGGGAGCTTATTTCAGCTTCATATCTTTAATGATATTTTCCACTTTCTGATCCAGTGCTTTTGTTGCAGCATCAAAACCCGCGGCATTTTCCAGTGCCTGGTTTACGCTGAAATAGAACTTGATCTTAGGCTCTGTACCTGAAGGGCGTGCAGAGATCTTGCTACCATCTTCCAGTACAAACTGCAGTACGTTGGATTTAGGCAGATTGATCGGCTTCACTTCACCGGAGGCCAGTGATTTCACCTGCTGCAGTTCATAATCATATAAGGTAACAACCTTGGAACCGTTGATAGTGGTTGGAGGGTTCTCACGATAGCCACGCATCATATCGGCGATTTCCTCAGCTCCTTTCATACCTTTCTTGGTAATGGAGATCAGGTTCTCTTTATAATAACCGTATTTTACGTAGATATCTATCAGTTGTTCATACAGTGATCTTCCCTGGCTCGCCGCATAAGCAGCCATTTCACAGATCAGGGCTACAGAAGCGATAGCGTCTTTATCACGTACGTTGTCGCCGATCATGTAACCATAAGACTCTTCACCACCACAGATGAACTTTTCTTTACCTTCTTTCTCTCTGATCAGGTCAGCGATCCATTTGAAGCCGGTCAGTACGTTATAGCATTTCACATTGTTCTGTGCTGCGAATACGTCGATCAGGTCAGAAGTAACGACAGTCTTACAAACGTAGTCTGTGCTACCTGCCAGTCCTTTCTGTCTGCGGCCTTCTATAATATAGTTGAACAGCAATACCGCCGTCTGGTTACCGTTCAGCAGCACCCATTCACCTTTCAGGTCTTTTACAGCAATACCTACACGGTCAGAGTCCGGATCGGTACCCAGGAGGATCGCCGCGTCCAGTTCTTTTGCTTTCTTCAGACCAATGCTCATGGCTTCAGATTCTTCCGGGTTAGGGTATACAACCGTAGGGAAGTTACCATCCGGAGTAGACTGTTCTTCTACCACGTGTACATTGGTGAAACCATAACGTTTCAGTATTTCAGGCGCCAGGGTGATACCGGTACCGTGGATCGGGGTATATACTATTTTAAGGTCGTGTTGTTCTTTAATAACATCCGGCTGGATGCTCAGTCCTTTTAGCATCTGGAGATAAGCTTCATCCACCTCTTTACCTATCAGGGTGATGTTGGCTTCGCCGCCGGACCATTTCACTTCATCAACAGAAGCGATCTTTTCTACTTCACGGATAACATTTTTGTCGTGTGGAGGTACCAGCTGGGCGCCATCGTTCCAATAGGCCTTGTAGCCGTTGTACTCTTTCGGGTTGTGAGACGCTGTCAGTACGATACCACCGTTGGCGGCCAGGTGACGGATAGCGAAAGACAATTCCGGCGTAGGACGGAGGCTTTCGAAGAGGAACACTTTGATGCCATTGGCTGCCAGTACATTAGCAGCTACTTCTGCAAAGTAACGGCTGTTGTTACGGCTGTCATGCGCAATAGCGAATTTGATCTCTCCGGTGAAGGTCTGTTTCAGATAGTTGGCAAATCCCTGAGTAGCCATACCTACCGTATATTTATTCATACGGTTTGTACCTACGCCCATGATCCCGCGTAAACCACCTGTACCAAATTCCAGGTTACGGTAGAATGCGTCGGCAAGTTCATCGGGGTTCTCCTGCTGTAATTTTTTGACTGCGGCTACGGTATCCGCGTCAAATTGGCCATCCAGCCACTGTGATACCTTACTTTCAATAATATTATCCATAGAACGATTGAGGTTTGTTTTCTTATTTATCAAAAACAAGTTTGTAAATTAAAGCTAAAATCCGGACAAAATAAAAACCGGGTAAAAGACTCAGCAATTTTCAAACCAACTCTGCCGCTCAAGGAAAAGTGGATGTTGATAAATAGGAAATATTCCACACATAGTTAAAAATTCTGTCTATTGGTTAATTTTGCGCCTATGAGGCGGTTCGAAGATTCTTATAAGCAAAAAGGATTGCGCAGGCAGCTGGTCGATAGTATCCGACAAAAGGGCATTACTGACGAAAACGTATTAACAGCTATCAACAACATCCCACGGCATTTTTTCCTGGATACAGCATTTGAAGGCATTGCCTACGAAGACAGGGCTTTCCCCATCGGGGAAGGGCAGACCATTTCCCAACCCTATACTGTAGCTTACCAATCCCAGTTACTGGAACTGAAACCCTATGAAAAAGTACTTGAAATAGGAACAGGCAGCGGCTACCAGGCTTGTGTGCTGGGAGAGCTGAAAGTGAACGTATTTACGATTGAGCGTCAGAAGAAATTATTTGACCAGGTAAAGCAATTCCCGTTTAAGTCAAAATACCCGACCCTCCGTTTCTTCTACGGAGATGGTTATGAAGGACTACCTACCTATGCCCCTTTTGACAAGGTGCTGGTAACGGCAGCCGCCCCTCAGATACCGGAAAAACTACTGCAACAGATGAAAATTGGTGGAAAAATGGTCATCCCGGTGGGTGGTCAGGAAGTACAGCGTATGCTGCGCATCACCAAAGTCAGTGAAACGGACTACGATCAGGAAATGTTCGATAACTTTTCCTTTGTTCCTATGCTGGCAGGTAAGACATTATAATCTGCTGTCAGCAGGTTTTTTATCTTTCTCTTTATCCTTGTCATCCGCTTCCTCTTCCGGAACCTCCTGTTTCTTCTTTTTCTTGAACATATCCGGGTCCATTTTACCAAAACGGTACCGTATGTTCAGACGGATGAAGCGGGTGGTCCTTTTACGGGTATAATCCTGTATGAAAGCGTCCGTCTCGTAATGCGAACTGTAATTCTGGGTATTCAATACATCCGTGATATTCAGGGAAATTGCTAACGCATTGTTTTTCAGCATCTCCTTCCTGATACCCATATCTACGCCGTTCATCGCTTTAAAGGTCCCCTGTGGCTGTACCCGTGGAGAACGGTAATGTCCGTTCACCTGCATACTTACTTTTCCTGGCAGTCTGACGTTGGAATTGACGGTAATACCATAAGTAACATACTCATTATTTATATTGGCCCCTGTCAGCTTGCTGTACTCCATGTTCAGGTTGGTCGTCACATTCCAGCGTGGGATGATATGGAGGTTGTAGGTAAAGTTGGCTCCCCAGTCCTTGTCTGTCGCCAGGTTCATAGGACGGGTCGTGGTTATGCCGGTCGTCGTATCCAGCAAACTGATACGATCGATGTCGTCATTTGCCTGCGAATAGTAAACGCCTGTGCTCAGGTAATCTTTAGTATTCGGGAAATACCTGGAATAATTCACTTCAAATTTATGGGTCAGGGAAGGTTTCAGCTCAGGATTACCTACCCGGATATTCTGCGGATCGGAGTTGTTGACATAAGGCAGCAACTGGTCGAACCCTGGTCTGTCGACCCTGGTAGAATAGTTGAATATCAGGCTCTGGTTCTCGTTATGCGGCAGGTTATACTTCAGGAAAACGCTTGGGAATACGTTCAGGAAACGGTTATTCACAGAGGTGTCCCTTGTATAGGAGAAGCCATGCAGATAGGCCTGTTCCACACGGGCGCCTACCTGGTAGCCCAGGTTACCGATCGCATTGGAGAAGTTGAAATAGCCGCCATAAATGTCCTCCTTATAATAATAAGTGTTGGAAAGGCTCTGGCTTTTTTCAAATTGCTGGTTGGTCTGGTTGAACAATTCGGCAATGTAGTCATTGTCATTGCTACGCAGGGTCACTTTCGCACCTGTCTCGAATTTACCTTTTGTACCTACTGGTGTGGTATAATCGGTCTGTATGTTCCAGAACTGATTCTGTGAGTTGCCTGTATTACGCTGTATATCATGGTCATCGGGCGTGCCGTTGGCAAATTTGTACAGGGTATTATAGTTACTGTTATTCCTGCTTTTATTATTACTGTAGCTGATGTAGGCTGTCCATTCCTCGTTCTGTTTGTCGGTCGTATGACGGAAGTTCAGACTGGTATTGTTGTTCGGATTGCGGTAATCGCTGCTGTTATGACGTTCTCCGTTTTTGATGGCCAGTCTTTTGGCATCGAGGTAATCCAGCAGGATGTCATCTGCGCTGTTGCCGGTATTGAGGTTCAGGCCCTGTGCGATGGTAAAGGTGTTATAATCATCCAGGAAATAATCCAGTCCGATACGGCCGCCGTTGCCGCCATTGCTGTTCTTATTCCGGCTGTCCTGTGTGAAAAATGCGGTACCTGCGCTATCTGCGATCAGGTTCTGGCGGTTGCTGTAGCCCGATCCTACCGTTCTTTCATAACGGCCGTTGTAATTGGCGAAGAAGTTAAATTTACGGATTCTCAGATTCGCATTTGCGTTGCCGGTTAATTGGCCGCGGGTAGCTACACCGGTGCTGAACATCACGTTATAGCCGATCGCTTTATCCTTTTTCAGTACGATATTAATAATACCGCCACCGCCCTGCGCCTCAAATTTAGCGGAGGGATTATTGATCACTTCTACTCTGTCGATGGTAGATGCAGGGATCATCTGTAAGGCTGTCTTTGCGTCCCCGAAAGGAGAGGGCTTGCCATCGACATAGATCGTTACGCTCTTACCCCGCAGTGTAATGTTATCATCAATATCGATATCTACACTGGGTACATTCTTTAATACATCTGTTCCTGTACCGCCTTCCGCAGTGATCATACTGCCGGCGTCAAATACCTGGCGGTCTATCTGCATGGAAAATGCGGGTTTCTCAGACTTGATCTCAACCGTGGCCAGTACTTTACCTGCGGGCTGCAAACGTACGGTACCTACAAACTGGGTGGGCTTGTTGGGTACTACTTTTACTGCTTTGACAAGTTTGTCATATCCCATGAAGGTGACACGCAATACATAGTTGCCTTCGGCAACCTTGTTGAACGTAAAGTCGCCATCTGGCTGTGTATACATACCTGTCACCACAGAAGAGTCCTGTGGATGTAATAATACAACAGAAGCATATTCAACGGGTTTGCCGGTAACAGCATCAACTGCTTTACCAACAAGTTTTGCGGAATTAGGACCGGTTTGAGCGATAGCTGTACCGGCATAGCATAGTAATGCTGACAGCAGCAAACGTTTCAGCATGCAGGGTAAGGGTGTTAATTGAGACCTAAATTGTTGAGACCAGAGACAAAAATATTTATCTCATATAGAAAGTATTGCTATTTATGATGAATGGTCAGTTACTGTGGTGTAGGGCAATCATGAGCTGTAATAATCCTATTACAAGGCCGAAAAGCGCACCTGCCAGTTCTGCGAGGCGCAGTTCTTTCTTCAATGAACCTTTGATCTGTGCTTTTAACTGTTCGCCGGAGATACCCATTATTTTCCTGCTGATCAACTGCCGTACATCCAGTTCTTTTGCTGTATGCTGCAGATACTGGTCAATAATTTCGGGAAACATATTATCCAGTTCAGCGACCAATACCTTTTTTACCTGTTGGATCGTGCTGTCTCCGATGAACATTTTAAAAACGGGCATCGCTTCTGGTAATTTCTCCCGCAGAAAAGTATCCATATGTACTTCAACTACCGGGATCATACTTTTTATTTTCTCTGGTTCGGCTAATTGACGACGGATATCTTCGAAGGAAAAAAGTTGTTTTGAGACAAAATCTGCTACCTGATCAGCAAATTGTTGCTGCTTTTTTGAAAAAATATTCAGCAGTAACGAGATGGTTATTTTGTTCGTGAACCAGCCTGCCAGCGCGGTTAAGAGCGGAATGAAGTATAAAGACATCGATGCTATTTTTTAATTTATTTCACAAAGAAAGAAGAAATTATTTGGAACTTCGTAAAGTATTTTCCTATATTTGCATCCCGATCGAAACAAAACGGTCACACAAACGGTGGTTGTAGCTCAGTTGGTTAGAGCATCAGATTGTGGTTCTGAGGGTCGGGGGTTCGAGACCCCTCAATCACCCGGTAATAAAAAGGCAGCTTGAAAATAGCTGCCTTTTTTGTTTTTACTTATACCTGATCCCTATGTCTACAGAAGGTTTGAGCGAACAGCATTATAACGCTATTCTCAAGGATGAACGAAGTTTTTATCTTATTCCTGCTTTATCTTACAAACCTAAAATCGAAACAACTGCAAGTAAAGCTGCGAAGTTCCGTTCTGATATAATCCCCCCTGAAGATATTGCTCATAAGACTTTTCGAGATGATGGTGCTTTTGGTACCGTGTTCATGCCGGTAGGTATACTTGTAATGGTATTTATGGTCTGGATGATCTTTTCAAATGGAGAGACGCTGCAATTGTGGGTGAAAATAGTGATCTCACTAATCTTGTGTACCGTTGCAATAGTAGGTGGTACACAAATGATGAAACCTGATCCGAACTTGCAGATCCAAATGGATGCACGTAGTATCAGCATCGAAGGGTACAGCTTTCTCTGGGATGATATACTGGAAACGTTTCTGATACGCAGTAAAGGAAGAAATGGTTATGGTCCGGAGATGCTGGGTTTATTGTTAAGAAATGGCCAGGTCCGGCGATTTGAGCTGATGCACTATGGTGCTGTCGTTGAAATATGTAAGTACATTGAACATTTTAAAAAGCAAAGACACCAGGGCTAGAGACCCGATATAAAAATTTATTTCCGGGCTTTTTCGTGTAAAGGATAGCTTACCTTGCACCTATTACACACCCAACCTATGTCCAGAATACTCTCTATTACCCTTCTTCTCCTATCCTTAACGCTATGCCTACACGCTCAGCAAAAGGTCTCTATCTACTTTCCATTTGGAAGCGCTGAACTTTCCGATACGGCAAAACATACCTTAAACACACTTCCTGTAACCGGCATAGCCGATCTGAGCGGTCATACCGATACAGTAGGGGCTACTGCCTATAACACGCAACTGGCAGCTGCCAGACTGAAAGTGGTGAGTGCCTATATAAAACGCCTTCATCCCAAAACGATCTTTCATTTTCACAATGAAGGTGAATCATCTCCTGTTGAAAATGTTGACTCACTCAACCGTTGTGTGGTGATCAGCTGGCAGGTGAACGCTGATAACACTTCGTCAACGAAACAGGTGGTTGGAAAAGCAACTACCGGACGCCAGTCGCCGGCAACTGCTACACCTGCTGCTGATAGTCTGGAGGAAATGGAAAGCATAGCAGGTACTGTTGGAACCCTGGATAGTCTGCATCCGAATGAGGTCCTGGTGAAGAAATTCGCCTTACAGAATATCCTGTTTGAACCTGACAGGGCTATACTGACACCCCCGTCAGTATACATCGTTGAACAGACCGCCAAACAGCTGTCGCAATACAAGGGCTATTCCTTCGAGGTCAGGGGACATGTAAACTTTACCGCTGATCTTAAAGTGGAACCTGGCACTCCGCCATTTGAACTGTCAGTAAACAGGGCGAAGCTGGTAAAGCATCTGCTGATACAAAATGGTCTGCCGGCTGACAAGATAACGGCAAGGGGTATGGGAAATAGTGAATTGATTTACCCATATCCGCAGAATTTAGAAGAAAAATTAAAAAATATGCGTGTAGAAGTATTAATTTATAAGCCGAAAAAGAAATAAAAATAATCGGCCCCCTATGGATCCCGTAAACGATACATTGTTCCGCATACCCCATGTGATCAGGTCTGGAATGACATAAGGCCTGTGTCCGTAGAATGCCATTGTGCAAAGTGCGATAAAAAGCATCGCGGAGGTGCGTCTATCCGTTTAGAAAACACGAATAGTAAGATTTCCCCAATAATACCATGACAAGAGAAATATTAAAGGAGTCGCTTTACAAGCGGTTATTTAAAGAGGAATCAGCCCGGCAGGGTATCTTCAGCCGGATCATGCGCCGGAAACCCAATATCAACGCTACTGCAGATATTGCAGGGGAAGATTATGAAGCTGTCAGAGCAGACGTCAACACAAGTAAGCTCTTTCTGCAGACCAGCACTTTCAGGATCAATCAGATCGTTGGTATCGTTATGCCAGGTTTGCTGTTAACCCTTTTTCTTATCCTGCAATTCCGGGAGGATCGCATGGATGGCACCCGTATTGTGCTTTCCTGTCTGATAGCAAGTCTGCTGTTGTACTTTGTACTCAGCAGCGTGAAGGAACTATTTGCGAATACCCGGCTGGAGATAAAGGTGACCGGTATCATGCATAACGACCGGATGTATCTATGGGAAAACACCCTGGATACCTACATCGCTGCAAGGCGTGGGAAAGTGGTAAAATACCTGCTCGTACTGCTGATGGATGATGGTAAAATAGTCAGGATAAGACTGAATGAGTTCCATGCTGTAGCATACAATCCGGCATTGGACGTCAGCTATTATATTGAACACTATAAGCACCTGCGCAACAAAACGGTGTTAACCTGAGAAAGCGCTATTTTACCTATAAAAATATTCGGAGATTTAAACGGCGGAATCAGCTGTTATATTGAGTACTTCATAGGTATTCTGGCCTATTCTGCACGACATTTCGTACATTTACGCCATTATAATAATCACTATTGACTTTAGTCTGCTGGAAATCAGCTTGTTATGTGTAGTTAGGCCGGAGTGTTACTATACCGGTTAAAAAGGAGGCAAAGCAGGCAACGCTTACAGACTCTTACTCACGAAAAACTAAAGCGCGACAGCTTTTTAACACTATTCCCGGATTGGCGAACTAATACTTATTGGAAGAAATCAACCATCTATGCCAGATTGTTATGTATCTGTCAACCGGCTTAATTTGTCACACGTTATATGACTATGATATCCAAAGAAAGCAAAACCGTATCCTTCTTCACGATCTGTTATGAAGGCGACTGGGAACGCATTCTAAAGGAAAACCGCCTGGAACGCATTATCCGGCAGTGTAACTATGACTTTTTCGAAAGAGGTCTGATCATCAATAATGTTAAAGACCGTCCTACTGTTGAGCAATATGCAAAGGAGGCGGTACAGAAAGGCATTATTGACGTCTACTATTTCAGCGAGGACTACAGTGAGGAAATCCTGCAGAAATTCTCTATTACACGCGACAGCTTCCGGCTTGATTTTTATGACGGGTATTACTACAGCATAGGCCCGCTCACAGCTGTTTATCTGGCAAAAGGTAAATACCTTGTCTATCTGACCGGCGACTGTCTTATCGAACCGCATTCTGTGCCCTGGATAGATGAGTCTGTAGCGCGCATGGAAGAGGATAAGAACATTTTTGTGGCCAGCGCACGCGGCGTAGATACAAATATCGAATGTACCTGGTATACATCCAAAGAAGATGATGCCTTCTTCTATACACACGGTTTTTCCGATCAGTGTTTTATGGTGGAAACACAGCGTTTACACGGTGATATTTATAATCACTATCACTACTATACAGAGCGATACCCGGTTTATGGTGGCCGTTTGTTTGAGAAACGTGTGAACAGTTATATGTGCGTAAAGCAGCTGGACAGGATCGTTCGGAAAGGTGCGTTCTACAGTCATGAGAAATTACTGAACGCAGGGCTGGAAGACGTACAGACCAAACCAACACTTTCAAAGAAACTGAAACGGATGGCAGGTAACTCTTCCCGTAAGCTCAGAAAGGCGATCAACAAAAGGCTCTTTGGTCACACGACCAAAGTAGATGGAATTGTAAAGAAATGGCATATCTGATGAGGATATGAAACGTATAAAAGTAAAGGGCAGCTGAATTTAGCTGCCCTTTACTTTTACAGACTATTGTAATGATCGTTGTTTTTCGAGGTGTATATAGCCCCACTTGCGCATCTCCCGGATGATCGGATAAATCGTCTCTCCATAAGGCGTCAGGAAATACTCTACCCTGGGTGGTACTTCCGGAAAACTCTCCCTGCGGATGATCCCGTCTTTTTCCAGTTCGTCCAGCTGTCTTGACAACATCCGCTCACTGATAGTGGGCAATGTCCGGCGCATCTCTCCAAATCTGTTCCGGCCCTTTTTGATCAGGACGATCAGGGTGGTTTTACATTTGCCTTTGATGATCTGCAGAAAGACATCTGAAGGACACTGATACTCTGTACTGCCTATCTCTTCCATAAAAAAATATTTTGCTGATAATCAGTATTACTGAAATTTTTGTCCGGTACGGAACAAAATGTAACTACTTGTTTTTCTTCCCGTTTACGCTCAACTTTAATAAAAAATCAGCAGATGAACGAATTATTCAAGGCACTCCTGATAAACGAGCAGGAGGGTAAATTTACGAAAGAAATCAAAGCACTGTCCCTGGACCAGTTGCCACAGCATGAATTGCTGGTCCGCGTACACTACTCGTCCGTCAATTATAAAGACGCTCTTTCTGCCGCAGGCAATAAAGGCGTTACAAGAACTTATCCGCACGTACCCGGTATCGACGCTGCCGGCGTGGTGGTGACCTCAACAAGCGCATTGTTCACTGCAGGAGATGAGGTGCTGGTCACCGGATGGGACCTGGGTATGAATACCTGGGGCGGTTTCGGTGAATATATCAGTATACCTGCCGCCTGGGCGCTGAAACTGCCAGCCGGATTATCAATGCGGGAAGCGATGTGTTTTGGTACCGCCGGATTCACTGCCGGGCTCTCTGTTCACCAGGTATTAAAGGCCGGTATTAAGCCTGAAAATGGCGAAATAGCAGTTAGCGGAGCTACCGGAGGCGTGGGTAGTATCGTGGTCGCTATACTGGCTAAAAATGGCTTTAGCGTAGCTGCTGTTTCAGGTAAACAGGAGGACTCATTTTTACTGGATACGCTGGGTGCAAAACGGACCATCCCCAGAGAGGAATTTTCAGCAACATTTGATAAGAAACCTCTGTCGGCGCCCACTTTTGCAGCTGGTATCGATACGGTCGGCGGACCAATACTTTCGGGTATGCTCAAGGCAACGCATTACGGTGGTATCATCACCGCCTGCGGGATGGTAGCTGCTACAGACCTGCAGACTTCTGTATTCCCTTTTATCCTGCGTGGCGTGACACTGGCGGGGATAGATTCTGTGCAGGCGCCAATGGATATCCGGAAACAGGTATGGGAGCTGCTGGCCACTTCCTGGAAACCTGCGCAGCTTGATAGTATGGTGGAAGAGATCAGTCTGGATGCATTGCCTGAAAAGCTCGATGCTGTATTGGCAGGTAAGGCCAGGGGCAGGTATGTACTGGCACATGCGCATTGATAATATTTCGCTGCGGAATGCTTTTTGTCCGGTTTTATTGTAAATAACAGGCAATGACAAGGACAAAGAAAACCCGTGGCAGGAAACGCGCCACGCGAAAAAAGGGTAGTACGAAAAAGAACAAACTGGGTGTGAAGAATTCGCTGGTGAACAATATCAACGCACGTAAGAAACGAGGACATTCCAGGTCGAAAAAGCACTCTACCGTTAGTAAGAAAAGCTACCAGCAAATGGAAGACAACTGGGAATAGCTTCAACTATAAAATGACTACTTTGCAACGTCATGAAATTACAGGAAGCTATTCAGTTAATTGAGCATAAGGACCTATCCGTTAATACACCCGTTACCTGGGCCGATCTTGGTTGCGGATCAGGTACTTTTACAGCGGCGCTGGCGCATTACCTTCCCGCGGGTAGTACTATCTATGCGGTAGATAGGGAATTGTCGTCCAGTCTGCACATACCGTCTCCTGCCGGTGTACAGGTCAGTACCCGGCAACTTGACTTTGTAAAGGAAGGCTTCCCGTTTGCATTGCTGGACGGTATCATCATGGCGAATGCGTTGCACTATGTGAAAGACCAGGCTGCATTTATCAATAAACTCAAAGCCGCCTTACGCCCTGATGGTATATTGGTGATCGTGGAATATGATACTGATACGCCCGTGCCGGTATGGGTGCCGTATCCGCTTAGTTTTATCCGTCTGAAGAAACTATTTTCTGCAGCCGGCTATGGACACATAGAAAAGACCGGCGAACGTCCTTCGGTGTATGGACGTGCCAATTTGTATGCGTCACTTATAAAATAATAATATCTTAACTTTTGAGGAACTGATGGTGTTAAACATACCCAATACGGGTATGTTAAGATATATTATCAATTTAATATGATGGTGTTATAAGCGTCTCCCGAAAAATACCAGAAATATTTTTTTTCTTAAATAGTAAATCATCTCTATCCGTAATGGTGTCTGGCTCTGCCGTTATTTTGACCTGTTTTCAAAATAATGTAACTATATATGTGTTCGTTAGTCCGGGAGCCGGTGGCGTATTTTTTGTTATCCCTTTATTTGAAGTAATATTATCACATAATTCTTCTGCAACAACGATGAGTCGTATTTGAACCAACAAAAGACAGGATAATATTTTTGGTAACCTAACCCTTAATAATTGTAATGTGAAAATAGTTTTTCTCTGTGGTTCTCTGGAACCGGGACGGGATGGCGTAGGGGACTATTCAAGACGCCTGGCAAGTGAATTAATCCGTAAGCAACACGAGGTTGCAATAGTTGCCCTGAATGATAGAAAAATAACAGCCGTTTATCAGGGAACGCAGGCAAGCAATGAGATCAATGTTCCTGTACTTCGTCTGCCTGCTGCTATGGACGAACGTAAGCGCTTCGATTACGCGGGTGATTTTATTAAACAGTTCGGGCCCGACTGGGTCAGTCTGCAATATGTGCCTTTCTCTTTCGAAAAAAGAGGATTGCCATTTTCATTCAGCAATCATCTGAAGCGCATTGATGGCAACTTCCGTTGGCACATCATGTTCCATGAGCTATGGGTAGGGCTGTATGGGTACAGCAATTTCAAGCTGAAGGTAATGGGCTTTTTGCAGAAGCTGATCATTAAACAGATGCTTTCTGCGCTCAGGCCTGAATCTGTCACTACTTCCATCGGCATCTATAAAAAGAACCTGGGTTGGAAGGATGTGAACCTGATCCCCTTGTTCAGTAATATCCCTATTGTAACACCGCATCCGATGCAGAGCGATCGCTCTGGCAACATCACCGCGATCCATTTTGGCACCTTTACTTCTTCACTGGAAGATTACAAGCGCCAGATAGATTTCCTGACCGCTATCGGTGAGAAAACAGGAAAGACGGTTTGTTTGCAGGTCATCGGAGATGGTGGTGCACACAAGGAAAAAGCGCTTGAAATTTCAAGACAGCTATTGGGCAAAGAGAATGTAGTGGATTGTGGATTTCAGTCTGAAGAATCTGTTTCCGGTTACATGCAGAAAGCCGATATCGGTATTTCCCGCGCAGACTATGCATTGTTTGGCAAGAGCGGTTCGTCTATGGCCATGCTGGAACATGGATTGCCGGTATTGTTAAGAGGTGATCGTCCGGAAGATGATATGATCGGACAGGATTTTCCCTTTAAAGAACAACTGCTTTATAGCAATGATGCAGGCAAAGACCTGGAGAAAAAAGAACCGGTCTACTTCCTCAATCAGGTGTCGGATATATTCCTGGACAGTCTGCATGAGAAAGATAAAGAGCAAGACCCTAGTACGCTTATACTGGTCACCAGACCATAACTTATAAAGTGGTGCGGAGGGTCAGGTGTTCGAGACCCTTCAATCACCCGTAAAGGTAAAGGCGTCTGCCATTGGCAGGCGCCTTTGTTGTTTTTACTTCAGTGCTTTGAAGTAGGAAACATTTCCCGCCATATCAACCTTCACAATTAAAATCTCACTGTTCTTTCTCAGTACAACAAAGTTGTTGTCCGCACCCTCAAATGCAGTATCAAACATCGTCATATCCGTATCGTTAAATTCGTTGTCGTCGTAGTTGATCACTTCTTCCACTTTGTAGTTGCCGTACTTCTTCTGGATCTCACGCTGTGCATTTGCCGGCAGATCGGAGAATGGTCTGTCTTCCGTCGTCCCTACCAGTTCATTGCGGATATCATAGTAAGCTCTCATCTGATGGGTACCTGATGTAAAGGAGGCTTCATCGAAATTTTTTGTCCGCTCGAAATTGATGTTGGTCGCATCCGGGAAGTCCTCGTAGAACTGCGTTTTCACGAAATCGTTAACCTGTGCTGTCTGTTCTTTGCGTGATGCTTTTTTACCTTTTTTGTTATCGCTGTTTGGGGTATTGTGAGCAAAAGTTGCTGTAGAAATAAGCAAAACACCCGCTGCGAAAAGAATCTTTTTCATGACTTGTTCATTTAGTGTTTTATGAGAATGCACTACGAAGTTACGTGCTCACTGAGCGGGGTATTATCCGGAATCGGTCAACAGGCGTTTACTGTCGGTCAGCAGGGCAGGAGTGTTGCCTGACGGATAATAGTGATGGCAAGCTTATATTTGACACATGAAGTATCTTTTATCCCTGCTGTTGCTGGTGTCTCTGAGTTGTATCACAAGTCGCTCGGCCGCACAGGAACCCCGAAATCTGTTAAGTCATTTTACCCGGCCGCAACTCGAAGCGGCCCTCTTACCTGCTGATAAATGGCATCCCTTTCCAACTGATGTTGCGGGTTGGAAACGTATCTTACCTGACTCTGTGCAACAGAGCATCCTCCGCCAGGCGGAAAGCTATCTCAAGATACCCTTCGTTGCCATACCTGCTTCCATGATGATGGAATACCAAAAGAATGGTGATCGTTCCCGTTATGAAGAAATGTCTTTCAGGAAAAGGGACCAGTTGTTTACCATGACTGTCGCCGAAGCGATCGAGCAGAAAGGACGTTTTCTGACAGCCATCGTTAATGGTATCTGGTCGATCTGTGAAGAAAGTTACTGGGGTGCTCCCGGACATTTATACCTCCAGAAAGCAGGCATTGACCTGGTGGACGTGGAAGACCCTTCCGTGGACCTGTTTGTGAGCGAAACAGCTACCGTACTGGCGTTAACTGATTACCTGCTGGGGGCGCAACTGGACACGTACTCCAAGCTGTTACGCAGGCGTATTTATTATGAAGTGGACCGTCGTATGCTGACGCCATTGGAGAAAGACAGCGACCGGTATTTCTATCTGAAAAAAGGCACAAAAGAATATCCTATCAATAACTGGAACCCCTGGGTGATCAGCAACTGGATGACAAGCCTGTTGTTGCTGGAAAAGAACAATGATCGCCGTGTATCAGAACTGGCACATGCATTATATCTGCTGGACCACTATATCAATTTTATGGGAGCGGATGGCGCTGTGGATGAAGGGCCTGTTTACTGGTCAGGCGCTACCGGTAGGGTATTTGACGCACTCACCGTATTGGAAAGCGCCACAGATGGGAAAATCAAGGTCTATGATGCCCCGATCATCAGTAACATGGCTTCCTATATCTATAAAATGCATATCGCCGGGAATTACTATATCAATGTGGCAGACGCTTCTCCGGTGATCCCTACGGATGGGTTGCTGTTATACCGGATGGGGAGCATGATGGGTGATCCGGTAATGCGGGACTTCGGCGCCTGGGCATTTCACAGGTATCCTATCAGGACGCCTATTTCCGGAGATTTTGCCAAACCAAGGATGCTTTTCAATATGCAGGCCTGGATCAATTGCTCCGGTGCTGAAGGAAAGGAACCGGTCATTGCGGACGTCTGGCTGGAAAGCATCCAGCTGATGGCAGCAAGGGCCAATAACGGGCTGTTTGTGGCCAGTCACGCCGGTCATAATGGAGAAAGCCATAACCATAATGACGTAGGCGATTTCATCGTCTATGCGGCCGGACAGCCTGTTATTATTGATGCCGGATTAGGGACCTATACTGCCAAAACGTTCTCAAAGGAAAGATACCAGCTCTGGTATAATAGCTCCGCTTATCATAATCTGCCCACTATCAATAATATCCAGCAAAAGGAGGGTAGGAAATTTGGCGCCAGGGAAGTCAGCTATCGGCAGGACCAGCAGTCGGCCGCTCTTCAGATGGATATCGCCGGGGCTTATCCGCCGGAGGCGGGCGTTGTTCGCTGGAAAAGAGAGATCAGGATGGATAAACAGCAGGGCCAGGTGACCGTTACAGATGACTTTACCTTGTCAGCCAGCAGCAAATCACTTACGCAGACACTGATGACCGTCTGTCCGGTGGATGTCAGTCAGCGCGGGACCATCCTTTTTAAAGTCCCGGGTACAGCGCCTGTACAGTTAACTTATGACCCGCAGTTATGGGAGGTAAAGACAGAACTGCTTCCCTGTAAAGCGCCGGATGAAAAACGCCTGGCAGATAACTGGTCATATAAGCCACTCACCCGGATACTGCTGATGTATAAGGAAGGGAGCAGCAGCGGGCGGCACACGTTTATTATAAAGAATTAGGAATTAACAATTAAGAATTGAATGCAGCGGAGATCGCCATTGATTTGAACTAAAATGCCGCCTCACTATTGTCTAGCAGGCGGCATTTAATATCTTAATTCCTAATTCTTAATTGGCTGTTGCTTCTGTTTCCTTCGCGATTTTCACTTTCTCTTTTCTCAGTACACGTGAATAAAGAGATAATTTAGGATCGAATATAAACCAGAAGAAGAGTTTTGTCCAGGACTTGTGAGACAGCAGCGAATCATAGTAAGAAGGTGCTGTGTTCTTGATCTGTGGCAGTTTATTCCACGGAATAGATGGGAAGTCATGGTGCTCATTGTGGAAACCCACATTGAAAGCTACTGTGTTCAGCGGGCCATAATAGCTGTAAGTCTCCTGTACAGGGTCCAGGGTCAGGTAGTGTTCCTGAATCCAGCGTGCGCCCAGTGGGTGCAGACCAACAGACAGACAGAAGCTGATCAGCATATAGATCAGTGCTTTTGGTCCGAAGAAAGCAAAGATAGCCACGTCAAAAGCCAGCTGGATGATCCAGTTGATAGCTACCCAACGGTCAAACAGGGAGATGTTCAGTCTGGCAGTACGGGTGATCTGGAAGATCGGGAAGAACAGGAACCACAGCATCTTACTGAATGGATTGTTGCTTACCAGTCTGGCTTCCCAGAAATCCGGCAGGTCAGCATCCAGGTCGTGTTCACCCTGATGGGCGTGGTGCTTCAGGTGATAGCGCTGGAAAGAGACTGAGCTGGCGAAGATATGCGGCAGATTGGCAATGATGCCTGCCAGTAGGTTTGGTACTTTACCTTTAAATATAAGTCCATGGCTGGTTTCGTGGATCATCACCCACAATGCATGGCTGATGAAGGCACCTGCTACATAGGACATCAGGATGATCAACCACCAGGAAGCATCGCGTAACCAGTAAGAAAGACCTACCTGCGCTGCCACAAGGCCAACGATCACTAAGAATGTATAGGGGTTTTTCCCTATAAGACCCTTCACTTCAGGATGTTGTTTCAGAATCTGCCTAACGCGGACGTGATGCGGATTCGGCTCATTACTCCACGTAAAATCAGTCGGTTTGTTACTCATATTATAGCTGTAATTCTTTTTTTGTTGAACGGTTTCATAGCACTTGGCAGGCTCTCCTTTTACAGTGGCAGCTCGCTTTAATAGATTGATAAATTCCTATACAACGTTAGGAAAATATTTTTAACAAGGTATAGAAATCGAAATTCAGAGAATAAAATTAAGATTTTTTTATAAAACAGCTTAAAATGTTAATACCGAATGAGTAGCAAGAGGTCGCTGGTTCAGTTACTTAACAATTGTATACCAACTAAATAAGCACAAAGTGAAGGAAATGATAAAATAAGATCAGTAAATGCTGTGCCGGCCTAGGCGCTTATTCGTCACAGATTCGTCGCTTAGCCGTCGCTAGTTCGTCTGAAAGACGAGGTTATTGCCTGGATCGTTGTAAATCAACCAGTTGGTTTGTTAGGGGAGAAGTGGGACTGATACTTTTTTAACAGGCAGCAGAGCGGTCAATCAACAATAAAGACAGCCGGAAATGTTCCCGGCTGTCTGATAAACAATTACTTGCAACTATTTGTATAATCCTGTGCCATTTTAATATAAGCGGCTTCTGTTTTAAAGTCATAGCTACCGAGCTTTGCCACCATTTCAGGGCAATCCTTGAAATAGTCTTTCATCATTTCTTCTCTCTTTTTAAACCAGTCACGGCCCTGGTTAGCAACCTCTTCTTCATTCGGACGGATGAACACGATCGCATTGGTCGCGTCTTCCCCGAAGTTCTCTTTCAGTATCCTGATCTTAGGGGAGCTGTAGATCACCTGTAAAGGGTAGTTTTTGGTACGGACCATATCGAGGCTAACCGAGTTGTTCTGTTCGAATACCGGTTTGAACTTGTGGACCTCGTAAGTCTTACCCAGGAAACCGAATGAATTTACTTCAGACAGTTTATAGCTCTTACGTTTTGGTTTCTCTTTTTCGATGATCTCAAATTTCACATATTTACCGGCATCCAGGTCAACGATAGAACCTTTGAAGTGTTCGTCGATATAGCGGCCTTTGATGGTATCGCCCTGAGAAAGCAGTACCCATCCTTCAGACAGCTTCTCGGTAGAGAACATATCGCTTCTGATCTCTCCGGAAGAGGAATCCAGCGGGTATTTACGGTCATTCGCGGTAGCGTAATACCCGGTCACTTCTTTCGCCAGTGAGCCACGTATCTCGTAATCGCTTCTTACACCCAGGAACTTGCCGGAATTGGCATACAGGGTATCCAGCGCATTTCTCAGTTTGGCGGTATCATAAGCCAGGTAATACAGGAAGGAGAGCTCTGAGTAGGCCGCCACCTTGATCGGTTTGATATTGTACTCAGCCGGGTACTGCTGAGCTGCTATCTGCAGGAAGTTTTGTTCGAAAGGTTTGATCACATTGCTGTAATCAGTGGTTTCTTTCTTTTTCAGGGTGCTGATCAGGGCTTCGTTCAGGGAATCGATCACCACGAATTCAGGGTATTTCTTTTTAGCCTTGGCAATGAACGGCAGGTTGATGGTCTGTGTCTGATAACCATCCACAAACTTTTTCTCTGCATCGCCTGCCAGTCGTTTCACGTTCTTGAATACGATACGGTAGACGTCTACTGATTTCGGATTAGCCAGCAGTTTGGTGAAATCATTGGTGATCTGGTCAGCAGTCGCCAGGGTTTCCTGTCCGGAGATCTTATGTGTCTTATTGAAATAAGGCTCTCCTTTTTTGTTCATTACCACTTCCCTGATAATGCCTTCCACATTGTAGGCCAGGCTGTAGCCATTGCTAACAGCAGAAATGCTCATTTTATCTATCAGGTAGGCCACGGTGAGGTCACCTTCACTGGCGGTAGAACGGATGCCGGCTTTAGACAGTTCCTGCATGATGCTGACACGGAACTGGTCAACAGCCGCTTCTTTATTGGCCGAAGAATTCAACAGGTTTTCCAGTAAACCTTTGTCCAGGTCTGCCAGGTAGAAGATTTTTTTGTGTTCACTGAAATGCTGGTCTTCCGCAAAGCGGTAAACAGGGGCGGTGAACTCCTGGTAGCTGACAGTTTGCGCGCTGAGCTGCTGAAAGGCACATAATAGCATCGTGCCGATCGCCAGGTAAAGGGATCTTGTTTTCATGGTATATTAGGTTATGTGCGGCGAAGATAAAAGTAGGGATATGGGCGGGGAGACTATTCCAGCTGACTACTCAATTATTACGTACTTCTACTTGAGTAGAACAGGGAATATACCTATGGATGTATGGGCATAAAAAAAGCCGTCTACCTTACGGCAGACGGCTTTTTTCATTGCATCTTACTTATTTGAACAGGTTGATGGTCGCGCCTATTTCATAGGTGCCATCAACATAGGTTTTGATGCCTCCTGTCTGCGTGGTATACATTGCCTGTATACCTACGGTTTTCAGAATGTTCACGCCAATACCTGCTGTCAGACTTTTTGAAGTATGATATACGGCCATTACGTTCGCTACATTATCCAGGAAAGAAACGTTCACGCCGGCGTCCAGGATATTGTCATATCCGCGTACACCGCGATAGCATACTTTCGGCTCGATGGACGAGATGGTCTCATCTACGGCAAACCGGTAGGAAGCAGCGGTAAAGAAGATACCACCACCGTCTACTGCTTTGTTATCGCCTGTGAAGAGACTTCTCACGTTTGGAATGGATGCCTGTAACGTCAGTTTGGTATCCGTGTAGGCCATACCATATTCCGCTTCGAAGTAGTTATCGCGACGGTTGAAGGCGCCTACGGACGGATCGTTCAAATCTCCGTTCAGGTTTTTGTAGTCGATGCGCTGTACGTTCCATGCCAGGGACAATCCGAAGTGCAATTGCTGGTCCGGGTTTGTCAGCGGCAGGTGATATGCATATGTCAGTGCTACACGGGTCCTGTTGATCAGACCAGCTACGTCATTGAAGACGTGTACGCCGGCGCCGACCCTGTTACCCATTGATGCATCTGTTGAGAAGAACTTTGTTACCGGTGCTCCCTCGATACCGCCCCACTGACGGCGGTAGGCGCCGTTGAAGTGGACTCCTTTTTCCAGACCGGCCATAGCAGGGTTTGCCAGGTACTGATTCTGAAAATACTGTGTGCCTGAAGGCTCCAGCAATGCCTGCGCATCACTGAGAGACTGTGCATCAGCATGTTGGTTCATGCCAGCAGCCAATAAAAGGCTGCTGACGATGAACGAACGTATTTTAAGTTTATAGCTCATAATACTTGTTGTTACGGGGTTATCTTCTGTCTCTGATAATTGTGATATAACCTTTCGCTGTTTTAGCACCACCTTCTATCGTTAAGATATAGTAGTAAGTACCTTCTGCCAGCGGACTACCGTTGTATGTACCATCCCAGTCATTGCTGTAATTTCTGCGGGTATATAACAGACGGCCAGTGCGATCGAAGATCTTCACTTCATTATCAGGATAGCTATCCAGATTACGGATCACCCATTTATCATTCTTACCATCACCATTTGGCGTCAGCATGTTGGTCGCATCCACCTTGAAGTCTGCTATTACGTTCACGGTGAAGTCAGCGGTATTGCTACAACCTGCAGCATTGCTCACTGTCACGTGGTAAGTAGTGTTCTCCATTGGTCTTACTTCCAGTACTGCGCTTCGCTGTCCGCTGATAATACCGTCTGCATCATCCCATTTGAAGATAGTACCACCGGTTGCTGTCAGGTGTACGATATCTCCTTTAGAGATAGTAGCACCTTTATCGCTGGTGATAGTTACCTGGCCAAGGGTAGCCACAGTGATATTGAATGAGCGTTGCAGTGTATCGACACCACCATTTGCTACACCACCGTTGTCTTTGATGGTAACAGTTACTTTGGCTGTGCCGCTTGCACTTGTTTTCAGCTGGTAGGTAACCACGCCTGCTGCGCTTACGCTCAGCTGATCGAAGTTGCCTGGTTTGTCAGTAATGATAGCGAAGCTATAAGTCTGCGAAGGTTCGGTTGCAGATGCACCTGTCAGCTGGATCGTGTGTACGGAGCCTTCAGGACAGATCGTCGTGTTACCGATAGGGTCCAGGGTTGGAGCCAGGTTCTTTTCCTTCACATTAATAGTCACCGGTACTGCTACACTGGTATTCAGTCCGTCGCTAACTGTTACTGTCAGCGTTACAGTGGTGTTTACTTTAGCGTTCAGTTTCGCCTGGTCAAGTACCAGTACGTTACCGTTTGCGTCGATTGAGAACGCGCCGTTTGAATTATCTGTTACGATAGTCCATGTCTGTAAAGTACCTGCTGCTTCAGTAGCGATCACTTTACCTACGAGTGTACCCACCGCACTTCTTTCGATCACATCGAAGGACTGACCGGCAGTGATTACCGGAGCTGTCGCATCGTAGGTCAGGGTCAGTGTGTTAGATGCAGTGTTACCGTTAGATACTACGTTCACGGCCTGGTTTGCAGGCAGCTGGATAGTTACGGTACCATCTGCAGCTGGTGTTACCTGCAGGGTGTAAGTGATGTTGTCTGTAGTAGACAGTGTGCCTGCTGTACCATTGGTGATGTTGAAGTCACCTGCTGCCAGTCCGCTTACTGCTTCGTTGAACACGATCGTTACGGTGAACGGTGCGTTCGTGCGGGCAGGAGCGCTAGTGGACAGCTGTACTGACGGAGACGCGGTATGAACGAATACGCCGGTCGTGTTACCTACGCTGTTCAGTACCAGGTTCGCGTTGTTGGTAGCTGCATCTTTAATAGTACCACCATTCAGGGTCAGTGTACCTACAGTGATACCATCCAGGTCCATCTGGCCCGGTTGTACCGTGTAGCTGAATACCAGACCATTCGCACCTGCAACACGGTTGAATGCTGCCTGTACGGTGGTCGTACCGATGGTGATGTTGATAGCTGGCGTACCACCTGTAGTGCTCAGGTTGATCGCCTCGTTGAAGTTAACCGTGAATTCCAGTGTCTGACCAGCTTTATAGTAGCCATTCGCAGGAACTGTTACGGAAGTTACTACCGGAGCAGTAGCGTCATAGGTAACGCTCAGTGTGTTGGAAGCCTGTGTAGCATTGTTGCCAATGTTTACAGCAGCAGCTGCCGGTAACTGAACGGTCACAGCGCCATCCGCAGCAGGTGTAACTGTTACGGTGTAAGTGATGTTGTCGGTAGTCTGCAGGTTGGAAACAGCTGCATTCGTAGCGGTGAAGTCACCTGCCGTCAGACCGGTTACTGCTTCGCTGAATGTTACGGTCGCAGTGAACGGAGCGTTCACCAGTGTAGCAGCGGAAGTCAGTACAACGGTAGCGTGGGTGGTGTTCACTTTTACGTTGCTGGTGTTACCTACATTATGGAGGCTCAGATCAGCATTGTTGCCTACTGCATCTCTGATGGTCGCACCATTGATAGCGAGTAAGCCCAGCTGGATACCGTCCATATCCTGATCGCCATCTACTACAGCATAGCTGAAGTTCAGACCGTCTGTGCCTGCGAGACCTGTGTAGGCTGCATTTACATTGGTAGCGCCGATAGCAATTGTCAGGTAAGGATTACCACCTGTAGTGTTCAGGGTGATGTTTTCGCTGAACTTAACAGTGAAGTTCAGTACATCGCCCGCTTTGTAGTAACCGTCAGCAGGTACAGTTACGGATGTTACCACCGGAGCAGTTGCATCGTAAGTGAGGCTGATGGTGTTGGATGCCTGGTTACCGTTGTTACCGATGTTCACAGCTACATCTGCAGGAACGCTTACAGCAACAGTACCATCCGCAACTGGTGTAACCAGTACAGTGTAAGTGATGTTGTCTGTAGTCTGCAGGGTGCTTACTGCTGCATTGGTTGCGTTAACATCAGCAGCGGTGAAGCCAGTAACAGCTTCGCTGAAGATGATGGTCGCGGTGAACGGTGCATTGATTAATGCAGGAGCGGTTGTAGAAACAGTCACTGTTGGGTGAACTGTGTTTACAAACACGTTGTTGGTAGGAGCGATACTGTTCAGTGCCAGGTTCGCGTTGTTGGTCGCAGCATCTTTGATAGTTGCGCCATTCAGCGTCAGGGCGCCCACGGTGATACCGTCCATATCCAGATCGCCATCTACTACGGTGTAGCTGAAGCTCAGACTATTGCTACCGTTTGTTGTGTTGGCAGCAGTTACGGTACTTGTACCGATAGTCAGGCTCAGTTGCGGTGTACCGCCTGTAGTGTTGATCGTGAGGTTTTCGTTGAAATTAACGGTGAAGTTCAGTACGTCACCTGCTTTATAATAACCATTTGCCGGAACAGTTACGGAAGTTACCACCGGAGCGGTCGCATCGTAAGTAAGGCTGAGGGTATTAGAAGCCTGGTTACCATTGTTACCGATGTTGGTAGCTATGTCAGCCGGAACAGTCAGGCTTACCGCACCATCTGCTGCTGGCGTAACCAGTACAGTGAAGGTGATGTTGTCGGTAGTCTGTAAGCCGCTCAGGGTTGCGTTAGTAGCAGTCACATCTCCGGTTGCAAATCCACTTACTGCTTCACTGAAAGTGATAGTAGCGGTGAATGGTGCATTGGTTGGTGAAGCAGCAGCAGTAGACAGGGTTACTGTCGGATGCGTTGTGTTCACGAACACATTGTTGGTCGGATTGACGTTGTTCAGCGTAGTGTTCGCATTGTTACCTGCGAGGTCTCTGATAACTGCGCTATTCAACGCTAATGTACCTACCTGGATACCATCCATGTCCATGTCGCCGTTAACTACAGTGTAGCTGAAGTTCAGACCGTCGGAACCGTTGGCGCCAGTATAGGATGCCTGTACTGTTGTGCTACCGATGATCACACCCAGGGTAGGATTACCAGCTGTAGTGTTCACATTGATATTCTCACTGAATCTTACAGTGAAGTTCAGTACGTCGCCTGCTTTGTAGTAAGCAGCGGCAGGAACAGCTACGGAAGCTACAACCGGTGCGGTTGCGTCATAAGTAACTGTCAGTGTGTTAGATACCTGTGTCGGGTTGTTACCGATGTTTACAGCAGCAGCTGCTGGCAACTGAACGGTCACAACGCCATCTGCAAGTGGCGTAACAACTACAGTATAAGTGATATTGTCTGTAGTCTGGAGGCTGGCTGCAGCACCGTTCGTTACGGTGAAGTCACCTGCTGTCAGACCGGTCACTGCTTCACTGAAGGTAGCTGTCACGGTGAACGGTGCGTTCACGAGTGTAGCCGGAGCTGTCAGCACCACAGTAGCGGTGGTAGTATTCACTCTTACATTGGCAGTGTTACCCACGTTATTCAATGTCAGGTCCGCATTGTTGGTAGTGACGTCCTGGATGGTTGCACCATTCAGGGTCAGTGTACCTACTGTGATACCGTCCATATCCTGATCGCCTGTTACTACAGGGTAGCTGAAGTTCAGACCGTCTGTGCCTGCCAGACCTGTGTAGGTAGCATTTACAGTAGCGGAGCCGATCGTCAGGGCGAGGGTTGGATTACCACCTGTTGTATTCAGGGTAATGTTTTCGCTGAATTTCACGGAGAAGTTCAGTGCATCACCTGCTTTATAATAACCATTCGCTGGTACGGTTACGGAAGTAACGGTTGGAACGATACCATCCACTTTTACAAGGGAGGTATTACCAACGTTATTCAGTGTCAGGTCAGCGTTATTGGTTGCTGCATCGCGGATAGTCGCGCCATTCAGGGTCAGTGTATTTACCGCAATACCGTCCTGGTCCAGGTCACCATTCTGTACAGTGTAGGTGAAGTTCAGGCCGTTTGTACCATTTGTACCTGTGTAGGTAGCATTTACAGTGGCGGTACCAACTATCAGTGTGAGCCTTGGACTACCACCTGTTGTGTTCACGTTGATATCTTCGCTGAAACGAACGATGAAATCAAGGGTCTCACCAGATTTGTAGTTGCCATTTGCAGGAACTGCTACAGCTGTTACTGTTGGTGCAGTAACGTCATAGTCAACTGACAGGGTGTTGGAAGCCTGTGTAGCATTAGCACCGATGTTTATAGCAGCAGCAGCTGGTAACTGAATAGTCACAGCGCCATCCGCAGTCGGTGTAATGGTTACGGTGTAAGTGATGTTGTCGGTAGTCTGCAGAGCGGAAGCTGCGCCATTTGTCACGGTGAAGTCGCCTGCTGTCAGACCGGTTACAGCTTCACTGAAAGTAGCAGTCACAGTGAACGGAGCGTTCACAACGGTCGGTGCTGCTGTCAGTACAACAGTTGCCTTCGTCGTATTTACCCGCACATTCGTAGTGTTAGCTACGTTGTTCAGTGTCAGGTCAGCATCGTTGGTAGCTGCATCTTTAATGGTACCACCATTCAGTGTCAGCGCTGTTACCTGGATACCGTCCATATCCTGATCGCCGTCTACTACGGTGTAAGCGAAGTTCATACCATTTGTACCGTTTGCACCGGTATAGGCGGCATTTACAACGGCAGCACCGATAGTGAGGGACAGTTGTGGCGTACCCGTCACAGTGATGTTTTCGGAGAATCCCACGGTGAAGTTCAGTACGTCACCTGCCTTGTAGTAAGCGTCAGTTGGTACACCTACGGCAAAAATTGTCGGTTTGGTGATATCGTAGGTCCGGCTCAGGGTATTGGAAGCCTGGTTACCGTTGTCGCCGATATTCACGGCTGCATCGGCAGGAAGGCTTACGCTAACTGCACCATCTGTGCCTGGGGTAACCAGTACTGTATAAGTGATGTTGTCACTTGTTGCTGGTGCGCCCAGTGTTGCGTTTGTTACGGTGAAGTCGCTTGCATTGAGGCCTGTTACAGCTTCGCTGAAGGTCACCGTCATGCTGAACGGAGCATTGAGTGGTGAAACTGCCGCCGCAGACAGGCTTACTGTCGGATGCGTGGTGTTCACTCTTACAAGAGAGGTATTGCCAACGCTGTTCAGGGTGAGGTTCGCATTGTTGGTAGCCGCATCTCTGATGGTTGCACCATTGAGCGCTAAGGTACCTACTGTGATACCGTCCATATCCTGTTCGCCTGCAATTACTGTATAGCTGAAGTTCATGCCATCAGTACCATCGGTACCGGTGTATGTAGCTGCTACGTTAGTTGAACCGATGGTCAGGTTTAAGGTCGGGTTACCACCTGTTGTATTGATATTGATGTCGCTATCAAATCTGACAGTAAAGTTTAATGCCTGACCTGCTTTATAGTATCCATTTGCCGGAACTGCCACAGCAGATACAACCGGAGCGGTTGCGTCATAAGTGAAGTTGTAGGTATTGGATGCCTGGTTGCCGTTGCCGGCAATGTTAGCTGTTGTGTTTGCAGGGAGGCTCAGACTGAAATTACCATCCATGCTTGGCGCAAGCTGCACGGTGTAGGTAATATTGTCGGTCGTCTGCAGATTTGAAACTGTAGTGGACGATATATTGAAATCAGTCACTGTTAAACCGGTTACTGCTTCACTGAAAGTGACAGTCACCGTGAACGGTGCATTGTTAGGTGAAGGTGTGACAGGAGTGATGTTCACTGTCGGGTGAGTGGTGTTCACCTTTACACCAGCACCGTTACCTACGCTGTTCAGTACAAGAATGGCGTTGTTGGTTGCTGCGTCCTGAATAGTACCGCCGCCACCAAGTGATATGCCGCCGCCAAGCTGGATACCATCCATATCTTCATCGCCTGCGACTACTGTATAACTGAAAGTAAGGGAGGTGGTACCTGTACCTCCGCTGTAAGTAGCCGGTTTGACACCACTGGTCATGTTCACCGCGATATATGGTGTACCACCTGCTGTATTCACGTTCACTACTTCGCTGAAGTTAACAGTGAAACTGAGCACATTGCCTTCTACGTAGTAACCGTTAGTTGGAAGTCCTACAGATGTAACTACCGGAGCTGTAAAGTCGGCAGTAACACTTACTGTATTAGATGCCAGTGATGGGTTCGTACCGATGTTCTCTGCCGCAGCTGCAGGCAGGTTGACAGTGGTTGCACCATTTGTATTTGGTGAGATGGTTACTGTATAAGTGATGTTGTCTGTTGTCTGCAGATCGGAAGCTGTACCATTAGTAAGGGCAAAGTCGCTTTCTGTCAGACCACTTACTGCTTCACTGAACACAGCTGTTACTGTGAAATCACCGTTCACCGGTCCAGCCGGTGCAGACAATGTTACCGCAGGCGTGTTTGTGTTCACTCTTACGTTGGCAGTGCTGGCGATGTTATTCAGTATGATGGTGGCATTGTTAGTTGCCTGGTCCTGGATCGTTCCGCCATTCAGAGACATTCCGGTCACCTGAATACCATCAGCGTCATTATTACCGCTAACTATCGTATAACGGAATTGTAAGGTGTTTGGAGCAGATTTGCCGATGTAATTAGCCGATACAACTGTTCCACCGATGTTCAGTGCAACATATGGACTACCACCTGCAGTGCTGACAGCAACTGTCTCACTGAAATCTACAGTGATGTCAAGGTTCTGTCCTGCTTTGTAATATCCATCTACAGGTACACTTACAGCTGTTACCACTGGTGATGTAAGATCGGCTGTACGGCTGACCATATTGGATGCCGAGTTCGGGTTACTGCCGATATTGAAGGCAGCACCAGCAGGCAGTTCAATGCTAACTGTACCATCGATTGATGGAGCAACCTGTACGATATAAGTGCTACCGCTGATCTGGGTAAGACTGTTTACCAAACCGTTAGTGACGCTAAAGTCGCCTGGTGTAACACCCGTTACTGATTCGCTGAAGGTAACCGTAACGTTGAAAGGTGCATTGGTTACCGCAGGAGCCGTACTGGTCAGGGATACAGTAGGAGTTGTGGTATTTACACGTACTGTAGCCGTTGAAGGAATGCCCGCCAGCGGAATAGTTTGTACACCTGTGTAACCGTTACCTACTGCATCTCTGATCGTACCGCTGTTCAGACGAATGTCCGGCTGGATAGCGATGCCATCCATGTCATTGTCGCCTGCAGCTACGGTATAAGTGAATGTCAGTTCATTTGTACCTGTACCGCCTGTGTAAGGCACCTGTACTGTATTCAGACCAACGATGATATTCATGTAAGGGATACCTGCTGCCAGGTTCGTTACATTTACTACTTCATTGAACCTTACTTTAAAGTCCATGGTCATTGCCTCTCTGTAGTAGCCTGCAGCCGGAGCTGTTACGCTGACAACAGTTGGCGCCTGAGTATCGACAGTCCATGTATATGAAGCAGCAGCTAAAGACTGGTTGCCTGCCTGGTCTGTCGCTTTTAAACTGAGTGTATGTGTACCATCAGCAACACCGGTTAAACTGTAAGGAGTTGTCGCCGGTATATATGGAGCGCCATCTAAAGATACCTGGAAGGTAGCGCCTGTTTGTCCGGTGAAGGTGAAGTTTGCATTCGATGAACTGGTCGGATCTGTTGGACCTGCTGTGATAACCGGCGTAGGCGGAGGTGTCACATCATAAGTGATAAACTGACTTACCTGTGTCGCGTTACCTGCGTTATCGAACACCCTGAAATCTACTGTATGACTGCCTTCTACTGCCGGTATTGCAAGTACTTTGGTAGTAGCGAAAGGTTCTACAGCGGTGAATGTACCGTTGTCGATCCGGAATTGCATGTTCCTGATGCCACTGTTTGCATCAGAAGCGGTCAGTGTCAGCGTCAGGTTCGCATTATTGGTATAAGCAGCGCCGCCGTTGATCAGCATCGTAGCCGAAGGGGCGTCTTTATCAATAATGTAGGTGTCACTTTCTTTTGGTGCATTGGTGACAGGCGGGTTAATACTGCCTGCATTAGCAGTCAGTTTGATCGTACCCGAACCGCTACCGGTATTCACCGTGATGATATACTTGGTAGGGTCTGCCTGTGGGGTAACGGCGGCGATGCTGACACCCGTGATAGCACCTGAGGTAGTTATTGAGAATGAACCGGCGTTTACACCTGATACACTGCCGCTATAAGCGACCTCAAAGTTGATCGTGTTAGCCGCTGTTGGGTTAGCGTTTAAACCCTTGAACGTCATGATCTGGGTAGTCGTCGGGGTCAGCTTCACGATTTCGGGATCTGTTCCGTCGGCTGCGAAGATCTGACCATTGTTCAATACTGCAAGGCCTCCCGGGTATGATACATCAGGATCACCATTGTGGAGGCTGTTGTAAATTACAGTAGATGAGGCGAATGACGAATCTGCATATCGAACGATAGAAGCTACCGTAGGCGCTGTTGCCGGATTTCTTGTTTCGATAGCGTACAGACGGTCAAATGGATCGACACTGACTGCGATAGATTGTCTGCCTGTGGCAACCACGGTATCAGTTGCATAAAAGGGGGCTCTCAGTTTTACAATGCGTCCCTTAGTTGTTGTTTCGGTGAAATCCGTGACATAGATGTTTCCACGTGAATCCACCGCCATTGAGCTGGGAAAGCGTGTAGACAGAGCTGTTGGGAGCGGAAACCCGTTGTAAATCGTAACACCTGCACCGTCAGTCAGGTTTGTCGAAGGATACTTCTTTACAACATAGTTATTACTGTCTCCATCATATTCCAGTGTGATCAGGTCGTTGTCTGCATTGCTGGTGAGACCTGATACAAAGTTGCCTTCCAGTATATGTGTTGGCGTGTAGCTGGGATAGGCCAGTTTTATGACGTCCCAGTTTATACTTTCGTCGATATTGGTAACGAATACGTTACCAATACCGTCTACACATATTCCATAAGGACCTGTAGAACCACCAGGTTCCAGACCTGCATAAATTACCTGTTCGCTACTGGTACCGCCAAAATACTTTACAACATCAAATTTATTTGATGTCGTATTGTACCGGATGGCGTAGACATTGCCATTGAGGTCACTCGTCACTCCAGTGAAGCCATAGCCGGTCTGGAGCGTGCTCTTCGTGTATTGAGCGTAGCCCGATGAACCGGCTAAAATGAAGAATAGTACCAGCAGTAGCCTGCCGATACTTTTTGTAAATGTGTCACTCATATGAGACTGTTAAATACAGAGAAAAGGATTTTGCCAGCCTGATACCGATTCATCGTGAATCGCTTCAAACTCTTTTGCGTCAAAGCGCATCCCTGTCCCCTGATCAATAATTAGTTTGTTTATTTTATTACCGGTCGTACTGATCTTTAAAATATTTGCTGAAGGCAGGGCAAATCCTGAAGCGGGGTAGAAGTTTTTTTCTCCTCTGGGGCCATCTATTATTCCTGTCTGTAGTTTTTGTTTTACTGTCTCCCAGTCTTTTTTTAATGCATGGGGTAAAAGGTCCCGCCACATTAAACCGGCTTCATATCCCATTAAGGCGTATATATTAGCCGGTTGTTTTGCTGTGCTTTCGAATTTCTTTACAAACTGTTGATTGGCTTTCCGCTGGTCTTCCCTCATCCACATCATGGAAGTATAGACTTCCATATCGATATGTTTGATGTCGTCCAGTATGTCATCATAAGCCATTGTCTCGTTAATGAGTAGCGGTATCTTTTTATGATAACCGCTCTGAATCCATCTTATCATGAAATTCAGTCCGAGACTGCCGGCGAAGATGGCATGAACATAAGTTGGAGCAGCTTTTTCCATCGCTGTAAAGAATTCGTCCAGGTCCTGTTTCTTTGGATCATTCGGATCATGTGGTAATACAGCCATACGGGTACCCGTGCCGCCTGCTGCACTAACGCCCTGATTGAAGGCGGTATGCAAGTGGTAGCCTGCTTCATAAATAGGAGCGATGATCATTCCTCCACTTCCGAAATGGCCCTGTGCCCATTTGCCAAATGCGAACTCAGACTGCCATAGCTGGTGAGAAGCATAAAAGACGTCCGGACTCAGGTAAGGAAAATAGGGAATGTATTCACCCATATCAAAGAAGAAGGCAGGGCGTTTACTGTTTTCTACGATAGTGATGACCTCCGGCGTCGCTTTATATCCGATCAGACCAGAGAGGACGTCCACATTGTTGAAGAAAATCAGTTTACGGGCGGCAGTAGCAGATGCCTCAGCACTTCCCATATGGGTATACTCTGATGTAAACTGCACTGTTTTCTGCCGCGCGGGGTCTAGTCCCATACCCAGCAACCATCCTGTGATAATGTGTGCTGAATAATAGGGATATACACCGGAATAGGGAGTAAGAAATCCTATGGAAAGTGTTGAAGGCATATTAATTAGTTACGGCTTGGGAAAATACCCTGATAGGCAATGATATAGTTGACTGCCAGGTATGGGTTCTGAATGCTGAATGGCTGACTGCCACCTGCAATACCTACAGTAACACTACCGGTTACTTTTGCAGGAGCTAATGTAGTCGTGTTATCCGCTACCGCATAACCTTTGATGGGCTGCGCCGTAGGACCGCTGCCAATGTTAGGCAGTTTTGCAGGAACCATAGTGGCGTCAGGAATGTTGGTTGTACCAACCGCTGTAGACGCAGCAGGATTTACAGTCAGTGAATTTACCACTGAAGTATGATTATGCGCAGGCATTTCGGTGATGATCAGTGTGTGTGTTTCACTACCACCGTACTGGCCCCATGAATATGGCTGAAGTCCTGGTCCCTGTCCTACTCCGATAGGCGCACGTCCTCTGAGATCTGGCAGGGCAAATGTCGTCTGGCCATTACCGCCATATGTAGTGCCCATTAAAGAGAAAAGTGCCGTGTTCTGTGCAATTGACATAATCTGTCCCTGGCAAAAATACCATCCTCTCGGATTGAAATTTCCACCGAATATTGCGATAAGCGCCATGTAAACTTCCATAGTATAGTTTTGATTATTGTGAGCAAGAAATAATTTGTAATGACAGATAGTCTGATAGATACTCCTAATTTCGGCTTGGATAGATGCCATATAAAGCAATGGCATAGTTCACCGCCAGATAAGGGCGAAGAACATCAAATGGCTGGCTGCCACCGGTCACTCCAATGGTTACAGAACCTGAAACTGTTGCAGGGGCCATTATGGCTGTGTTGTCTGCGACAGCATAACCCTTGATTGGCTGCGCCGTAGGACCGCTACCGATATTAGGCAGGGCAGCCTCCACCAGGGTACTGCCTGGTATATTGGTAGTACCGACAGCTGTAGACGCAGCAGGATTGATCGTCAGATTGCTTACTGTTGCATGGTTATGTGCGGGCAGGTTTGTAATGAGGAGCGTACGCGTTTCAGTACCTCCCATCTGGCCTTGCACATAATTGGACAGACCTGGACCTTGTCCCATACCGATAGGCGTACGTCCCCTGAGATCAGGCAGCGCAAATGAAGTGACGCCATCTCCGCCATAGGTCGTACCAAGAAGACTGTACAATGCTTCATTCTGGCTGATCGGGATCTCCCTGCCATCGCAAAGTGCCCAGCCGTTGGGAGCAAAGCTTTCGCCAAACAGGAATATGATTCCCATAAATGAATCCATAGAGTGTTTGCTTTTTAATTGTTAATTAAATAGTTGAATTGTTGAACCCGGGAAAGTTCACAGTGTAGTTATGTTGTGCAGAAAGTGCGGCCAGTGGGCCGATCATACTGTTGGTTGCAGCGGCATAGACGGATAGTTCTCCATTTGGTTGACTTACCAGATTGATAAACTCCTGTAGGGCCTGGGCACATTCGCTATTGGCATTCAGTCGTTTGTAACGCTGTAACTCAGCCGGTTGTGCATATTCCTGGATATAGGGTTTGCCTGCATTCCAAAGTTGGCTGCAAGTTAGCGGATTTTTTAAATAAATACTGTTGAATGTATCTACCCAGGCACCTTCCGTTCCCGTTACCTTAAATCCGGTTGACATTGGCTGATCTTTTCCGGCCCCCATCTGCAGGTCCAGTGTCTGTCCCTTTTTTGTTGTCAGACGGACCATGCTGATCTCGGCTTTTGTGAATACCAGCCGGTGATCACCTGTTTTGGGATGGGGCTTGTTAATAGCCAATGATTGCTGTTGCCGGATTACTTCCAGCGAAACAACAGGATTGTCTTTTCCTACTCCCAGCATCCTGGTCGCTGCCAATGCCGGATAAACCGGGTAAGAGGACACTTCGCCGTTATGAGCTGCCGGCAGTACATCCGGACGTGCGCCGGCACGAATCGCCTTCAATTCGCCGAAAAGTCCTGCTTTGGCCATATTGGCGGCTGCCTGGAGGTCAGCACGGTAGCTGTCTTCTTCCAGGGTGAAATACTGACGGCCGGTTTGCTCACTGATACGCACAATATCCTTGTGCTCTTCCAGTGTGCTACCCATAATGGCGCCGCAGGCTGCATGTTTGCCGGCCAGCATCGCTGCTTTGGCAATCTCGTAGTGCTGCTGCCAGGGGGCGGCAATAATAATGGCGTCAATATCCTTCCGGGATAAGAGGTCGCTATAGCTGTCCTTATAGACTTCCGGACGGCTGTAACCTGCCTCATTAAAAAGCTGAAGGCTTTGACGGATAGCTGCCGGATCAGTGTCACAGATCGCCCTGACATCAATATCTCTGTGCTGCAATGCGTTAGCAAGATACTGCTGTCCCCAGGGACCAAGACCTATAAAACCGGTGCGTAAGCGGGAACCTGTCCCTGCCGTCAGATAAGATGGCAGAAAGGTAAGTACAGGGGATAAAATGGCGGCATTCTTCAAAAAATGCCTTCTACTGGTTGTATGCATAAGGAACTATTCCTGTTTTTAGGGCTTCGTTTGTAACAGTCTGTGTAGGTTCCAAAAAATGAAGAAAGTGGTGCTCGTGCTCTAGTTGTCTCTAGAAATGTAAGGTTTTCAATAGATTAGGGTTAAAATCACGCGTACAAAGAATGCTCGGACAAAGATATATGTTCTTTTTTTTAGGAAGCAAATAATTTTTAAATGAGTATTTGTCTGTATATGAGCGTTTCTGGCCGGTTAGGAGGGCTAATTATTTTAGGTAACAATAAGTTGATGGTGAATACAAGAAGGGTATTTTACCTGATTGTACCATTAAAACGTCACTACGCCGCTATCAGAACCTTATTTCTTCGCTTCGGAGCGTATAGATAGCGGCTTAATAACGGCATAATGACAGTATAATACGGAGAACCAGACCTGTTTAACGAACAAAAAAAGGCCGTGAGCGATCACGACCTTTCTATATTATTGATAATGAATCGATTATTGTTTTCTGTAGCCGGCGCTATTCACGGTAGACCCTTCCACCGGTCTGTAATAGTTCCCGGCATTTAAACCTGCCGCGGCCACTGTTGCGAACTTTTTGTTCTCTTCGCCACCTGTACCTTCCACCGCATCGCCGCCAACCTCGACATATACATAGTTACGGCTGCCGATATTCACACCGCCGTTGGGTGCTACAAAGACATTCGCATTGACGATCTGTTTACCCTTCATACCAGTATACCCGTTGATACGCAGACTATTCCCCTTCGTACCTGCAATGGTATTGTTGACGATCTTTACGATCGCATTTTCTGTACCGCGCATGCTGATACCATCACTCTGGTTATTAATGAAAAGGTTATTGCTGATGACATGTGTTGCATTGTTCTCTCCGGAACCATAGAACTGACACATTTCTCCCCAGCCATCATGGACATAGTTGTCGTGGGTATTGGTGTTTGTCGTTCTGCCACCGATCAGGATACCGCCATTATGCGCGGCATTATGCTGCGTACCCCAGTTGGTCACTTCATTATTATAGATCTCCAGTCCGTCGACAGCCGCCGTCTGAATACCATCCAGTCCGCTGTTCCTCACCAGGTTATCATAAATCTTCACATTGCGCCACTTGATCGGCTGCACATAATCATGTCCCGGCGTAAACTTCGAAGGTGAGCTATAAAAAGGCTGATTCACTGTATGGTCCCAATAGGTCGCTGTGTGACCGATATACATCGCCTCATTCTTTGTATCCGTGATCGTCAGGTCGTGAATGGACAGGTTCCTGATAAAGCTGTTCGGATAAGCCGTGCCGGCATCTCCCTTTATAGGGTCGGTTTTGGCCACAATGCCGTTGCCGCCGTTCTGGATGGTCAGGAAGCAGACTTCCATATTATCCGTCCTGTTGCCCATATGGAGGTCATGATAGGCCTCCCGGGCTGCCTGTACAGAACCGCTGATGATGAGCTGATTTCTGTCAGACATACTACCGAAACGGATGTAGTGACAATTGTTGAACTCAAAGGCCACCGACCAGCCGCCGCCGTTCCAGTCAGGTTCTCCGACTTTGACGACGGTATTGCGGTAGTTACGGACGATAATCGGTTTTTGCTCCGTACCACTCATATTTGTGATAAATACGGATTTGAAATTCCCCTTCAGATTGAGGATATCTCCCGGTTTATAGGTCTTATTCCTGTTATCGATAACTAGTCTTCCATTTTTATCAGCGACCAGGGTATATTCTCTGGAAGCTACTGATAACGTGTCGATAAGGGGCGTATAGTGTCTTGGCGTTAGTACTGTTTCTGAGGTGTAACTAAGGGCCAGAGCGAGAAAGGCTGCTACAATCATGAGAATTCTAAGTTAGCGTAATTTTTTAATCTGGTATACTGAGTCCTGTCTGAATAATGCTGATTTCTCATGCAGTCATGATACCTGCTTCGTTATTAACAACATACGTACTGGTAATGCAAAGTTATTTTATTATTACTTACGACCGGAATCAGAATTGCTATATTTATTTAGCAGATGGCAAAACAAAGCGCAGGTATCTTATTATACCGCCGGCAGGCTAAAAAGCTGGAAGTCTTTCTCGGACATCCCGGTGGACCATTCTGGGCCAGAAAGGACCAGGGCAGCTGGTCTGTGCCCAAGGGAGAATACCTGGAAGGGGAGGAACCCTTACAGGCCGCTATCAGAGAGTTTGAAGAAGAGACCGGTTACCGTCCGGCAGGGGATTTTATACAGCTAAGCACCATCCGCCAGAAAGGGCATAAGACGGTGCATTGCTGGGCAGTTGAAGGAGATCTTGACCCTGATCATCTTGTTAGTAATAACTTTGAAATGGAATGGCCACCCCGCTCCGGTAAAATGAGATCGTATCCCGAAATAGACCGGGGCGCCTGGTTTCCGATTGAAACAGCCCGGGAAAAAATCCTGGAACGACAGGCCGCTTTTATAGATGAGCTGGTGCAACTGATTGATGAATAGTCTCTACAACATCTCCACATTGTCAGTAGAAATGTAGCATGCATACCCCCCTTAAGCGTTATTTGTACGCTATTTCCAGCACCTGAATCTGGCTTGATTTTTTTGCTCCGATGGGTATGGAAAACAATACAGTAAAAACCTTGAAGATCACGAGCAGCGCCTTCGATCATGAAGGTGTGATCCCTTCAAAGTACACATGTGAAGGAGAAGAAGTCAATCCACCATTACAGATCGATCAAATCCCGTCCGGGACACAAACACTGGCCATCATCATGGAAGACCCGGATGCGCCAAACGGAACTTTTGACCATTGGTTGGTATGGAATATTCCAGCCGCTACGAATATCATTGGCGGGGATAGCGTACCGGGTATTTCCGGTAAAAACGGCGGCGGACAATCAGGTTACTACGGCCCTTGTCCCCCTTCCGGCGTACACCGCTATTATTTTTATGTGTATGCGCTGGACACAACACTCGATCTGGATGGAGGGGCGGATAAAGCGGCGTTGAAAGCAGCTATAGCAGGACATGTGATCGCGGAAGGCGTTTTAATGGGGAGGTATGAGAAGAAAGGACTTTAGGCAATTAGGAATTAGGAATTAAGAATTCGGAATACTGCCGTTTATAAAAGCTATACTCCTAATTCTTAATTCCTAATTCCTAATTTCATACAGTTTCCTCGCTCGCCTGTGCGTTGATCTTACTTTCTGCAATGATCGTCAATGTCGCATCTGTTTCCTTCTCTTCTGCCAGTACAGTTCTCAACAGATCAGCCACATCTGTTTCTCCGAGTGTTGCAGCCAGGGTTACCAGGCTACCATAGCAGGCGATCTCATAGTGTTCTACCTTCTGCGCAGCAATGATCAGGGCCACGTCCCTTTGTGCAGACCCTTCATCAGTTTCGTCTATCACCTGCCAGCCTTCATCAAAAAGTCCCTGTAATCCCATACTTGGTTCTGCTTCTGCGGGTAAACCCAGTATTTCAAATGCCCTTTCTACGATCTTTACATGTTCCTCCGTTTGCTGTTTATGCTGGTCAAATGCCTGGATCAGCTCATCATTGGTGGCCGCTCCGGTCATGGTGGAAAGTACATTGACCAGGTGCTGCTCTGACCAGTATATTTCCTGTAGCATGGTGACAAAAAATTGCTCCAGTTTAGAGTTGGTAAATGTATTGGACTGTATCTGCATAACCATATGTTTTAGGTGTGATGATGTGTTAAATAGTAACGTTGTTTTAAAGCCAAAATCTATACCGCAGATAGTATCTTACGGTGATAAATCGCAGCGGCGTTTTTGTGTAGATAATTGTGCTGGAAATAGGGGAAATATTCTACGGATACTATGCTCAGTACGCTCAGAAAATCGTATCTTTTATTAAATTATCGCACCTATGCGCAATAGCGTTTTGTTAGCCATTATCTGCATATTGTTACTGCCAGTTATGCTCAAAGCCCAGGAACCCGCAGTTACCCGTAGTGCAGCTTTTGATGATCCGGAGTATGGCTCCGGCCGTTTGCTGCTGACCAGCAATGGCAACACGCTATATTTTCAGTTTACGCGTAGAAAAGGTATTGCGGTGACTGTATATGGTCCGCAGCATCAGGCGGCCCCTTTGGTGCATAATCCGGTCCATTCGTGGAGTAACTGGCGGATGGATGAGGCATCCCTGAAAGGGCTGTTTGAGATGAATGGTCAGGCGGTCGTTTTTATGGAAAAAGAAATAAAGAGAGACCTGAACCTCTACCGCTTCATCTTCGATATAAATTCCGGTAAACTCTTACAGGAAGACCTGGTTGAAAGTATACACATGCCGGGGCTTATATTAATGCCTACCGGTGAGTTCCTGCCGAAGTTTTATGTCAGGAAAGACCCGGCCTCTGCATATTATGCCATTGCCATCTTTAATGAGCGGAAAGGGCCGGATGGACAACGGATAAAAGTGACGCATTATACACCTGCACACCAGGTGATCAATACAGCAGAATATATCTCCGCAGCAGACATGCACCAGCATGTCGTATTCCTTGATATGTATGTCAATAAGGACCGCTTTGTCAGTCTGGCTTCCCATCACTATCGGGAGAATGCGATCAGTGTGAAAAATGCCGAGATCAGGCTGTCTTCGTTGCAACAGGGTACGTCTGCATTCAGTCACCAGCTGCTGGACAGCACGAGCGACTACCGGGATGTAAAAGGCGCATTGAAATATAACCAGGAAGAGGGAAGCTTATATCTGCTGACAAGCGTACATGCCAAAAGCGTAAAGGACAATAACATCATGCAGCAAAGTAAATTTGCCTTTGACTATGCCTTGCAGATGACCATTTATGATCCTTTGTCATTACAGATACAGCGACAATATTTTGTAAAACATCCGCGGCTGGATGACTATGTAAAAGATCATCTGAAATATAAAAATCCTTATTACGGTCTTATCCAGGATTTCTATATCAATCCGGATAAGAGCGTCAACCTGTTATTCGAAGAAATTTATATTTCAGAAGATAAAATGAGCTCCGTAGATTCTTCGCTGATCAACATTAACGGGAAAAAGTATAGTACCCGTCTGGGAGAGATCGCTGTGGTGAAACTGGATTCCAGCGGACGGGAGATCAACAGTTACGCTATCGCGAAAGCACAGCAGGCGGGTGTGAAAATGGGCATGTATTATCAGAACAGGGGAGCCGTCGGTAAGATCAGCTTTCCGGACCGGCGACCGTTCTTTACCAGCATCCCCGGGTTCTATTCCTATCAGTACCTGCCGGCCAATGGCGCTATTATCTATAATGACTATGCGGTTAATACCAACAGCATAGATGAAGATTACCGGACAAAAAAAGATGTGTATTACATGAGTGATGCCAATACGGTACTGGCAACCTATGATGGTAAAGATATCCGGAAGACATACCTCTTTGGGGCACCTTCCGGTGATAAGGAAGCCCGTTTCGCAGAACTCGGCATCAGTACCTATAGCGAAGATGGGAAACAATATGCGACCATGATGGTGGAGCGGAAAGGTCGTCATCTGAATGCGTACATCGTGTGGATGAATCTATAAACAAGAGGGCCTGCATAATTGCTTATGCAGGCCTATATTACAGGAATCAGAATGGTCTATTGTATAGTGGCGGCCCATTCATCCATGTACTTTTCCAGTACGGATAAGGGCATATCGCCTTCGCGTAAGAGCGCTTCATGAAATTTTCGCAGACTAAAGTTATTCCCCTGTTGTCTGCTATATTTCTCTCTCAGCTTTTGTATCGTAATACTACCCGCCATATAGGAAAGCGCCTGTCCGGGATTGGTCATATAACGTTCAATTTCTTTTGTAGCAGTGGACGTATCTACTGATTCATGCGATAGCATATAGGTGATCGCTTCTTCTTTTGTCATACGACCTGTATGTATCGCGACATCTGTTACCAGCCGGATCGCACGATGAATTTCATTATTCAATGCGCCCATTTTCTGATAGGGATCAGTATAACATCCCAGCAGGTCGCCGAGCGATTCGCAGTAAAGCGCCCATCCTTCCAGATAGGAGCTAAAGGAAGGGAACCTGCGGAATAGCGGCAATTGCTGGTTCTCTATCTGTAAAGCGATCTGGAAATGATGTCCAGGAATCGCTTCGTGCAGAAAGGTGGCTTCCTGTCCGTAGAAGGTCACATTGATCTTCGTCGCATCCGGTACCGGTACGTACAATAGTCCTGGTCTGCCGTTCTGAGAAGGCGGCATGTACGAAGGCACCGCCATGGACGCCTCCATAAAGGTCATTGAACGTCTGATCTCAAAGCCGGCTTTAGGCGTAAGACTGAACAACTCCGCAATATGCGGCTGGATTTTATTATTGATATTATTGAAAGCCGTTAGTACCTCTTCCGGTGTCTTATACGGCATAAACTGTGGGTCTGTGCGCAGGAAGTGGAAGAATGCCTGCAAATTACCCTGGAACCCCGTTTGTGTTCTGATAGCTTCCATCGCGTTGGTGATACGGTCTACTTCGGATAATCCCAGCTGATAGATTGAATCAGGACTATAGTGGTCCGACGTATAGAAACGCACCATTTCCTCATAGTAGGCTTTTCCGGAGGGATAAACGTTTACGCCGGCAGCGTTATTGGTGGCAGGCAGATAAGTCGTCTTCAGGAAAGTGACCAGCCGTTGATAGGCAGGCGCCAGTATGGTATTGATGGTTTTCCGGTATTCCCTGTTGATACGTTTTTTATCATGTCCGCTGATAGTGCCGGGCATATTATTCAGCGGTTTGTAAAAAATGCAGGAGTCAGGATCGGTGAGTGTCAAAGGGTGTAGCTGTATGATCTGTTTCTCTGCCAGTGTACGGGGCAGCATCATACCGACAAGCATTCCCTGTTGCAGATTGACGATCGCTGTATCCAGCCAGGCACTGAAGGCGATCATACGTTTGTTCCAATCCTCGTAGTCCTTTGTAGTTCTGAAAGGCTGGAAGGACTGGCCGGAACCCATCTGGGCGAAAAGCAGCGGCATGGATTCCAGTTGTCCCAATGGCACGTATTCCAGATGAAACTGCTCAAGGGCCAGGCGATGGCGAAGCAGTTCGTCGAGTACGTCATAAGATATCCTGTCAGAAGGATTCAGGGTCTGCCGGTCGAAAGTATGCAATGAGTCACGGTAGCTACGCAGGTATGCATGTATTTCCTGCAACCAGGGTACGGAGATATCATTGGGCATGATATCATTGAACCGGGGATCGCCATATGCCGTGGCATTCACCGGCGCCATACGGAGGGTAGCATCATTATATTTGTCAAAGAGCTGGTGCAGCCGTTCATTCTTAGCCTGCGCCATACTGCGGGACACAGGGATACAGATGAGCAGTACGATCAGATGAAGTTTCGTAAATGGTTTAAAGGGCATATACTTGTTGTTCAAATGAATGGGTCTTGTTCAGACGGCTCACCGGGAACAAAGCTATTATAACTGTAGTCCGGAAAATTGTATATAATTAGCCTGGGGGGAGCAACAGGGTAGTTCAGTGTACACGGAGGTCAGTTCATCCCTGTTTTTGTCAGTCTTGCAGCAATTTACAGGATTTTGCCCTTGTCTGACTGTCTTATATATGAATATCCATTATTACACCTTTAAAACAAGATGACGACAATGAAAAGGACCGTTACATTATTAACCGCAGTTTTTCTGTTATGCTTAGTTACCCTGGCGATGCCTTCCTTTGCGCAGGACACTAAAAAGGACAAGGCGGCAAAAGCCTTGACCGATACTATGCGCACGCAGTTATCACTTGATGATGCGCAGTATAGCAAAGTATATGATATCAATGCTGATTTCATGGGTAAGCTGGCAGGCATGAAAGGTAGCAGCGACAGTAAAATGGCGAAGTTCAAAAAGCTGAAAGCGATCGATGAAGATCGCGACAATGCATTGAAAGCTGTATTATCAGCAGAACAGTTTAAATCGTTCCAGGAATTCAAAAAGCAAAACAGGCAGGAGATGAAAGCCCGTTTGAAGGAGCGTTCCTGATATGCAGGCGCCCCATATTGGTGGTGAGATAGGTTTTAGATACGATAATAATATGGTAAGGAGTTCGTGCATGCGAACTCCTTATTGCGTTTACAGGGCACAGATGAAATCACGAAATGACGTGAATTCCTGTGGATTATCCATATATCGCAAACTTTCGTCAGAGAGGTAAATGGTAAGGTGTTGCTGGTCAGTGTTTTAGGTGTTGGTATGGGATTCGTTATCTCATTGTGCACAGCGAACAAAAAAGAGACTTCCTTCTATGCGAAAGACACTGATGATCATAATCGGCCTGCTGCTGACCCATACCATGCAGGCACAGGATGAATATACGAAGGCTATACCCCAACTTTTACAGCAACTGAAAAAAGCAAGGGCAGATACAGGTAGTGTAAGTCTGCTGTTGAAACTAGCGCACTTTTATGTGTTTAAACCTGGTGAGCAGGCGGTAGATCTCGACTCCGCTGTATTACTGGCCCATCAGGCAGAGCGCCTCAGTCAGCGTCTTAAATATCCCATGGGAACAGGGTTGAGTTATCTCGTCATATCACAGGCGTTGCGTGAAAAAGGAGATACGGTAGGGGGACGTCCTTATGCCGATCAGGCTATTGCGCAATTGACCCGCTACGGCACTAAAATGGAACAGGGCAACGCGTGGAAGGAACGTTCGATGTATCCGGGAAATGTCAAGGTGGACGAACGTAGTCAGAAGATATATTACCAGGAGAAGGCCGTACAGTTGTATAAAGAATCAGGTGATAGTCTGACGTATGCGAAAGAACTAGTATTCCTTTCTGAGATCACGGACAGCGGCGAAGACCTGAACATGGCACTGGAAGCGTTGCGGATATTCAGGAACATAGGCTATAAAGACCTGCAGGGCGTCTACTATCTGATCGGGAGTCAGTATTCGGTCAGGAGTAATCCGATCGAAGCGATCCGGTACTGTGAGATGGCGGTAAGGGTAGCAGAAGAAAGAGACAGCTCTATGCAGTTATGTACGGTGTACAACAGGATGGGGCTTGCTTATTATGAAATAAACGAGCGGGAGAAGGCAAAAGAGTTTTTTCTCAAGGCGCTTGCTGTGGCAGAGCGGCACAGGGATATGGACGCGATATGGATGCTGGTGCCAAATGTTACTTCGGAGATCAATGACAAAAATGAGCGGATACAATACCTGACAACGATGCTAAAGCAATTTCCCATACCTGCGGATGATTTTGAAACGCGGGTACGGATGAATAGCATATATGTGCATACTTATACGGAACAGGGGCGGACGGCGCTGGCGAAATTCTACCTGAATGAATCATTGGCGATCATAGATAATATACGACTGACTTCCTGGTATAGGATACCTTTCTACCGTTCTGCCATCATTTATTATATGCATGTGCATGCATTTGATGCAGCCGCAAAATTACTGAAGCTGTATGATGAGCAGGTGTATCTGCGGGCCCGTATAGATATGATGGCGGAGAACCATCTGACATGGTCGAGAATAGATTCGGCCAGGGGGAATTTCGCCGCTGCATTTGAACATTATAAGGCTTATAAAAAGCTGCAGGACTCTATGATGGTGGAGACGAAGACAAAGGAGTTCGCCAGGGTGCAGGTGGAGTTTGAAACGGTCCGAAAAGCGAAGGACCTGAAGTTAAGGGAACGGGATATTGCGTTGCTGCACCAGCAGGCGCAATTACAGAAAGCGGAATTGAAAAGGGTAACGATCGTACGTAATCTGATCATTGTAGGGGCGGTGTTGTTATTGTTACTGCTGATATTGGGATACAACAGGTATCGTCTGAAACAGCGTACGAACCGGGAGTTGCAGTCCAAGCAGCATCAGATCAACAGGCAGAACGGTTCTCTTAAAAAACTGATCCGGGAGAAGGACTGGCTGGTGAAGGAGATACATCACCGGGTAAAGAACAATCTGCAGATCGTCGTGAGTTTGCTGAATACACAGGCGGCGCATATGGAAGAGGGTTCGGCACTGGCGGCTATCCGTGACAGCCGTTTGCGTATGCAGGCGATCGCCCTGTTGCATCAGAAACTGTATCAGGTGGAAAATGCGGGTTTGATAGATATGTCCTGTTATATCAATGAACTGGTGGGTAATCTGCGTCTGGGGTGCGACTGTGTGGACGATATCCGTTTTCATATGGAAATAGCGCCGGTATTACTGGATGTATCGCAGGCGACCCCTGTAGGCTTGTTGCTGAATGAAGCCATTACCAATGCCATTAAATATGCATTTCCTGAGCGGGGAAAAGGGAATATCCGTGTGTTGCTGAAACAATTGCCGGAAAGGATGTACCTGCTGAGTGTATCTGATGATGGCGTCGGACTACCAGTTGATTTCATGACCCGGCGTAAAAAGGGCACTTTTGGTATGAGTCTGATCGATACGCTGACACAACAGCTGGATGGTACCCTGGAACTGGAAAATAACGGCGGCCTGACCCTCAATATCCGGTTCAGGGAGCAATGGGAAGAACATTCCGTTTTATATAACGAGGATGAAGATTTAGTGCCGGGTGAGTACGTTTAACATTACATTTGTAGTGTTAATCTCAAACTCCTCATGAATATTACCAGCGAACAATTAAAGGCTGTTATGCCTGCGGCTACGCCCGCCAATATCCAGCAATACCTGCCCTATCTAAACCAGGAAATGCCTGTATATCAAATCAATACGCCTGCGAGAGGCTGTGCATTCATGGCACACCTGGCCCATGAAAGCGGTCAGTTCAGCGTTGTGACCGAAAATCTGAATTACAAAGCCGAAAGACTGGTCAAGGTATTCCCCAAATACTTTCCTGACCAGGCAACGGTACAGGCTTATGCCGGTAAACCGGAAAAGATCGCTAACAGGGTGTATGCCAGCCGCTTAGGGAATGGCCCTGAAGAAAGCGGAGATGGCTGGCGCTTCCGTGGCAGGGGACTGATACAGTTGACCGGCAGGAAGACCTATGGTGATTGCAGTAAGGCGCTGACCGGCGACAAAAAGACTTTCCAGGAGAGCCCGGACCTGCTGGTGACCCCACAGTATGCAGTCGCTTCCGCCTGCTGGTTCTGGACCGTTTACAAGGGCCTGAATGACATTGCAGACCAGTCAGACAACTGGACGACCACCTTCAAAGGAAAGGTCTATAATAAATTCCAGTGGCTGACGATCAAGATCAATGGCGGCTTGAACGGTTATGACGACAGACTGGCATTCTGGGAACGTGCAAAGGCCGCTATCCGCTAAACCGGTACTTTACAATTTGATTACAGAGCAGATTGGGGTGGAATCCCAAAATGTGTATATTTGCATTCTTCCCATTAGAATCGCTATACTACTCCCATTGAATAACTTATTGTAAAACAAGCAATTGTGTTCGCTACAGCAGCGTCTGCATTGTCACTGGCATTGCTATGGCCTTGGTCTGGAAACGGACGGTACAGTCTTTTGTCCGAAAGAAGGAAAAGGCTATTATAAGTTGATTTAATCAGATAAATATATGGATAAGCTTAAACTGAAATTACAGGAATATTATCAGCGCTGCCAACGGCAGGAAACGCGGAGTAAAACCAGCCGGGAACAGGCAGGTGGTGCAAGTGTGCTGGATATGGAGAATGATATTCTGCTACAGTTCGGCTTGCCTGCTTCCAAGCGTTTTGTGCAGATATTGCATGACTTTGTCAGCCAGCGTGAAGTGAATGATCATTTACTTGATTACGTGAGTAAGAAATTGCGGACCGCGGCACGTAAGTACCTGCTGGCTCCCGTGATCTCTGACCTGGAACAGCTGGACCAGGCAAAGGAGCAGAAAAAGACACCATATGACCTGTTGCCTGAATTAGGGTATCCGGTCAATGATTATTCTGTTTTCCTGATAGGGGAGTTGCTGTATCGCAGGAATATCATTGCGGCTGATGTGCTCGAGGAACTGAAGAAAGTGCAATATGCGGATGTCTGGGACGATATACTGTTGCTCGGAAAGATCGTGAACTATAATACGCATGAATTGTATCACCGTATGAAGGACCATGAGCTTCGTTTTATAGACGATTACGCGCAGCAGTCCCTGAAACAGCAGAACGCAAAATCAGCAGGGAAAAAAGTACTGCCTGCTTCTGAAGGATATACGCCTAATCTGCGTATGGTCAGCAAGCTGCAGGTGGAAGATATTCTGTTTGATGAGCAGCAGATGCCGAGTATCATCGGGAAACTGAAATCAGGCAGCCGGTATATCCGTGTTACCATGGTGATGGAATTCTCTCAGCTGAACCAGGTATTGCAATCCAGTGCGGAACTGGGTGCAGAGATCGGCGCCTTTATCAAAAAGAAACTGTCTGGTTCGCAGAAAGACAAACCTATCGCGATAGACGTAAGAGCGGAATTTGGCCAGGTGTTACAGCTGGATGACTGTCATCTGGAGGTATATAAACCGCAGCATCAGTCAAGAGGTAAATGGGTGGAGACGAAAGACAATCTGTATTTCGTAGACAAGATACTTTCCAGAAAGGAATATGATAAGAAGAGTAAGGAAGCGGAGATCAGGGGAAAGATCGAAGAGTGTCTTGAACTGATCGGTGGTTCTTATGGTTATTATCAGCGGATGCGTAAGCTGGGTATCACGGATGAAGAGGCGAAGCTGCGGGCTGGTTTACAGGATGAGTTGTTGTTTAAATTGTCTACGTTTTTGCATAAGCTGAGGGATTAGAAAAGTGTTATTTGTAATACAAAATATCCTCTTAACGGAAACAAGACTCCGGTTATTTTCTGCTTATGCGTGCAGGGTACAGGTGAGAGGTAGATGCTGTAAGAACTGAAAGCGATATGTATTTTATTAAAGAAACATCCGCTTAACAGAAACGAGACTGTCCGGTTACTTTCTGCTAATGCGTGTAGGGCACAGGTGAGAGGTAGGTGCTGTAAGAACTGAAAGCGATATGTATTTTATTAAAGAAACATCCGCTTAACAGAAACGAGACTGTCCGGTTACTTTCTGCTAATGAGTGTAGGGCACAGGTGAGAGGTAGGTGCTGGAAGAGCTAAAGGCAATATGCATTTTATTAAACAAAATATCCCCTCAACGGAAACCAGACTGTCCGGTTATTTTCTGCTTATGAGTGACAGGGCAGAGGCGAGAGGTAGGGGCTGGAAGACAGAAGGCAATATGCATTTTATTAAACAAAATATCCCCTCAACGGAAACCAGACTGTCCGGTTATTTTCTGCTTATGAGTGACAGAGAAACAGTGTAAGAGACGATGGGAAAAGGACAGTGTCGGGAGCAGATCATTATTATTAAAAGCAATAACTGTTACATCGTTTGCTACATGTTTAGACAGCAAAAAGGTCTCGTGAAAACGAGACCTTTTTCGTTAGTTGGTTTTTGATTTGATTGACCACAGTATGTAATTTGGTGGCCATGTAAAGTATATTTAGCTACAATATCCCCCTCTAATAATTTGCAGGACTTGTATAATAATTTCTTTTTTGAAACCCCTTACCATCCAAGCTCCCATACCTTTGTATGAGAACCTGGTAGTAAAGGACAACGTGCTTTTGCTTTTATCGATACAAACATACCTCGAAAAAAAAATCGAACTGTTAATTTCAGGTTAATCAGTTGGTTAACCTCATGTTAACGATCCGTAGTTTTCTCTGAAAGGCTGGATTGATAGATGCTTTTTACCATTTCCTGATAGGGTGCATACATGTGATGCAGGAAGATATTCTTTCCATCGAAAACATGTTTGCTGTCATACGCTGCATCAGGGTAGAGAATAATGGGCGTGCCTGCCGGACTATAGTTATGACTTTCGGTAAAGGGCGGAGGTACATAACCAGGCACTGATCTCTTTACGAGACGCGCCAGTCTTTTACCCAGCATCTTCTGCATCCGGCGGCTGGCTCTTTTGGTGCTGCGATCCAGTTTATTGTACATAGACCCGATGATCAGCCGGACGAAAATGTTCTGTTTTTTGAGTGCGCCTTTCACGTTCATGAAAGGGTTGGGAGCATTGAAATCCCGGGTAGTCTGGATGGAAAAAGGCGTCTCTGGTACCCAGTCCCTTACATTCACTATACGAAAGCCCCAACCATTGCCCGTGATGAAATCGAAGTCATAAGCGTAATACAGGTTACCTGGTTTAGGGGCAGCGCTGCAATAGGTTTTGTAGATAATATCTTTCGGAAAACCGGGTTCGTCCAGGTATTGGAGATAGGAGCGTAAGAGGAAGCTGATAGCGCCTCCCTGGCTGTGTCCTGAGATGAGGAATTCACGAATACCCTGCTGATAACAGGTCTTGATATGTGCTACGATATCAGGGGCCATACTGGCCAGCGCGAGGGTCCAGCCGGCATGTACATATGCTCTTTCATCCTTTGCCAGTTTATAGTTGAACCGGGTGCTGTCATTGAGTTGTAACTGACCGGTGGCAGGTATCATTCCGGCAAAGAAGTTCTCCATCCAGGACTCCTTGTTCCCGACAGTTCCCCGGATAATGATCATGGCTGTCTTATCACCACGTTTCCAGAGGTCCCAGCGATTGTATAAGCCTGTCTCCGGAGAGCGGTATATCAGTTGCGCATTTTCGGGGATGGTGATCTGTTTATTGGTCCAGGGGGTATCTGCTGTCAGAAAATCCATACTGAGCATATCAAGATACTCACTGACGTCAAATCCGGGTTTGAGTTGTTGGGCGGAGGCCGATTGGGAGATTAGTATCGTCAGGCAGACTGTAATTACTAATAAAAGTAGATTTTTTGGGGCCTGCCAGCCTTTTGGGTGAATGTTCACATGATTGTTCATATTCCTGGCATATTGTATAAATAAAAATAGTCCATAGTGATGAACTATGGACTATTTTTTTGTCAGCCAGTATATAGCTTATTGCAAGAGTTGTTCCGTGTGTCCTAATGATCCGTCTTCACCCATACCTTCTACTACTATACGGAAACGTCTTGTGAAGTCGTTGTTATAGAAGGAGACTTTTGCGGTATGTGTCAGTGAATCTGCAACCAGGTTCGGGTTCCAGTACAGGGTCAGACGCTTGTCCTGGAGGATGTGAATTTCTTTACGAACGGTGTAATCCGGTGCATAGAATTCTTTCACGATGTTATAACCACCTTTTTTATATTTCTCAAAACCACGTGTGTCCACGTCGTTCTTGCTGTCTCCACCTTTTCTGGTGTACACAGCGATGGCGCCTGAGCTACCACCGAAACCACCTACGAAGGTAGGACGCAGTACCTTGATGAATGCCACATCGCCGATGTTGATGTTACTCAGCATGTTGATGTTGGTTGGCATTTCGTTCAGGAACAGTACCGGAGGACCACCACGCCATTGTAAGGAAGGACCGGTAGTCGGGTCAGACAGGTTTACTGTCAGACCTGGCACTTTAGATTGCAGGTACTGGAAGATACTCAGACTACCTGCTTCATCTCTTGTCAGGTCAAAGGAGTAACCGTCACCAGCATGGAACATACCAGAAGTGTAACGTGCTTCAACACTTTCTGTTTTGCTGAGACGTTTCTCACGAACGTTGATCTCTTTCAGGAAGATCGGTTTAGTCTGCATGGACCTGGTCACGGCAGAGTTTTCAGCTACAGTGGACAGGTAAGAGGTCAGTACCTTATTCTCTATTTCCAGTGTGTTTCTGAATGGATAAGGCAGTGTTACAGTAGAGCCGCTTTCGAAGAAGTGTGGCTCAAATTTCACCGATACGTCTTTCCATGCCTTGTTAGGATCGTTTGCACGGTAGAATACGTTGATGGTATCTACGAACTGCAGACGGTCAACTGCAAACTCTCCTTTATCGTTGGTAGTAACAGAAGAGAATGCGGTAGAAGTATCGATCGGCTGCTTCAGGATAAAGTCTACTTTACCATTAGAAAGCGGAGCGATGCCTTTGTTGGTAGTAGCTACACCTTTCAGCAGTAAGCCCTGCTCATAAGGGTATTTGATATCCGGCATATAGTTATGCAGGATCTTTTCCCAGCTGAACCTTCTCCATCCGTTTGTCATCATTACCAGGTCCAGGCCTGCCAGTGTGGTAGGGTCTGCATCTTTGAAGTACTGTGCCGGATTAGAGATATAACCTTTCAGATCAGAGGTCATCAGCAGGTTGGATATGATATTGTTCTCATCCTGGTCTTTTACGATCTGGTCAGCATCTATGATAGACACGGACAAACTGGTCAGCATCGTATCCGGGATTTTGATCTCCAGGGTGTTTTTCTGCCTTGGCTGTGTATTGATGGCCAGGTTCTGCAGACCGAGTGACAGGAAGTCGTTCTTTCTTACGAAAGCCAGTCTTTCCGCCAGTGGTAAACCGTCGCTGTTGAAGACGGTCAGTTGCAGGATACCGGAAGGTAATTCCTTGGTAGGAATGAAACCGCTCATCTGACCTTCTGCTGCATTCAGTTTCGCCTTGTACACGATGTGCTGCTGCATCTGCGCAACGATCATCAGGTTGTTGTACATCGGATCGTCTTTTGTAGCAGGAGACGTCTGGTAGAAGATACGGGTGCTCTTGTTGAAGACTTTCAGACCAACGCCTGAGGTTTTCACCACCGGCAGCAGGACCGTTTTCTGCAGACCTTTGCTTGTCTGCATCAGGGCCTTGTAGGTTTCACCGGCAGCAGGCGTCAGTTCAAACATACCCATACCATCGCGGGTTGTTTTTACCTGTGCAACGGTTTCGCCTTTCAGGTTCTGAATGATACCGTTTGCTTCCTGCGGATACCCCTGCTGGTCGATAGCCTTGAACGCAACGCGTCCTGGAACGCCGGCGATCAGGTTACCGCCTTCCGGGAAGAAGTTTACAGCAAAGTCAGTCGTAGCCGGTTTCTGGCCAGGACCGACCTGCTTGGACGGATCGAATATTTCAATGTTTTTGTAGAAAAGATATTCAGCGTCAAAGTTCAGCATCCATGCAGTATATGCACGCAGCTGATATTGACCTGGTTTCTGATTTTCCGGGAGTTCGATCGCTCCGGCGCCGGTAGCGCCACCCACGGAGATCAGTTTTTTGTTAACCACGGTCCCTGCTTTGTCCACCAGTTCGATGTACAGGTTGGTTGCAGAAAGGGATGGTTGGCCTTGTAGCAAAACATACGCTTTGAACCACATGGTTTCCCCAGCGGCATAGTAATCTTTGTCCAGGTGCAGGTAAACCTTTTCCTGGGGGAAGCGTTTGCTGTACTGTTCTAAGGCTTGTGTGATCTTATCCTGCCATTCATCGGCGGGATAAAATGCAAGTGCGCTTGCTCCCAGCAGACAGGCAGGGATAAGCCACTTTAAGCGTTTCTTGTTTTTATAGAACACAGATTGCATGTGGAACAACATTTTGCGACAATATAGTATCAAAAAATATAATATGCAAAATAGACCGAAAATTTAATATATACAAATAATGTTATTGGTTGCTAATAATTTACAATCTCCCGGCTTTGGATTATTATTGCGGCCGGGAAGGTGAATATTTCATCGCTCGTTTTGTAAAATCATGGTAAACAAGAGATTAGTAGTAATAGGCGGCGGAGCAGCCGGTTTTTTCTGCGCAGTAAATGCCGCAAGACTGCATAGTCAGCTGGAAGTCATTGTGATAGAAAAAAGTAGTAAGCTTTTATCTAAAGTGAAGGTTTCGGGGGGAGGAAGGTGTAATGTGACCCATAATGCGCCCGACATATTATATATGTCGAAACGTTATCCGAGGGGACAGCACTTCGTAAAGAAGACCTTTAACCACTTTTTTGTACCTGATACGATCAGCTGGTTTAAGGAGCGGGGCGTGTCCCTGAAGGCGGAAGCAGACGGCCGTATGTTTCCGGTAACAGATAGTTCCCAGACGATCATAGACTGTTTATTAAAGGAAGCAGATCGCTATAACGTGAAGATCAGGCTAAATGCGGCCGTTACCGCCCTGGTGAAAACGGACGCAGGATGGGATGTAGAGTTCCAGGATGGGAGCTCCCTGGAGACAACCTATGTTTGTGTCGCTGCCGGCGGTTATGCGCAGGTAGATAAATTTGCCTGGCTGAAGGCCATCGGACACCAGATCGTAGCGCCGATGCCTTCCCTGTTTACGTTTAATATGCCCGGTAATCCTATTACCACCCTGATGGGCGTAAGCGTGGAGGAAGCGCATATAAAAATAGCCGGTACCAAATTGCAGGAGAAAGGTCCTTTACTCATTACGCATTGGGGGATGAGCGGGCCTTGTGTCTTGCGTTTATCTGCCTGGGGCGCCCGTGAATTGGGAGATATTCAATACCATTTTACGGCGATCGTCAACTGGTTGCCTGCATTCAACGAAAACAGTCTGCGGGACGAGGTCCAGGGATTACGGTTTACGCTAGGCGGACAAAAAATGCATCATAAAAACCCATTCGGCCTGCCGCAACGGCTCTGGTTGTTCCTGCTGCAGCAATCTGGTATCGGGGAAGATATAAGGTGGGCGGATATGCCATCGAAAGAACAGCATAAACTGGTCAAAAGTCTGACCGCTATGGAGTGTAGCGTGAAGGGTAAAACGACCTTTAAGGAAGAATTTGTCACCTGTGGTGGTATACAATTGTCAGAGATCGATCCTAATACAATGGAGAGCAAAGTAGCTCCGGGTCTGTTCTTCGCAGGAGAAGTGATGGACGTGGACGGAATAACAGGCGGCTTTAACTTTCAGCATGCCTGGACGAGTGGGTGGATAGCGGCCAGCTCCATTGCTGCACGATAAAAAACAAAGCTCCGGTAAGAGAACTTACCGGAGTTTTTGTCTTAACATTATCTGTGATCATCACTGCATCAGGCAGGTTGCCCGTGTGCAGCCATTGCATCTACCGATACGCCCAGTCCCTGTGCGATGCCCATACCTAATTGCAGGTCTGCACGGAACCAGTGGCATAACTGGCGGTTAATAATTTCCTCTCTTTTGTGTCCTTCAATACCACTCATTGCGCCTACGATATTGCTGATCGTCTTCTTCTTTTCTTCGGCTGTCATCAGGCGGAACAGGTTACCCGGCTGTGTATAGTGATCATTTTCTCCATCTGCATTACGGTCATACCAGTCAGCGAATAATGAATCCAGTGGCATACCAGGTTCTTTATATGCAGGATCAGGTGCGATATTACCAAAGCTGTTGGGGAAGTAGTTCGGATGACTACCACCATTGCCATCTACACGCATTGCGCCATCACGGTGATAGTTATTGACAGCGAACGGACATCTGTTCACCGGTATCTGCTCATAGTTCACCCCCAGGCGATGACGATGCGCATCCGGGTAGGAGAGCAGCCGGCCCTGTAACATTTTATCAGGAGAATAACCGATACCATCTACGACGTGTGCCGGTGCAAATGCTGCCTGTTCTACGTGTGCGAAGTAGTTGTCCGGGTTCTCGTTCAGTTCCATCACACCTATATCAACCAATGGATAGTCCGCATGCGGCCATACTTTTGTCAGGTCGAAAGGATTCCAGCGGTAAGTCTTCGCTTCGGCTTCCGGCATGATCTGCACCTTTAGTTTCCATCTTGGGAAATCACCTTTATCGATGGACTCTAGCAGGTCACGTTGCGCCTGGTCAGGGTCTTTACCCCGCATTTCCGCTGCTTCTTCGTTGGTGAAGTTTTTAATTCCCTGTTCGGTGATGAAGTGGAACTTCACATAAAAACGCTCATTGTCCTTATTCAGGAAAGAGAAGGTATGACTACCGAATCCGTGCATGTGGCGATAGCTGATGGGGGTACCTCTGTCGCTCATCAGGATCAGCACCTGGTGCAGACTTTCAGGATTGAGGCTCCAGAAGTCCCATACCATTGTCGCACTCTTGGTGTTGGTGCGCGGATCACGTTTTTGTGTGTGAATGAAGTCGCTGAACTTCTTTGGGTCTTTAATAAAAAAGATAGGCGTGTTATTGCCTACAAGGTCCCAGTTACCTTCTTCTGTGTAGAATTTTACTGCAAATCCACGAGGATCGCGCTCACTGTCAGCCGATCCTTTTTCTCCACCTACGGTAGAGAAGCGAACGAAGACGCGTGTCTGTTTGCCGATGGTATCAAATAGCTTTGCTTTTGTAAACGCGGTGATATCGTGGGTAACGGTAAATGTACCATAGGCGCCGCTTCCTTTCGCATGCACAACTCTCTCGGGGATACGCTCCCTGTTGAAATGCGCCATCTTTTCATGGAGAATAAAATCCTGTAGCAATATCGGACCTCTGGGGCCTGCTGTCATGGAATTTTCGTGCTCGAAATAAGGAATGCCGGAGGCTGTGGTCAGCTTCTTCTGCTCAGACATAAAGTAAGTTTAAGGATTGAATAATGTGTGCGGACCGGGAGTGTCTTTTTAAATCGTCAACTTTAATAAAGTTGTGTCTTTTATTGTTTGTTCCCTGGTACACGACAAAAGTAGCCTTCCCTTACTTATAGAGCAAAGCGATATTGTTTATTATACGATAGAGAATCTTTATAGGTAATGGATGCCCGGCTCGTAATCCTTATCCAGCGCGGACAATAGTTTTTCGAAGTCACCGGTATCCTTCACAAAATCTATTTTAGTCATATCCAGCATGAGTACACGTACCGGATGTTGTCTGATATACTGCATGTACATATCATGTACATTGATCAGGTACTGATCTTCTATCTGCTGTTCGTAGGAGCGGTTGCGGTGTTTTATGTTCTGCTGCAGTTTGCTTACCGGTGCATTGAGGAAGATCAGCAGGTCGGGTTGTATCAGCTGCGGGTTGATGATATCAAATAATTTCTGATAAAGATTGTATTCATCTTCTTTCAGATTGATCTTGGCAAACAGGAGGCTCTTGATAAAAAGATAGTCTGAAATTACCAGGTTGCTGAACATATCCTGCATCTGCAGCATATCTTTCAGCTGTTTGTAACGTTCCGCCATGAAGAACAGCTCCAGGGGGAAGGCGTATTGTTGGGGTTTTTCGTAGAATTTGGGCAGGAAGGGATTGTCTGCGAATTCCTCCAGTATCAGTTTTGCGCCGAAATGTGTGGACAGTTTGTTAGCGAGTGTTGTCTTACCTGCGCCTATATTCCCTTCTATTGTGATGTATTTATATTGCATGAGCCGGTTGAATGGTTTAGGATATGCCTGTGTATTTGCTGGCGGGTAGTTGATCGGTGCAGTTGGCCAGTAAGGTACTGACGGACTGATGCAGCACGGGATGTTCCCAGTCGGGAAGGATTTCCATGAGCGGTACCAGCACAAATTGTCTGAACTGCATTTGCGGATGAGGGATTTTAAGGTCCGGTTCATTGATGACGGCATCATTAAAGAAAATGATGTCAATGTCAATTACCCTTGCACCCCATTTCTGCCGGCGTACACGGCCTATGTTATGTTCTATGGCCAGCACGGTGTGCAGGAGGGTTCGTGCATCCATTTCAGTAGAAACCAAAAGGGCCTGATTCAGGTAATCTGGTTGTCCGGCCACGCCCCAGGCAGCCGTTTCATAAAGAGAGGACTGCTTTTCCACCCTTCCGACCTGTTTGTCTATCTGCTCCACCGCCTCCCGGAGATGCCCTGTACGGTCTCCCAGATTGCCACCTATAAGTAATATTGCTTTATTCATGTATCTTCAACGGCCCAAAAGTAGACATATTCTTTATTTTTGGAAAAAGGAAGACGGAGCGTCTGTCCTTTAAAACTAAATCCTCTAATAAATGCGTAGCTTTTTTAAAATTTTCTTTGCCACCCTTCTGGCCTTCATCGTGATCCTCATTTTAGGGGTGATCCTGCTGGCAGGGGTGATCGGCAGCGCTATCAGCCCCGAAGTTGTTACCCTGTCGCCTAACAGCGTACTGGTCCTGGAAACCAGTCAGCAATACAATGAACAAAGAGTTTCAAATCCCTTAAATTCCATTCTGCGTCAGGAACCGAAAACCGTACCTGGTCTGAACGACATGATCCGTCTCATCAAACATGCGGAAACTGACGATGACATAAAAGGTATCTACCTGAAAGCGGAAGGTAACGCTAACGGATTCGCTACCAACGAGGAAGTCCGCAATGCACTGCTGCGCTTTAAACAGTCCGGCAAGTTTGTCTTTGCCTACGGCGAAGTAATGGACCAGAAAAGCTACTATATGGCCTCCCTCGCTGACCGGGTATATGTACATCCTAAAGGCGGCGTGGAATTCAGTGGTTTCTTTACCCAGCTGACCTTCCTGAAAGGTACCCTGGAGAAACTTGAGATCCAGCCACAGATATTCTATGATGGCCGCTTTAAAAGTGCGACCGAGCCTTTACGCGAAACAGAAATGACCCTGGCGAACCGTATTCAGACGAATGCTTACCTGGGTGACCTGTATGGTAATTTCCTGAAGAACATCGGTACTGCCCGTAAGATAGATACTGCTTCCCTGCATCGTTATGCGAACGAGGGACTGATCCAGGAAGCGGGCGACGCATTGAAATATAAACTGGTAGACGGTTTGAAATACAATGACCAGGTGATGGATGAAATTAAGTCCAGACTGGGTCTGAAAGGATCAGACGACGTTAATTTCGTGTCTGTATCCAAATATATGGACGCCGTTGACCTGACAGAAAATAAGGACGCTGACAATAAAGTGGCCATTATCTATGCAGAAGGTAGTATAGTAGGAGGGGACAGTGAAAAAGACGAAACCATCAGCAGCGGTCATTTTATCAAACTGATCCGCGAAGCAAGACAAGATAAAGACGTAAAAGCGATCGTTTTCCGTGTCAACTCACCAGGCGGTAGCGCTCTCGCTTCAGAATCCATCTGGCGTGAACTGGTACTGGCTAAGAAGAGCAAACCTGTGGTAGTGTCCATGGGTGACTATGCTGCTTCCGGCGGTTATTATATCTCTTGTATGGCGGATTCGATCTTTGCACAGCCGAACACCCTGACCGGCTCTATCGGCGTATTTGCCGTATTGCCTAACCTGCAGGGATTCTTTAAGAATAAACTGGGTGTCACCTTTGACGGGGTGAAGACCGCACAATATGCTGATCTGGGCAATACTTCCCGTCCGCTGACCGATATCGAGAAGAAATTCATCCAGAACTCTGTAGACAGCATTTACAGCACCTTCAAAAGCCGTGTGGTAGAAGGCCGTAAACTGAGCGGCGCTGTGGTGGACAGTATTGCACAGGGCCGTGTATGGAGCGGTATCCAGGCAAAACAACTGGGACTGGTAGACCGTATCGGTGGTATCAATGAGGCGATCGCCTGTGCCGCTAAACTGGCGAAGGTAAGTTCCTACCGTCTCCGTGAGTACCCGGAATCAGATGCTTCTATCTCCCGTATGATGAAGAGCTTTGGCGCCAGCGCCCGTGTGGAAGCTGCCGTTAAGAGCGAACTGGGCGAGCAGTACGACCTGTACCGCCAGATCAAAGAGATGAAGGAAATGAGCGGAGAGATCCAGGCGAAACTACCTTATGCGGTAGATATCCGATAATCCGCTTGTAAAACAATCAGTTAGTCAGCGATAGAAGAGATGAAAAGCGTCTCTGATCCGACTTAAAAAAATATTAAACCTGCCGCCTGCGGCAGGTTTTTTTATGGAAATGGGTAAAACAATAGTAGTTTTATGCGATTTTTCAAGAACAGATTCAGCGAAAGTTAAGTATGGCGGTTAAATATAATCAATGGAAGGCGCTGTTAGCCATGTCCAGGGCAAGCCTGAAAGGAATATTAAGAAGCCCTTCAGCAGTTATCTTCAGTTTAGGGTTCCCTTTGATATTTATTCTTGTATTCGGCTTTATCGGCGATAATGGCGTATCGGTAAAAGTAGGAGTTGATGCTGCGACGGACACGACCAGCTACCTGTACCGGCAACTGGCGAAAGAAAAGAGCCTGAAGCTGCAGACCGGACAGCCGGCGGAAGAAATGGAAGAAGACCTGAAAAAAGGTCGTATTACTGCCATTATCCGGATTATATCTCAGCCGGCCAACGGCAATGCACCGGCCTGTAATGTAAAGGTACGCACCTCTAAGGCTGCGGTTGACAAGATCTCCCTGTTTAATTCGATCCTGACCGGCATTATATATAAAGCGGATGACAGCTACTATCCAAGACAGTCCATTGCCAAAGTGGAGCCTATGGAGGTACTGCCCGGCCGTCGTTACCGTACCATTGATTTTATCTTACCAGGCCTGCTGAGTTTCTCGCTGCTGAGCGCTGCCGTATTCAGCACGGCATTCCTGTTCTTTAGTCTGCGCCAGACCCTGGTATTAAAACGTTTCTTCGCGACGCCTATCCGTCGTCTTTATATTGTACTAGGTGAGACACTGGCCCGCCTGGTGTTCCAGGTAGCCGGTGCTATTGTTATTATTGCTATCGGTTATTTCGCTTTCGGGTTCACCCTGGTGCACGGATGGGGTACCTTTTTTGAAATGTTGTTCCTGACAGCCTTCGGGGTGGTCATATTCATGGGTTTTGGGTTTGTAGTAAGCGGTATTGCCAACAACGAAAGCACTATTCCGTTGATCGCGAATATGATCACCTTGCCGCAGTTCCTGCTGGCAGGTACTTTTGTATCGGTAGATTCCTTCCCTTCCTGGTTACAGCCGATCTGCCGTATTATGCCGCTGACCTACCTGAATGACGCATTCCGTAAGGTGGCTTTTGAGGGACTGCATCTCTGGAATGTAGGGCTCGAACTTGGCGTAATCAGTGCCTGGGGTATCGTAGTGTATATTGTGGCGGTAAAAGTATTCCGCTGGGAATAGACCGGCAGAAAGTGATTTTGAAAGCCGGTCCTTTGCCGGAGAAACCAATAGATATGCGTTTTATTAAATTATTGCTGTTAAGTGGCATTGTTTTCGGGACATTGATATTCCTGATATCCCTTTTATTTCCTTCAACGGCCATTGTCGAGCGCTCCGGTGTGATCGATGCGCCTATATCAACTGTATATTCCCGGATCAATGATCTTTCCACCTGGCCTTCCTGGAATCCCTGGGCGGCGCCGGACGTAGCGCAAAAGATCGAATTTTCCAGTCCTGCTGCCGGAAAAGGCGCCTATTATACCTGGTCAGGAATGCATAATGAGCATCCTGTGTCCGGTAAGGTGACCATCAGCAAAAGTGATGAGGGGAAGGAGCTGGTATACGACCTTGATTTCAGCAGTATGAAGCCGATGAAGGGGACTTTTGAGATCAAGCCATCTGCTGATGGAAATGCAACCGCTATTCAGTGGAGAGTGGAGACAAAACTGGGAATGCTGCCCTGGTGGAAACTGAGAGGGTTCCTGGCGGATAAACTGACAGGGCCTCAGCTGGAAAGCGGGTTGACGAAACTGAAGAATATCTGCGAGAAGAAATAGAAAGGACGCTAACTGCCGCGTTCCCTAATTGTTATGGGCGGTAGTTATGTTTGGCCGAAAGGATGTACTTTCATAGAATTCTGAACAGTAAAATAACACATTACTATGAAACACGTTCTCTTATTCTTTGCATTGCTGGCGGGCACCAGCAGCTTTGTATCCGCACAGGAAAAGAAAGCGCCGCAAAGTCCACGCGTGACAGCTGAAGGAAAAAATGTTACAGTTGCCTACGGACAACCGGCTAAAAAAGGCAGAGTTATCTTTGGTGAGCTGGTACCCTATGGTAAAGTATGGCGTTTAGGCGCTAACGAAGCGACTGAGATCACTTTTGCAAAAGACGGTAGCTTTGGCGGTAAACCTGTAAAAGCAGGTACTTACACTTTGTTCACTATTCCGGAAGCAAATGAATGGACATTCATTCTGAACAGCGAACTGAAACAGTGGGGTGCTTACAAATATGAGGAAATCAAAGGCAAGAATGTACTGGAAGTAAAAGCGAAAGCTACCAAGACCAGCGCACCTGTTGAGAAGCTCACGATCACTGTGCCTGCTAATAAACTGGTAGTAGAGTGGGATGAAGCCCATGTTGAAGTGCCTGTAAAATAAGATAGAACAGATTCCATCTTAAAATAGAAAGCGCCTGCCATGCGGCAGACGCTTTTTTTATAAAAAAACGAAACAACAAACTGATTAATAGGTGATGTTCGGGAAGTCTTTGCGAGCCTGCTCAAACTGTACCGTCCAGTCCTGACCTTTTTCGTCGTTCGTGCCGAAAGCGTCCAGGGCCAGTTGTTTCAGATTAGTGTGAGCGGCGCCGCTCCAGAAATGTACAAATTCACCCATATTCAGGTCTCTTGTATATTCTTTACCCAGGGAGATCGTCCTGGTTGGAAACTGCTGTGATAACAGGGTAAAGAAGCCGTTCAGCACATCTTTACCACCATGATCGCGGTAGATCGGATAGAACCAGTTTTTAAACCATTGTGTACCCGCTTTCGGATAGTTGTCAACTGCATTCATCTTATCATTGTACCAGCGCGTCGCTTCTTTGTCCCATCCCAGGTTCTTGTATACATCATACTGGTAGATCTCCATCCATTTGCTGTCATGCCAGATGGCCATAGCAGGGGAGTTGTGCGTGCCTTTGGAGGCGCCTTCCACGATATGGCCTACTTCATGCGCTACGATATCGAGGTTCCATCCGGTACTGTCTGTCCATGGATTGTTGGAACCTACGTCGATCATATTGCGGTAGTCGTGACTGGCATCAAAGAAAGTAGCAGGGTGACCGCCACCATACTTATTGAAGTGAAGGATTACGGAGAGACGTTTGTCCTTGTCCTGTCCGAAGGCGCCATAAGTCGCTTTGGTATACGTCCAGATAGCGGTCATGGTGCGTTGTGGCCAGGTGATGTCTTTCGGAACATCGTCATCGTAATATACCCCTACTTCATTATTGTAGGAGACCAGTTTCACCAGCTGGTTATGTTCGAACCAATGCTCCTTCCATGTGGAAGAAGGAGCATTGGGATCAGCCTGATTGCCTGTGAGCTTTATTACTTCCTTTTCGGTTTTGCCGCAGGAGGCAGTAAAAAGTCCCAGGAGAGTTAAACTAAAAAATAGCATTCTCATAGGGTTTGATTATTTCCAGCCTGGGTTCTGTACCAGGTTTGGATTGATCAGGATTTGCGTATTAGGAATAGGGAACAGGTAATCTTTATCGGTAAAGATGCGGTTTTCGATCAGTGTTCTCTGATAGAATTCGGTACCGTTACCAAACATGTTCATGCCGTAAACAGGTCCATTGTTGGTTGTTTTAGCAATTTTCCAGCGGCGGGTATCGAAATAACGTACGCTTTCAAATGCCAGTTCCACTCTTCTTTCTGCGCGGATAGCGTCACGCATTGCATCCTGTGAAGCAGGAGCCGGGAGCATACCTTCGCCGGCGCCATATTCTGCAACGCCTGCACGTTTACGGATCTGGTTCAGATACACCAGGATGTCTGCATTACCCGGATCAGATTCGTTCAGTGCTTCCGCATAATCGAGGAAAACCTGACCTAATCTCAGCAACAATGCGCCACGAGAGGTACCTTCGTTTAATACCACGTCTTTTCTCACGATATAACCGGTAGGAGATACGTCGGAAGTACTCTGGCTTCTGCCGGAGTTACCGTTGAATTCCATGTTGGTGATAATTGTAGTGGAACCTTCCTGGTACAGCCAGTAGCTGTTATTGTAGGTGATACCTACATAGAAGCGAGGTTCTCTGTTTACCCACTGATTGTAGGTACTTCTTGCAGCGTTATCAAAAGGCGCCTTGAAGCTGGAGAAACCGCTTGCTACATAGCCGGAAGCCGGATCAGCGATCGCACGGCCATTCGCCATGAAGTAAGCATCTACCATTGTCTGTGTTGCACCATTTGCACCGGCGCCGTGCTGGTTAGCCGGCAAACCAGCGTGGAAAGGCGTTCTGTCATAGCGCATGAAGCTACCGGAGTTAGAGCGTGCATAGATCCATTCCTGGTTCCATTCATTGATCATTACCCCGCGGCAGGCGTTGTACGCAGCAGTAAAGGCATCTGCACCCGTTGCTGTATACAGGCTGTATTGGCTTGGTACATATGTCGTCAGGAATTCTTTAGCAGCAGTAGCGGCTCTGGTCCATTTAGCCTTGTCAAAAGTGGTGTTTACCAAAGGAGTACCGTCTGCATTTTTAAAGTTGGCATAGTCCGTGTTTCCATTCCAGAGTGGGCTGGCAGCGAACATCAAAGCCTGTACCTTATAGGCTTTTGCTACACCGCTGGTGATCCTGCCGTATTCGTTACTTGGAATCTCAGCGTTCAGATCTGCAGCAGCTTTATCCAGTTCATTTACGATATAGTTGATACAGGTATCGATGTGAGAACGTTTATACTGTAACTGGTCAGCTGGTGTGTTAATGTCGATTGGTTCTTCACCTAACAGGATTACCGGACCATAGATCTTTACCATGAAGAAATAAAACATAGCGCGCAGTGCACGTGCTTCTGCTTTGTATTGTTTCTTCAGACCTTCGTTCACCTCTATCGTATTTGCCTGATCGATGTTCTGAATCAGGTAGGAGGCGTTACGGATCGCTTTGTAATAGTTGGTCCAGTAGGTAGCGATGGCACCATCTGTACTTGACCAGGCGCCGGTATTCATATTATTGGTATAATTGAATGACCAGGTGTATTTGGATTCATCAGAAGCAGCATACCACGCACCGGAGTTCTCATTGCCTGTAAAACGCTGTTGCAGTTCGTTAGGCAGAGAGAAATAGATATTCGCGAGGAAGTTATCTGTATTTGTTTTCGACTTGAAAATATCGTCGATAGTAAGCAGGTCATCAGGAACCTGATCGATATATTTCTTACAGGAGGTGATGCCCAGGGCCAGTACGGCCGATAATATTAAAAAGACTTTTTTCATTTACGAGTGTTTGACGTTGTCACAGATCCCGCTATACATCGATACCGGGTAATTCAAATCCTGTTTTAGAAGTTTGCCTGTACACCGAGGTTCACAGATCTAACGTTCGGATAGTTGGTACCATTACCGGTATTCAGCTCAGGATCCCACAGTTTGAATTTGCTCCAGTAGAACAGGTTCAGACCCTGAACATATACACGGGCATTTTTCATATGCAGTTTCGTCATCAGATTTTTTGGCAGGTTGTATCCGAGATCAGCTGTTTTAAGACGCAGGAAGCTGATATCTTTTACCCACCAGCTGGAAGTCTGTGAGTTGTTTTTGTTAGCAGCATTACCGTAAGCGAGTCTTGGATAGAAAGCATTCTGATTTGGATTTTCTTCTGTCCATCTGTCTTCTGCAATGGCAAACAGGTTGCTTCTTTCAGGACCAGTGCTGTTGTTGAATGGCAGGATACCATCGCCGCCCAGCAGTCTGTCTGCGCCGAGTATACCCTGGAAGAATGCACCGATGTAGAAGCCTTTATAGGTCAGGTTCAGACCGAAACCGTAGATAGTGGTAGGAACGTCGCCGTTACCGATACGCTGAACGTCATTCGCATTGATGATACCATCACCGTTCAGGTCAGCATATTTGATATCGCCCGGGTGAACGGTACCGAAGATGGACTGGTTCGCGTGTTTATCGATATCAGACTGGTCAACGAACAGACCTTCTGCTTTATAACCGAAAGTAGAGTTATAGTTAGTACCACGTCTTTCCATGTAAGGGAAAGGCTGTTTTGGCTGATCGTTCTCAATTACTTTATCTCTGTTGTACGTGAAGGTAGCGCGACCGTCGATAGTCAGGTCTTTAGCCAGTTTCACAGGAGACAGTTCGATGGTTGCATCGATACCTTTATTCTGGATGATACCGAGGTTACCCCATGGAGCTGAGTTCAGACCAACAAAGCTGGACAGGGAAGCTCTCTGCAGGAATACACCGTTACGTCTTTCTTTAAATACGTCAGCAACGATAGAGAGTTTGTCATTCAGTGTCCTTACTTCGACACCTAAGTCCATTTTGTGTGAAGTTGCCCAGGTTACATTGGAACCGTAATCAGTGATCACGATACTGTTCCTCCTGATTGGAAAACCACCTGTACCGAAGTCCAGACCAAGGTCCTGTGGATTACCATTAGCATCCAGCGGGTCCTGTGCAACGAGTGTCAGGTAACCGAAACGACGACCACCGTTTCCGCCATCACCCACTTTACCGTCAGAGTAGCGGATTTTCAGGTATTGTACAGAACTTTTAGCGTCCTCAAAGAATTTCTCATTGGAGATTACCCAACCCACACCAAATGATGGGAAGAAACCGAATTTCTTAGAAGGTGCGAAGTTTTCAGAACCATTGTAACCGAAGTTCACCTCAGCGAAGTATCTGTCATCGTAAGAATAGGTACCTCTACCTGCAAGACCCAGGCTGCGGTATGGCAATGATCCTGTTACGTCGCCTGCAAACGCTTCTATACGCTCGCGCTGGTTATAGAGGAACATCGCAGTGATATGACCCTTTTTACCAATGTTTTTGTCGTAGTTCAGAGCGCCTTCTACGTAGAACTGGCGGTTACCACCGTTGTTACGCTCATAGCGGAGTTCATCATTACCATTGGAGATCAGGTTCAGGTTGATGCTGCCGTCCGCATTGTAAGGACGTACCTTATTGATCAGGTATCCGCTTCTGTCACGATAACGACGGATCTGGTGATTGTTATAAACGTCAAATGAGAACAAACCGTAAGCAGACAAACCTGGTGTGATAGCAGACAGGTCCTGGCTGATACGTGCATTGGAATATACCTGGTTGTTGAAAGTATTTCTGAAACCGGTCTGTGTGATCTGTGCATATGGGTTTGGCTGTGCACCCTGTGAGTTCACACTAGGTACCAGGTTGCCCGGATACATGATCGGATACAGGATCGGGTTTGTCTGCATTACGTTTCTGAATGCATCTTCCGGACTTACATCTGGTGTGTTGATGGAACTGATATAACCCTGCAGACCCAGATCAAATTTCGTGGTCTTGGTCCAGTTCATATTCACATTCGAAGTGAAGTTGTAACGCTTGTAGCGGGTAGATGCATCATAGTCCTGTGATTTGTCAGTTTTCAGCAAACTGGTCTCATCATAGTAACCAAGTGAGATATAGTATGCAGCGTTATCAGTACCACCACGTGCGCTGAAGTTGGCACGTCTGTTCTGGCTCACATCCTTGAAGATCGCGTCCATCCAGTCTACGTTTGGATATAAGTTCGGATCTTCTTTCAGGATAGTGGAGTTGATGGTGTTATTGGAGTACTCTGGAGTCAGGCCGGTATTACGCTCTGCTTCGTTGCGCAACATCATGTACATCACACCGTCAGTCAGTTCGGGAACTTTAGTGAAGGAAGTGATACCATGGTTGTAGTTGAACATCAGGTTGGATTTGCCTGGGGTACCTTTTTTGGTGGTTACGATGATAACACCGTTCGCACCGGCAACACCATATACCGCTGTTGCAGCAGCGTCTTTCAGGATAGAGAAGGATGAGATATCTTCCGGATCGAAGGAGTTGATATCACGTCCCTGTACACCATCCACAACGATCAGTGGAGAGGCGCTGTTACCTGATCTGTTAAAGGTGGAGATACCGCGGATCCACAGGTCGGCGCTGTTGGAACCTGGCAGACCGGAACGCTGAACACCCACGATACCAGCGATACGGCCGGCGAGTGCAGCACTCAGGCTGGCTACTGGTTGTTTCAGCTCTTCCACTTTTACAGTAGACTGAGCACCCACAACGCTGATCTTTTTCTGCTGACCGAAACCTACGACTACTACCTCATTCAGGGAGCTGTTGGTCGCTTTCAGCGTAATATCAAAATCGATAGTTTTATTGATTACAAAGGTATAAGGCTCATATCCCACCAGGCGGGCTACCAGGGTATCACCCCTTTTAGCTGCAATGGAGAAGTGACCTTTATCATCGGTAGGAACACCCGACTTGGATGTCTGGTTGATGATCATTACACCAGGCATCACGGCTTTCAGTTCATCCTTTACGCTACCGGTGATAGTGATTTTTTCGACCTGTTGTGCGACAACTGCCGTAGTGACTAATATACCCGACAGGCATAGGCTACCCATCGCAAGAGACTTTCTTAAATTTCCAAGCATAGTTGCTTTGTTTGGTTGAATTATGGAAATATTATCAGCATCGTACTGTCAATGATGGACCGTTGACAGCACAGCGTTTAATGTTTTTATTGTTTAGGCCTTTTTATTAAACGCCATTCAGCCATCTGAAAGAGACCGCTGGTGCCACCTTTTAAGGCAGAGATAGCAAGACGGTAATATTTGTATGAATCGGCGTTGGTATATTCGAAACGGATGGTTTGCTTTCTTTCAGTAAATGCCTGGTCGGTTTTGTTGTCAAGCTCTTTCCATTCAGTAAGATCATTTGAACCGAGTATCTTCCAGTTTTTAGGATCTCTTCCGTCAGCGTCGTTGGCAGAAGTGAATGTATAGGCATCTACTCTTTCAGGGTCCTGGAATTCAAGCTGAATGTAGAATGTAGGATCAAATGAGAAAATGAGGAATTTAGATTCAAGATCATTATCTATTAATTTTCTTGATCCTTCACCGGCATTTGGTCCACCAGTGTTTTCAATGTTCACGGTCATACCAATGTTACCCTCAGTCACATCTTTTTCAACTTCAGGATCGGGAGGCAGTAATTCATAGATACGCTCTTTCTTTTTGTCGCATCCTGCGAGAACCGCCATTATGAGCGCAAGGATGACCAGTGCTTTAATGTTGGTTAGTTTGTAAATCTTCATGTTTATATCGATTTTGGCTTGAAGTGCATTGTTGTATAGCTCATTCACTGGTGTATAAGAATCCTGTTCCGTTCCCATCGCTTTGTTAAAAACGACAGGGCAGACGATAGCCGGTCTCCTGTTTTATCTCAGAGACGCTTACAAGAAAAAATAATTAAGCATTACTGCCTGGTTCCCTTAAAAGTATAAGATGACAACTTACTTCCCCCATTTAGTGGCTGATTATGATTTTTTATAACGACGAACTAGCTATTCCTTAGGGATAGAATCAGTTACCCGGCATAGGGCTGATAACTGCTATCTGTTTACATACATTGATTTTGGTCTCTTCTTTAGCTCCTCTCACAACTTAGAATTCTCACAGCCATAGTACCCAGGGATCATTTTATGATCTGCATTACTTAGTATCAACGTTTTCGGTAATGTTAATCAGCGTGTTTTTCCCGACCCTATAAAAATAGTAGGATTTGTTTTCCAAACCTGTTAATAGATTTTAACAGAATGTTAACGGAGTTTTAATTGATTTCTAATATTATTGTTTATCAGTTAGTTACGTATTATTCGACTCTCCTTTTTTGTTAAAAAAAATTTAAAATGGGAATAAAAACAAGGATAAACACAATAAAAAAACCGGCACTTGATATACCCTTCGCGGTTATATCAGTGCCGGTAATCTATTATTTAATCCGTTAGGAGTCCCTTTTATACAGGGCGCAACATGCCTTGTATACGGGCTTCGCTGGTAATAATGTTCGCTTTAAGATCACTGAGAATGGAATATAAACCGAAATAGGTCCGGTTCACATATAAGGAGTGGCGAGACCCTCTCGCTACTTTGGAATCTCTTACTTCTTTAAGATTGTACAGGTAGTCCATGTATGCGTAGATTTCGGCGAAATAGGTTTCATCCCCGAAATCAAATGTTTCCTGTGTAAAGGGAAGCGTCAGCATATCGATCATCTTCTGGAAGAGCCCAGAGAAGAATACGATCTCTTTCTCTGTGTCATTCGGGTGGATCATCTCCAGGTTCAGGTAGATTTCCCGTCTTCTTGCTTCGTCTTTCAGTATTTCTTTATCAACCAGCAGGAAGTAGTTGTTGTAGAAGTCCTCCGGAATTTCCTTGATACAACCAAAGTCGAATACGCCGACCGTACCATCTTCCCGCATCAGGAAATTGCCGGGGTGAGGGTCTGCATGTACTTTCTTCAGCGCATGCACCTGGAACTGGTAGAAGTCCCACAGGGCCTGTCCGATCTGATTCCGCGCTTCCTGTGAAGGATTGCGTTCCAGGAATTCCTTCAGGTGGAAGCCTTTCAGCCAGTCCATCGTAATGATCCTGTCGCTGGACAATTCCGGGTAATACACCGGAAATACCAGGTTGAGAATATGTGCACACTGGGCGGATACTTCCATCGAGCGTCTCAGCTCCAGTTTATAATCTGTTTCTTCCAGCAGTTTACCTTCGATTTCCTCAAAATACTTATCCATGTCCACTTCATTCATCCCTACAATACGGATGGCGAAGGGCTTCACAAGACGGAGGTCCGACTTTACGCTGTTAGCTACCCCCGGATACTGGATTTTTACGGCCAGGTCTTTCTCCCATTTCACTGCTTTGTGTACCTGTCCGATGGAGGCGGCATTGGATGCATGCATCTCGAACTTATCGTACAATTGTCCGGGCGTTTTGCCCAGTGTTTTGACGAACGTATTGATCACCAGCGGGCCGGAAAGGGGAGGGGCACTGTACTGGGACATTGCAAAACGTTCAGTATAGGCTTTGGGAAGCATTCCCTTGTCCATACTGAGCATCTGTGCGACCTTCAACGCACTTCCTTTCAGGTTGCTGAGCGTATCGTAAATGTCCTCCGCGTTGTCGGCATGCAATTCTTCTCTGCTGGTGGAGGGATCGATGAGTTTTTTTGTATAGTGTTTGAGGTAATTGGTACCTACTTTTAATCCAGTTGTAACAAATTTGCTGGCACGTTCAACTTTCCCGGTAGGGATGTTAGTCTGTTCTTTCATCACAATATTATTTCCTTGCAAACATGAATTTTCCGAAGTCCAGGATGCTGTCAAGTGTATTGGAGCTGATCAGCTGGAAGCTGAGGTTAACGGCTTTTTCTATGGCGGCATCTGTCATTTCGAAGCGTTCACTGTCATCTTTTGTCCAGTAGCGGAGTACAAACAGCGCCTGTACCCAGAAGCCATGTACGTACTGATCTGAAATATACTTACGTTCCTTGATCTCACCGGTTTGATAGCCTTCCTTTATCAGTTCGCGGATGTAATCGTAAAACGTGATACGGAAGGATTCCAGTTTTTCCAGGTGCAGACCGGGCACCAGGTACTGTTCTTTTTGCTGGAGAATATAGCTCCTGTTTTCACGCAGTTGCTGTACCCACAGGAAGTAGAAGGTCAGGAGTTTTTCCCTGGCGGAATAGTTCAGGTAAATTTCATCTTCTTTCAGTTTGTCCAGTGTTTCCTCAAAGAATGATTGCCAGATGTCTTTTTCCAGCGAATCGAATGAGGAATAGCTGTCATAAAAGGTAATTTCAGTGATATCCAGCTGTTGGCAGAAGGCATATACTGAAACGGGTCTTTTACCATTTTCCAGCCAGTATGTTTTATAAGCGTCGCGTATGAGTTTTTTATCCATGATCCAGGGTTTGGCGTGTAAGTAAAAACATGACAGCGGGTGACGCGGGTTAAACGTCACCAGCTATAACAAATTTACGCCACAAACGCCGGATTAATATCAATCTCCGGCATCGGACTGTTAATAAAACCCTAAATTGATTTACCCCGGACGATGACCGGTTTCAGCCACAGTGATCCTGCCTCTGTCATCTACCAGTACCACCGTTCCGGCGTTGCCTGTCGGAAGGATAAAACTGACCGGAGAAGCGGTTTTTATTTCTCTGACCACCCGGCCACCTTTACCGGGGGTAAATTCATATACCTGCGCGCCAGAATGTATTGATGCCATGACCAGGAGGGTTTCTGACACCAGTTGCCAGGGGCGGGTATGTGATCCGGGCGTGAAGTTGTCTGAGATTTTCCGGAATCCCTGGCTGTCTTCCCTGAGGAACAGGCAGCCTTTTTTCGTCGACACTACGATCGTCGTGCTGAGAGAATGCTGGAAAATGGTCATATTGTCAACTTCCGCGTCCATTTTCAGGATGGCGGTACCGCCCAGGCTTTCGGTCCGGAGTACATATTCGCTGTAATACAGGTAGAAAGGATCATTACCATAGATTTGAGAAGGCATTGTCCTTGGCGGCAGTATGACAGGTAAATTGGTTTCCTCATTAAAACATTTGGTGAGCACTCTTTCACCTTCCATGTTGTCATCCTGGATATGGAGTTCTCCGGTTTGTTTGTCGGCAATAAACAGCACCGGCTGGCTATCCAGATCATTTGTCACGCCGATGAGTTGCTCCGTCGCAGCATAGTCGGTCGTATCCAGTCTGATATTGCTCTGGAAAGGGTGAACGAGCGGTAACTCAGGCGCCCCGATATCGATGACGCCCCAGTTTGTCTTCAGGAACATGGTCAGCTGATTATGACGCATGTTTCCGGTGATGGGAAAATAGGGCAGAAGGGTGACCTGTCTTTTGAGTCTGACCTGTTCTGCCAGGTGCCGGCTCTCCCAGGAATAGTATTTCTGATGTCCCTGCAGGGTCATGCGCAGCACAAAGACGCGGGTAGACAATATGCCCACGAATATGAGCTGTTGCATGGATGCTGTTGCGCCGTACCATTGGATATCCTCCCGGAGCCGGAATCCCTGGTCCGTTTTAATGTTTGCTTCCGGATATTTCTGCCGGTTTTGATAACGGTCAATATCCTGAAAGACCTGTTTATCATCAGGTAAGACCTTTTTCAGGAGGTTCAGTCTGCTGTCATCACCCTGTTCTATCTGCGGACTGATCACCTCATAAGTGATCTGTCTGGTGGTATTTCTGGCCTGTTCGTCCATATGTTCCCGGAAGTCGATCAAAACGGACAGGAGCAGGTTATGTCGCTCGTGCGGGGTGTTTTCTTTGTATATATTGGTGATATTCGCTGCTAATCCTGCCTTATCCAGCCGGGCATTGATCTCAAGGTACTTTATCAGACAGTTCTTACCGCTATAGTCATTTTGCCAGCCCCTTTTGAGTATATTATTGGCGCTTGCCATATCGCCTGTTTTTTCGTAGTGGATACGTGCAGCACCCAGGTAGTCCTGGGTATGCAGCAACCCTCCCACTGCCAGGTGATAGTATTCGAGGGCGCTTTCCCGCCGGGAAAGCTGCATTAGCAGATCGCCTGTTTTCTCAAATTTCTTTTGCGCTTTGTAAATCTTAATCGCTTCCAGCAAGAGACCGCCCTGTTCATAACACCTCGCTGCTTCCAGGGGTTGATTAAGATGGTTGTGGTAGAGCGTGGCTGCTTCATGAAAGAATTTTCCCTTTTCCAGGAGTTTTGCTGCCTGCCACAGGTCATTCAGCAGGTGGGCGTAGATATAAGCTGCCTGCCGGTAATCACCCTCCTGGATAGCTTTCTCTGCCTGTTCGCGGTACTTCTTTCTGAGTTGTTCGCTCTGGTCCCAGCTGGTCCGCCATCCATCTACTGCACCGTTACTGAATAAGCCGCCCAGATTGAAATTCGTATTGTGTGCGCTCAATCGATCAGATGGTGGTGCTGCGCCTCTGCCGGATGCATTGTCCTGCAGGGGAATAGCATATTTCAGGGCTTCCTGTGGATTGGTCTCAAATAGCTTCAACAGGCGTTCCAGCTCGCGGTCCCTTTTGGCCTGTATGTCCTGCATCATTTTTTCCAGCCCTTTTTGTACATCAGCACCACCTGCGCCAGCGCCGGTCCTGCTACCGCTTCTTCTGTTGGAGGAACCGGTTCCCCGGCCGAAAGGGAAGAGGCTCAGGAGCCCGGCCAGTATTTTAAACAGCAGGCCTCCACGGAAAAAGGAGGGCTCCTGTGTACGACCTTCCGGATATTCCTCGGGAGGAAGACCAGAAGAGATGGTGCCATCTTCTTCCGGTAACTCATATAATGGTTTAGGCGTTTCTCCACTTCCCAATAAGTCACTGATACTGGCCGTCGTATCTGCCTGTGTGATACCAATGGTCGTCAGTCTTGCTGTTGGCGGCATACCAGGATGTGCATGGTCCCAGGAGCGGGTGAGTTGTTTGTCTGTGCTTACCAATACCGACAGACGGATCTCATCCCGCGTTTCAAAACCAACGAAGCCGATGGCAGGGTGTAATATCTGCCTGTGCCAGATCAGCAGGTCTTTCATTTCTCCCGGAGAAATGGCTGGTGTGATCTGTGCATTGACAGGAATAAAGAAGTTTCCGTTAATGACGGTATAAGGATGACGTATTTTTTCGGGTGAGGGAAGCTGGTTGTTGAAAATGACCAGCAGACCGCCCGCTTCTTCTGTATTTTTATGTTCCGGTAGTAGAAATCCGGAGAGCCCTTTCAGCGGGATCTGCCATTCATTCATTTCACGGAACCATTCCTCCGGCGTATTGCCCCGAAGGAAAGCAGCGCCTGTGTTGTGCAGGGTCTGTGCATCATATTGCAGCTGCAGTACCATATTTCTGGATTGTGTATATAAATGGTCTGAAATATTTCTGATAGAAGGTCATTGTGTCTACCGCGGTAGCGTCTTCCGGTCTTAAATAAGCGTGTCCACAAACGTCTCCGTTGGAGGCCCAGCAGGTGATACCCATGTTCACCATTACCGGTAAAGCTATTTCAGGGATTGATTTGCTGGAGCTGCGCAGATAGAGCATGTGCCGTACTGCGTCAAACCATACCTCGCTGCCATCTGGCCAGTGATATCGTAACAAAGGTTGCCGCAGGTCTTTTATCTTCAGCTTTTGCATGGTACTAAGGATATTATGCTCCGGTAAAGGAACCTTAAGCGGCACGAACTCTACCTTGTCCCGGGTGAAGATCAGTTCATGTCTGTTGATCACAAGGTTTCCCTTTTCATTGATGGAGATATGTTTCAGCTTACTCAACATGTCATATCTTGCTGCATTGGCATAGGAACTGCCGATTGTCTTCTTTGTTTCCGCACGAATGCTATCGAGCTGTTTTGGCGTCATGGAAGGGGCGTCAGTCAGTATTCCGCTGTATACATCCAATTGATATATACCGGTGTTTGTTTCAAACAGGAATAATTTATCAGTGACGCTGAATTCGGTCCTGATTATTTTATCTACTGTTATATTATTCAGGTTATGCTGAATCAGGGGGATGGATAACTCATGTAATTTTTTATCGAGGTAACGTACAATGAATTCTTTGGAATGTCTGTCTCTGTACTGGATGAAGAAATTATTTTCATCATGCCCATAGTTATAGACCGACATATACGCTTCGGGGAACAGAGACACGATTTCCACCGCTCCCTTGTGTTCATTTTGCCAGTATACCAGCTGCCGCTGATCTGTGATACAGATACCGCAATTTTCCCGGGTGAAAATACCGTAAGAACCATAATTTCTTCTGGCGGGAAGCATCAGCGGATAAGGCTTTTGTTCCAGGAACAGTGGCAGGTCCAGGGTTGTAGGTGTACTTCTGATGCCATGCCGGAATGATTGCTTTTTACCACGTGGCACAGGTTGTTCCAGGTTGATACGGGCAGTGCTCAGTAGCTTCCGGTGGCCGGAGAGATACCGGTACAATTGAACAGTCGCATCCCTGTCCACGGTCACCAGGAATCCATTGTGTGAACGAAGGGAGGCGAATGCGTTTTGAAAGTACGTTTCATGGAACAGTTCTTCGCTGGTGATCAGGAAAAACTCCTGTTCACTGTTGAGCGTATGGAACTCATTAAACGCCAGTAATGCATTAGAACTGCGCAATGCGGGAGAAAGCAGGTGCATCGACTTCACAATATCGTGTCTGTTGGTCAGATCAATGGCAACGCATTGATCTCCCGCGAGGGCATAACTTGTGATGGTCGCCTGTTGTTTTTTATCCAGGATGCAGGCCAGGGCTGTGGAGAGTGCCAGCATATGTGGCGTTCCCCACATTTTTATGCTCTTGTCGATGAGTATAAAACGCTGTGTATGCAGCTGGTCGGGTATTTCTTCCCGGCGGAGGTACAAAGCTTCATTGTTGGCCAGTCTTGCCATCAGCACATCATCTTCATTGGCCAGTTCACTGATGAGCAGTTTGTCGATAGACCCTTTATTGGTAATATCTGACACGCCACCGATCGTCATATCGCCGGCACGATTCGTATGCATTGGCAGGTGAATGGCGGCCATCAGCCGTTGCGTCAGCAATGCGATATACGCAGTACGGTCGTCTTCTGTCAGCTCCTGCAGCAGGTCTTTTTCATCGGCCTGCGCGGGCAACGGCAGTTCTTCCGGCATCTCTATTGGCGCAGGCGGAGGTGGTGAAACGGGTGGTGTTTTGATAAGTCTTTCCAGTTCCTGTTCCAGTACATCTGTATAAGGGTACTTGCGCAGGATGCGGGACATGACATTCAGGTCTGCGTCTGCCTGTTTGTTTGACCAGTTATTGTCGTCTATCCGTGGTGCAGCATAATCTTCTGGTAGCAGTTCCCGGAATATAGCCAGCATTTCTTTTCCCCCGCCAATCGCATGTGCAAGAGGGATTTGTTCAAATAGACAATTGAGGAAAAGCGTACGTTTATCATGTTGCCAGTATTCCCGCGACAGCGGGTATAGCAGGTCGACAAATGAATGTAGTGTACTGGTATCCTTTGGTAAATCGTCAGGACTGGAACGGTATACCCAACTCTCGGGATTGATCATGGCGCGCCATAATTCCTGCTTCAGCATCTCAGGTGTTATACCATCTTTTGACTGCTTATCCATTTTACCGATCATTAAAATGATCAGCAAAACAGATAGGGGGGGCGTTGTTATATATTCATGGGACAGGTGACCGATCAATTCTTCTTTGAAACAGATCGTATGTCCTTTAGCAAATTCTATAACAGCGCCTTCTTCTGTCCAGTGCCAGAAATAATCTTTTGGGGCACTGAAGTAAGCGATTGTCTTATCGTGCAGATTTTCCATTTAAAGTACATTGGTGAGGCGGATGGCGCTTCGGGTGGCCTGTACAAAACAATTCATTGGAATGCGTTCCCACTGTCCATCCGGATGAAACAATATCATAGCGCCTTTATCTGCGGCAAACTGTTCTGCAATAAATGCGCCTGCTGCCAGTGGATCGAAATCATAACCAGCCGGTAGCAACAGATTGTTCCTCAGTACGAATGCCTTGCCCGGCAGGGAAGGCATTGGCGCGCCGATGACCAGCACTTCTTCCGATGCACATACTGCAAAACTGAGTTGCTGTAATCTGACCAGCGGGGCATTATCTGCGTATGCTTTCCAGTATGCCAGACCGGTGATGATCGCGGCGGGTTCTGTGGTTTGTGGTGCAGGGGCCAGTTTTACGGCGAATGTGCGGCGGGTCTTTCCCGGTAAGGCAGAAACCGGCAATTCTACGGTAAGAAAAGAGGTCAGGGCTTCCCAGGTCATTCTTTTCAGGGTGTCATGCGGGGTTTGTTTACCGGGCAGGAATAAGCGCCCGTCAAAATCCGCCAGGAAAGTATGCAGTACGGGCAACTTACGCAGCCGGATATCCGTGCTTTCCACCGGAATCCCTCTCACCCATATTTCATCTCCGGACAGTGCTACCAGCAGGTCAGGCCAGGTGCGTATACTTCCCAGTGTTTCCAGTTGCGCCAGGGGAAGCACGATGATCATTTCTTTCATGCTGATTGCATTATCTTCTTCCAGAGCGCATCAATAGGCACCAGTACATAGTTCCGTTGGGTGGCATTGCTGATCCACTCGCAACGGCTATTGATGCTGCGCAGTCTGTCTTTGATCTGCGCACGGATAGCCGCCGTCGTTTCCGGATGGTCCCATTGCTGCTGTAATTGTTCTACTTCACGGTATAGCGCTTCTGCATCCGGTGTGCCGCTGTTGTTGGCGCGGGGATGTTCCTGCGGATGGTGTTCGCCTTTTGCAATGACAGCATTCACGATACCTGTAATGATCTCTATCTGTTCTTCTGTGTCCCAGATATAGCGCAATATCCACAGGTCAGAAAGAATTGCTTTATCCCTTTTGCAAAGCAGGGCGCTGGCGGCTATGAGGCGTTGCAGTTTTACGGCGCGTCTGTCAGATATCTGTACGCCCGCATTCCTCAGTTGCTGCACCAGGGAGATATATTCCGGTCTTACATCGTTGAGATCGATGGTGGTATTCAGTTGCTGTAATGCGCGCAGTTCATCGGCAGCGATCCCGCCCTGTATCTGCGCTGTTTGTTGTTCGAGTCCCCATCCTGCCTGTAACACGCTATCCAGCATTACAGGATCAACGTTACTACAGCGTACTCTGATCAGGAACCTGTCAAAGAGTGCCTGCAGTGATTCGTCTTCCGGCAGGTGGTTGCTAGCGCCGATGAAGGTCAGTGCCGGCAGTATGCGCGTCTCTTTTCCTCTGCGGAATATTTTTTCATTCAGCGCCATCAGCAAACTGTTTAGAATGGCGCTGTTTGCGTTGAGTAATTCATCCAGGAATACCAGGGAGGCTTCGGGGAGCATACCTTCTGTATTGGTCACGAGATCGCCGTCACGCAGTTTGCGGATGTCGAATGGTCCGAACAGTTCGTTGGGTTCGGTAAAGCGGGTCAGCAGGTATTCGAATGTCTTCAGGTCCAGCTGACGTGCCAGTTCGCGTACCAGCGCACTTTTGGCGGTACCCGGAGGACCGAACAGGAAAAGGTTTTCTCTTCCCGCCAGACAAATCCCCATCAGGTCGATTATATCATCTTTGCCTACGAATGTTTGTTTCATGCGTTGAAGCACGTCATTCAGCTTGTCTATCAGTGGTGATTCAAAGGTTAATGGTCCCATATTGTTGTTATGAAGCGGTAAGATCAATTTTAAATTGTGGCCAGAACTGTGCGGTGTGCATACCCAGTGCTTCTATCACCAGTGGCAGGCACTCCGGATGCTTACATTTCTCATCGTCTTTTGCGAGGATGATCCGGTCGATGTAAGTGTGTTTCAGCGAGGGATGGTCCAGTACGGCCGGCAATCCTTCGGTGGGGACTTCCGGAATGGCGGCGGCAGACAGGGGCCATTGTGCGGCCAGTACGACGAGTGTTTTTACCAGCGGGTCTTCCGGGGAGATACCTTTTGCGAGCAGAAAGATATCCGGGAGGTAGCGCAGACAAAGATCTGCGGAATAGATCGCCGCAGGGGTTCGTGCGCCATCATAGGGGGCCAGGTAATGTTTTAATTCCGCCGCTTCCAGGTGGCGCAGGAGCAGGAACTGGATGGTCCTGTACAGATAAGCGGCTGCCCAGATGGCGGCTTTTTCGTCATACGGGGGCGCCTGTCCGGGCATGTCATTGATATCGTCGGTATAGTACTGTTGCAGGTGTATCCGTGCCAGACGAACCTCTTCTTCTTCAAAATCCTGCAGCACATGAGCAACCCTTACTTCTCCCTTATTGATGAGCGATGATATGAATTCACTTAGTGTCATGGTCTTAATGTGTTGGCGCAGGTGTACCCGCCCTGGTGTTAGCCATTGCTGAAAACCGGTAATAGTCCTGGGATGATGTAAGTGCGGCGGAGGCAGTCCTCGCGCTGCCGACTTGTCCCCGGGGTGGTCAACAAGAACAATAATTCTCTAACATACTATTAACTGGGTCTCAAGATAACGACTTATGGAATTATATACAAATATATTGATATATGGATGGCCGGTAGCCCGGGTAACGGGGCCTGTATTCCTGAAAAAAGACTTAAAAATGATGACTGGATTGTTATTTGTGATATCTATTTTTAATTTAGGGAATTAAATTAAAGAGATCATGTACAAGAAAACGTTAACAACGGCAGCTGCTGTTGTGCTTTCCGCCACGTTATTTGCGCAGTCGAAGCCAGAAGACACGGAAGTATGGGAACCGGTTCCAACAGTTGTTACACCCGGTAAAACAACCACAGATGCGCCATCAGATGCGATCGTATTATTCGACGGCAAAAGCATGGACCAGTGGGTGTCAGTGAAGAACCCGGATCAGCCGGTAACCTGGAAAGTAGCAGGTGGCATCTTCACCGTAGATAAAACGAGTGGTAATATCCAGACAAAAAGGTCTTTCACCAACTATCAGTTGCATGTTGAATGGCGTGTGCCTAAAAATATAACCGGTACCGGACAGGGCAGGGGTAACAGCGGTCTGTTCCTAGCGTCTACAGGTCCTGGTGACGATGGTTATGAATTGCAGATTCTCGACAACTTCAACAACAAGACATATGTGAACGGTCAGGCAGCCAGCATTTATAAGCAAACTGCGCCGCTGGTGAACCCTAACCGTAAACCAGGCGAGTGGCAGACTTATGACATCATCTGGACGGCTCCCCGTTTCAACAGCGATGGTTCTTTGCAGTCACCTGCCCGTGTAACCGTGTTCTTTAACGGTGTGCTCGTACAGAACAATACAGAACTGCTCGGACCTACCAAATACATCGGTAAAGCTTCTTATGACAAAGCGCATGGCGCCTGCCCGATCAAATTGCAGTCCCATGGCGATAAGAGTGAGCCGCTGAGCTTCAGAAACATCTGGATCAGAGAATTATAGTCTGTTACAGACAGCCGCAATCCGTATTGCAGCAGTAAATCGCTTTCGCCGGTCTGGCGGAAGCGATTTTTTATTTCACCCCTCTCTTTTACAGCTTCCCCCTTATTTTTTTATACATTTAGTCCAGGTGCTGTTCATTTGCATCTATGAATGAGCCAATGGGAAGAATGTTATACATCTACAGCTCTCTGTTTATTGCTATCGCGCTGAATATCGCCCGTCTGCTTGCGCTGAAGGAGGACAGCGTAATGGCGAGATACATGCATTTCAATACCGGGGAATGGTTGTTTCAGACAGGGGCCAGTTTCCTGTTTTGTCTGCTGGTGTTCCTGCTGGCGGAGCATCATTTTCAGGGGCCGTTCCGGAAGTGGAAATGGGGCCGGGAAGGCCGCACTGTTTTATTGCTGTTACTGTTGTTTTTTTGCTTTACGGCGCTCTGTATCGGTGTACAACGACGTTTCTTCGGACAGGGATTGCTGCCGGGGAACGGTATCGGTATCAAATTCATGCTGATACTTATACTGGCGGGTATTGAACTGAAGATCGTGAATATCCTTCGGATGGCGAGGTCCAGCGAACTGGAAAACGTACGTCTGCGTAATGCGCATCTCAAAACAGCACTGGAACTGCTGAAAGGGCAATTACAACCGCATTTCTTCTTTAATGCGCTGAGCAGTCTTTCGGGCGTGGTCAGGGAAGACCCGGCAAAGGCGCAATATTACATCAATCAGCTATCCAAAGTATTCCGTTATTCATTACAACGCGAAGATGATCACCTGGTGTCATTGAGGGAAGAACTGGAAGCAGTACGCGCTTATGCTGCCTTGTTGAAAATGCGGCATGAAGCAGGCTTTGAACTGATCATCGATATACCTGATGCTTTGCTGACGGATAAACTGCCACATATGTCGCTGCAACCCCTGATGGAAAATGCGCTGAAACACAATGTTGTGACAGTGGCGAGTCCTTTGCTGGTGAGTATTACGGCAGAAAAGAACGGGAGTGGCAGTTATCTGCTTGTCCGGAATAATCTGCAACCATTGTCATTTTATCCACCGGGTACGGGCATTGGATTATCGAACCTGCATGAGCGCTACCGGATATTGCTGGAGAAAGAGATCAGTATCAGCAAAACAGCCGCAGATTTTATTGTAAAACTACCATTGAAATAATATGTCCTTACGAGTCGCGATCATCGAAGACGAACCAGCTACCGCGCGCAACCTCCGTTATATGATACAGGATGTGGCGCCTGACAGCGAGATACTGGCCATACTGAGTAGTGTAGGAGAAGCTGTGGAGTGGTTGCAACAGCATATGCAACAATGTGACCTGTTACTGATGGATATCCGGCTGGGAGATGGACTTTCGTTTGATATCTTCACAAAGCTGGAAGTCACTTTGCCAGTGATCTTTATTACTGCGTATGATGATTATGCGTTGCAGGCGTTTAAGGCCAATGGGATCGATTATATCCTGAAACCAGTGGATGAGGATGATCTGAAGAACGCGATCGCAAAATTCAACCGTTTACGTCAGCCGCTCACGGATAGCACCGGATACGAAGCCTTGTTGAAGATGGCCGCCGGTATGAGGGAAAGACCGGTAGCCTATAAACAATCCTTTCTCGTACATAGCCGCGATAAATTACTGCCATTGGCTGCCAGTAGTATTGCATGGTTTTATACCGCCAATGAACTGGTGTACGCAGGGACAGCAGATAAGAAGGAGTTCATTATTGATTTTACGCTTGAACAGTTGCAACAACAGTTAGACCCGGCGATCTTCTTTCGTGCTAACAGGCAGTTTATTGTGCAACGTTCTGCTATACAGGAGGTGGATTTTTACTTTAATGGGCGGTTGTTGCTGAAGGTAAATCCGCCGGCAAGGGAGCAGATTTTGATCAGTAAGGCGAGGGGAGGGGAGTTTAAGAATTGGATGAATATCTGAGGGGAATTAGGAATTAAGAATTGGAGTGAATAGGCTGACTGGAAGGAAGTTGATAGCTGAGAGCAAGAGGCACGAATTAGCAATCAGGAATGGAAAATTAAGAATTGGCGTAAAATTGACTAATCAGAAGGGGGGCGGATGAAGGAAAGAAATAGCAATTGGGAGTGAGAAATTGGGAAGTCGTGTGAATAAGCTGACTGGAAGAGAGTTGGTTACTAAAAGAAAGAAGAAAGCATTAAGAATAATAAAATCAGGAATTCGTGTGAATGGGTTCACTGTATATGAGTTGGCAGATAAAGAAACAGGGAAATTGCGGACTGATGATTGATAACGGGATAGGTGCTTTGAGAATAGGGGAGGAAAGCTTCTAATTCTAAATGAATTATGAATTGGCTTTTCCGAAGGTCAAAAACGGGAATATTTTTTTATCGCGACTCCTTCTTTAGAGTTGATTATCAGGATAAAGTTTTATCGCCATTGTCATGGGAACAATAGAATTGTAAAATCTTCGTTTATATTATGATTTAAAATTATATTATTATAGATTTGTGAGGTAAACGAGACTGTACTAAGCTTAGTTGTGAATGTAGAAAGAAGCATTAATCACTATAACATCAACATTAAATTCCAAAATGTCGCAATCTATGAAAAGACAAAACCTCTCTTTCGCAAAGGGAAAATCTACACTGTTGTTCCTGTTGGTAGCTGCCGGTATTGCTGTTGGCGTAACTTCCTGTTCTAAAAAGGACGATGACAAAAACACCCCGGGCGTAACCAGCGAAAATGCGGCTGTAATGGTAACTCAGTCTGTGACTGCACAGGGTGGTCTGACCGATCAGATCTCTCAGGCAACACTGGCTGTATCTAATCTCGAAGCAAGAAAAGCATCAGGTGGTAAACTGAGCGATTTTTGTGGTCAGTCTGAAAAAGATTCTATTAAACTGGCAGGTGATGGTCAGAACTTCAGCTTTGACTATGCACTGTATTGGACATACGGTCTGACTTGCCTGCAGGATATTCCTTCTGAGTTCAAATTCGACTATTCTGGTCGTGTTGCACTGGCAATGGAAAAATTTGCCACATCCAGCAAATTCTCTTCTGTATATACACTGAGAGGTCTGGGCGCAAACAGTGCAAACTGGGAGATCAGCCAGAAATATGACGCTACAGGCGATCTGACTTCTAAAGCTGCTGAAATTCCTTCTTACTCCAGCGAAATTCACTATGAATCAACTAACATCAAAGTGAGTAAAACAACCAAGGAAATCGTTTCCGGTAGCGCTGCTGTGAAGATCACAGGTAAAGACAGCAAAGGTAATTCATTCAGCTACCAGGGTATTATCACCTTCAAAGGTGGAAGAAAAGGTACTTACGTTGTAAACGGCGGTGGTACTTTCGAACTGCAGTGGTAATTGTCTCAAAAGATATAAAAGAAAAAACCCGGTTGCTACAGCAACCGGGTTTTTTTATGTAAGTGTGTATGATCCGACGTACTAGTTATTACCCAATACATTCAATGCAAATGGTTGTTCCAGTACTGGTGTCGGGGTTAGTAAACCCTGTGCGACCACTGTATAGATCTTACCTGCTTCCAATACAATACCCGCGCGGCTGATGGCAGTTTCTCCGCTGCTTGCATTATTAAGTTTCAGTGTGTAGGTCCCTGCCGCCATTTCTTTGAATTCAGTTGCACTCTTATAACCTGTACCGGTGAACAACAGACTATCATTCACCAGGAAGTTCACGGCAGGAGCATCGCTACCTGCGTGTACAAAACGGATTTTTGCTTTACCAGCTGCAGGTGCGCCCAGGTCATCTTCCGCCAGGATACCAACGGTCGCATTACCATCAGTTTCACCGGTAGCAAACAATGAATAGCTGCCGCCTTTAAACTTAACTGGTGCAGACAATACCGTGTTGCCGGTAGCGGTAGATTTGAAGTCGAACGTAGCATCGCCATCCTTTACATTCAGATAGCCGGTAGATTCGCCATAACCGACAGCAGAAGCGGTAATCTTGCTGGAGCCGTTGTACACGTCTACAGCGCCTGCGTCAGGTAAAACGTTCACAATTTTGACAGTTGCGTCCGGGTCAACGGTGGAATCATCATCGTCTTTACTGCATGATGAGAAAGTAAATAATCCTGTGAGGGCTAACATGGTTAACAGACCCTTGCTGGCATGATTCAGCGATGTCATAATTTTGGAGCTTTAAAAAATGAACAATGATTTTACTCCTTTAAAGACATAAACTGTGCCATTGAAAATCCAGCTGTGCTGTTTTACTTGTATAGTCCGCTGTTTAGTGGCAATTTTACACATCTTGTCCTGTCGTGTATGCTTTTTCTTCCTCAGATCATGTAAGTCTGTTTAACCACATAAATTGCTTATTTTAGCTGAACAGTAACGTTTCCCCGTTTCTAATATTCCATATCGTATGAGCATCACAGCAAGTTTAACACAGAAGAACAATATACACGTCTGCGGTAAACAGGACGCAGTACAAACAATCATATTCGGCCATGGCTTTGGTTCTGACCAGACAGCGTTCGGTCCGCTGGTAAAGGCATTTGAACAAGACTATAAGATCGTGTTGTTCGATAACGTGGGTGGCGGTAAAGCTGATATGGAGGCTTTTAATCCTGTGCGTTACAGCAATATGCAGGGGTATGTGACTGATCTTTCGGATATCATCAAGTCTATGCAGCTCTCACATATTATATACGTAGGGCACTCTGTGAACGGTATGATAGGACTCCTGACTGCGATCAAATCCCCTGAATGTTTTGATAAACTGGTCCTGCTGGGTAGTAGCCCACGATATTTGAATGATCCTGCAAGTGGCTATACCGGCGGATTTGACATGGAAGCACTCAATGGTTTGTACAATGCAATGAGTACAAATTATTACGCATGGGCAAGCGGGTTCTCAGCGCTTGTGATGAGAAACGCCGACCGGCCTCACCTGGCGGAAGCATTCGCAGCTTCCTTATCAGAGATACGTCCGGATATTGCATTGTCAGTCGCAAAAGCTATTTTCGAAATGGACCATCGCGAAGACCTCAGGAAATGTAAAGTGCCTTCTCTGGTGATACAGACCGCTGACGACGTGGCCGTACCCCTGGTAGTAGGTGATTATCTGGCACAACATATACCTGCCAGTAAGAAAGTAAATGTAGCCGCAACAGGACATTTTCCCCATGTGGTAGCGCCACAGGAAGTGATCAGCGCTATCCGTAATTTTATATGACTACAATCAAACATCGCACATAGTGGCAAGCTGGGAACGAAAAGCATTGACTTTCATCAGTCAGACAAGTGAGTGGGACAGACGGAGAGACATCCGCACCTTTTTATCTTTCGGTATCTCGTTATTGCGTGAGCTGACCGGGGCGTATATGTCCCTGCAGCTGGATTTTGAAGATAGTTATACGGCCAGGGTGAAAGGCGCGACGCCTTCTTATCTCGACGAACTTATCTTCAATCCGGGACCTATGCATCAGCTACTGGAAAAAACAGGACATCGTCCTGTGTACTGGACACAGATACCCGAAAAAAACGCATTTGAAGACCTTTTTCAGGCACTTTCCTCTGCGGTGATCATACCAGTCCGTGCAGGCGAAATAAACGCCTTAATCCTCCTGGGATGGAGCGATATTCAGACATGTGACCCCGACTTCCGGGAGTTTATGGATATTATTCGTACAAGAATAGAGGAAGTCTGCCGTCAGGCGCAGATCGAACATACGTCAGACAAGGCTATCACCCGTTATACCTCTATTCTTAACACTTTGTCAGAAGCACTGGTCTTTATTGGCGGTGACGGGCATTCCGGTTGGGTCAACATTGCAGCTTCACAGTTGCTGCAACTGGAACATCCGGGAGAGTATGCGCCTGCGGTACTGTCTGGTGCAATGGCGACGCTGATCCAACAGGCGTTGAATAAAAGTGAGATCGCAGGACTGGCCATGCAGGCATTTGCATCACCGGTCAGTCGTGTGGAGAATATGATCTGGAACATGGCGGACAGGACGCTGGAAGCGAGTTGTCTGCCGGTGGATGGGAAGGGGAAGCTGTGGAAGATCGTTTCAATTAGGAATTAACAATTAGGAATTAGGAATTGAAATGCAGCTGAGATTGGTGTAGGATGATATTAAGACAATAATTATCGGCAATAAAAGAAAAGGGATGCTTCTGATATTGAAGCATCCCTTTTCTTTTTATCAGGTTATTGATATGTGCGCAGATTGTGAGATCAGGGACACATTAATCGTTCAATTCCTAATTCTTAATTTGTTCCGCTTCGTCCATCTTCCACGCATTATCGTAGAAGCCTGCTGTCTTCACTGCCTGTGTATTGCCTTTCAACAATTCCACATCAAAGATCATATAGTCAGGGAAACCGCTACCACCAGCAAAGTACTGGTTGGCATCAGCAGCGCGCATACCGGCTAATCCGGTACCTGCCACTACCGCAACGGAGGCTGTTTTGCTATCTGCTCTCGGCCACATGAAATAAGCTGCGAACCCTTCGCCACTGTATTCCTGTTTACCAACGGTCACTTTACCACGGGCTACCTGTACAGGCGCCTGTGACAGGAGTTGTTTCCAGGCTTTGTTGGTTGTTGCGTTACCATAGATGATGATACCACGGTCAGGATAATTAGCAGCATTGAAGTCTTTATCTGCTATGATATCAACCGCGCCATTGCCTCTGTAGTACCAGGTTTCTGCGTCGTAACGTGCTTTGTTGAGCGACCATTCATTTTCAGCTGGCTGACCTGCGGTGCTGTATACAAATACCATCCGGTGATTGAATGCTTCTTTGAAGGTACCGTTACGTACAGCGCCTTTATCGGTGGCCAGTGGCGCTTTACCGATCGCCCATTGTGCGTCATGCTGAAGGTACAGCAGACTGTCGCCGTTCTGACGGGTGTAGCTGATCGCCGGACCACCATCCAGGGTGATGCTGATCGCATTGCCCACTGGTACGTCTTTCAGGTCGATCGCCAGTGTACGGATATTGCCGGTAGTGCCGGTCACTGCGTTGCGTGCATGGTTCCTGCTGAGCTGTATACGGCTGTATTCCAGTGTATGTTGCTGTTGCAGGATGCGTACCCAGTGGTGTACGGCTGATATAGCAGGATTGGCAGTGGTGAAGTCGATCTCATTTACGCTGGTATCAGCAGGTATCGTGTGCCATTTGAAGTACTGGAATAAAGGACCCCAGTCTACGCAGGTATCGCCATACCAATGCTCACCGCCCGGATATTCATAGTAGTTGAAATCTTTGTGGAAGTCGGCCAATATCTTTTTCATCTGTCTTGCATAGTCAACAGAAACTACTTTGTCACTGTCGCCATGCAGGATGTAAACACCACCGGCTTTGTAGTTGGTCGCCAGTTTGAAGGTGTTGCTCGGGTTACTTGCTCTCAGCAGTATCTGTTCGGTGCTGTTGCGCGGAGAGTCTGGTATCAGTCCATCAGCAGAACCATATCCCATCAGGGTTGGATAACCGGAACATGGAGCGATAGCTGCCCATTTACCAGCGTAGGTAGCGCCCAGGTACCAGGTGCCGTGTCCTCCCATGGAGTGGCCGGTCAGGTATATTCTTTCAGGATCAGGATGGAAGGTATTCAGACCGATATTCAGTACTTCCAGTGCATCCAGGCGTCCCCAGTCTTCCCAGTTGAAACCACGCGGGCGACGGTTGGTCGGTGCTACGAGTACCCCCCAGTCTTTGTATTTATAAGCGCTGGCCTGGTTGATCGCCTGTACTTCTGCACCATGTACGGACAGGAAGAAGGCTGGCGCTTTCCCATTTGGATTGGCTTGTGGCGATACGGCATAATATTGCACGCTGCCATCGATATCGCTGATGAATGTATTGCTGTAGTGGTCTTTGTTGGTCACTGCTTTCAGTGCAAAGGTCTTTGTATCTGCCACCTGTTTGCCGCTGAGGGTCAGTGTACAATTATAGTTACCATCAGGCGCTGTTGCAGAAGCGTCAAATCTGAAACCCACCTTACGTGTGCTCAGCGCTGCTACTTCCGGGATGGCAGTGGTCACGGTTTTGCCATTTACTGTAGCATTAACGGACAATCCTTTCAGTGGTTGTGCAGATGTATTCACTACTACCACTGCACCTAAAAGATCGCTGTTATTATTACCCGCTACCACGAAAGGCATGGTAGAATCAGCGATGCTGATGTACACAGGTTTTTCCGGGAAGAGCAGTTTGGCTTTGATACCTGCACGACCCCAGCTACGGCCGGTGCGGATATAGAATTCGTTGTTTCCCTGACGCAGTTGTACAGGGATGTACATCCAGCCATAACGGTACATATCTCCGGCGTGTGGGGTACCATTGACATACACCATCTGGTGACCTGAAATATTCAGGATAGCTGTTTGTGCTTTTGGCGCATTGTAAGAAACATAGAGGTAGCCGTTGTTGATGCTACGACCGGCAAAGGAGCCGTCGGTACCGGCTGTAATTGTTTCCCATTGCTGGGCTGCGCCTTTTTCGTCCGGAAAGGAAGCAGCACCTTTCGCGGGTGTTTTCAGTTGCCCGTTGCAAAGTTCATAGGCCAGCTGATCTGTGAACAGGGCTGTTCTGCCGTATTGGTGGCAGGGACCGCTGATCAATCCATCTTTAAACTCGTACGTCTGTTGAGCAATAACGCCATATCCTGACAGGAGAATTGCCAGGAGCAGTAGTATCTTCCGCATATAAATTATTTGTATACAAAATAGAAAGCAGAATACAATTGCCGGCAATATAGTGACGGATGGAACGTATATAGGAAGAACGGTATAAGCATCCGGAGAGCTGCGTCAATATTGTATTTCAGCTGATAGTTTCCCCTTAATAGCTGATATGATCTTAGCTGTTCTCCGTATCCGGCGGAGCGGGTACGATCACGCTGAGGGCTTTGGGCAGGATGGAGGCGGTCACTTCATTGATCTTGCCCCTGTATTCCCCATCTATCTGGAAATGCGCTCTTTTACGGGTATGGATGGTCACCTGACTGGCTTTCAGTATCTCTGTCTTAGCAGGGTCAAATGGCCGGTGCCGGAACAGCATTTTCAGGAGTTCGGGGATGGATAGCTTTCTGAGGATAACTACTTCGAATAAACCGTCCGTCAGATCGCCATCGGGGTTGATACAGGCGCCGGTACCGTACATACGTGCATTGGCCAGTACGATCATATGTGCCTGACGGGTTAATTGCAGGTCTTTGTTTTCTATACGTACGGCGAGGCGTTTACTCTGCCATAGCGTTTTAAAAGAAGAGAGGGCATATCCGAGTTTTCCGCGGATGCCACGCTGTTCGAAATTCTTTACCAGCAGAGCGTTCAATCCGACGTCACTCAGGTGTATACACACATCTTTATTATTGATCCTGATCAGGTCTATACTTCTCTCTACTGCTGGTGTTTCATTGCAGATCAGGTGTAGTACCTGTTCCCAGTCGGCCGGCACGCACAGTTCCGTTGCCATTCCATTCGCAGAGCCGGTTGGCAGAATGCCCAGTGGAATGTCTTTTCCCAGCAGTTCTTCTGCAACCATTTTTACGGTACCGTCTCCGCCGACGGCTATCACCCTATCGGGCGTTATTTTTTTTATAATTGCTGTAAGTGACTGCTGTGGCCCGTCCAGCATGAAAATGTGGACTTCTTCCGCGCGTTCGCGGAAATAATTTTTGATGAATGTTTCAGGATCGGCCTTCTTTTTGCCGCCTGAAACAGGATTGATCACAAAAAGGAGCCTGAGCCGCATAGGTGTTGTTTGCGCCATGTGCTTACTCATAAATTATACTTTCTGTTCATTGCAAAATAAGCGCCTGAATGTCTGTATGGAATAAAATTCTACATTGGCTGGGTTTGGAAGCGCGGACGCACATCAAAGTTTATCATGGTGTGGGTGGCGCGGAACAAATGGAAATATTTGGACATGTACTGGACCGTGGCCCTTTGCCACGTACGCATTACAGCCGCTTTTTCCTTGTGAATACATTTGCATTGATCCGTTTGTTTATGGTAAAGCCCAGGAATGGCGCGACAGTGGAGCTCATATGGGAAGGAAAGGCCATACGCGCTGTGACAGAGAAGGACGGTTTTTTTCATTTGCAATGGAAACCGGACGTAATGCCTGAAGCAGGTGATCAGACAGTGGAGGTTACGATCACGGATGTGGAGCAAAGTCCGGTAACACGTGCGGTAGGTGTAGTGATAATTCCACATCGTAGTCAGTTTGGATGTATTTCAGATATTGACGATACATTTCTCGTATCGCATTCTGCGTCGCTGTTCAAAAGACTGCATGTATTATTTACACGTAATGCGCGTACACGTAAGCCGTTTGAAGGAGTCGTGAACCATTACCGCTTATTAAGCGATGCCGATAATAAAGGCAGATTGCCGCGTCCGTTCTTCTATGTGTCCAGTAGTGAATGGAACCTGTATAATTATATCCGTGAGTTCTGCCGGATGCATGGTCTGCCGGAAGGGGTCTTTCTGTTAAGCCAGCTGAAACCTTTACTGTTATTGCTAAAAAGCGGACAGCAGAAGCATGCTACGAAGTTCACAAGGATCAGCCGAATATTAAAGCATTATCCGCATATGCGCTTTATTTTGCTCGGAGATGATACACAGGAAGACCCCAACATTTATGAGGCGATCACGAAACACTTTCCTTCCCAGATTCTCGCTGTATATCTGCGCCATGTGCGTAACAGCCGTTATGCGGCCACACAGGAGGTGGCCGATGTGATCATGAGCAGAGGTATTCCCTGTTGTTATTTTAAACATAGCAGTGAGGCCATTGTTCATTCAAAAAAGATAGGACTGATTACGTGATTTAAAAGAATGTATTGAATTATGAAGTATGTTTTCGCTCTTTTGCTGATATTGACCGCTTTCACCACAGCTTCTGCACAATTCAGCGACTCCGTACACTATTACGGCAAATTCGCTTCCATGGGCTCTATTAACACTACGCAGGATGGCAGGGCGTACCTGCTCAATAACAGTTTCAAGGTGGGTGTCAGCAAAAAGAAAATCTCGCTGAATGGTAGTGGCGGATGGATTTATGGGCAGCAGGATGGTACGCTGACCAATAATGACTTTGCATCCGCGCTTGACTTTAGTTTGTTCCGGTCTGTCCGTCAGATTTATTACTGGGGACTGGCCACCTATGATAAAAGCTATTCTCTGAAGATCAATGACCGTTTCCAGGGAGGCGCCGGTATTGCCTATAATCTGCTGGATTCAAAAAAGGCGTATCTGTCGCTTAGCGACGGACTTTTGTTCGAAACCAGCAACCTCTTTCTGGAAGACACCATCCCTGATATTTATCACACGTTCCGTAATTCTTTTCGCTTGCTTTACAAGTTTGTGATCCATGATATCGTGGTCATTGACGGCGCTCATTTTTTGCAAAACTCGCTGTCACTGGGAAGGGATTTCAATATCAAATCCACCTCTAATCTGTCTATTCTCCTGAATAAATGGTTGAGCGTTACCGCCACGCTTACGTACAATAAGCTCAACCGGACGGGGAGAGAGAACCTGCTATTCAATTACGGTCTGACGGTAGAGAAGTATTTCTGACGCGATCAGGCATTGCTCCATTCTCCGATCGTTATTACATCGGCCTGACGCGGGAATATCCGGTTAATCAGAAACTCATGTACATCTGCTTCACGATCTGCGCAGCCGTCGGATAATACGGTGATGCGATAGTCTTTGTCTGCCGCTTCTCTCAGGGTAGAAAGGACAACGCCGCTGGTCACGATACCTGTCAATACGATATGTTCGATACGTAAGCCTCTCAGCAATACTTCCAGGTCACTCCCTGTGAAAGCGCTGAAGCGACGTTTTACCACTACCGGCTCGTGCTCCTGTGGTGCGAGATCGGGATGGATGGCGGTGAAATCGGTAAAGTTGATACCGGAGAACCGTGCTTTGTTCTCCATGAACACTTTATTGTTTGGGCTGATCTCAGGTGCGCCTTGTCTGAAACCCACGACTACGTAGATCACTGGTATTTCTTTGCTGCGGGCATTGGCGATCGCCTTGGCCACGTTGGCGGTTACGGCAGCGCCTTCCGGGAATGTGGACAACATAGCGTTCTGCATATCCATTACGAGTAAGGCGGTGTTGTTCGTGTTGTTGCTCATTTGATTCTTTTTATGTTTAGTCTTTGTTTTATACTTTATCGGTTACAATTTCCTCTGCTTTCAGGAGTTCCTTTTTATTCATCCGTTCCTGTTTGAGATAGCGGGAAAACACTACCATGGTGATGATGGAGATAGCTCCCTGCAGGAGCATGGTCCAGGGGGCTGATATCTGTTGCGAAGCAGCACCGGCCAATAAACTACCCAAAGGCAGCATACCAAAGTAGGCCATGGCTACATAGCTCATAACACGACCTCTCATATTGGCAGCTGCTTCAATCTGTATAATGGTGATGCTGACGGTGGCGGGCGTAAGTGAGGCCATACCGATGATCACAGCGAAAGGAAGTGCGGTGAAAAAGGAGGTACACCGTGAGAACCCCATTAAGCCGGCACCTAATACACCGATGCTGATCAAAAGAATGTTGGTCAGATCAGCGCTCTTTTTCAGAGAGGCGAGGAAGAAGCTGCCGGCTACAGCGCCCAGTCCGACGGCACTGGCGATATAACCAAAAATGCGGGCGTCGCCATTGAAGATCGTTTTTGCGAAAATGGGCGTGAGGGTGTCGTAGGGAAATACGAACATTGCCATACACATCATCAGCAGGATGATAGCGCCTATACGCGGTGTTTGCCGCAAATACCGGAAGCCTTCTGATAATTCGGTTGTCACCTTCTTTTGGGTAGCTGGTGGTATGAATGGCGGTAGTTTTAGTAATAAGAGGGATGCCAATACAGCCAGAAAGCTTACTGCGTTCAGGATAAAGCAGGTATGTGCGCCGAATGACTGTAATACAATGCCTGAGAGGGCAGGGCCGACGAGGCGGGCGATATTCACCATGGCAGAGTTCAGGGCCAGGGCGTTGGTGATATCTTCTTTATTGCTGACCAGGTCATGTACCATGGGTTGTCTGGCGGGTGTGTCAAATGCATTTACGATGCCCAGGATGACGCTCAGCGTCATGATTTGCCAGATCATGTAGTGACCGGTGAAGGTGAGTATGGCCAGTAAAACAGACTGGATCAGTGAAGCGGTCTGTGTAAGCAGTAATATTTTGCGGCGGTCGTAGCGGTCGGAGGCGATCCCTCCCAGGAGGGAAAACAGGAAAGAAGGGAATTGTTGTGCAAATACAGCCAGTCCGAGCATGTATGCGGAGTGGGTGATAGAATAGATCACCCAGCTGACGGCGGTGCGTTGCATCCAGGTGCCGATCTGTGAGGTGGATTGTCCGGCGAAGAACAATGCATAGTTCCTATTGCGGAATGCCCTGAAGGCGCTTGATTTTTCGGCTTGTGTCGTCATATATACAGTCTGTTCCTTTCTTTACTTTTCGACATAAATTGATAAAATGTCGAAAAAGAGGCAAAAAAATATTAGTCTTTAATAGTCAGCATGGTCATGCGCACCAGCATGTCAATGGCGGGTTCCATGCGGGCGTAACTGTTTTCCAGGTACATCTCACGTTTTAGTCCGCGGAGACTGCTCATAAACACATAAATGATCGTTTCCTGTGCCTTCGGGTCAAGTTTAGCGATTTCGCCATTCTGAGCACCCTGGTCCAGGATATGCTGTAGTAAGATCGCTTCTTCTTTTCTGATCATCTTTTGAATGACCTGTTTCTTTTGCACGTACTGGGATATCTCGTCGGCGTTCATGCCGGTCTCCAGGGCATCGAAGAAGGCTTTTTTCTTGCGGGATATTTTTGTTTTGGTGATGCCGAAAGCGCGTAATTGTTGTTCGACAGTCGTTGCCTGGCCTACCATACGGTTGATCTCTGTGAATATCTCGTTGATTTCGGCGGTGATCACGGCATCAAAGACCTCATCTTTGTTTTTGTAGTAGTAGTACAACGAACTTCTGCCCTTGCCGATCGCTTTGGCTACGTCGTCCATGCTTACCTTCTGATAACCATGTTTTTGGAATAGCTGTTGAGCGGCCTGCAGGATTTGCTGCTGCATGATGTCGTCTTTCTGTGCGCTGTTCGCTGGCATGAGATGAATGATGAGATGCGAAGGTAAGGGGTTTTCGACAAAAAGGAAAAAAATGTCGAAAAGGAGAGTCTGGGTTTACTTATAAAGTCATCGTAATACGCTAATTATCAATTTATTGCTATTTAATTGTAAAGAACTAACTTCAACCATTATCAGCATTTTTCACTTATAAGTGAAAAATTATTCCTAAATTGCTAATATTATGAATCCGTGAGGGCTAAACTTAGAAGGCTAGAGAAATATTCCGGGGAAAAGGCCTCACTTTACACAGTGATGGTTGAAGCAGTTGATGGTACAATAACCACCAAATTTGAGCAGTTTATAGAAAAGTGTCGAAATACTCATGAAGCAGCATTGATGGATATTGTACGTCGGCTAACATCATTGGGAAATATGACCGGGTGTACGGAAAACTTTTTTAAACTCAATGAAGGACTTAATTCGGATGATCTTGTATGTGCGCTATATGATGTACCTGAAGTAAACTTAAGGTTATATTGTATCCGCCTTTCTGATCAAATTACAATATTAGGAAGTGGAGGACCTAAAACAACAAGAACCTGGCAGGAAGATAAAGATCTCGAAAGAGAAGTTCATTCAATGATGGATACCTCTGCAATTATTCGCACCAAGATCAGAAATGGAAGTTTAAAGATATCTGAGGATGGATTACAACTAGAAGGCGATCTATGGATTTTAAGACCATCTGCTCAATAATAACAGGTATAAAAATTAACTATGAAGAATAAGCCAAAATATAATGATGACAATTGGGGGGATGATTATTCAAGCCCACTTATCGAGGAACTGTCTAATTCAATTCCTTCACACGAACAGGAACGGACGGATAACAAGATGAAGTTGGCGTCCAAGATATTTAAGGCAATGAAATCACATAACATTACACAAACCCAGTTTGCTGCATTAATGAATAAACCAGTTTCGCTCATCTCACGTTGGATGAGCGGCACGCATAATTTTACAGCTGATACACTTTTCGATATTCAACGCGTATTAGGTATTTCGTTGCTCGACGTAGAGATGACCAATTCATCTCCTCAAATAAATTTCAAGTTAAATATTTCCTCTACCATTACAGGTTGGACATCACATGAATTGAGTCAGTACATTAATGATATGGGAGGTTTGGCTATTTCAGAAAAGACTATCGAATACGTAACAGAGAATTAAAGTGTATTGTATGGAAGATATTACGCATTCTTACCGGATTGTTGCTACTAATATTACAGATTTTCAACTGGTAAATAAAGCCAGTCAATTTGAGCACGGACATGTATTGGATTATGGTATTGAACAAGATCAGAAGCTGGATTTTGAGCGTAAACTTATAGCGTATACGACCTCTGTCATTATATCAAACAGAGAGAAGGATGAACAGCTACTGGACTTCAAAACTATTTGTTTCTTTGAATTGAAATTTTTCGATCAACACATTGCTGTTTTACCTGAGAAAAATTTTAAGATTACTCCATCCATCAGAGACTCAATGAGCAGAATAGCAGTTGGAATTACACGCGGATTAATGTGTGCCCAACTAAAGGATACCTATATATCTAATGCGATACTCCCTTTGCTGCCTTTTGAATTTTAAAGAAAGAGAATATGGTTGTATCACATTAGAAGGCTTTTTTCTGCCTGGTCTTTGATTTAGAAATCAAGATTTCAACCTAAAGATAAATGGGGCTTATCAGCTCATTTCGGCCATAACTAACAAAATAAACATACTTATATCCAAATAGAAATGGGGACTTCTGTGATAGAAGCCCCCATTTCTATTATTGTTAGAACTATTTCCTCAATTAATAATTCTTCATCCCCTGCGGTCTTTCTCTCCTTGCGCCATTTCCATTACCATCTTTCGGTCTACCGCCCTGTGGTCTGCCACTGTTCGGTTTACCGCTATTCGGTTTTCCGGAACCTGCGCCTGGTCTTGCATCTCTTGACTGTACCACACCTTGTCTGTTTTTGGAGAAACCACCTTTCTTATCTCTTGGATGTTGTTGTTTTGGTTTCTGCTGCGGAGCGGGTTTTGGAGCAGGCAATGCCATGCTATCACCGTTATGGAACGGGTGTCCGGTTACTACCGGGATTTCGCGGGCGATCAGTTTCAGGATATCTTTCAGGAAGGCTTTTTCTTCCGGTTCGCAGAAAGAGATCGCGATACCATCAGCGCCTGCACGGCCGGTACGACCGATACGGTGTACGTATGTTTCAGGTACGTTTGGCAGTTCGTAGTTCACTACGTGTGTCAGTTCGTCGATGTCGATACCTCTTGCGGCGATATCGGTAGCTACGAGTACGCGGGTCTGCTGTGTTTTGAAGTTATTCAGTGCACGCTGACGGGCATTCTGTGATTTGTTACCGTGGATCGCTTCTGCGGTGATCTCTGCTTTGTGCAGGTCTTTCACTACTCTGTCGGCGCCATGTTTGGTACGGGTGAACACCAGCAATGTCCTGATGCCTTTATCCTTGAGGATATGCAGCAACAGGTTACGTTTATCATTTTTACTGACAAAGTACATGGACTGTGTGATCGTTTCAGCAGTAGAGGACACCGGGGTTACTTCCACTTTCGCCGGATTATTACGCAGGATCGCTTTAGCAAGCGTCTGTATTTCCGGTGGCATGGTCGCAGAGAAGAAGAGTGACTGACGCTGTTCAGGCAGTTTCACGATGATGCGTTGTACATCGTGTACGAAGCCCATATCCAGCATTCTGTCAGCTTCATCCAGTATAAAGTATTTAATATCTCTGAGTGTGATGTAGTTCTGACTGATCAGGTCCAGCAGACGGCCGGGTGTAGCGATCAGGATATCTACGCCTCTTTTCAGTGCTTCTGTCTGTGGATGTTGTGATACACCGCCGAAGATCACCAGGCTTTTCAGGTCGAGGAATTTACCGTAGGCGGTAAAGCTTTCCTGGATCTGGATGGCCAGTTCACGGGTGGGGGTGAGTATAAGCGCTTTGATATTTCGAAGGCCTTTGCGTTGCTGGGCCTGTTGGTCCTGATGCATTAATTGAAGCAGGGGAATGGCAAACGCAGCTGTTTTACCGGTACCGGTCTGGGCGCAACCCAGTAAATCCCTCTTATCAAGTACATGGGGGATGGCTTGCTGCTGAATGGGCGTGGGAGCGGTATAACCCTCGTTCTCCAGGGCCTTAAGCAGCGGCTCGATGAGCCCTAACTGTTCAAATGACAAAATATTAAATTTTTTATGATCAATAGTGGTAAGGCTGTCAGCTGGAACAAGTCCGTTTTGTGCATGATGCTGACACATTACCCGCCTTACTCGCAAGCCTGCACATTGTTTTGAAGCTAACTGCAAAAGCAGGTGAGGAAGAGAATAAAAGTGATGCAAAGGTATACTAAATAAATGATATGCGGTGGGATGTTTTACTTATAAGTAACTATCTTGCGTTATTATGAGCAACGGACCAACAGTATTGATAGAACAAGCGAACAGCCGCTATACGATGTATGCGGTGGTAGAACAGGACGAACGGACAGCTTATTTTTACCTGTATCCTGCTGAATTGCAGAGCAAAAAATACCGGATGCGCGCCTGCTGGCTGCGCAATATTCAGCCGGGACCTGCTAAACGCGACAGTACGGCCATGGCCAATGGAGATGCGCCTATGCTGGAAGCACATTTTAGCAATCATCCGGAAGGGAAGGAGCCTTTAAAAGCAGCACTAATATCCATCGTGTGGATGCCGGAAGAAGACGGCGCCGCTGTATTGTACGATGGTGAAACACTGGGCGTTATTCCCGGATGGAGCCTTTATTCGGATGAACCTGCGGCATATGCAGCAGATTGTATAGATGCGGATGGCAATGCCATCGTATTCCCATTAGGTGAACTGGGTAAGAACGAGCAGCATACGCGTGTAGCGGAAGCTGTAAGTTTCCGTGAATCTTGGGATGATACGGAAGCGCCGCAATGGCCGGTGATCCAGCAGCAGTTCATTTCCACTTACGAATCACATTTCGGAGAGATAAAACAATACTTTGCGATCGACAATAACCAATGGCCGCCAATGGCTTTGGGTAAGTTTGAAAAGGATAACATCGTTTACTTCCTGTCTATGGGTATCAGCATCCGTCCTATGCCATGGGTGTCTTACCTGTACAATGACAATGCGTCCGCTTACAGAAGAATGGAACTGGCGATGGCTGTCAGCAAAGATGATTTTACCGAAGAAGAGATCATGAAAATGGCGGAAGGCCTGTCCAGCATGGCGGATATTCCATGGAGACATATCAGCTGGCTCGGAGAAGGACATACCATTGCTTCCAGCAAACTGCCGGCTCCTTTTGAGAGTATTGTATTATCAGCGGCACTGTATAATGGCGAAAGCATTGCATTGCCGGAGATGTACGGCGATAAGGTGAACCTGTTCTGGCTGAGCCCTGTCACGCTCTCTGAAAGACAGTTCGCACATGAGAAAGCAAATGGCGGATATGAGTTGCTCGAGAAAATGATACAGGAAGATATTACGCATATCGTGACAAAGAGAGAAGCGATCGTTTAAACTTTATATATGACTACCAGCGGGCTTGTGTTCCTTCCGTTTAGCGGAAGGAACGTACTCTATATACACACTCGTATCAGATAAACAAGCTCAACGGAAAATGTACATCCAAAAATTGAAGAAACTGGCAGCATGTGCGCTGCTGATGGCGGGAAGCACCATGAGTGCCTATGCTCAGGGATTTAAAGATGGTAAGATCTGGCTCAATGAAGATGGCAGTAATTACTTTAAGTTTACCCTTGTCTCCCAGGTATGGCTCAGAAATACCGATCTGAACCCTGGTTCCACGATCAATGGTTTTGAAAAGAACAACTTTACGGATATTGGCGTCAGAAGGGCCAGGGTCCAGGCATTCGGACAGATAGCAGATCGTGTGTTCATCTACTCCCAGTTCGGTATGAACAACTTCAACTATTCATCCGACAGAAAAGCAGGTTTCTTTATCCATGATATCATGGGAGAATACGAAGTAGTCAGAAAACACCTCTCATTAGGTGCTGGTCTGTCTGCATGGAATGGTCTGACCCGTTTCTCGGCGCCTTCTGTAGGTACGATCATGGGGGTGGACGCGCCACTGTTTGAACAAAGCACAAATGATGTAACGGACCAGTTCCTGCGTAAGCTCAGTATATATGCGAAAGGTAAACTGGGCAAACTGGACTATCGGTTGGTGATGAGCAGTCCGATGTCCCCGCTGAAAGCAGCCGGTTATTCTCCTTTATTGACCAGCAATGCCTCTTTCTCTGCCAAGCCGGCTAAAATGCAGGTGCATGGCTATTTCCAGTGGCAGTTCCTCGACCAGGAAGCAAATACTACTGCCTATACTACCGGTACCTACCTGGGTACCAAAAGGGTCTTTAATATCGGCGCTGGTTTCCAGTATCAGCCTGACGCCATGTGGCGCGCCGGCAACAATGGCGATACCATTGAATCCAATCTGCAGCACTTTGCCGTAGACGCTTATTATGATGCACCGATCAATGCGACAACCGGTACTGCTATCAGTGCTTATGCTTCCTATATCAACTTTAACTGGGGAAAAGGATATCTCCGTAACCAGGCCACGATGAACCCTGCCACCGGTACTTCAAAACCAGAGATACTGAACGGTAGCGGGAATGGTTATCCTTCCTTCGGGACCGGTAACCTGCTTTACGGACAGATAGGCTATAAATTCAAAAATGACCTGATCGGTAAGAGCACCCTGATGCCATACGCTTCTCTGCAGTATGCACATTACGAAAGACTGAACGATAACATGGCTTTCTGGGATGGTGGTGTTAACTGGCTCCTGAAAGGACATACTTCCAAGCTGACTTTTGCTTACCAGAGCCGTCCGGTGTACCAGCTGAACGCTGTAAGCGGCGGCGCGGATAAAATTGACCGTAAAGGGAGTGTACTGGTACAGTTCCAGGTGTTCCTGAATTGATTGAATATTGCAATGATATTTTGTAGCCCGGTCTCAGTGCCGGGCTATTTTTTTGCCCCTGACCAGCTGTGTCCATACTATATACATGCTTCATACAGGGCGTATACACGACGCATACATGAAGTATCTCTTCCCGGACTTTATCGCTTTGCCTGATTTATGGTTTTTAAGAATATTTCTTATTTAATTGTTTATCATTTAATAATAATATAGAAATAATTAGTACTTATTTGTGGTAAGGAAATCTCTGTCATCGGATTGCGGGTTGTTTTGTGTATCTTAGCACTACGCTATTCTGAAGTGATTTGTTTGAATTTTGTAGGTTTTGTATTAGTCTGATAAGTCTTGTTCTCCGTTGATCTTTCGTTGCTCAACGAAGCATTAATGAAGGATAACTAAAGGATAACTAAAGGATAAATGTAGAAGGACAATCGTTTTTACCTGTCTGCATCAGTTATTTGTGTTTTTCTTATTAACTATCTAAAAATGAATTAGTTAAAATATTTTTCTACCCATCTGCCCTGATTCCCACATTCGTAACTCCTAATGCTTAATTGGCGTACCTTTGCGTCTTCAAAATAAAAAAAAGCCGCTTTGGTAAAGATCGACAATATTGTGCTGCCTGATTTCCCCCTTCTTCTGGCGCCTATGGAAGACGTGAGTGATCCGCCTTTCAGGGTGGTTTGCCGTGAGAACGGGGCCGACCTGCTGTATACCGAGTTCATTTCCAGTGAAGGACTGGTGAAGGATACGGAGAAATGTCGCCGTAAACTGGCGATTTTCGACGAAGAACGTCCTGCCGGTGTACAGATATTCGGAGGTGACGAGGGTAAATTGTCGATGGCGGCCCGCATTGTGGATATGACGCAGCCCGATCTGCTGGATATCAATTTTGGCTGCCCGATAAAGGGGATCGTCAGTAAAGGTGCTGGTTCAGGGGTACTGAAAGACATCGATCTGATGGTAAGGCTGACCGCAGCCTGTGTAAAGTCCACAAAACTGCCCGTTACGGTCAAAACCCGTCTTGGGTGGGATGAGGATACCAAAAACATCGAAGAGGTCGCAGAAAGGCTCCAGGACGTCGGTATCAAGGCACTGGCCATCCACGGTCGCACCCGTACCCAGATGTACAAGGGTGAAGCCAACTGGGAGCTGATCGCCAAAGTAAAGAACAACCCACGTATACATATTCCCATCTTCGGGAACGGAGATATTGATAGTCCGCAGAAAGCCCTGGAATATAAGGACCGTTACGGTGTAGACGGTATCATGATCGGCAGGGCCGCTATCGGCTATCCCTGGATTTTCCGTGAAGTAAAACACTATCTGCAGACAGGGGAGATGTTACCTGCGCCGACATTGGAAGACCGTATCGCCGTTTGCAAACGCCAGCTGGAAAAGTCCGTGCAATGGCGTGGAGAAGGTCATGGTATATTCGCCATGCGCAAACATTACTTCAATTATCTGAAAGGGTTACCCGATTTCAAGGCATTCAGAAGCAGACTGGTCACCCCGGAAGCATCTGCAGAGATCATGGATGTACTGGACGAGATCGCCCAGGTATATGCCGGTTTTGAATTTGACCGTAAGCCTATTCAGCTGGTCAATTATCATGAGAACTGCGCATTGTAAATATCAGTGAAACAAGGTTACCGTTCCTTTCAATGCTGTCACCTGACCGTTTTTCCGGTAGCGGTATACCCATACATATACATCCACTATTGCAAGCTTGTTATTGACATAACCATCCCATCCTTCGTTCACATGGGTGGTTTTATAGATCTTCTGGCCCTATTTATTATAGACTGCCAGATAGAACTGCTCTGTACCAAATCCATTGCCTACACGAAAAACGTCGTTGAGCCCATCGCCATTGGGCGTTAATGCGGTCGGCAGAATAATGGTGCAAATGGTTTCGTCAATGTAAATGTAGGCACTCCTTGCTTCGCAGCCGTTATTTACTTCTACGGAGTAAAATTATGAAAAGGAAGCTTTCTGTCGCGCCTTACTTTTTGTCATTAGAAAATATCCCCATATCTTTGCCCGCGTTTATAAACAATATTTCAGCTCAGCAAGCACCCTAAAGATCCTCAATACCTTACCCCGGCTAAGACAATAGTATCCGCAGGCTCCTTACAGGACTGGAACTCACAGGAGATATCCCTGTTTAAACTGAATTTTATTACTTAAAAAATAACTGACATGGCCTATATAATGGTTGATGTGGAAAGCGATGGCCCTATTCCCGGTGATTATTCAATGATCTCATTCGGCGCAGTGAAAGTAGAAGGTACATTGGATAAGACATTCTACGGCAGACTCAAACCCGTTTCTGATAAATTTATTCCTGAAGCACTGGCTGTTTCCGGCCACACCAGAGCTGAAACCCTGGCATTTGATGATCCTCAAAAGGTGATGAACGACTTCAAAAACTGGATCAGCAAAGTATGTAATGACCGCCCGATCTTTATCAGCGACAATAACGGTTTCGACTGGATGTTCGTGTGCTGGTACTTCCATCATTTCCTCGGTGAAAATCCTTTTGGTTTCAGCTCCCAGAATCTGGGTAGTGTGTACAAGGGAATGGAAAAAGATATGTTCACCAATTTCAAACACCTGCGTAAAACAAAGCATACCCACCATCCGGTGGATGATGCGAAAGGTAACGCAGAAGCCCTGCTGACAATGAAATACAAGCTTGGGCTGAACATGAAACTCTAGGCATCTTTTACATCAAATACGGTAGATCGCAGTATGTAAGGCACCCCGCTACGTACCTGCGGTCTTTTTTATTTAAATTTATTTAACAATAATTTCATACGCCCCATAGTAAGGGGGAAGTTTAAATTGAGTACCTCGCAGAAAATTATGGAGATGGGTAAACTACGATCCTGCCTGCTGCTTGGCAGTTTAATGGCATTTAGTCTGATTACGAAGGCACAGTCTGATGATGATTTGAAGGTAAAAGTGATCCGCGGTCCTTATTTACAGGCAGCATCAGATCACAGCATCACCGTACGCTGGCGTACCAACACCGCTACCCGTAGCCGTGTACAGTATGGCGCTACACCTGATAAGACGGATGTGACAGTAAATGATTCCTCGCTGACAACTGAGCACATCGTAAGGCTCGACGGCCTGCAGGCACGTACCCGTTATTTCTATAAAATAGCTGATTTTAAGACCGTATTACAGGGCGACAGCGCTAACTATTTCTATACTTTGCCTGTACCTGGTAAAGAAGGGATGTACCGTATCGGCGCTTTCGGTGATTGTGGTAACAATTCCGTAAATCAGCGTAATGTAAAAAAGGCAGTGCTCGATTATCTCGGTACTAACTATATGGACGCATGGATACTGTTGGGTGATAATGCCTATAACAGCGGTACAGATGCTGAATTCCAGACAAAATTCTTCAATGTTTATAAAGATGATCTGTTGAAGAATTATCCTTTATTCCCAACGCCGGGTAACCACGATTATAATGATAACGACTTCCCTGGTGCGGTAGAACAGGCACAGAAGACGCACCAGACCGCCTACTATCAGAATTTCACCATGCCGACCAAAGGTGAGTCCGGCGGCGTAGCTTCCAACACACAAGCTTTTTATTCTTTTGATCTTGGTAATATTCACTTCCTGTCGCTCGACTCTTATGGAAAAGAAGCAGACCAATACCGTTTGTATGATACGCTCGGTCCGCAGGTACAATGGGTAAAACGTGATCTGGAAGCCAATAAGAACAAACAATGGGTGATCGCTTACTGGCACCATCCTCCTTATACTATGGGGTCACACAATTCAGATAACGAAGATGAACTGGTGCATATCCGTGAGAACTTCATCCGTATCCTGGAGCGTTATGGCGTTGACCTGGTGCTTTGTGGTCATAGTCATGATTATGAGCGTACGCGCCTTATGAAAGGTCATTATGGTATGGAGGCGACTTATAGCGCCGCTAAGCACAACCTGAGCCAATCCTCCGGTCTGTATGATGGCAGTGATAATTCCTGTCCTTATGTAAAAGACAGCAGTGGTCAGGGTACAGTCTATGTACTGAGCGGTTCTGCCGGTAAACTGGGAGGTACACAACCTGGTTACCCGCATGATGCGATGCAGTACGCGAACGCTACTGAGGGCGGTGCGAGTATGCTGGAAATCCAGGGCAATCGGCTGGACCTGAAATGGATCTGTGCAGATGGTGTGATCCGTGATCATTTCACCGTGATGAAAGAAGTGAACAAGCATACCGTGCTGCATGTAAAGGCAAAGAACAAAGTAACGCTGACGGCTTCTTTCACGGGTAATTATCAGTGGAGTGAAAAAGGACAGACCGCAAAGAGCATTGTGGTGACGCCACGTGCCGGTACAACTGAATATACTGTACAGGACAAGGAAGGCTGTCTGAAAGACACATTTACCATTATCACAACTAAATAATCTATATGCGATCGAAGCTGGTGTTCCCCTGTATATGTGTCTTACTGCTGCTGGCAGTGATGTTCACTTCGCAAGGGGAGCGCCACGCTTCTGTTACGGATGGAGCGACCGCTTATTTCAAACGGCAGCAGCCATTGTTTGCCGCCAGTGCAGTTACATTGAAGCACAGCATTGATGCGATAAAAGAAGGAGATAGTACTACGGTATCTGCCGCGCGTGCATCATTACAGCTATGCAGGACACGTTATAAGGCGATCGCCTTTTTCCTTGAATACTTCTTTACCAGCGAGGCCTATGTCTTTAATGCGCCCGCCAAATACGAAATAGAAGAGCCTTATATAGAATACGAAGAGCCGGTTGGATTGCAACAGATAGAAGCGTTGCTGTACGACCCTGCGGTTTATCAACGTAAAAGCGAACTCGAAGCACAGGCGACGGTGCTTGTACAGACAGCGCAGGACCTGCCTTCATTGTTATACCAGTTCACAGCTTCAGAGCAGCAGGTACTGGAGAGCGTGCAACAGGAGCTGGTGCGGATCATGGCGCTTTATATCACGGGTTATGATGCGCCCTTGCTGAAGAGCGGGATTGCAGAGGCCCGGTCAGCCATGCAGGCGATCGATACGGTGATGATGCCTTATGCCGGTTTTGAAAAGAAAGACAGTATTACTTATTATCTGCAGGAGGGTATCCGGATGCTGGCTGTGCATCCTGATTTTGACAGCTTCGACAGATTATCCTTCCTGGTCAGTTATGCATTGCCATTACAGCGGCTGATATTGAACAGTCAGCATGATTTGTTCAGTCCTGCTGCTATCAGCAAAGATAAATTCCCTCATTCCGGTATACCCGGCGATACGGCATTGGGCCGGCGCTTATTCTTTGAAAAAGCCCTGTCGGGGAATAATACGCGTAGTTGCGCTACGTGTCACCAGCCGGACCGTTATTTCAGTGACGGACTTTCCCGCAACAGTGCTATCAACAGTAAAGCATTATTACCTAGACATACGCCCGGGCTGTTATATGCCTGTTATCAGTATTCTCAGTTCTGGGATGGCCGGGCGGTAAGTCTGGATGAGCAGGTATTGAAGGTGCTGCATAGCCCGCAGGAAATGGATGCCCGTGATGATACCCTTTTACAGCGACTACAGCGAATACCTGCCTACAAGACGATCACCCTGCCGGGTGTTCAGGCATCCCTGGCGGCTTATCTGCGTACGCTGGCGCTTTTTAATGCGCCATTTGACAGGTATATGGCCGGAGACAAGCGGGCCATGACAACAGTGCAGCAAACCGGCGCTAATATATTCATGGGCAAGGGGCAGTGTGCTACCTGTCATTTTGCGCCTTTGTTCAACGGACTGATACCACCGTTGTATAACAGGACCGAATTTGAGGTATTGGGTACCCCGGCGAATGATGATCTGCTACACCCTCTGGCAGACAATGACAGCGGACGGCTGGCCTTTTTCCCTATTGATCTCTATAAAGGAGCATTTAAAACACCAACGGTACGTAATACGGCCCCGACAGCACCCTATATGCACAATGGGGCTTTCCGCACCATGGAGCAGGTGATCGATTTCTATGACAAGGGCGGTGGGAATGGCATTGGCCTCTCCGTGCCGAATCAGACCTTATCCGCAGTACCCCTGCATCTTACCCCTGAAGAAAAGAAAGCCCTGATCGCTTTTATGGATGCGCTGACTGACGGCAAATAAGGTCAACTCCGCTATAACACTTTGAAAGATTAACATTTAAACCTAAATTGCTTCCCATTATTATTTTAAATAATAGTAGAAGAATAGCTATAGTTTTAAACAAGCCGGCAGGCGTGGACCATTATCCTGATTCCGAGAAGGTTACGTTTGTCTGTCAAACAGTATTGTAAACAACACAAGATCTATGAACAGTTTTTCCTGGAAGAAGATCATCCCTCACGTGATTGCGATTTCCGTCTTTTTGATCGTTGCATTGGTTTATTGCAGCCCAGCCCTGGAAGGGAAGGTGTTACAGCAGACCGATATCGTGCATTGGAAAGGTATGGCGCAGGACGCGTTTAACTACAAAGCGGTCCATGGCCATTTCCCATTATGGAATACGCACCTGTTCAGTGGTATGCCTAACTACCAGGTAACCATGGATACGAAAACGTTCCTGCCTGACTTCGGCAGCCTGCTGCAGTTGTATCTGCCAAAACCTGCCAGTTATTTCTTTCTGGCCTGTCTGTGCTTTTACATCCTGGGAATGGCCTATAACGTGCATGTACTGGCGGCGGTATTGGGTAGTTTAGGTTTTGCCTATGCGACCTATGACCCGATCATCATCTCGGTAGGTCACGAAACTAAAATGCTGGCGATCGCCTATATGCCGGGATTACTGGCAGGGCTGGTACTGATATTCAGGAAAAAATATGTGTTGGGACTGGCGGTAGCCGCGCTCTTTGCCACATTGGAAATCGGATCGGGTCACCCGCAGGTTACCTTCTATCTGCTGCTGACGCTGGGTATCATGACGGTAGGTTATATCGTTACCTGGACCATGGAGCGTGACTTTAAACATATGATCATCGCGCTGTCACTGGCATTACTGGCCGGTCTGATAGGCGTGGGCAATACTTCTCAGAGTTTGCTGACCACCTACGAATATTCCAAATACACGATGCGTGGCGGTAAAACAGTTGATCTTTCTGAAGATGGTAAACTGACGCAGACAAAAACACAGGGTCTGGATGAAAGCTATGCTTTCCAATATAGTCTGGGTGTAGGAGAGACCTTTGTACTGGCGATGCCGGGTGCATTTGGTGGTGGTTCTTCTGAACACCTGGATGCAGATTCCAAAGTAGTTGCAGAGCTGACAAAACAAGGGGTACCGGAAGGACAGGCGAGCCAGCTGGCTACGAGTTTGCCGAGATACTGGGGTGGCGTATCGCCATTCACTGCAGGTCCTCCGTACAGTGGTGCACTGATCTGTTTGCTGGCAGTGATCGGTTTTGTGGCACTGGGACTTGGTGAAGGCGCCAATTCTATCAGCAATATCACCCGCTGGTGGATACTGGCAGCGATCGCATTTACGCTCTTCATTGCATGGGGTAGCTATTTCTCTTCTTTCAATCAGATACTGTTCAATCACCTGCCACTCTTCAATAAATTCAGGGCGCCGTCCATGGCGCTGATCATCCCGCAGTTGTTGCTGCCATTGCTGGCGGTACTGGCGGTTGACAGACTCCTGTATGCGGATAATGCAAAGGCGTTGTTACAGCAGCACTTTAATAAGGTGCTGTACGCCAGTGGTGGTGTTATCGTACTGGCAGGCCTCGTATACCTGTTCAACGATTATAAAGGCAGTTACGATACACAGATCCTTGAAGGACTGACACAACAGGCAGGTGCTGATCTGGCCCGTCGTGTACTGGATGGTATGATCGCTGACAGAAAAGCGATGTTTGGCGCTGGTATTTTCCACCTGCTCTGGATATGGGTAGTGATCATCGGTGCTTTCTATCTCTATCTGAAAGATAAGATCAAACCGGTGGCGATCCTCGGTGTGTTCATTGTACTGAATACTGCAGATTTGCTATTTGTAGCGAAGAAATACCTGAATAAAGACAATTACCAGGACCAGTCCAGCTATCAGGCGGGCAACTTTGCACCGACAGCTGCTGATCAGGAGATATTACAGGATAAAGACCCTCACTATAGAGTGCTGAACCTGTCAACAGGCGATCCGTTCAACGATGCGATCACTTCTTACTACCACCGTTCTGTAGGCGGTTATCACGCTGCGAAACTCCGTATGTACCAGGATATCATCGAAAACCAGTTTGCTAAACAAGGCGCTGGTCTGAACATGGGTCTGCTCAACATGCTGGATACCCGTTATGTGATCACACGTTCTCAGGACCAACAGCAGCCAATGCCGGTGGTACAGCGTAATCCGGATGCACTGGGCGCTGCGTGGTTTGTAAAACATATCAGCTATGTAAACGGTCCGATTGAAGCGATCAAAGCGCTGGACCAACTGAACGCAAAGGATACTGCTATCATGGACAATGGTTACAAGGTCGCGGGCGCAGAGCAGCCGGCATTTGACTCAGCAGCCAGCATCAAACTGGTGAGCTATGAGAACGATGCGATCAAATATGCGACCAGCGCGAAGAGTAACCAGTTTGCCGTATTGAGTGAAGTGTACTATCCGGAAGGCTGGAACGCTTATATCGATGGTAAAGAGACCGCTTATACAAATGTGAACTATATCCTGCGTGGTATTGCGGTACCTGCGGGCGATCACAATATCGAGTTCAAATTTGAACCGGCTTCTTACTATACCGGTCAGAAACTGGTGTATGTGGCTAACCTGTTGTTGTGGTTAACGATCGCGGGCAGCATCTTTATGCTTTGGAGACAAAGCAGACAAGCGAAAGCATAATGTTGTAACAGATTATAATAACGAAAAGGCCGTCTTATTAAAAGACGGCCTTTTCGTTATTATAGCATATCCTGTTTGTTGATCTGTTGCTTGTTATTTTACGCCTAATTCAGTTTGCTATATTTACCGCTGAGCGCTTTTTTACAGATATCGTTCAATGTCTTATTCTCCACTTTATTTCCCTGCGGATCGACATCAAAAGCGGTGAAGATACAATGATGCAGAAAGCCGGCTGTCAGTTGTTTGTCCCATCCTGCACAGGCATTTGCGAGATAGTTACGCGGATCGGCAAGATCATGTTCCTGACCAGCTCTGTCGGGATGTTTATTGGCGTCCCAGCAGGCCCTGATGATGGTTTTACAGTCCTCTCTGCCGGGCGTCATGCGATCTGCGCTCAGCGCCATTAATAATCCTGTCAGTACAGACAGGCGGGCAGTGGGGAGCAGTGCGAGTATGGGTTGACCGTCGTTCAGGGAGCCGCGTTTTAACTGTACGTACGTTCTTGCTGCGAATATGGTGAGCGTGTCATAAGGCGCGTTCTGCGTGACCAGCATTTCGACTTCTGATAAGGCGGGTTTGTATCCGAGACGACCGATGGCTTTGATCATTTCCACCTGCGTTTCCCAGGTGCGTTTATCATTTCTTTCTTTGATGTAAGCGGTGAATAGCGGGGCTGAAAGCATGGTGAGCTGTTCCTGGCCAATGTGTCTGGCCGCACTTCTTCTGTCGGCTGACTTTCGGGACAGCAGCCGCTCTCGTAGTTCTTCGGGTATCATAGTAGGGTTACGGTTTAAACAATGATACCATGCTTCCCGGTTAAATCCAAAAGTATGAGTAGGGGGAATGAGTATATTTGCGCACAGGCATCTGAAAACCACGTAAAATGACACCATTTAATTTTTCCGGCAATGTCGTTCTGGAAGACGAAAGAGTGATACTCCGCCCGCTCGTATTAGCTGATGATGAATACCTTATTCCCTTTGCCATCGGGGAACCGGAGATCTGGCAATTTTCTACTGTGCCACCTGTGGGGCCCGGGGGCATGCGTGAATATATCCGTACTGCTGCGGAGGCACGCAATGAAGGAAAAGAATATCCCTTTATCGTGTTTGACAAACAGTTACAACGATATGCGGGCAGTACCCGGTTTTATGATATACAGCTGCGCAACAGCACTTTACAGCTGGGATATACCTGGTATGGTAAAGACTTTCAGGGTACGGGTTTAAATAAACACTGTAAGTTCTTATTGCTGCAATATGCATTCGAGAGAATGGGGATGGAGCGAGTGGAGTTCAGGGCGGCGCATACCAATGAAAGAAGCATCGCTGCTATGAAAAGCATTGGCTGTACGGTGGAAGGTATTTTACGGAGCGTTGCGCCGAATGTGGATGGCACCAGAAGAAGCAGCATTATACTGAGTATATTGAAAGACGAATGGTTAGGGTCCCTGAAGGAAAACTTACGTAAACGCCTGTATTAAGGGTAGTTAAGTTATTATGAAAAATTATCAATTAATCTTAGCTTTGCAGTAGTGTGAAACCAAGCGAGGAGACCGGTATCTTCCAATATTATATTCTGACTGCAAAAGCAATTGATAAACAATATCCCTGAATACCTCCGAATAAAAAGCATCCGGCGTTACGCCTGTGGGCTGATCCTTTTTTTGATGACGATACTGCGACCAGTATGGTTGTCGGCACAGGACATTGGCATCCGTAATCCTTCTCTTGAGGGCGTTCCGGCGCAATACCGCGCACCCGGACAGTGGCTGGTGGTGACCTCTACGCCTGACATACAACCCGGGATCACAGGTGTTTACGGGCCACCATCTGATGGATCGACCTATGTTGGTTTCAGAGGCGGACGTAACTGGCTGGAAGCCATAGCGCAGAAGCTCAATAGGAATATGCGCGCGGGTACTACCTATCGTATTTCTATGGACCTCAGTTTTGCCCGGGGTTATGACTCTGCCACCTGTTATGGTGCGCTGGCGATCTATGGTGGTGTGATACTGACAGATACGCTGGAATTGCTGTGGCAATCGGGGGCTTTTGTCAATACGCAATGGAAGCGTTTTACAGCAGAATTTACGCCTCATGGCGATTATCCTTATCTGGTGTTGGGCGGCGACGTGCGTATTGCCTGTAACAATGCTTATGGTATCGCGCTTGCGCTTGATAATCTGGATGATACGCTGCGTGAAGTACCTGTTGTGACCCATGAAATTGAACCGAGTTGTCAGGGAATGAGCAATGGCCGGATCATGGCGACGGCAAGCGGGCGTTATGCGCCTTTTACCTATGACTGGGAGCCGACGGGAACAACGGGTAATATACTGGACGGGGTGCCGGGAGGGACTTACTTCCTGAATACACATGCGACTAACGGTGTTATCGTAAGAGATACGATCGTGTTACCGGAAGCGATGTTTGATGGTCATGCGACAGTTGTGCCCAGTGGTTGTGCGGGAGAAGCTCAGAATAAGATCATCCTCAATACGACAGGCGGTATCGCGCCGTATGAATATTCGATCAGTGGAACACCTGGCGTAAGGCTCTCTCCGGAATTTGACAAACTCTATGCGGGCGATTATAACATCGTGATTAAAGATGCGAAGGGTTGTATGGATACACTGGAGAACATTTATGTTCCTGAGCCGCCGCCTTTTAATCTGGATGCGCGTCGTGTACAGGGTATGAGCTGTGCGGGGGCGAATGATGCCGAGATCATTTTTACCGTTAGCGGAGGCATACCACCTTATACTTATGCCATCCCGGGGCTGGTTACGCAGGCGGACAGTGTTATACGCAATCTTAGCGGGGCTACTTATGCTTATAATATTGCAGATGCGCAGGACTGTAACCTTGCCGGGAATATAGAAGTGCCGTTAGCGACACATTCCTGTGCTGTTTATGCGCCTAATGCGTTCAGTCCTGATGGTGATGGTCTCAATGATGTGTTTCGGGTAAAGATATTTGATAAGATCAGTGATTTCAGGATGTTTATATACGACCGCTGGGGCCAGTTGATCTATACAGATAGTGATATGAAAGGCGGGTGGAAAGGTGATTTTAAGGGGCAGCTGATGCCGGCAGGTACTTATCTATGGATGATCATGTATACGGATGGTAAACAGCAGGCCCGGAAGCAAACGGGTAGTATAACGATCGTAAGATAAAAGATCATAAAAGAGAAAGCCGGTGAAACAACGCGTTCACCGGCTTTCTCTTTTTTATGCTTAATGTTTAGTGTGTACTTGTTTCAAGTCCTCTGTGCTGCAGCAGGTATTTTACATCCGGTTCTCTTTTACGGAAAGCGACATATAAGTCCATCGGCTCTTCTGTTCCTCCTTTTTCCAGGATGTTTTTTCTGAATGCGTTCGCAGTAGCCGGATCGAAGATGTCGCCGGTTTCCTTGAAAGCGGCGAAGGCGTCGCTATCCAGTACTTCAGACCATATATAGCTATAATACCCGGCAGAATAACCTCCTGCAAATATGTGCTGGAAGTAGGTGCTGCGGTATCTTGGTGCGATCTGCGGGATCAGTCCGATGGTATCCATCTGTTCTTTTTCAAAGGCCAGTGGTACGATATTATTACCAGCGGGGAGTGTATGATAGGCCATATCCAGCAGGGAGGCAGCGAGGTATTCTACGGTTGCAAATCCCTGGTTGAATTTAGAGGCCGCTTTCATCTTTTCTACGAGTGGCGCAGGGATGAGTTCTCCGGTTTCGTAATGGGTGGCATATTGTGCCAGTACTTCCGGTTCGAATGCCCAGTGTTCCATTACCTGTGAGGGCAGTTCTACGAAGTCGCGCGGTACAGAAGTACCTGACAGTGATTCGTACTTCACGTCTGACAGCAGACCATGCAGTGCGTGTCCGGCTTCATGGAAGAAGGTCTCTGCTTCATCCGGCGTCAGTAATGCGGGTTGTGTAGCGGTTGGCCGGGAGAAGTTGCACACGATGGAGATGACAGGAGCAACACGTCCGTTGGCATTGGTGGATTGTTTGCGGTAGGAGGTCATCCATGCGCCGCCACGTTTGGAGCTGCGGGGATGGAAGTCCAGATAGAGCAATCCGACGAGTGTGTCATCCTCGCTTTTTACTTCGTAAGCGGATACTTCTTCATGGTAAACGGGTACGTCTTTCAGCAGCTGGAAGTGCAGGCCGTACAGTTTTTTTGCGGTGAAGAAGAGACCATCCCGTACGTTCTCCAGTTTGAAGTAAGGGCGTAATGCTTCCGCATCGTAGGCGTATTTCTCTTTTCTTACTTTATCCGCATAATAGGCCCAGTCCCAGGCCTCGAGTTGTTCACCTTTCCCTTCGCGGTCCATGAGCGCCTGCATTTCAGCGGCTTCCTGTCTGGCGACAGGGAGGGCGGCGTGCCATAATTGCTGCAGCAGTTCATTGGCTTTGGCAGGCGTTTTCGCCATGTTTTCTTCCAGGATGAAGTCCGCGTGAGACGTATACCCAAGCAATGCGGCTCTCTCTGCTCTCAGGGCTGCAAGTTGTGTAACGATCTCTTTATTATCTCTTTCGTCGTTGTGGTTACAACGGTTGATATATGCTTCGTAAATCTCCTGACGCAGGTTACGCTGATCTGCATATTGCAGGAAAGGCATTACGCTGGCGTTGTGGAGGGTGAAGCGCCAGCCGTTGTCTTTACCGGCGGCTTTTGCTGACAGGGCTGCAGCTTCGATGAGCGAGTCAGGGAGACCGGCGAGGTCTTTTTCTGCGGTGACCATCATTTCGTAGTGATTCGTCTCTGCCAGCAGGTGCTGTCCGAAGCGTACGGTGAGTAATGACAGTTGTTTATTGATCTCGCGGAGCCTTGTTTGTTTATCTGCCTCCAGGTTTGCGCCGTTGCGTACAAAGTCTTTGTAGGCTTTCTCCAGCAATTTGGCCTCTTCATTGGTGATCGTCAAAGCATCTCTTTTTTCATACAGGGCTTTTATCCTGTTGAACAATGCAGCGTCCAGGTAGATATCATCGCTGTGTCTGGCCAGCATGGGGGCCAGTTGACGGGAGATATTTTCCAGTTCGGGAGAGGTATTGGCGGAGGTGAGGTTATGGAATACAGCGCTTACGTTGCGTAATAACTTAGCGCTCTTCTCAAAAGCCACAAGGGTATCGTCGAAAGTGGGAGGCGTTTGCAGACTGGTGATCTGTGCGATATTCTTCCGGTGGTCCTCCATGCCAGCTTCAAAGGCCGGCAGGTAACGGGCCGGTGTGATGCGGTCAAAGGGAGGGAGGCCGTAAGGCGTGTCGTAAGGTTCCAGCAGTGGGTTCGGGGTCCTGAACAGGTCATACCTTTTTTCCGTCAGCGGTGTGTCGAAGGCTTTGCTGTCCTTTTCTTCGGTGAGCTGGAAGCCATGACGGAGGTACAGCGAAACAGCGGTATCCTGCTGGTTGGTGGTCCAGAGATAGGCATGTTCGAATTGCTGTTCATCCATGAATGCCATGAAGCCGTCCATTAGCCTTTTTCCGAGGCCAGTGCCGCGGAATTCGGGCTCGATGATGAAATACCTTAGCTGGAGTGTTTTCTCGCGGCTAAGGGCCATCAGAAAGCCAACAATGCGGTCTTTATATTCACAGACCCATACCCGGTCTTTCTGGGGATCGTACTGACGGGAGAATTCCAGCAATCCTTCCAGCACATAGCGCTCGAAGTTGAAGCCGTAACCCAGTTCTGTGTTATAGATCCTGCCGTGCATGTAAGCTACATAACCGAGATCTCCGGTTTTGAGCTCCGTTCTTATCGTGAGGTCATTTGTATTAATAAGCTGCGCCATATCTTCTATTTACGATCAGACAAAAGTAAGGGGGAATTAATTCCTAATTCTTATTAAATTTAGTCCTATGCACTCTACATTCGTTCTGTACATTGGCCTCCTTCTTGTCATCCTTGTACTGGTAATGCTGGCTCAGCGTTTAAAAATCTCTTATCCGATCGTGCTGGTGCTTGGTGGGCTGGCCCTTAGCCTTATTCCCGGATTACCGGACATCTCTATTGATCCTGAACTTATTTTCCTCCTGTTCCTGCCGCCGTTATTGTATGATGCGGCCTGGAATACTTCCTGGAAGGAGTTCTGGAAATGGCGGCGGGTGATCAGTTCTTTCGCATTCGGGATCATTCTGCTGACGTCCTGTGTGATAGCGGTCGTATCCAGTAGTCTGATTCCCGGTTTTACATTAGCGCTTGGTTTCCTGCTGGGAGGGATCATTTCTCCCCCGGACGCTGTTTCGGCTACTACGGTCATGCGCGGACTGGATGTACCCAGAAGACTGGTTTCCATTATTGAAGGCGAAAGTCTGATGAACGATGCTTCCAGTTTGATCGTATACCGGTTTGCACTGGCGGCGGTGATGACGGGTAGTTTTACTTTTCATGAAGCAGCGCTCAGTTTTGTGATCGTTATTGTGATGGGTATAGTAACGGGACTGGTGATTGCACTGATCTTTTATGCGATCCACCGCTGGATGCCTACTACGGCCAGTATGGATACGGTGCTGACATTTGTAGCGCCTTATGTAATGTATATAGCAGCAGAGGCATTTCATTTCTCCGGTGTATTGGCGGTAGTGAGTGGCGGATTGTTTATGTCCAACAGGCAACAGACGATCCTCAGTCATATCAGCCGTTTACAGGGGGTGAATGTATGGGCGACAGTCGGCTTTGTGCTGAATGGTATCGTTTTTATGCTGATAGGGCTGGAGTTGCCGGTGATCGTCAGCGGACTGGGAGAAAGTTCGCTGAAGCAGGCTATCTGGTATGGCCTGATCATCTCTGCGGTAGTGATCGTTACGCGGATCCTTTGTACACAGGGCGCGTCCATATTTACTGTATTTATCAGCAGATTTATCAAAACGGCGGATAATAAACCGGGATGGAAACTGCCCCTTGTTTTTGGATGGGCCGGTATGCGCGGGGTGGTCTCCCTGGCGGCTGCTTTGTCTATTCCGATCATGGCCGGCGGACAACCATTTCCGCAACGCAATATGATCCTGTTCATCACCTTTGTGGTGATACTGGTGACCCTTGTATTACAGGGGCTCACGCTGCCCTGGCTGATCCGGAAACTGGGTCTGGAGGAAGTGGATTATATGTCGGAAGTGGAACAGGATACGCTGATCCGTAAGAAGCTGACCTTTATCGCTGTGCAGTTACTGGATTCGCAGTACAAGATCGATGTGGAAGAAAATGAGCTGATCCGTCAGTTACGCGCCACAATGGAGAATGAATATACTTTCCTGGAGAGTTATGCGGCAACGCATGCGACGGATATAAACAGGCAACAGGCGATCAGCCGTTACAGGACCGTATTCAATGAGCTGATCCATGAACAGCGGGAGATGTTGCGGAAGATCAATAAGAAAGCAGAGTTCGATGAAGAGATCGTACGGAAGCATATGTCATTGCTGGACCTGGCGGAGGAAAAGATCACACAGCAGTATAAATAAATTAGGAATTAAGAATTGCAGCAATAGTCGTTAAAGGAAATAAAAGCATCCACCCCTGATGGATGCTTTTTTGTTTATTTTGTGTGCAGCGATCTCCGCTGCATTCCAATTCCTAATTTTTCTCCCTTCATGCCTGTTAAGCAGTTTTAACTACTGTTAAATACTGTTAAGCCTTTTAGACGCTTATTTTTGAGTATATCCTATCGAAAGCCTTTTCTGTATTGGGTTTTGTGAGTTGTGTTTACTGTTTTGTCGTTACAGGATAAGAAATGTCTCCCCTGTGCTGTATTAAACTTAAACCTTTAAAACGGCTCCAAAGAATATCACTATAAACGAACAAAATTATTTTAATCCAAAACCCACAATTATGATGAAGAAAATTTTTGTTGCCGCGATACTGTTTACAGCACTGAGTACTGTTAAGACATATGCACAGGATCAGCAGCCTAAGCCAAAACATGAAGGTCTGTTCCAGAAACTTGATACTGACGGTGATGGTAAGATCAGCAAGGCAGAGGCAGACAAACAGGAGAAGGGCAGATTTAATCTGAAGGAGAAATTTGACGCTATTGACGCTAACAAGGATTCATATATTGACAAAGAAGAACTGAAAGCGTACAGAAAAAGCCAGAAGGAAAAGAGAGAAGCTGCTGGCAACAAGTAGAATGATCGTAAGGACCATGCCCCGTTTCCCGTTTTACCGGGGCATGGTTTTATAATTACAGCGGACTTATTGCTCGCTCTGTTCAATCATCTTTTGTATAAAACAGTTGTACTCATCCTTTATCGGTAGCTCCTGATTCACATATAACTGTCTTCTTTTCACGACTACCTGTTCACCTGTTATCGGATTGATACCGGCTTTCTCCATTTCTGCCCAGTAAATACCGATCCCTCTTTTTTGCCAGGACGGCAGATCATTAAAGTTGATATTATAGCGGAATAGCAGTTCATTCTTATCTGCCGTACTCATTTTTGCTATTGTGTTGGTAGCGCTCCGGGGTGTGTGGTTGTCAGCCGTTTTTACGGAGAAATCTGACAATTGCCAGATCATCCGTAGGCAGCATACCGTATACGTGCTCCAGTGTTTTGCATTTCATATTCAGCATTTCGTCCGATTCAGACTTCTCCTGGTCCATTAACAGGAAACGGATGGCGTCTATCTGCGCTACTGCCGGATTGAAAGGTTTGAAACTGGTGATGCCGTCTGTGGCGAGACTGATATCCAGTAAGTTACTGAATGCCATACGGTACTGACGCTGGTACCAGCTGTCGAAATGCTCGGAGAGGTGATAACCGATGTAGTCGGGTTTATTATCCCGGTCGAAGATGCTGACGTGCCCGTTGATACTGATGGCGCCGTCCCCGATGACGAGCAGGATGGCTTTATCGGCTTTGTAATCGGCTACCAGCAGCAGGAGAGTGGTCAGTAACTCATTTCTGTCCAGTTGTATCTGGTTCCGGAGGGCATTCAGTTCAGCAAACAGCTGGCGGGTGATATCCTGGAGGTGTTCTTCCGGAGAAATATTGACCAGGGAGCGCAGATCGTCATATCCCTTTGCTTTGACAATTTTCCGTAACAGCTTGCCTGTCAATGTAGAAATGAGATGACTATCCGTACCCATAGTACAGCCATCCATCACTGCAGCGACAAACGTATGCGGGTTAATATTGCCATGGAAAAGGTAATCCTCACAATTATTAAGATGATATGTTCCTCTTTGCAGCGTGGTATAGATATTCATAGAGAGGCACAAAAATAGTGATTCCTTCGTGTAAAATTTTTTAACGTGTGTAAAATATTCTGTTAACCCGTTCGTCTACCTTCTTTTAGTCTTTAGTAATGAATGAGATCAAGGTATATGATGCCCGGGCCTTTACCTCCCGTTTTATGCCTTCCACCGAGCTGGATGCTTTGCTGAAAGGCGATCTGACACGGTTTCTGGCCTGCAGACTGGAGGATATGTACCGGCATGTGAAACAGGCGGTACCGCCTTCCCGGTCCGCTACGCACTCCTGTTTGTACCTGACGGCGGGTACGGCAACTATGAAGATCGGCAGTGAAATTTACACAATTGGCAAGGATGAGCTATTGTTTGTTCCTGCCGGACAGGTGTTTTCTTTTGGGGAGGACGACGAAAATGAAGGGTATATCTGCAATTTTCATGACGACATGTTATTGGGTAAATATGGGAACAGTGAATTATTAAAAGCGTTCGAGTTCCTGAAAGTATGGGGGAACCCCCGTATATGCCTGGATGAACGGACCTCGGCGTATGTCCTGCATCTTTTCAGCCGGATCGTTACAGAATACATGGAGCATGGCGTGCAGCAGCTGGATATTCTTCAACCTAACCTGGTGGCGCTGCTCTGTGAAGTGAACAGGGCTTATCGGCCTTTGCGCAATAATCAACCCCATAGTGCTTCGGATATCACCAACCGCTTTCGCGAGATGGTGTTCCAGCATGCCAGAACAAGGCGCCTGGTGAGCGATTATGCCGCCTTACTCAATGTTTCTCCCAGTCATCTTAATAAATCGGTCAGAACAATGACCTGCAAGTCGCCCGCTAAATGGATCGATGAAGCCATCGTAATGGAAGCAAAGGTCTTACTCAGCCAGTTTGATAGTCCTATCAGCGAAGTCGCTTTACAGGTCGGTTTTGAAGATCAATCTTATTTTACCCGTTTGTTCAAACGTTATGAAGGGGTGACGCCTACTGAATTCCGGAAAATGATCAAAATGTCCTAAATGACGCGCTGTATGTCCTAAAGGGTCTTTGCTTTTCGATAGAGCTTTGCGGACAAACGATACCAATGTATTTTTCTTTGTTGCTGTTGCATTCTTTTTTCCGGTGGATGGTGGTTATCAGTCTGCTGTTTGCCATCGGGATGAGTTTCCGGGGTTGGATCAACAAACGTCCCTTTACCGGTACTGACAATACCATCAGACATCTTACCGCCACGATCGCGCATGTACAGCTGGCGATCGGATATGTGCTTTATTTTAATAGTCCGCTGGTTGCTTATTTCAGATCGCATTATCGCGAGGCGATCGCGCAGGCTGATTACCGCTTTTTCGGATTACTGCATGTACTGTTGATGACAACAGGCGTGATCGTCATTACTATCGGTTCTTCTGCTGCGAAACGAATGGATACCGACCAGGGTAAGTTCCGGACAATGGGCTTATTGTTCCTGGCAGGACTGCTTATAATCTTCATTGCTATACCATGGCCTTTTTCGCCACTGGCGAACAGACCATACTTAAGAACATTTTAAAGATGATGCGTTTATTTCGTACAAAACTGGGCCGGTTGAGAGTGATCGGTTTTCTGGAAGGAATTTCTTTGCTGGTGTTGATCGGGATTGCGATGCCCATGAAGTATGCGGCGGACAATCCTTCGATGGTAAAGATAATGGGGCCGATACACGGGTTCTTCTTTGTGATATTTGTGATCAATGCGTTGAGCGTGGGCATCGAATACAAGTGGAAGTTCACGGATATTACCTGGAAAGTATTGTTAGCCTGTATGATCCCGTTTGGTACTTTCTACATCGACCACCGTATTCTGCGCAAGATGGAATAGCTTTATATTTGTGTATAGCCTGCCACTATGCATATTGAACACTATAAACCGGTAGCTCTCTTACAGCCTTTCATCAGATCGATCATGATCATTGAAAGTGAGCATGCGCTGCAGAATGAGGTATTGCCTGATACTTCGCTGGTCATGGCATTCCGCCTGAGCGGCAGCGTGGCTGCCAGTGATTATGGCACTTTGCCTTCAGCGGTTATAGCAGGCCTCCGTAAAACGTCCCGTTCTTTATCGTATGCAGGCAATACCGCTAATCTGCTGGTGGTGTTCCGTGAAGATGGCGCTGCTGCATTTTTTAAAGCGCCCCTGCATGAATTGTTTGGCGCCTCTGCGGCACTCGATAATTTTATTGATCAGCAAATATTGAATGATATCAGTGAACAATTAGCGGAAGCAGATAATCATGCGGATGCTGTTCAACGGATACAGGAATTCCTGTTGACATTATGGAAACAGTCTGCACCGGACCTGCTGGTGCAGACGGCTATCGGGCAAATCCGGCAGACTAATGGCAACGTCCGGATCAAAGAGCTATTAAGTCATTTGCATATCAGTCAGGATGCTTTTGAGAAAAGATTCCGCCGTATTACGGGCGCTACGCCCAAGCAATTTGCTGCTATAGTAAGATTAAGATCACTTATTTCACGGTCAGATGATACTACGCTGACGGAGACTGCTTATAATGCGGGGTATTTCGATCAGGCGCATTTTATTAAAGATTTCAAGGCATTTACGGGGAAGACGCCACGGGAGTTTTATAGATCGGGGAATTTCTGGTGAGATAGTGACAAAGGGACGGATAAGGGCTTTGTCATATGATGCTGGTATAAAAACGCCGGGAACATAAATGCCCCGGCGTATATAAACATGACTTTTTCATTCGGTTTAATCTTCGTATTCCCAGTGGAAAGTGAGCTGTTCTATTATTTTACCATCATGATACCCCGTGATACCAGTTAGTTTAGGATTAAAAACATCCGAAAGATCAGCGGAGAATTGAATGTCCTTTTTCTGGCCGCCACCAATCATACGTCCTTTCTGCGTGGTAAGCCAGAGCCCATGTACTGTTCCATTCCTAAAACCATATACACTGGTAATGTATTCATCGTTTTGAAGCGCTAATTTTTTCTTTGAAAAATAATCACCACTTCCTATGATCCCGGTTGATGTATTATTTTCAAAAATCAGTTCTATACCAGTTAACTGATCATGTGTAGTGACGTATGTGATAACCTGTTTAATACGTCCTGCATTTTGTATCTGGTTTACCCGCACTGTTCTTCCAAGCCCTCCGTAAGAGCCTGTTTCTTTTTGGAAAAGCTGTTTTTCCGGTACGCCTGCATCCGGAAGAAAATACTTCCAGTATTTGGCAGGGTGCAGGTAAGCGTTCAGTTCAACTTCGTACTGTACGGCTATCTGCGACCTGCGTTCGCCAATCGCAAAAGCGGCCATCGCCCTGTACCAGTCCCATGTTATATTGTCAGGGCTTCGTTGACCCCAATAGAACATCCATCCGTCATAAGTATCTCTGGCGCGGGCAATTTCGGTAGGTGTGGGGCTGGCAGGAGCATCTATCTTGAAGTTACCAAATATGTAATCCCAGTCCCGTATGTGCGCCATTCTTTTTGTCATCAATGCATTTCGTTGTCTTTCTACTTCATCTGTATATTTCTTTATAGTCGTTTTTAATGCTGCAAGATTTGCGTCCGCTTCTGCTGCTGTAGGCGGATGTCCGAACAATTCTTCATAGCTGTTGAGCATCATATGATGTAACGTGATCATGATGGTACCGAGGCCCATCAGGTACGGTACTACACCTGTAGATTGTTTAAAAAAGAAGCTCTCTATTCCGATGATCTCTCTTATTAATCCTTCCACATTTTCGCCTTTGCGGGCTTTCAGTTCATTGACCCAGTTCAGTTTCGCCAGTTGACCGTCTAATGCCAGTCGTAAGGCCGTCAAATGGGCTTTTTCCATGGACTCACTGATACGGCTATCTACATACACCTTCATCTGGTTCCATAGGTCCGCCATTTTATCTGTCCCGGACCAGAATTGACCTACGAGAAAGCTCAGCGCCCCGCCTACTTTTGGCGTTGCTCCTATTAATCCTAATATGCCGGTACGTACGATCTCATCTACCTCATGATAGGACCTGGGGCTTGCATCCAGAGGTTCATCTATTACGGGCACCAGTTTAAATAACTGATTGTCAACATCGGTCAATTGATATTGCAGGAGCCTTTTGCCCTCTTCTGTATTACCGCCATATACTTCCATCATATTTTCACTATGCATGGCCTTAATACGATAATATTCATTTCCGGCAGGTAGCAACTGGAAACGGTTATTCAATTTGTCCGGTTCCCAATGCCACATTATAATAGCGGCACCCCAGTTCTTGTCACTATTATTAACTGCCAGGTATCGTTCTTCATGGGCGGTAGGGAGTATTCAGTAGAAGTCTGGGCCGTGATGGAATCTGAATTGCTGGTTTACATTTAACGGGTTAAATTTCATTTGACAGAGTTCGGCGCCAAGAGCGTTGCTTGTGAAGCCAAGCGCCATGTTGTTCTGCTTGCATACCAGATGGTAGCTTCGATTAGGGATTGCTTTAAATGCCATTTAGTGGTAGTTGTTAAATTGTCCTTTAAGAGTCGTGGTTAATCTTCATTACAATGATAATTCATTTTTTATCATTATTGTCTTGCTAAGGTAGGGGCAGGCCAACCGGCTGTTCGGGGGAATTGCTGGTGAGGAAATTAGGAATAGGAATGCAGCGAAGATTACGGGATGATCATATTTATTATCTTCCTTAAAATGATAGGTCTTATATTTAGTTCAAGGAAAATCATAAACGATAGCTAATTCCTAATTGTCAATTCCTAATTTATAATTGAATATGTCAATCGTCAAACCCGTTCTCCGCGCCTTCGACTATGCAAAAGTCATTGAGTTCTATGTTGATTGGTTGGGTTTCCAGGTGGACTGGGAGCACAGGCCTGCAGATACACCTTTTTACCTGCAACTTTCGATGAGAGATATTATACTGCATCTATCCGAACATCATGGCGATGCCAGTCCGGGTGCGGCTGTATATGTAGATGAATTTACGGACCTGCGTGCTTATCATCAGTTATTGATCGGCAAGCAATATAAATATAACCGTCCCGGACTGGAAGAAGCATTTTATGATCCTTCCATTTTATTGGTAACGGTGAACGATCCTTTTTATAATAAGATCATATTCGCAGGAAAGAAATAATATTACCGGTCCAGTAATCTTCTGTGATAATTAATCTGGCCCAGGTGATATGTTAAGTGAGTGGCCAGATGGATCAACATAAACCCGGTGGTCTGTTTTGCTTCAAATACCTCAATAGGGTATTCCTGCTCCAGTCTTGCGGGTGGCAGTGCAGACAATGTTTTGTCCACGATAGTGATCATATCTTCTATTTTTTGTAACAATTCAGCGCGCGGCACATTCTTCAGGGAGAATTCTGCATCCCTGTCGCGCACATAGCCCGACTGTCCTAAATGGAGTCCGATGAATGTATTGAGATTTCCTACCAGATGTAAGCAAAGATTTCCTGCGGAGTTTGCAATGTTGGCATCAATAGTCCATAGAGCAGGCTCATGCTGATAAGCGGAAATTTCTGTTTTGAGCTTGTTGAGATCCCGGTTGAATAACTGCCTTAGTGTTGTTATTGTAGTCATATATAAGATAATACCTTTATGCAAGATACTTCTTTTTCTACGGGATGTTGCATTAATTGGACACGCTGCGGTAGAGATAGGCTTTCACGATCTCAGTATTATCTACTTGTTCCAGTATAGGTTTTTTAGTAGAGAACAATGCGCCTTCAACGGTTTTCTGGAGGTATTTCTGATTCCAGTGCATAATGGCCAGCTCGGGCGTTTCGCCACATCCATAGATACCATACTCGGGTCTTTCGCCAATGAAGCAGCAGTACTCGTTTCCGTCCTGTAGCATGACAGGTTTATATTTTTTTACTGCGTCTGGCATTTCGGGTGAATTATAATCAACAGAAATAATTTTAATCTCATGTGTCGTTTCCATAGCACTATTTTTGATATAAATATCCCCAATAAATATGCCACGCCAAGCATGAAAATGATTACTTTTATTCCATTCAATTATATTGAAATTTTATTTAAGGTAAATAAGCAGTAAATGAACGGTGCGATTTATGTCCGGCATGTGTCTGTAAAGGACGCAGCGCAGGTTGCAGCTTTATCAGCAGAATTAGGTTACCCCTCGACAGTGAAAGACACTATTACTTACATCCAGGCTATTGACAAAAGTATCTGTGATGTGGCCTATGTCGCAGTTAGTGGAGAGACCGTTTTAGGATGGATTCATGTATGCTATACCATTCGTCTCGAATCAGGTCCGTTCTGCGAAATCGGCGGACTGGTAGTATCCCGTAATACTCTTGGAAAAGGTATTGGCAGATTGCTGGTTGAGAAGGCCAAAAAATGGTCTGCTGAAAGAAACATTGAAAAGCTGCGTGTGCGCAGTAATGTGATCAGAGAAGGGTCACATGCATTTTACGTTAAGACCGGCTTCGTCGAATACAAACAACAGAAGGTGTTTGAGTATACGATAGGAGCGGAGGTGTTTAATGAAAAGGCAACGGAAGGAGTAAAGGTTGTGGAAGGGAAAACCGAGTAGGAGTAAGAACGATAATTAAGGGTCAAGATTAGGAAGACATTGAAGTGCCGCCCGCAAACCCGGTTTGCAGGCGGCACTTTTAGTATGATTAATCTCTCGGTCCTTTTATCGACCATCCTGTCTTCAATCCCATAATAAATATAACGAGCAGAGTTTCACCCATCGCCAGCATAATATCTCCTGGTACACGGAACCAGCGTAGGGTCTGCATGGTGTCTGTCTGCATGAATTCGGCTGACCTTGCATACCAGTACCCATGTTGAATAGAGGCAATGCCCTGCATGATACCAATGGGTAGCATACTGATGCTGACCATCACAAGCAGCCCAATATTTGTTAACCAGAAAGCCGTACCTATCAGTTTATCGTTCCAGTGGTGATCGGGATATAGACCTCTTAATACAAATAACATCAACCCGATACCCAGTATGCCGTATACGCCGAATAAAGCGGTGTGTCCGTGAACGGCGGTGGTATTCAATCCCTGGATATAATAAAGCGCTATTGGCGGATTGATCGCAAATCCGAAGATACCTGCACCGAGGAAGTTCCAGAAACAGATCGCTATGAAACAGTAGATAGGCCATTTGTAGGCCTTGATCCATGGCGTGGATTTACTGAGTGTATAGTTGTGATATGCTTCGTAACCTATCAATACCAGCGGTACGATTTCCAGTGCGCTGAATGTGGCGCCCAGCGCTAATACAGCGACAGGGGTCGCGCTGAAGTAGATGTGATGGAAGGTCCCTAATATACCGCCTGCCAGGAATATAATGGTAGAGAACAGTACGCCGATGGTGGCGGCTTGCATCCGCAGTAATCCCAGGCGGCAGAAGAGGAATGCTGACACTACCGTTGCGAATACCTCAAAGAACCCTTCTACCCACAGGTGCACTACCCACCAGCGCCAGTATTCAGCAATGGCCAGATGTGTTTGACGGCCATACATCAATCCTGCTGCATAGAAAACTGCGATCGCGATGGACGCAATGACGAACAGGGTGAGCAGATGACGGCTCTCGTCTTTCTTTCTCAATGCAGGCAATAAAGCCCGCATCATTAGTACTAACCAAAGGATGAGGCCTACGAGCAATAGTATCTGCCATATTCTTCCCAGTTCGATGTATTCATAACCCTGGTGCCCCCAGAGGAAGTTATCGACCAGACCTAATTTCTGCATAACGCCCAGCCATTGTCCGGTTAAGGAACCACCAACTACAATGATCAGTGCAATGAAGAGGATGTTCACGCCCAGTTTCTGGTAACGAGGTTCATGGCCGGAGATGGCCGGTCCCATATACAGACCCGTCGCCAGCCAGGAGGTAGCGATCCAGAAGATGGCCAGTTGCACGTGCCAGCTGCGGGAGATGGACTGTGGGAGGAATTTATCCAATGGTATGCCATAGAAACCCTGTCCTTCCACACCGTAGTGCGCGGTGATAATACCAGCCAGCATCTGTACGAGTATCAGGATACTGACTACCCAGATGTATTTTAAGGTTGCCTTCATGGAAGGAGTGGGCTTCATATCGCGCAGGGGGTCTTGTTTGGGAAGATCGATATGTTCGTCGTCGTGATTACGCACATGATACAAGACGAGCAATGCGATACAACCCAGGAGCAGTAATACGCTGAAGCCTGACCATAAATGAAGGGAAGCGGAAGGCGTGTTGCCAACTGTTTCGTCATTAGGCCAGTTGTTGGTGTAAGTAACATGTGTACCATCGGGACGTTCACTTATACAAACCCAGGTGGTCCAGGCAAAGAATGCGGCCATCAGGCGCATACGCTCAGGGTCTTTAATGGTGCCTTCCGGTATTGCGTATTGTTTACGGAGCACGCTGAGTGTTGGATCATTCATGAACAGTTTTGCGTAATAGGCAGCCAGTTGTCTGGATACTTTGGCTCTGCTGTCAGAATATGTGATCGTGTTCTGTGCCGGATCAAAGGTGTTTTTCCTCAGTTCCAGCTTCATGCGTTCTTTATATACGAGTTGTTCTTCGGCTGGTAGCGTACTAAAGACCTTTCCGTCTTTTATAGCCAGTACTTCCAGCATAGCGAGTGATTCACGGTGCAGGTAATCGGCTGTCCAGTCGGGAGCAATATAGGCGCCATGTCCCCATATGCTGCCGACTGTTTGTCCGCCGATGGATTGCCATACATTTTGTCCGTCTTTAATATCCTGTCCACTGAATAGCACTTCGCCTGTTTCACTGATTACCTTATCAGGAATAGGAGGAGCTTTTCTGTATATATCATTTCCAAAGAAGATGAGTACAGCGAATGAGCTGACCATTACCAGGGCCAGCGTAAGCCATAGTTTTTTCGTTGTCATAAATGTTGGTTTGTAAATAGATGTATGGGCTGTAGCGGGAGCGTTTTATTGCAATAGTTGTTGTTCCAGTTGTACAGCTTTAGGAAAGAGTATGTTGTTCTCGAGATGGATATGGATCAGCAGGTCAGCTTCGAATTCCTTCATCTTGTCAAAGAGGAAAGCATAGGTGTTACAGGCGCTTTCTGGCAGTGTATAGTTGTTTGTCAGCAGACGGAAAGCGTGCAGTTCTTCTCCTGATGATTCATGTTCTGCGCGCATTACTTTTACGGCGCTTAGTACGAGGCCTCTTCTGGAAGTATCATGCGGGTTCTTTTCAAGTTGTAAAATAGCGGGGAAAAGGATGTGTTCTTCTTTATGAAGATGCATTTGAAGGTCTTTCAGAAAGGCGAGTATGCCTGCTTCGAGTTCGGGTAATCCGGGCTGTTCACTGCCATGTGCCTTTGCGACTTTTGTGACCAGTTGTTCGATGACGGGAATGTTTTCTTTTACATAACGGTGATGCGTACTGACGATATAGTCGATCAGTTCATCGGCAGTCTGGTCAATGAAGTTCTTTGCCGGCTGGAAGGGCGTATTTTGTGCAGCTGCTTCGAGTGCTGCTATAAGTGTTTCTTCTGTAATGTTGGCCTGTGCAGCTGCTTCTTTTAATGTAATATTACCACCACAGCAAAAGTCAATGCCATATTTGCCAAATACTTCTGCCTTGCGGTAGTCTGCCGCTGCAATATCAGCTACTGTGATCTGATCGGGTGACTGTACTCTCTTTTTAACCAGTACCCGCCAAAGGTCTGGTCCGTTCTGCAGATATTCAAACGTCAGTATATTGCCTTTTTTGCTGAGCAACTCATAATAGAGCGGCCGCGGATCATGATCGTTGTGTATGATAAAGCTGTCTCCCGGCAGTAATGCTTCAAACGTCTGAATAAGCGTCTGGTGCCGGATGGCAGGAGAGATGGCTGGTACGTCCAGTGTTGCTATTGTATTCATCGCATGTTCTTTTATTTGTTAAATGAATCGCCGGTATTGTCTGATATTAATACCTTTTTGTCCTCTATTATTGTATGGTAAAATACCTTTTTGTCTTTTATTATTTCAGCCTTATAGCAGTAACAGGTCCTTTGTTAAAAAATTAGTCTCTGCGAAGGAAAGTGAGTTTCTGGTCGAGTTCTTCCTGGAGATCGCCTACTCTTGTTTTGTTGAGCATATTGGTGATATCCTTTCTGATTTTGGTGAACTCATGGTGTAGCGGGCAGGGATGTTTGTCGGAACATTGTTTTAATCCGAGGCCACATCCGGAGAATATGTTGTCGCCGTCTACTGCTTTTACGATAGTGGCCAATGATGTTTTACGGGCGCTGTTATCCAGGTAGAAACCACCGGTCGGCCCTTTCATGGATTGTACCACTCCTTTTCTGCCAAGTTCCTGTAAGATCTTGGCGATAAAGTACTCCGGAGAATCGATCCCCTTTGCAATTTCCCTGATACCGATCTTGCTTCCATCTTTCGATTTCTGTGCAATAAATATCATGGCACGGATGGCATATTCACATGTCTTTGAAAACATCTTTTCAATTTAATACAGCAAAGATAAGTGGATTTAAAAATAAAAGACAAAAATATCTTTTATAGAAAACGTTATTCTACTCATTCTTAATGAGTAGCGTGAAATGTACATTAGAATCCATGAAAAATAAAAGACAAAAACATCTTTTATTTGACAACAATGTATACCTTTGACCTGCGGAAAGGTATATTTTCCTGCAGACACTTCCGGAACGATCTACATAGGATACTATTCTGATACGCGCCTGTTATGCAAACGGGACGGATACATTAGAGGACACAACTTTTATTCTGCTTTATCATGGTTAATCAACTCATGCGGGTATTGCCTGTCTTACTGACGGCGGTGCCGCTACCTCTATTCGCTACTCCCAGGGGCCGCGCTTTTTTCTCCACGGACTCGATCGACGGACTTTTATTTATTCTGCTGTCGCTGGTGATAATATTGCTTATTGTGGCCATCTCCCTGAAGGTACGCACAAGTATAATGCGTGCTAAAAATACAACACAGCCACCTGTATTTGACACCACAAAATTCAGTGAATACATCAGCGCTCTTAGTAGCAAGAGTATTGATGCTTATCTCACATTGAAGAAAAAGAAACAACAAAAGGGAAGTAATGTCCTGAAGGCGGTGTTGCTGGTATTACTGGCAGGAAGTGTGTATAGTCTGCCGGCCAGTGCGCAGCAGATCGATGCTAGACCATCATCCTTGCTACAGGAGACGGGCATCATCATTACCCTTATTTTATTACTGATCCCTATTGTCGCAGGCGTCATACTGATGGCTGTGAAAGTATCGGCGCTGATACGTCGCCGTACGCGTGAAAGGAATCTGGAAGAGGCGACTGCTTTTGCGGACTATCTGACAGCACCTCATGATCCTGTGATTGAGCAAGCGCTGGAACAAAGGAAGAACGCCCTGGCATATCATTTACATAACAGTGAACTGGCAGGTAATGCGGACGCAGAAGATAACAGGGGATTAGTGAGCAATATCAATATTCATACAGGACTTTCTGTAGTGGCGCAGAAGCAGCGGGCAAGGCCGCGTCCTGCTGTTGATCCGGAGCTCTCAAAACTGGTGATATGGTACCTGGGTTGTGCTGCTTTCTGGTTGTTGTTTGGTACTACGGTGGGCGAATATGTCGGGATCAAATTTGTGAGTCCGGATGTAGATCATCTCAGCTGGCTGAGTTTTGGGCGTCTTCGTCCGGTACACACCAATGCGGTGTTCTGGGGATGGGCTTCACTTGGTATGCTGGGACTTGGCTATTACGTTGTACCACGTGTGAGTAATGTACCGCTGGCGAGCCTGAAACAGGGCCGCTGGTCGCTGGTCCTGATTAATGCAGCTGTGGCGCTGGGTTCTATTAGTCTGATGGCGGGTATTAATAACGGTGGTGGTGAATACCGTGAATATGTCTGGCCGATACAATTACTGTTTGGTATAGGCCTGGTCATCACCTTATATAATTTTATCAATACTATCGCGGTAAGGACCACGAAGGAAATTTATATCTCCAACTGGTATATTGTCGCTGCGCTGATGTTTGCGCTGGTGATCTCTGTGGTAGCTTATGTACCCTGGTGGCAGGACGGTTTGGGAGAGACGATCGTACAGGGCTATTATATGCACCAGGGCGTCGGTATGTGGTTTATGTTGTTCACGCTGGGTATTGTGTATTACTTCCTGCCGCAGCAACTTAATAAGCCGATCTATTCTTACAGTCTGGGGATACTTGCTTTCTGGGCACAGATCCTTTTCTATACGTTGATCGGTACGCATCATTTTGTATTCAGCGCTATTCCCTGGTGGTTGCAGACGGTCGCCATTGTGGGCTCTGTAGGGATGATCATTCCTGTAGCTGCCGGCACGACCAATTTTATCATGACCTTCCGGAATGGCTGGTACAAGATCGCTTCCAGCTATACGCTGCCATTCTTCCTGGTAGGGATCATCTTCTATTTTACCGGTTCTCTGCAGGGGACGGCAGAGGCGTTCCGTTCTACGAATCTGATATGGCATTTCACTGACTTTACGGTAGCGCATTCGCATCTGACCATGTATGGCATTATCAGTTTCTTTTTATGGGCGGGGATCTATGCAGTGGTGCCCCGTTTATCCGGCAAGGAAGCACCGCAGATCACTGTTGGTGCGCACTTCTGGCTGGCACTGATAGGACTGTTGTTTTATACGGTCCCACTGATGTATGGCAGTACGCTGAAGGGTATTATGTGGATGCAGGAGAAGCCTTTTATTGAGAGTGTCATCATGATGGCGCCTTACTGGTTGTGGCGGGCAATAGGGGGGAGTCTGATGTGGTTATCGCATCTGTTCTTTGCCTATAATCTTTACAAGATGATCCTGGGAGATGATACGATCGATGTAAAAGGAGCTGCTATTGAGCGGCTGAATCAATCTTATTCCGAAATAGAATCAACGCTGTAGTCATGGAGTTATTTGATAATCATAAAAGTCTGTACAGGACCGCTTTCCTGTTATTCGTTATACTCACTGTATTTGTCGCTATTATTCCTGCCATGAACAATCAGCGTAATAATGCGCCTTTACCGGATGCACCGGCATTGAGTCCGGCGGCGGTAAAAGGAAAGGCCCTGTTTGTCAGTAATGGCTGTGTGGCTTGTCACACGCAACAGGTGCGTAATGTCGATATGGATAAAAAGTGGGGATCAAGACCCAGTATTGCGGCAGACTATGCCGATAATCACCGTACTGATTTCTGGCGGAATACGGCTACATTAATGGGCACTGAACGTACGGGGCCTGATCTTACGGATATCGGCACCCGTCAGCCGAGTGAGGACTGGCATCTGACACACCTGTTCAACCCGCGTATCGTAGCGCCTGCCTCTGTTATGCCGGCTTATTCCTGGTTATTTACAGAGAAAAAGGAAGCGGCAAAGAATGATGTGGTCGTAAAGATACCGGATGAATATAAGCAGGACGGAACCGTTATTGTGGCGACGTTGCAGGCCTTACAGCTGGTGGCCTATTTAAAGGAGTTGGAACAGGTCAAGCTACCGGATGGTACAGAGACGCCTGCTTTTCTGTATGCAAAGAAACCTTCCGCTGCGAATGCTACTATCGGCGCCGCAGCAGGTGGGCCTGACGGCGAAACCTTATACGCTAATAATTGTCAGAGTTGTCATCAGCAGAACGGAGAAGGTCTGAAAGGCGCATTCCCTTCACTGAAAGACAGCAAGATCGTGCTGGACCCGGAACCATTACAATACGTCAATATCATCATGAATGGTTATGATGGCCGTGTTAGTGAAGGCTATGGCGTAATGCCGGCTGTAGGTGCGAATGCGAACCTGTCAGCAGAAGATGTTACAGCCATCATGAACCATGAGCGTACCAGTTGGGGAAATAATGCTCCGAAGGTGACGGTAGAGCAGGTGCGTAAGTACCTGGAGGAAATAAAAGCAAAAGCGACCGCTCAATAGGCATTAAAAACGAACCGTATTATGCGCAGAAAGATACTTTTTTCAGCTTTGCTGCTGTTATGCTGTCAGCAAATGGTAATGGCCTGTGACGCCTGTAAGAAGAAGCAGGCGGTAGTGCTTGGCGGACTGACCCATGGGAAGACGCCGGATAGCAACTGGGACTACCTCATTGTAGTGGTGATGGTCGTGATCGTGCTGGTCACCTTATTTTATTCCGTGAAGTGGTTGATCCGTCCCGGTGAGCAATCAAAGGACCATATCAAACAATTTATCCTTGAATAACTGTAGCTATGAAAGACAAGAGTACGATATACATATTTATAGACGAGGAAGTAAAACCCATTGCCATCCTGGAATCTCCGGTTAACTTTGAACTGGATACGACCCGGCTGGTGGATGGTCAGCATACGCTGAAGATCGTCAGTCGTGATCCCTCGGGAAAAGAAGGCATCCGGCTGGTACCTTTTGAAGTACGGAACGGACCGGCGATCTCTATTGAAGGGATTTCTGAAAATGCGGTCGTGGACGGGATTGTGCCGGTCATGATCAATGCTTACGGAAAAGGAGATCAGCGTAACTTTCTGATCATCGGTAGCGAGACGCCGCAGAGTATCCCTTTCTGGGTATTTGTGCTGCTGATCGCTTTTGTAGGCTGGGCAATTTATTATTGCGTGACCTCGCCACTGGAGTTATTAAACAAGTAAGATATATTATGGCAGATGTTGAGAAGGGGCCGCAGTTAGCGGATATTCAGACAGAAGAAGACGTAAGGCAGCTGGTGTATACCTTTTATGATAAGATAAGGGCAGATGCTTTACTGGGTCCTGTATTTGAAAAAGCGATCGGCGGTGACTGGGAGCCGCATTTACAGATCATGTGTAATTTCTGGAGCACGATGTTGTTGTATTCCGGCAAGTACCGGGGCGATCCGATGAGTAAACATATGTCGTTACCGATCGATCCACAACATTTCAGTCAGTGGCTGACGCTTTTTACGGGTACGCTGGATACCCTTTTTCAGGGTGAGGTGGCTGACAATGCGAAGGCAAGGGCCAATAATATCGCCAGGATCATGCAGTCGATGCTGGGCTTCCCTTTGAATAATAAATAAGGATGGAGACATGTTAAAGCTTCTTTTTTTGTCATTACCGCTGTTATGGTGTGGAATGGTAATGAGCATCAGTTTTATGGAGGCGCCGCTGAAGTTCAGAGCGCCTGGTATCACGCCGGCATTGGGGTCGGGTATCGGCAGACTGGTATTCCGCACGCTGAACAGAATAGAATGTGCTGCATTTGTGGGCTGGCTATTGCTGCTCTTTTCCGTTGCAAAAGATATTTCTTATCTGTGGACGATGATACCTGTGGGGACCGTATTGTTATTGCAGACAAGCTGGCTGCTGCCTTTGCTGGCTGCGCGCGTGACGATGGTCAATAAGGGGAGGACACCGCCCCGTGATCTGAACCATGTTTATTATATCGGCGGAGAGGTGATCAAATGTACGCTGCTGCTGGTAACTGCTTTTACACAGTTATCTGGTTTTGTTAGATGAAATGAATATGGTTCAGCTGATATGGGAGACTGTTAGCAGGGACATCTCGTGTTTGCACTGATTTCCCGGTCAGGGGAATCTGAAGAAGGGCTGAAGGTAAATAGTTCAACTGGTGCGGGATACTGTAAGCCGGGTACAGCATAAGCGTGTTTGCATGGTGTAATACAGATTGCTTTTCACGTTATCGTAACGTGGACAGGCAACATTAGGAACAATAAAACCGGAGCAGTAGCGGTCTCTTTTATGATCAGGAGAGGCCTGTTGCTCCGGTATTGCGTGAGGCGGAAGGGGAATGATGAATGATCAGGTATCAGAAATGGCGTTTTTTAACAGATTTCATCTTCCAGCACTGCTGCATCAAAGCCTGCTTTTTGTAAGAGGCGGATCAACCACAACTCATCTACTTTTCCGGCAATACATTCCACGCGTAATATCCGGTCACAATCTTCCAGGTCAAAGTTGGCCCTGTAACTACTATACGTGCTGTGTATCTGTTCCAGGAGCAGGAGGGCGTTTGTCCGGCTGTTAACGGTGGTTTTAAATACTTCTACCATATACACAAATTTCAGGTTGTAGGTTATGCAGGCGCTGCCGGGGTAATGACTTCCTGCAGGGCGCCTTATAATAGCAAAAGTATGCGAAACCTTATGGTTGCATAGGTCGTGAACGCGACATTAAAGGGGGGGAAATGGGACATTTTAATGTCCGCAATGTGCTATGGTCTGATAAAACCCATTCCAAATGCAGTACCTACACCCAACAAGGCGCCAGCTGTTACATCTGTCGGGTAATGAACGCCAAGGTACATCCTGGAATATCCTACAGCACTGGACCAGAGGAACGCAGGAGCGATCACGTACCATTTCGGGTAGGCCCTGACAAGGGCTGTTGCCGAGCTGAAAGCAGAAGAGGTATGACCGGAAGGGAAGGAGGTGGACTTTGGCTGGTAGACGGCCGTCAGGTGTGTATTGGAAATAAAGGGCCGGGGGCGTTTGACCAGCTTCTTGATGAGCGTGTTCAGCAGAAAAGTGGTGGCCGTGCTACTGGCGACATAAAGCGCATTTTGCCGCATATCGGGATTGTGATCGATAATTCCGGCTACCAGCAGACCGGCAGGTATGGCCACGTTCACATAGTCATTTGTGTTGGAGATGAGCAGCCAGGTTTTTGTTTGTCCGGGAGTTCTCCTGGCAGCCAGGTATTCCAGTGTATGATCGTCGAAAGTCTGCAGCCTTGACTGGGCGATGAGAGGGGTGAAAGCCGTCGTCAGCAGTAATATCGTAATGTATAATTGTTTCATGTCCTGTCTTTATAAATACCTGTTTTTCTTCGGGTTGAAGGATGAATTTACTAAATAAATGCGGGTAAATACACATTAGCAGGCAGCAGGAAATTGGTTAATTTTGGATACACCAGACCTTTAACCTATATAGATGATCCTGCAATTTATCAGAAGGAACAAGGAGAACGTTTTGTATGGCATTTCGCTGGCAGTGTTGCTGTTCTTGCTGAAATGGCTGGAATTCCGCTTTGTAATAGTTGATCATGCACTGGAAATCTATATCGGGGTGATCGCCCTCTTGTTTACCGGACTGGGTATCTGGCTGGCCCTGAAATTGGCCCGTCCGAAAGTAGAAACTGTCATTATTGAAAAGGAAGTGATCGTTGAACGGTCCCCTGCCTTTACCCTCAACGAGAAAGCCCTTGAAACCCTGCAACTTAGCAAAAGGGAACTGGAAGTACTGCAACTGATGGCCGAAGGATTGAGCAATCAGGAGATAGCCGACCGCCTTTTTCTCTCACTCAATACGATTAAGACGCATTCCCTGCGTCTGTTCTCCAAAATGGATGTCGAAAGAAGGACGCAAGCGATAGAAAAAGCTAAACGTTTGAATATCATTCCTTAAGATTATCAACCTTTCGGGTGAAAAATCCGTTTTATTGCAGAATCACCCTAAAGTATGAACCGGAACCGGAAAGGAACCGGCATATTTGTTCCCATCACCTAAACTGAACATATGAAAAAGAATGTATTGACTTTTGGGATCATCGCAGGGCTGATCGTTACCGCGATGATGGTTGCTTCTTCACTGGCCTGCTACTACAATCCCAATTTTAAGGGGAATGAGGTATTAGGATATACCGGGATGCTGGTCGCCTTCTCCTTTATATTTATAGGGGTAAGGAATTACAGGAACAGATATAACCAGGGTGTTATCACCTTTGGGAAGGCATTTAAAGTAGGGTTCTTCATTGCGCTTATTGCCTCTACCTGTTATACTCTGGTGTGGCTGGTCGAATATTATCTTTTTATTCCTGATTTTGTGGATAAATATGCCAATCATGTCATGACGCGGGCAAAGGCAAACGGGGCTACCGGGGCACAGCTGGCCAGCAAGGCAAAGGACATGGAATTTGTGTATACCATGTATAAGACACCGCTGGGAGTGATTGCGGCCACTTATATGGAAGTATTACCTCTGGGGACGGTCGTGGCATTGATCAGTGCACTAATACTCAGGCGCCGTTCCGGTAAATTATCGGGGGTACTCAGCAATTAATGGCTTATTTCTTGTGACAGGATGAGTCCGAGACCTGCTTTAGGTTGACTAAATTGAATGTTTTCACTAGATTGGATAAAATTCCCATGTTATAAAACGATTGTTTGTATGATAAGTCCTGTTACAGGAGGTAACCGCCTCGAATTGATCACTACATTTCCGACAGAGTCAATAATTAAGATCTACGAAGATGAGCTAAAGGTGGATACGCGGCGTTTCTTCAAAGGGGTCCCTGCAGTAGAATTGTATGAGTGCCGTGACACCGGATACCGGTTTTATTACCCGGAGGGTATCCTGGGAGATGGCCAGTTCTATGCTGACCTGAATAAAGACGACGCAGGATATTACTCCACCTCCCGCTGGGAACATACCTATGCTACAAGTCTGATCGCACCTGGTCAGAAAGTACTGGAGATCGGTGCCGGCGATGGCTTTTTCCTGGAGCAGCTGAAAAAGTCGGATATAGATGCGATCGGTCTGGAACTGAATGTGGCAGCCATTGCGAAAGGCGAAAAGAAGGGCCTGCGGATGTATAACGAGATGATCGAAGACCATGCAAATGCGCATGCGGGAGCGTACGATGTTGTTTGCTGTTTCCAGGTACTGGAGCATATCTACAATGTAAAAAGCTTCCTGGATGCCAGTCTGAAAGCGCTGAAGAGAGGCGGAAAACTCATCATCGGGGTACCTAACAACAATCCATATCTTTTCAAACAGGACAAATGGCATACGCTGAACCTGCCTCCGCATCATGCGGGTTTATGGAACAAAAGGGCCTTTACCGAGTTACAGAAATTCTATGATGTAACACCCCGGGATATCATCGTTGAACCATTAAGTAACAATAAATCTTTTGCGAGACGCTGGTACCTGGCGCAGCGTAACTACTATAAGGAGAAGAAATCCTTGATGGGTGGGCTCATCTCCATCATTCCCGCACCGATCGGTAAAATGGTCGTTAAGCTGTTTTCTCCCTGGATTGACGGCTTCAATATCGTGGCGGTATTTACCAAAAACTAAGGAAAAACAGGCGAATGTCCTGAATACACCCTCAAGCTGTCGGATTCACACATGACATCCTTCGGCAAATGCTGATATGTTTGCATCATAAAACTTACTATTATGAAAACGAACAAAATCAGGATCTTCTATTGGGTAGCGACAGGCATTTTTGCATTGATGATGCTGATGGATGCGATGGGGGGTATTACCCACGAAGCAACCGGTGTGGCCGTTATAAAACACCTTGGTTATCCGGAATATGTGCTGACCATTTTTGGTGTAGCGAAACTACTTGGTGCGATCGCGATCCTTCAATCTAAATTTCAGACGATCAAAGAATGGGCGTATGCCGGTTTTGCGATCAATTTTATCGGTGCATTCTGCTCAAGAGCAGCAGTAGGCGATCCTGCCGGTGAACTGATCCCGCCTGTAGTGGCCCTGCTGATCATGTTTGTACCCTATTATGCCTGGAAACGTTTTGAAGCTGCAAAAGAGACTTCTCACCGTCTGGCTGCCATCTGATAAGATCATCGATCATACATATCCTGACCGGGATATATGTTGATAACATTTCCGCACATCAGCAGGAAAATGTATATCCCGGAAACTTTTCTCATCATGATCAAACTATGCTGGTATGATCAGTAACGGCACATCACTGTTCCAGGCCAGTTGCTTCGACACACTTTTACTGAACAGTGTGGCCAGCAGTCCTTTCTTTTCGTGTATCGCGACAATCAGCGCAATGTTATTGTCTGCCGCGAACTTATTAATACCTTGTGTCACATTGCTGTTCTCTACGTAATGAAAAGACGGTTTGTATTTGTCCAGTAACTGATGGAGATGCGAAATATCTTCTTTTGTTTCTGCCGAGAATTCTTCATCTCCTGCAACGTTCACCACAAACAATTCTTCTGCCTGCAGACTGTTGAGTAATGTTACCATTCCGGGTAATGCTTTCCCTTTCCTGAGTATTTCAAAATCCACAGCCAGCATCACCCTTTGCGGGGCTACGAGTTTAGCATCTTCCGGTACAATGACCATCGGATAGGCGCAGTTTTCCATGATGCGGATACTATGACTGCCGACCAGGAATTTTTCAAGATTGGATTTATCAGAAATACCAGCTACAACGAGACTCACCTCTTCCTGTCCGACCACTTTCTTCACTGCTTCTTCCAGTATATCATCTTCTGATAAAGTATCGATGGTGATATCGCCGGCGTCTGCTGCCAGCCGTTTGCTTAATATGTTCAGCTGCGACATACTTTCTTTTAACAGTTCGTCCGGATTAGCCTGTATAATGGGTAATTCCGGTGTAATGGGTACGTTCGATACCGGTTCCAGGCTCTGATATGCGTTGAGCAGGAGGATGCGTTTGCAGTTGAGGCGACCGGCCAGATGGATGGCGTAGTGGGCTGCCTGGAGAGCTACAGGAGAGAAGTCGGTAAGGACGAGGATGGTTTGCATGAGATGAGGGTTTGTTATGGTATAAGAGGTATAAAAATCAGGCCAGTATGAGAGGGATAATTTGTTATTGTTTGCCCGGATTGATTATGTGATTTTCAAAGTGATTATTTTTGATCAGGTTCATGGAAAAGTGAATAAATTAGTGCTTTTGTGCTTAAATTTGTAAGAGAGTTACAAAAAATGAATGAAAAAATATGATTATAGATTTTTCTGTAGCCAATTTCGGAGGGTTAAAAGACACCATAAAACTGTCTTTTGAGCCGGAAAAATCCGATCACCTGAAAGAGTATTACCTGGTTGAACCCGTGAAGGGATTGCAATTGCTGAAAATGGGACTGATATACGGTCCTAATGGTTCCGGTAAAACCACCATTTTAAAAGCGCTGGATTTCCTGCGGGATATGGTATTGCATCCATCTGAGCAAAAGCAGGAAGTATTGCATTTCAGACCGTTTTTATTTGATCCGCAGACTGTACTTGCCCCTACGCATTTTGAGCTGAATATTGTCTATCGTAAGGTCAGGTATCGGTATATACTTGACCTTACGCAGACCGCCGTTGTATCGGAGGCGCTTTATTTCTATGCTCCTAATAAGGCACTCGTTTATCAACGTAATACTGATACGGAGAAGCAACTGGCTACTATTAAGTTTGGCGGCAAGACAAAGCTTAAAAGGTCAGCAGAAGAAATGCTGGAAGCAAATACACTCTGGAATGCGACCGTATTAAGTGCGTTCCTGAAAACTAATATTGAGGCGAAGGAATTGAAAGATGTGACGGATTGGTTTGTTAACGTATTGAGAGAAATGATCACGCCTAAGCTAAATCTCAATAACTATGTATCAGAGCATATCTTAAGTCAGCATATCAACAAACAGCATATGCTTCAGTTCCTTCAGAAAGCAGATTTTGCTATCACGGATATTCTGATAGAAAAAACGACCCGGCCTGTTACAGAAGATGTACGAACATTGCTTGCCTTATTGGCCAACAGGTATTCAGATATAAATGCCGGCGTAGGAGAGACAGTTGAGCAGCTGGAGCTGTCATTCCTGCATACTGTAAAAACTGAAGCAGGTAGCACCGCTTATCTGTTGCCGTTCAAAGAAGAATCAGAAGGAACAAAGAGATATTTTCAGCTAAGCGGTCTGCTAGACCTTATGCTGAACAATGAAGGTGTTTTCGCGATCGATGAACTGGAGTCTTCCCTTCATCCTGACCTGCTTAAACATTTTCTTTTGCTTTTTTTAGTCAATGTGAAAAAAACACAATTAATTGCAACCACTCACTATCGGGAACTGTTGCTTGAAAAAGAAATGTTGCGTAATGACGCGATCTGGTTCACTGAAAAGAAAGAAAACGGGAATGTTGAACTGTATTCACTTGGTGATTTTGATTCTTCCATCGTCAGAGATACCACATCTGTCTTTAATGCATATAAATCCGGGAAATTAGGCGCAGTGCCGGATGTGAAAGACTATTATTTAGATTCATCCAATGGCAAGAAGTAACACCAAAAGAAACACGGGACACAAAACTTATGCAATTTTAGTAGATGGTCAAACTGAAAAATGGTATCTCGACAAATTGCGCGTTCATGAAAAACCCAGGGGCATATCTATTAAGCCCGATCTTCCACAACGTACAAGCCTGGAAGAGCAGTTCGAAAAAGTAAAAGCTAATGCAGTATTGTATGATGTTTCTGTATGGATGGTCGATCTCGACGTCATCATTGCAGAAAACAAAGTCGCCATATTTAACCGCTATCTGACAGAGGCGGAAAAGCATGAAAATATCAGGATACTGGTCAATACGCCCTGTCTGGAATATTGGTTTTTACAGCATGTAGATGGCAAAGGAAAGTTTTATCCTAATTGTCAATCAGTGGTGACAGCGTTGAAGAAATATGAGCCATTGAAGGCGTATGCAAAAAGCATGAAATATTTTATTAATCATCCTGATATCTATCAACGACTTAAACCACATCTCAATAATGCCATTACCAATGCAGCTGCAAGGGGCGATTACGACCCGCAGCATCCTAAACAGGGGAAGGCTGAGATCTATAAACTTTTTGAGATACTGGGACTTGCAATAAGCGCATAGGTTGGTTCTCCCTGCCAACCGCCTTATTTCCCACGACCACGATACACATTCACCACATACCTGCCTGAATCAACAAGCAAAACACCCAACAGAAAAATCTGTCCGTATATAATCACCATCAGTGGATAAAGGCTTAGGATCATCGCCCATTTCAAAGCTTCATAGAAGCTGATCGGAAGTGTGGTGAGATCAAGTGGACAAAGAAGTACCAGTAGCATGGCCAACACCGGCACAACATATATCCATAACAGATACCTGTTAGACGCAAATTTTGGAATGAATGTATAGATGGTCCAGATCAATGCCTGTGAAAGTGCGAGTACAAAGAAGATACTGGAAAGGTCCCAGTCTATTTCCGCTTTTGTAAAAGGAACAGGAATACCTACAGGGCTATCATTATCTGATAAGAGTAATACAACTGCAAATAAGAGCATCAGGGCAGCCGCGGGCAATAGCAAATGATGCGGGTTACGGGCTAAATGTAGTCTTTTCATGGTAAAGGGAATTGTACTAAATATAGCATAATTCCGCTGTACAGGCAGTACTCATTTTATCTGGGTTGGTCTGGCCTTGAGGCGAATTTCGCGATGGCATAACATATATTGGCGACAAAGAATAATTGTCCGGCGATAGCGAATAACGCGAATGCCTGTAATCTCATCATCTGCTCATCATATACTTCAAGCAGCGGCCTGGCATTGCCTGCTTCAGGTATATAATCATTTATTATAAGTGATGGAAGCCAATATTTGTATGTGATAGAAAACCCTATGCACAGAAAAGTGGTGACCAGGTGCATCCGTATCAGATAGCGATTGAACCACCTGGAAATGATCAGATATATTAGCCAAAGCAGTGACAGGAATACGGCGGCTTGCTGTAGAATTATCCAAATTGCAATGACATAGTAGGTATCATGCAGATGGATATCAATTATACCATCTCTATAAAAAAATGACGCGATGAACAGCACAATAGCCGTCAGTAATAAAAGATGATATGGGCGGCGGACCCAGTCCGTTCTTTTCATGGGAGTAGGAATTGCCGCCCAATATAATATAATCTTCTTATTCCGCCAGTCTTATTACCAGTCCTTCATCCCCGTCCAGGCTGATGGTATTTGCTACCATGGTACCGGTGATCTCGGGGAAGGTAGCTATCTCTACTTTACCCGAAAAAGAGAAGTGAGCCGGTCTGAAATAGCAGGGCAGGTGAGAGAGGTTCAGTACGATCAGAAAACCAGGGTGTCCTGCTTCCTGTCTCAGGAAGGCGAGCAACTGATTATCGGCATATACCGGTTTGTAATCACCCATGCTGAGGGAGGGTTCTTTTCTCCGCAGGTCGATCAGTTGCCGGTATAGTGTCAGCATCGAATAAGGATCATGTTCCTGTGCGCTGACATTCACCCGTTGCCAGGTCTTGGAAAGACGTAACCAGGGTTTGCCGCTGGTGAAACCGGCATTCGGACTATCATCCCATTGCATCGGCGTACGGGAAGGGTCTCTGCTCAGGTTTTTATCCGGCATGTTGAGCCCCTGAGGGTCCTGTACTTCTTCAAAGGGAATGGCCACGTTACGCATGGCTATTTCGTCGCCGTAGTAAATGGTAGGCGTGCCGCGCAGGGTGAGTAATAACATGGCGGCTACACGGGCCTGTAATTGTCCGACGCGACTGGCAATACGATGCTGATCGTGATTACTCAGCACCCAGTTAGGCCATCCCTGGTTTGGGAGTGCGCCTTCATACTGATCGATGGCGACCGCAAGGGATGCCGACTGCCAGGGGAGGGAAAGCAGCTGGAAATTGAAAGGCAGATGTGCGCCCTTATTGTCAACGCCGTAATAGGTCATCAGCTGTTGCAGCGGGAGGTATATTTCTCCGATCATCACCCGGTCACCGTCAAACTCTTCCATAACTGCCCGCATTTTACGTACGACCTCATGGACTTCCGGCTGGTCCGTGGAATAAACGGGTAATTGCTGGGAATAAGTCCCCATATGCGGCTCATAGTCCGGATTAGTCGGATTATTACGCAGCTGTTTATCCTTGATCATATGCCACATCACGTCTACACGGAAGCCATCTACGCCTTTCTGCAACCAGTAACGCATCACGTCAAACATAGCAGCCTGTACGTCAGGATTACGCCAGTTCAGGTCCGGCTGTTCCTTCAGAAAAGCATGGTAGTAGTATTGCTGGGTGGTAGGGTCCCATTCCCAGGCTTCTCCGCCAAATACACTCAGCCAATTATTCGGGGCGCCGCCGTCGGGTAGCGGATCGTGCCAGATGTACCAGTCCCTTTTCGGATTATCGGTTGAAGAACGAGACTCGAGGAACCACGGATGCTGGTCAGAGGTATGATTGGGCACCAGGTCCAGTAGCAGTTTCATGCCTCTGTCATGTACTGCTTTTAGTAGTCTGTCGAAATCTTCGGGATTACCAAACAAGGGATGTATGCCTGTATAATCGGCAATATCGTAACCGAAATCAGCCATGGGGGAAGGATAGATCGGGGAGAGCCATACGGCGTCAATCCCCAGCCATTGCAGATAATCCAGTCTGTTGATAATACCATTCAGATCGCCTACGCCATCACCGTTGCTATCCTGGAATGAACGGGGATATACCTGATAGATGACGCCTGTCTGCCACCATTTGTCGTAAATCGTTGCCATTACTGATGAGGTTTTGATGATACGCTATCTGTTCACAACATTTTTGCCAGAAATGTGCACACCGGGATCAGCTGTAGTTTCGGCCTGAAGCTTGTGAACTGGTTTAAAAAAATGATTATGGCAAGACCCAGAGCAAAGAAACACACCGTAGGCCGGGCCGGCAGGAAAAGCGCCGGTAGAAAATGGTCGGCGCATGTCAATGAGACCAGCGATGCTATGGACCTGCGGGAGGGCGTCTTTAAAAGTGACGATCCGGAAAAGATAGCCCGTTCCCTGAAAAGATCGGCTACCAAAAGCCGTCGCAGGAAAGGTACACCCTATCAGTCAGCTATGTCCATGTTGAACTTTTATATCAACAGGGCCGGTAAGAATTTGCCGGAGAAACAACAACATGTGCTGGAAGACGCCAAAGGGGAATTAAGGAAGGTTTTTGGCCGGGAGGAATAGCTCATTTCTCTCTGAACGGCAATGTAACCGCAGGCATTTCGTTTATTGTTATAAAACAGTGCCTGTGGTTACTTTTACTGACGAAAAGCACCTTTTCTTTTGCGCACAATCGTTATCTTGCCCCCGTAATTTTAGCTTTTCACGTTATTTTCTTTTAGCCACAACAGCTATACAAAACTACACAGCATGCGCAAAACATTTATTTTCATCTGTTGCCTTTTCCTGTGGAAAATGGCGGCTGCACAGGAACTGCTTTCTCCGGATAAAAATCTGCAGTTGCAGTTCTCCATAACAGACAATGGAAAACCCACTTATCAGTTGACCTACAAAGGAAAAGCCGTGATCAAACCCAGTCATCTCGGACTGGAGCTGAAAGCAGATGCTTCCTTTATCGATAGTTTCGAAGTAGCTGGTAGTAAACTATCCACCAATGACGAAACCTGGGAACCGGTATGGGGTGAGGTAAAGGAAATTCGTAACCAGTATAGTGAACTGGAAGTGAATCTGCATCAGCTGTCTACCGACAGGACGATCATTGTGCGTTTCCGTTTGTTCAATGACGGACTCGGTTTCCGTTATGAGTTCCCGCAGCAGAAACACCTGGCTTATTTTGTAATTAAGGAAGAAAGAACGGAGTTTGCGCTGGCGGGAGACCACAAGGCTTTCTGGTTGCCCGGTGATTATGATACACAGGAATATAGCACCGTTACTTCTAATCTCTCGGAAGTGAGAGGCAAGATGAAAGACGCGATCACCCCGAATGCTTCTCAGGCGCCCTTTTCACCAACCGGTGTACAAACACCGCTGATGATGAAAAGTAAAGACGGATTATATATCAATATTCATGAAGCAGCACTGGTAGAATACTCCGCGCTGTCCCTGGAACTGGATGATAAGAATTTCGTGTTGAAATCTGTGCTGACGCCTGATGCAATAGGCGATAAAGGTTATCTGCAGGCGCCATGTAAATCGCCCTGGAGAACGATCATTGTGAGCGATAAAGCAGGCGATATCCTGACTTCGAAACTGATATATAATCTGAATGAACCTCCGAAATATGCCGATGCTGCCAGCTGGATAAAACCGGTGAAGTATGTGGGCGTATGGTGGGAAATGATCACTGGTAAAAGTACCTGGGCTTATACGGATATTGAGAACGTACAACTGGGTGTGACTGATTTCTCCAAAACCAAACCTAATGGTAAACATGGGGCTAATACGGCACATGTGAAAGAATATATCGACTTTGCTGCCGAGAATGGATTTGATGCGGTACTGGTAGAAGGATGGAATCAGGGTTGGGAAGACTGGTTTGGTAAGACAAAAGATTATGTATTTGATTTTATCACACCGTATCCGGATTTTGATGTACAGGAATTACATCGTTATGCGGCCTCAAAAGGTATTAAGATCATCATGCACCATGAAACTTCTTCCTCTGTACGCAACTATGAGCGCTTCATCGATACTGCCTATAAGTTTATGGTGAATAATGGCTACAATGCCGTTAAAAGCGGTTATGTAGGCAATATCATTCCGAGGGGAGAACATCATTACGGACAATGGCTGGTGAACCATTACCTGTATGCGATCACTAAAGCAGCAGAATATCACATTATGGTGGATGCGCACGAATCTGTACACATGACCGGCTTATCCCGTACTTATCCTAACCTGATCGGACAGGAATCTGCCCGGGGTACAGAATATGAAGCATTCGGCGGTAATAATCCTGATCATACGACCATTCTGCCGTTTACGCGGCTGATCGGTGGGCCGATGGACTATACACCTGGTATTTTTGAAATGAATGTCAGTGCATACAATCCTGATAACAGCTCAAAAGTAAATAGTACGATCGCCCGTCAGCTGGCGTTGTATGTGACGATGTACAGTCCGTTGCAGATGGCGGCAGATTTCCCGGAAACTTATCGCAAACATATGGATGCGTTCCAGTTTATCAAAGATGTAGCGATTGACTGGGAAGATACAAAAGTACTTGAAGCAGAACCGGGGGATTATATTACGATCGCCCGAAAAGCAAAAGGGAAGAACAACTGGTTTATCGGTAGTACCTGTGATGAGAATGGACGTGTTTCAAAGATCAGTTTTGATTATTTAGATGCTGGCTGGAAGTATATAGCAACTATTTACAGTGATGCAAAGGATGCGCATTATGCAAAGAATCCGAAGGCGTATACGATCAAAAAAATGGTGGTGACCAATAAAACGGTGTTGTCAATACCGTGTGCACCTGGAGGCGGTTACGCTATCAGTGTGATGGAGGCGGATGATGACGCGATAAAGGCACTGAAGAAATAAGGAAGACAATTTTATATAAACATACGGTACAGGCAAACAGTCTGTACCGTATTTTTTTGTCATCCCTTAAGAGCCAGAATTTGATTCAGTTTTTCTTTAGAATCTGCACTTACATTCGTTATAGTTAAACTTGAGTTATGCGCGTGATGAATGTTTTGACAGCAGTATTAATTTTTTTACTAATGTCATTTACTGTTTGGGAGCCGGATTTTGAGGTGGCGAGGAAGACAGCGAGAGATAAAAACCAACTTATTTTGTTAAATTTTTCAGGATCGGATTGGTGTGGTCCCTGTATCAGGTTAAGAAAAGAGATATTTGACAGTGAACAATTCATAAAAATGGCGGATACCACGCTTGTAATGGTAAACGCAGACTTTCCCCGAAATAAGAAAAACCAGCCTGAACGGCAGGTACAGCAGCAGAATGAAGCGCTTGCTGATAAGTATGATCCTGCCGGTAAATTTCCTTACACTGTTTTGCTGAATGCCGATGGAAAAATCATTGCATCCTGGGACGGATATCCTAAAACAGATGCCATGCATTTCACAGAAGAAGTAAAAAAGCTTTGTGATGCAAACACACACTGACACAGTACTGACTGCATTTCGCAGATCTGTGCGGCTGATGGGGAACGCTTTTGAGATTACTGTGGTGGCGGAAGAAGAATCATGGGCAATGGCTAAGATTGATCTTGCTGTGGCGGAGATCCGGCGTATTGAATCGTTGCTGACAACATTCAGTGATGATAGTCAGACGAACCTGATTAATCGTCATGCGGGTATTGCGCCTGTACGTGTTGACTGGGAGGTTTTTGAGCTGATCCGCCGGTCAATCAGGGTCTCCGGTGTAACGGATGGCGCCTTTGATATTACCTATGGTTCCATCGACAAGCGGTTATGGAATTTTGACCGCGCTATGACCAGTTTACCGGATGAAGCAACCGCTAAATCAATGGTCAGATTAATCAACTATCGTCATATACTATTGGATGAGGCCAACAGTACTGTTATGCTGAAAGAAAAAGGTATCCGCATAGGCTTTGGTGGGATAGGTAAAGGATATGCTGCGGAAATGGCCAAAGCATTGTTGCAACGGGAAGGTGTGCAAAGCGGGATCGTGAATGCATCGGGAGATCTTGTTACGTGGGGATATCAACCGGATGGCACTCCATGGACAATTGGCATTGCACATCCGGACAATGCACATCTGCCATTTTCCTATATGAACATAACTGGACTGGCTGTTGCAACTTCAGGTAATTATGAGAAGTATGTGATGATCGGAGGAAAGAAATATTCTCATACGATCAATCCCAGAACAGGACTCCCTGTCACAGGGATCAAGAGCGTGACTATCATTAGTCCGAATGCCGAAATAGCCGATGCCATGGCGACACCGGTGACAATCATGGGCATCAGGGCAGGATTGAATATGATCAATCAGATTCATTATCTCGGATGTATCATCATTGATGATGATAACAACATTTATACATCACAAAACATCAATTTAAAATGAGTATGGACAGGCGATCGTTTCTTGTGTGGCCCATGGCCGCATGTTTTGCAGTAATGGCATTTGCTTCCTGCACGACTGTAAAGGAATATCAGAAGAACAGATTAAATGATGCTGAAATGGTATCAGGTAATCGTAAGGTGGAAAAAACAGAACTAAGTTTTCAATCCTACAGAGAGGGCTCTTCCGGTGCGAATGCCGGCAAGAGTGGTGGTGGATGTGGTTGTAACTGATTGTTAAGAAATAAGGTTTGTATCTATGAAGAGAATATTTTTCACTGCCGCAACCATCTTGTCGTTGTTACGCGTGCACGCGCAACAGCAACAACAGGAGACAGGGTATGAAAGCAGGAAGCTAAAAGTAGATGAGATTAATCTGGTGTCAAGTTATTACAGCCAATCTGGAAATAACGCTGCAGTAACAGGGGGGATCGGTTCACAGCACCTGACCGATATCGCTAATGTTTTTGACGTCAGATTATTTAAATATGACAAACAGCAGCGTAAACATACTTTTGACATTGAAGTGGGAATTGATCATTACACGTCCGCATCTTCAGACAAAATAGATCTGAAAGCCAATTCTTCTGCCTCTCATGCGGATACGCGTATTTATCCTTCACTGACCTGGTCTGTTGAGAATGAAAAGAAGGGCAATACTTTCGGTATTGGCGTATCCTCTTCTACGGAGTTTGACTATCAGTCATTTGGAGCGAATGTCAGTTTTGCTCAAAAGACAAAGAACAGGAATGGGGAATTCTCTGCAAAATTGCAGACCTATCTTGATCGTGTGAAATTAGTTACCCCGGTAGAACTCAGAAATGTACCGTATGGTGAGGAGCAGGACCACTATGCTACAGCGAACAGGAATACATATGCCGGCTCTTTATCTTATTCGCAGATCATTAATCAGCGTTTTGAAGTGACATTACTGGCTGATCTTGTGAGTCAGCATGGTTATCTTGGATTGCCTTTTTACAGGGTGTATTTTGCAGATGGGTCAGTACACCAGGAGAACTTACCCGACAATAGGCTAAAGGTACCGCTGGGCATACGCGCGAATTATTTTCTTGGCGACCGGTTTATTATAAGGGCTTATTATCGTTTCTACACGGATGACTGGGGACTGACATCACATACTGCTAATATAGAGTTACCGGTTAAAATAACGCCTTTCTTCTCTGTGAGTCCTTTTTACAGATATTATACACAGTCCGCTGTGAAGTATTTTGCGCCTTATCAGCAGCATACCGCGAAGGATAACTATTATACCAGTAATTATGATCTGTCTAAGTTCAACAGTAGTTTTGTCGGAGCAGGAGTTCGTATAGCGCCGCCGAAAGGCATATTGGGCATGCAGCATTTTAATATGCTGGAATTAAGGTATGGGCATTATGTGAAGAACATTAATATGAACGCAAATATTGTTTCACTGAATCTGCGTTTTAAATAAAATACATCCGGTCAGGCTGGTTTTAAAGCCTGACCGGATGATGTATGTTAATGTTTCAGTGTTCTTTTCACGCCATCTATTTCCATGATCAGGTCAGCGCCGTATGCACTGGACGGCGTCTGATAACCGGGTTTGTAGTTGCCACTGATGATCTTTTTTGCGATCACCAGGATTGTAAAGGCAGTCAGTGAATAGGCTTCCGGAGTTTCCATATTGGCTTCCACAGACTTCCCCTGGGCATTGGACACCTTCCCCCATATATAACTGGTGGCTTTATCACGTACCTGTTGATTTGGTCCGGCGGACTGCACCTTCAGTATGCCCATGATGATACTCCGCATGAGGGATGTTTTCAGTAACCAGTTGAATATGGATTGTCCTTTCAGGAAATACCAGGCGGACTTATTGATCGCGGTGAAGGTCCGGATATTGGGAATGCGGGTTGAATACCAGGCAGTGCTGATATCTCCCCAGGGAATGCTCATTACAAAGATGGGTTTTTTATAACCCGGAAAGTTTACGGACATTCCTTTTTTACCCATAGGCTCATATACGATCTTATGGTCTTTTCTGATAGCGCCGGGAGTACCCAGTTTATGGAGCGTACTGATAGACGTGCCACGCGAAAGCGCACTGCCGATGACGGCAAATGCAATGGTCAGTTCGGTGGCGTCAGGTAATTGTTCTTTTAGATATAGTGCGAGGCAGTCGGTCGGTACGACGTCAAAACCTGCACCAGGCAATATCATGATATCCTTGTCTTTCGCTGCCTGATCATACCCCTGCAACATTTCAAATACATCCAGGTCTCCGTTGAGATCGATGTAATGGGTATTGGTAGCGATACAGGCATCGATCATCGGTTGTGCGGTGATATGATAGGGACCGGCAGCCTGGATGACCAGTGCGATATCAGCAAGGGCAGCGTTGAGCGCTTTGCTGTCATGTAGTTCGACGATGCGGAAGGGTAGTTGTAATTCTTTTGCGAGGGCTTCGATCGCGTCTTTTTTACGGCCGGCAAGGATAGGCTGCAGACCATATTGCGCGGCATACCTGGCAATGAGTTCGCCGGTATAACCATTCGCTCCATAGAGCAATATACTGTTACGTTGCATAGGGGAAAAATACACGATAACCCGGAAACTGCAAATAATAGTTTCCGGGAATATATGGTCCTATAACACCCGCTCCATCTGAATATTGCAGCGTTCGTAGGGAGATGTATGTCCGATAACACGTTCAAAACCCAGTTTATGATAAAGACTGATGGCGGGTTTTAAGATGGTATTACTTTCCAGGTATACTTTCTTCGCCCCCAGTGATCTGGCTTTGTCCAGGATGGCATTTCCCAGTAGCCAGCCGATGCTTTTACCCTGTGCGGTGGGAGATACGGCCATTTTTGCGAGTTCGTACTCATATTCCGGGTCCTTCATTTTGATGAGGGCACAGACGCCTACGGGTTTATCCTCGTAGAGGGCAACGAATATATGGCCGCCGTTGTCGAGAATATATCCCTGTGGATTGTCGAGGGCTTTATAATCCGCTTCTTCCATTGTAAAATAGGTCGAGATCCATTCTACGTTCAGTTCTTTGAATGCCTGCTGATAGGCAGGGGTATATTCAACGATCTGTACTTTCCGGCTTTCTCTGTCCTTTTTCTGCTCCTGGACCCTGCGGAACAGGCTTTTTTGTTCCAGCAGGAATTCCCACTCACCAATGGCCTCCCAGAGGTCGTTACGTGTATTGGCAGAGATAGCTTCAATAGCGTTGTTGACGTCGGTATATTGCGCTTCGATCTTCTCAGTGATCTCTTTTCCTTTGGGAGAGAGGCTGACCATGTTCCGGCGTCCGTCGGTTTTGTCTTTCTTTTCCTTTACCAGCCCTTTATCCACCATTTCGCTGATGATCTTACTTACAGAGGGGTGGGAGTGCCCTATTTCTTTGGCAATGGCGGTAATTGTATTTGCTTCGCCTTTGGACAGCACGTAAAATACAGGCCACCATTTGGGGTTCATATCAATATCGTATTGCTGGTAGATCTGTGCCGCGTCTTCGGTGATCATTTCTGTCAGTTGGCGTAGTCTGCTGCCGATGGCAAGTTTGCCGATGGTGTCGTAAAAGCTCATAATCTGATAATTGTGTAAGTAATTATGTAACCAGTTACGCAAATGTAAAGAAAATTGTGAATTAACAATTAAATATTAAGAATTTACGGGGAAAATGGGGGAATGAGAAACAAGGAGGAGGGACGGAAAGGGACATGAAAAGGAAGAAATGCGGTAAATATTGAAAGAGAAGATGGAAGAGACTGTTTTGATACACTATAAAGTGTTTTCCCAATGAGAGAAGAACGTTATGCCTGATAAGGTTATGTAGTTAGTTTGATATTAGTCATCCTTCGTTAATCCTTCGTTCCATGAACGAAGGATTAACGAAGGATGACTAATATCAAAGCATTATCAAAGCATCGATATACTATATCATAAAGCCCAGTTGATATTACACTTTTTTTGCTAATTATCCTGGAATGGGCATACTTCATATGCGACCTATACCTACTTTATACACGGAATATCTCTTAAAAAAGCGGGCTGCAGGTGCAAAATAGCTCACCGGTGTAGTATAGCCTATAAGGTGATTCGCAGTATACTTAATTCTTTCCTTCCGATGTATACTCCAGGAGGTCACCTGGCTGACATTGTAATGCAGCGCAGATGGCATCCAGTGTTTCCAGACGTATGGCTTTTGCTTTGCCGGTTTTCAGGATGGAGAGGTTTGACATCGTGATATCTACTTTCTCACTCAGTTCGGTCAGCGACATCTTCCTTTTGGCCAGCATGACGTCAAGATTTACGATGATAGGCATATTTATACAGTTAATTCGCTTTCAGTCTGCATTTCCAGGCCTCGTTGATAGACCACCGCGATGATCCAGATAATCAATCCGGTGATGATGCCTGAACCTACTTCGATGTTCAGTGAGAAGGCAAGCGAGGGTGCAAGATTATGCATAAACCTACTGAAAACGGCATAATGTAAAATTTTCAGTACATCTGCGGCAATGAAAAGGATAGAAAGCTGCTTCAGTAATACGACGATCCTGGGGGTAAACGGACGTTCCGGGTCCAGGGCGTTGAAGATATTCATGAAGGTCCTGAGTATCAGCAGCCATATAACGAACTTTATGGCGCTGTAAAAGTGCGAGTAGCTGCCAAGGCTGGAAAGCGGTTTGACAGACAGCGTGTATTTGTTTTGTACGGCCGTATAGGCAATGGTGCTGTCGGCCGTAAAATGCTGGATGGCCGCTTGGTTGGTTTTGGCGAAAGACACCACTTCGTGGGTAAGTCCGCCGGGAATACCATTGGCAGCAGGATTACCTGTAACGAAAAAGAATATCCACAGGGAAGTCAGCAGGATGCCTATCAGGAGCGTAAGATAATAGGTCGATGTGATCAGTATGTTCAGGATTCTGATAATAGACTTAGGCTTCATACATGTCTGGGTTTATGACCCAAAGGTAAATGTAAGTTTATTACAATTCAAAATAAATTTATTGATTTACAATAAATCATTGCCGTTTTGGGATAAATGTAAATAAGGAAAAGCCTGTCATGATACCGGTAGGTACCCTGACAGGCGGTTATAAGCGCAAAATGAAAAAGCTTATTTCAGGTCATCGATGCTCCATTTATAGCGGGTAACGGTAGCCAGCAGGGCGGCAGCACCGGCACAGGTCCATACGGCATAATTCAATGGTGCTTTTGGGCCAACGCTGAAGGTCATGGTCAGTGCGAAGGCGATCATTAGCAGGAAGGTGCCCCATGCGGCGATCCTGGTCTTGTAACCGATCAATAGCATCAGCCCAAAGATAATTTCAGCGGCGGTGGCCGTAATGGCCAGTATACTACCTAAGAAGGGAGGGGCGTAAGCGTTCAGGGTATTGGAATAGGCGACAAAGTGTTCCCAGTCTCCCCAGGAAGCATTTGGAGAGCCGGGAGGGCCCCAAAGACCAAATCTGTCTGCTACGGCAGAGAAAAGTGATATAGCGAAGGCAATTCGTAGAAATAGCTGTGAGAAATTTACTGCGCTGGAATTCATTGTCTTATCGTTTTGAAGAAATAAAGTTCGGCTTGCCCGGACATTAAAATCTTGTTCCTGATTAAGAAATAAGTCCCTTAAATGTACATAGCATCCGAACACTGTTCACAGATGAACAGCATACAGATGCTATATAGCGTTTATAAAAAGGGTGTAATAAGGTCTAATTTGCCATGATCAGGGCAGTGATCAATGCTCCGATAGCCACGCCCCCTATGCCAAATTTCAGGGCCCTGGCGTTCCGTTTCCGGCGTTCTTCTTCCAGCATTTTCCTGGACTCTTCCAGCAGCTTTTGTGTTTCAACGAGGCTGGAAGTGGCTTTGTCGAGAGAGGATGAGATGCCCTGCAGACTGACACTCGTTTTGTCCATAAAGGCGAGCGAGTTATTGGTCAGCGAATCCATCTGGTGTTTCATCTGCTGGTAGTAGAACTCTTTTGTCCGCAGCATGGTATCCTGCTGTCGTATCATACTCTCATAGCTGTCCATGATGCCTTTAAAAGAAGAGCTGCCCTGGCGTGTTTTATCGTAATACTTTTTGTAGATGTTAAAGGTGTTCTTATTGACGATAAAGGCGGTATCGCAATGTATCAGAAGGGTGTCGCCCCTGTAGATACTATATACGCTTGTGCCGGAGCTGTCTCTGAACGTTTTGAGCATGTCCTGGCTGTATCCCTGCTGCACGGCAAGGCAGAGGAACAGCACAAGCAGCAGCTTGTGGTGGATAGATAATGGTTTCATATGTTGGTTATCAGTTTACAGGGGTTTTACATCAATGGGAGGAAGACTGTCTGTAGCTTTCAGTTCTTCTTTGAATGTTTTGACTTTTGCATTCAGTTCTTCAACGGTCTCTTTCAGTTTGGCGTTTGATTTTGCTTCCTCGATCTCTTTTTTGGTGTTCAAAATAGAGACGTTTGCCTGTATGTTCTTGATGTAATATTTGAACTTATCTACGTCTCCCTGCAGGGAATCCAGTCTGGCGCGGGAGGCATTGATATAGTTCAGCGCTGTGTCAATATTTCTTTGGGAGGCTTCGATGTTGTTCTGAATTTGTTTTAACTGGCTTTTCTCAAAGAAAGTAATGAGTGCGTTAATAACGGTTAATGCAAGTACAAGATAGATGACAATTCGTAGTGGCTTTTCCATTTAGAAAGGTGATTTGGGGCAATGAATAATGTTATGATGCAGCCTGGGGTTATGGCTGATGAACGAAGTTATGACTATTATTCAAATGGTGAAAATTTAATTTATTATAGCGGAAAGCCCCTGTGGAAGGGGCTTTCATCGTTATGCGAATTTGCGTACGCCGTAAGTTCTGACCTTGTCCAGCAGTTCTACTATAGAGTTGATTTCCAGCTTCTTGAAGATGCGGGTTTTGTAAGTACTCACAGTAGTAGCCTGTAGCTGCATATGAGCGGCAATTTTCAGGAGCGGCAGCCCCTGCGCCAGCAGGTTCATGACCTCTATTTCCCGGCTGGAAAGTTGTTCCATCGGGTTGGAGAACGCGGGACGTAAGGGCGATAAACGCTTATGTCCGGGTACCAGCATAGAGATCGTCAGACTGATATCTTCTTCAGATGAGTTGTTACTGAGATAGCCATCTGCTGTTTCAAACAGTACGTCAACTATTCTTGTTTTTTCTTCACGGGAAGAGAACAGCAATATCTTTGTGGCACGATGCCTTTCTCTCACCATTTTCATCACCGACAAGGTGTCACCTCCCTGCAAATGTCTGCTGAGTATGAGCAGGTCGAATGATTGTTGTTCCATAGCTGAAGCCATTTCAGCGGGCGATTCCACCATCAGGACGGTCACAGGTGCGGGTAGCATAGAAATAATCTGAGACAGGCCACATCGCATGATGGAGGGTTCATGGGCAATAAGGATATAGTTCATTCACTAGCGGATAAATAGGATGTAAATAGGTCTATGGTTACTGAGCCTGCTGCATCAGGCATATAGCACAAAGTTATAATATTTTGATAAGTAACGGTAATGACAGTCTGTAGTAATTGTACTACAAACATGTCAAATATTTACTATACATGTTTGAGGGAGCCTGCAGTAATTTTGTCGGGCAGAGCTATACCTGTTTTCGTACAGGCGTTTTGTGCAGCTGCTAAAGATACTATACCGAGATACTATAAGATACTATGTTGTTGATAGGAGAAAACTCACAAAGACACCCGATCCTGTGAAAGTGTAACCTGTGCAGAGAAGAGTACAAATAACCTGAGACGGAAATAATGTAAAGGACACCAGACGTATCCTATGTGCCTGTGCATGCCCGTTCATCATCGCAACACTAATTCTTACAGCAAATAATTGCAGGAACGTACTGTTCCTGTATGGGAATACTATTTCCAGGCCAGAGACAGCTGGATGGAGGTTTTATCACTTATTCAATACAGATGGATAAATTTTACAAAGCAAAATTTGCCCTTCTATTACTTTTTGCCGGCTTGTTCGCCACACAGGACAGCCGTGCGGAAGGATCGAAGGATTTGTACCCCAATGGAGCAGGAGGGGGGCGTGCATGCCTTGTCTCCACCAATGCTACCAAAGCAGGATGGTCACTTACCAATACAGGGGTGCACTATGCCTATGTTAACGCCGGAGAAACGATTGGCGCAGCGAGTAGCGCACAAGGTATCGGTTCCGGCCAACTCGTACTAACTGCCCCTGACGGAACCGTGTATTCGTCTACGATAGGCTCAACTACGGTAGGACAAATTGCCAACAGAACAGCAGAGAAAGCCGGACCATGGTCTGGCTATACGCCGTTTACAAGAGTGGCAGGAGCCGGACAGACGGGTTTGTGGAAAGTGGAATTCCTGTCCACCTTACCGTCGAATCAGATTACGGAAGGTGCGGGCGCGAACTGGACAGCAGATGAAGCCTGGACACAGAACGCAAGTTCCAGCGCTATTTGTGCGTGGGATGTTTCTGTGAGAACTGCGGGAGGTGTTATGCAGTCCGGCAGGGTATATACTAACGTACTGAACATGTACGTACAGCATAATGATTATCAGGCAAAGCTGTATGTACTGACAAACGATGGCTATTTATTTAAAGTAAATAACAATGGACTGGACGGTCTTGGATTTGTGGGTTTTGTGAATAACAAAGGCCTCACGAAGAGTGGAAAGGATACTGATCCGCCTTTATATAAAAGTAAAGACGGTACTGCGTATAATACGGATATTTATACATGGGACCCAAGGATCGATGATGGTACTTACAGCGTTACCCATAAGATGTTTTACCAGGTGCCTGATGCTACCTTGCCTGCATCAGCGCCACAGCCAGGCGGAAAGACGACCTGGTTAAATGTGCCGAAAGTAATACCGACCATTTCCAATATTTCTGTTGATGGTGTAGAAGGTACGTCGGGACAGGTGAGTTCAAAAGGAGCTTATATTAAGTTCGATGCGAACACCATCGGAACATATCGTATTAGCCTGGAAGGTAGTGGTTCATTTGTGACCAGGAAAATAACAGGGACAGCAGCAAAAGGAACGAACAGTATTTTCTGGGATGGTAAAGATGGCGCAGGTGTTGCACCGGCACTTGGGGTTGCAAATGTTGTAGCCAAAGTACAATTGCAGGGTTCTGAGATCCACTTTCCTTTTATAGATGTGGAGACTAACAGAAATGGTCTGATCATCGAGCAGCTTAAAGATGACCATGTTACAGTGGAAAATGATATTGTGTACTGGGCGGATTCTACCTTTACCGGTGGCGTAGGTATCGCAAGTAATCCACTGATCAATGGTAACGAAGGCAGTGGTATTTCCAGTAACAGTAATGGTCATAAATGGGGTCTGGACTTCGGTAACAACAGAACGATGGACACCTGGACATACATCCTGGGTGACGTTGCTACTAAAAATACTTCACTTAATATAGTACGTGCCGACCTGGCGATCCAGAGTGTTGGGCCCAGCGTAGGTGGTACTACACAAGTATATCAGGGACAGCCTATCGACTACAGAGTAGTAGTAGTAAATAATGGTCCGAGCGATGTAACCGGTGCGCCTTTTGCCATAAAAGTGCCTGCCGGTTTTACGATTGCCAGTGTAAATGATGTGACATATACGACCAGTTGCGGTACTGTTAACAGTGCAGCACTGACTGGTGGTAACTATTCCGCATTACTGGACCTGCCTAACGGCTGTATCATCACCTTTACATTTAAAGGTACCCCTTCCACAACTGGTGCGATCAATATCGAGACCAGCATCATGCGTCCGAAAGACGTAACCGATCCGGATGCGACCAACCCGGATGCAACCGTACCTCCGACTGATCCACATGTGGAATGTAAAAACGGTACCGCTACTGAGAATTGTAATAACATTAAATATAGCAACACCGTAACAGCGATCCCCAATGTAAATATTGTGGTGAACAAGACGACTGCTGCGACGAATTATGTACCTGGTGGAACAGTAGTATATACTTTCACTGTTACCAATACATCTTCGGCCAACGCCGCCAGCAATGTACACGTCACGGACAATGCGCCGGTTGGTACAACGATCGGTAACTGGACAGCGGCCTTCACGACAGGTACCGGTACTTTACCGGCTGCCAGTGGTACAGGAAATATTAACCAGACAATTACAACATTAGCTGCGGGCGCCGTTGTGACATATACCGTAACGGTGAATGTACCAGGTGGTTTCACAGGTACTTTGCAGAATACGGCCAGTGCCTCATCGCCTGATGATGCAGTGAACACTGATAATACCAGTACGACAACACCTATCCCTGTTGTACCAAGAGCAGACCTCGTGGTATCGAAATCTACCGGTGCAACACAGTTTGTACCTGGTGGAACGGCGATCGTATACACTATCGGTGTGACCAACAACGGTCCGGATGATGCTGTAAATGTGAATGTGACCGACAACCTTCCTACCGGTGCTACCGGCATGAGCTGGACGGCTACCGCAACAGCCGGCGTAACGCTTCCGGTGACATCCGGAACAGGCAGTATCAATGAGATAATTGCCAGTCTTCCTAATGGAAGTACAGTAACGTATACTGTTACCGTAACGACATCTGCAGTATTCAACTCCCCACTGGTTAACAGCGCTTCCGCTACCAGTGATCTGCTGGACCCTGTAACTGGCGATAATATCAGCACAGTAATACTTCCGCCTAACCGACGATCAGATATTGGTGTAGTGAAGTCGACGGCAGCGACGACTTTTGCACCAGGTGAAGATGTGACATATACTTTTACCGTTACGAATAATGGTCCGAGCGATGGAAGCAACGTTTCAGTAACTGATAATGCGCCAGCAGGTACAACTATCAAATCCTGGACAGCTGCCACAACAACAGGTACTGCAACAGTACCAGTTACTTCCGGTGCAGGTGATATTAGTGAGACCATTACGGAGCTGCCAAATGGCGCTGTCGTAACTTATACAGTTGTTGTTGCCACTCCGCCAAACTTTGCGGCTAACCTGAGCAACACAGCTACAGCAACCAATGCGACTGATCCTGTAGGAACGAACAACTCAAGTACCACAACACCTATCACCCCATCACCAAAAGCAGATCTCGTTGTAGTAAAATCTACTACCGGGACGACCTTTGCTCCGGGTGAAGATGTGACCTATACAATTACTGTTACTAACAATGGTCCTAGTGAGGCTACTAATGTAACGGTGCTCGACAATGCACCGATCGGTACGACGATCTCGTCCTGGACAGCTATAGCTACTACTGGTACTGTTAACCTGATAAATACTTCAGGTTCCGGCGATATCAATGAAGGTATCATGGTACTGCCAAGTGGTGCAGTAGTGACTTACACGGTTGTCGTATCTACACCAGCCAGATTCACTGGTAACCTGGTTAATACTGCTAATGCGACTTCCGCAGATGTAGCTGATCCGGTAACAACAAACAATACCAGCACAACAACGATTACACCAGTACCGAAAGCAGATATCGCGGTAGTGAAAACAACTACTTCGACTTCCTTTGCTCCGGGTGAAGATGTAATTTATATTGTTAAGGTAACTAACAATGGTCCAAGCGATGCAGCGAATGTTGTCGTGACAGATAATGCACCAGCCGGTACAACTATCAGCAGCTGGAATGCGATCGTAACCACAGGTACAGTTGCGCTGCCAGCTGCATCCGGTACGGGGAACATCAATCAGACCATTACGAAAATACCAAAAGGCGCTGAAGTGACTTATGGTGTAAGAGTAACTACACCAGCCGGCTTCACTGCTAACCTGAGCAACACGGCTACTGGTTCCAGTGCTGCAACCGATCCGGTTCCTGCTAATAACAATAGTACAACCACCAGTATCGCACCGTCACCAAAAGCAGACATTGCGGTAACGAAATATAATAATGCGGCTACGTTCGTACCAGGTGAAGATGCAAGCTATCTTATCAGGGTAAGGAACAATGGTCCTAGTGATGCAGCGAATGTAGTAGTCGTTGATAACGCACCAGCCGGTACGACGATCAAGTCATGGACAGCTGTCGTTAATACAGGTACTGTAACATTGCCTGCTGCTTCGGGAACAGGTAATATCAATGAGACGATCGCTACATTGCCAAATGGCGCCATCGTGGATTATAACGTTGTTGTATCTACACCAGGTAGTTTCTCTGGTAACCTGCGTAATACTGCTTCCGGTTCCAGCGACGCAACTGATCCTGTAACTACCAATAACAGTAGCACAACAACTGATATTACACCAGTTCCGACTGCAGATATAGCCGTAGTAAAATCTACCACTGCGACTACTTTCGCTCCGGGTGAAGATGTAACTTATACTATTGTCGTAACGAATAACGGTCCTAGTGATGCAGCAAACGTAGTAGTGACCGATAACGCACCAGCTGGTACGACGATCAAGTCATGGTCTGCCGTTGTAACCAACGGCACTGTCACTTTACCAGCTGCTTCCGGCACCGGTAATATCAGTCAGACCATCGCGAACGTGCCAAGTGGCGCTGTAGTGACTTACACAGTTGTAGTAGCGACACCAGCCAGCTTCACTGCTAACCTGAGCAATACTGCTTCCGGTTCCAGCGATGCAACTGATCTGGTGCCTGCAAACAACAACAGCACTACCACAAGTATCGCACCATCGCCCAAAGCGGATATCGCTGTAGTGAAATCAACTACTGCGACCAGCTTTGCTCCGGGTGAAGATGTAACTTATACTATTGTCGTAACGAATAACGGTCCTAGTGATGCAGCAAACGTAGTAGTGACCGATAACGCACCAATTGGTACGACTATCAAGTCATGGTCTGCTGCTGTGAACACCGGTACTGTCACCTTACCTGTTGCTTCCGGCACGGGTAATATCAATGAAACGATTACGAACGTGCCAAACGGCGCAGTAGTGACCTATACTGTAGTTGTTTCTACACCAGCCAGCTTCACCGCAAACCTGAGCAACACAGCTTCCGGTTCCAGCGATGCAACTGATCCGGTGCCTGCTAATAACAATAGCACGACCACTGGTATTGCACCAGCACCAAAAGCAGATATCGTTGTGGTAAAATCCACTACTGCGACCAGCTTTGCTCCGGGTGAAGATGTAACTTATACTATCACTGTAAGCAATAACGGTCCGAGTGATGCAGCAAACGTAGTAGTGACAGATAATGCACCAACTGGTACCACTATCAAGTCATGGTCTGCTGCTGTAACCACCGGTACTGTCACTTTACCAGCTGCTTCCGGTACGGGTAATATCAACCAGACGATCACGAAAGTGCCAAATGGCGCAGTAGTGACCTATACTGTAGTTGTCGCTACACCAGCCAGCTTCACAGCAAACCTGAGCAACACGGCTGCTGGTTCCAGCGATGCAACTGATCCGGTGCCTGCTAACAACAACAGCACCACCACCGGTATCGCACCAGCACCAAAAGCGGATATCGCTGTAGTGAAATCAACTACTGCGACCAGCTTTGCTCCGGGTGAAGATGTGACCTATACGATCACCGTAACGAATAACGGTCCTAGTGATGCAGCAAACGTCGTAGTGACCGATAACGCACCAACTGGTACGTCTATCAAATCCTGGTCTGCTGCTGTGACCACCGGAACTGTCACCTTACCTGCTGCTTCCGGCACCGGTAATATCAACCAGACGATCACGAAAGTGCCAAACGGCGCGGTAGTGACCTATACTGTAGTAGTAGCTACACCAGCCAGCTTCACTGCTAACCTGAGCAATACTGCTTCCGGTTCCAGCGATGCAACTGATCCGACGCCTGCTAACAACAGCAGTACTACTACCGGTATCACACCGGCGCCAAAAGCAGATATGGCCGTAGTAAAAACAACTGCCGCTACAACCTTTGCACCAGGTGAAGATGTAACTTATACTATTACTGTAACCAATAACGGCCCTAGTGATGCAGCAAACGTAAAAGTGATCGATAACGCACCGACCGGTACGACTATCAAATCATGGACAGCTGCTGTAACCACAGGTACTGTTACCCTGCCCGCTGCTTCCGGTTCCGGTAACATCAGCCAGACCATCGCCAAGGTCCCACCTGCTGCTGTAGTAACTTATACCGTTGTGGTATCGACTACTTCCGGCTTCACTGGCAACCTGAGCAACACGGCTACTGTCAGCAGCGATGTAACAGACAATACGCCTGCTAATAATACCAGCACAACACCAGGTATCACACCAGCACCAAAAGCAGATATCGCTGTAGTAAAAGCAACTACTGCAACTACCTTTGCTCCGGGTGAAGATGTGACCTATACTATCACCGTAACGAACAACGGTCCTAGTGACGCAGCGAATGTAAAAGTGATCGATAACGCACCAACCGGTACGACTATCAAATCCTGGACAGCTGCTGTGAAAACAGGTACTGTGACTTTACCAGCTGCTTCCGGTACTGGTAATATCAACCAGACCATCGCGAACGTGCCAAACGGTGCAGCGGTAACTTATACTGTTATCGTTTCTACGCCAGCCAGCTTCACCGGTAACCTGAGCAATACTGCTTCCGGTTCCAGCGATGCAACTGATCCAACGCCTGCTAACAACAGCAGCACAACCACAGGTATCGCACCAGCGCCAAAAGCGGATATCGCTGTTGTGAAAACAACTACAGCGACTACCTTCGCTCCGGGTGAAGATGTAACCTATACTATCACCGTAACGAATAACGGTCCTAGTGATGCAGCAAATGTAAAAGTGATTGATAACGCACCAACCGGTACGACGATCAAATCCTGGACAGCTGCTGTGAAAACAGGTACTGTGACTTTACCAGCTGCTTCCGGTACTGGTAATATCAGCCAGACCATCGCGAAAGTGCCAAATGGTGCAGCGGTAACTTATACTGTTATCGTGTCTACACCAGCCAGCTTCACTGCTAACCTGAGCAACACTGCTTCCGGTTCCAGCGACGCAACTGATCCAACACCTGGTAACAATACCAGCACCACACCAGGTATCACACCATCGCCAAAAGCGGATATCGCTGTAGTAAAAGCAACTACTGCAATTACCTTCGCTCCGGGTGAAGATGTAACCTATACTATCACCGTAACGAATAACGGCCCTAGTGATGCAGCAAATGTAAAAGTGATCGATAACGCACCAACCGGTACGACGATCAAATCCTGGACAGCTGCTGTGAAAACAGGTACCGTGACTTTACCAGCTGCTTCCGGTACCGGTAATATCAGCCAGACCATCGCGAAAGTGCCAAATGGCGCGGCGGTAACTTATACTGTTATCGTGTCTACACCAGCCAGCTTCACCGGTAACCTGAGCAACACTGCTTCCGGTTCCAGCGATGCAACGGACAATACACCTGGTAACAATACCAGCACAACACCAGGTATCCCGGCATCGCCGAAAGCAGATATCGCAGTTGTGAAGGCAACCACCGCTACTACTTTTGCTCCGGGTGAAGATGTAACCTATACTATCACCGTAACGAATAACGGTCCTAGTGACGCAGCAAATGTAAAAGTGATTGATAACGCACCGACCGGTACGACTATCAAATCCTGGACAGCGGCTGTGAAAACAGGTACCGTGACATTACCAGCTGCTTCCGGTACTGGTAATATCAACCAGACCATCGCGAAAGTGCCAAATGGTGCAGCGGTAACTTATACTGTTATCGTGTCTACACCAGCCAGCTTCACCGGTAACCTGAGCAACACTGCTTCCGGTTCCAGCGACGCAACGGACAATACACCTGGTAACAATACCAGCACAACGCCAGGTATCACACCAGCACCAAAAGCAGATATCGCTGTAGTAAAAGCAACTACTGCAACTACCTTTGCTCCGGGTGAAGATGTAACCTATACTATCACCGTAACGAATAACGGTCCTAGTGATGCAGCAAATGTAAAAGTGATCGATAACGCACCAACCGGTACGACGATCAAATCCTGGACGGCTGCTGTGAAAACAGGTACCGTGACATTACCAGCTGCTTCCGGTACTGGTAACATCAGCCAGACGATCGCGAAAGTGCCAAATGGCGCGGCGGTAACTTATACAGTGGTCGTGTCTACTCCTGCCAGTTTCACTGCTAACCTGAGCAACACCGCTTCAGCGACCAGTGACGCAACAGATAACACGCCAGGTAATAATACCAGCACTACTACCGGACTGACGCCAACAGCGAAAGCGGATGTGGAAGTGGTTAAAACACTGAAGAATACAACACAGACCACCTTCAAACCAGGTGAAGATGTATTCTACTATATCACTATTAAGAATAACGGTCCTTCAGATGCCAAAAATGTGAACGTAAAAGACGTAGCTCCTGCGGGAACGGACATCTTCTACTGGGGCGTGAACATACTGAACGGTACTGTGTCACTGCCAAACAGAAATGGTAATACTGATATTAACGAGACCATCGCATTACTGCCAGCTGGCGCTGTGATCAGGTACGAGGTAGGTGTGAAAGTACACGCTGACCACACCGGTAACCTGACTAACACTGCCACTATCAGCAGCACGACTACTGACGCTGTGCCGGGTAATAACACCAGCACCAGCCCTGCGCTGACAGATGCTGCAAAAGCAGACGTAGTAGTAGCGAAAAAACTGAAGAACGTTGCACAGACCAGCGCTGTAGCAGGTGTGCCACTGGAATATGTGATCACTGTAACGAACAACGGTCCGGATGCTGCTGCTTTAGTAAACGTAAAAGACGTAGCGCCTGCCGGTACGATGATCAGCACATGGGAAGCTGCTATATTGAGTGGTACGCCTGTTATTACTGATATGAGTGGAACTGGCAATATAGATGCAGTTATCAATAGTCTCCCATCTGGTGCAGTTGTAGCTTACAACGTAACCGTAGTGATCCCGGGTGATTATAGTGCGGCAACTATCAGCAATACCGCTGTTGCAAGCAGCCAGACGGCTGATCCGGTTACGACCAACAACAGCGCGACTACACCTGCATTGCCTGTGGTAGGGGAAGCCGATCTGGAGATCAGCAAAACTACCAATGCACAGGACTATGTGCCAGGTCGTACATTGGAATATACCATCGATGTGACGAACGTAGGTCCGTCGGTAGCGAAAAGCGTTAATGTAAAAGATATCGCTCCTGCTGGTACCACTATCAGTGCATGGACAGCTACTGTGACAAACGGTACTGTAACACTGCCTGCTAACAATGGTACCGGTGATCTGGACCAGACAATCGCTGTAATGGCTGTTAATGCTGTGGTGAGATACAGTGTAACGGTATCTGTTCCGGTTGACTTCAGAGGCGACATCACAAATACTGCGACCGTAGTAACGACAACAACCGATAAAGATCAGACGAACAACAGCAGCACTACTGCTGTACTGAAACCGGTACAGAGCGCTGATCTGGAAGTGACCAAACAACTGAAAGATCCTTCGCAGAAAAACTTTGTAGCAGGTAAGGATGTAGTCTATCTCATTACCGTGAAGAACAACGGTCCTGCACCGGCAACTAAAGTAAACATCAAAGACCTGGCGCCGGCAGGTACTACTATCGGCTCATGGACAGCTACTGTTACCAGCGGTACTGTGACATTGCCAAATGCAAGTGGTACCGGTGATCTGAACGAGACGATCGCGATGATGCCCGACCAGTCAGTAGTGACTTACGAAGTAGTGGTGAAAACACCGGATACTTACCAGGGTGCGCTTGTAAACACCGTAGATGTAAGCAGTGAAACCAGTGATCCGGCTCCGACATGTGCGGCTTGTACAGCACCAGCTGTGGCAGCAGACCCATTACCGGAAGCAGACACTGATGACTATGGTAACGTAAGGGCTGAGAATCCGGTAACTATTCCGGTACTGAAGAACGACAAACCGGGTGATAACAACACACCGCTTGATCCTAAATCAGTAGAGATCGTAACGCAACCTGCTCATGGTACTGTTGTAGTAAATGAAGATGGTACGATCGTTTATACGCCTGCACAGGGTTATAACGGTCCGGATTCATTCACGTACAGGGTACAGGACCAGAATGGCAGCTGGAGTAACGTGGCGACTGTTAACATGAACATCGTTCCTGATGAAGTAACAGTGCCGAACGTGATCACACCGAATGGAGATGGCGCCAACGATAAACTTGAGATCAAAGGCTTGAACAAATTCGTGCAGAACGAGATCATAATCTACAACCGCTGGAACAACGTGCTTTACAAAAAGCAGAACTACCAGGGTGAATGGGATGGACAAGGTCTGAACGCAGGTACATATTACTATACTTTGAAGGGGCTGGACGCCAATGGACAGTGGCATACCTACAACGGTTATATCATGCTGCTGCGATAAGAATCAGCAAAAGAAAGGCTACCGGCGCCAGCCGGTAGTCTTTACTTAAACGGCCATTTCCCTTCCAACAGTAAAAAAAGAGATTATGACTAGCAAGTTTTACAAGATCATTCTACCTATAATATTCTTCCTATCATTCCAGTCGGCACATGCGCAGCATGACGCGCAATTCAGCCAGTATATGTTTAATGGATTGTATATCAATCCGGCATATGCAGGTTATAAAGAACAGTGGAACCTCAATATGTTCTACCGTACACAATGGGCAGGTCTTCCCGGTGCACCCAAAACATTTTCTGCTGCAGTTGACGGCGTCGTAAACGATGGCCGTGTGGGTTTAGGTCTGCAGGCAGTCAATGACCAGTTGGGCGCCGAGAAGAACACTGCCCTTTACGGTACTTATGCCTATCGTCTTCCTCTGGACGCGGACGGTAACAAACGTCTGGCGATCGGTCTGAGTGTAGGGTTCATCCAGCAACAGCTGAATCTGAAAGCGCTGAATCCGGCGAGCCAGAACGATGCGCTGCTGATGAATGCAAAAGGCACTTCCATGATGCCGGATGCAAGAGTAGGTATCTTCTATAACAGTGAACGTTTTTATGCAGGTGTATCTGCAGATAATATCATCTCAGGGTCTTTTCAGAAGTCCGATAAATTGAGAACTTATCTGCCGCTGAAACCAAACATGTTTTATACCGTTGGCGCACTGTTTCCACTGTCGGAGAATATATCCCTGAAACCTTCCATCCTGGTGAAGGAAGACTTCGCAGGCCCGACCAGTGCTGACCTGAACGCTTTCGTACTGTTCCATGAAAAACTCTGGATCGGTGCTTCTTACCGTACTGCTGTACTGAACAAGGACAAGATCGCCAATTCCCTGAGTAAGTCAGGCGCTGTAGCGGGTATGGTTGATTTCTTTATCAACGAGAAACTGCGTATCGGGTATGCATACGATCAGACAACGAACGGTACAGGGGCTAACAGCTTTTCTACGCATGAGGTATCGATCAATTATACCTGGGCTAATCCTAAAGCAAGGATGTTGTCACCGAGATATTTCTAACATCATTGCGTTACAAAAACAGATATCATAATACCATTATGAATAGAAAACATTATACCCTTCCTGCATTGTTAAGCGCCTTGCTGGTAACGGGATTGTTTAATACCGCCAATGGACAGTACGTTATAAAAGAAGCCAATAGTCAGGCTACGCTATACAATTACGCAGCAGCTATTCCATTATATCAGAAAGCTTATAAGAAGAAAGAAACGGTAACGGCGGTCCGCGGACTGGCAACCAGTTACCGCCTGCTGAAGGATTATCCTGCAGCAGCTACCTGGTATGGCAAACTGGTCGCTATGCCGGAGCATACTACTGAAGATGAGCTGTATTATGCAGCGGTCCTCATGAACAATGAACAGTACAGTGCAGCAAAAGAGGTATTGAATACTTACCTGTCTAAAACGCCGGGCGACATGTTTGCCAAGAGCATGCAGGCGGGTTGTGACAGTGCGTCCGCCTGGACAGCTGCTCCTGTAAGAGGTGACCTTGAAAACCTGAAAGGACTGAACAGTGAATGGTCTGACTGGAGCACCGCTTTCAACAATGGAAAGGTCATCTTTGCTTCAGATCGTCCTTACGATTCCCTTCGCCGCGATATGCTGTTCAATACCAGCAATATCAAAAGGAAGTACTACGGTTATACCGGTAACAGTTACCTGCATCTCTATGAGAGCAATGGTCTGGACAGCGGTTCCACTAAACTGTTAGTACGTGACGTGAACGGGGATTATCATAGTGCGGATGCGAGTTATACGGCGAACGGCGAGACCTTCTATTATGCGATAACAGAACTCGCCAGAAAGAAAGGTTCACTGCTGGGTAAGGAAAACCCTTATACGCTCAATATCGAGATCAGAGGACAGCAGCGTGATACCGCCGGCAGCTGGCAACAACTGCCTGCTTTCCCTTTCAACGAAATATTCAATCACTCCATCGGTGATCCATACATTGCTCCCGATGGTAAAACCCTCTACTTTGTAGCTGACTACGGCGATAAAGGAAATGGCGGCACCGATATCTATTACAGCACCCTGGATGCAAATGGTCAGTGGCAGACGCCGGTGAACATGGGCCCGGAAATCAACAGTGTTGGTAATGAGCGTTCTCCGATGTTTGATGGAAATGGCGTATTCTATTTCTCTACAGACGGACGTCCTGGTCTCGGTGGACTGGACATCTTCCGTGCTGTGAAAGAAAAAGGTACCTGGGCAGTACGTAATATGGGATTGCCGGTAAACAGTGCGCAGGACGATTTTGCGCCTGCCTATAATGGCACCAATACCATGTACTTTTCTTCCAACAGGAAAGGTGGAAAAGGCAGTGATGATCTTTATCGTTTTACGCCTGCGAAGATCCTGGTCTTCTCCCTGGAAGGTAAAGCGATCGACAAAAAGACCAATCAGCCACTGGGCGATGCTGAGGTGACCCTTGCGAATAAAGGCACCGGAAAAGCATTAAAGGCTGTTACCGATAATGAAGGTAATTTTCATTTTGCATTGGATAGTTTGACAGCCTATGCGCTGGATGGCCAGAAGGTACTGTTTAGACCAGAACTGGGGGTTGCGGTGACGACGAACGGATTAACTGAATCTGCAGTTTTACACCGTGACCTTTATCTGGAAAAGATCGAAGTAGAAACTGTTGTGAATAAACCGAAAGAGCCGGTACCGGCGAAGGGAATTGGTGCTCCGCGTAAGATCGAGCTGGGTAACAAGTTCAATCCACAGAACATCTATTTCGACCTGGGTAAGGCAGATATCCGCCCTGACGTAGCGAAAGAGCTGGATAAACTGATCGCCCTGATGAAGGAAAACGCAAACTGGAAGGTGGATATGTCATTCCATACGGACAGCCGTTCGGATGATAACTATAACATGAAACTCTCCCAGCGTCGTGCGAATTCAACATTGAATTATTTCCTCTCTAAGGGAATTGATAAAAAACGTCTGACCGCGAAAGGTTATGGCGAGACCAAACTGATCAACCGTTGTGCGAATGGCGTGAACTGTACGGAGGAAGAACATAAGGCAAACAGAAGGGCGGAATTCACCGTTCTGGAACACTAAGACCTATCCGTGATTTATCCCTATATTGTGTTTTTAAGTTGGCATTGCCCCTCGGAAGAGGGGCAATTGTTTTTTATATATACAACAAAATACCCCCTATCTACATTGTAAAGAGCAGTCATAAGCGATAGCTTTATGGCATTGATCGCGCTTATGTATATTACCCATATTGACACTGCCTGTATCCTGCTTGAAATCGGAGATTTCAAGATACTTACCGACCCTACGCTGGACAATGCCGGCGCGTTATACTACCATGGTTTTGGCGCTTTTTCCCGTAAGACCGAAAACCCGGCGTTGCCATTATCTGCCCTTCAGGACATCGATCTTGTATTGCTTAGTCATGATCAGCATAAGGATAATCTGGACAATAATGGCCGGGCCTTTATCGATACCTTTCCCCATGTACTTTCTACGACAGCTGCTGCCAGACGATTGAAAAACGTGACAGGCCTGCAGCAATGGGAGACGTATAAGATAGATACGCCAAAAGTCCCGGGTCTGCGGATCACGGCTACGCCTGCCCAGCATCATCCGGCATGGATACCGGAGTTTATATCCGGTATGGTGACGGGGTTTGTTATTGCGCATGATGGACAGCAGGATGGCGTGATCTATTTATCAGGTGATACGGTGTATTTCAATGGGATCGCGGAAGTCGGGAGGCGTTTTAAAGTGGATACGGGTATATTCAACCTGGGAGCGGTGCAGTTCAGGTATCTCTCGGGCTTCGGACAGTATACAATGGACAGCAGGGGATTGATCAGGTCTGCAGAGGTAATACGACCCAATAAGATCATCCCGGTACATCACAGCGGCTGGACGCATTTCAAAGAACAGACGGCAGCATTGCAACAAGTGCTGCAGGGTAATCAATTGACCCGGGAGCGTACAATATTCCTGTCGAGGGGAGAACGGACGCTGATTTGACCTAACTTTAGGTCTGTATCAAACCCCTTTATATGGCAGAACAGAAAACCAAACCAACTGAACAGTCTGTGGATGCTTTCCTGAGAAATGTGGAAGATGAAAAAGTAAGAGCAGACTGTTTCGAACTGGTGAGCATCATGGAGAAAGTAACCGGTTATAAGGCGAAGATGTGGGGCCCGGCGATCGTCGGATTCGGACAATATCATTATAAATATGACAGCGGGCATGAAGGGGATGCCTGTCTCGCAGGTTTCTCTCCCCGTAAGCAACAGCTCAGTTTATATGTCATGCCGGGTTTTGCGGATAATTCCACCTTGCTGGATAAGTTGGGGAAGCATAAAGCCGCCAAGGGCTGTTTGTATATTAAAAAGCTGTCTGACATAGACCAGTCCGTATTGGAACAGTTGATCAGGCAGTCGGTCGACTATCTCAGGAACAAATATCCGGAGTAACCATGATCCCCTTTTGTTAAAGATACCTCATATCCGGAACATCCCTATAATACCTGCAAAGAGATAGGTGGTTTAGTTTTTATTAACAGTTTCAGCAGATTCTTTAAAAAAAGTTCGAAAAAGACGCTAAGATTTTTCGATTTCATTGCTTTATCTATGTAAAGTCTTCGACCACCATTTACCAAAATCGACCATGAAAAAAACTTTTTTGCTCTTTGCGGCCCTGTTACCAATGCTGGCAAAGTCTCAATCTAAAAACACTTTTACCATTACCGGTAAGATCGGTAATCTGGACCCTAATGCACGGGTATATCTGGACTGGACCGATTTGCTTGGCAACGGGGGACAGGAAGATTCTGTGGATGTTGTCAACGGGACTTTTAAATTCACCGGAGAATTGTCGGGAGTGGCTACCTGCCGCATGGCACTGGCGCATCATGGGGATGGAAAGATGAAGGCGGTGTATGCCGGAGATGCGATCTATTTTAACTTTGGACCTGAGAATTTTACGATCACTTCGAAAGATTCCCTGGCAAATGCTGTGTTCAAAGGTTCTAAAATCCATGATCAGGAAGACGTTTACAATAAAAAAATAGGTGGGCAGATCATGGCGATCACCAAAAATGCCAACTACGATTTTAATGCAGGAACACCTGAGCAGCGTGCTGATTCTAATTTCCTGAAAGAAATAGACATGCGTTTCCGCAAACGTGTAAGTGACAGGAATGCCGCGCAGCTGCAATATGCAAAGGATAATCCTAATTCTGTATTCGGACTGATCGCATTGTCGGAGTACACGAATATGTCGAAAAATATGGAGGTTGTAGCGCCTGTTTATAATGCCTTGAATGCAAAACTGCGTAATTCCAAGAAGGGGCAGGAACTGGATAAGCGTATTAAATCAGTGAAGCTGACCACTCCGGGGGCAGAAGCGCCAAACTTCACAATGAAAGATACGAATGGTAATCCTGTCTCTCTGAAAGATCTGAGAGGCAAGACCGTATTGCTGGAGTTCTGGGCGAGCTGGTGCAGCCCGTGCCGCGCGGAGAATCCAAATCTGAGAGAACAGTATAAAATGTACAAGGATAAAGGTTTTGAAATCCTGGGCGTATCACTGGACAGCGACAAAAAGAAATGGGAAGAGGCGATCGCAAAAGATGGTATTCCATGGTTACATGTATCTGACCTGAAAGGCTGGGGTAACGAAGTGGGTATCCTGTATGGCGTAACCGGTGTACCGGCAGGTTTCCTGATCAGCCCTGAAGGTAAGATCATTGGTAATGACCTGAGAGGTGAGTCACTCAACAAGAAACTGGCAGAACTGCTGAATAAATAAACCTACACGTTATGAAAGTAAAAGGGCTGTACAATCATTGTACAGCCCTTTTACTTTTTATTCATTTACCGCTACCGCTAACAGGTACCATGCGGCGTGTGGCAGCCATTGTTCTGCCCAGCGCCAGTCATAGTCTTTCTTTGTAAGGGCATAGGAGAGGTTGAAATCAATATCGTTTTCATTCTCCAGACCGGAGGTTATACCATTCACAATGCCACCAGGCGCATTGGTATATTCAAAGGTACCGAAGAAGCCGTATGCCGGATTGTTATGTCCGGCGCCCTGTAACATACACGCATCAAAAGGATTGAGCCCCAGTATCCAGTTCAGCTGATTGAGCGCAAAGTTTTCCAGGCTGTCGTGAAAAGGTCTGTCTGCTTTAAACAACTGTGCCGTCATTCTTGCAGCGGTTGCCTGTGAACCCAGTCTGGCGTTTTCTCCCTGCCACCATGGAGATGCTTCACTACCATGCGGGAAGAAGAAAGTTGCTTTTCTGATACCGGCAGTGTCTTCTGTATACTGACGGCTATAGCCGAAGGGATTGTTCACTTCTGCCGTGATAGCGAGTTCATATTGCATGTATTGTCTGACAGTCGCCTTGATCTCCGATTGTAATGCTGCCGGCGCCAGTGGATAGAAGTTCAGCAGACTAACGACCGGTAAGCCTGCATCAGAAGGATGGAAGAATGGCCTGTCTTTGTCATCTGCCCGGAAATAGTGCTGGTATTTACCACTGCTGATGAGGCGGTCTTTTAACTGGTTGGCGCGTTTGATGGCTGCCTGCAGATAAATGTCCTTGTGTGTCGCTTTGTAGAGTTCTGTGGCGGCGCTGAGCGCGCAATAATCATCTACGATATTTTCTTTTCCGTCATTGGTCATCTGTGGATTTTCCTTTTCCAGGAAAGCGAAGGCGTCTTCTGCTGTTTTCAGGTAGTCTTTATTACTGTACTCTCCGGAAGTATCATAAGTGGAGGCGATGGCCAATGCGGCGATGGACAGTCCGGCGCCTGAACGGTAGCTGGACTGATAGCTACGCCAGTTGTTCATTTCACTGGAGGTACCGCTGCCACTGCCGAAGGACTGGTCTTTGGACTGTTTGATACGATAGCCTTTGTCCTCCGGACGGATCGTACGGTCTTTTGCCAGTTTACCCGGACCAGGAGCAGAAACGGAACGATAGAAAGAAGCATTGGGGGCTTTTAGTCTGACGAGATAATCGGCCCCGAACATGGCTTCGTCGAGTACGCGTCTGATATACTGACGATAGTCGGTACCCGGTTTGCTTTTTAGTTGCTCGTACGTTTTCAGCAGACTCCATACGGTGAGTGATACCTGTTGTGGATTGAAATACGAGGAAAAAGAGAGGTGCGACAGGTGTTTACCATAATCACCCGTAGCATCATACCAGCCACCATGTGCGTCGATGGTGTCAGATGCCATACCGGCAAGGTGCAGGTGATGATCTGCCTGGTCCATAAGGCCTGTGCAACGTTGGCCTTTGAAATAGTAAACAACATCGGAGATGGTGGCCTGTTCCAGTACGTTCTTCCCGATGGTAAAAGGGTAGGAGCGTACAGACTGACCAGCTACGTTGGTGCTAAGGTAATAGGTACCTGCGGCGGTGTAACTGCTGAAGTCAATTGTCCAGAACTGCCAGTGTTTCCACTGGTCTACCGGACCACTGTAAACGACCTTTCCGGAGTAGACTTTTCGTCCGCTGGAAGCGTCGATGAGGTCTACATTGCTAACGCTGACCTTACTTTCTGCCAGCAGGATAGCGCGTTTGGATTTACTGAATTCATAACCGATGTGGTTTGTAACGATTTTGGTAGACTGGGCTTTGGATATGCCCGGAAATAATAGTGTAATGAAGAGCACCAGGGTACTAAAAGATCTCATGGTTTTAATGTAATTAGAGGGCCAGATAATCAATGTCGGCAGACGATTCAATAACGTTACCCTAATATAAGCGATCAATCCGGTAGAATGCCGGTTTTTTGAGGAACTTGCTTTGCTGAGGTATGACAGGTGTGGCTGTGTGGTAAGAGGGAACAAAGGATCATTACTACGAGAACGATGTCGCAGTGAGAAGGGGTATTTACCAGGTTACTGCCGCTTAAGCGGACAGCACAAAATGATCAGGAATATTGGCTGGTGGTACGCATGATCTCGCGTAACTGAAGGGACGCGGCATTATTGCCCAGACGGGCTGCTCTTTCGAAATAATATTTTGCCCAACGCTGAGACTGGACGACGCCGTCACCGTGTTTGTAGCAGAGACCGAGATTGTACAGGGCTTTAGGATCGTCTTTGGCAGCTGCTTTCTTGTACCAGAAGATAGCCTGTGTGACGTCTTTCTCTACGCCAAGACCGTAGAAGTAACAGTATCCCAGATCGCGTTGTGCTTCTGTATCTCCCTGTGCAGAAGCGAGTTTGAACCAGTAAACGGCTTTTTTATCGTTTTTTCTGACAACATCTCCTTCACGATAAAAGAACCCGATATTAGACTGCGATTCCATGTGGCCCTGTAACGCAGCTTTCATAAACCATTTGAAGGCAATGGCCGTGTCCCGTTGTACGCCCATTCCGTTATCATAGCAGGTTGCAAGATAAAACTGTGCTCTTTTGTTTCCCTGTGAAGCCGCAGAAAACCAAAGCATTACGATCTGTCGCCAGCTTTTACGCTTTGAACTTGTCTCAAAAGCCAGGCGATGGCCTAAAAGGAATTTACGATGTTGGTCCAGTTTGCGCAGGATTGGTGTATCACTTTTCATATCGCGTCATTTGGGATAAATACGCCATGGTTACAGGTTAATAGTTGCATCGACAATGGCGTTTTTGTCTCGGTAAAATAAAAGTAAGGATTATTTTAAACCAGTGTATCAACAATTTAGCCCACTAACACAAACATGTTAACCACGTCCGGACTCGGCTTAATATATTTGTGTAATAATTACATTTTTTATCCTATGAGCTTTTTTAGTCGTGTGAATATCACCACTGTATCAGTTTTACTATTGCCTTTGTTAGCCGGCGCACAGGATACTTTACCCAAAAGCAAAGATCAGGACAGCACCCGGCGGCTGAAGGAAGTGATCGTTTCCTATCAGGCCGGTAGTAAAACACCCGTAACATACCAGGACCTGGACATGAAGGTGCTGGATGAAAAGAATACCGGACAGGAGCCTTCTTTTCTGTTATCAGAAACACCTTCGGTTACTGTATACTCAGACGCGGGTAACATGCAGGGCTACTCATATTATCGTATGAGAGGGATGGACCAGACCAGGATCAATACTACCCTGGACGGGATGCCTTTGAATGAACCGGAAGATCAGGGCGCTTATTTTTCCAACTATCCGGATATACTCAATTCCATCAGCCGGCTGCAGATACAGCGGGGCGTTGGTACTTCCAAAAATGGCGCTGCCAGTTATGCCGGCAGTGTACAGTTGTTTGCACCGGAAGCAGGAGACAAGGCCACTACTAATTTCGGCGTAGGGTATGGTTCATATAACAGTTTCAGGGTTTTCGCAGAACACCAGACGGCTATTAAGAACAGAAAGTCACTGTACGTCAGAGCGTCTCAGGTGTATACGGATGGTTATAAATATCATTCTTTCAATAACTCACAGTCTGTTTTTATCAGCGGTGGATTGTACTACGATAAAAGTACCTGGAAGCTGAACATCATGGCCGGTCATCAGCGGAACGGAATGGCCTGGCTGGCGGTAGCGGATACGCTGATCGCAAAAGACAGACGTAGCAATGCCAATACCAAAGATGAGAAGGACCGTTTCTTCCAGGGGCTTGTGCAGTTACAGAACAGCTGGCGGCCTTCTTTACATGCAACATTGACATCCAGTATCTATTATACTTATCTGAAAGGCGGGTATGATTTTGACCTGAATAATTTTCTCGGCATGGAGACAGATGGTAACCTATTTAACTATGGTTTCCTGTCCCATTTCGGCGGATTCTTTACCAACTATGCGCTGACATATGACCGATTCAAATGGACGACGGGCGTACATGGTAATCTGTATTCCCGCAGACATACCGGTACTGATAGCTGGCTGGGAGAGCTGTATCAGAACAAAGGATATAAAAATGAGGTGAGCGCATTTACCAAAATAGAATATACCCTTAGCAAGTTTACGCTGTATGGTGATCTGCAATACCGTTATGCCACCTTCGATTATAAAGGCAGCGTGCCTTTTGAAAAGATGAACTGGCATTTCCTCAATCCCAAAGCAGGTGTCAGCTTTGCCGCCAGTGCTGCGACCAGCATTTATTATAGTGTTGGGCGTACCGGCAGGGAACCTACGCGAAATGATATCTTCGGGGGCAATGATGACCTGACTGCCGACAGTACAGGAAAGGCGATCATCTATAACAAGGATGCGGAATCAGTTGTGGACCATGAGTTGGGTATCCGTTTTCAACGGAATAACCTCGAACTGGGACTGAACGGATATTACATGAACTTCGATAATGAAATTGTGCTGAACGGACAGGTAGGCCCGAATGGACTATTACTGACCAATAAGGTAAAAAGCAGTTACCGTGCGGGTATAGAGTTGCATGCCAGCTACCGTTTAAAAGCATTCAGCTTTACCAATAATTCGTCCTTCAATCATAGCCGGGTGAAAGAACAGCAGACGTCTTTCACGCCCATCCTGACACCCTCACTGATCGTTAACCAGGAAGTGGGCTGGCAGCATAAACGTCTGGGCATGGCGGTATCCGGCAGGTATCAGCACCGTGCTTATATTGACTTTGCCAATGATGCGCTCGTAGACAGTTATGTATTACTGAATGCAAGAGCACAGTATACGATCGCACATTGTACGCTGTCGTTGTTCGTGAATAATCTGACCAGCGCGAAGTATTACAACGATGGTTATGTGGAAGCGGATGGTACCCGTAAATACTTTGTACAGGCGCCCCGTAATATGTATGTTGCATTTAAATACAGTTTCTGATGACTTTTTTTGATGTACATGATATCGCATTCAGTGTGATGGCATACCCCGTCAGTTATATTGAACTGATAGGGACACTCTTCGGATTGATATCCGTGTACTATGCTTCGAAAGCGAATGTATTGACCTGGCCGACGGGTATCGTGAATGAGATCGCGCTGTTTGTGTTGTTTTTCCAGGTGCAACTGTATGCGGACATGTTGTTGCAGGTATTCTTCCTGGTGGTAACGGTGTTCGGGTGGTATAACTGGAGAAATAAAACGGAGGAACTACCGGTCACCCGTATGTCCCGCCCGATGACAGGGATATATGGGGGTACGTTATTATTCGGGACGATCGGTATGGGGTTCACCATCCAGCATTTCCATATCTGGATGCCGCAATACTTTCCTTTGCCGGCGACCTATCCGTTTGCGGACTCGTTTGTCATGATGGCAAGTGTGCTGGCGACATTTCTACTGGCGAAGAAACGTATCGAGACATGGGTACTCTGGATCGTTGTTGATATTGTGAGTGTTATTTTATATCTTATTAAAGAAATTTATTTTTTATCACTTGAGTATGTGGTATTTTTGGGGCTGGCCACGTTCGGCCTGCTTCAATGGAGGAAACAACTGAAATATGCGTAAAGGTTTTGTTTTTGGGAAATTTATGCCCTTCCATAAAGGGCATGAAGCGATGATCAGGTTTGCCCTCTCGTATTGTGATGAGCTATCCGTATTGATCTGCTGCAGTAATAAGGAAACCCTTCCGGCTCCGGTGCGTCAGGTATGGGTGGAAGAAACCTTCCGCCATGATCCCCGCATTAAGGTGCTGGTATTTCAATATGACGAAAGTCTGTTGCCAAATACTTCTGAGACGTCAGCATTAGCGTCTGAGTTGTGGGCAGCACAGTTTAAATTCTTATTCCCTGAGCATTCACTGGTAGTTACTTCGGAACCTTACGGAGAACTGGTAGCTGATTATATGGGCATCACCCATATGGCTTTTGACATGAAGAAAGCCAAATACCCTGTATCTGCATCAAAGATCAGGGCCAATCTTCCTGAGACCTGGCAATACCTGCCGGATGCTGTAAAGGCGTCGCTGGTGACGAAGGTCGTGTTGCTCGGTACTGAGTCCACCGGGAAGACTACACTCACCACCAGACTGTCAGAACACTTTAACTGTACCGGTGTACTGGAAGCGGGGAGAGATATTATTACTGATTCCAATGACTTTGGTATTAAAGACCTGTACCTGATCGCGAGGGAACATGCAGCGCGTATTGACAGGGCGGCAAAGGGCGTGAGTCCGTTGCTGGTCATCGATACCAATATTCATATCACGATTTCCTACGGAGAGTTTGCGTTTAATACAGCGCTGTCCGTAGACCGTGGCATCTTTGAAAGTAACAGGGCAGACCTTTATCTCTACCTGAACAATGATGCGCCTTTTGTACAGGATGGCACACGCTTAAGTGAAGACGACCGTAACCGTTTGGATATCTCACATCGCCGGGTGCTGGATAAGTATGGCGTTACCTGTGAAGAAATCCGTGGCGACTGGGACGAGCGTTTTGAACAGGCGGTTATATTGATCGAACAACTCATGCAGCGTAAACTGGAGAGCTGGCATCAGTTCGCAGAGAAACTGCATTATGCATAATATCTATAAAGAAAGGGGCTGCATGAAAGCGGTCCCTTTCATACAGCCCCTATAGTATAAAGCTTTTATTTCCTCTTATCAATCATAATCGGAAACCCTGACAGCGAATACACATCTGTTGTCCTTCCCGTACTTTTCTGTTTCATATTCCGTCAGACACCAGAGGTAACCAGTGGCAGCGTCACGGTAGAGGTCTTCTGCGCCATGTGGCCAGCGGTAACGGGTACCGGCAGCTGTACCATCGTTGTAGCGTGTCAGTCTGCCTGTAGAGCCTTCATAAGAGCTGTTGCCCGTTGTAGACATGAACGTCTTATTACCCATTCTGAATACGCCCTGTATGCCATGCACACGCGTACTGTCATTATCAATCGGTGTAATGATAGTTGGCTGGGTGGTGGTGCTTACCTGTCCGGCGTCATTAACAGAGAACCCGAATACCTGCGGAACAGTTGTTTCGGAAGGCTCAATATACTGTGCTGTCCAGAGATATTTGCTGGCGGCGGTAGCGCCTTCACCCAGTTCGATACAGGAGAAAGGGTTCGCATTGGTGATCTTGTAATAGCCGGTCTGTGGCAGGATATAGCCATAGTTAAAGGCTTTCAGGTCGCCGTTGGTTTCCTGTCCGCAGCTGGTCTCGGTATCATCGCCCTGTACGGATATGAATTTGGTCAGGTCAAATACGCGCATACCCAGTTTGGTATCGGCTACGAAGAGTTTGCCTGCATGACAGGTCACGCCGCCTGCGTGAATGGTTACCGGACAGAAAGCACCCAACTGTGTATAGGCATTTGAAGCCTTATACAGGGAAGCATTGCTCATATTGGCCTTGTTCTGTACGAGCAGGATGTGACGGTAGGTAACGCTGTTCATGTTGGTAATGTCCACCAGCGAAATACGTACGCCTTTATGCTGGTTGGCTACACCGGCGATCGTACCGGGATCAACGCCATACCAGGAAACCACCAGGAATTTCTTCGTACCCCAGGTGAAACCGCCGATACCCTGAGGGCGCCATTCATTTGTCTGCTCGTCGCCGCTATTCCATTTGAAACCTGTTACCTGGTTGGCTGCCGGAATGTTGAAGCCGTATACCGAGGTATAACCACTGGTGGAACCGTCACGGTTCAGCGTCAGCTGATCAGGCGTTTTGAAACCATAGGAGGAAAGGCTGTTGACGAAAGCGCTTTCATCTGTGTAGGTAATGGTGCTGGCAGCAGCAGCAGTGATCTCATTGGCAGCAGCGATCTTGTCGGCTGAAAGAGCGGGTTCTGCGGACTGTTTGCTACAGGCAGCAAAGGCCAGCGACGTGGAAAGTGCGATTACATACGCGTGTCTTTTCATAGAATGTTACATTATGGGTTTTTGATAGGAGCAGGTGTTGCAGGCCTGCTTAACCTGAGGCGCGCAAAGTAGAACTTCCGGGGATGTGAAAGACAGATCGGATATTAACTCATTCTTATCATATTGTTAAGGCGCGAACCGTGATATGTGACATTTTTCCCGACTTTTGTATCAATTATACTGCTGCATAGCTGGTACTTTTGTAGCAGTACATTTAATCTGATCATATGATACACTATAAACACCTGGCAGATCTTCACCGCGCAAACAATTTTCCGCTTCCGGAAAATCCTATGCTTAGTATTACCCGCTGTGATAATACCTGTACGATCGGGGACAGAGAGTTCACCAGTGATTTCTATATGGTCGGGTTTAAGAAATTGAAAGCCGGAAAGATAAAATACGGGCGGACGAACTACGACAATCAGAATGGTTCCATGTATTTCACCAAACCTCGTCAGATCATCGAGATGAAGGACCTGGAGTTTGAGGAAGATGGGTTCCTGTTGTTTTTCCATGAGGACTATCTGAACGGACATATATTGCATACAGATATCAAGAAGTATAATTTCTTTGATTACGAGGTAAACGAGGCATTACATCTGTCCCCGCGGGAAGAGCAGATCATGTGGGAGTTGTACAGGAAGATCGAAACGGAATATAACGGTACACAGGACGAATACAGCCGGAACATTATCCTCGGACATATCGGTTCTATGCTGCAATATTGCCAGCGGTTTTACAAACGCCAGTTTATCAACAGAGCAGAACTATCGGGAAAAACAGTGTCCCGCTTTAGCGAGACACTGGCCAATTATTTCAAGGATAGCAGTATTGAAGATAAAGGATTACCTACAGTAAATTATATGGCGGAACAGTTGCATTTGTCGCCGCGTTATCTGAGCGATCTGCTGAAGCAGGAGACGGGCAAGACCGCTATTGAGCTGATCCATATCTACCTGATATCAGAAGCTAAAAACCTGCTGAAGACAGCTGATCAGAGTGTCGCAGAGATTGCCTATCTGCTGGGCTTTGAGAACCCGCCTTATTTCTCCCGTTTGTTTAAGAAGGAAGTGGGCGTGAGCCCTAATCAATACAAGAAAAGGGCAGATTAACCTGCCCTTTTCTAAGGAGTAACTTTATAGAGTCCTGCGCCATGCGGATTGATCTGCGGCGCAAAACTACCTGTGAACTTTCCAACGACTTTTCCTGTCCACAGGTCGGTGATGGTACAGCGACCTGTGATCCCTATCGCTGAAAGGTCCACGTTAACCGCTGCTGCGTCCTTATCAGCCTTATTAAAGACTGCCAGGTATTTTGCTGCTTTCCCCGGAACATCCGCTGTCCAGGCGGCTTTGTCTTTATCATTGAACACCGGCCGGTTATTACTGCTGTTATTCAGTACCTGTAATACCTGTCTGTTGGTCAGTAATGACAGCGTAAAAGGATCATTATCCGGCAGATTTCCGCCAAACATTAACGGTGACCTGAAGATCGTCCAGAGCGTCATTAAGGTGTATTGTTCGTCTTTTGTAAAGGACGTCATACGCGGTTGTCCTCTTTCGGCGCGGATACCGATATGTCCCAGTGGCAGCATATCTCCGTCAGGCCATGCGCCGGTGGTACGCCATTTATTCCAGCGCTCAAATACTTCGAAATGATCTTTGAGATGCGGCCAGTTATCCCAGAAATCATCTACGGTACGCCACATGTTGGCATGTTGTTGTACATGCGCGCCCTGTGCGATCGGCGTTTCTCCCGGGGAGGTACTGAGCAGTATTTTACGGCCGGTCCGGGTGATCGCTTTTCTGATCATTTCGATCTCTTCCGCAAAATAGATAGGGGCGGAGAGGTCATCTACTTTCACGAAGTCCAATCCCCAGGAAGCATACATATCAAACAGGGAATTATAATATTCCTGTGCGCCGGTTTTATCCGGCACGATGGTATACATGTCATGCAGCCATTTACACTGGTCCTGTTTGCTGTAAATATCCGCGGCTGTTACATTGGTACCTTTAACAGGCAGCTTTTTATTGACAGCGACTACCGGTACGCCCCGCATGATGTGGATGCCGAATTTCAGCCCCTTGTTGTGTATATAGTCGGCCAGCGGTTTAAATCCCTGTCCGTTTGCAGCGGAAGGGAAACGGTTGACCGCAGGCTGAAAACGTCCGTATGCGTCTATATTATAGTCAGGATCGGTTTCATTATAACCATGTGATTTATCATTCGCCACATACCATCTGATGTCTACTATAATGTACTGCCATCCGGATGATTTAAGATGGCTGGCCATATAGTCTGCGTTGGCCTTTACTTCTGCTTCTGTTACTGTTGGTCCGTAACAATCCCAGCTGTTCCATCCCATAGGTGGCGTTGGCGCCCAGGAGTGGAAGTCATTCTTTTGTTGTGCGAAGGTCGAGCAGCCTAAAAGGACAAAGGCCCATAGAAGAACTGATTTCATGCTGTTACTTTGTTTTGATCCTGATGATGGAGAAAGAATATGCCGGTAATGCTGTGTCGAATGTTGATGCAACATTGATATTCGTGCTGACAGGCGTCGCATCTTTGGAAGACGGACCGCCCTGCAGGACGGTCATGACGCCTGTTGTGCCGGCGATGTCCAGTGCGCCCAGTGCTATTGCAGCGGGAATGCTGAACGGTGAGATGTTCACCAGCTTTATGATGACGTCTTTGCTTTTGCTATCCCGCACCACAGATACTGCTATTCTTTTGTTCAGCGCTTCCTGGTTCGCAGAAAGAGAGAGGGTATTGGGCAGGTATTCATTGCCTGCATTGTTCCCGAATAGCTTTTGCACCTGGTAGCCGGTGGTGAGTTTGATGTCTGTATTATTGAAATAGATCAGATCAGGGTTCCATTGTGTATGCCCTTCTTTTGCAAGCAGGGGGGCGTAAGAGGTCATACTGACAATATCGCCGTTTCTTTCAACACCGGTCAGGTAAATGGCTTCCGCGAGGGCTGTTTCCAGGTTGACCTTTGCGCCTGGCAGATGTGCTGCATATTCACCGAGGTATACTTTAGAACGGGAGCGGTCATATTTATCATAGAAGTCCTGGTTGTTGATGAACCAGCCGGAGGTTTCGTAATAATGTTCATCTACCATCGGGACTTTCAGTTTTCCTGCCAGCGCCCATCCTTCTTCATAGTCGGTGCCTTCATAAAAGGGGCCGACGGTGCCGATGACGGTAATTTCCGGGTGTCTGGCCTGCATGGCTTTGTAGATCATGGTGAACCTTTCTTCGAATACATCCGTGATGAGGTCTTCATTGCCGATACCGATATATTTCAGGTGGAAAGGGGCCGGGTGACCAGCGGCCGCACGTTTCTTTCCCCAGGTAGTATTGACGTCGCCATTGGCGTATTCTACCAGGTCCAGTACTTCCTGTACATAGTCGTCCATGTCGGCCATGGGAATACCGCCTTGTTGTCCGCCGCCGCCTACGCCGGAGTTCTGACAGGGTACGCCGGCAGGAACAACGGGGAGTGGTGCTGCACCAATATCTTCACAATACTGGAAGTATTCGAAGTAGCCCAGTCCGGCAGACTGATGATACCCCCACAGGTTACGCTGCGGGATACGTGTTTCCAGCGGACCAAGGGTGTTTTTCCAGCGGTACATATTACCCAGACCATCGCCATGTGCAACGCAACCGCCGGGAAAGCGGATAAAGCGGGGATGGATATCGGCGATGGTTTGCGCCAGATCAGGACGGAGTCCGTTCTGCCTGTTTTTGAACGTTTTAGCGGGGAATAAGGAGATCATGTCCAGATCAAGTCCACCTTTAGTCAGGGGTAACAGCTCCAGATGGGCGTCCGGAGTGGTACCCCCTGCCGTCAAAGTAGCCTTGTATTGCCGCCAGTCCGGAGTCGTGAGTGATAATGTCGTCTGGGCCAATACTGTATTATCCTGACCCACCAGTCTAACCAGCAGTTTTCCTTTTCCTTTACTAAAGAGGGAGAACTGGTATTTATCACCTTTGCTGACAGCAATACCGTCAAAACCGGTATTCGACAATACAGCACCTGCTTCCTTTGTATCGAGGACGGCGTAATGCCTGTTATTGCGGTGTAAAGGGGCTGTCGTATCGATCGTGAAGGTACTTTGTGAGCCTTGCAGTTGCCAGGAATGCGTGTGTGTCCATTGTTTATCACGGCCTTCTTTGTCAGAGAGGGCGTATTCAAAATCCCGGTTCTGTATCAGTTCGGCATATAATCCGCCGTCGGCTGCATAGTTAATATCTTCAAAGAAAACACCGAAAAGCAGGTCGCTGATAGGTTTTGCCTGTTCGGGCCGTATGGTGATATTAGCTTTTAGATGACCGATGCCTGCAAAACGGACGCTATCACGGGCAGTTGATTCACTATACTGCTCCATTTTGTATAGTTTTCCTTCATATGTTCTGATCAGCTGATCTGCTATTTTCCAGGGGACGCGGTGAAGCTGTCCGCTTGTTTTACCAGAAGGCAGGTTGACGGAGATCGTATGATGACGGTAGGCGCTTGCAGGCACTTCTGCTGCCGGAGAATAGCTGTTGAAATCTTTGGTACTGGTCTGGTAATATTTACCTTCTGAAGAAGTATAAACGATATTATATTGTTGCTGTGCAACGTCATACCAGCTGACAGGCTGTAATACATTGCTGCCGGCCTGCATAACAGGATAGCTCTGGCGTTTCCAGTGAATAAGATCAGGGGAGGCAGCATGCGCAAAGACGTGTTCCTTATCATTTAATCCCCATACACAGTGCCAGTTGCCATCTGGTCCGCTGATCAAGTAAGGTGAGAACATCCTTTTTTCCGCACCCCATCTGCCATAATCGCTCTTCAGATATCCCCATTCATTACCGATAGGATGCCATTGCTGCTGATCACGGCTCCAGGCGAAATGCAATCCGTTGTGATGGTTGTTCTTCTCTGTGGCATAAGAGAAAAGGTAGACGGAGTCAGGCTCATATCTGGCGTGGACGCTATGCGTCAGGCACGTCAGAACGACGAGATATAACCAGTGTTTCATTATAGTGGAATTATAAAGCTACTCCCAATATAATGATAAAAGTGTTAAAATGACAATTAAATACAGAAATGGCGATAAGTGACTGTTTTTCTGTTCTCAGACAAGCGGTGGTAATTTATAATATCTGTTATAGAATAACAGGTATCCCAGGAGTAGATTGACGCAGGCTGACTGCCACAGGAAGCCGTACATGATCATCCAGAACAACAGAATATATACCGCGAAAACGACAGGTAAATAAATATTCATTTGCAGTCCGATCTGGTAGAGCAGTCCCCGGAAGCAAATCAGTGCAGCAATGGCGTAGCATACCAGTAAGGTTGCCAGCAGGGGTGTTTCCAGTATGAATAAAAGGATGATCTCTGGTGCGAGTAACAAGAGATATTGTATAATGGAATAAGCAAAAAGCCTGTTTCTGCTATACGGAAAGTTCCTGGTGAAGGGTAATGTCATCAGTTCAAACCGGTGTTCCTGGTAGAGCAGGTACAGGTGTGCCGCGACAGATGTAAGTACGACCAGGCCCGCTACGCGAAGGTCATGTCTGTTGTTGTTTGCAACACTATATTCACCGCTTAATAAACAAAAAACGGATATTGCTTTTGTAAGGAGACCACCGGTTTTAAGTCTGTGGAGTATATGGTGCAGAAAGAGCGTAAAGAAGGGTTTCGGCCAGCGAAAAGGCAGGCTGAAAGAAAACTGATAGGGTACGCCGGCAGACGGTTGATTTGCCTTCCATACATAGATACCTGCGCTGGTTGTTATCAGCAGGAACAGGTATAATAACGTAAGCGCCGGGTACAGATATTGCTGATGCGCAATGCCGAATCCTACTGCCAGCAGGCCATACATGGTCAATGGAAGTGTGATGACGAATTGCATCCACCACCAGCCGGTAAGCTGTTTATATCTAGGAAGCGATGTACTGCTGTAAAAGAGGAAGCCGTTTTCCGGGATCGTCAGTTGCTGGAAGACGTACTGCCAGCTTTTGATCGTATAGAGTAACCAGGCCAGAAAAATAATGGAGAGCGTGATCGGGTTGCTGATAAACGTCAGGATGACGAATAACTCAGAAACTGCGAAGAGCTCATGGTTCATCGTACCCAGTGGCGTGATCAGGATCGCATAGCTCACGATGATAACGAAGCAGGATAACAACAGGCCTGCATTCGCCCTGTAAAAGCCACGGGAGAATATCTTAATCAGTATACGGGAAAGGGGAGAGATCATCCTGCGAGCTGTTTTACGGTTTTATCTGCTGTCTGAAGGACACTGTTGACTACAAGCGCCTCCTGTTCGATGGGCTGGTGGGAGGATAGCAGGAAGGATGTTCCGTGCGCAGTATATCGCTCCCTGATCCAGCCATATAATATATCCAGCGAGGCGGTATCCAGTGTGATCAGTGGTTCGTCCAGCAGTATCAGCCGGGGTGTGCCGGTAAAGGCCAGTACCAGGGACAATTTTTTGAGCATACCGCTGGAATAGCTGCCTAAAGGCTGGTCAAGATAGGCCTGCATCTGCATACTTTCCAGATAAGGAGTTTCCTGTCCGGCGGGCGCCTGTTTGGCGGTCGCAAAGAGCCGGACCATCTCCCTTCCGGTCAGAAACTCAGGGAATACCGGTTCCGCTTCTGCGAAGTTGACTTTTCTGCGGTAGTGGACTGGTTGTTGCCGGATGCTGACATTGTCCAGCAGCATATCACCAGAGAAATCAATAATGCCGGCAATCGCTTTCAGGAGCGTGCTTTTACCGGAACCATTGACGCCTTTGATCCAGTGAATACCGGGGCCTAGTTCCAGGGAAGGTACATCCAGTACCGGATGTTGATGGTATGATTTCTTAAAGTCCGCGATCCGTAGCATATACTTGGCTTATCGGCTGGTATCGTGTGCATACCAGCAGTATGGTTCATAAAATAGTCGGTCAGCCCATGATCTTCAATACAGCTTAAATATAATATGAATCAGCCAGCGGGGGCGTCATTACCCCACTGCAATGCTATTTTTGGGAAATATTTAACCATTTCATCGCCGCCTTTCCCGTTTCGTCGGAAACTCATTGTCCTCGGTCTTCGCTTGTAGTTGCTTTGCTATCAAATCAATTGCATATGGAAATACTACACCACCTAAACATCGGGGTCCATGTAATAGCGGGTACCCTTGCGCTGGGCACGGGGATCGCTGCGGTGATCGTCAGTAAACGGAGCAGCAGGCACCGGCAACTGGGAAGGGTTTTTATGTACCTGATGATCGTTGTGATCACTACGGGACTGGCAGGCGTGATCATGTTTAACCGCAATCATTTTTTACTGGTGATCACGCTGCTGAGCGGTTATAATTGTTTTAGTGGTATCAGGGCGATCAGGCGTGCTGGTCAGCCGCCGGTATTGCCGGATTATATCGTACCGTTGGTAGCATTGTCTTCCGGGGCTTATTATCTTTATTATGTGCAGCATGCGGGTTTGTACTGGGCGCCGGTGATCATTTATTCTACCCTGGGGGCGTTGTTTATTGTATGCGTGTATGATCTTATCCGCGGAATGTTGACCGCCCGTATGCGGCGCAATATGGTCATGTATGAGCATGTCTATAAAATGTTTGGCGCATTGAGCGCTTTGTTCTCCGCGTTTACAGGTACCGTATTGCCACAGTACAAGCCTTACAGTCAATTCCTGCCTTCTATGGTTGGTTTGACTGCTACAATTATTATCTTTATCCTGTTAGCCACCAGGCGGCTGTCTTTTCAGCGAAAAACTGCACTTCAGATCAATTAATATGCATCCGGCTATAAAGACTTTATTACTCTGTATTTTGATTGGCGCCACCTTTGGCACTTATCTGTACTTTACGTATGATCACCGCTTTATACGGATCGCTGTCAATGTTCTGTCCAGCGTCAATATCGGTTCGCTGATGACGTTGCTGATCTGGTACAGAGGGTATTTTATCGACCGTTTTACAAATGCTGTCCTCAAAGTGATCGTGATGATATTGCTGTTGATCCTGGTGGCATTGATCGGGACCGAACTGACATTGATCATGCGGGCAGGCATCATGGGGGAAGCATTTGTGCCTTTCAGTGCAGGCAGCATTTATATACTGAATATACTGGTGGTGATGGTTATTGCGATCCCCATCTATGTCAGTGAGGAATGGAAAAGTATGGCCAATGCCCGGATGCTGCAACAGCAATACCGTTTATTACAATTGGAACAACAGCAAACTGCGTTCGAACTGGAATTATTACGCGCGAAGATCAATCCGCACTTTCTGTATAACATGCATAATACGATCGCCGGACTTATTTCGCAGGACCCGGCGAAAGCAGAGGAACTGGTATTGTTATTGTCGAAGTTTTTCCGTTTCACGCTGAATAAAGACAGTGTTACCTGTCACCCTGTAAAGGATGAACTGGATATCATCACTACTTATCTGGATATGCAGCAGATCAGATATGGCAACAGGCTACGTTATACGATTCATGCTGCCCCGGATACGCTGCATGTGCAGATGCCTTCCTTTATATTACAACCATTGGTAGAGAATGCCGTAAAACATGGGATAGAAACAGTGGCGGCAGCCGGTAGCATTGATGTACAGATATCCCTGCAGGGCGCAGAACTGGTCATACGCATTGCAGACTCAGGGCCTGCATTTCCGGATATACCGGGAACGGGTATGGGATTGCAGATGGTCATGAATAAACTGAAGTTGTTGTACGCAGATAATTATACAATAGAACTTAACAATACACCTGAAAAGTATGTCCGGATCATTATTCCAGGAAATGGTGACAACGTTGCTCGTGGATGACGAGGCTATCGCCATTCATCGTTTGAAAAAGGCGCTACAGGCTTATCCACAGATAAAGATCATCGGAGAAGCAATGGATGGTGCTACTGCTGTAGAACTGATCAACGGTCTGCGGCCGGAGCTGGTGTTCCTGGATATCCGTATGCCCGGGTTTAATGGTTTTGAAGTGATGGAGCGGCTGACTTATACGCCTATGATCGTTTTTGTAACAGCCTATGAGGAATATGCGATCCGGGCCTTTGAAAAGAACTCACTGGATTATCTGCTGAAGCCAGTTGAAGAAGAACGCCTGGAAATGACGATCAACAGGATCAGCCAAAGGCCTAAACAGGAAGGGGATTTACTGTCCAGGATAAAAATGCTGCTTGGCGAACAACAACAGGGACCGCGTATAAGTACGATACCTGTCAGAACGGGGGATAAGATCGTCCTGGTGCATGTACAGGATGTTGTGTTACTGGAAGCAAGGGAGAAGTACGTTGTTGTGCATACTGAAGGGGAAGAACAATTGATAGATCATTCACTGAGTTATCTTGAAAGCAGGTTACCGGAAACATTTGTACGGGTGCACCGTAGTTATATAGTTAATAAACTTAAAATACGGGAGATACGGAAGTATTTTAAAGGCACTTTTATGCTGCTGATGAATGACAGGAAAGGGTCGAAGGTTAAGACAGCAGCTTCTTATAATGATATTATAAAAACAAGGATATTACTGCCATAGAAGAGGGTCTGACTATAGTTACAGTATACTTCTTCTCCGTTAGTGCTCCCTTTTTTTCGCAGCATTAACGGAGAAGAAGTATAGTATGACTATAGCTTAACAGCATTTAAGCAAAGATAAGCTATTTAGTTGGCGCCTGATTGTCCAGTCCTTCCTGTAAGCTGTTTTTCAGATCGCTAATATACTGAACAACTGTCGCAGCCGTACCAGATTCAGGGGCCTGGACCGCACAGTTACTCTTGATATAGCTTTTTACATCGGCCAGTTGCCAGATGGCGCCACCACTCATACCCGGATAATCTTTTCTGAAACGGACCATTTCTGCTTTGATATCGGCAGGTGATTTACTGTTGTGTACAGGACCGCAGTTACTGAAAGCGCCTCTGCACAGAAAAATCGGGTATACCGGTAGAGCTGTGTTCAATTTCGTCACCCAGTCGCCCGGCACATTATTTCTTCCACCATCATAACACTGTAAATACACGGCATCTATCAGTCCTGGTTTGGAACGGCAGATCACATCTTTCCAGTATTCGGTTTTGCGGAAAGGGCAGAGGGTCATGTGTATGCCCAGTTGTCCGATCATTTCGCCTAACTGTGCAATGGATTCGCTGTTGTATACAGATTCGTCGTCTATGCATACTGCGTCTACACCGATATCTTCTTTGAAGATCTTACAGATATTGTACAATGTACTGTTTACTCCTACACCTGTTACGATACCAGGCACTTTTTTGGCAGCATCGTACCAGTCCTGGATGTAGTCATAGGTATTAGGCGGTTGATTGAACCATCTTCCTTCCAGCAGGATTTCTGTGCGTGTTACGGTAGATGTGCCCTGTTTCAGGGAAGCGACCCTTTTTAACCATTCTTTACTGCCAACAAATTTGCCATCATGGATGATCGGATTGGTATGATCATCACCTGAGTACACATCTCCGTTGGAATGAATATAGAAACTGGAGAGAATGACGGTAGTAAATCCGGAACTTTTTAGTTGTGTGTAAGTCGTATCATCACCCGGATAGATACCACGTCCGAACATGGTAAGATTGGTCGCTGCCGGTGAAGCAGCTGTAATACCGGATGTTGTCGTATCAGCAGCAATAGTAGCCTGGTGAGCGCGCAGGGGCATGAGGGAGCCGGACGCCAGCAGGCAGATAAACAGAAACAATGTCTTCATAGTATAGCCTTTGTATTGTTGGCGTAAAATAGTAAACTTGTTGTACAGGAGCAGCAGCCGTACTGTTAAGCATTGTTAAGGCTTTATGAGCGGTCTGAACGCTGTATTAAATGGTCGGAAATTTATATATAAAGCTAACTTTAAAAACATCCTTGTATGGACACATCCAACAATCCTTACCAGCCTATTGACTGTAATTATTATGACCGTCTGGAAGCCTGGGCGACCATGCGTACTATCTGCAGGATCGTATTCAGAGATGAAGAAGGAAAAGAACAGGATGTAACCGCCCGTATCGAAGATGTATATGCGCTGAATAAGGTGGAATATATGCGGATGGATAACGGACTGGTGATCCGTCTGGATAGCCTCTTATCCGTTAACAATATCCCCCTGCCGGACCATTGTTAAACCCGTTCCGTGAATTGGGTTACAACATATACCGTTTAGGTTACAGTTTTCTGTGTATGCATGTTGAATTTTGTATCAGAAAATGAAAATTCAATATCATGGAAAACAATGTAACAGGAAAAGTAGTATTAATAACAGGCGCAAGCAGTGGCATTGGCGAAGCAACAGCATTGCTGCTGGCAGCAAAGGGAGCGAAAGTTGTACTGGGCGCCAGAAGGGAAGATAGATTACAGACATTGGCTGCACGTATTACAGCGGCAGGAGGGGCGGTGATCTATGCGGTGACAGATGTAAAGCAACGGGCAGACCTTACTGCACTGGTCGGTCTTGCACTGGAACATTTCGGACGACTGGACGTGCTGATAAACAATGCGGGTATCGCTGCTTTATCACCCATGGACCATATCACCGTTGATGAATGGGATGAAATGATCGATGTGAATATCCGGGGTGTGCTACATGGGATCGCTGCGGGATTACCGGTTTTCCGTCAACAGGGCGGCGGACATTTTATCAATGTTGCCTCCACCGCCGGACTGCGTATCGTGCCCAATATGGGCGTATATGCGGCTACTAAATCGGCTGTCAGGTTTATTTCAGAGGGACTCAGACAGGAGGCCGGTCCTGATCTCAGGGTCACCCTTATTAGTCCCGGATATACACAGACAGAACTGGGCAATGGCATGTCCAACCAGGAGCTGAAAGCGCAGATCTCTGCAGGCATGGAAAAGATGGCGATCGCTCCGGCAGCCATCGCGGCAGGTATTTTGTATGCCATAGAACAGCCGGCAGCAGTTGATGTGAATGAGCTTGTCATCCGGCCTACTGCACAGGCATAGTCTTTTCTTATTCAAATCAGACGCTATGAAGGCATCCGCTTCCGCTCCATATATATTCGATAGTATTTCCGCCATGATGCGGTACCTGGGCCGGCCTGCGCCGCTGCATCCATTGATCGCTCTTATCCCCACAGGGAATCTCCTTGTACCACAGGAAGATTCAGGCAGCACTTACATACTCAGCTTTTACAAGATTTCTTTTAAGATCGATTTTAAGGGGCAGGTGAAATATGGACAGGGCTATTACGATTTTGAGGAAGGGGGACTTGCCTTCATGGCGCCTCATCAGCGGATGATGGCAATTAATGACCCACAGGAATATGAAGGATATACCTTCTTTTTTCATCCCGATCTTATCCGGAATTATCAGTTGGGAAGAACGATCAGCCGTTACGGCTTCTTTTCCTATGCGGTAGCGGAGGCCCTGTTCCTTTCGGAGAAGGAGAAGCGGATCATAGAAGGACTGTTCGCAGTCATGCTCGAAGAATTGCAGAACAACATTGACCAGTTCAGTCAGGATGTGATGGTATCACATATAGAGTTATTGCTTAATTATAGTAACCGTTTTTATAACAGGCAGTTCCTGACCAGGAAGGCAAAGTACAATGATCTGATCGATCGTATGAATGCCTATTTATCGGAGCGTTTTGATACAGAAAAGTCTTTATTGAACGGTTTACCGACCGTCCAGGAGGTGGCAGATCACCTCGCCGTTTCTCCCCGTTTTCTGACAGATATGCTGAAATCTCTTACAGGTCAGAGCACCCAGCAGCATATTCAGGACAGACTGATAGAAAAAGCAAAGGATATATTGAGTACGAGTGATCGTTCAGTAGCAGAAATTGCCTATCAGCTTGGATTTGAGTATCCACAGTCCTTTAACCGGCTTTTCCGCCGGAAAACCCATGTTTCCCCCATTGAATTCAGACAATCCTTTCATTGAAAATGGACATTTTAGCAAAGTAAAAAAGGACTTTTCAGCAAAGTAATATGTCCTTTTAGCAACGAATTTTGTGTATGTCTGGAATGCCGGACGTGAATGCTGCACGCATATCTCCTTATTTCACAATTTTTTGTGGAGATATAAAATATTAACGGCGTTAGAACGTCTCAGGTAGAGAAAGCATTTTATAAAATTCGATACAATATGAAAGTTATCATCACAGGTGCGACTGGTTTTGTGGGAGAGGGCGTCTTGCTGGAATGTCTCCGCAATAATAATGTCAGTGCAGTGTTAATGGTGAACCGCAAGCCTTCGGGCATACAGCACCCTAAGCTCAGGGAGTGTATTGTGGCTGATTTTATGGACCTGAATGGAGTAAAGCCCCAGCTCATCGGGTATGATGCCTGTTTTTACTGTGCAGGTATCAGTTCGGTAGGCCTGACAGAAGAAGTATACACCCATATCACCTATGACCTGACCATTAATTTTGCAAAGGTCATGCTGTCCCTGAACCCTGATATGGTATTCAATTTCGTGTCTGGTAGTCATACGGATGCGTCAGAGAAAGGAAAGATCATGTGGGCACGCGTGAAAGGAAAGGCGGAGAATGCATTGGCAAAGCTGCCATTTAAGGCACAATACAATTTTCGCCCGGGGTTTATGAAACCGACAAAGGGACAGCAGCGCGTAAAGACCTTCTATAAGCTAATCGTACCTATATTCCCTGTATTGTTCCCTTCTCAATCCTGTACCCTGCAGGAGGTGGGACTTTCTATGATCAATGCCGTGTTGAAAGGGTATACAGTACAGACACTGGAAATAAGTGATATCAAAAGACTGGCAGTAGCCTAAAAGCATAGCATGAAAAGATTGCGGAAAGTTATTAAGATCAGTGGGATCGTACTGTTATCCCTGATCGCCTTGTTGAGTATTGTTACGCTGGTATTCATGCGTTTGCCACAGTTTGGTAAAGCGCCGGATGGACAACGGCTCACGCGTATACAGCGTTATGCGAATTACCGGAACGGGCAATTTGAGAACCTGGAAGCAACGCCCACTTTTGCCCCGGGGTACAGCTTCTCCGGTGAAATGATGAAAGCATTATTCGCAGCATATCCCGGCCGTTATCCTGAAAAGGATATTCCTGTCATCAAAACGGACCTGCAGCAATTGCCGAAGGATACGGATGTGGTGATCTGGTTCGGACATTCATCCTGTTATATACAGCTGGAAGGAAAGCGTATCCTGATCGATCCTATATTCAGTCAGCATGCCTCGCCGGTGCCGGGCACAGTGAAGCCTTTCCATGGTACGGACATTTATTCGGCTGCTGATTTTCCGGAGATAGATTATCTGTTAATATCACATGATCACTACGATCACCTGGATTATGAAACAATACTTGCATTAAAGGACAAAACGAAGAAGGTGATCTGTGGTCTTGGGGTGGGCGCACATTTTGAGCGATGGGGTTATCCGGCTGAAAAGGTCATCGAACTGGCATGGCATGAATCAGCTCCACAGGATGCTGATGGTAGTCTGAAGATAACGGCTACCCCGGCAAGACATCAATCTGGCAGAGGATTCAGCCGTAACAATACCCTGTGGATGTCTTTTGTGATACAGACGGTACATCAGAAGATATATGTCAGCGGAGACAGTGGGTATGGTAAACATTTCAAAGAGATAGGAAAGGCTTATGGTCCGATGGACCTGGCTATCATTGAAAACGGACAGTATGATAGTGCCTGGCATTATGTGCATTGTTTACCGGGAGAGGTATTGCAGGCAGCACAGGACCTTGGCGCAGCCAGATTATTACCTGTACACTCTTCCAAATTTGTGTTGGCAAGACACAGATGGGACGAACCGTTAAAAGAGATTACCCGTCTGGACCAGGCGGTAGGTATTCCTTTAGTGACGCCGGTGATAGGGGAGGTTGTTTATCTTGATGATAAGGAGAAGGTATTCCGGCAATGGTGGAAGGAAAAATAATCCGGTGATGTTGGCGTGGATGTGTAGGATGGACAGTAAAAGAATAATAAGGACGATAGAGAAAAGTTATATAGCTTTCAGATGACCTGAAGGCTATATAACTGATATCATACCTGATACCGGCCTTGTTTATTCCGGTACTACGCTGGTATAAGTTTAGTGCTAATGCCTATTCTATTCCAAGCATTGATGGTGATAATAGCAAGTATTACCTGCGCCAGATAGGTTTGTCCGAGTAATTTCAAAGCCTGATCATAAGTTTCATCGCTTACATGGTTTTTGCTGATGAGTGTGATCTCTTCTGTGAGTGTCAGAATGGCCTTTTCTTCTTCCGAAAAGAATGGCGCATCCCGCCAGGCATTGAGTGCATAAATTCTTTGTTCTGTTTCTCCTGCCTTACGGGCTTCTTTCGTATGCATATCAATGCAGAAGGCACAACCATTTATTTGTGAAGCCCTAATCTTAATAAGGTCTTTATGTGTTTTTGTAAGCGGCGTACTTTCGATAAACTTCTCCAAACCGAGTATTGCTTTGTAACCGTCAGGTTCTACCTGATCTATTTTGCTTCTTTTAGACATATATAATGTATTTTATTTTGTGAAATTGTTTGTGCAGCGAAAGCTGTAGACTGTTTTATAAACTATTTGTCAGTATTGGCCGCGGGCATGTGCATAAGTGTTAGCGCACCGATGATCAACGTTATTCCTATCCACTGATTAAAGTTCACTTGTTCTTTTAACAGTATTTTAGCCATAATGACCGCTATGGGAATTTCAATAGATGCAAGTACAGCTCCTGTGCCCACGCCGATCAGCGGCATTCCCCTTGTATAAAGCAACGGTGGAAGTATCGTGCCGAATAAGGAGATGACGAGTCCCCAGCCCGTGAAGATCTTAACAGAGAACGTTGTATTAAGATAGTCATGGTATACCATCAGAATGATGATCAGTCCACCAAGGATCATGTACAGGCTTCGTCTTAACGGTGGACAATCAGGTTCGAGATGTTTTGCAGAAAACATGGTCGCTGTATAGCATATGGCGCCCATCATGCCAAATAGAAATCCTTTCCAGTTAAGTATAACAGTTTGACTGAGAAGGTCCGTTGCCATTATAGTACCGCCCATAACCAGTAATGCCGGCAGGAGCATGCGTAAATCCGGAACTTTTCTTTGTAAAATTCCTTCCAGTAATACTCCCATCCAGACGGACTGCGCCAGCAATACAATGGCCATGCTTACAGGAATATATTTTACGGACATATAGTAAAATATACTCGTCAGGCCCAGCGAGCTTCCCGCAATAACCAGCCGGATTTTAGTTCGTATAGCAGTGCTTTGACTGGGCCTCTTCTTTATCACACTGTAAAGAAGTGTAAGCAGATAGAGGCCCGCAAAGCCAAGAGCAAATTGAGAGACAGTGACCTCTGCTGTATTGAAGCCTGAGATGTAAGCCATCTTTACGTAAGTACCAAGCATTCCATAACAACATGCCCCCAGGATGATTAAGAGGCCACCTGTCAGCGTATTTTTATTCATTGTTCACTTATTCCTGCTACTAACAACGTTATATTGTGTTTTGCCTGCTCAATTGAGTATCTGAGTTGTTCTTTATCCATGGAGGTGCCACTGATGCTAATGATGTGAATCTGCCGGATGCCGGTCATGTTAAATACAGTCTTTAGATAGGTGGTCTGAAAATCTAAATGTGCGTTTTGTTCTCCGGTTTCATATCCCATGCCGCCACGGGCTACGAGCAGGACCATTATTTTGTTTTGAAGCAGGCCGGTGTAAGGCTGCGTGTGATTTTCCGTATTCAGACTGAATGTTTCATTCAGTCGCATGATCTGATCAATATATGCTTTAAGGGCGCTGGGGATGGACCAGTTATACATCGGCGTACCTAAAATAATGATATCTGCATCTTTTAATTCAGTGATATAGGTATTACTTAGACTGAGCAGTTCATTTTCGCTAATGCTTCTGTCCGCACCTGCCTTCAGGTTGGCGCGAATCCAGTCTTCACTGATATGTGGAATATTTTCATTACCAAGCTCCCGCGCTGTAATGACCGCGACGGGGTGCAGCTCTTGCCATTGATCCACAAACTCTTTCGTAAGGTATCTGCTATGAGACACCTGAGTTCTTGCACTTGCGTTAATCACCAGTATCTTTTTCAATGCTTAAAGTTTAGGCAAATGTATGTCTGCTCTGGGCTATATTTGTAGTCCAGATTTTATAAAAACAATAGCCCAGATGTTGCCATATAAGTCTTTAATTCAGGTGGATAGAAATTCCTCTGTGTCTTTGCATATTCAGGTCTGTAATGGCTTTATCTCATTGATCTCCAATGGGACCTTGCAGCCTTCGGACGTCTTACCTGGTTCGCGGGTACTTGCGGCATTGATCGGCGTAAACAGGAATACTGTGAAGCTGGCATATGAAGAACTGATCAGTCAGGGATGGGCAGATTCGATTGCCCGTAAAGGTGTTTTTGTGTTGTCCGGATTGCCTGTCTTGTCGAAACGTACATCTTTTCGAGCAGACCAGGAGAGAAGTACCGGGCAATCCTTTTCCTGGAACAACAGGTTTAAAAATGCGCTGCCAGCTAAGAATTTGCAGCGGTCTGTGCTGACAATAGACGACGGCTTCCCAGATGTGAGATTAACACCTATTGATGAATTGATGAGGGAATATCGGAGTATATCCAGGAAGTCATATGGCAAAAACTTTCTAAAATATGGAAGCGCCAAAGGGTCGATACACCTTCGCACATCCATTGCCCGCTATTTATATAATACCAGGGGAATTGTGGTGGACCCGCAAAATATACTTATCACAAAGGGGAGTCAGATGGGCATCTTTCTGGCATCCGGTTTATTGCTGGAGCCGTCTGAAAGTATTGCCGTTGGCGCTTCTAATTATCTGCTGGCTGACAATACGTTTTTACATTATGGCGCCAGGTTGATCCGTGTTCCTGTAGATGCGCATGGAATGGATATAGATTATCTTGAAAAAACACTTAGACGCAGAAAGATCAAGGCGGTCTACGTGATACCACATCATCATTGTCCGACAACCGTCACATTGAGTATGGAACGCAGAATGAAGCTCCTGAAACTTGCGAAGGAACATCGTTTTGCCATTATTGAAGATGATTACGATTTCGATTTTCATTATGAGAATAAACCTTTTCTTCCATTGGCCAGTATTGATCATCATCAGCATGTTATTTATATCGGGTCCGTTACGAAGACAGTTGCTCCGGCATTAAGGATCGGATTTATGATCGGGCCTCCGGAATTCATTAATGCTGCTGCATCATTGAGAGAGCTGATCGACAAGCAGGGTGATACGGTGCTTGAAGAAGCATTTGCGATGATGTTTGATAATGGAGAGATGGATCGATATTTCCGAAAGTCGTTGAAAATATATAAGGAACGGCGGGATGCTTTTTGCCGCCTGCTGGCATCGGACTTCAATGATATTATCAGGTTTACATTGCCTGAAGGAGGACTGGCCGTATGGGCATTATTCGATAAAAAGATCAACCTGGTAAAATTATCCGAAGAGGCATTAAAGGCCGGACTTTATATTGATGATGGGACGTTTTACAAGAACGAATCTTTTTCAGAAAATGGGCTGAGAATGGGGTTTGCCTCGCTGGACGATGGTGAAATAAAAGCCGCATTGGGAACACTTAGAAAGTTGCTGCCATAAGCGGCAGTGCTTGTTTGCAATAACAAAGGCCTCAGTTTAAACTGAGGCCCTTTTTTTACAGTCGCAAAATTAAAGCAGCGTTTCCGTTATTAACGTCCACTGTTGTATACATCAATCATTATTTCCCTAATAAACTTTTCAGCTTTTCTTCCAGCTGATTCCCTTTCAGGTTTCTTGAGATGATCTTTCCGGATTCATCGATCAGTACGTTTTGTGGTACTGCTGAAACCTTGTACAACTGCGCAATCTCATTCTTCATGTATTTCATATCAGACACATTATAACCGGTGAGCTTGTCTTCACTGATCGCCTTGTTCCAGTATTCTCTACGTGCTTCAAGACCCACATTAATGACTACCAGTTTTTTACTGTCCAGTGTCTTAACGATCTGTTTCAGTTCCTGATTCTCAATCCTGGAAGCGGAGTTCCAGCTACCCCAGAAGTTCAGTAATACTACTTTACCTTTGAAAGAAGACAAAGTGATCTTATTACCATCCTGGTCTTTCTGTGAAAAATCAGGCGCATCACTGCCCACAGCTGCCTGTTTGGAATCCGTTAACTTCTTCAGGAATTCCTTTCCTCTGATCGTCTTTTTCGTTTTATCGCTTAATACTTTATAGAGCGGTTCTACATCCTGATAGTCGATAAAAGCGCCTGCATATTCTTCCAGGATGTCGATAGAGATGTACATTTCCGGATTCTGCTGAATGAACTCTTTCATCTGTTTTTTTCTCTCTTCCATTGCAGCGCGGAAGCGTTCCATATAATTTCTCTTGGCAGCAAGACCGGAGGCGCTTACATCTGAGAACATGGTATTGGATGATTCAGCTGTCAAAGCATCGATCTTTGCATTGATGTCGGCCATGTGTTTCTGATAGCCGGCATAATCATCCTGAGATTTACATCCGTTCGATTCAAAATTTGCGATGTCTTCATCGGAGGTCAGCCACATGCTGGCGCCGGGTTCGACATATATGTGCGCAACGTTTTTATTACTGAAAAAATTTACTGGTTCACCGTTCTTACTTACCATCAGCAGCGCATTTACAGGGTAAGGTGTTTCTTGTACGAGTTTAAAAGTGCCGTTCACTATATCTGCAGAATCATATACAATATCACCGTCTATTGAAAATCCTATATAAACCTTTGCCGGAGCTGGAAGTTTCCCGAGTTGGCCTCTGATATAGAATGTCGTTTGAGCGAACATTGGCATAGATATCAGACACGCCGCGAGAAACATCAAAATTCTGTTCATCTGTATAACCTTTATAATGCTATATGAAATGTTGTAGATAATCAAAAAGACAAATGCGCATTATCAATTGAATTATTCGTTTCATATATGACAAGAATTAATACATGATATGCGTACAAGTGTTAAAGAAATTTTTAAAGTATTTCATTTTCGTTGGGTGGATGCCGATATATGGACCGGGAGGAATTTGGTGGGCCGTAAAACATAACTGCTTTTGTGTCTGGTGGTTAAAAGAGGGGAGGCAGGGGAAAATCGGGAAAAAATATCCGGCCGGCCTTTTGGCCCAATTAAAGAAGAAAAGTATTGATAATCATTGGGTATAAAGCTATTTTAGGCCGGTAGGGGATTGAGAGGGGATTTTTTTTATCCCCATAGACAATAAAATGTTTATTTATATATAATAATTTGTTAAATTGTTCAAGGAATAAGATTCATTTTATCAATAAAGCCAAGGCCTATGAACAAGAGAGTACTCTATCTGTTATTATTTGTCGTTGTTGTTGCTGTTTCTTCCATCTTCGGAAAAGGTGCAGATGCAAAGATTGCTAAAGCAACTTTTACTGAGATAGGATTCCAGAAAGATGCCAGTTACTATTACACGTTTTACATAAATCTTTCAAAAGAAGAAGTTACTTCACTCGCATATATCCAGGTGCAGAATAATGCTACCGGACAGTTATTGAAATTGGATAATTTTAAAGGAGATGTTACTTACTGGAAAGGTGCTCAGTTTATGATCAAAGACAGTGCTACTGTATCTTTCTTCGACGGAGACAAGCTGGTAACAAAGAAACTGATAGGTGTGATTGAAGGTGGTATGAAGATGTAGTACTACTTGTTATACTAAAAAGGGAATGTCCTGAAGACAGCTTTACACAAGCGTTTTCAGGACATTTTAATTTCGGGTAAGTTGTTTTTATAATTCAATAGAAAGCTGTGAGGGCCCTCCGTTCATATCTTCCAGCGATAACAATGACGCTTTTGCCGGAAGGCCTCCCGCAAAACCGGTCAGCGATCCTGATGAACCGATCACCCGGTGACAGGGCACAATGATCGAGATAGGATTTCTGCCATTGGCTGCGCCTACTGCACGTACTGCTTTAGGTTTACCTATCTGGTGTGCGATCTGCGTATAGCTGCGCGTCTGACCATAGGGAATGGTACATAACGCGTTCCATACCTCTTTCTGAAAGTCAGTTCCGATCGCTGCAAGCGTTATCTCAAACTCATTCCGTTCGCCATTAAAGTACTCCTGCAATTGTCGTTCTGTTGCTATCAACACCGGATGCTGATCATTTCTTATATCTGCTTTCGGACGTACTCTGTTGGGATTGTCATTCTCCCACAGAATAGCCGCCAGTCCTTCATCATTACCGATCAGCGTCAATCTGCCGACAGGCGTGTTCATGTACTTGTAAAAGTGCTGCATGGCATCAAATTAGCGAATATTGCGCATCCTGCCATTTTCTAACACCGTAAAATTATTGTTTGCTAATACTTTCCAGACTGACTTTTTTCAGCTTTTCGTAGTCCGCATTTTTTACGTTTTTGTAGAATTTATAGGTTTTCCCATTCCATCTCCAGACGGGAAACTCCATGCCTGGACCGCCGATAAGCAGGTCCGGATAACCCTGACTGCTGGTCGCTAATACATCAGGCGCCATACCCGGGAAACCAAGATTTTCAACATATGTTCCTGCTGTATTTTTGATAAAGAGCACAACGCTGGAGCCGGCGTTACCGGAGGTAAAAGTATTGCCGAATACAATAAAGATCTCCTCTGTACCATCCTTGTTCATATCTGTCGCATACACGCTGGCGGCAAAGGGAAAATCCTTACTATCCTTATCCTGGATAAAAGGTTGTGTTTTATCGCCAGAGGGAAGAAAGCCCAGTTTAGCGGCGATCTGATTCTGCTCGTTCACCGTGAGCGTTGTTTTAGCGGTTTTAAAGAGCAGTACAGCGGTGGGGGCGAGTTTCCCGGTTTGCTGACTATACAGGGCCTGTGCGATGAATAAAGGGATTATCAATAACAATTTTTTCATGATACTGTTCTTTATGTGATGCGTCGTTGTTACTTTTTACCAGAAGGGTAATGTCTGATCTTTTCGTCAAATAACACAATTTTTCCGTTCACTATTTTTGCATCGTCTGTGATCGCCAGTGAATCTGCTTTTCCTCTTTTATCCACCCAGCTTTGTTTATACCATAGTGTAACCCACTCTTCTTTCTGGTCTTTCGAGATAACGGATTCCCAGTCATCCATCTCAATTTTTACACTTGCAAAATCGGCTAAAGACTCTTCCAGCATGGCAGGAAGACTATCATGTCTGACTACCTTTTCGAAATAGTCGAGTTGTAGTCTGACACTATCTCCGAAGTAAGACGCACATTCCGTTACATTTTTGGTTTCCCAGGCTTTCAGCATTTTCATGACAACCCATGCATTTTTCCTGTTACCCGGTTGCCAGTCTTTGTAAGCTTCTTTTAACTTAAAAGGATAATCGGGTGTTTCTTCAGTAGCGGAAAGAGCGGGTGTACTGTTATCGCTATGATTGTTGTCAGACGTCTTGACATTGTTGTTACAGGCGACAGCCAATGAAATGCTGCAGAGCAGAAAAAGGAACGATTTCATGTTGAGGTATTTAAGAGGTGACAGATTTGTTTTGGTGCAAATGTGATGTGTCCTGAAGGCTGATTGGTGTAATTGGAGTTGTAGTATGAGAGCCGTTCAATTATCGTATTCCCGACGCAGATATATTGAGAACTAATTGATTGTGAAGCTACTGAATTTACGCGGGACAAGGAAAAATATTTGCAAAGCCCGCTTGTCAATGGTAGATTAAACGGGGAGTCTGTGCTAAATCCACAAAATTTGCTTAAGTTCAGCCTTGAATTTAAAAATATCATTATGCGTTTCAGACTCAGATATTGTTTTCTGCTGATGATCAGTCTTCCGGCATTGGCACAGAAACCAAAGACAGGCTTAAGCTTCACCAGTAGTAAACAACAGCAGATTTCGGTGTACAAAGGCACCATTATCGTGAACGGCAATAAGACTTTTCATTTTGCGGAAGATAGTATCAACTATGCCAGCAAACGCAATCGGCTGGAAGAGGATAAAGGCAACGTATTCCTGTTCCTGGACGTGAAATCAGCTGCTCCAAAGAAGAACAGATTATACATATTCAGTATAAACAATTCCGTGGCTGATTCGGTGATGACGACCATCAGTTCGGATATTAAAGACTGGGACCATGACGGACTGTTGGAGTTTGGTGGTAGTGAAGTGAGCGAACCGTACCCTGCTGCTGATTCTGTATACTATGTGCCGGCTAAATTCTATGAGATCAATAAAGGAAAGATCGTATATGATGCTGAGTACACGGAGAAGATCGATAAAAAGGTAAACGGTACGTTTATAGCTGATCCGATAGACAGGAATGGCAAATACAAGGCTATTCCAAAGCCGAAAGGCCGTCCTTAAGTATATAGCCTGAACCAAGGCTTAAGCCCTTCAGCAGATTCCTGCTGAAGGGCTTTTGTTTTAGCGGAACAGAACTAAAGCTACCCTGGATTGTTATCAATCTGATAGTTACACAAATTAAATCTACAACTATGCCGAAATACGTAATAGAACGTGAGTTACCGGGAGCCGGCCGGTTGACCGCTGATGAACTGAAGGGGGTATCACAGGCATCCTGTGGCGTATTAAGTAATATGGGCCCACAGATCCAATGGGTACATAGCTATGTTACAGGTGATAAGATATACTGTGTCTACATAGCCCCGAACGCAGAGATGATCAGAGAGCACGCACAGAAGGGAGGTTTTCCTGCCAATGTGATCAATGAGATAACGACCATTATTGATCCGACAACAGCAGAGTAAAGGTACACGTGCAGGTTTTTGAAATAGTTATATAAGGTAAGGCCCGGAAACATGTTTTCCGGGCCTTTGATTTATGGGTCAGTTATTGACTGTTGCTGCTATAATACAATCGATCACTTTATCTGCCTCACAGTTATTGAGTCCGGCGCCCCAGCAGGCATTAAACTCCAATATGAACCAGCCGATTTGTTCGCTGAAGGCAATATCAACGACCACTACGGCAGGTAATGCCGTCTGATAGGCAACTATAAAATCGGCCAGAAAGCGCCGTCCACTAACTATATCTGCAGCACCTTCATATAAGGCTATATCCATGATAACGCCATTCCGGATATACCCTCTGGCTTCCGCCTGGATATCCTGTACAATATCAGCTACCAGGATCGCTTCGGTGTCCTGTAAGCCCCGGGTGACGGCGTTAAAGTCGTCAGGTTGAGCAAAGATACCCGCCAGGAAGAGTTTAGGAATAACGGGTTTGATAAAAGCGGGGAAGTCAGTAGGCCGGATATCCCTCAACTGTATTGCCCGGATATTTCTTTTGGTCCAATTGTTTTCCAGTCTGGCGATAAGCGTATCATCAGGAGACAGCAGGCCTACATGATATATCTGCGCCAGCACTAACGCAAAGGTCTGGTTGCCGTAGATAGCGATCTGTTGTTGTGCCAGGGTATCGTCTTTGATCCAGTATTTTCCCAGACGTTTGACAACTCCGCCTCTTTTTAACCAGGTAGCAATAACCTGATCAAACTCTACATCCGTCTTTTCGGGTACCAGTAAAGTAACAGGATTGTTCATATAGATAATCAATGCGATAAATATACAAAAGTTGTACAGATAAGATGGACTGTTAATGCTATGCTAAACCTGTAAAAGGGATTAAATCTTTTTGATTAAACGCGGTCAAATAATCATAAAAACCAGCAATCATGAAAAAGGTAATAATAGTATTAGTTCTGACAGCCATGGTGCAAGTAGCTTCAGCAATGCCTCCAATGCATGGAGGTGGGTTCAGAGGGGGATTTTATCCCAGGACTACAGTTGTAGTAGGAGGCGGGTTTTATAATCCTTATTTCTCACCATTCGGTTTCTACTACGGCGCTCCTTACGGTTACCCGTATGCAGCCGCACCATATCAGCCAACCAAACTGGATATGCAGATCGCAGATATCAGAAATGACTATGCGGACAAGATCGAGTCTGTTAAGTTAGATAAAAGTCTGACAGGTAGAGAACGCCGTGCCCAGGTACGTACCTTCAAACAGGAACGTGATCAGGCGGTGTTAGAAGCCAAAAGGAGTTATTACAAATCATAAAAGGACGCAATAGTTTGAGCACCGCAGGGAGACTTGCGGTGTTTTTTTTATTATATATCGCTGCTTCCCATATCTATATGGGCTATCATGTTATGCTGTTTGTATTGTTTTATTGAACCCTACGCTTCATATTATTACTGCCTCTTTAATAATCATTGCACGTTTACGTATAGCTCCCCAATGATATTGTCCCAACTCTCCAGTTGATTTTATTACTCTATGGCAGGGTATTAACATCGCAATGCGGTTGTCGCCCATGGCAATGCCAACTTCTCGGGCCATGTTGTTAGTTGCTTTTGCCAATGTCCCATAAGAGATAAAGCCCCCGGCAGGTATTGTACAGAGAGCCTCCCAGATCTTCAGTTTATCGGGGGTTCCCTTTACATGCAGAGGAACCGGGTTTGTATTATCGCCATCCAGATAATTCAGTGCAATTTCTATATTCGTATTTTTCTTATTTACGATTTGTGAAGCTGGAAATTCTCCTTGTAGAATTTTTTCTGCTTTGCTTTCATCACCGCTGAAGAAGGTTAAATAACAAATTCCTTCGTCGGTTGAAGCGATAATGACCTTACCAAAATCAGTGTTTTCGCAAGAGTAGAAAATTGTTGGTCTGGAATTTTCGTCAAATCTGGAAAAGATTACCGGCATCCACGTTGGTCCGTTGTCGTCATTAAATGGATTAAATGAAGCCTGACTTTTACCGTAGGTGGGTGAAAGTACTTTTTTAATTTGGCTTATCGTTTTTCCAGACCATTGCTCTAATAACTGTCTTTCTTCTTTTTGAAAAAGCGGACTTTGTTCAAATAGATCACGTTCAGATTTTATGGCAGCGACCTTATTAATTGCTGTCAGTATTTTTTTAAATTGTGTTTCCATGATTTTAATATTTTATATACCAAAGTTCGTGCATCATTAGACTGGGTACAACCCGTTAATTGCGTTGTTGGAGGTTCTGATAATTGTTGTTATTATTTATTGCAGAATTGGCTAAGTATTTTTGAGATATTGTGTGTTTAATGGTCTTCCAGAATGATTTTTCATAGAAAACGGCAACTTGTTTTGCTGCAGGCTTACCGGGAGAATACTCCGATCTTTAAATATTAAACATAAAAAAAGGCCAGGTTGCCCCGACCTTTTTTCTTGAAAGGATTTTTCTAAACTGTTTTTATCAGGCCCAGTTGAGTTAAGGCAGTAATACCATCGTCGAGTCCAATTTCTTCCACTATTTTTCCATCTATTACTTTCAGAACTGTTGTACCTGTGAAGTGCATTTTTCTTCCAGTGGCTTCAGGCAGAGACCCGGCGAGAAAATCACCGAAAGCGATACCTGTATGTGTTCCTCCACCTTCCCATTGTCCGACAACGTAGTCGCCTTCGGCAATCAGATCTGCTGTGCCCCAAAAATTCAGATTAGGGAATGCGGCGCGAAAATCGGTCATGAATGCTTTAATGTCTTCCCGGCCTTTGCGTGGTTCATGTAATGAATATTTCAACAGCATTTCCGGTGAGGCAATCTCATCTACGATTGATAGATCAACGGTTTCGCCCCAAAAATGAGTAAACCAGCGGACTACAACTTCTTTGTTCTGTTCTTCTTTTGTTTTTTGATTTTCCATTTTTTGACTTTTTAGATGCTTCAATTTTTCGTTTGATGAATCAAAAGTAGTCAGAACAATACTTGTGTAAAATCCGTTTCTTGCGATCTTGCATAGATATCAAAAATTAAATATTTCCGCAAAAAACGGGTTGCTCAGTTTCGCGATCAAAGGACAATAACCCTGTTCAAAAAACAAAACCGGCAGCCAATGAACTAGCTGCCGGTTTTTGCATTCATGAAGATTATATTAGTTAGCTTAAGCCTTTGATACCTCATTCACATATTCCAGAATATCCCCCGGCTGACAGTCCAGGGCCCTGCAAATTGCTTCCAGCGTGCTAAAACGAATCGCTTTTGCCTTCCCTGTCTTTAAGATAGAGAGGTTAGATAATGTCAAATCAACTCTTTCTGAAAGTTCATTTAGAGATATTTTTCGCTTTGCCATCATCACGTCCAGATTTACAATAATTGGCATAGCTTAAATTGTTAGGTCATTTTCAGATTTCATATCAATAGCATTCTGCAATATTTTTTCAAATATTGCTGCGGCAGTTGCCACTACGACAGTAACAAAAGTCGTCATGATACACATGGCAAGAAAGCCCGCAGGATCGTCCTCTTTATCATGGGCTATCTTTATATATATTCCTGCAATTACAATTAAAGCACCAAGTACGATGGCACAGTACTTTATGCTCTTTAATGCCTTGACGGCGTTTGATGAGAACACTTTATTCTGTCCGATATATCCAAGTAATCTGAATGCTTTATATAGTGCCACAAAGAAGGCGATCGAGGCAGCATATCCGTATAAGATGAAACCGTTGAAGTAAATGCTGAATAAGTCCAGATTTGCGGCCCTGCCTTCGGTCATGGGAAATCGGATCAAAAGGATAAGTGCCACAATGCCGATAAGCACGAGGACTGCCTGCAGAAATATGATGGAAATTCTTTTCATAATGATTGTAGGGATTTTAGATTTATACTGCAAACGTAATAAATATTTATTGATAAACAATAAATATTTAGTGTTTTTAGAAATATAAGACTAGGTGTCCCCTATAAAAGCCTAACGGCGCCATTTGCAGACAAATGGCGCCGTTAGGTATCAAAATCACTATTTTGCTGATTACTTCTCCATAACGATGTACGCAGGATATGACGCCTTATTCGGCAAATCAAATGTCTCGTCATAAGGCTGCGTCCCCGCTCCATTATTATATGACGCCACACGATTTACACCTGTCGCTGTGCTGCCACCAGTACCATTGATAACGTTTAGGATATTACCAGGACCTGCAAAGCGGGTGGTACACATTTTTTCAAGTATCACCCCCGGACTATCAGGTGCTTCAAAGCCATTTTTCTTATTCACATGGCCGTCAGTGCCTGTAAAAACTGCGTAAGAACCCATTCCTATACTATGGTGTTCTTTGACAGTATTGGCGACCTTGAACGCTGCATAACCAGGTACTCTGCCTCCCTGACTGCTCCAGCTTGCCTGATTGGGAGCGTCGTATGGTGGTTCATTCTGTAAGAAATAGGTCCTGCCATTTTCCCCTAGCCATAATACCTCATATTCCTGATAGTGTTCGGCAAACAGGGCGTAAAGTGTAACATTGTTACCTGTAACGATAAGCCCGTTTTTACACCGGTCTCTTACCCAACGGGCATCTCCGCCACGCTGCGAACCATGGTCCGCACGCCACAGCCAGAAATGATCACCCACTACGTTGTTACTGTTGATTTGCATAGAAGCATGTATCTGAATGTTCTTTGATTGAACGCCGCCTACTCTGCAGGTGATGTCAGAAAGAAGAATGGGATTTTCAGCATGATCTGCATTAGCGCCCTCGTTACCAATTCTGATCTGATAGGTTGTGCTATTGAATGAGTCCATCAAAAGTCCGGCGATGATAATGCCGTCCTTATCATCAGCATAGATACATCCCCAGGTATTTTTCTCTGTAGGTTCCAGTGTTACAGAAGCGATCCCGGCGCCTAGCAGTATAGCCCCTTTTCTGTTTACCTGAATAGGCGCATTCAATGCGTAATGTCCTGGTGTGAAAAAGATGTTCTTGCCAGCTTTCAGGGCTTTATTGATTGCTACATCGGTGTCGCCTTCTTTGGTAACATACCATTCAGTCAGCAAATCCTGCACTGTCCCCTTGCCCATATCTGTTGCTGACCAGGAAAGTCCTACTCTGTCCTTTTGCCACGCAGGAACAAATACTTTGTATTCACCATCGCTATCTATAAAAAGGAAAGGTTTTTCTCTGATAATCGGTGTAGCTGGGACCGGAGAATTGGCATTGTCCGCCTGTGGCGCATTGACACAACCTTGCCAGACCATATTGTACGAACCACCCATTGCGCCTCCACCCGAAGGGAAAACAGTGTTTCTGGTGTACCATTGTTGTTGTCCACCCCAGTTTGGTCTGGAGGAAGTATAATTAGCGTCAGCAATAAAACCGCCGCTCCCCCAGAAGTTATTACTTCCAATATCTGAAATGTATTTCGACGTGCTTTCGATCTGCATTCTTCTTGCGCTGGTCGACTGAGAAACTGTCCAGGAGAAATCCCGCATTACAGTTACGTTCTCCATAGAACGCCAGAAAGTACAGGTAGCGTTCGCGCCGCCGGAGAGGTGAGGCCTTGTGAATAAGGCACCCAGTTTAACATCAGATGGTACTTTACCCAAACCTCCGATGTGGGAGTAAAACCCTAACTCTATTGCATTAGCAGCTGCGGATGATGCTGATCCTGAGCCACCGGCATCATAAGTCTGACCATCAACATTTGCTTTGAAATAATACGCCTGGCGCTTTGTTGTCCATTCGCCATTAGGTCCGCCCAGACCAATAGCACCAAAGTGTGCATTCATTTCGTTGCGCGCGGTGGCAGCGTTTTCATACTTCCTGTCGTAGAAATACATATTGCTGCCGAAAACCTGCTTCTCCAGCGAAACGATTATTGTTATCGAGTCACGGGTGATCTTATAATAATTTTCGTACTTGTCTGTATTGGGCTTATTATCTGTAAATGTCAATCTGGAAGTCGATCCTACCTGCACAAAATCTGTTGCCAGACGACTACCCCCTCTTGTGATTACATAATTGCCTGAAGAGCCGAATGCTGACCATGATAAGGTGATGGTATGTTTCTTTTTATTGTAAACGATCTTGTCTACGGTCTTATTCTCCTGCTTTTTTCCGTCAGACGAATAAGATGGTACAAAGCTGCATAGCATCAACAGAAACGTAAATGCTGTGAACGTGGAAATTGCCTTTGTGCGCATAAGAATATTCTTGTTTGATAATTGCTGTTGTTTGTTACAATATTAGGTTTTTAGGTCTCACAAGATGGTAAATAATCCTTTAACCTATGGTATATCTATAGCTTTATTTCCAAATTTTTTTGATCTGGCTGCATCACCGTCGATTTTTTTTTTGAAAGTCTAGTTACTATCTTACCGCTCATTACAGGTCATAAATTAGAAAGGACAATGAAATTGTTATTTACTTCTTTCGCAATAGCGACGCTATTCGGCGGAACTGCTTTTGCTCAAACGAATCAGAATGCTTATCAACCGGGAAACCTGGTATCGTCTCAGACAGTAACATTGCCTGCGATCTTTCCTGCACCCGTATCGATCGAACCAGGGAAGGGCGCTTTCACATTGGGTAAGTCTGTTACCCTGATCGTACCGTCAGGAACTGACACGGCGAGTGTGAGTGAGGTACGCAGGATATTAACTTCAGCCGGAGTGGAAACTATTGCGACAGCAAAGCAACTGCCGGCGGTACTGGACCGTGCTTACATCATCCTCGGGACTACAGACGGAGCGATCGTGCAATCAGCGCTTAAAAGGAAAGGGACCGTACCGGATAATAACACCGAAGGTTATACGGTTTCGAGCGAGATCGTGAACAATGGTGTGCTGATTACGCTGGCTGGTCATGATACGGATGGTTTGTTTCATGCTGTGCAGACTTTCCGTCAACTGCTGACACGTCCGTTTATTCCCGTGCTTGTTATTAAGGACCATCCGGCAATGCCGATCCGTGGAACAATTGAAGGTTTTTACGGAAAACCATGGTCTATGACAGACAGGGAAAAGCACCTGAGCTTCCTGGCGACTGTTAAAGCCAATACCTATGTATATAGTCCTAAAGACGATCCTTATGCCAGGGACCGCTGGAGAGATGCTTATCCGGATGCCACTTTAGCGGAACTTGGTAAGTTGGTGGCCGCAGCCCGGAAGAACCATATCAACTTTGTATATGCCATTTCTCCTGGTCCGACCGTCTGCTTCTCAGATTCAGGCGATCTGCATACACTGGAGAGAAAGTTTAAAGCCCTGCGCGCCATTGGCGTACGTAGCTTCTATGTGGCACTGGACGATATCGAATATACTAAATGGAACTGCGACCAGGACAAGACCACCTTTGGCCCGTCAGGTGCAGAAGCGGCAGGTATTGCACAGGCAAAATTGCTGAATCAGTTGCAGGCGCACCTCAAATCTATTGATCCTACAGCGCCGCCTTTGATCATGGTGCCAACCGAATACTATGATGCCAAGGAGAGCCCGTATAAAGCAGCTTTGCGTAAGCATCTTGATTCACAGGTTGTTGTACAGTGGACAGGGACCGATGTTGTACCACCCGCTATTTCCGTTCCTGACGCACGTGCGGCAACAAAAGCATTTGGGAGAAAAACGTTATTGTGGGATAACTACCCGGTGAATGATTATGGGGAGTCGACAGGCCGACTGCTGCTCGCTCCTTATTTAAAACGTGAAGCTGGCTTATCTACAGAGCTGGCTGGTATACTGTCTAACCCAATGAACCAGGAGTCGGCAAGCCGCGTTGCTGTAACAGGAGTAGCTGCTTTTGGCTGGAATGACAAGGGCTATGATGGAGAACGGACCTGGATCGCTGCGGCCCGCGAACTGGCAGGTGGAGATGAGCAGGCAACAGCAGCGCTGCTGACCTTCTTTGACACCCAGCATATGGCGCCGACTTTCGGCAGTCAGCCCTGGCAGGTACAGGCTCCTAAGCTGAAAGCTATGCTGGATGGCGTAAGGGACGCGATCGCGAATGGAAGTGATGATAAAAGACATCAGGCTATCACCGATTTGATTCAGCACGCTGCCGCATTTGCGGCTGCTCCTGATATCATCAGGTCAGGCACTGTGGACACTGCATTTGCGCTGGAAGCACGTCCATGGCTTGATGCGATGCAGTTATGGGGAAAAGCGCTTCAGCTGACAGCTGCAGGACTCCAGGCCGCTGATCGTGGAAGTATGGCCGCTGAGCGCTATTTCGCCAATGCAAAACGCTTTGCTGCTCAAGCTGCTGCTATAAGAAGTATTCCTGGTGCTACCCGTTTTGATGGCCCGATAAAGCTTGCAGATGGTGTCCTGGACGATTTTATAGCGAATGCGCCTGCATTCATCGTATTTACTTCAGGAGAGGGAATTAGTGCTGCTGAAAAGTAAGAGATTGCTCAAATCAACTATACTTTAACAAAGGAGATCAATTGTTGATCTCCTTTGTTATTATACCCCGGAGCTATTTTTCCGACCAGGTGAGATAATCTGTATTCGTTTTGAAATCCTGGAAATCCACGAAATCAGGTGATGTTCTTAATATGCGCTTCACGATCTGATATGCCTCTTCCTTATTCCCCAGCTTTAATAATGTCCTTACCTGGGTATCAAAAACAAAATAGTAGGACTCGTTTTCACTGTAAGGCGTCGCTTTTTCAATAATATGGAGCGCTTTCGTCAATTCTTCTTTTGTATCAGCTAAGACATGCATATTCCAGAACAATACTATGACTGCTTGTAGATACTTTGTAGTATTAAAATGATTATTCATCTACAATTTAAACCCAGGGGGAGCATCTGTATACATTGCTATGCCGTTTTTTCTCGCGGAATCCGCCTGACAATCCATGGTCAGGTAAATGGATTTTCATTATAAGTGCTTGATTTTTAATTACATTTTATTGCCTGGTTGATAGCTTTTTTGTAACGAATTAAAAATGATGCAATTAAGAGGGGGATGGCATTATGAGTGCCACGTGCCGGAGTAAAGACGAAGGTCGTCTGACTTTGTATATATATTATATATGTTATTTATGTGCCGGGGCTATAAGCTATAAGCATAATGGCATAGCGATCATTAGCAATAGTTTTATACCTTTGCATCCCAATTGAAGATTATGATTGAAAATTTGAAAGTAGGAATATTAGGAGGCGGTCAGCTTGGAGGTATGCTTATACGGCATGCTATAGACCTCGGCCTCAGCATTTCAGTAATGGACAAGGACCCAAATGCGCCTTGTGCACGTTATACTTCTTCTTTTGTCTGTGCCGATCCCAAATCTTATGAAGACGTGCTGGCATTCGGTAAGGGCCTTGACGTTATTACGATAGAAATGGAGGCGGTGAATATCGACGCCTTACGTGAACTCGAAAGACAGGGGAAAAAGGTATTCCCGACGCCTGATACGATTAAAGTGATCCAGGACAAGTATACCCAGAAACAGTTCCTGCTGTCACACAACATACCGGTAGTGCCAGGTGAAGCTGTTGAGAATAGAAATGATCTTTACAAATACGAAAATAAACTGCCTGGCTGTCTTAAAAAACGCCGCAACGGATACGATGGCTACGGTGTAATGGTACTGAAGTCAGGTGCAGATATCGCTACTGCTTTCGATGAACCAAGTGTTCTGGAAGAACTGGTAGATATCAAACATGAAATTGCAGTTATCGTAGCAAGAAATGAACATGGTGCTGTAACGTGTTATGATCCTGTAATGATGGTGTTTTCTGAAGAGAAATTCGTACTTGAATCTCAGGTAGCACCGGCACAGTTAGCAGCAGGAATGCAGGAGGAAGCGACCGCTCTCGCAGAAAAGATAGCAGATGCGCTGCAGCTGGTAGGTATTCTGGCGGTAGAAATGTTCGTTACAAAAGATAACAGGATCTTAGTGAATGAACTGGCGCCAAGACCTCACAACAGCGGTCATCACACGATAGAAGCCAGCACTACCTCACAATATGAGCAGCTGCTCCGCGCTATATTAGGTTTGCCATTAGGTGACACCACGCTTCATTTACCTTCTTTAATGCTTAATCTCCTGGAAACAGCTGCACTGGCAGCAAATAGGGTAGAAAAGCTAAAAGCCCTGTTAGAGGTACCGGGAGCACATCTGCACTGGTATGGCAAGATAGGGAGCAGAATAGGCAGAAAAGTAGGGCATGTGACCATCACCGGCAGCACAATGGAAGACATTGCTGCAAAAGCGGAAACCATTCGGAAAATTTTAAACTAATAAATATGAAACAGGTAGAAGTAGGCATTATTATGGGCAGCAGTTCTGATGCGCCTACCATGCGTCAGGCAATAGAGGTGTTAAAGAAATTCGACATAGGCTATGAGTTTAGCGTTGTGTCAGCACACCGTAGCCCCCAAAGAATGTTTGACTATGCAGCTACCGCTGAAGAGCGTGGTCTGAAGATCATCATCGCGGGCGCTGGTGGCGCAGCACACCTGCCAGGTATGGTGGCGGCTATTACTACCTTGCCTGTAATTGGCGTTCCGATCAAGTCTTCCAACTCTCTTGATGGTTGGGATTCGCTGCTGTCTATCGTACAAATGCCTGGCGATATACCTGTAGCAACTGTAGGCGTTAATGGCGCCCGTAATGCCGGTTTACTGGCAGTACAGATGCTGGGCATCAGCAACAGCGATATCAGACAACAACTGGCAGCAATGAAAAAGGAAAATAATGAGAAGGTGGCTAAACAGAACGAGACCTTAGAGCAATAGTTCTAACAACAACCAGATATCTCATGCAGATAATAATGAAAAAGCCCGCTATCATTGATAACGGGCTTTTTCATTATTAGGTACTTCAATCCCCACCTTATTGGCTATCAAAATTCAATTAATGTTGCTATCTTAGTCCTAATTACGATCCCTATATGACAACAAAACTATTCGTATCCACACTGTTAGTATTAACATTAGCTGCGTGTAATAGTAAACGTGTACAGGTTAAGCCTCAGCCAGAGATGCCCAAAGCATTAGAAGATAAAAGCTCCTATGAGTTTATTTCAAAAAAAGGCAGAGGATATGATGATCTGGTTGATAACCTCTATAAAGAACTTGTCAGTAATGATCCTAAGCTAAAGGAACTTGAAGTAAGAATAGATGAACTGAATAATAGCGAGTCTGACTCTACAGCAGCGTTTAATAACTTCGATACAAAGGTACAATCGTACTTCAGGGCAGTAGATATGAATATTGGCGCCATTAAAGACTCATTATTAAGAGAGAGAATGAAGCTTTTAATCGTCAGCAACCAGACAAAATACAAAGCACAGATAGCAGGACACAACGAATTGCTGAAAACGATTGATAAGAATAAAGCTGCCATGGCAGACCTTTATATAGTTTTGAAAATTGTAAAGACCCTGCCGTTAATTGAAAAGTATCAAAAGGATAATTTGCCATCCACGAAATCAATCGAAGGGTTTATAAAGCAACAGGACAGGGCAGGTAGTCTGTTGGATACGCTGGTGAATAAATGATTTTAGAATTGTTGATAGGATGATGAGATAGATTAAGTGACTATGCCAGCAAAAAAGAAGATAGAAGCGGCTTTAGGGACAAAGACCTAAAGCCGCTTTTTTATTAGAGACCTTAGTTTTACTCTATTCTGAACAAATATATTGTTATCTGAATAGTGTTGTATGGTGAGATGGAAAATGAATGAAGTTGAACAAACAAAACTATTTAAGAGTGCCTATTTTCGATGACGTTATGAATAAAGAAAGGTACCAGGTTAAGACAGACGATAGCCACGTCAACTTCGAGTTCGATAGTCACGGCCCCAACGGGGCCATAAAAAAGGTGATCGAATACTATGAAATAGGTAGAATGTCTGATGGGATAACTGTTTTGAATGTAGGTTTCGGTGATTGGGATGATACATAGCGAACAGTCGGTGATATGACAATTTCAAATAATGCAGATAGGGATAAAGTTTTAGCAACGGTAGCAAGTTCGGTATTAGACGTTATAGATCATTTTGGAAATGTGGCTATCTATGCGAAAGGCAGTACACCAGCAAGAACAAGATTGTATCAGATGGGCATTAATGCAAATATAAAAGAAATAGAATCCATTTTCGACATATTGGGGTTAACTGCCCATGGTTGGCAAAAAGTCCAGCAAGGCATTAACTATACAGCATTTTTAGTTACTCGAAAAAAAGCATAAATTTGAATGAAAAGAAAGAAAACTATGTTATCCAAACTTTCTAAAATCTTAAGCGAAAGAGAAAAGCCAGTGATAGGAAAGCTGAGCTTTTCAAAAGAAGAGCTGCGTAGAAGTACTTTTCTCAATAACAAAATAGAACAGGCTAAACACAGTCTTCAACAACATCCTATTCCGGTCGAATTGTTGAGATGAAATCAGACGCCATAGAATATAATTTCAAACGCCTCGCTTCAAAAGTGAGGCGTTTCTTTTAATATTGGTGTCGCTAATTACCGCCGACAAAACATCGCCACAAACTGCTCCTGTGCATCCACCGCATGCATCATTTCCCTCATCTCCAAACCTTCCACCCTTGCTATCATCACCACCTCCTATAATAGCTACTTTCTGAAATATGATCATTTGCCAGCAAATTTATGACTACTTTTATGGTTAAAATAACCATAATTGACATTAAAATAGTCCTGAATGAAAATATCGATCACGGATAAAGGGGCAGGCATCACCAGGGAATTTGCCCATGCAATAGGGGCAACCTTTAGGGGAAGGTTCATCGATATCCCCGAAAACATGGGAACAGGATACATCACCGGCTTTTCCTGGGGAAAGGAACTACGCATGATGATCCGGAATTATTATCTGAAAGAAGAGGTATACATCGAGCGCACCAACGAATTAGAAGAAGGGCAGGAGGATATCGTTTTTCTGCTCAGTGGTATCTTCCCCTCGATATTACAACCCGACGAACAAATATCGCCCGAACAGGCCAATATCATGATCTGTAAACATGCGATAACTTCTGTATTAGCCATGCCGTCAAACACCATGTTTGGTAGCGTGACGATCGCCGCTGCTAAACAATACCTGCATCAACATTTTGGAAATATAGATCACCCGGTAGTGGCAAGCGTGCTGGAAGGGAAAGATAACTTTGTATTCGAAACCAGCATCTCAAAAGCTATCATTCATACCGCCAGCGAAATGCTGGGGCAGCCGGTTCCGGAAGCCCTGGAAAACCATTATTACAAGTTGAAATGCGAGGAATTACTGTGTTATGTTTTTGCCTCGCTGATGCAACGGGAAGTAGTGCCAGCCACCGGTATGCATATCGAAGATATCAAAGCGATATACGCTATCAAAGCCCGTTTACAAGCTAATCTGGATGGACCGCCGAACATAGCAGCACTGGCAAAAGAAGCGGGAATGAGCGAACCAAAACTAAGGAAGCTTTTCAAACAGACATTCGGAAAAGGCGTCTTTGAATATTATCAGTCCGGACGTATGCAGGAAGCCGCCAGACTCCTGAAAGAAAAACGGCTGACCGTCTCCGAGGTTGGCTATCAGTTAGGCTTCGCTAACCTCAGCCATTTCTCCCGCGTATTTGAACAATACATGGGTATCAAACCTAAGAAATATTCAAAGATGTAGACCGCCACCCACGTTTTTCAATGCTCCGTATATTATCAACGTCCTTCAACGTTAACAGATAATCATACAGATGCGTCAGTTCATTATCGTTCCGGTCTCCTTCAAATGGTGCGATATACACTGCATTCCCATAATTACTCCTTGACTTTTCTGGCGAATCATCAACGATAATGATCTGCTCCAGTCTGAATCCCTTATTTTTTACTTTGTCCAGCCGCTTTTCATAATAGTAATTATCCAGGTCATAATCCCGCTTCATCGTACACCTGCTTTTACCCCAGATCATAAACCATGCTACAGTATCCGGCGTTATCATTTTCACGATCTCCTCCACATATTCATTGCTGGCAGAACTCCATATGCCGATGGTAAAATGTTGGGATACATTGATAAGGAACTGCTCAAGTCCCGGACGTTTATAAATATGAAATACATCAAATTGCAGGTCAGGCGCAACTGCCAGCGAAGTAGTGGTCGCATGTATCAAAGTCTCATCGAGATCAAGCAATAAGAGTTTATCTGATTTGTCCGGCATAGCATTAATCATTTATTCATAGAAAGCAGGAAAGGGATTTCGGTGCTAACAGTCACAAGTATACTTAAAAGATATTAAAAAATGCCTTCAGGTAATAAACCTGAAGGCGCACAACACATCATTATTTATTAAGCACTCTGTCCACCATCGACATTTAATGTAGCACCCGTTATATATCGCGCATCCTCACTGGCCAGAAAAGCCACTGCCGCACCAATATCTTTCGGTTCGCCATACCGTGCCAGGGCAACTTCTTTTAACATCTGCGCACTGAACGGGCCATCAGCAGGGTTCATATCTGTATTGATAAGTCCGGGTTGGATAATGTTAACCGTAATGTTCCTACCACCCAGATCTCTTGCCCAGCTTCTGGTATATGCAGCCAGCGCTGCCTTCGTTGCTGTGTAATCCCCGATACCCGGGTATGGTGAGCGGCTGCCCCCGGTAGAACCGATCGTAATGATCCTGCCACCATCGCGCATAAACGGTAATACACTTCTGACAGTATGCGCAACGCCCAGTACGTTCACCTCCCATTGACGTTTGAAGGCCTCCGGATTCGCAGCGCTGTCATCAACAACGCCTGTCACAAACACACCAGCGTTGTTCACTAAGATATCAATACTGCCAGTCGATGCTGCTGTTGCGATAGCGGCATTGATCTCTTCAATATTACCGGTATCTGCCTTGATCGCGCTTGCTTTCACGCCATAAGCTGCTACTTCTTTTACCAGGTCTGCTGCTTTCTCCGGTGAACTCACGTACGTGAATACAACGTTAGCGCCTTCCCGGGCCAATTGTCTCACAATGCCCGCTCCAATGCCCCGGCTACCACCCGTAACCAGTGCTGTTTTATTTGATAATTTCGACATGATAATTGTGATTATAGAGGATGTAATAATTATTAGGGATGAAAAATGATGGAACCCGTTGTTCTGCCTGATTCCAGATCGTCGTGCGCTTTCGCTGCTTCCGCCAGGGGATACACTGTTGGTGTAGCATTACCCAGAATGCCCTGCTGTAAGGCCTCAAACAACTCACGGGTAGCATTATTAATACTTTGCAGGTCCGGCAGATATTGACCAAGCGAAGGACGCGTTAAACTGATTTTCCTGGCGGCTAGGAAATCCGTATCAATGACAGGAGCGCCGGAAGAAGCGCCATAAAGCACGATCGCCCCATTTTCCTTTACCAGTTTTGAAGATGGCTCATATGTCGCCTTACCTACGCCATCAAAGACGGCCTGCACACCCTGGTTATTGGTGAAGGCGTTAACGGCCTTACCCAGGTCTTCACTATCCAGCGCGATCACCAGATCAACGCCATGGCCGGCGGCAATCGCCTTTTTCGCCGCACTGCCTACCGTAGCAATGACAGTAGCGCCTGAGGCCTTTGCCCATCTGCTGACAAGCGATCCTACGCCACCAGCAGCTGCATGAACAAGCACCACATCACCTGCCTGGACCGGGTAGGCCTGCTTTATGAGCATCCGGGCAGTAAGCCCTTTGGCCAGCAGAGAAGCGGCTGCATCAAACGATACATTATCAGGAAGTTTGATCAGTGCATCTTCATTAATTAACCGGTGCTCCGCATAAGCGCCCAGGGAGAAATAATAAGCGACCCTGTCACCTACCGTAAAACGCCGTACCTCACTGCCAACAGCTGCTATCACACCTGCTGCCTCAACGCCGATCGTAGCAGGTAAGTTGTTCAACGGAAAACTGCCATTCCTGAAAAGCACATCTACAAAATTCAGGGCAATCGCTTCCTGCCTGATCAATACCTCCCGTTTGCCGGGTTGACCTATATTTTCGCTGGTATACTCAAGAACGGATGGTGGTCCCTGTTTATGAATGCGTACCAGATTGCTTTGTGCTATTGTTTTCATGTGTTGATGTTTTAATTGATAACCCAAAATTGGGACAATCGCGAGGCCTGACGATTGACAAACGCAGTAAATTCAGCTTGACATTTGTCAATACAATTATGATCCAATAACTTTATGAGAAATATAGCTGCTGCAACTGCCAACAGTTTCATCAACCTGACATGAACTCACCAGAAACTTTATACGGACCGCTGTTTGCTTACATACAGACTAAATCATCACTACAGTTAAGCGATGCAGAAAAACTGCTGATAGAGCAGGCATTTAAAATAAAACATGTAAGAAAACGGCAGTACCTTTTACAGGAAGGCGATGTATGTAAGTATATGGCTTTTGTAGTGAAAGGATCAGGAAGGATGTATTCAGTGAATGAGAACGGACAGGAAAACATTATCCGTTTTGCCATTGAGTCCTGGTGGTTGGGTGATTATGAAAGCTATAACCTGCGTACGCCCTCGCAGTATAATATTGAAATGTCTGAAGATGCAGATGTACTGCTGGTGAGTTATGAACAGATGCAGGAACTGCAAAGAAGCGTACCTGCTGTTGACCGGATGGTCAAAGAAATTGACCGGCAGGGGGCCATCGCTACCCAAAAACGTATCCATTCAGCCATCAGCCAGGGCGCCGAAGAACGGTATACACTGTTCGCCAAAACTTACCCTGAACTGCTGGTACGCTTTCCCCAGAGTATGATAGCCTCTTACCTGGGTATCTCTCCCGAAACCTTGAGCCGGATCAGGAAAAATACCCTGCATAAATAACACGCCGGATATCAGCCCTGCGGCGTATCCAGGAACAGATGCAATGATTTGATCTGCTCATTTTCTATAATAGCGATATCCATACCCGAAGCGGCAGGCGCTTCTCCCGGTATACCCAGGGTCCAGGAAATATACTGTACCTGGTGATTAACCCTCAGCGGCTCTCTTAATTCAAACCGAAACGCCGCAGGCCAGTTTGCCTGTAACGCCGTGATCAGCTCATTGATCGCCTGATAACCGCTGATCGCCGGTCCCTCATTGGTTTCATAAAAGACAATATCAGGGGCATAAATCTTCTGCATCACATCCAGTCTCTTTTGCGCATCCCTGTCATTCCAGATCACCAATAAGCTGTCTTCCAGTTGTTTTGTAGTATTGGCCATATATGTTGATTTAATACCTCAAAACTACGCAAGTACACAGCTGTTCATGTTGATGTATGTCAAAAAAGGAAATTGACAAATATCAAGCAGCATTCGCTCTGTTTGAACAACCGTAAACATGACCTTTTAAACAAACCAGATTGACCCGATAAACCAACGATTGAATCCCTGGATGACCGACCTTTGTATCGTAAACATACAGCGATGGTGAACACAAACGATATAAAAGGACTGGAAAAGCCGGTTATATTCTTTAATAATTACGGTAGTGATTTTAAAGAAGGAGAGGCTTTCGTCACTGATCACATATTCAGCTACATCATATCCGGCTCGCAGGAGATTTGGTCGGGCAATGAAATGTATGTTTTCAAAGCAGGCGACTATCGCTTTATCAGAAGGAACCAGCTCACCAAATATGTAAAACGCCCCGGTCAGCAGGGCTTTCAATCTATTGCCGTACACATTGACCAGAACACACTTAAGGAAATGGCCGACGTATATGGAGGGGCTTATAAAACCCCTTACAAAGGAAAAGACGTTACCCTGTTAAAACAGGATACCTGGCTGGAAAACTACACAAACAGCCTGACGCCTTATTTAAATGCAGCTGGTGTTTACAGTGAAGCACTTGTTTCGTTGAAAGCAAAAGAACTTGTCTTGCTGTTACTGCAAACAAGTCCCTCCATCGGACAAGCATTATTCGACTTCGACGTACCCGGCAAAATAGACCTGGTCGCTTTCATGAATATGCACTACCGTTACAATGTCGGCTTAGACCGGATGGCTTTCCTCACCGGAAGAAGTCTGTCCACTTTCAAAAGAGATTTCAAACGGATATTCAATACCACCGCTGGCCGCTGGCTGACAAGAAAGCGGCTGGAAGAAGCCAACTTCCTGATCGCCAATAAAGGTAAAACGGCCTCCGCTATTTACCTGGATCTCGGTTTTGAAGACCTGTCTCACTTTTCTTCCGCATATAAAAAGGTCTTCGGAAAAGCACCCTCCCAACGGTGAACAACATAACATGCCAATTTAAATAAATCACATATCATGGATTACAAATTAGCGGGCAAGCGCGCACTGGTAACAGGTTCCAGCGCCGGCCTCGGGGAAGCTATTGCCATTATGCTGGCAGATGAAGGCGTACACGTAATAGTACATGGACGCAATGAGGAAAGAACGAACGCCGTTGTACAACGTATCATCGAAGCAGGTGGTACCGCGGAAGCCGCTTTGGGCGACCTCTCTACAGATGAAGGCGCTGATAACGTCGCCAGCCGCGCATTGGCTGGTGGGCCAATAGATATACTGGTCAACAACGCCGGATATTATGCGCATACCTCCTGGTCAAATACCTCCTGTCAGGACTGGATGGATGTTTATAACGTCAATGTCATCTCTTATGTACGCATGGTTCAGCGTATCGTACCCACTATGAAAGGCCAGGGCTGGGGCAGGGTCATCAATATTGGCGGCGGACTCGGTGTTCAGCCCATCAGCGATCTGCCGCATTATAACGCCAGCCTCGCCGCACGTCATAATATGAGCGTCTCCCTCGCCAGACAACTCGCAGGTACCGGCATCACCTCCAATGTAGTAGCGCCAGGCGCTATCATGAACCCGGGTGTTGAGCAGTGGTTGCGTAATGCAGCGCCTCAGAAAGGGTGGGGGACCGATATCGCTGAAATGGAACGAAATGCAGTAAAAGAATTGGTGCCCAATGATGCCCGCAGGTTTGGCCGGCAGGAAGAAGTGGCCGCTGCAGTAGCCTACCTCGCCAGCCCTTACGCCGACTATGTCAGCGGAGCGCTGCTGCGTGTGGATGCCGGCACTGTCCGCAGTATCTGACCCGGTATAAAACAAAAAAGGAGATCAACGAATTGATCTCCTTTTTACTATTGACTATATTCAGTTAGTTGAATATCTCATTCATCTCCGTTAAGATGATCGGCTTCCCGTCAGTCACTACAATGGTATGCTCATGCTGCGCCATATAACCGCCTTTATTGCCCACCATCGTCCACCCGTCACCTGTTTCTGTCGCATAGGTCGAACTGGTGGAAATAAACGTTTCTATCGCTACGACCGAGTTCTTTTTAAAGCGTCTCACATCAAACCGGTTCTTATAATTAAGTAATTCACCCGGTTCTTCATGCAGGCCTCTTCCGATGCCATGCCCACCAAGGTTTTTAATGACCTTAAAACCTCTCTTCTTCGCCTCTGTCTCCATCAGATTACCGATATCTGCTATTTTCACACCCCCTCTGATGTTATCAAGGGTCTTTCTCAATATCTCCCTGGACGCATCCACCAGCTGCTGATGTTTGTGAATGTCATTACCCAGCACAAATGAACCGCCATTATCCGCCCAGAAGCCATCCAGCTCCGCTGACACATCGATATTGATCAGATCACCCTCTTTTAAAATGCGTTTTTCTGATGGAATGCCATGACAAAATTCATTGTCAACGCTAATACAGGTATATCCCGGAAATCCATATGTTAAATATGGTGCAGACTTCGCGCCCATGCTGGACAGTATCTTCGCCCCATATTGGTCAAGCTCTTTCGTGCTCATCCCCGGTTGCGCATAGGTCCTCATTTCTTTTAAAGTATATGCAACAGCCTCACTCGCTTTCTGCATGCCTATCAGTTCAGATTCTTTTGTTATCGACATATGTTGTTCTCTGCTTTATTGGTATAAATATTTTAAGATCAATTGGCAGTTGCCATATATCCTAAAGATAAGCGTTTTTATGGCTATTTAAGCCATACCCGTCATCAGTTTTGATACCTGTTCGCTATCATCGGTCCCTAGTTTTTCCAGCGCCTTCTGAACGCGTACCTGAAAGTGTTCATGCCGCGATCTGATCTGCTGCAATTCCCTTAACAAGTCCTGCCTGGACACACGGATCAGCAGCGGGAGATCATTAAAAGCTGCAGGTGTTGATTCGGTGTACCCTGAAAACGCAACCGTGTCTTCCTCTATGCTATAATACACCCACGGATGCCCTATCCATAGTTTATGCCATTCGCCGGTCGCTTTTGTATGAATATCATCCCATTCAACAATATCCCCGATATCAGTACAACAGCTAGGCTGAATGTAAAGCGTATCTTCTTCTGTCAATACGATCCCACCGTACATTCTCCTGAACTTTTCGTCAAAATCTGATAATTCCGCTTCCCGCAACTTGTTTTTTACGATTTCTTCCAGTTCATCGTCCGTGATAGTATTGATATCTACTAAATAACTGCCCTTCTGAATAGGCCGCAACTGCGCCAACTTACCGGAAGAAAAACACCTGGCCCAGGTTTGCGCCCGTTCTTCCATAAAATCAATTTGCTCCTTTTCGCGCTCCGGCAGGAAATCAACAGGGTTTATCTCGATCGTATTAATTAACCGCATAGGTGAAGATAATTGAAGTGCAAAGTAGGAAGAAAACCCGTGAATGAGTATACCCTGAACCGCTCAAACCAGTAAGTTTGAGCCGCTCACGCTAATAACCACGCCCTTATATCCGCAACTTTGCATTATAAAAAAGAAAAAATGCAAGATCAGACACTCGTTTTAGTCACCGGTGGAACAGGTACCCTCGCTATCAACTGCATCCTGCAGCTATTGCAGCAAGGGTATCACGTAAGAACAACCGTACGCGCTATCGGCAAACAGCATGAAGTGATCAACAACTTAAAGGCTAATAATATCACCTCTTTCGATAAACTGTCATTCATTGAAGCCGACCTGACCAGCGATACCAACTGGGACGCCGCCATGCAGGAGTGCCGGTACGTACTGCACGTCGCTTCACCAACGCACATCGCATCCTCCAGTGAAGCTGAGATCATCGATCCTGCTGTCAACGGCGTACTGCGTGTAATGAAAGCAGCACGGGATGCCGGGGTAAAACGTGTTGTGCTGACATCCAGCTTCGGCGCACTGGGATTCAGTAACAAAGACCGGCATACCACCACAACAGAAGCCCACTGGACAGACCCCAACGAAAAAGGCCTGTCTGTATACGAGAAATCAAAAGCCCTGTCTGAACGTGCCGCCTGGGACTTCATAAATAGCGAAGGCCATCAGCTACAACTAACCGTCATCAATCCCGTTGCGATCTTCGGCCCTTTACTCGGCCCGGGTAACGCACCGAGCTTCGGACTTCTCAAAATGTTGCTGGACGGCTCCATGAAAGCAATACCCGACATTCCGCTCAATGTCGTTGATATCCGGGACGTAGCTGACCTGCATATCCGCGCAATGGTCACGCCGCAAGCCGCCGGACAACGCTTCATCGCTTCGGCAGACGGTGAGATATCTTTACAGGAAATCGCTAAATTGCTGAAGAACAGAATGCCGGCAGCCGCAAAGAAAGTATCTTCAAAGCGCTTGCCTGATTGGCTGATCAATATTGGCGCCTTATTCAATCCGCAGGCAAAACATGCACAATTTCTATTAAAGGTAAACCGCAGGGTCAGCAACGCAAAAGCAAGGGAAATGCTAAATTGGACGCCTGTTGCAAATAAAGAAGAAGCCGTCCTGGCAGCTGCAGCAACAATGATCAAATTCGGGGTGATAGCATGAACACAAACGATGAACAGCCCTGTATGGGCAAGCCGGAAATCTTAATGGAACAGTTCATACCTGACCATGTATTCCTCTATGTAACAAAAGGGAGCGTATCCTGTTATGACGGTAACAAAAGTTATACACTGAGAGAAGGTGAATATGGCCTCATGCGTAAGAACTGCCTCGCAAGGTACTACAGCGAGAAAGGAATCCCGTTTGAACGGATCATCTTTTGTTTCGAAGAAGCATTTATCAGAAGCTTCCAGGAAAAATATAAACTCACAGTAAGACCGTACAACCACACAGCTGCCTATGTCAGGATCACCCCCAACGACATGATACCAGCGTTCATCGCATCATTAAAACCCTATACCAACAGCGCAGGTAAGATCAACACGGCATTTGAAGACATCAAGTACGAAGAACTATTGCTGATCCTGTTACAGCAACAGCCCGAACTGGCCGGCCTCTTCTTCGACTACGCCAAACCAGGAAAAATAAACCTTGAAGAGTTTATGCACCGCAACTACAAATTCAATGTCAATATAGACCGCTTCGCTTATTTAACCGGGCGTAGCCTGTCCGCCTTCAAACGGGACTTTAAAGCTATCTTCAAAGATACCCCCAACCAATGGCTCGTTAAAAGACGCTTGCAGGAAGCATATATCCTCATTGAACAAGACAATAAAAAAGCTTCTGAGATTTACGTCGAACTGGGCTTTGAAGACCTCTCGCACTTCTCCTTCGCATTCAAAAAGCTATTTGGCCTGAGACCCACCGAGGTCACCGCCAGCATAAAGCACAATCCATCGCATTAGTCGTCTTATGTAATGCAGACTACACTTTTTACAATCCAGGCTAACTTTTAATCCCCGTCTTTGCAGACCTTTGTATCATGGATGGAGGCGATATCATCCCCCATCCAGGTACAGATGATTAATCTTAACTTAGTCTGAATCATGAAAGCAACACCTTCACCCATCATATATAGAAGCATCTCCGAATTCATGCGGGACCTCGATATGCCCAAACCGCTGCATCCGCTGATCGCCCTGGTCAACTATGATGCAGAGAAAGTCGGGCGCGATCTCGTTGGTCACAGCTTCATGATCGACTTTTACAAGATTTCCTTCAAACGGGACTTCAGCGGACAGATACGGTATGGTCAGGATTATTACGACTTTGAAGAAGGCGGCATGGCTTTTTTAGCCCCCAATCAGGTGGTCACCATGTCCGGAGAAGAAAGCTGTCTCGACGGTTATATATTGCTGTTCCATGCTGACCTGATCCGGAATTATCCCTTAGGTAAGACGATCCAGCAATACGGTTTCTTCACTTACGCTGTAAAAGAAGCCCTCTTCCTGTCAGATAAAGAGAAGAACGTGATCGATGGTTTGTTCGCCAACATTGCCGACGAACTGAACAACAACACGGACGCCTTTAGTCAGGACGTCCTGGTTTCCCAGATCGAACTACTGCTCAACTACAGCAACCGTTTTTATAACCGGCAGTTCCTGACGCGTAAAGCCATTCACCACGATCTGATCACCCAAATGAATACTTACCTGGAATCCCGTTTTGCGGACCAGTCAGATGGCATACCCACCGTTCCCGAAGTAGCAGGCCATTTAGAGGTCTCTCCAAGATACCTGACCGATATGCTCCGGTCATTAACCGGACAAAGCGCACAACAACATATCCATGACCGGCTCATTGAAAGAGCAAAAACGATCTTAAGCACCACCCGGCTGACCATCGCCGAAGTAGCTTACCAACTGGGCTTTGAACACCCGCAGTCGTTTAATAAGCTGTTTAAACGCCACACCAACCTGGCGCCCAACGTTTTCAGGAAGTCCTTTAACTGACAAGGGAAACGCTTCATCACTACTCCACAACGCTGCCTAATTAGCTAAAAAACAATAGAAGGTTACCAAACACAGTAGCCTGCTGGCGGAGCTATGCACCTACTACACAGGAAATCATATTTAAAAACACGGTAAAAAAGAACAAATGGAAAATAATGTAAGTAATAGCAAAGGTACAATGAAGGCTATCAGAATACACGAATTCGGCGGACCAGCATCACTACGTTACGAAGATGCACCGCGCCCGGTATTAAAGACCGGAGAATTGCTGGTGCGCGTGCATGCAGTAGGTATTAATCCGCCGGACTGGTACCTGCGTGAAGGCTATAAATCACTTCCGCCGGAATGGCGTCCATCGATGTCGATGCCGGTTATCCCCGGTACAGATATATCCGGTGTCGTGGAAGCGGTCGCGCCGGATGTAAAAGACTTCTCAGTAGGAGATGAAGTATTTAGCATGGTCCGCTTCCCCAGCTTCGGAGACAGCGCCGCTTATGCGGAATATGTCGCTGCTCCTGCACAGGATTTTGCACACAAACCGGCCGGTATAGATCACATCCAGGCGGCAGCCTTACCAATGGCCGCCCTAACGGCATGGCAGTTTCTGATAGAACTGGGGCACGATGTACAAAATCCGCTGCAGGCAGAAAGACATCAGCCAGTACCGCTTAACGGTAAAAGGGTCCTCGTAAATGGCGCTGCAGGTGGTGTTGGCCATCTTGCGGTACAACTGGCTAAATGGAAAGGCGCACATGTGATCGCGGTAGCCTCTGGCAAACACGGCTCATTCCTCCGTACACTCGGTGCAGACGAATTCATTGACTACACCCAACAAGCGCCGGAAGACGTTGTGAAAGATATTGACCTCGTGATCGACACGCTGGGTGGTCCGACTACCGGTCGCTTTCTACGTACGCTCAAACGTGGCGGCGCCCTGTTCCCGGTGTTCTTAGGCTTCTCAGATGCGGAAGAAGCTGCAAATAGAGGTATCACCGTCTCCATGACCCAGGTACGCTCAAACGGCCCGCAATTGGCAACACTCGGACAACTATTGGCAGATGGCATTATCCGTGTCGCGATCGATAGTACGTTCCCGCTGGCCGACGCGGCAAAAGCACATGAACGTGCGGCGCATGGGCATATCCAGGGTAAGATCGTACTCACAGTTGATAAATAGACGAACGGGGCATCACGATATGTGTTGCCTCGTTTTTAACTGTTATCCAATAAAAATAACAACATGAATACACAGGAATTAGCCGATAGAATGGCCCTCAAAGAACTCGTTGATAAGGTCTCCATCCTGGCCGATAAGAAGGACGTGCAGGCACAGGTACAACTGTTCTCCGAAAATGGAATCTCAGAAACCTTCGCCGGAGACACAGCCATACTACAACTCAAAGGCCGTAAAGCTATGGAAGAGGCGTTTGGCAATCTGTTGAAAGACTACGAAACTATCTATCATTTCAATGGTCAGCAGCAACTGACCGTTCACGGAGATACCGCTACAGGCGCCTCTTATTGCCTGGTTACATTGATAGGCATGGAGAACGATAAAAGAATAAAAACAACTATCGGCGCTGTCTACCACGATCATTTCATTCGCGAAAATAACAGCTGGCTGATCGCGCAGCGAATAGGTCATTTCAACTGGCAGGAGAAATGTGAAGTTCCTCCTGCCACACTGGTATCACCGATGATACCACAGATAAAGTAACCCGCTCCCGCTGCTATCTTTGTATTGAAATTATTCGATTGATATAGTACAACACTTGTTATAGTATGCAATGTTGCGCTATAATAATATGCATGAAATGAAAGCAGCAATACTAAAGCAACAGGGAGGCGTAGCAAATTTTGAGATAGCGCATGTGCCAATACCTGCACTAAAACAGGACGAAGTATTAATAAAGACAAAAGCGATCAGCATCAATCCCGCTGATGCGCTTGTAAGAGAGAATAAAAGCATTGCCTGGATATTCGGTGACCAACGTCCATTGATCCTCGGCTGGGATGTATCGGGAGAGATCGTGGGGCTTGGTAGTAATGTTTACCAGTACAAAGTAGGGGACGAGGTCTTTGGCGTACTCCGTCATCCGGGTATCGGGAGGACTTACGCCGAATATGTAGCTGCACCTGTAGCAGATATCGCGCTCAAGCCGGATAATATCTCTCACCAGGACGCCGCCGCCGCTACGCTGGCCGCATTGACGGTCTTACAGCCGATGCGTAAGGTAGGTGTCAAAAAGAACGACCGTGTATTGGTCACCGCCGCAGGCGGGGGAGTAGGACATTTTGCCGTGCAACTGGCAAAACATTACGGCGCACACGTCATCGCACTTGCCTCCACGGCAAAGAAAGATTTCGTCATGAGCCTGGGTGCAGATGAGTTCATAGATTATCAGACACAGTCCTTTGAAAAGGAATTACGGGATATTGATCTCGTCATTCACGCGGTGCGAACAGAAGGACATCTTATACGTAGTCTGGAAGTGCTAAAAAAAGGCGGTACTTTGATCAGTCTATGGTCACATGTCACTCCTGAAGAACAGGAACGTGCAACAGCAAAAGGTATACACGCTTTCTACAACGCTATCGCCAGCAACGGAGATGATATGAAGGACGTCGCCGACCTGCTGCACAAAGGGATACTCAAACCTTACGTGTCAAAGGAATACACGCTGGAAGACATCGCAGCAGCACACCTCGACATTGAAACGGGACATACACAGGGCAAAATCATTATTAATATTTGACACAGATGGATAATAAGAATACACGTGATACGGTCGCGATACAAAACATCATGTCCGCATACTGCAGATATGTAGATACCAAACAATGGGATTCCCTGAAGGATGTTATTGCTGATAATGCCCGCCTGGAATTTCAGGATGTTGAGGGGAAAACGCTTTACCTCTTTCACGGTGCAGCAGCGCTGATCAATGCCTCTAAAGACGCGATTACATCACTGGCCACCGCACACCATTTGCACAATCCGGAATTCTCATTTACTGACGATGAACATGCGAAGGCCATATGGGCAATGGAAGACCGCTTTTATGCAAAGAATGATGCAGGCAGGAGTGTTAAAGTCTTTCATGGTTATGGGCACTATCACGTGGAGTTTGTAAATGATGCAGGGCGTTGGAAAATTGCAGACTTGAAACTGACAAGAATTCGCCTGGTAGACTATTAATGAATAATACTTTTGGGGTCAGCAGCGTCGCAATGGTCAGCAGCCGTTGCGTCGCACCCTTCAGCTTTTTGTACATTGTTCAGCAATACCTCATCAGCTCCTGCTGTACTGCTTCGGCTTCATCCCCATATGCTCTTGAAATACCCGCGAAAAATGACTCAGATTGGTAAATCCCAGTCTATATCCCACATCCGAAACAGACAGCTTTTCGTCCTTCAGCAAAACAGCAGCCTCCCGCATTCTGAATGCCTGGTAATAAGAGAAAATACTGTCGCCGAAAATCTGTTTAAATAACCGCTTCAGTTTCGTCGGACTCATACCCGCATTCACCGCCAGCTCCTGAATAACCGGCGGCGTATCCAGCTGCGCCAGCAACTGCTCCTTTACTTTATACATCGTGGCTACATCACGACCGTTTAATGCATACAATGTTTGCTCATCCCGTTTCTCCAGCTCCATCAGCAGTCTGCAGATCAGCTCTTCTGCCTTTATCCGAAGAAAAAACAGTTTGAACGTATCCGCTACAGCCGCAGACAACATCTCATCCACGATCTTCTGCAAAGACGGCATCACCATCTGCTCAAATAACAATGGTTGCGTGTTCTGTAACAAACTTTGCAAAACAGGCGATTGCACCGAACTATCAAAAAGGCCACTCAGGTAAGCAGCGGCTATTTCTATATTGATCGTCCCTGTGTTACTATGAATAGGGACCGCTGTGTCCGTATGCAGGCTACTCGTCGTGATCAGCACAGAAGGGGGGCGCTTTTGCGATATCCCGCTATCGGTAATAATATGCTGAAACTTAAAAAGCAACATCGGATTGGCGCCCTTATCCTCATTTTCCACCACTACATCTTCATACAACTCATAATGAAAGACATACATCCGCATATGCGCGTTAAACACAAAACCACTACAATAACCACTACCATATTGCGAAGGAATGTCCAAACGGTTGTTTTTCACCTCCGTCCCTAATAACTGAGCCAGTTTTCTGAGAATAACAGGTTCGGTTTGCTGTTGATGATATTCCATTAGTGGTCTTTTACGACTATTTTTAGGTCTTTAGTAGTTATTTTATCTCTAAGATACTTAACAATTTTGCATTGTAAACCAAACAAATGCAAAGCATGATACTAAAAGACAAGAAAGTAGCCATCATCGGAGCAGGCCCTGTTGGGCTGACAATGGCCAGATTACTACAACAACAAGGCCTGCATGTGACCGTCTACGAAAGAGATGAAGACCCTGCCGCAAGAATATGGGGTGGTACGCTCGATCTCCATGAGACTTCCGGACAACCAGCCCTGAAAAAGGCCGGATTACTGGATAAATATTTTGACCTGGCCATACCCATAGGCAGGACCCTCGTGGACGAGAATAACCAGGTATTATTATCAACATCCCCGCAATACGACTCGCCGGAAATCAATAGAAACGATCTGCGGACAATGTTGCTGGAAAGCCTTTCAGAGAATACCGTCCTGTGGGGCAGGAAGTTCACCGGACTGGAAGCCGTCAACGGTCAATGGCACATTCATTTTGAGCACAAAGAGAGCGCTGTAGCCGACCTGGTGATCGGAGCCAATGGAGGTATGTCCGCGGCCAGAAAATACCTGACAACTGCCGAAGCCAGCTATACCGGAACGTTTATCATACAAGGAGAAGTACATCAGCCGGAAACGGCCTGCAGGGAATTTCATCAGTTGTGTAACAACAACATCCTGATGAAAGCAGGAGAGGGGATCACATTTGTCGCAAACCCCAGGAACAACGGGGCATTGACCTATAATGTCACCTTTAGAAGACCTGAGCAATGGTTGCATGAAAACGGACTGAACTTTCAGCATAAAGAAAGTATCATCAACTTCCTTTCAGATGCCTGCGCACATTGGCATGAGGTATATAGACAGTTATTCCGCGCAAGCGCTTACTTCAATGGCATACCCATCAGAAAGGTCGCCCTGGACCATCCCTGGACAAGCAACCGCCCGCTGCCATTAACATTGATCGGAGATGCCGCACACCTCATGCAGCCTTTTGCCGGACAGGGTGTCAACACCGGATTAATGGATGCATTGATCTTATGCGATAACCTGACCAGTGGGACATTTGGAACAATAGCAGATGCGATCAGCGATTATGAGCAACAAATGTTCGCGTACGCCACAAAAGCCCAACGTGAATCCGATGAAAATGAAATAGCGATGCACCAGCCCGGCTTCTCTTTTGCAAAGCGATTCGCCCGCTGACACAGGTGAGCCTTCCCGGAGATTTAACCAGTTATAACTGCTGACTTAAATGATCTTCAGACGTTCCTCTTCCAGATCGATCTGATATAATTGTTCGCGGATGATCTCTTCGTTGATCTGAGGGTCTTTATTGAGCTCCTGGAGGTATTTCCGCTGACTCTCCAGCAGTTCTATAAAAATTACTTTTGTCTGCGCGTTCATCAGACTGTCATTATTCGCCTTCGCCCGCTCTTCCCAGATGTGTAACAGCTTCTCCATACCGGCATGACCATTCATTTCATTGTCATACTTGTTCTTTAAGAACTGATACACGTGCTGTTTTAAACCCTGCTTCATCTGCAAACGGGTTTGATCATCCGACTCTTCTTTTTCAAGATCATCGAAGAGCCCCGAGCGTTTAATTAAATAGGGCAGGGTCAGTCCCTGGATCACAAGTGTCAGTAAAATGGTCACAAACGTGATAAAGAGAATGAGATTGCGTTGAGGGAACTGCTGACCGTTATCCAGTACAACAGGAATAGACAGCGCCGCGGCCAGCGATACAACACCGCGCATACCAGTCCAGCCCAGGAACAGCGGCATCAAAATAGCGCCGAATCTGCCACGGGTCCTTGGTCTGACACTCGGCCGGAAGATGATCGTAGCCAGCATAGCGGCATACGAACTGATAATCCTGGCTGCGATCAGCACACCGGTAACCAGCACGCCGTAACCAATAGCAGTACGTAACGGTGTGCCATGCGCCCTTAAACCTTCCACAATTTCAGGAAGGTCCAGGCCTATGACAAGGAAGACGATGCCATTCAGAATGAACACCAGACTTTCCCATACACTATAACCGGAAATCCTGCTGGCGCTGTTCAGAAAAACAAGTCTTTGTGTGGACATGTACACACCGCCACATACAACAGCCAGTACGCCGGAACAATGCAACTGCTCCGCCAGCCAGTACATGAGGTACGGTTCGATAAGCAGTAACGCAATATCAGAAGAAGCGTCTGTCGGCAAACGCTTGTGTGCTTCTATAAAAAATCTTGCCAACAGCAGACCAACAGCCGCTCCGCCAATCACCATCCATAAAAAGCTGGCGGCTGCCTGATGCCAGATAAACTGACCCGTGCCTACCGTTATCATGGCAAAACGGAAAATGATCAGTGAGGAAGCATCATTCAACAGACTTTCCCCTTCCAGAATAGCGGAAGTCGCCTTAGGTATCTTTACAAATTTTGTAATAGCCGCCGTACTGATGGCATCTGGTGGAGAAACAATACCGCCCAGCAGAAACCCGAGCGCAATGGTGAATCCCGGAAGACAATAATTAGCAACAATAGCAACAGACAATGCCGTAAAGAATACGACCAGGAACGCAAAACTGCCAATGATACGCCACCACTTTTTCATTTCTTTAAATGAAACGCCCCAGGAAGCTTCAAACAATAATGGAGGTAAAAAAATGAAGAAGATCAGGTCCGGATCAATTCTCAATACTGGTAATCCAGGAATGAAACTGATAAGGAGTCCTGCGATGACCAGTAATATAGGATAAGCGATTTTTAGTTTGGTCGCCCACATTTCCAACAACACAACAGCAGCGATCATAGCAAGTAAAAAAGGCAGGACAGTATGCATGCAATTCAGTTTTAAAGCGTTGCCCGGGCAATATACTTAATATTTCCGGGCTTCGCCTACTGGTGACTGCCCTATGTCAGCCGCTGTCCGTTTATTTAATAATTCCGTCATCAACGATCACTACTTCACCTGTATCATCTTCAACAGATCACGCGGATACACGTACTAACTGTAGTAACGATGCCTCATCGATACATCGGTTATTTCTATTTCACCTGCACTGTTTTGAGCAGTTCATGCGGATAGCCCATACTGATCGCACTGATATCGTCTAAATGATTCACCTGCTCAGTACTCAGCTGTATCCCCAGCGCTGTCAGATTATCCTGCAGGTGTGCTAATGTTCTGGCCCCGATCACCGGAAAGCCCTTTTTTGTCAACGTCCACGCCAGCGCTACCTGACCAGGTGTGGCATCCACCACTGCCGCGATCTGTTCTAACGCGTCTATAATAGGCGTAACCCTTACATCTTCCTGATAGGCATCCGGAGCAGTGAGTGTAAGTCGTCCGCTGGCGCCTTTTCTGTATTTACCGGTCAGCAATCCACCTGCCAGCGGAGAATAAAACATCGCACCCATACCAAAGTGTTCCGCCATCGGTGTCAGTTCACGCTCTGCCGTCCGTTGTACCAAATTGTACTCTATCTGTAACGCCGCTACCGGAATACTACCGGCAATAGCCGCCGCTTTCCATGCCGGAAAATTAGCCAGACCGGTATACAGCACCTTACCCGCTTTTACCAGGTCTTCCAGTCCGCGGGCAATTTCTTCGAAAGGTGTCAGACCATCATCATAGTGAGGCATATAGATGTCGATATAGTCGGTGTTCAGTCTTCGCAGACTGGCATCAACTGCCTGACGCATGGCCTTACGATGATTCCCCAGGTTGACAGCCAAAGGCGCCGCTTCACTGCTACGTGTGTATTTTGTACAGATGATAAAATTGTGGCGTTGACCACCAATAAATCTTCCGACATTTTCTTCTGCTTCTCCCAGCTGATATTGATCGGCTACATCGATAAAATTGCCGCCTGCGTCAGCATAGGCTGCCAGGATTTTTGGTATCTCATCTTCGGCTGCGCCATAACCCCTGCGACCGCCCAGGTTAGCTGCTCCTAATACAAGCTTGCTGGCCATTATCCCTGTCTGTGTGCCTAATAGTTCATTTTTCATGCACCAAAGGTCTTCCGTATGCTGTTTAAAGTCAAGTACGGCTAAATTCAGCCGTATGGAAAAAGACAATAGGATGACCGATCTTTATGGCATGTATCAGAAAAAGTTACCTGTTGAACTCGAATGTGGTCTTCATCTTTTCCTGGAAGTAATGAACGGAAAATGGAAGCTCAACCTGATCTGGTGTATCTATTCCGGTATCAAAAGGCCTGGTGAATTACAACGAAGGATACCAAAGGCATCCCGCCGTTTATTGGATACGCAGCTGAAACAACTCTCAGACCAGGGCATCGTTACCAAAACGATCTTTGATCAACGACCGGCCAGAGTAGAATATGCGCTTACACCGCTCGGTGAGTCGTTGATACCTGTCATAGAAGTGACTGCGCGATGGGGAGAAACGCACCGTAGTATACTGGAGCCGCTGTTTCAATCTCCGGTATAATGAATATAGTCCTGGAACGTTGATCTTTCGTTCAAAAGACGAAAGATCAACGTTCCAGGACTATATTCATACCTATTAGTAACTTTTGTCGGTCAGATGAGACCGTTCAGATAGTATTAATGCTTTTGCAACAAAGCCGTTGTTTCCTGCATGAAATAAGCGCCGTAATCCCAGAGACCGGCCTGATTCAGATGTATGCCATCTGTGGTCTGGTAATGGTGATCAGGAGGCACTGGTAAGAAGTGAACGTTCGCCTGATGCTGGAACTTTTCCTGCAGTTTCTCACGAACGATCACGCACTGTGGGGACGACTCGAGCTGAGGGGCGATCGGCATTTCAAAGAAACACACCTGCCCGCCTGCTGCGGTTATTTTATCTACAAAAGCAGACAGCCTGTCTACGCCTCGGTTGACAAGCGCCGTATCTACCTGTTTATAGAAACCCTCCTGTCTGGCGAGCAGCTTCGCATATAATGCAGGAGCTACCGCATCTCTATCAGGAGAAGGTCTTTCTGTTAATTTCTTTTCCGGTTTCAATTTACTCAGCAGAATGTTCGCTGGCTGGTTCTGGTCCCTCATACCTGGTAGCCAGATTTTCGCCTGATTATTGATCTCATTGGTGAACAGACTGGTAAATGATTCACTGGGGTCCCTGAAGAAATAATTGGTTTCAATAAAGACCGTTCTCGGTAATATATTAGCGGCTTTGATAACCTCCATGCCATCCGCTATGTTCAGACCAGGCAGAGACAGGTGATATATGCTGTCAGGTATAGGCAGCAGACCGGAAAGAGAGGTGCCTAGCATTACGGTGGAAGAAGTACGTTTAGTGTCGTAAACATACTTCTGTGCTCTTATCACATTCAGCTGATATTGGTACTGAAAGGCGTCAAACTGTGGCTGACTGCTTCTCAGATAAATATTAAACGCTGCAAAGATGACTATAAAGACGATCAGACTTTTCCGGATCATACAATTAGAATTGAAAATAAATAAATGAACCTGAAGGGCCGCTATTCACCGCTATCAGAAACAACATCATACCATACGCCAGATATTTGTAACGGCTCACGGCATAATGTAGACGCCATTCCGCAGGCACAAGGTAGAAAATGTGATACAACACTACCGGTGCGGAATAGATCATAATAGAGAACAATAAAAGATAATCGTTCCGCATATGTGTATTCGTTGCGATCGCTTTCAGATAATCTACCACATCATTGAACGGAAGTCTGAACAATAACCAGGCAAGTGTTACAAACCCGAATACCATAAAGCCTTTCAGGATTTTCCCTATTTTGCTGTCTATTTTAATATGGAAGGTCTGATTGATCAGTCTTTCAATTGCTAGTGCCAGTCCGTGAAAAGCACCCCATACAGCATAACTCCAGGCCGCACCATGCCATAATCCGCCCAGCACCATCGTGATCGTAAGATTAAAATAGGTCCTGAAGTTTCCTTTCCTGTTACCTCCCAGCGGAATATAGAGATACTCTTTCAAAAAGGTAGACAGGGAAATATGCCATCTTCTCCAGAACTCAGAGAAGGAAGTGGAAATATAAGGGAAGTTGAAATTCTCCAGCAGATCGTACCCGAACATTTTAGCAAGCCCCAGTGCGATCATCGAATATCCCGCGAAATCAGCAAAGATCTGGAAGGAATAACCCAGCAACATGCCGATAAGCGTAATACTGGATTTTGACTGGAAATAAGGGGCCGTCATCCAGAAGGTAACATTGGACAGGTTGTCCGCTACCACCATTTTCAGAAAATAACCTACAGTCAACTTTCTGAACACATAACCCCAGTCAACATTTTTAATGCTTTTTTCTCCGATCTGCGGATAAAATTCGTACGCTTTCAGAATAGGCCCTGCGATCAGGTGAGGGAAAAAAGAAATAAAGAAAAGTGTTTTTGTAATGTGCTTTTTGATCGACTTATCAATGGTCAACACATCAGAATGCCTGTTGGAATATACATCTACCAGCAAACTGATACCTTCAAATGTGTAAAAGGAGATACCTATTGGCAACGGGATCATCGTCAGGTAATGTCCTACACCCTGGGAAGTATCCATGAAAGTATGCGCCAGAAGAGAACCATACTTAAAATAAGATAAAAGCCCCAGATTGATGACCACTCCAAGTGTTGCATATAGCTTCCTGCGCGCAGCAGGCCCATATACTATCATGTAGCTCGTCAGGATATTGATCGAAGCAGAACACAATAGCAGCAATAACAGCCCGGGCTGTCCATATGCATAGAAGATGAGACTCGAGATAATCAGAATGCCAACCTGTGCCTTTCCTACCCGGGGAAGATAATAGACGACAAACGTTACAATTAGCAGTAATATAAAGACCCAACTATTGAAAAGCATTGTAATGATCACATTTAAGCGGCGCAATATATAAATATTAATCTAATGTCCCAAGAGGTATTTATGCTGGATGAGCTGATTTTATTGTTTTAAATAATTGGTTTTTAATATTTTATGAATGTTGCGATGAGCCTTTCTGATTACGCCTATATGCTCTGACAGGCAGAAAAGAGGACATTTCTACGGGAATAATTTCTCAATTGATGAAATCGATGTCTTACACGGTCTCATCAGTCGATCAGGCTTCTTTCCATTTCTTCGATAGTAGGAAGTTGTGTTTTTAGGTTTTCAGGAATGGCTTCGGTTAATTCAAAGGCACTAACGCCAATAGGTTTTTTCATATCACGAAGAGAATATTCTACTTCAATCTTGTCTTTCATTCTGCATAAAATAATACCTATGGATGGATTATCAATAGGGAGCTTTAACTGACTATCCACAGCTGATAAATAGAAGTTGAGTTTGCCGGCATATTCAGGTTTGAACTTGCCCGCTTTCAGTTCTATAACAACATAGCATCGTAAATGCAAATGATAAAAGAGTAAATCAAGGAAATAATCGGAATCATTTATTTCAAGTTTATATTGGCGGCCAACAAAGGCGAATCCTTTTCCCAATTCCAGCATAAAATCCATGATTCTTCTTGTAAGAGCATGCTCTATTTCACGTTCATGGGCGTCATCCTCTAATCCAAGAAAGTCAAAATGATAAGGGTCTTTTATACTTTCGACTGCCAGGTCGGACTGGGGTTTTGGAAGCGTTGTTTCAAAATTATGATCAGCCTTTCCTAATCTTATATGGTAGCTATTTTTAATATTTACTTCCAGCGTGTCACGGGACCAACCATTTTTAGTGGTGGCTTTTGCATAAATGATGGCAATGTCAATGTCTTTTACCTTGGAAATCAATGTTCTTTGATATGACCAGGGTAATTGTGCCACAGCCTGTGGCACAAATTCAAATTGCTGAGAAAAGAACAGATACCATTGTCGTATTGCATATAAATTTCTACGGGAAAATCCATTTATTTGAGGGAAGTTTGTTTTTAAATCAGTTGAAAGCTGCTGTAGGAAATTGTCACCCCATTTAAACTCTGTCTGCCTTGTTACAATTTCTCTTCCCAAATCCCAATAAAGTTCAATCAGAATTATATTGAAATTTTGAGTAGCTCGTAATTGTGCCTGTTGAACCTTATGTTTAATTTGTGAAAACCATTCATTATATACCTTATCCATAAATATTAGATGCCCCGGATTTTTAAATAAATTTTTTTCAAAAATAAATTTAAGCCTGCCGTGGTAGGTTAATCCGATGTTAATATCAGTAAATAGTACTCTGGTGATCAGACATAAACAGTGGTTCTTTTAATTATCTTTCAATAATCAATTATCGTGCATAGCGCATAATAAAAGTCTGAAACGGTTTGTGACGATTTCAGTCTTTTGTGCTTTCAAAAGACTAAAAGAAGACGATGTTCGTCAGTTTCTGATCTGATAAACCGGATGTGTAAAATAACAGCTTCATGGTGGGATACTCAGTGTATAGAGCACGTATATTTCGCGTATAAGGCATGTTGTTTGGAAGTCGGAGTAAATAGCTTATAACTGGATGGGCAGTTCAATTACCCTGAGCCAAGACAAGAATATAAACAGACGGCTTACGTTACGCTGCTGGTTGGACTATTATGTTTGTTAATCTCGTCAAGCGTCTGTTATAAGGTGTAAATGTAAACCGCCATGATCATCTGCTCCTTTTCTTTTGTAATTTAAAATATAATAAATATTCTAACTTATCAGATTTGACAATGTTTAAAAATGTTACTCATTTAAAAGTGAAAGGTCGTAATACAGCATATTTAAAAGCATTCGGAGGCAATCTCAAAAAAGTCATACTTCTCAAAGAGAAGACTCCCGAGGAAGTCGCTACTCATGTAGGTCTGACGACTAAACAGGTTTATCGCGTTATAAACGGCGAACATAGTGCAACCATTTCGATCATTTATTTAATTGCAAAGGGACTGGGTGTTCCCCCCAAAAAACTGTTCGATTTTGATTTTGAGGATGTTGAATAGGGAGTTGCATTTCCCTACTCATTTTCTTAAATTTGTTTCAAATTATCCCAAAGACAATAACTACCTATGCCCCTAAATGATTTTAAAAAGGAAGTTAAATTTATATATAAGGATGAAGAATATTCTGTTCGTGACAATGGAGCCGTATTCCGGCATGCTCGCGACGGAAAAAGACTTCGTAAAGATGACAACCAATGGACTTTTGGTAAGCCCAATGCCACAAAAGGATATATGGAGATTACTTCCGTTGGTGTTCATAAAATAGTGGCCACTGCATTCCTGGGCGAACGTCCCAGTAGCGACCATGTTGTTGATCATATTGATACCAATAGAAGAAATAATCGATTAGAGAACCTTCGTTGGGTTACTAGACTGGATAATATTCTTCACAATCCTATTACTGCGAGAAAGATCGCCTTAGTTTGTGGAAGTGTTGAAGCATTTTTAGCTAATCCCAAAGCATTTCATTTCCCTGATCCGAATTACGCATGGATGCAGACAGTAACTGCTGAACAAGCCCAAAGATGTAAGGAAAACTTAATGGCTTGGGCTGAGATCGACAAATATCCATCTACAGGTAAGTCTTTAGATGCATGGATATTTAGAAAAAGAACAATTATTCCCCCAAAAGAGGAGGTTTTAGCACCAGTGGATTCTAAAAGCCCTAACGCTATTCAAATGAATTGGAAAACTCCTTCCGAGTTTCCATGCTGCCCGGCTGTAATTACTGATTACCCTATTGCTTCCTACGCCGCGAATCTCAACATCGCCGGAGTATTTTGTCGTAATCAGTATTCAGTATTTATTGTATCAGATTTTGCAATATCAAAAGACGGAAGTGCCTTATGGGTACTCTGCAAGGCTACTGAAGGAGAAAGTGTAAAGTCCTGGTCTCTGGCAAGAGTAAGTTTAGAGAATAAGTTATTCGTTCATACAGGTTTAGGATTTTTTTTTGATCAGAAAAGTGCTGAAAAGGCATTCACTCTCGTCCAGGGATTAGAATGGACAGGCGGTGATACTTTCGATGATCTTTGTTAAACATGTTTCACGCCTACACCGACCTCGGTGCATAAAATATAATACAAACACCAACCAACGCTACAATAGCGCCAATAATATCATACCTATCAGGCCTGAAGCCGTCCACTTTCCATGCCCATAACAAAGACAACGCAATGAAAATACCTCCATAGGTAGCATAAGTTCTGCCAAAACCCGCCGGTTGCCAGGTCGCTACAACGCAATAAAATGCAAGAATAACACCGCCGGCAATGCCATACCATAATGGCCTTTCCTCTTTTAACCAAAGCCATATAAGATAACCGCCGCCTATTTCACAAATACCTGCCAGTATAAAAATGAGTAGTGATTTAAGGATCGCCATAATCTGATCAACATTATTATCTCCCCCAAATTATATAAACTCCCCCCATAATTATATAACCCCCTCCCCCAAAAATCCCCTACTTTTGTACCACAATGCAAAAAAGAATAGCAATATTATTCCTCACGCTTATCTACGCCATCTCCGCATCCGGAATAGGCATCAATAAGTTCTATTGCTGTGGTAAACTGAAATCAGTGCACCTCAATCTCTTGCATGAAGAAAAACATGCCTGTCCCAAAGACAAAAGCAAAAAAGGCTGTTGCGAAACAACATACCGCACCCTCAAGCTAAAGGAAACACACATTGCAAGTGAACACCCGCACCTTGAGGCAGCCCATTTTATTGCTATCCCAACGATACTACCAGGCATCGAGATCAACTGCCAGTTGCTGGAGGAAAAAGGCTTTGCCAACACCTCCCACGCGCCACCGCCTTTAAGCAATATATCGCTGTACACCCTGCATTGCACCTATCTTATCTGATAACCCGCTCCCCATACAGGTAATACTATATACCTGCCAATTCCCACACATCAATTTTCACATCCGACACGGATAGTTCCGTATCATATAACATCCCTTCATGAAACTGTATAAATACATTATACTGGTTGTAATACTATTGTCCGGTATTACCACCTATGCACAAACGACCGACACCAAAAATACCATCGTTACATTCGGCGTTGCCGGTGTCTGCGAACAATGTAAAGCCCGTATCGAGGATGCCGCCATGGGTAAAGGCGTCTTGTCCGCTCAATGGGATGTCGGGTCAAAAGAGATCAAAGTTATCTACGATAGCCTGAAAACCTCCCTGGAAAAAGTAAAAAAGCGGATCGTAGCTGCCGGTCATGACCTGGAAACAGCCCATGCTGCTGATAACGTATACAATAAACTACCCGCCTGCTGCCATTACCGCGAACCTGATGAGACGGAGCATACGTCATCAAAAATAGAAACAGCTTCAAAAGTGCAGTTAAAGGAATTTAGTGTAAAGTCAAAACAGACAAGCACCTACATTTCCGTACTCAATCCTGTTCGTACAGAAACCATTACCAGCAAGGAACTACTGAAAGCGGCCTGCTGTAACCTGAGCGAAAGCTTCGATACAAACCCTTCCGTAGATGTTTCCTATAACGATGCAGTGACAGGCTCAAAACAGATACAACTATTGGGGCTAAGCGGAAACTATACCCAGCTGACGGTAGAAAATCTCCCCGGGCCAAGAGGTATTGCCACACCATTGGGACTGAATGCGATCGCGGGTCCGTGGATAGAGTCTATTCAGCTGGTAAAGGGAATGGGATCGGTAGCAAATGGGTATGAGAGTATCGCCGGACAAATAAACGTCGAACTGAAAAAGCCCGAAAACAGCGAACAGCTGCTCGCAAACGTGTATGTCAATGACTTCGGCAAAACAGACCTTAACCTGAACCTGTCAAAGAAAATAAATGAGAAGTGGTCCACCGGATTACTCATCCACGATGACTTCCTGATAAATAAACAGCTGGATAACAACAAAGACGGATTCCGGGACTTACCAACCGGTAACCTCCTGAGTATCATCAATAGGTGGAAATACGATAATGGAAAAGGTTTGCTCGCGCAATTCGGCGTCAAAGGATTAAATGATGATCGCACGGGTGGCCAGACCGCCTACAATCCATCATCCGATAAATACACCAATAATTACTATGGTATCGGTATCAAAACACAACGATACGAAGCCTTCGGTAAAATCGGTTATATCTTCCCTGAACAGAAATATAAAAGCATCGGATTGCAACTGTCGGCCATCAGCCACCAACAGGACTCCTATTTTGGATTTACCACCTACAATGCCAGACAACGGAATCTCTACGGAAACCTGATCTACCAGTCTATCATCAACAATACGATGCATACCTTCAGGACCGGTATCAGTTTTCTGTATGATAACTACAATGAACAGTTTAACGCCGCTTCTTTCAAAAGAAATGAAATTGTCCCGGGTGCTTTTTTTGAATACACCTACATGCCTTCTGAAAAGCTGAGCGTAGTCGCCGGTATACGCGCCGATTACAATAACCTGTTTGGTGCATTTGTTACACCCAGGTTGAATATCCGCTATGAGCCCGTTCAGGGGACAAGCATCCGTCTGGCAGCGGGTAGGGGACAGCGGACCGCCAATATCTTTGCAGAGAATACCGGCGTGTTTGTCAGTGCCAGAAGCGTGGAGCTGTTGGCAACACAACAGGGAAAGGCTTACGGATTTAATCCCGAAATTGCCTGGAACAAAGGTATCAGCGTCGACCAGCAGTTTAACATCTTTGGCAGGAATGCCTCAGCAAGCGTAGATTTTTACCGGAATGATTTTACAAATCAGGTAGTAGTTGATCTTGAGGATGCACGGGCCATTAAATTCTATAATTCAAAAGATAAATCCTATTCCAATAGTCTGCAGGTAGGTCTGAAACTGGAACCGCTGGATAAACTCAACGTCTCACTGGCATACCGGTATTTCGATGTGAAAACAACTTATGAAGGTAAGCTCCTGCAACGTCCGCTCATGTCCAGACAAAGAGCTTTTGCTAATTTCGACTATGCATTCAGTGGCTGGAAGTTTGATTACACGTTTAACTATAACGGCAGCAAACGCCTCCCGTCTACCGAAGCCAATCCGGAGCCGTACCGCCGGAAGGCATACTCACCGGCGTACATTCTTATGAATGCACAGGTAACGAAGTCTGTTGGTAAAAAATGTCCGATGGATTTCTATATCGGAGTGGAGAATATAGGGAACTACATCCAACCAGCTGCCATAATCGCCGCAAACGATCCATTTGGCCGCTCCTTCGATGCATCAATGGTATGGGCGCCGATCACAGGCAGAATGCTCTACGCAGGCTGGCGACTGAAAATTAAATAACAGGACTTCCGCATAACTGACCAGCACAGGCATACCTGTGCTGGTTTTTTTATTGACCCGGCATCGGCGCTTGTTTCAGAAAGAACGTTTATATTCGTTCTCCTTAAGCGTATACATCGCATCCTTTGTTAAATGAATCAACACTCATGGCAAAAGCAACCCTGCAAGACCTGTCTACCCAATTGCGCAACGAATCAGACGGTAATAAATTCGCAAAACTCAAAGATAAACTGATAAAGGAATACGGTGCAACAGACACGACACAGGTACTGGATGTACTCACTACGTACGCACGAGAAGGAAAGCTCCCCCATTGGCGTAATTTCCTCATGACAGATATCATCCGTCTGGTCCCGCAGGATGACAGGCAATACGCTGCTTTCTTCGAATGGGCTGTTACCATACCCGATCTTATTTACTGGGCTATCGACGGACTACTCAAAACCAACGGCCAACAAGCTTACGATCAGCTGATCGCCGTGGCTACGAATGAGCAGTTGCCGGTAGACAACCGTGCAAAGGCCATAAAAAGCCTCGCCTTGCATAGTCAACAACCTTTCGATAGCGCATTACCCGGCGATCCAGGCTACTGGAAAATATCCGACCTGCGCCTGGACGAACTATTAGCCTGGCAAAAGAACGGTTATCAGACCGGTGCAGGATACGCCGCTCCGATCACACACCCTGCTTTAAAACAGCCCGTTACCGCTTTGGATAAGATAGCGGCCAATCTGGAAAAGAAACTGCAACAACGCCGTAACAGCCACCAGGACCCTGCTAATCCGTCCGATTGGCTGATCGTAGCCGCTGATAGCGATATCCGGGCAATCGATAATAAATGGCAGCTGCCGTCAACGTATCGCACCTTTCTGCAAAACTTCTCGCCATTAAGGGTAATGATTGATGATGGAGACGTGTTCCCTGCCGGTCTGGACCTCTACGGCGCCGCAGAACTGATCAAAAGACAGGACGGCTATGCCTACAACAGCGTAAAACAGGAAAAGATACTGGACTGGCCCGAAAACTACCTCGTCATCGCAGACGCCGGAGGTGACCCCTTCTGCATCGATCTGACCACAAAAGAAGGAGCGATCTATACCAGTATGCACGGCATGGGTACCTGGGAATTCGAATTATACGCGGCCTCGTTCCTGGAATTTCTCGGCGAACTGGAGCAAAATGCGTAGCACAGCAGCTTTAGAAGAAAAATCAGACGGAAATAACTTGGAAGAATAGCAGGCTTATCTTATATTTAGATACTTATTGAAACTTCAACGCCCCATATTATGGACCACCAACCATATTGAAGAAGTTGATAACCACCACCACCACCATTAATCACTGTGAACAGGGGCGTTGCTACCACGACTAATCTTTGAATAACAACTAATATCTTCTATGTTATGGCAGATCAGAAAAGCACCTATCAACAGACCGCATTAGGCGACGTCGCCGCAAGACAGTTGGCCATCGCCACACGTACCGTTCCCCAGATGGTCACTATCAGCCCCCGCTGGCTGACTCGCCTGCTTAACTGGGTCCCGGTAGAATCAGGAGTATATCGCTTAAATAAGGTGAAAGACGCAGGCGCCATCGAGGTAGATTGCTCGGCCAGAGATGAACGTACCCTGCCCCAGACTTTCGTGGATTACATCGAAAATCCAAGAGAATACAACCTGGCAGCGGTACAGACCATCGTCGATGTACACACCAGGGTGTCCGATCTCTATAGCAAACCTTATAACCAGATCAGTGAACAGCTGCGCCTTGCCATAGAAACCATCAAGGAACGGCAGGAGAGTGAGTTGATCAATAACAAGGAATACGGCCTGTTACACAGCGTAGCGCCTTCCCAGCGTATCAAAACACGCACAGGCGCGCCTACCCCGGATGACCTGGACGAGCTGATCGCCCTCGTATGGAAAGAACCAGGCTTCTTCCTGTTGCATCCCCAGGCCATCGCCGCTTTCGGTCGTGAATGTACCCGCAGAGGTGTACCGCCGCCCACCGTCAATCTTTTTGGCTCCCCATTCATCACATGGCGTGGTATCCCCTTGATTCCCTGCAATAAACTGCCGATTGAAAAAGGGAAATCAAAGATCATCCTCCTGCGTACCGGCGAAAGCCGTCAGGGAGTCGTAGGTCTCTTCCAGCCAGGTTTACAGGGTGAACAATCTCCCGGTCTGTCAGTACGCTTTATGGGCATCAATGACAAGGCCATCGCCTCCTATCTGGTATCATTATATTGTTCACTGGCCGTATTGGTAGATGATGCCATAGCTGTCCTGGACGATGTAGAAATCGGCAATTACCATGAATACAAATATTAATAATACCGGTCTGCCGGATGAAGCCATGCTGGAACAACTGGCCAATGAGCTCTTTCGGCAGACGGAGAATGGCAACGGTCTGCAGGGCCTGCAGGCCGGAAGGCCGCAGGACGTGATACCGTATGTGCCCGACGACGGACAATCACCTGCCGGTATCTTTCATGGCAATAATATTGACTTCGAAGATCCGCAGACCAGCTTCCCGGACCAGAACCTTCAAAGCAGTCGGCCTTCTATTCCCGGCGATAGCATCTTTGCGCCCTCCGTGCGATTAAAAGAATATCTGCCCTTCGAACTGGATGCCACCCATCTGTTCAATGTACAGGCGATATTGTCACATATGCCTGCGGAGCGTACCACCGCCTTTCAGCATCCGTTTGCACACGCACCGGAAGAAGCACCTGCCTATTATTTCCTGGATAATAAACCCGGTACCTTTTCAACATGGGGATTTGACGCATACGCCGTGAAAAAGGATTTTCCGATATTATCTGAACAGGTCAATGGTAAACCGCTGGTATGGCTGGATAATGCAGCTACCACCCAAAAACCTAAACCTGTCATCGATCGTCTCAGCTATTTCTATCAGCACGAAAATTCCAATATTCACCGCGCAGCACACGATCTTGCCGCAAGAGCCACAGATGCATATGAAGATGCCCGTAAAAAAGTGCAGACCTTCATCAACGCAGGCTCTCCCAATGAGATCGTGTTCGTAAGGGGTACCACAGAAGCGATCAATCTCGTTGCAAAAAGTTGGGGAGAACAATACCTCAATCCCGGCGATGAGATCGTACTGACGCATCTTGAACACCATGCGAACATCGTTCCCTGGCAACAACTGGCCGCAAAAAAAGGACTTAAATTACGGGTAGCCCCCGTAGATGACGACGGACAGGTATTGCTGGATGAATACGCAAAACTGCTGAACAGCAAAACCAGGATCGTCGCATTTACACAGGTATCCAATGCACTGGGCACCATTACGCCCGCACACGCCATTATTGAGATGGCGCATAATGTAGGTGCAAAAGTATTGTTGGATGGCGCACAATCCGTCTCTCATATGCGTACAGATGTACGCGCTCTGAACGCAGACTGGTTCGTGTTTTCAGGGCATAAGATGTTCGGCCCCACAGGTATAGGTGTCCTGTATGGAAAGGAAGACCTGCTGAATCAGACAGAACCCTGGCAGGGTGGTGGCAACATGATCAAAGACGTCACCTTCGAACATACAGTATATCACGCCGCTCCCGGCCGCTTCGAAGCAGGCACCGGTAATATCGCAGATGCTGTAGGATTAGGCGCCGCTATCGATTATATCAACAAACTGGGCATCGATAACATCGCCTTGTACGAACACTATCTGCTGGAATATGCTACCCGTTTAATGAAGACCGTACCCGGCCTTCGTCCTGTCGGTACGGCAAAGGAGAAAGCAAGCGTCCTCTCATTCACACTGGAAGGCTACTCCAATGACCAGGTAGGACAAGCGCTGAATAAAGAAGGGATCGCTGTAAGAACAGGGCATCATTGCGCACAACCTATATTGCGCAGGTTCGGACTGGAAAGTACAGTAAGACCATCACTGGCTTTCTATAACACCTGTGCAGATGTAGACCTGCTGGTGAATACCTTGTTACGGCTGAAAAACGCTAAAAGATAACTTTGGGTAATAATTATATCGCAGCCATCTGGCGTCCAATCATGCTGTGACGTCAGATGGCTGCGATATTAATGGCTTCCCGCTATGTGAAAAACCCGGCGGCACTTCTCCGCATCATAGCTATATTTGAATAATCAACTATCCGCCGGTCCGGTTATTTTATATTCATCCAGTTTACGGTACAATGTTGTAATACCAATGTTCAGCAGCTTGGCCGCCTGCGACTTATTTCCTTTTGCATATTGTAACACCCGCTGTATATGCAGGTATTCGACACTGGCCAGATCAAAGGCAGATATTCCCTTTGGGTCAATGGCACGGTATTGCAGCTCAACAGGCAGATGCTCCACATTTAACTGATTCCCCCGGCAAACGATCAGCGATCGCTCTATCACATTTTTTAGCTCCCTGATATTACCCTGCCAGTCATTTTTTTGCAGTCGTTCCACAAATGCAGGTGTCATGCTTTTTACATACGGATAGGCTTTCTCGGTCAGCTTTTGCACAAAATGTGCCGTTAACAGCGGAATGTCTTCCTGCCTTTCCCGTAGGGGAGGAAGCTGGACCGTAACAAGGTTCAGCCGGTAGAACAGGTCACTTCTGAAGCGTCCCTCTTTGATGGCCGCTTGCAGGTTCCGGTTTGTCGCAGCTATGATCCGGATATTGACCTTCACCTGTTTGGTATCACCCATCTTGATGAACGTACTCGTTTCCAGTACACGTAATAATTTGGCCTGAATGTCCAGCGGCATTTCTCCGATCTCGTCGAGAAACAGGGTGCCTTCATTCGCTTCCTCCATCAGTCCCTTTTTCTCTTTCACAGCACCAGTGAAAGCACCCGCCTTATGGCCGAATAGCTCATTCTCCAATAATTCCTTGCTGAACGCACTACAGTTCAGACCCAGAAATGTTTTAGTGTTTCTTTTACTTGCAGCATGGATCGCCTGCGCAAACACTTCCTTACCGGTCCCCGTCTCACCCAGCAATAATACAGGCGCATCAGTAGGTGCTGCCAGTTGTGCCAGGGTCTTGGCCCCGGTAATGAGTGGGGATTGGCCAATTATGGCGTCAAAAGTGGCGTATCGGCTGACTGCCTGTTGTTCCAGTGCCGCGATCTTCTTCTCCAGCTTTACCTTCTCCATCGCACGGTATAACAATGGCAGTATCCTGTTGTTGTCATTCGCTTTTGTAATATAGTCAAAGGCGCCGTTTTTGATCGCCTGCACACTGTCAGGAATGTTGGCATAAGCGGTGAGGATAATGAACTCAAGATAAGGGTAAAGCTTTTTTGCTTCGCTGATGAACGCAACACCATTCCCATCAGGCAGTTTGACATCACACAGCGCGACGTCAATATCCTGCCTGCCCAATAAGTGTAAAGCACTCTTACAGTCAGCCGCTTCGTAAATATTAAACCCTTCCAGCGACAACATGCGTTTTAACAGTTGCCGTACATCCGTCTCATCTTCTATGATCAATACATTCGCTACGCTCATAGCTGTTGCGTGTTTATATGAAAATTAAAACCAAAGGTACTACCTGCACCAAATACACTGTGTACCCAGATGCTGCCACCCTGTGCTTCAATGAATTCTTTTGAGATAGATAAGCCTAGTCCGGTACCGGTGGCATCCCTCGAACCCGGCACTTTGAAGTATTTGTCAAAGACCTGCGAAACATAGCGTTCTTCTATGCCGCTTCCCTTATCGGTAACAGCAAATTCCAGCAGACTGTCACGCCGGAAAACCTGTATCTCCACCACGTCTCCCGGATGGGAATACTTGATCGCATTGCTCAGCAGATTGATCAACACCCAGGTCGTTTTATCCTCATCGATAACAATAGTAGGACCCTCGGCAGCAATGTCAGTCTTAAATGAGATTTGTTGTTGCTGCGCATGTTGCATGACTGCCTGTACCGCTCTTTCTACAATGACCGCAGGTCTTGCCACACCCATTTGCAGCTGTATCTGCCCTGTTTCTACCTGGGAATGGTGCAGTAATTCTCCGGTGATGGTCAGCAGACGTTCCGTATTATTTTTGAGACTTTGCAGTATCTCCCGCTGGTCATCATTCAATGGCCCGACCCTGTCATCTTCCAGTAACTGGGCTCCCATTTTTACCGAGAATAGTGGTGTTTTTAATTCATGGGATATGGTGGCTATAAAGTTTGTTTTCGCCACATCCAGCTCTTTGAAGGGCGTAACATTTTTCAGTATGATCACTTCTCCGCCAACACCCGCTTCACGCTGGATCACAATCGACTCCCGCTCAAAATAACTTTCTTTATTATTGACATAGATCGTCAGCGATTTCTTACTGTCATCCAGTAATACCGTTCTGAAAAGGTCATTGCTGGCAGCAATTTCATCAGCTGGCTGACCGATAATATCCTGCTCTTTCAGATGAAACAACCTTTCCGCTTCCCGGTTAAAGAACAGTATCCGGTTTTGTTCATCCAGTCCGATAATACCATTGTTCATCTTGTTAATGATCGCTTCGATCCTGCTTTTCTCCAGTTTGATCTCAGCCAGATTGCTATGTTCGTATTCATCCAGCTTTTCCGCCATCGCATTGAAAGTATCTGCAAGCACCCTGAACTCATCCTGCTGATCAAGGTGAATACGCTTGCTGTAGTTTTTATTCGCGATCTCCCTGATACCTTCTGTCAGCAAACGGATAGGTTTGGAGATAATGGAAGGGAAGTTCAATACAAAGGTAAACGCCGCCAGACTTAACAAAGTGACGATAATCGTGAGCCAGAGAGTGGCTTTTGTAGCAGAATCGCCGGCAAGGATATTTTTGTGGATGATAGCTGCCTGGTTGATATCTTCTACCAGGAAGATCGCTTTCCGTAATTGTCTGTAATCTTTGAAATGGACAGGAGATTGTTTCAGGGCGTCAAATAATGCACGTAACCTGACAGTTGCTGCATATTCTCCCGGTTCCGTAATGTTCCGTTCCTGTAACCGCAGATTGTGTTCAAATTCGCTGAGCTTTGTCGTATCGTCAGGCAGTTCATCCAGCGCCTTCAGCATATGACTGCAAAACTCGACGCTGATGTGATTATCTTTTAAGATCATGCCGGCATCATTGCTGAGCCGGTTGACGTAAAAGATACCCAGTATCCCAAAACAGATAATGACGATAAAGAGGAAAGCCAGTCCGTAGACCAGTTTTGTTTTAATTGTGCTGGCCATTATGAATAATAACTAAGTCAACTTTTATCCTGCAATATTATCAATTTTTAAGCGAATGCCTGTTCTAACCCGCTGTATATTGGTCTGCATTCATTGCATCATACGTTGTACAGTAAGATGTTCCCGCCAGATCAGTAACTGACAGGAACATCCTGTCAACCGCTTTAAAAGCCGATAGCAAGTGCAGTGGTGAATGTCAGACTACCGGTGCCTGTGTTGCCGGCATGTTTTTGAAAGATCGCATCGGAGTTGTCCAGATGCCTGGCTTCTATACGCCATATAACATCCTCGCTGATCCTGTAATCTGCATTAGCTGAAATGCCCCAGGTTTGCATCCCTCGTGGTGTACCGGTAGCAATGATCACCCCATGTTTATCCGAGAAGTATTCTCCGCGTGCGCTCAGACTTAGTTTTTTATCAGGAGCATATTTTGCGATCAATACAGGCGTATACCAGGTGTTCAGCTTAGATGCTCCTTTCGCCTGCTGCTCAAACCCGATATCAAATCCCGCGAGTAAAGACCAACGGTCTGACAACTGAAAATTACCATAGAGATCATGGAAGTAACGCATTTGCTTGATGCTGTCAGGTTTATCATTACCGATAAAACTGCTGCTGTTGAGCGTAATCTTCGCGGATGGTTTATACGTAAGCTGTGTCCCGAATGCAGGCGTTGTATTACCATCAATTCGCTGGATACGCTGCCAGCCGTTGAGCAGAAATACGCTTAGCTGCCATTTTTCATTGGGCGAACTATACCCCAGTTTGATCCCTGTTTCAAAATAAGGACTGTTTTCTGCCGCAATGCTACGGGTGAGCGTCGGACAATCCTTACCAATAGCACTTTCCCAACCGATATGTGAAGGAAGGATACCTGCGTCCAGCCATAAATTGGCTTTCCCCGGCAACTTCACACCAACGTTCGCCTCGTAGATATTCTTAAGTACGCCCGGTTCTGCCGTATAATTTGCATTCATATAAGTACCTGCACCCAACGCTATGTTCGAACGCAGATTTTCATTGCTGAAACCGACTTTTACCATGCCAAGATTGACATTGACCTCATTATTACGATGGTGATTGTACAGGAATGCCGGCTTCGTATTATTTACCGGTCTGTTTGCATCATATGAATAATAGGTCTCAAGATAGCCGCTGACCACCCATGCCGGTGCCTGTTTTTCCTGGGCAATAGCACTGATCGATAATGTCAGACCAGCACCCAGTAATATACTTTTCATCCTGAGGATGACCGCGCTGTCATTCGCTTTATACCGGTCCTTGTTTTTTAGAGTATCCATCTATATTGTTTTGTGGAACCGCTAATGGCAAAGGAGATACCGGTTCGTAAAGATGGAAGGGTCGTATGCGTAAGTATTTAACAGGTAATCAGATAGGAGTGGTTTTGGAGGTTTTCAGGAGATAGGGGACAGCCGATAAAATCATTTCAAAATGGTAGGGTTGCCCTATTTTGGCAACTGGCGTCCGATGGTCCTGTGACGCCAGATGGCCGCGATATTCCAAAAAAACAAATATACATGATCGAAAGCGATGTATTTACTGAGCGGTAAAATTCCCAAATTCGTAAACCCCGCAGACAGGACTATACTATTTTCGTACCGCGCTTTTGACTACATGGCATGTTTATTCCCCAACCTGTTTGCGTATTAGATCATAACAACAACCCATGTTGTGTGGGTGACAGCTATTGCATTTCCATAAACCAGACATAATAATGAACCGTAACACTCCAAAAAGCATCCTGATTGCTTTTTCAATCCTCCTGAGCGGCTTAGCCTCGTTTGCACAAAATGGTGTCATACGTGGTGAAGTAAAAACCGCAGATGGTAAACCAGGCGCTTTTGTAAATATTTTCCTCCAGCCCAGTGGAGCACACATCACTGTCGATCAGACGGGCCACTACGAGATCAATAACATCAAACCAGGCAAACACATCGTGGTAGCCAGTTTTGCCGGCCTGAAAACACAACAGCAGGAAGCCGACCTGAGTGCCGGTCAATCGCTCATCGTCAACTTTACCCTGCGTGAAGATAACCGCACCTTACAGGAAGTGAATGTTACTTCCGGTTATAATAAGTTCGCCAAAAAGGAAACAGAAAATGTGGCGCGTATGCCGATCCTGAACCTGGAGAACCCACAGGTGTACCATGTTGTGCCAAAAGAACTCCTGCAGGACCAGGTGATCATCAGCTACAATGATGTACTGAAAAACGTAACCGGTGTCAGCCAGGCATTGGTCAATGGTTCCAACTCCTTTAACCTGCGCGGTTTCTTCACCACCAGCTACCTGCGCAACGGTCTGCAGGACAATAAAGCAAACAGCATCGAAGTCAGTAATATCGAACGTATCGAAGTATTGAAAGGGCCTTCCGCAACCCTTTTCGGTAGTTCTCTGATATCGTTCGGTGGCTTGCTGAACCGCGTTACTAAAAAGCCTTTTGAAACCTTTAGCGGTGAAGTGACCTACACGACCGGTGGTTTTGGCCTGAACCGTGTAAGCGCTGATTTCAACACACCACTGAATAAGGAAAAAGGTCTTCTGCTGCGTACCAACGTCGCTTATAATGATGAACGCAGTTACCAGGATGCCGGTTTCACCAAACGCTTCTTCTTTGCGCCCTCTTTATTGTATAAAGTAAATGACCGTCTGACGGTATTACTCGACGCAGAGATTTATACACAGAAAGCCAATGATTTCAATCGCATGTTTCCGGAAGCCTCTTTCACAAAGACCAATCCCCGCGACCTGAACTTCGACTGGCTTCGCTCATACAGCAATAATGACCTCTATGAGACATCGCCTTCTGTCAGCCTCTTCGGATCAGTGAACTATCAGTTGTCCGATCACTGGAAGTCCCAAACCAGTTTCTCCCGTACGAGTGCCGAAGTAGAAGGCTATTGGAGCTGGAACAGCATACTGGGAGATAGCGTTGTATCGCGTAATCCCGGTTATCAGCACACCAATTATGACTATACAGAAGTACAGCAGAATTTCAATGGGGATTTCAACATAGGCAGTCTCCGGAATAGAATAGTGATCGGTCTGGACTATTTTACAAATACCACCACCAGCTCTTCTGCCAGCATATATGGCTTTGATGAGGTATATATCCATCAGCCGGATCCACGCTATAATGAACTGACCGTACCGGCGCTGCAACAGGCATTTGCTACAATGCCTTTTGCAAAAAGCCGTAGTAAACAAAGCGCCTATAGCGCCTATTTCTCCGACGTACTGAATATCACAGATAACCTGTTAGCAATGGCCAGTCTGCGTGTTGATCACTTCGTAAATGGCGGCACGTATGATATCAATAGCGACACAACTACCGGCAAATACAACCAGACGGCCCTGTCCCCTAAACTGGGACTGGTATATCAGCTGATCCCTAAACAACTGGCGGTATTCGGTAACTATATGAACGGCTTTAGTAATAACGCGCCGGTAAGACAACCGGACGGTACCTTCACTTCCTTTAAACCAAGTCATGCGAATCAGTGGGAGGGAGGTGTAAAACTGGAGCTCTTCAACGGAAAAGTGAACGGTACCCTGAGCTATTATCATATCAAGGTGGATGACATGATCCACAATAGTTTTGATCCGGAGAAAGCCGGTTTCCAGGTACAGGACGGCGGACAACTCAGCAAGGGTTTTGAAGCAGAAGTGATCGCAAACCCTATACAGGGACTGAATATCATTGCAGGATATGCTTACAACGATATCTACACCGTAAACACCGATCCTGATGCGGATGGTCTCCATCAATGGACAGGTCCCGCACATATGGCGAACCTCTGGTTAAGCTACCATCTGTTCAATACCGCCCTGAAGGGTCTGGGTATCGGCGTTGGCGGTAACTACAACGGAAAAGCGTACATCCAGCAATCCCGCTCACAGGGCGAGTTCTATCTGCCTTCCTATAAAGTAGTGAACGCAGTACTGAGCTACGAACATTCAGTATACCGGATCAGTTTCAAACTGGACAACCTGACTAATGAAGTGTATTGGGGGAGTTATGTAAGTAGAATGATGCCACGCAGATTCAGCACGACGGTAACATTTAAATTCAGATAAGAGAGATGGTTATTCCAAAAAAAGGAAGCATGTAAAGCCAGCGCTTTACATGCTTCCTTTTCTATATAATGGGAAGGCCTGTCGTATCCCACCCCTTATAATACATATATTTTCTCCGGCAACTTCCTTTCCTGTCCACCTCCGGATGATATGATAGATTGTTAAAGCGTTATCTCAAAGACTGAAAAGACGCCCGCAGTTCTTCGCTGAATATCTTCGGTTGTTCCCATGCCGCAAAGTGTCCGCCTACATTCGGCCTGTTATAATAGATCAGGTTTGAATAAGCCTGTTCAGCCCATTTCTTTGGCGCCTGATACAGTTCATCCGGGAATGCGCTCACGGCGGCCGGTATCTTCACACCTTTCGGACTAAAGTAATCAAGATTGTTCTCCTTATACAATCTTGCCGCAGAAACACCCGTATTTGTCAGCCAGTAAAGCGAGATATTATCCAGTACATCATCTTTTGTGAGGCCTTCCTTCTTGCCTTCAAAAACGCGGGAGATCAGTTCCAGACTACGCGCATCATGATCCAGCAGGAACGCTGCCAATCCGGTAGGAGAATCAGCTAAACCAGCCAGCGACTGTGGACGGGAATGCATATAATACGCATAGTAAACATGATTGTACAGGAACGTCAGCTGATCATAAGCTTTCTGTTCATCCGCAGAGAGCCCGGCAGGAGCTGGCGTACCCGCATGTGTTGCTTTATCGATATCCGCAGGAACAGCACCAGGCATATTGGTATGGATACCAATTAGCGCTTTGGGCGCCTGTAAGGCCATCTGATCTGTGATGATCGCACCCCAGTCACCACCTTGTGCAACATACTTCTTATATCCCAGACGGTCCATCAAAGTGATCCAGGCACTGGCAATACGCTCAGGTCCCCAGCCAGTAACAGTGGGTTTACCAGAGAAACCATAACCCGGCATAGAAGGTATAATTACGTCAAAAGCATCTTCCGCTTTTCCGCCATAAGCAGTCGGATTGACCAGCGGATCTATCACCTTCAGAAACTCAAAGATAGAACCCGGCCATCCGTGTGTCAGTATAATAGGCAGTGCATTCTTTTCTTTCGAACGCACATGTATGAAATGAATGTCAACACCATCGATGGTCGTCATAAATTGTGGAAAAGCATTCAGTTTTGCTTCCGCCTTCCGCCAGTCATAACCGCTACCCCAGTATTTCGCCAGGGACTGCAGGGTCTTTAACGGCACCCCTTCTGAAATATCACCTACCGTTTCCTTATCAGGCCATTTCGTTGCCTTCACCCTGCGCATAAGATCATCCAGTTCCTGTTGTTCAACATGTACTTTAAATGGTCGGATACTTTCAGAAGATACCCTATTCGTTGTTGCTACAGTTTGTGCATGACTCGTTTTCGCTTCCATCGTAGCGACGCTAACCAGCATCGCAGCCACCATGATAATTTTACTCTTTTTCATCGTTTTAGTTTAAAGTTGATGATGACACAAATGTAGACTGGCCACCGCTCCAACAGAAGTGCCAGGCCGCCTGGTGGACGAATTAACCCCCGAAATGGCCGTTTTGAAACCCGAATATCCCCGCACCATCCCCTCGACCGCTCCTAACCATCCAACCACCCCTAAGCACCCAAAGTAACCCAGGAATACAGCGCAGGCTTTCAGATGGTAAAGCGGACCTTAGCCCGTCCCCTGCAAACAGCTACCGCTGACCCAATCCCCAACCCCGAGCCCTAGACCCAACCTCCAATCAAAGTACTCAACGGGCGTCAGTCCGCGACACCATCTGAAACCGCAGCGTATTCCGATATCCACTCCCCCCAAAACACTCAATAAAGTATCCCCCTGTCCATTCCCCCAACCACCCCAATCCCCCAAAGCACCCCAGGAATACAGCGCAGGCTTTCAGAGGTAAAGCGGACCTTAGCCCGTCCCCTGCAAACAGCTACCGCCCAATCCACCCCCCAATCCCTGGCCCCAAAACCACAGTAACATCGACATACTCAATGGGCCCCAGTCCGCGGCACCATCTGAAACCGCAGCGTATCCCGATATCCACTCCCCCCAAAAACACCAACGGCCCCGGATAAAACCCGAAGCCGTTAATTCCATTAAAAAACATATCACTGTAACACCACCGTCAGCGTCTTCCGCTCACCATCCCCAGTAACACTAACCAGATACCGCCCCTTCGGCAACCCCGAAATATCAATCAACTGCTGCTGTTGCTGCGTCGTCCGCGTATACACAACCCGCCCCTGCATATCATACACCTGCACAGTAACAGCCTTCTCCAACGGCTTGTCAAACCTAAGATTAAACTGCCCAGTCGAAGGATTCGGAAAGGCATTTACCTTACCACTATCTGTTGTAGCAATATTTCCTCTCGCCGTATTTAACCTGAAAGCAGTATTGTCAATATAACCAAAAGGCTCGGATAGGGAAGAACAACCGTCCTGCGATCCAATCAATACCGTATACTGCCCCGATACCAGGTCCGTAATCCAGGGTTCCAATCCACCGATCGGCGTTCCCTGCAAATACCAGGTAAAGCTATACCCCGCAGGAGGGATACCCGTCGGAAAAGCCGGTTCTCCGGCAAGTGCCGCTACCAGCGTATCATTACCATCCACTCCCTGAATAAGCCTTATTTCTGCCACAAAAGCGGTGCGTACAGTAACATCCACTGTAGCAGAACCTCTGAGCACCGTACAGCTATCATATACCAGTACAGTATAAGTGCCGGAACGGGTCACCCTGATAGTTCCCCTGTCCGGTATTCCATTCCACTCAAAAACCGATGCTTCAGGTGAGGTAACTGCCTGTAACTCCACGGCGTCTCTGCATGCATTTGGACGTTGAACGATACTGACTTCCCACGGCGTCACCGTTGGTATCACGATCTCTTTACTGATACTACCCGTCTGTCCGTTAAGCGTAGTCACCGTCAGCGAAACCGTATAACTACCCGGAGCAAATCCATGCACAGGATTGGAGATGGGCACCTGACTCTGGTCTCCAAAATCCCACAGATAACTGATAATACTATCTGCGGCAGCCACGACCGGTGTAAAGGCCAGTTCCTGCTCACTGCAATAAGCAGTTCGATAGGTAAAATCTACGGAAAGCGGGGCAGTTACCCGGTAAGCCAGCGTATCCGAGACATCCCTGCAACCAGTAATACCCGTTACCGCGACTTTATACACACCACCAGGGGGCGCCGCATAACGCGGGGAAGCACCTTTTCTGACCAGCGTAGCATTCCTGTACCACTGATACGTATACCTCGTCAGACGACCATTCTGAGGATAAGCTGCCAGCGTATCTCCGGAAGGACCGGAACGCAGCTGTATAGTGGCTTCAAACGGTTTTTGAAGTACTAAATTGATCGTGTCCCGGGCACGTACAACACCCTTATGATCTTTCAACGTAACAATATACCGGCCATTACGTCCGACCTTGATAACCGGCGACCGCTGTCCGGTACTCCAGCTGAGGGTATAACGGGGTTCCGGGGCTGTGACCTTTGCCGTCAGCAGGGCATTTTTTCCACAATTGATGACAAGCGAACAGGCTTGTACTGACCAACGCACAGGTTTGCGTGTAGCACTGGCATTAACGGTTAGACATAGCAATAGTGTGAGCAATAGTAAAGTTCTCATCATGACATGATAAAGGGTGATGAATGTAAATAAGTGTCTTAGTAGGTTCAGTAAGGCGTAAAAGGTTAATATCCGGGGCTGCTACAGTTTTAAAGATACAATGCGGCAACAAATTTTAAGCCATCTTACTTCGCGATCTCCAGGAATGTTGCACCCAACACCTTTTTTAGCTACTTTTAAAGGTGCAAAGGACAATTAACACCCTGGTTATCATGTTTCGTAAACGAATGATGTTCATCTGTCAGGTGATCGTGCTGCTGCTTGTAAGTATAAAAACAACAGCACAGGATCTGCGCCGGATGAAGCTGACAGATTTCTACCGGCTCAGTACTGAAGAGTTGTTCCGGCTGCGTAACACGCAACCGGAAGATTCCGTAAAAGCAAGAGTGCTGATCGCCCTGGGACAACGCTGGGAAGACAGGGCCGGTAGCATCAAAGGGGATATTGATACGGCTGCGCAATTTTACAGGGAGGCGGAGGGGGTTATTGCCCGTAGGCAATTACACAACCTGACAAGCGATATGGCCCTTTCCTGGGGATATCTCTATTACAATACCGGCGAACTGGCAAAAGCACGCCAACACTTCAGGGATGCTATTGATTTCTGCAGGAACAGGGGAGATAAGGAACAACTGGGTATCCTGTTGCTGGAAATGGCGAAAAGTGATCCGGACGACAGTATCTCCCTCGGTGCCTTGAATGAGGCAGCTGTGGTGTACAAGGCTTTGCATAACCTTGAGAAGGAAGCCGAGGTACTGAAAGAATTTGCAGATTTTCACTTTGGCAAGGGGGAATATGAACTGGCAGAGAAGGAACTGCTACAGGTACTGCAAATGTATCAGGCGATACACTATGATAGGATATATTATACGTATGACCTGTTGTCCGCCGTTTATCAATGGAAAGGAGATTTCGCAAGGGCACAGGAGAACGCCATGGCAGCGATACGCAGTGCGGAAAAGAATCATGATGATGGTATCCTGGGATTGTTCTACTGGCGCCTGGCCGTTGCCTATCAGGGGGCGAACAACAATACGAAGCACCAGGAGTTTTTGAAGAAGTCATTACAGCATCAGCTGAATAATGCTTATTCCGCTTTAACCTATCATGTGTTAGGCGAACTGACGGAAGCGCTGATCAAAGATAACAAGGTGAATGAGGCGCTTGGTTATCTGCTGCTCACAAACAAAGAAAAGCCGCCATTGGAAAAACATCAGAAGATAGACCTGGCCTTTTCTATTGCAGATTGTTACCTTGCCCTGAAAGATTATACCCGCGCAGAACAATACTATCTCAGGTACGCTGATCTCATCGGAGAAGGAGATGATGTAAACCGCGATCTGATGAGGATCAGTCAGTTTTACCTGACAACGCATCAGTATAAGAAAGCGGAGCACTATCTGCAGCCGATATTGAAAAATTCCCGGCAGTACCGGGACTTAAAAACAAGCAGGGACCTTTCCTTGCTGAGATTCAGAATAGATTCCGCTACAGGCAATCTGTTATCCGCAGTAAAGCATTTACAACAATACAATAAACTCACAGATTCCGCTTTTACAATAGAAAAGCTGAAACAGGCAGAAGAAATGCAGGCAAAGTTTGATCTGGGTGCAAAAGAACGGGATAACCAGTTACTCAGGAAACAAAGTAGCTTACAACGGGAAGTCATCAATAAGGAAACGCTGGTCCGCAAGGTGATCATGGCCGGCTGTATCGTACTATTACTCCTGTTACTTTTACTGTTCAACAGATACATAAGCAAAATAAAGACCAACGCGATCCTGAAAAAACAACAGGCAGAGATTCGTCAGGCCTATAGTTCTCTTGAAAAAATGGTAGGAGAGAAAAGTAAGCTCCTGCGTGAAAAGGAATTTCTTATCAAAGAAATACACCACCGGGTGAAGAACAATTTACAGCTGACAATGAGTTTGCTGAACACCCAGAGTAAGTACCTGCATAATGAAGCGGCGATCCGTGCGATCAACGACAGCCAGTACCGCCTGAAGTCGATCTCTATGATACACCAGAAACTGTATCAGGGAGAAGAAGAAGGCCAGATCAATATCAAAGCTTACATCTACGAAATGCTGGAATACCTGAAAGATAGTTTCAGTTCCGGTGAACGCATACGCTTTCATCTCGACGCTGATGACGTATTACTGGATGCAGGCATCGCCGTGCCCCTGGGATTGATCCTGAATGAGGCGATCACAAATATCTTTAAATACGCTTTCCCGGGTACGCAATACGGACTGGTAGAAATTACTTTACATGTCGAAGACGAAATGATTTCTTTTGCAGTGAAAGATAATGGCGCCGGATTACCACCAGACTTCGATATCGATACAAATGGCTCCCTGGGCTTTGAACTGATCAAAGTATTGAGTACACAACTGGATGGTTCCCTGAAAATAGAGAACAGGAACGGCGTAAAAATTTATCTCACGTTTGAGATCAACACCGTATACGAGTAAACCCGCTGCTGTAGTCGTTATCCGCATATTTTCTTCGTATTATCTCCATACTGGACCGCTATTACGCCACCATCTCTTCGCTCATGAGCGAAGCGGTAGCGGCGTAATAACGGTATAATGCTGTTCCAATGGGATGTTCGGAGCATGATGAGCGAAGCAAATGTGCTATATAAGAAAATATCTGTATATTGGTAATGCAACATTAATTGTCTTTAGCCCACAACTTTCGAGAAATGAATAAATTAAAATTCATAAAAGACGAAGGCTCAGAATTCTACAAAGAACTGAATGAAAGAATTGAACAATACTTTGCTGAAAAAGGGACGCATAGGACCGGTAATAACAAGATGATCTTTAAGATCATACTCTATTTCAGCCTTGATTTGTTGTTTTATGTGTTGATGATCACCAGTACGACGCCAGCCGGTTTTTATACATTTTATATGCTGATGGGACTCGCTGTCCTGATGACCGCCTTTAACGTATCACACGATGCGGCACACGGCGTTGCCGTAAGAAGTAAACGCTGGAATAAGCTATTGTTTTCACTCAGCTTCAATCTCCAGGGAAACAATGCATATGTCTGGGGAAAGAACCACAATGAATCACATCATCTCTACACCAATGTAGAAGGCAGCGATATCGACGTATTGAATAATCCGCTTTTCAGAATGACGGAAAGCCAGGAACTGAAATGGTATCATCGCTATCAGTTTATTTATGCGCCTTTTCTCTACCTGCTTTACTCGCTGAACTGGTTCTTTTTCAGAGAAACCCTTATGCTGCTCAATTATTCCAGCCGCACCATCAAAGTAGAGATACCACCGAATGAAGTAGCGAAACTGATCATTTATAAACTCTTGTATATCGGCTATATGATCGTGCTGCCGGCAGTCTTATTGCCTTTTGGTCTGAATACGGTACTACTTGCTTTTTTACTGAACCACTTTATGGTGTCCGTGATCTTTGTAGGTGTATTGGGCGTATCACACCTGTCTGATTTTGTATCACATCCTATACCTGACAGGAACAACAAACTGGACATGAGCTGGCCAAAATTGCAGATGGCCACCTCGGTTGATTACAACGCAGACAGCACCTTCTTCAACTGGACATTAGGAGGTTTCAACGCACATGCACTGCATCATCTGTTGCCCAATATCTGTCATGTGCACTACCTGGATATTTTACCTGTTTTCCGTGAATTGGCAGATAAATATGGCCTGACCTATATGGAGATGCCATACCATAAAGCCCTTGCATCACACTTCCGCTTTTTAAAGGCAATGGGCGCCCATCAAACAATTAATCCGATACCTTTTGAGAGATAAACATTTACGTATCGCAAGGGACAGCGAATTGTTACAATCCATTTACCGCCAGGTAGAGGAACAATTGGTGATTGATAAACGAAAGACTTTCTGGAAGATATTTATGAAATTTAGCTGTTATTTCTCCCTTACCGTATTGTTGTATAGTCTGCTGTATACCGTGACGTCGCCGGGTGTGTTTATCACCTGTTTTATCTTATACGGTTTTCTGTCGTTACTGTTTGCCTTCAATTTTTCACACGACTTCTCACACAATACTGTTTTCAACAATAAAAAACTCAATCACCTTTGTTTTATTTTCATATATGCCATCGTTGGTGCACATGCAGAAGCCTGGAAACAACGCCATGTCAATTCACATCACTATGCGCCCAATGTGGAGGATTATGATTCCGATCTCAGGATCTCTAAGCTGATCCGCGTAATCCCTGACAGCCATTATTACTGGTTCCACCAATACCAGCATATCTATGCCCCATTGGCATACACCACTTATTCTCTTTTCTGGGTATTTATCAAAGATTTTGTGATCCTGTATTCAAAAGACGAATACGAGGCCCGCAAAGGCTTCCGTTATCATTTGTCATTCTGGTTACAGAAGCTTTTCTATATATCGCTTATTCTTATTTTCCCACTGCTTTTTTCCCATCAAAGCTGGTACACTGTATTAACAGGTTTTCTGTTGATGCATCTGTCACAATCGCTGTTCCTGTTGTTTACCTTTTTTATGACACATCATGTAGAAGCAACCGCTTACCCGACTACTGATGAAAATGGCTATATCAATACCAGCTGGATCATGAACCAGATCAAAAGCTCCAATGATATGCACCCTTTCAGTGAAACGGCCAACTTTATCCTGGGAGGTTTTAACAACCATATTGCCCATCACCTGTTCCCGCACGTGCACCACGTTCATTACCCTAAACTGAACAGGATTTTATACAATATCCTGCTGGTCAATAACATTACCCCTAATCAGACCAGCTACTGGGGCGGTATCCGCTCACATCTTCGTCTTTTAAAAAAAATGAGCTATCCGGACAAGGCATGAAAGCTCAAAAGCGAACAATACCAGGTTCAAATCCGGACAGTAATGTAATTATTAAGATTTTTACATGATTGAATACCATGCATTTATAAAATGGCTGTCTTTTTGAAGTAATTAGGCATCTGATAAATCAGCCCATGCTAAAGAACTATCTGAAAATCGCCTTTAGGAACATTACACGCCATAAAGCGTATAATGCGATCAATATATCCGGCCTCGCTGTAGGCATGGCCGCCAGTATCCTGATCCTGCTGTGGGTACAGCATGAACGCAGTTATGACCGTTTCCATAAAAACGCCGGAGAACTCTACCGCATCGTCGTGGACGCCAGTGGCTACAAAGCTGCGGTGAACTGTGCGGGTATGCCAGCCGGATTACAGGCAGAAATGCCCCAGGTAAAGAACTATGTACGTCTGAGTCACCAGACGACACACCTCTTCGAAGCCGGTAACAACAAGTTTGAAGAAAACCGGATCTTTTATGCCGATCCTTCTTTCCTGGACGTATTTTCCTTCCCCTTACTGAAAGGTGATCCGAAAACAGCCTTACAGCGTATCGATGGCGTATTGCTCACGGAGAATATGGCAAAGAAGTATTTCGGAGAAAAGGGTGCCGTCGGACAGACCTTAAAACAGGACAATGGTAAGACCCTTACCGTTACCGGCGTGCTGGCCAATGTTCCTGCGAATTCTCACCTGCAATTTGATTTTATCCTGCCGCTTGCTGCCAACATCGGTAATGCGGAAGACCTGAGAACAAATACCTGGAGGAACTTTAACTTCTATAGTTACGTATTGTTGGATAAAAACTTTGTGCCAACTGAAGCCGCACTGGCAAAGTTCAACAAGCAGATGAACGATATCTTTAACCAGCATGCGGAAATGAACATGAAAGCAGTGTTTCAGCTGCAACCTGTCACGGACATTCACCTGCATTCCAACTTTCAGGTTGATCTGCCGGGTCATGGCAATATCCAGTATGTCCATATATTTTTCATCGTAGCCATCGTCATCCTGATCGTGGCCTGTATCAACTTTATGAACCTGGCTACCGCCAGATCGGCCCGCAGGGCAAAAGAGGTAGGATTAAGAAAGGCCATTGGGGCAGTCCGGGTGCAATTGGTCCGTCAGTTCCTGGCAGAGTCGCTGCTGATCTCCTTTTTCTCTTTGATGGTGGCCATTGTGCTGGTCTGGTGTAGCTTACCGCTTTTCAATTTCCTGGCCCAAAAGAACTTATCATTACAACTGCTGGATGGTAAACTGGCATTGACGCTTTTAGGGATCGCCGTTGCCACCGGCGTCGTATCAGGTAGTTACCCTGCATTGTTCCTTTCCGGTTTCCAGCCGGTAAAAGTGCTGAAAGGCAACCTTACTACGACTGGTGGTAACCTGTTCTTCCGGAATGGATTGGTAGTTACGCAGTTCGTTGTTTCTATTGTACTGCTGATAGGAACCGTCGTGGTGTACCAGCAACTGCAATACATCAAAAGCAGGAATATGGGTTTTGAGAAAGAAAATCTTTTATACATACCGATGAACGGCGCTATAGGTGGCAGATCGGAACTGTTGGGTTCCGCACTTAAACAAAATGCGCTCACAGCAGATTATACGATCACTTCAGAATTGCCGGTTAACCTGACCACGGGTTCCCTGAATATACAATGGGAGGGTAGAGACCCGCAGTCGCAGGTCGTGATCCCTTCTATGGAGGTAGACGAACACTTCTTTGATGTTTTTCATATGCAGATACTCAACGGCAGAGGTTTTGGAACTACCTACCGGGCAGATTCCAACAACTTCGTGGTCAATGAGAAAGCGGTACAGGTCATGGGTATGACGGTAGATAATGCCGTTGGAAAAGCCCTGTCTTTTGATGGTGTCAAGGGAATGATCATCGGTGTCGTGAAGGACTTTAATTTCAAACCGATCCAGCAGAACATAGAACCCTTGATACTGTGTCGGAACCGATATGGCGGCTTCGCCGTTATAAGAGCAAAGAGCGGTACTACGGAAGCAACGATAAAGGCATTGGAAAAGATCAGCCGTGATCTCAATCCTGCTTATCCCTTTACTTACAATTTCCTGGACCAGGACCTGGCGAACCTTTATAAGGGAGAACAGCAGATGGGAAGTATCTTCAACTTATTTGCCGTACTGGCCGTATTTATTTCCTGTCTGGGGCTGTACGGACTATCAGCGTTCCTGGCACAGCAACGCGCCAGGGAAATTGGTATCAGGAAGGTCATGGGCGCATCTGCTACGAATATCGTTTACCTGTTATCGACAGGTTTCACCCGGCTGATACTGATCGCTATTGTGATCGCCATACCGGTTGCTTTACTGGCGATTGACCGCTGGCTGGAGAACTTTGCCTACCACATCGAAGTGAACTGGCTGATATTCATTTTGGGGCCATTAGCGGCGCTGATGATCGCCTGGCTGACTGTTAGCTACGAGTCTTTAAAAGCAGCGTTTACGAACCCTATAAAGAGCCTTAAAACGGAATAATATATACAGCTGACAAATAGACTACTTTCATACGCGGAAAAGCGGGCCTCACCACCGCTTATATGGAAAAATGATCAGGGAGCCTGAATGAACCAACGCTGGTTAGCGCCGTTCAGCCAATCCCATTGTTGTGCTCTGGCGCCATTGGAGCCGATATTACCGGCGTCAATGTCCAGTACTTTTCCGCTGGCTCTGCTCACAATGGCAAAGCTACCGCCTGTTTCAGGGCGTACGATCCATTGCTGGTTACTGCCGCTCAGCCAGTCCCATTGTTGCACAGTTGCGCCGTTTGAGCCGATATTACCAGCGTCAACATCCAGCACTTTTCCGCTGGCTACGCTCGTGATACGGTAATAGCCGCTACCCAGGTAATTGAATGCCCATTGCTGGTTATTACCGGTCAGCCAGTCCCATTGCTGGGTGATAGCGCCATTGTTGCCGATATTGCCGGCATCAACGTCCAGTACCTTTCCGCTGGCAGCGCTGGTAACTTTGTAAATACCGTCAGGGATCGGGTTCGTACCGACACTGCCGCCATACAGATAGTTGAGCGCTACGACGTCATTTGCATTGAAAGGACGGTTTACACCGGTACCGATACAAGCCAGCATAAAGCTGTTAGGATCAGCAGCTGTTGGTGTACCCGGAATATGATCAGCGCCTACGCCTGCATCGCCTTCATTACCACCAATACCACAACTGTAAGCACGGTTGAAGTAGTCAGTATGACGGAAGCCGATCGTATGACCGATCTCATGTGCGATGATAGTCGCCATCCAACCCTGGTTAGGGTTGCTGCCGATATAAGACGCGTTCAGTTTGATAGGGCTTGGTGGATTACCAGCTGCATCAGGGAAACCGGCGGACTGTCCCAGTACGCCTGATCCGAGGTTAGCATTGATAATGTCGATCTCACCACCACTGGCTACACGCTGGAATGAGATACGCAGGCCCAGTGCGTTGTAACGCGCAATGGCTTCATCTGTGGCTGTCGTATACGCTGCCGGCAGATTGGTCACTGATACAGTGATCACTCTGTGTCCGGAAGCAGCGATAATGTTCCAGGTTTTATACTGTTCAGATTTTGCAATGACAAGGTTTCTGCCATTGTTCTTTGCTGTCAGCGATTTATCCGACAGGAAAATATCGCCTTCTACCACGTAACCGTTTTCTACACGTTTTACGTCATTGGTGTTAAAGCCCAGGGCTTTGATCTGTCCGATCACCTCACTGGTGATCCCGTTTTTAGATTGCTCACGTACCTGATCTTTCTGACAAGAGATAAGGAAAAAACTGCATACCAGTACAGATAGGAATGCCTTAAAGAGATGCTTCATGATGTAATTGTTCATTAGTGTTTGGGTTAAGATACATTTTGAGGGTGGGGTGAGGCCCGCCGCAGGATAGATGATGTTTAGAATTAGGGTTGATAGTTTCCGGGGTGGAATTTAGTAAAAGAGATGCATACCCGTTACTCCATTTTAGCTATTGGTGAACTGGTATGCATTTTATTATTTGGTTGTCGCAGTGAGACTACGAGACAAGCGTATTTAACAACGTATCGACATGTTTCTTCACATGCTTCTGAAAGGCTTCGGGTGTTTGTCCGGTATGTACTTTGAAGAACCTGCTGAAATAAGGCCGGTCCCTGAAACCCAGCAACCAGGCCACTTCCTTGATACTGTTCTCACTGTGTATGATCTGCCGCTTCGCTTCCAGTATCAGTCTGTCATGCAGTAACTGAATCCCCGTCTGGTTCAGCACTTCTTTTAATACCTGGTTAAGACGTTTCGGGCTGATGCCCAGCTGGTCAGCATAAAACTGGATATTCCGTTCATTGATATAGTGATCTTCCAGTAACAGCAGGAATTCATAAGCCCTTTTCTGATTAATGTCCAGGGTGGTGAATTCTTCCTTTTTCATCTTGGTCAGGTGCAGCAGAAATACCTTCAGCAGGGATTTGATCATCGGCAGATTACTGGAATCTTCCTTGTATTCTGCTTCCAGCAGTTCATATACTTTATTCAGCCGTTCGATCATATCGGGAGAAAGTAGCATAGTGGTAAATTCTCCGCTGATATTAAATATCCTGAATACGTCCAGGGCAAACTCCTTATCTTCTTCTTCCAGCAATTCCCGTTTGAAGGAAAACAGGATACCTTTCTTACCCGCTTTATTTAACTGATGCACGCGATAGGGAGGCATCAGGTATATCCAGTGTCCCCTGACCTTTTGTTCCTCCGGTACCTGGTGTAAAGGGAATTCATCCTGTAGCCATAATACTTCGAAGAAATCTTTCCTGGCGGGATCGTACAGATAGCTCGGCGGACAACTATCCAGATTCCTGATATATAATAATGTTTGGTCTAATTGTAAACTGTTATCCTTTTCCATCATGCGCAGCTCTTTTCATTGTCAGTATGTAAAGTTACGAAGTCTGCATTGTACAATTTGCCCATTAGCTTGGATAATGAGGATAGGCAGTCAGTCTGGTGTCCTGATTATCCCATTGATTGGGCAGATAGTGTAAAAGGAACAGGCTGCTGGCAGGGTAACTTTGTAGCAGAAAAAGAGCAGACATGTTTTCATTTGATCAACACACATTATCCGAAGCATTAAGCGCAGATCTGCCGATGGTCCTGGAGGAAAATCAACGGTTGCTGCAAAAGGTTTCGGTGGAAGAGATAGCCGCATTGGCGCTGCTGATGCAGGAGGCAAAACGGATATTCGTCATAGGCGCAGGAAGAACAGGATTGATGATGAAAGCGGCCGCCATGCGGTTCATGCATATGGGATTCACCGTACACGTGGTAGGAGAGACCACCACGCCTGCCATTCTGAAAGGCGATCTCTTGCTGGCAGCTTCCGGTTCCGGCGCCACCAGTTCGATCGTTAAGGCAGCTGAGAAAGCACATGCCGCAGGCGCAACTGTCGCTGCATTATCCACCACCACACAATCTCCGCTGGCAGCGATCGCGCAGTTTGTCTTGCTGATACCGGCGGCACAGAAGCAGGACTTTAACGGAACGATCTCCAGACAATACGCAGGCAGTCTTTTCGAACAAAGCATACTGCTGATCGCAGACGCGTTGTTCCAGACAATATGGAAACTCAGCGATGCCCCGCCGGAAGAGGTTTGGAAGCGGCATGCGAATATGGAATAAGTAATTATTTAAAACAACACATATGGCAAAATTACAGGTAGCAATTGATTTGCTCACTACAGATGAAGCATTGGCACTGGCGGGTAAAGTAGCTCCTTATGTCGATATAATTGAATTAGGCACACCACTGATCAAGAACATGGGTGTAAGCGTTATCACCGCTATGAAAAGCGCCCATCCGGATAAAATCGTATTTGCTGATCTGAAAACAGCGGATGCCGGTGAACTGGAAGCTGATATCGCTTTTAAGGCAGGCGCTGACCTGGTGACCGTATTAGGCGTTGCAGGCAATGCGACGATCGTGGGTGCGGTAAAAGCAGCAAAAGCACATGGTAAAGGCGTAGTGGTAGATACGATCGGTGCGCCGGACAGGGTAGCCCGTGCAAAAGAAGTAGCATCACTGGGTGTTGAGTTTGTAGAACTGCATGCAGGACTGGACGAACAGTGGACGCCAGGTTACTCCATCCAGGTGCTGATCGACGAAGCAGCAACAGCAGAAACACCGGTTTCAATAGCAGGTGGCGTGAATCTGCAGAACGTACAGGCAGTGATCAGGGCCGGTGCAAAGGTCGCAGTGGCCGGAGCGGCTATTTATGCAGCACAGGACCCTGCGGCAGCAGCAAAAGCGCTGCGTGAGGCAATAGATGCCGTTAACTAAACCGTCTCCATTTCGACTGTAGGGGGCAGCAGTAATAACAACAGCCTGGCATATGAGAATGCCAGGCTGTTTGTATAAATGAAGTTCCTTTAGCGCTTAAGACTATTTCTTCACAGCTTTCAGTGTGAAGCCGATCTCTACATCTTTGCTGATAGCCCAGTTCTCAGGACTACCTTCAGTTTTGTAGCTGATACCCCATGCACTTCTGTCTATCACGAATTTCGCGTTAGCAGTAACTTCAGTTTCACTTACAGTGATCTGTGCAGGGAAAGTGATGTTCAGGGTGCTGTCTTTCAGGGTCAGGTTACCGCTGATCAGGTTAGTTGCGCCAGGCAGCAGGCTTTTTTCTTTGGTGCTGTCGTACGCTGTAACACCGGTGATAACGAATTTAGCCAGCGGATGGTTAGCTGCATCGAAGAAATCAGGGCTCTTCAGATGGCCGTCCAGGTCAGTTGACTTTTTGTCTTTTTCTGTAACAGACGCAGGGTCAGTTGTCAGGGTATTCAGGTTTACGTCGAAGTTACCACTGGTGATAGCTCCGTTTTCCGCGTTCAGCGTACCGTCAACAACTTTAATAGTGCCAAAGCGTGGTGCAAATCCACCTTTGTGAGTAGCGCGCCATTGAACAGAAGTAGTAGTAGTGTCAATTGCATAAGCTACGCCGGTGGTCGCAGCTGCTTCTTTCTTTTCCTCGGTTTTTGCCTGATCGGTTGAGGCGCCACCACAAGCTGCCAGTGTCAGCAGCAGGATAAAAGCAGGTACTGTTTGCTTCATACTTTTTTAATTTAAATTTTAATTTATGTGTTACAACAACGAAAATATATAATTGCATTTAATCGGCAATGCCCGATCGGGAAAAAGATATAAAAACCGATAAAGCAGGCAAGTAATTATCCGGTTTATACCAGTACCCTGCTTTTCTCTGGTTCTTCACCCCGGCTGAGCTTTGCGATGTTATCCAGGGTAGTGACCGCGATCTCGTCCAATGCCTCATTGGTGAAAAAAGCCTGATGACCGGTGACCAGCACATTGGGAAAGCTCATCAGCCGCTGTATCGTGTCATCTTCAATAATACTGCCCGAAAGGTCCTTAAAGAACAGTTTTTCCTCCTGCTCGTATACATCGATACCCAGATAGGCGATATGGCCTGTTTTGAGGGCATTAATAGCATCATTCGTATTGATCAGGGCTCCCCGGCTGGTGTTAATGATCGTAACACCCGGTTTCATACGCTGTAAACTTTGTTCATTGATCAGATAGCGGTTTTCCGGCGTCAGCGGACAATGCAACGACAGGACGTCCGCGCCTTGCAGCAATGTCTCAAAGTCGCTATATACGACGCCCGCAGCTTCCAGGGTCTCATCCCGCACGATGTCGTAAGCAAGGACCTTACACCCGAATCCCAGCATGATCTTACAGAAGGCCTTACCGATCTTGCCCGTACCGATCACACTGACGGTTTTACCATAAAGATTGAATCCTAACAATCCATTCAGCGAAAAGTTCTGTTCTCTTACCCGATTATATGCCTTATGTGTTTTACGGTTGAGTGTCAGCAGCATGGCGACAGCATGTTCAGCCACTGCTTCGGGTGAATAGGCCGGTACCCGGCACACCCTGATACCATGTGCTTTAGCTGCTTCCAGGTCCACGTTATTGAACCCTGCGCAGCGGAGCGCGATCACTTTCACCCCTTTACCGGCCAATACCCCGATCACTTCGCTGGTAAGACGGTCATTGACAAACACGCACACGGCAAAAGTGCCTTCATCTACTGCATTGACGATATGCGGGCCAAGATGTGTCTCCAGGAATTCCAGCTGTAACTGGTAGCTGCTGTTATGGGTATTGAAGAAAGTTTTATCATAAGGCTTGGCGGAAAAGAATATAGTCTTCATGGTATCTTAAAGATACATGATACCTGCAAAAAAGGGTCAGCCACAGGTTAAAATTTGGTCATATTATTGGGGAAGGGCTATTGCTTGTTTGAGTAATGTCTCCGGCAGATGGCCGGCGCCCCAGTTCTCCATAGCATTGATGACAGGCATCAGGGATTCACCCTTCTCTGTGAGATAATACTCTACTTTGGGTGGTACCTCGGCATAGACGACCCGCCTGATGATCCCATGCTCTTCCAGTTCCTTCAACTGTTGCGTAAGCACCCGCCGGGTAGCTGAGGGATTATACCGTTGCAGTTCTCCGGGTCTTCTGATCCCCCTTGATATGTTAAAGATCAGACAGGGTTTCCACTTGCCGCCTATTATCTCCATAATGACAGCCATCCCGCAATTCATGTCCAAAGGAATTTTCCGCTCGTACATCTTCACAACATTTGCCTGTAAAATTAAGGCATGTTACTTAAATGTACATATGAGATAAAATTATCCCTATATGATAATACAGTACGTACTTGTCCTGTTGTGCAGTTCTGCTCAATTTTGTCATCGCGATCAATCCTGATTCATGCCGGCAAATAACAGAAGATGGATGAAATAACAGAACAATTAAAGTTATAAAGATGAAGAAATTAGGATCACTATTATATGCCTGTTTATTACTGAGTATCCCTTTTTCCGGGGTCACAGCTCAGGATAAGGGTAACCACAAATTAGCACAACCAGGGTACTACCGGATGAAACTCGGCGACCTGGAGATCACTGCCCTCTCAGATGGCACCGTTCCGCTGGCGGCAGGCCAGCTCTTAACCAATACCAGACCCGGACAGATCGATTCCCTCTTACAATACAATTTTCAGACGCTCCCCCTGGAAGCATCCGTCAATGCTTATATCATCAATACAGGAAAGGAACTGATCATGGTTGACGCCGGTACGGCGGAGTTATATGGCCCCACACTGGGCCATCTTCCCGAGAGTATCCGGGCAGCAGGATTCAAACCCGAAGACATCCGTAAGATCCTGATCACCCACATCCATACCGACCATACTGGCGGTTTAATGGATGGCGACCGCATGGTGTTCCCTAATGCGACCGTTTACATCAGCCGGCCGGAAGTCGAGTTCTGGTTCAGCGATGAACAGATGCAGCAAGCACCTGCCGACAAAAAGAAATACTTTATCGAAGGACGTACAAAGGTCGGTCCCTACCTGAAGGCCGGTAAAGTAAAGATGTTTGACTATGGCGGGGAGTTATTACCAGGCATCACCCCGCTTGCTACGCCAGGCCACACACCGGGTCATACCTTTTATGCCGTGGAAAGCAAAGGGGAGAAGATACTGTTCTGGGGTGATATCATGCACGTCGCGCCTGTACAATTTGCAGACCCGGCTGTGACCATCCGCTTTGATATCGATCCCGCAGCAGCAGCGGCTGCCAGAATAAAGGCTTTTAAAGAGGCTGTTCAGGGTAAATACTGGATCGCGGTCGATCATATCTCTTTCCCTGGTATCGGTCATCTGAGACAAAGAGGGAGCGGTTTTGAATGGATACCTGTAAACTACAGCACTTATGGCGGCGGACAGTAAACAGCTCACTAAAAGCAGTATTGTCAGCCTCTTTTTACTGCTCCTGGGACATTTGGTGCTGGCACAATCTGCCCCATCCGATGACTCTCTGCTGCTCCGCAGGATTTATGATGAGTCGCTGCTGCATAGCGAAGCCTATCACAATCTGCAGGAACTGACCACTAAAATAGGCGCACGGCTGACAGGTACGCCAGAGGCATCACAGACGATAGAATGGGGAAGGGCCTTGTTAAAAAAAGCAGGTGCTGACAGCGTATACCTCCAAAAGGTATGGGTCCCCCGTTGGCGCAGAGGGAAGATCGCGTCTGCGTCAGTGCCATATAACGGTAACGTGACACAACTGAATATCTGCGCATTGGGAGGTTCCGTCGGTACAAACGGCCGTCTCACAGCCCCGGTTATTGAGATCAGGTCCTGGCGACAACTGGACTCATTACCAGTTAAAGCTATCCAGGGAAAGATCGTCTTCTTTAACCGCCCCATGGACCCTCGTATTATAGACCCTTTTACGGCTTACCTGGAAGCGGTTGACCAACGGAACACCGGTGCAGTCGTTGCCGCCAGAAAAGGGGCCATTGCTGCCATCGTACGCTCATTGACCCTGTCGCAGGATGACCTCCCACATACAGGGGCTGTCATCTACGATAGCACTGTCACAATGATACCCGCCGTGGCCGTAAGCACCAACGGTGCAGACTGGCTGAGTAAAGTGCTGACACAGATGCCGGAACTCCGTCTCTCCCTGGAACTGGACTGTCAACGTTTAACAGATGTTGCTTCTGCTAATGTCATCGCAGAGATCAAGGGTACGGTAGTCCCACAGGAGGTGATCACCATCGGCGCGCATATTGACTCCTGGGACCTATCTGAAAGCGCCAGTGACGACGGCGCCGGACTGGTACAGGTCATAGACGCCTTACGCATTCTCAGAGCAGTACTGCCACATCCTGCAAGAACGATCAGGATCATCCTGTACATCAATGAAGAAAACGGTAACCGTGGTGGATTGCAATATGCCGAATGGGCAAGACACGCCGGTGAACAACACCTGGCAGTATTTGAAACAGATGCCGGTGGCTTCTTTCCGCATGGTTTTCGTATAGATGCCGCGCCAGACGTCATGTCCATATTTAACAACTGGAGCGCGTTGTTCAAACCTTACAAAGCAAATGACCTGACCCCGCAACATCGTGGAGTAGATATAGGACCGATGAAAGGTATTGCAAAGGCAGTCATCAGCCTGGATTGTGATGATCAGCGTCTATTTGATATTCATCATTCCGCTGCCGATACCTTTGATAAGATCAGTAAACGGGAACTGGAACTGGGCGCAGCCGCTTTAGCAGGTATGGCCGCCCTGACGAGTGAGCACGGGCTGAATCCGGCGGCGCCATTCAGTAATATACGTGCCGCTAAGCGGACATTTTTTGTAGCAGGACAGATCGGGATTAGTGAAACGAGTGGAAAAAGGATAAGCTTCAAAGAGGAAACCAAACAGGCACTGACCAATGTACAGCATGCACTGACATCCGCAGGATTGACAGTAGCGGACGTAGTCAATGTAACCGTTTATCTCAGGGATATTAATCAGGTGAATGATTTTAATGAGGTGTACCGTACATTTTTCTTTTCTCCTTATCCGGCAAGAACGCTGGTAGAGGTGAACAAGCTGGTAAAGGATGCAGCTGTGGAGATTTCAGTAGTGGCAGGGGAGTAGTGGCTACTTCATCATAGTATTCCGGTAGCGGAGTACTATGATGAAATAGTAGCTTAACATCAGGTATCGGCATTTACGACTTCGTAGCTGATTTCCCGGCTATGGACCACAAAATCTGAATGCGCATATTCCCTTTCTCCGTTTTCCTGTTCTGCATAGAAGTCAAATACGATCCTGTCATGTTCCCGGTTTACATATGCTTCAAAAATGAGGTGTCTGAAAATATGCTCACTATGAAAAAATCTGAACTTCAATACATCTGTAAAGACCAGGTTAATGGTCTAGTATTGCCAGTCGTTTTCTTTATTCATGCAACGGACTTGTACCGTGGCATTTCTTTGCCAGCTACCGGGTATGAAATCATCAAAAGTGATCTTCAGTATCTGCGCATCACCAAAGGTGGTGTACTTTCTTTTTATTTCTCTAACATGTATCGTTTTTGTTGTCAGATCAGCCCATTGATGCTAACGATAGTCAGGATTGATCATACTGGATAGTTTCGATTTGTGTACTTTATGGTCTATCATGGAAGGCCCTTGTCCCAGCATATAATCCGGGAAGTTGAAACATACAGAATCTTTTCTGATATTGAAATCCAGATGGCTAATGCCGTAAAACACCCAGGGGCTATCCTGGCCTTGCATTTGTGTTCTGAGTTCGCCGAATGACTCGTCCAGCACACTTACAATAAGATTTGAGTCTGTGCTCGTTTTAAGCGAAAAGTAGTTGTCCGCCGTAATCCTCTTTTTAGTGGTTTTGTCATAATTAACAGATACCAATCCGGATATAGCATGAACAGCCCCTGCCGTCATCGTCGATACTACATACCGGATACTTACTACGTGATCGTCCTGATAATAATTAATAGGAGTTGCATCAAACATATAAGGAGAATCGTATGGCGACCTGGTGTCAGGACCGCTGTCCTCCTTCACATATTGTTTGACCTTATTCTCAAAATTCCGGAAGGCGGTATCGATCATCTGCTGTACCTGTTGTTTGTATGCAGCGTGTGCTACCTCCGCCGGATACGCATAGATTTTAGTGACCTGAAAATTCAGGGTATCATCAAAATATTGAACACTGTCAGTCAGGAAGCCTGCCGGGATCGCCTGATCCGGTCTGATGATACCATCGTTCTCATTTTCCTGATCTGCCGTTATTACCGTTGAATCGGCTTTGGTTGGTGTATTAGCTGAAGGAGCGGGTTGCTGACAGCCGAAAAGCAGTACGGCGAACGTCAGCGGAAATAGTTGTTTCATAGATTGGGATGTTGAAGTATTTCGTAGCGGATGGACGCGCTAAATAGTCATAAGCGGCGTTCCTTCATTATCCAGACAGGTAATATCTACGGGAGCTGTTTCCACGTAGCCTTTGTCAAAGATTTTTTTCCGGTGATTCTGTCCCCATATTTTCAATGATTCAATGATGGGCACTAAAGTATGTGCATAAGGTTCCAGGCTGTAAGATGTCTTACCAGGATAGTCCTCCATCATGGTCCTCTTTAAGAGTTGGTGTTGCTCGAGTTCTTTCAGTTCCTTCGCCAGAACTTTCGGCGTAATCCCCGGAATGCTGTCCAGTATATCGGTGTAGCGTTCATTACCACTTGCCACAGCAATAAAAATAGACAATCTCCATTTACCATTTAACACATCAAGGGCATCTCTTACAGGCTTAACTGTTTCCAGACAATTAAGCTGCGTCTTTTTTGCTGCCATAAGTACTCATTTAATATGCTGCTTTCCTTTGGGAAAGTCCTCTGCAAAGGAATGTCAAAAGGGCTAGATTTGCAAAGAAATATTGACAGTCGCGCCAGCGGCTTTTATAAAGAGCAGGAGAGGGCTGTTATCGCATCAGGTCCGGACACCATGCGCATTGACCAGCCTCCGGCTATTCAGGACATTCCCTGGACAGGGAATGTATGTAAGGCTGTTTCATAATAAACAGCCATCAAAAAATCATATACAGGTAAAATGAAAAAAGTAATTCTGATTACGGGCGCGAGCACCGGATTCGGCGCTTTAATGGCCAGAACTTTTGATAAGGCGGGTCATACAGTTATCGCCACAATGCGTAATGTCAACGATAAGAATGCCGCATTTGCGGAAACATTAAACGCCCTGGCTAATACAACAGTGATTGATCTGGATGTGACGGATGATGCTTCTGTTAAAAATGCCGTAAAAACAGTGTACGCCAGACATGGGAAGATCGATGTCCTGATCAATAATGCGGGCATCTATGGCGGCGGCGTATTGGAATCATACACCTTACCGCAGATACAGCGGCTTTTTGATGTCAATGTATGGGGAGTACATCGTATGAACAATGAAGTATTGCCAGGTATGCGGGCTGCGAAAGAGGGACTGATCATTACTGTCTCTAGTCAGGTAGGCAGGGTGTCATTGCCGTTACAATCCGCCTATAATGCCAGCAAGTTTGCGCTGGAAGGATTGATAGAAGGAGCCTATCCAGAGTTGATCGGACAGGGTGTAGAGTCCGTGTTGCTTGAACCAGGCGGCTTTATTACGGAAATTATAAGTAAGGCCCATGTAAATGGAGATCGTGAGGGGATACAGGAGTCATACGGAGCTCCCGTAACGGCCATTCGCCAGCGCATACAGGAGGCTTTTACAAAGATTTTCACGGAGGCAGCCCCTGATCCGCAGCTGGTAGCTGATGCGGCGCTAAGCCTGGTTAATATGGACAAAGGCACACGACCTTTACGTACGCCGCTTGATCCCAGTTCAAAGGGGATCGATATCGAGTACAACAGGGCAACTGAGGAAATTAAAGAAAGGTGGATGGGCGCATACGGATTATAGGCCTTGGGGCAGTGCCCTTTTCGAAAGCTGACCGTCTGCACACCCGTCCTGTCAGATGCGGGGCTTTATAATACCGTGTAAGGCAAAAGACGTAGATGGTACCTGGGTTCTCTTTGTTCAGTACGCTAATGATCGATGTGCCTTAAGTAATTCGGTTATGTATATCCTTGATTCGGTTATCCACGAATAAGACCGAAGAATGAATTTTGACTTATCATTCTTTAATCGTTATTCACATGGAAAATAAGATAGAAAAGTCAACGAACGAACAGCTTGTGGCCCTTGTTACCGGGGCCAATCAGGGAGTAGGTTTCCAGATTGCCAAAGAATTGTCGGCGAACGGCTATTACGTATACCTGGGGGCGCGTAACATCAGTAACGGAGAAAAGGCGGCTGCAGAAATAGGCGGCGATACGCATGCCATCCAGTTAGACGTTACGAAGCAACAGACGATCGATGCCGCAGTAGCACGTATTATGCAGGAACAGGGCCGGCTGGACCTGCTGGTGAATAATGCAGGTATCGCATACGCCGGAACATCTGCGCGGACACCGGAGGAAATAGTGGCGAAAAGCCGGCCTAGCGTGGTGTCACTTGAAGAGGTGCGCACAGTATGGGATACTAACGTATTCGCAGTTATTGCGGTTACACAGGCAGCTATACCTTTACTCCGGAAATCCAAAGGTGGTCGTATCGTCAATGTGTCCAGCGGATTGGGTTCACTCACCTGGATCTCAGATCCTGCCTGCTGGGCCAGAGAACACTTTGGTATAGTCTATGCAGCTTCCAAAACTGCGCTCAATGCGGTTTCCCTTGCCTTTTCCATGGAACTTGAAAAAGAGAATATCAAGGTCAATGTAGTAAGTCCTGGTTATACCGCTACCGCAATGAATAATTTCCAGGGTACCGACAGTCTGGAAGTAGGCTCCCGGGAGCCAGTCCGCGTGGCGCTTGAAACAGATGGCCCAACCGGTGGTTTTACCGGCCCGGACGGTCCGTTACCATGGTAATCGAACTTTGAAAACAATTATCTGTTTTATGACCGGTGATAGACATAGTCACCGGTCATACTTATTAACTTTAGATATGAAAAGTGAAACACCGATAACGCGGGGATTAGACTCCATACCGGAAATACATCGTGTACTGGGTCTTCCGGGCCCTATTCATCCACTGATCACCATACTGGACCTGACGGATGGCCATCTCGATTTGTGTAAGTTGCCCAATAGTCATGTGCTGAGTTTCTATAAAATCTCTTTTGTTACCAAACTGGGCGGGAAAGTGAAGTATGGTCAGGGGTACTATGATTTTGATGAAGGAAGCTTATTGTTCGCCGCACCTAACCAGGTCATAGGCGGTATAGAAGCTGATGATGACATTTTCGGTTATTCCCTGCTGATCCACCCGGATTTCCTGCAAGGCTATTCGCTGGCCAATAAGATCAAAAAGTATAATTTCTTTTCTTACTCCAGCAATGAGGCGTTGCATCTATCTGAACAGGAGAGAGCCACTATGCTTGCCATCTATACGATCATTCGCGAAGAACTGAACAGCCGTATCGATGACTTTAGTCACGAGGTGATCATTGCACAGATCGAGTTATTACTAAGTTATGCCAAACGGTTTTACAAACGTCAGTTCCTAACCCGGCAGTCGTCCACCAGTGATCTGTTACAACAATTCGAACAGCTGTTGAATAATTACTTCGAAGAAGAAAAGCCGGTCAGCATGGGAGTGCCTACTGTGCAATATCTCGCTGATCAGCTGAACTATACCGCTAATTATCTGAGTGATATGTTACGTTCGCTCACCGGACTCAATGCACAGCAGCACATTCATCAGAATTTGATAGAGCGGTCAAAAGAGCTGTTGTCTACGACGAGTATGAATGTCAGTGAAGTGGCTTATTTGCTGGGGTTTGAGCATCCGCAGTCTTTCAGCAGGTTGTTTAAGAGTAAGACGAATGTGTCTCCTGCGGAGTTCAGGTCGGCGTTTAATTAAAGTGTCGAAGGTATGTATGAATGAACAAAGGTTATATATTGTAATATAGTTATGCGTTTAAGGCGCTGCCCCGGGCATGTAATGAATTCATGAGTCATTGATCAGACATTGTTTTTGATAAAAATCGTGTAGCGTGCGATATTTTCCTTAATTGGATAAGGGCAATAATAAAATCCAATCCAATCTAGCCTAAAAGATGAGTCCTGGAGAATCCAAATTCTGCGTCAGGACAAACGAAGCAATGTTTATCTATAGTTAGGAAACCATGTCTTGTTGACTACTATACTTACAAGTAAATAAATATTCCTGCAAAATAATTTTGTTTAATTAGTAACAAAAAAGTTACTTTTGATGTATCGTTAAACACCCATTCAAATTAATTGTGGCAGATCGAATTGTTATTCTTGAAACAATCAACTCTCACGATTAATTCTTTGCAATGCACTTTAAAGAGGTTGTCAAGTGCCTGAAAGAGGCAGGCTGGGTGGTTAAGGATCAAAGGGGAAGTCATGTCCATCTGATACATCCGGCTAAAACTGGAAAGATCACCGTTCCTAAGCATGGGAAGCGGGAACTGGCTCCCGGGACATTAAAAGCTATTTGGAAACACGCAGGGTTAATTAATTAACCTTGCATTTCCAGATAGTTACCCGATCGTTTTTTCTAAAATTTGTTGAAATATTATAATGAAAAAGTTCACATTGATTATAGAAAAATCAGGGGATAGTTATTTGGGCAGGGTATTGTATGATGAAGACCTGATTGTAGATGAGGCTGAAACTTTAAGTGAATTGGAAATACTGATAAAGCAAACCTTATACAGGTTTTATCAACTGAAACCCGAAGCTATTTTATTTAATTATAAATATGATCTATCCGCGTTATTCGAAAAGTTTTCTTATTTGAAAATATCTAATGTGGCCAGAATGGCAGGCGTAAATGCAAGTCTACTGCGTCAATATGTGACTGGAGAAAAACAGGCTTCAGCAAAGCAGGCAAAAAAAATAGAGATTGCTATTCATGAAATAGCAAAAGAATTGTTAGCCGTAAAGGTGCATGGAAAAGCGTAGTTGTGTATTAAAATCTTCATAAATGAAAGCATACCCCTTAAATCAACCTTGTCCATGTAATAGTGGAAAAACTTATAAACGCTGCTGTAAACGGAAAATTGAATATTTGATTGATGAAAATGGAAATATAAGCCAGAGAATTGAACTTCAGGATGAGGCCTTCGAAATCATTGAAAAGAATATGAAGGAATTTAAGGCGCTTTTTGGAAGGGAGCCAGGGCCTGATGATCCTATATTTTTTCATAATTTGTTGATCTCTGAGGAAGATTACATGGAAGGCCTTTCAGTTATATATCGAGAAAAAGGTCTTCCAGAGGAACACTTATATGCTCACATGAAAACAGGTATAGTAGTAACCGAGATGAATATAAATAATCTCCCCGATGTGGATATCCTTGCATATAAAAAGGCGATTAAAGAATACCATGACATACAAAAGGGGAAAAGAAAAATTCAACGGCCTGATATTTTACTTAGTATTGAAACGTTGTTGGGTAAATTGGAGCATAATCAGTATCTGTTGGGATTGATAATTAGAAAACAAAATGATACTACACAAACAAAGGAGTTTGATGAAAATATATCAACGGCTGAGTATTTGTTGTTTTGCCTGACTAAGAATCTAAAGACATTAAGAGGCGCAATTAGTTTAATTGAATCAAACTTTGGTGAAGACTCTTTAAATCTGATCAGATCTATATTTGAAAACTATCTTCATATTGCAATGTCAATAAGAAGTAGTGATTTTATTGATGATATTAAGATAAAAATTGGCTTACTAAAAGGTACCCATCGGCTTAAAATTAAGAATGGGGATAAAATTATTGAAGTCGCTACTGGCAATGAGGTTAGATTAAAGTATTCGAAGAATTACAAGCTGGCATCATTTCATCCGGTATATGGACATCTGGACATAGAAATATACAGATACCTGTACGAATTTCTTTCAAATTTTACACATCCTAATTTGGCAACTTTATCATGCTACACGGATGAAAACGGATTTAACCATTTGAAGCGAAATTTTTCTTCCGAGGCTACGCTATATATCAGTTTCATTAATTTGTTAATATTACATGAGCTCAAGTCCTTTGATGGCATCGATAGCACATCTATTACTGATATAAATTATTATACACAGCAAGTAGCGCCTCATCTGATAAAAGTTTTTGAGCAAGCGGAAAAAGATTTTCCCAACTATCCCGGATGTATGAGGGAAAGGGTGGAAGTTTTGTTGACTAAATGATGTTATTGGATTAAAACATAATTTGAACCCTTCAGATCTTTATTTTCTAGATAAAAGAAAGCTTGCTACCGGAAGCGAATTCACGTTACCCTAAGATCGTTTTACCATTTGTCATGGGAGACGACAGTTCCAGGTAAAATGGTCGATCCAGGAGTTGATGGTAGCACTATCAAACCTGACCAAGTTAACTTATTGACATGGGTGTAAATCTGTCGTTGTCAGATTTAGTTATTGAAGTGGTTGGTTTCAGTATTGATAATAATTAATTAAATTATATGTATGAGCAGTTTGTAGATAAATAAAGGAGCTAAATTAATTAGGCGCATACAAAGGCGTAGCTCTGATCCGTATCGATATGTATCGTATTAATCACCAAAAAAAAGGACTAAAACTATAGCTTTTGATGAATTTCCAGCTTTTATAGACAAATTTTCCTTATTCAAATTTCAAATGAATTACTCTTTTAAATAAAAAGCCTTATCTTTAATAGTACTGATTATATATATGTAATTCTTCTGTGCATTTTGCTTGCTTTTATTTTTTATTAAGATATTTTAAATATTAAAAAATTAAAATGCGAACCTACAAGCTGAAGATTCTCCAAAAGAAATACCTGGACAACGTTGAAAATTATCTCCACTCCCTATTTTTGGGAAGCCAATTTGTTGAATTAGTTAGCGTTCCCCGTAGAAAAAGTTTCCGTGACATTCCTCCAGGCATTAAATGGGTCGATTGTGTTGTCAATGTTGATGTTAATCACTTGCAAGAGTTTCAAGTGCATCTAACCCATGATGAGTATTTCAAAATACAGTTCGAGCGGTTAAACTAATAGAATTCCGATACATCCCACGTTATTATGGCATTTTTAGGCGAAATCCTTGTGCAAAAGCTCTATAAAGACGAGCATTTTGATGAAATTTTATTGCATAATAAACAGAACATCGGAGATTGGAAGAACTTTTACCCCAATCATCTTGCATGGATCAATAGAGTGATAGATGACTTTAAAAATAAGTCAAACAGTCGAATTGCTTTTGGAGGCTTCTACCACGATATTGAAAAGAGAAAATGGCGCCTTTGCTGTTCCGTTATCGTGAAGAAAAATCCCTTTTCTCCTTATCTCGAAATAAAAAACTTAATTACATTCTCCGATAAAGATTTATTTAAGAATATCGAATTCCAAAGAGAATGTCAAAGGCAATTACTTAAGCATATTATAAAATTTGCCGAGCAGAGAGGATATCCTAAGCTGGTTACAGAATTATTTAATCGTAATAAAAAGGATAAAGATTTGATCAAAATCTTTATTGACAACGATTTTATCATTGCCGGAAGCCATATTGATAAATATCATGAATCTGATGAATCCATATTTCTAACAACAGAAGTGAATCAGATTTATGGTTTCGACCCTTACGATAATCTTGCAGCTACAAAATGGATTCTTTCACAATACCTTAAAAGCGATGAGCCGGAGAAAGTAGATAAAGAGGTGAAGATTATTGATGAAAATGGTAACTCTCACGATGGTATTAGTTTTAAATTTTACTCAGGTAAGAGGTTTGATCCTGATCAAATAGCGAGCAAATTCAATATTCAGAATAATGTAGTTGTAATTGAAGAATACTTCAAATCATCCCGGGACATCAAAGAAATCAAGTCAATTGTAAATAATACCAAATCGGCTAATTTATTTGTCTTTGATTTCTCGGAACAAGCAAAATCTCTTATTAAAAGTCTGGACAATAAGGATTATCTAACCATTTTCGATCGGACTGAGCTCGAAAACTTACTTGGGTATGATAAAAGAAATAATAAGCTGAGAAGATTCAGTCACAATGAAATTGGAGGCCTGCTGCTAATATCTAATCCAATCATCTTAAAGAATTGCGCACGTGCCCCTAAGGACATTTTGAAAGATGGGAAATATCCTATTTATATTAAACTCGGTTACTTTGGTACATTTATTACTGAGGATATGCCGTTGGTGTTTGCATATTATCCTGAGAATTCTGATAGGTCTAAGCTTGAAATATGGGGATACGCCAAACTAAGTCAAATTCCATCTCTCTATGAAACCAAGGACTCTGAATTGTTATATGAGGCGGTAGAGGATGATCTTACGGATGACAAAACAGATGAACTTATTGCTGAAATATTGTGGTCAAAAGCTGAATTTGAGATGCACAATGCATATAATGCGACCAATAAAATTGTAGCGTTCTCAATAAGTGAAATACATCTGCTTAAAAGCGAAAAAAATGAGTTTATCGATATCCAGCATATATTATCTGATAAAGATTATATAAAAGATATTGAAACAGTTTTCGATTTCTACTTAAGTAAAGAGGAAGTAACAAATATTGAAACAAAATTAAAATCCTTACCTAAGAGAGCTACTTTCAATAGAAATAAGAGTATAGTCAAATCATCTATACCTTCTTCACTAATTGATCCGTATAAAATGCTTTTTGTGGCAGCAATGCCTTCTGACAAAACCAGGATATCATTTAATGAGGAATTTACTGTGATGCAAAATCTATTAAAAGGAAAAGATTTTATTCACCTTCTTCAGCCTTTGCTGAGTGCTGACTATATTTCATTAATTAAAGAGGTTCAGGAGACAGCCCCTCATATTTTGCATCTTGCCATGCATGGCGATCTTGACACTTTGTACCTCACAAATAAACAATCAAGGAAGTCACAGCCTACCAATCTAAATGATTTCAGGGATGTTTTGAAGGGACATAAAGAGCTGAAATTGCTTATTTTAAATGCGTGTAACTCAGAAAAGTTTGCGAACGAAATTTCCAAAAATTATTTTTATACAATCGGGATTAATGGAAAAATTGATACAAGTGAGGCTGTAAAATTGTCTGAATATTTTTATAATGGGTTCGTAGTGAAAACCAATGAGCCTAAATTAGTGGCAAGGATTAAATTAGGAATAAAGAATGTACTAAAAAATTCTACTATCTTAAGCGAACAGATCTCGCTTTGGAAGGATGGTAATAAAGTTGTTTTTTAATAGATTAAATCCCCTTTATCATGCAACCCAGTATTATAGAAAAACATGGTTTTGTATGGATGGCTTCTCCCAGAACTACGGTTAGACCACTGCAATTGCTGGAAAGAACACATGAAAATATATTCAAGAATATCGCTGTTAACGTATTTGGTGTAAAACCTGATGGAGAATTCATTAACGCTACTATATTCTCCATGTTTCCTGGCACGACAGGAGGGGAGAAACCAGAAGTTTTGCCCCCTCAGCCATGTTCAATAATAAAGGGTTATGATATTCTAAATTCCAAATCCGTCATTTCAGCGCATCTGGCGCATCTGAATTTGCCCACAAATGGAGAGTTTTCAATTGATATAAAGAAACATTGGCAATTACTATATTCTTTCGAAAATGTTAAACAACTAGTTATTGATACAGATATTCTTTTGGAAGAATATATTAACAGTACCGATCCAAACAAAAAGGCAGCAGGATTTTACGAGAAGTTGAAAAACGGGCAACTTTATGTTATATCTGATGTACTGCAGGCAACAAAAATTACCATCGAGCAAGCGTCAACTTTTGATTTTTCAGGAGGTATTGACGTTGAATTGCTGGAAAAGTATTTAAAAGCACAAACATCTGTTAACCATAGCTCAGATAAAAGTCAGCAGATATTATTTGATGATAGTATTCCTGCAGCTTTTGCAATTAAAGCTTTCCAGATTAAATTCGTAGATGATACCTTTTCTTTAAAAAGAGCACGTTTTTCGGAAGTCAGAGGTGATGATGATAAGGACGATTGGAACGGTTTAGTTACTGATTTAATGTTAATCAAAGAGCATGATGAGGACTAGACGATTTATTTAGACGTTACCTCATTATTATCTTCCCCAAAAAGAACTCAATTAGTCCCTTTTTAGCGGAGGACAAGGGAATCGAACCCTTACCGGTACAACCGGAACACTTTTCAAGAGTGCCGCAACAAACCACTATCTGCCTATCCTCCAAAAAATTTCTCCTGGCGAGACTCGAACTCGCACACCAATAAAGACAAGGGGTTTTAAATCCCTTTTGTATACCAATTCCATCACAGGAGAATGTAAAAAAGCGGAGGACAACGGAATCGAACCGTCGCCGGCTATTCACCGGAACATCTTAGCAGGATGCCGCACCAAACCATCATTTGCCTATCCTCCAAACAGTCCTCCCAGCGAGACTCGAACTCGCACACCAATAAAGGCAAGGGGTTTTAAATCCCTCTTGTATACCAATTCCATCATAGGAGGAAATATGTCTGATCAACGCCATAAGCGTTGAATAAACTAAAGCGGAGGACAAGGGAATCGAACCCTTACCGGTACAACCGGAACACTTTTCAAGAGTGCCGCAACAAACCACTATCTGCCTATCCTCCATAAAAGTTCTCCTGGCGGGACTCGAACCCGCACACCAATGAAGGCAAGGGGTTTTGAATCCCTTTTGTATACCAATTCCATCACAGGAGAATGTAAAAAAGCGGAGGACAACGGAATCGAACCGTCGCCGGCTATTCACCGAAACATCTTAGCAGGATGCCGCACCAAACCAACATTTGCCTATCCTCCGAAAAGTCCTCCCAGCGAGACTCGAACTCGCACGCCAATAAAGGCAAGGGGTTTTAAATCCCTCTTGTATACCAATTCCATCATGGGAGGAAATATATTCGATCAGCTATAACATATATGTATATACGTATTTTTTGACATTAGAAATCCCTTTACGGAATATGCATTCCATATCATTTTTGTAAAACCTTTATCAGTCCTGGAAGCAGCCCTTGCGAGAGTGGTTAACGATACACAGGGGCAAAGAAAAACGCCTCATGGATTGATCCAGGAGGCGTTTAAATAACTTTATATTTAAAACATTATAAGCCCTCCCGGCTACTCAATGAGTAACTGGATAACGAACGACTATATAATGTACTTGTTTTCATGACAGCAAAGCTAGGAAGTATTTTACGAAACAACAAAATATTTCATAAGAAAATTTTTAAACCTGTTATTTGAAATTCGCAAATGATGGATTGATACTTGCAAACAGCGCACCTGCTTCCTGTGCTAATTTTGTCATAACAAAAACAAAAAAAGATTCAAAGATGAGCACACTAAAAATTGCAATAGTAACCGGCGGTAGCCGTGGTATCGGAAGAAATACAGTACTCAGCCTGGCAAAGCAGGGCGTTCAGTCAATTTTTACTTATAATGGCAGCAGAGACAAAGCAGAAGAGGTAGTAGCAGCAGCAGAGAAAGAAGGTGTAAAAGCGATCGCGCTGCAACTGGACACAGGAAAGATCGCCACATTTGATCAGTTTGTGAAAGAGGTACAAGGCGCACTGAAAACATTAGGCGCTGAGCGGTTTGATTACCTGGTTAATAATGCAGGTACTTCACATCATAACTCAATTGAGAAAACAACGGAAGAAGAACTGGATGCATTGTATAATGTACACTTTAAAGGCGTCTTCTTTCTCACACAAAAACTATTGCCGCTTATAAACGATGGTGGCAGGATCATAAACATCTCTTCTGGTCTTACCCGTGTAAGTGTACCAGAGAGCGGTCCTTATGCTTCCATGAAAGGCGCGATCGAGGTACTGACCCGTTATATGGCGAAGGAGTTTGGTCCGCGGAAGATCACAGTAAATACTGTCGCTCCCGGTGCTGTTCAGACCGACTTCAGTGGTGGCGTGGTAAGAGACAATCCGGAAGTGAATAAAATGGTGTCCAGCATGACTGCCCTCGGCCGCCCTGGTGTACCAGATGATCTTGGTCCGATGATCGCCTCTTTGTTATCTGATAACAATCGTTGGGTAAACGGACAAAGAATTGAAGTAGCAGGTGGCATGGTATTGTAAAGATATAAGGACCCTCCCTTAGTGGAGGGTTTTCTTTTTATTACACCTGTCATTTAGCGAGTGTCAATGACATGAGCCCTGTTATAACGTCATTGCACAATGTTTTCAGACGAACTTCCTTTAATTCTTTTGTAGGATCGAGGGCTAAGTCCAGGACCGTTCCGGCGCCTCCATCAACCGCAAAATTAGAGAAGCCTTTTATTGTAGTGAATTGTTTGAAATCCCTGCTGATCTCGCCTGATTTAAAATGGAGCCGGTATGGCTTTGGATAGTTGGTAGTAAATGCAGCGCCGTCCGTAAAATAATCCTGTTCTATCGGCCACCAGGTCTCCGGATTACGCAGGACTAACCGCTCATAGGTACCATCCGAATAATAGAACAATACTTCTCCATTATCCATACGTGTCTGCATCGGATTGGTAGTGCCCGCCATCAACAGATAAGCATGTGTCGCTTTCCCTGTCAGCGGAATACTTAAGGAGTCAGGATAATTATCCCATCGGGAAGTAAATGCGATATTCTTTTCGGTAGTGTCACCAGGTGTTGATAGTGGAACACCATTAGGGAGTCTTATCTCGTTTAGTTTACCAGCTGCTGTTCTTAATCCGCTGTCGTCGATATTGGCTGTCACCAGGGGATAACACCAGTTGCCAATTCCCTGCCAGGGCAATTGTAAGGTAGGGCCTTCAGGTCGTGGACTTAAGTATGCGTGTTTGAAGATATTGCTGATTGCATCATTGAAGTAGCGGGAGATGTCTACTTTCTCATATTGGCTATGCGTGTTCAAGCGCCCCCATGTGATGACTGCCTGTTGCACTTTACTACTATCATATTCGAAGCAGATATTATTGGTGCCTGAAGCAATGTATTGTGCCGGTACATCGATCGTTTTAGTAGTGTGCGCATCCAGTGTAATGGACATAGCTTTCCTTTTATTCACGGTAAGCTGTCCTGTTATACGCGCGCCATTATTTTTTAGTTGTAGTGTCAGCCCTTCTTTTTGTTCTTGTGTTGTGAGCAGTTGTACCTGATCTGTCAGCGTGATATGTAAGGGTAACCACCAGGTGAAATCTCCCTGCTTAACATTACAGAAGACAGCTTTGTACGGCAGACTATCATACCGGTAAGCCACACTGTGAGAAAGGTCTCCTTGTGGATCGTTGATTGTCAGCAGACGGGCTTTATCAAATACAGGTTGAATTGCCTCACCGTGTATGAGCTGTATGGAATGGAGCGTATCAGGCCTGGCGCCTTTCCATTCAATGCGTATCTCATAACGGGGTAGCTTATCTGCCAGTATCTCCATCCAAGGCTGACCAACAGCTCCTTCCACTGGTCGCCAGTTTGTCTTTTTACCATTCAATGTGACCGCCTGCACATGGTCTTTAAACACAGGTAGTACCAATCTGAGGAATAGGTGTTTATCTGATGTCTGTGTAAGGATGTAAGTATCCGTTTTGTGCTTTCTCCGGAAGGAAAATGAAATAGCAGGTGTTTGCAGAGAGGCATGGTCCCATGTAGATGGAAAGCCTGGTTTGATCGTTAATGTATCGATAAGCGCGTCAGGCTTTATACCATACAGCCCTTCTACCAATGTACGTGCCGCCATTCCGATCGGATCGGCAAAATCACGGTAGAGCTCTCCGCGCATTGCATCATAGAAGGAGAGTTGTTCGAAGCCGCCCGGACTGGAACCGAGGTACATCGTTTCAATGATATTGCCTGCCCATAGTTTATAGGCATCTTCAGGTCGGCCGCCCTGCCAGTATGCTAAAGCAGTATGCAGGACTTCTGCCAGCGCCACGTTATTGAGTGACCAGTCATAGGGTTGCCAGTTGGTAGTTGCAAGTGTATACAGATCGTTGTAGGGTAATCCTTTTGCGGCAACCGGTATATGCGGAATTTCATTGTCAATGTACCGGAGCGATTGATATGCCTGAAACGCGTCCGGTACATCCGAATCTATCGCATGATAGATCGTCCATAGTCCGGGAGCCGTATGCTGTAATTGCAAACCCAGTAAATCTTTATACTCGGCATACCATCCCTGTTGCGGTAACCAGAGATGTGTACGGATAGCCTTTAATATTTTGTCAGCTTCCTGTTGATAGGGGAGCGGGTCTTCCCCAAGCAACTTTGCCAGCTGTGCGGCGATCCTGTTAGACCGGTAATTATACGCAGAACTATGCATAACCCCACCACCGCTATACTGTAATGCATCGCTGGCCCATATTGCAGCATAAGCATCGTATAAACCATCTCCGTCTTTATCGAAATTCCGTTTCTCCCAGGCAAGGTGTCTTTTAATGACCGGCCACATCTCACGTATGAAGTGAAGGTCACCGGTATACTGGAAATGGGTGAATAACTGATCAAAGAACACCAGGTTCATATCGTAATGATGCGGCTTTGTATTGTCATTCGGGTTACGGGAAATATAGCCGCTGCTGAATAAGGCATTCCCCATTTTCTCTTTGTGCCGCGCCAGATGAAGGAACGTATCCATTGCTACAGGAGCGGTCTCCGGAGTGAGCACCTGTGAGTTGCCATAACTAGTGAAATGTAATCTCGCACGATCTGACCAGCCCAGTGGATCAGCTACATAGGCGCCCCGCCAGGCATTTAGCCGCATTCTCCAGGCAACAGCGCCATGCAGGAATGTAGGACTTTCCCATATGCCATCTGCAGCGACTGATAAGGCGCCTCCCAGTGTATTGATAAAAGGATCAGGTGTATTTACTTTTATCCTGTTTGAGAGCTTTTTTCGGGCATTCTCCGCAGTAGTAAATCTTGAGGCTAATGAGGTATAGCTGTCTGTATGCCCGTCCGCCGCTGCCTGTACAAGAAAGAAATCTTCCTTATTTGCTAACAGCATAAGTGTTCCTGTTACGACCGGCTGTTTATCTGCTGTAGCGTTGATTAATGCGATGGGAGATAACTGCGCGTTTGCATCCGCTAACTGCATCTTTGCGTCCGGAGGGAATACACCGGATATCCGCCGGTCTTTGCCATAGGACAAACGGAATATATTACCCGTCAGCGCAAAAGTATTACCGGTACAATATTCGGGCTTAAGATAAAACGATGATTCCGGATCGGCGCCGATGTCTCCATCACGGGAGAACTTTTTCCCTGTTGCTCCGCCAAATACACATAACAGTTGAATATCCTTTCTATCACCCTTATACTGTGTGCGGATGATCATCCCTTCTCCGTCAGCCAGGGCCAGCACGGTCAGTTGTAATGCGCCGTTTCCCAACATAGGGTCCTGAATAGTATACAGCATCGATCCTGGTCTGTACCGCGTTTCAATCTTTGCTGCATGCGTCAGCCATTTACTCTCATTCCCTGCTATAATTCCCATTTTGAAGTTGCCCCCCATACCGGGCATATACAGGGCGAATTCCGGCAGATCCCCTGTTTCTACCCTGAAGGCTGTGTTAGTGCCATATAGGGCTCTATTGAAGCGCTTATTGCCATTTACCAGCACGAAGTCTTCCCCCTCCGGTTTATAGTGGATATACCGCTCTATACCATGCCATGGTCGTTGTGCCATAGCAGGGAATGATAACAGATATGCCAGACTGACCAACAGGCAGATAAATAGTCTGTTTTTCTTTAACGCTCGTCTTTCCCTTGATGGCTGTATCAGGAATGCATAACAGGTAGTTTTGGGTAACAGGTTTTCATAATACATCTAGTGGAACGCTTTAACGGAAATTACGAAATTGAACCCGTTCCGGCGCTATTTAAATGTGAAACTGACATTTTTTGAGTAGACTTTTTAGCTATCTTTTTATGGTGTATTTTTGCATGTGGAAATGATGTTGTGAAGAAGAGTCCTATGCGGTAGTCAATTAGTACATATGCTCCGTTAGTGCTCCGTTTTCAAGGTAGCACTAACGGAGAGTAAGTATAGTCAGACTACTATCTGACACTTCATAAGACGACTATTCATCGGCTTCCTCATCATCCTCCGAAGCCTCATAAGGTGCATATTCCCAATCATCTTCCCGGCGCTCCCTCCAGGCTTTGTATCCTCTGGGCAGATGAAAGACATCATTGATGGTCGGGTCCAGTATTGTCATGCGTTCGAGTGCTGCTATTACCACATCTTCCACCTGGTGATCATCTGCTGTATGAAACTGCCAGTCTCCATCTTCATCGTGATAAACTTTCAGGACCGGCAAACCTTCAAAGGCCTGTTTCATGACAAATACGCCAAGATTTTTCTGTTCAAGGAATTTAAAGTTCATGTTTCTGTCCAGTAATGGTTGCACGAACTGCAAGTCAGGATTAAAACTTTCTTCCCAGGGGAAATGATGCTGTTTATCCGGCCATACAAACTGTAACAAAGGGAAATCAAAACTGCCATTGAACCACCCCGCATAACCTACATAATCGCGATAACTGGCTTTGTTCACTTCCAGGAACTGAATGTTATAACCGTTCAGGAATTCTTCGTACAGTTCGCCGGCAACGAATGAACCGCCTTCCCTGATGATATCGCATGCATCGTTCAGTAATCCTGCCATCGTTTTGACCGGTAAGCCGAAACAGATGATCTCCGGATGACCGAAAGTTTTATACAGGCCTATTGTATAAGCGAATGAAGGCAGGTGGTCTTCCGCTTCCAGCATGGCGATGTGACAACCATACTTTTCGACGTCGTGCAGGATTTTCTCTTCCGCTTCCCGGTCATGTTGCGCGTGATCTGTAGTCATATATTTTATTCAACTGTTTGGAGCATGTATTATCCTGAACAATGTACGGCTAAAAATGTAGAATATTATCACTCCCTATACTTTCACTACTGCGATGAGGGCTGCCAGTATCACAAGACCGAATACAATTTTGTAGACCCTCTCCGGCATGGTACGTCCGCTATAGATGCCTATCAGTGTTGAACAGATCAGAAAGCAGCTTAGTTTGGGTATTATCTTGAAGTAATTCAACGCAGGATATTTGAATGCGACCAGCAAACAACTGGTGACCAATAACGCGATGCCAATTATTCTTGTCAGATGATTGGTGCGCTTTTCCTGTTGCGGATAGAGCAGCAGGAGCTGTCCGGCGAAAATCAGAAATGCTGCAAAGTGGATGATCAACACAAGATTAAATAGCATGGTTGTTGCGTTTTGAGGCGTTAAAGAAATAATATACTCCCAGTACAAGGGCTATGATCACGGCAATGAGATGAGGGACCAGCTTTGCGGGTTCGTAAGCGGGTTGCTGATAGACGATCATAAAATCGGTAAGCGGTATGATCACGACTGCCAGCATCAGCAATCCTAATGCACGGTATTCTTTTGTCAGCAGTAACAGTAGTACGATGATGCCGGAGAAAATATCCCTGATGCCCTTGATATAATGAAAGGCGTGATTGTCTGCCGTAACATGTATGCCAAAGGCGTGTTCTGCGCTCACGGGCACAAAGAAAAAGCGTGCGCCGATAAAGATGATGCCGATACCGGTGATAGCTGCCAGCCAGCCTGCTATGTGTTTAAACGTTGTTTGCATTGTGTTTGAATTTTATGACACAAAGCTCCGGCGATTAAAAGACGATTTCATGCACCTGGGTTAATTAATTGCCGGCAAGCCGTTTTCTGATCCGGCTGAGTGATTGTGGTTTAATGCCCACGAAAGAGGCAATATGATATTGTGAAATTTGCTGCAGGAGGTCTTTATGCTCGCGGACAAACTGTTCGTACCTGCCTTCCGGTGAATCTGTATAAAAAGAATTTCTGTCTTTCAGCGTCTGAATAAATACCTGTTCTATGACCAGTCTGCCGAAACGATCGCCATAACGCACCTGCTCATAAAACAATAGCAGATCATCATAAGAGATCGTCAGAAGCACACAATCCTCAAGCGCCTGTATGATCTGTGAAGAAGGATTTTGTGGCACAAAGCTTTCATAATTACAGGCGAAATTGTAGGGTTTGGCAAAGCCATATGTCTTTTCCTCTCCATCATCATTGATGTAATAACGCATAAAGCCACTGATCACAAATGCCGCCTGGCGGCATATCTCATTCTCCGCCAGAAAAAATGCGCCTTTCTTTAAGTGTTTTTCTTTGAACAGCTGACACACTATTTCTTCCTCCGCCTCACTAAGCGGTATCAGTGACCTGATAGCGGCTAGTAAAGGCGCATGGATGTCGGCTGTTGCCTGCTGCTCCGGGTTTTTATGTTTCAATAGTCTGTGATTTGCCTGGTCTGTTATGCGTACAAGATAGCTTGAAAAGGGGATGGGCCGTCACAAGATATCTACCAGGTGAAGATACAAAAACAGCCTCTTTCCTGTATCCTTGCGGCCTTAACATTGTTTAAGCCTGCTGCTCCCTTACTATTTAAAAAAATAAAGTTTGAATATTCCAAACTAACCCTATATTTGTTGAGTAGACCAGAATAGAACAAACCAACTAGAGTCTATAAGTTGTGGCTGATTATCAGCTGTTTATCTCTGATTGGCATGACTTTATAGTCAAGGGGACAAGTTCGGAATCGCAAATTTCACGTTAATAGGGGAATGCCAATTAGCTTTTATACCTGTCATTAAAAAGAATCTTTACAAACACTTTATGCTTCACGTTATGCATGTAAAAAATGCTTCTAAGAGGCTATGGATGCTCCTGTCCTTCATAGCTATGCTGACCGGCGCCATGCCTGCCTTCGCCCAGAGCGGCAAAATTTCCGGGACCGTCACGGACATTCAGGGACAAGCGCTTCCCGGTGTATCGGTGAAGCTGACCGGAACTAAAACCGGTACTGTTACTGATCTGAAAGGTGCATTCTCTCTGAATGCAGAAGGAAAAGGTACGCTGGAATTCAGCTTCCTGGGTTTTGAAACACAAACAGTCGTTTTCTCCGGCTCACAGCCGCTCACTGTCAAGCTGCAACAGGCTACGGCCAATGTGGACGAAGTGGTCGTAGTGGGCGCCAGCATGAAAAAGTCTGACCTGACCGGTGCTGTTGCGACAGTAGATTCCAAGAAACTGCTGGAACGTCCTGCTACCAACATCAACCAGGCTTTACAGGGTAATGCCGCCGGCGTATTCGTAAGTAATGGTACCCGTCCGAGTGACGATGCGACCATCCGAGTACGTGGTATCAATACCATTAATGCTGGTTCTTCTCCAATCTACGTTGTGGATGGTGTCATCATGGAAAATAACCAGGGTGGCTTTAACTCCGTAAACGTAAATGACGTTGCTTCCGTACAGGTACTGAAAGACGCTTCTGCTACAGCGTTATACGGTTCCCGCGGTGCGAACGGCGTTGTGGTGATCACGACCAAGAAAGGTCAGCGCAGAGGTGGAGATGGTCTTGTGACCTACGATGCCTGGGCTGGTGTGTCTGATTTTACCCGCATCCCTAAAACAATGAACGCACAGCAGCTGTTCGATCTGCGTATCGATGCTTATGCGAATGGTTATATGAAAGATAATCCGAACGCTAACCGCCAGGATTATATCGATAACACCCTGATGAAGACAAACATCGCTTTCTCTAATCAGGAGTTCGATACCCACAACAAAAACCAGAGCTTTAACTGGCTCGATCAGGTGACCCGTACCGGCTTCCAGCAGAACCATGCTTTGAGCTTCTCCGGTGGGTCTGACCGTGGTATCTTCTATCTCAGCCTTGGTTACGCAGGCGTAAAAGGTGTGGTAGAAAACACAGACCAGAAAAAATATACCGGCCGTTTCAATGCCGAATACAATATCAAGAAATGGTTAAAGGTAGGTACCAACACCGGCTTCACCCGCCTCAATGATGGCATGCCATCTGACGATGTATATGGTAAAGCACTGAACGGTAACCCGCTGCTGGACTATGCGCCTTACCGCGATCCGGCTACCCGTTTCACTTACGACTACCTGACGCTTTATTATCGTTCACATGGTGAGCAGAACAACAACGACTTCAACCCGTTCAACTCACTGCTGATGCAGCGTGATCGTGCCCGTAGCCGTGTAACTACTGCTAACTATGTAGACATTTCTCCTATCAAAGGCCTGAATTTCCGTTCCAGCTATTCCCTGGATTACGGTGCACAGGACTGGTTCGAGTTCACACCGCATAACATCCAGGAAGCGATCCGTCACTATAATGGCGATGCGCGTGCTAAACATGAAAGATGGAGCGATACTTACTGGCAGTGGGATAACACCCTGACATATAACACGATGTTCGGGAACGACCACAAGCTGACCGCATTAGTGGGTACCAGCTCCAGCAAACGTTCTTCTAACTATACCAAAGCTCAGGGCGACCGTTTTGCAAGTGATGATCTGGGTTATTATGACCTGGGTGGCGCTGCTGCACTGGAAAAAGGCGTAATTGGTTCTGACTTCTATGCTTACAGTCTGATGTCTTTCATTGGTCGTGTGAACTATAGCTATAAAGATAAATATCACCTGACCGCTACTGCACGTTACGATGGCTCTTCCCGTTTCGCTGCCGACAACCGCTGGGGTATCTTCCCGTCTATGTCCGCTGCATGGGATATCATCAAGGAAGATTTCATGAAGGATGTACCGGTATTCACACAGTTGAAACTGCGTGCAGGTTATGGTGTCGTAGGTAACCAGGATATCGGTAACTATGCTTTCCAGACGCTGTACGGTTCCAAGATCGATAACGGTAACGCGCTGATCGCAAATGATGGTCGTCGTGGTAATCCGAACATCACCTGGGAAAAACAGAAACAGACCAACCTGGGTCTGGATATGGGCTTCCTGAAATCAAGACTGACCGTAACTGCGGACTTCTTCTATATCAATAACGACAACCTGTTGCTGGACCGCTCCCTGGCGCTGACTTCCGGTTATAATAAACAGTGGGAGAACGTAGGTCGTGTAAATAACAAGGGTATGGAGTTCGCTGTAAATGGTGAAGTGATCCAGACGAAAAACTTCAACTGGAACGTATCTGCGAACATCTCCTTCGATAAGAACAAAGTGACCCGTCTGTATGGTAATGCTACGGAGATATACAATCTCTACGAAAATTCCATCCAGCGTGAAGGTAATATCTTCCTGGGTCAGTCTATCCACAGTATCTACACACTGAAATCCGGTGGTATTGCACAGGAATCTAACCGTCGTGACTGGGAAAATATCAACTACAACGGTAAGACCGTTAATCCGGGTGATCTGTTCGCAAAGGATATCTCTGGTCCTAATGGCGTTCCTGATGGCGTAGTGGACCTGACCTACGACAGAACAGTTGTAGCGAAAACCGATCCTAAATTCTATGGTGGTTTCTCTACCAACCTCGGTTACAAGGCTTTTTCCGTGAGCGCAATGTTCACTTACTCATACGGTGCTAAAAAGATCAGCAGCTACTACGAAGGTCTGGCTAACAGCATAGGTGAAAGTATGGCATCTGTAGACCTGCTGGACCGCTGGACGCCAGAGCATACCAATACGACCGTTCCGCGTGTGATCGGCAATACCAGCTACAATCGTTTTAATCCGTCCGATCTGGACTACGCTGTCCAGAACGCGTCATTCCTGCGTCTCTCTGCACTCACGCTGTCTTACACACTGCCTGAGAAAATGCTGAGCAGCTGGAAAATGAACAACCTGCGTCTGTATGCAACAGGTTCTAACCTGTTCTGTATCACAAAGTACAAGGGTATGGACCCGGAAACCGGCGACTACGGTTACCCTCCGGTGAAAATGTATGTATTAGGATTGAATGTAGGTTTCTAAACTTCAACTGCTAGATTATTATGAAAAGCACTATAAAATGGACGCTGGTTGCAGGTATTGCAATGGTTTCAGCATCCTGCAGCAACTTCCTCGACGAAAAGAGTCTGACCAAACTGGATGAAAGCCAGGTGTACTCTGACGTGAATCTCGTGGAAACAAGTCTTAAAGGTATTTATGCTAACTGGAAGGGTATCCGTACAGATGAGCAGGGGCTTATCCCGATGATGGGTACAGATGAAACACAACAGGGCGCTTTACAGATGAAAAGTGATGCGAGCAAAGGTGGCCTGGACCGTTTCGATGGTAACCTGAACTCTTCACAGGGACACATTACCAATCAGTGGAACATCCGCTGGCCAATGGTGACAGAGTCTGCTAAAATAGTAGCGGGTCTCAGCGCGAATCCGGTAGAGCCGGGTTCCCGTGAAGCGAAGTTACTGGGTGAGGCATCCTTTGTACGTGGCTTCCTTGATTTCCAGCTGGCCATGTACTGGGGAGAAATTCCTATCACTGATCCGACACGTGCCAGTCAACTGGGAGGCCGCCGTCAGCCGTTAAAAGACGTATGGGAGTTTATCCTTGCTGATCTGCAGCGTGCGGCGGACAACTGTCCTAAGACCAACGATCCGGGACGTGCTACTGCCGGTGCAGCGTGGATGATGCTCGGTAAGGCGTATATGTCAGCACCGGTAAGTACTGGTCTGCGCGACTTTACCAAAGCAGCTGCCTGCTTTGAAAAGATGATGGGTGATTATTCCCTGGTACCTTACAAGAACCTGTTTGACTATGCTACGCCAAACACGGCTGAGGCAGTACTGGAATTCCAGTTTAGCCCTGTCTATCCAAACAACAATAAAATACAGTTCCAGATAGGTTCCCGTGCAGTACAGGCTTTCTTTGGCGATGGCTGTTACTACTCTGGTTATGATAAACTGGTGCCTACCCAATACGCTTATTCTTCTGTAGATAGCGGCGGTGTATGGGAACCTGGTGATCAGCGCCGTTTCGAAGCGATCCGTTACGATTTCACTTATTATGGCGAAGTGCCAAACCTGGACCCGCTGAAATGGGAAGACCTGGGTAATGACTATGATGAGTTGCTGCCACACGTGAAAAAATACGAGGACTTCCGTACCGACAAGCATACCGAAAACAAGATCAATAACATGTGGAACTCCGGTAAAAATATCCCGGTGCTTCGCCTGGCAGATGCTAAGTTGAGTTATGCAGAATGTCTCAATGAACTGAACCGTGGTGCAGAAGCGATTATTGTTGTCAATGAAGTAAGAGCACGTGCATGGGGTGGCGTATTGCCAGAAGAAAGAAAGTGGAAAGCCATGTCACAGGATGCGTTCCGTACCGCTATCCTGGATGAGCGTATGCGTGAGCTGTTCGCAGAAGACTGGCGCCGTATTGACCTGATCCGCACAGGCAAATACGTAGAGTTGGTAAAAGCCCGTAACAAATGGACCAAACAATCAGGTACCATACAGGCATTCAACACTTTATTCCCGATTCCGGATGCGGAAATGAAACTGAACCCGGATATTACTCCGGCAGATCAGAATCCAGGTTATCGTTAATCATTATTTTTAAAGAAGCAGGCCGTTGCAGGTAGCAGCTGGCCTGCTTTTAACATTATTATGAGAAATATATCAAGGATTACGCCGCTGTTGATGTTCGCGGTGATCATGCTAATCTCGGGAGCCTTACAGGCAGGCACACCGACCGACTGGAAAATAGTATACGAAAAAACCAGTAAGACGCTGCGTCTGAAAAGAGCAGCCGGTAATGTGGACCTTCTCCAGTATGCTTCCTTTAAATGGAATGGCCAACTGATCACCACTAAAGACTACACGCGCAACACAATCGTAGTGAAGCCACTGAATGACGCTTTCGGAAAAGGCTCACTGTTACAGGTCACTTATTATGCTGAGAAACTACCAACACTGGTACAATCTTTTTATCAGTACGCAGGCAAAGATTACCTGCTGACTGACTTTACTTTACAAGCGCGTTCCGGCAGCATAGCGTCCAATTATATGGCGCCGGTAAATCTGGAAGACATGACCCAGGTATTGGGTTCAGGTGAGAAACGTGCACTTTTCATTCCGTTTGACAATGACAAATGGATCCGTTTTCAGTCCCATCCACTGGACTTTACTTCTTTAACAAGCTACGAAGCGACCGCTGTTTTTAACGGTAACTCACGTCAGGGGCTTGTAGTCGGTTCTGTGGAACACGATTTCTGGAAATCAGCTGTTATCATGAACAAAGCCGAAAACGGGTCTGCCTACACACTGACCTGCTACGGTGGCGCTGCTGATTCCACCACCCGCGACCTGATACCACATGGCGCAAAGGAAGGTCGTGTGGTCCGTTCTCCTAAAGTGATGCTGGGTGTATTCACCGACTGGCGCAATGGTATGGATGCTTATGGTGCTGCGAATGCGGTCATTGCTCCGCCAAGAGCCTGGAAAAAGGCAATGCCGATGGGCTGGAACAGCTGGGGGGTATTACAGTTCAATATCAGTTATGAGAAGGCACTGGAAGTATCCGATTTCTTCCATCAAAATCTTCAGCCACAGCACTTCGCGAACAAAGATAACGAAGTAGTGATCGGGCTGGACTCAGGTTGGGACCGTTTCAGCGAAGAGCAACTGAAGGACTTTGTACAACACTGTAAGGCCAATGGCCAGATCGCAGGTATCTACTGGACACCGTTCACCGACTGGGGTAAAAGCCCGGACAGAAGCATCAAAGAAGCACCTGAATATAAATTCAAAGATGTTTATCTTTATGCAAATGGTCAGCCGCAAGACCTTGACGGCGCCTATGCTATAGACCCTACTCATCCTGCCATCGAGCAGCGTATGAAAAAGGTGGCTGACCTGTTCCATCGTTGTGGTTTCCAGTATGTGAAGGTTGACTTTATGGCGCATGGGGCGATCAATGCCGACAAGTGGTACAATCCCCAGGTGAAATCCGGTATCGCGGCTTACAATTATGGCATGCAGCTGCTGGACAAATACTTTGGCGATATGTACATCAACCTGTCCATTGCACCGATATTCCCTGCCCAGTATGCACAGTCCCGTCGTATCGCCTGTGATGCCTGGAATAAGATAAAGGACACAGAATACACCCTGAATGCGGTTTCTTACGGATGGTGGATCAATAAGATCTATCAGTTCAATGATGCTGACCACGTTGTGCTCCAGCAGGCATCAGAAGGAGAGAACCGTGCCCGTGTGACCTCTGCCGTGATCACCGGTTTATTTATTGCCGGCGATGATTTCAGTAAAGAAGGTAGTGAAGAAGGAAAAACAAAAGCGAAGCAATTCCTGACCAATGCCGAAGTGAATGCTGCTGCCATGGGCCACAGCTTCCGTCCGGTGGAAGGAACAGGCGAGCGTTCTGAAAACCAGTTTGTGCTGACTGATACAAAGGGTAACACCTACTATGCCGTTTTCAACTATACAGAAAAGCCACGTAGTATACAACTGCCACTGGAGAGACTGGGCCTGAATGCCGCTAAACAGTACGGCGTACGCGACCTCTGGTCACATGCTGATGTTGATGCTGCCGGCACACTGACGATTCCGGCCAAAGACGTTCTTTTTTTGAAAATCAATAGCAAATAAAGCAGATTAATAACTTGTATCCATGAGCAGAAAGATATTATCCATTTTGTTTTTCCTGGTTGTTATAACCCTTTCCGCGCGTGCGGAGACGATCCACATTGCCACTAAAGAGACAGAACTGGTATTACAGACCGCCCAGAACGGACGGTTGTTTCAACTGTATCTCGGTCCCCGTCTGGCCGTTGCAGATGACTACGATCATCTCACCGCCAATATGAAGGGCAAGAGCGACGGACAGGCATGGGAGGCCTATCCTGTATCCGGCACAGAAACCTATTTCGAACCAGCCTTTGGTATCCGTCATAATGATGGTAACCAGGCGACCGTACTGAAATATGTTTCTCATACAGCAAAGAAAGTTTCTGACGATGTGACCGAAACGGTTATCATACTGAAAGACGATCTGTACCCTGTACAGGTAAAACTCTTCTACCGCACATTTGCAAAGGATAATATCATTGAGTCCTGGACAGAGATCAGCCACAACGAAAAGAAAGCGGTCAGCATCAATAATTACGCTTCTTCCATGTTATACTGGAAACGCAGTCAGTACTTCCTGACCGAATTCAGCGGCGACTGGGCGAAAGAGGTAAATATGACCACTACACCGCTGGCTTTCGGTAAAAAGATGGTTGATTCCAAACTGGGTTCCAGAGCGGACCTGCACGTGTCTCCATTCTTTACCGTAGGTCTGGGTGATAAGCCGCGTGAAAACGACGGACAGGTACTGATGGGTACCCTCGCATGGACGGGTAATTTCCGCTTTACATTCGAAGTAGATAACGAGAACAACCTGCGTGTGATCTCAGGCATCAACCCGTTCGCTTCTGAGTATACCCTGGACCCGGGCAAAGTGTTTACCACGCCTTCTTTCATCTTTACGCTGAGCGATCAGGGTACTGGTAAAGGTAGCCGCGACCTGCAACGCTGGGCGCGTGACTACCGCCTGAAAGATGGTAACGGCGATCGTATGACCCTGCTGAATAACTGGGAATCAACCGGTTTTGACTTTAATGAAGAGAAACTGAAAGGCCTGATCGAAGAAACCAAATACCTGGGAGCAGACATGTTCCTGCTGGACGATGGATGGTTCGCCAATAAATATCCCCGTCATAACGATACCCAGGGTCTGGGAGACTGGGCGCCTACCACCAATAAACTGCCAAACGGAATACCAGCCCTGGTAAAAGCGGCTAAAACGACCGGCGTGAAATTCGGTATCTGGATCGAACCTGAGATGGTGAGCGCGAAGAGCGAACTGTTTGAGAAACATCCTGACTGGGTGATCATGCTGCCTAACCGTGAGCGTTACTATTTCCGTAATCAGCTGGTGCTTGACCTGAGCAATCCGGCAGTACAGGAGCACGTATTCAATGTCGTAGATCACCTGATGACAGAGAATCCTGATCTGGCTTATATGAAATGGGATTGTAACAGTCCGATCACCAATATCTATTCTCCTTACCTGAAGGAAAAACAGGGTAACCTTTACATAGAGTATGTACGCGGTCTGTACAAGGTACTGGACCGTATCAAAGATAAATATCCTACTCTGCCGATGATGCTCTGTTCCGGTGGTGGAGGCCGAACAGACTATGAAGGACTGCGTTATTTCACCGAATTCTGGCCAAGCGATAATACCGATCCGGTAGAGCGCTTATATATTCAGTGGGGTTATTCGCAGTTCTTCCCGGCAAAATCCATGGCGGCGCACGTAACCAGCTGGAACCATGATGCCAGTATCAAATTCCGTGTAGACGTAGCGATGCAGTGTAAACTGGGCTTTGATATCAATATAAAAGAACTACGTGCTGAAGAACAAACTTTCTGTAAAGAAGCAGTGGCCAACTACGACAGACTGAAAAATATAAACTACGATGGCGACCAGTACAGACTGGTATCTCCTTACGATGGTAATCACTCGGCTGTAATGTATGTGAGCCAGTCTAAGAAACAGGCACTGGTATACGCATATGATATCTTCCCCCGTTATTCCGAAATCCTGCAGCCGGTACTATGCCAGGGACTGAACCCTGCCGCGAAATACCGTGTAAAGGAAATCAACCTCATGCCGGGTAATAACCCTGCAGATGCATTGAACGGAAAAGTGTATTCCGGAGATTACCTGATGAAAATCGGACTGGATTTATTTACTTCGACTAAATTGCATAGCCGCATACTGGAACTGGAAGTTGTAGAATAATGGCGAGACGTGCTAAATGCATAAACAACTATGAAGTGATGAAGACAATTTTTGAAAAGATACAGGAGCTGGATGAGGTACCTTCTTATTCCAAGCATGAGCGCTTTGTCGAGGGCATTGTCAATGCGATCAATGACAGGATCATTTGTGTGGGAGACGCACTGCCTTCGGTAAATTCGATGATCTCAGGACTGGGGTTTGCCCGGGAAACGGTGATCAAGGGTTACCGCGAACTGCAGAACCGGGGGCTGATCGAGGCCAAGAACCGCCTTGGTTACTTTGTTGCTGACGATAATACCAAGCAATCGCTGAAAGTGGCGCTGCTGATGTATACGATCGATACTTTCCAGGAACAGTTCTACCGTAGCTTCCGCAACGAACTCGGTGCGGACGTTCACCTGGACGTGTTTTTTCACCACGGGAACATAGAGGTGTTTGAGACCATGTTCTCGCTGGTGAAGAACAGACACTATGGTATGTATGTCATTTCCCCTATTCATCATCCCCGTACCCGGGAGCTGCTGAATACCATCCCGCGTCAGAAACTGCTCATGTTTGACCGTTATGAACCGCTGGAAGGAGATTTCAATTATGTGGTACAGGAATTTGAACAATCTTCCTATCATATCTTTGAAGAACTGGAAGGCAGGATCAGGCAATTTGATAAGATGGTCTTTTTTCACAATCCGGACTCATTGTTTCCTCCGGAAATTGTCAGATCTTTCCGGAACTTCACACAGGAGCACGGTATTCAAGGAGAGGTGCTACGTGAATATGAACCCGGCTCGGTAGAAAAAGGAGTGGTCTATTACGTGAATGAGAACGCTGAGCTGTGGAACCTGTTAAGGGATTGCAATGCAAGAAAAATAGAACCGGGAAAGGATATAGGTATTCTTTCCCATAATGACGAGCCGGTAAAAGAGCTTGTCGGCAATGGTATTACGACCTATTCGGTCAGTTTCAGCGAGATGGGTAAAAGGGCTGCACAGGCGGTTCTGAGCCGGGAACCGGTGCACCAGGTGCTGCCCACCAACCTGATCCGACGTAACTCTCTATGATAATATGAATGTTGGGGCTTTACTGAGTTTTCTGCTGGTAACCATCCTTGTGGCTTTGATTTCCTGGTATAAAACCCGGAGAGAAAACCTGCAGACTGCCGCGGGCCTCTTTTTCGCCAACCGTAACCTGGGTTTCCTCGTTGTCGGCGGCGCCCTGTTCTTTACAAATATCAGCGCTGTACAGTTTATTGGTGAGAATGAGCTTGTCTATACCAATAACATGAGCGTCATGGCCTGGGGGCTATCCTCAGTATTTGCCATGTTGCTGGTATCCGAGTTCATTATGCCGGTTTACCTGCGCAGCGGTATCTCCACTACACCCGATTTTCTCGAAGAAAGATATGACACCGGCACGAAGCGATTCGTGTCGGTGATCTTCCTTGTCAGCTATATTGTCAATATGCTGCCCTCTGTACTGTACAGCGGCGCTATTTCCTTCAACGGCTTGTTCCGGGTATCAGAAACATTGCATATCGATTACTGGGTCACGATCTGGATACTGGTATGGCTGATAGGGTTTATTGGCTGTCTGTATACCATCCTGGGCGGATTAAAGGCTGTTGCTATCTCAGATACCGTGTTGGGAGTGGGGATGTTTGCAGGGGGCATTTTGCTGCCTTACGCCGCCCTGAAATACCTGGGGCATGGTTCTGCAGGCACCGGGCTGGATATATTGTTAGCTTCCCGCAGGGACCATTTTAATGCGATCGGCGGTCCGCAGGACGCCGTTCCTTTTCCTACCATCTTTACCGGTATGTTCCTGGTGAACCTTTATTACTGGGGTACGGAACAATACATCGTCCAACAGGCCCTGGCCTCACGTAGTCTGGCGGAAAGCCAGAAAGGGATTGCCGTCGCCAGTGTGGGAAAGATCATCTCTCCGCTGCTGCTGAACATACCGGGTCTGATAGCGGTGTTGCTGTACCCGCATATGACGAATACGGCGGAAGTTTTTCCGAAGATCGTGAGTGACGTATGTTCCCCTATGCTGACCGGCTTTATTGCCGCCATCACTTTCGGGGCTGCCCTGACCACTTTTAACGCGGGTCTGAACAGTACCAGCACCCTGTTCGTACTGAACCTCTATAAGCCCTTTAAAGCATGGCGGCAGGAGGAAGTGAGCGAGCGTCAGCTGGTGCGTGTCAGCAGGCGTTTTGAATTGCTGGTTTGTCTGCTGGCAATGGTCATCGCACCCTTTATCGTTTTCGCGCAGCAAGGCTTATATACCTATATACAGATGGTCAGCGGTCTTTTCAGCGTACCTATTTTCACCATTCTGCTACTGGGATTGGTCCATAAGCGGATGCCGGCCATTGCGGCCAAGATCGGACTGACATTCTTTATTCTTACCTATTCTATAGCACAGTTCCTGGTAGATACCGGCCTGCATTTCCTGCACGTGCTGTCTATCCTGTTTGTGGTGACGGTACTACTAATGTTAGGAATAGCGGCCATAGCACCCCGGAAGGAACCTTTTGTACAGCAATGGAACAATGTGGTCGATCTGCAACCATGGAAGCAACGGCATATCTATACTGTGCTGCTGTTACTGGCAATGGTAGCCTTGTTTGTGATTTTCTCCCCCCTCGGACTGGCGAAATAATAAGATAAAGCAGCTCAGGCATTGCTTTTGTTTAGTTGTTCATCAAAACTCCCCATTATGATGGACGATCTCTGGTATAAAAATTCGGTTATTTACAGTCTTGACCTTGAAACTTTCATGGATGGCAATAATGATGGCACCGGAGATTTTGCAGGTCTTTGCAACCGTCTCGACTATCTTCACGCTATGGGCGTTGATACCGTATGGCTGGCGCCTTTTCAGCCTACGCCCAACAAAGATAATGGCTATGATATAGAGGATTATTATGGTGTAGATCCCAGGCACGGTTCCAGCGGCGATTTTGTAGATTTTATGCACAGGGCTGATAAATTAGGTATAAAGGTGATCATTGATCTTGTCGTCAATCATACTTCGGACAAACATCCCTGGTTTCAGATGGCCCGCTCATCAAATGATAACCCTAAACGTGACTGGTATGTATGGTCGGATAAAAAGCCGTCTGACTGGGATGAAGGAATGGTTTTCCCAGGCGTTCAGAGGGCAACCTGGACACTTGATAAAGACAGCCGTACCTATTATTTTCACAGGTTCCACGAATTTGAACCTGATCTGAATACGGACAATCCCGCAGTAAGAGAGGAAATCACACGCATTATGGGCTACTGGTTGCAATTGGGCGTAGCAGGTTTCCGTGTAGACGCTGTCCCGTTTATACTTGAATCGCCGGCACCAGGGAAGAAGAAGCCTAAAATGAACTTTGACTATCTGAAAGAAATGCGCCGTTTTTTGCAATGGCGAAAAGGGGACGCTGTGCTGTTAGGCGAGGCGAACGTATTACCAAAGGATACTATGAAATATTTTGGTGAGAACAGTGACGGGATACACCTGATGTTCAACTTCTTTGTGAATCAGTACCTGTTTTATGCATTGGCAACCTGTAAAACGGCCCCGCTGATCAAAGCGCTCGAGCAGACAAGATTAACCTCATCCATTCCTCAGTGGGCAAATTTTCTTCGCAACCATGATGAGCTGGACCTGGGGAGATTGACTGAAAAAGAAAGAGAGGAGGTTTTCCGGCGTTTTGCTCCGGATGAGAATATGCAGTTGTATTTCAGAGGCATACGGCGGAGGCTAGGGCCAATGTTAGGAAGCAGGCAGCAGAATGAACTGGCTTATAGTGTGATGTTCTCCCTGCCGGGCACCCCGGTACTACGTTATGGTGATGAAATAGGAATGGGGGATAACCTGGCGCTGGATGACCGAAACAGTGTAAGAACACCTATGCAATGGTCAGGCGAGTATCAGGCTGGTTTCTCGAAGGCAGACAAATTACTGCATCCGGTAATTGATGACGGATATTATTCCTATGTTCATATTAATGTGGAAACACAGCGAAGAGAAAAGGATTCCATGCTGAACTGGATGACGTCAATGATCCGTCTGAGAAGGGAGTGCCCTGAGATCGGCAATGGGGAATGGCAGATCATACAAACAGGCTATGATCATATATTAGGCATGTATTATCAATGGAATGAACGCAGGCTCTTCATCTGGCATAACTTTAGCGAAAAACCCCAGGAGCTGGTATTCCTTGCAAAGAATGCAGGCACCCGCAGACTGATTGACATGATGAACAATATCGAAAGTATAGATGACGAAAAAGGACGGCATACAATTACCCTCGAGGCTTATGGTTATCGTTGGTTCAGGGCAGGATGATATGGTTTATGATCAATGTATTTAGTAACTTGGCGCTATGAGGACAAGTTACCTGTTGCTTGTTGGTATAGCATTTACGTCTGCTTGTGTGCCTGCAAAGCAAAACCCCAAATATCTTTTTTCAGATGGCGTCTACAAGATGAAATCAACTGCTTTTAGAGGCAAAGCTTATGTGCAGGTGAATGATACGGAAGTAAGGATTTTTAACCGGAATAAAAGCGGTAGCTATGATACGGTCCATTACCAGACAATATCACTGGAAGATACGGCGCACGCGGCTGACAGGCATTACCGTTTTGAAAAGTCTTCACTTGACATCGATCTGATCAGCTTACCGCTTAAGTTTCGTACTCCACAGGCAGGGATCCCTTCTCAGCTCAATGCTACGATAAACGGTGGTCTTTATGCCGGCCGCCGTACCGATTACTACCGCCTTTCCAGGCATCGTAATGAACTGGGGATTGATAATACATCTGTACAGCATTATGGGCTGAGTTATGGCTTTTTTACCGGTATAGGTTCTGCAGTGATGAATCCCTCAGTAACTGCCAACCGGATTGAAAATGAATATGATGCAGTTATTATTCCCTGGGGTATCACTGTCCTCGCCGGTTATAACAATCTGACATTTGGCCTTGCCGGCGGTTTTGACCACATGTTAAACAATCATCGTAAATATTGGATATACGATCGCAAACCCTGGTTGGGTTTGACGGTTGGCCTGAATCTTAACTGATCCGCAGGCGCGTATATTTAACTTGTTCCGCTGCCGTTTTTTTGTATATTTATTCCTGGTATTCATTATTGTTAACCACTTTTAGTTCCAATTGAAAAGTATGCTGCTTCCACGTGCATTATACTTTCCTGCCTTTCTCCTTACATGTTTTAATTCATTAACCGTTAAAGAGTTGACCTATGATCAAACCTTTGAACCTGTCTGTTCGCATGGCAACAGCACTGGTACTTTTATTTCAGTTGTTCATCACGCCGGTAGTGGCCCAGATATCCTGGCCACAGGGACAACTGCTGCCCTCGTTTCCCTCAACAGCGCAAACGCAGGACCTGTTTATTTTACGTGAATCTTCTACCCGCTGGGAAGGAGAGGGGTCCAGTCTCAGTCATAAGACGGGAAGACTGGAGTCGGACGGCTGGCTTTGTCAGACGGGCATCGATGCTGCTGATGAGCACATGATCTATGGCCCCTATGACATGAGCATCCCCGCCGGCCCTAACGTCGCCGAATTCAGAATGAAGGTCGATAACAACACCGCTAATGATGATCCTGTGGTGGATATCGACGTCAGAAATGCCACAACCGGCCAGATCCTGGCCTCCAGGGCGGTTACCCGTAAACAGTTCCCTATAGCAGGAGACTACACGAGTATCACCCTGCCCTTTACCATGCCGGCTAACAATCAGTCGATCGAGTTACGCGTATACTGGAGAGGTACCTCCTATACGAAGGTAGACTGGGTCGGCGTACAGCAAAACGGTTCCTCCGCAGAGATGTACCTTTTTGCGTCCCTGAAAGGAATTGTCAACAGGACACAACCACGTGTCTTCTCCTATGAAGGCGATGCCTTCGCTGAAGGACAGTATACCTGGCTGCAATCCCTGGGTTTAAACTGGAATGAGGTCAGCAATAAATGGGACCTTATCACCAAATACCGTAATGAGATTTCCGGTCTGATCGTGTATGACCCTAATCAGATCCATACCGTGAACCTGGCAACTGTACTGGCCAAAGACAAGAAAGCGCTGATCGCATCTCCGCTGCTCCTGTCGCGGCTGCAGGCCGCCCCTTACAACCTGCCTATCCTGCTGGACTTACGTGGACAGTACAGCAGCAAACTGGCGGTTTACCAGGCATTGTACAATACCTACTGGCCTACCCTTGATCACCGCGTGTTAATTGGCCTGAACCCGGATGCACATAAAGCGGCGCTGCGTGAGTATGCAGTGGCAACCGGACTGGCAACTATCTGGCTCGATCCGAATATCGCTGCTGAAAGCACTTTGCTGAACAGCTTCCTGAGTTCTATGCCTGCCGGTTCCAACTATATGGGTTGGTGGCCGGAAGAAGCACCGGGCGTACAAAGGGCTTCACAATATGGTATCGCTACTATTGCGAGTGACTGGGCTACTAACCTGACCGTTCATAGTGGTACTTCCAGGACGGTGAACGTGAAACCGATGCCGGCAAAACCTGCCTTGCAAAACAAACTGTATGTGGCTTTTATCCTGAGTGACGGCGACAACTTACAGTATGTTGAGCACCTGATGCGTAAGCTCTGGAATAACCCTGACCGTGGCGCTGTGCCGATAGGATGGACATTGTCGCCTGCTATGCTGGATGCCATGCCAGGTGCCTTGAACTACTATTACCAGAGTGCAACGAATAATGACAACCTGATCTCTGGTCCTTCCGGTTATGGATATACCTATCCTAATAACTGGCCTAACCAGGCGGCGCTGGACCAGTTTGTCGCCAAGACAGACAATTATAACCGCCGTGCAGGATTCCGGGTGATCACTATCTGGAATACGATCACCGGAGGTATTAATCAGAACGTCGGACAATCATTCGCCACCAATGCGCCTTATACATTGGGACTAACCGCACAAAATACCGGTGGCGGTATGACCATCTATAATAACAGTATGCCGGGTATGGCGCTTTCCTGTAACTATTGTACCAATGAACAGGCCATGAAAGACCATATCGCCAGTGCTGCTGCCGGTTGGAACGGTGCTTCACCACGTTTTATCATTATACAGGCGCAACCCTGGACAAACGTGACGCCGACCAGCTTTAAGAATGTAGCTAATTCATTGAATACGAATTATCAGGTGGTAAGACCGGATCACATATTCCAGTTGATGAGAGAGGCGAATGGGTTGACGGTGAATCCGCAGTAGTCAATTAGAAATTAAGAATTAAGAGTTAAAAATTAAGAATTGCTGTCATTGGAGTCTTCATCAGATGGATATTGTCAGCAGATTTAATAAGTAATAAAACGAGAAGGGCGTTGACAATTAAGTCGACGCCCTTCTCGTTTATCATTAGTTAGTGATTCAATACTATGCCTCATTCGCACAGGCCTCCGCGTTAATTCTTAATCCTTAATTTTTAATTCTTAATTATTTAGAACATCAGCTTTCCGCTGAAAGGGTCTATCGTCGTCGCTTCAGGCAAAATGCCTTCGATATGCGGAATGTCGGTGACATTCATAATATTCTGACTGAACATTGGATTTGGCGCTGCCAGTCCTACCAGTCCGGCTTTCGCCGCAGATGCCAATGCAACTGCTTTATTCCGGTCTTCTGTACGCAGATATTGACGGAATATGAAGGCCCGGCCATCACGGGAGAAGGGGATCAGATTGCGTTGTGCGTAGAGGTACAATTGTCCTTTATAACACATGCCCCAGGGAGCGGGAATGAGCGTTGTACTGCTATCCCGGTTGAGCGCGTATATCTTCGCCCAGTTTGCCTCAAAAAGCGGCTTAAATGCCGTTACGGAAGGCGCATTGTTGATAAACTCATTGTATGTCAGGTATACGCCATCCGTATAGTTCTCCATGTTATATGCAGGCGAGTCATAGAGACGTAATTCCCGCTTAACGACTTCTTCTCTGGGATATTTGCGGGAAGCAGCTGATTGTTTATCTGCCGCTGCCATTAAAAGATCGATGGATTCTCCTATATATTGACTGAATCGTTTGGTTACATCAGCACCTTTTCTTTCCAGTACAGTATCGAAAGTACAGGCAAGCTGATACGATATGTTATCATATGATCTGAAAGCGTCTGCTTTCAGCCGTACAAAGGCTTTTTCTCTGCCTATACCGGTACGCTCGCCGATGCGGAAATATTTAATGACGAGTAACAGGTACGGCGCATCGCTTTTGTATTGTGCTTTGTAAGTATCCTGAATATAGTCGTGAATATATTGTTGGATCGGCCTGTCCGGACGTGCTTCTCTCAGTTTGTTGTTCACGCCTGTTTGTACAAAGCCAAGGCGACTGGTATCTCCGTTAGCGATCATAACTTCAACATCCCTTACAGGAAATGAACATTGATACTTTTTCTCTGGTTGAAAATTTAGTCTGATAATAACTGGCGTCAGCGTAGTACCGGTAGTACGGGACGCTGTATCAGTGGTCTGTGCAAACGCTACGGCACACTGAAGCGAAAAGATGGCAAAGGCAATAATTAATTTCATACATCATACTTTAACAACTTCACGAGGGACAGTGCAAAAGTAAAGACATAATCATATAAGTGGTTGTTAAGCACTGGTTAATGTAGGAGGTGGGAAATAGCGTATAGGAATTAAGAATTAAAAATTAAGAATTAAGAATTCTCGCGGAGCTCTTCTATGCATTCTAATTCTTAATCCTTAATTTTTAATTCTTAATTTTTCATCTAACAATCATCTGTTCTCTGTCCGGTCCTACTGATATATAACGGATAGGGAGTTGTAAGTGTGCTTCCAGAAATGCAATGTATGCAAGACATGCTGCCGGTAACTGCTCTTTGCTGCGGATGTTGGTCAGGTCTTCGTTCCAGCCTTTTAGTATATGATACACAGGCGTTACATCTGCTGTATATGGCGGGAGCGATATGCCATCTGTTTCACTGTAATGTGTACATACTGCAATCTGGTCCATTCCCTGTAATACATCCAGTTTTGTTAGTACTAATTGCGTAACGCCATTCAATAGTATCGCATATTTCAAATAAGGAATATCGAGCCATCCTGTGCGTCGGGGACGTTTGGTAACAGCGCCAAATTCATGACCTTTCGTGCGGAGTAATTCACCTGTTTCATCTGTCAGTTCTGTCGGGAAAGGGCCATTGCCTACGCGTGTCGTATACGCTTTAAAGATGCCATATACATCGCCGGTTCTCTGAGGTGCGATACCTAAACCGGAACACGCGCCTGCTGCTGTCGTGCTGGAAGATGTGACGTAAGGATAAGTACCATGATCTATATCCAGTAAAGTGCCCTGTGCACCTTCTGCAAGCACTTTGCCGCCTTTGTCCAGATATTGATTGACGCCTGATTCTGTATCGATGATAGGGAATAACAATACAGTTTTCAAGGCTTCCTGTATTGCTGCGTATAATACGTTTATATCGATGTCCTGCTGATAGCGTGTGCTTATTTCCTGTGCATGTGCAGATAACAGTTCTTTACATTGCTCTTCGAAGTCCGGCAGGAGTATATCTCCGGCACGTAATCCGCGACGTAATATTTTATCTGCATACGCCAGACTGATACCCTTCTGTGTAGAACCGATCTTTTGCAGTCCCAGGGCTTCTTCTGATAGCTGGTCCATGAGCCGGTGTGTCGGCAGTAAAAGATGCGCCTTGCGTGAGATAGACAGGTTCTGCCATTCCGCAACAGGATACCCGCTTAGCTGCAAGCCAGTTACTTCCTTATGAAAAGCGAGTAAATCCAGTACGACACCGCTGCCGATAATATTGGCCGTATATTTATTGAATATGCCCGATGGCACCGTGTTGAGTACCATTTTCTTTCCTTCAAAAACAAGTGTATGTCCGGCATTCGAACCTCCATGAAAACGTGCGACCATACCATATTCCGGTGCAAGCACATCCACGATCTTACCTTTTCCTTCGTCTCCCCACTGAAGACCTAAAACAATATCCAGTTTCATAATTGCTGCTGTTCATTCGTTTATTAAAGACAGCGCAAAGTTGAGAACAGGCGACAAGAATCGTATTGCCATTTGACAAGAAAAAGGCTCAGGTGATATTTTTCCGGATACGGCTGAGCGAAGAGGGCGTGATGCCCAGATAGGAAGCCAGCATAGACTGCGGAACACGATTGGCTAGTCCGGGATAATGTTCCAGGAAGTTGAGATAACGGGTTTGTGCGTCCTGGGTCAACATATTACTGACCGCCCGCATTTTGTTCTCCAGGACGGATGAATTAAGCCGGGCAAGCAGTTGCGCCCAGGCAGGTATCTGCGACTCCAGTAAGTCGAAGTATTCCCGGCTGATCACCCAGAGCTTAGCATCGGTGATCGCCTCGATATATTCTGAAGAAGGGGTCCTGTCGAGAAAGCCATTGATATCTCCTACAAAACGGCCTTCATAAATAAAGTACCGGGTAAAGCTATCGCCCTGTTTATTGTAATAACAGGAACGGAAAATGCCATTATACACGAAGCCAATGGACGCACTGATCTTTCCTGATTCTACGAAATAGTTCCCCTTCGGAATGGTTTGTTCTTCCACACCGGCCAGGACCAGACTTTTCTGTGCGGCGGTCAATTGACCGAACTGTTCCACATATGCGATGAGTTGTTCCATTACTGAAAATTACATTGCTCCGGCATATAACGTATTGTCATTTGACAAGAAATTGCGACCTGCGTGCCGGAATGCCGCTTATACCTAACGGAATGTACAGATTTTTAGTAAAATCTTACAGGTAAGGGCGTATGGACCAGCCTAGTTTTGCAGGCACAGTGCAGCCATTTACCTGCACGATCTGATGATATATGAAAAATATACTTCCTTTTTTCCTGACCACACTGGGTGCTTATATCGCTTTACCGGCAACCGGGCAACAACTGACAGGTACCTGGCAACTGACGGCTGCTGATAAAATAATGCCGGATGGTAAGCAGGAGAGAGATTATGGGGCAAATCCGCATGGCATCGCCATATTTACCGCGGATGGGCATTATACGGTAGAGATTTTCCGTGAGCAACGGATACCTTTTGCTGCAAAAGACCGGGAAAAAGGCACGCTGGAGGAATACCGGGATGCGGTGCTGAGCATGAGCTGTCATTTCGGTACCTATGAGGTTGATCCTGCAAAGGGAACGATCCGCTTCCATATTGACAAGTCCAGTTTCCCGAATGCAGATGGTACTACCCGCGAAAATGCCTTTACGCTGAAGGAAGACCAGCTTCGCTGGCAATTGCCACCCCGGCCCAATGGTGAAATTCCCATTTCTGTTTTCAGACGTATCCGCTGAATCCTCTGCTAATTCGGTAACTTACGATCATGAAAGAGACCCTGTACAAACCTTTCGAGATCGACGTAAGAGAGATGGAGTCCTTTCCTGTAAAAAAGCGGAAGATCACTTTCTTTGAACTGGTCTATATTGTTTCCGGCACAGGAATACAATATGTAAATGGTAATCAGTTCTCCTACAGGAAAGGGAATCTTTTTCTGCTGACCCCTCAGGATAGCTACTCATTTGATATTAACACGCCCACGCGGTTTTTCTTTGTCCGGTTCAATGAGTATTATGTGCGCGATAAGTCTCCGCATGATGCGGAAGCCATCCATTGTATTGAAAGCATTTTACAGAATGCCAGTCACCGGCCGGGATGTATCCTGAAAAACAAAACAGACAAACCTTTGATCGCCTCCCTGGTGGAAAGCATTATCGCGGAGCAGGAGCAACAGCAGATTTATTACAGCCGTATTACGGCGCAGATAGTCAATACCATCATTACGATCGTAGCGAGAAATATCGCGCTAAAACTGCCCAAGAACATCAAGGAGAATACAGGGGAACTGGTGCTGGATATGCTTCATTTTATACAGCAGCATATTTTCGAACCGGAGATGCTGAGTGCGGAGAAACTGAGCGCCCATTTTAACATTGCGCTGAACTACCTGGGCAGGTATTTTAAGAAACAAACAGGGGATACCTTACAGGATTATATCACACATTATAAGGTAAGGCTGATAGAAACGCGGTTATTGCATAGTGATATGCGGATCACGGAGATTGCCCACGAACTGAATTTTACGGATGAAAGTCACCTGAACCGGACTTTTAAGAAGATAAAGGGGATGAGCCCGAGTGCGTATAGAAAACAATATGCAGTTCTCAGCTAAAAGTATTGTTGTGCTTATCGCACACCCACAAGAAAGCCAACGTAGTAAATCCGGTTAGGAATTAATACGTTGGCTTTCTTGTTTAGTACAGGAGCGAGTATGTAGGCTTAAAAATAACTCAGCCACTTTTTCGTCGCCTGATTCGCCTGTTTGTATTTACTGAAGCGCAGACAAAGCGGATACAATAAGGCGATCACCACTATCCACACCAGATAGACCACTGGCAATGAAAATCCATAACCCTGTAGTTTCTCGTTGGAGGTCACCCAGGTGGTCAGGTTGACCATATCTGATGCGGGATGTCCGGTGAGAATAGCTGCTATAACTGCCAGTCCATGTATCAGCGGAATGTGCAGCAGGTAGAAGAACATCGGTACTCTGCCGAATACGGTCAATGCGGCGGTCACCTTATTCAACGGACGTTCGGCATATGCCAGGAAAAGGAGCGAAGGTCCCATCGTCATCAGGACAAACAGCAGTGATGGCGGATATTTGGTCACATTTACAAAAGAGAAGAGCGTCAGCATCCAGTTCTCCTGTACGGACCAGGGGGAATGATCGCCATAGAAGTTCGTCCAGCGAAGCACGATAAATAATACGATACTGCCGATACCCAGGTTACGCAGGGATTGCTGCCGTTTTTCAGGTGCTACGTCCGGCATATAGAGGCTACCAAGGCAGTAACCCAGGGTAATGATGCCTAACCATGGCATTACCGGATAACCGATAATGGGGTTGAAAGGACCGAAGTGCAATCCGCCGAAATTTGGTTCATGCAGTACGGACCAGCCGAATGCAGCCAGTGTATTACCGGTAACATGCACGTTATCAAGCAGATTGTGTGCGGCTACCAGGAGGATGCCTAATGGCAGGAGTATTTTTCGTGGCAGATGGACCAGCAGGGAGAGGGTGATCATACTGATACCGAATGCCCAGATCACCTGTAGTATAAAGGCCGGGTAGTGCGGATTAAAGGTCCAGGCCAGGGTAATAATGAACAATTCCACGATCACCAGCCAGAGGCCTCTTGTCAGCAGAAAATAAGAAAGCGCTTTCCGTCCGTTTTTCCCACCATACAGACAGGCAGATATACCTGCCAGCAGCATGAAGGTCGGTGCACAGTAGTGTGTGATCCAGCGGGTCAGGAAGATAGGCGCGGTGGTATGCGGCAGGTCGGTTGGATCATGTAAATAGGAAAATGCATGAAAATAGTCGCGTACGTGGTCCAGCGACATAATAATCATGATAATGCCACGCAATAGATCAATAGATTCAATACGGCGGCTTTTGCCGGCCGTCAGGGAAGCTCCCATAGTCTTAGCAGCTGTTTTTAGTGTACAAAATGGTTTGGTGGTTCCGGCTGCTAAGCTACGCTAAATAGAAATGAATATTTTTATCTACATGTAATTACTTACTTCAATAAGGTTCTGGTCCGGGTCGCGGAAGTAGATAGAGATGATCTTTCCTGTGGCGCCGGTACGTTCTACCTGGCTCTCGATTAAAGGCACATTTCTGGCGTGCAGGATGGCTTCTACCTCATCGATGGGTGTCGTGGTGATAAAGCAAAGATCAGCCGAACCAGGTACAGGCGTATTTGCTTTAGGTTCAAACTCATTGCCTGCTTCGTGTAAGTTGATCTTCTGTATGCCAAATTTGAGCGCTTGTCTGCCTTGTCCGAAGGTTTCGGCCTGCATACCAAGTACAGTTGTGTAAAAGTGAATCGTAGCTGCTATATCCTTTACTGTCAGTACCAGGTGGTCCAGTCTGTCAATTTTCATTGTGCTGATTTTTGGGTGAAAGAATATTGATCACTGCGACAAAGTAACAACAACTTTATGTTACCTTCAGTTTATGAAGGCAGGCATCTTTATAAACAGCACCTCTCTATTGGAGAGGTCCGTTTTCGAAAGTACGGTGATCTATATTACTGAGTATAACGAAAAGGGGGCAATGGGTTTCATTGTCAATAACCGCTTCCCGCGTAAGCTGAACGAACTGGAAGAGTTCAGTCACGGAAGGGACTTCCCTTTATGGGAAGGTGGTCCGGTAGATAAGGAGCACCTCTTCTTCATCCATCAACGTCCTGACCTCATCAGCGGCGGAGAGCAGGTAGGAGATAATATCTTCCTGGGCGGCGATTTCCAGGCCGCTGTAAAGCATATTAATGACCATACGCTGACCGAGCAGGATATCAAGATCTTCATTGGCTATTGTGGCTGGGATGATAAAGAACTGGATGAAGAGATTGACGAAGGCAGCTGGCGTATCACGCAAACAGGCAAGTTGTTTTAGCACATAAAAAAACGCTCTGATCGTATGATCAGAGCGTTTTTGTTTACAGTAATGATTACTTTGTTACCACTTCAATTTTCCCCCCGTTTTTAAACAGGTCGTGTGGTACGAAATACCCTTTGATCGGTTTACCATTCACTTTGATCGCTGTCAGCCTTCTGCCTTTGCCCTGGTGGGTAATGGTCAGTATATTGTTGGTGCTCGTCCTCCATTTCACTTCATCAAACAGTGGTACTGTTACCAGGTACTCCGGATCAGTGGCAGAGAAGGTATACAGACCGGCAGCAGAGAATACATACCATGCCGACATTTCTCCTGCATCATCCATTCCGCAAAGTGCGATACCATCATCTCCCACACCATACAGACTGTTCAGGATCGTATCGATGATCTTCTGCGACTTCTCCGGTTTGTTGATGAAGTAATAAGCAAAAGGCGCTTCATGGTCAGGCTGATTGCCATGGCAGTACTGGCCGATCATGGTCTCTACGTTCCTGGCGATATAGTTTGGGTTCCAGGGAACTGTAAAGAGAGAGTCCAGTTTTGATTCGAAAGGTTTCGGACCGCCATACAGTTTGATCAGTCCCGGCATATCATGTGGCGCAAAGAAAGATACCTGCCATGCATTGGCTTCCCTGTACATATATTCATAGTAAGGGTACTGCGGATTGAAGTTTTTGATCCACTCGCCGTTTTCCAGTCTACCTCTCATAAAACGGGTAGAAGGATCAAACATGTTCTTATAGTTCTTAGAGCGCGCCATCAGGATACGGTAGTTCGCCGTATCGCCCAGTTTTTTGGCGATCTGTGCCAGGGAATAATCATCATAGGAATATTCCAGTGTCTTGGATACACCCGCTTTGGCTTTTGTTTCAACATGCGGGTTCGCGACATCCGGATCGGAAATATATCCTTTTGCAATGTATTCCTTTACGAAAGGTCTGGCGCCATTTGCTTCATTGGCGTTTCTCAGCAAGGTGGTGTAGGTACCTTTTATATCAAAATTGTCGATCCCTCTCAGGTAAGCGCCTGCAATAGAGGATGTGCCATGGTCGCCATGGAAGAAGGTCGGGATAAAGCCTGTTTTATCACCTACATCTTTCATGGATTTGATCACGTCCAGCGTTACCTGCGGAGAGATAAGTCCCAGCAGTACGTCTTTATTGCGGTAAGTATCCCAGAGAGATGGTTCTGTGTAATAGTTGAAACCTGCTTTTACCACTTTGCCTTTAGCGTCTGTAAATTCACCGTTTACATCGCTGCGTAAAGCCGGCCAGAGGAATGACCTGTACAGACAAGAATAGAACATGGTACGCTGTTTTTCGGTACCACCTTTTACATCCACCGCAGACAACAGTTTTTCCCATTTGTCGGTCGCTTCATTACGGATATCGTCAAAGGAATGCTGCCCTATTTCCTGTTCCAGGTTTTGTTGCGCGTTTTCTGTGCTGACAAAGGATAAGCCTATTTTCATTTCTACGGGCCCTTTGCTACCATCTGCAAGGTGAACGATGGCATAACCATCATGTGTACTTTCGGCTTTCTTTTCCAGTTGGCCTATCTTGTTGTTCAGCACTGCGTAGAAGTAGATATTGCCACCTGCCCGCTGATACCCCTTTACTGCAAAATCACCAACCTGTTCGATGTGCCATTCGGAAATCCTGTTATTGGATTTAGCGAGATCGAAGAGTATCTGTTTGTCGGTATCATTCTTATATTCATATTTATGAAATCCGCAGCGCAGGGTGGAGGTCAGGCTGACATTGACGTCATAGTCTTCCAGGTATACCTGGTAATAGCCAGGCGCTGCGCTTTCTTTCTGGTGAGAGAACTTCGATTTGAAAGGCGCTGTTGGATTTGACATCGGCAGTACCGGAATATTACAGAGGTTCCAGTGGCCTTTATTGGTATGGGTAAAGCTGTAAATGATATTGTCTTCGTATTCATATCCTGCTCCGGAGCCATATTCGGTCATCGGGCTTAACTGCACCATCGCATTCGGCAGGGAGCTGCCAGGGAATGTCAGACCAGCCCATGACCGCCAGCCATCCGGCAGTTTATAACCAAGGACCTTTGGGTCTGTCAGGGGAGCTGTACCAATGAATGTATTGACGTATGAAGTATACTTTGGTGGCGCCGATTGGCTCCAGCCGTTCGTTCGGGCTAATAGGAGTGTCAGTAAAAGAAAACCTGTTCTTTTTGTCATGATAGGATGTTTGTGGAAAATTCAATTAAAATGGACCTGTGGCACCAAAATAGGCACCAGGGCAGAGAAATCCTAACTTTTTATGGAAAAACATGGTGGTGAAAGGTATAAACGGCCTTCCTGATGGATGTACTGTAAGTTTTAATTTTATGAGAAGTACTACTTTTGCCAGCCACCCTTGATACCTAAAACCCGAATAATGAACTTTAAAGCAGGAGTGATCGTAAGTGGCCCCATGTTATGGGAATTTGCCCCGGGACCTTACAAATGGAGGCGTCTGGCGTCTTTAGAAACGAATGACGACAGAAAGATACCTGTGCCCCTGCCTATCCGGTATGGCAGTAAATCCGCCGGCAGACAGAATACCTACAGGATCGTTTATTCCAATCATGCCGCCGTTTTACCAGGCCAGGGGTATATCCTCGAACTGTCTGAAAGGACGATCAGTTCTCTGGTATTGAAGAACCAGGGGGTTGCAGCAGGTGCCGCGGAAGGTGTGTACCTATGGGAGGGGGCTTCTTTGAAGAATCTCACTTGTACGGTAGGACTTTTGCTGCATCCTGAGATCGCAGCAAAACATGAACAAGATGCAGGAATTATCCGCAGACAATGGAGCGCACGCTACGCAAGCTTTAAGGATTTTGATCCCCTGGATTATTGCATCGATGGGGAAGCGCCTGTTATCGATGAAAATGGGTTGATGCATATTCCCTGGACTGCGGAGATGAATGAATTTGATATCCTGTTTGTGCCAATTAACAAGCCTGACCCGCGCAGATTACTTCTACCGGAGGAAATTGCTGCACAGATAAAAGCGAGTGGCTATCGTACCTATTTTGAGAACAATGTGGAGACGGGTATCCGGACCTTCCAGGATGATGAAATTATAAGATACCTCAACAGCTAAGGTTCCAGTTTCTGTTGTTTCAGTTGCGCATGCCGTATCCTGCTCAGGGTTTCTCTTGAAACGCCCAGGTAAGAGGCCACCATATGCAAAGGTACTCTTCTGAAGATATCCGGAAAGGTGCTGATGAAGTCCTGGTACTTTTCTTCCGAGGTATAGCTGATGTTCATCAGTATCCTTTCGTAGGTGGAGTTGAGGGTATTGGAGATCAGTCCGTCAAGATAGCTCCTGAACGCCGGTACTGCTTTCATGATCCTGTCCAGACTATCCTGTGTCCACAACAGTACCTCTGTAGGTTCCAGGGCTTCGATATTCGTTTTGGAAGGGATTTGTTTAGAGAAGCTTTCATGATCGGTCGTCCAGGTGTTTTCCGGGGCGAAGCGCATGATATGTTCTGTACCGTCGTTTTTCAGACAGTAGTTTTTTAACAGTCCATTCGTGATAAATATTTTATACTGACAAATCTCTCCTTCCTTGAGCAGCAGTTGTCTTCTGCGGTACTTTTTTGCGATTGCCAGCGAGCGCATGAGCTGCAGCTCTTCCCTGGTAAAATGCCCCTTTGCGGTGATATATGCTTCGAATGTCTCAAACATTGATAGATACCCTTTCTGATTCCGTGTCCTGAAATTAGCGAAGTTCGGTCAAATGACCTCGGAAATTTGTGTCAAATGTCCTTGTTTCAGGGCGCACTTCCGGCGGAATTTTGTGATGAAAATTAAGGTATTCATCAAATCAGCAAACAACTATGAAAGTTTTTGTAACCGGCGCATCAGGATTTATCGGCTCGGCTGTAGTTCAGGAGTTAATAGCAGCAGGTCATCAGGTAACGGGGCTTGCCCGTTCGGAGGCATCTGCGAAGGCATTGGAAGCAGCGGGTGCAGCTGTACATTACGGCTCACTGGAAGACCTTGATAGCTTAAAACAGGGTGCGGCCGCTTCAGATGGCGTCATCCATCTGGCCTTTATCCATGATTTTTCAAAATATAAAGAGAACTGTGAGACCGACCGACTGGCGATCGAAGCATTGAGTGCAGGACTGGAAGGTACGGACCGTCCATTGATCATCACTTCCGGAACGGGTGTTATTGCTCCCGGCCGTCTGGTAACGGAAGCTGATCTGTCGGCTGTCGGTTCTGCTGCTATTCCAAGGGTGGCTTCTGAAGAAGCGGCTGCTGCTGCGGTAGCCAGAGGTGTAAAGGCCTCCATCGTACGTCTGCCGCCTTCTGTACATGGTGACGGGGACCGCGGTTTTATTCCCGGACTGATCGCTATTGCCCGTGAGAAAGGAGTAGCTGCCTATGTGGAAGAAGGGACTAACCGCTGGCCGGCTGTACACAGACTGGATGCGGCGAAGGTATTCAGACTGGCGCTGGAAAAAGGGGACGGACGCCCTGTGTTCCATGCAGTTGGAGATGAAGGGGTAGCTGTAAAAGACCTGGCAGGAGTGATCAGCAAAAAGCTGGACCTTCCATTGCAATCAGTAGCGAAGGATGACGCTGCTGCTCATTTCGGCTGGCTGGGGATGTTCGTCTCCCTGAATATTCCGGCTTCTGCGCAACAGACAGCGGAGTGGCTGGGTTGGAAACCGGAGCATGTTGGTCTGGTAGCCGATCTGGAGAACGGGACTTATTTTTAAAGATTAAAACAGAAAAGGTATGGCTAACTGATTCTATTAACTATCCGAAGAAAACGAGGCTGTCTCATCGGGCAGCCTCGTTTTTCTGTTTAATAGGCTTTGATCACCTGTCCGGTGCCAGCGCCCAGTATACTCTTATGGTACGCGGCTACGACTTCTTTCATGGTCACCGGTATATGTCCCGGAAAATAAGGGAAGTACCCGGGAGATTCTTCCACAACCGTCGGACTCACAGCATTGATCCTCACCCCGTTTTCCAGTTCGATTGCTGCAGCACGCACAAATGATTCGATAGCGCCGTTCATGGCAGCAGGGTTAGCGCCGCTCAGTACAGGGTCTTGTGAAAGGACGCCTGAGATCAGCGTAAAAGAACCCTTTGGTTTGATGTAATGTTGTCCGATCAATACCAGGTTGACCTGCCCCATCAACTTGCTGTTGACACCTACTCTGAATTCTTTATCGCTCATTGTTTTCAGCGGACCGAAATGCGCGTCTCCTGCCGTACTTACCAGTGCGTCAAACGGACCTGTCTGTTTGAACAGATGTTCTATAGATGCCGGAGAGGTGATATCTGCCTGAAGGACGCCGCTTTTTGATCCTACGCTGATGATTTCATGGTCTTTTTCCAGTGAACTGACGATGTGTTTGCCGATCGTGCCGGATGCGCCGATAAGGATGATTTTCATTATTGTTCTTTTTAAGCTTTTATGATTAAATGGTAATAAGAGATTTAGTGACAGCTATCCCCGCCGCCGTACCCATAGAAACGGCATTCGCTACGGTCCGTAAGCGAGTTGCATTATCTCCACAGGCAAAAACACCGGGAATAGTTGTTTGTTGTGTGTTATCAGTTATGAGATACCCCTCTGTTGTGCATCCGCAACCCAGCTTTTCCGGTAAAGGACAATGTTGTTCAAAGGGCGCATGTGTATATAACGCCGTGACGGGAGCAGTTGTTCCGTCCCCGAAAACAATATGGCGGATATAGCCATCCTCCTGTACCAGTTGGCGGACCGTTTTTTCAACAATGGGAATATGCTGTTCCTGCAGGATGGCATACTGTTCGGGCGTCAATTTAGCACTTCCATTGGTAAACAACGTTAGATCAGCGGTCCAGTTGCGGATAAGGAGGGAGAAGTCAAAACCATAGTCGCCGTTACCCAGTACGCCGGTCTTTGCGTGCTTTACCTCGTAACCATGACAGAAGGGACAATGTAATACGGAGATACCCCAGCATTCAGATAAGCCGGTGATATCAGGCAGTACATCACGGATACCGGTTGCAAAGATCAGTTTGTGTGCATGGAAGCTATTGCCGGATGCCACATGGACAAGGAAGCCTGTTTCGGTTTGTACTGCAGCTGTGGCAAGGTCGTTCAGGAATTGTACGGTAGGGTACTGTGCTACCTGTTGCCGGGCGATCGTGCTGATGTAGGCGGGCGTTTGTCCGTCCTGCGTCAGGAAGTTGTGCGAGTAAGGCGTTTGTCTGTTACAGGGAAGGCCGCTATCGATGACCAGTACGTTTTTCAATGCCCTGCCCAATGCCATAGCAGCTGCAAGACCGGCATAGCTGCCACCGATAATGATGACGTCTGTCTGCTTTTCATTGCTCATGATATATTGTTTTATCAGCTGTTTTCTTTCTTCGCTTTGCGGATGTTGATGAGGCGTTCGATCAGCGGCAATCCTGCGAATACCATCCAGGGTACCAGGATGATGGTGAGCAGGAATGTTCGCAGGTAAAGCGGTAGTACGGACATAGGTTGTCCGAAGCAATAAAGGAACAATGTGATGGATGGATAAATTACTATCCAGATCTTTATCGAAGCGATCAACCTGTGTTTTGTCATCATAGCTGCGTGATTACTTTGTATGATGCAAAGGTAGACCCGTAGCGGGTATCAGGCGTAGGACAAAAATATAGTTCAATAGGATTTATGTGCAATTCTGCCGGAAGGCGTCCGGGGTATGACCGGTATGTTTTTTAAAGAAGCGGATAAAATAGGAGACGTCTTCATAACCCAGGCGGAAGGCGATGTTGTTGATCTGTTCAGTGGTGGCGCGTAGTTGTCTTCTGGCTTCCAGTATGATATAATCGTTAATGACTTCAGAACAGGTCTTATCCAGTGTTTGTTTGGTGATGGCATTGAGCTGATAGGTGGTCAGGTGCATCATAGCGGCGTATTGTGACACCTGTTTGTATTCGGCGAAATGTGTTTCCACCAGTTCGAGGAAGGTGTCCAGGCGTTCCTGGAAATAGCGCGGTTCGCTGGTAGAGGCGGTATGCCGCGGATCTCTCAGCAGTTCGATAAAAAGGAAGGAGAGATTTGCCTTTATCGCTTCCTGGTAACGTTCTTCCTGCAACGTGTATTCATCGGAGATAGCTTGCAGGGCGCCTGTTATTTTCTGAAATCTGCGGGCATCGAAAGTATAATGATTAATGCTGCCGGCTTTGCGTAGTAAGCGTCTGGCCTGCTGATCGTAGGTGGTATAGAAACCCTCGCTGAACTGTATCAGGTAACCAATGCTGTCGGCGTGTAAAGTCAGTTCATGTACCTGTCCCGGACGTACCAGGAAGAGCGCATGTCCTTCAACTGTGTAGGGTCGGAAGTCGATATGATGCTGACCGCTTCCTTTTTTCAGCGCAAGCATATAAAAGAAGTCATGCCGGTGCAATGGCTGATGCATTTCTGCTCCGCTCAACAATTCCTGTACATGCCGGATATTGAAGCGATAGGAGTTCTCCTGTTGCTGCTGTGCTGTATGGATATGTCTGATAGGTATGCTGTCCATATAGAAGAGGGGAAAAGTGCCTGAATGACTGCTGTCAAAAGTAAGCACTTTTCGCGATTCCCTGTTCTATAGTGATATTATCAGATGTTAGCTGCGAATTCTTTTGCGAAGCTTTCCAGTTTGATGTTGCCTGCTACCGGCGAACCTGCCTGGTCGTAATCGGTGAAGAGTTTACCGCTACGGAAACCAGCGCCCATTTCTATGAACAGGTGGGCGATTTCTTCCGGTAAGCCTGCCTGTAACATACCCTGGAGGGACTGTTCATCGGTGAATTCTACCCATGGCAGTTCCGGTTTGCCGATAGCAGCGCCAAGTACTTTGGAGAAGTCAGCCGGTGTACGGATGTCACTGATCACATAACGTATGTTTTTACCGGCAGGAGTATGTACTAATTCTTCTGCTGCTATTGTAGCGATATCTGCAGGGTGTACGAAAGGCAGGCCAAGTGAGTCAGGATAGTTCGCGCCGATGATCCCCATGCCTTTGATCAGTGGTACATCGTTGTAAAAGTTGGTATAGAAAAGACCTGCGCGCAGGAATGTAATGGAGATACCTTCCAGTTGTCTGTATATCTCTTCAATATGGTACAGACTGGCGATCGGGCCATTGCCGGTGGCATGATCTGCCCCGATGCTGCTGAGCATGACAACACGTGGCACATGTGTTGCATTGATAGCTTCGGCGAAGGCTTTACCGGCATCTATCGTATTTTGGATGACGTTGCTGCCGCCCATTTTGGGAGGTGTCATTGCGAAGAGCGCATCGGCGCCTGTCAGGACAGTTTTGAGAAATGCGGCGTCGCTTACGGAGCCGATAGCGGCTTTGGCGCCTACTGCTTCGATGGCCGCTTTTCTGTCTGCGCTGCTGCTGATAACCGTTACGTCATGACCAGCTGCTACCAGTTTTTGTGTCAGATATTTGCCGATATTCCCAAGGGAACCTGAAATTGTAATTTTCATTTGTGTGTTTGTTTTTGCTGAAACAAAGGTATTTTTGTACTTACTTTTTGACAAGTACTTACTCCAAAGTATGTATCATGGGAATAGTGAAAACATCATCTACAATTCAGGAGAATAAACAGTTTGCGCTGGACCAATGTCCGGTGACGCATCTGATGGAAAAGATCGGTAGTTACTGGAAACCGATCATTCTCTGGCAACTTTCTACCGGTCATAAACGGTACAGCGAACTGAAACGCGCGATCCCTGCGATCACGGAAAAGATGCTGATCCAGCATCTCAAGCAACTGGAGGCGGACAATCTGCTGATCAGGGAATCAAAGCCGGTGGTGCCGCCTTATGTTACCTATCGGCTGACGAAGGCCGGAGAGGGCTTATTGCCGGTCATCCATGCGATGGCGGAATGGTCCTTTAAGGACAAGGAAGGGGCTTTTAAATAAAAGGGGATGAAAAACACTTCTTATAACAGCAGGGTTATCAGGGCATCTGCAGAAAAGATCTATCAGGCGCTGACCGATCCAAAGGCACTGGCCAGCTGGCAGGCGCCGGCAGATATGACAGCGAAAGTCCATGACTTTGATGGCAGGGAAGGGGGCGGATATATCATGTCGCTTTTCTATGCGGAGACAGACGAGGTCTCCCAGGGGAAAACGGCAGGAAAAGAGGACCGTTTCAGTGCACGGTTCGTAAAGCTTGACCCGCCGCATCGCGTGACACAGGCGGTCCGTTTTGATACAGATAACCCTGCGTTTGGCGGTGAGATGATCATGGATGTTACCCTGGAAGAATCAGGAGAGGGGACGAAAGTGAGTTTCTTCTTCAGTGATATTCCGCCGGGTATCCGTCCGGAAGACAATGAAGCCGGTACAGCTTCCTCGCTGGAGAAACTGGCGGCATATGTTGAATAGCCCATTAAACACCATACAAATCCACTACTACAGATATGAAAGCAGCAGTCATTACACAGGCAGGCGGCCCGGAAGTTTTACAATGGAAGGATTATGCTGATCCGGTACCAGGGAGAGAGGAAGTGCTGATCGAAGTAAAAGCGGCTGGTATTAACCGCGCAGATGTAGCACAGCGACAGGGTAAATATCCGCCGCCGCCAGGTGTGACAGCAGATATTCCCGGACTGGAAGTTGCGGGCATTATTATCAGCTGCGGAGAGGGTGTTACCCAATGGAAAGAAGGGGATGGGGTCTGTGCTTTGCTGGCAGGTGGCGGTTATGCGGAAAAAGTCGCCGTACTGGAAGGACAGTGCCTGCCTATACCGGATGGTTATAGTTTTGCGGAAGCAGCTGCCTTACCGGAAGCCATTTTTACGGTGTGGTCGAACGTGTTCCAGAGAGGCCGTTTGCAGACGGGAGAGACCTTCCTGGTACATGGCGGTTCCAGTGGCATCGGCGTAACGGCCATTCAGCTGGCGCATGCGCTGGGTAACAGGGTGATCGTTACTGTGGGATCGGAGGCGAAAGGTGTTGCCTGTACCGGACTGGGTGCTGACCGCTTTATCAACTATAAAAACAGCGATTTTGAGCAGGAATTAGCCGATGAAAAGGTGGATGTGATCCTTGACATGGTCGGAGGGGAATACCTGCCTAAAAACCTCCGTATACTACGGGAAGAAGGACGCCTGGTATACATCAATACGATGGGCGGGAACCGTACGGAATTAGACCTTGGTCTTGTGATGCGTAAACGCCTGACGATCACCGGTAGCACCCTTAGAGGCAGGGAATATGCCTACAAAAGAGCCCTTACAACAGATATCCTTCAACAGGTATGGCCCCTGCTGAAAGCAGGAAAGTTCAAACCGGTCATTTACAATCTTTTCCCATTCGAAGAAGCGGCTGCTGCTCACCGCGTAATGGAAAGCAGTGAGCATATCGGAAAGCTTATTCTGACGGCGTCGTAAATTTTGTTTATCGGTGCTGTTTTTTATAGATGTCTCATAGATGTTCCATAGATGTCTCATATCTATAGGAATAGCTCATGTATGAGATATCTATGAAACATCTATGAGACATCCTACCGATAGCGCACCGCTGTGTTTACCCGACCTGACACCGGCTTTTTTATGGACACCGTCTTCACCCCGGAAAGCTTTACAGTGGCTGTAGTCCATACAGCATTCGCTTTGAAGAACAGCAATAGTTTTATCAGGTGTTTTACACCGGTTGTATGTTCAATATAAGCAACCGCTATCGTATAGCAGATGGTCAAAATGTTATACCATACCATCCGATTGTAGAAGAAAATCAACAAACACGAAGTATACAGGGCGTATATACGACGCATCTACGGCGTATCTATGCCGGAGCTTTCTTATTAAATGGTCAGCTGCTGCAATGTTATTGCAGGCAGTGGTCTTTTTGTAATGCATCTTAAAAAACGGGAGGGCCGTCAGGCTTTTTGTACGATATGCATCAGCGTGAGCAGGTCATTTACGGTACGCGCATTTGGGGGGAGTATTTCCCGGACGCCGGCAGGAATAGGTCCTGTAAAGTAGATATTAAGACCGGGTGCAAATTCACAAAGCTGCTGAGAGAAGGTCATAAAATCTTTAGCAGTAATAGGGTTCGTCATGCCGGTGACGATCATATTCGGTTTACAGATGGTGATCACCCGGTAAAGGCTGTCATGCGGAACGGATTGTCCCAGGTAAATGGTGCGGTAACCTCTTGCGCGCAATGCATAATTATAAAACAACAATCCGATTTCATGCAATTCCCCTTCGGGAAGGAACAGGAGCGCCACATCCGCATTGGTCTCGGGATGTTTATTGAGTGCTTCTGTGGCCATGATGATCTTACTTCTGATAAGATTGGAAAAGAAGTGTTCCTGTGCCGGATTGATCGTACCGGCCTGCCACATGATGCCAATGCGGTGGAAAAAAGGAAAAATGGCGGAAATGATGGTGTCTTCGAACCCCCTTTTCATCATGAGTCCGGAAAAGGTGCTGTTGAACAACTGTTCATCCATGTCTATGAGACTAAGCAGCAGATTTTCATCTGTGGAGCCGTTCTGACTGAATAATCCGACGGAAGAAGCTTTCTCGGCTATCTCTTCGTCATTCATCTCGCTGATAGCAGATATTTTATACCCGTGCTGATTCAGCAGACTGATATTCAGGATTTTTTTGAGTTCCTCATTGCCATAATAACGGATATTGGTATCCGTTCTGCCCGGCTTAATGATACCATAGCGTTTTTCCCATATCCTCAGCGTATGCGCTTTGATACCGGACAGTTTTTCCAAATCCTTTATGGAATAGTTCTCAGCTGCCATAATCACCTGTTTTCAGAGCGCAATGTAATAATAATATGTTGTGGGCTTAAACAAAAAAGCCTCCTTTTCTCCTGATCGTTCAACAGCTGGATGCTGTGATTTACTTCCTGTTTTACGACTTTTCTAGCTGGAAATCGCTTCTATACCCTGTAAATCAGCTTCCAGGTGCTGTAATTCTTCTATAGGACAACAGCTGCCTCTTTGTTTTGTTTAATTTTTTAATTCAAAAGTTAAACAATATATTTGTTTAAGAATTAAATAAAATAGTTAAACAAAACATGCCCAGTACTGCAATTGTCATAGGTGGAGGTTTATCGGGACTTTCGGCGGCCATTAGTCTGGCGAAGGAGGGCTACGCCGTGACATTGGCAGAGCGACATGATCAGACGGGCGGACGGGCAAGGGTGTTTGAAGCAGCGGGATTCAGATTTGATATGGGGCCCAGCTGGTATTGGATGCCTGAAGTGGCAGCGGATTTCTTCCGGAAGCATGGACGTTCGATCGATGATTATATGACCCTGAGGCGGCTGGACCCTTCTTATCAGGTTATTTTCGGGAAGGGAGAGCAGGTAAGTCTGCCGTCCTCGTTTGCCGCATTACAGGCGGTATTTGAAGGGATCGAATCAGGGTCGGGTAAGCAGCTTGCCAGGTTCCTGGAAGAAGCGGAGTATAAGTATACGACAGCCATGTCCGCATATGTCAGGAAACCAGGATTGCATGTGCGTGAGTTATGCAACGGAGAAGTGATGCGTTCATTTCTGCGGATGGACATGTTACAGTCTTTCAGCCGGCATGCCCGGAAGTTTTTCAAAGATGAACGATTGCTGAAAATTATCGAGTTCCCTGTTTTGTTCCTAGGGGCCACACCTGACCGGATCCCGGCTATGTACAGCATGATGAACTATGCGGACATGAAGCTGGGCACCTGGTATCCGGAAGGAGGGATGCATATGCTGGTGAGCGCTTTTACCAGACTGGCGGTGGAGTCAGGGGTAAATATTATGCTGAACACCACTGTGGAGGGGATGGACGTGCAGGGGGACCGTATCACGGGAGTGAGGACGAGTAAGGAAAAACTGACGGCTGATGTGATCGTATCGGGTGCAGATTATCATCATACAGACCAGCAACTATTACCATCAGGAAAAGCGAATTACAGCGCGCATTACTGGGAGAAGCGTGTAATGGCGCCGTCCTGCCTTATTTACTACATCGGCGTGCGGAAGAAAATTCCCCGGCTGCAACACCATAATCTGTTTTTTGAAGATGATTTCCGGCAACATGCTGCCGCTATTTATAACACTCCGGAGTGGCCGCAAAAGCCGCTTTTCTATCTGTGCTGTCCTTCAAAAACAGATAACACGGTAGCTCCTGAAGGTATGGAGAACCTGTTTTTTCTCATTCCTACAGCACCCGGTTTGCTGGATACCCCGGAGATAAGGGACCAGTATCTGCAATTTGTGCTCGGGAGAACGGAAGCGTTCTGCGGAGAAGACATTGCGCAGCATATCGTCTATTCCCGCAGTTATGCCTGTACAGATTTTATCGCTGATTACAGCGCATTTAAAGGAAATGCTTATGGTCTTGCCAATACATTGGGACAGACCGCTTTTCTAAAGCCATCGATCAGACATAAGTCCATCACTAATTTATTTTTTACCGGTCAGCTGACCGTTCCGGGACCAGGCGTGCCGCCGGCGATCATTTCCGGGCAGGTGGTGGCGGAATATATCTCAAAACAAAAAGTATCTCGTTATGAAAGCGTTATTTGACAGGGTTAGTGCCGCTTGCAGTAAGCTTACGACAAAGGCTTACAGTACCTCCTTTTCTCTTGGGATACGATTGCTGGCGGGTAAATATCATGCGCCTATATATGGTATTTATGGTTTCGTCCGTTTCGCTGACGAGATCGTAGATTCTTTTCATGAATATCCGAAAGCGGCCTTGCTGGCAGACTTCAGAGAGCAGACCTACCGGGCGATAAAAGACAGGATCAGTCTGAACCCGATCTTAAACAGTTTTCAGCAGGTCGTTCATCAGTATCATATAGAACAGGAACTGATAGATACATTTCTTGACAGTATGGAAATGGACCTTCATCAGCATTTTTATACCAGAAGTATTTACGAAAAGTATATCCTCGGCTCGGCTGAAGTAGTAGGGTTGATGTGTCTGAAGGTTTTTACAGACGGAAACCATACGTTGTATGAACAGCTGAAGTATCCGGCAATGAAGCTGGGTGCTGCGTTTCAGAAGGTTAATTTTCTGCGGGACGTGAGGACGGATAGTCAGGAACTGGGCAGGCACTACTTCCCGCAGATTAACCTTAATAATTTTTCCTGTCAGGATAAGGCTGCGATCGAAGCAGAGATTGACCGTGATTTCAATGAAGCATTGGAAGGCATAAAGGCATTACCGATGTCTTCCCGAAAGGGCGTCTATCTGGCATATGCCTATTACCGGGTGTTGTTCAATAAGATCAGGAACCTTCCTCCGCAGAAAATTATGACCGAAAGGGTCCGTGTTGCCAACAGCCATAAGATCGGTATTATGCTGCAAACGATGCTGCTGCAGCTCAGGTAAAGACCATTGTTAACATACGATATAGAAACGGGATTATGATATTACTATCTTATATACTGGCAGGGCTTGGTGCGTTTGTTTTTATGGAAATGGTCGCATGGTTCACGCATAAATACATCATGCATGGATTTCTGTGGTCTTTGCATAAAGATCATCATCGCAAGGATGAAGGACAATTCTTTGAAAAGAATGATTTCTTCTTTGTGATATTTGCGTTGCCCGGGATGGTATTGTTTCTGTTAGGCACCTTACAGCATTTACCCTACCTGATCGCGGTCGCAACCGGCATCACTTTGTATGGCGCTACTTATTTCCTGGTACATGATGTTTTTGTGCATCAGCGTTTCCGCTGGCTGCGGAATTCTGATAATATCTATTTGCGTGCGCTCAGGCGTGCGCATAAGATGCATCATAAACACTTAGGGAAAGAAAAAGGAGAGTGTTTCGGGATGTTGTTTTTCCCGGTACGTTTTCTGAGAGATGCTTTCAATAAAGAAAAACGTTATTCCTGAGATGTGGTATACTTATCTCACGATCGATCTGGCTTCCATCGCCGTGCCTTTTATTTGCTCGTTTCATCCTAAACTGAGATTTTACAGGCATTGGGGGGCGCTATTACCTGCTCTTTTAATCCCTGGATTATTTTTTATCTGCTGGGATTGTTTCTTTACTGCCAAAGGTGTGTGGGGCTTTAATCCAAAGTATGTATCAGGTGTGTACCTATTCAATCTGCCATTGGAAGAAGTGTTGTTTTTCCTGTGTATCCCTTATGCCTGTCTCTTTTCCTATCATAGTATTTTTACGCTCTGGCCGAAGTTGCGTTTGCCTGATAGATTGGCAAAACTTATTTCGTGGGGACTGATAGCGGTTGGTTTGTGTATCGCATATATATACAGTGAAAAGAGCTATACGTTTCTGACATTATTACTGATGTCCCTGTTCATTTTTGGTGTGACCATCCTATATAAGAACCAATGGGTGGACCGTTTCTATATATGTTACGCATGCATGTTGCTGCCGTTCCTGATAGTAAATGGTTTGCTGACCGGTTCCTGGATACAGGAACCGGTTGTCTGGTATAACGCGACAGCGATCGCGGGCCCGAGACTGCTCACTATTCCCCTGGAAGACATTGCGTATGGGCTTTTGCTGATAGGGGTTGAAGTGGCGCTGTATGAATATCTGTTATCAGGCAAACGGCAGGCGCTTAACTACCGTTCTTTCCAGGAGGGCTGACAAGGTACTTTTTTTTAGAATATCTTTGTGCGGTATATTATTCTACTCGTTTAACGCAAACGGCATGAAACAGGTAAGACATCAGCGCATAAAGACAATTACCGAATACCATAATTTCATGGGTATCCCCAAACCTGATCATCCCCTGATCAGTGTTATTGACTTTACCTTAATCAAACGTGTGCCGGGAAATCAGCCTGTCAGTCTGTTGCCGGATTTCTACTCCATTGCCCTGAAAAAGAATTTTAATGCCCGTATGAAGTATGGTCAGCAGGAATATGATTTTGATGAAGGGGTAATGACTTTTACAGCCCCTGGTCAGGTGATACGTATCGAGCGGGAAGATGAGGCAGAGTTGAAGCATTCAGGAAGATTACTGCTGATCCATCCTGATTTTCTATGGAAAACGGTGCTGGCTCACAAGATCGCGCAGTATGAATACTTCGGTTATGCGGTGCATGAGGCCCTGCATTTGTCTGAAAAAGAAGAGGGGACCGTTATGGGTATCATGCAGCAGATAGCACAGGAATACCGCTCTAATATCGATAAATTCAGCCAGGACGTCATTATTGCCCAGGTAGAACTGCTACTGGTCTATGCGGAGCGGTATTATCACCGTCAGTTTCTCACCCGGAAGATCAGCAACCATAAGATACTGGACCGCCTGGAAAGTCTGCTGAACGAGTATTTTAGCAGTCAGGCGATACAACAGTCAGGACTGCCCACCGTACAGTTTGTGGCCGATACCCTGCATGTTTCTCCCAATTACCTGAGCGGGCTGCTGAAGATGCTGACAGGGCAGAGCACGCAGCAGCACATCCATGATAAACTGATCGAGAAAGCAAAAGAGAAGCTGTCCACGACGGACCTTTCCGTCAGTGAAATAGCCTACGAACTGGGGTTTGAACATTCCCAGTCCTTCAGTAAATTATTCAAGAGTAAAACGAACCTTTCCCCACTTGAATTCCGGCATTCCTTCAATTAGCTGAGAATTGACTACAACAAAAATAGATTTCACTACACCGGTCTATCCATTCTTACGGACTTTTGCATTGTTAAGTTTTCATCCAAAACGAATCAATTATGAAAGTTGTAGTAACAGGATCGCTGGGAAATATCAGCAAACCACTGACAAAGGAATTAATACAGCAGGGACATCAGGTGACGGTGATCAGCAGTAGTACAGACAGGCAGCAGGAGATCGAGGCATTGGGTGCTGTGGCGGCCATCGGCTCACTGGAAGACGCCAGCTTTCTGACGACTGCATTCACCGGCGCAGACGCGGTATATGCCATGGTGCCGCCTAATTTTGCGGCCGAAGTCCCAATCGCCTATTATAGCCGTATCGCTGAGAGTTATGCGACCGCCATCCGTAATGCGGGCGTAAAACGTGTGGTACACCTGAGTAGTTATGGTGCACATAGGAGCGAAGGGACAGGCTTTATTCTCGGTTCGCATCATTCGGAGCGCATACTAAGTCAGTTGTCAGATGTGGCCATCACATTCCTGCGGCCTACCTTCTTCTTTTACAACCTCTATGGGTTTATGGACATGATCAGGCACCAGGGCTTTATGGGATCAAATTATGGTGGGGAAGATAAAATTCTGATGGTTTATCCAACGGATATTGCGGCTGCAGCAGCAGAAGAACTGACCAGCAGCGGTAACGGACTGAACGTACGCTATGTGGCAAGTGATGAGCGCAGTTGTAATGAGATCGCGCGTGTGCTGGGTGCTGCTATCGGAAAACCGGACCTGCAATGGCAGCTGTTTACGAAAGAACAGGCAAAAGCCGGTATGGTAAAAGCTGGTCTTCCACCGCATGTGGTCGATAATCTGGCTGACCTTAACGAAAGCACGCACAATGGCGCTTTACGGGAAGACTTTGATAAGCATCCGCCGGCAGTGTGGGGTAAGGTGAAACTGGAAGATTTTGTAAAAGAGCTGGCAGCTGCTTATTAGGTAGCCGTCAATTACATGACCGCTTCGAATGCGTATTTTGCCATGCTCCAGAATTCATCCAGTGCGAGAATACGTGGTTTGAAGAAGGAGATGATATCGGGCCAGTCTTCGGCACGCAGCACGGATATATTATCCAGCTGTTTACTGATCTTACTGATGTCTCTGCCGTATTCATCCGTGGTCTCCGCCTCCCATTGCCAGTCATCTTCACCGAGTGAGGCTGCGAGCATGCTTTTATGCAGGAGGAACTGGTTGTAGAATTCTTTATGTAGTGCCGGATCGGCCGGCGCAATAACGATCGCAATACTGGCATTTCTGTTATCAGCATCCATTTTGAAGCTGATACCGGAGATGCCGGTTTTGTAATTGGACCAGCTGATGCTCTCTCCATCCGCTGAAAGTATAGGCTTCATGTATTTGCCGAAGCTTGTCCAGAATGCCTGTTTGAGTTTTGAAACTTCCTGTTTAGTGTACATGTATCCGCTTAGCTATATTCACGCTGTCAAAGATAGTTCACTATTGGTGAAAAACGGCAGGTAGCAGATTGAAATGACTCCGGGATTCCTTTATTTTGCGCCAACAGCCAGTTTAACTATGGAGCAGGAATTTTCAAAAACAACAAAAGACAGGGAAAGGCATCAGGAAGACAATCAGCTGTTTGGTACACCTGAAGCACAACAGCAATTACAACAGGGGCTGGAAGATATGTATTTCCTGTTGAGCAGGGAGTATCCTTTTAAGGCATCCCTGGCCCTGGTGGGCAACAGGTATCAGCTGGTAAAACGGCAGCAAACAGCGTTGCAGGGAATGGCCTGTTCAGCGGTGCAGCTGGAGGCACGAAAGCGAAAAGAGTTGTCTGCAGCTGCGTTGAAAGATAAAGAAGTGTTACTGGATGCGTTCAACGTATTGATCCTCCTGGAAACGGCGTTGTCGGGGAACTATGTTTTCCGTGGACTGGATGGTTGCTTCCGGGATATTTCCTCTGTACATGGGTCTTACAGAAAAGTGGACCAGACAGAAGCGGCGTTACTACTGGCAGGTAATGCCTTGCGTGAGCTGGGAGCAGCGAAGGTGACATGGGTGTTTGATGCGCCTGTATCGAATAGCGGCAGGATGAAAGGTGTTTGTTATGAGATCGCGGCGCAACATGGTTTTACCTGGGATGCGATTTTAGAAGGCTCTCCGGATAAGTTCCTGATCGATAGTCAGGCGTTGGTATGTAGTTCTGACGCCTGGGTATTGGATGAATGTGCTGCCTGGTTTAATCTGGGCGCCTATGTTATTGAACAGTTGTCCCATGATCAGGTGAATATGGTACAGGCAAAGGCGGTCATTTAAAAAACGGCGAACCGGCGGGGTCTTCCCGTTGTACCAACCATTGTGCAGGAATGCTGTCAATACCTGCAGATAAAACGACAATACTTCCTACTATAGCGGCAATGGTATCCCTGTCACCCAGTCCGGAAACGGCAGTCCATAATGCGTTTTCATAATCATACAAATGCTGTGCGGCACACCATAAGGCAAAAGGTACTGTGTCCTGCGCAGTGAGTTTTGTACCGTTACCCAGGATGGTAGTTACCGTTCTGATATCGTAGTGACCCGGAAGTGTTGCCGCTTTTCTGATCTTATATTTTACATTGCTTTCGGGTGTATGTTCGATGATATGATCGAAGAATGCCGTTGCTGATAATGTGGCGTTATCTATATGACTGCGTGTACAGATAGCAGCCGCCAGCGCAACTGCCACGGCGCCGGCGATCGCTTCCTGATTGAAGTGTGTGATCTCTGCTGAGCGAATAGCCTGTTGAATGACCTTGTCAGTTTCTTCGTAGTAATAAGCGCCTATCAGACCGGCGCGCATAGCGGCGCCATTACCCATAGAACCCATCCCATCAAATACTGCCTGACTTACATCTTTCCAGGGTTTGCCTGCGGCGATGTCTTTGAGAATGGAATGAGCGGTACCGCCGTATCCGCGGTAGTCGTCCAGCAGGTAATTGTCTGCGAATTCCTGCGCGAGGGCGGTCTGATCGATCTCATTGTATTCAGCCAGGATATTGTAGATGCCGATGCTCATGACGGTATCGTCTGTGAATAGCCAGGTACCTTCCTGGAGGATGCGTTCAGATAGTCTGTTTAATATATGTTCTTCTTTGCCGAAGAAGGTTTCGCCGAAGGCGTCGCCAACGGAGAGACCGGTGAGGGAGGTGAGGGCGAGGTGTAGTGATTTCTTATACATAATCAGTCACCAGAGTTAGCGTTTGCCGGGTTGCTTAAACACTGCGCCGTAAATACCGGTAGTTAAAAAGGATTTTGCATATCTTGCCGGGTGCAGATCGGGGCTGGACATATCGAAATAAAATTGTTCCTGGTGATATGTACCTTCATAAGGCAAGGAAACATAAGTAGACTGATCGATCTGGAGACGTAGTCTCATGGAGCCAGTTTGACTCCCTTTATATTTTGGCGCCAGGACCATCGCAAATTCTCCGGGACGGATTTTGACCGCAAAGCTACCATTGCCGCCTCCGGACCAATTCCAGCATTCAATCGAGTACCAGCTGGCATAGTCTGATGTGTCTTTGGCCTCTTGAACACCCCACGCGTGACGGTCTTTCCCGAAAAAAAGCTTAGGAGTATCTGTTTCATTGACTATATAAACTGGAAAATAGACGCTTGTTTCCACGTAGGGATTGCTGCGATAAAGGATGGAAGTTTTGTAGTCTGCAATTATCTGAAATCCATCTGTGTTGAGCGAGTCCCATTTGCCAATTCCGGATTTTTCCATGAAAAGATCTTCTATACGAGTCATTTCACCTTTATATACGCCATTATCTGCCGGTTTAAGCGTATCGCAGAACTGATATTTGCCCAGATATGGGAATGATACAGGTGTGACAGCTTTTGCTTCTATCAGGGTCGCTTTTTCCTGAGCGTTCTGTAACACAACAGGCAGGTGAAATTTTTTCTTTTCTGCCATCTCAGGTGTTACCGGCTGAGCGTTGTGACAACTGAATAGCAGCACGGACAAAAGGGATAAGGTAATGATCGGTTTAAACATTTTTCAGCGGTTAGGGAAGGGCAAAAGTACAAAAAGCAACTCATTGTGTTTCAAAATGTATTACCTTCGTATTAATCCTATACGAACATGAAAATCATTTACTTATCCCTGCCGGCGATTATCCTCATGGATATTTATGCCTGGACATGGGTTGCAAGTTTGCTAACCGCGCCAAGTGATCTCGCCGTATTCGGCGGTATTGTCAGCATTTTCGTGATTATTATTCTACACTACGCATTTTACAAGTTACTAAAATTCAAATTTTAAGTATGAACCAGAAAAGAATCCGATCGATTGTCCTGTTGGTCATTGTGGTCGTTGTAATCCCTGTATTCTGTAATTTATGTTGCACCAGAATCGATGCCGGTCATGAAGGTATCAGAGTAAAACAATATGGTACCGATAAGGGGGTACAGGATATTTCCCTGGTAACAGGACGGGTATGGTACAATCCGTTGACTGAATCCGTATATGAGTTCCCCATCTTTGTACAGACAGCTGATTACAATCCTTTCACGGTGAATGCAAAGGATGGTTCCGTATTTACAGTCGATCCGACCATTACTTTCCGTGTATTACCGGGTAAAAGCCCTGAGATTTTCAAGAAATACCGTAAGGGTATCGATGAGATCACAAAAACGACTTTATACAACTATGTAAGGGACGCTTTCCGTATACAGTTCAACAAGTATACGACTGACAGCATGATCAGCAGCAGGGAAGGATTTGAGAACGCCGTACAGATACAATTGTCAGAATCCATGAAAAGGGAAGGTTTTGACCTGGAGCAGCTGACCAGCGGTATCGAGTACCCTGAGACGATCACACAGGCGATCGATGCGAAGAACAGGGCGGTGCAGCAGGCCATGCAGGTAGAGAATGAGCTGAGAGTGACAGAAGCGAACGCGAAAAAGCTGATCATACAGGCAGAGGCAGAAGCGAGGGCGAATTCGCTCCGTCAGCAGTCTTTGACCCCATTGCTCATCCAACAGCAGTTCATCGAAAAATGGGACGGAAAAACGCCTTTATATGGCAGTTCTCCGACCTTCTTCAAGAACGTACAGTAATAAATGCAGCTGAAATATAAAAAAAGAGCGTCCGCTACCAGCGGACGCTCTTTTTTTATGCGATATGTTCTGCCTAAAGGGCAACAATGGTATAACCATCTAATTCATCCAGCTGAATGGTGCTGGTCTGCATCGCATTTACCCAGTCCCTGATAGCATATGTATCCAGGATGTAGTCGTCATGGATCGCGTAGGCAAACTTTTTACCATCTGCCTGTACGACCTGCGATAAAAGATAGAGCATACCGTTCTTTGTATCGTAGAACTTCGTCATATTGGCTTCGTCGATCGTTACGATAGATGAAGCATAGTTAGCGTTCACGTTGAGGAAGTTGTCCTGTTGGTTAGGCGCACCGATGATGACACTGGTAGCGATCACCTTCACTTTGTAGAAAGGCAGTTTGGTCAAAGCTTCCTGTTTGGCAAAGTTCAGTACTTCGTCCAGGTTAACGCCATATGGGAAGGTACGGCGGTTATTGGAGATGGTAAGGTTATCACCGAAACGTGTTCTTAACACTATTTCTATCAGACCATAGGCATTATGTACACGGTTCCACCTGGCTTCGATGCGCGGTTCGCGGAAGTTCGGGTCCATGTATTGGTTGGTCATGTACTTGATGATGTTCTGTTTCATGTTTTCCGGTCTGATAAAGTCTCCGATCGGTCTCAGGCCATCATCGACAAAGTCAACGAGCACATGTTTGGTTTTATCGTTCATAGAGGCCGCCCAGGTAGAGAGGTCTATGCTGATATCATCTATCGATTTAGGCACTGTAAAGGTGCTGATACCGTAATTACCGCCATAGGTCTTTACTGTTGAACGGAATTCGTTGATGTTATTGGCAAGGGCGATAGTGCTGCCATTGGAGTTGCCAAGGCCGAATTCGATACCGGCGCTATTACTGCTTTTCTCTTTAAATGTAAAGGAAGCGCTGATAGAATTGTCCATGGAGCTTTCTTCTACCTGAACATTGGACGTAGACAGGAAATTACCTGTAAACAAAGCGTTCGCCTTGCCTCCGGTTACGATACCGGTGATCACCATCCCGCCATAGTTCTTGACGATCTCACTGGTAGGACTGTTATACAGTTCGTCGATAAAGGACGGTCTGATATAGTTGTCCCTGATCTTTTTAATCGTGTTGGTACTCATCAGTAATTCGTGAGAAGCATCTCTGATAGTGACATTCAGTTCTCCCCATACTCTTTTATTGTCTTCAATGAAGTCTGTTGAAAAGGCCTTATCAAACTTATGTTTGGTGCCGATCTTAAACAGGCCCAGGTTCAGAGAAAAGCCTCCGCTGATCTTTCTCGAGTAATTGGATTTCTGCTGATAACGGTCGAGATCAGAGAATGAGAAGCGGGTCGCTTCTGAATAGCTGAGCTGCTTGGACATGTAGTAATCGGGATTGTCAGCCACCAGGCGGTCAATGTCGATGATAGGGAAACGAACGCCATCGCCTGTTCCGAATTCTCCGTTAGTGACATCATAAGCTCGTCCCAGATAATATCTGAAATCGAGGGTGCCGGGTAGATCGAATGTCTGCATCGTTCTGCCGGCGGGTTTGTTGGATAGAATAAAGGGTTTGGAAGAAGCTCTTTCGAACAGTACGATCGTGGAATCTTTCGACTGAGGAAGGGATTGATCATTGGAAAGATCGCTCTTTCGGCAGGCAGCCAGCAAGGCTATGCCAAGTACAGTGACAACTAATTTAGTTCTCATAAACTGGATATTGATTATTGGTATTTGGTGTTAAGAGGGAACGGGTTATCTGGGTTTACTTATGGGCTAAACGATTTATTAAGGACTGCAAAATAGTTAATTTTCTGCAGCTGAGCAACACAATAAATGCGCTGGTTGTTTTTCAGCGTATAGATAAAAAAGTAAGGGCTGTACCGCTATATAGCGTACAGCCCTTTACCGCTATTGCGGACAATAAAAAGGTGGTCAGTTTTTGAACATTGTCACGACCAGTCCTACTTCTTTGTTGAACATTTTTGCCATAGCAGCGATGCTGGTTTCACCGGAGTTGTTGCTCTTGTCCATCTCCAGGGCTTTGGTACGAACGACCAGTTTCAGGTCTCCCTTTGTATAAAGACGGAACATACCATCTTCTTCACTTTCACTTTCTACCTTCGCACTTGATGAATCCTGTTTGAATCCTGAACTTTTGATTTCCTGCAGCATCTTCCGCATGTTTTCACCCAGTGATACGTATGTTACGCTTTCATGCGGCGTTACGGTCATATAAAGGTCTTTGTGTTCATTCACATAACTGCTCTTGTCATCATCTGCAACGATCCAGCGATAGCTGATCTTATTCAATGTATTTAGTACGCTGTCGCCGGACATGTCCAGTATTTGAGACATATCTGTCAGGTTGATATTTCTGCTGGCGATACCTGTGAATTCTCTGATCATTTCTTCACCCAGTAATATTTTCACTAGTGAAGGATGTTTGGTGGAGTAGATCACTTCCACATGCTGTCCTTTGCTGGCGGCGTTGTACTGTTCGCTGCTTACTTCTTTCTGCGTACGTACTGCCTTTCCTTTTTTAGTGATATAGGAAATGGTCAGTTTATAGCTGCTGCTTTTGGAACTGCTTCTGTAATAGCCATCTACGATCGTTGCAGGTACCGTTTCGCCGAACTGTTTCAGTTCTTTGTTTTCCAGTGCGCTGTAATGCAGGGAGAAGATGACCATCAGTGAGATAGCGACAGGTATGAACAAAAAGGTGATCTTATGATACCAGTACTTTGGTGTGCTGTCCCATTCTTTTATTTCATCAATGTCCTGAAAATCAGCAAATAGCTGCACAAGAAAGATGAAACATAACAAACCGCCCGCAATGCCCAGGAAAACAGGCATATACAGGTACATGTTGGCAGGCATCCAAAAATAGAATGTCAGGAACGTAATAAGGAGCAGAACGCCCCAGGTAATTCTTCTTTTCATATGTATAGGGTTGTAGTGTGCGGTTATAGGGAGTTCCGGTTCTTCAGGATATTACTAATCTTCAGGTCTTCAATACTTTGTCCCACAGGCTGCTATAAACATTCTGCAAATATACATTTTTTAATATATGATTGCCCGTAAGTTGCTCCATTTTAAATTATGTTTTTATATACTATTTTATGTATTTTACACATGAGCCTCCCTGAAAGCCTTAGTAGTAGCACGTTTTGGCTTATTCTGTGAGAATGAGACAGTTAGCCGAAGAGACCTATCTATAGATTGAAAGACGATCCCTATAATATAAACCGAATGCCAAAATTTTTATTGCTACCCTCATTATTGTTATTATTTCATACCCAGTCATTTGCGCAATACGCGGACAGTGGAACGGGTCATCTGAAGGAAGTAGTGTGGTGGATGGACTGGTCAGGTATGAAGATAGAAAATGGTGCAACCAGAACGATTACAACAGCAGACGGACTGTCCGTCACGATCACCATCTCTGATGTTACCGGCACACCTGTATCACCGCAGGTGATGAACATGTCGGGTTATGCTTTTTTGAAGAACCTGTATGATTTCTCTGACACTGCGATGAGACCTGCACTGTCAGTACCTAACAACTTCAATAGCAGTAGTTTTACTATAACTGCCAGCGCTACACGTTATGGCAGACCAGCCGCTTTTACGCTGGTAGCAGCAGATGCAGAGGCTTCCAGTTCGCTGGAAACACTCGTACTGAAGACTTCCGCAGGTAACTGGCGATCTATAGAATTCTTCCGGAACTCAACACAGGTCAATAATCCCGCGACAGGATGTGGTACTGCAACGGTAACAATTTCGGAGACATATGCCGGCACAAAGGGAATAGGTCAGTTGCCCATCGTTGCGACAGATGTGCTTTCCGGCGTTCCGCTTAAGCTGGACGTCGGCTTATTGCGTACCGGTCATGGCAGCAGTGCGGTGGCTTTCGGTATCATCGCAAAGGCAGATGAAGGTGATCTGCCGGTCAGTTATGGACATGCTTTTCATCAACTGGTATATAGTACGCAAAACGCGTGTAATTATCAGGCGCCGTTTCCTGTAACCAATTTACAATCTAACCTGAAACTGGGTAGCGTGGCCGGTGATGCGGATACCGCCGGTATGACGGATGATAACCTGCATGGGCAGGATGAAGAGGCTATCAGTGCGTTCCATGATTATACCGGTAGTGGTAGTTACACGGTGAACGTACCATTGAGCAATGCGACAGGCAAAAATGCGTATCTCTCTGCCTGGTTCGATTACAACAGGAATGGCGTATTTGAACTGGCTGAACTGACTACTACGGTCGTGCCGCCTAATGCGACCATTGCGACGATCAGCTGGACGGGATTACCGGATGGATTTATTACGGGAAGCGTATCGCAGTATGGTTTCCGGTTTCGCTTATCAACGGACCAGCAGGCTGTAAGAACACCAACAGGATTTGCGCCTGATGGGGAAGTAGAAGATTATCTCGTGCATATTAAAGCGCCCTGTGCGGCTAATATCAATACACTTTCCAACATGGTGCTCTGTGCGGGTAAACCTGCACAGCTGAATGCGAGCGGTGGTATCAAATATCAGTGGTCGCCATCTACGGGCTTATCATCAGATACTATTCCAAATCCTGTCGCGACACCGATAGTGACGACAACCTATACCGTGAATGGTGTAGATGCATATGGTTGTCCGGGAAAGGCGAGTCTGACGATCCATGTCAATCCTTCACCGATATTCAGCAAAAGAAGTGATACGGCGATCTGCTCCGGTAATTCATTGCAGTTATATGCGATCTCCGATGTTCCGGCTACTTATTCGTGGTGGCCTGATAGTTCGCTGAACAATAGCATTATTCCCAATCCTGTTGCCACGCCTGGCGTCAGCACGAGTTATACCGCTACTGCGATGACGATGTATGGTTGTACCAGTAAAGCGGTGATCAATATTCGTGTGAACCCTTCGCCTGAGTTTAAGGTGATACCGGATACGCCGGTGGTATGTCTGGGACAGACCGTAGATATTCTGGCGAAAGGAGGGGATGTGTTCCAATGGTATACAGACAGGGATTCTCTGCTGACCACCAATTCATCTATCACGGTAGCGCCTGTCTGTGATTCTACTTTCAAGATATATATGGAGCATCATACCTGTGCGGTATCCGATACGTTCATTGTACCGATCAAGGTATATGCATTGCCGGTTACTTCCGTGTCGAAATCAGGCGATATAGACTGCGCACATCCTGAAGTGAGTCTAGAGGCAAAAGGAGGCGTTTATTACAACTGGCAACCTGCGGTGGCTATCTCTAATAACCTCGTGGCTAATCCGGTCGTGTCGCCGCTTAAATCGGCCACCTATGAGGTGACAGTGATGGACGTACATGGCTGTACGCAGGTAGAAGCAATTACGGTGAATGTGGACGTTGCCCTGGCCTTTACCCGTTATCCTTTGCCGACGGCATTTACGCCAAACGGGGACGGGCGGAATGACTGTTTTGGTATGAAGTTCTGGGGAGAGACGAACACGTTCGAGTTCAGCGTATTTAACCGTACCGGTTTCAGGGTGTTCAGCACACGTTATCCCGGTCATTGCTGGGATGGCACTTTCAAAGGAATGGAACAGCCTGCGGGCACTTATATCTATATGATCAGGGCGAAGACGATCTGTGGGGATGTCATACGTAAAGGCACTATTGTACTTGCCAGATAAACAATGAGGCTATCTCAATAATGAGATAGCCTCTTCCTGTATATAGACTGGTTAACTTACTGATTAATGCCCAGACGTCTCGCGGTTTCTCCAGCTTTGAAATCATCTGTCTTAAACGGATTCCCTTCTGCCGTGAATACGTAGTCAAGCGTATTCAATCCACTGTCCGGCGTAAAGAGCAGGTACAGGTACTTCATTGTTGTTGCAAAGAAATAGACCGGCATTTTATTCTGCTGTTGTTTACTTCTGATATCCATTACCCCTGTGAATGCGGCCCCTGATCTGCAATACTGTAAGATATCATTGTAGTATTGTCTTCCCATCTGCTGATACGCAGTATCTTTTGTATAATCATACAGGTACCACGCTGATTCGATGATCTCAGGGTTCAGGTCATACGCTGCTGCCGTGATATGCTGCCGGCGGAAGTCGTAGATCATAGGGATCATCCCGTACTGCTTCCAGAGATCGTTCCAGGTCCGGTGTACCCTGGCTGCCTGTTCTGCATCATTATCGATACACAGAAGCGCGGGCAGGAACGCATCGTATCCGGTAGCGGTGGTGTTCTTTGTTTCCCCTGAATACATGTCCGTTCGGCGGTACCATATGGCGGTGTCACTTTCCTCTGCATTGTACTGGTGAACGGCCGTAATGGTTTTCTCCCACATCTCTTTCAGCTCGGCATCTTTGAACAGGAGCCAGGTTTTCAGCATGCTTTCGTAATAAGCGCTGCCTCCTGCGCCGATACAACTGATGGTTTCCAGCCAGTCGCCGGTTTCATTGTTGATGATGTTACCGGTGAGGTTGAGGGCTGAGCGCCGGCCGTATACGGCTTCTGTCGCTTTCCTCGCTGCCTGATAATATTTCGGGTCCTTTGTGTAGTAACTCAGGATGCCCATTTCCAGGGTATAAGCGGCTGCTTCTGCGGTATTTACCTTTTCGCCTTTCACTTTACCGGTTTTCAGATTGACCCAGTAATAGGGAATGCCTGTCGGCGATTTAAAAGCTTTTAAGAGACGGTCCCCGAAGTCTTTTGCGCGTTCCAGTACTTTTGGCTGATGCGTACAGGAATACATGTATAACAGTCCTCCCAGTACGCGATTATTGACATCAAAGGTCTTTACGTATACGTCTATATCGAAATTGCAACTATCAGTCACAAACTTCTCAATGTCTCTGGCCTGTTTCTGAAGGCCCATCACTTTCATGGTGCTATATGCATCGATCTGCGAAATACGTATCGGCTGTTCGTACCAGTCCGTGTAGGTTTTCGTTTGCGGCAATAATACATCATGTCCCCAGGCGTATCGTTTGTAAGCATCCCAGGACTTTACAAATTCCTGTTTGACGCTTAGCGATAGCTCCGCCTGCTGGGCTTTCATAGGTAGGTAGGCGATCATGGCTGCGGCAGCCACAATACATTTTTTCATCGGGTGCTAAATTATGATCTGCGAAAGTAATAAACCGTTCATACTATTGCGCTAACAAATATATTTTTTACGGTATAACGATCTATGACATACGCTGGTGCTGTTCCCGGTACTGAGAAGGTGTTTGCTGGTAAATGGTCTGGAACTGTTTGTAGAAGTGGCCGAGGTTATTAAAGCCACAATCGTGGCAGATACTCTTTATGGGGGCATTGGTGATGGCTAACTGTCTGGCTGCAAACTGCATACGCAATTCCGTCACCAGGGTGGAGAGTGTTTTGTCATAACATTTGCGTACGGTGCGATTGACATAATCAATGTTACGGCCACAGATGGACGCAAAACCTCTGGCGCCCAGGCGGAAGAGATCGGGTTGTGCCGGGAACTGCTGGATGGCATTGTTCAACCAGGCAGGAATATCCTGGTTATCCGGTTGATTTTCGGTGGGCAATAAGAGTTTAAAAAGGGAGAGCAGGAAACTGTCCAGGTAGATGGGGGAGTCCTGGTGTTTCCACATTTTCTCTGCCAGGTGGGTAAGGCTTCTTAATACCGTTTCGTCCAGTGTGGCCTGGTAGGGCAGACCGCCTTTTTTCCAGAAAAAATCTTCCGATTCCGGGAAGTAGCGCTTTCTGAAATACTGTACGGTTTTAAACGGAAAAGCGAGGTTCATCATGGTGATGCCCTGACGGTTGGAAGAGAAGGTATGCAGGTCATCCGGACGCATCATGACAATATCGCCTGTATTCAGCGGGATATTTTGTCCATTGATCAGATGAATGCCATTGCCGTGCTCTATCCAGAAGATTTCGGCATAATCATGATTGTGTAGTGAAATATCATCGGTCGAGAATATTTTTACCCTCGCCAGATGAAAAAGTTCACCTTTTGTAATGAAGTCGCGTAGTAAGAACCTCGTAATTTTCATAAATGTCCCCTGACAGTGTTAAAGGTAGCAAAATTTTATGCAGATGTGCCTGGCGGAAAGCACTAATAACATTGGATTAACCGTGTTAACCAGCATTTCTGACAGGGAAGTATAAAAAGCATCGTTCGGGGGACTTACTGGCGCAGATATTGTTTGTTGAAAAGCCCAAAGCAGTTGTCTGCTGATCGTGTCAAAGTAGTATCCGAACGGTGACGCTGCCACGTGATGCGGCCGCAAGGCCTTACAATTAAAAAAGTTATCTTTATAAACACATATCTTTTATTAACCCTGTAGATTGTTGCGTATGTTAAGCATGACGAGAAAAAACATCAGGATCAATCCGGATTTCAAAAGAGTCATTCCTCGCTTTTTTAACTCCGGAAACGAAAGGTCGGTGCAGATCATCAATAAGGTTGTGGATATGCCGGAGAATGTGGTATGTGAGGTACTGAATGGGGTGCTGAAAGAGTTTTCCCGCAGATATAAGGACATCCATAAAGTATTTGAAAATCATTATTCCAGGATTTCTCACCTGGTGCCGGCGGGCGTCATTGTCACCAAAGACAGACAACACCTGCTGGGGGCTTATTTCACCATGGAATATTCACTGGAAGCAGCCGCTTTGTTCAACCCGTCTGTCGTAGAAGCGCCTGACCAGTCGGGTATTCCACCGGGACATAAACGCGTGATCGTCAGTTTCCGGGCTACCGGTGAAAGTCATATTTCGTCGATCGTGTTCCGTGAGGGTGTGATCGATAAAGACTGTAATATTACGCTGGACGATCCTTCCCATTTTCTCACAGAGGGGAAACTAACAGGAGAGAAGCGGAACGATAAAGAACATTTCGCCCGTCAGCTGAATCAGCTGCGCCTGCCGGAGGACCTGCATGTGGGTATCCTGCATCAGCTGACAAATGAATTTACTTATTCCGAAATAGATATTATCCTGCGGAATTCGCTGCGGGGCATTAAAGATCCGATGGACCAGCTGTCGCTGAAACAGCATGTGCTGGAGCTGGTGGATGCCAGCTATGAGTTGCATTTCCCGGAACATACTTCGCTGGGTGAACGGGTGATCTTTCCTGTGACCTACACGGAAAAGAATGGCATTGAAGATGCACGTTTCGTGAAGTTTACGGAGGAAGAGGGTTCCTGTACATATTATGCTACCTATACAGCTTATGACGGTTCCTTTATACTGCCAAAGCTGATCAAGACCTGCGACTTTCAGCATTTCGAAGTACACCCGCTGTATGGTAAAGGGGCGGTCAATAAGAACCTGGCCTTATTCCCCAAAAAGATCAATGGAAGATATGCGATGTTGTCGCGGATCGATGGACAGAATAACTATATTATGTTTTCTGACGATCTGTATGACTGGGAAGAGCCGCAGTTATTACAGCAGCCTAAGTATCCGTGGGAATTTGTGCAGATCGGGAATGCGGGTTCGCCGCTGGAAACGGAGAAGGGCTGGCTGATCATTTCGCATGGCGTAGGACCGATGCGGAAGTATTGTCTGGGAGCGTCCCTGTTTGATCTGGAAGATCCGACAAAAGAGCTGGGCCGGCTGCAATATCCGCTGCTGATGCCTAAAGAAGATGAGCGGGATGGATATGTACCGAATGTGGTGTATTCCTGTGGCGCTATGATACATGAGGGACAGGTATTCATTCCCTATGCAGTATCTGATTATGCATCGTCTTTTGCCAGTGTTCCGCTGGATAAGTTATTAAAGGCTTTATTGAAACAATCTCACTAAGTACCGAGAATACGTTTATAAACTTCTATATAATGTGATACCATTTTTCCCTGGCTAAATCTGGCCAGGGAATGTTCGCGGCAATCGTTCCTGCGAATGTTATCCGCCTTTTTTACGGCCAATACTGCTTCCTCTGCTGTATTTATCAGAAAACCGGTTTTAGCGTCTGTAATCAGCTCTTTCATAGCGCCTCTGTTAAATGCGATGACCGGCGTACCACACATCATGGCCTCTGCAATGCTTAGTCCGAATGGTTCGTTGAACAGGACGGGGTGCAGCAATGCTTTTGCTTTTCCGAGGATATTGTTCCGGTCTTCCGGACCTACATTCCCTTTATAGATCACCTGTTTGCCGTCGATGTGCGGGGCGACCTTTTCCCGGTAGTAGTGCTCGTCCTGAATCAGTCCGCAGATGATCAGCCGCATACCGGCTTCTCTTGCGATCTCAATAGCCAGATGCGTTCCTTTTTCCGGGTGTATCCTTCCAAAACTCAGCAGGTAATCATCCGGCGTAGCCGTAAAAGAAAACAACGCTTCATTCAGTCCGTTGTAAACAGTATCGATGTAAGTCAGGGAAGGATCACGGTCACTGTTACTGATAGAAACGTAGTGCGTAGTACTGTTATACTTTTGATATACCGGCAGAATAGCAGGGGAGGAGAAGCCATGAATGGTGGTCACCATAGGTGTTTTAATTACCCTGGACCAGGTCAGTGGCAGAAAGTCGAAATGATTATGGATGAGATCAAATTCCCCGGCGCGTTCCATTAATGCGGAGATATGTAGACATTCCCATACCTTAAAATCGCCTGGTTCATCTCCGAGGGAATGTTCTCTGACGGACGACAATTTTGCATTGGTAATAGAATCGCCGGTAGCGAAAAGCGTGACATCCAGTCCCTGGTGTACCAATCCTTCGGTAAGCACAGACGCTACCTGTTCCCAGGGGCCGTATTGCTTTGGGGGGGTGCGCCAGCTGACAGGCGCAAGAACGGCTATTTTCATTTATTTATTCAATGTTTCGGCAACGGTAAAGTAAGCGATCCAGAAAGCGATGGTGCTTTCTGCGCCCTGGTTTTCATTGACACGGTCGGGTTGAAGGCCATCTGCGCAACCACCGCTGATGGCATCATATAAAGGCTGTTGCAGGGCATTGTCGCCCATGAACCATTTCCAGGATTGTATCAGTCTGCTTAGGTATCTGTTATCGCCGGTGACATGATAGGCTTGTTGATAGCACAGGACCATAGCCGTAGCATCCAGCGGTTGCTGATCAAAGAGGGCAGTGGTGCCTCCTTTGCTTGCCCATCCATCGTTTCCTACGGGATAGAGCACTTCCTCATGAAAAACTTTTGATTCCAGGAAGCTGATCGCTTCCAGGCCTGTATGCAGGTAGTTTTCCTGCCGGGTGATCTCGAAGGCATGCAATAATGCTAATGGGATAATAGCATTGTCGTACGTCAATACATCTTCAAACCAGCACCAGTCGTCTTCACTGTATCTTTCATATTCATACATGAGTTTATCGGCCATCTGTCCGATGCGGGACAGCTGATCCATGTCTGCTGCATGCAACTTTGCGAAAAGGCAAAGTCCGACAAGACTATTGGCAATGCCTCGTAATGATCGCATATCATCCATATGAGGCACTGCTTTCAGAAAAATGTCTTCAGCAGTACGGACGATCATCGAAGAAGGGCCATATTCCATGAGATACCCCAATGCCATAATTGTACGACCATAAGCGTCTTCTGAACCACCGTCGTATATGATCTGTTTATCATATCGCATGAAGTTATGGAAATAGCCGTCATCCATCTGCATGTAGTGAATGAAACTGAGGTAGATAGACATGAGTCTTGATGCCTCAGGATACCGGCCATGTTTCCAGGCAAGCGCTGTCAGTAGTAATGCCCTGGAATTGTCATCTGTACAATAACCTTCTTTTCTGTTAGGGGTGATGCGCAGTGCATGTTGTATGATGCCTGTGCTGTCTGTCATATTAAGCAGATGTGCCGGATTGAAGGGCGGTAAAACCAGTTGGTCCGGCGCAAAAGTTTGTTCGGGAAAAGTTACTGCTGTCTGTAAATGCGAATGCATGTAATTCTTTTTAGTGAGATAATACGCAACGGTGTTTACAGTGCTGCAAGATTATTATCGTAAGTTGGAAGTTGTTTTTTCATCAGCTCATAAAACAGCATCGCGTGTTTACGTGCGACGGTGCCCCACATGGTGTTCCTAGTTTTCATGAACGCCTTTTTGCCCATTTCCTGACGGATGTGCTCATTGCGCAGAAGATAAATGGCGTTATCAGCAAGTGCGTCTTCGTCACCTGATTGGATGATGATGCCGGTTTCCTTATCCAGCATCTCTTCTGCCAGTACAAAGGCGTTGGAAATTATGGGGCAACCTGCGCTCATCGCGTACATGAAGGTGCCGCTCATTGCCTGGTTACGATCGCGGGAGGTAAAAAGGTAAATATCTGTCAGTGAGAGATAATTGAGCAGGACATGTGTGGGAATGAATTCATTCACCAGTTTAACATTATCCGTCAGATTATTATCTTTTATCAGTTGTTCAAGACTTTCACGATAGGCCTCTCCTTCAGATGCGACCAGGTTGGGGTGGGTATTCCCCAGTATGATGTATACTGCTTCAGGAAATTCCGCAGCGATTTTGACCATTGCCTTAATACCGGTTTCGATACCCTTGTTCGGACTCAGCAGGCCAAAGGTGGTTAAGATCTTCCTATTATCGAGATGCAGTTTGGTCCTGAGTTCGTTTTTGTTCGCCGCCGGTATAAAATGCGTGCCGTGCGGGATAATGGCCAGTTTCTCTGCCTTTATATTATAGTCTTGCACCAGTAAGCGATGGGAGTGCTGTGTCATGACAAGGACCTTATCTGCCAGCAGACAGATGCTTCTTACCAGTTTCAGCCGCTCGATGTCCGGATCGGGCAGGACGGTATGGAAGCGGATAATGAAAGGTTTGGTGAGCAGGGAGATGAATGCGAGCACATATTCGCCCATATTTCCGCCGAAAAGGCCGAATTCATGCTCTATACACACCATTTTGATGGCAGGGTTCTGATTAATTGCTTCAGCCCCTGCAATACACGAGTTCAGTCTGCAACCGTCCATGACCATGGTAACCGGAGACGCATAATTATCTGTGTTGGCCCGTTTGTCCAAAGCGCATACGCTGACCTCAAACTCATGTTTGAGCAGGTACATAAGTTCATTGGTGAGATCGGCGGTAAAAGTGGCAATACCACATTTACGGGGGGAATAAGTACTCACATAGAGTATCTCTGGCTTCATGTCAAATGTATCCATACCAAAAGGTTTTAACGCAGTAAAGTGAATTGACGTCACAAGGAGAAGGAATAAACAGGGCTTTAGGGCTGAGTTGTGTCCTGGTTCGTGGAATCAAACACAGAAGTGCAAAAAACGATCCAGTTAGAATTGGCATGAATTCTAATATTTTTATTATTTTCCTATATAAAAACTGACCCTATGTCAAAACAAACCAGGAGACAATTCCTTTCTGCTGCCGGTAAGACTGCTGCGGTGACCGGTATCGCGACCATGACAGGAGGTGCTGCAATGGCCGCTGCCGCGCCTGCACAGAAGGTATTCGTCCATCATGTTTATTTCTGGCTGCACAATCCAGATAGCCAGGAGGACAAGGCAAAACTGATCGCCGGTCTGCAGAAACTGGCCAAAGGAGCGAAAACCATCCAGCAACATCATATTGGTACGCCTTCCAGCACCAACAGGGACGTGATTGACCGTTCCTACCAGGTGTCGTGGCTGCTGTTCTTTAAGAACAAGGCGGAGCAGGACATTTACCAGACAGACCCTGCACACCTGAAATTCATAGAAGAGTGTTCTTCTGTCTGGAAGAAAGTGATCGTATATGATGCAGAAGATATTTGAGGATACTTTGTATATTTGAATCAACAGCACAGCCCTGTCAGCGACGGGGCTGTTTAATCAGCCAGGATCTGCCCCTTCGACAGAATACAGGACTAACCAATGCCAGCCTTGATCTCATTTGTAAAAGCAATTGTTTATGCTGAAAAGAATCATAGGACTGCTATTTCCCCAAAGCCCGCCGGAGCCGCATGCCGCTCTTAAGACCACAGGCAGCCGGATCACGGTGAGCGCACAGGATTGTACCGTTATTACTTCCAATTATTATGAGGAGCCTTCTGACAACGAGGGATTAGAAGTGCATATGATGGATGGCCTGATCGGTCTCCGGAGCGTTGAAATGCGCGAAAGGGAGATCTGTTATCTTTCCTGCGCCTATCAGCCTGATACGCACACCCATATGGAGCTGCTGAGCCCTTATATCTACAAGGACAGGATGACGGTCAGTTTTCTGCTGGAAAGGCACAAGCAAATCTCTATTTATGTGAATCCTGCGGATCACAGAGAGTATTATTTCGACCTTGAATTTATGAACGCTTAACCCCTGACTATTTTATAACAACAAAAAAGCGAATGGCTGTCTGACCATTCGCTTTTTTGCTTTTATATGTTGTTCCGTGATATGTGCGTTACTGCATGCCGTCCATCATACCCTGGTTACCGGCCCCTGAGCTCTTACGTTTGAACAGGGAAGCATCTATTTTACCAAAGCGGTAGGCGAGGTTCAGCCTGATCATCTGTGGGTTTCTCAGACGTTCGTAGTTCTGTATGAAGTAATCGCTGTAAGAGTACTGACTGGTTTTACGTGAGCGGAAGATATCGGTTACGCCCAGGGTAGCTGTCAGTGCCTTTGTTTTCAGGAAGCTTTTCTTCAGGGCGATGTCTATACCGTAGAAAGAACGGATGTAACCCTGAGAAGCGCTCTGTGCTTCCAGACCCGGAGGGCCGCCGCCAAAGCCGGTGTTGGTATTGATCGGCAGATTGGTTTTGGACTGATAGGTGCCGGTCAGCTGCAGATCAAATGCCTTTGGCAGTTTGAAGTTACTGTTGATCTTTCCGAACATGCTCCACAGGGCGTCCTGCTGAGCGCCTGCGTTGGCGTTGATCTTTGAATTATATACGTTGATGTTGGTCGACACGTCCCACCATTTGGTGAAATAGTTCTGTACCGTGATCTCTGCACCTGTTGTATAACTGCTGCTGGCGTTGATATATGTATTGATCAGCGCTGTGTTGCCGGTATTCGGATCGGTCTGGCGATCGATGAAACTTGTGATCGTATTCTCCGTGTGTTTGTAGTACACGGAACCCAGGAAGGTGTGGTTACCCTTGAACGTTTTCAGGTAAGACAGTTCCAGGGACTGTGTGAACTCCGGTACCAGGCCCGGGTTACCTTTGGTGATATTGAACTTGTCGGTAGAATCCGCAAATGGTATCAGCTGGAAGAAGTTCGGACGGTTGATACGACGGGTCGCACTTATCTGTACTTCCTGGTCGTGTTTCAGTTTCTGGCTCAGGAATACGGTCGGGAACAGGCTGATAGGGTAGCTGTTGCTGAATTTCTGACCAGTCTGTACCAGTTCGCCGGTATATTCTGAACTTTCTCCACGCAGTCCTAATTTATAGCTAAAGTTTTTAATGCTGCTGCTGAAGGTAGCATAGGCTGCATAAACACTTTCATTATTCTTATAGTTGCTGGTGTTGCCGGAAGTGAGGTCGTACTGATTGGTTGATTCGTTGAACAGATAATTGTAGTTATTGTTCTCGATGTGCCGGAAGGCCGCACGTAAACCTGCTTCCAGTTTGCTCTTGGCGCCCAGTGGTTTTACGTAGTCGGTCTGTGCGGTGATGTTGCGCATCTTACCGCTACCGTTGATCTTTTCCAGTTCGTTGCCGGTCACAGCGCCACCTTTGATATTGTAGTAGTCAGTGCTGTAATCGGAACTGTTGTCACTCTTACCTCCGAAGTAATTTGCGTCCATGGTCAGTTCTTCGCCTTCGTGCGGGAAGAGGTGTTTTAAACCTAATACCAGACCGGTACCGTTGAAGGTACGTTCGCCTTCGGTCGTCCTGCGGCTGAAAGACGTCATTGGCGTACCGGAGTAAAGGGTATCGCTGTTGATGTCGAGGATGCTGGATGGTTTGAATGAGCCGTGTACTTTAAGACCGGACACAGATAAAGTGGTACGGTTGGTCATGAAGTAGTCGAGCCCGAGACGGCCGAACATGAAACCACCATTTGTTTTAGAGGTGTTTTCCTGCAGGGTGTGGATGTTCGGATCGTCTGCAATATCCAGCCTGTCGGTGTGACCGTCGGTGCGATCGCGCATCTGGTTGATCATACCGCTGGCGGTGATGTTCACTTTACCCTGGCGGAGGTTGAAGTCAGCGCCGCCGTTGATGCCGCCACGTTTATCTACACCTGCCCGGAGATTACCATTATAGCCGGTTTTACGGTTCTTTTTCAGTACGATGTTCACGATACCTGCACCACCACCTGAAGCGTCGTATTTAGCGCTCGGAGCGGTCATTACTTCCACGCTTTCGATCGCGTCCGCAGGGATCTGATCGAGGGTGAGGGTGGTCGGACGGCCATCTATCAGCAACTGTGGCGCTGCATTACGCATGGTCATCTTACCATCGATATCGATGTTTACGGAAGGAACGTTCCTCATGACGTCCTGTGCGGTACCACCGGCGCTGGAAATATTCTGTTCAACGTTGAACACTTTCTTGTCCATGTCCACTTTCATGAGTGGTTTGGAGGCGGTTACGGTGACACCCTGCAGCTGACTGATATCGCTGGTCAGTTTGATATTGCCCAGGTCTTTGTCAAATGAAGGCATGGTGCCTGGCGCAGGTTTCTTTGTCAGGAAAGAAACGGTCTGTGCGTAAGGTTTGAAACCGGTAGCTGATATTTTCAGTACCAGTGGCCCCATTACCGGCAGGTCTTCCAGGTTGAATTCGCCGTTGTTCTGCGTAATAACACCTTTCAGGAGAATATCTTTTCTGGTATTGGTAGCGGAATCAAGTTTGTTCTGGAACACGATCACAGAGGTATAAGGCATTGGCTTCCCTTCGTTGTCGAGGACTTTTCCATAGATACGTCCTATACTCGGCGGTTTGGCGCCCGCAAATCCACCCGGGCCGGCTCCGCCGCCTGGGCGCTGCTGCGCGGATACATAAAGGGAGAAGGTCAACATGGCAAAAAGCCAGAGAATTCTTTGCATAAGTAACATTCTTATAAACACAAAACTAATAGCGCGGTTCCATTATACATAGCAAATGAGACAATGCAGGGAAATAACGCGACAAAAAACGTGAATAATGGTGTTGGTCGTACTACATGATAAGCTGGAAATGACCTATTTAGTACCTGTCAGCGCTGCTACGGCTTCCCGGTAATTATCTCCCACGGGCAGCTCCATGGTACCGATAAAAACACTGTTCTTACGAATGGCAGTAATGTGGGCGACAGCAATGATATAGGATTTATGTATACGGATGAATCTGGCCGGTGGCAGCTGTTCTTCTACCTGTTTCAATGGCATACGTGTCACCACAGGTTTGGCAGTGCCGGTCAGATGTATCCTGATGTAGTCTTTTAAAGCTTCGATCCAGATGATATCGGCAACATTGATCTTCAGCAGACTGTAGTCCGAATTCACGAAGAAAAACTCAGGGGTGGTACCCGGAGCGGCTGTCAGTTGCTGATGTTTGAGCTGATGCAGTTCTCTGGCTTTATTACATGCTTTGATAAAGCGGGGGAGGCTGACGGGTTTTACCAGGTAATCGGTCACATCCAGTTCAAATCCTTCCAGCGCATATTTTTCATAAGCGGTAATGAGGATGATCATTGGCTTATGGGCCAGGCTCTGTATGAATTGGAGCCCGGTCAGTCCGGGCATCTGTATATCGAGGAAGATCAGGTCAATGGTGGTTTCCTGTAATACTTTAATGGCTTCGAAGGCGTCCGCACATTTAGCGACCATTTCCAGGAATGGCACCTGGCGGATGTTGTCTTCGAGTAGGTCAAGCGCGAGCGGTTCGTCGTCGACGGCTATGCATCGTAAAGTCATAATCAATTAGGAATTAGGAATTATGAATTAGGAATTGGGTAGCCGTCAGTGATGATAGAAATGGTTCATTTGTAATGATGTATTCAAGACTATTGTAATCAGGTGCTTTTTCTTCCATAATCAAGGCTGTAAAATTAATTCTTAATTGTTAATTCCTAATTGTTAATTGACTTAGTGCAGGTGCAATTGTAATGAGACGACAAACCATCCCTCTTTTTTACTGATCAATAACTGATAATTGTCCTTGTATAACAGGTTAAGTCTGCGTTTAACGTTTGTCAGTCCGATACCGGAGGTCTTATCCTTGATCTCGTTGTACTCCGGATTGTACTTATTCATGACAGAGAACTGGAGCAGACCTTGTTTAGCGCGGAGCTCGATATCGATGCGGGCATCGGGAATGAGTCCGGTACCGTGTTTAAATGCATTCTCCACAAAAGGGATCAGCAGCATCGGTTCTATTTCATAGCCATGTTCGGGCAGCTGCATAGACACATTGACCTGTACCTTGGCGCCAAAGCGCTGTTGCTGGAGGTCGATATAGCTTTGCAGATAGTCTGTTTCCTTGTCCAGCGCCACGGTATCTTCATCCGCCTCATACAGCATATAGCGCATGAGGGAGGATAATTTTATCAGGGAAGGTTCCAGCTGATCTGAGTGTTTTCTGGCCAGCGCCACCATGTTGTTCAATACATTGAACATAAAATGGGGGCTTACCTGAGAACGCAGCAGGGAAAGTTCTGTTTTCAGATTTTCATTCTCTTTGTCACTGGCCAGTTTGTCCGCATTCATCTTGTCCCGGATCATCCGCCAGGCCGTACTACAGGCCAGGATGAACAATACGGTAAAGAAGGTGAAGAGGATGGTCGGCTTCAGTTCTGCCTGTTTATGTGTGATAAAGGACTGTACAAAGAGGTACCGTAAATAAATAAGGGCCGCAAAAAGGACCAGCAGTACGCCGCCGAATTGCAGGTATTTCTTACGATAGATCAGTTTCGGTATCAGAATATTTGAATTCAGATAGAAAAAGAGCGTAAGCAGGATGGCATTAATAATGAAATGGATATGCCAGAAGCGCTCATCAGGATCGGGTCCTCTGTGCTGATCGGGAGAAGGACGCAAAAGATAAGGCAGTGAAAAGAGCGTGATCCAGGCTACGGCGTGCAGGAATACCTGTGCCCATTTCCTGGAATACCAAGCCTGTCTGGTATCGTTAACAAGTGTAGTCATTCCGGTGTGTGACATTAAACAACGGCAAAAGAACCAAAAAAATCCATCACTACGGGAAATATTGAGATGAATGACCGTTTTTTGGCGGCAAACTTGTACTTTTCTTTTATATTGCTGTTTATTAGCGAATTAGGAAGCATATCATATCCTGAACCCCGGAGAAACTATTATTAATCGGCCATACAGGTAGCCAGGTGTGTCAAAATAACTAAGTATTGATGAAAATCGGGTCCTGCAAGCAACAGAAGGCACGGGAATAACGGTGTGGAACATGCTAAGTCCGCAAATTGTTGAAAAAAATGCCCATTTCAACATGCAGGCCACGGTACCCTCTATAAATTATGGGGAAGTATATTTAGAATTTTTTTTATTTAATTTGACCAATAATAATAACGTACATGTGGTTCGGGATAGTTACCGGCACGGGTCGAGTAGTCTGTTATACTGTTTTAAGGGATACTGGCATAGGGATTGGGCGATAAAAACGGTACGAAACAACTATTCCGAATATCAGTAACAGAAAGACACCGCGGTTACGAATGCTATGGCACAAGCCTTTACATCAAAAACCAGGTCCGGACGTTTGAGCATTTTGTAGTGGACATAAGTAAGAGAGATGAGCTCTGCGTTTACTTTTAATAACCGCGATACACCTTACAGCAAGATGAGTAAAGTAAAGAATGTTTGCATTGTCGATGATGATGAATTATTCCAGTTTGTAATGCGGCAGCACTTTGAGCGACTGGAGCTTGTAGAACGCGTTCATAAGTTTACCGACGGCGAACAGGCGCTCAATCATATCAAGTCTCACCTTGAGCATCCGGATGAATTGCCGGACCTGATCCTGCTGGACGTTAATATGCCTTATATGGATGGCTGGCAGTTCATGACTGAATTCGTACAGCTGCAATTACCTGCCGGAAAACATATCCGGGTATATATCCTTACCAGTTCAACACATGAAAGTGATCTGCAGAAAGCCAGGGAGTTCCCAACCTTATCCGGTTACCTGGTGAAGCCTATCGGAAAGAACATGATCCGCGAAATCCTCGTCGGAGCAGAACAGCATTAAGTCTTTTCCTGTATCAGTATCAGCTTGTGGTCTGATGACCGTCATCTGCCTGCTTAGTCGGAGCAGAACAGCATTAAGTCTTTTCCTGTATCAGTATCAGCATATGGTCTGATGACCGTCATCTGCCTGCTTATCCAGAAGGCTGACCTTTGTCGTACAAGCACTGATTTATGAAAATAGAACAGCTTTACACAGGTTGCCTGGCGCATGGCGCCTATTACATTGAAAGTAATGGCGAAGCGGCTATTATTGATCCACTGCGCGATGTAGCTGCTTATATCAGCAGGGCGCAACAGGATAATGCCGTGATAAAATATGTACTGGAAACACACTTTCATGCTGATTTTGTGTCCGGACATCTCGATCTGGCGGCAGCGATGGGCGCTAATATTGTCTATGGTCCGGGCGCAACGCCTGCTTTTCCTGCCTATATCGCAACAGACGGTGAAATACTCACACTCGGAAATATACAGCTCAAGGTATTACATACACCAGGGCATACCATGGAAAGCAGTTGCTTTCTGCTGATCGACGCGGCAGGGAAAGAGACCGCGCTTTTCTCCGGAGATACCCTGTTCATCGGGGACGTAGGCAGGCCCGATCTGGCGCAGCAGGCTGCGGGTAAGACCCGGGAAGAACTGGCCGGTATCCTGTTTGATTCTCTGCGCAGTAAGATCATGTCTTTACCTCCGGATATTATCGTATATCCTGCGCATGGTGCGGGTAGCGCCTGCGGGAAACTGATCAGCGGGCAGCGTACGGATACCCTGGGCGGACAATTACGTACTAATTATGCCCTGCGCGCAGATATGAGCAGGGAGGAATTTATAACGGCCGTTACCGACGGACTCACACCGCCACCGGCTTACTTTCCTTTGAACGTACAGATGAATAAACAGGGCTATGAAAATGTCGACGATGTGATCACACGTGGTACCCGGTCATTGTCACCCGATGCTTTTGAAGCCCTGGCGAATGGAACAGGCGCGGTTATCCTGGATACCCGCGGACCGGAACTATTTGTTGATGGTTTTATACCAGGGTCCGTGAATATCGGTCTGGATGGCAATTTTGCCCCCTGGGCAGGCACCCTGGTCCCCGGACAACAGCCAATTCTCTTCATTGCCGGTCCGGGAAGAGAGCAGGAAGTCGTGACACGCCTGGCCCGTATCGGGTTTGACCATACCCTGGGCTATCTGGAAGGCGGTTTTGAGGCCTGGAGGGCAGCAGGGCGTACGGTGGATGATATCGTGACCATTACACCGTCGGAACTGGCCGAACGGCAGTCCTGGATACCGGTACAGCTGATCGATGTACGCAGGAGCAATGAATTCAGCGGAGAACACATCGCTGGCGCTGTCAATATTCCTCTTGAGTATATCAACGATCATATTGGTCAGCTGGACAAGCATCAGTTGTACTACGTACATTGTGCCGGTGGCTATCGTTCCGTGATCTTTATTTCCATCATGCGTATGCGGGGGTATCACAATTTTGTGGATGTAAAGGGAGGGATGAAAGCCCTGAAAGAAAGCGGGCTTTTTCAGCTGAGCGATTACTTTACGCCCACTTCTTCCTGACCGGATGGGCTGGCATGTGTCTTGTTTGATCATCAGTATTAAATCTGCAACACATGAAAACATTTGGTCTCATTCTTATCGTAGCCGGTATCGCGATGATCGTTGTTCGCGGCTTCTCCGTAAAAACACAAAAGAAAGTAGTGGACCTCGGTCCGGTAGAGGTAAATAAAACCGAAAACCGCTGGATCGGATGGCCTACCTATGCAGGGGGGATTATCGCTGCAGTAGGGCTGGTGCTTGTATTGAGCGACAGGAAAAAATAAGGTCAAATAAGCAGGCGAATGGTTATTTTTGAAAAAAAGTTTCGTATGCCTGAATTAATGAACGATAAGCTACAGGTAGTTGTTGCAGAGAAAGGAGCCGAATTACAGAGCATCGTCCGTAAGGACCTTCAGCAGGAGTACCTGTGGCATGCCGGACCAGAATGGGCCAAGAAAAGCCCCGTATTATTCCCGATAGTGGGAACACTTAAGAACAATACTTACACATATAAAGGGAAAAGCTACACGCTTGGCCGCCACGGTTTTGCCCGTGATAAGGTCTTTACCCTGACAGAACAGACAGCAGATAAGCTGGTGTTCACCCTGACGGAGTCGGAAGATTCTTTACAGGTATATCCTTTTCATTTCCGCTTCCAGGTAGTGTATACCATACATGGCACTTCCCTGCAGGTCTCTTATATTGTGGAGAATACCGGTAAGGATACTATGTATTTTTCCGTAGGCGCACACCCTGCATTCAAGGTGCCGCTGACGGAAGAAACGACGTATGAGGATTATTACCTGCATTTTAACGAAGAGGAAAATGATGGGGTATGGCCATTGTCCGCCGACGGACTGATAGAGCTCACGCCGGAGCCATTCCTGGTAAAGACGCATAAACTGGGACTGAAGCATCACCTGTTCTATAAAGACGCATTGGTGTTCAAAACCCTGGCCTCTACCATCATGGAGCTGAAAAGCGATAAATCACCACGTGGTCTGAAAATGGAATACGAAGGATTCCCTTATATGGGTATCTGGGCGGCGAAAGACGCCAACTTTGTATGTATAGAGCCCTGGAACGGGATCGCTGATAGCGTGAACGCGACAGGTGATATTACCGGTAAAGAAGGTATCCATATACTGGATGCCGGCAAACGTTTCGAAAGAAGCTGGACGGTAACACTGTTTTAAGCAGTGATAATATATTGAGGACGGGGTACTGGTATTAACTGGTATCCCGTTTTTTTATTCTTCTTCTGATTGCTCTTTTTTACGCTGATAGTAGCGTTTGGATTTATCCGCAGTACCACAGCTGCTAGGGCTGCACCAGCGTTTTTTATTGTTTTTGGTCTGATCGAGAAAGATCCATCCACAGGTCTCGCATTCTTTGATACGTGTATGCTCTTCCGTAGTCAACACGTCGTAAGCTGATTTCATGACTGTCCATAGGGGGGAGAGCAGGTCCGTATATTCCTGTTTCAGCATAGCCCGTATACCTGTACCGGAAGGTTCAAACTGTAGTTTTGATAGTCCGGCGCCAAGCGCTTTATTGAATTTTTCCAGTACGCCGGCAGTGAGCGTGCCGCCATCATTTTCCGCAATACCGGAAAAGAACTGATAAAGCGTTTCTCTTGTTTTCTTCAGTTTCTGCAGGGCGAGACCGGCAGCCGTTTCATCCTTAGCGGCTTCCTGTAAAAGGGCGCTTCGTTGTGCCTCGTCGAGAATATCCACCTTTTTGCACCATTCTATGACCTCCTGATAGCTGCCGAGGTATTCATGCAGATTGATACCCCTCCATGCATTTACCGTATTGATAAAATGGAAACAGAGGGCGCCGCCATCCAGGGATAATGTTGCTATTGATCTTTCCTTACTCATGTACGTACTCAAAAATACGATATTTGGTATTACCACTATCAAAAATTAGTTTGCTGGTAATAAAAAAACACTACTTTTATACCAGTAAATACGATTTAACAGGTAAAAAAGGATACATGAATGCTGAACGGAACGCGCCACAGTGGTTGATCATACTGGCTTTTATGGCGGTGTATATCGTCTGGGGTACGACGTACCTGGCCGTGATCTATGGATTGCGGGGATTCCCTCCGTTTATGCTGTCCGGACTGCGTTACCTGCTGGCGGCTATCCTGTTGCTGGGATGGTGTCGTATAAGAGGTGTGGCCTGGCCGGGATGGTCAGTGGTAAAGGTCTGTGTTATCAGTGGTATCCTGATGCTGGTAGGCGGTAGTGGTATTGTGGCCTGGTCGGAGCAATATGTTACTTCCGGACAGGCGGCCATTATGATCGCTACAGAGCCGTTCGTGTTCCTGCTGGCTGACCGGAAACGCTGGCGGGAATACTTTGGGAACGTCTTTATTATTACGGGGCTACTGGTCGGTTTTGCTGGGATCATCCTGTTCTTCGGTGGAGGGGATGCCGGTGCCGGGCAGGGCGCTGATAATACGATGCAATGGGTAGGATATGGCGCCATACTGGTAGGAACGGTGTTCTGGGTGTCAGGCGCCTTACATGCAGAAGGTAAACTGGACAAGCGTACCCCTAATATCCTCAGCAGCGCCATTCAGTTGCTGGCGGCAGCGATTGCCAGCGGTTTACTGAGCGGCGCGACGGGAGAGTGGTCCCGTTTCAATATAGAACAGGTCCCGGCTGCCGCATGGGCCGGATTATTATATCTCGTTTTCTTTGGCTCCCTGGTAGCCTATATGGCATTTACCTGGCTCATAACAGTGCGTCCGCCGGCATTGGTCAGCACCCATACCTACGTTAATCCCGTAGTGGCGGTGCTGATGGGCTGGGCTTTTGTAAATGAGCAACTTAACTGGATGCAGTTGCTGGGTATGTTCGTCATCCTGGTGGGCGTATTGTTAACTAATTTCCCCAACTACAAACTATCTTTTAACAGGCAACGTGCCTGAGCATTTTTTAAATACCTTTGCCCGTAGTTTATTAAATAAGGAAGTAAACGCAGCAAAACTTTAGGAAAATGAATTTTAACCTGGACAAAATTCCTGAACGTACGAAACAACCTCGTTCATACGGTATTACAATGGTGACTGACAAGGGGCTGAGCCTGCAGGATACAAAAGACTTTCTGTCTGTGTCTTCGGCGCACGTGGATATGGTGAAGCTGGCCTTCGGTACGGCTTATGTAACACCTAACCTGGATGAAAAGATCAAAGTATATCAATCATATAATATCCCTGTTTATTTCGGTGGTCTGCTGCTAGAGGCTTTCATTATCCGTAATCAGTTCGATGATTATATCGATGTGGTAAAAAAGTATGGCATCAATTATTTTGAAGTATCCGACGGTTCTCTTTCCATCCCGCATGCAGAGAAATGCGGATATATCGAGAAACTGGCAAAACTGGGTACCGTACTGAGTGAGATCGGTTCAAAAGATAAGGACCGTGAGCACATCACGCCGCCTTATAAATGGATAGAACTGATCAAAACAGAGCTTTCCGCCGGTTCTGAATATATCATTGCAGAAGCAAGAGAAACAGGTAACGTAGGGCTGTACCGTGACTCCGGTGAGGTAAGGGAAGGCCTGGTACAGGAAATCCTGACACAGGTATCCGGAGAGAAGATCATCTGGGAAGCACCCAGGAAAGACCAGCAGCTGTATTTCCTGGACCTGATGGGTTGCAATGCGAACCTGGGTAATATTGCCTATAATGAAGTGATTTCATTGGAGGCGATGCGTGTAGGTTTACGTGGGGATAGCTTCCATTTTTACCTGGAAGGAACGAAATAATAGTATTGCAGATAATGCAGGAGAGCCGGTCTTATGACCGGCTTTTTTATTGCCGGTCATATCCGGTGAAAAAGTTATGCTGCAGTATGTTCGGATATCTGTAAGACTATCAATCTATTCCTTATTGAGTATTGTTATCCCTGAAGCTTTATCTGCACTGAATACTTAAAAAGCCTATTGATATTTTAAAATAATCATATATTTGCCGCGCATTAATAATGCGGGGACCCTATATTATTTGTGTTTTAAACCCATAACCATACTAACACCACAGAATTTTTAATCAAAACATATATCAGAAAACCTATGAAAAGAATGCTTTTGAGTGCAGCTGTACTCGGACTGTTTTTTACTGCCTGTAAAGATGATGATACCAATAACCCGCAACCCGATGTTGCTGTAAAACTGCTGGCGAAAGATGTGTCTGAATACGACAGTACCATACTTGACTATGATGCAAGCAGGAAATTAGCATCGTTTCAGCGTTATGCCCTTGAAGATGCTGATGATAAGGTTGTTGCAAAACCTTCTTATGAAAACAACAGGCTCACAGCGTTTTTTACCGGTGCTACCCTGAATGCTGCTACGCATAAAGCGGTAACTTTCGGATATAACACTGCCGGTAAGGTATTTACTGTAAACTTCTATGATGAAGAAGACGGAAGCCTGAACCAGTACGATAGTATTGCATATGATGCAGCTGGTCGTGTTTCTGCCGTATATATTGCAGAGAAAGTGGCTGTAGAAAACCATCTGGGTTTCTTTGAAAAGAATGTGTTTGAGTGGGATGCAAAGGGCAATGTTGTGAAGACACACAGAATTGCTTTCGCAAACGGTACTGAAGCAAAAGATACCACTACTGCTGTATTGACGTATGATGATAAGGTGAACTACACGGCAAAACAGCCGGAGCTTTACCTGATCGATGTTGAAGATGTAGCTGCTGCGCTCTCAGCCAATAATATTCTGACGGAGACAATCCAATACGAAACATCTAAGGAAATTACCACTAACGTGTATACTTATGATGCGGAGAACTACCCTGTTACAAAAAAATCAACCAGAAAAGGAATACAGGGTGATACGGAAGTTAGTTCTTCCACTGAAAATCACAAGCTGACTTACACTAAGAAATAGTCATCTGCACATGAAATAAAAGATGCCTTCCGGATGTAACATTCCGGAAGGTATCTTCGTTTTTATAACATGAATGCCTATCCTGTATGCGGTAAGTAAACCCCGGCGGAAACAGTTGATGTACGATATGAGGGGACATCATTGTGCATCGGTCAGTCAGTTTTCGTTAGCTTCATATGCATATCAGGGGGATGAGGTACATTTATATTTATCAGCTAATACATTTAACCTATGAGAAGATTGCTTTTTGGAGCAGCAGCTACATTTACATTGTTTTTTATGGCCTGTGACCCACAACCTGATCCCGTACCGGATCCGGAGGGCACAGTCAAATTGTTATTCAAAGACGTTACCGATACGGATAGTAGTATACTCAGTTATGACACCAGTAAAAGATTTACATTGTTTGAACAACATGATCTGAGTGATGGTTTTACCGTTTTCGTAAAACCTGTTTTTGAAAATAACAGATTGGCAGCTGCACTGGTGGGTTTGTCAAAATCTGATATTACGCATAAGTTCAAGACATTTAACTATTACAGTGCTGGTAACCTGAGAAGCGTGTATTCTTACGAGATGGGCTTTGATAAACCAGCCCGTATAGATAGTCTTTTGTATGACGCTTCCGGACGTTTGACGACCAGCTATGTTTCGGTGTTTGCCAGTGTAGGCGCTGAGATCGGACTCTATCAGAAGAATTTAGTTGAATGGAATGATAAGGGGAATATTGTCAGAAAGTATAGCATTGCGATGGAAGGTGGTAAAGAAACAAAGGATACCACTACAACCGTTTATACCTATGATAATAAGATTAATTACGTTGCAAAGCAACCAGACTATGCGATGATGCAGCTGGAGGAAATAGCGGACGTAGTCTCTGCCAACAATATACTGAGTGCTGTTGTCTCAGGCCGGGACACCAGGAAGGAAATCGCGAATGAATGCTTTTATGATTATGAAGAGTATCCTAATTACATCAGGACAACGGAGAAAGAGTTTTCGGATGGTTCCATAGTAAATACCACGGTGCGTAGTCACAAGCTGATGTACATCAAAAGATAATTTGGATGGAAGGTAAAAGAGGATGCAGCAAAAAATAAACCGGCGTCCTGATAATTGCCTGAATGACTGCCCGATGCTATCAGGTACCCGAATAAAAAGAGCCTGTATCATACTTTTGTGATACAGGCTCTTTTTATTGTATCAGCAGATACGATGCTTATCGCAGGATGTTCTCAATTTCCTGTAATTCCGCTGTATCAAACTGTACCTTGTGCAATGCACCCAGGTTGTTATCCAGTTGTCCTACAGAGCTGGCGCCTATCAGTACAGTTGTAACGCGTTTATCTTTCAGCAGCCATGCCAGCGCCATTTGCGCCAGTGTCTGACCTCTTTGCAGTGCAATAGCATTCAGTCGCTGTATCTTATCCAGTTTGTCTGCCGTGATATGGTCCGCTTTCAGGAACCCGCTTGGTTTGCTGGCCCTTGACCCTTCAGGAATACCTTTCAGGTACCTGTCCGTCAATAAGCCCTGCGCCAGCGGTGAGAATGGGATACAACCCACGCCATTCGCTTCCAGTACGTCCAGCAGACCACCTTCTACCCATCTTTCAAACATGGAGTATTTCGGCTGATGGATCAGGCAGGGAGTGCCTAATGACTGTAATACGGCCAGTGCGGCTTTTGTCTGTTCAGCAGTATAGTTGGACAGACCGACATATAATGCCTTACCCTGACGAACAGCTGTATCCAGTGCGCCCATGGTCTCTTCGATCGGTGTTTCCGGATCGGGACGGTGAGAATAGAAGATATCGACATAGTCGAGTTTCATACGACGCAGGCTCTGATCGAGGCTGGACAGTACATATTTACGGGAACCCCATTCTCCGTATGGGCCAGGCCACATATGATAGCCGGCTTTGGTAGAGATGATCAGTTCATCGCGCAGGTTACCTGTAAAGTCTTTCTGTAAGATCGCGCCGAAATTCTCTTCCGCAGATCCCGGTACAGGACCGTAGTTGTTAGCCAGGTCGAAATGGGTAATCCCTTTATCGAAGGCGCGGCGAACGATAGAACGACCATTTTCAAAGTTATCGATAGACCCGAAGTTATGCCAGAGACCCAGTGAAACAGCCGGGAGGCGGATACCGCTCTTACCGCAACGGTTGTATATCATAGTATCATACCGGTCACTTGCAGGAACATAAGCACTCATAATGTGGTTTTTTTTGGTCGTACAAGATAGTGCTATTTATAAGAAAAACAGTAATAGGGCTAGTGAGGGGAATAAATGGCAGGGCTACTATTAAAAAAGAGAGTAAGGTGTGGTCAGACTATACTTATCTTACGCTGATGCTGCGTAAAAAAGGGAGCACTAAGGCAGGATAAGTATAGTCTGACTATAGACAGGAGCGGCAAGCGCTACAAAAATAACATTACTGAATGCCAGGTAATTGCAGTTGAGCTATCTTTTAATGCTGCGAAATACCAGGTGGTTTGTAAGTACTTATACACTCTGGAAATAACTGTTCATATATTCACTGGGAGACCGCTGTGTGACGGACTTGAATACCCGGTTAAAATTAGTAATACTGTTAAACCCGCAGGTATATGCCACCGTTGCGATATTATCATAACTGCCGTCTGTCAGCTTTTTACAGGCTTCATTGATCCTCACTTCATTCAGGAAGGAAACGAAGGTATGCAGCGTATGTTTCTTGAAGAAACGGCAGAATGCCTGTGGCGTCATACAGGCCTGTTTGGCGGCATCTTCGAGCGTGATGGGCTTATCATAATGATGCATGATATAATTATAGATATTCCCGATACGGATGCCTTCGTGTTCGCTGACAGGTTGTGCACGCTGACCCGAAGCGAGCGGCGTAATATCCGGGCAACCGGATAACTGTTTCAGCAGTTCAACGAACTGTAGGAGTTGTTCTGTCCCCGTACTGTTCGTGACCTTCAGCATGCGGCTGGATATCTCTATGGCATGTTCCTGCGGTACTTTAAAGCCTGACTGGTGTTGCTGGATAAAGTTCTTCAGGACCTTGATCTCGGGTAGATTGAAGAAGCCTGCCAGTTCGCCGTCAGGATTAAAGAATATTACCAGCGCCACTATTTTTTTCCGGCTTTTAGGTTGAAAATAAGAGGCCTCACTCTTAAAAATATGCGGCTGATTCGCCCCCAGCCAATAAATCTCACTAGCCCTAAAGGGATGCATATTATTGTCGGCCACCAGGGTGCCTTCACCCTGCTGAATCCAGGTGAGCTGAATCTCCTGGTGTCTGTGCAGATGGGGGTAGAAGTAAGGTAGTACATCTTTCTGTACAATGATGGATTTGTCCAGCGGAACAGGTATGGTAAACTGTAACACTTTCATCTGGTAGCAATTTTAATAGTAAGCGCAAGTTGGCTTGCAGGAATGTATTTACAGGTCTTGAATCTTTCGTACGTAGTAATTACGCGTTATATTGGTTGATACTTCTGTCACTAATGAGTGTGAATATTACAATTATTCACTGTGTACCAATATTACACATTTTAACCCGGATTTTGCAAAAAAATATAAGATCAGGTCAAAAAAAGGTTAAGTGCCGGTATATATGGACCAGACCCTCTGAAAACAGGTTAATATCAGGTAATAATTGATTACTATCAGATAGGCTCCCTTTATCTCTTTCTGATACTTTTGAACAAAAAATTGTTCTTCTATGGCTATTGAATGGAAAGGAATATTTCCCGCATTTACCACAAAGTTTACAGCCGCTGATGAACTGGACCTGCCGCTGTTCGGTAAGAACCTGCAAGCCCAGATCGCTGCCGGTATTGATGGGGTTATCTTAGGCGGTTCGCTGGGCGAGGCCAGTGTCATTACTACTGCAGAAAAAGAGACATTGACGAAGTATGCAGTAGAGCAGGTAGCGGGAAAAATCCCGGTTGTCATGAATATTGCAGAAGGTTCCACTGCAGAAGCGATCAGACAGGCGAAGCTGGCTGCTTCCTGGGGGGCAAAAGGTTTGATGCTGTTGCCCCCGATGCGTTATAAAAGCGATGAACGCGAAACAGCAGAATACTTTAAAGCGATAGCTGCTTCCACAGAACTGCCTATCATGATCTATAACAATCCCGTTGATTATAAAGTAGAGGTAACGCTGGAAATCTTTGATCAGTTGCAGGCTTATAGCAATATACAGGCGGTGAAAGAATCTACCCGCGATGTATCTAACGTAACACGTATGATCAGTCGTTTCGGTGATCGTTTTAGTCTGCTGTGCGGCGTGGATACACTGGCGATGGAAGAAATGATATTAGGAGCGAATGGCTGGGTCGGCGGACTGGTATGTGCGTTCCCCGCTGAAACCGTCGCCATATATAAACTGACAAAAGCAGGCCGTATCGCAGAGGCGCTGGCGATTTACCGCTGGTTCCTGCCATTACTGGAACTGGACCTGCATCCTAAACTGGTACAGTATATCAAACTGGCGGAACAACAGGCGGGATTAGGCAGTGAGATCGTAAGAGCGCCACGCCTGGCACTGGCAGGAGAAGAAAGGACAAGGATACTGCACGTGATCGACTCCGCTATTGCGGCCAGACCGGCATTACCTGATTATCTTTCACTTTAACGATCTATGCATGCAGACAGATGAAATCATGCAGCGCGCAGCGGCTGCTTTTGATGAGTACAGATATACGACGCCTGTAGCAAAGGCAGCCTTCCTTGAAACGATAGCCGCCGCTATTGAAGCGCAAAGGGAGACCTTGGTGGAGGCGGCACATGCAGAGTCCAATCTGCCGCTTCCCAGACTAAATGGTGAGATCACCCGTACCACTTCGCAGCTACAGCTTTTTGCGACACTGATAAAGGAAGGCAGCTGGGTAGAAGCTGTGATCGATAACGCAAAACCGGCAGCTACGCCTGCGAAGCCCGATATCCGTAGAATGCTGCTGCCGGTTGGTCCGGTAGTGGTGTTTGGCGCCAGTAACTTTCCTTTTGCATTTTCTACCGCAGGTGGAGATACCGCCAGTGCATTGGCTGCCGGTGCGACCGTGGTGATCAAGGGACATCCGGCACATCCGCGTACCTCACAGTTAGTGTTTGAAGCGATACAGGCTGCTGTCAAAACAAGCGGTATGCCGGTGGATACGGTACAACATGTAACAGGGGAGGGGAATGCTATCGGGAAGGAACTGGTCATGCATCCGCTGACGACAGGCGTAGGGTTTACCGGTTCTTTTCAGGGTGGAAAGGCTTTACTGGATTATGCGGCACAGCGCGAAGTTCCTATTCCCGTATTCGCAGAAATGAGCAGTATTAATCCGGTGGTGTTTTATCCGGATGCACTGGCTACACAGTCGGCGCAACTGGCACAAACTTTCGCCACTTCCATTACCCTGGGTATGGGACAGTTCTGTACCAATCCGGGTATCCTGATCGGCCTGAAAAGTGTAGCCCTGGACTCATTCATCCAGCAACTGGGAACAGCGATAGCAGCTGTTGCGCCGCAGAAGATGCTGCACAAAGGCATCTGCGAAGCATATGATAAAGGTCGTACCCGTATGCTGACAGAACCGGAAGTGACCCTGGTGAATGAGTCAGCCGTTCCGGCAACGATGGAAGCATGGCCGGCACTGGCCAGAACGACGGCGAATGCTTTCCTGGTGAACCCGGCTTTAAAAGAAGAGCTCTTCGGTCCTTATTCACTGATCGTGGAATGTACAGATAAAGCAGAACTGATCGCCGTGCTGAAAAGCCTGCATGGGCAACTTACGACCACCATCGTAGGTACGCCGGCAGACACTGCGCAATGGAAAGACATTATCACGATACAATCGACCCTTGCGGGCCGTGTCATTCTCAATAATCCGCCTACCGGTGTGGAAGTATGTGCCGCGATGGTACACGGCGGACCATTTCCCGCCACCACCGACCAGCGGTTTACTTCGGTAGGCACGAGTGCTGTCCGCCGCTGGGTGAGACCTGTATGTTTTCAGAACTTCACAGATGATATGCTGCCGGATGCATTGAAGGCGGCCAATCCCCTGGGCATATGGCGCCAGGTGGATAATCAGTTTGTGCGATAAACCCAGTACCCTATGTCAGATCAACCAACATCTTTCCGGCGGTCCTTCGGACTGCTGGACGCTACGATGATTGTAGCCGGCTCCATGATCGGTTCAGGTATATTCCTGGTAAGCGCCGATATTACCCGCAATGTAGGCTCCGCCGGCTGGCTGGTGCTGATATGGATCATAACCGGTCTGCTGACGCTGACAGCTGCGCTGAGTTACGGCGAGTTAAGCGCCATGTTCCCGCATGCCGGCGGACAGTACGTATACCTGAAAGAGGCGTTTAATCGGCTGACGGGTTTCCTGTTTGGCTGGAGTTTCTTTACGGTGATACAGGCTGGTTCTATTGCGGCGGTAGGTGTGGCCTTTGCGAAGTTTTCGGCTTATATCTTTCCTGTATTGAGTGAGAAGAACATTGTGGCGGATTTGGGCATTATTACCATATCTGCCGCACAACTCACCTCTATTCTGCTGATCGTACTGCTGACCTTCATCAATACCCTTGGGGTAAAGGAAGGAAAGCTGATACAGACCGGCTTTACACTGGCGAAGATCGCCGCCCTGCTGGCCCTGATCTTATTCGGCTGTTTTGCGGCCAGTAAGACGATCTGGGATGCCAACTGGGAGACGGGCTTTGTATTACAGCAGATGACCGCACAGGATGGAGCGACCCATCTCAGTGCATATGCCGGCGTCGGATTTGCTGCTTTGGGAGCAATTGCCGGTAGTATGGTCGGTAGTTTGTTCAGCAGTGATTCCTGGAACAACGTCACTTTTATCGCAGGTGAGATCAAACAGCCGGAACGTAATATCGGGAGAAGTCTTTTCCTGGGTACATTGATCGTCACGGTTATTTATGTTGCGACCAATCTGGTTTATCTGGGCGTGTTATCCCTGCGGGAGATCGCATTCGCAGAAAACGAAAGGGTCGGCGTAGCCGCGGCTGTGAAGATCTTTGGCGCCAGGGGGACTTATATCATTGCCGGACTGCTGATGGTCTCTACTTTTGGTTGTAACAACGGACTGATACTCTCCGGTGCAAGGGTGTGTTATACGATGGCGAAGGATGGCGTTTTCTTTAAGCAACTGGCTACGCTGAATAAGAATGCGGTGCCGGGTAAGGCCCTGTGGATACAGTGTATCTGGGCTTCCCTGTTGTGCCTCAGCGGTAAATACGGGCAGTTGCTGGATTATGTCATTTTCGTCGTACTGATCTTCTATATCCTCACTATTGCCGGTATCTTCCGGTTGAGGCGTACCAGACCTGAGCTTCCAAGGCCATATAAGGCCTTTGGTTACCCTGTATTGCCATTACTATACATCGTATCAGCCAGTATCATTTGCGTGGCGCTATTGGTCTATAAACCGCTTTATACATGGCCAGGGCTATGCATTGTATTGCTGGGCATACCGGTATACTATGTGGTATGGAAAAAGAAGGCGTAATTACTGCTGACCGGAGAATGCCTCTCCCGGCATTTCCGTTACGCCATGCAGGTGTACGTCATTGGTTTCTTCGAATACTTTTCCGTCTTCATAGGCGACCGCCACGAATACAGATAGTTTTTGTCTGGCGGGCCCTTTGAAGGTGCCTTTCACCGGACTGCAATCATTGAAATGCCTTCCGACAGATAACTTCACATGTTTATTGGTTACCCAGATGTTGTTGGTCGGGTCGATCCCTGCCCAGCCGTATCCGGGTATCCATGCTTCCACCCAGGCGTGCGTGGCGCCTTCTCCGCGCATACCATCCTTATTCGGACAGATATACCCGCTGATATAACGGCAGGGGATGCCACAGGAGCGGAGTATGTGCAGCATGAGGTGTGCAAAGTCCTGGCATACGCCTGCCCGGTGTTCCAGAATTTCGTCGACGGTCGTTTCGATATTGGTGATACCCTTCAGGTATTTGAAGTTTTTAAAGATGTATTCGCTGCAATGTTCAGTGACGGCGGCTACGCTTTTCTCCGGCTGACGGATCACGGTGATGATATTGTCAATAGCGCTTTGATTACTGATCATATCCGGCCGGGCCAGTTCCAGCAACAGGAGGCTGTCGGACATTTCCTGTTGTAGCTGTGCGAAGCCTGAATGGAAATTGATCTGTAACTGGGAAGAGGCGGTCGTGCGTACCAGCAGTTTACTTTCAATGCTCAGCACTTTATGTGGCGGCAGCAGATTGAAGTTGCCCACCTTATTACCAAAATAATCTTTGAAACTATGGACTTCCGGCTGACCGGTAATCAGCAGTTCATGCTGTAATATCTCCTGGTCGGCACACTGATAGGGAAAGATCCTGATCTCATTGACGCTTTCTTTGACCGGTCTGTCGTACTCGTATCTGGTAATATGATGTATTCTGAAAATGGCCATATGCTGGTTTATGCGTAGGAGAAAAATTTTTGCGTCAGAAGGTGGGCGAAATGCAGGAGATCGCCCCGTAAGGTCTCCAGGAATGGCTGGAGGCTTTTATTCGTCAGATCATCGATTTCCATGTGTTTCACTTTGCTGTGCAGGCGTCCGAAATTACGGATCAGGGCTGCATTCTCTTCAGAGATATGACCTTTGGTCACATCCTGTAAATGACGGTCAATTCTGCCCAGCGAATATATAACGGAATGCGCAAAATCTTCATTAAATAATACCTGGTGCAATACGTCATGGGTATACTGATAAGAGCGGTAGGTCTTGAGGTGCAGTTCGTATCCTGATAGCGACATCAGGAGGTGCCGCCACTGCATGATATCTTTTGTATCATCTACCCGATAGTGGTTCAGGGCATACTGTTTGTCGGTCAGCACGATCGTCTCCATACAGCGTTCTATGTATTTACCCAGGTTCATATAGCCCCAGCCTGTTCCCCTGGCCATGGTGATATCCGTGATTCCGGTATAGAGCACAGAATGACGTGTGAAGAGGTCGAGTACATCGGCGGCCTCGTAGTTGGAAAGACGGTTGTCCAGTGAAGGCTGATTGATCAGGTGGTAGAATGAGTTGACTTCCTCCCATACTTCCTTGGTGATATAATCCTGGATACCCCGGGCATTTTCCCTGGCTTTACCGATAATGGCTTTCAGGGAGTTACTGTTAGCCGGGTCGGTCAGCAGTTTCTTCAGGGCAGCGCCGCTGTCGTGTGAGATTTGGTTCATCTCTTCTGCGTTGGTAGTGGTGAATGTTTCTAATACCGGTCTCCAGGTGAGAGGGCCATTGACATCTTTATCCAGCGAAAGGAGATTATGAGTAGCTGTAACGCGTAGTAAGCTTTCGGCCCGCTCCATATAACGGGCGAGCCAGAACAATGAATCAGCGATCCTGCTTAGCATGTATATGAGTTCGTTTTAAAGGTCAATCTATAATCCAGGTATCCTTACTGCCTCCACCCTGGGAGGAATTAACGATCAGGGAGTCTTTCCGGAGGGCGACACGTGTGAGTCCGCCGGGAACGATCTGTACGCCCTGCGGACCGCAAAGCGCATAAGGACGGAGGTCCACATGTCTGGCCTGGAAGGTGCCGTCTATAAAACAGGGTACGGTAGAAAGTCTGATGATAGGCTGCGCGATAAAGCTACGCGGATCGGCCTCGATGGCCGCTTTGGCTTTCAGCCATTCCTCCGGGGATACCTTGTTCCCCATGACCATACCATATCCGCCGGATTGATTGGTACGTTTGATCACCATGTTGGTATAGTTTTCAAATACATAGTGTCTGGCATCCGGGTTACTCATTTCGTAAGTAGGCACATTGGGCAGGATAGGTTCCTCATTGAGGTAGTACCGGATCATGGCGGGCACGTAGGCATACACCGCCTTATCATCAGCCACCCCGTTACCGATGGCATTGACAATAGCGACATTGCCCATCCGGTAGGCGCTCATTAAGCCGGGGATACCCAGGGCGCTGTCAGGCCGGAACATAAGCGGGTCCAGGAACTCATCGTCTATTCTGCGGTAGATGACGTGGACTTGATCCAGACCGTCGGTGGTCTTCATATACACTTTATGATTGTTGACCAGCAGGTCCCGGCCTTCTACCAGGGTAATACCCATTTGTCTGGCCAGGAAGGTATGCTCATAATAGGCGGAGTTATAAATACCCGGCGTCAGCAGGACGACCCGCGGATTGGATAATTGTCCGGGCCCCATTTGCTGTAGTATTTCATGCAGCATCAGCGGGTAATTACTGACCCTTCTGACGTGGCTGGCGGCCAGGAGTTCGGGAAAGATCCTTTTGGTGACCTCCCGGTTCTCCAGCATATAACTGACCCCGGAAGGCGTCCGCAGGTTGTCTTCCAGTACATAGAAATGGCCGTCCTCACCCCGTATCAGGTCAATACCGGAGATATGGACATAAATATCATGCGGCACCCTGATACCGAATACTTCCCGCGTATAATGCGGGCAGGAGGCGATCAGGGAAGCAGGGACGATCTTGTCTTTCAGGATTTGCTGTTCATTGTAGATATCCTTCAGGAAGAGGTTAAGGGCTTTGAGCCGCTGTTTGATACCGGCTTCGATGTGTTCCCATTCTTTGCCGGTGATGATGCGGGGAATGATGTCAAAGGGGAAAATGCGCTCGATACCGGCATCTTCACTGTACACGGTAAAGGTGATACCCTGATTCATGAAAAGCTCGCCGGCCAGTCTGTCTTTCCGTTGCAGATCGTTGATACTGAACTGCCGGAGGGTGGCAATGACCTTGTCGTATTGCTCTCGTATCTGCTGGCGGTCGCACATTTCATCCCAGGTGCCGGTGCGCTGGTCATAGTGTTCTAACAAAGTTGGCAGACTCATTCCAGTGGATTTAATGGGTTAGAAAGTATAAGGGTGTCAGCTACAATTTAACGTTTTAGAGGGACAAATGCCAGGGTTTGCTGCAAAAAAGTGCAGAAATAAAGAGTCTGATCCAATAAAATGTCTATTTTATGGATAAAAATTATCGTATTGATTTTATTTTAATGTATCTCTTCCGGGGTACAGCAATCCCATTTGTACCCGGTAGCGTAGATCGTTTTCAGGTAGTTCCCGGCTCCGCCTTCCTGTAGTTTTTTCTTCAGGTTTTTGATATGGGCATAGATGACATTATGGTCATCCCGCAGACCAGCAATATCGCCGGATAGTTGTTCGGCCAGTTCCTGTTTGGAAAGGACCTTGTTTTTATTACCGATAAAATAGATCAGGAGGTCAAATTCCTTGCGCGTAAGCTGTACGGGGAGGTCATTGATATAAACGGTTTTTGCCAGCAGATCGACCGTTAAAGCGCCTTGTCTGATAATATTCGAGTTATTGTATTTTCTTCTTCTGATCACTGAGAATATCCTGGCGCCCAGTTCCGGTAAATAAAACGGTTTAGTAAGGTAATCGTCTGCTCCGTTCTGTAAGGCGTCGATCTTATCTTCATACGATTGTCTCGCCGAGATGATAATAACGCCTTCCTGTTTGTCTCTCTTCTTGATTTCCTCCAGCAGCTTGCTTCCATCACCATCGGGCAGGTCCAGGTCCAGTAAAATGCAATCATAGTCATATACCGCGATCTTCGACTGTGCTCTCTTGTAAGTATTGGCATACTCACATATATAGTTTTCGGCTGATAAATAGGAGATCATCACCTGCGATAAAGACAACTCGCCATCAATGATCAGTATTTTCATACCACAATATTATTTCCGAAATCTAAATCAATTTTGAATTTTGAGGCCCATTAGGAATAAATAATGCCTATATCGCTTTAGTATAGCTTTAAGATAAAATTTCATGTGATCTTGTGTTGCTTTGTGGTAAAGGATTTGGTGGATTCTGTTTTAATTCTGAATACGTTTTTTCTGCGGCAGGACTATTCAAAATCATAGTGCTGTTTTTTTCCGGATGCGTCTCGGTGGGGCGGCGCATACATTTTTTCTTTGCAGAAAATTCTACCACCCAGTGAAACATATATACCTGATTCTGATCTTAGCTTTTTGTAATCTCGCCGCGTTTGCACAAAACGGCAACATTAAAGGAAAAATTACCTCTGCTGATGGCCATCCGGCCGCATTCGTCACCGTCGGACTGAAAGACACCAAAAAAGGTGCTGTTACCAGCGAAGACGGCGCGTTCGTGCTGAAGAACATCCGACAGGGGCAACATGTACTGGTCATCTCCTGCACAGGTATGAAAACCGTACAGCAGGCTGTAAGTGTTACAGCTGACCAGACCACCGATATCAGCCTTTCACTGGAAGCAACTTCCGCCCAGCTGAATGAGATCGTCGTAGCAGGCAGCAGAACGCGTACGATCAACAAACGTCCTGTAAGTGTAAGTAAGTTGCCCGTAGCAGCGATCGATCTGCCACAAGGGGTGGCCGTTATCGGGCATGAAGTACTGGAAGATCAGCAGGTACAGCGTATGAGTGATGTAGTGAAAAGCGTGAACGGTGTTTATATGGCTTCCAGCAGGGCAGGTACCCAGGAGTCTTTCAATGCAAGGGGGTATGGTTTCTCCAGCACCAATATGTTTAAGAACGGCGCCCGTGTGAACTCCGGTGTAATGCCTGAAATGAGTTCCCTGGAAAGGGTGGAAATCCTGAAAGGTAGCGCCGCTATCCTGTATGGTAACGTTGCGCCGGGTGCTGTCATGAACATGGTGACCAAACAGCCTAAGTTCAACTTTGGCGGTGAACTGAACGTCCGTGCCGGTAGCTATGGTCTGTTCAAACCTGCTTTTGATGTGTATGGTCCGCTGTCTTCCAAAATAGCTTACCGTGTGAATGGTACTTTTGAAACCACTGACAGCTATCGCGACAAAGTACATTCCAAACGTTATTATGTTAATCCGTCTTTACTCTTCAAATTAAGCGACCGTACAGAACTGACCGTACAGGGTGATTACCTGAAACATGATTTCACACCTGATTTCGGTATCGGTTCCCTCGATAATACAAAGATCGCTGATGTACCACGCAATAGCTTCTATGGTACGCCATGGCAGTATGCGCATACACAGCAATCCTCTGCAGGCGCTTCCATCAAACATCAGCTGAATGACAACTGGACACTCAATGGTATGTTTACTTACCAGCGCTACAGCAGGGACTATTATGCCATTGAAAGAATTCAGGCAGATGCCAACGGTAAATGGGCGCGTCCACTGAACAGGGCTTATAACTCCGAAGATTATTATATCGCACAGGTAGACCTGACCGGTAAGTTTAAAACGGGTAGTCTGCAGCATAATGTACTCGCAGGTATCGATGGCGATCGCTATTATACAAAAGCGTTTTCTTACAATCAGCCTGCTATCTACGACACGATCAATATCCTGAACCCTGATCTGTACACCCCACGTACAGATATACCGGATGCTTCCAGAATTAAGAGCGTAACGACACCGATCAACCGTCTGGGCATATATGTACAGGACCTGATCAAAATCAACAGTAAACTGAACTTCCTGGCAGGCGTACGTTTCTCTTATCTGCAGAATGAAGCGCCTGTCACGCTTGATCTCAAAACCAATGTCTCTACACAGACGAAAGCAAAATATGACCATGCTTTCTCTCCCCGTTTCGGACTGGTATACAAACCGATCGAAAGCACAGCGGTATTTGTCAGCTACTCCAACTCTTTTACGCCTAACAACGGTTTAGATGTGGACAGCAATGCGCTGAAACCATCTGTGATCGATCAGTATGAGGTAGGTATTAAAAATGACTTCCTGAAAGGTAAGCTGTCCGTAAACGTGACTGCTTACCAGATCAGCAATAATAATTACGCACAGACATCTCCTTTCCAGAAAGATGGTGTGACGCCAAACAATAACGCAAACCTGAAAGCGCTGATCGGTAAAACGCTCAGCCGTGGGGTAGAAGTGGATATCGCTGGTCATCCTATGGCTGGTCTGGACGTGATCGCAGGTTACAGCTACAACAACATCACGATCGAAAACACCAGTGGTGTAGTAGGTGGTGCGGTAGAAGGAGAGCGCCTGGTAGGTAATCCGAACCATACAGCGAATGCCAGTGTGTTCTATACCTTACAGCAGTCTGCACTGAAAGGCGTTAAATTTGGTGTAGGCTACTATTATATCGGACAACGTTTCGCTGGTTGGAACAATACGATCAACCAGTCACAGAAATACAATCGTCTGATCTCTGTACCAGGGTTCTCTACACTGGACCTGAGTGCCGGTTATGCTTTCAAACGTTTCGGCGTAATGGCGAAAGTATCCAACATCACAAATACTTATAACTACTACGTACACGAGAATTACAGCATTAATCCGATACCACCGACCCAGTTCGTTGGTACGGTTTCTTATAAATTCTAGTTGTTGCTATTCCCAAAACATAATGACAGCCGGCGCATGGCAGCGTCGGCTGTTTCTGTTAAAATCCTGTCCATATACGTTAATATCTGTCATGACCCCGGCAGCCTTTTCCGTTAATTTTATTGCCGTCATATCACCTGTAGAAAAGCCCTAAGTCGCCTGTAGCCCGATCCCACTTTAATCGTTAACCACTGTTATTAAAACACAATTCATGAAAACACATGTACTGTTATTGCTATGCCTGTTACTGACAGGCCGTATCGCTGCACAAAAAACTGTCTTTATTCCTGCTGAATTTTCATCCGCCCCGCTTAACACCTGGTCTTACAGTAAGTCGTATCAATCTGCCAATTTCGTGGTGTTCTGGGGGAATGTAGTGGGTACCAGTCCTGCGACCTATTCAGACCCTAACCTGCGTTTTAATCCGCAGTCCGTTTGTGATACCCTGGAAAAGATCTATACAAAATTTGTTACAGAACTGGCCTTCTGTTCTGATGCGGCGACAAAAAACCTGGGTAAATACAAGATAATTATTGTGATGAATGATACCTGGGGTTCCGGTGGTCCATCCGGCTGGGCCTTCGGAGGTACTTATGGCAACACGATCGGCGCCATGTGGGTACACCCCAATGCGACCCGTGATGGCGCTGTGATCAGTCATGAGCTGACGCATGCCCTGCAGGGGATGATCTCTATACAGGAGAATACTGTGGGTGGTGGTTATGTGGGATGGGAGCCCGCCGGCTTTTTCTGGGAAGCACATGCAAACTATATGCGTACGCAGATGTATCCCCGTTTTGCAGGAGATGACCTGCCCCGCTGGATGGGTACCCAGAGCTTTCACCTGAGCTCTACCCGTCACCATTATGGTACCTTTAAATGGCTGTACACGATACAGGATGCAGAAGGGATCAATATGGTCAACCGGCTATGGAAGGAGTCGCTTGCCAATGAGCATCCCCTGATCACTTACCGCCGGCTGAAAGGCTGGAATCAATCTCAGCTGAATGATTTCCTGTACAATTATGCGAAGAAAGAAGTGACCTATGACTATACCAGCAATAACTTCGGCAGCATTATGCGTGCTGCCAGGGAAGCGCTGAAAACGTCCGAACCGCACTATGTATGGCGGCTGTATACGATGTTGACGCAGATCAGTGCAGCAACAGGCCGTTATATAGTACCTGATGCATTTGCGCCGCAAGACTATGGCTATAATATCATTCCGCTGTATCCTACCTGTAGCTCCCGGACCGTAACGGTGAAATTCAAAGGACACACAGAGGTCAACAGTACAGCCGGATGGCGCTATGGTTTTGTGGCGACAAATGCCAATGGTACCGTTTCCCGCTATGGAGCGCTGAGCAGTGCCAATGAAAGCCAGATCAGTTTTCAGATGAACAGTAATGAAACGGGTTTGTATCTCGTGGTAATGGGCGCGCCAACTACACATACGTCTTATGTATGGGAGCCGGGATGGCCTAAGATCAAAAGATATCCTTACGAACTGCGTATTGCGAATGCGCTTCCTGAAGGGTATCAGCCTGATTATCGTACTGCTTACAAAACAAATGGACATACACACAGCAATGGCGGTGGTTGGGTATCCAATACTGCTACGGTAGCTGCAACTGCCTATGTAGGTCCGAAAGCTATTGTAAGGGGTTCTTCGAATATATCCGGTAATGCACGGATAGAAGGTACGGCCTGGGTGGAAAATGCGACCGTGCAGAATAATGTGGTGATCACAGGTAATGCAAATGTATGGGGTGGCACTTATTCCGGCGCTGCGAATATCAGCGAGAACGCGATCCTGAATAATTGTACCGTATCCGGTACTGCTATCATAAAAGGTAATGCCATGGAATGGGGTGTCAGTTTTGGTTCCGGTGTTACTGTAGGTGGAGATGCTGAAATAGGCAGTTGTAGTACTGCGGGCGTTTATTTACAGGTGCCACATACCAATAACGGCCGCACAGAATGCGATGGACGGCCGGTCACACATACTTCCAATGTAGATGTAAATACCACCTACACTCAATTTACAGATGCACAGATGGCATTCTCCGGAAGTGTCGCGTGTACCAATTTAACTGCTGCACATACGGCTGTCAATGCATTGAGAGATGTGGTGGTGTATCCAAACCCTGTCCGCGGACAGCTCAACATCAACATGCGTAATTTTGATGCGGATGAAGATGTATTGATCTCCTTATACAACAGCGCAGGTATAGTAGTGGTGAATAAGAGAATAAAAGCCACGCCTAATTTAACCCTGGATGCGGTAGCAGAGAAACTGCAACCGGGTGTGTATGTATTAAAGGTGAGTGGGAAGAAGGTGTTTGTGAGGAAGATCGTTGTTAGCAGATAGCAAACAATTAGGAATTAAGAATTAGGAATTGCGCCTTGTCAATAGGTCAATTCCTAATTCTTAATTCTTAATTCCTAATTCTTAATTGACTTTCCCTAGTAGTCTTTCCATCTCTATCTTCGCTGCTTCAAAATCAAATACCGATTCCAGGTACTCCGATCTGGCTGTTGTCAATGACAACTCGGCATCTACCAGTTCAAGCCTTGTGGCGGCCCCTCTTTCATACCGGTATTTAGTCAGCCGGTAACTGCTTTCAGCGGTATTGGTCACTGTTGTCTGTGTTTGTATCCGCTGATAAGTTTCATGCAGATTGGCAACGATCTGTTTTACCTGACCATGCAGTTTATCAGTAGCATCGGTATATTGAATACTGGCCTGTTGCTGTTCTATCTGCGCCTTTCTGATCCGCTCATGATATCTGCCGCCTGCATAGATCGGCAGGGTGATCTTTGCGCCTACAAAAGAAGTAGAAGGATAGTAGGCGTCATGGTATTTGAAGCTGTTGGCCTGTGTTTGTAGCAGGTATTGTCCCACGCCGGATATGACAGGTAGTTTGGCGTTCTTTGCCGTGGCGACCTCTTTTTGACGGATGTCCCGTTGTAGGGACAATAACTGTAATTCAGGTCTTTCCTGTAAGGAACGGGCATACAGCGATGGCTCATCCGGCAGTATGTCACTTTCAGGCGCCTGTAGGGTATCTGCAAGGCTGATAGGTGCAGCTGGACCATCACCCATCAGGATATTCAGTTGCTCTTTACTGACGTCGATCGCATAACTGATCCTAAGCAGATCAGGCTCCAGGTTCTTCCAGGAGGTATATGCCCTGAGTGTATCTACCAGTAATGCCTTCCCCTGTATAAAGAGTGATCTGGCATCTGCCAGGGCACGTTTGTTTCGTTCGATACTTTCCTCTTGTAGCTGTTCCCTTCTTTCCAGCACAAGTATACGCAGATAGACCTGTTTGACCGCAGCTGTGATATCTGCTTCTTTCATACGGTATTGCAGGCGGCTCTGCGTTTCTTCCAGTTTGTTCTTTTCGATGGTGGACCTGTTTACCGGACTGTAAATAGGCACGCTGATATCCACTGCGGCATTTGCCTGGTCTTTACCTCCAAAGCGGCCATAACCGATCTTGTCGGAAGGTGTTGTGCCTGCGTCGCCAAAGCCAAAGAAGAGTGGTTCCTGGAAGTAATGATTGACCGCGGAAGAGAAAATTACTTCGGGTCTGAGATAACTTCTGGAAATCGTGGTCTGTGATTGTGCACGGTCAATATTGAGCGCATCTGCTTTCAGACTGTTATTGTTCTTTCTTGCTTTACTGATAGCGCTGTCCAGAGAGATGTCCTGCGCCATCAGCTGACTGGCGCCTGCACTCAGTAAAGAGAGTGCAAGCGTGCCGGTGAATATATACCCTTTTAAATGATGATACTGTTTCATGATCTGTTTGTTTTAAATCCTCATACCGCTGCGATGCTTTCCTGCTTTTTCATAGTATGCGCAGCTGGTTTTTTATGGGCGGAGAAGTAAGAATAGACAGCAGGGATGACATAAAGCGTCAATATACCTGCGAATACCAGTCCGCCTACGACTACGATACCCAGTGACTTACGGCTGCCGGAAGAAGCACCCAGTGAAAGCGCGATCGGCAGTGTGCCTAATATCATAGCGAGGGTTGTCATGAGGATAGGCCTGAACCGTGATACTGCACTGGCCTTTGCGGCTTCCAGCGGAGAAGCGCCTTCCTGTTTGGCGTGGTTGGCAAATTCAACGATCAGGATACCGTTTTTGGTGATCAGACCGATCAGCATTATGATACCGATCTGACTGAAGATATTGACTGTCTGTGATGTGAACCAGAGACTCATTAATGCACCTGCCAGCGCCATAGGGACGGTCAGCAGGATGATAAACGGATCACGCAGACTTTCAAACTGTGCGGCCAGTACCAGGTAGATAAGCACGATGGCAAAGAGGAATGCGTACATCAGACTGGAACTGCCTTCTGCATAATCGCGGCTTTGTCCGGAGAGACTGGTGCGGAAATCTTTTGGCAATACCTTTTTAGTGATCTGGTCCATTTCCTTGATAGCTTCCCCCAGACTGACACCTGGCGCTGGTGTTGCGGAGATCGTAGCACTGTATGCCTGATCGTAGCGATAGATAGCGGATGGACTGATCGCGTCTTTCAGTTGCACGAGATTGTCTAATGATACCATTTCGCCAGTTGGCGTTTTGATATTCAGGGAACGCAGATCGGTAGGTGCGGAGCGGTCCTTACGGTCTAGTTGTCCGACCACTTCATATTGTCTGTCGTTGTAGATAAAATACCCATATCTTCTTCCGCTCAAAGCCAGTTGTAGCGTACGGCCTATTTCTTCCTTAGAGATACCTAATTGCGCCGCTCTGTCACGGTCGATGCTGATACCTACTTCCGGACGATTGATCTTAAAATCAGGATCAGAGAAGACCAGTTTGTTACTCTTGTAAACTTCCTCCATGAGCTTCGGCATGAGGGTTGTCAGTTCTTTTAGTCCGGGCGCCTGCACAACGTACTGTACGGGTTGTGTATTGTCGCCTGTACTGATGGTAGGGAACTGAATAGGGATGAACAGCACATTGCGGAACCTGCCCGATGCAGCTACCAGTTTATCATAAATTTGCGCCTGTGTCAGTTTACTTTTCCGGTGTTCCGGTTGCTCCAGGAATATCCAGTGAAAGCCGCTGTTAACCGGTTGTTCCAGATCACCCAATGCACCAGCGGTGACAGCATAGGTGATATCATCCTTATGATCGGGAATGGAGTCTTTGATATACTGGCCGATCTCTTTCATGGTGGTCTCCATACTTTCGAAAGACGTTCCTTCCGGCGCGATCACTGCGATGCCAATACTGGAACGGTCTTCCAGCGGGGCCAGTTCAGATGGCAGTTTGGGTAGCAGCCAGAAGGTCAGTCCGAAGGAAGCGGCCAGCAGTATGAACGCAACCCAGCGTACCCGCAGGAAGGCTTTCAATGATCTTTCGTAAGCGTTGTTGAAGGCGATGAAGTAGGGTTCTGTTTTGCGGTATAACCAGTTATGGCCGGTATGTGCTTTCAGCAGATAGGCGCTCATCATCGGAGATAATGTCAATGCCACGAAAGCAGAGACCATGACTGAGCCGGATACGACTACTGCGAACTCACGGAACAGTTGTCCGGTTACGCCACCCAGGAAAAGAATAGGGAGGAATACCGTCGCCAGTGTGATCGTAGTAGATACCACGGCAAAGAAGATCTCATCCGATCCCTTGATCGCTGCTTCTCTGGGCGTCATGCCTTCTTCTACTTTACTATAGATGTTTTCCAGTACAACGATCGCATCATCCACCACCAGCCCGATGGCCAGTACAAGGCCCAGCAGGGTCAGTACATTGATGGAGTAGTTAGCTACATACATGATGAAGAATGCGGAGATAATAGACACCGGAATGGCCACTAATGGGATGATGGTGCTACGCCAGTCACGCAGGAATATAAAGATGATCAGCGATACCAGCATAAAGGCCAGGAAAAGTGATTCTTCGACTTCTTCCAGTGAATTACGTACAGGTTCGGTAAAGTCTTTACCCAGGGTGATCTCATAGTCCTTCGGGGTTGTCTTTCTGATCTCTTCGAAACGTTTATTGAACTCATCTACGATAGCGAGTGAGTTGGCGCCACGCTGCGGGCTCACATTGGTACCCACGCTGAAATTAGCGGTAGGGCCGCTGAAGGTGATCATGGAGGTACGCTCATTTTTAGAGGACATGACAGCTGTGCCGATATCTTTGAAACGGACCACAGCGCCGTTTTTCTGGCTGATGATCATGTTATTGAAGTCGTCTTCAGTGACCAGTCTTCCTTTTGTGCGGAGGGAGACCTCTGCGTTTTGTCCTTCGATCCTGCCACTGGGCAGTTCTACATTTTCATGCTGTAAGGCTTGTTGTATATCAGCAGGCGTGAGTCCGTAAGCGCTCATCTTAACAGGGTCCATGCGCAGGCGCATGGACCTTTTACGACCTACGTACACATTGACCAGTCTTACGCCTGGAATGGACTGTAACCTTTCCTTGATATTGGTATTGACAAAGTCGGTGATATCTTCCAGGCTTTTTGTTTTACTCTGTACGATCAGGAATACCAGTGCTTCTGAGGGACCGGACTTTTCTACAACAGGCGGTTCGATGTCTGTTGGTAGCTGCATCCTTGATTTGGATACCTTATCGCGTACGTCACTGGCCGCGGCTTCCAGGTCGGTATTCAGGTTGAATTCAACCGAAATAACGCTGACCTGTTCACGGGAAACGGATTTGATCGTACGGATACCATTGGCTTCTGCGATCGCTTCTTCCAGTGGTTTGGTCACCTGTGAGGCAATTACATCGGCGCTGGCGCCGGGATATACAGTTGTGATCGTGACTACCGGAGAATCGACTACGGGATATTCCCTGGTACCCAGGAAGAAATATCCGACGATGCCCAGCAGCAGGATCAGTACTGACATGACGGCCGCCAGTACCGGGCGGGTGATACTTATTTTAGATAAAGATGGCATGATGAAAAATTATTTGATGGAAGTAAATTGAACAGCTGCACCAGGTGCGAGGCGGAGCATATTACTGGTGACTACCGTATCGCCGGTAGTCAGTCCCTCGGTGATATGGATGGTATTGGCATTCCGTTCGCCTGTCTTTACTGTTTTAATATCGGCCTTGCCATTTTTTATTACAAATACGCTATAGCCAGCTGCTGACGGCAGCAATGCCTGGTTAGGCACCATGACAGCGTCCTTTACATTGTGCAGACTAACAGAGACCCTGGCGCTCTGACCAGGCAGCAATTCCCCAGCTGCGTTGCCGGTAATGGCGCGAAGCATCAGTGTACGGGTATCATTGTTCAGCTTTGCTTCCTGCGCGATGATGATGCCGTCGTAGTCTTTATTGTTAGACTCTACTTTGAAGTGAACAGGATCGCCGGTTTTGAAATTGGCGGCATATTTTTCAGGAATGTAGAAGTCTACTTTTATCCTGCTGTTATCTTCGAGGGTGGTGAGTGTTTGTCCGGGTGTGACCAGCGCACCGGGATGTATATTCACGAGACCGATCTTACCGGCAAAAGGAGCCGTTATGCGCGTCTTTTCGATATTCACCCTGATCTGTCTGATCTGCGCCTGTAGGACGCGCAAACTGGTCAATGCCTGGTCGTAATCCTGTTGTATGGCAGCCTGATTGGCGATCAGGTCAGCCAGACGGCGTTCATTGATAACAGCGAGTTTTTCCTGTTGCAGATATTGGTCGAGCTGCGCTTGTAAGTCCGCATCATCCAGTTTGAACAACAGTGTACCGGCAGCTACATGTTTACCTTCTGCAGCGAATACGGTGCTTACCTTTCTGCTTAGTTCACTCATGATATTCACTTCCTGTACGGCTGCAAGCGTACCGGATATCTCCATGTTTTCAGAAAGGTTTTCTGGTTTGAGTATGATCGCATCCACGGGAATACCGGGAGTGGCTGTTGTGGTATTATCCTGTTTTTTGTCAGATGCGGATGTTGCACAGGCGGATAGTGTTATCACAATACCTGCGAATAGTAGTAGTGTTTGTTGTTTGATAAGATCGTTACTCATCGTATTGTATTTTATGTTTTATGGTAATGTACAGGCATGGCGATGTCAATCCGGCATATGGATGCCGGTCATTCCCTTTGCTGTGTTGTTATAATAGCGACTTAGCTACGGTAAGACTTAGGCGTTACCTGTACATTCTTTTTAAAGAAGTTGATGAAGTGAGGCAGTTCTTCGAAACCGAGACACCAGGAAATCTCTGAGATGTTCCAGTCTGTATACTTCAGTAAGGAACGGGCTTCCTGTAGTATACGTTGTGAGATCAGTTGTGAAGTGGTTTTACCGGTTGTTTCTTTCAATGCCCTGTTCAATGAATTGACATGCACGGATAGTTGTCCGGCGAAATCAGTGGGAGAACGGAATTTCACCCGCTGCATGGGAGATGAGATCGGGAACTGTCTTTCGAGCAATTCCAGAAAGAGAGATGCGATACGCGCGAACGCATTACTATTCGTAAATAATGTGGTCGCCGGCTCCATTTTCATGGCTTCGTGTATGAGCTCGAACACGAGGTTCCTGATGACATCATATTTGTAGGTATACTCCGAACCGATCTCGTCAAACATGCGATCGAAGACGCCGGAGATACGTTGCTTTTGTGTGTCAGAAAGAAAATAGATCGGATGCCCGCCAGGTTTGAATACGGGATATTCATTGAGCTTTGCGGCGCCGAACTGGTGAAAGAATGATTCTGTAAATATGCAGACATAACCAGATAATTGTTCTCCTAATGGTTCCCAGTGATAGGGGACATTAGGATTGCCGAAGATCAGCGCGTTGTCTTCTATCTGAATGGTTTTATCTGCGTATTCATATTTATGATGACCGTTGATCAGGCTTACTTTAAAGTATTCCTTACGTACATACGACTCACATTTAGTACTGTTATGTACAAAATCACTCAGTCTGAATACATTGAAATGACCCAGTTCGTTCTTCAGATTCTCCGGCATCCAGTTAAGCTTGGCGCGGTAGAAATCTTCAACGGTATATATTTGGTCCATGGTGCATACATTAAATAATGATGCAAAATTATATCCTTTCGAAAGGGGGACTGCTACCATATTCAATCCATTTGCTGCAAAAATCAAACATGGGGTCAGCAGGCTTAGTAGGAAGGAAATGAAAGGGATAGCAGCAATACTGAAAAAAATAATCTACAAAAAATTTGCAATATTATCATTAGTGTGTAAGTTTGTTTGCTGAAAAGTTAGCTCTGAATTTACCTATACCTAGTCAGAAAGAGAGCTATTGATGAAAAGCATTTGTTATCCCTCTGAATTGACCGGAAGCTATATTCCGGAAATTTAGATGAGCAAATGTTCGTAATGCAGTTAAAATCAACTTTTAAGTCAACTAAGAGAGAAGTAATGCTTGTAACTATGAAATTATTTCAATTCATCTGATCGTATCAGCTATTGTTGCCCTTTATTGTTCGTTGTGTGTCATCGTGTTGTTGATCTGTTACCGTAAAGAAGCTTAGCCAAACTTTAATGATCGCGTAGTCAGGCGCGGGGGGAATTCATTTTAATGCTGCTTACAGAACGGCGGGAAATGCTATGGGAATAGTATGTCTGCGCAGCAGTATAAAGTGTGCCCGTTTGTGAATCCATCGAGTAAAATATCACTCAAATATATCCTTAAATGGTACTTGAACTTAGTGCAAAGAGAAAGAAGGTACTTGCATACCTCTTACTTTCTTTATTGTATTTTGAAACTGTTATCCCTTCCTATGCGCTGGCTGTCAGCCGTGCGCCGATCTATCCGGTGGCAATGCCCCGCAAAGAAGAGAAGGCTTCCGGTATGCCCATAACGCCGGTCAATAACAAAGCAACAGCTACGGCTTCAGCAGCGCATGCCGCCACTGGTAACAACGCCTTTATAGGTGGTCCTACCCAACCGGAAATGCAGGCATTTGCATCTGTCAACAGTGGCAATATGGTTGACCTGTTCTCCGGTAATTTTTCCTACAGCATTCCATTGCTCGACGTAGGTGGCTATCCTATTGCTATCGGCTACAACAGCGGTATCTCGATGGACCAGGAAGCCAGTTGGGTAGGGCTGGGCTGGAATGTCAACCCGGGGACCATTACAAGGAACATGCGTGGCCTGCCGGATGACTTCAACGGCGCCACAGATACGATCCAGAAAGTAGCGGCTGTAAAACCCAATAAAACAATTGGTGGTGCGGTCGGACTGGATATCGAACTACTTGGTTTTCCGCTGAAAAACAAGATAGTGGATAGTATCGGTTTTTCTGTAGGCGGCTCTGTGGGACTGTTTTATAACAGTTACCGCGGACTTGGTATGGAGACCAATGTGAACGCCAGTATCAACGCAGGCGGCGCCAGTATGGGCGATCTTTCCGGCGGACTGGCATTCTCCAATAACAGCCAGGAAGGCGCTTCGCTGCGTCCTTCGCTGTCATACTCCCTTTCTAAGTTCAATGCGCAGAAGACAGGTGGTTTTGGGGGGAACGTAACGATCGGCACTACCTATAGTTCACGTTCCGGTCTGAAAGCATTACAGTTATCAGCTGGTGTGCGGCAATATAAAGTGGACGAACAGAACCAGAAAGTATACAGCCAACGGATGGACGTCATTCCATCTGCGGCAATATCATTTGCATACCCATCTTACCTGCCTGAGATCAACCTGCCCTATACGAGCAGGTCAATCAGTGTTACAGCGAAGACGGGTTCTCTGAAGACGGTGCTGCACCCGAACATCTATATCAACGGATATGCGTCAGAACAGGTTATTAAGCCCGAGGACCAGCGAATGGCATTGCCTGCCTATGGTTACCTCAACTATCAGCATGCAGGCTCAAATACGTCTGTATTGCTTGATTTTAACAGGGAAAGAGATAATCCCTACCGGGAGAAACCGGAGGTGCCTAATATCGGCGTGCCTTCCTATACATATGACGTTTTTTCCATGACAGGTGAAGGAACGGGCGGTATGTTCCGTGCCTACCGTAGCGATATCGGATATGTGTTTGATCACAGCATGCGCACGAAAGATCAGTCTGGCAATGCCAGTCTTGACTTTGGCGCAGGCGACCTGATACACATGGGGGCTGACCTCAATTATAACCGTTCTACAACGACTACAGGTCCCTGGCTGGACCAGAGTCCGATGGCGACCAATGTGGCCTTTACCCAATCGGATAAATTATATGAAGCCGCCTACTTCCGTAATCCGGGAGAAATGACGGTGAATGATAAAGCGTTCTACGAGAACATTGGTGGTGATGATGTAGTGGCAGTTAACCTGGAACAGGCGGGTACCAGCAGCGCTGATATCCGTACGACCAATCAGCTGAACGTATACCGTAATCAGCGCTATGTGGGAAAGAAGACGGTCAATCCGAAGAATATGACCAGGAGCGCGCGTGATAAACGCTCACAAGTGATCTCTTATCTCACAGCGGAAGAAGCGGACAATGCCGGACTGTCTAAATATATAGAGAACTATACGGAGAATACCTATACAGTGAATAACTGTGCGCAGGCATTCCCTAATAATGAATTACACGGACTGGAAGGAAGATATTATGCAGGTGGCTGGTTTGAACGTTATTTGTTCACCCGCGTAGATAGCCAGATCGCATTTTCCTATAAGGACCTTTTTAGTGAGAACATTCCTCCGAACGGTGGCGTAGGTAAGTTTGATCACCATTTCTCTGTTAAATGGAAAGGAAGATTAAAAGTGCCTGTTACTGGTCAGTATACCTTTTATACTAATTCTGACGACTGTGTAAGGTTCTCGCTGAATGACACCATGTTAATCGAGGAATGGAAAGACCCAAGACCTAGTTATGATTCTGTAAAAGTGAACCTGGTAGCAGGTCAGATGTGTGATCTGGAAATAGAGTACCGTCAGACGGTAGTAGGTGCATATGCAACGCTTGAATGGCGGTATGGTGGATTACCTACGCACATCGTGCCTACGGAATACCTGTATCAGCCACAAAAGCAGGATACCTTCACCGTGGCAGGCGGCGGTTTGTCAAGAGAAACAAGGGTAAACGAGTTCCGTAAGAAGAGCCATATCTCTGAGATCGATGTGCTGAACAAAGATGGCAGAAGGTATGTATATGGTATACCTGTTTACAACCTGTCACAGAAAGAGGTGACTTTTTCTGTTGACCGGCCGTCAACAGTAGACAGTATGGGCCTGGTGAGATATGAGAAGGGAGTAGATAATACGGTTAATAATAAAAAAGGACTCGATAACTATTTCAGTAGTGAAAAGATACCAGCGTATGCGCACTCCTTCCTGCTGACCGGCATCCTGTCGCCGGACTATCAGGACCTCACCGGAGACGGTATCAGTGCAGATGATCCGGGAGATGCTATCAAGTTCAATTACACCAAAACAGCAGGATTAAAGAATCCTTATTCCTGGCGTGTACCAGCTTCTCCTGATAATAATGCGGTGGCAAATTACAGCGAGGGGCTCAAAACCGACAACAGGGATGACAAGGGTCATTACGTATATGGTGAGAAAGAATTGTGGTACCTGCATTCCATTGAGTCGAAAAACATGATCGCCATCTTTAAGCTGGAGAAAAGGGATGATATGCCAATGGTAGATGAAGATGGTATCCGTTTACAGGATGATCGTACCCGTAAACTGACAGAGATCAGTTTGTATGCAAAAGCAGATTTCCAGGCGCATGGTATGAATGCGAGACCGATAAAGACCGTACACTTTAAGTATAACAATACCCTGTGCACAGGCGCTAACGGCAGGATCAACGCAAAGGGAAAACTCACCCTGGAAAAGATCTGGTTTACCTACAATGGGAATGAGAAAGTAGAGAAGAACCCTTACATCTTCAGATATCATCAGAACAACCCTGCTTATAATCCGGCTTCCAATGACCGCTGGGGCAGCTATAAGAGCGCGATGCATAACCCGGGCGCTGTGGCGGGTAACGTGCTGCTGAACGCAGATTATCCTTACGCATTACAGGATAGCGCACAGGCAGCCAACAATGCAGCTGCCTGGTCGCTGAGTGGTATTACGCTGCCTTCCGGCGGACGTATGGAAATCTCCTATGAAAGCGATGACTATGCTTATGTACAAAATAAACGGGCTGCACAGTTATATAATATAGCAGGTTTTTCCGCCGGTGTACCATCGAAATTGAATGATCTGAGTGCAGACCTGTATGGCGTGATCGATTATATGTACGTATCGATCAATGTGCCTTATGCGGTGAGCAGTAATCAGGAGCTGTATAACAGGTATCTCCAGGATATGGACAAGCTGTATTTCAAAATGGCGGTACAGATGCCGGGAGATAAGTTTGGTCAGGGACGTGAATACGTAAGCTGTTATGCTACACTGGACCCGGGTAGCTTCGGCTTCTTCAATGATGGTAAGACCATCTGGGTGCGGATGAAGGCAATTGATCCGTCTGCGAAGATGAATACGCCGCGTAGCGTGTATAGTCCGCTGGCAGAATCAGCCCTGCAATTCCTTCGCCTGAACCTTGCCTCCAAGGCATACCCTGGTTCTGATGCGGGAGATGATATGGGTATTGTAGATGCGGTGAAGATGTTGCTGGCACAGGCAGACAACCTGAATAACATGCTGTTGAGCTTCGACGTAGCTGCAAGGATGAAACACTGGGCGAGAAATGTCGATCTGTCGAGAAGTTATGTAAGGCTGAATAATCCTTATTATAAAAAATATGGTGGCGGACTGCGTGTTAAAAAGATCATGGTATATGATAACTGGAACAAAATGACCGGTCAGAGAGAGTCTGTCTATGGTCAGGAGTATCAGTACACCACCACAAAAGATATCAATGGTAAAAAAGAAGTGATCAGTAGTGGGGTAGCTGCGTATGAGCCTATCATTGGCGGCGAGGAAAACCCATGGAAGACGCCTGTTGAATATAACATGCAGGTGTCCACTATTATGCCGGTAGATCGTGGTTATACAGAATTACCGTATGGCGAAGGTTTCTTCCCTTCGCCTTCAGTAGGGTACAGTAAAGTACGTACAAGAACTATCCGGGCAGAGAAAACACGTTCTGCAAATGGTTATGAAGAGGCTTGTTTCTATACAGCGTATGATTTCCCGACCTTGACGGATGTCACTAATCTGGGTGATAGCAAGAAACGCTTCAGGCCACTGCTGATGAACCTGTTAAAGATAAATGCCAAGAGCTTCCTGGGCCTGAGCCAGGGATTCAAGATAGAGCTCAATGACATGAACGGTAAGATCAAGTCACAGGCTTCTTATGCAGAGACCGATCCTGAGAAACCGATCTCTTATACAGAATATTTCTATAAAGTAGATAATGAACGTGCTTTGAATAAGCACCTGAACGATACCGTTAATGTTATCGCTTCGAATGGCAGGATATCAAAAGCTTCTATCGGAAAAGACGTGGAGCTGATGCTGGATATGCGTGAGCAGCATTCGATTACGAATGGTTATAGTGCGAACCTGAATGGTGAGATGTTCAAATTCGTATGGCCGCCGGTAATGTTCATTCCGATATTGTTCAATCTGATACAGCGTGAAGAAACATTGTACCGTTCAGTGGCCGCTACCAAGGTAGTGAACCGTCACGGTATACTTGACAGTGTGATGGTGATCGATAAAGGCAGTCGCGTAACGACCAGGAACCTGTTATACGATGCAGAAACCGGAGACCCTTTATTGACAAGTACGCAGAATGAATACAATGATCCGGTCTATAGCTTCAGTTATCCTGTGTCGTGGGCATATGATAATATGGGTGGTGCTTACAGGAACATTGGTATGACCGTAGAGAATGTTACGATAAAAGACGGACGTATCGAGTCTGGTCTGACGGGTAATATGAATGATTACTTCGCTGCCGGTGATGAAATACTGGTGTATTCTCATCCAAAGACGGGCGGCACCATCTGTGAACCACAGATCGCATTATTCCCGGCGAATACATTTATGTATGCTGTAGATGCCAATGCGCTGACAGGAGGAACACCGGATATGTATTTTGTAGACAAGAACGGAGCTCCGTTCACGGGTAATAAAGTGTCGCTGAAGATCGTCCGTTCCGGTAGAAAGAACATTGCCGGTAGTGTCGGATCGATCATCATGCTGACCAATCCTATCGATGGAGATACACTTCGCTTTGATAACAGCAGACGTGTACTGTCTGCGTCAGCGGTATCTTATAATCAGTTCTGGAAAGTAAGCGACCGGAAGAAGCAGGCACAATCCGTTACCTGTGTGACCATTCCTTACAATGAGTATGTTGGTCCGGGTGGCGATTGTGGTATACGTTATTATGGCAACCAGGTGAAGAGCAAATCATTCCGTAAGAACGATTGTACAGGCGGAACAGGTTCACTGGTGGTATACCAAATCCCTGCGAACCGTTATTCTTCTCTTATCAGTATAGAGGATGCGAACGCAAAAGCGACAGCCGCACTTGATAGTTTCGGACAGGCTTATGCCAATGTCAACGGTACCTGTTCATATACTTACAGGAACAGACTTGACAGCGTAACTATTCTTTATCACAGTTGTCAGGGAGACGCTATCCCGTTGCCATATGTTTACAGGGTAGCTGCTAATACATTCAGTTCGACGATCAGTCAGGAAGTGGCAGATAGTATGGCCAGGAAGAGATTACTGGACAGTGCGCAGGTGAATGCTGACCGTAATGGCCGTTGTTACTATAAAAATGATACGACCGGTATCCTTGCTTATCCGGTGTGTGACACAGGAGGTATATCGAGAGGCATTTGGGTACAGGTACCGGCAGGTGTGGATACCTCAATGATCAGTAAAGAGGCAGCGAATGCGAAGGCGCGGGATAAGTACCGCATCTATGCACAGGAGATGGCAAGCTTGCAGGGTGGATGTACCTATGTCTACAGAAATATAGCCATGGATACTACTGTGATAAAGAATAACTGTACTACAGGTGTTGGTGAGGCTTATACATATCACGTACCTGCAGGAAAATATCAATCGTTTACCAGCCAGTTTGGCGCCAACTTATTTGCTCATAACGATATGAGGGATAGTGCCCAGTATTATGCAAATCTGAATGGTAGCTGTCAGGTGGGTATTTATGCAGTGTTGTCCATCGAACCGACCGGCGGCGATGGGGTTCAGTCTTATGCCTTCCTGAGATTGCACTTCTATTCTGATGCAGCATTGACTACCCCAGTTTCCGTGACGAATCTGAGTGTGAATATCGGTGGTTTAAGATACTGGTGTAACAATAATGACATAGATGATCTGTCGTATACCGCCGTTTGTAATGGAACCGTACATACATTAGGGAAGCCGATAATAAGTATTAATGGTCAAAGTGGAAGCGTCTGCTATAATGTTTTCTACTCTCTCAAAAATGGAGAGGGATATGTTAATGCAGGTACGATCGGAGGTGTAGACTGATAACTTTAAAGATGACATTTATGAGATTATATATCCGTAGTTTACTACTGGCGATCCTGTTACTAAGCGCCGGTCTTAACGAAGTCAAAGCACAAAGCGGTGCAACATCCTGTACATGTGAATGTCTGAAACCGTTTTTTGATTACCTGCTGTCTTCCCGCCGCTTATTTATTAAGCCGGAAGATGGTGTACTGGTGTCTTCCTTACTGGAAGACGCCATGAATGCAGGATACCCGGTTTCTTTCACACAGTGCCAGGTACTGGCGCGTAATGTGAACGGTACATTCTATGCAAAGACCGCAGAGACATCCAGCGGTACTAGTTACCAGGCAGTAGTAGGTAATTGTACCATATCACTGAATACGACCATAGGTAGCCCGGTTACTTTTTATACCCTGAAGAGTAATGCCTGCGGGACCGATGGCACTGTTGGTTATCGTGGTACCGGGACTACTGTTATAGCGAGTCTGCGGGTGGATTCCTGCCTTAGCTGTGATGATGCAACGTCGACACCATATTGTTATAGTGCAATTACAGAAGCCTCTGTCAATCCGGTATTGTATGGACTGGTGAATAACTGGCGTCCGTTACGTTCCTATGTATATTATGGTGACCGTAAGGAGAAAGAGATAGCGGGTAGTATATCGATGCGTACAGCAGGTACGATCAATGACTTTAAGCAGTATTGGTCTTTTGATGGTAACCGTATACTGAGACAAAACGCAGATACGACCAGGTGGGTATGGAACAGTGAGCTGACATTGGTAAATGACAGGGGACTGGAACTGGAAAACCATGATCCTTTAGGGCGCTATAATGCAGGGCTGTATGGTTATGATGATGCTTTACCGGTGGCAGTGGCGCAGAATGCCAGGTATAGGGAGATCGCTTTTGAAGGGTTTGAGGACTATGATTTTATCGGTAGTCCATGTGATAGTGCCTGTGCTGTAGCGAGAAGCTTTGATTTTTCTTTTTACAAGGACAAGTTTGATACGCATCAGCAACATACCGGTTTATATAGTCTGCGGGTAGATGCGGGCATAAATGCCGGTATCAGTGCCCTCGTTACGGGTACTGGTGAGGAAGGGTTCGGGTTAACATTTAACAGATCAACGCTCACCTGCAATTCAACTGTACCCGGACTGGCATCTGTTAAAACAGACGCGGCGGCTTTATTGCCATCATTCTCTCCGATCGCGGGGAAGACGATCGTGATCAGTGGATGGGTGAAAGAGGCGGTGATGTGTAAAGGAGAGAATTACACCGATAACATGTTCGCCATTGTGGTAAAGAGCGCTACGGATAGCACCAGCATCATTGCGCAGCCGAAGGGAGCGATCATTGAAGGCTGGCAGCGGTATGAGGAAATCGTGTCTGTGCCCGAGGATGCGGTATCAATTGCATTGATCATGAAAGCTACAGGCGATCATGCTGCTTATTTCGATGATATCAGGATACATCCTTACAACGCCAACATGAAGTCATATGTGTATAATGCCAATGATCTGCGATTGATGGCAGAGCTGGATGAGAACAACTATGCCACTTTTTACGAGTATGACGATGATGGCACCCTGATCCGTCTGAAGAAAGAAACCGAGCGTGGTATCAAAACGATCAAGGAAACCAGAAGCGCATTATTAAAAGAAAATTCCGGTCAATGATCCCCATTTCAATATCCCTATATAATCTGATCATGTCTGTAATAAAAAAGATAGCAGGCTATCCAAAGGCCCTGTTGTTATGTTTGTTCCTGATGATGGCAGTCATTGGCCGTGGCCAGACCGTCATCAATCTGAAAGGTGCGCTCAATGGCGCAAAAGGGCAGTTAGCCAAAGATTCGTCTGTGACGGTCATGGACAGCCTTTATTTTAATGCATCGAAGATCGCTGTCCTCGATACGCCTTATAAGGTGAGGAATATCGTGACTTTAAAGATCGATGAGTATGCAAAGGTAGCGCTACCGTCTTCTTTTACGGCAAGCGCGGTAGTCAGGATCATTTATACCCTGCCTGATTACTCGCTGGATTCTATCGAGCGAACGCTTTCCGTGAACTACATCGATACAACGAGTTACAATAGCAGAAACAGCTTTGTATTCGGTAACGCACATCGTGTGATCACAAAGATCGTCAGTGTGACAACTACCGGTGGAGACGATATCACGAAGTTTTTATTACTCGATAACGAAATGCAGGTAACGCCTGTTTATAAGTTGTCCTGTATGAGCGATGTTGTCAAACAGCTGCATAGTCCGGCCCTGAACGGGGCACAGGACCTGCAGGTAGGCTGGGACCCATTGACTGGCGCTGATGTGTATGACCTGGAATGGACCTTTATAGATTCAAGCGCCCTGAAAGCAAACCGGTATGGCAACCCTGTGGACGCAAACCTTTTATTTAAGAACAATGCGTCCCGTGTTACCGTAGCAGAAAATAGTTATAACATTCCTTTACTGTACGGAGATACGGGTGTTGTGTATTACCGTGTGCGTGCGGTGCAGGAACGTGAGCGTAATGTCAGGATAGAAACAGCCTGGAGCACTGATTTTGGCGGCTTAGGCAGTTATATTTTCTTTGGCCACCAGGATGCATTGAACTGGCAATCGACCACGACCTTCGCCGAAGAAGGGAAGCGCAAGTCGGTCGTACAGTATTATGATGGTAGTCAGCGTTCGAGACAGACAGTAACAAAAGACAATAGTACGAATACAACAATAGTAGGAGAGACGTTCTATGATCACCAGGGCCGTGCCGTGATACAGGTGATGCCGTCGCCTACCCTGAATTCGATCATAAAATATACGCCTGGTTTTAACAAAGGGATTAACAGTCCGGAGTATGATAAGGGACAATATGATACCCTGACTTCTCCGACAACATTCCTGACCGCCAGTGCACAGCCCATGTCTACAGAGAGTGGTGCGAATCAATATTATTCGCCTAACAATCCGGATATGACCGGCTTCAACAAATATATTCCGGATGCGGAGGGCTATGCTTTTACTGAAACAGCTTATACACAGGATAATACCGGCAGAATAAGCCGTCAGAGCGGTGTCGGACCTGTCTTCAAACTGGGTGGTCAACATCAAACGGAATATTATTACGGTTCTCCGGGAGATGGTGATCTGGACGCATTGTTCGGAACAGATGTAGGAGATAAGAGCCATTATTTCAAGAACATGGTGCGTGATGCCAATGGTCAGTATGCGGTGAGTTATGTAGATATGCATGGCCGTACCATTGCAACAGCGCTGGCTGGTCGTCCGGACGGAGGCGCATTATCTGATCTCTCTTCTTATACAGAAGTAAATATCACGGATACTTTATCACGTGAGGGTAGCAATGTGCTGAAGGACCTGACACTGGAAACGAAACAGAGTCAGCTGGTCACAATAGACGGCGATTATAAATTTAACTATCACCTGGACGCACCCGTAATCCGTCTGAATGGTTGTAAGGGACCGATCTGTTTCAATGGTTTGTATGACCTGGAGATAAAGATCACGGATGACGCCTATAATCAGCGTATCGGTGGTGCTCCGCTGACCTATGTGTTCCATAACTATAGTATGGACAATATCAAGGCCGATTGTAGTGTTGAACCACGTGATTTTGATACTTCTTTTACGGTGAGATTGCCACGTGGTAACTATGAGATCACGAAACAGCTGACCGTAAGCCGTCAGGCACTTGAATATTACAGGGACAGTATCTTCATGAAGCAGGATACCTGTATGGACCTGAATTACTTCATTCAGCAGCAGCGTAACCTGCTGGCGAACGAGCAGTGTGTGCCGACCTGTAAGTCCTGTCTGGATAGCGTTGGCACCTGGGAAGCGTTCTGGGCAAAGTATCCGGAACGTATCGGTCAGCCGGTAGCTGATACCGCGTTGTACAGATCACAGGCGGTAGCTGATTTTAACCGTGCGCTGGAAGCATGTGATGCATTGTGTACGAAGACGACAGATAAGGACGACATCCTGCAGGCATTACTGATGGATATGTCTGCCCCTTCCGGACAGTATGCAGATCCCAATGATACGCTGAGTATTTACTCCATCTTCTATACAAAAGGCAATCAGTTGCCGGCGCCTTATACACGGGATAATATTTTTTACCTGGATGCATCTGGTTTGCCGGACATGGTGTATAACGATGAGACGCAGACATATGTAAAACCTCAGCAGTTAAGTCCGGAGCAGTTTGCTGCCAAATTCAAACCATCCTGGGCCAATGCTTTATTGCCGTTACATCCGGAATACTATAAATACCTCGCGTACCTGCAACGTAAGCCGGCTTACGACTGGGCGATAAAAATGGAGGACATTGATAGTTATGCGACTGCAGCAGCAAAAGGGTATCTCAATCCTATTGGTAATACGGCCTTTCCTTTCACGGTGGTGGCTGCCAATGTGGACCCGCTTTACAGCAGGGATGCAGGCATTGCTACCCGTTTAAGTGAAATACTGACTACGTATAATGCAGATGCTGATCCGTCCAAACGCCTTTCTTTATGGAGTGTGGCTGCGATCAGTATTGAATGTAGTGGTAATGATCCTGTTTGTACGCCTAAATACAAAACACCGGAACTGTCTTTTAGTGCGATTACCTGTGAAGGAGAAAAAGATATGGCATGGCGTACTTTCAGACAGCTTTATTTGTCCGCGAGACGTAATATACTTGACCTGGAAGTTGATAACATAGGTGCACCTGCCGGTTATAACCAGGTGAGCAGCGCACAGTTGATCGCAGATAACAAGTCACCACGATTTAATAATGCATCAGCTGCCTTATCTCAGAATGGACTTGGTTACATGACCAGCAACCGTAATGAGGCTGCTTTGTCTGATTCTGTAAGGGTAGCGCTGGCGGAAAGTTATGATGACAATTGTAATGCTTATGTGAGTGCCTGGATGAGGCAACTCGCACCTTGTAAATATGATACGACCTCATTAAGCTGGAAGGAGCTGAAGAGCAGGCTGGTACAGGTATGTAAAGAAGGCTCTGATGAAGATCATCCGTTGGGAGCAAGTTCTGTAAAACCAACCAGCAGTTACAAATACCGGTCTTTCCAACAGGTATTGAGTGAGTTCAACAGAACTTACCGTGTGGATACGACACAGGGTTGTAATGCTTATCTGATCACTGCGCCTGCACCATATGACAAACAGCCTGCGTATGCAGACAAGCCATCCTATACGCCTCCATCCGCCTGTGAATGTACACAACTGAGTACTTTACAGCAGGAGTATACCAGTAACAAGCGATATAGCGATACCAGTTTTGCGCAATACCTGAACAGAACACGTGGCACGTCATTTAAGCAGAGCGATCTGACGGCTTTGATAAATGCGTGTAGTATGTCGTCTTCAGGGTGTAAATATTTATCTAACCCGATCACGATCCCAACGCTGATACAGTGTAATGTGGCTCCGCCCTGTGTGTCCTGCACAGAAGTGAAGGCAGTTTACAATGACTATCTGAGTGCTTACCCGGGATTGGTCCCATCAAAAGAAGAACTGGATTCTTCTCAGATATTGCGGAACCAGTTGTTCGCCGGATATATGAATTACCGGTTGGGCTTTGGTAAACAGGCATGGGAATACCTGAATTTCCTGGATACCTGTACCGGCGCTACAATAGCAGACACGGTGGCTTGTGGCACACAGGCTTTACCACCGACAATGTATGGATATGAGGCGGGTGTAGCGAGAGATGTGATCATCTCCGATCTGGCGCCGACAACAGATAACGGGTATGTACTGGTAGGTACGACCAAAAGTAATGGATATGATGGTGGCTGGTCTTCAAGAGTAGCTGTCTCAGATAGTACGGTCGCGCCAATGGTCAGCTATCCGGATACAACCGCTCCTGCAGTTGTGAAACGTGATACGACGGCTCTTATCATGAAAGTGGATAAAAACGGTTCTCTGATATGGTCGAAATGGTTTGAAGCAGGTGTAGGGAATAGTTTCACGAAAGTAAAGCCAACACGCGATGGTGGTTTTGTGATGATAGGTTCTGTATGGGGTGCGGGACACGATAGTACGGATATGCTTGTCGTAAAGACGAACAATGCCGGTAAAATAGACTGGAGCCGTAGAATAGGCTTTAATACAAGATATGGAGAGACCGGTAAGGACATCATTCAGACAAGCGATGGCGGATATGCATTTATCGGTACCTATAACGCGAACCTGATCGATAGTACGACGGACTGGGTAGTAGGCTCGTTGAATGAGCAGGGTATGGGTAAGTGGATCAGACAGATGGGTAATGCGAATATCGACGAACCATCTTCTCTGGTTGAAGTGAATGATACACTGGTGGTATTGGGTACGACCTTCGTATCCCATGCTGATGGTACCTGGAGAGACTTTGACGTAATGGTCGCCAAGATCAACAAGAGCACCGGTGTGATCATGAAGACCTGGAGATATGATCTGGGTAGCGCGCCGCAGACCAATAATAGTTATACCAGTGTGCTCCGGAAGACAACGACGGGGTATATGTTCAGCGTTACCAATGGTTCGACGAACCAGGCAAGAAACTCTATTGTGAGTGTGACCTCGCTGGGAGATATCATATCTGCACGGTTTATTTCCAGTCAATATGATGGCAGATTTGGTCAGTGGGTGCCGTTTACGAATTCCCTGGCGAATGGTACAATGGCGATACAGACCGCGGATGCAAGTTCTACGGCTGCAAGGATTATTTTCAATAAGATCTTTGCTGATAGTACGTTGACCTGGGCTTACAGTGTTACCCGTTCTGACAGAACAACTTTCAATAGTTTGTTTGAGGCGGGTGATGGTAGTTATTCCGGTGTTGGTTCCTACGGCCGTTATGGTTTATACCTGCTGACACCAATTACCGGAAGACTGAAATGTGGTCCGGTAGATGTGCCTACATCTTTCAATACCTACAGATCACCTGCGGGAGACAAGAATGGTACGTTCAGTTTGAATCTTGTCAGGAATGTGGATTCAGCGGTGTTACCGATATTAGTAAGAGATTCTGTAGCGCCGGTGACAACGGTAATGATCACCTGTGGAACAGAGTATGCTTGCGTGAAAGTGAGGAAAGGACCGTTACTGTGTAGTAATGCGACGCCTATTTTCAGGGATGTGATCGATACGACCAATAACTGTTCTGATAATGAATACTTTGCAGTGAGTAAAGGTACGGACCTGTATAATGCTTACAGGGATTCTGTGAAAAACAGCTTTGGGAATACTTATGCCGATAGTTGTATTCAGGCAGGTCAGAGAGAGGTTTATACGCTGAATTATAACCTGAGCGAGTATCATTATACGCTCTATTATTATGATCAGGCGGGGAATCTGGTGAAAACGGTTCCTCCGGCAGGCGTGGTGGTTGATCGTTCTCCTGTGTGGCTGGGTAGAGTAAGGGCTGCGAGAGCGGCGCGAGAGTCTTTGCCGGTGGCGCATAAGATGGTGACGGAGTATAGGTATAATACGTTGGATGGGGTTGTGACTCAGCATATGCCAGATGCGGGGGATAATAGATTTTGGTATGATCGTTTAGGTAGATTGGCGATATCGCAGAATGCGAAGCAACAGCCTGATGCAAAGTATATATATACACAGTACGATGGCTTGGGAAGAATTACGGAAGTAGGAGAGATTAGTAGCAGTGCTTCAATGACGGATTTGTTAAGTCGTAAAGAGAGTAGCTTACGCACCTGGTTTGCCAATGCAGATGCCAGTCGTAAGCAGATCACAAGGATAGTTTATGATATAGCGCTTGAGCCACTTTCATCTGAAATGCTTCATGCGGGGAATCTCAGAAACCGTATAGCATGGACTGCTCTTTATGATACTGCACCTGAGCAGGAAAATGGAGAATATGCGATGGCATCTTTTTATAGTTATGACATACATGGAAATGTAGATACACTTTTACAGGATTATAAAAAGGGTATTTTAAGTCCGACTCCTAATCGTTGGAAAAAGGTGGTTTATAAATATGATCTTATAAGTGGAAAGGCTCATCATGTAGCATATCAACCGGGTAAATCTGATGCGGTTTATCATCGTTATACCTATGATGCAGAGAATAGGCTGACAAATGTGGAAACAAGTACGGATAGCGTATATTGGGAAAACGATGCATTTTATCAGTATTATAAGCATGGACTACTTGCAAAAACGGTGTTAGGAGAGAAACAGGTGCAGGGCATTGACAATGCATATACCTTACAGGGTTGGTTGAAGGGCATGAATAGTACGGCAGTTACCAGCGATTTTGACATGGGACATGATGGCAACACTGTCGCGAAAGATGTATATGGTTTTGCGTTACATTATTATGGAGATAGTGAGTATAAGCCGATTGGAGGTAGCAAACCATTTGCCGATGTAAATAATGCGGCGATAAAAGCATTGTACAATGGTAACGTTACTGCCATTAGTCAGTCTTTACCATCTTTAGGTGCCTCTTTACAATATAGTTATAACTATGACGTATTAAGCCGGTTGAAAGGAATGACGGCATATCAGGGTCTTGATGCAACAACAAATATCTGGTCCCCGGTTGAATTGCCTGACTTCAAAGAAACAATCAGTTATGATGGAAATGGTAACATATTGACTTATAATCGTAAGGGTAATAATACGTTATTAAATAAGCCGTTGGAAATGGATAACCTCACCTATAAATATCTGGAGGGCACCAACAAGCTGGCATACATTGATGATAGTGTCGATCCTGCAAATTATGACGTTGATATAGATAAACAGCAACCTGGGAACTATACCTACGATAAGATCGGAAATCTTATTGCTGATAATGCGGCTGAGGTTAAAAACATAGAGTGGACTGCGTACGGGAAAATAGCAAGTATTACCAAATCAGATAATTCCGTTATCAGCTATACGTATGATTTTACTGGAAACAGGATCAGTAAATATGCGAACGGCGTTTATACCTGGTATGTTAGAGATGCAACGGGTAGTGTAATGGCTGTTTATACGCAAGGAGACAGCAGGATTAATAATGGACATATTACGAAAATAGAGTCTCATCTCTATGGAAGTGCCAGATTAGGTGTAAATACCGCAGAGGTGAATACTGAAGATAATCCTGCCGTAGTAACCGAGCCTATCTTAGGATTAAGTTCCGGATTCTATACTAATTTCAATCGTGGGCAGAAACATTTTGAGCTGGTCAATCATCTGGGGAATGTGTTGGCGACTGTTAGTGATGAGAAACGTTTATTGTCAGGTGCTTATGAGGCTGATGTACTGTCTGCACAGGATTATTATCCTTTTGGTATGGGAATGCCGGGACGGGGTATGAGTAGCGGAAATTATAGGTATGGATTTAACGGAAAAGAGAATGATAATGAGGTGAAGGGAGAAGGGAATCAGCAGGATTATGGTATGCGGGTGTATGATTCGAGAATAGGGAAATTTTTGAGTGTTGACCCATTGACAAAATCATATCCGGAATTGACCCCCTATCAATTTGCAAGTAATATGCCTATCATGGGGATAGATCTGGATGGAGAAGAACTCAAGGTTTCGATTGGATCAGTTTCTAAAAAAGGAACTGAGATAAAAGTTACTGGAGAAGTGTACCTTAAATATAAAGTTTTGAACCTTTCTAAAAGTGTATACACAATAGAAAGATTCAATATGGACAGATCAATCCTTGAAGAACGGTATTCCAGAATGCTTGGTGGTCAGGGAAGTTATGATTATGGAGTTTTTTATCCTAAAGGGAATCCGGCTAAGGGAGAATTTAATAAGGTAATGTATCACATTAGTGGTGACATGAAGTTTAATTTTTCTATGGAGTTAATTGATAATATAAATCAGGTGAATAAAGGTGATTATGTATTACTCATAGTTGATCAGCTTAATCCGCAACAAAAGGACGATGAGGCAGGCCATGCTGATCATTCGGGAACTGTTGCAGCTGTTGAAGCAGGTGGATTTATTGAAAATGGCGCTATGATGTACAAAATGACTGTATTACATGAAATTGGCCATAATCTTTCCTTAGCACATAGTAAAGATGTAACTAATTTTATGTATGGAGAGGTGGATAAGAAAGCTTTGCAATCATCAGATGAGCAGAGAGGCGGGTTCTTGGACGGCGTTGGGATAAAAAATGATGTGAAGGTAGGGAAATATCAATATAATAAAGAGCTTGATACACGATTGAGAATATTGGAGTTTCTAAAAGAAAACAATGTTAAAATTAGCAGGCCTGAAGCAGTAAAACTAAAAGATAACGGAGCAAAGAAACCAACTGTGAATATTAACATTATGAAACAATAGTATGATGAAATATTGTCATCACTGTTTTTGTTAGTCTTAGTATATGCTTGCAGTACTGGTTGTCAGAATCAAAGCAATAAAGAGAAATACCATTCTCCTTTAGTAGATAGTTTCAATGGGTATACTATAAAGAATAATAGAAGCGGCGAATACACGCGATATGATAGCGGTAGAATAAAAAGTAGAGAATTCTATGTTGAGGATTCTATTCCGCTAAAGTTCGGTGGGCCGAACGCAAATCGGCTAGATCATTCGTATCAACGTTAAAATATTATTTTAGACAGCTGGCGGTAACCCGTTCAGCTGTCTTTTTTGCTAATAAAGTTTACTTTTAGAGAGGTTTAATACTCTCTAAACTGATAATTATAAAATAACATTGTGAGATATCGAATAGAAAATCTACTATACTAAATGAAATTTCAAATGACTAAATATTATTTTTTATTTTTCTGCATTATCGCCTGGGCATGCAATGAAACACCCAAAACGTCTGTAACAAACGATACTACAATTGTAGCTTCTCAAAAAGATGCAATGACCGAAACCCCTGGCGTCACAGAAAAACAATCAGGGTCGATGAGTAGTATGGATTGCGACGCAGCACTCAACCGCATGTTTCAAACAAGCAATTTTACACCACTTGAAAATCTGCACCTATCAGATTATAGAATCCACATCAGCGATGAACCTGGTGACGATGCCTCATTAGGTCTAAATGTTTATCACATAACTAACCAGGATAGTGCATTACTGGGAATAATGAATCTTGATCTGGAAACCGGGAAGTTAATCGATCTGTCTCCCAGCCGGGATAGTGTACTAACGCTTACTTACGATTCAAGCTGGCTTAAAATTATACGGAAACAATGTGGTCAATAACCGCCCGTACATTACTGGAGTGGTTGTCAACCGGAAACATATAGAAGCTAAAAAAACGTGGTCGATGACCACGTTTTTTTATATAATATCTTGTCTACCAGCCATTAACACGTTCAAATGACATATTTGCCGGGTTATTGCATGCATGTTCCTTTACCAACAAGCACAGTAAATAGCAATGAAATACATGTTTATTAGAAAATAAGTGCATATGAAATCCCTTTTCTAATCATCTTACAACATTCTCCGCATTACACCGCTATTACACCAGTATTTATCCGCTACCGCTTCGCTCACGAGCGGACAGATAACGGCGTAATCACGGCGTAGTAAGGGTTTAATCGGAGAAATAAGGCAAAAGAACGTAGCCAACGGGCATTTGCGCCGAAAAGATCATCTTCCGACCGACCGGCGGGTCAACCATTTCTCGAACACTGCGACCAGGTTACTCTCCACAAAGGGTTTGGTTACAAAATCATCCATACCTGCGGCCAGACACTTATCGCGTTCTCCTTTTACATTACCGGCTGTCAGCGCGATAATAGGGATGTGTACATGCGGACTTAACTCCCTGATCCTGCCGGTGGCTTCATAGCCATTCACGATGGGCATCTGGATATCCATAAAGATCATGTCGGGTAGATGCTGTTCACAGCTTTCTACTGCTTCCCGGCCATTTTTTACTTCAATGATCTGGGAGGCCGGGGCGATCTTCCGGATAATGGTGCTGGCCAGCAGCATATTGATAGGGTTATCTTCAGCAATGAGTATTCTGATATTACCTTTTATTTTTCGGGATTCTTTATTTGCCTGTAGTGTATGCTCCATATCTTCTTTTGTGTACAAATGGGACAGGGCATGAAACAGCTCCTGTATCTTGATAGGTTTAAGCAACCGTTGATTGACATGCAGTTCTTCGCAGGCTTTGATCAGTTTTTCATCATCGGCAGAACTGTGTAACAGGATGATGGCGGGGTCTTTATCGAGATCACTGAAATTCTCCCTGATCTTACGGATGGTTTCGATGCCATCCATGACCGGCATATGGTAATCCATCAGGATGACGTCATAGTGTTGTCTGGTCATCAGGAACTGTAAAGCCTCGATGCCGTTCGCAGCTTCGTCAAAGCGGATGTTTTTCAGCTGCAGCATGGTTTTAAGGATCGTCCGGTTGTTGATATTATCATCTACGATCAGGACATTCCTGACGAGGTCCATGTTACCCCATTCTATTGGATCACCGTCTTCTGTTCTGACACTGAGGTCAAAGAAGAAGGTACTGCCTTTGCCGGTCGCACTTTCCAGTTGCAGCTTACTTCCCATTAATGCCAGGAGCTTATTGGAAATACTTAGTCCGAGTCCGGTACCGCCATATCTTTTGGTCGTGGAAATATCTTCCTGCAGGAAAGCTTCGAATATCTTCTCCTGCTTATTCTTACGGATACCTATACCGGTATCCCGTACCTCAAAACGGATAGTGGTCATACTGGGAGAAGGAAAAGCGATTGGTTTTATTTCCAGTTCAATTTCTCCTTTTTCGGTGAATTTAACCGCGTTGCTCAAAAGGTTCAGTAATATCTGTTTAAGCCGGACGATATCCGCCCACATAAAACGGGGGAGTTCCGGAGATACGTTCAGCAACATTTCCAGGCCTTTCTGCTGTGCCTGAAAACTTAATATATCACTCGCCTGACTACTAAATTCATAGATATCGCATTTACTGATATCGAGTTCTATTTTGCCGGCTTCTATTTTGGAGAAGTCGAGTATGTCATTGATGATGCTCAGCAGTGAATTGGCAGACTGATTGACGATCGCCACGTATTGCTGCTGTGTTTCATTGAGGGCTGTTTTGAGTACCAGGTCTGTGAAGCCGATCACACCATTGAGCGGAGTACGGATTTCATGGCTCATATTGGCCAGGAATTCCGACTTGGCCTTACTGGCATATTCTGCTTGTATTTTGGCCTCTTTCAGGTCGCGTTCTGCCTTTTTTCTTTCGGTGATATCCACCGCAATACCGAGATAACCGTTGATAACGGCATTGTCCTTTATCGGGGTTACGACCATCGATATGATGATCTGTGAACCGTCTTTACGGATATACGTCCATTCCCGGCGCTCAGAGCCTTCCAGTTCGGGTACATAGGTGAATACGGCAAACCCTTCGATATGCTGTCCGGATAAGGCGGATAATTCGATTCCCCGGTTGATGATCTCTTCTTCTGCATGCAGGATGGTCCAGGATGCTTTTCCGGTGACTTCACCGGCTTCATATCCGAGCAGTCTTTCTGCACCTTTGTTAAAGAGGGTGATGATGCCTTCATGGTCGGTCGCAATAATGCTGACCTCAGACGCAGATTCCAGCACATCTTCCAGCAGTTGCCGGGATTGCTGAATGGCCAGGTCCGCCTTTTTCTTTTCGTCGATATCCTGGAAGGTGCCGTATAATCTTTTACACACGCCATCTTCAAACTCGGCATGCCCTATTGATCTGATCCATAGTTTTCTGCCGCGCCAGGTGGTGATCTGTAATTCTATCTGCCAGGGAGAACCGTCGAGGACAGCCTGTTGCACAACGGCGTCCAGTTGTTTGCGGTTCCCATTGGTATAAAATGACCAGGCATTTTCGGGTGTGAGCTTAAAGTCTTCGGGAACTTCATGTATCTCACAGGTAACGGTCGACCAGTATAATTGCTGATTGCTGAGATCAAACTCCCATCCACCGATACGGGCCACCTGGTTGGTACGTTCCAGCAGCTCTTTGGTGCGTTTGAGGTCCGTTTCCAGTTCATGTCTCTCTGTAATATCAGCAGCGTTGCCAATGACATAAGCACCGCCCTTGCCATCATTGACCAGCACATTGTTAAACAGCCAGATACGGATATGTCCTTTCTTGTGCTGTGTATGCATCAGGCCCGTCAATTTACCTCTGGTCCTGATATTGATGAGGTATTGGTCAAGATCAGCGTGATATTGTTGCGGGATCAGCTGATAAAGGTTCATTTGCAAAAGTTCCTCAATACTGTACCCGACGCTGTCAGCACTGGCTTTATTGACGTAGGTGATGTTCCCCGCCAGGTCATGCCGGCACATCATCCCCAGCGAGTTTTCAAAGAAGGTGCGGGCATTGGTCTCACTTTCGACGAGGGCCTGTTCCTTGAGTGTTTCACTGGTAATATCCCGGCCCATGGCAAAGATGTTCCCGGTGTGCGGTTCGGGCGTGGCCACCCATTGTATCAGGCGGTAATCGCCGTCGGCCGTCCTCACGCGGTGAGCGAAAGAGATCGTGGATTCCCCTTCACCCATTTTAGCGAGTTCTGTTCCCGTGCTGGCCGTATCGTCAGGATGTACGAGGTCCAGCGCAGACATGGTTTGCAGGTCTGCTTCCGGCCAGCCGAGCACTGTGGTGAATGCTTTATTAAATTGCCATAATCTGCCAGAGAAATCAGTGATGCATACCAATCCTTCAGAAAGATCGAATAGTCTGGTGAAATAATGCATCTCTTCTCTCCGCCGGTTCATTTGTATGGTATTGGAGATCTTTTCTGCAATGATGGACAGGGCCGTCTGTTCGTTGCTGGTCAGACTGGCCGGTTCAGTATGCATGACAATAAATGCCCCCAGCAGAAAGCCTTGTTTGTCCCACAGGGGGAAACCGGCGAAGGCGCGTATATGGGGAGCCGCCACCACTGCTTTGTTATCACGGGTGACAGGATCATTCAGGGTGTCAGTTACTTCTGTGAACAGGCCTTTGTGTACGATCTGCTGCATAAAGCCCCATTCAGGCGATGTTTCCTGTATGCCAGGTACATCGGTTGCGGATATGATCAGTTGTTGGTCATTTCCGGCAATACAGATCGCGGAAAAGGGAAAACGACAGATAAGGGGGGCCAGTCTGCAAAACTGATCGAGGGACGGCTGGGGTATGAGTTGCAGCAACCCGTACTCCTGGAGCGCTCTTAACCTTTCCATCTCACTTTTGGGGGCAGCATTCTCATTCATATGGACATGGAACTATAGGTGCAATATAATCAGATAATCAATACATCCTGAGTTTCAATAAAAAAGGCCAGGATAGCCCCGGAAACTTGTCGGGTGAGATGTCACTTATTTATGTTAATTTCTGCACACCATTGGTGAAAACCTGCAATATCCTATTCAACCTCAACTGGTATTTTTGAAAAAAGGGTAATCAACCAAATCTTGTTAAACAGAACCAAAAGGACTCGTGAAGAAAACATTTTTTTGCATCGATGCGCATACCTGTGGGAATCCCGTCAGGTTAGTAGCCGGGGGAGGACCTGCGCTCCACGGAAATAATATGAGTGAAAAGCGGGACCATTTTCTGAAAGAATATGACTGGATCAGAACAGGGCTGATGTTCGAACCCCGTGGTCATGACATGATGAGCGGCAGTATCCTGTATGCGCCGCATGATCCGGCCAATGACGTGGGGGTGCTGTTTATCGAAACCAGTGGCTGTCTGCCGATGTGCGGGCATGGCACCATCGGTACGATCACGATCGCAATAGAGGAAGGACTTATCCAGCCAAAGACGCCCGGACTGGTACGGATGGAGGCGCCGGCCGGACTGGTGCTCATCGAGTACAAACAAGAAGGGAAGAAAGTGAAAAGCGTCAAACTGACCAATGTGGCTTCCTATCTGGCAGCAACAGACCTGGTGGTGGAATGCCCGGATTTAGGTCCGCTGAAAGTGGACGTGTCCTATGGGGGCAACTATTACGCGATCGTGGACGTACAGGAGAACTTTCCCGGACTGGAGCATTATACGGCCTCTCAGCTGATCGGCTGGGCCAGGGAACTGCGGAAGCGCATCAATGAAAAATACACCTTCGTACACCCGGACAATCCTCATATAAACGGCTGTTCACACGTATTATGGACCGGCGCGGTCATGGACCCTGCGTCCACTGCCCGCAACGCGGTTTTTTACGGTGACAAGGCCATTGACCGTTCTCCCTGTGGTACCGGTACCTCGGCCCGTATGGCGCAATGGTATGCTAAAGGCAAACTGAAAAAAGGCGACAACTTCATTCACGAGAGTATCATCGGTTCCCGCTTTACCGGCACCATAGAGGAAGAGACCACAGTAGCCGGCGTACCGGCTATCAGGCCTGGGATCGAAGGCTGGGCCAGAATTTACGGATATAATACCATTACAATAGACCCGGAAGATGATCCGTACGCATATGGATTACAGGTGATTTAAACTACAATATGGAAGTACTCATTATCGGTGGAGGAATTATAGGTCTGAGCAGCGCTTTTTATCTGCAACTGGCAGGATATGCAGTCACTGTGATCGACAGAACGGATATGCAGCAGGGTTGTTCCTATGGCAACGCAGGATACATCTGTCCCAGTCATTTTGTACCACTGGCAACGCCCGGGATAGTCAGACAGGGATTGAAATGGATGCTGGACCCTAAAAGCCCCTTTTATATCAGGCCCAGTCTGAGCCCGGAGATGATCAGCTGGGGATGGCAGTTCATGAAAAGCGCCACCCGGGAACACGTAGCGCGTGCTGCGGTACCCCTGAGGGATATTGCACTGCTGAGCAAACGCCTGTATGAGGAATGGACACAGGTGCCCGGACTGGACTTTTCCTATGATCCGCAGGGGATGCTGGAGTTATTCAATACGGAAGAGAACCTGCATCATGCGGAAGAGACCATAAAAGAGGCTAAATCGCTGGGATTAGATGCCCGGCTGATAGATAAGGCCACCTTACAGCAAATGGAGCCGGATACGCCTATAAATGCGTTAGGAGCGGTTTATTTCCCGGGTGATGCACAACTGTACCCGAATCAGCTGATGCAAAGTCTGAAAGACCGGCTGCGTACACTCGGTGTACAGTTCAGGGGTAACGAGGAAGTGACCGGGTTTATTACAGATGGCAATAAAGTAAAAGGCGTCAAAACTGCGTCCGCCGTATACGCGGCGGATCACGTCGTGGTCGCGGCAGGTGTATGGAGCCGGGAACTTGCCCGGGAACTGCAACTGAAGATACCGATGGTAGGCGGCCGTGGTTACTCTGTTACCTTTGAAAATGCGCCCTATAAAGTAAGACATTCGGTTATTCTCAGCGAGGCCAGGGTGGCTATTTCTCCTATGAATGGCAATAAGGTCCGCTTTGGGGGTACGATGGAAATTACCGGACTCAATGCGCCTCCGCGTATGCAGCGGGTACAGGGCATCCTGGAGTCTGTAAAAAGATATTTTCCGGCTTATGATATCCCTTTACCAGCACCGGAGGACGTCTGGTATGGGTACCGTCCGTGCAGTGCCGACGGACTGCCACATATCGGAACGCTGGAACGTTATCCGAATGTGACCGTGGCCACCGGGCATTCCATGCTGGGGATCAGTCTGGGAGCAGGTACTGGTAAACTGGTCGGTGAACTGGTGACCAAAGCGCCACTATCCATGGATATCTCGCCTTTTAAAGTTGAAAGATTCAGTTAAACCAACTTATGATGAAATTTATTTACTGCTTGTTAACAGCTGGCTGTCTGATAGCCGGCCGGGTCGTTGCGCAGGAAAAAGACATGACGTCCCTCCAGCAGCATTATAACGCTGACAGGGGGAGTCTGCTGCGTTTCTACCGGATAGAAAATGCGCCTGAAAGAAGAGACCGGTTTAAAGTCTTTTACAAGGATTATCTGCAACAGCTCAACGGACTTGATTTTGATAAGCTGTCCGTCGGGGAACGGGTAGATTACGTGCTCTTCAAACTGAAATTACAGGATGAGTTACGGCAGCTGGAGATAGAAGAGACGGAGTATAAACAGGTGGCGGACTGGTTTCCGCAAGCGGATAAAATTTATGCGGCAGAGAAGCTAAGGAGAAGAGGCACGAAACAGGATGCAGCCGCACTGGCCCTGACACTACGGGAAATGTCCATAGGGTTGCAGGAAAAAGCAAAACAACTGGGCGCCGCAAAAGGATTAAATATCGTTCAGCTTCGCAGAGGGGCCGCTATTACCAAAGGATTACAGACAGCTTTACATAGTGTCCATGACTTTTATGATGGGTACGATCCACAGTTCACCTGGTGGGTACCGGCGCCGTATAAACAACTGGACAGTGTGTTAAAAGCCTATGGAGATATCTGGCAGCAACAGATCAAAACCATGCCGGGAGGCAAGGACGACGGCAGTGGTATTGTCGGTTATCCGATCGGGAGAGACGAACTGGTGCGGCAGCTGCAAAATGAGCTGATCCCTTATTCCCCGGAAGAATTAATTGAGATCGCTAATAAGGAATTTGCTTTCTGCGATGCAGAAATGCTGAAGGCCAGCGAGGAAATGGGATTCGGAAAGGACTGGCATAAAGCGATGGAGAAGGTCAAGAATACTTATGTGCCTGCCGGAGAACAGCCGGACGCCATCATGAAAATATATGATGAGTCAATGGCTTTTCTGAAAGAAAAGGACCTGATCACCATCCCGCCATTGGCAGCTGAAACCTGGCGGATGATCATGATGACGCCGGACAGACAACTGGTGAACCCCTTCTTTACAGGAGGGGAGGTATTGAGTATTTCCTATCCTACCAATGATATGGAAGAGGCGGATAAGCTGATGAGCATGAGAGGGAATAACCCGCATTTCTCACGCGCTACCGTACACCATGAACTGTTTGCCGGTCATGCGCTGGAAGAGTTCATGAACAACCGTTATAAGACTTACCGCAATTTTGATACGCCTTTCTGGATCGAGGGCTGGTCATTGTACTGGGAGATGCTATTGTGGGACATGAAATTTCCCCGTTCACCAGAAGACCGTATCGGGATGCTGTTCTGGCGGATGCACCGTTGCGCACGTATCCTTTTCTCGCTGAATTATCACCTGGGTAAATGGACGCCACAGCAATGTATCGATTTCCTGGTAGACAGGGTAGGGCATGAAAGAGCGAATGCGGCCGGCGAAGTACGCCGTTCCTTTAAAGGGGATTACAGTCCGCTGTACCAGGTGGCGTACATGATCGGTGGATTACAGTTTATGGCGCTCAAAAAAGAGCTGGTAGACGGTGGTAAGATGACCTATCGGCAGTACCACGATGCGGTGATGAAGGAGAATTCGCTGCCGGTGGAGATGGTGCGTGTGATACTGACGAATCAGCGGATAGTAAAGGATTTCAAAACAAACTGGCGTTTTTACAAGCTATAAATTACGTTCCTGCAATAAAAACGGGCCTGTCACATAGTGCAGGCCCGATAATATTGTAGAATACGGATGTCGAAGAAGCGCTTATTTAAAAGCAACTCCTATACCCAGCGTAATCTGATGTGTTTTCCAATCGTACTGAGGCGCCGGAATATTGTTGACGTTGGTCAGGCCCAGCACGTAGCGGCCAATGAAACGAACATTACCAACATTGATCTGCGCACCGGCAACAGCGCCGATATCACTTTTCTTGAAGGCGTCTCTGTTAGCTTTCAGCAGGTTTTCATCGATGAAGTACATGTAAGTGTACTGTGCGCCGAGGTTAAAGGTCAGCGCCTGGATCGGTGAGTAGCGTATCAGTAATGGAATGCTGGCTGCACTCATCTTGATCTTGTCTCTGCCTTCGGTATTGTGATAGGTCACATATTTCTGGGCAAAGTCATTTCCTTTTTTAGCTGAAGTCTGTGTAAAAAGCAATTCCGGCTGGATACCCCATTTTTTGTCCTTTGACAGATCGAACTCGAAGAAAGCTCCTCCCTGAAATCCTGGTTTATAGTTCGGATTAATGCCCTCACCCTTAAAGTTAGAGAACATTAACGTGGCCTTCAACCCGTAATTTACACGTTGTGCAGTAGCTGCCGTTCCTGTAATTACTGCAAGGATCCCTGCCAGTAATAATCCTTTTTTCATAGATACTAATTGACGATTACAGATGATCAAAAATGAATTACGTCGCTTGTCCGCAATTCAGGCTAAAAAATTCGCGGGCAAACATACGTAATTCATGCTAGATCATAATTATTATGTCCTAAAAGTTTTGTCACAACTTAGATATCCTTTAGGGCCAGGGGTTTAAAATGACCTGGCGCTACAGGACAGAATCCCTGTAATTATCGACGAACTGCAAAAAAGTATCTTTTATTGCCTGGCGAACGCTTCTCTTCTTTTTTTATTTATTATTGTTTTCCAGTAACATTGTGGTCGAATATGGACCATCTTATCGTAATAATTTTCGCTTTGATCTCCTGTGCCGCACTGGGAGCGGTTATAAAGGTTGTCATCAGGAGTAATCAGTTAAAAACCAGCATTGCCGTTCTGGAAACTCAATTGTCAGCCCTCAACGAGACAGCAGGGGGCCTGCGTACCCAGGTGCAGGATAAACAATCTGAAATAGATCAGTTGCATACCCGTCTGCAGATCATGCAGGAGGAAACGATCCGCATCGAAAGTAACGGAGAAGCCCGTTATCGTGAAGCGGAGAACCGTCTGCGTGAACAGCAGGATTTTATCGATCATTCCAATGAGAAGTTGAAAGAAGCTTTCAATTCCATTTCTGCGGAAGCGCTGAAACACAACAATGCCTCTTTTGTGGCGCTGGCGAAGTCAGTGCTGGAAACACAGGTGACGGATGCAAAAGGTGATCTGGAGAAGAGACAACAGGCTATCGATGCGCTGGTAAAACCATTGAACGACACCCTGCACCGCTTTGACGAAAATATGCGTCAGCTGGAGAGCAACCGTCAGCAACAGTATGGACAGATCAACCAGTTCATACTGGGCATACAGCAAAGCACGGAAAAACTGCAGAAAGAAACCCATAACCTGGTGAGCGCCCTGAAGACCTCCCATATCAGGGGCCGTTATGGAGAAATTGCGCTGCGCAGGGTCGTGGAGTTTGCCGGTATGACGGAACACTGTGATTTCAATGAACAGGTCTCTGTGCAATCCGAGGACGGCGTATTACGTCCGGACATGATCATCAAGCTGCCGGAAGGAAAGACCATCATTGTTGACTCCAAAGTGCCGCTGAATGCTTATATGCGTGCTTTTGAGACAGAAGATGAGGAAGAACGCAAGGTATTCCTGAATCAGCATGCCGCAGCCGTACGCGATCACCTGAAGAAACTGAGCGCCAAAGCTTACTGGAGTCAGTGGCAGCATTCACCCGACTACGTGATCCTGTACATGCAGATCGAATCTTCCTTCGGTGCTGCCTTGCAGGCTGATCCGACCCTGATAGAGGACGGTATCCGCAATAAGGTGGTATTTGCGACCCCGACCACCCTGATCACCTTGCTGCGTACGGTAGGATTCGTATGGCAGCAATTGCATGTGGCGGCGAATATCGAAGATATACGTATGGCAGGCATAGAGCTGTACAACCGTACAAATGTATTATTAAGACACTTCACTAACATAGGCGGCAGTCTGAAAACGGTACTCAACCACTACAACGATGCCGTCGCCTCCCTCGAAAGCAGGTTTGTGCCACAGGCACGGAAATTGTACAGTCTGGGGCCGGCGCTGAAGCATCCTTTACCTGACGTAAAGCCAATAGAGGCGGGTGTGAGATATAGTGCACTGCAACAGGAAGAATCTTTGCCAGAAGAAGGAGAGGGTACCATATGAAACAATATTGATTATTTTGTGGCTGATTTTTAATTTGTATTAAACAACAACCACGTAATTAATGGTCCACTCTACTCAAGGTCTGAAAAGAACTGTGGGCATGCTATGCCTGTCCCTTTGCACACTGCCGGCGCTGACACATGCGCAGCAGACAGAAACGATCACCCGTAAAGGCTATACGCTCGAATACACGAACAAGGCGCCTGATTTCGACACAGCAGTCGGAAAGCGGCTGATCGAGGCTTTCTTTGTGGTTTATCCGAAAGAAGCTGCGCGCTACAACAAGAAAACAGCAAAAAAGGTAACTTTTGTGATCGATCCTGCCTATGACGGCGTTGCTGCTACCAGCGGAGATGTAGTTACTTTCAATCCTGCCTGGTTCCGTAGTCATCCGGGAGATATCGATGTGGTAACGCATGAAGCCATGCACATCGTACAGGCTTATCCCCACCGCGCTGGTCCCGGCTGGATCACAGAAGGAATCGCTGACTATGTCAGGAATGAAATGGGGGTAGACAATGCCGGCGCTAAATGGGCTTTGCCTGAATTTAACGAAAAGCAGCACTACACACAGAGCTACAGGATCACTGCCCGTTTCCTCTTATGGATCGAAAAACATAAGAATAAGAACATAGTGAGGAAACTGGATTCCTCAATGCGTGAAAAAAAATACACAGCTGATATCTGGAAGGAGCTTACAGGAAGCACACTGGATGAACTGTGGAAAGAATATGCCGCCAACCCGGCCATTTAATTCCCAAAGGTCCTGTCCCGCAAGGGGCGGGGCCCTTTTGATGATATACCCGGCTTAAATATTTACAGGTTTTAACTATAATGGATGAAAGTGAAAGCTACTTTTAAAAGGAATCTGCTGATTGGATTTGGAGTGTCACTGCTACTGCTGGTGGTGAGCTCCGTTGCCTCTTTTTTTAGTATTCGCAATCTCCTGGTCAGTGCCTACTGGGTGGACCATACTAATACGGTGATCCTTAAACTGGAAAGCACATTGTCTTTTATGAAGGACGCGGAGACCGGTCAGCGTGGTTTTCTGCTCACAGGCGACGATCGTTTCCTGGACCCTTATAAAGGCGCCTATGACAGCGTACAGGCCACACTTAATAATCTTAAGGACCTTACACAAGATAACAATGAGCAGCAGGTAGCTGTGGAGCAGTTACGCCTGTTGGTGGTACGCCGTCAGTCATTACTGCGTGAATCCATTCAGGCCCGTAAAAACGGTCAGACGATCAGCTTTGATACTTTACAGAGCGGTCGTATTATTATGGATGATGCCCGCAGACTGGTGAATTACATGGAAGAGCGGGAAAAGAAATTACTGGCCGTCCGTACGGCAAACCTCAATCGCATATCCGGCTATACGCCTATTCTTATCGTGATAGCCGCATTGTTAGCCCTGCTGATCACTTCCGTCTTTTATATACGTGTCAAACGTGATTTTGAAGAGCGCTCCCGTCTGCAGGAAGCGCTGGAAGAGAAAGACCGTGAGATCACCCGCCGTATTGATATCATTCAGGGGATTGCAGAGAAAATATCTGCCGGTGATTACTCCATCCGCGTGAACGACGAAGAAAGAGATGGTCTGGGTAGTCTGGCCGTATCACTGAATAAGATGGCCAATTCTCTGGAGGTTTCTTTCAATGATCTGGCTGACAAGGAATGGCATCAGACAGGTGTTGCAGGACTGAATAACAAGATGGTGGGAGAGAAGAACGTAGAAACCCTGACCGCCCATATCGTCGAGTTCCTTGCTGAATATACGCATAGCCAGGTGGCCGCCTTATATCTCAGCGGCGCCGGTAATCAGTTGTACCTGACAGGTAGTTTCGCGCTCGCGAATACTGCCAACCGCCGGCAAATTCCTGTCGGACAGGGAATGGTCGGCCAATGTGCCGCCAGCGGTAAAACGTTGTTGTTACAGGATATTACCCCTGAAAATATTACGATCAGTTATGCCAGCGGAGAGATCCGTCCAAGGAATATTGTGGCAGTGCCGATCCACTATGAAGGATATGTCAGGGGCGTGATCGAACTGGCATCGCTGACAGCTTACACACCAAACGATCTGGCCTTCCTGGAATCAGTGACACATAATATCGGAGTGGCGATCAATACTTCTGAGAACCGCCGCCGTGTGCAGGAACTGCTGGAAGAGACACAGGCACAATCAGAAGAGTTGCAGGTACAGCACGGAGAATTGGAAAACATCAATACCGAACTGGAGGCACAGGCGCAAAAGCTGCAGGCTTCTGAAGAGGAATTGCGTGTACAGCAGGAAGAACTGCAACAGGCCAACCAGGAGCTGGAAGAACGTTCCCGTTTATTGGAAGACCGTAACCAGGTGATCGTGGAACGCAACCTGGAAATACAGAAGAAAGCAGAAGAGCTGGAGATCAGCACCAAATATAAATCGGAGTTCCTGGCGAATATGTCCCATGAACTGCGTACGCCATTAAACTCGATCCTGTTGCTGAGCAGATTGATGGCGGAGAACAATGAAAAGAACCTTTCAGATGACCAGATAGAGTCCGCACAGGTGATCCAGAGTTCCGGCAAGGGCCTGTTGAACCTGATTGACGAGATACTTGATCTCTCGAAGATCGAGGCTGGTAAGATGGACCTGGAATATGCACCAGTGCCGGTACATGAAATATGTCACGATATGGAGGCCCTGTTCGGCCCTATTGCCCGCGAAAAGAACCTGGCCCTGAACGTTCAGGTGATGGCAGATGCGCCGGCATTAATAGAAACGGACAAGATGCGTTTGGAGCAGATACTGAAAAACCTGCTGTCAAATGCCCTGAAGTTTACGGCGAAAGGCGCTGTTACCCTCCAGGTGACGGCGGTTGCGCAGGACCCTTCTGTCGTAAGATTTGCAGTAAGAGATACAGGTATCGGTATACCGGTTGAAAAACAACAGGTGATATTCGAGGCCTTCAAACAGGCGGATGGTTCTACCCGCCGTAAGTATGGTGGTACGGGATTAGGTCTGTCCATCAGCCGTGAACTTGCGAAATTGCTGGGCGGTGAGATCAGACTGGAAAGTGAGCCCGGACATGGCAGTGAGTTTGTTGTCACGATCCCGCTTCATCCGCAGGAGGGCAAAGAACAATCCGTACAGGAGGCTACACAGCAACAGGCGGAAGTCGTTTACCACGAGGCAGTAAAAGCGAAGGAAAAGAAAGACGATTATATCGCAACGGAAATACCACAGGAGATACCGGACGACAGGGATAACCTGAAAGCGGAAGACAAGACCATCCTGATCGTGGAGGACGATACGAGATACGCGGGCATCCTGCTGGACTTCACCCGTAAACGTGGTTATAAAGGTATTGTAGCGGTACGTGGGGACCATGGTATTGAGATGGCGCAGCGTTACAGACCAGCGGCTATCCTGCTGGATATCGTACTGCCGGTACAGAGTGGCTGGCAGGTGATGGAAGCGCTTAAATCCAATCCGGTGACCCGTCCGATCCCGGTGCATATTATTTCTTCACTGGAAGCGAAGAAGGAGAGTCTGCAGAAAGGAGCGGTAGATTTCATTAATAAGCCAATGGCGCTGGACAGGATGCCACAGATTTTCCAGCAACTGGAGAATGCATTGATGCAGAACCCTAAGAAAGTGCTGATCGTGGAGGAGAACCCGAAACACGCAGAGGCGCTGGCCTACTTCCTGGAAAACTTTAACGTCAGTACGGAGATCACAGGAAATATCACCAGCAGCGTAGCTGCTTTACAGAAGAAGGACGTCAATTGTGTGATCCTGGACATGGGCGTACCTGACCAGCATGCATATGAGACGCTGGAAACGGTGAAGAGCAACCCGGGACTTGAAAACCTGCCGATCATTATCTTCACTGGTAAGAACCTGTCCCGTGCAGAAGAAAACCGTATTCGTCAGTATGCCGATTCCATCGTGATCAAAACGGCTCATTCCTATCAGCGTATGCTGGATGAGGTGGCGCTGTTCCTGCACCTGGTGGAAGAGAAGGCAGGACATAATAAACCGGCCAGAAAACAACAGGCGCCGCTGAAAGAAGTATTACAAGGCAAAACAGTGCTGATCGCAGATGACGATGTACGTAATATCTTCTCTCTCACAAAAGCGCTGGAGCAGCATAAGATGACCATCATTTCTGCCCTGGACGGAAAAGAGGCAATGCAGCAGCTGGAGAATAATCCTAAGATAGATATCGTACTGATGGATATGATGATGCCGGAAATGGATGGTTATGAGACGATCCGGACCATCAGGGACATCCCTAAATACAGACACCTGCCGATACTGGCGGTGACAGCTAAAACAATGCTGGGCGACCGTGAGAAATGTATCAGGGCAGGCGCCTCCGATTATATCTCCAAACCGGTGGATATAGACCAGCTGGTGTCACTGTTACGGGTGTGGCTGTATGATAATGCAAGAGGTTGATCATTAAAAGATTAAGAATACAAATAGCATGGGTTCCTCTTCAAAGAAAGTGCTGATCATCGATGATGATACAAGGAATATCTACGCGTTGCGTATGGTGTTGAAAGCCAAAGGGTACGAATGTATCACAGCGATGGATGCACAGGCGGGGTTACAATTACTGGCAGATCAGCCGGACATTGGTATTGTACTGATGGACATGATGATGCCCGAAATGGATGGTTATGAAGCGCTTGGCAGAATAAGGGGGGATGCCCGCACAGCCGCTATACCTGTGATAGCCGTTACCGCACAGGCCATGGTGGGTGACCGCGAAAAATGCCTGGCAGCAGGCGCCTCCGAATATGTTTCCAAACCTATCGATCAGGATATACTACTCGACATCCTGAAAAATAAATTCAATATGTAATAAAGCCCAAATATTATTTATCTTTCACCTGTGAAACAATGCATAATATATGCGTGTTAACATGTAATTAACTCTTTTGCGCTGCCGGAAAACGGATATTTACGTTAACAACTGTTAACATATCCCCAAAACAACTCTTATGCAGCAAATGGATGATTCGGCAATGCTTATTGCGCTTAAAGAGGGCGAAATAAAAGCTTATCAATACTTCTTCATGAAATATTATAAGCCGCTCTGTTTAAAAGCGCGTATGATGCTGAACAATATGGAAGATGCGGAGGGGCTGGTAAGAGGTGTATTTGTGAAGGTATGGGAAGAGAAGTTATATTTGGAAATAGAACATTCAGTTGGCGGCTATTTTTACAGACTGGTACATAACAATTGTGTGCTGACACTGAAAAAAGGGTCCAATAACCGATTGACAAACGATCCGGGGTTCTTACTGATGCAGCCGGTCCTTATACCTTTACAGGGCTTCCTGATGCTGCGGAGGAAACAGGTGTCGGTGGATTGTAGTGAAGGAGTCAGTTTGTCTTTATTATCAGACGATAGATTTCGACCGGATATTTCAACTATATTACATAGTATTCAGGTTTTGATAAGCCAAAGTACAGCAGCCCTAAAATCCCTGATACTCCGGACAAGACTATGAGTGCCAACGAAAAACCTATTGCCCAGAATGAGTAAGAACTTTGTTTTTCCCACATGAGTTACAATGAGGAACATATCTTCCAGCTGATACTGGAGAAATTAAGCGGTGATATCAGCGATGAAGACAATCGTTACCTGGAGCAGATCGCCCGGGTGGACCCTAACGTAAAACGTTGTCTTGATGAGCTGGAAGGCGCACGCGACGTTGCCGGCCCCGAGTTTATGAATGATCTTCATAATGAACGGGCATGGAGCAGCGTACTCTCCTTATTGCATGCTGACCAGGAGAAAAAAGACCCCGAAAAGAAAAATACGATCATCATACCTGCTGCCGTGGACGAAACACGGGCCTTTTCCTTACAGGGAGGTGGTAAGCCCCATTCCCGCAACAGATGGTGGCTGGCAGCAGCTATTACCTTACTGATCGCTACCGGTGGATACTATCTGCTTGGCGGTCGCTCAGCAGCTGTGAAAGATGACGGTGCCAGAGATATCGCTGCTATTCCTGCATGGGGTGATGTACGTCTCCTGCTGGAAGAAGGGGATACCGTAAGTCTTGCCGCCAATACCGCCGCCGATATCAGTACACAGAACGCATTGTTGCACCAGCGGGATGGCATGTTGTCATTCCAGCCGGGAGATGGAGCAGGTGGCTGGAATACCCTTTTCGTCCCTACCGGTAAAGATTATAAAGTACAGTTGTCCGACGGTTCTGTCGTACACCTGAACGCCTTTTCACGCCTCCGCTTCCCTTTCTCATTTGATGGCAATAACAGGGAAGTATATCTGGAAGGTGAGGCTTACTTCGATATTGCCAAAAAAGCAGATCAACCATTTATTGTACATACCGCCGGAACTTCTGTAAAAGTACTGGGTACGTCCTTTAACGTGAACGCTTATAACGACTCCCTGATCGTTACCTCACTGGTATCAGGAAGCGTGGTGAGCGATGCGGAGGATAATGACAGTCTCTATCTGAAACCGGGAATGGCCTCAGTATACCGTAAAGGCTACCGCCAGCAGCAGCAAAGCTTTGATGAAGCCATCACGCTGAGCTGGAGAAAAGGAGAATATGCCTACTATAATCAACCATTGGGTACCCTGGACGCCGTGATCTCTCACTGGTACGGCAAACAGTTGTTATTTGACGACCCGGCCCTGGCCAACAAAATGCTGACAGGTGTGATCGAACGTGATCAGCCGCTTATAGACTTTTTGGAAAGCCTTGACAAAACATCCGGTATAACGTTTAGAATTTCGGATGATAAAATATATCTTAGGACAAAATAAGCCACATCTGAACCGAAAGCCAGCTATGATATACATACCATAAATTGAAAAAATGGTAAAGCATGTTTGTAAGGCGATCAGAATCCTATTGATACTGTGCTGTCTGTTGTTTCCGGCTACCCGCATGATAGCACAGGGCACAACGGACGGGGCAAGGGTGACTATTACCGGTAAGCACATTCCACTCACTAACGTATTTAAAAGTATTACCCGGCAAACCGGGTATTTTTTCGTTTTTGATAATGCCATTATCGACGGCAACGAAAAGGTCTCACTCAACTATAAAAATGCCTCCTGGGAGGAGGTGCTCACCTTCGTCTTGCAGCACAGGAATATCAGCTGGCTGAAACAGGGAAAACGCATTTATCTGCAGGTAGCGGAAACTGATAAAAAGACGGAACTCACCAATACGGTAGAAACGATGGTCACGGTCCGCGGACATATCACGGATATCAGCAATCAGCCGGTGCCCGGCGCAACCATTCTTGTAAAAGGCACTTCCCGTGGCGTCACTACCGGCGCTAACGGCGAGTTCGTATTGGCGGGCGTATCACCAGGCGCCATACTGCGTATTTCTTCACTGGGTTACCGTCCGGTAGATACTGTGTTACGCAGTGAGCCCCTGCACGAAATAAAACTCGGAGATGCGGTCAATACCCTGGATGCGACAGTGGTGATCGGATATGGTTCCAGCAGCCGCAGAAGGTTAACGGGGGCGGTCAGCAGAATGACAGCGGAACAGTTAGACAATCAGCCCGTAACCAATGTATTATCTGCTTTGCAGGGACAGATCCCCGGTGTACAGGTGACCAGGACCAACGGATTGCCCGGTGCGCAGGTAAAACTGTTTATCCGTGGCCGGAACTCCATTGCCGCAGGCAATGACCCGCTCTTCATCATCGATGGCGTACCATTCGATATCACCCCGCTCAACAATACAGAAGACCTGTTCGGCGCTGCCGGTCGTATCAGTCCTTTTACCAACATCAACCCTGCGGACATAGAAAGCATCGATGTGCTGAAAGATGCGGACGCCACCGCTATTTATGGTTCCAGAGGGGCTAATGGCGTTGTGCTGATCATGACAAAGAAAGGGAAAGCCGGACCGCTGAAAACAGACCTGAACGTAAAAACCGGTATCGGCGTAACGGCCGGGCATATGGACATGCTGCAAATCAGTGATTATCTCAGTATCAGAAGAGAGGCGTTTGCCAATGATGGTGTACGACCAACAGCAGCCAATGCCCCTGATCTCCTGATATGGGATACCACACATCATACGAACTGGTTTAAAAAGCTAATGGGGGGTACCGCACCTATTACCAACGCACAACTGAGTTTTTCCGGTGGCAGCAATTACAATACTTTTCTCCTGAGTGGTAACTATTACAAAGAAGGTACGGTATTGCCTGCTGATCTGGGCTATCAACGGGGCGGTTTTCACCTGAGTTACGAGCACCACCATCCGGAGCAGCGGTTGGAAACAAGTTTCACCGCAAGTTTTATGACAGATGATAACAAGAGTATCGCCAATGATATTTTTGCTTTTTATAACCTGCCGCCAAATTATCCGCTGTTTGACAGTAGTGGCCATTACTATTGGGGTTCGTCTTTTGATAACCCGCTGGCCTATATGGAACAACGGTCCAATAGCAAGACCAATAATCTGCTGAGTAACCTGGTGTTGCGGTACCGGTTGTTACCGGGATTGGTCCTGAAGACCAGCATGGGTTTATCGGATATCCGGATGAAGCAGTTTTTCTCTTTCCCGCAATCCGCCCAGCATCCTAATAATGCGCTCACCAGTTCGATCCGTGTTGCGGAAAACAGCCGGGAATCTTTTATTGTGGAACCACAGGCAGATTATAATCTGCGTGTAGCGAAGGGAAATCTGCATGCATTGATAGGCGGTACCTGGCAACAAACAACGCGTAATGGTACACTGGCTATCGGTCAGGGATATCCGGACGAGGCCACGATGCATTCACTGGAAGGTGCGGATACGGTCATACACCGGCCTGATACTTATGCACTGTACCGTTATATTTCCTTCTTCAGCCGTTTTACCTATGACTGGAAACGGAAATACCTGCTGAATGTGAGTTACCGTCGTGATGGTTCTTCCCGCTTTGGACCGGGGAGACAGTTTGGCGACTTTGGTTCTGTAGGACTGGGATGGGTATTTACAGAAGAGCCTTTTATGAAACGATTATCCTGGCTGAGTTTTGGTAAGCTGAGAGCAAGCGGTGGTTTTACAGGGAACGATCAGATCACGGACTATCAGTATATGCGTAACTATGGCAGCAATGGCAACTATATCGGCGATAATACGCTGGCGCCGCTGCGTATTGCGGACGATAAATACAGCTGGGAAGCCAATAAGAAAATGGAAGCTGCGATCGAACTGGGCTTTCTGAATGATAAGCTCTTCTTTTCAGCAGCCAAGTATTGTAACCGGAGCAGTAATCAGCTGGTAGGTTATCAGTTGCCCGGCGTAACCGGTTTTACCAGTTACCAGGCCAATCTGCCGGCAGTAGTAGAGAATACCGGCTGGGAGCTGGAATTACGCACGAATAATTTCAATGCGAAGGATTTCAGCTGGACAACCGCTGCGAATATCTCTTTCTTCAGTAACACGCTGAAGCGTTTCCAGAGCCTGGCAGTGTCTTCTTATGCCAATGCATTTGTAATAGGGCAGTCGCTGAATATCATGAGAGGGTATCATTTTCTCGGGATCGACCCGCAGACGGGTAATCCAAGGTATGAAGACGTGAACCGCGACGGAAAACTATCCACCCTCACTGACTTTGTCACCATCGCTAATCTGGACCCGCATTTCTATGGTGGTATACAGAATGATGTGCGGTATAGAAATATCAGTCTGACCTTCTTCTGGCAGTTCGTAAAACAGGAGGGCATATTACCGGCGATACGTCCCGGTGATTTTGCCAATCAGCTGACGGAGAGCCTGGACAGGTGGCGTAAGCCGGGAGATCATACCAGTATTCCCCGGGCCACAGCAACAGTAGGAAGTGAAGCATTTGATCTGGGAAGTAAACTGGCGACTTCCAATGCGATCTATCAGGATGCGTCCTACCTGCGACTAAAGAACGTAGCTATTTCCTATAGTATGCCGGAACCTGTATTGAAAAAACTGCGGTTACAGTTATGCAAGGTGTATGTGCAGGGGCAGAACCTGCTGACCATCACAGGATACAAAGGAGCCGATCCTGAGACACAGATACTGGTGCCGCTGTTGAGAATAATCACCAGTGGCGTTCAGTTAACATTATAAGCTGAGAAGAGATGTCGTACCGTGTATTGCTTTTTATCATTTGCTGCTTTTCACTCACAGTTTCCTGTAAGAAACTGATAGAGGTGGACTCGCCTTCAGACGAGATCCCGGCTGAGGACGTATACAATAATGACCGACTGGCAGATGCTGCGGTAGCGGACCTTTATTTTCAGTTATCAGATTATTTTCCCAGTAATATCCTACCCCTGATCAATGGGATGACGGCGGACGAACTGACGACGCTGAATACCAATCTGCTGAAATATCCAACGAATGCGATCCCATCTTCAGATATACAATTGTTGTCCTGCTGGAGAAGGATGTACCAGGTGATATACGGCGCCAATGCAATGCTGGAAGGGATCGCAGGGAATACCGGTTTATCAGCTGGTAAGGCCAGGCAGCTGAATGGAGAGGCGTCTTTCTTACGCGCGTTCTGTTATTATTACCTGGTGAATTGCTGGGGAGAGGTGCCATTGATCACGACCACCGATGTGAAAGAAACTTCGCTGGCGGGGAGGGCGCCTGTAAACCAGGTTTATCAGCTGATCGTGTCAGACCTTTCGAATGCGGCCATGCAATTGCCTACCTATTATGTGACCAGTGAGAAGGTAAGGGCGAACCGCTGGGCGGTGATGGCTTTACTGGCGCGGGTCTATCTGCAACAGGAGCGATGGGAGGATGCTTTGGCGATATCTTCGCAGGTGATCAACTCCGGGGAGTATACGCCGCTGATCACTGCGGACAGTGTTTTTCTGCGGAACAGCCGTCCGGCGATATTACAGTTATGGCGCAATGAAGGATATACCTATGCCGGGCAGACATTGCTGCCTACAACAATGGTAGGCGGCTTTTCCTTCTATCCGTTTACAGCGGACTTCATGCGTACGTTTGAACCCGATGATAAAAGAAGGACCAGCTGGACAAGTCCGTTTTTTTATGGCGGGTCATTGTATTATAACGCCTGCAAATACCGTAACCGTACCGCTGCTTTACCCGGGAGAGAAGAGTATGTGATGCTGCTGCGTATAGAAGAGCAGTACCTTATCCGTGCGGAGGCAGCGGCAAGACTGAACCACATCGCTGATGCTGTTGCTGACCTTAATGTATTGAGAGCAAGGGCAGGATTGCCGCCTTTATATGCCGGTACGATAAGAGATTCCTGTCTGATCTATGTTGAGCGGGAACGGCGTATGGAACTGTTTACAGAGTGGGGAGACCGATGGATCACGCTGAAACGTACGGGGCAAATTGATTCCCTGATGCGGATATTAAAGCCTACCTGGAAATCAACCGCCGCGCTTTATCCGGTCCCGCAGGAGGAGCGAAACCGGAACCCTAATCTTTCGCAGAATGATGGCTATGAGTGAGCCAGTTGTATCGCGTAAATTTTATCAGCACAGTGTACCACCAGTTTATCTCCCTGTACGAACAGCTGATTGACTTTTGTACGGGCGGGAATATCGAGATAGTAACTTCCCAGGTATTTACCTGAGCTGATCTCATACAGATCGATCACACAATGTGTTGCAAACATATCAGCGATGTCATTGTCTGCTTTCAGTTTACCCTGCACATACAATATGCCTTTATCCGCACAGCTGAAGCCATTGATCATCTGATCGGGGCCGGCGTTGGTGTATACCTGACCGCCCTCATCATTACTGCTTGCGGTAGCAAACCGGGATACGGTGAAGGTATCTATGGTATGATGGTCGCTGATGCGCTGAAGCGAACTATCAAAAGTGAAAAAGCGGTTACTGTAGAAATGGAGATAGGTAAAGTGACCGGTACTTCTGTCGTAGGTCAGTGTACCATCTGTACTCATACCGCCATCTCTGCGTAATTCTGAGAGGCCGTTTTCTGTCAGCAGACTATTGCTTTCAAAATCAGTCCGTACGAATAACTGGTCTTTTTCCTGAACATGCAGTTTACGAAGTACAAAGTGTTTTTCATCCCGTAGCAGGTATCCCTGTGAGAAGCCGCCCGCAGGCAGTGTCATGCATGTCTGCGTACTGCTGTCGGTGCGTCCTGTTTTGCAGATAGCAGGAATATTATAGCCGAATACAAAGTAGTTATCATTGCTCACCTGTGTAAAGAAATATTCACTGACAGCGTCACGGAATGAAGCGCGTAGCGGGATATGGAAAGTATCTGCAACAGCGCCGGGTTTGAGAGAAGTAGTGATGATCGTTGCCGGTTGATGTAATACGGAGAAATAAAACAGGCTGTCATCAGCGCCGGCGATATCGAGAATATTATCCGCAGGTATAGTGGTGATCGTTGTTAAAGGCGATGATCGCAGATAGTGACGGCTGAACCCATTGGGTTGTTTGTTCGGTGAGGGCGCCGTCCAGACTAATACGACAATAATCAAAAATGCCGCTATCAACAGCGACAACAAGGTGTAAATACGCTTTCTCATAATGGTTTGGTAGCAAGGCAGGAAGGCCGTATAAGCGCTTCCTGCCAGAACATGTGAATCAGCTCTTTCTGATAATAGTGGTTGGTCCAGTAAGGCTTACCGCACATTGAACAGCATTAGCGCCTCCGCAATAAATAACCTTGATCTGCTGGGAAGTACCGGTTACAACGGTATCATCGTTCAGTAACCACTGGGTGTCTTCCTGTAATTTGCCAGCAAATGCAGTTCCGGCTGCGCACAGGGCAGCGAAAAACGCTAATGAAAGTGTCTTTTTCATGGTGTGTTTTATTAAATAAAATAAATGCCTACTCTGTTCTGAAGGTTTTCGGCTCCCCCTATAATAATGCCGTTTGTACCGGAAATCAGAAATCAGTTGGCTGGTTGTGCACTTTGTTGTTTTGCGTGCAGCAGTACCCCGATAGTTGATAGTATGACAAAGACGATATTAAAAACAATGTGTGCGTTCCATGACAGATGTTGCAAAACTCCCCCGCAGGAACAAGGAATAAAATAGCTCAGCCGCAGCATTGCTACGAGATAAAATGTGAAAAGGCTCAATAGAAAAAAAGAAAGATAAAACCCCATCAAACGTGTGCGGGTGTAGAGTAGTAGTCCCGCGATAATTATTTCCCCCAATGGTAGTGCCCAAACAATAACGGGCGCGTACAAAGTGATAAAAGGCGATTGTCCCAATTGCCGTCGGAATGTATGATAATCGAGCAATTTGCTGATACCGGTATAAATAAAAAGGAATACCAGTAAAGCAGATAGAATATCTGATAACAATTTTCTTGACATAGGATATAACGCTTGTCTAATATAGGATATTTTTCTAAATCATATAAGTATTTTATCCCGGGCGGATAAAGTATTGAAGAAAATCAATGTGGGTTATCAGCAATTGTTTTTGGGTATGGCGGGGAAATGTTCCTGGAGGTAATCCAGGAAGATGTTCATGAGTTGTTGCATATCAGTTTCCATGCTTTTCAGTCTGGAACGGATATGCACCTGGTGGGTGCGGATGTTTTCATAGTTGATGGCGTTCATATCAGGTTCGCTCACCCAAACCTGCTGCAGGGCCAGTTCTCCGCGCAGTGCTTCGAACCGTGTATCCTGCTGGAGGAAAGCGGTATGGAAATATTCCAGCCTGTCCAGCAGGGAGCGGTCAAAATGATATTGCAGTATGTGAGCGAGTTGCGTCTTGAGTGCGATATTGCGATTTTCAAGCGCCGCCAGTTCTTTTTTAAATGCAGTTAATTCACGCAGGAGATCTTCCATTACTAAAACTATCTTATCTGACGTAAAGATAGTCAGCTGCCTGCGGGCAGCACAGGATGCGCATCAGCGTAAAAACTGATTTTTATCATTAATTCACCAGGTTGGCGAGTTTTTGTTCGTTCAGGATGGTGATGACGCCCTGTTTTATTTCCAGCAGCTTTTCGTCCCTGAAGTCGCCCAGTGTACGGATCATGGATTCTGTAGCGGTACCTGCGATAGTAGCAAGGTTCTCGCGGGAGATATCTATGGAGAACGGCTGGTCGGTTACGTGATGGTATTTCTTTTTGAGGAAGAGCAGTGCTTCGGCTACTTTTTTGCGCAGTGAACTATAGGCAAGGTGCAGCAGTTGCTGTTCTTTTTCGGTGATATTTTTAGCGAGCAGGCGGATGAATTGTTGTGCTACTTCGCGGTTATTATTGATCAGTGTTTCAAAATCCTCTCTTGGAATAGCGGTCAGTTCGCATGCTTCCAGTGCTTCGGCATTTTCATGGTAGTTGCTGCCTTCGAGCAGTGCGACATATCCGAGGAATTCACCTGCGCTGTACAGATTGACAGCGAGCTCTTTTCCGTCGTTGTTCACCTTATAGGTTTTCACACGGCCTTTCTGGATAAAGTAAAGGCTGGTCGGACGATTACCTTCCTGGTAGATCAGTTGTTTCTTTTTGTACCTGTCTGTATTACCCTCTTCCATCAGTGTTTTCAGAGGATTGGCGCCTGTAGCTGTCAACAGCAGTTGTTGTACTCCTTCCATATCTGCAGGTAAAACCTGTTTTTTAAGTTCTGACTTTTTTAATCTGCTTTCTACTGCATTTAAAAGGTCCGTGCCGCTGAAAGGTTTGGTAATATAATCGTCTGCACCCATTTCCATTCCTTTGCGGAAATCTCCGCGTTCGCTTTTGGCGGTCAGGAATATGAAAGGGGTATCTTCGACTTCCGGGTGTTTTTGCAGCAGGTGCAGTACGCCATAACCATCCAGCACAGGCATCATAATATCACATACGATCAGGTCAGGCAGTTCTTCCAGAGCCATTTCCACGCCGGTTTTCCCATTTTCAGCCGTCAGGACCCTGTAATTGGCAAGTTCCAGTATTTCGGCAGTATTCTCGCGAATATCGTCATTATCTTCTATCAGCAGGATCGTTTTCATTTATAGTACTATTCCTTTTAGTTATAATTGCCTGAAAGTGACGATGAAAGCAGTGCCTTCATTCAGTTCGCTTTCGCAGGTGATGTATCCGTTCATCAGTTCAGCGTATCTGCTAACGATATGTAAACCAAGACCTGTACCCTGGATATTGCTTACGTTGGCGCCCCTGAAAAAACGTTCGAACAGGTGTTGCTGGTCCTCCTGAGATATGCCGATACCGCTGTCTTTCACCCTCAATATTACATTATTTCCGGTATGTTCGGTATGCACCTGTATAACAGTATGTTTTCCAGAGAATTTTATAGCATTTCCCAGCAGGTTTAACAGAATATGTTTCAGCAGGGAAGGGTCAAGCTGCACGGCAGTTGCTCCTTTGTGTTCATATTGAATGCGTTGTCCTTCCTGTACAATATCCTGCATTTCCTGTATGATAGCTGTCACGTGTTGTTGCAGATCAAAAGTGCTGGTGCGTACCTGTACGCCGCCTTCTTCGATCTTACCAACAGAAAGAAAATCGTTCAGCACTTCCGTCAGGAGGGTCACGGAAGAGATGATACGCTGTATATGTTTACTGCGTTTCGGTTGTTCTGCTTCGGTGGTATACTGATTGACCAGGAATGCGGATGACAGGATGGTGCTGAGTGGCGTACGGAACTCGTGAGAGGCCATCGATACGAAACGGGATTTCAGTTCGCTGAGCTCTTTTTCTTTATTAAGCGCCGTCATGACCTCCTGTTTGGAATGTTCCAGTTGTTCCAGGGCGGTGGTCAGTTGTTGCGTACGTTCGCTGATCTTGTGTTCCAGTTCATTGTTCAGTTTCTCGATCTTTTCTTCCGCCTTTTTTCTTTCTGTGATGTTGTTGATATAGGCGATCACAAAAGCGCCTTCCTCGTGTTCGTACTGACTGAGACTGATCTCTACCGGAAACTCCGTACCGTCTTTTTTAACGGCGAAGAGGTCCAGGCCAATACCCATCGGGCGGCTTTGCGGATGATGATTGTAATGGTCCCGGTGATCTACGTGGCGATGACGGAAGCGCTGGGGCATGAGCCGTTCGATACGATCTCCCATGAGCTCTTCCCGTTCGTACCCGAACTGCCGGAGGGCGAAGTCGTTGATCAGCACGATCTGTCCCTGCTGGTTCGTTACGAGTATACCGATACTGGCGTAGTTGAACAGGGCTTCAAAGCGCTGCAGTTCCTTGTTATATTCTTTTTTATAAACGCTATTGCCAGAGAACATTGTTGTCAGCTTGGTGATCCACTTCATCATACTTGATACTTACCGTTAAAAGAATATGCGGTAAATATACTTTATAGGCTGTAAAATTCCACCTAAGCAGTATGTCCTCATATGACGGCGGTCATCAGACGGGCTGATAATGCTCATTTTTCCCTGATATTTCTTTCCAGCCAGTGGGAGGCCAGGGTCGTCCAGGCAAGTCCGGCTTTATTATCAGGACGGAGGCCATAGCCGTGCCCGCCTTTGGCGTAGAGGTGCAGTTCGACATGTACTTTGGCTTCCCGTAATGCGCCGGCCATGACCAGTGCGCTGTTGGCATACGGATCGTCGGCAGTGGCGAACAGGAAGGTAGGAGGGGTATTGTTATCTATCTGTAATTCAGGTGTAATGCTGTGATTGGCGCCCTGGTCAAGATAAGCGGGATAGATCAGCAGGGCGAAGTCCGGACGGGCAGAAGCACTGTCTGCCTTGTCGATGGGCGCATAACTCTGTCTGTTATACAGGGTGCTGGCCCTTGCGCTCAGACTTCCTCCGGCAGAGAAGCCCAGTACGCCGATCTTTTCCTGTTTTAACTGCCATTCCGAAGCCCTGGAGCGTACGATGCGTAATGCACGCTGTACGTCCTGTAAAGCGCCTTCCTGCTTCTGTGGCACCCGGTATTGCAGTACAAAGGCGGTATAACCCAGTCCGTTCAGCCATTGGGCGATCTCATAGCCTTCCAGGTTGATGGCAAGTATCTGATAGCCGCCTCCCGGACACACAATTACGGCTGCGCCATTGGCTTTGCTTTTCTCCGGCAGGAATACCTGCATGATCGGATCGGTTACATCGGTCAGTCTGATGACGCCTTTGCTGCTGTCACTGGTCGGAACAGCCGGCTTTTTAGACGCTGTTTCTCCTGGTACGGCGCCTGGCCACAGGTGAATAATGTCTTTTTCCTTTGTTTGCGCGAATGCCTGCATAGCGAACAATGAGAGTAAAAGTGTATACAATGTCGTTTTCATACCGGGACGGGTTTGGAGGACAAATTAATTAAAACGCAGGGCAAAAAAAAGAGAGAAAAAAGTGGGGTTAATTTTGGGGTTATTTTGGGGCTAAAGAATAAGTTAATGGGGCTAAAGAACAACAGTATAGTGTAGTGGTGCTTGGTGTTAACGGGTACAAAATTATGATCAGAACCCACGCTGCGCAAGCGTATTTCTACGGAATCTGGTGCTTGCGGAAATAACGTACGGGTATAAACGCAGCATGATCCTTCTTCTACAGGTATTGGCTGCAGTATAATAGGAGGGTTTTTTGTTATATTTGCGCTGACTCAAAATAATCATCGTACCGCCGGGTACACAACCCACTATGCTATGAAAACTGTACGTTTCATTGTCTTCCTATTGCTATGCTGTATGTCCACAGCTTTTTCCCAATCCATTACTGATGTTATTACCAGTGCTGAATGGGATGTTTTATTTCCGCATCGTTTTAATCCTGATGACCGTACCGGTAGTGGTACTTTACCTACTACGGCCGCGAAGGACTTCTATTCTTACGCCAATTTCAGAGAGGCCGTAAGACTGATGTCCAACATCAAGATCATTTCTGAGAGACGTTGTGCGACCAATGCCTACAAACTGACCCGTGTGGACAAAACCACCGGCGCTTCAGTTGTGATCCGTCAGGATGCGGATTTCAGCATTTCTTCTAACGCCATTATCCGCGAAGAGATCGATTATGCCACTTTTGCGGGCGAGGGTGACCTGACAGTCCGTAAACGGGAGCTGATGGCATTCCTGGCCAATATCTCCCAGGAAACGACCGGTGGCTGGCCTACAGCACCGGGCGGTCAGTATGCCTGGGGATTGTATTTCCGCGAAGAAGTGGGCTACGAGGGCACCAGTAACATTGGTTACCGCGAAGCCAGCACACAATACCCGCCTGCTGCGGGTAAGTCTTACCATGGCCGTGGTCCGATCCAGTTAAGCTGGAACTATAACTACGGTCAGGCCAGCGAATTTATCTTCGGTGACAAGAACGTATTACTCGCCAATCCGGAGAAAGTGATCCAGGATGGCGTGATCGCTTTCCAGACAGGTATCTGGTTCTGGATGGCCCAGCAGTACCCTAAGCAGTCCTGCCATGATGTAATGATCCCAGGTAAATGGGAACCTACCGCTGCACAGATCGCGGGGGGCCTGAAGCCTGGTTTTGGCGCTACGGTGAATATCATTAACGGCGGACTGGAATGTAACAAGGGTACTGAGAATACGAAAGTGCTCAGCCGTATTGCGCATTATCAGCGTTATACCGGTATCAAACAGGTAAGTATGGAGCTGAATGGCGGCAACAACGCAGTTAACTGTGGTTGTGCGACTATGGCCCCATTTGCTATCGACAATACAGAATGTTCACAGATCACCGCACTGAGTTTCACTGCTCCTGCGAATGGTATCCTCAGTGTGACTTCGCTGTCTCCGGTGACATTGACGGTAGCGAAAAGCGATCCGAAGAATGAGATCACACAGGTATTTATCAAAATCGGTGGACTGCGACTGGCAGGTACCAGCGTACAATGGACGCCGACTGCCTATGGTCAGCAGACAGCGACCGCTGTTGGTCTGAGAAATGGTAAGGACTCCATTGTGACCACCATCAATTTCACGGTATGGAACAGCCAGACTTTCGCCGGTTGTGCTTCCCTGCCAGCCTGGGAATCATCGAAAATCTATGAGGCTGCGGGCAATATCGTTCGTTATAACAGCGTGATCTATCGCAACCTGTGGTGGGCTGGTAGTGGCGATGTGCCAGGCACCAACAGCACCTGGGCAGTTGTAGGCGCCTGTAACGGTAATGGCGGCGATGGTGGCGGTACCGGTCAGCCTTGCGGTGGTGTACAGGGATGGACGCCAGGTGGTATCTATACCCAGGGCGTAAAAGTGGCTTATGGTAACAAGATTTACCAGGCAAAATGGTGGACACAGGGCGATCAGCCGGATACCAATACCGGGGACGCAAAACCATGGACATTTGTAAGTAATTGTCCGGTCGCCGTAGCAGGTGCTGTAACAACAGCGGCCGTTCTCAATGAAACACCGGCATCTGAAGGCGCCCTGAAAGTTTATCCAAACCCGGTGAATGGCAACACCCTGACCGTCACCGTAAATGGCAAAGGCAGGGAAAGACTGCTGGTATCATTGCTGAGTGCGGAAACCGGTCAGCCGGTATTACAGCAGATCGTTCAGCCGAATGGCAGTGCTGCACAGCAGGTACAGCTCGATATCAGCCGTGTAGCTTCCGGTACCCTGATCCTGAAAGTTGACAGCGGCAGATATGGTGTAATGGGCACTAAGAAGATCATCCGTATAAAATAAAATATTAAATTTTTAAGGGAACTGTAACCAATGGCATGTCTTATGCGTTAAGGTTACAGTTCCCTTTCCGTTTTCAGGAGGGGGTATAAATCAATTTTCATGAGAATACCATTAACCTTTATTTTCCTGGCGACGATTGCCATGACAGGATGCAGTAAAAAGACAACTTCCGGCGCTACAGAAGACTGTATCAAATACGGTAAAGCGCCTGTTAGCCAGATCGATAAAGCATCTGCAAGTACCAACAATACCACGACAGTTTATTTCCCGGTGAACAGCGGCTGCGGACAGTTCAATAAATTTATTGAAAAGAAGAGCGGTAACACGATAACGATCGAAGTGGAGGCTATTTACAAGGGTTGTATGTGTACAATGGATATTCCTACACGCAAGGCTTCCTATCAGTTAAAAGAAAAGGCTGCGGGCACGTATTATCTGCAATTTGTATCCGGAGAGAACACATTCATTACAGATACGGTGATCGTTAAATAATACGATCATTTGCGACAATATACAGACTATAAAAAGAAGAAGGGATAAGGTGCAAAACCTCATCCCTTTTTTCTTCCATCTTAAATCCCGAAAACTAATAGTTAAATCCCTTTCTTTTGTACATCCAGATGTTTCTCCAGCCATCGCCCTGTTGTGCAAGGGTCAGTTCATCGGCGGTCAGTTTTACGATCACGTAAGTCACTTTATTGCCGAGCGGAATATCTCCACCTGTTATCTTTAAAGTTCTGTTCAGTGTATCCAGTTCAAACAATGCCTTCTTTGCAGCGCCGGCATGTGTGAGCGAGTAGTTTTTAGCGCCACTGAGATCGAAGGTCATCTCATCGGCCGCAACACCCTGCGATGTCAGGTAAGCGATGCCGTTCTGCCACCATTCAGGGGCTGTAGCACCGCCGGAACCATTACCATAACAGATACCGCCGGGGATATCTGTTGCCCATACCCAGGTCTTACCTGCCTGTTCGTTGGTGAGCATTTTCCATAGCGGACTTGCGAAGTATTCCGGGTCATTTTCAGACACGGTAATGTCACTGGAATCTGCTATTGGTCCGCCGGGCGTATAGATCGTATAACGGATGGTATACTTTCCGGCGAATGGCAGGTTGATCGTATCTTTCTTATTCTTTGAAAAGCCGCCGGTATATTCCCAGAAAGGGATATAGCTACCTGCTGTGAGGCTGTTCAGCATAACTATATTGTCGTGTCCCTGTTCCTGTGTAATGGAAAATTTCAGGTTATCTTTTGAAATGCTTGCTCCCTCCAGACTTTCTTCATCTTCCTTTGTACAGGAAACCAGCAGTGCAGATAAAGCGAGCAGGGATAAGGTGATAAACTTTTTCATGATGCAGTTTTTTGTGGAATGATTCAACATTAGTTAGCCCATCCTGGATTTTGTCTGTAAACGCCGCTGGAGAGATTGATCTCCTGTTCCGGTATCTTGAACAGTCCCTGTGTTTCCGTACGGAACGAGACGTTGAACTGTGCGTCTGAGCTGCTATTGTCAATAGCTGCTTTTGCCACGCTCATACCCTGGCGCAGCAGGTCCCAGTAACGTAAACCTTCCAGTGCAAATTCCAGTCTGCGTTCCTCCATGATCAGGCTTTTACCATTGGTCGTCGTCAGCGTTTTTCTGCTGGTGGTATTCAGGAAAGCCCTGTCGCGTACCTGGTCGTAATAACCTTGTGCTTTACCCAGATCAGTGCCCAGGTTCAGTTCTGCCGCCATCAGCAGTACATCTGCATAACGGATGATGACATCATCAAAGTAGTTGTCGATCTGGAAATTACCGCCTTTGCTATCTGCATTACCATCATTGAGGGGCATGTATTTTTTCCAGAAGTAGCCGGTATACTGTGACTGATCGCCGATCGCATATGCTGTCAGGTTTTCATCCTCGATAGAGATGATAGACGCATTTCTTCTGGTGTCAGCGCCATCATAGGCGTTCCACAGTTTACTGTTCACCGTACCTGCGCCCCATCCTTTGTAGTAAGGATTTAATACCTGACTACGGATGCCGATATCTACCTGCATACGGTTACCATTGTGCTGGTCCCAGTTGCCCAGTCCTTTATGCGTAAACTTGATCGACCAGATCGTTTCTTTATTGTCTTCACCCACGAAGGAGGCAGCAGATGCCTGCCATAAACGCGGGAAGCTGTCTACCAGTCCATAGCCGCCTGCATTGATGATATTTTCCAGGTAGCTGGCAGCCTGTGCTTTGGTCACTACGCCTGCCAGGTCATTCTGGTTATAATAACCGGTATAATACAGGAATACACGACCGATCAGGGCCTGTGCCGCCCATTTGGTTACGCGGCCGTAATTGGATGTTGGAATACCCTGATACGCTACAGTTGGTAATTTCTCCGCAGCAAATTGTAAGTCTTCCGCGATCTGTTTGTATACATCTGCCGGCGTTGCCTGTGGCATGTTATATTCTGATACGGTCAGTGGTTTGGTTGCTAATGGCACATTACCAAAGAAGCGGGCAAGATCGAAATAGAAGTAAGCTCTGAGGAAGCGTGCTTCTGCGATGTAAGTGTTCTTCAGTGTGCTGTCGGTACCCCAGTTGACGCCATCTATTTTGGACAACAATACGTTCGCTCTGTAGATACCGGTGTAGTATTTCTGCCAGAGGCCCAGGTTCATATTGGACGCTTCCTGGAAGCGGTCCCATTGTTTCCAGACGAGGTCAGAGGTGCCACCACCACCGAAGCAGTTGTCACTGGCCAGTTCTGACACAAGGTGAATATTATCATAGTCGCCGATGTTGAGTTGATTGTACACCGCTACCAGTGCCTGTAAGGCCTGATCGGGCGTTTGATAAAAGGAGGTCTCTGTCTGTTCGTCAACAGGAGAGCGCTCCAGGAATTCCTTGCTACAGGCAGCAAAGAGTGAGATTGCTATAATGGAAGCGAAGATCTTTTTCATGTGGAATGATTTACCGGATTAGAATTTAACGTTCAGACCAACCAGTACGGATTTTGGCTGCGGATAGGTACCCAGATCAATGCCGGAAGCCCATCCTGTAGGACCATAACCTACTTCAGGATCTACCCCTTTGTAAGGCGTAAAGGTGAACAGGTTGGTAGCGGAAACGTATAATCTCAGCTGTCCCAGCGGCAGTGTACGTAAGAGCTGTTTGAAGTCATATCCCAGGTTGAGGCTCTTTACACGCAGGAAGGAAGCGTTGTGCACATAGAGATCAGAAGAACGTATCCAGTTCTGATTCAGTTCAGCGCCATCAGTGACACGTGGCAGACGGTTGGAGCTGCCTTCGCCTGTCCAGCGGCCAAGTATTTCTGTTGTATAGTTGCTCAGCGGACGGGAGAAGTCGTGTGTACCATCCCATATCTGGTTGCCATAGTTGCCATACAGTGAAGCGGAGAAATCAAATCCTTTATAACCCAGGTTGATGTTCAGACCATAGGTGAATTTAGGATAAGGATTACCGATCTGTGTCTGGTCTTTGCTATCGATCACGCCATCGCCATTCAGGTCCTGGAAACGTACATCGCCAGGTTGTGCATTCGGCTGTATTTTTTTACCGTCTTTGGATACGTACGCTGCAACTTCCTGGTCATTCTGGAAGATACCAGCGGTCTTATATCCGTAGAAATAACCCATAGGGAAACCAACCTGTGCGCGGTAGAATTCAGGCATACTAGGGTAGGTGATAGCAGTAGCGCCGTTGATGATCTTTTCCTTGTTGGGAATGTCGGTGATCTCGTTACGGTTGATGCCCATATTACCATTTACGCCTACGCTCAGCTCATGGAAAGTATGATGATAACCGAGGGAAATCTCTACACCCTGGTTGCGTACATCGCCACCGTTGATCAGTACTGTTGCGGCACCCGATACGGCAGGTACATTGACAGGTACGAGCCAGTCTTTGGTGGTTTTGCGGTAGATATCAACGGTCAGGTTGAAGTCTTTCAGGAAGTTCGCATCAAAGCCGATGTTAGCCTGTTCGGAAGTTTCCCATTTCAGGTCCGGATTGGATATTTTGATAGGAGCGGCGCCGATAGCAGGTGCATCTCCACTGCCGAAATAGTAACCCAGGTATTGTGTGGAAATGGTAGACAGGTATTGATAATAACCGGTAGGCAGGTTACCGTTCTGACCCCAGCCTGCGCGGATTTTCAGGAATTCCAGCCAGGTAGGTTTGAAGAAGTCTTCATTGGTCGGTACCCAACCCACGGAGAAGGAAGGGAAGTAAGCCCTGCGGTTGTTCGGACCGAAGCGGGAAGATGCATCTGATCTTACTACAGCGGTGAACATATATTTATCAGCATATGAGTAGCTGATACGTCCGAAGTAAGAATAGATGGTAGCAGAGCTATCCGCACCGTAGATACGCTGTGTACTGTCTGTCGTACCATTATCGATCACCGCATTATCGAGACCGGTTTTGGTCAGGTCCTGCTTATATCCGTAGAGATAATTTGCTTTTGTCTCATTGGCGTTCATGCCCACGAGCACACCCACATTGTGTTTACCGAAGTCGCGCTGATAGTTGATAGTATTGTCCCAGTTCCATGAATTGGTACGATAGATACCCTGTGTTGCACGGGAGTGTTCGTTGATCACATTGGTAGACAAGTTATAAAGCGGGGTATAGCTTCTGGAATCAGTGCTGCTGATATCGATACCGAAGTCAGTACGGATAGACAATCCTTTGACAGGGGATATCTGTAAATAAGTATTCCCCATGATACGGTTTGTTTTATCCTTGTTCTGGTTCTGGTAATCCATCAGTGCTACCGGGTTGGCTTCTTCTACGTTAAAGGAAGATTTAGCATAGTTGCCATTTTCGTCGTATACCGGGAACAGCGGACTGGTACTGAATACAGAGCGAATAGCGTTGTTGTAGATATTACCTACGCCGATCCCTCTTTTGCGTGATTGTGTATAGGTCAGATTCTCTCCGAAGATGATGATATCCTTGTACATTTTATGCTCGCTGTTCATGCGGAAAGAGAGCCTGTCATACTTGGACTGATCATTCACACCGATGATACCTGCCTGTTCGGTATATGCGATAGAGGAAGAGAATACAGAGGCGTCATTACCACCGGCGAAGCTCAGGGAATGGTTCTGCATGGGTGCGTTCTTATTGTAGATCGCTTCCTGCCAGTCGGTGCCTTTGCCCAGTTTTGATAACTGGTCCATGTTGAAGTACGGCTGACCACCGGAGTTGATGGCCATCTCATTCATGATCACGCCATAGTCGTGTGCGTTGAGTACGGATACTTTATGAGATGGGTTCTGTGTGCCGTAGTAGGCATCGTATGCGATCTTCATCGAACCGGCACGGCCTTTACGCGTCGTGATCAATACCACGCCATTTGCTGCTCTTGCACCATAGATAGCGGAGGAAGCCGCATCTTTCAGTACGTCCATGCTGGCGATATCGGAAGCGTTCAGGTAGCTGATATCGTAGGTGGGCACACCATCCACGATATACAGCGGATCAGCATTACCCACTGTACTTGTACCACGGATACGCACTTTCATGCTTTCACCAGGTTGCGCGGACGTAGCGGTGATCTGTACACCTGGTGTCTGGCCCTGTAATGCCTGGTCTACGCGCAGGGCATGGTTTTGTTCCAGCTGTTGTGTGTTCACGTGATCGATAGCGCCGGTAACGAGTTTTTTCTTTTCGGTACCATACCCTACTACTACGATCTCATCGAGGCCGGTGGAGCCTTCACTAAGATTAACCGTCAGAGAAGATTTTCCTCTTGCGGAGATGACTTGTCTGGTGAAACCTACGAGGGTGACTTCGAGAGAATCGGAGTCGCCTACCTGTAGATTGAAGCTGCCTGTACCATCTGTAATAGCGCCGTTATTGGTGCCTTTGATGCGTACACTGGCGCCGGGAAGCGGGCTGTTATCTTTGCCTGTGGTCACTTTACCGGAAAGTGCCCGTTTCGGGGTCTGCGCCATTGCCACGTTGCCGGATAACATGGTTAATAGCAGCGCGCTGCTCAATCCGCATGAAACGGGGATCATGCAGGCAGTCACAAAATCTCTGATTTTGTAAGCAGTTTTCATAATGTTAGAATGTTAGTTACGGGATGTGTTTGTCTGATGGTCGAAACGTGAATTACAATTCACAACGTGTTAGTGTTATACTTAGCTATTGCTTTGTTTCATGTACGTGGTTAGTTTTTAAGTGATATCTTTTTTTCTGTACCGTCGTACTTCAGCACGATCGCATTCGGATTGTCCAGGTCCAGTCTTACCGGTTTTTCTTTTCCGGCGCTGACGATACGGAACGTACGTTGTTGCAGCATACCGGAGAATTTACCTTCCCGTTTGCCGATGGTCAGTGTTTTGCTGGCATCGTCATATGTGAAAGGAATGGTACTGTATTGTCCTTTTTCGTAGTTATAGTTTACGCCTTCGTCTTCGTAGAGATTGAATTTGCCATTGCTGCCGGCATACACATATAATGTAATGGTGTCAGCAGGACGTTGTGCGGTGTATTGCATGGCTGGGCCGAACGGAATGATACTGCCTGCTTTTGCATACAGTGGAATTCTGTCCAGTGGCGCGTCAACGGTAATATGTTGTCCACCTGCTGTATAGGTACCGTCATACAGGTTGTACCAGCCGGTGTTGGCAGGAAGGTATAACTGACGCTGACGTGCCTTGTAAGTATATACAGGATTGACGAGCAGTGAGGGACCAAACATGAACTGGTCACCGATACGCTGTACGGCGGTGTCGTTACCAAAATCCATTACCAGTCCGCGCATGATCGTATAACCATTGTGGTAAGTCTGACCAGCGAGGGAATAGATATAAGGCATCAGGCGGTAACGCAGTTTGTCGTAGTAGACCATTGAATTCAGCTCAACGCTGTTATCCGGAGCGATATTGAATGGTTCGCGGTAAGGATACTGGCCATGCGAGCGGAACAACGGACAGAAGGCGCCGTACTGGAACCAGCGGGTATTCAGTTCTCTCCATTCTTCGAGGTCAGCACCTTTCGGATCAGGCTGATCGTATTTGTCTTCTACATAAAAACCTCCGATGTCCGTTGTCCAGTAAGGCATACCGGACATACCAAAGTTGAGACCTGCAGGAATTTGTCTGGCCAGTTCATCGAAACGGGCGGCGATATCACCACTCCAGGTAGCAGCTGCATAACGTTGCATACCGGCATAAGCGGAACGGGTGAGAATGAATACGCGCTGATCAGGTTTTTCCTGGCGCTGGCCTTCATAAATACCCTTTGCGTTCAGTAATGCGTAGGTGTTAAAATATTGGGTAGATGGCCCTAATGCGGTAGGGTTCATCAGTTGTTTACGGTAGTCAATGGTTGCGTTGGACAGTACATCTGGTTCGGTAGCATCCAGCCACCATGCGTCTACGCCTTTGCTGAAGAGGTGCTGACTCAACAACTGCCAGAAGAGCTGACGTGCGCCGGGATTGAAAGCATCGTAGAACGTGGATACATAACCCTGTCCGATCCAGTCTCTGATACCATCGTTGATGCTTTGTTTGTACAGCCAGCCCTTATCATTAAAGAGATCATAGTTGTGAATGTCTTTATAGAACTTAGGCCATGCAGAGATCATGAAGTGGGTATGATAGATGTTGTGCAGGGAGTCTATCATGCCTTTTGCATCCGGGAAGCGGGCAGGATCAAACTCCTGGCTACCCCAGGCATTTTCCTGCCAGTAGGACCAGTCCATTACGATGTTGTCCAGGGGTATCTGTCTTTTACGGAATTCCTGCACGGTACTGATCACGTCCCGCTGTGTTTTATAGCGTTCACGGCTCTGCCAGTAACCAAGGGCCCATTTCGGAACGATGGCGGCTTTACCGGTGATGCTGCGGTAACCGTTGATCACATCATCCATCTGCTGACCATAGACAAAGTAGTAGTCGATCTTCTCACCGGCTTCTGATGAGAAGGCGGCTTTATTTTGTAAAGTGGCTGGCGTAGGGGAGAGGTGTTTAACAGAGACAAACGCCTGGTCAGATTCCGGTATCCATTCTACTTTGATCCTGTATTGCTTACCTTTTTCCAGTTGATGACGGAATACAGAAGGACCGGGGTTCCAGCCTTCTCTCCATTTGTCGAGTTTCAGTTCGCCGTCGATCCATACTTTCACATATCCGGAGGCGGTCATATAAAACTTCTCCTGCCCGCCTGTTTTGGAGGCGATGTTCCCTTCCCAGGTAATGACGCCTTTACCCATCGGGTAACTTGCGGGCATTCTTTTCAGGTCTGGGAGGAAGGTAAAGCCGATGGCAGATTCCTGTTGCTGGAGGAAGATGCTGTCTGGTTTATTACGCAGGGCATAGGTGGCTGTGAGTCCGCCAGGTTTGCCGTTTTTGTCGGTCAGTTCGAGACTGGTCAGTTCCTCGTAAGGGCGGTCATCGCCAAAGCGGGTGATGGAGTAGTTGTCCCAGAGGACACCATAATGATTGCTGGATACCAGGTAAGGGATGACAGCGATCGAGTTGTATTGTGTCAGGTCTACGTCCTGGTCTTTGTAGTTCATCAGACCGGTCTGGTGTTGTCCCAGGCCATAAAATGCCTCTCCGGCAGGTGATTCAAATACCTGTTGCAGTTTATAGAGGGGTTTACCATCTATAATAGCCGGTGTGAAGGTCTTACCACCTCCTTTTTTCTCCTGTAATATTACCTGGCCGTTCAGGTCTTTGAATACCACTTCGCCTGTGCTCAGATCGATGCTGGCGGTTAAGGCGTTGGTTTTCAATGTGACCTGATTGTTTTTCTCTTCACTGGTCCATTTTACCTCCCGGGTACCGGTGACGATGGCCATGAGGCTGGGTGTGGTAGAAATGGAGTCTGCCGGGCTGGCGGTCACCCGGATAATATTATCCGTGATCACCTGCAGTTTTACCTGTTTTACTCCCCCGGCGGTCGTTTTTTCTAACCTTACCAGTAATCCGTCTTTGAGTCTTTCTATTTTTCCTGCATAGGCGAAGTGCATGCAGCATGTCAAGGCAAGGACTGAAAAAAGTCTTTTTTTCTTCATATCGATGGAATTGATCTGATGGTTGTTTGTTGGCTACAAATGGTATATTTTCTTGCTAACGTGTGCTGACAAATTTAACAGTCCGGTATAAGACCGAGGGGAGGGGATTGTTTTAGAATAGGGTAGCAAATGTTAACTGAAGGGTGTTTTTGGAGGGGATGGATGTTTAAAAGAGGGGTATGATTTGTTAAATAGAGGGGCGTGTTTACGGTAAGATGATGATTTATAGTGAATTAAGTGGGTGGGTAGGATGGGTTGTCCTGAATGCCCCAAAAAGGGTAAAAAATGGCTTAGACAGGAACTATACAGGGAGTATATAGGAAGTATCTACGGGGGAGCTATACTTGAGCGGGGCGAAAGGAAGGGAGATGGTTGACGGAGTCAATGTTTTTTTGAGGTTCTCATATTGAGAAAATGTATTATTTAACTGGGCATTAACGACAGCAGGTTGGCTTGCCGGTATCTTTGTAGAATATAAAAAATGTGTTCCAATGAATGATGATATTAAACAATACTACACGCTTGATGACATCGGTTTTATTGGTATGCAGCATAAAAACCAGTCTCCTGCCAGTAAAAGATACCATGATCGTAAAACAGCAAAAATCGTTAAAGCCATAAAGGAGGGTACCTTTGTCGAGCCTTCCAGGCGTCGAAAAAAGTCCGACAAATAGTGATTTTAAAACTTATATTTCGATCCTGCTGGTATTATCGGCAGGATTTTTTGTTAGTTCAGACAATCATGACAATCTCCTTCGATTTAGACGACACCCTTATACCAGGAAGAATAAAGTTTCCGCTTGAACGACAATTTCTGTGGCACAAACTCGTCAGCCGGGAGCGGTTGAGGAAGGGTAGTATTTTGTTAATCCGACAGTTGAAACAGGAGGGGTGTAAGGTATATGTATATACTACTTCTTTACGGTCGCCGATGTATATCAGATGCCTTTTCCTGTCTTATGGTATATGGCTGGACAAGGTCATTAATAAGACCGTCCATGACCGGGTATTGGGTCAGCAGGGGCGGCAGGTATCGAAATTACCGGTGGCTTTTAATATCGACCTGCATGTGGACGATTCTCCCGGAGTGGAGCAGGAGGGATTGAAGTATAATTTTGCGACGGTAATTATAGGAGATGAGGAACATTGGGCGGAAAGCGTGATGGAAAAATTAAGAATTAAGGATTAAGCATTATTCCTGCATCAGGCTAAACAATTCTTAATCCTTAATCCTTAATTTTTAATTCTTAATTGCCATTGGCGGCCGCTTCCATCGCGGCAATATCCAGCTTCTCCATCTGCATCATCGCCATTGTCGCGCGTTTTGCTCTGCCCGGGTCTTTATCCTGCATCAGTTCCTGCAGGCCCTTCGGTACGACCTGCCAGGACAGTCCGAACTTATCTCTGCACCAGCCGCATTTATCGATACTGCCACCGGCGGTTAATGCGTCCCAAAGTTTATCTACTTCCTCCTGTGTTTCACATTGGATGAACATCGACACAGCCGGTGTGAATGAATAGTGAGGCCCACCATTGAGGGCGATGAACTCCTGACCATCCAACGTAAACTCCACGGTCATCACCTTTCCCTCCTGACCAGGCACACCTGGCGGGTAACGGCTGATCTTCCCAATGGAGGAATTCTTAAATAAGGAGGTGTACAGTTGTGCAGCCTCTTCCGCCTGATCATTGTACCACAAAAAAGGAGTGATCTTTTGCATAACAAATGTTTTTGGGTGTTTTGATGTCACAAACTTACACTGCGTCTGCCATTCGCAGGCGGTGTGAAGAGGACTTCCTGAAGGGGGATTTGGGACGGGCGATGGGATGGTTTGTATTCCCGGTAAATTCCGGTATTTTGCAATATGCCTCAAACTATGGGAAGTACATTTACACGCATTGCACTCAGTATACACCGGCGTCTGGCGCTGGAAGCAAATCCGGTCAGTCTTGCAGAACTGGCGGATGGTGGTTATATCCTCAACTTCAATAAAGACCCGAAGGTCCTGCGGTTGGATAAAGACCTGCAGCAGGTTTGGCAGAAAGACCTGCAGGCGCAGACAAGCGATTATGTGAACTGTATTATTACGGCCAGTCCTACAGGTCAAAAAATGGCGCTTTCGTGTATGGAAACCATCCGTATACTGGATATGGACGGAAACCTGGAGTGGATCTTTCCGCATGATGGCTGGGAGAAATTCCTGGGATCATCGTGTACCTTCTCTAATGATGGCGCATTGATCTGGTTTATTGTACCGGCCAGTTCGGCGTTGGAAAATGATATCCTGTATGTAGTGAGCATGACAGATAATAAGGTCCAGGATACCTGGATGATGGAAGGGAATCAGGAGTATAATTATGTGATCCATGCTGCGCCGGATAAGAAAGGCGTACTCATTGAGGCGGCCGCCGGGCAGGATAGTAATCTGTTGTACCACGCTGCGCTGAATGAGGGGAAAATAGTGGTACAGGAACTGAAACAGTGTGACGACAGGATCATGGGAAACTTTGCTCCCGACGGACATGAGTTTGTCACCGCCCCGCATTATGACGGTGGCATCGTTGTATACAGCTACCCTGCTGTTAGCGAAATAGCCACTCTTGGAGAGGAAGAACTATTCGCAGAAAGAAATGAATATCCATCCGAAGAAGATACCGACAGTCTCGAGTATGTCGTACAATATATCAGTAATAAAACCCTGCTGGCATTTTCCCGTTTTGGCAGATTGCTGCTGATAGACAGAAAGACAATGCAGTGCACCGGGGAACTAATGCCGGAAGGCTGTGAGATCAGGGCCTATGATATGGCAGGACGGCCCACGAAAGACCCACGCCAGATCGTGGATTACGCCGGTGAGATCGTTACGGTGTGCGTGAATAAACAGCGACAGCTGCTGCTGACGCATAATGCAGGAGAAGTAAGACTGTATAACCTGCCGGATGAACTGTTTTAACGTTTACCCGGCTCTCCGGCAAAATTGCCTTTAGGATAACCGTCCGGGGCTTTCACTTCAAAATATTCATCGAAATCTTTCTTGTCTGTAGTCGCGTACAGCTGATTAATGGAATTGATAAAAGCGGTCAGGTCCGGGGCAATCGTGTCACGGTCATTATCCGCATGCCAGAACTCTATCAGCTGTCCCTTGATGCCGGTAAATACACCCGCTGTATCATAACAGATATAATCGCCGCCGCCATTGTCCCATACAGGTATCCAGGCCGGATGCCACCAGTTCTCCATTTCAAAGTCGGTACCTATCATACCTGTCAGTTCGCTGGCGGAGTCCAGGGCATGTTCCAGGGAGAGGAACATGGAATTGTTGACAAAAGCGGCATAGGCGTCTTCCTGTTGTCCGTTCTTCCATTGGTACAAAGCACGGAGGTCGGCAGGAAGGGTTACATTGTATGTTTTCTCGAGTGTCGCAATGGCCTCTGCTGACAATCCGGGCTGTAAGGTCGCATAATAATCTGCCCGTTTGGTACGGAGGTGTTCGTCAAGTTTGTTCAGGAATGCCTGCATAAGTTCCGTTTTAAGTGTTCTTATAAGCTGAAGGCAAGACGCCGTATTCCAGTTTGAAATATTTCGCAAAGTACTTAGGATTATTGAATCCTACTTCATATGCTACTTCGGCTACTGTCAGCTGACTTTTACCCAACAATTGTGCTGCCCTTTTCAGACGGATGGACCGGATGAATTCAAGCGGCGTTTTGCCGGTAATGGACAATAGCTTTTTATAGGCAGATACACGGCTCATATGGAGTCCGCGACTGAGTTCTTCTACAGAAAAATCAGGATTGGAGATGTTCTTCTCTACGATCTGTAAGGCCTGTTGCAGGAAGAGCTCATCCTGTGAAGAAATGGCGATTTCCTCCGGATGTGCATCGATGTGCTGCCGGAAGGTCTTTTTAAGAGATACCTGTTGTGAGATGATGTTGCGGATACGAGACAACAGCACCTCATAGTTGAACGGTTTGGTGATATAGTCTGTCGCCCCGTTATCCAGTGCCTCCAGCTGATCTTCTTCTGAAGCACGGGCGGTAAGCAGTATTACGGGAAGATGTGCGAGCCGCTGGTTTTGTCTTATCCGGCGACAAAGTTCCAGTCCGTCCATTTCAGGCATGTTCACATCGCTGACAATGAGGTTAGGCACGGTATGCTGCAGGATGTCCCATCCCAATTTACCATTGGCAGCATCGATGATATGAAAATGGACACCAAGGTTGTCTTTAAGATAGAACCTGAAGTCTTCGCTGTCTTCAATCAGTAGCAGCACCGGTTTCTTGCCAGTATAAGGATTAGGCGCCGGGGTTGCAAGTGATGGTGCGGATAAGATATTGGTGATGACAGGGGCTGTTATCAGCGGTTGACTGACAAAGCCTCTTACCGGCAACAGGACCGTAAAGGTACTACCCATACCAGGGGCGCTATCTACGGAAATGGTACCGCCATGTAGTTTGACGAACTCCCGGGTGATGCTCAGACCGATACCGCTGCCCTGGTTCAACAGCGAGCCGGGAATATCATGCTGGAAGAACCGTTCGAAGATGCGTTCCTGCTGTTCTTTCGGAATGCCGATACCATTGTCTTTAACGATAATAGCCAGGGTTGATCCGTGTTGTACCTGGACATCCACAGAAATATTCCCCTGCTCTGGCGTGAACTTAAAAGCATTGCTTAACAGGTTAAAAATGATCTTCTCGATCTTATCCGGATCATACAACATGTTAAGTTCTTTCACGCTGCTATGAAAGTCGAGGTGAATCTGTTTCTTTTCAGACAGGTCGGAAAAGGAGGTGGTCAGGTCTTTTACAAATGCAACGATATCGCCTTCGCTGGTGTGTAGTTTGATCTCCTGTACTTCCATTTTACGGAAATCAAGGAGCTGGTTTACCAGGTTGAGCAGGCGGCGGGCGTTGCGTTGTACGAGTACCAGTTGTTGCTGGATATTGGCTTCTACGCCTTTGCCGAGTATCTTTTCCAGCGGCGTGATGATCAGACTGAGCGGTGTTCTGAACTCATGACTGATATTCGTGAAGAAACGGATCTTTAGTGCATCCAGTTCGTGAATACGTTGTGCTTCCTGTTTTTCCTGTTCTATACGTGAACGCAGTCTTTCTCTTTCCAGTACGACCCTTCTGGCCAGTATCAGCGCAGCGATGATCAGCAGTATATAAAGAAAGAATGCCAGCGGCGTACGCCAGAAAGGAGGGAGGATGGTGATATGTAATTCCAGTGGTGCAGGCGTCCAGATACCATCGTTATTGGAGGCGCGTACACGGAAGGTGTATTCGCCGGGATCAAGGTTCGTATAAGTCGCTTTACGCACGTTACCGTCCGCCGTTAGCCATTCATTGTTGAAGCCTTCCAGCATGTAGGCATACTGGTTCTTTTCCGGATGAAAATAGTTCAGTGCTGCGAAGGAGATAGCGAATACGTTCTCCCGGTATTTCAGGGTGATTTCCTGTGTACGGGTAATAGCCTGTTGCAATAGTATACGACCGTTAAAATGTTCACCGGGTTCGATGCTTTTATTGAAGACCTGGAAGTCGGTCAGTACAACTGGTGGTACGGTGGTATTGAGGGCAATACTATGCGGATTAAAGACATTAAAGCCATTGCCACCGCCGAAGATAAACTCTCCCTTACTTGTTTTCAGTGCGGCGTTTTCATTGAATTCACGCCCCTGTAAGCCGTCAGATTCATCATATTGTTTGCAGCTGATCTTATAGACAGGGGTACGTTGTAAAAGGGTAAGGTTGACAATGCCATTGGCGGTGCTCATCCAGAGGGTGCTGTCACGGTCTTCGAGGATGTTCAGGACGGTATTATCCGGCAGACCATCCTCTTTGCGCAGGATGCTGATCTTCTTAGTTAATGGATCATAGACATTCAATCCTTCCCGCGTACCGATCCATATGAGACCGCGTTTGTCTTCATACAAGCAGATCACGTTACGGTTGCTGATACCACCGGTCTGTTTGTCGATACTCTCGTAATGAGTGAATTTACCGGCATTGTTCATGACGTCCAGTCCATCGGCGGTACCGATCCATATATTGCCCGCTTTATCTTCCAGCAGGGCGGATACATATGGGGAACGGATGGAATTAGGGGCACCATTTGCATAGTGTTTAAAATGGCCGGTAGCTCTGTCGAGGATATTGAGTCCGCCGCCAAGCGTACCTACCCACAGTCTTTGTTTGCTATCTTCGAATATCTCCCATACACTATTATCACTCAGACTGTTTGGATCGGCGGCATCGTGTTTATAGTGCGTGAAGCGGGCGCCATCGAAACAATCCAATCCACCGAAATAGGAACCAATCCACAGTTTCTGCTGATGGTCTATCCACAGACTGACAATGACGTTACCACTAGGCGAATTGGGATTGCCGGCATCATGCAGGTATTGTTTATAGGTATTGCGGCTGCGATCGTAGTAGATGAGTCCACCGCCGTTGGTGCCGATCCACAGATTGCCAAGAGCATCTTCCGCAAAGCGGTTTACATCATCGTAGGGAAGACTACTGGCGGTAAACGCTTCATGTTGGTATAAAGGGAATTTAACAATGTTCTCATGATAATAGCAGATGCCTTTCTTATAAGTACCTATCCATATGATACCTGTGTTGTCACGATAGAGCGCATTGATACTATTTTGACTCAGGCTTTTAGGATTTTCGCTATTGTTGACGAGGTACTGAATACTTTGCTTTGTTTTATCGATGATGTTGATGCCACCGTGGTCCGTACCGATCCATATGAGTCCCTGATTGTCCTGTACGACACCGCGTACGATGTTGTTATTGAGGCGAAGTGTACCGGTGTTCTGGTTATAGTGAGTGAATACGGTAGTATGTTGATTATAATAATAGACACCCTGTACATCAGAGTTGCTGAATATCCATAGGTCGCCATCGCTGTCGGCCATCATCTGATAGTCCTGCTGACTGTTGCGGCCGTTCTGTTCAGGCAGGGATGTACGCCAGGTGATCTGGCGGGTACGAGCATCCATTTTTTGTAGTAATCCATCTGTCTGCAGTACCCAGATGTTGTCGTTGTTGTCTTGTGCAATCGCAGCAATGACGCTGTTTTTCGGTTGCATAATCCTTTTAGCAGAATGTGTAGCTGGCGTATAGGTAAAGAGTCCATTTTTAGGAACTATGAACCAGTAAGCACCACTTTTATCTTTCATGATCTGCGCCACTGAATCGCCGGGAATCCCGTAATGACGAAGGGTATTATGGATATCGCGTTCGAAGTGGCCAGTTTCCGGATGATAGATGTTCTGTCCGTTGCGGTTCGTTACCCAGAGAAGTCCGTCGGGACCTTCCATGAGACTGGTAATAAAGTTGTCGGAGAGTGTGGTGGAGTCGCTGAGTATCTGGCGGAAGACCTTGAAGTTATATCCATCAAAACGATTGAGCCCTGACATGGTACCGAACCACATAAAGCCCTGACTATCTTTGAGAATGCAATTCACCTGGTTAGCAGAAAGTCCCTGGGTTAAATCTATCCTGCTTAACTGGTACTGCGAAGAAGTGCTTTGGCTCCTTAACAGCATTGGTAAGTATACCAGCAGGAAAAGAATGAGTAGTCTTTTGTTCACTTGTGTAATAACGCGGATTTGTCTGCAAATAAATGTCTATGCTACAATATAGACCCTCTGTTGTAAATAAAAAAAGAAAGGTCGAAAGAATTCGACCTTTGTGCTAAAATTCCACGTTATGGTACTCAGGTCCATAAAAAGTTTAGCGTATATATGCTGTAATATTATTTTAACTAAAGCTGATGAAATTATGTCTGATGTGTGCTGTTGATTCCTTATCTGGCCTGCTTTTCACCGATATTTGTTCACTTCTCACTAACCAGGGTCAACGCTGTTTGTAACCGGTAAAATATGATTACAAAGCAAATGTAATGCCCCGCTGAGTGATAACCAAGGTTTTATTTGCTTTTTTTGCGCAATCGTTTGCATCCTGCCCTTAAAAAGGCTAAACTTGCTTATTAATATATTTTTTTTATTCTTCACGGATATGAAAAGAACAGGTCTCTCTTTAATGCTGATCATCGCCCTGGGAGCGGGGCGATCACACGCACAGCAAACGAATAACAAGTTAAAGCTTTGGTATAAGGAACCGGCAGTTGAATGGTCTCAGGCGCTTCCATTAGGGAACGGACGTGTGGGAGCAATGGTGTTTGGCGGAACAAGTGAGGAACTGATCCAGCTGAATGAGGCTACTTTATGGTCGGGCGGTCCGGTCAGTAAGCAGGTAAATCCGGCGGCAGCTTCTTATCTGCCTGCAGTACGTGCGGCTTTATTCAGTGAAAAGTATCATGAAGCGGATAGTCTGCTGCGTAAAATGCAGGGCGCTTATTCGCAGTCATTCTTACCATTGGGTGATATACGCATCCATCAGCAATTGAAAGATACGATGGTATCGCAGTATAAGCGCGACCTGGATATAGCGAATGCGAAATCGATTACGCAGTTCGTGAGCGGTGGCGTTACCTATACACGTGAGCTGTTTATCTCTGCACCAGACCAGGTGATCGTGATCAGACTACGCGCCAGTAAGAAAGGTGCATTAACGTTCAAAGCCGATCCGTCCAGTCAGTTGCATTATCAGAATACCGTTACCGGTGCAAAGGAGATCGCGATGCGTGGTAAAGCGCCTTCGCAGGTAGACCCGAGTTATGTGAATTATAACGCCGAGCCTATTCAGTATGAAGCGGCAGGTAGTTGTAAGGGGATGCGTTATGAATTGCGGATGCGGGCGATCAGTCCGGATGGTACCGTGACAACTGATGCAACAGGTATTACCGTGAAGAACGCTACAGAAGCGATCTTATTGCTGACGGCTGCTACCAGCTTTAACGGTTATGATAAATGTCCGGATAGTGAAGGACTGGATGAGAAAGCGATTGCCGGCGGACAAATGAAAAAAGCGGCTGCATTGTCTTATGCTAATCTGCTGCAACGTCACATGCAGGATTATCATAAATACTTCAACAGGGTTAGTCTGAACCTTGCAGGTGATGATCAGTCAGCAGCACCGACAGATGAAAGACTGCGCCGCTATACTGCGGGCGGAAAAGACGAGGCGCTGGAAAGTCTTTATTTTCAGTTTGGCCGTTATCTGCTGATCTCCTGTTCCCGTACGCCATCCGCGCCTGCGAACCTGCAAGGTATCTGGAACAAGGAACTGCGTGCACCGTGGAGCTCAAATTATACGATCAATATCAATACGCAGATGAACTACTGGCCTGCGGAGGTTTGTAATCTGATGGAGATGCAGCAGCCTTTATATCAGTTACTGAAAGAACTGTCTGTAACCGGTGCTGCTACCGCAGGAGAGTTTTATAATACAAGAGGATGGGTCGCACACCACAACACGGATATCTGGGCAATTGCCAATCCGGTAGGAGATAAGGGTAAAGGTGATCCGCAGTGGGCCAACTGGATGATGGGCGGCAACTGGCTGTGTCAGTTCCTCTGGCAGCATTACTGTTATACCGGCGATGAAAAGTTCATGAGAGATACGGCTTATCCGATCATGAGATCAGCAGCGCTTTTTAGTCTGGATTTCCTCGTAAAAGACCCGGCTTCCGGTTATCTGGTTACGGCACCAGCAACCTCACCGGAGAATAAGTTCCTGTTGGCGAATGGCACGCAGGAATCCGTTTCTATTGCCAGCACCATGGACATGACCATCATTCGTGAGCTGTTCAATAACGTGATCAAAGCAGGAGAGGTATTGAAAGTGGATAATGGTCTGCGTGACTCATTACAGGTAGCGGCAGATCGTCTGTATCCGTTTAAGATAGGAAAAGACGGTAGTTTACAGGAATGGTACAAAGACTGGCCTTCCGGAGAAACAGAGCATCGTCATATTTCACATCTGTATGCGCTGTTCCCTGGCGATCAGATCTCACCATCCGCTACGCCGGAACTGGCCAATGCGACCAAACGTACCCTGGAGATCAGGGGAGATGGCGGCACCGGCTGGAGTAAGGCCTGGAAGATCAATACCTGGGCCAGACTGGAAGATGGTAATCATGCGTACAAACTGTTACGCGAGTTGCTGACGCTGACCGGAAAAGGTTCCGTAGATATGCATAATGCAGGCGGTACTTACGCGAACCTGTTTTGTGCGCATCCGCCTTTCCAGATAGATGGTAACTTTGGCGGTACTTCTGGTATTGCACAGATGTTACTGAACGGACAATCCAACATGGTACGTTTACTGCCTGCCTTACCAGATGCATGGGCAACAGGTGAGGTAAAAGGATTACTGGCATATGGCGGTCATACCATCGATATGAGCTGGAAAGCGGGTAAACTGGTGCGTGTAACGATCTATGCGAAGAAGGCAGGCACCTGCTATTTGCTGGCAAAGAACAGGCTGAAAGCAGGCGCAAATGCACAGTTGGCGCCGATGGAGCCAAAAGACCCGTCAGCAGGTTATCCTTATGCGCTGAAAACAACAGCAGGAGGTGTATACACATTGCTGGCGGCAGAATAACAACAGAAAGAAAAAGAGAAAAGTATGCCGGATAAGAAATTAGCGCTCATCTGCGAAGACCCAGTTAATCTGTTTGATATGGCGAAGACGGAAGACCGCCGCTTGCTGGAAACATTGCAGGTAGCAGGATGGGATGCGGAAAAGAAAGACTGGAAAGACAGTCAGACAGACTGGACAAGTTATGAGCTGGTGATATTAAAGTCGCCTTACGATTATCACAACAGACTGGATGAGTTCAGGACATGGCTGCACAAACTGGCAGCAGCAGGCGTGCCATTGCTGAACCCTGTTGAGACGGTGTTATGGAATGCCGATAAACATTATCTGCAGGAGATAGCTGCCGTAGGTTTTGATATTATTCCTTCTGTATTCCTGGAGAAAGATACGGTGACTGATCTGGCGTCCCTGTTTGAGCGACTGGGTACAGATAAGATCATTGTAAAGCCCTGTGTAAGCGGAGGCTCCAAGAACACCTTTACACTGGTGCGTGGAGAAACGCTGCTGGAGGAACATCCGCTGCAACAATTGTTGCCAAGGGAGGCGTTTATTGCGCAGCCGTTCATGAAAGAGATACAGGATGGAGAATGGTCGATGCTTTTCTTTGGAGGCGAGTATAGTCATACGATCGTGAAGAAACCTAAAGCAGGTGATTTCAGGGTGCAACCACAATACGGCGCGACCATTCATTCGGCTACGCCGGACAGTGCGGTGATAGCGAAAGCGACTGCCCTGGTAAGACGCTTTGCAGGTGGTGCATTGTATACGAGGGTAGATGGTGTACTGGTGGAGGGTAAACTGGCACTGATGGAACTGGAGCTGATAGAACCGTTACTGTACACCGCGTTTGATGAGCAGAGTTTTGAACGGTATGTGGAAGCATTAGATAAAGTAAGGAATTAACTAGTTATATTCAATCAGCGAAAGCACTCCGTTGTTGCGGAGTGCTTTCGTATTAAACCTTTATCCCTATGTCGCGTGTTTTGCTACACCCCGTAAAGTTATTTGTATCCGGCTTGCTGATCGCCATAACAATAGTCGCCTGTGAACATAAAACCCCTGCTTCCCAACAGCCGGTCATTGAAAAAATTGAGAAAGATACGATGCCCGCGGTATCGGCAAAGCTTTCCCCTACTGCAGCTAACGAAGCGGATGATTTTGAAACCCCGTCAATGCAGGCAACAATAGATACTTTTAAGGCAATGTATAACGATCATATAAAGATCGATACATCCTTTTCCCTTGGAAAAGACCAGCTGCATGTGGTGTATGAATATCGTTGTCTGAGAGACAGCGGTGTCGTGGTGCCGGAGAAATATGTATCATTCTATGATATGAAGCAGTTCGTTACGCATCATTTTAAGTCAAACATTGCAGTGTATAAAAACGGAAAGACCATCACGGCTACTGATATTTACAATGATATGTTCGATATTGATGAGCAGATAAGAAAATTTGCGGTTTTATTCACGCCGCATGTCACTTTCAACAGTGATCATGTAATGATCAGTCATAGTCTGAGTATTCCTTTAACAGATGTAGGGGATCAGGTATTGGTCAGGGTATATTACAATGGTAACGTTATTGCAGAACCAGCTTTTTAAAACGATATATGAAACAGCGTGCATTTCCTTTCAAAAAATACTAATGGCCTGCTTCTTTTCAGCGGCTCCATTTATGTTGCTTTTCGCCATACTGTCCTTGTTCCATGTCTCTGCTATTCACGTGAACGGAGATCCCAAATATGGGCTTGCAGGTTTTTCAGCGGCATTGTTAATGTTGCCTTTTATATCAATTGTAATGAGTTGTGTTTTGTGGGTACATCTTAATTTCGGGTACTTTGTGTATCGTATCGTGATGGAACTGTTTAATGTAAAAATAGACAACGACGATATGCCAACACATATTGATATAGGAGAGGATATTAAATAGCCGTATTTTTGTGTATGCACAGTATCGACTTTTTTAATATTGACTATCTGCAACATGGAAATGCCATTCAACAGGAAGTTTATGTAGTGCTAAAAGACACCGCTGTTTTACAGTTATTATCTGCTTACGGTCCGGTGCTGGCAGGAACAATTCCTATTGCTGTCGATGTACCCGGTAGTGACCTGGATATTCTTTGTTCGTTTAAGGATAGGGAACTATTTAAGCAGGATATGATCGCGTTATTTGGTGAGGCTTCAGGGTTCAGCATAAAGGAGTTTGAAATGTACGGTCAGTCGTGTGTGGTCGTTAATTTTGATAAAGCTGGTTATCCGTTTGAAATCTTTGCACAACAGTTACCGGTGCGCGAGCAGATGGGATACAGGCATATGGTGATCGAGCATCGTTTACTTCTGGAGCATGGAGATAGTTTACGACAAGAGGTGATCCGTCTGAAGAAAGAAGGGTATAAAACAGAGCCTGCTTTTTGTGTTTGCTTAGGGATAGAAGGAAATCCTTATCTGGAGTTGCTAAAGGAGGAAGAACGGTGTTAATGCTAAATTTGTCTGTTACGTTGATTTAGCATACTATTGTATAGTAATTAGTTATCCCACGTGCTTTGATTTTTTAATAACTAACCCATTTCCGCTATGAAGAACTACCTTATTGTATTGCTTTTGCTATCAGCTATTTCATGTAAACAAGATGCGTCAATTGTCCCTAACTCTCAGTCAGAAAGCAATCGTTTACCAGCGCTATCCAAAGACTTCAACATCAATACAGCGTCAAAAACAGAGATAATGTCAATCCTTACTTATCTGGACTCAGCATCCGTAATAAACAAAAATAGCCTATATGAAAGATTGTTTGGGCCTATTGTACAAGCAACCGCGCAAAGGAAAGTCAATATCAATAGCAAGGCCAATGACAATGCAGCCGATGAATACACCCCTGAACAAATTGTAGGATCAATGCAACCTTTAGTAAATGGTAATTATTGGGACGAACAGGGAAGCAGTGAGACATTAAATGGTGGAATGTGGGGCCTGACACTATTTTACAAATGGACTGTATTAACCAGTCCTATTGCTCCTTTTATAGTACAATCAACTGAAAAAGTAGATCTGGCAGACGAAGGAAATCCTACGAATGTTGAACAAAGATATGCAATCCAGACAGTTACACACTCAGGATCGGCTATCGTTGGTATTGCGCCTTTTATCTCATGGAATGAGACTGGAAATATCGTGTATTGGCAGATTTATACTGCTTATTCTACAGTTGATGGTATATTATCAGGTATGTCAATGCATTCCGCTAAGCAGTCAACAAGAATATTCAATGCCGGTGCTGTTATTCAATCATGGGGACAGCGTGCAAAACTTTAGTAACACTATAAATGAAAAGAATAAAGATGAGTTTGGTGTCCTTTATTATACTTGGTTGTTTGATTTGTTGTCATACTGATAACGAAAAGAACTCTGATAGAGCTACAGAAGGGGTATTTATAATATCAACGGCATTCAGGCATCCCCAGACCGGGAGAATGGTCCGCATACATCCTGACGATTCAATATTTTATGCTGGCTCAATTGGAATAGAAAAAGTCATGAAAGTTAACGAATTAACTGTGGATGACAAGTTTACTAGTAAAGATGTATTTGACTTATATTATCTGATCGATTTTAAGAAAAAGCAATTTGCAGAGATTAAAAGTTTGGATAAAATACCTAATCTGGATAATGAGTTTTTGCCTTTTACTATGGCAAAGATGAAAGGTTTGGACTTCAGTCAAAAACTATATAACAACGAATCGTATACGAAGAGCGATACGATTATTAACAACAAGAAATATAATCTTATCAGATATTTATCAATGATAGATGAATTCAAAGGTGCGCGAATGACTTTGTATTTAACACCGTTGTCAGATGGAGTGGTGTCTGTTTTTCCTTTTATTGAGGAAACTTTTAAGGGACGATTTGAAAAATTACAAGTCGTTACCACAAAAGGTGAAGAGGCTTACATACAGCTTGAGTTCAAACAAGGCTTAAACGAGTATTGGAAAGCTATATTTAGCAAATTGTTGTAGTGAAAGTTGAATATAATTGCTATGAATGATTGGTAGTCAAATAAAAAAAGAAATTGATGTTCTAGTCCAATACTTATATGAAATGGCTTATACTTGGCCAGATAAAAACAAAGCGGGCTGCATACATCATGTATGCAGCCCGCTTTGTTGTAAGACAATATAAAAGCGTTTATTTTTTAAGGTTCTCATTCATCTTTTGCACCAGTGCCACTGCCTTTTCAAGCTCCGCTATTTTGATGCCATTGGTGGCCTGCTCATAAATCTCGTCTACCCAGGGATGCAGGGTCTGCTTCATATGCTTACCATTTTCAGTAAGATAAATGAGTTTGTTACGCCGGTCATTTTCGTCCTCTTTTCTTTCAACAAGGTCCCGCTTTGTGAGACTGTCGATAAGATAAGTGATACTGGATTTATCCTTTATCAGGATATCGGCGATCTCCTGCTGATTGATACCATCTTTTCTGTACAATACGCCGAGTATTTCCAGGAGTTCGACTGATACATCTATGTTATTCTCCTTGATCCTTACCTGTAAGTGCTGGCGCATATAGTTTCGCATTTCCATCAGTGCCCTGCTCAGATCACGCGCCAGTTCCAGTGTTTGTTCCATAGCCATAGTGCAATATAAGTTTAATGTGCAGCATCCGCCATATTAATCTTATTCTTCGCATTTTTCACAAACAATAGTACGAACGGTACGCAGACGAGGAACATAACACCTACCCAGAGGAATACATCCATGTAGGACAATACGGTAGCCTGTTTCATTACAGCGCCGTCCATCATCGCATAGGCCTTACTTTTTGCCACGATCATATCAAAACCTTTCGCACGCATTGCGCCTGTCATATTGGAAATGCGTTGTTGTACTTCCGGATTATTTGTATCAAGATGACTCACCAGGTTACTTCTGTGCAGGTCTGTCTGACGTGTCATAAAAGTGGAAATCAATGCGATACCAAAAGCACCTCCTAATTGCCGCATCATACCGGAGAAGGCAGCGCCCTGTCCGATCTCCTTGCCTTTGAGCGTAGAGAGCGACATCGTGCTGACTGGTACGGACAACAGCCCCAGACCGAAACCACGGATGATCAATACCCAGAAGAAATCTTTGGAACTGGTATCCGGAGAAAGGATCTCGTACGACATGTAGCTGTAGATAAAGAACACGAGCATACCGATGGCGATCAGGTACTTCTGCGGAATGCCTTTTTGTATGAGGATGGCAACTACCGGCATCATGACGGCGACAAAGATGGTACTGGGCAGTTGCAGCATACCGGACTGCTGGGCCGTCCAACCCAGTAATGACTGTGTATAAAGCGGTATGACGAATGTCGATCCGAAAAGACCGAAACCCATTATGAACGAAAGGATTACGCCTATACGCAGGTTACCGTTCTTCAATACCCTGAGTTCCACAATGGGATAGGCGAAGGTTAATTGTCGCCAGATGAAGAAGAACAGTCCGAATACAGCGATAACGGCGAGTATGATGATCAGCGGACTACTAAACCAGTCTTCTTCCTGTCCTTTTTCCAGTACAAACTGTAAAGAGGAAATACCGATGGCCAGGAGGGCGATACCGAGCCAGTCCACCTGGCTGGCGTCTCTTTTCTCTTCGTACTGCGGACTTCTGACATATTGTAAGGTGAGCAGCGCGGCAATGACGCCGATCGGAATATTGATATAGAAGATGTAAGGCCAGCTGTAGTTATCGATGATATAACCACCCAGCGGCGGACCTAATGTCGGACCAACGATCACGCCCAGGGTATAGATCGCCTGTGCCGTAGCACGTTTTTCCGGCGGCCAGCTTTCCGTAATAATGGTTTGAGAGGTTACCAGCAGGGCGCCTCCACCCAGGCCCTGTAAGAACCTGAAAAGGACCAGTTCCCAGATATTGGTAGCATTTCCGCAAAGGAATGAGCAGATGGTGAAGATGACCACGGACACCGCGAAGTAGTTCCGGCGACCGAACTGTTGGGACAACCAGCTGGTCATCGGTACAACGATCACATTGGCCAGGGAATAAGCCGTAATGACCCAGCTGACCTCATTTAAGGTAGCGCCCAGACTACCTCTCATATCGGGAAGGGCGACGTTGACAATAGTGGTGTCTATTATTTCCAGCAATGCACAGACTACGGCGGTAATGGTGATGATCACCCGGCGTGATCCGTATTCTACTAAAGAGGGTAATTGCTCCATGCGTATAATTAATAATACGAAGGTAGATGCTATTGGTTTAATTTCAAACTAATAATAGATTGAATTCAAACTATTTTTCTGTGACCGATATTAACGGGTATACCTGTACTATTCAAAAAATTCATTATCATGCCGTTCGAAATTTTCAGCCTGTATGACCGACGCTATCAGTTCCCTGTTCAGACGCCCCTATCCTTTACCAGAAAGCTGGCGGAGACAATGGACTATGACGATTGCCCTGAGCGGGGTGGTATTCGTGTTCCTTTTTCTCTTCCGGCCTTTTAATGGTCAGCGGGATACCCTGGCTGCCTTCTGGGGAAGTCTGGAGGGCGCAGCGACGGTGTTTGGGGTGGTTATGCTCTATTACGGCCTGGTATTCAGACTGTTTCCGGCTTATTTCCGCGAAGAGAAGTGGACCACCGGCAGGGAGTCGCTCTGGACGCTGGTCATTATAGTAGCGATCGCGCTGGCCAATATCGGCGTTATGGCACTGAGCGGTCAATGGCGATACTCCTGGAAAGAGGCCTTACTGATGGTCGTCTATACTGCTGTGATCGGGATCGCCCCGGCTACGACCAGTATTATGATCAACCAGGCCCGTTTGCTGAGGCGTTACCGTAAGCGGGCGGCGGGGCTGAATCAGGCGATCGCTGCGCCTTTGATAGCCGGGAAGGTTGTACCTGAGCAGCTTTCTTTTACAGCGGATAATGGAAAGGACCAGATTACCCTGCTGCCGGCGCAGTTGCTGGCGGTCACGTCGGCAGATAACTATGTCAGGCTGTATTTTCTGGAAGGACAGCAGCACCTGAAACAGGAATTGCTGCGTTCCAGTCTGCAGAAAATTGAAGCCAGTCTGACAGCCCATACCACCTTCTGGCGTTGTCACCGGACAGCCATTGTCAACCTCTCCTTTGTAGAAGCAGTCAGCGGTACCGCCCAGGGTTACCGGCTCCATATCCCTCATTTACCCGATACCATTCCCGTATCCAGGAGCCTGAATACCACCCTGCGGGAAAAGCTGGCCAATCGTCCGGCCATGCCATTCACCCCTACGGTAATAGCCGTCCAGGCAACCCGTCCCTAAGCGTGCAATTCACCCCAAACGTCGCGCAGATGGCCCCTTCCGGAAAAATCATTGCCGGTCTGCCAGTACTTTTACACCAGTTCCGGATGACCCGGACTGGTCCTTAAAAAGTATTGTAACATGAAAAAAGCCTTCTATCTGCTCGCCGTTTTATTACTGAGTACCCAACTGCTGAAAGCACAGTTTGACGATAAGTTCTATTTCCCTAATAAGACCTGGAAGGTGCTGGACTCATCAATGCTGGTGGAAGAAGTGAATCTGCCTGTGGACACTGTTACCCTGAACGCCTTGTTCTTTAAACCGGCAGGAGCACCAAAAGCGACCGTATTGTTTTGTCATGGGGCAGGAGGGAATGTCACTTCTTACCAGTATATGATCAAGCCGCTGGTGGAAAAGGGGTATCAGGTGTTTATGATCGATTTCAGGGGGTATGGTAAAAGTACGGGTAAACCTACCCATCTGAATATAGCCGGCGATGGACAATACGTGATGGATTACCTGCTGGCCAGACCGGATGTTCGTGGAACGAAACTGGTATTGTTCGGGGCTTCTGTCGGTACACAGATCGCGACAAAGCTGGCAAGGGATAACCAGGAAAAAGTGCAGGCATTGATACTGGACGGTGCTGTGAGTTCTTTTACTGATCTGGCGGCTGCTTATGCGCCAGCTGAACAAAAGGCGATGATCGAACAGTATCTGAAGGTGCCTTATGCGGCAAAGACGGATATCAGTTATGTTAAGGCGCCGGTACTGATCGTGCATTCGAAAGAAGATAAAGAAGTGCCCTATGCGGAAGCGACATTGGTATACAATGCCGCGTCTGGTCCGAAAGACTTCTACCTGTATAGCGGTGGCCATCTGGCTGCTATGCAACTGGATGCAGGAGAATATATGCGCCGTATTGAAAAGTTAATTTATGGTCACTGATGAACAATCTTTTTCCGGGAGCGTTAATTTTCTACACCGTGCTTTAATTTGATTACATATCCTTTTTCTCACCCTCAAAATTTTAAGGTAATGCCTTACTCTCCACTATTGATCAAACCCTTCAGAGAAGAATTAACAGATGCCGGCGTGCAGGAATTATTAACGCCGGAAGATGTAGACAAAGCTTTAGCACAGTCAGGCACCACGCTTGTTGTTGTGAATAGCGTATGTGGATGCGCGGCAGGTAGTGCCCGTCCTGCAGTAAGAAAACTACTGGAGGATGATGAAGCGAAAAAGCCTGATCACATTGTGTCTGTATTTGCGGGACAGGACCTGGAAGCTACGGCAAGGTTCAGAAGCCATATTCCCGATATTCCGCCTTCATCACCTTGTTTCGCGTTTTTTAAAGACCAGGAGCTGGTTTATTTTATTCCCAGGCACAGAATAGAAAGCAGAGATGCTAATGCGATCGCCAGTGATCTGGCGAGTGTGTTTACGGAATATGCCTGATATTAAAAAAAGCCCCCGGGACAATCAGGTCCCGGGGGCTTTTTCATTTATTCTTTCAATGGGACTAACGTACCCGTACATATGTTTCGATGATCACATGGTCTACATTCAGGCTATCGATCTTTTCCTCTCCACTCTGAATGATCGTATCGTTCCTGATCTCCATTTTAAAGGAGAAATCCTGGTTTTCCCATCCTCTGTAACTGCAATACTCCAGGTGTTCGCTGTATTTATCACCTACCAGGGTGTAAGTACCGCTACCTGCACCGAATGCGGCGCTTGCCGTATCAGCACCATGGTTCAAATCATGGTTGAAGAAGGCAAAGTAACTGTCGTTGAAGATCTTGATGGTCTCCTGTCCGGGTACAGGGGCTGTTACCGTCGTATCCGTATTCTGGATAGATTTGGCGCTGACAAGTTTCCAGGTACCGGAAAGCGGAGATTTTTCGGTTGTTGCAGGTGAGGCGTCCTTTTTTGTATTACAGGATACCAGCAATGTAACAGCTATGGCGATAAGCGAAGCACATTTCATGTTGAGATATTAGATGTTTGCATCAAATATAATAAATGGGGTAAAATCTTCACAGAACAGGCAAATTATTTACAGGTTTACTTATCAAGCGCGACGTTTCAACCGGTCAGATAAAAAGGGTTTGCCCTGATAAGACCGCTCTGATCGCCCCACGGCACAGTTTTTTAGGTGTTTCTGGTATGAACACGCATGAAGAACAACAGAAACAGGCTGCCCAGACTTTTTACAGGGAGGCTTTGGCCCTGCTGATAGAGAGTAAGCTTGATTTTATGCTGGGAGGAGGATTTGCCCTCTTTAGTTATACAGGACTTTACAGGGATACAAAAGACCTGGATATTTTCTGTATGCCTACACAGTATACCGATATACTGAAACTATTTGCCGCCAATGGTTATGAAATTGAGTTAACCGATGTAAGATGGCTGGCGAAAGTTTTTAAGGGGGAGTATTATATCGATATCATTTTTAGCAGTACCAACAACATCTGTATCGTAGATGAAAGCTGGTATGAACATGCTACCGAGGCGATAGTCATGGACCATCCCGTGAAACTGATAGGAGCGGAGGAACTGGTATGGAGTAAAGTGTTTATTCAGAACAGGGAACGGTTTGATGGGGCTGACGTCAATCACGTATTTCTGAAATACGGCAAAAAATTGAACTGGGAAAGACTGTTGCACCGCCTTGATCCACACTGGCATCTGTTATTATCGCAGGTACTCAATTTCCAGTACGTATATCCGTCAGATTATGCTGATATCATTCCCCGCTGGCTGTTTGACGAACTGATGAGACGCGCCAATGAACAGTATGATTTGCCGCCTTCCCTCGAGAAGGTATGCCGTGGACCAATTATTGATCAGACACAGTACGCCGTCGATATTACAGACTGGCATTATAAAGGGATGACCATAAAAACGGTTTGATATGGATGCAGAAAACAAGAAAGTGCGTATAGCCGCAGTAGCTGATATTCACGTAACAGATACCGATAAGAATAAGTGGGTGGACTACTTTAAAGAGGTCTCTAAAAATGCGGACGTATTGCTGATCTGTGGTGACCTGACCAACACCGGTGATGAGAGCGAAGCGCAGATATTATGTGATGAACTGAAGGCCTGTACCATTCCGGTGATTGCCGTACTGGGCAATCATGATTACGAGAAGGGCAGACAGAAGTTGATCCGGCAGACCTTGCAGAACGAAAACGTACATATACTGGATGGGGAAGCGATCGTGATCAAAGACGTGGGCTTTGCGGGAGTGAAAGGGTTTGGAGGCGGATTTGATAATTATATGCTGTCCATGTTCGGAGAAGATGCCATGAAGGCTTTTGTACAGGAGGCCGTAGATGAGGCCTTACATTTAGACAGGGCCCTGGCCAGGATCGACCAGCAGCATGACAAGCTGAAAAAGATCGCGATACTCCATTATTCACCACTGCGGGAAACTGTTGTAGGCGAACCGGAAGTGATCTTTCCTTTCCTGGGCTCTTCCCGTTTAGCTGAGCCGTTGGTACGCCGTGAAGTGACGGCCGTATTCCATGGCCATGCACATATGGGGACGCTGGAAGGTACCCTGACCGGTGGCGTACGCGTGTTTAATGTGGCTAAACCGGTATTGTCAAAAGCGGGATATGAAATACCTTATTATATACTGGAAGTCTGAACATTGTCTTTATTTGCCGACAATAGCAACCGGTTCTCCGGATGCTGACAATGAGTAAATGCCGCATAACGATTGCAGTATCACCTATAGCAGTGCACTGAGTACTGTCATATTAATTTAAAAACAATGTTTTGTTCCGGCTTTTTGTTTCCAGAAAAATTATGAGAATTAGCGAAACATTTCTATATTTATCATGATAGCGATATCACCCAAAACCTAAAAGAAAATAACCAGATAAATCGGTGGAACACTAGCTTGGAAACCCAGGAACCACACCAGTATTTTAATTGATTTTCTATTGTGTCGACCCGGCTCCCACAGGAGGATTGTGCGGTTTGTAATTGCACCTGTCCAGTTATCTTTTGCTGGACCTACTAAATGACCAACTTATAAAATGGGATATTATGTACTGCATCAGTACATACAAGGCTTGTTAATGATGCGCCGTTGAGCGCGGCAGTGAACATGCATGAGCGATTATCACCCGGTTTGTGTTGATGATTTATTACACGGTTTATGCCGTCATATTAAAACACCTCTATGACAAAGAAAATGCTACTATGCCTGCTGGTATTGTTATGCCATGTCTTTACCAGTGCAGTGAAAGCCCAGTCCTTATTGAAGATCACCGGTACCGTGTATGACGAATCTGGCATACCTGTACCAGGAACGAGTATACAGGTAAAGGGCGGCGGAGCGACGGTATCTGATGCGAATGGCGCATTTCAGCTGAGCGCGGAGAAAGGCCGTAAACTGATATTTACAGCTATCGGTTATGAGACGCAGGAAGTAGTGGCTGACGGCTCACCAGTACATATAAAACTGGCTGTTGACAGAAAAGTATTGTCCGAAGTAGTGATCACCGGTGTTGGTACTGCCACCAGTAAAAAGAAGCTGGGGATTTCGGTGGAATCTGTTACTGCGGAGAAGCTGGTCACGGGGCCTGCTTTTTCTGTGGACCAGGCCCTGATCGGTAAGATACCGGGCGCGCAGATATCTTCTGTCAGCGGTAACCCCGGAGACCCTGTCAATATCCTGCTGAGAGGCGTCAATACCGTGCAGAACGGTACACAACCCCTGATCATGCTGGATGGGGTGCAGGTAGGCGCTTCTGACCTGGCTTCCCTCGATCTGAGCACTGTTGAACGTACGGAGATCGTACAGGGGGCTGCTTCTGCTTCCATCTATGGCGCGCAAGGGGCTAATGGGGTGATGCAGCTCTTTACAAAGAAAGGAAAGAAAGGCGCGATCGCAGTTAACTACACGACAAGCTATGCTGCGAACAGTTATATCAATAGCGGCCATGTAGAAAAGGCGCGTCTCCATCCCTATATGACGGACGCGAATAACAATATCATCGATGCGAACGGCAATATTCTTAACTATACGGATGTAGGTGCTATAGAGGGCATTTCCTACGCTTATGGTGGCGCTACCCGTTATGGTATCCTGGACCCGAGAAACATCGCCAATAAGCCTTATAATGCGAACCTGAAGTACTACGATCACTTCAGGCAGGTATTCCAGACGGGGTCTGTCTGGAACAACAGTATCAACTTTTCCGGCGCGACCGATAAAACCGACTTTATGTTTGGCGTGTCGAATAATCATACGGTGAGCCCTGTCATGAAGAATGGTTCTGTTGATCGTACCAACCTTACGGCCAATATCGGGATGGAGCTTTTTAAAGGCTTCCGGCTACGCTCCAATACACAGGTGATCTATACCAAAAATACTACCGTGCCCGGTCTGGGTGGGGCGGGTGGTTACCTGTATGGCAAGGGTGGCAGAGCGGGCAATATCACCCAGATTTTCAGCTTTCTCAATACATCGCCATTCTTTGACCTGACCTATAAAATGAAAGACGGTAATGCGCCGGCTTTCCAGACGGCTGACTTTTTAAGTATCAACGCATTTAATCCTTACTTCGTAAAACAGTATGGCAGTGGGCTGGATAATAAGATCGACATCGTACAGAGCTTAAATGCCAATTACCAGATCAATCGTTTTGTAGAACTCGACGCCAAATACGGTATTAACTACAGGAATGAAAATGCAAAATGGACTTACCTTAACCAGACGCAGAACGCGAATACCATGTACTATGATGCCTGGTTTTACAATTTCGCCAGTAACGCAGAGGGGGAGATAAATAACTGGGATTACAATACTACTTTCCAGAACTTCCTGGGTAGTGCCTATATCAGAACAGACTTTGAGCAGGATTTTAATATCAATTTCCCGATCCGGACGACCACGCAAATTTCTTATGACTACCGCAAACGGAAGTATAAGGAAGAAGACGTGTACGGACTGGGATTGCCTGTGTCTCCGCCGGTAAGTCTGGGGACAGCCTCACAATTGTTTGTCGCGCCGTATTCCACTACCACAAAGACCACTGGGAAATATGATGAGACTTTTATTACCTATGGTTATCTCATCAATCAAAAGATAGAATTCGGCGATTATGGCGGTGTCAGTGGTGGATTCAGAAGCGACTGGTCCTCTGCTTTTGGTAGTGGTGCGTCTCCATTTACGTTCCCGAATGTAAACGGTTATGTGTTGCCTTCTGCCTTCAGTTTCTGGTCCAGACTGGAAGATGCGGTACCTTATTTCAAACTGAGGGCCGCTTATGGTGAAGCAGGTATACAACCGGGTCCTTTTGACCGGTACCCGACACTCGATCAGAGTACTATCGGCTCTGAAGTCGTGTATTCTGTACCGATCACCGGACAGAACCCTGATCTGCAGGTAGAAGTATCGAAGGAGTTTGAAGTCGGTACAGACTTTACCTTCAGTGCCGGCAAAGGAAAGTGGTTACGTGCGATCAATGCCTCCTTTACCTACTGGAAAAGAAAGAGCGAAAATGTGATCTATACGGTGAGCGCGCCTTTGTCCTCCGGCGCAACCGGTATATTGAACAATGCGATCGACATGTCATCTAATGGTTATCAGTTCCAGCTGAACCTCCCGGTATATCAGTCGAAGAACTTTGCCTGGGATTTCACGACCAATTTCGGTCATCAGACCTCCATGATCGACCGTATCAAAGGAGGGGCTGATATCATTCTGACTTCCTATGCCGGTAGCACCGCGTTAGTACTGACCGGTGGTCAGAAGATAGGACAGATCTATGGTTATAAAGCGCTGACCAGCGCCAATGCTACGCGTAAGAACGGTGAGAAATATATATCAGAACAGGATGCAGGTAAATACCAGCTGGTCAACGGGATGCTGGTAGATACGGCTACCAGGGGCATACAGTTCTCATCAGAGGCTTATCCGTTAGGTGACCCTAATCCGAAGTTCAATGCCTCTTTTATCAGTTCATTTGCCTATAAAAACTTTCTGACTTTCTCCTTTCAGTTTGACTGGGTATATGGTGCGCACTTGTACAATCAGACAAAAGAATGGATGTACAGAGATGGTATCCATGGTGATTTTGCAAAACCGATCACGCTCAATGGAGTAACGGCTGCTTATACGGCATTTTATCAGAGTGCCTATTCTTCTTCCTGGGGTAGTTTATATGGTCCGGGTAATAATGCTACCAAGGACTATTTCTATGAAGATGCATCCTTTCTGCGTCTCCGTAATATCTCCATCGGATTTGATATTGCGAAGGTGCTGAAGACAAAATACTTCAACAGGCTACAGTTGGTGCTTACCGGGAGGAATATCCTGACAGTGACCAATTACACAGGTTTTGATCCGGAAGCCAGTTCCGGCGCCATCGGTTCTTCTTTTGACAGAGGGGTTGACAACAGTACGATCCCGAACCTGAAATCGTATGCCATCGGCTTAAATGTAGGCTTCTAATGTTTACCAAAATGAGAACAATTATGAAGAGATATATCATCGGAATTATTAGTTTGCTGATAGTGGGCGCCAGCGCTTGTAAGAAGGAACTGAACGTAGGGAACCCCAATCTGCCTACGGTAGATCAGAACGTGACCAATGAAGCCGGACTTGTTTCCCTGGCGATAGGGGCGGTGTATGTGAATGGTTTCCAGAAAGGGGACGTATGGCTGGGAGACAGTTACTTTTCCCTGCCTTACGGATACCTGGAATTACTGGCGGATATGGTGGGTGCGCAGTCTTCCAATCAGCTGGTCAGCACGATCAGTATCCCTGAATATTTCGTGCTGGACAACAATACCAAAGTGACTACTTCCATTTCCAATATCAGTCAGCTCAGAGCGAATAATACCCGTGCGCAGACCGGTTCCGGATACAATCCGCTGTATTATCAGTGGTTGAATATGTACGCGATGAACGGGGCCTGTAATAAAGTGCTGGGATTGATCGATAATATCCCTTTCAGTGGCGATGCGACCACCCGGTCCAATACGGTGAAGGCCTGGTGTTACTGGTGGAAAGGGTATGCTTATGCCGCTATTGGTTCCCTTTATTATGCGGGCCTGATCGTTGATCAGGATGGTGTAGGGAGTAATAAATATGTGGTAAAAGATTCTGTGCTTGCCGCGTCTGATAAGTATCTGCAGATGGCGGCTGATTTGTTGTCGACCGGTATCGCCGGCAGTGAAGATTACAACGCGGTACTGGGTAAACTGGTCCCTTCGTTTTGTCAGGTAGGAAAGGGCGGTGTCCTCACAACAGATATGTGGATCAGGAATATCAATACGATGCTGGCCAGGAATCTCCTGATCAATAAACTGGCGCCTTTTGTAAACGGGAACCCTGATGCGGTGATCGGCAAGGCTTCTACAGGCGTGATGACGGATGCGGACTGGAACCAGGTACTGACCCTGGCAGGCAAAGGTATACGGAGCAATGACCTTGTATTTACGGGTAGAACTGCTGCCGCCAATGGCTTCTTTACTGCTGCTTTAGGTAGCGTTGCGGCCTTGTCGACGGGCGTAAATACCGCTGCTACTTTTAAAGTGGGAGAACGCCTGGTGCAGCACTTTAAAGCAGGCGATAAGCGATTAACAAATAACTTCAATACTGCAACAACGTACCGGGATGATCTTTCTTTTGGCAGCCGGTACAGTATCATAGATGGTGGCGCCGGTACCAGTGGAGTATATGTCTATGGCACAAAAGCGACCGGCGCGTATGAACTCTATATCGGACCAAGTTATGAAGAGAATATGCTGATGCAGGCAGAAGCGAATATCCGTCTGGGCAATACCAATGAGGGACTGACAGCGATCGATGCTGTCCGGACTTATATGGGCGCAGGTGTGCCTGCAGTAGCGGGGACCGGATTGATGAAAGCAGGCGCATTGAAAGAGCTGGTGATGGAAAGAAGGGTCGCGCTGGTGTTCAGGGGATTGTCTTTTTATGATAGCAGGAGATGGGGCTGGACCTATGATGTAGACAATGGCGGTGGTAGTTATGGCAATACTTTCCTGACGGCAGCGGGCGCGGTGAACACCCATGTACTGATCAACTACGACTTCCTCGATTACTGGGACGTACCTGCGGATGAATCGGATATCAATCCGCCGGGAGAAGGAAGTGTGTCAATAAAAAATCCTAACTTCTAAATATATCATCAGTATTACATAAAAAGAGACCGGTGTCGCCGGTCTCTTTTTTATTATTCCTTTTTGTGTTCTGATGATAGGGCGATGATCTCCTTTATCTTCGCATCCAGCCTGTTTAAGCCCTCTTCCAGTTTCCTGGTATATATCAGGTCCATATGGCCGTATTCGTCCTTAATAAGCTCTATGAGGCTCTGTACGGAGGTCAGTGGTCCCCTTAGTTCGTGGGCCTGCATAAAGGCGATCTTTTCCAGCAGTTTATTCTTACGTTCTATCCGGAGCCGGTAGAGGTATGCGTCTGTGATATCTTTCATGACGATGGTCACGCCGATGATATCTCCTGTACCGTTACGGGCAGGATTGAAGGCGATCTGCCACCAGGTTTCTTTCACGGAATATTCTCTCCGGAAATCCAGTGTAATGGTGTCTCCTGTCAGGGCGGTATTAAAGCCGTGGCGGAAGGACTTTTTGTTGGATTCGTGTATGAACTGTTCGATGGGTTGATTGGCTTCGAACGCTCTGCCGTATTCTGTGATGGAAAGGTCGAGGGCGGCTTTGTTGAAATAGATGACCTTCATTTCCTTATCGAGCAGGATGAAATTGTCGGACAGGCTTTCAAAAAATGCCTGCAGACGGATGCCGTATTCCAGGAGTTCGGCACTCCCTTTTTTCTCCCGTTCATGCTGTGCTTCCAGTTCGCTTTTAAAGCTGTAGCTGGCAAAGACAATGTATACCAGGGCAAGCAGGTAACAGCCGAACAGGTCAATAGTTTTATCCAGTTTGTGCTCATACATGCCACCGATGGATTCCGGAAAGTAAAACTCCGTGAATATCAGTCCACCGGGAATGATTATACCGAGTATCATCCAGAGGATGTATTTCTTCTTCGCAGAGACATTCAGCGCCAGCTGAAAGGTAGTATAGAACAGTAGCAGACTGGGACCATTAATACCGGCATTGAGGTAATAGTTACTGATCAACCCGGCGTAAACAGCGATCACGTACCAGACGATAATGCTGCGGTACTGACGGAATCTGCGGGATAATACGTAGAAAAGGATTTGCAGACAGAGTAAGCCTGTGACTAGCAGGGCGGCCTGCATCTCATTGATCAATAGATTGATACAAACAAAGGTGGAAAGAATGGCGAGCGTAATAACGCAGGTCATATTGAATATCCGGTGCCCAAAGGAAAACTCATCTTCCGAACCTAAGAGGGTAGTCCGGAGAGAGAAACCTGTAGCTGTAGATAATCTTTTGCTTGTGGGCATATTGGATGATTCAAGCGAAAAGATAACAAATTAACTAAATAAACATATTGATTATTACGCCAATAGGTAAATATTTGCAGGGAAATACCTGTTTTCAGGGGTGAAATTACTTTAGTATCAGCACCGGTTCCTGTGCGTTACGACAGATGGCGTCGGAAATACTTTTATGTGTCAGATAATAGAGAAAGCTATGTTTGCCGGGTAAGGAGATGATCAGCTGGACGGGTGTGCGCTGTGTGAAACTCAGTATACCATTGATGATGTTTTTGTCGTTGCTGTAGCAGATGTCGTGCGGGTAGTCTTTCAGGCGATCGTGTACGTGTTGTTCAGCTGCTTTGAACTGATCATCGGGATGCAGGTAACGTTCTTTCGGATCGACATTGAGTACCAGTAGTTTACTGTCTTTCCACTGTGGCGGTATCTGCAGATTACGCACTTTGTCAAGAGAGTCGAGCGTTTTGTAATCGGCGGGCACCAGTATTTTCTCTACGCGCTGGTACTGGTAGGTGGAGGGTACAATGAGCACTCTTACCGGACTGGCTTTCGCAATGGAGATCAGGTTGCCGGCAATGAAACTGCCGCTGGAATAGCGGTAGTTGTCGCTACCCAGTACGATGAGCTCAGGCGCATCTTCGTGTACGACTTCCATAATGGCGCGGAGCAAAGGTGCTTCGCTGACCATGGAAATAACCTCTATACCGCGTGTTTTGATGGCAATCTCCCTGGACAGGTTTTCCATCCGGTGAGCAGCTTCCTCCCGTTCCCTGGCCATATAATGGGGGCTTACGGGCGCGTATTCAGCTGAAACAACAATATGATCGAATACAGTATCGTAGAAAGTCTTGAGCAGGATGATCCGGGTATAGCTGTAGGCTCTGGCCCATTCGATGGCAAAATTCACTGCATTGTCAGAGGTGGCGGAGAAATCAACGGGAATCAGTAACGTTTTCATAACGATTTCATTTTTCTCTTATACTAAGTTAAGTTTGTCCTGCTTAAATCAGAAAAAAATATGCCAGTATCCGGCGTTTTCTGTGGAATAAACAACAAGGTCCGGGTACATAAAGTTTAAGATATGAAGATATTCCAGGAATCGTTGGTATTACAGCAAAGAAGGAGAGGATTTCACCTGATCACTGCAGAGGTTTTACAGGTCATTCCGCAGCTCCGGGACATCAAAGTAGGTATGTGCCAGGTGTTCATACAGCATACTTCGGCCTCGCTGACGATCAACGAAAATGCTGATCCGACAGTGAGAAGGGATTTTGAGATGTATTTCAGCAAAGCTGTGCCTGAAAATGACCCTGATTATGAACATGACGACGAAGGACCGGATGACATGCCTGCGCACCTGAAAGCAGCGATGCTGGGATCTTCTGTCATGATACCTGTCCGTAACGGTAATTTCGCGTTTGGGACCTGGCAGGGGATCTATCTCTGCGAACATCGTAATTACGGCGGTAACAGAAGACTGGTGATCACCGTTTGGGGAGAATAACTGAAAAGCTACTGATATCATATGAATATTTACAAAAAGCTGTTGGCGGCGCTGCCGCTGGTGCTGGGAACGGGTGTTACGGCCATTGCGCAGGATGTTAAGACGGACGTACAGCACTACGATATATCCCTCACATTAAATGATCAGACAGATAAAATAAAAGGCGTTACGGGGATCACTGTACGTTTTAAGGAAAATACGCCGGAATTGCTGCTGGACCTGGTAGGACGCAGCGCAAAGGATACCGGTATGGCAGTATCCGCTGTAACGGAAGGAAAGGTGCGCATCCCTTTTAAACAGCATGACCAGCAACTACGGCTGAGCATCCATGCAAAGAAAGGAGAAACACACACCTATCAGATCGTTTATAGCGGTATTCCAAAGAATGGTCTGATCATTTCCCACAACATGTTCGGTAAGCGTACCTTCTTTACCGATAACTGGCCCGACAGGGCGCATTACTGGTTACCCTGTATCGATCATCCTTCTGATAAGGCAGCTGTTGATATTACGGTGACAGCGCCTGATCATTATTCCGTAGTCGCTAACGGCTTGAAAACGGAAGAGGTACAGTTGCCCGGAAAGCTTAAAAGGACACATTATAAGGAAACGGTCGTATTACCGACCAAGGTGTTTGCGGTAGGGGTGGCTGATTTTGCCATTGATCATCCTGGTGATGTAGACGGCATTCCTGTATATAGTTATGTATTTCCGGAGAATAAAGAAAAGGGGTTTAAAGACTATGCGATAGCAGTGGGTGTACTGCGTTTTTTCATTGGCAGACTGGGGCCTTTTGCCTATAAAAAACTGGCGAATGTACAGTCAAGGACGATGTTTGGCGGGATGGAGAATGCGGGCGCTATCTTTTATGAGGAAGAGTCGGTAGGACTGAAATCGCTGGAAAGTCTGGTAGCACATGAAATCGCTCACCAGTGGTTTGGCGATGCTGTGACGGAAACCAGCTGGGAGCATGTATGGCTGAGCGAAGGGTTTGCGACTTATATGACGAATGTCTATATGGAACAGCAATATGGCGTTGATACCCTGCATGCCGGTTTGCGGGCAGATCGTAAGCGGGTAGTCGCCTTTGCAGCACGCAGACAGACGCCTGTTGTGGACACTTCCCGCCAGGGGGGCTATATGCAGTTACTGAACGCGAATAGTTACCAGAAAGGCGGCTGGGTGCTACATATGCTGCGCCGTCAGGTAGGAGACAGTCTTTTCTGGAAAGGCGTGCGCGCTTATTTTGCTGATTACGACGGTCGTAATGCTAATACGGAAGATTTTAAAAAGGAAATGGAAAAAGCCAGCGGCCAGGACCTGGGCGCTTTCTTTCAGCAATGGTTATATACTCCGGGCGTACCGGTATTGTCCGTTCACAAGGGGACGGAGCCTGATACTGTGGTCGTTGAACAACACCAGGAACAACTGTTTACTTTTCCACTGGAATACCGCGTGGAAGGTAGTCCGGAATTGCAGCGTATTACTATCAAAGATCGTGTGACGGTATTGCCTGTATCCGCCGGACAGCACATACAGCTCGACCCGGAGATCAATCTGTTATTCAGTGGGGCCTTGTAAATAACCTGCTGCCGGATAACTATTTTCAGACTTTTTATCAGCAGTATCCCTTTGGTAAAAAGTCTGAAAATGGAATCCGGCAAATAGTATCTTTGTCAGGCATCTCAATTCCTGACCCATAAATCACCCGCATCTTGCTGAAACGTTCCACATTGCTGCTGTTAATGGCATTGTTTGCCCATCTTCTTTCCTATAGCCAGAACACTTATTTATTTGTTGGTTCCTATAATGCTGCAAAAGATAAAGACGGTATTTACGTTTACCGGATGAACATGCAGACCGGTCAACTCACAAAGGTATGCACCTATTCCGCGATCCTGAACCCTTCTTATCTCATCCTTTCCCGGGACGGACAATATATCTACGCCTGTAGTGAAACCCGCACAGCTGGTATGGGAAGTGTGAGTAGTTACGCGTTTGACCGTAAGCAGCAAAAGATTACCTTACTGAGTAAACAGGATAGCGGCGGAGAAAATCCTGTCTATCTGGCAACAGATAAAAGCGGGGAGTGGCTGGTGAACGGGAATTATACAGGTGGCAGTATCGCTGTGTTCCCTTTAAAAACGGATGGGACGATCGCGCCGGCGGTAAAAGTAATTCCGTTTACGGACCATAGTATCGATACCGGCAGGCAAAAGACCGCGCATATACATTCGACGGTGTTTGCTCCGGATGATCGCTATGTCTTTTCCCCTGATCTGGGAGCAGATAAGATCAGGCGTTACCGTTTTGATGCATCCCGATCAGAGCCTTTACAGCCGGATAGTTTTGTGCGTGCCGTACCCGGTAGCGGACCACGTCATTTTACCTTTCACCCCAACGGAAAATATGCGTATTGCATAGAGGAAATGGCGGGGGCGGTGAGCGCTTATCGCTATGCAGAGGGGCAACTGGACAGTATTCAACGCGTGATGACGCATGGTAACGAACATTATGATTTTTATAATAGTGCGGATATACATATTTCTCCGGATGGCCGTTTCCTGTATGCGTCCAATCGTGGTGATGAAAATAATATTGCCATTTATCGTATTGGTGATGACGGACGTCTTACCTTTGTGGCGTATCAGTCAACTTTAGGAGAGCACCCGCGTAATTTCCTGATCGATCCTACCGGCAAATTCTTATTGGTCGCGAATCAGATCAGTGGTGGTGTGGTCGTATTCCGCAGGAATATACAGACCGGCCGCCTGGCCTATACCGGTATCAAAGTAAAGATGACAGGTCCTTCCAGTTTACAAATTAAAACATACCGTAACTGATCCCGCTGCATGAAACGCCTGTTTCCTTTTATTTTCCTTTTATTGCCGGTGATTGTCCGCGGACAATCCATTGTTACTTTCGCTGATAGTGTGCGTCAGCAATACAAAATTCCTGCACTGGCTTTTGCCGTTGTTTCTTCGGATAGTGTGCTGGCCTGTCATACGATGGGTGTAAGACGTATAGATACCGACCTGGCGGTAAAACCCGGAGACCGTTTTCATATCGGATCAAATACGAAGGCGATAACGGCCTTTATTGCAGCGATGCTGGTGAAGGAAAAGAAGATCGCCTGGAATACGACGTTCCTGGCCTTATTCCCCGACCTGCGCTGGCGTACGCGGTATGTATACGATACGGTTACGCTGGCCAATCTGCTGACTTTCCGGGGAAGGGTGCAGGGGTATAGTTATAACACGCCTACGCCCACCTTCCAGGACCTGCCCGGAGATTATGCCAGTCAGCGGAAACAGCTGGTCGCCGACTTTCTGACCCAGCAACCCATGAAACTGGATGCCAACGGAATGACACCTTCCAATGTGGATTATATCATGGCGGGACTGATGCTGGAAAAAGCGGCCGGTAAGTCTTATAAAGAACTTGTAGGTGATCTGGGGAAACAGCTGGATATCGATTTTCGCTTTGATTATCCGAACCTGAAAGATACTACGCAACCCTGGGGGCATGATACAAATCTGCAACCACTGGGACCGGCAGAGCACTATAAAATGAACTGGTTGCTGGCAGCGGGAAATATCAATGTGTCGCTGGAAGCGTATATTCATTTTATACAGCTGCAGTTAAAGGGGCTGAAAGGAAAGAGTAAGCTGCTGCCGAAAGAGACGTTTGAGCAGTTATTGTATGGAATGCCGGCTTTCTCTTATGGCTGGTTTAATGTGACGGATAAAGAGAACGGACACCATATTGCTACCAATGAGGGGAATGCAGGCGCTTTTATTACGAAGGTGCAGGTCATAAAGGAGGCGGACAGGGCGTATATCATTTTTACCAATGCGGCCGCTCCGGCGACGCAGGAGGGGATCGCGATACTGCTGGAAGAGCTGCGGCAGCGTTATGGCAGATAACGGCTGCGAAAGCGTATATTTGATAAGATACGAATCAATAGCAGCTATGGAATATGTCCAGAATCCGGCTTTGCCCGGCATGCATTTACCTTTTGAATGGAAAGGGACACCTGTCGATGATCACGGCAGATTTGTCAACTATGAGTTTCCGCACCGTTATTCGCTGATGGAAGTGTTGAAATGGAAGTTCCAGCGTAATCCGCAGAAAGCCGCCAAACAGACGGAAGTATGGAACCCGCCCGTTGATCATGATGAGTCGTTCATTCATTCCGGAGATGATTGTATTGTGTGGCTCGGACACGCGACTTTCTTCATCCGGTTGGGCGGCGTGAATATATTGATCGATCCTGTTTTTTATAATATTCCCCTGATAAAAAGGCACGTACCTTTTCCTATAGACCCCGGTCATTTAACCGGACTGGATTATGTGCTGATATCGCACAATCACCTGGACCATTGTGATAAACGCAGTCTGCAGCTGGTGGCTGAACAAAACCCCGGTGTCACCTATCTGAGCGGCCTGAAAATGGAGGGACTTTTATCCCATTTTACGGGCAGTGAAAAGATACAGACGGCGGGCTGGTATCAGCAGTACCTTACTGATGACCGTATCCGTATTTATTATCTGCCGGCCAGGCACTGGACGAAAAGAGGGCTACGGGATGAGAATATACAGTTATGGGGCGCTTTTGTCTTACAGGCAGGAGGAAAGACCATTTATTTTGCTGCTGATTCCGGATATGGCAGTCACTTTGCCGACGCGGGCCGGATATTTCCCGAAATAGATTATTGTATTATAGGTATCGGCGCTTACAAGCCGGAATGGTTCATGTCCCAGAGCCATGTTTCTCCGGCCAATGCCGTAAAGGGCGCCAATGATATGCATGCCCGTGTGATGGTCCCGATGCATTATGGCACCTTTGACCTGGCGGACGAGCCCATGGGAGACCCGATCGCTGTTTTACACGATCTGGAGCAGCAGAGGTCGATAGATGGACGGTTGGAAAGCAGGAAGATCGGAGAAAAATTACCGATCTGATACCCTATGCACTTGTTTTCTTAAGTAATTCGCACTTTCTTTACGGCTCACGAAGTTCAAGATGTTCGAAACGCATATCAGTGATGGGGACTTGCTACAGCTGCTTAAAGGAGATGATACCGCTGCTTTCGAGACCCTGTACAACCGTTATTGGAAATCTCTCTATACCAGGGCCTGCCAGCGGGTCGACGCAGATGATGCAAAAGACCTTGTACAGGAGGTGATGCTGAGCCTTTGGCGCAGACGTCAGGAAATACCTGTATTTAAGGAGGGGGAATTCGCAAAATATCTGCATGCCGCTATCAAATACCGGGTGATCAGTCACTATGCCTTTAGTACAGCAGAAATCAAAAAACTGTCCCTCTTTGACGTGTTGGATAGCCAGGAATCCACTGACAGACTGGAAACAAAAGAACTGACCGCTAAAATTGCCGCGGCTGTTGGTCAGTTGCCAGCCCGTATGCAGCAAATCTTCCGGATGAGCCGGGAAGAAGAGCTTTCCATTGCTGAGATAGCCCGTAAACTGAACCTTTCTGAACAAACGGTCAAAAATCAACTGACCGAAGCCCTGCGCAGGATGCGTACTTCACTGAAAAACAGTTCTTCAGGCGACTGGGCCTTTATTGTGGCTTATATTTTCTGCCATCTGAAATAAGCTGTATTTTTTTATAGCATATTGGTTTTCAATGTTATAGATGCTAATCTATAGTTTAACTATAGTTAAACTCCGATAGTGCTGGCTTTTGAACGAAGCACTAACGTTAGATGACTATAGTCAGACTATAGACAGACCATTTTCTCCCTCTATTTTAGCGTTGGAAATTTTTTTTTCAGGAGACTAGTACCAAACCCCTTTTTTCCGGATAAGCTATTAAAACGTCCACATTTTGGAAACTGAGAAACTGAAACGCATACTCCGGCAATATCTGTTGGGGCAGGCGAAGGAAAAGGAAAACAACGTTATTGAAAACTGGTATCAATCCTTTGACAATGAGCCTGTAACATCATTGAATTCCACGGAAGAAGAGCACATCCGGCAGGAAATCTGGCGTAAGCTTCAGCCAGAGCTCCATACCCGTAAGGTACATTATCTGAAAAGAAATCTGGCTGCGGCAGCAGCGGCCGCTTTACTGCTTGCAGGAGGCCTGACAGGCTATTTCCTGACCAGAAAGTCGTCCGGCCCGGCCTATACCACCATTACCACCGCTATTGGCCAGAAAAGGACCATTCTGCTGGCAGATGGCTCCCGCCTGATGCTGAATGCCGGTTCTACCGTCCGTATACCTGAAAATATGGACCGGGAAAGAAGACTGGACATCGTGGACGGGGAGGTCTTTTTTGATGTAAAAGGGAACCCTGACGTACCATTTATTGTGGAGAGCGGTCCGCTGACCACCACCGTGCTCGGTACCTCCTTTAATGTCAGCGCTTATAAATCCCTGAACAGAATGAGCGTAGCCGTAACCGACGGTAAAGTAAGTGTAGCAAGGGAAAACAGCAAAGCCGATGTATTGGTGAAAAATGAAGCACTGACCTATGACCGCCAGAAGGGAACCGTTTCTGTAGATGCGCTGGATAACAGTCTGCTCGGATGGCAGCAGGGCACATTAGTGCTGAATGACGCCTCCTTTGACGATATGGTTGTCCTGATGCAGAAGAACTACGGAATTACCGTGACAACAACAGTACAGCATGTACGGGAGACAAGGTATACCACCGAACTGTCAGCCGATATGGAACCTGTGAAAGCAGCGGAAGTACTGGCGGCCATCCATCATCTGAAAATAAAAGTGACCGGCCACGAGGTCACACTGTATGAATAAAATGCCATCAGCATCAGCAAAAATCACAAAGCAAAAACTGTAAGCAACCACTGTGACGGAAGTTCCAACTAACGTAACATTCTAATGCCAAAACTACGTATGAAAAAAATTCCCACGACCTTCAGAAGACGGGCTTTGTCCATCGTCTTCATGTTACTCAGTGCGTCTCTTTTCCTGCCTGTATACGCAGGTAAAGGGCAAATCCTGAAAGAAACCAACGTTACGATCCGTCTGAAAAGCGGTTCACTGGAGTCAGCGATACAAGACCTGCACTCGTCCACCAAAGTTGCTTTTGCATACGACAAACAACTGTTAAAATCATTCCCTATATCCGATTGTTCTTTCTCCAATGAAAGACTTGACGTGGTATTGGAGCAGCTGCTGCGTAATAAGCAATTAGGTTTTGAAGAAGTAAATAATGTTGTTGTTATCAGTAAGGCTAATAACAATGCGTCAGCTACGGCTCCTAAAAGTATCCGCGAAGACATCGTTGTGTCAGGCGTGGTGAAGGATGAAAGTGGTAATCCTATGCCGGGTGTAAGCGTGGCGGTACGTGGTACCAGCACGATGACCTCTACCGGTGTTGACGGTAAATTTAAACTGATCGTACAATCACGCGATGCAGTGATCGGCTTCAGCTTTATCGGTTATGAAACCGCTACTGTTACTGTCGGTACACAGACGAGTGTAGAGGTACATATGAAAATAGCGAGCAAGTCCCTCGGTGAGGTTGCTGTGGTAGGTTTCGGTACGCAACGCAGGGTAAGCCTGGTAGGTGCGCAGTCCGAGATCAAACCAGCGGAATTCAAACAACCTACAGCGAATATCAGCACCATGCTGGCAGGCCGTATCGCCGGTGTGGTAGGCGTACAACGTTCCGGTGAACCTGGTAGAGGCGCTGCCGATCTGTGGATACGTGGCATCTCCACTTTCGGTAACGGTAATAATGCGGGACCGCTGGTATTGGTAGATGGTGTGGAACGTTCTATCAATAACATATCTCCGGAAGATGTTGAATCATTCACCGTACTGAAAGATGCTGCCGGTACAGCGGTATATGGCGTACGTGGCGCGAATGGCGTTATTCTCATCAAAACAAAAACAGGTAAGGTAGGCAAACCACAGATCTATCTGGATTATAATGAGGGTGTGAATACCTTTACCCGTCGTCCGGAAATGCTGGATGGTATTTCTTATATGCGCCTGGCGAATGAAGCGCTGACCACCCGTAATCAGAACCCTAAATATTCTGAAGAATATATTCAGAATACCATCAGCGGAAAAGATCCTTTGTTGTATCCGAATGTAGACTGGATGGACGCTGTATTCAATAAATACGGTCATACCCGCAGCACCAACCTGAATGCGAGTGGTGGTGTGGAGAATGCACAATATTATGTGTCACTGGGTTATTACAATGAATCAGGTTTCCTGAAAACTGACGACCTGGCGAAGTACAATTCATCCCTGAAATATAACAGGTACAACTTTACCAGTAACCTGAATCTGCGTGTCACTAAAACAACAAAACTGGATGTAGGTTTACAGGGATATTTTTCCAACGGTAACTATCCGGGCATCTCATCCGGAGACATCTTCCAGAGTGCAATGGATGCTGCTCCTGTCGCATATCCGATCATGTATCCAGGCGGCTTTGTACCCGGCCAATCATCTAACGGAGGTTTCCGTAACCCTTATGCAGACCTCACCCGCAGAGGTTATACCAACGAATTCCGCAATCAGCTTTATTCCAACATCAGAGCTACCCAGGATATGGATGCACTGACCAGAGGTTTGAAAGCCAGCGTGATGTTCGCATTTGATTCTTACAACCAGAACAACATCATCCGTTCAAAGAGAGAGGACACTTATTATCCTGACCAGACCAATCCCTACAAACCGGATGGTTCGCTGAACCTGGTGAAAACATACACAGGTAACCAGTACCTGGGATTTGATAACAGCCCGGGCAGCCGTCAGACCAGCCGTAAGTTCTATACAGAGGCATCTCTGAACTATGACAGAAGCTTTGGCAGACACCGCTTGGGCGGTCTGGCATTGTTCTATTCCAGTGACAGAACAAACGCACTGGCAGGAGATTTCATCAGCTCTATCCCTGAACGTTCATTGGGTCTTGCAGGTAGAGTGACCTATTCTTACTCAGATAAATATTTCATTGAACTGAACGCAGGTTACAACGGTTCCGAACTGTTTGCACCTGGTAACCGTTTTGGTTTCTTCCCTGCAGTAGGTATCGGCTGGATCGCATCCGAAGAGAAATTCTTTGAACCATTAAAGCATGCGATCAACTTCCTGAAATTCCGTTATTCCAATGGTAATACCGGTTTGGGTAGCGCTGGCGACCGATTCCTGTATATCACGAATCTGAATACTTACAACGATGCATATAAATATGGTCAGGTGCCACAGTTTGTTGGCGGTATCAATATCAACCGTTATGCAACGAATGTAAAATGGTCTGTGTCTAACAAGCAGGACCTGGGTATCGAGTTCCGTACGTTGAATGATCAGTTGTCTGTGATCGTAGACCTGTTTAAGGAACACCGTACCGGTATCTTCTTACAACGTGCTTCCAGCGTAGATTTCATGGGCCTGGAAAATCAGCCGTACGCTAACCTGGGTATCGTAGATAACAAAGGTTTTGACGCGACACTGGAATACACCACACGCTTTGGTGCAGTAGATTTAAAACTGAGAGGTAATATCACCTATACAAAAGATAGGCTGATCGAAGATGACCGTCCGCCACAGAACTATCCCTGGATGGAGCACAGAGGCAACAACGTGCTGGCGCGTTATGGATATATCGCTGAAGGATTATTTGCAAGTGAAGATGAAGTAAACAAGAGTGCAGTACCAGGCGATAAATCAAAAGTAAAACCAGGTGATATCAAGTATAAAGACCTGAATGGCGATGGTATCATCAACAGTTATGATGTAACAAAAATCGGTCGTGGAGATGTACCAAGCACCGTGTATGGTTTCGGTTTTGATCTGGGTTATAAAGGCTTCAGTTTTGGTTTATTATTCCAGGGTATTTCGGATGCGGACAGAATGCTGAGAGGCTCTGCGATCATTCCATTTAATGGTGGCGGAGGTGTTACCAACGCTTATGCGATCGCGACAGACAGATGGACGGTAGATAATCCGAACCCGAATGCGTTTTATCCGAGACTGGCTTACGGAGAAGCAGAGAACAACAACAATACACAGGCGAGTTCCTGGTGGATCAAAGACGTAAGTTTTGTGCGTCTTAAGTCAGCACAGCTGGCATACAACTTCCCGGCATCCATGATGGGCAGAACCGGTATCCGCGCTGCGTCTGTTTATCTGCAGGGTATCAACCTGCTTACTTTCAGCAAATTCAAACTGTGGGACCCTGAGCTGAACACAGATAATGGTTCCGCTTATCCGAACATCAGGACTATTTCCCTGGGTATGAATCTGAAATTCTAACGTTACAAGAAACTGATCATGAAAAAGCTAGTATATACATTCCTCGTTTTGGCACTCATGTCCACATCCTGCTCAAAGTACCTGGACCAGGTACCAGATGACAGGCTTACTATTGAAGAAACTTTCAGGACCTGGTCGACCGCAGAGCGTTTCCTGGCCGACGTATACCGTCGTGTGCCGGATGAATACGGTCAGCGTGATGCAGGTTCTGAAAGTAACCGCGGGGTATGGACCGGCGGTTCTGATGAAGCAGATTTCGTATGGGGCTTTGTAAGGTCTAATGATATTAATATTGGAAACTGGGATGCGAATTCTGGTTTTGTAGGTGACTACTGGCGTAACTTTTATCGCGGTATTCGTGGCGCGAGTGTATTCATGGAGAATGCAGATAAGATTACAGACCTGTCACCCGATCTGATCAAAAGATATAAGGCGGAAGCGAGAGCACTGAGAGCGATGTATTATTTCTACCTGATCCGTATATATGGACCGGTAGTGATCCTGGGTGATCAGGTGCCTTCTGTTGATATGAATATCCAGTTGCCACGTAACTCTTTTGATGAATGTGTGGCATTTATCAGCAGCGAACTGGAAAAGGCGGCGGCAGACCTGCCAACTGTACAGGGCAGAACGGAAGACTATGGCCGTATAACCAAAGGCGTAGCGATGGCTTTCCGTGCAAATGCACTGATGTATGCTGCAAGTCCGCTGTACAACGGTAATACCGACCTGGCGGATATGGTCAACAAAGATGGGAAACACCTGATCAGTCAGACGTATGATGCCAATAAATGGAAAGTAGCTGCGGATGCTTATCAGAGCTTCCTGAGTACTTTTGCACCAGGCACTTATGACCTGTACAGAGAGAATGATGCGAATGGCAATTATGATCCATATCTGTCCTGCCGTAACGTGATCCTGAAGGACTGGAATAAAGAGGTGATCTTCGCCAGACCAGGTAGCTCTATCGGTCCCAGACAATATGAGCTGACCCCTTATCACAATGGCGCCAGTTCCCGTGATGTAAAAGGTAGCGGTGGTTTAGGCGCTACGCAGAACATGGTAGATGCCTTCTTTACCAAAAATGGCAGAAGCATCGATGATCCGCAGTCAGGTTATGTGAAGACAGGCTATTCTCAGTATCAGACCCCTTATGATACACATCCGATCGAGGTGTACAATCAATGGGCAAACAGGGAGCCACGTTTCTATGTAAATATTACTTTTGATGGCAGTACCTGGCTGAATACTTCTTTCGGTGAGATCACCACACGTCTGTACAATACAGGTAACTCCGGTAAACAGACAGGTGGCGGTGACTATTCTCCGACCGGTTACATTGTACGTAAGGCGATGGGTACCGGCAGATGGGATGTAGACAACCGCTCTGTTATACTGTTACGTCTGGCGGAGATGTACCTGAGTTATGCAGAGTGTCTCAATGAATCAGAACCAGGTAGTGCAGAAGCACTGAGATACCTGAACCTGATCCGTGAGAGAGCAGGTGTGCCACAATATGGTTCTGAGTCATTGCCGGCACCTACAGGGCAGGATGCATTACGTGAAGCGATCCGTAAGGAGCGCAGGGTAGAGATGGCATTCGAGAACAATCGTTTCTTTGATGTGCGTCGCTGGAAGATAGGAGAGCAGACACAGAACGGACCTATGTATGGACTGAATATCAGCAGTGATCTGCCTGATTTCCTGAAAGTCGTGGTGTTTGAAACGCGCGTATTCAATAAGCGTCATTATTTCTTCCCGCTTCCTTCCAACGATGTTAACAATGATAAGGAGTTAGTGCAGAATCCAGGCTGGTAATTACAAAGTTTTCTATCATGCTAACATATACGACTATTATGAAGCGTCTCACCTGTCTGCTGACAGCTACGGTTTTGCTGGTAAGCATTTCCTGCAGCAAGAGCAACCCACGGGGGCCGGTTAACGAAGAGCCACCTGTGCTGCCGCCTGTATCTTTTACATCGAAAGATGCGACGGCTGCATTCAACACGTTCAATCAGTACTTTTATAGTACGACGGACAAACTGTATTATTCCAATACAGAAAAAAAGGATATCGGCGCCATCTGGACACAGGCGGTGTACTGGGACCTGATCATGGATACTTACAAGCGTACGGGAGATGCCGCGCATCGCAAGATGATCGATGACCTGTACCAGGGAGGTTACAACCGTTATGACAAGTATAACTGGAGTAACAAAGTAGTATGGTTTATTTATGATGATATGATGTGGTGGATCATTTCACTGGCACGCGCGCATCAGATCACGGGTAACCAGGAATATCTGGACCGTTCTATAGAGGGGTTCCGGTATGTATACCAGGAATCTTATGATAAGGAGAATGGCGGTATGTGGTGGGATTTTAATCATACAGGTAAGAACTCCTGTATCAATTTCCCGACCGTGATCGCAGCCATGACCTTATATAATATTACAAAAGAGGCAGCGTACCTGGACAAGGCGAAAGATCTGTACAGTTGGTCACTTGCGAACCTTACTGACAGTACAACCGGCCGTGCCGCTGATAACAATATCAGAGGTAATAAAGGCTGGTCTGATTATACGTATAACCAGGGTACTTTCATTGGAGCTGCGGTGATGTTGTATAAGGCAACTGGTCAGCAATCCTATCTCGATAATGCGAAGAAAGGAGCTGACTATACCCAGCAGAAAATGTCTGATGTCAATGGCATTCTGCCGGCGGAAGGCGACTGGAATGAGCAGGGTGTATTAAAAGCTATTCTGGCCCATTATCTGCTGACATTGGTGAAAGACGCTAATCAGCCGCAATACCTGCCATGGATCAGGAAGAACATTAATATGGCATGGGGTAACAGGGATGCTGCGAGGGGAATTATGCACAGGAACTATAAGATACCTTGTCCGACAGGGATCGTACAGTCCTATGAAGCCAGCAGTGCTGTTGAGTTCATGCAGGTTTGTCCACCGGAAAAGTAATCCATATCCTATATGTCTCTATTTCAGGGTGCATCACACGTCCGCTCCACGGCGTTGGTGCGCCCTTTTTTACTTTTGCGGTAAATGAAAATATTCCTGCGGATATGTTTGGTTAACCAGCAAGCTGATACTTTTACCCTCTGATTTGTGTGTGCCCCGTTATTTCTGCCGGGTTATTCGCTGATACGCATAATCAGTTTATGTCCACGGGTCTCGTTGTTTTCCAGCATGGTATGTGCTTTCCTGACGGTGTCTACGCTGAAGTTGCCCAGTACGTTGACAGGAGAGGGCGTGATAATGCCTTTTTCTACCAGTGATCTGACGCGTTCGAGAAGATCGCCATAATAGGAGAAATTGCCTTTCAGGCTATAGGCGTAATTGGAGATGTTCATGACCACGGCGCCGATATTAAAGAGGTTTTCCCTGGCTTCTTCGGTGGCGAAGTTGGTTACATCTACATAGGTGCCGTTGAGTCTTACGAGATTGCTGCACAATTCAGACATCTTACGGCCGACCAGGTCGATACTGTAGTCGAACAACTGGTTATTATTGGCCTGTATGATGGCCGGTATGACGTTATCGGCTTTATAGTCGATGATCTGTCTGGCTGATAGTCCGGCGTTGAGCAATTGCTGTCTGCTGTCTTCGTTGCCTGCGGTGGTGACTATTTTATTGATCCCCTGTGAAAGAAGGAGTTTGATCAGTACGAGTCCGACACCACCTGCGCCGCCGCTGATAAACACGGATTCTTCCGTGGAAATCTTCAGGCGGTTACAGCACTGCAGGGCGGTAAGGGCACTGATCGGTATAGCAGCTGCCTGGTCGAAGCTGATATTTGCCGGCTTTTTGGCGAGGATCTGCTGTGGTACGCCGATATATTCGGCATAGGTACCGTTGGTCCCCATACTGCCAGAAGCGCAGAAGACGTCGTCGCCGATTTCGAAGTTCCTGACAGATCGTCCTTTGGCGGTAATGACGCCGGAGAATTCCCTGCCTAATATGGGAGAGTGTATACGTTTGCTTTCGTTGGCGCCGGACCGCATTTGGTAATCGATGGGATTGAAGGCGGTGGACGTGATCTTTATGAGGACTTCATTGTCGTTGATGTGCGGGAGATCAGTATCTGCCAACGCGAAATTATCGACACTGCCGAGCTGTTTCAGGACTATTGCTTTCATGTGCTATCTTGCTGAAACAAATGTAGGCAATTTAGGGGCCAATTATGATCGTCCGCCAGCAATGCAGACTGTCTGTTGTAATTTCAGGAATTGGGCCGGAGAAAGGCCTAAAAAGTGGTTAAAATCGTGGATCAGGTGACTCTGATCATAGTACCCGCCTTCATGAACGAGTTCAAACCAGTCAATATTACCGTTTTCTGCCTGTTCCTGTAATCGTGTCAGGGTCTTTTTGAAACGCTGATAGCGGTTCATTTCTTTGGCGCTGTAGCCGAGGTACTTTTTATGTTTCAGCTGGATGTTCCTTTCGCTTTGGCCCTGTTTGTCAGCGATGTCTTTGATAGGGTTGATCGCACCATCACTTTCACCGGCATTGATGATGTCCTCCGAACCTTTATCCCTTTCGCGAAGATAGGCGGCGGAGAAATCGAGAATGGCGTCTACACGTTCCTGCATATTGTTTAATGCTTTGAGTGTTTCCCAGAAGGCGGCGAAACAGTGTTCACCCAGGATCTCATCCGGGTGCATCAGGAAGTCGGTGTAGGACTGAAGGTGCCTGCCAAAGAAACGGTAAAATGCGTCGTGTTTGAAATTGGCGACCAGCATTTCGCCGTAGGGCGGGATGGTGTATTGGTGAGCGAGTTTAATGGGGCCGATGACCATGCTTTTGTCGATGGTTATTGGGATGTTTTCTTCAATGAAGAACAGGCCGGGAGCGGAGAAGTTGAAGATGAGGATGGTCTGGAAGGTCGGGGAGAGGATTTTTGTGACGGGAGAGGGGGTGCGGTTGTGGATGAAGTAGAAAGGGGAAAAGATGTCCTGCCATTCGGGGGGAATGGGGAGGTGGCCGGTGAGGTATGCGTTGGATGGTTGCATGAGGCGAAGGTAGGAAAAGGGATGTAGACCTGGCTTATATAGATAATAAGTAGCATTGCTTAGTGAAGGAAGTATTATTTAGGGTTGTGGTTAATATGTAATATCTTGAATGGTGTCTGTGCTTGCTTAATTGTTTTCGTTACCACCAAATATGAATTTCCACATGAAAATTTGCTTAATCGGCTTATTGGCCATATTGCTTAATCCCATACGAGATATTAATGAAAATGTTGTAGGTAGAAATAATACAGCGTATGTATCAGCATCTAATAGCGCAAAAGAGCAGTCCCCCAGTTTGTCAGAATTGAAATTTTTGCTAAAAAATATTGATGTTGCGAATGTCTGCGAAGACAGGATACTATCTATGGGGTATAGTAAAAGAGCTGAAGGTGTTTATATTTCAGATGTATTATTGGCAAGAAAGAAGCCTAATAGCTGGGTACATGTAAATAGGTTTGGTAAGTTATCAAACGTGAGTTTCTCAACAGCAAACAAGAGTTCGTGGGATTTAATCGTTGCCCAGTTAAAAAAAGAAGCTTCCGCTAAACGATTTAAGCCCTATGAGAATTGCAGTTTTGAAACATATAAATACATTACAGGCAAATATACTTTTGAGACCTGGCTACCCCTTAAAGGAGTGGATTTGAGCTTGAATAACTTGTATAAGGTAGTTATATACAATAATTGATAAGAAAAGGTGTCGTTATATATATGATGCTTAATGCTATGTTTTTCCGATTTTGAATAATTTTCCATTCATGACAACATTCGTTATTATTATCTCTGGTCTTATTTTCATTCTTTTTATTGCATTATTTTATGTGTACTATCTGTTACAGCAGCGACAAATTGAAGACAGCGATGCTTCGAGAGAAAAAGATGATTTAAGTAAAATAACAAGCCTTGATTGGAAAGTTAAGGCACTTCTGTTGTTGGCTTTTGTTTTAGTTTGTCTATCCTTCCTTGCTCCTTTTGTATTCACCAGACTGGCGATAAACAATGATTTAGACTTTCTGAATACAGGACAAATCGGAGATACAATAGGAGGGTTGATGAATCCGTTTATTACGCTTTCAGGAGTAGTTGTAACAGGGCTTGCGTTTTATATACAGTACCGTGCTAATCTCTTACAGCGGGCATTGTTTCTCAAGGAGCAGGCTGAGAGCAAGGATCAGCTTCAGCTGCAGATCGATAATCAAAATGAACAAATTAAACTACAGCAATTTGAATCGCAGTTTTATGAAATGCTGAAGTTGCACCGGGAGAATGTAAGTGAAATGAGAATTACAGGATATGACTTTGAGGAAACCAAGGCGGGACTAAGGAGATTTGAGAAAGTAACTGAAGGGCGAAGGATTTTTGTCGTTATGAAAGCTGAATTCGAAATAATACTTTGGATTTACACTCGTTATAATGAGCTTGATAAAGCTGGATATCGTAAATGTTATAAAGTCTTCTTTTCCGGTGTCGAGTCTTATGAAAAAGATTATCCTAATGATGTTGAGTTTATACAAGCGTTGAAACACGGTAAAGAGCAGCATCAATATCCTAAAAGGTATAGCATTAATTCAAACGTTGAGCGAAAATCTTATTTAGGTACTAAATTACATTTAAGTTATAAACCATTCTCCGGACATGCCCAGAACCTTGGGCACTATTTCCGGCATTTATTCCTCGCAGTTAAATCAATTGCCAATAGCGATACTGTTACCAAATACGAGGATAGAATGAAATACTTGCGTCTTTTAAGAGCACAATTATCTAATCATGAGCAAACGATGTTGTTTTATAACTGGCTAAGTGATTACGGTAAAAGTTGGGAAGATGAATCTAATTCATTCCTGACCGAGTATTGTATGATCCATAATTTATGGTATGAGGACTTGTTGGACAGTAGATTTATATCAGATAATGTCAATTATCTCAAGACAAAGAAAGTAATGTGGAGGACAGGAAGAATGTTTGAGATCGATGGATGATGAGATGGCGTTGAAGACCGGCCATAAGTGGCTCGGGCACTTTTAGGAGAATTTATAGAAGCTTATTATAGTATAGAACAAGTTCAGAATTACTCTGATTTCATATTAGCTATATTATTGGCTATACCTTGCGCATAATTTATTGATTCAAGAATAAGATATCTGGCGGTAGCTCTGTTTAAGATTTTCTCCATTTCGGCACTTGAATTAGCCCAGTTTTCGAATAACAGGTGTTTGGTCTGTATGGCCGCAGGAGTATTACATTCAGTCAAGACGACCAATTGTGTGTGCATATTCTGATCCCATAAATAATAGCCAAAGTCCCCGCTTATCACTGATACATCAGGCTGGCCGATGATACCTTTTACTTGAGTCTCAGTTGCGGAATCATAGACACCAATGAAATGAATGGGGCCGGATTTTGTTTTTGAAGAATCTATTTCGTTTTGGTCATTTAGATATGGTCTGCCGGTAAATGATTTTGCGTCCGAAACCGACATCTTATCCGGAATTGCGTGTGCGATACAGATACATTTTTTGAGATCTGGACTTGCGCTTATTAATTTAAAAAGTTCTTTCTTTATAAGGTCTGCCCTTTCATCATATTTTAGCTTCTTCCAATCAAGTGTGGCCTCATTGGATTTAGAGAGGTTATAATAATAGTTGCTATTTTCTACTCTTTTTACAAGATGGTTACTAATAAGCCCACGTATTGAAGCGCTAAGGCCATTTTTTATACCATCACTAGTTTTCTCGTTTTTCTTTAATTTCAGCGGATTCGAGAACCGATTCAGCTGAGCGATATATTTTGCAAATAGTTCATTTCTACTTTTTTCTTCCTCATCTCTCGGATTGAGCTTGAAAAAGGATGAAATGTCTATGATAGCGGTCTTTTTATTAGATACTTGTAATGCTGCTTCAAGTTCTGCATGGCAAATTCCGGTATTGTAACCAGGAGGTGCCCAGCCCGCGTTGCCATTATACAATACAATTACAAAATCAGCTTTCCTTACCTGGACGAGACATTCATTGTAACTATCTTCATCTGTATCGGTATGGAAAGTTTCATTAATGCTGATGGTGAGAAATTTCTCACCAAAGAGCAGTTCTTTCTCAAGTTCTTCCCGGAGGAATAACCTGACCTCGCTAAGACTATCATAGTCTTGACCATTAATAGAAAAAAGGTCGTTATTACGACTAGAGATGAAAACAGATAGATTTAACGCTTTCACATGAAATTTTTTTGGGGTGACTTGAATTAACTTCCCGAACATTTATTGATAGCTATCTGAAAAACATATGGAACACCTGAGGGATATACCGGAAATACATGAGGATATCATTCAAGGTATTGTGTTTCATCAAATTTAGATGAAAATAGGTTAAGATAAGCAGGGGAAATATCCTGTTTTCCTATCGTTCATGATATAATAATAATCAACTTCCCATTTGGCACAAATTGTATCATTTATGGCATTTGTGCCATCCTCAAACAATGTTACCTTTACCCTGTTCAAGCAATTATATGTCTCAAAAACATAAAAAACTCATCGTCATCGTACCTATGCCAGGTACCTATATGCTGGACATTGCAGGACCGCTGGACGTCTTTGCAGCTGCCGACAAGATGCTCTCTGAAACCGTAGGGAAAGAAGACGTCGGATATGAAATTATAACAGCCTCTCCACTTAGTACGAAAAAACTCACCACGAAGAGTGGAGTGGAGATCATCTGTCCCGTAAAAGTGGATGAGGTGGAAGGGCCGATAGATACATTGATTGTAGCTGGTTTCTCTATCAGGAACCAGGAGACGGGCAGGCGCTTCTGTGAATGGTTAAAAAAAGCTTATCCAAAGTTGCGCCGTGTAGGGTCGGTCTGTGTAGGGACATATGCCCTGGCAGAGGCAGGTATACTGCATGGTAAACAGGCGACTACGCACTGGGAATTCAGTCAGGATTTTCAGCGCCGTTACCCGGATATCAAAGTGGATACGAACCCTTTCTATACGAGAGATGGGAATGTGTATACATCCGGTGGCGTGGCATCAGGTATTGATCTGGCGCTGGCGCTGGTAGAGGAAGATTATGGAAGGGATGTCGCCCTTGCTGCTGCCCGTAAACTGGTACTGTTCCTGAAGCGTACAGGGTATCAGTCGCAGTTCAGTACACTGTTACAGGTACATTCGATGGAAAATTCCATTGCCGGTAAACTGCAACCCTGGATGATGCAGCACTTACAGGATGACCTGAGCGTGGAAGAACTGGCGGTGCATAGCAATATGAGCCTGCGCAACTTCAACCGGATATTCCTGAAAGAAACAGGTATGACACCAGGGAAATTTGTAGAAAAACTACGCATTGAGATGGCCAGGAAATACCTGGAAGATAGCGATATGAGTATGGAGCAGATTGCAGAGAAATGCGGACTGGGAGGGATCGTATCTATGCGGCGCACGTTTATGCGGCATATGATGGTATCGCCCAGCGACTATCGCAGAACATTCAGAACATCATTACAAACCGTTCATTGATCACCTAAAAATATATTACGATGAAAGTAGCTATTAATGGATTCGGACGTATCGGCAGAATGACACTCAGAGCATTACAGGACAAAAAAGGAGTGGAAGTAGTGGCTATTAATGACCTTACAGAGATCGGGTTGCTTGCGCACCTGCTGAAATATGATACTTCACATGGTAAGTTTCCCGGTACCGTTACACATGACGACAAGCACCTTGTTGTAAACGGGAAGAAGATACTTTTACTGAATGAAAGATCACCAGAGAAATTGCCATGGGGAGAACTGGGTATAGACGTTGTGATTGAGTCTACCGGCCGTTTTACGCAAAAAGACCTTGCACAGCAACATATTACTGCGGGTGCAGGCAGGGTATTGATCACGGCACCGGCAACAGGTAATGTGAAGACGATCGTAGCAGGCGTGAATGATGACCTGATCACTGATGAAGATGAGATCCTGTCTACCGCTTCCTGTACGACGAACTGTATCGCGCCGGTGTTATACCTGCTGGATAAGGAATATGGTATTGCTTCCGGTTATATGAGCACTGTGCATGCATTTACCATGGACCAGATGTTACAGGACGGACCACATAAAGATTACAGGAGAGCACGCGCGGCCACACAGTCAATTATACCAACGACTACAGGTGCTGCCAAGGCGATCGGAGATGTATTGCCTGCATTGAAAGGTAAGATGGATGGATTCTCTTATCGTGTACCGGTGATTGACGGTTCTATCGCAGATATGTCACTGAACCTCGTAAAACCAGCATCCGCAGCAGAGATCAATGCATTGTTCAAACAACATGCAGACACTGATCTGAAAGGTGTACTGGAATATACAGAAGAGCCGCTGGTATCCGCTGACATTCTGGGTAATACCCATTCTTCTATTGTAGATGCAAGTCTGACACGTACGATCGGCAACCTGGTGAAGATAGTGGCCTGGTATGATAACGAGGTGGGTATCTCCAACAGGATCGCAGAACTCACCGTTCAGATGGCGCAACGACTGACTGCTGCACAGGCCTAGTATCAGGAAGAAGCCTGTACGATCAGGCTTGTATTCAGAATCTTTCTTTCAAACTCCTTCACGGGCTTTTTACTTTCTATCAGTTGCAATAGCAGGTTTGTAGCGATCTGTCCCATTTCAAAGGCCGGCTGTCGTACAACGGTCAGCGGTGGATGCAGCAATTCTATCAGATCAGAGTTAGAGAACCCCACCAGGGCAATGTCCTGTGGGATGCGTATGCCCTTACTCTTCAATACCCGCATACAGTTGGTGGTCAGCTTATCTGACGCCGTAAATATAGCATCAGGTCGTGGGCGCAGTTTCAGCAACTGACTCACGGCCTGTTCTACTTCCTGCAGCTGCAAACCGGCATAACGGCTGTATTTGATCAGGGCTTTACCAGGTTTCACTTTCGTCTGGGCCAGCGCCTCCCGATAACCGGCAATACGTTCCCTGCTGATGGACAAACTTTCCGGTCCGGCGATAACGGCAATATGTTTGTACCCTTTATTGATCAGGTGCAAGGTCGCGTCATAAGCACCCCTGAAATTATCCACCATCACCTTATGTGTCTGTATCTCTTCCACAATGCGGTCAAAAAAGACGATGGGAAATCCTCTTTCATGCAATGCCTTCAGGTGGTCCAGGTTCTCTGTACCACTGGAAACCGAGATCAGTAGTCCGTCGATGGAACGGGAGGCCAGGTATTGCAGGGTCATCACTTCCTTGTCAAAAGACTCATGCGTCTGGGAGATCATGACATTATAGCCCTTATCCTTTGCAACGGACTCAATACCATTAATGGCCTGGGAAAAAAAGCTATTGGCGATTTCTGCAACGATCACCCCGATGGAGCGGCTTCGTTTTTCCTTGAGACTGAGCGCAATAGGATTCGGATGATAATTGATCCTGGTGGCGTATTCCAGTACCAGCTGCTTGGTAGCAATACTGATCTCATGACTGTCCCGTAGTGCACGGGACACGGTAGAGGTGGATAACCCCAGCGCAATGGCTATATCTTTTATAGTGGCTGCTTCGAATTTCATAACGTAGTGAGTAAATATACTTATAATTTATTTTATACTATATTAGTGTCATTCTTACACGTATGAAAAACGCTTTGCAGATGAAGAAAAAGCTGCTATTTATTTTGGCCGGTTTGTGCCTCCCAACGCTGTTTTATGGTCAGCAGCGCTCCCTTTCCTGGGTAGCTGATCTTGGAAATGGCTCCTATAAAAACCCTGTATTGAATGCCGATTATTCCGATCCGGACGTTTGCCGGGCAGGGAATGAGTTTTTCATGACGGCGTCCAGTTTTAATGCGGCCCCGGGCTTGCCCATTCTGCGGTCGAAAGACCTGGTGAACTGGCAACTGGTAGGACATGCCCTTCTGCGGCAGCCTCCTTTTGCGCATTTCAGCAAGGTCCAGCATGGCAATGGGGTATGGGCGCCTTCTATCCGTTATCATAAAGGAGAATTTTATATCTATTACCCTGATCCTGATTTCGGTATATACATGATCAAGGCAAAAAATGCGGCAGGGCCCTGGTCTGATCCTGTGATGGTAAAAGAAGGTAAGGGGCTGATAGATCCCTGTCCGCTGTGGGACGACGATGGCAAGGTCTATCTCGTACATGCCTGGGCTGGCAGCCGGGCGGGTATCAAAAGTCTCCTGACACTCAATCGTATGAATGAAGCCGGTACAGCAGTCACGGATGAAGGGGTACTGGTTTTCGACGGTCATGGCGCACACCCGACACTGGAAGGCCCTAAGTTGTATAAACGCAATGGTTACTACTACATTTTTGCACCGGCAGGTGGCGTGAGTACCGGTTGGCAGCTGGTATTACGGTCCAGGAACATTTATGGTCCGTATGAAGAGAAGATCGTCATGGACCAGGGGAAGAGTGTAGTGAATGGTCCGCATCAGGGCGCCTGGGTGGATATGCCTTCCGGCAGCAGCTGGTTCCTGCATTTCCAGGATAAAGGCGCTTATGGTCGTGTAGTGCATCTGCAACCCATGCAATGGGTGAAGGACTGGCCGGTGATCGGTACGGACGCAGATGGTGATGGGAAAGGAGAGCCGGCAATGACTTACCGGAAACCGCTGGCAGGTATGCCGGTGATGACGCCGCCGGAATCGGACGAATTCAACAGTGCGACATTGGGCTTACAATGGCAATGGCAGGCAAATCCGGTATCTACCTGGATGATGATGTACCCGGCGAAAGGTGTGTTACGCTTATTTTCTGCGAAGGCGCCTGATTCTTCCCGTAATTATTGGCAGGTACCGAATCTATTGCTACAGAAGTTTCCGGCGGATAGCTTTACTGTTACCACCAAATGTACATTTACTCCAAATCCTGCGCTCGAAGGAGAGCGTACCGGTTTGATCATTATGGGCGTTGATTATGCGGGTATCTCACTGATGAAGAAAGATAATAAACTACAGCTATTATATGCGTCCTGTCTGAAAGCGGATAAAGGTGCTGCTGAAGAACAGGAAGTACTGAAAACGATCGAAGGTAATACCTGTTGGTTCCGGGTGAAGGTAGATAAAGGTGCGGTGTGTCGGTTTAGCTATAGTACGGACGGTACGACGTTCATTGATGCAGGGAGGCCGTTTACAGCGCAACCAGGAAGATGGGTAGGAGCGAAGGTGGGGCTCTTTTGTACGCGTATGACGCAGATCAATGATAGCGGGTTTGCAGATTATGATTGGTTCCGGATAGATGGGGAAAGCGTTGAAAAGTAGGTAATGTTACTGATGTCCTTAATCAACAGGGATTGCATGGTGTTATAACTATGCAATCCCTGTGTGTATTTATATCATGGTAAAGAGCCGTCTGACCACATCTCCCTGCCAGCCAGGTATGTTCCGCGGATGGACGGCGACATGACTTTCGAAAATGTTCATACGATTAAAGCGGGAGTAGTCCCCTCTGATATGTACTTTCCATACTGTCCTTGTTCCTGGTGGTTTGTGAATGTGTATTTCAAAATAGCCGCCGGAGCGTGCTATCCCGTTTATTTCCGGAGGTGGGCTGTATTTAAAAGTACCCAGGTGTGATGGCCCTTTTCCCCAATCTTTCTCAGGTTTTATTTCTGCACTCGACGGAGCCGTGGTGGTGATCAGATCGTGAAAATATCGTTCTTCCTTCCCGCGGTCCACGTCAGCCTGCGCATTGTCCAGCAAATTTTTTATATCGTTTTCGGCATCGATCAGACCTGCTACAGGTAAATCAGCAGTTCTCTTATCATGCTGATTCTGGGCGCTTGTTCTTGCTGCAGTATTTGCTGGCAGCTGGCTATTTAACGTCTGCCATACCATATATGGATCTGGCGCCGGGGCAGCGGCAGCTGCGGGCCCGCCTGGTCTTCTCGCAAGACCGGCTCCTCCCCAGGCCGCAGCTGGTCTTTGTGGTCGTGCAGCCAAACTACCACCGGCAATACTCGCGTTTAAACTGTTAATCTGGTCAGACAAGGAAGCCAGTTCGGCATTGATCTCAGCAACTGATTTGATGTTTGGGTCTGTCGCACCATCTCCACGTGCAGTAATCCGTGATACCTTTTGCGCAAGTATCTCCGCACTAAGTCTTGCCAATGTATCGCGTGTGTTCTTGATCAGGCTCTGTTTTGTATTGATAGCTGCTTTTGTAGGATAATCAGATAATCGCGCGAAAGATATTGCCTGCAACGGTGTCAGATCGGCCTGTATTTCAGGAATGGTCCGGCGCTGTACCGGCGATGTGTGGCTTAAACTGACCATTCTCAAACCTGTTGTGCCAGCAGCCGGTTTTGCCTGCAATACATTCCCGCCCCCCACAGCAGCTTTTTGTTGCAGTTGTGACGTCAACTTCGGACTGCTACTGATAGCATCCATCTGCCTTCTCTGTATGAGCCGGTGCGGGCTGGCATCTGCCATTTGCTGCTGCTGTTTTAACTGCCGCACCTGTGCGCTGTTATCAGCCATATCCTGCCACTTCATTTGCAGCGTATCTTCGTCGCGATCGCTCATGAGCTGATGTACGGCCGTATTGTTATTTGTCCGGGATTCATGGCCGGCGATAGCGCTGCTTTTCTGCGCTATTGCGGTGTCAGCATGTGTCTGCATGGTAGCTGATTTAGGTACAGGGATTGAACGGTAATATAGCCTCGTTTCAGGGAATGTCTCTTAGATGTTGCTAAAGATATAGTTTTATTTATAATTTATCAATTGTTTTGCCGCTGCCGTCTTCCCGTTCACTTTTACGTCCGCCATTTTTTGTCTGCCCCCTGATCCTGATGGCTTTCCGCAAACGTTTGCGTAAATAAATACCTCCATTCCTTTCCGTATTAATGAATATCGGCGTAGAATTGTTTCGGGGATCACCCAAAGGATGAACTGAAGAGGAACAGTGCCACAATATATTGCCACTGTAGCAATATCATTATTTCCATTGCGGACTAACAATTACCCATTTTTAGAAGACAGATACAACACGTTACGTTATGAAAAAACTACTCATCATCTGCTGGCTTTTGCTGGTAAGTGTCAGTGTGACATTTGCACAACGCCAGACAATCAAAGGGCGGATATCCGACGCAGAAACCGGAGAACCGCTCGTTATGGTCAATGTGCAACTCAAAGGTTCCACAACAGGCACACAGACCGACGCCACAGGCGCATTTTCCCTTACCGTTCCCGATGTCCATACCGGAGTACTGGTGATCAGTTACCTCGGTTATCAGGCATTGACACAAAACATTAATGGCAACAGCAACATTGTAGTGAAACTGGAAAAAGATAATAAACAACTGGACGAAGTCGTGGTTGTTGGTTATGGCGAAGTAAAGAAGCGTGACCTGACCGGCGCTGTTACATCCGTGAAAGGCGAAGAACTCAGAAAAGTGCCTTCCACCAACGTAATGGAATCCGTACAGGGTAAACTCCCAGGTGTCGACATCACCAAAAGCAATGGCGCCGCTGGTGCAAAGATCAATGTGACCGTACGTGGTAACAGGTCTATCCGTGCGGATAATGGTCCGCTGTACATCGTCGATGGTGTACAATACGAAAATATACAGGATATTAACCCCAATGATATTCAGTCGATGGAGGTACTGAAAGATGCTTCCTCCACCGCCGTATACGGGTCCAGAGGCGCAAACGGCGTTATTATCATTACCACCAGAAAAGGCGCTTCGGGTAAACCGCGTGTCTTTGTCAATACCTATGCAGGTATCTCACAGGTAGCAGGCTATCCGGCCATGTCTACCGGTCCGCAGTATGTCGCACAGAAACGTGAGGCCAACCGTACGACCGGCCGCTGGAAAACGGAAGCGGATGATCCGCTGATCTTCAATGCGGCAGAAGTAGCGTCCATTCAGAACGATCTCTGGACAGACTACGCTGATCTGCTGATCCATGATGGTTTACAACAGGACTACCAGGTGGGCGTATCCGGCGGTTCTGAGAAAACCAAGGTCTATCTCTCCCTGGATTATTTTGATGAAAAAGGCATCTTCAAACTGGACCACCTGAAGCGTTATTCCGCCAGATTGAACCTCGATCAGACCATCAATGATTATCTGAAAGTAGGTATGCAGAGTCAGGTGACTTACTACAACCAGGATAATCGCCGTGATCCGCTGAACCAGGCAAATAAGATCGTACCGCTCAATCTTCCCTACGATGAAGACGGCAATCTGATCCTGTTCCCGAATATGGGCTCTATGATCAATCCGCTGGCAGACGAACAGCCAAATGCCTATCAGAATAATGGCCGTGTGACCCGCACCTTTGTAAATGCCTATGTAGAACTGACGCCTTTAAAGGGTCTGTCCTTCCGCTCCAACCTGGGCGTCACCCTGGATAATGCCCGCACAGGGATATTTGCTTCCAAAAACACGATCGAACGTTCTACGGCATCAGCTTCCAGGTCTCAGTACAACAGCGGTAGTAAAAGGTACATCAGCTGGGAGAACGTACTGAACTATACCCAAAAACTGGGCGATCATACTTTCGGTGTGACAGGTGTAGCCAGCTTGCTCTCTGATCAGCGGGACTCCAGTTTTTTACAGGGTGAAGGCCAGTTGCTGCCTGCGCAGTTATATTACGCTTTACAGAACAACGTAAGTGGTATCGCGATCCGTTCCAGCTATATGGCGAATAAACTGATCTCATTCACCGGACGTATCAACTATAACTATAAAGGAAAATACCTGTTATCACTCACCGGCCGTTCGGATGGAAGTTCCAAACTGGCGCCGGGTAATAAATGGGCATTCTTCCCTTCCATAGCGGGTGCATGGCGCGTATCTGACGAACCTTTTATGAAATCACAACGTGTATTCAGTGATCTGAAAATACGTGCGAGCTACGGTATCGCGGGTAATGATGCGGTGCCGCCATACGCAACGGCCAGTTATCTGACCAAGATCCCGTTCTCCTATGATGATACCAACTCCGCACTGGCCTATGGTATCGGCAGTCAGATCGGTAACAGGAACCTGAAATGGGAGCTTTCTGCTACTACAGACATCGGGTTGGACATGAGTTTCTTTGACGGCAGGATCGGTACGACGATCGATCTGTATGATACGAAAACCAAAGACCTGCTGCTGCAAAGAACACTGCCATCCTCTTCAGGTGTGAGTACGGTGATACAGAACATTGGTAAGACCAGGAACAGGGGGATTGAGATCGGTATCAACACCGTCAATGTCAGAAACAGGAACTTCAGCTGGAATTCCAATATCGTGTTCTCTAAAAACAAAGAAGAGATCGTGGCGCTGGCTGATGCCAATACCAATGATGTTGCCAACGGATGGTTTATCGGTTATCCGGTGCGCGTGTTCTACGACTATGAAAAGATTGGTATCTGGCAGACCAAGGAAGCAGATGCCGCCACTGCCTTTGGTTATAAACCAGGGGATATCAAAGTGCGTGATCAGGATGGTAATGGTATGCTGAATTCACAGGACCGCGTGATACTCGGCAGGCAGGTCCCTACCTGGAGCGGTGGTCTGAATAACGATATCCGCTTTATGAATTTCGACCTGAACGTTTATGTATTCGCACGTATCGGTCAATGGATCAATTCAGAATATGCGGCGAAGTATGATCCGCAGGGCCTTGAGAATAGCGCCCCGCTGGACTACTGGACGCCGGAGCATGAAACCAATGCCTATCCGCGTCCGAATGCCAGTGTCTCCAAAGACGGTACGCCTTTCATCAAAACACTGGGCTATAAAGACGGTTCTTTCGTGAAGATCCGTAACATCTCCCTGGGGTACACACTGCCGGGTTCAGCGCTGAAGACCCTGCACTTCACTAATCTGCGTGTCTACGTAACAGGTAAGAACCTGTTCACCTTCAGTAAAGTGAAGGACTATGATCCGGAAAGAGGGGGCGACCTGAGTAATCCGCTGACGAAAATGTATGTGGCCGGTCTGAACGTAGAATTCTGATTTCATTCAAATTAACCTTACAAGCCATGAAACGCTATATAAATCTTTTTATCATATTGATCGCAGGGGCTGGTCTGCTGGCTGCCTGTAACAAACAACTGGAAGAATATAACCCGTCCGGATTGACCGTTGACCAGGTGTTCAGTACACCTGATGGTTTTGAAACACTGGTCAGTGCTGCTTATTCCTACAACCGCTGGTGGTATGGAAAAGAAGAAGGCTACAGTATCTCGGAAATGGGTACTGATCTCTGGACCAGTGGCACCGGTGATAAATATCCTGACCTGACGCAGTATATCAACTTACAGGCAAGCAATGGTGTGATGAGCGTATTGTGGAGGCAGCTGTATTCCGCTATCAATCTTTGTAATACCGGTATCGGCAGAATTGGTAATGCCGGCTTTACTGATGAGAAACGCGCCATGCGCGACGCCGAACTGCATTTCCTGCGGGCGTTCTACTACTGGCATATCGTTGAGATGTGGGGTGGCGTACACTTTACTGTTACAGAAACAGCAGGTGTGGAAACCACCGCTAACCGTACGCCGGTAGACACCTTCTATGCACAGATTTTCCGCGATCTGGATATTGCGGTAAAGGGTCTGCCGGTAAGCACCAGCGACTATGGCCGCGCCACCAGACCCGTCGCACAGGCATTCCTGGCGCGTATGTACCTGACCCGTGGTATGAATGACCGTGCGGCTGCATTAGCTGATTCCGTGATCACTAAATATGGTTTCTCCCTGGTGCCAAAATACGCTGACCTCTGGAAGATGGACAACCTGCAAAACAAAGAGATCGTATGGGCCGTTAACTATATGAAGAACCTCGTGTTTGACGATAGGCTCGACGCAACTTTATATCCGAACGGCCACTCCCGTGGTGCGAATAACGGTCACCTGATGTTTGGTATGAAATATGACGATCTACCGGGTTTACAGCGTGATGTACTGAATGGCCGTCCTTTCAACAGATATATGCCTACGCTCTATCTGCTGGACCTGTTCAATGAGAAGGCGGATGCCCGTTATGATGCGACCTTTAAAAGCGTGTGGTTGTGTAATAATACCAAAACAGCGCCTGCAGGCATGAAACTGGGTGATACCGCAGTTATCTGTACCAAATATGTCGTTTCAAATGCAGACACTGCTGGTAAGAAATACCGGGTGTATGACAGGAATATCTGTTATTATGCTAACCAGGGTGGTAAAGACCGTACGCGTTATGTCTCCTTACAGAAATTTGATGACCCAAGCCGCGCTTCCATGAATGAAGAACAAAGTGCGAAAGACGCTTATATTATCAGACTGGCAGAATTGTACCTGATCGCTGCGGAAGCCCAGATCAAAATGGGTAACACCGGTAAGGCGGCTGACTATATCAACGTCCTGCGTAAACGTGCGGCTATTCCGGGACACGAGGCAGATATGGAAGTATCTGCTGCGAATATGACCCTGGAATTCATCCTGGATGAAAGGGCGCGCGAACTGGCAGGCGAACAGCTCCGCTGGTTTGACCTGAAACGCACCGGTAAACTGTCCGCACACATTATTGCGCACAATCCGGATGCTGCAAAGAACTTCCAGGAATTCCACAATGTACGTCCGATCCCGCAGGACCAGATCGACGCTGTGACCAACAAGACTGAATTTACACAGAATCCAAACTATCAGTAATACCATTAAACCGAAAGCTCATGAAGTTGTATCTATTGGCGCTGCTTTTTCCTTTGATCAGTTGGATACCGACAGACGATCCGCCGCGCGTGTTTATGATCGGAGATTCCACCATGGCCGATAAGCCTTTGGCAGATAATCCCGAAAGAGGGTGGGGACAACTGTTCCCCCTGTTCCTGCAGAAAGGCGTAACGGTAAAAAACTATGCGGTGAATGGGCGCAGTACCAAAAGTTTCATTAATGAGCACCGCTGGGATAGCGTTCTTGTGCAATTAAAGGCCGGTGACTGGGTTATTATCCAATTCGGGCATAATGACTCCAAAAAGGATGATTCGACCCGTTTTGCGGCTCCTAAGGGCGCTTATAAGGATAATCTGGTCCGTTTTGTGAAAGAAGCCCGGTCAAAAGGGGCAAATCCTATCCTGGTGACGCCGGTAATGCGCAGGAAGTTTGATGAAAAAGGCGCCTTCGTCGACCAGCATGGCGAATATCCCGGTGTAGTACGGGAGCTTGCTGCCAGTCTGAAAGTACCCCTGATCGATCTGCATAAAAGCAGTGAGGCCTTACTGGTACAGCAGGGCGTACAGGGTTCTGAAAAGCTATTTAAGACCACTCCGGCAGGGCACTATAGTACCCTGCCGAACGGCGTAACGGACAATACCCATTTCAATACGTATGGCGCTACCCTGGTTGCAGGCCTGGTTGCCAGAGAGATCAGTGATAAACATATCGGTCTGGAGAAATACCTGCAACAGACCGAATTCGAAGGCAAATACCGTTTTGACCTGCCGGAGGTCTATGAACCGCATTTCAAAAGAGATACGCTCAGTATCGCCGCATTTGGCGCGAAAGCAGACGGTGTGACGCTGAACAGTAAAAGTATCAACGCTGCTATTACCAAAGTCAGTGAGAACGGTGGCGGTGTGGTAATGATACCTGCCGGACTATGGCTGACAGGCCCGGTCGTTATGAAAAGTAATGTGAACCTGTACCTCGCGCCTAATGCGCTGTTACAATTCACCACTGATTTTGACCAGTACCCGCTTGTAGAGACGACTTATGAAGGATTGAAAGCCATGCGTTGTCAGGCGCCGATATCTGCCGTAAACGTAGAGAACATCGCTATTACCGGTAAAGGCATCATTGATGGTGGCGGCGATGCCTGGCGCATTGTCAAAAAAGATAAACTGACGGAATCACAGTGGAAGAAACTACTGGCTTCCGGCGGGATAGAAGGCGAGGATAAAAAGACCTGGTACCCTTCTGCTAAATCTCAGAAAGGATCACATACCAAACTCGCAGGTGTGATCGAAGCTGGTAAGACGGCTGCCGACTACAATGATATCAAGGACTTCCTTCGTCCGAATATGCTCAGCATTACTTCCTGTAAATATGTGTTGCTGGAAGGCGTGACTTTCCAGAACTCACCGGCCTGGTGTCTGCATCCGCTGCTGACCGAACATATTACTTTAAGGGACGTCTACGCTAAAAACCCATGGTATGCGCAGAATGGCGATGGTATCGATCTGGAATCCTGTCGCTACGCACGTATCGAAGGTTGCACCTTTGATGTGGGAGATGATGGTATCTGTATCAAATCCGGCCGCGATGAACAGGGCCGTAAGCGTGGTGTGGCAACAGAAGATGTGATCGTCAATAACTGTACAGTATATCACGCACATGGCGGTTTTGTTGTGGGTAGTGAAATGTCCGGCGGCGCCAGAAACCTCTTCGTTTCCAATTGTTCTTTCCTGGGTACAGACATCGGTCTCCGTTTTAAAACGACCCGTGGCCGTGGTGGTGTGGTAGAAAAAATCTATGTCAACAACATCAACATGAAGGATATACCGGCAGAAGCGATCCTCTTTGATATGTATTATATGGCGAAAGACCCTGTGCCATTATCCGGAGAGAAACGCGAAGCGGTAAAAGTGGAACTTTTCCCTGTAACAGAAGCGACTCCCCAGTTCAAAGACTTCCACATCAGCAATGTGGTATGTCACGGTGCGGAGAAAGCCATTTTTATACGTGGATTACCGGAGATGCCGATCAGCGATATCCATCTGAAAGATATCACGATCAAGGCGAAGAAAGCGGGAGACTGTATCGTTGGCAACAATATCAGCATGAGCAATGTGACGCTGATAACGGAAGACAATGGTAAACTCAATGTACAGGACAGCAAACAGGTTAAACTGGACATTAGTAAAAGATAATTCATCAAAGTATACGGCATGAAGAAACTACTGAATACCCTTTTGCTCCTACTGCCGGTGACCGCCTTTGCGCAATCGGCAAAGATGGCGGAAACCATGATACGGATATGGGGCGATTCTTTGCAACTGGCAGGAAGACATGCACACTGGACGTATGATCAGGGCGTGGTGCTGGAAGGTTTTACCGGATTATGGAAGAACACCGGCGATGGGCAATATTTTAAATTCATACAGACAGGTCTTGATCATTACATTGAAAAAGACGGTACGATACGCACTTACAAGGCTGAAGATTACAACATAGACAATATCAAGAATGGCCGCTCTTTATTACTGTTATACAAAGTAACGAATGAAGAGAAATACAAACTGGCAGCCGATAAATTAAAAGCACAGCTGGATAAAATGCCGCGTACCAAAGAAGGCGGCTTCTGGCACAAGAAACGTTATCCGTTCCAGATGTGGCTGGACGGCCTGTACATGGCGGAACCCTTCTATGCGGAATACGCTGCGATGTATCATGATGAAACAGCATTCAAAGACATCACGCGTCAGTTCGTGCTGATGGAAGAACATTCCCGCGATAATAAAACAGGTCTGCTCTATCATGGGTATGATGAATCCCGTGAACAGCGCTGGGCAGATAAAACCACCGGCCGCTCTCCTAATTTCTGGGGGCGTGCCATGGGCTGGTACGGGATGGCGCTGGTAGATGCACTGGAATATTATCCTGCCGGTCATCCGGGCAGGGATAGTCTGCTGCAGATACTGAACCGCATGGCGGTAGCTGTTAAGAAATACCAGGACCCTGCCAGCGGTTGCTGGTACCAGGTGCTCGACAAAGCTGGTTCGAAGGGTAACTACCTGGAAGCTTCGGGCTCCTGTATGTTCGTGTACGCACTGGCCAAGGGCATCAGACTCGGATATCTGCCTGCATCCTACCGGGCAGTGGCTGAAAAAGGCTATAAAGGCATTACCAGGCAATTTGTACGTACGGCTCCGGAAGGAGGCGTTAACCTGGAAGGTACCGTAAGTGTAGCCGGTCTGGGTGGCGATCCTTACAGGGATGGCAGTTATGCATACTATCTGAGCGAGAAAGTAGTGACCAATGATCCGAAAGGCGTCGGCGCTTATATGCTGGCTTCAAATGAGATGGAGCAGGCAGCTATTCAGCAGACAGGCAAAGGCCTGACGGTGACCATCGATAACTTCTTCAATAATGAGTTCAGGAAAGGGATTACCGGTCAGCCGGAGTCCTGGCATTACGTATGGAATGAGATGGATAATGGGGGCTTTTCGCTCTGGGGACATATTTTCCATAACAGAGGCGCCAGGACCAATACACTATCCGAAGCACCAACTGCCACGAACCTTGCAAAGTCCAATATCCTGATCATCGTAGACCCTGATACAGAAAAAGAAACAGCAAAGCCCAACTACATGACGGAAGCACATGCCACTCAACTGGAAAACTGGGTAAAGCAGGGTGGTGTGCTGGTGATATTACAGAATGACGCGGGTAATGCAGAGCTCAGGACCTTCAATACACTGACCGATAAATTCGGTATCCATTTTAAGGAAGACAGCCGTAATCATGTGGAAGGTAAACAGTTTGAACAGGGCGCGCTCTTCCTGCCCGCAGGCAATAGCGTATTCGCACATACAAAGAAGATCTATATCAAAGAGATTGCTACGCTCGAACTAAAACAGCCAGCTAAAGCACTATATACCGATAAGGGGGATGTGATCATGGCGACAGCCAAAGTGGGTAAAGGGGCCGTATTTGCCGTAGGCGATCCCTGGTTTTATAATGAGTACCTGGATGGACGCCGTTTGCCGGCTTCCTTTGAAAATTACCAGGCAGCGACTGATCTGACGGAGTGGTTATTCAGACAGGCGTCCCGTAAATAATTAGTAAATAGGGTCGATGGAAGTGGTGCATTGACGCATTAAATAAGAAATATGCAATTGAACAAACAGTTTTTGACAGGCAAAGCGCGTGCTGTATTGCCCGAAAAAGTACTGCAATTCGGTACCGGTGTGTTACTGCGTGGTCTGCCTGATTATTTCATTGATAAGGCCAATAAGGCCGGTATTTTTAATGGCCGTATCGTTGTGGTGAAATCCACGGATAAAGGCAATACCGATGCTTACAATGAACAGGATTATCTGTATACGCATTGTATCCAGGGGATCATGCAGGGCAGGAGAGTAGAAGAATCTATTGTCAATGATGCGATCAGCAGGGTGTTGTCTGCTACCGGCGAATGGGAGCAAATTCTGCAATGCGCAACTGATCCCGAGATGGAGATCATTATCTCCAACACGACAGAGGTGGGGATTACCCTGACAGCGGATAATATACATGCTGCGCCACCGGCCTCTTTTCCTGGTAAACTGCTGGCATTTCTCTTACGTCGTTATCAGCATTTCAAAGGAGATACCAATAAGGGAATGGTCATCATTCCGACCGAACTGATACCCGATAACGGGACCAAATTAAAGCACATCCTTTCAGAACTGGCGCAACAGCATCAGCTGGAAGCCGCTTTTATAGACTGGTTGTCTACGGCGAACCATATCTGTAACTCACTGGTGGACCGTATCGTTCCGGGCGCTCTTCCGGCGGCTGCACAGGCTGCGGTGGAGGCTCAACTGGGGTATACAGATAAGCTGATGATCATGTCAGAACCTTATGCTTTATGGGCGATAGAAACATCCAGTGAGCGGGTCAGAAAGGTACTGGCATTTGCACCTGCGGATAGCGGTGTAGTGCTGGCGCCGGATATAAATATCTTCCGCGAACTGAAACTGCGACTGCTGAATGGTACACATACGTTGAGCTGCGGACTGGCCGTATTAGCCGGATTTGATACCGTGAAAGAAGCGATGGAAGATGCTGCGATGGAAAGCTGTATCTCTGCGCTGGCGCAACATGAAATAGTGCCTGCTATCACGGATGTAGCTGTCCGGGAAGACGTGGCCTTACGCTTTGCGGGCAGTGTGCTGGACCGCTTCAGGAACCCGTTCATTGAACATCGCTGGCAGAGCATCACCATGCAGTATACTTCCAAAATTAAGATGCGGGTGATACCCGTGATCGTACGGCATTATCAGCGCCTGGAAGAAGTGCCTGCATTGATGGCATTAGGCTTTGCGGCTTACCTGTTATTCATGCGCGATGGAACAGTGACAGACGATTATGCAGACTATTTCAAAGAAAAGTGGCAAAGACTGGAACCGGCCGTACTGGTACAAACGGTATTGAAAGACACCGCCCTCTGGGGTGTTGATCTCACACAGTTGCCGGGTTTTGCGCATGCCGTTACGATCATGATGAAGGGCTTGCTCACGGAAGGAGCAGCGTCATTGATCAGACGGGTATCAGAAGAAACAACGATCGCTTAAATAAAACAGTATATGACGGGATTGAAAAGAAAAGTCCTGAAAGTTCATCCGCAGGATAATGTAGTGGTAGCACTGACGGACCTTAAAAAAGGAGAAAGCGTGCAGGAAAACGGGCAGGTATATACATTGGCAGAAGATGTACCTGCAAAGCACAAGTTTACAGAAACCGTCTTACAGCCAGGTGATGCGATCACCATGTATGGCGTACTGGTAGGCAAAGCAAAAGAAACATTGCCGGCAGGCGCGAAGATAGCGGTCGGCAATGTGCAACATGCATCCAGCGATTTTCAGTTGGCTGCTACGCGTAAAACAGCCTGGCATATACCGGATATTTCCAAATGGCAGGAGCGCACTTTTATGGGCTATCACAGAGCAGATGGAAGTGTGGGTACCGGCAATTACTGGCTGGTGATCCCCATGGTATTTTGTGAGAACAGGAATGTGGAAGTATTAAGGGAGACCCTGGTCGAAGAATTAGGTTATGGCCGTCCGAAGAAATACGCCGCCTTTGCACGTCAACTGGCACAGCAATACCAGCAGGGTGCTGATGCCGCCGCGATACTGGAGACGGTATATACAGAAGACAATACACTGAACGGGCAACAACGGTTGTTTGAAAATGTGGATGGTATCAAATTCCTGACGCATGAAGGTGGTTGTGGTGGCATCCGGCAGGATGCACAGACCTTGTGTGGGCTGCTGGCCGGTTATATTACACACGCGAACGTGGCAGGTGCAACGGTGCTGAGCCTGGGATGTCAGAATGCACAGATCACCATGCTGGAAGATGAGATACGTAAACGTTCCCCTCAGTTCAGTAAACCCCTGTTTATACTCGATCAGCAGCAGACAGGGACAGAGCAGGCTTTGATCACTGCGGCGGTAAGGCAGACGATGGCCGGATTGATCGAAGCAAATAAGATTACCCGTACACCTGCACCGTTGTCTAAGTTGTGTATCGGACTGGAATGCGGTGGTTCAGATGGTTTTTCCGGTATCTCTGCTAATCCTGCTATCGGTTATACTTCCGATCTGCTGGTCGCATTAGGCGGATCGGTTATCTTATCTGAGTTCCCTGAGCTGTGTGGCGTAGAACAGGAAATGAGCGATCGTTGTGTGGATACGACAGATGCATTACGTTTTATAGAGCTGATGCGCACGTATCAACGTCGTGCAGAAGAAGCAGGTTCCGGTTTTGATATGAATCCTTCTCCGGGTAATATCAAAGACGGATTGATCACTGATGCTATCAAATCAGCCGGTGCAGCAAAAAAAGGAGGTACTTCTCCCGTAGCCGCTGTATTGGATTATCCGCAGAAGGTAAGTCTGCCGGGACTCAACCTGCTTTGTACACCCGGTAATGATGTTGAATCTACCACAGCAGAAGTAGGGGCGGGGGCCACTATCGTACTGTTCACCACCGGACTTGGTACGCCTACCGGTAATCCTGTGACGCCTGTTATAAAACTGTCCAGCAATACAAAACTCTATCAGCGGATGCCGGATATTATCGATATCAATACAGGCACCATCATCGATGGGGATGAGTCTATCCCTGAGGCGGGAGAACGCATTCTGAATTATGTAATTGATGTTGCCAGTGGAATTACCAAAGCCAGGTCCGTCATCAACGGACAGGATGATTTTATTCCCTGGAAAAGAGGTGTGTCACTGTAATCTACTAACCATTAATTAAACTGTCTACAATGAAGAAGTTCCTGGATGAACATTTTCTCCTGACTAACAATACCGCAAAACGGCTTTATCACGACTATGCAAAGGAGATGCCGGTGATCGATTATCACTGTCATCTCCCACCAGCGCAGATTGCGGCAGATACCACTTTTGGTACGCTTACACAGGCATGGCTGTATGGAGATCATTATAAATGGCGGGCAATGCGTACGAACGGGGTGCATGAAAGTTATTGCACCGGTAATAAAACAGACTGGGAGAAGTTTGAGAAGTGGGCCGCTACTGTGCCATATACCCTGCGTAATCCGTTGTATCACTGGACGCATCTGGAATTACAACGTTATTTTGATATACATGATATTTTAAGTCCGGCAACTGCTTCGGATATCTATTACAATGCCGGTGCGCAACTGGAAACATCCGCGTTCAGTACACGTAATCTGTTGCGTAAAATGAATGTCGCACTGGTATGTACTACAGACGATCCGGCAGATACGCTGGAGCATCATCAGCAATTACGCCAGGATGGTTTTGAAATACCTATTCTGCCGGCATTCCGTCCGGACCAGGCGATGAACGTGGATGATCCGGAGAAGTACAATGCCTATCTGTCAAAACTGGAAGAAGCGGCGGGAATTGCGATCGATACGTATACCGATCTGCTGGAAGCATTGAAGAACAGACATGACTTCTTTGCTTCGCAGGGGTGTACTGTTTCTGATCATGGAATAGAGGAAATCTATGCAGAAGATTTTCTGGAAAAAGATATCAACGCCATATTCCTGAAAGTGAGAAGCGGGCAGCGGTTAAGTCTGCTGGAAGCCCGTCAGATCAAGTCTGCCTTGTTATTACAACTGGCGGAATGGGACTGGGAAAAAGGCTGGGTACAGCAGTATCACCTAGGTGCGCTGAGGAACAATAATTCGCGTATGATGCGTGTATTGGGGCCAGATACGGGATGGGACTCTATTGGTGACTTCTCTCAGGCGAGGGCGCTGGCGAAGTTTCTCGACAGACTGGATAGTCAGGATAAATTAGCGAAGACGATATTATATAATCTGAACCCGGCAGATAACGAACTGCTGGCTACTATGATCGGTAATTTCAATGATGGTTCTGTGGCAGGTAAAGTGCAGTTTGGTTCTGCGTGGTGGTTCCTCGATCAGAAAGATGGTATGATCAAACAGATCAATGCATTGTCCAACATGGGCTTACTGAGCCGGTTTGTAGGTATGTTGACAGATTCCCGCAGCTTTTTATCTTATCCGCGTCATGAGTATTTCAGGAGGATCGTATGCGAACTGTTCGGACAGGAAGTGGAGAACGGAGAATTGCCTAATGATGTGGAGTGGATCGGTAAGGTGGTGAAAGATGTGTGCTATTACAATGCGCAGCAGTATTTCAACTGGAAGGAGCTGGCCGTGGAGGTTGGTGTAAGCAGATAAAAAAAAGCCGCTTTTAATAGCGGCAGTCATTATAATCCTCAGGTCAGTATAAAATAGGCTTTATCTGTTGGTATTCGCTAAAGCTGTTTTATTGGAAATCCTATCTGTTTGCGTCTTAAAAATTATGCGGCAACAGATGGCCTATTTTATACTTCCGGGACTAGTAGAGAATTGTATTCTCCAATGTCACAATCTTCATCTTTCTATACGGCGGTGATTCTTAAATGAGCGAAATATATATCCTTCACTGATGTTCCTTATGTTTTGCCTGTAGAAAGCACTTCCGTAACAGGACTTCCGCTACGGAAGTGTATACAACTAAACAACTCTCAGATTTATAATTAACAATTCGCGCAAGCGTAATTGGGCTTTTTAAGCGGCTCACTGGAAGTCGTTGCAAACTTACCGGAGAGAGGGGAGGATACACATGGGTTCTCAAATGCGATCAGATCAGCCAGGCCATTCTGCACAGTTTGTTCTGCACTTAAGGCGTCATAATCACCATTTAAGATCAGTGTTCCATTGAAGCGGGAACGTATGCCAGCGATGAGTGTGGCAGGAGTTGCCGTTTCGGTCAGCAGGTGGATGTAAGACAATCCGTACGTATCCAGTGCATCTGTCAGGTATTCGTACGTAGCGTCTATCTGATTATGATGCTGCAGGTCATTGACCTTGCTGTAAGGAGACAGGAGGATGCCTGTACGGTGCCTGCCTATTGCGTGACTGACAGCTGCCACGGCTTCGAGTACAAAGCGTACCCTGTTTGGAATACTGCCACCGTATTTGTCTGTCCGCTGATTGGTATCAGGGTGCAGGAACTGGTCCATTAAATATCCTTGCGCTGCGTGTATTTCCACTCCGTCGAAACCTGCTTCTATTGCCTGTGTTGCTGCCTTTACATACTGCTGGACCATTTTTCCTACCTCTGATGTAGTCATTGCTCTTGGAGTGGCATGTGGCTGCCAGCCCAGTTTCTCTGTCCATATCTCACCTTTGGCCGTTATCGCCGAAGGAGCTATTACGTCTGCCTTAGCCGGCATGTTGGCAGGATGTGCGATACGTCCTGTGTGTTTGATCTGCAGGAAGATCCGGCCGCCGTTTTCATGTACGGCTTTTGTTACTTTTTTCCATCCTGAAATCTGGTCCTTGCTATAAATCCCTGGCATGTGCGCCTGTCCCATACCGTTTTCTGCAGGACCGGTCCCTTCTGCGATGATCAGGCCGGCTTTGGCCCTTTGGCTGTAGTAGTTGACGGTCACATCGTTGGGTATGCCCGCAGGTACGTGACTTTTACTAGCGGTGGGCGCCATGACCACCTTGTTTGAAATGGCATAATTGCCTATAGTAGCGGATGATAGTAATGTTGGATACATGGGTTCTTCAGTTAATTAATTCCAGAATGATTGTTCCAAAAAAATGCAAAAAAATATCAATGCCTGATGCTATACAATATATGGTCTGCCATGCTGTCCAACATTGCTTTATCACCGAATAATACGTCCATCAACCAGATCGAACTGAAGCTCGCGTATAGGAACTGTGCTAATGTAGCCGGGTCCTTTTCTGCTGGTATTTCGTTCATCTTTTGTGCTTTCTCCAAAAGTTCCTGTAATACGCTGATGCTTTGCCTTGCCTGTTCCTGTACAATGTGTCTTATGCCTTCATCCATTGAAGCCAGTTCAAAGGATGTTTTTACCATGAGGCAGGATTTCCCTTCTTTCCTGTTGTGGACCGCTCTTCGTATGATACTGTCTATCGCTGAAAGGGGTGATACCTTCTCACAGCATTGTTTGTAATCAAATAGTTTCTCCTTCGCGTAGTTCTGCAGACACTGTTGAAAGAGGGCGTATTTGTCACCGTAAGTATCATATATACTGGCCCGGTTCAGTTTCATTTCCTCACAGAGGTCCTGCATGGACGTCGCGTTGTATCCCTTCTCCCAGAAGAGATCCCTCGCTTTTTCCAGCTTTTCCTCAGGATCAAATGCTTTATTCCGTGCCATGATGCAAATGTAGAATAATAGAATGAATGTTCCAAAATATTTTTAGAATGAGCGTTCCGGAATGATTAATTCACCCTTAAACGGGGAAAGCGGTCTACAGAATAGCCTTACACGTCAGCGGTAGGGGCTGATAATCATTATAGTACAGTTCGTATTGCTGAAACGTAGTACAGCGCTGGGCTTTAAGGATATTCCTTTCAGCAGGAAAAAACCGGTCGGGCTGGCATGGTACCTTTTTTGCCTCATGTATGACATCACTAGATGACACGTTAAACTGTTACATCTATTTGTTAAACCAAAAAAGGAAGACATGAAAAAGCTCACTTTTATTGCCGCGACTATGCTGGCTGCCTGGATGTTTCAGGCTTGTAATTCAGGAAACACAGAAGCCAAACACGAAGATGCTGTAGATAGTGCGCAGGCAGTAAATAAAGAAACCGCTCCTGTCGATAAAGAATCATCTGACTTCGCGGTAAAAGCTGCTGACGGCGGCATGCTGGAAGTACAGGCTGGTAAACTTGCGCAGGAAAAAGGTACGACACAGCGTATAAAAGACTTCGGTGCATTGCTGGTGGCTGACCATTCAAAAGCAGGCGATGAACTGAAAGGTCTGGCGACAACCAAGAACATTACCCTGCCGGACAGCGTGGGTTCAGACTACTCAGAGCACCTGAGAGATATGAGTAAACTCTCCGGTAAAGAGTTTGACAAACACTTCATCGATATGATGGTCGATGACCATGATAAAGATGTGGATATGTTTGATAAGGCATCGCAGAACCTGACTGATCCGGACCTGAAAACATGGGCGGGTAATACACTGCCTACGCTGAAGGCTCACCAGGATACTGCTAAGGCGATCCAGGCTGCTATGAAGAAGAAATAGAATAACGGATTACGTTGATCGTTAAAATAAGTAGTTGTTAGTTTTCGGATGATTTGTTGTGATTGTTGAGTTCGGGAATGTCGATCCGGAAGCTAACAACTCTTCTTTATATAAATAATTCTCCAGATTGGAACTTGTGGTTATATTTGTCCGGACGAGTGGAGAGTTATGTACGCAATAGTTGATATAGAAACTACAGGTGGCCATGCCAGTGCAAACGGCATCACAGAAATAGCCATTTATATTTATGACGGCCGGAACATCGTACAGCAATACGAAACGCTGATCAATCCGGGTGTGCCCATCCCCCGATATATTCAATCCCTTACCGGTATTACGGACGAAATGGTAGCAACTGCGCCGGCCTTTGATGAAGTAGCCGGAGATATTTTCGCCCTCTTACATGATAAGATCTTCGTGGCGCACAACGTTAATTTTGATTATTCCTTTATTCAATATCATCTAGCCCAGGCAGGCTATCAGTTGCGCAGTAAAAAACTGTGTACCGTAAGGCTTGGCCGTAAGATCATTCCGGGACTGCCTTCCTACAGTCTGGGTAATCTCTGTAAATCACTGGAAATCTCCGTTACACAGCGTCACCGCGCTGCGGGAGATGCAGCTGCTACAGTCAAACTGTTTGGCCTGTTATTGCAACAGGATACGGGAAAGGCCATTGCCCATGCATTGTCGGTCCATTCAAAAGAACAGTTCCTGCCACCGAACCTGCCACCTGAACAGGTAACGGCATTACCGGGTAGCCCGGGTGTCTACTATTTCCATGACCAGAAAGGGAAAGTGGTATACGTTGGCAAGGCCAGGAATATCCGGAAGCGTGTCAATAGTCATTTTACGGGTAATAGTGCCGGCAGGAAAAGACAGGAATTCCTCCGTAATATTTACAGTATCTCCCACGAAGTAACAGGCACAGAACTGATGGCGAATATCCTGGAAAGTGTGGAGATCAAGCGACTATGGCCGGTTTATAACTATTCGCAGAAATATATCGAATTCAAATACGGTTTTTATTGTTTTGAGGACCAGGAGGGCTATCTGCGCCTGGCAATAGAGAAACGCCGTAAATACTCAGCACCGCTGCACTCTTTTCCTTTACTGGTACAGGGGCATCAGATGCTACGGGGCCTGATCAGGGAATTTGATCTTTGTCCGCGCCTGTGCTTTTTACAAAAAGGCCATGGCGCCTGTTCCCCGATCCCCGATCATACCTGCCGGGGCGCCTGTGAGAAAAAAGAAACATCCGAAACATACAATCTCCGGGTAAAAGCGGCCATTATCCATATGCAGCAACAGCAGCCTACCTTCGCCATTATCGGTATGGGACGGGATGCACAGGAGCAAAGCTGCATCCTGATGGAGAAGGGACGTTTCTACGGAATGGGGTATATCCCCCGTGATACCGCAATCACAGAAGGGCCTCAGTGCAAGGAATGGCTGACACAGTATCCTGAAAATGAATATATTCTGAATCTCATTCACCAGCATGCCGGCGCGCATGATCAGGAGCTGCTGAAGTTTTCTTAGAGATAAACTGTGGTAATTCCCTTAAGCTAAAGTATTTTTGCGGACCTGAATGCAAAACCGGTTATTGATATCCTTTGTCAATGACAGGTAAATGAAGGCTTTCATTTCATCATTTTTAATAGGTAAGTTTTTATTCATGTTAGAGTCAAATTTTCAGCTTCCCGGTCAGACGGCTTTTTATAAGGGAAAGGTAAGGGACGTATACACTATTGGTGATAAGCTGATGGTGATGGCAGCGAGCGATCGTATCTCTGCTTTTGATGTCGTATTACCCCGCCCGATCCCTTACAAGGGACAGGTATTGAACCAGGTAGCGGCTATCATGCTGGAGGCAACAAAGGACATCGTTCCAAACTGGGTGAAAAATGTTCCCCTGCCCAACGTAACAATTGGCTTGAAATGTGAAACTTTCCCTGTGGAAATGGTGGTACGCGGTAACCTCACAGGTCATGCCTGGAGAACTTACAAAAGCGGCAAACGTGAACTGTGTGGCGTAACCATGCCGGAAGGACTGAAAGAGAACGATTTCTTCCCATCTCCGATCATCACGCCGACTACGAAAGCACATGAAGGTCACGACGAAGACATCTCCCGTGAAGATATCATCGCTAAAGGTCTTGTTACCAAAGAAGACTACGAACAGCTGGAGAAGTATACGCTGGCCCTGTTTGCCCGTGGTAAAGAACTGGCGGCAGCCCGTGGGCTGATCCTGGTGGATACCAAATACGAATTCGGTAAGATCGGCGATACCATCTACGTGATCGACGAGATACATACGCCGGATTCTTCCCGTTACTTCTACGCAGAAGGTTATGAGGAAAAACAGAAAAACGGTGAACCACAGAAACAGCTGAGTAAAGAATTCGTACGTGAATGGCTGATGGCAAATGGCTTCCAGGGTAAAGACGGACAGCAGGTGCCTGAAATGACCGACGAATTCGTTAAAACCGTAAGTGAACGTTATATCGAGCTGTTCGAGAATATCACCGGTCAGCAATTTGTGAAGGAAGATGTTTCCAAAGCAGATGCTGAGCAGAAGATCATCGATACGCTGAAGACATTATAAATAAACTGACAGAGCAGAGGGCATATTACAGATATGCCCTCGCTGCTTTTAGAGAAGGATATCTGACTATAGACCAACATGAAACACCTGGCCACGCTAAACAAGTATTTTGTAAAGTACAAATGGAGATTCCTGACCGGATTGACCTGTACTGCTGTATCTATTGTATTCAGCGTGTTCCAGCCTATCATGGTGCGGCAGATCTTTGATCTGCTGGCGCAAAACCTCGATAACTATAACCTGCTCAGCGACACCGGACTGAAAGCCGCTTTCCGCGGACAATTCACCAGTGTACTGGCTTTCTACGGCGTCAGCATCCTGCTGTTTGCACTCCTTTCCGGGTTCTTCCTTTATCTGCAACGACAATCGCTCATAGTAATGAGCCGTCACATTGAATACGACCTCAAGAACGAAATTTACCAGCATTATCAGCTGCTGGACCTCAACTTTTTCAAAATGCACCGTACCGGCGATTTAATGAGCCGTATTACGGAAGACGTGTCCAGGGTACGCATGTACGTGGGCCCGGCTATTATGTACGCTACCCGCACGCTCTTTATGATCGTGATCGTGGTGTACCTGATGATAGACGTCAACCCGCTGCTGACACTATATACTTTATCGCCGCTGCCTGTGCTGGCGCTGATCATCTATTACGTGAACCATATCATTCACCGTAAAAGTGAGCGTATACAGTCGCAGCTATCCAATATTACTTCCATTGCGCAGGAATCGTACTCTGGTATCAGGGTGATCAAGTCCTATGTACAGGAAGAAGACAGTATTAAACATTTCGAACAGGCCAGTGAAGCCTATAAGATCAGTTCTGTGAGTCTGGCGAAGACCGATGCCCTGTTCCAGCCAAGTATGGCGCTGATGATCGGTTTGAGTGTGGTGATCACGATCTTCATCGGTGGTATCCAGGTGATCCATGGGAATATTACCGTAGGTAACCTGGCGGAATTTGTGATCTATGTAAATATGTTGATGTTCCCGTTCTTTTCTATCGGAATGGTGGCGTCTATGATACAACGTGCGGCTGCCAGCCAGCAACGTCTGAACGAATTCCTGGATATTAAACCAGCGATCACGGATAATCCGGGGGCTGTTAACATGGATATCAAAGGTGAGGTGGTCTTTAAGAATGTGTCCTTTACGTATCCGCATACAGGTATTCAGGCGATCAAAAACTTTAATCTTACGGTAAAGGCTGGTGAGAAAGTGGCGGTCATCGGGCGTACCGGTTCCGGTAAATCCACCCTGGCACAGTTGCTCATACGTATGTATGATCCGCAGGACGGAGAAGTGCTGCTGGACCAGCAGAATATCCGGCAGGTCAGACTGGAAAGTCTGCGTAGCCAGATCAGCTATGTGCCACAGGACGTCTTCCTTTTCTCTGATACCATCCAGAATAACATCCGTTTTGGTACGCCGGAGGCGAATCCGGAAACTGTGAGAAAGGCCGCCCGTCAGGCTTCTGTCGAAAAAGACATCCTGAACTTTACGGAAGGCTTTGATACGGTAGTAGGGGAGAGAGGGGTTACCCTGAGCGGCGGACAAAAACAACGTATCTCCATTGCACGTGGTTTGATCAAGGACCCGAACCTGTTAGTATTCGATGATTGTCTGTCTGCCGTGGATGCCCGTACGGAGAAGGAGATCATCGGTAACCTCTACGCTTATCTGAAAGATAAAACGGCCATCATTATAACCCATCGCATTTTCGCGTTATTTGAGTTTGATAAGATCATTGTCCTCGAAGAAGGCAAAATAGTTGAAACAGGTACACATAACGAATTATTGGCATTGAACGGTTACTACGCTGAGTTATACGCCCGCCAGCAGTCTGGCGAAGAAGAAACTGTAATAGAATAGTAATCATATTCTTATATATACCTGTGAATCAGTAGGTAAAGCTATATTCTATCATTTTTCAAAATCATTTAAAATTATTTTGATATTTGTAAACTAATAGTATATTTGTTTCTTATTGGAAAAAGGATTTGATTCGTTAACAACTTAAATCTATCAACTGTGGCGTACGAAAATACCAATCAGCAGGAAAGAAATAATGACAGTATCTTTTCTAAACGATTGAAAGCGGGCAAAAGAAGAACTTACTTCTTTGATGTAAAGACCACTCGTGGAAATGATTATTTTCTGACCATTACTGAAAGCAAAAAACGCTTTAACGACAATGGTTATGACAGGCACAAAGTGTTCCTGTACAAGGAAGACTTCAACAAGTTCCTGAATGCATTGACAGAGACCATCAACTATGTAAAGACTGAGTTGATGCCCGACTTCGATTTTGATGCCTACAACCATGACTACGTACGTGATGATGAAGATGGTGAAGGTGCAGAAGCTGCTGTTGAATCAGTAGTTGAAGCTGCTGTTGTTGCAGCGCCTGTTGCCGCATCTGCTTCTTCTCATACTGAGGACGTAGACAAATGGTAATATTACTTTAGATCATTTTTATTTGATGATATTATAAAACCTCCGGTTTCTCCGGAGGTTTTTTTATGCCCCCGGGTCAACAAAAGCACCCTTTATTATCTATTGTCAGGTAATGAGCTATTGTAGCAGTTAGTAAGCTTTGAAGTCGTTGATTATAAATGCCTTATAGAGGTTCTTCGCTTGAATGATAGTTAAATCCCTGATTGTTAATCTGATATGTCTTTGTGCTTCGATGTACAACGTCACTATGCCGCTATTACGCCGATATCTCTACGCTCCTGAGCGAAGAGGTACCGGCATAATAGCGGTGTAATGGTAGTCTAAGTGTGGAAAAAGGCATTATTCATATTGAAAGTTCTGGAGGTCCTGTTTTTCCGAAAAAGTTATATGTTGATCGTTAATGATGTATACTGGAATAGGGACCGGTGAGGGGAAGAAGCAAACAATACTTATTTTTGGTAGTAAAAGAGAATGATATGGTTTTTGATTTTGATGATTGTTACTGGCATGATTCGATACTGGAAAGCATCTATATTGACCGGAGAGACCCAGGGCATAATGATACGATCGAGCTGGTGGTAGAATGGTATGAAGATAAATCACGCAGTCGTATAGTGTTCAGCGATGTGCGTCTGTTGAAGGCGACACTTAATTTCGGCATCATTGCGCATGAAACAATAGATACTGCTTACCTGGCGCCGGATGACGAAGCGCTTGCTGCATTTTATAAAGGTTGGAAAGGGTTGTTTGATGATGTAAAGCTGAACTGTTATGTGATCGAAACACTGTCGACCGGCGGTAATATCAAGATACTGGCGCGGAGTGTAGCGTTATATCCGCTTGATTAATACGAATAAAAGGCCTTAAATAACAAAGGACCCCTTACGGAGTCCTCTGTCATTATTCAATTATACAATCAATGCTTATTTTTTCATCTGCTTCCAGGCATTGATCAGGCCATTCGTAGAGGCGTCATGGCTGGTTACAGCATCTGCGCTTTCCAGTTCAGGCAGGATTTTGTTAGCCAGTTGTTTACCCAGTTCCACACCCCACTGATCAAAGCTGTAGATATTCCAGATAACACCCTGTACAAAGATTTTATGTTCATACAGTGCTACCAGTGAACCAAGGGTCCTTGGTGTGATCTCTTTCACGAGGAAAGAGTTGGTAGGTCTGTTACCGGTGAATACTTTATAAGGCAGTAGTTTCTGAATTTCTTCTTCTTTCAGACCGGATTTAACCAGTTCTGCGCGTACTTCTTCTTCTGTCTTACCGTTCATCAGCGCTTCTGTCTGTGCGAAGAAGTTAGATAACAGCTTCACATGATGATCGCCGATCGGGTTGTGACTGATAGCAGGTGCGATGAAGTCAGCCGGAATGATACGGGTACCCTGGTGGATCAGCTGATAGAAAGCGTGTTGTCCGTTAGTACCTGGTTCACCCCAAACGATAGGACCGGTTTCATAAGAAACGGCCTGACCATTACGGTCTACATATTTACCGTTACTTTCCATGTTACCCTGCTGGAAGTAAGCGGCAAAGCGGTGCATATACTGGTCGTATGCCAGGATCGCCTCCGTAGCGGTATCGAAGAAGTTACCATACCACAGACCGATCAGGGCCATGATAGCGGGAATGTTCTTCTCCAGCGGCGTTGTGCGGAAGTGGTTATCTACCGCATGTGCGCCTTCCAGTAATGCTTTGAAATGATCGAAACCAACGGTAAGGGAGATGCTCAGACCGATTGCGGACCATAAAGAATAACGGCCGCCAACCCAGTCCCAGAATTCGAACATGTTAGCCGGATCAATACCGAATGCGGTAACGGCTTTTTCGTTGGTAGACAGTGCCGCAAAGTGTTTTGCTACGAACGCTTCATCTTTCGCGGTGTCGAGGAACCACTGACGTGCAGTTAATGCATTGGTCATTGTTTCCTGTGTGGTGAAAGTTTTGGAAGCGATCAGGAAGAGGGTTTCTTCCGGCGTTACTTTTTTCAGTGTTTCAGCGATGTGGGTACCATCTACGTTGGATACGAAATAAGGCTGAATACCTTCTTTCCAGTAAGGTTTCAGGGCTTCTGTCACCATTACCGGACCCAGATCGGAACCACCGATACCGATATTCACGATGTAACGTATAGGCTTACCGGTGTAACCTTTCCATTCGCCACTGTGGATACGCTTTGTGAAGCTCTCCATTTTATTCAGTACGGCCTGTACTTCCGGCATTACGTCTTTTCCGTCCAGTACTACCGGATTGCCGGAGAAGTTACGGAGTGCGGTATGCAGTACGGCCCTGTTTTCTGTCGCATTGATCTTTTCTGCACTGAACATGGCTTTGATACCGTCTTCGACACCGGTTTCTCTGGCCAGTTGCAGTAAATATTGAAGCGTTTCTTCTGTGAGGATGTTCTTTGAATAGTCGAACAATATATCTTCAAAAGAAAGCGTAAACTTATTGAATCTGTCAGCATCCTTCGCAAATAATGTGCGGAGGTGCGTTTCCTTCATCTTGGAAGCATGCTGCTCCAGCTGTTGCCAGGCTTTTGTAGCAGTAGGATTAGTCGTTGGGAACATAAAAACGCATTTTATGGTATCAAAAGTAATAAAATAGTTAGATAGTCACAGAACCAAAAGGCCGGAAAGGAGGACCAATATTAAAGATAACCTGTTCAGACAGTGTGAGCTATATCTCCGGTAAAATATACAAGGGAAACGCGAATAACGACATCGGTCATGACAATCTACGGTTGGTGATCAGCCGCCATGCGCTGCTGATCGTGATGATGAGCATAGCGCCGATGCATGCATAGACGATCGGCATTTCGGCTGCGCCACCGGCGTTCTGGCGTTTTACAATGATACCATAAAGGGCCCAGATGGCCACCAGGCCTACGATGATGTTATGTCTGCGTATAATCAGCAACGTTGAGCCGATGGTACATAACAGAATGAGAAAAATAGTACCCGGAATACTCATGCCATTCCAGCCCAGATAGACCATAAAGGCGGCAATATTCGCGATCGTCGCCACGCAGATCCAGCCCAGATAAAGGCTGAAGGGCAGGTGTACGAGCAGCTTCTCGATCTTGCCGGCAGAGCGGGGGAGGGAGATGTTGAAATTCAGGTGGATGGCCAGCAGGGATACCAGCAGTGCTAACATAAGTAATACAGACAGGGGGAGCAGCTCATAATGCCAGGCAAAAAGCCAGCAGGAATTAGCTGTACAGCTGATCAGCCACCAGCCGCGCAGACGTTCCATAAAGCGCCCCAGTTCTTCCGTATGACCATCGGAAAATGTCAGCCATAGCTGATAGACGATAAAGCCCAGTAAAGTGAGGTAAATCAGCCCCCAGATGGCAAAAGTAAGACCAGCAGGTACAAAGAGGTTGTCGTATTTATCTGAGACATCGCCGGTGCTCCTGTTGTTAATAACATTCAGGTTGGCCAGCAGATTAACAACGATCACCATGATGTACCCTATTGTATTAAATATCGCACTGTTCTTATAGTAAAGGGTCTTATGGGAGGTTGTCATAGATAGAAAAAGTTTTTAATTGACTGGGAATTAATATGCTAAAAGTCCCGCAAATATTGTTCCCCTTTTTCCTTACATTTGCGCCCATTATGACAGCAGAACAACTCAAAGCTATGAGGGACCGTCTCCATGTCCTGGGAGGTTTTCTTTGACGTCCAGGACCGCATAGCTAAAATCGAAAATGACAAACAATTAACGTTAGCCCCTGGGTTCTGGGACGACAACGCGAGGGCTACGTCAATTCTTAAAGAGATCAAAGTGAATAAGTTCTGGGTTGACCTTTATGAGAACGTGCAAACGTCTATAGAGGACAGCGCAGTCCTGCTCGACTTCCAGAAAGAAGGTGAAGCCACCGAAGAGGAAGTTGCACAGGCCTACCATTCTGCCACTGAAGCTCTCGATGAACTAGAGTTCAAATCAACACTGAACGAACCGGAAGACGAAATGCCGGCAGTGCTCACCATCAACTCCGGCGCCGGTGGTACCGAGAGCCAGGATTGGGCGGAGATGCTGTTGCGTATGTATCGTATGTACGGGGAAAAGCAGGGTTGGAAAGTATCCGAAATTGATGTGCAATACGGGGATGGCGCTGGTATTAAATCGGCTTCCCTGGAAATGGACGGCAGTTTCGCCTATGGTTTGCTGAAAGCAGAAAGCGGGGTACACCGTCTGGTACGTATCTCTCCGTTTGACGCCAATGCCCGCAGGCATACTTCCTTCGCTTCCATATTTGTATATCCGCTGGTGGATGATACCATTGAGATCGCTGTCAATCCTGCAGACCTGGTATGGGAATTCTACCGTTCAGGTGGTAAAGGCGGACAGAACGTGAACAAGGTGGAAACCGCAGTGCGTTTGAAGCACGTTCCTTCAGGCATCATCATTGAATGTCAGCAGGCACGTACGCAGGGTGAGAACCGTGAAAAGGCCCTCACAATGCTGAAATCCCGCTTGTATGAAGAGGAACTGCGCAAACGTGAGGAACTTAAAAACGCCGCCAACGCTAACAAGCGTAAGATCGAATGGGGCTCACAGATCCGTTCCTATGTATTCCATCCTTACAAAATGATCAAAGATCACCGTACGGATTATGAAGTAGGGAACGTACAGCCTGTTATGGACGGCGAACTGGAGGGTTTCATCAAGGCTTACCTGATGATGTCCAAAGGAGAAGAATAACGTAACTTTGCCCATATGCCATGTGCTGATAAGTTGATACAATTCAACTTATCAGCACTTTTGCATATTATACGACATGCACCGGTGGATGCGTGGAGAATATTTTCTGCGGATAACACAGCAGTGCTTATGCAGTAGGGCGCCATCAGCAGACTTTCAGCTGACACACAATGAAGTGCCGGCACAGCCAATTGCCAGAGAAAAGACATAGAACTGCTGCCGCGTTATGACGTTACAACATTAGCAACTATACTTACAGGGTGTAGTGGAAACAACAAGATCGAAAACTAAAACATTCTGAGAATGCATAATGCTTATTTTCAATTTGCTGCACCTGCCAACGAACCAGTGTACAGCTATGCACCAGGTTCCCCCGAAAGGGAAGCGCTGAAAAAACAACTGGCCGCTTTTAAAGCACAGGAGTTTGATATTCCGATGTACATCGGTGATAAAGAGGTGCGTACAGGTAAGACAATCGACATCCGTCCTCCCCATGAAATAAAGCATAAACTGGGTCATTTCCACGAAGGAGACGCCAGCCATGTAAAAGATGCTATCGCTGCTGCCCTGGCTGCCCGTACACAATGGGCCGATACCCCATGGGAACAGCGCGCCGGCGTATTCATGAAAGCTGCAGAACTGATCGCTACCAAGTATCGCTATCACCTGAATGCAGCCACCATGCTGGGTCAGAGTAAGAACGCATATCAGGCTGAAATCGACAGCGCCTGCGAATTCATCGACTTCCTCCGTTTCAACGTTCACTATCTCACCGATATATATAAACAACAGCCTTACAGTCCGCAGGGTATCCACAACCGTCTGGAATACCGTCCGCTGGAAGGTTTCGTAGTAGCGATCACGCCGTTCAACTTTACCGCTATTGCCGGTAACCTGCCTACTTCTGCCGCTATGTGCGGTAACGTCGTAGTATGGAAGCCTGCCTATACACAGGTACTGGCTGCACATGTGATCATGCAGATTTTGAAGGAAGCTGGTCTGCCTGATGGCGTGATCAACCTGGTGTATACTGATGGTCCGGTACTGGGTGATGTCTGCTTCAGTCATCCTGACTTTGCCGGTATCCACTTCACCGGTTCCACCGGCGTATTCCAGCATATGTGGAAGACGATCGGCACCAACATCCACAAATACAAAACATATCCGCGTATCGTAGGCGAGACCGGTGGTAAAGACTTCATACTGGCGCATAAATCAGCGGATGTCGATATCACTGCTATTGCAATGGCACGTGGTGCTTTCGAATACCAGGGTCAGAAATGTTCTGCTGCTTCCCGCGCTTACCTGCCATCCAACATTGCAGAAGCCGTGAAAGCAAAACTGGTTGCTGAACTGAAAACCATGAAAATGGGTACTACAGAAGACTTCAGCAACTTTATCAATGCCGTGATCGACGAGCGCTCTTTCGATAAGATCGCTAACTACATCGAGAATGCAAAGAAAGACCCTAAGGCGAAGATCATTGCCGGTGGTAACTACAATAAATCTGAAGGTTATTTCATCGAACCAACAGTGATCGAAGTAACTGATCCGCGATATGTGACCATGTGCGAAGAAATCTTCGGACCAGTGCTGACTGTCTATGTATACGAAGCAGACAAGTTCGAAGAGATCATGGAGATCGTTGATACAACTTCTCCATACGCGCTGACAGGTTCCATCATTGCACAAGACCGTTATGCGATCGATCTGGCGACTAAAAAGCTGGTGAACGCTGCAGGTAACTTCTACATCAATGATAAGCCAACCGGCGCAGTTGTTGGTCAGCAGCCATTTGGTGGCGCACGCGCTTCCGGTACCAATGATAAAGCTGGTTCTGCATTGAACCTGTATCGTTGGTTAAGTGCAAGAACAGTAAAAGAAACGCTGGTGCCCCCAACGGATTACAGATATCCGTTTCTGAAGGAAGACAAGTAGGAGAAATTAAGAATTAAGAATTAAGAATTGGAAATGCAGCGAAGATTTGTGCAGATGCATTATTGAACAATTAATTTCTTATTCAATAAATAAAAGGAAGGGCGCTTCAGTACTGAAGCGCCCTTCCTTTTATTTATTGAATAAGACTTATCTTTCCCCATTGTCTGGAAACTATTAAATACATAAAACTTTACAGTCCCGCATAAATTCGATGCGAAAATTCCATATCAATTCGTAGTTCTTAATTCGTGGTTCTTCCGGCTAATCCGCCAAACAGACAATTCCAACACAAACACGCCTTTACGTCTCAATTCTTAATTCTTAATTCTTAATTTTTTTCAGCGCTTCCAGTGCTTCAGTCACGTGTTTCGGCCCGTCTGTCAGGTTATTGAACACATACGTGATCACACCCTGCTGATCTACCACATAGGTCACCCTGCCCGGAATAAACATCGTTTTTGGCACACCAAACTGTTTCCTCACCTTATTGCCTTTGTCAGCCAGTAAGGTGAAAGGAAGCCTGTGATGCTCAGCAAAGCTTTTATGAGATGCCACATCGTCCCCGCTGATGCCAATGACTTTTGCCCCAAGACCGGTAAAATCTTCATAGGAATCCCTGAAAGAGCAGGCTTCTTTGGTACAGCCGCTGGTTTCATCTTTAGGATAGAAGTAAATGATCAGTGGCTGTTTGCCAAGTACGGTATTAATATCAAAGTTCTGACCATTTTGGTCCTGCAACTGGAAAGAAGGCACTTTATCGCCGACTTTCAGCTGGCCCTGGGCTTTGCCGAAAAGAATCATAAATAGGATTATAAGTATGGATCTGGTGTTCATTTAAATACGTTAGGATAAATGTACGAAACAGAAAATACTGACGAAACTTTTGTTACCCGCTATTAATCATTATTTTTGGCCCTTTAAATCCGCAAACTTTGAAGACCATATTGAATGGTACGCAAGTGGCCATAACCGTAGACAGACTTTGTCACCAGTTGATTGAAAATCACCTGGATTTTTCCCAGAGTGTGCTGATAGGCTTGCAGCCGAGAGGGATCTATCTGTCAGATCGGATCTATCACACCCTGAAAAAATTATTACCCGGAGTACATATCAATTACGGGAAACTGGACATCACCTTTTACAGGGATGATTTCAATACCTCTTTGCATGTACCCAATGAGACAACGATGGATTTTTCGCTGGAAAATAAAAAAGTGATCCTGGTGGACGACGTATTATATACCGGTCGTACTACCCGTTCCGCACTGGACGCCATGCTTGATTTCGGACGTCCTTCCGTGGTGGAACTGCTGGTACTGATCGATCGTCGTTTTACCCGTCAGCTGCCCATTCAGGCAGATTATACAGGCCGTACAGTAGACGCTATCATCTCTGAAAAGGTGAAGGTACGCTGGTCCGAACGCGATGGTAAAGACGAGGTCATCCTCGAATAACTGATATAGATGGATGCGTCAGATTGTCCGCATCCTGATTTTGATTTTGGGATTTGTAATCAGGTCATTTATATTTGCATCTTAAATGTCATTATCAGTAAATCATCTTCTCGGAATTCGCGGTCTGCAGCGCCAGGATATTGAACTTATTTTCCAAACAGCTGATCAGTTCAAAGAGGTTTTACAAAGACCGATCAAAAAAGTTCCTTCGCTCAGGGATACCACCATCGTTAATTTATTCTTCGAAAATTCAACCCGTACACGTATTTCATTTGAGCTCGCTGAAAAGAGGCTGGGCGCTGATGTGGTGAACTTCTCCGCATCCGGCTCTTCGGTTTCCAAAGGCGAAACGCTCATTGATACGGTGAACAATATCCTGTCCATGAAAGTGGATATGGTTGTCATGAGACACTCCGCCAGCGGAGCGCCTCACTTCCTTTCCAGGCATATTGATGTACCTATCGTGAACGCGGGAGATGGTATAAACGAGCATCCTACACAGGCTTTGCTCGACGCTTTCTCTATCAGGGAACGCCTGGGTAGTGTAGCTGGAAAGAAGATCGCTATCTGCGGCGACATCATGCACTCCAGGGTTGCACTTTCCAATATCTATTGCCTGAAGCAGTTAGGCGCAGAGGTAACAGTGGTGGGTCCGCCGACCCTCATACCAAAGCATATGGAAACAGCGCTAGGGGTAAATGTCAGCTACGATATCCGCGAAACACTGCAATGGTGTGATGTGGCGAACGTACTGCGCATACAGCTGGAAAGACAGAATACGCCGCTGTTCTCCTCCCTCCGGGAATATTCCCTGGCTTACGGGGTGAACAGGAAGCTGCTGGATAGCCTGCAGAAGGAAATCATCGTTATGCACCCTGGCCCGATCAATCGCGGTGTGGAGCTTGACTCAGATGTGGCTGACTCCGGTCATTCCATCATCCTGAACCAGGTAGAGAACGGGGTAGCAGTACGTATGGCAGTACTGTACCTGCTGTCAGGCAAAAAGCCGGGAAAAGTAGTAGAATAATTACACAACTAAAAAATAATCAGGGTGGAAGGCTTTGGGCTTTTCACCCTTTTTTATGCCCTGGAAACGGGGAATGACTTAGAAGTTCGCATTCAGCCCCAGTGTAAAGGAGCGGAAGAAAGGATATTGATAACCAATGTTGGTCGCCTGTTCGGGATCGAAATACCGGATACGCATCCGGTTCACCTCCCATAGGTCCTGTCCGGAGAAATAAAGCCGCAGACTATTGATCATCGGATGGCTTCTGTTGAAATGGAAGGTATAGCCCACCTGCAGGTTTTTCAGGCGGATATAGGCGGCATTCATCACCCAGAAGGAGCTTGGGGTCAGATTCTGATTATCGCCCGCATACAGCCTTGGAAAATCCGCTGTTTGATTGGTCGGCGTCCAGTGATCGGCATGGATCAGCCAGGGTTGTTGCCAGCCATCTACAAAAGGCATGGCATATTTACCGGGTACCAGCATTTTTCTGGCGCCGATACCCTGGAAGAAGATAGAGAAATCAAATCCTTTTGAAGAGAAACCGGCATCAAAGCCAAAGGAGTAGCGCGGCAGGGAACTGCCCAGGTATACCAGATCGCCATGGTCATTTTGTGTATGACTACCGCCATCGATATTTCCATCCTTATTAATATCTACATATTTGATATCGCCGGGAGCGGTGCCATTGCCCTGATAAGCGTGACCGGCCACATCCGGCGTACTCTGGAAATAGCCTGCCGCCTGGTAGCCGATAATAGCATTGTAAGGCAGTCCGGTCAGTCCGCGGTTATTCCCATTCAGCCATGCAGTAGGGCCATTGGCGCGTAAGATTTTATTCTGGTCATCAAAGACGTTCGCATTCACCCAGTAACTGAAAGGGCCCCGGTTATCTCTCCAGCCAAGGTTCAGCTCCCATCCCCAGGAACGCAGCACTGCATTAAAGAAACGCGGCGCCAGCCAGTTCACTTCCGGGAAAGTCTGTTCCGCGATCTGCATACGCCCGTTGTGTTTCACAAAGTAGTCCGCATTGATATTCAGTCTGCCTTTAAAAAGCGTCAGGTCCAACCCGGCGTTGGTCGTAGAGATGGTCTCCCAGTTGTTATTACCAGGTATATAGCGGTCATTCGGTTCAAAAGACATCAGCGGATATGCTGCAGGACGCAGTAACTGATCACGATAGTTGAAGTCATTCAGTCCGCTGCGCCAGTTAAAGTTGCCCAGCATACCCCAGGAGGCGCGTAGTTTGAATTCATCAAAGAACGGAAAGGCGGCTGCGAACCATTTTTCATTATTCATTCGCCAGCCGGCAGAGAAGGAAGGGAACAGGTGTTCGCGCTGCATTTCCCGCTGCTGGGTGCTATTGTAGCTGAGTTGTGAAGCAACAAGATTTGCTTCGAGCAGATAGCGGTCTTTGAAATTATAATTGATACGTGTAAACACAGAAGCCAGCGAACCAGCGCCTTTGAAATGTAACTGTGTTGTCTGCTCCGGATCATAGAAGGAGAGCTGTGACATTTCGTTCTCACTCACCCGCTCGCCTGTTCTTACACGCTGATGCTGGTAGTGACTTTCGTAGGCATATCCACCGAGAATGTGTACGGTATTGGATTTGCCGGCAGAAAGATCATAGTCTGCGAGTAATTGCAAACTGTGTTGCACTTCCATCAGATATCCTCTTTTCAATGTATTCGGATCGTTTACACTGTTCACGTATCCGTCTCCGTTATAGAAGTCGACAGTACGCTTTCCGAGTCCGTCGTGTGTAGTTGTCAGCTGCGGACTATACACCGCTTTCAGCGTAAGTCCTTTATATAAATTCTCTGCTTTCAGTGTGAAAACCGCATCTGCATAAGTGCTTTGTTCATCCCGTTTACCAGCGTCCTTTAACAGGGCATACCCATTGAAGCCTGAGGTGTAATGCCGTGTACCAGGTACGTATACCGGTACATTGGCTGGCGATTGGTACAGGTAATTCAGCAGACCGTGATTACCATCTACGCGCCATCCGGGAGAGAGGGTATTACTTTGTGCGTACTGAAGACTTGTTTCCAGGCTCAGCACATCGCTGAAACGGTTATTAAGGTTTGCCTGTATGTTGGTACGGGAGGTTTTATCAGAACCGGTATTGAATAAGCCCTGCCGGGAGAATTGTCCGAAGGAGAGCAGGTACTGGTGATCGGCACTACCACCTCTGGCGCTGATATTATAGGTAGCGGTGGTACTATTATTACGGGTGACGCTGTTCAGCGGATCAAAATCGTCATAGTAGTTGAAGTTCTGTGTACCGTCGAATTTTGGGAGGAAATTGACGTTCGGGTCCTTCAGCAGACGGATATCTTCGTCCGTCCATACGGGAGGAAGGCCGGCATTGGCAGCAGCTTCGTTAGCCAGGGGAGCAGCCTGCCAGGAATGCATCCGTTTGGGCAGGGAGATCGGCTTTTCAAAGCCAAACAGGCTACTGTATTCGATCGCTATTTTACCCGGTTTACCTCTTTTAGTGGTGACAAGTACGACGCCACCAGCTGCCAGCGGACCGTAGATGGAGGCTGCTGCTGCATCTTTGAGTACAGAGATCGATTCAATATCGTTGGGATTGAGCAGGGTAATGGAGCCGGGAGCACCGTCTATCAGTACGAGCGGTTCGCTGTAATTGCCGGAAGAGAGACCACGAATCTGCAGATTAAAGCCTTCTTTACCTGGCTGGCCGTTATTACGTGTTACCAGCAGACCGGGAGCGGTACCCTGCAGGGCGGCCATGACGTTGGTCACGGGACGGCTTTTCAGCCGGCGGCCTTCTACCTTAGTGATGGCGCCTGTGATATTGGCTTTGGTATGCAGACCATAACCGATGATGACAAGGTCATTGAGGGTTTTGGTATCACTTTGCAGAATGATCTCCAGTGTTTTGCGGTCCCGGAGGGTGATCTCTCTGGTTTCGTACCCGATGAGGGAGAACTGGAGCACTGCCTGTCCGTTGGCCACAGGCATACGGAAGCGGCCATTCTCATTGGTGCTGGCGCCGTTATGGGTATCTCTTTCACGAATGGAGACCCCTGCCAGCGGACGTTCACCATCGGTGATCAGGCCTGTGATAACATATTTTTCCGGTTCGGGGCTGGTGGGGCGGTGGGTGACACCGGTTGCCACGGGCGCCTCTGTGTCCGGATAGACGATAATCTGTTTATTACGAATCTCGAAGACGTAATTGGTACCGGCAAATATGCGGCGCAATACGCTTGTCAGCGGTTGTTGCTGTACCTGTAAGGATACGGAACGGGCGTTATCGAGAACGGTGGAGGATACTGCGAATGTGAGGCCGGTTTGTTTTTCTATGAGCCGGATGACCTGCCGGAGACTAGCTCTGGATACTTTGAGTGTGACCTTGATGGAATCACCATCCTGGAAGTCGCTTAGTTGAAGAGTAGGAGGGTTGGCACGGGATAAATAGGATAATGAGACCCCCGCGCATACTAAAAAAAGTAGTATACACCAGCGTCTATAGTAAGTCGCCTTACGGAATGCCTGTATCTTAAACTGCATTTTCCTCCGGACGACTAATAAATTTCTACAAGGCTATCTTTTTGTACGGCCTTTACCTGTAAAGTTTTGGATAGAATGTCAAGGACCTCTGACAGAGATTCCTTATGGAAAGTAGCCAGCAGTTTTTTGTCTGCCAGACCTTCAGCAACAACGATATTTACTTTATAGTAATCTTCCAATACGTCAGCTACTTCGGAAAGCGGAGCGTCCACGAAGGTGAGCTGGCCTGTTTTCCAGGCGATCGGATTATTATTCCGGTGATGACGGGTACTGATGGTCGTGCCTGCCAGCAGCATTTCTGCTTCTTCGCCTGGCGTGAGGACAACGGACTTCTTCCCGTTTTTATAGACGGCTTTCACTTTTCCGCTCTGAACGAAGACTTTAACACCCTGTTTGGTCTCTTTTACATCAAAAGAGGTACCCAATACTTCGATGTCAACGTTTTTCAGGTGAACGGAGAAAGGCTTTTCCGGCATGTGTTTTACATCTACGAAGACCTCACCCTGTTGTACAAATATGTCCCTGCTGTTTTTCTGGAAATTGCGGGGGTATTTAACGCTGGTGTGGGCATTCAGATATAAACGCGTGCCGTCCGGCAGTAAAAGACTGTCTGTATTCTGAGCGGTTTGCTGCGCTATATATAATGGTTGACGGTAGATGATGACTGCCGCTGCTATCACGATAGCTGCTGCCGCGGCTGCCCACCAGGTACGGGTCGACAGGGCTCTTACCTTTCCTTTGGCAGGGACCTGTACGGTCTCTACCGGTTGTACGGGAGGCAGGGTAGCCGTTACTTCAGGGATAGCGGTAACAGTAGCTGTCAGCTGTGCATCGAGTAACTGCCATTGATGAGCAACATCGTAGGAGGCAGCAGTGGGCAATACGTCTCCCTGCCACAAAGCTTTCGTTTCCAGGAAGATATCCAGATTGGCAGCATCCAGCTGCAACCATTCATCCAGTGAACGTTTGTGCTCCTCATTCCCTGGTTCCTCCAGGTAGCGGATAACGACATCGATATCAGGTTGCTGTTTCATCTCTTAACATTAATACAATCAAAAATACCCTTACCATTAGTCTTTTTTAAAAAAACCTTTTGAGGGCGGTAATCTGTTCCTGTCGCCTTTACTATATAATAATATATATAGATAGTAAACAGATAATATAAAGGTAATGTTCCCGCTTACTGTTGGTTTAACAAACCGAGTCTGATCTTTTTCAGCGCGGTGGTCAGGTGTGTATAGACCGTGTTGATGGAAATATTCAGTTGCTGGGAAATTTCAGTGGGAGATAATCCTTTGAACCGGCTCATTTCAAATACGCGGCGGCATTGGTCCGGCAATTTCTCAAGGATAGATAAATACTGGGCTTCCAATTCCTTATGCTCCAGCAGCAAATGTTCGACCGTAGATTCCGTGGAAGTGAATTGCTGTTCTTTAGCATATTGTTGCTGTCTTTGCGCCTTTTTGATCCGGTTAAGACAAGTATTGACGGTTGCCCTGGCCAGATAGTGTTGCACGGGGGCGCGTTCATCCAGGTTGTCAGCTGTGCGCCATAGATTCAGGAACACATCCTGCACAACATCCTGTGCTTCGTCCTGGTCACGCAGGTATCGCAGGGCGATACTGTACATGGCGGGTGAAAACTGATTGAATATGACTTCAAAAACCTGTTTATCCCTGTTCCGGACCCCATTAACTATATCTGTATTGTTGAGCGGCAGCATCCTGTAACTTATCTTTTCTAATCTTTTTTGTATTTGCTATTTGCAACGGACTAAAGTCGGCTATCAAAAACAGAACAAGGCAAAATTAGTTTATTATATCAATTAATTAGCTAATTGACTGACCAACGGCGTTCAGAACCAGAGATTTCAGAAAGTGAAAAACTAGAATCCGCTCCTGTAGCCGATTTCGACCGAAATTCCCCAAATGCTAAAAAAAAGACAACTTTTTTTTAGAAAGGACTAATGGTAAGGTTCAAACTGGTTGTATTGTATATGTAGACAGTGAACAAAAGCGGCACTTTGCAGGCGCCTGCTAAACAAGTGCGGTTTAAAGAGTTTTTTATAACCATTTCAATATTGTAAAAAACCTAAAACCAATTTGTATGAAAACGACAAAGTTTGGCCTATCGGCACTTGTCGCCATGGTAATTGGAGCAATGGCCTTCAATTCCTTTGACGGGGGAACCATCAGTGGCAAAGTGACGCCGGTCGACGGGGCAACGGAAGTCTGGGCTATTTCAGGCATGGATACGCTGAAAGCCCCCGTAACCGACGGCGCTTTTTCAGTACAGTCTGCTAAGGCAGGCTCCTATACCGTGATTATCGACGCTAAAGATCCTTATAAAGACGCCACCCTGAAAGACGTGAAAGTCGAAGACGGCAAAGTAACAGACCTGGGTGAAATAAAGCTGGATTAACACCGCTTTAGCGTTTAAACTTACAACTCCTAAGCATGATAGGAAAGTTGAGACCTGTAACAACCGGCCGGCTCTTCTGGGCCGGTTTATTTTTTTCTAAAAGTCTCAATAAGGAGTTGGATCAGCAAATCTTCATAAATCAGTCAACTCCGGGATGGGGTGTATCTATTGCAATCCCTCTAAAGATTTTCTCATTGTTAGCCGCCGGATCACACTAATAAAAACACATTCCTCATTCCTAATTGCCAATTTCTAATTCCCCAAGTCCTATCTTTACGCTCTTCAGACTCTAATAAGACATGCGTACAGTTATTCTCTTACTGATTTCCAACACTTTCATGACCTTCGCCTGGTATGGCCACCTGAAATACGAAAATGTTCCGATCTGGAAAGTTATCCTCATCAGCTGGGGCATCGCCTTTTTCGAATATTGCTTCATGGTGCCCGCCAACCGTTTTGGCGCACAGGAGGGTTTCACCGGGTTTCAGCTGAAAACCATCCAGGAAGTGATCACGCTAACTGTGTTCAGCCTCTTCGCCATCTTTATTCTGAAAGAACCGCTACGCTGGAACTATCTCGTCTCTTTTCTCTTCATCCTCGGGGCCGTCTACTTCATGTTTAAGAAGTGATCTTTTTTCCTTTTATCACATTTTCTTTTACGCCTATATTTAATCGCTATTTTTGGCCACTGTTTAATAAGCAAAAGAAATGGTAAAAGGATTCTGTTTAACACTGATTTCAGGACTGGTCGCCGTTACCGCATGGGCTCAACGCTCTCCGCTGATCAATGCGGCAGATATAAAACTGCAACTCAAAAAACTGGATACGCTTGGTAGCGTATTATATATCGCCGCTCATCCTGACGATGAGAATACCCGCTTACTGGGCTACCTGGCGAAGGAAAAGTTATACCGTACCGGCTATCTTTCCCTCACCAGGGGAGATGGTGGTCAGAACCTCGTAGGGGATGAACAAGGCGAATTGCTGGGACTTATCCGTACCCAGGAACTTCTCGCTGCCCGTCGTATCGATGGTGCAGAACAGTTCTTCACCCGCGCACTGGATTTTGGCTTCTCCAAGAACCCGGCTGAGACATTTACCATCTGGGATAAAGACAAGATCCTGGGTGATGTAGTCTGGATGATCCGTAAGTTCCAGCCGGATGTGATCGTGTGCCGTTTCCCGCCGGACAGCCGTGCGGGGCATGGTCATCATACCGCATCTGCTATGCTGGCTGAAGAAGCCTTTGAAGCAGCAGCTGATCCAAAACGTTATCCTGAGCAACTGAAACAACTGAAGCCATGGAAAGCACACCGTATTATGTGGAATAGCTTCAACTGGGGTGGCGCGATCGATAATTCTGCCGGACTGCTGTACGAACTGAACGTGGGTACATTTAATTACCTCCTGGGCCGTGGTTATGGTGAAATTGCCGCTGAAAGCCGCTCACAGCATAAGAGCCAGGGTTTTGGCGTAGCTGCAACAAGGGGTAGCTCCTATGAATATTTTTCTCCTGTAAAAGGCGATAAACCTGTGTATAGTCTGCTGGATGGCGTGAACACCACCTGGGGCCGTATTGCTGGTGGCAAGCCAATAGGAGAGATGGTTGACAAGGCACAGGCGAATTTCAATATTGAAGACCCTGCGGCTTCTGTACCAGCGCTGCTGCAAATCCGTAAGGCAATACAGGCCCTGCCGGAAGGTTACTGGCGTACCCAGAAACTGAAAGAGACAGAAGACCTGCTGCTGGCTTGTGCCGGTCTCTGGATGGAAGCTTATAGCAATGCCCAGGTAGTGGTACCCGGACAACCGATGCAGGGTAGCGTACAGCTGCTTTGCAATAGTAATGCAAACGTTACGGTTGATCAGATCACTTTCGGTGGAAAGGACACTATCTTCAATAAACTGCCACTGGAATTTAACCGGCTGCGTACGATCAATGAGTCGATGACGCTGCCTGCCGGACTGGCGGAGTCACAGCCATACTGGTTACAGGACCCGCATCCGATCGGCATCTATACGATCAAAGACCCGATGATGGTAGGTTATCCGGAGAATAAACCTGCACTGGAAGCCGTGATCAGACTGCGTATCAACGGAGAGCAGCTGACCGTTACCAGACCGGTACAATACAAATTCACTGATCCTGTAAAAGGAGAATTATATGAGCCGCTGGTGGTTGCTCCACCGGTAGTGGCTACACTGAACAACAGCGTATTCATTTTCACCCAGACCCAGTCCCAGCCTGTACAGGTAAAACTGCGTGCAATGGGTTTGCCGAATAAAGGAACGGTACGTCTGCAGCTGCCTGCCGGTTTTACCAGCCAGGAAGCAGAGCAGTCCTATGAACTGTCCTCCAAAGGAGATGAAACAGCTGTCACTTTCCATATCGCGCCACAGAAAGTAGCTGGTATCAACCGTACCGATACCCTGCGCGTAGAGATCCGCAGTGAAGGAAAGGTCTATACACAAAGCATCCGCACCATCGCATATGATCATATTCCTGACATCAATATCTTCCCGGAAGCAATAGCAAGACTGGTAACAGTTGACCTGCAACGTAACGGCCGTAAACTGGGATATATCTCCGGTGCAGGCGATATGGTGGCTGCTTCTCTCAGACAGGTAGGTTATGAAGTGACCATCCTGGATGAAAAGGAGATCATGAACGGCGATCTGCAGCAATATGATGCGATCATCGCTGGCGTAAGGGTATATAATATCAATCCACGTATCAAATACTGGCAGTCCCGCCTGATGGAATATGTTAAGAACGGCGGTACCTACCTGGTACAGTATAACGTTAGTTCTCCACTGGTGACCACTGATATCGGACCTTATCCGTTTACGCTTACCCGTGACCGTGTAACCGATGAAAACGCTGCAGTTAGCATCCTGCAACCACAGAATGAGATCATGCATTATCCTAATAAGATAACTGACCATGACTTTGACGGATGGATACAGGAAAGAGGTCTTTACTTTACGCAGATGGCAGATGCTTCTTACCAGAAGCTCTTTGCGATGCATGATAAAGGAGAGGAAGACCTGCAGGGTTCTACACTGGTAGCAAATTATGGTAAAGGCAGATATGTGTACACATCCCTGGCCTTCTTCCGTGAACTGCCAGCTGGCGTACCTGGTGCATATCGCTTATTTGTGAATCTTATTTCAAAGAAGAAATAAACTGTCCAATGAGCAAAAAACGGGAAAACGGATCAAGGCTCACTATTACGGCGATATTATGTATCGTCGTCGGACTGGTCATCGGATTTGAGATCAAGAGAGTCCATATCGGGCTCCTGATTGGTCTCGCATTAGGACTGCTCAGCGGAAACATGCTAAAGAAAAGAAATTAAGATTTAAGAATTAAAAATTAAGAATTGGGTTAGTCATACTTGCTTTTTAAGTCTGACTTTCTGATAGATGTTGTATTTGAATGTAGTACAGCATTGGGTGCCAATTGCAATCAACTCTTAATCCTTAATTTTTAATTCTTAATTTTTACTATTTCACATCAAAACATTCACTTATGAAAGAGGATCGCCCACCATTACTGCCTTCCTGGCCCCTCTGGTATGCCCTTGTCATTGTATGGCTGGCGCTGCTGATTGGAGGTTTTTATTTTTTCACTAAAGTATTTTCATGAGCGTAGCAGATTGGATTGTACTGGTCGTCACACTGGTTGGAATTGTTTTATATGGCATCTGGAAAAGTCGCGGACAACGCGACATGCAGGGATATTTTCTCGACAACCAGTCTATGCCCTGGTACATCGTATTATTATCTATCATCGGTACACAGGCAAGTGCGGTGACCTTCCTTTCTGCGCCTGGTCAGGCTTATACTGACGGGATGCGCTTCGTGCAATATTACTTTGGTCTGCCGCTGGCGATGGTGGTGCTCTGTATCACCTTTGTGCCCATCTTTCATAAGCTGAAAGTGTTTACGGCCTACGAATATCTGGAACAGCGTTTTGATCTGAAAACCCGTACGCTTACCTCTGCATTATTCCTGGTGCAGCGTGCGTTATCTACCGGGATCAGTATCTATGCGCCTTCTATTATATTGTCTTCCCTGTTGGGCTGGAATATCTATCTGACCAATGTTATCATGGGCGGACTGCTCATCATTTACACTGTTTCCGGAGGGACCAGGGCGGTGAGTTATACGCAGACCTTCCAGCTGGTGATCATATTCGCAGCAATGTTCCTGGCAGGATGGATGGTCGTGCATCTGTTACCAACGGATATTGGTTTTAAAGAAGCTTTACAGGTCTCCGGTAAGATGGATAAACTGAACGTGATCGTGACAGATTTTGACTGGAAAGACCGGTACAATATCTGGAGCGGGTTGATCGGAGGGTTCTTTCTGGCTTTGTCTTACTTCGGTACGGACCAGTCACAGGTAGGCCGTTATCTTACCGCACGTTCTGTGACGGAAAGCCGGCTGGGACTGTTGATGAACGGGCTGGTAAAGGTGCCTATGCAGTTCCTGATACTGCTGATCGGCGCCATGGTATTTGTCTTTTACCTGTATTTCAGGGCCCCGGTATTCTTTAACGAGGCGCAGATAAAGAAGGTATACAACTCGGAAGAGGGCGTTGCTTTCAAAGCTGTAGAGAATAGATATAAACAGCTTGCGACTATCAAAGGGCAGCAGGTAAAGGAAATGGCAGCTGCTATTAAAGCCGGTGATGAGCGTGTTATTGCGGAGAAAAAGGCCGCTTTGAAAGAGACCGATGTCCGTTCAAATGCGACCCGTGAAGAAGCGATCGCATTGATTAAAAAAGCTGATCCGGCAGCGGATACGAATGACACGAACTATATTTTCCTGCATTTTGTGGTGAATAATCTGCCGAAGGGCCTGGTGGGATTGCTGATCGCTATTATCTTCCTGGCAGCCTGGGGCAGTATTGCGGCGGCATTGAACTCGCTGGCTTCTACCACGGTGATCGATATTTATCAGCGGATGTTTAAGAAAGAGGAAACGGACGCGCATTATTTGTCGGTATCCCGTTGGTGGACGGTATTCTGGGGCCTTTTCTGTATTGTCGTGGCACAGTTTGCGAGTCAGCTGGGTAGCTTGATAGAAGCGGTAAACATCCTGGGTTCATTGTTTTACGGTGTGATCCTTGGGATTTTCCTGGTAGCATTTTATTGCAAGTGGATCGGCGGAAGCGCTACTTTCTGGGCGGCTATCGTTTCAGAGATAGGCGTGATCGTGATCTATCTGTTGAATATCGTGTCTTTCCTATGGCTGAACGCGATCGGATGTTTCCTGGTGATCATTATCGCGACGCTGTTCCAGTTGATGGCAGGGAAGAAGAAGATAGTTGAAGTACAGGCATAACAGTCATCAGTATATGAAATTCAGAAGGGGAGTGGTGAAGACTGCTTCCCTTTTTTATTTTCTGCAGGATTGTCCTAAATAAAAAGCGGGTGTCCGCCATATGGTGAACACCCGCTTTGATAGAAAAAGAATAACTTATAAAGAAGCGATAATCTTCTGATTGATCACTACATAGTCATCATTTTTTGCAGTTTTTGCCAGTTCGATAGCTTTCTCTGCAGTTGCTTTAGCTGCTTTTTTATCACCGGTTTTAGCCTGGATACGTGCTTTCAGTGTAGCGATCCAGAATGCAGATGGATTTTCTTTTACTGCTTCTTCTACCCATGCCAGCGCCTGTTTCAGGTCACGGTTAGTTTCATAGTAGTAAGAAGCTGCCTGGAAGTAAGGTTTTTTATCACCTTTCATAGCTGCATCCAGTTGTGCTACTACTTTGCTGTCTACTTCAGCGGTCATAGGAACGGATACCATGGTATTTTCCCAGATCAGCAACATGTTTACAGAAGATGACTGAACATCATCAAAAGTGATCATGAAGTTTTCTACAGCGAAAGGCAGTGCAGTTGGTTTAACTTTTACGCGTACCACGTCATTCTCTGGTTTGTAAGCAGCAGGGCTGGTTACATCGAGGCTTTTTGTCAGGATCACGGTCCACTCAGATTTACCTGGGATGGTCAGCAGTCCGTATTTACCTGCTTTCACTTCGGTGCCGCCAAATTTAACGTCATCGCCGAAAGTGATCACAGTTGCGCCGTTAGCACCGGTTCTCCATACTTTGTCGAAAGGAACGAGGTCACCCATTACTTTCCTGCCTTTGATAGCCGGACGGGAGTAGTTTACTTCAACGAAAGATAAAGCGAAATCCTGGTGGATAGTTTGTCCAGGGCTCGGAGCCGGCATTTTAACGCCCTGAGCGAAAGATAACTGAGCACACAGCAGCAGAGAGCAACCAGCTGACAGGTAACGGAATAAAGGTTTCATATGTGTTTGTTTGGTGGTTTAGTGAGGTGCAAAGATGAATCATCTTTGTCAGACCATCAACCCACTTATCATTCAATTATTCCGTTTCTGAAAGCATGCATGACCAGGCCGACTATATTTTTGGCGCCGGTCTTTTCCAGGAGTTTCTGGCGCAGGCCTTCTACTGTACGTGGGCTCAGGAATATTTCTTTGGAAATTTCCTGGGTGGTGTGTTCATTACAGATCAAACGCAGTACTTCGAGCTCACGGTCGGTGAGTTGCACTTCATTTCTGAAAGTGGGCTTGAAGTGTTGTTTGTTTTTGTGCATGACTTTTTTGAGCAGGGCCAGGTTCACATTTTCATTGAAGTAGAACCCTTTCTCGTAGGTCGTGCAGATCGCTTCATAGATCTCATTAGGTTCTGCATTTTTCAGCAGATAGGCGTTAGCGCCGTTTTCAATGAGGTGTACAATGAAGTTATCGTCTTCGTACATGGTCAGTACGATCACTTTGACATTGGCGTATTTTTCACGCACTTTTTTAGTGGCTTCAATGCCGTCCATATTGGGCATTTTCAGGTCCATCAGGATGACATCAGGCTGTTGCTCTTCCATTATCTCCAGCAGGTGGGCCCCATCTTCAGCTTCAAACACCACAGTTATATTCTCGTAGGGGGTCAGGGTATTAATTACACCGCTGCGGAAGATCTTATGATCATCGGCAATAGCCACCTTAATGTTGTTCACCATAGGGGGAGGCTGTTTAAGTATTTTGATAGAATTGTCCCTTTGTCTGATACAGGATAGTGTGACGGACGACTGTGGAATTAGTTCCCCGGTCATCAATTATCGACTGCTCAGCAGGACAAAGCTAGAAAAATTCGTCTTATTCCTCAGCGCTTTGATAATTTTCCACTCTTATTTCAGCGTTAGTGCCACTATCTATGCCGGGAAGATAGTTAATTGTGCCGCCAATAACGTTGAGGCGGCTTTCAATATTCTTGAGACCCAGGCTGCCGGTTTTCTGACGGGAATTATCCAGTGAGCGGAGCAAAAGGCCGTTGCCATTGTCCACTACGTTGATTACCAGAGCGTTTGTGCTACATCGATAGGTTATTTCTATATGGGTAGCCTGGGCATGTTTCAGAATGTTGTTGATGAGTTCCTGTACAACGCGATAGATATTTAATGCTTTTTCAATGTCGACGTGGAGCGGGCTTCCTTCATCCTTGAAAGCTATTCTGACCTGTTTATTTTTATTCATCAGGTTACAGAACGAGTCAAGGGCTTTGGAAAGGCCCAGATTTTCAAGTGCCTGGGGATGGAGGCTTTGAGAGATGAAGCGGAGATGCTGAATGATCGTATCAGTAAAGTCTTTGGTTTCCTTTAACTGCTCCGTTTCTCCATTTCCGGTTTTCAATAATGGTTGCAGCTGGTTTAGATTGAGTTTAAGTACGGACAACTGCGCCCCCACTTCATCATGTAAGTCTTCTGCTATGCGTTTCCGTTCCTGTTCCTGACCTTGTAGAATAGCCATTAACCTCTCTTTTTGTAACTGGAGGTCTTTATCACGGATGACCAGCTTGTGCTGAATTACCTGTTTCTGCTGGAAGATTACGAGTACGATCACCAGGATACTAAGTAGCAACATCACTGCGGTCCCGATAATAAGCAGGTCTGAAAAGATCATGAACGGACTTTTTTAACTTTTGTGAAGCCAATATACAAAAGGACCAGCTGAATTATTCCGGCAACAAAAGTTACGGCCAAAGTCATTCTTGTAGAACCTTTCACACCCTGGTATCCAAAATTCATTAAGCTATAAGCAAGGGAAAAGAGAAAATAACCACAGTGATAAACGAAAATTCCTGAATTGTACCAGAAGTCGGGCAAAGAGTTGATAAAAACGGATTGTTTAACCAGTTCATCGTCTCTTAGCAGCTGATAAAAGAAAATTGCGCAATAGACCATCAGGATAAAGGTCTCCAGTGATGTGGCATATGAGTTGAAGACATTGGGCCCCTCGAGTTTCACATAATCCAGTATGACAAAGGCAAGAACAGGGAAGATCATTCCCAGAACGATCCCCCGCACGATTTTGTATTTGATCACTGCATGAAAATAAAGAGATAGGATGACAAACGCCAGAAAATACATGGTGTGGTAAAACCATAGATTATTCCCCCATATCTGCGCGATTACTTTTGTGCCGACTGCAAAAACGATACTTGATACCAGGAAATAAAATATCCACTTACTACTTTTATCAAGCCTGCCGAAGTGAATGATAAAGGGGATCAAAAGCAAGCATTCGATCCCCCCCATAATGTAAAACAAAATCAGATGAATAGACACTTAGTATGGGTTTAATTGATGAACCTCTCACGGACAATCAGCAGGGCAGGGCAGACCGTTATCCAGTGCACCACCATCATCATCATCGCTCGCTTTTTTCGCTGCTGTTGCCATGAATGAATTTACCTCTGATGTGTTTTGTTTCTTCTTGTACAGGATGTTTTTTCCTGCTTTATCTACGGCGTAGATCACCATTTTTTTGTCGTCCTTTCCGTCCTGATCGCTGTCGTCACCGTAGTAGATACGTAAACCGGCGATATCTTCCTGACAGCTAAGTAATTCGAGCAATTTCTCCTTGCCGAAGAAGTAAGCCTGGATAAATTCGTTACCGTGCTTCTTGTGTTTCTTTTTGAAGTAATTGTCCCTTAATCTGTCGGCTTCCTTTCTGGAAATGAAGTCGCCCGTGTCTGGGGGGAAATGTTTAGGAATGTCCATGGTTGTGCTGTGGTTTTAAGTTGATGGTAAAATTATCACAAATAATCACTTGGCAAAGCGAATACGTATATAACATCTTTGTACCATGTAGTGTTGTAAAAATGTATAAATATATTGATGGTCAATTGTTTAATGCTAAAAACGTCCGTTTTAGTACGCCTGAGCCCGCGTAATTACCGATAAAAAATGCGTAGAACTACGCATTCTTATAAAACAGTAGGTTAACGCTTGTCTTACTATAAGAACTTCATAATCTTTGCAGGGTGAGTTATGGTTTAAGTTCTTTGACTCATACGAGCAATAGCAATGGGCCTTTCTACCCATGTTTGTTCCTCCTTGTTTAGACATGCAGAGAAAAAAAGCGGCTATACCATATCGGCCAGAATGAGGTTAAGTATGTTAACCCCTTCTTTTAATTTTTAAAGCTTTGAGCTATGTGTTATCTGTTAATCGGAAACATTTCTGCATTGATCTCTGATGATTGTACAGAGCCTCTGGTAAATGCGCAGTTACGTGTATACTTACCGGACGGCCGTTACCCCACGAAAAACCGCCCCAAAACGGATATTTTAAGTGGGCCCGGTCAGCTTACAAAAGCAATGGTTGAAGCTAAGCGCGATCGCTTACTGGCAGAGACAGGACTGGATGAGAGCGGAAATTTTAAGCTGACCTGGGAACAACTACATCTTTTTACGGAACCACTTGAACTGGACATCTGTTTGCAGCATATGCCGGAACAGGCAGATAGGAGGGGAGTCGAAACCCATTATCACCTGGGTACGGTAGTACCAAACTGGGCCCGTTCAGGACAGCGATACGTCGCTGCTTATGCCTATATTATCCCAGTGGAATGCTGGAGCCAGATTAGGGCCATTTATGGTACCTGGATTATCGCGGGAACAGTAAAGCGATTGAAATCCAGAGAGGGACAAGCACAACTTAGAATTGAAGCGTACAATGCCGGAAACCATCGCCTGCTGGGCTGCGCGCGTACCGATGAAAATGGTCGGTATCAGCTCCGGTTCAGCAAAAGGGAACTAACCAGCAGGTTAATACTGGTCGGCGAGCCCCATCAGCAAAAGGGGCCGGATATTTATTTTAAGGTCTACCGTGACAAGCAACTGCTTTGGGAAGAAGACGCCCAGACAGGTATGATGCCGGGAAGAAAATCAGTGCCATCCTGCTGTACGATTAATATCAATATCAGGGACACTGTACTCAGAAAAGCATCAGGTTATGTACCCGGTTGGTTGAACAACTGGGCGGTGACAAGACGGAAGTCGTCACTGGTCAATCATTAAGGTGTTAGTGTACTATTTAACCTATATTTTGTACTACAAGCCCCAGTCTTCGTTTGGTAACCCACACATACACATTTATTACATTATACAGCTACTCAGGACCTGAGTAGCTGTTTTTTTATGGGCGGATGCTTTTGCTTCGGATGTTTATATGATCTAACATATTGCCTGCTCAGCGGTTGTACTTCAGAGGCGTTTCTTTTTGTCCTGACCATTCCATTCCAGCTGCTTATTCTATTGTAATGAGTTACTCTCTTTATTATTAACATATTGCCTGTTCAACAGTATTGCTTCAGGAGCGTTGCTTTTTGTCCTGACCATTCCATTCCAGCTGATTATGCTATTATAATGAGTTACTCTCTTTATTATTAACATATTGCCCGCTCACTGACATTACTTCACGCACATTTCTTTTTGTCCAGGCAATTTTATTCATTTCCATAAAAAAAGCAGCGCCGGAGATCATCCCCCGGCGCTGCCCTTTTATATGCCTTATTCTAACGCTCTTAGAAGTTTGTATTTACGATCAGGGATGCTCTGTCAGCATTTACAAAATCCATAGGGATAATGCCATATCTGCCATGTGTGTTGGTCGTGAAATAGGTATTGATCTTCGGATTGATCGCGTTGGATACGGTCGTGATGCTTGGAATACCAAAGATCAGTGATTTGTAACCGCTGGTGAAGTTGATATACAGGGTATTGTTGCTCTGTGTGCTGGACTCGGTGAACAGATTAGTAGCGTTTGTCCACTTTGCGTTATTATCAGGCACTACGTACTGGTCCTGTACTTTCAGGCTTGCATTGCTGTTGTTGATGGTAAAGGTGGTGTTGTCAGCCCAGCTGGTAGCCTCGATACCTTTTGGCGTTGCAGTCGCACCGAATCTTCTCAGCAATACGATCTTGCCTCTTACCTGTCCCAGGGTCGGGATAGTAGCGCCGGTAGACCAGTAGCTGGAATATTTCTGTACATAAGTATCGAAAGTCTGCTCGAATGAACGGGTATTGTCGGTAGCATCATACTCTTCTTTTACGCTCATAACGATAGTTTCTTTCGGATGTGCTGCCAGGAAGCTGGTACAAGCGCCCAGTACATCATCAAAGTTCAGGTTCTGGTAGATAGAACCGTGGTGGATCGCGAATGCGTTACCAATGTGGCGGCAACGGATATCGAGGAAACGTACACCTGCTTCCAGCTGTTGTGCGATGGTGAGGTCCTGGCATTTTGCAGTACCGGATACAGGCTCATTACGGGCGCCACTGTCGTGTGTACCCGGGATGGACAATGCGGCGAGGCTGGTATTGTCGGACAGGCTGGTCATCCAGCTGTTCATCGCTACAGCTGCAGCTTGCGCTGTTACAGCCACTTCGTTCTCAACACGCAGTGTTGATGCCGGTTGGATAACGTCCTCTTTGGAACATGCAGAAAAGAATACAGTAGACAGCAGAAAGCCGGCAACGGGCATGAAACGTTGTGTTTTCATCTTGTAGGTTTAATTGTAGGTTTAAGGTTTATATGGAGTAAAGATTTTATTACAGGTTTTCATTCTGCACGGGTCTTCACATATGAAAGACACAGATAAAAGGCTTTCCAACTATCCGAAAAACAGAGTTAACATTACGGTAATAATAGGTGGCCTGTCTGCGGTATGACGGCATTTATATAAAATAGTAAGACCGGATTGGTGAATGATCGTGCCGGAGCGGGTAGCGGAGGGGCTGATACTGTTTATCCTTTAGTCATCTTTCATTGATCCTTCATTCAAAAACGAAAGATCAACGAAGCATGACACATATCAGAGTGATATGAAAGCGATACAGAAAGGATAAATATACGGATACCCGGTGGCGTTTATGTCGCAGTGAAGGGGGAATTTTCGATGTCGGACTTAAAACCTGGGATGGAACCGTTGTAAAGTATCTCTTAGATACTCCCTGTCTAGGTGTGTATAAATCTCAGTGGTGGTAATACTCTCATGCCCGAGCATTTCCTGGACGGCCCGGAGGTCGGCGCCGCCTTCTACCAGATGGGTCGCAAAAGAATGCCGGAAGGTATGGGGAGAGACCTGTTTATCAATACCAGCGGCGGCAGCCAGGTCTTTAATGACGAGGAATATCATGACACGGGTCAGCGCGCTGCCCCGGCGGTTGAGAAAAAGGATGTCTTCCTGGCCTTTTTTGATGGGGACATGTACCCTGACCTCGTCCTTATATATATTGATGTATTTAACAGCATCACTGCCGATAGGGACCAGTCTTTCCTTATCTCCCTTACCGACCACCCGGATGAAGCCGGCGTCAAAATGGAGCTGGGATATCTGGAGATTGATCACTTCGCTGACGCGGAGGCCACAGCTGTACATCGTTTCCAGAATGGCCCGGTTTCGCTGGCCTTCCGGCGTACCCGCCTTTATCTGTCCGATGATCAGCTCTATTTCCTCAAAACTGAGTACATCGGGCAACTGCCTTTTGGTTTTAGGTGCTTCCAGCAGGAGGGTAGGGTCCTGGCGGACGATATCTTCCAGTGCCAGGTAGCGGTAAAATGCCTTGATGCCCGAAATGATACGGGCCTGGGAGGTGGCGGTCATGCCCAGGGTCGCGATCCAGTGTACACAGGCCTGGAGGTCGGAGAGTGATACCTGGTCGGGAGGGGATTGTATACTAACGGATTGCAGGTACTGGACCAGCTTTTCGACATCGCGGAGGTAAGCCTCGATAGAATTGGCGGAAAGCGAGCGTTCCAGCTGAAGATATGACCTGAATCCTTTGAGATAAACGTCCCACATGAGCGGCAAGATAATATAAGAAGCGGGTTAAAAATACAAAAGGGGCCGTCCAGCCATATGGCGGACGGCCCCTGATATCTTCTACCGGTAGCAGGCTACCGGCTCGGTAATTAGAATTTTTCCAGACCGGAGAAGAAGAAATCACCTTCGATTGCTGCGTTCTCGTCAGAATCAGAACCGTGAACCGCGTTACGGCCGATAGACTCAGCGTATTCTTTACGGATAGTACCTTCTTCTGCATTTGCAGGGTTAGTAGCACCGATCAGTTTACGGAAATCTTCAACAGCGTTATCTTTTTCCAGGATAGCAGCCACGATGTGACCACTGCTCATGAACTCAACCAGTTCTCCGTAGAAAGGTCTTTCTTTGTGCACAGCATAGAATTCGCCAGCTTTCTGAGAAGAAAGACGGGTCATTTTCATTGCTACGATACGGAAACCTGCCGCGTTAATTTTGTTCAGAATGCCACCGATATGACCGTTTTCTACGGCATCCGGCTTAATCATTGTAAAAGTTCTGTTGTTAGCCATATATTTAGAATTCCTAATTAACTAATTTTGCGCGCAAATGTAGCTAGAATTTGTTTAGTGATAAAAAAAAAGAGAACTTCGCACTTCATTTTTTCGTAAAAACGGTTACATTTTATTGTTAATATAAAAGCAGGGCAGCCTGCATATTTAAAGGTTAAGAATGAAGAGGATAGAGGAAATTAAGCCCTTGCTGGAGACCCCTAAAAGAGTGGTAATAACGATGCATCAGAAACCCGATGCAGATGCAATGGGCTCGTCACTGGCCTTATATCATTATCTGAGACAGAAAGGGCACGATGTAACCGTGATTTCCCCGACCAATTTCCCGGACTTCCTGATCTGGATGCCTGGTGCAAAGGATGTACTCGATTTTGAATCCATGCAGGAAAAGGCGTTTAAGGCACTGGAAGGTATCGATCTGCTGTTCTGCCTGGACTTCAATGCATTGTACCGTACCAAGAGTATGGAGCCTTATCTGACAAAGATGGCTTGCACGAAAATCCTGATCGATCATCACCTGGAGCCGCAACCTACTTTTGAGTATGGCGTCAGTGATACGACCGCTTCATCTACCGCTCAGCTGGTATATGAGACGATCTATAAGCTGGGAGATGAACAGTATATTAACGAAGACATGGCGCAGTGCATCTATGCAGGCACCATGACAGATACCGGTTCTTTCCGTTTTGCCTCTACTTCAGCGAGAGTACACCGTATGGTGGCCGATCTGTTCGACCGCGGTCTGAAACATGAGATCATCCACTCTGCGATCTACGATAATTTCCTTGAAAACCGCCTGCGGTTCCTGGGCCATAGCCTGCTGAACCGTATGGAAGTATACTATGAGTACAATACCGCTATGATCGCTATCCCATATACTGATCTGAAGCGTTTTGACCTGCAGACCGGCGATACCGAAGGCGTTGTGAACTTCCTGCTGTCTATTCAGGGTATTAAACTGGCGGCACTCATTATAGACCGTCACTCGGAAATTAAACTATCTTTCCGCTCCAAGGGCGATTTTGACGTCAACACCTTCGCAAGAAAATATTTCGACGGCGGCGGACATTTCCACGCTTCCGGCGGACACAGCTCTGAGACACTCGATAATACCGTAGAACATTTTCTCGAAGCCATTAAAGAAAACGAAGAGCAATTACAGTAAGTTATTCAATCCTACTAATACAGTCAAATGAAAAAGAACAAACAGTTATTGGTTGCAGCATTAGGCCTTTTCCTGGCGAGCTGCGGTGCCGGTGGTGGCGCCAAAAAAACTCCAGGTGGGGTAGATTTCGTTGTTCATAAGTCAGGAAGCGGCGCGCAGCTGAAGCTGGGCGACACTGTACTGTTGAACATCATCCAGAGCCTGAACGATTCAGTTATAGTTGAATCCCGCAAGGTAGCAGGCGGTCCTGTTCCTTTCGTGATCTCCAAATCCGTTAACAAATATGACCTGATGGATGGTCTGGTAATGCTGAAAGAAGGCGATAGCGCTACCTTTACTATCCCTATCGATAGCTTACCTCAGCGTCCGCCAATGGCGAAAAAAGGTGATAAGCTGAATTTGACTTTTGTAGTAGTAGGTACCTATACCGGCGCAAAACAAAAAACTGCTGATGACAAAATCATCGCTGAATACGCTAAAACTAATAAACTGAATACTACCACCACTCCTGAAGGTGTTTACGTAGCAGTATCCCAGCAGGGTGCAGGCGAAAAACCACAGGTAGGTGATACTGTTGTAGTTCACTACACCGGTAAACTGATCAACGGTACTGTATTTGATTCCAGCCTGGATACTACTTTAAGACCAGGTGCTAAAATTGAGCCTATCAGATTCCCACTGGGTCGCGGTTTCGTGATCAAAGGCTGGGACGCTGGTATCGCAGCCCTGAACAAAGGCAGCAAAGCTACCCTGCTGATCCCGTCTACTTTAGGTTACGGTTTACAGGCAAGCGGTCCTATCCCTGCTAACTCTGTACTGGTATTTGATGTACAGCTGGTTGACATCGTGAAAGGCAAGCCTGAAGCTCCGGCTGCTCCTGCAGCGCTGCAGCAAGGAAAGTAATTTCTACGTCTTTTATATAGAAAGAGGTTGTTCGCCCGAAAGGTGGACAACCTCTTTTTTTTAGTAGGAAATTGGGAATTAAAGACGAGGAATGGAGGATATAAAGCGGCGGCAGGACTTTTAGACTAACAGGGTTAGCGGAAGACCAGGGGCCAAACCAGGATGCTTATAAATAAAAAGAGTGTCCGCCATTGACGGACGCTCTTTCTAATTCGTTATTTATGTGGGTTGGTCATTTTTGGAGGCCTGGCCGGTTTCAGATGGGATTCCGGGCTGACGCCCTCTACGCGTTCCTGCTATGGGGCGCGGGGAGGGGAATTGGGCAGAGGGGCATTGATTGGATTTCGGGGGCATGGGCGGGCGACGCGTAAAGGGCTAAGGCCCTTCATCTCCATCTGCAAACCTCCCGGCAGGAGGAGATGTCGACGGCCATTATTTAAGGAGATACAGAGCTGGTCTCTCTGATTTACCTTTTTCTATCCTTCTATTATTCTATCATCTATTCCTGATTGACTCAGGCGTATCCTTCCACCATCACTTCATACATTTTCACCTTCAGTTCTTCCAGGGAAATATCCTGCACCAGATTACCATCCTGCGCATAAGAAATAGTTCCTCTTTCTTCTGATACGATGATCGCGAGGTTATCACTGTGTTCTGTGATGCCGACAGCAGAACGGTGACGTAAACCGATACGGGTAGGCAGATTGGGATTCTCGGAGACAGGCAGTATCACCTTCGCCGCGAGGATCTTGTTGCCTACAATGATCAGTGCACCATCATGCAGCGGACTACCTTTGCAGAAGATACTTTCCAGCAGTTTGGCATTGATATTACTATCGATCGCGATGCTGGACGCGGTATCAAATTTTACACGATAGGTATTGGCGATCACGATCAGTGCACCGGTCCGGCTACCTGCCATACGGGCGACTGCGGTGATCACTTCATTAATGATATTCTCTTCTTCTTTATAGCTCTTGAATCTGTCGGGCAGAAACAATTTTGTAAAGAAACTGTCTTTACTCAGCGGGGCCTTCTTGCCCAGTACCAGCAGGAACTTGCGTATTTCCGGCTGGAAGATAATAATGATCGCGATCAGTCCTACATTGATGAAACTCTGTAACAGCGTAGAGAGGATCGGCATCTGCAGATGCTGTACGATAAAGTAAGCAAGATATATCATTAACAGCCCTACGAAAATGTTAAACGCAAGGCTTCCCTTCAGCAGGCGGTACAGCTGGATCACCAGGAATATAACGATCGCAACATCCAGTATATTCAGCCAGTGGAAACGATATCCGTAAAAACTAAATAAGTCCTCCATAGATTGTAAAAATAGTAAATATTTACCAGCTATAACGTATTCATATACTGTGTGATCTTAACCGCTTCCACGGCTGCTTTGACGTCGTGTACACGCAAAATGTGCGCTCCCTGCTGTAAGGCAAGTGTATGCAGTATCGTTGTACCGTTGAGAGCTTCCGCAGGTGTTGTGTCCAGCAGTTTATAGATCATAGATTTCCTTGAAATGCCTATTAATAGAGGGCACTCAAGTATATGGAAGACATTTAGTTTTTTGAGTAGTGTATAATTGTGTGCGATGGTTTTACCAAAACCGAAACCCGGATCGATGATAATATCTTTGATACCGGCTTCCAGACATTGTGCGCGTTTGCGTACGAAATAATCGAGTACCTCCTGTGTCACATCTTCATAATGCGGATGTTGCTGCATATCAGCAGGCGTACCCTGCATGTGCATGGCAATATATGGCACACCCAGTTTGCCCGCTGTAGGTATCATTTTCGCATCGAGATCACCCGCACTGATATCATTAATGATCGCTGCGCCCGTATTGACAGTCTGTTCAGCTACATTCGCATAGTAAGTGTCAATGGACAGAATGGCCTGCGGAAAATGTTCTTTCAGTGTACGTACTGCCGGTACCAGGCGTTCCAGTTCTACATCCGGTCCGACGGAGATAGCGCCCGGACGGGTGCTTTGCGCCCCGATATCCAGTATCTGAGCGCCTTCTTCCAGTAATTGTGCGGCTCTTTGCAGGATAAGATCAATATGCTGCGTTCTGCTGCTGGCAAAAAATGAGTCCTCCGTGATGTTGATAATACCCATCACCACTGGTTTGGACAAATTCAGCAATGTGCCCTGACAGTTGATGGTCGTATATTCGCCGTTCTTCCCTTCCATAGTATCCATTTGCATTTTATTGATTATTTTGCCAGACAAAAATAGAATAATGTGGTGATCTGCAAGTATGTATATCAGCACCGATAAAAAAGTTATCCATGAAACTGCTCCTGAACCTATTAAGAATCATCGTTGGCGTTTTGTTTATCTTCTCCGGTTTGGTCAAAGCAAACGACCCGCTGGGGCTCAGTTATAAAATGGAAGAGTTTTTTGAAGTGTTACACATGACATTCCTCTCTCCCTATTCACTGGCCTATTCTATTATCATGAACACACTGGAAATAGGCCTGGGCGCTGCCCTGTTGCTTGGTTTCCGTATGCGACTGGTGTCTATACTGCTGCTGATCATGATCACCTTCTTCACTTTCCTGACAGGCTATGCGCTGTACAGCGGAGAGATCAAAGAATGTGGTTGTTTTGGCGACTGTATCAAGCTGACAGCATCACAGACCTTCTGGAAAGATGTGGTACTGCTGGTCATGATCCTGATCCTCTTTTTATATAATAAACGCATTAAGCCATTGTTCGGCAAGCAGCTGAACCTGATCCTGCTGATCGTATCTATCGTATTTGCAGGCGGTATTCAATGGTATACACTGGAACACCTGCCGATCGTGGACTGTCTGGGTTATAAGGTAGGCAACAACATTCCTGAGAAAATGAAACTGCCGCCAGGTGCGCGTCCGGCGGAATATGAGACTGTCCTGATCTATGAAAAGGATGGTCAGCAGAAAGAATTTACAGCAGAGAACTATCCATGGTCTGACAGTACCTGGGTCTTTGTGGACCGTCGTGATAAATTAGTGAGAGAAGCAGAAGGAGAGGCGCCTGTAAAAGACTTCATCCTGACAGATGCGGATGGCGTAAATCAGACACAGGCGATCCTGGCAGAACCGACCCCTGTTTATCTATTCCTGGTAAAGAACGTAAAAGAAGCAGGTAAGGGCTGGGATGACAAAATGAAAGCCCTGCAGGAACAGTTTAAAGCTGGAAAGGTCTACATTTACGGTGTTACCGCTTCCAGTAAGGAAGATATTTCGGCTTTTACCGCTGCACATGGATTGCAGTTCCCATTCGTTCAGATGGATGGAACAGCCATTAAAACAGCTGGCAGAAGTAATCCTTGTCTGATTTTGCTGGAAAAAGGCACGATCAAGGGAAAATGGCATTATAACGATATACCATAAACCGCATGTTCAGATTTCTGCTGCGTAAACTCAGTTATGGCATACTGGTATTACTGGGAGTAGTGGTGCTGGTATTCTTCCTGTTCAACGTACTGCCGGGCGATCCGGCCAGGTTGACACTGGGACAGCGCGCAGACGTCACATCGCTGGAAAATGTAAGAAAGGAATTGCACCTGGATAAATCCTTACCGGTGCAATTCCTTTTATATTTAAATGACCTTTCGCCTGTTGGCATACATGCCCTCATAGATGCCGAAGGCAATATGCATTACCTCACTTTGGCGCATCTGGAGGAAGAGCGCGTACTGGTGCTGAAGACGCCTTATCTGCGTCGTTCCTATCAGGGTAAAAAAGAAGTCTGGGAAATACTGACAGAAGCATTGCCAGGCACCCTGGTACTTGCTTTAGCCGCAATGTTGTTTGCAACCATAGTGGGAATAGGGCTGGGGGTTTTATCCGCAGTAAAACAGAATACCTGGATGGACACGGGCGCTGTTTTTGCCAGTGTGGTCGGCATTTCTGCTCCCTCGTTCTTTATGGGGATCGTAGTGGCTTATCTGTTCGGGTTTGTCTTAAGTGATTATACCGGCTTACATATGACGGGCAGTTTGTTTGAAACAGACGCTTTTGCCGGCCGTACCCTGAACCTGCGCAACCTGATATTACCTGCCATTACCCTGGGTATCCGTCCGCTGGCCATCATTGTACAACTCACCCGCAGCGCCATGCTGGACGTACTGCACCAGGATTATATCCGTACCGCTTATGCCAAGGGACTGCCTACCCGGATCGTTGTGTTCAGACACGCTTTACGGAACGCCTTAAATCCCGTTATTACTGCGATTACAGGCTGGTTCGCCGAACTGCTGGCAGGCGCATTTTTCGTTGAATATATCTTTGGATGGAAGGGGATCGGGAAGGTCACAGTGGATGCCCTTGAGAAGTTCGATTTCCCTGTACTGATGGGGTCTATCTTATTTACAGCCGGTATTTTTGTATTGATTAATCTCCTGGCTGACTTGTTGTATACCATTATTGATCCACGCATCAAATTATAAGTAGCTCATTTATAGCGGATTAATATTCCCCAAAAAAAACTTTCCCTTTTTTTGAAACAAAGTATTTTACGGATCGTCTTCTTTATGTAAACGCCCTGTAGCATCCGGTAGGAAGAAAGGAGAGAACGGACATGGAAGCAGCAACGGTTATCTGAAACTAAGCAACAAGGAATCTGTTATTTATGTCATTAGCAATATTTCTCTCACAGGTGGTCCCCGTCAGGCAGAAGCTGTACCGCTTCGCTTACAGACTGCTGGAAAATGAGGAAGATGCGATGGACGTAACACAGGATACCCTGATGAAGGTATGGCAACAACAGGAGCGCATGAGCGATCTCCAGAACATGGAGGCCTGGTGTATGCGTATCGTACGTAATCTGGCGCTGGACAAGCTGAAGGCAAGAAAGTACCGCCGGTCGGAAGACCTGGACACTGCCAGCGAATTACCAGCCGTACATCAGGAAAATCCACACATCGTTGCGGAGAAACAGGACGTCATGAAAAGAGTGCATGGTATCATTGCCGGCTTGCCGGAAAAATACCGTACTATTATACAATTGAGAGATATAGATGGGTACAGCTACCAGGAAATAGCAGACATCCTGGTCATCGACCTGAGTGAGGTGAAGACCAATCTTCACCGGGCCAGAAAAGCGGTACGTGAACAATTACAAAAACTGCAAGTGTATGGAGTTTAACAGGATCAGGGAGTTATTGGACCGCTATTGGGATGGCGCCTCCACGTTGGAGGAAGAGGAAGAACTGCGCAGTTTTTTCAGCATGGAACACCCTCATCTCCCTGCTGATCTGAAAGAAGCGCAGGCATTGTTCGGCTACTTTGCAGCCGAAGCGGATATTCCGATGCCTGTATTCCCTGAGATCGAAACACTGATCGAACGAACGCCACCACCAGCCGGAAAGACGGTTGTAAGAACAATGGTATGGCAGCACTGGATGAAGTATGCAGCTATTTTGCTGATGGCAGTAGGTATCGGTTATGGCGCCAGACAATTCACCAGCAGACATGATGGTGTACTGGCTGAAAGATCGATAGCAGCAGATACCTACGATGATCCGAAAGAGGCATTTGCAGCGACACAGAAAGCACTGGCTTTATTGTCCCGCAACCTCAACAAAGGAACGGCGCAGGTGCAGAAGCTGTCTTACTTCAACGAAGCGACCGATAAGATCAGAGCGAATTAATTACGGCCATTCTAAAATCTGACATAAAAAAAAAACTTATGAAACGCTTTTTGTTTTTGGTGCTGTTCCTGACAGTCACCGGTACGCATCTCTTTGCCCAACAAGGTAGTGGCATCGACCGTTTTTTTGAGAAATATGAAAATGATCAGACCTTTACACTGATCAGCGTAACGCCAAAAATGTTCAGTATGTTCAGCAAACTGGACATCAACTCAAATGATGGAAAACAATTCCTGCAGATCGTCAAAAGGATCAAAGGCCTGCGCATACTGGCCAAAGAAAATACCAAAGGCGGAAATCAGTTGTTCAAAGAAGCTTCTTCTCTGTTAAGTAAAGAGTTTGAAGAACTGATGACTGTACGTGATGGAAAAGATGACCTGCGCTTTATGGTAAAGGAAAATGCCAAAGGGAATATCGCAGAACTGATCATGCTGGTAGGCAGCGACACAGAGTTCCTTGCGATGAGCCTGATAGGCGATATAGACCTCAATGAGATCAGTCAGCTGGCCAACAGCATGAATATTGACGGATTCGACAAACTGAAAAACATCAAAAAATAATTCATTTATCACCACAGATCAACCCGAACAATATGAAATACTTTTCCATCATTGCAGTAGCGCTTTTGCTGGTTGTTAGTCCGGCGATAGCCCAGAAGAAATCCCTGCGTAAATTCTATCGTCAATACCGTGGAGACGCAGTAGGTGTGAGAATAGGTGTAGGACGCATTCCATTGAAATTCGCCAGCTGGGTCATTCCTAACAGTGCGAAAATGGATAACGGCACAGAATTGAAAAGGCTGATCGGCAAACTGCAGAAGGTGAAAGTATATACACTGGCAGGTGTGAGCAATAGTCTGATCGACAGTAAAGCGATCCACCAGCTGAAACAGACGCTGATTGAAAAAGATGGCTTTGAATCATTGGTGGAAGTGCGACATGCAGATGCGAACGTGTATATGATGAATAAAGGGAAAGATGATGAACTGGGGAATGTGGTGATACTGGTGCAGGATGAAGAAGATTTTGTGATGGTGAATCTGCGGACGACATTGCATATGGATGATGTGAATATGCTGATACAGGGTTTTGTGAAGAATTAGTAACAGGTTATTTGCGATAGCGTGGGAAGGCCGGTCTTTAACAGACCGGCCTTCTTCTTTTATAAAGTATTTGTGAGGGTATTTTGTTATTCGGTAACCACAATAAAAAGAGGCTACTCATTATTTTGAGTAGCCTCTTATACTATAAGAAGGTGATGATTATCGAACGATCACTTCTCTCACCACAGGTTCACCCAGCATTTCGTTCACCAGTTTGATGATACGATCTTTTGAATAGCTCAGTTCCTGTTTGAGTGGAGCAACAGTGGTAGCGATGTGTAATTTACCATCGATCAGCTGTAAATTCTCTGTATAACGGGAAATTGTTCTTCCCATCAGCTGTTCCCAGTTCTCCTGTATGCGCACTTCAGTGAGCCTCGGTTTTAGCCGGCTTTTTGACATGAAATCCTTCAGTGCATCCTCCATTGATGTTATTCCGTAGCGCATTCCGCAAAGATACGTATTTCCGCATTACTCCATCTCTACTAATTGAAAGTTATCCGAATTTTCTTTGAATGCTGCAAGTATTCTATCAGCATGCGTATCAGTGATGAAGACCTGTCCGTATACGGGGCTGCCGACAAGATTAATTAAGCGGCTCACCCTTTCCTGGTCCAGTTTTTCGAATACGTCATCCAGCAGCAGGAGGGGAGGAAATTTTTTATGTTCCTTAATCACTTCAAACTGTGCGAGTTTGAGCGCGAAGAGAAAGCTTTTACGTTGTCCCTGTGAGGCGCTTGTTTTCATAGGATGATCATCCAGGAGGAACTGCAGATCATCTTTATGGATACCGCCTGTGGTACGCTGCATCATCATATCCTTATAACGGTTGGCTGCGAGCAGTTCGGTGAAGGTCTGTTCATGCAGACCGGACTGGTATTGTATATTGACGATTTCGTGCTTACCGGCCAGGTAATCATATAGTTGCTGTACCTGCTGGATGAAGCCGGGCAGGAAGGCGCGTCTCCATTCGAATACGGGCGTACCGTGTTTGACCAGTTGTTCATCAAATATATCGAGCAGGGTATCCTGACTACCGCCCTGACCATTCATTGTTTTGAGCAGGGTGTTTTTCTGCTGGAGTACTTTCTGAAAGGTAATGAGGTGATCAAGATAGCCCGGGTGTAACTGGCATAGCAGTGCATCGAGCCATTTACGGCGTTCCTCGCTGCCACCAAGGATGATCTCAGCGTCATCCGGTGCGATCATGACAGCAGGATAGCGCCCGATATGCTGGGAGAAACGTTCATAAGCTTCATCATTGAGGGCAATTTCTTTTTTGCCGTCTTTGAGGGTGCAGACGATCTTTCCTTCCTGGTGGTCCCTGTCCATGATGCCTTCCAGGCGGAAGCCGTTGGTCTGGTACTGTGTATTCTGGGCTTCGCTGCTGGTAAAGTAGCTTTTAGTGAAACATATATAATATATGGCGTCGAGCAGGTTGGTCTTACCGGAGCCGTTCCGCCCGGTAATGCCGACGATGCGTTTATGGAAGCTGAAACTTTTTCCCGAATAATTTTTAAACTGGACGAGTGATATCTTTTTAAGCGACAGCAAATTAACCTTCTGATTATCAGTTATGAATTAAAAATAAATTTATCGTAATCCGCGCTGATGCCGGGAAAGACTGGAAATCAGGCCTTGTTGAAGAGGCGTTCAGGAGCGGTAACTTCGTGCAAAGTTGCAAAGTATTTAGTTTTTAGGATTTTCCTGTTATATTTGCGGACAAATTAAGAAACAGTGGCTACAAAAACAGACGTAAAGACGAAATTCACCAAAGAGACATATTTGTATTGGTATGAATTGATGCTAAGGCTGCGCCGCTTTGAAGAAAAAGCCGGCCAATTGTATGGAATGCAGAAGATTCGTGGTTTTTGTCACCTGTACATAGGACAGGAAGCAATTGCTGCGGGTGCGATGACAGCAACGCAACCGGATGATAAGTTCATCACTGCCTACCGCGACCACGCTCTGGCGATCGCGAAAGGAATGACTGCTGACGAATGTATGGCTGAGCTGTATGGTAAGGCGACAGGTTGTTCCAAAGGTAAAGGTGGTAGCATGCACTTCTTTGCTCCTGATAAAGGTTTCTTCGGCGGTCATGGTATCGTAGGTGCTCAGATCGGTACTGGTGCGGGTCTGGCATTTGCTGAGCAGTACAAAGGAACTGATAACGTAGCGCTTTGCTTCTTCGGTGATGGTGCTGCCCGTCAGGGTATGCTGCATGAGACATTTAATATGGCTATGCTGTGGAAATTGCCTGTAATTTTTATTTGCGAGAACAACATGTACGCGATGGGTACTTCAGTAGAACGTACTTCTAACGTACTGGATATCTATAAGCTGGCGAATGCCTACGATATGCCAAGTGCTACGATCGATGGTATGAGCTGTGAGACTGTACATGAAGGTATCGACAGAGCGGTAAAACGTGCACGTGCTGGTGAAGGTCCTACCTTACTGGAAATCAAAACGTACCGTTACCGTGGTCACTCAATGAGTGATCCTGCGAAATACCGTACCAAGGAAGAAGTAGAAGAGTATAAAGATAAAGATCCTATCAATCAGGTACTGGCTACTATCCAGAAGAACAAATGGGCTACGGACGCTGAGATCGAAGCTATCAATGAGAAGGTAAAACAGGAAGTTGAACATTGCGTACAGTTCGCTGAAGAGTCTCCATGGCCTGCAGATGATGAACTGCTGAAAGACGTATATGTACAGGATGATTACCCGTTCATTGTTGACTAAATAATAATGAGAAGGTTAGCGATCCCGGCCGTTTAAGAATAAGCGGATGATTCGCTAACCTTTTTTATATTTGCGGACATTTACAACAGCCAAACCTGTACCGTAATAAAGAAATAACAATTTAACGACCACAATTACAATGACCGAAACAAAAAATAAGACCGCAGCTGAAAATACTCCTGCTCCTGTGTCTAAAGAATTCCAACTGGAAGACTCACTCCACATTGCGGAAGACTTTTTCAACAAGAACAAAAACACCATTATCATCGCCCTGCTCGTAGTAGTGGTGGTAGTGGGCGGTACTTTTGCCTACAGCAAGTTCATCAAAGGTCCTAACGAAACAAAAGCACAGAACATGGTATTCCATGCTCAGCAGTATTTCGAAAGAGACTCTTTCCGTCTGGCTTTAAACGGTGACGGTAACTATGAAGGTTTTCTGCAGGTAATTGATAAATACGGCAGCACCAAAACGGGTCAGTTAGCAAAATATTACGCTGGCGTTAGCTATGTGAAACTGGGCGAATTCCAGAAAGGTGCAGATCTGCTGACATCTTTCAATGGTGGCGATCAGGTAGTACAGGCAATGGCATACGGTTTAGCCGGTGACGCTTACATGGAACTGAACCAAACCGATAAAGGTATCGAATATTATAAGAAAGCAGGTCATCACAGCGATAACGAGCTGACAGCACCAACTTACCTGTTCCGCGCAGGTCTGGCACTGGAAAAAGCTAACAAATCCGCTGATGCAGTTGCGATCTACAAAGAGATTCAAAGCAAATATCCTCAGACAGCTGAAGGCCGTGAAATTGAGAAATATCTGGCGCGCCTGGGCGAAGTGAGAAGTAATTGATATTAATACAGATCATGTCAATACATAATCAAAGTTTATTGAACGATGCTGGCATTCTCCAATCAGAGGATGCCAGTGTTGTTATAGTGTATACCGAATGGAATGATGCGGTGATCAACGAACTGGTTGCCGGTTGTGACAGGTCCCTGGCACAATACAATGTATCAAAAGTCTCCAAGGTGATCGTACCCGGAGCATTTGAATTACCATTCGCCTGTAAGCAATACTGGGAACGTACAAAAGGAACACATAGACAGCCTGGCGCTATTATTGCGTTCGGTTGTGTGATCAGAGGCGAAACCCCGCATTTTGACTATGTTTGTAAGGGCGTAACAGAAGGACTGATGCAATTAAACCTTGATTTGCCCGTACCTGTTATCTTTGGTATCCTGACCGTTGACAACATGCAGCAGGCACAGGACAGACTAGGAGGCATCCATGGCCATAAAGGGGAAGAAGCCGCGATTACCGCGCTGAAAATGATATCTATGATGCGTCAACTGTAGGAGCAGCTTTTTAGCCCCATTTTTATTACATGTGATGTTCATTGTTGCTACAGTTTTAGCCGAGATACATTGATTCCTGACGCCGGCAGTAATCCACTGCGGCCTCTAATAAAAGAACTAACTCAATGAACGTACAGCTTTTTATTCCATGCTTCGTTGATCAGCTGTTCCCGGAAACAGGCTTCAATATGGTGAAGGTGCTGGAAAAACTGGGATGTAACGTCGATTATAATCCCAACCAGACCTGCTGTGGCCAGCCGGCTTTTAATGCCGGGTACTGGGATGAAGCCCGCTCCGTTGCAAATAAATTCGTAAAGGACTTTCATACCGTAGATTATATCGTAGCGCCAAGCGGCTCCTGTACAGGGTTTGTCCGCAATTACTACGGCAAACTCTTTGACAATTCCGCCGCTCATAATGAAGTAAAGACACTGCGCAAGAACCTGTTTGAATTTACAGAGTTCCTGACAGATGTCCTGCATGTGACCGACCTGGGCGCCAGTCTGAATGGCGTTGCCACCTATCATGACGCCTGCGGCGCACTGCGTGAATGCGGTATCAAGGAAGGTCCGCGTAAATTGCTCTCCAAAGTAAAAGGACTGGAACTGAAAGAAATGAATGATTGTGAGACCTGCTGCGGCTTTGGGGGCACTTTCTCTGTGAAGTTCGAACCGATCTCCATCGGTATGGGCGAACAGAAAGTAAATAACGCTATCGCAAGCGGCGCAGACTATCTCATCTCCACAGATCTTTCCTGTCTGATGCACCTGGACGGTTATATCCGGAAGCACGAACTGAATATCAAAACAATGCATATTGCTGATGTACTGGCCAGTGGCTGGTAAGCAGCAGGAAGAATTTTAAATCATCAGATAATGAACTACTGGCTTGTTAAATCAGAACCATTCAAGTATTCATGGGACCAGTTTGTAAAAGACGGTAAAACCTTCTGGGATGGCGTGCGCAACTATCAGGCGCGCAACAACCTGAAAGGCATGGAGAAAGGAGACCTGGTACTGTTCTATCACAGTAATGAAGGACTGGCAGTAGTGGGCATCGCGAAAGTCGCGAAAGCACATTACCAGGACCCAACCACACCTGATCCTAACTGGGTAGTGGTAGACCTGCAGCCGGTAAAACCTTTCAAAACGCCGGTAACACTGGCGCAGATGAAAGCCGAAAAAAGACTGGAAAATCTCTCTCTTATCCGACAGGGCCGCCTTTCTGTGTGCGCCGTTACAGCCGAAGAATTTGATACCATCCTGGAAATGGGAGAGACGAAGAAATAATTTTTTTGTGGAATTTTATTCCTGAGCGCATCTTCTTGTTATAGCAATATTTATCACTAAATACTGGTCTATGACAAGAAGATGTTTCTTTTTTAAGCATACCCCGATCCCTGTATCAATACTATTATTGAGTTTACTCACACTTGTGTCCTGCGCACGTAACACGGAACACAAAAGCGCGGCTCCTGCATATCTGGCATTTAAGGAATCCAGTCCGGCAGCAACAACATATCGCTCCGATGTCGAAGATGTTGTCACTCATGTTGAAAGTCCGGAGGGGAAAGATGCAGCGTCAGGTATGGTGCAGTTTACACCTCCTGTATTAGTAAAGGATGCGTCATCCGCAGAAATACAAAAGAAGATCATTAAAAACGGTGAGGTGCGTTACTCCGTGAGAGATTACAATGACGCACGCAAAGCCATGAATGGTATCATTGCCCGTTATAATGGCTACATCACAGAAGAGAATGAGTCCCGCTCAGATCTTAGCTGGGAAATAAAAGTCAGTATTAAAGTTCCCGCCCAGAAATTTGACTCCTGTCTGGAGGCCCTTGCCGGTACCGCGAATACACTGATAGAAAAGAACGTATCAGCTACAGATGTAACAGAGGAATACATTGATGTTGCTTCCCGAATGAAGGCAAAAAAAGAAGTAGAACTACGTTATCTCGATATCCTGAAACAGGCGAAAACAGTAGAAGGTATTCTAAAAGTAGAAGAGCAGCTGAAAAGCATTCGTGAAGAAATAGAAGCGTCACAGGGCCGCCTGCAATACATCGATCATAATGTGGCCATGAGTACGATCAGCCTTTCATTTTATCAGACCTTCGCTACTTCTTCTCCGCAGGGTCCGGGCTTCTTTTCCCGCCTCTTCTTTTCAATGAAAGATGGCTGGAATGACCTGTTGTCTTTTGTAGTAGGGACCGTGCAGATGTGGCCGGGTATAGCGGTCGTAGTAATGATAGTGGTGGTTATCAGAAGATATATCAAAAGAAGAAAGAGAAGGAAGATGGCAAGCGTGGCTTGACCGAGTGTGGTTTGTTGATACTGGCAATTCGGTTTTATATAAAAAAGAGGCACTTCGATATACTGAAGTGCCTCTGATTATTTTAACCATATTGAATTGCAGAAAGGTGCCTGCTATCAATTCTTAATTCCTAATTCCTAATTGATTTATGGCGCCATGTGTGCCTTTAGCGCTTTCTTCTTCTCCAGTTCTCGTTGTCTTTTGAAAATCCCTTTCGTTACAAAGTAACCCAGTGAAGCGCCTAACCATACATCGCTGCTCCAGTGTCTTTCCTGGTACAGACGGGTGGTACCGGTCATGATGGCGATGGAATAAGTTACCCAGGGCACCCACGGATGTTCGTCCCCATACGCTTCGGCAAGTGCTGTCGCGACAGAGGTCACCGTCAGCATGTGACCAGAAGGAAAGGAGGTATGGTATTTATCCATAGAGAAAGGCGCATTGTATACGAACGGGTCGTCGTAATAGGTCGGACGGCCACGTCTTACCACCGATTTGGCGAACGTATAAATGAGCGTTGACAGCAGGAGTGACTTGGCGGTCATCAGGGAGGTATGTTCCAGTTTCCTGTCCTTGGCGATCACGCCGGCAAGGTACATACCCCCCACGAGATAAGGGGAGTAGGCATTTCCGAAAGGTTCTACCTGACCTGTTACGCTGTTCCAGAAATTGGTGTGGTTACGGCCAAAGAACTGTTTCACCTCATAGTCTACGCCCATGAGACCACCGGCAGCTCCGAGTACGATACCCAGTCTGACGAAGTCCTTTCCCTGCCAGTGCGCAGGTCTTGAAACGGTATATTTCAGGTCACTCCAGATGCTACCCAGGTAGGCGCCGTTTATACGATAACGTATAGTGGTATCGGCTGCCGTTAATGTACGCGTCTCCGTAGATCTGGTACTATCGGTATAGTGGAGGTTGATGGTGTCTGTCGTCTGTGCGTTTGCCTGTATTTGTAGTAACAGCATGCCGCACAGCATAAGCTTCAGTAAGATCTTCAATTGCTGTTATTTAATTATCCGATAAAGTTACGTTAAATGTTAAAACCCGTATATTTAATAATCAAAAATGTCTTGTATAAATGAAGCCTAGATTGGTAGTTTTGACAGGCGCCGGGATCAGTGCAGAGAGTGGATTACGGACTTTCCGTGATAGTGATGGCCTGTGGGAGGGATATAATGTTTATGAGGTTGCCAGTCCGCAGGGATGGCAGAAAGACCCGCAACTGGTGCTGGATTTTTATAATCAGCGCCGCCGGGATGTAAAAGCGGCGATGCCGAATGCCGCCCATCTGGGGCTGGCTGCTTTACAGGAGCAATTCGATGTAGAGATCATCACGCAGAATATAGACGACCTGCATGAGCGGGCTGGATCAAAGAAGGTATTACACCTGCACGGAGAGATTTTCAGCATGCGTAGCGTGCTGGATGAACATAGGAAGTACCGTATTATCAGTGATATCAATTTAGGCGATAAAGCGGCTGACGGCGGACAGCTACGTCCGGATATCGTATGGTTCGGAGAGGCGGTGCCGAAAATCGAAGAGGCGGCAGCGGTGGTGATGACTGCAGACGTATTTGCCGTGATCGGCACTTCGCTGGTGGTATATCCGGCGGCTGGTCTGGTGGATTATCTGCCGGAGGGAACGCCTGCCTTTGTGATCGACAGGAAATTGCCACAGATGCCGCAGATGAGCAATCTGATGAAGATAGAGAAGCCGGCAACGGAGGGCATCGCAGATATGATCAAAACACTTGAAGGCTTGATCTGATCACTTGCTTAAAGATGGGGACTGCGCATCCTGATCGATGCGGTGGTCTTCAGCTGATATAAAGAAAAGAGGCAGTCCGCTTTATGCAGGACTGCCTCTTTTTATGTTATTCAAAACTTTCTTCGAAGCGGATGTTGAATTCTTCCAGTTCCTTCAGCACCGGGTTATAGATATCCGGTGTGATCGGGATGTGGAGGCCCTTCAGGGTGACTTTGTCCTGAAGGATGAGTTTCGCCATGATACCCAGCGGAAGGCCTACGGTTTTAGCCATGGCAGTGCGTACGCTGTCTTCGCCCTGAGCGATCATGTAACTATGCAGCCGCGTGCTCATGCCTCTTCTTTCAAACTCGATCTCATGGGTCATCACGATCATGTCTTTATCAGTAACTTCCATGCCCAGTTTTGATTCAACGATGTGCTGGAGGACAGAGGCGTTTGTTTGTTCGCCGAGATGAATGGTCTCACTATTCAGTAATCCCAGGAACTTCAGCTGACGTAATATTTTTGACTTGGCGCTGATGCCAAGATAATTGGCGATGTTTTCTTCATGACTGACGGCCGCATCCTGGTCGATGTGCTGACTGGTCCACTCATAGAAGCTCATGTTATCGGTCTGGATCTTTTTGGTATCGTCGGTCAGACCGAGTTTCACGAGCGTTCCCCAGCCTTCGCAGAAATCGGGATAGCGCAGGGTGGCGCGCATGAAGGTCGGTACTTCTTCCAGTTTATAGGCACTGATATAGTTCAGTGAGTCACGGTTAGGGTAGTAGGCCAGTTTACCGAGACTTGGAATATGGATCGTTTTTGACTGATCGAAGAGGTGCTGGTAAGAGACTTCCTTTGTCTTTCCTTTTTCGCGGTAGGTGGCGCCTGAGTTACCGGCAAGCACGATATTGCGGGCATTCCAGGAAATCTTGTATTGCCATGGATTGTCGTTGCTTTCGGGCGATACGAGGCCGCCGCAATAGGAGCGGAAAGCGGATATCTGTCCGCCTTTCTTTTCGATGGAATGAATGAGCTTCATGGCGCTCATATGATCTATGCCGGGGTCGAGGCCCATTTCATACATAAAGAGCAGGCCTGCGTCCTCAATTTCTTTTTCCAGCTTTTTAACTTCCGGGTCGATGTAAGAGGCGGTGAGCAGGTTTTTACTGAACTGCAGACAGTCTTTTGCGACGAGGATATGCAACTGGGCAGGCAGCAGGGAGATGACGAGGTCTGTTTCCTGTATCAGCTTTTGTCTGGATGCTTCATCCCTGATATCGATCGCTGCTGGGGTAACATAGTAAGACTTTCCGGTTTTGGATTTGATGAGCGCGAGGTCGTGGTCGGCTACAGTAATATGCCATTTTTGCCGTGGAGCATTTGATACCAGGTAGTCGATCAGGCTCGTAGCCGACTTGCCGGCACCAAACAAGAGTATATTCTTCATATTAATTTGTTCATCTTTAATATGGTTACAGAACAGGGATTTAACATCAGTCGTCTATCTAATGTTCGAATTTTCCAGAAAATTCGTTTTTAACCTATGATAATTTTGGTAAACTGTCCGTGACCCTCTGATTTTCACCGGGTTAAAAACAAAATCTTTGCCAATATTTTATTTTCCCAATATTTCTTTTTTCTATTATATAGAATATTAATTGAAGGAGTTAATGCAAAATAAGGATTAAATGGTCTATCTGTTGAAATTGTTCTTAACGCATATCTTATTTGTTCAATATGACAATTCCTTTTTTATTCACATTCTATGTCAAAAAGGCCGGAATACGGCTTAAAATGGCTATATTTGCGTCTATTTATTTTTTTACGGAATAAATTGTAAACCAACAATATAATGTCAGAAAATACGGAAAATCAGCAAGACGGCAGGATTATCCAGATCAACATTGAAGAGCAGATGAAAACGGCCTACATCGATTACTCGATGTCTGTGATCGTCGGACGTGCTCTTCCGGATGTCCGGGACGGTTTAAAACCTGTACACCGCCGCGTGTTGTTTGGTATGAACGAGTTAGGGAATAACAGTAACAAACCTTACAAGAAATCAGCCCGTATCGTAGGGGAGGTGATGGGTAAGTTTCACCCGCATGGTGACGCCTCCATTTATGATACCATTGTACGTATGGCCCAGCCATGGAGCCTTCGTTACATGCTGGTAGACGGTCAGGGTAACTTTGGTTCTGTGGATGGTGACATGCCGGCAGCAATGCGTTATACGGAAATCCGTCTGCAACGTATGGCAGAGGCGATGCTGGAAGATATCGACAAAGAAACAGTGGACTTCACCCTGAACTTTGACGATACCCTGGAAGAGCCTACAGTACTGCCTACACGTATTCCTAACCTCCTGATCAACGGAGCTTCGGGTATTGCGGTAGGTATGGCGACCAACATCATGCCGCACAATCTCTCAGAGGTAGTTGACGGTCTGATTGCGTACATTGATAACCGTGACATTACAATAGAAGAACTGATCAAGCACGTAAAAGCGCCTGACTTCCCGACCGGTGGTATCATCTACGGTTATGAAGGCGTAAAACAGGGCTTTGAGACAGGCCGCGGAAGAGTAGTTGTGCGTGGTAAAGTGAACGTGGAAACTTCCAAAGCAGGTCGCGAGCGTCTGGTGATCTATGAACTTCCTTACCAGATCAATAAAGCTGCGCTGCATCAGAAGATCGCGCAACTGGCAGACGATAAGATCATTGAAGGTATATCTGAAGCGCGTGACGAAAGTGACCGTGATGGTATGCGCCTGGTGATCGATCTGAAACGTGAGGCAATTGCCAACGTGGTGATCAACCAGCTGTATAAATACTCCGAATTACAGACTTCTTACGGTATCAATAACGTGGCGCTTGTAAAAGGCCGTCCGCGTGTACTGAACCTGAAAGATATGCTGTCGGAATTCGTAGACTTCCGTCACGAAGTGGTAGTACGCAGAACGCGTTTCGACCTGCGTAAAGCGGAAGAGAAAGCGCACATCTTACAGGGTTACCTGATCGCGCTGGACCACCTGGATGAAGTAATTGCGCTGATCCGTGCATCCCGTACACCGGAGGAAGCGAAAGAGGGCTTGATGACCCGCTTCGAACTGAGTGAAATTCAGTCTAAAGCGATACTGGAATTACGTTTGCAACGTCTGACCGGTATGGAGCGCGATAAGATCAAAGAAGAATACGATGAAGTGATGAAACTGATCGCTTATCTGAAAGAGATATTGTCTGATGAAGGTCTTCGTTTCAAGATCATCAAGGAAGAACTGGAAGACGTGAAGAAACGTTTCGGTGACGAGCGTAAAACTGAGATCCAGTACCTGGCCAGCGAAATGCGTATGGAAGATATCATCGCAGAGGAAGATGTGGTAATCACGATCTCTCACCTGGGTTATATCAAACGTACTTCTGCATACGACTATCGTCAGCAGAAACGCGGTGGCCGTGGCGCATTGGGTGGTAAGACCCGTGAGGAAGATTATATCGAACACCTGTTCGTGGCTTCTACTCACCACACGATGTTGTTCTTCACAGAAAAAGGACGTTGTTACTGGCTGAAAGTATACGAAATCCCTGAAGGAGAGAAGAGCGGTAAAGGCCGCGCTATCCAGAACCTGATCAACCTGCCGACTGATGACAAGATCAGAGCGATCATCGATATCAAGGACCTGGGTGATAAAGATTTCATCAGCTCTCATTATATTGTACTGTGTACTGCGAACGGTATCATCAAGAAGACCCTGCTGGAAGATTTCTCCCGCCCGCGTCAGAATGGTGTGAACGCGATCACGATCAACGAAGGTGACCAGTTGCTGGAAGCTAAGCTGACCAACGGTAACAGCCAGATCATGATGGCCATTAAGAGCGGCCGTGCTATCCGCTTCCCTGAAAATACCGTACGTGACACAGGTCGTGGCGCTATCGGTGTAAGGGGTATCGAGGTAGACAATGACAAGGACGAGGTTGTTGGTATGATTTGTGTAAATAAGGAGGATGAAACCCGTACTGTACTGGTGGTTTCAGAGAAAGGTTTCGGTAAACGTACTGATATTGAGGAATATAGAATTACCAACCGCGGTGGTAAGGGTGTAAAGACCATCAATATTACAGAGAAAACAGGTAGCCTGATCGCTATTCTGGACGTAACTGAAAAGGATGACCTGATGATCACCTGTAAATCCGGTATCACGATCCGTATGGCGGTTGCTGACATCCGTGAAGCGGGTAGAGCTACGCAGGGTGTGCGCCTGATCAGACTGGACGATAGCGACGAGATCGCAGCTGTAGCACGCCTGGATGAACAGGAAGAGCAAAGGCTCGATGAAGAAGCGCTGGAAGGTATGGAAGGAAATGAGCCAGGCCAGGATGGTAGCTCAGCAGCTCAGGGAGAAGCTCCGGTAGATGAAACGCCTGCAGAATAATTACTATGAAGCCGCATTTTATTTAAGCGAACTAATGGTTAACCTGCGGTAGATTGTATTTATTATGGTTGAAACAGGCATTAAATCTAACGCCATACTTATAGAAAACAACAAAATATTGAGCAACATGAAAAAATTACTGGTATCATTTGTCTTTTGCGGTGCAGCGATGGTTGCAGTAGCGCAACGTGCCAAGGTAAGCAGTGCTGACGAGGCGCTGTCCAAGAAAGACTATGATAAAGCGAAAGCCGATATTCAGGCAGCACTGGAAAATGAAAAAACTAAAGGTGAAGCCAAAACCTGGTACGTTAAGGGTAAAATCTTCGAAGCAGTAGCAACTGACAAGAAAGATGCTCAGCAGGCGCTGGAAGCATTCGAAGCTTACAAAAAAGCTTTGGATATCAACGCTAAACTGCCTGAAGCTTTACTGGAAATGAACCAGCGTATGTTTAACCTGTATGCTACCGTAGGTAACGCAGGTTATGGTAACCTGAATGACCAGAAATGGGATTCTGCGTTCCTGCACTTCAGAGACGCTTTCAGCATTGCTGAATATTATAATGGTAAAAATCTGGGTGGTACTATCCCTACAGATACTTCCATGACCTTCTATGCTGGTTACGCTGCGAACCAGGCTGGTAAAAAAGATGATGCACTGCCTTTCCTGAGAAAAGCAGCTGATCTTCAGTTCAAAGCTGAACCAGCACTGTACGTAATTCTCGCACAGACTTACGAAGAGAAAGGAGACAATGCTAACTGGATCAAAACTATCGAAGAAGCAAAAGCTATGTTCCCTAAAGACAAGCGTTTCAACGATATGGAAATGATCTACTACTCCAAGACAGGTAAAACTGCTGAGTTGCTGGGTATGCTGGAAAAGAAAATGTCTGAAAATCCAAATGACTTCCAGACCATGCTCGACTATGGTATCCGTGTAGACAACCTGGCAAACCCTCGTTCTGATGGTAAAGAAGAAGCGACTAAACCAGCTAACTACGATGAGCTGATGACAAAAGCTGAAAATGCTTACAAAAAAGCCATCGAACTGAAAGCTGATGATGCAACCGCTAACTTCCAGTTAGGTGCGCTGTACTTCAACCGTGCAGTAGGTTTCAACAAGGAACTGAACGCAATGGACAGCAAATCACTGAACACACCGAAAGCAAAAGAACTGCAGACGAAAGTAACTGGTCTGATGGATCAGGCGCTGCCTTTCTTCGAGAAAGCTGATGCTAACTTCACAGCAGCTGGTTCCCTGGAGCCTAGCGACAAGCAGACCTTCGAAAGCTGCCTGTATGCACTGCAGAAGATCTATGCTATCAAAAACGAAACTGCTAAAGTTGAAGCAGTAAAGAAAAAGCTGGAAAGCCTGTAATCGTGTAGATACAGACATCATAAAAAAAGTCCCGGTCCATTACGGACCGGGACTTTTTGCATATAGGTCAATATGTAATTATCTTTTACCTGAGATAAAATGATAGGTCCAGAATGCCGCCAGCAATATGAACAGAATAACGATCACGATGATCGCCAGTTCAGTAAAGTAGGACATCTGGTGTTTACGGCGTTTGTTGGTACGGAGCTTACGCAGCATCTGCCACTTCATCTGCCGCAATAATACGGGTATCTTTTCCTTCTCTTCAAAGGCTGATAATCCCTCCACTGCCTCACTGCACATTTCACAATCGGCAAGATGAAGTTCCACTTCATGCTTTTCTTCCGCTGTCATCCTGCCCTGTACATAGTCCAGCAATTGCTGTTGCGTAGGACAGGCCGTCGTGGTGAAAATATCCTGATATTCTTCGTTCATAAAAATGTTTCCTCAATAATTATAAATCCGCATACTTACTTTCGTTATCCCTGTCTGCTCAGCAGGAGCTTCAGGTTCCGCTTTCCATTCTGAATATAACTCTTCACCTGTAACAGGGTATACCCCGTCTCGTCTGTAATATCCTGGTAAGAGCGTTTTTGCAGATAAAAAAGTTTGACACAAACACGTTGCTCCGGGTTTAATTGTTCCAGGGCCTGCTGCATATTTTCCAGCAAGTTATCCTTTTCTACGAATCGGGCTTTATCATCTTCCGGTTCTCCGGGATCATTGAGATGTTTCTCGCTGACTTCTTCCTGTCTCACCTGACTCTTATGTCTTAACTGCATCAGACAGTGGTTCTTGCTGACCTGGTAGATCCAGGCCCTGAAGTACTGCACCTTGTGCTTGTTGATATCTGCCAATACTTTTAAAAATATCTGCTGTACACTGTCTCTTGCATCCTCTTCATTTTTAAGGTATTTCATGCACATACCCAATAACAGGATCGCATACCTGTCAAACAGGATGCCTACCCAATTGCTGTTTTCGTCGGCTTTATACCGCTCCAGCAGTTCTTCGTCTGTTAATTCCTGACTATTCTTATAATTCACTGGATAAAGATAAAATACTTATAATATTAAGATGCAATACCCAGGCAATTCCATAAAATATAATCAATAAAAAAGCCCATAGAAGACTCCGATATGGAAAATTCTATGGACTTTATAGGAGTGAGGCTGATAATATCAGCAGAACGATTACAGATTATCGAGGGCCGCCTGGGCTTTATCTTTCATACTGCCATTCATGCGTACGACTTCCTTGAACATACGTCTGGCCTTGCCTGTCTGCCCTTTACTACGATAGCATACGGCCAGCTGGTAACGCGAAAGTTCGCCATACCTGCCACTGCTGCCGGAAAGGTGTTTATAGCGGGAAATAGCCTCGTTGAGGTCTCCCTGCTGATGATAGACCATCGCTGCCTTATACAGGAATTCATCAGTCCCGCTGGGGGCTGATTCTGTAGCAGGTTTTGGCTTAGGTTTATCATCGTCGTCATCTTTCTTCTCTTTTGGTACCGGTTTAGGTTCCGGTTTATCTTCTGTTTTCTTTGCGACCGTAGGGGTGTCCTTATGCTCCGGAGCAGGTGCTTTGACCGTTTCCTTTACCTCTGCCGGTTTAGTGGCAGGAGGGGCCTGTTTTTTAGCACTGTCCTTATTTACGGGAGCCGCTGCCGGTGTCTTTGCCTTCAGGGAGTCTTTTACGACAGGTTTAGGAACCGCTGGCGCAGGTGTAGCTGCAGGGGGAGCGACGGGCGCTGTTGTTGCGGCAGTTGCCGGCGCCGGACGATGACTTAGCGTATCGGCTCTTTCTGCGCGTACGGGCGTAACGACAGCTGCCTGGACGGGCGGTGCGTCTACTGCGGTAGGAGGAATTTCCGTATTGCTGGCCATGGCCTTGGTAACAGGCGACTTGAATTTCTCCTGTTGCTGTATGAGATAAATGAGGCCTGCGCCGGCAGCGATAGCAGCAACTACCCAGAAATAGATCAGAAAACTTTCCTTTTTCTGTTCCTGGCGCTGATAACGTTCGGCTTTATGTGCATGGGATACCTGCTTGATGCTGTTGCGGATATACTGTAGCATGCTGGCTGACAGCGGCTGGTATTTTTCCCTGTATTGTTGTTGCTGGAGTACCTGTAATGCATCAAAACACAGATCGCAGTCCACCAGGTGTTGTTCCACCAGGTGCTTCTCGACATCCGTGAGTCGGCCGTCCAGGTAGCGGGGCAGCTGGTCTCTGTTAAGACAGCGGATGTTACTGAAGATCTTCAGTATTTTTTCATTGTTTTCCAAGTTACTCATAGGTTTCGTTCATCAATAAGGAAGCCATTTTTTGCTTAGCCTGTTGCAGTGTCTGTCTGAGTTTCTCAATGGAAATCTTCTTAGCTTCCGCCAGTTCTGCAAAGCTTTTATTATTCATGTAGAATTCTTTCAGTAAATATTTTTCTTCGGCAGGGAGCTTATCGAGCGTTCGCTCGATAGCAGCGATCAGCTGTTGCTGTTCTTTCTGATTGGTAGCCGCCTTTTCGAGTTTAGCTTCTACCTGCTGCTGTTCTCTGGATTCCGTACTTGGAAAAAATGGACTGTTCTTATCTGCATGGGCCTGTTGTGCCCTTATCGTATAGTGGATCCATTCATTGGCTTTCGGGATCGTCTGGGTTTTCAGACTGTCACTGAGACGTTGTAGTAAAGAAGGATAGATTTCCTCCGGACTGGTAGCGGGACCATTGTTGAGGTAGGGTAAACAAACAGCGACCATGAGGTGGCTGTATCTTTCCATGAGTACACCTTCGGCTTCCTGATCCTTGAGCTTTCTTGCCCGGGAAATCAATTCTTTATCTGATAAATTAGTTAACTGCTGTAGCATAGTGTTACCTATATTTACATATAAAAGACAAAAAAGTTCATTTTGTTGTCTTTTGACATATAATTATTTTAGACAATTAATATGCCATACGCGATTACTGCTGTTCCAATTATGCCATTACGGGCGGAACAGTCTCACAAAAGTGAAATTATCTCACAAGCCTTGTTCGGGGAATGCAGTGAAATCATTGCCACCGGATCGGACGGATGGGTGAGGGTAAAATGTCAGTATGATGGATATGAAGGATGGGCAACCGTAAATCACCTGGAAACGATCGACGAAGCGCTTTTTAATGCGCCGTACACCCATTATACAGCTGCCTGGGTCAACCAGGTGCTGCTGAACGGAAAGCCGCTACAGGCACCGTTTGGTTGCGTCATCAAGCATGGAACGACCGGTGTTACAAACTGGGGAAAGGTAACGGTACAGTTTGAGGAAAAGCCGGCGGAGATCGGTAATGGCAATGCAGTAGATATTACAGCGCTGACAAAGGCAGCTTTTTTATACCTGAATACCGCTTATCTCTGGGGAGGAAAATCAGTGTTTGGCGCGGACTGTTCCGGGTTTACGCAGACGGTATTCAAGACCCTGGGTATCCATCTTTTACGCGATGCTTATCAGCAGGCGACACAGGGTACTACGGTGGATTTTGTGCAGGAGGCGAAGGCAGGCGATCTGGCTTTCTTTGACAATGCGGAAGGACGGATCACGCATGTGGGCATGCTGCTGAATGATCATGAGATCATTCATGCTTCCGGGAAGGTGAGGGTAGACCCGATTGACAACCAGGGTATTACCAATATAGATACCGGTGTCAGGACCCATAAACTGCGTATTATCAGGCGCTATTTCTGACAGAAAATGACTACCTGATCAGCAGGTGTGCAAATAAAAAGAGGCTGCTCCTTGTTGGAGACAGCCTCTTTCTTTTACGGTTATCCGTTGTAATTATTTATCGCCGAAAGTCTTATTGTAAAGCGCGATGCTTTCCATTACGATACGCTCAGCAACTTCTTTGTTCTGGAAGTCAGCCACTTTTACAGTTTTGTGCTCCAGTCTTTTGTACTCTTCAAAGAAGTGACGGATCTCAGCTGTAAAGTGAGGAGGCAGTTCGGAGATGTCGTTGATATGCGCAACGCTCATATCGTTAGCAGCTACCGCGATGATCTTATCATCTGCTTCGCCATTATCGATCATCTGCATAACGCCGATCACTTTAGCTTCCATGAGACACATTGGGACCACATCTACCTGGGAGAGGATGAGGATATCCAGCGGATCATGGTCATCACAGTAGGTTTTAGGGATAAAACCGTAGTTAGCCGGATAGTAAACAGAAGAGTAGAGCACCCTGTCGAGTCTCAGCAGGCCGCTTTCTTTGTCCAGCTCGTATTTAGCGCGACATCCTTTCGGAATTTCAATAATAGCATTCACTACATTTGGCGCTTCTGATCCTGTGCTGACACTATGCCATGGATTGTTCGTCGTCATCATCAAACTTTGATTTTTTGATTATTTAGTTTTTAAGCGCCTGCGTTTATTCAGCATTGCAGAAAGGTATAACGTCGCAAAGTCTTTCTTAGGGACCCTGGCAACTGATTTACCGTAAGCTAATGTGGAATTTAGAATAAACGTCTGCTGGCGCGTGCGCAAAAATAAGGAACTCAACTGTAATTTCGCAATTGCTGCAAAATAAACAGAAAAGAGTTGATTTACAATATCTTATTTATCTGTAGGGAGCGGAGCCGTAGAATCCTGAGGAAGCATGGCGGAGTCCAGTGGCGCGCTTGCCGGAGGCAGATAATTCGGAATGATACTTTCAAAAGTGAGCGATATCTTCCAGCGGCCATTTTCCTTTACCAATTGCAATCTTTCCTTTTGCTGAGAGGATGAGTTCAATACAGTTACGGTTGCTTTGTCGCCGTTTTCTTCTGTATCGATCACCTCTATACCGGCTTTTTTTATCTTATCCCTTTCTGAGTCGTTACGACGGGCATCAAAAAAGGAGTAGAGCTGTATTACCTGTTGCGATTCTTTGGTTGCGTAGTCTCTGGCAAGGTCAAAGTTCGATTCCTGGATAGCGTGCATAAAGTTAAGTGCAACTTCCTGCGGAGTAGCGCTTTTTTTGCAACTGCTAAGTACAGTACCGAAAAATAATACCAAGGTGAGAATACGCAGATAACTGGTCATGCAATTGTTCATTATAATACAGTTAACAAAAATAGGAGGAAAGTTAGAAAATTACAAAAAGCAGCTAGTGCAGCAGGTTGTAATTTTTTAGCTCCATACCCGATTTTTGAAAATTGTTGGTTTCCTTGTTGTAAACCGGTATAGGCAAGGAAGTCTTTAACAGTTTACGTTTTAAGGGCGTGAACATACTCAAAACGCTGTTAAGGAAGTGTTAATTATTAGTGGTCCTCCTTTTCCTTAGCCGCATCATACGCACGTATGATAGCCTTCACCAGTCTGTGTCTTACTACGTCTTCTTCGTCCAGCTGGAGGTAGCCGATGCCATCGATATTGCGAAGGATACGGGTCGCTTTTTCCAGTCCGGATTTCTGATTTTTAGGCAGGTCGATCTGCGTAAGGTCGCCCGTGATAATAGCTTTGGCTGATGCACCGATACGTGTCAGGAACATTTTGATCTGCAGTTCGGTGGCGTTCTGGGCCTCATCCAGGATGATAAAAGCGTTATCGAGTGTACGTCCGCGCATATACGCCAGCGGAGCGATCTCGATCACACGGTTGGTCATGAAATAACTGAGTTTGTCAGCAGGGATCATGTCATCCAGTGCATCGTACAGTGGACGCAGATACGGATCGATCTTCTCCTTCAGGTCACCCGGCAGGAAACCCAGGTTTTCACCTGCTTCTACTGCGGGACGGGTCAGGATGATCTTTCTGACAGCCTTGTTTTTTAATGCTCTTACAGCAAGCGCCACAGCGGTGTAAGTTTTACCGGTACCGGCAGGGCCAATGGCAAAAATGATGTCATTTTTGTCAGCCAGGGAGACCATTTTCTTCTGGTTAGCTGTTCTTGCTTTTACATTGCGGCCATTCGGACCAAATACCAGGACCTCATTGGAATTGCGGTCCTTGAACGCATCTACCGTTTCTTCATCACCCAGGATCTGTTCAAAATAGTTTTCGCTCAGATTACCGTTACGTTCGAGATAAGAAATGATTTGTCCGATTTTTTCCTGAGCAGTGGCTACTTCTTCCTGCGCGCCGGAGAGCTTGAGTTGTGTTCCACGGGAGAGAATCTTTAACAGTGGAAATTTCTTTTTCAGCAGATCAAGTTTTCCATTGTTTACTCCGAAGAACTCGATAGGGTTAATGCTATCTAAGCTGATGATTGATTCTGTCAAGTGATATTTTATTTAGATCGTTTGAGGTTTCTTCGTATAAGGTGTCAAAGCAATATACCTTAAACGCGTTACATTAAGAAACCTGGAGTTTATAACCTTACTAAAGGCTTTGCTAAAACTGGCAGGAAGGTGCTTGCAGATACCACACCAGGAAGAGCAGTAGCCTTATCAGCAGCGGCAATAACCACGCCAAAGCATTTTTCCCGGGTGGATCGCAGATGCTGCGATCATTTCACCTTCAATACCAAAGAACTATAGAAAAATGAAGTGATTACCGTTTGACCGGTCTGTCACTTTCAGTTCTCATGAGAATGAATACTTCATTGCTTGTGCATTTAATGTTTGTCTGTCTACTATTGTCCTCAAAGATATTTATCCTTTTACATTTGCTGAAAACGGGAAATCCACATCGGTGGAAAACGCAAAATTAAGGCCTTAAATAATACAAATGACTGTCCTCCCGCCAGATAGTTATTAAGAATAGCTATTTTTAATCATATATTGAGTATTTTTAAAGGGATTATCGTTCGGGATTTTATGATGAATGCCATTATGAGTAACGCGCTGACGGGTGTAATACCGGCGCTGTTACTGGATCTGCACGGTAACCTCTTGTATGCCAATCAGCAGGCGTCGGGGTGGCTGCAGATACCGGAGGGGGAATTTCATCCGGCAGGAAATATTACAACTGTACATTTTAATGATGTCATCGGGAGGAATGCAGGGGTGTACTGGCCTATGCTATGTCACCTGCTCAATATGGGCCGGCCGGCCTGTGTGGAGATGTATTGCCATACCCGCCAATGGGTACAATGGAAGTTAAGTCCGGCAGGGGACCATTTCCTCCTGTCTGGTACCGATATTACCGGCCGCCGTCCGGCCGAACCCGCATCCGTACTACACGCCATGCCCTTCGGCTTACAACATTTTGCGCCAGACGGCACACACCGCGGCGCCAACGAACTCCAACAGCAGATATGGGAAGGCATTGACCCCGTACTCTGTATGCCGGGGTATAACCTTTTTGAAGAACCGGTCTTCCAGGAAACCGGTCTGGCCGATCTGTTCACAGCCGTTCAATGTAATTGTGAACCCGCCACCGGAGAAATACTGCTCGGTTACCGGGAACAGGCCATCAACGGTGTTATCCGCATCCTGCCTGCCTATTACGAAGCGACCGTATTTGCAGTGACCGATCATCATGGGAGTATCATCGAACTGGTGATGATCATGATCGACATCACCGAAAAGCAGCTCTCCCTGATGCAGCTCCAGAAAAGCGCCCGCCTGCTGGACCTTATTATCGAACACCTGCCCATCGGCTATATACAATTTGACCACTTCGGGTTTATCCGCCGTATCAATCAGACGCAGCGGGCATTCTTCCAGTATGAGTACGAAGAAGGAGAAACCCCTTTCAATATCATGAACGACCCGTTTGCCCGCCTCTACGGACTGGATGAACTGTTCATACACGTCATGGTGCATAATAAGATGCTCCGTGTCGAAAAGCAACTGGACTTCTCGAAGGACAGCCGCTGGACCGCCCAGAATAAAGAAGTCTGGCTGGACCTTACCCTCTTCCCCCTACGGGACCCCGTAGACCAGGAACAGATCGTCGTAGTACTGGTCAACGATATCACCGACAGGAAACTGGAGCGCCAGATGCGCAACCTGCTGCAACGGAACACAGAACAGCTGCACCTGTTCTTCGATGCCGTAGACATGGGATATGCCACCATGGAAAGGGACGGTACACTGTCTTTTGTCAATACCAAGGCAGAAGAAATGGTCGGCCGCCAGGTATTCCCCGGAGAGAACCTGTTCAGCGTACTACCCGAACTGGGACACCTCAGTCCGTTCCGGACCCGTTTCTCCGCAGCGCTAACGGGCACCGTTTCACAATCCTTCAGCAGCTATTTTCCCCGCCGTTATAAATGGTACGAGTTCCTGATCACGCACATGAGCGACGGGACCGTCTCTGTCTTCATCCGCGATATCAGCGATAGCCGGAATATGCAGAAGGACCTTTTCCGGGCCAATAAGCAATTAAGTAAGCTGAACCGGAGCCTGGTCAACCAGAATCAGCAACTGGAAGATTTCGCGCACATCACCTCGCATAACCTGCGGGCGCCGATCGCCAACCTGAAAGCACTGATGCAGATGCACAATGATTCAGTGTTGCAACATGAAAAGGAACAATACCTGAGTTTACTACAGGAAGTGATATTTAAGATAGACGAAACGCTCAATGACCTGGTAGACGTCGTCCAGATCAGGAAAGATGTGGATATGGAACGGGAAGAGCTTATATTTGCCGAACGTCTTCAACATGTGAAAGACGTTTTGTTCGCGGATATTGAAAAGAGCGGTATTCAACTCACAACTAATTTTGAACACGCGCCTTCGCTGGAGTTCCCGCGCCTGTACCTGGACAGTATCCTGCAGAACCTGATCACCAATGCCATCCGTTATCGTACCCTTGAACATAGGCCCCGTCTGCACCTGAGAAGCTGGCGTGAAAACGGTCATACTATGCTGACCGCAGAAGATAATGGACTGGGTATCGATATGGAACGTTTCGGACATAAGCTTTTTGGTTTCAGAAAGACGTTTCACAAGAACAAAGACGCGAAAGGTATCGGCCTTTTTATCACCAAAACACAGGTTGAGGCAATGGGTGGGAGCATTCGTGCGGAAAGTACACCGGGCCGGGGAACGAAATTTATTATTACCTTTAAAACAGACTAAATCCCTGTATGCAATTGCACAACATGATTTTTATCGTAGATGATGATCCTATTCATCAGCAGATCGCGAACATAATGATCAAACGACAGGGTATTGGAGAGAATGTGAGGGCCTTTTCCGATGCGCAGGACGTGCTGGATTATCTACGTCAATATTCTTTCCAGGCCGAGCAATTGCCTGATCTGATCTTACTTGATCTTAATATGCCAGTCATGGACGGATGGGATTTCCTCAATGACTACGCCGGTTTTTATAAAGACTTAGCCAAACAGATCGGCATTTTTGTACTGACTTCTTCTATTGATGATAAAGACCGTAAAAAGGTAGATAACTATTCATTCGTGAAAGGCTATCTCACCAAACCTTTGTCCAGCGAGATCATTACGAAATTACAAGCCAGCTGAAACGAAATGTTCATATATGGAAGAGGGTTATGTCATATGACATAACCCTCTTCTGTTATAAGAAATTTAGCAATTACGCTTTTCTCAACGCACTGATCGTCGCTTCCGGATCTTTGGAAGCAAACACCGAACTACCTGCCACCAATACATTCGCACCCGCATCCAGTATGCTGGCCGCATTGTCCAATGTAATGCCGCCATCCACTTCGATCAACGCATGCGCTTTATAATGATCGATCATTTCACGGGTCTGGCGTATTTTATTCAGACTTCTCGGAATAAAGTGTTGTCCGCCAAAACCAGGGTTCACACTCATGATCAGTACAAGATCGATATCATTGATAATATTCTCCAGCAGATGTACAGGCGTATGCGGATTCAACGCTACACCGGCTTTCATGCCCAGACTTTTGATCTGCTGTATATTCCTGTGCAGGTGTGTACAGGCTTCATAGTGTACGGTCAGCAGGTCAGCGCCCGCTTTCTTGAAATCCTCTGCGTATTTCTCCGGCTCTTCGATCATCAGGTGTACGTCACAGGTCTTTGTGGTCGCCTTTCTGATCTGTGAGATCACGGGTAAGCCAAAACTGATATTCGGTACAAATCTGCCATCCATTACGTCCAGGTGCAACCAATCCGCCTCACTGCGATTCAACATCTCAACTTCTTTCCTCAGCTCCAGGAAATTGGACGCCAGGAGAGACGGTGCGATAAATGTGTTTCTGTTTTCCAAAGCCACTCGTTTAAAGATTAGGAATCATGTACAGACGGCCATCATGTCGCCCGTACTGCTATTCATCGTTACGAATATAACTGTTTATTTTTTTAGTTTCTCCAATGCAGCTTTCGCCTCCGGATATTCCTTTCTGAACGTAAGCGCTTTGATATAATCGTCTATCGCGTCGTCCTTACGGCCCAGTTGCTCCAGACACTGTGCACGGTTATAATACGCTTCCGAATTATTAGGGGATGTTTTAGCCGCCAGATCAAAAAAACGCAGGCCTTCCTTCCAGTTCTTTTTGCGCACATTGATCGTACCCAGGGCCATATAAGCTCTTTCGTCATCCGGATCAGTAGAGATACTGCTCATATAAGCAGTAACGGCTTCTGATGTATTGCCGGTCTGCTCATAATACTGCCCCAGGGCAATATATGGTTCCGCATTCACAGAGTCCAGTCTTGCCGCCAGTTTGTAGTATTTAGGCGTATTGGAAGAACGTCTCGCCAGTAACAGGTCACCCAGTTCCATCACAGCGTCATAATCACTCTGCAGACCAGCATGATCTACTGCCGCTGTCAGGTGACTGATCGCCAGGGTCGTGTCCTTGTTTTCTTCTGCTATTCTGGCTTTCAGGTAATAGGCTTTATCGAAAGTGCCGGCAGACTGTGCCAGCACTCCCGCCAGACTATCAGCTGACGTATATTGTTTATTCTCGATCAGCGCGGTCGCCAGTCTGTATTGCAGATAAGGATAGCCAGGCGCTGTCTGTAAGGCCTTTTCAAAATGTGCAATGGCCTGCGGATACTGTTCCAGTACCAGGGCAGCTTCTCCGGCGCCTGCCCAGAAATCGGTCACAGCCGGTTTCAGCCGGGCGGCCTTTTCAAAGTCTTGCTGTGCCAGTACAGGATCAGTATTGAAGAGCAGCAAAGCCCTGCGGAAGTACAGGCCTTCGTTGTCAGGAAATTGTGCGATAGAGTCGGTGAGCGGCAATACCATAGAAGTATAGAGGGCAGAGTCAGCGCCGTTTTTCTGAACAGACTCCCCCTGTTTACCGGAATGGCAGCAAATCAAAAAAGGAATGGATAAGAGGAATAGGTATTTCATAAGACAATTATATAAAAAATGCTGGAAATTCCACTGTTATGATAAATATAGCGGTATGGGAAGGGGTAAAATGAAGAATGGCCGTCACGCTGGTAGCGGACAGCCATCCTGATTGATCGTCTGTTGCATGCCGGATCAATTGGCCATGAGCCATTGTTTTAATGCGTCATACTCGGCCGGGAGTTGTACGGCTTGTTTCTCGAGGTCATACAGGGACTGTACCCTGTCAGGCGTCACGATCTTATCCTGCAGAGACGCCGGAGCAGTATCTGCGAATTTAACCGGATGCGCCGTCTCCAGAAATACACCGGCAGTATTGGTATCCAGACCTGCTGTCTGCAAATACTGTTTCAGGCCGAGGTAACCTACCGCGCCATGTGGGTCCAGCATATACTGGTGGTCTTTCCAGACCTGCTCCATCGTAGCGGCGGTATCTTTATCGTTGAAGGAAACAGATGTGAGTTTCTCTTTCAGTGCCGGCAAACTGTTCGCAAACAATTCAAGGATACGTACAAAATTGCTCGGATCAGCCACGTCCATCGCATTGGACAGGGTAGCGGTCGCTTTACCCGGCGTATACGCGCCGGTCTGCATGAACCTTGGCACCGTATCGTTCACATTCGTACTGGCTACAAAATGTTTTACCGGTAAGCCCATGGCCGCTGCCATCATACCTGCACAGATATTCCCGAAATTGCCGCTTGGTACAGAGAATACGATGTCAGGATGCGCAGCGCTGAGTTGCTTGTATGCCAGCAGATAATAGAACATCTGCGGCAGCCAGCGTGCTACGTTGATAGAGTTGGCGCTGGTCAGCATGACATGCGATTGTAAGGCTTCATCCAGGAAAGCCGTTTTCACCATCCGCTGACAATCATCAAAAGTACCGTCTATTTCAAGCGCCGTTATGTTGCCATTGAGTGTGGTCAGCTGTTTTTCCTGTAATGTGCTCACTTTACCGGAAGGGTAGAGGATCACCACACGTACGCCGGGAACATTATAGAAACCGTTGGCGACAGCGCCGCCGGTATCACCGGAAGTGGCGACGAGCACAGTTACCGGACGGGTATCATTTCTTCTGAAATAACCCAGACATCCTGCCATAAAACGTGCGCCAACATCCTTAAATGCCAGTGTAGGACCGTGGAAGAGTTCCAGGGAATATACATTCCCTTCTACTTTCTCCACCGGAAAAGGAAAACTAAGCGTATCCGCAATGATCTGCTTTAGTATAGCTTCGGGAATTTCTTCTCCTACAAATGGCTGTATCGCTGCGTAGGCAATATCGAGGTCGTTCCTGTTAACGATATCATTGAGGAATGCTTTGTCAAAAGCCGGGATACGCTCCGGGAAGTATAATCCCTTATCAGGTGCGAGACCCTGTACTACGGCTTCTTCGAAAGATACGACGTGTTGTTTATTCTGTAGACTGAAATATTTCATTAGACTTTACGCTTTTGTAATTTTCACACCTTCCCTGTTGATCTGCGATACATGGATCTTATAATCCACGCCCAGCGGCGCATATACTGTGTCCATCATAGCCGCTACCTTACGTGCGGCTTCCTCGCCTCTGCTCAGCATGAACACAGAAGGGCCGGAACCAGAGATACCACCACCCAATGCGCCTGCTTCCTTACATTTTACTTTCAGTTCGTAGAAAGCAGGTATCAGGATCGCACGTACAGGCTCTACGATCGCATCTTCCAGTGAACGGCTGATCAGATCATAGTTTTCCTGATAAAGGCCCGCAACCAGCGCACCTACGTTACCCCACTGGCGGATCGCGTCGGTCATCAGTACTTTTTGTTTAAGAATTTCACGGGCGTCAGAAGTTTTTACTTCTATCTGCGGATGGATCACAGTTACCCACAGATCAGCCGGTGTGTGCAGACCGGTAATGTCAAGCGGCTTGTAACTTCTTACCAGGGTAAAACCACCCATGATAGCAGGAGCTACGTTATCCGCATGTGCTGCGCCACTGGCCAGTCTTTCACCTTCCATGGCAAAACGCACCAGCTGTTTAGGTGTGAACGGATTACCCAGCAGATGATTGGCGCCTGCGACAGCGCCCGCAGAACTGGCAGCACTGGAGCCGATACCACTACCCGGAGGAATATTTTTGAAGAGCTCTAATTCTATACCAACATCCGGCTGACCATACTTCTGCAACAGCGCCTGAATAGCTACGCCACATACGTTCTGTGCAGGATCAGTAGAAAGTGACGCGCCATGTACCGCTGTTATGGTCACACCTGGTTTATCGCTTTTACGCATGATCATTTCATCGCCGGGAGCATCCATGGCCAATCCTATTACGTCAAAACCGCAGGCCACATTGGCGACAGTGGCCGGTGCAAATACTCTTATGCTTTCATTATCCATGAGGAAGGAGTTTTAATTGATTTTATCTCGCTGATCTGATGATATCAGCAAATATACCTGAAGCCGTTACATCTGCTCCCGCACCGGCGCCTTTCACGATCAGTGGTTGTTCCGAATAACGGTTGGTGGTATAAAGTACGATGTTGTCTTTTCCTTCCAGTTTGAAGAAAGGATGGTCCGGTGCGATGGATTGCAGTCCTACGGATGCTTTACCATTTTCATAGCGGGCTACGAACTTCAGGCGTTTTCCTTCAGCATCGGCCTTTTCACGTAATGCCAGGAAGTGACCGGCATGAACGTCCAGTTGCTCGTAGAAAGCATCTACAGAAGGTGCATGCAGTGCTTCTTCAGGCAGGAAAGAATGATTGGTGATGTCTTCAAGTTCCATCTGAACACCGCTCTCACGTGCAAGGATCAGTATCTTACGCATTACGTCCACACCACTCAGGTCTATACGAGGATCAGGTTCCGTATAACCTTCGTCCTGTGCTGCTTTCACTACCGTACGGAAGGAAGCGCCATTGACAAAATTATTAAAGACGAAGTTGAGACTACCGCTCAATACTGCTTCAATGCTGTTTATTTTATCACCGCTGCGGATAAGATCATTCAGGGTGTTGATCACCGGCAGACCTGCACCAACATTGGTCTCAAACAGGAAAGAAGCATTGTATTTACGCGCCAGGTCTTTCAGACTTTTATAATAAGCATAGTCAGAAGAGCAGGCGATCTTGTTACAGGTTACTACAGAGATACCATGTTTCAGGAACTCACCGTAAGTAGCGGCTACTTCTTTACTGGCGCTATTATCAACGAATACGCTGTTACGCAGGTTAAGTGATTTGATCTTATTGGCAAAGGCGATCATGTCAGATGCTTCACCTGCCTCCAGCAGATTTTTCCAGTCAGCCAGGTTGATCGATTCATGACCAAAGGCCATCTTACGGCTGTTGGCGATACCGGTTACACGTACATGGAGACCCAGTTCGTTCATCAGGAATTTATGCTGCTGATTCAGTTGTTCCAGCAGTTTACTGCCTACATTACCGACGCCTGCGATGAAAACGTTCACCTGTTTCAGTGGTTCTTCAAAGAAGGCCTCATGTATAACGTTCAGCGCTTTTTTAACGTCTGCCTTATTGATCACTACAGAGATGTTCTTTTCAGTAGAACCCTGTGCGATCGCGCGTATGTTCACACCATTACGTCCCAGTGCAGCAAAGAGTTTACCGCTGGTGCCGTGGTGGTTTTTCATGTTATCACCGACTACTGCGACGATGCTCATATCTCTTTCCACGATCAGTGGTTCGATGCGTTTCTCCAGTATCTCCTGGGAGAACTCGCTATCTACCGCAGTTTTTGCTTTCAGCATATCTGTTTCGTGTATGCCAACGGTAATAGAGTGTTCAGAAGAGCTCTGTGTGATAAGGATCACGTTGACACGTTCGCTGAGCAGGGCTTCAAACAGACGTTTGGAGAAACCTGGTATACCCACCATGCCGCTACCTTCCAGTGTGAGCAGGGCTATTTTCTGGATACCGCTGATACCGGTTACAGGGTACACACGGCCATCGCCTTCCTGTGAGTGGATCAGCGTACCATAATCATCCGGCGCAAAAGTATTTTTGATCCAGATAGGGATACGTTTATCCATTACCGGTTGTATGGTAGGCGGATAGATCACTTTCGCACCGAAGTGGGAGAGTTCCATCGCTTCTTCATAACTGATGTGTGGGATGGGAATAGCCTGTGATACCATCCGGGGATCAGCAGTCATCATACCACTTACATCTGTCCATATATCGAGTACTTCCGCATGTAATGCGGCAGCGACAATAGCAGCAGTATAATCAGAACCGCCACGACCAAGCGTAGTGGTCTCTCCGTCAGAAGTAGCAGATACAAAACCTGGCAATACGAAGAAATCAGCGGTCTGTTGCTGGTAGTACTGGGCAGTCTGGTGATTGGTCGCAAGGAAATTTACCGCTGCGTTACCGAAGTTACCATCAGTAACGATCAGTTCGCGGCTATCTTTCCAAACGGCATTGAGTCCGGCGGACTTCAACTTTTCCGCCAGCAGATAGGAGGATACGAGCTCTCCGAAACTCATGATCTTATCCAGCGACCTTGCGCTCAGTTCACCCACCTGGAAGATGCCATCGCAGAGAGTTTCCAGGGTGTTCAGGCGTTTTTTTACCTGGCTGATGATACCACTTTGTACCGTGATAGGGAAGAGGGTACGGATCGTGTCCAGGTGTCTGGATTCGATCTCTTCTAATACGTTTCTATATTGTTCCTGTCCTTGACCTGCCAGCTGACCACATTGTATCAGTTTATCAGTAATGCCGCTCATGGCAGAAGCAACGATGGTAAAGCGTCCGTTGGGTTTCTTGTTACGGATGATATTGCATACCTGTTCTATTGACTGGGCGCTTCCCATGGAAGTTCCGCCGAATTTTAATACTTGCATGTGAGAAGAATGTTAATACGTAAAAATGCCAGTTCCCTTTACCGGGTGTACCACCGGAGTGGTCGTTGGATGATATGTGAAATTTAACCCCGCACTGGGGTTGTAATAGATGTAATTGTAATAGTGCTGATACTCGCGCCGGAGATGGTGCGAGATGCAGAAGTGAAGTATGTAACTATTGGTAGCACTATTTGGAACAATTTACTTTTCGCTAACAAAAGTCCGGAATTAGTTTTGGATTAACAAATGAATTGTCAAAGTTTTGAAATTATTTAAAATAAGACGGGGTAATTTGAGAAAAATTTCGGGTAACAGGCGGAACAGGACAATAATATTGGTTTTCAATAGACATGCACTGTTATCCGGGTGCATGGATAAGAGCCAGGAGGGCTTTCAGACGAACAAGCGCAGACCAGGCGACGGCTTAGAGGTGGACTTGATCCCTCTTTGACGCGCCAAACCCCTATTATTCCTATATTTGTCTTAACCACGTTGGACATGCCTTATTTCCGCAATTTCACATATTATATAGATAAGCGCCGCTGGAAGTACTGCTTCCTGCTGGAGGGAATCGTTAGCCGGTAGGACTTTCCCGGACTTTTTCACCGTCCTGCATACCTGTCAGCACCAGGGTATGTACCTGTCTCCTTATTTTACAGTTCGCATATCCGTAGCTGACAGAAAACAAGTCGGCAAAACATCTTATTGTCACAAAATTGTCATTCAATATTCCACGGTCTGTTATCCTAGTAACAGACTGAAAAACCATCCATCATGCCGCATTATCATAAACTGGGGAACATTCCTCATAAACGTCATACACAATTCCGTAAGCCAGACGGCACATTGTATTCTGAACAGTTATTTTCAACGGAAGGATTTTCTTCCAATTCCACCTTGCTTTATCATTGTCATCCGCCGACCGAAATTATCAAAGTGGATGAACCTTATAGCGTCGCTCCCCGTGTGGCGGAAGAGAAGATGCTGAAACACCGTAGTTTCCAGGGATTCAATATCAAACCGGAAGCCGATTATCTGAAGAGCAGAAAACCTGTGTTGGTAAATAGCGACTGTCATATTTCCCTGGCGGCCCCCACACAAAGCATGACCGATTACTTTTATAAAAATGCAGATGCGGATGAACTGATCTTCGTACATGAAGGCGCAGGTGTGTTGCATACGCAATACGGGCAGCTGCCATTTGGTTATGGCGATTATCTGCAGGTACCCAGAGGGACGATTTACCAGATAAAATTCACCGGTACAGATAACAGGCTGTTCATTGTAGAATCTTTCAGTCCTATCCGTTACCCGAAACGTTACCTCAGCCAGTACGGACAACTGCTGGAACATGCACCTTATTGCGAGCGTGATATCCGCCAGCCACAGAATCTGGAAACAATTGATGAAGCAGGCGATTTCCTGATCCGCATCAAAAAGAAAGGTATCATGTATCCCATCCATTATGCGCACCATCCATTTGATGTGGTAGGTTGGGATGGCTGCGAATATCCTTTCGCGTTCTCTATCCATGACTTTGAACCTATCACCGGTCGCGTACACCAGCCACCTCCGGTACATCAGACATTCGAAGGACATAATTTTGTCGTGTGCTCTTTCTGTCCGCGTCTATTTGATTACCATCCGCAGGCGATCCCTGCGCCATACAATCATAGCAACATTGATAGTGATGAAGTATTGTATTATGTAGATGGTGATTTTATGAGCCGTAAACATGTCACCAGAGGTATGATCACCTTACATCCCGGTGGTATTCCCCATGGTCCGCATCCGGGTGCTGTAGAAAAGAGTATCGGTGCGAAGGAAACAAAAGAACTGGCAGTGATGGTAGATACGTTCCATCCGCTGCAGATCACACAGGAGGCGCTGGAGATCGAAGACGAGCGTTATACGATGAGTTGGGCGGAGTAGAAGACAATTAAAAATTAAGAATTAAGCATTAAGAATTCGAATGCAGCGAAGATCGTTGCAGCGCATTTTCTTAGGATGAAATACTAAACACGGGGTGCTTCTATCATGGAGGCTCCCCGTGTTGTATTATACCGGATGTTACCTGTAGTAACGTTATTGCTACCAATTCTTAATGCTTAATTTTTAATGCTTCATTAGTAACTGCGCCTTATTCTTCCGTATTCACACTGATCTCATCTCCGCCGTCTTCCGGTCGTTTCCCCTTATCCTTTGCATACTCTTCCGGCGTCTGTAACGTATTGTTCTCATCCGGTTGTAAATAAATAGCGTCATCCTCTTCTTTCCTGCCATCTTTTGAAATATGCGTATGAGGATGGTCTTTATCACTATGTTTGTCGTTGGAGGCTTGTCCCTGTTTGATATTTGTCATATACTTGTTTTTGAAAAGTGGCACTAAATCTGTGCCATGGGGCTGATTACTATCTTAATTCGTAGTAAAGCCGGCTCAGTTGGATAGGGTAATTTTAATATAAACAGAAAATCAGGAAAAATATGGAATACAGGCAATTAGGAGAAAGTGATCTGAAAGTATCCGCCATTACATTTGGCGCATGGGCGATAGGTGGTTGGATGTGGGGCGGTACTGAGGCAAATGATGCTGTTAGAGCGATCCACGCATCTATAGATGAGGGTGTTACGTCTATCGATACTGCACCGATCTATGGACAGGGACTGAGTGAAGAATTGACCGGTGAAGCATTGAAGGGACTGGACAGAACAAAGGTGCAGGTACTGACTAAATTCGGTATGCGCTGGGACCTGGCGAAGGGTTCACTTGCTTTCAACAGTAAGGATAATGCAGGTAATCCGATCGATATTTACAAATATGCGGGTAAGGAAAGTGTGATAGAGGAATGTGAGAACAGTCTGAAGCGACTGGGTACAGATTACATTGATCTCTTACAGATTCACTGGCCGGACGCAACGACGCCGATCGATGAAACATTTGAGGCAGTTTTGCGTTTAAAGGAGCAGGGAAAAATCCGTGAGGCAGGCGTGTGCAACTATAATGTAGCACAGATGAAAGAAGCAGAGGCCGTGCTTAAACTCGCTTCTAACCAGGTGCCTTTCAGTATGGTGGAAAGAACGATAGAGAACGAGCTGGTGCCTTATTGTATCGAAAACAAAAAAGCGATACTGGCTTACAGTCCGTTACAGCGGGGGCTGCTCTCCGGTAAGATAAAACCTGGTCATCATTTTGGGGAAGGTGATACCCGGGCGGGCTCTAAATTTTACCAGACAGATAACCTGAACCGTATCAACGCTTTCCTGGAACAGATCAAACCTATGGCGGAAAGTAAAAGCGTATCACTGGCGCAACTGGTGATCCGCTGGACAATAGAACGTCCTGGCATTACAGTTGCACTGGTAGGTGCACGTAACGCAGAGCAGGCGATCCAGAATGCAAGAGCGATCAATGTGAAGCTCAGCGCTGAAGAGATCAAATTTATCAATGACAGATTGTACCAGCTGCAACTGGTATAGAAAATAAGTAACTGTTACAGGTCAATTGAACAGTGAAGAAAAAGAGGGCCGTCCACGATAGGTGTGACGGCCCTTCTTCGTATCAGCAGGTATCTTTTCAGGTGAAATTCCTGATTTTTTCACAGAACTGACTTTTATCATATGCCCGTTTCATACGATCTGTACTTTTGAGCTACCTATACAAAACTCCATCCACATGACACATGCAGAAATCGTTAAACAGGTAGCATGGAAAGACCTCAAAGACCTTTCGATAAGAGAGATGCTGATTGAAAATAATCTCACTTTACCCTGGTTGTTTTCTTCCTGGCTACTGGCCTATTTCGGGTATTACGCACTGGCGTTGCCGTGTTCGGCTTTTTTCTTTCTGACAGGATTACGACAGGTACATAACGGATTTCACAACTCGCTTGGCACAAATAAGTTCCTGACCTGGTTTACGCTCTTCTCCAATAGTGTGCTGATGATGGCCTCTATTCATGCAGTTAAGTTCAATCATATCAGGCATCATAAGTATTGTTTATCGGAAGAGGATTATGAAGGCAAATCAGCCGGTATGAGCTGGTATGGCGCTATCCTGTATGGGCCGGTGCATATGTTTCTCATCCATAAGGTGACCTTACAGCTTGGCAACAAAAAATATGTAAGAAATGTGATCGCCGAGTTAGCCGCAATAGCAGCGTTTGCCTTTATCGTCTTTTATTTTAACATCGCTTTCCTGATGTACCATGTGATCGTGATGGTCTTCGGAGAATTCCTGATGGCCTTCTTCGCCGTATGGACGGTACATCATGATACGGACGAGCATCCAGAACTGGCCAGGACACAACGTGGTGGCTGGAAGAATAAGATCACATTCAGCATGTTCTATCACCTGGAACATCATCTGTTTCCGGCTGTGCCGACTATCAAATTACCTGAACTGGCTAAACGAATTGACGAGGTATTACCTGAACTGGAGAAGAAAAATACTTTTTAATTATCAGCTGACGATCTGCATGAGGAATGGGATCGCTTCTGTTGAGTGAAGAGCGGCCGTTGATTCCATGGTCATCTCTGCGGTCGCAGATGCCCGCTCACGCATGGCCTTTTCATATGCGGCGATCGCGCTGTGGGTATCAGGATAATCTTCGCTGGTCAGACAAAGACCCAGTTCCAATGCATCCAGCATGGCCATATTAACGCCTTCTCCTGCATAAGGCGGCATCAGGTGTGCAGCATCTCCCAGCATCGTCAGGTTGGGCAATGCTTCCCATGTCTGATCGAAAGGCATGCAATATTGTGGTCTTGGTATAAAGGCGCCGGCAACCTGCTCAAACAGTTCTTCCCATACCGGGCTCCAGCCTGCAAAGGTTGCCTTGAACCAGGCGAGTACCTGTGCTTTGTCTGCAAAGTCGATACCTGATTCCTGTGCCCAGTTTTCCGTCGTTTTACAACCCGTATAGAACACAAGACTGCCATCACCTTTAGAACTTACGATCAGCGTTTTTTCATCACCCATACCGAATATCTTGCCACCATTCAGCAATGCATGTATCTGCGGACTGTTCTTCTCAGCATGATATACGGCGCCTTCAACAACAGTTACACCGGAATAGAAGGGGCGAATTGGCGTGATATAGGGGCGTATTTTTGAGTTAGCACCATCCGCAGCAATAACGATATCTGCATAAGCGGTCTTACCATCTTTGAAGTGCAGTTGCCAGCCTTCGTTCAGTGGCGTAAGTGAACTGAACTGACAATCCCATACAACAGTATCCGGATGCAGGGATTCCAGCAAGATCTTCTTTAATGGTCCACGGTCTATCTCTGGCCGGTAGGCCTCTGCAGGTCCTTTTTCTTTGTGATTGTCTTCCAGTAGAATAATACCGTGTTTGTTGATGATACGCATGTTGTCAGCGCCCGGACGGAAATTCGCTTTAAATGCGTCCATCAGACCAGCTTCTTCCAGTGCCCTGAGACCGGATTCATGATGCAGGTCGAGTGTAGCGCCCTGTGCTCTGGCGTCTTTATTTACGTCACGTTCATATACGGTGACGTCTGCGTTACGCATCTGTAATATTCTCGCGAGGGTAAGGCCACCCGGGCCACCGCCGACGATAGCAATTTTTTTGTTTTTAATGTTGTTCATACGAAGTGGTTTGAGTGCTATTTGTTTATTTCAGCAAACCTTTTATCACTGCTTCGCAGCAATCTGCTAATACCTTGTCAGTGATCACTTGTTTAGGTCGCGCTGTATGTTCGAAGTATTCATTAATGAGATCGAAGAGAGGTGCAAATAATAATGCCCTGTGTGCCTCCATGGGCAGTTTTGTGATCGTGCCTGCCTTTACATGGAAGGAGAGGAAGGTATGAACAGGCGCAAAGAAATCGCCTTCCCTGATCCCTCTTTCCTGGTACGCTTTATTGAGCAGGGGAGAGGACTTGCCATACTGCATCAGCACATAGTAATGCCTGTTTTCCTTAAAGTAGCGGAAGCCGTTGGCCCATAGTCTTTTTACGCCTTCTGCAAAGGGCATTTCCGGATCGAATTTGTCCAGCACAGCTTTTTCATAAGACCCGATCACTTCATCGATAAATAGTTTGATCAGAAAGTCTTCTTTGTTCTCGTACTTGATATAAATAGTACGGGGAGATACATTCGCTGCCTTTGCCAGCTTTTGCATACTCAGATTTTCCAGTCCTTCCTCTGCAATGATCTGTAAAGCTATGGAGCGGATCGCTTCTTCTTTTTCGAGATTCTTTGGTCTCATGACAATGTCTTTTTATCCTTCCGACAGCACAAAAGTAAGTAAACGTTTGTTTACTTACTAATTTATTTTACCGGAGAGGAAAAGAACGGTCACTATAAATAGTATTTTGGGGATACGATAGTTTTCTCTTAGTCATACTATACTTATCCTCCCTTTGTCCTGCGTCGGAAAGGATAGATAGAACGTTTCAGAATTATGATCAAAGACTTATACAGCTGGTTGTCATCTGAAAGCATATTGTGCTCATTGTATATGTTATGCTACCTGTGTTAACCGTATTTTCCGCAGAAATGAACAGCTGCGGACAGGTTACCTCTGAAAATTCGTAATTTTACTGTCTAAACATGATTGATCTATGGGCTGGAAACGTTTATTTTCTTTATCAAATTTAAGTACGGCTGCTATGACCGTATTCCTGGTGCTGATGCTGGTAAATCCATCGGTGAAGGCGGCTGTTATGCAGGGTTTGATGAAGGTCGGACTGTTCCAGCCGGGTGTACCCGAAGAGGTGGCGCCGGACAGTAAAATGGCGCCGGATATGGCTTTCGCAGATGGAGAGGGGAAGACGTTTACACTGTCATCACTGAGAGGGAAGGTCGTGTTCCTGAACTTCTGGGCTACCTGGTGCCCACCATGCCGTGCAGAGATGCCATCGATCAATTCATTATACAAACAGTATAAGGCGGACAAGAACGTGGTTTTCCTGACCGTAGATACAGATGGCAATTACAAAAAAGCAAAAAGGTTCATCGATAAGCAACAGTATGACCTGCCCGTGTACGTGGCAGATAGCCGGATACCCGACGAACTCCTGGGTAAATCTATTCCCACTACCATTATCATCAACAAGAAAGGGCAGATCGTGTACCGGCAGGAAGGGGCTGCCGATTACGGCAACGACAGGTTCATTGACTATTTCGGGAAGTATATCCGGAAATAAGCAAGACGATTTATCAGCCTTTGTTTCCCCCGAACATTTATTTGGATTTCATATTCCGAAATACTAATATTGCATTAGCAACTAATTTATGCTTCACCTGCATACATACCATAAGATTTCCGATCAGCGTCACAGAAAGTACTATTTTCTGATGGCTACGCTGGCAATGGATTCCGCTCGCTTCTGAGCGCAGGTATGATACTGCCTTTACGGGCGTTCCTATTTTTATTTCCAGTTTATTTTATTCGTTTTTCAGCGCCCATTTTAGTGGTTCTACCTGTCATTTCTGCAATGCGATGAAGCATTGTTTTATCATACAATAACGTATAGTCAAAAACCATCGACTCATACACCAAAACTTTCTGTTTCTAAAACCAATCCATCATGCATACAACTACAGATGCTGCCGTTTCGGCCGTTCCTGCTAATGCGCAGGACTTTTTACCATTAAATGGTACAGATTACGTTGAATTTTACGTGGGTAATGCCAAACAGGCCGCTCATTATTATAAAACTGCATTTGGCTTCCAGTCACTGGCTTACGCCGGTCCGGAAACAGGTGTAAAAGATCGTGCTTCTTATGTACTGGTGCAGAATAAACTGCGTTTCGTACTGACCACGCCGCTGAATCCGGACAATGAGATCGCACAGCATATCCTGGAGCACGGAGATGGCGTAAAAGTACTGGCACTGTGGGTGGATGATGCGCGCGCTGCATTCGAAGAAACTGTTAAAAGAGGCGCGAAACCATATCTGGAGCCTGTTACGGAAGAAGATGAATTTGGTGCTATCGTACGCAGCGGTATCCATATCTACGGCGATACCGTACACCTGTTCATCGAACGTAAGAACTATAACGGCCCGTTCCTGCCAGGTTATAAAGCATGGAACCCGGCTTATCAGCCAACTGATACCGGTCTGCAATATGTAGATCATTGCGTGGGTAACGTGGGTTGGCATGAAATGAATACCTGGGTAGATTTCTATGAGCAGGTAATGGGCTTCCGCAATCTGTTGTCATTCGACGATAAAGACATTTCTACAGAATATTCCGCACTGATGAGTAAGGTAATGAGCAATGGCAACGGCCGTGTGAAATTCCCGATCAATGAGCCGGCAGAAGGTAAAAAGAAATCCCAGATCGAAGAGTACCTGGATTTCTATCGTGGTCCGGGTGTACAGCACGTTGCGATCGCTACCAACAATATCATCCAGACAGTGACCGATCTGCAGAACAGAGGGGTTGAATTCCTGAAAGTACCGGAGTCTTACTATGCCACATTGCTGGACAGGGTAGGACAGATCGATGAGGACCTGTTGCCGCTGAAGGAACTGGGTATCCTGGTTGACCGTGATGATGAAGGATACCTGTTGCAGATATTTACAAAACCTGTACAGGACCGTCCGACCGTATTCTTTGAGATCATCCAGCGTAAGGGTGCTAAATCTTTCGGTAAAGGTAATTTCAAAGCCCTGTTCGAATCCATAGAAAGAGAACAGGCCCTGAGAGGTAACCTGTAAAATAAATCAGCTCACTTCCGGAATGCCTGTCAAGTGCATTCCGGAAGTAGTTTCCCTTTTATTTTAGTGTTAATGAGTTATTTCAATTGAAGCCATTGTTTGTTATGCCTGTTTTCTTCTGAAATTGCTTTTTCTATCTTTTTTTGGAACTTCCGGCATTACATACCACTAAACAATAATGGTGGTCTATACACAAGGGATGGCCACCGGAGGCACCAATTGCGCATGTACTGTACGTACACGGGTGAGGACGTTCCAGCCAGCAGTTGATTATTGCCCATGGCCGGATATGACTAACGATGTTAACTTTCTTGTTGGCCCTTCCACACCTCTTGTCCTCCCTTAGAGAAATGATCGTTTTTACTGTGAATCTACCTTTCTGCATGGCGCCTGACCAGCCTTCAGGACGATGTGCTTCAACCTTCCCGAATAGCAGAACCTGTCAGCCATACTTTCCCGTTTCTCACTATTTGGTCCTTTCATGGTATTGGAAATGTTCAGGAATTTAAAATAATTTGCATAAGAGATCGTTTTCTTATGAGAGTACAAACTTTGTTCGGAGTATTATTTTTGCTGGGAGGAATTTTTCAGATGATAACAGCTGTATTGATCTACCAGGGCCAGCGCCACTACATTTTGCGCTTCGCCAACCGTAAGGTAGGGATGATCATTTACGCGCTTTTTTCCCTGTTATTGTTCTTTCTCGCATATTGGACTTTCAACATGCAACCGGTACAAAATGCTCCCGTAAGGTAGATTTCTGAAAATGTGAACTTGTAAAATTGTGTTAAAATATCTATGAAGCAGGTCGTTTTAGCAGTTTTGATGCTGCTGGGAATGGGAAAAGTGCAGGCCCAGCAGATGCAGCAGTCATTCCTGGATAACCAGAAGATGTTTCCGAAAGTAGGGACTGCCTACAGGGATAAGGAAGAGCAACTTAAAGAAGAATTCCAGAAGAAGGGGCTGACCTATCCGGCGAAGTATATCTTCATTCGTTCCTTTAAGCTGGATAGTGAACTGGAAATCTGGGTGAAGAACAAGGCTTCTGATACTTTCCGTCTGTTTAAATCCTACCGCGTCTGTACCCTGTCAGGTAAAATGGGGCCAAAACGTAAAGAAGGGGATAGACAGGTACCGGAAGGGTTTTACTATATCAACGATTTCAACCCGAATAGCAGTTATCACTTATCCCTGGGGATCAACTACCCGAACTTTGCAGATAAGATCCTCAGCGACCCTAAAAAGCCGGGTGGTGAGATTTATATCCATGGTAGCTGTCTGACGATCGGGTGTATACCGCTGACGGACGATATTATCGAAGAAGTGTACGTAATGGCGGTAAACGCAAAGAATTCCGGCCAGGATTTCATTCCTGTGCACGTATTCCCGGTGAAGTTTGGCAATATACGCTCTATGGAGTACCTGGGTAATTTCACCCTGAAAGACAATTCTTCCGAAAAATTCTGGGTGGACCTGAAATACGCCTATGACTATTTCGAGGCCCATCACAAGCTGCCGGTCGTACTGGTAGACGAAAAAGGGAAGTATATTATGTAGTTTTCTCAACAAAATGGATAGAAAGGGCGTTCACCGAATAGGTGGACGCCCTTTCGTTTTCTTACATTTTAGGATTTTAACCTTCCATTTAATTATTTTTTTATGAAAAGTCATTTTTTTTTCGAAACTTAGGGCGAAAGGTCAAATCAATTTACTATTATGAATAGAAGAGAAGCCATCCGGAACGTTGCCCTTTTGCTGGGTAGCGCAATTTCCGCGTCCACGTTATCAGCCCTTGAGGGCTGTAACCCGAAAGGCCCTGATAATTATGCATTACAGGCGCCTGAGACCAAGAGTTTTTTGGCCGAAATAGCAGAGACGATCATTCCGGAAACAAGTACGCCAGGGGCTAAAGCCGCTAAGGTGGATGAGTTTATCGTTGTGATGCTGAATGATTGCTATAAGCCGGAAGACCAGAAAGTTGTCCTGGAAGGGCTGAAGAAGATCGATGAAGCTAGTCAGAAACAATTCAAGAAATCGTTTGTAGACCTGTCTGCAGAAGAGAAAAACACCGTGCTGACGGCAATTGATAAGGAGCGTGTTGATTACAATAAACGTGATAACAAGAAGGAAGGCGATCCTACCCATTATTTCCAGATCCTGAAAGAACTGACCCTGACCGGTTATTTCACCTCAGAACCAGGCGCGACCAAAGCCCTGCGTTATGTGGCAGTGCCTGGTAAATACGAAGGCTGTATCCCGTACACCAAAGGGGAGAAAGCATGGGCGGTATAAACACGCCGGCGTGTAGGAAGAATTAAAGTCTCAACAACAAAACAAGAATTCCATGAATTTGAATACGAAAGCTCAGGAGCAGAATACTTACGATGCGATTGTGGTAGGCTCCGGTGTTAGCGGTGGATGGGCTGCAAAAGAACTCACCGAAAAAGGTCTCAAAGTTTTAATGCTGGATAGGGGAAAAAAACTTGAACACGTTAAGGATTACGAAACTGCAACAAAAGACCCCTGGGAATTTAAACATCGTGGCCGTATAACGGTAGATCAGCGTGAAACGCATCCTAAACTGAGCCGCGATTATCCATATAGTGAACACAACGAAAAATACTGGATCAACGACTCTCAGAGCCCATATAATGAAGTAAAGCGTTTTGACTGGTATCGTCCCGATATCGTGGGTGGTAAATCCATTATGTGGGGCCGTCAGTCCTATCGTTGGAGTGACCTCGATTTTGAAGCCAACCTGAAAGATGGTATCGCCGTTGACTGGCCGATCCGTTATAAGGACCTGGCGCCCTGGTATGACTATGTAGAGAAATTTGCAGGTATCAGTGGTGCGGCAGAAGGATTGCCACAATTGCCGGATGGCCAGTTCATGCCTGCTATGGAAATGAACTGTGTGGAGAAAGACCTGAAATCAAAAGTAGAAAAAGCATTCCCTGATCGCAGGATCACTATGGGACGTGTAGCCAATATCACCAAACCATTACCTGGCCGTGCACAGTGTCAGTTCCGTAACCTGTGTAGTCGTGGTTGTCCGTTTGGCGCTTATTTCAGTACGCAGTCCTCTACACTGCCGGCTGCAATGGCGACAGGCAATCTGACCCTCAGACCGGATAGCATCGTGAACTCAGTGATCTACGACGAAAAACTGGGTAAAGCGACAGGTGTAAAGGTGATAGATAAGCATACCAAGCAGATGACCGAATACTATGCGAAAGTGATCTTCGTAAATGGTTCTACGCTGGGTACCACCTTCGTACTGATGAACTCTATTTCCAACCGTTTCCAGAATGGTCTGGGTAATGATAGTGGCGTACTGGGTAAATACCTGATGGACCACCATTTCCGTACAGGTGCTTCCGGTCGTGCAGAAGGCTTTGACGATAAATACTTCTTTGGTCGCCGTGCAAACGGTATCTATATCCCCCGTTACAGAAACATCGGTAGCGACAAACGTGATTATCTCCGTGGTTTCGGTTACCAGGGTGGCGCAAGCCGCGGCAGCTGGGCGCGTGGTATCGCTGAAATGGGTGTAGGTAAAGACTTCAAAGACATGCTGTCTGAACCAGGTAGCTGGAGCATGGGACTGGGTGGTTTCGGTGAATGTCTGCCTTACGAAGATAACAAGGTGACGCTGGACACTTCCGTGAAGGATGACTGGGGACAACCAGTACTGAAGTTCGATGCTGAGTTCAAAGAGAACGAAATGAAGATGCGTAAGGATATGATGAACGACGCCGCAGAAATGCTGGAAGCATCCGGATTCAAAGATATCAAAACTTACGACAACGGTTCATATCCAGGTATGGCGATCCATGAAATGGGTACCGCACGTATGGGACGTGATCCTAAAACTTCCATCCTGAATAGCTGGAACCAGATGCATGCGGTGAAGAACGTATTCGTGACCGATGGTGCGTCCATGACTTCCGCAGCTTGTGTAAACCCGTCACTGACCTACATGGCAATGACGGCAAGAGCGGTAGATTACGCTGTGAAGGAAATGAAGAAAGGAAATATTTAATCAGACATAGATCAGGGAATTGAGGGACCGCCAATAACAGATTGGTGGTCTGTCGTTCCCTGATTTAATTTTTATACTATGCACCTCAACATTAGAGCGGAGAAAGAAAACACCTATGACGCCATTGTAGTTGGTTCTGGCATCAGTGGTGGCTGGGCAGCCAAAGAGTTATGCGAAAAGGGGCTGAAAACCCTGGTATTAGAGCGTGGTCGTAACGTAGAGCATATCAAGGACTATACGACGGCTATGAAAGCGCCGTGGGAGTTCCCGCACCGTTTATCAGGCACACTTGAACAAAAGGAAAACTATCCGATACAGAGTCAGTGTTACGCCTTTGATGAATCTTCCCAGCAATACTGGGTCAATGATAAAGAAAATCCATACAATCAGGTAAAGCCATTCAACTGGCTGCGCGGATATCATGTAGGCGGTCGTTCCCTGATGTGGGGCCGTCAGGTATACCGTTGGAGCGATATAGACTTCGGGGCCAATGCAAAAGATGGTTTCGGCGTTGACTGGCCTATCCGTTATAAAGATATTGAGTCCTGGTACGATTACGTGGAAACGTATATTGGCATCAGTGGTCAGGCAGAAGGATTGCCGCAATTGCCGGATGGTAAATTCATGAAGGCAATGGAGATGAACTGTCTGGAAAAACATGTGGCGGCAAGGATCAAAGAACGTTATGATGATCGTATCATGACGATCGGTCGTGTGGCGCACGTAACAGAAAAACATAACGACAGAGGGCCTTGTCAGTACCGTAATCTTTGTCACCGCGGATGTCCTTTTACAGGATATTTCAGTAGTAACGGCGTTACCCTGCCGGCAGCTGCAAAGACGGGCAATATGACTTTGCGTCCTGATTCTATCGTGCTGGAGGTGATCTATGATGATCAGAAGGGCAAGGCGACCGGTGTAAAGGTCCTAGATGCGCACACGATGCAGACGGTCGAGTACTATGCAGATATTATCTTCCTGAACGCTTCTACTTTAGGTACTGCTTCGATTCTCCTGAACTCAGTTTCCAGCCGTTTCCCGAATGGTTTTGGTAATGACAGCGAACAGGTAGGACATAACCTGATGGACCACCACTATGGCGTTGGCGCCGGTGGAGAGTTTGATGGTTTCCAGGACCAGTATTACAGTAGCGGACGCAGACCTAACGGTATCTATATTCCGCGTTTCCGTAACATCAATGCAGCAACCACACAAAAAGACTATGTACGTGGCTTTGGTTACCAGGGCGGCGGAGAACGTGGTCGTGGTGTATCATTTGACGGCGTGGGCGCATCCCTGAAAGAATCGCTGTCAGAACCAGGTAACTGGAGCTTTGGGATCGGTTCATGGGGTGAACATTTGCCTTATTACGAGAATAAAGTAACCCTGAATAAGGACAAGAAAGATAAGTACGGTCTGCCGACACTGGATATCGACTGCGAATTCAAAGAGAACGAGCTGGCGATGCGTAAGGATATGGCAGCAAGTGCGAAGGAAATGCTGGAAGCGGCCGGTCTGAAAAATGTCGGTACGTATGACAGCATGCCGCCTCCGGGACATTGTATCCATGAGATGGGTACGGCCCGTATGGGACGTGATCCGAAGACTTCCGTACTGAACGGATGGAACCAGGTACATGCCGCTAAGAACGTATTTATTACGGATGGCGCATGTATGACCTCTTCCGCCTGTCAGAACCCTTCTATTACCTACATGGCGCTGACGGCAAGAGCCTGCGACTATGCGGTGAAGGAACTGAAGAAAGGAAATTTGTAGTTTGTTGAAATTGAAATATAAAGCCTGCCGGACGTATTCTGGCGGGCTTTTTTTATCATTGGAAGAACAGGAAGCGCGATGTTGCTTATTTGTTACAGGCGACAGCGGGAAATCATGCAGACGCCTGGTATGATCTGGCTGTTTGTTATGAGACCGGCGCAGGCATAGAGAAAATAAGAAACAGGCATTTGCATGTTATCTGCATGCCGCCATAGCAGGCAATGCACAGGCGGTTTATGAAGTAGGCCGTTGGTATTATTATGGAACAGGCGTGGAGAAAAACAGGGATATCGCACAGGTCTGGTTATACCAGGCGGAAGAAAAAGGCGTGCATTGATTTTTGTATTGAAAACATACTTATCTTTAAGTGATACGGCAAATGTGGCATCTCCTGCTACATGGCTTTTGTAAAAGTTGACCGTACTATACCTGTTTGTTTGCCCATCATGTTTGTTAATTTATCAAAATCAGTTCAGATTTTATGATGAGTGGATTTGTTGTAGGTATGCTTATAGTGAGCCTGCATAGCCTTGTTCCCGTTAACGATCCGGATACGATGAGTGTAACCGCAGATAGTTGTGTACAAAAGCGGCAACAGTTACCAGGGAAATATCTCTCCGTTGTTAAGAAGAAAACAGCTCGTATGGCCCGGCTGGTCAACAGGCGGACAAACAAAGTGCTTGACCGCTTACTAAAGCAGGAGCGGCGAATGAAAGCCCGTTTACACAAGATCGATAGCATAGCTGCGGATAACATATTTGCAGGAGCAATGGGTGAACTGGGAAGACTACAAACGGGAGAGATGCGGAAGGCCTCAAATGCATCCTGTGAGATGGACGTTTATCTGGACAGTCTTCAGGGTATCCTGCAGTTTCTGCGGGAGGAAACCGCATTACCAGGATTTGACAGGAAGCAATTGCCGGCAGTAAGCGCCAGTGTCACTTCTCTGGAAGTGCAGCTGCAACACGCCGGCCAGGTAAGGGCATATATCCGGATGCATAAGCAGGTGCTGCAACAACGGCTGGCGAAGTATGCCGGTTTCTCTAAAGACCTGCAGCAGATCAGTAAAACCGCTTATTACTACACACAGCAGCTGAATGAGTATAAGACATTATTAAAAGACAAAAAGAAGGCGGAAAGAAGAGCGCTGGCGGTGCTGCGTACAATACCTGCCTTTAGTGATTTTCTGCAGAAGCATACGGAGATGGCCGCGTTTTTTAATCAGACAGCTGCTAATGTCAACTTTGACGGATTACAAACCCGCTCGCAGGTAGCGCAGTTCATGCAGCAAAGGCTAGGCAATGATCCTGCCGGCAGACAGGCAGTGGCACAACAGCTGGAAGAGGCCAGGGGGCAGTTGAAGGAACTGAAGGACAAGTTCCCGGACCTTGATAATACAGCAGATATGCCTGATTTCAGGCCCGATCCGATGAAGACGAAAAGCCTGTTACAGCGATTGGAAATAGGAGGTAATATACAGTTTCAGCGGTCGGGTAATTACTATCCTGCCATGTCTGATATTGCGGGACAGATAGGGTACCGGTTTCATAGAAACGGAACGATAGGTATTGGCGTCGCTTATAAATTGGGATTAGGGGAAGGTTGGAATGATATTACGATCAGTCATCAGGGCGCCGGTGTGAGGGCATATGTGGATTGGAAGCTGAAAGGGATTTTCTTTGTCAATGGAGGTTTTGAAGAGAATCATGTATCAGTAGCCCGGCATACGGACAGGTTTAATAATTGGTCCGGGTGGCAGGAGAGCGCCTTATTGGGAATGAGCATGAAATATAAGGTAAACACGAAATTAAAAGGAAATATTGCCTTATTGTACGATGTACTGGCCGTCCGTAATACGCCACCGGGCAGTTCGCTGAAATTGCGATTCGGGTATCATTTCCGGTGATAGAAAATAAGTGTATTTTTAGCGTATCATTTGTTCGTAAGCGTAAGAACGGGTAATCGCTATACCCGATAGAAACGTTCGTTTTTTAAAGCATTTACATTGAATAGTTAATTCATCGTCATGATAACTGCTGTACAGAAGCCAGTTTTAGTTGCCATATATGCTATTGCCGCAATAATGGCCTATCCTATTTTATTATACATGTTACAGGACATTGAGACAATGCATGATGTCTTTCCATTACTGCCGGAGCATGCATTTATACAGGTCTTTCTAAGCGGACCTGTTTTGATAGGGGTAGGTGGGGTGTTGCGTTTCAGGCTTCAGCAAAGGCGCGCGGGATGGGTTTGTATATTGATAGGACTTTCGTGGATAGGGGCGATATTCGTTGAGTTGATTACAAAGAATTAGGTAGCACAGGTATGATATGTTTCTCAAGCCGATTGACGATCAGCATAAAATGAACCAGTATGAGAAAAGCGTTTCTTTTTATTATAACGATCGTCTTCGCGGTAAATGCCTTCGCACAAAAGAACATTATTTATGAAGTAGACGCCTGTGTGGCGGATAGTCTGAAATCAGGTGTTCTTAAGATTGCAAGAGATTACAGGAAGCCATTGAAGAAGTTAAGACTCGCAGTTCTTGTAAGGGAAGAGTACGGGAATTTTTCCTTTACGTTACAGGAGTTTCACCGTTGCCGCCAGGTGCTTATCTGGATCTAATCAAATATTCGAATCGTTTTCTGGTCATTGACAAAAAATTGAAAATACCAGTTTTGTTTTCAGAAGATGTACTAACCAGGGGGATAAGAAATAAGGATAGCTTTTATCCCATTAACAGGGTATCATATAGAGGTTGTCCGCGAATTGGGGGTACAGAGAGTTGTCAGTGTACAGGAAACATTCTGATCAGCTTAAAGGCGGTAGATGCCGTTAAAGACATCTGTTGGATAAGGCTGTTGCGGCGAAATTCATCTTTTCAGGCGAATAACCTTCATCAGTACTGTAAGCACTTCTTTGTACTGAAGCTTATCTGGTAAAACTTCTAAATGACTTAGCACGGCATCTATGCAAAGATTGATCATCATATTAAGCCTGATTGCGTTTTTCTCCTGCGTTGACCGGGGAAAAGAAAGCAGGTATGCTCCCGGACAGCTACCACCAGCAGATAGCGTAACATTTATTCAGATCAGAAAAGACTCGGCTTATACGCTGTCGTATAAAATGGAGCGGCTGAGTGGTGATACGGATACATACAGATATACATCCGCAAACAGCAACTTTGCTATCCGCTTCGTTCATAAAAGTAATGAGTGGACCGGTATATTCGGGCCAGATACAGCTGTATTGTATATTGAGCAGGTGAAATGGTTTACCGTCAATAACGAACACTTTGAGGTATATAAACTGATAAGAGACCGGGGCGTTACAGATGGCGAGGTGTTTTATTTCCTGACGAAGAAAACAGGGTTATTGATTACTAAATCAGGTACCTGGAGAGCGGCTTCTTTTCTGAAAGAAAAAGATGATAGAGATATTGTGATGACATCGCTGATATTTGAAGTGATGAACGATGCAGAATTCTTTGGGAATAAAAAGCCTGATACAGGACCTGAATTTATTCCGCCCCGTCTGGGGCATTAAAAGCGTTCGTCGGAAAAGCCAGGGTACGGCGGCTGGACTCCCGCATTGCTATCCTGGGAATAGATTAGCACATCACAAGCATTTCCTTTAACATGAAGAAAGCATTTACTATATTATTGATTATCCTCTCAGGAGCACCTGTTTTTCTGGAAATATATTTTCCTGAACTGCAGACGCTTCAGGCCATTTTATATGCTATAGGAGCGGGCGTGCTGCTTTACCACTACTGGACAAGGATCATAAAAAACAACTACCAGTACATCGAAGGGCCTAAAGAGATCGCATTTGCGGCACTCAAGGTGTTCGCCTTTTACGCCTGCATCTGGCGCGGATTTTTGTATTCTCCTGACTGGCTGAAGTATCCGCTCTTTTTACTTATTCCGTGGTCTTGCTACTGGATACTGGGTGTGCTCTGGCCGTTTGTACTGATCAGGTTTAGGAGGAAGAAGCCTTTGTTCACAGAAGAATATAGCGAAGTAAAAGCTGCTCAGTAAGGAAGAGTATGATAAGACCTATTTATTCAATAATAAATACAATGGAAGGATCAAAACGGAAGAAGCTTAGAATTGGAGCAATATTTTCTTTGTGTGTCGTCCCTGTAATAGGTTTGAAGTATTTATTGATAAACCGGTTCGGACTACTTGACCGATATCACAATGCAAATGCAGTAATTACTTACTTTGTGCTATTCCCACTCTTTTTTGCAGGCTTGTATTACTCATCAGGGGTATTGGTAGATACTTACCGGAAAAAAAGGAAATGGAGAGCCATATGTACTGACTTTAATGTGATGATGTCTATGCCGACATTATTATTTTTTTTGTATCTGATGGCATGTTTATTTGGTGCTTAAGTGTGAGCTCAGTTTAAATAATGATAGCATTAGTCTTTCAGGAGGCTATTAATTACCAGATTTTTTTACAGAAACGCCTTTTTGCCCAATATGATTAAATGGATTTTAGTACTTCAAAGCCTATTTGCATTAAATGATGAACCCTGTTCCCGGCATTGGAATGCGTTGACAGTTTTTGATATTATTTTTCAACAGAAGAATAATAAGAACGTAGTCTCTCGATACTCGGATCTTTTAGTGTTTAATAATGGTATAAATGAGCTTCCGGAACATGTCGTAAAGGGAAGGTGTGCACTTCTGGATAAAATACGGATGACACATTTTCAAACGCTTGCGAAAGCCTTTGTCATTGAGATGAAAATGTCAACTGATCCCATTAAGGACCGTGCATTGGTATTGGATGTAACGGACAGTAGCAACATTTGCCTGTACGTATATGAAAAGTTTTTGCATACCTGGAAAATGCAGAAAGTACTTAGGAATATTTCTGGATTGTCATACGGAAATGCGTTTGCTAATATACGGGTTGATGAAAGACTGGGCGTCAATTTAAAAGCGATTACTATAACTGCATTCAGAGATGGCGAAGCATGCTGGTCCAGGTATATACCACCTGCGACGTTGAATAATGACTGCTGGGTCGCAGAGTTATTTAACCAATACCATCAGTCAAATTAAGCGGGAAAATTTATAGCAGATGATACGATGACCGCCTCTGGGTAATAGGATTCGATAAGGAGTACCTTTGCAGGCGTAAATCAAGGCGACGAAACATATATTATTCAACAATGAAACGAACAAATAGCAACGAATTAGGACAGAAGAAAAGAAAAACACGCATTGTACAGTTTGTATTGTTTTTATTCCTGTCTGCTTTTGTAGCATGTGATAGGGGTGAAGAAGAGATATACATCCTGCCTAAGAATTATACCGGAGCGGTGTATGTAATATTCAACCAAAAGACTGGAGCACCACCCAGGTATGAAGCAGGAAAAAGAGTTTACGAAATTCCATCAAACGGAATATTGAAGACTCAATTTGGTTTTAATGAAGGGTGGATCGGTATACCGCAATATTTTTATGCCGATGGCCCAAACAGGACACCTGTATTTTACCAGTTAGAAAACAGGGATATTAAAAAAGATACATTGCAGGTATGTTGTATCCAGGCTGGTACAAGTTATAAGGATACAAAAGAAGCCGTTGACTATGAACTTTTTTTTATCGGCACTAAACAGCAAATTGATAGTGCTCGTGAAGTTGAAGATAGCGTAAATATCAGTAAATATGGAGAGTAATACCCTTTCCATGGCGGGGCTTATATCGTTTCTCTAATTGCTTCCATTTTCCTTTTCAATAATTTTCTTTACATGCGCCAACGCACGCTTTGTACAAAACGTTTGATAAGGAATAGAGAATACCGGACTAAGTATACGGGCTAATAGATTACCGGGAGTTGAATAAGTGTGAATTTTGAAGAGCAGTTGCTGATCCTCCCCCTGTTCTACCGTAAACGTAGAAATACCTTTCTCAACATGGTCTTCCAGGGTCTCATAACTAAATCCTTTTTTATCCTTTTCATCTATTATTTCATTTACCCTTACACCAAAAATTATTTTCTGAGAAAACGACTTTATAGGAGGGAGGTAGACCTGTTGAACAATAGTATCACCCACCTGCATCCTTCTGTTCTCATCCTTCCATTGCGCGTAGTGATGCATAATAGTACCCGGAAAGATATTGTAGTCAAACAGCGTGTTTAAATTGACGTCTGCAAGGTGCTTATACGTATTTAATGCGATAACACTTATTTTCTCCGTCAGCAGTTCTTTGGTATAAGGCATTACCCTTTCCTCTTTTAAAAAGCGAAGATGTTGCTGGAAGTTTTTTTCCTGATCTGTTAAATATACTTTCATTTCAAATAGGTCTGTTATTGGGATGTGGCAGCTGATTATCGCACTTAACGCTACGTGAAAATACAGTGTATTACCGGTTGTCTGCTATTTTTCTTTTGTTTTCATACTATACGTACCGCGAAAGGTTTATGGAAAAACATTCCTGGTGCATCTAATAGTTGTAATCGGAATTATGAAGACAATTTTCCTGATATTATGTTGCTTCTTTTTTCAGCGCATTTGCGCCCAAATTATGCCGTCTGCCAGTGATAGCGGCGAGATTGTTTGCTATTTTGATCCTATAAGATTCGATGTGCAGTACAGCAATGCCGCAATATCGTTTCCTGATAGTCTTAACGACGGGAGTATAGACAAGCTGATGGTGAAAATCTTTATTAATAAAGCTGCGAAGGTCGATAGTTTTACGGTTATAAAAGTGCTTATCGGGCAGGACAAAAAAACGATCGATTACCTGGGTAAACTACCTGAAGATGAACAGACCCGCAGGTGCTATCCTTTTGTTCGCGAGTTCCTGAAGAAGAAGTTGCTGATAAAAAAACTGTCCGAACCGACTGAACAATACACCATAATGATACTCCCCATTAAGTTTGTATATCCGCATCACAGGAAGAAATCCCGTCAGCCTGACAATAAATAATACTATTTTCCCTCATCTCCCCATAATATTCCCAACCCTTACCATTTCCCGCCTGTTTTGACTATTTTTCCCTTTCACTCAAGTTTTACAGGCTCAATGAAAAAGGTTCTATTTATCAGCGCAATGGCTTTGCTCAGTTGTATGGGCAGTGTGAGCGCGCAGTCGAAACACACCTTCGCCCTTTCTAAGAAAGACTTTTTACTCGATGGCAAACCCTATCAGATCATCAGCGGAGAGATGCACCCTGCCCGTATCCCGAAAGAATACTGGCGTCATCGTATCCAGATGGCGAAGGCTATGGGATGTAATACCATCGCCGCTTATGTGTTCTGGAACTATCACGAACAGGAAGAAGGGAAGTTCGACTTCACTTCTGAAAACAGGGATATCGTTGCCTTCATCAAAATAGTACAGGAAGAAGGGATGTGGGTAATGCTGCGTCCGGGCCCTTATGTATGTGCGGAATGGGAATTCGGTGGATTACCGCCGTATCTGCTGAGAATACCGGATATCAAGGTGCGCTGCATGGACCCGAGATATATTGCCGCAACGGAACGATATATCAAAGCCTTGTCTGAAGAAGTAAAACCTTTACAGGTGACCAACGGCGGACCGATCGTTATGGTGCAGGTAGAGAATGAGTACGGCAGCTTCGGTAACGACAGCGCATACATGCTCAAAGTGAAAGACATGTGGGTGCAGAACGGAATCAATGTACCTTTCTATACAGCTGACGGACCGGTATCTGCATTGCTGGAAGCAGGATCAGTGCCAGGTGCGGCTATAGGACTGGACTCCGGTAGCTCTGAAGGCGATTTCGCTGCCGCAGAAAAACAAAATCCGGATGTACCGTCCTTCAGCAGCGAGTCCTATCCTGGCTGGTTAACACACTGGGGAGAGAAATGGGCCCGTCCTGATAAAGCAGGTATCGTGAAGGAAGTGAAATTCCTGATGGATACCAAACGCTCCTTCAACCTTTATGTGATCCACGGAGGCACCAATTTCGGCTTCACCGCTGGCGCGAATTCAGGTGGGAAGGGGTATGAGCCGGATTTGACGTCTTATGACTATGACGCGCCTATAAATGAGCAGGGAGACACTACCGCAAAGTATAATGCACTGCGCGACCTCATCGGCTCTTATAGCAAGAAAAAACTGCCGGCGGTCCCTAAAGCAATTCCGACCATCACCATCCCCGATATACAACTGAAACCTTTCACCAGCGTATGGGAGAACCTGCCAGCTGCGGTTAGGTCCGTACAACCGAAGACCTTCGAAGCCTACGGACAGGACTACGGTTACATGGTATACAAAACAGTGCTCATAGGACATAAAAGCGGTAAACTGGATATCGTGGAACTGCATGATTATGCCACCGTATTCCTGAACGGTAAATACGTTGGTAAGATCGACCGCCGACTCGGTGAACACAGCATCGAACTGCCTAAATCAGACGTGAAAGACCCGGTATTGGAGATATTTGTGGAAGGCATGGGCCGTATCAACTTCGCACAGGCGCTGATAGACCGTAAGGGCATCACCGATCGCGTAACGTTGAATGGTATGACTCTGATGAACTGGGAAGTATATGGTCTGCCAATGAAAGGCGATTTCGTACAGCAGCTGCCCGCATCTAAAACCGGACAGGTGAAAGAAGGAGAATTCTTTAAAGGCACCTTCACCCTGACGACTACAGGCGACACTTACCTGGACATGACCAACTTCAAAAAAGGAATGGTATGGGTAAATGGTCATAACCTGGGACGCTACTGGGAGATCGGTCCGCAGAAACGTTTATACTGCCCTGCACCGTGGCTGAAGAAAGGAGAGAACGTGATCATAGTGCTGGACCAGCATCAGCTGAAAGCAGCGACTATCAAAGGAGAAAAGAAACTCGACTAAATAAAAAGAGGGCAGTGTTAAACTGCCCTCTTTTTATTACTGATATTATTGTTTGCGGATTCTGGCTACATACCCGCCACCCTTTGTCATTTTGATCGTGAGTTTCGAGTGACTGTCTGTTGTACCTGATTCCCTTTTACAGTCTTTTGCATTTCTGTCGGCATTGATACCGTCTTTCCAGCTGTCTATTTTGAAGTTGCCTTCACCCAGGAAAGAAAGATCGATCGTCAGTTCCCTCGGCGTCCAGTTGGTCATTGCCCCGATATACCAGTCGCCGTTTGGCGCTTGTCTGGCAATAGCGACATATTCGCCCACTTTTGCCTGTAGAGGAATGGTCTGCTGCCATATCGTGGGTACCGTCTGCAGGAAATCCATTGCTACCGGTTCATGGTAATAGTGTGTCGGGAGGTCGCACAGCATCTGCAACGGGCTTTCATACACTACATACATTGCCAGCTGATTACAGCGGGTGCCTAAAGTCAGCGGTTCTGCGGGAATAGCGGACCAGCTGTCGCGTTGTACGTTCTGCATACCGCCAGGCGTGAAGTCCATCGGACCGGCAGCCATACGGATAAACGGAATGGTCGTAGTATGAGAAGGTGTGATCCAGTCTTCAAATTTACTGATCTCATTACCTAAAACGCCTTCAGATGTCAGCACGTTAGGGTAGGTGCGGAGCCAGCCGGTGGGCTTATAGGCGCCATGGAAATCTACCATCAGCTGACGTGCAGCGGCTGCTTTAGAGACCTTTTCATAGTAATTGACCATATCCTGGTCATCCCGCTGCATAAAGTCCACCTTGATGCCTTTAACGCCCCATTCTTTAAACTTGTCCAGGGCGATGTCCAGTTGCTTATCCAGCACCAGCCAGCTGCTCCAGAGCAGGATGTTGACGTTTTTAGCTTTGGCATAGTCTACCAGTTCTTTTACGTCAATACCCGGCGTCAGTTTCATCAGATCGCGGGTATCGCACCAGCCTTCGTCCAGCAGGACGTACTCAATGCCGTATTTAGCGGCGAAGTCGATATAGTATTTGTAAGTCTCGTTGTTGATGCCGGCACGGAAATCAACATCGTAAATGTTGTTGTAATGCCACCAGTCCCATTGCACTTTACCGGGTTTTACCCAGCTATAATCGCCTGTCGCAGCAGGGGCTAACTGGTAAACCAGCTGATTGTTCAGCAGTTCACCATCCTGACGGGCGATCATTACCAGTCTCCAGGGGAAAGATTGCGGTCCCTGAATGCCGGCGATATAGTTTTCGCGTGCAGTGACCTGTTCATCACGGTCGCTCGTCACTTTTTTCTCCTTTGGATAGTAAGGGAACACCGCTTTTAATTTGCCGCCACCCTGGCCACGCAGCCACATACCGGCATAGTTGAACAGGCCGGACTCGGTAAGGAGCAGTTTGGTGCCTTTTACTTCGAATAATGCCGGCAGACTGGCCAGCTGTTGTTCCCCTATGCTGTCCAGTTTATATTGGATGTATTTACGTTCATTGTGAGAGAACATAGCGTCCTCCTGTGGGTACCAGGCCCTGCCCTCCTTATCCAGACTAAAACCGGCCTGTTCGTCCAGCACCTTATAAGGTTTTTTGCTGGTGGTCAGCCAATGCCAGGCGATACCATTATCATACGCTCTCCATTCAAGTGCGAGTCCGTTGCTGAAGTCCAGGTGCAACTCATTGTACCTGTCAGCGATCGTTTTGGTTTTCTGCATAATGACAGGCGTCAGAACGCCTTCGTGTGTCCCCGTTTTGGATTTGCTGACTTTCCATACGTTTCCCTTGTCTGCATCGGTTTTAAACGATACGACAGACGGGGAGATCAGTTCCTTGTTATCCTGAGAGAGACTGTAGGTAATATCTGTGCCTACCTGGATGGTCAACGTGACCGTTTTATCGGGCGATACTACGGTGTATCGCTGCTGTGCGTGGATGCCGGAAAGGCAGAAAAGGAAAATTCCTGTTATTGACAGGCCTTTGTACTTCATTATCAGTGGAAATTTAGTGCTGTTTTGCCGTCATCAGTTGGCCAATAAAGCCGCTGCCGCCCATAATACAGGCGCCTGACCATGCAGATCGCCGGTAACCCGGTTACGGTTCAGATAATACTGTTGATCGTTCTTTTTATTGGTACCCTCACATACGTCCTTTACGTCGCCGGATTCATTGATGTACTTTACCAGGGTCGTCCAGGCGTTTTTAGCTACCAGACCGTATTCTTTTTCATCCAGCCAGCCTTTTTTAACACCTACGATGATCGCGTAAGTGAACATACCAGTACAGGATGTTTCTGCAAAAGAGGTCGGATCGTCCAGCAGCTGGTGCCACATGTAGTTCTTGTCCTGCAGTTTCTTGAGACCAGCCATCATCTTTTTATAGCTGTCCATGATCTTTGTACGGTCTGCGTGGCCGGAAGGCAGTACGCTCAGTAATTCGGTCATACCGGCGGCTACCCAGCCATTACCACGACCCCAGAGGAACTTAGCGTCCGGAGCATGGAAAAAGAGCCCGTCCGGCTGTTGCATAGCGTCCAGGTATACCACCATTTCACGGGCGGCACGGTCCAGGTACTCCTTATTGCCGGTAGCGCGGAAAGCTTCTACCTGCAGCAAAGTGATCATGTACATGTCATCGATCCACATACGGGTCTGCCAGGAAAGTCCTTTGGACTGGTATTCCTGCTGACTGGCCTGCGGATTGTCCGGCAGCTGCCATTGCTGGTCAGCGAACGCCTTTCCTGCCTCCAGGTACTTGGATTGATTGGTCTGAAGGTACAATTCCAGGGGAACGGCGCCAAATACACTGTGATCCACGTGGTCAGCTCTGGGAACGAGGCTCTGTGATTGTGCCAGTAAAGGCTCATAACGCAGGGCCAGTTTCTGGGCCAGTTCTTTATTGCCGCTTGCTTCTGCAAACTGGAGGGCGCCATACCAGGTGCAAACCTCCGGATAGGTAATAGATTGTGGTTGACCAGGGTTGCCAAAATTGTAAAAAGGGCCACTTACGTAGTGGTTGGCCACAAAAAGACCAATGGCGGCCGGCTCGGTACCCATTGGCCAGTCTTTAAAGACCTTCTGAGCAAATACACTACTGAACGGGGTCAATAGGCCCGTTAGAGCGACGATTGCCAGGTGTATTCTCAATTTGCGCATACAATGCTAATTATCAGGGTTGTAAATAGTCACAGTTTTTTTTCGAACGATTGCGTAAAGTAATATATAAAAATCCTGTATGCAAGATGCCAGCTGAAAATTTATAGGGGAAGGGGGAAATTTGGGCATAAAATGTTAACTTAGAAAGAAAGGGCTTGTATTCCTCCATTCATCACACCTAAAATACCTCGTTATGGGAACTGTACGTGACATTCTACGGGTGAAAGGTCATGCTGTTTACTCCGTTCAGCCAGATGATACTGTATTTGACGCATTAAGCGTATTAGTGGACAAGAACGTGGGCGCCCTGGTGGTGCTCGGCGATAATGACAAAGTGTTGGGTATCTTTTCCGAACGTGACTACGCCCGCAGGGTTATTCTGAAAGGAAGGGCTTCCAAAGAGACATTGATCAGGGAAATTATGACGGAACATCCGTTTACGGTGACGGAGGAAGATAGCATCCAGGACTGTATGGTAAAAATGACGGACAAACACATCCGCCATTTACCGGTTACAGATGACCAGCTAAGACTGGTCGGCATGATTTCCATCGGTGACGTCGTAAAATATGTTATTGACGAACAACGCTATATTATCGACAACCTCGAGGGTTATATAAAGGGTACGCGTTAACCGCCTACCCTTTGTTGTTCAGCACCCGCTTCTCTGTCACGGGCCGCTTTTATGTTGCTGTTGCCAAAATTCCAGGTCAGCGCCAGGTTCACGCGCCTGTTCTGCCAGCGGTTATTGATGTACATATCGATATTATCGAACCTGGCAGAGCCGCGGAACTGCTCGCGGTTGGTAATGTCAGAGACATTCAGCTTCGTAACCAGCTTCTTATTCATGAAAGATTTCTGTACGCCTGCGCCGATCGCGAAGGAGGACCTTATTTTGTACACACCCCACACAAACGGGCTCTCATAATAACCATTGAGCTCCAGTTTCCAGTCTTTTGGTAAAGTAAAGGTATGGGTCGTCTGATAGTTCAGGCCCCAGGTATTGGTCGCCAGATTGACCATCGTATCCTTCACATCATATGCCGTACGGTTGGCGTTGATGTTATTGGTGATATTCCACCATTTGAAAGGATCGATCGGGATGGTCAGCGTAACGCCGTACACATAACTCCGCTCAAAGTTCCTGTCGTAGAAGGTCGTCACTTTAGAAGTATCGTCCTGGATCATGTACTCAAGTACGATGTTCTTGGTCAGTCCGTAGGAGAGGGCCGCTACATACTTCTGTTTGAAGGTATAGCTGATCTCCGCCTTATGCGTGTATTCCGGCAGGAGGTATGGATTTCCCCTGAAATAATTGTACTTATCGATGTACCAGACAAATGGGTTCAGATCGCCATAATTCGGCCTTGAAATACGCTTGGAGTAGTTTACCCCGATCTTATGATTTTCGCTCAGTTTCTGGTCCACAGAAAGGCTGGGGAAGAAGTCGAGATAGGAGCGTTTTACGTGTGACTGCAAGGTCACGGAATAACCGTCGGATTTTGTCTGTTCTGCACGCAGACCCGCCTGGATATCCGTATTTTTGATCTGCTTTTTAAGGATCAGGTAAGCGGCATAAACGGTCTCTGTATAAATGAACTGATTACTCTGTGTGATCGCCCGCTCATACTTACCATTGAGCAGGGAATCATAGCGTAGGTCATTGTCCGTCTTCACAGAACTGAGCTTAAAACCGGTCTCCAGTTTGGTGGTTTTGTTGAACGGCAATACCAGGTCGGCCTTTACGCTTTTAATGGTCACGTTGTTGATCGGTCTGTTACGGATGGAGTGATAATTCAGTACCGGGTCCACCAGGTAGGACATGCTGTCGTTCAACAGCATGTTGTTATTGTCTTTAAATGTTGCCCAGTCGGCATCTGCTGATATTTCTGTCCCCAAAGTATCCAGCTGGCCCTTATAATTCAGGTTGAAAGAGACATTGGAAAATTTGTTCCTGATCGTTGTATTGGAGTAAAGCGTTGAATCAATTTTTCCATTACTGCTGATCGGATTGGTATTAAAACCATCCTGCCAGAAAGAGTTGCTGTAACCCCTTACAAGTGCGCCGACCGTATGTTTGCTGTTAATGAAATAGTCAAATCCGGCCTTGTAGTTGTTGTTTTTAAAACGGCGTCTGTTATAGACGTCTGATACGAATAAGATCGGCTGATCGCCGGATATATGCCGCTCGATGTAGCGGGTCTGGAAGAAGCCCCTGTTACCATTGTTATAGTTCCCGAAGAGGTTGAACTTTTCTGTCCGCCAGTTCAGGTTCAGCCCTGTTGTGTACATCCCGTATTTACCTGTACCAACTGTCAGATTATAAGAGCCGTTTATGCCGGTGATAATGGTCTTTTTGGTCTTGATGTTGATGATGCCGCTTTTACCTGCTGCATCGTATTTGGCCGAAGGGCTGGTGATGATCTCGATGGTGGAGATATTCTCTGCCGGTAAGCTTCTCAGGAGGTTGGCCAGTTGTTCGCCGGACAGGTAGGTGAGTTTGCCGTCCAGCATAATGGTGGCCCCCTGGTTCCCCTGAAGGATCACATTGTCGTCCTTGTCGATCTGTACGCCGGGCGCTCTTTTCAGTACATCTAAGGCAGTACCGCCGGAGGCCGCCAGACTGCTTTCCACGTTTAATACGGTGGCGCCGTTCTTTCTTTCGATGAACGGTTTCTGTGCAGATACGGTGACCCCTTCCAGTGTTTTGGAGGCAGGAGAGAGGGTGAGCGTAGGGAGCTGCACCAGTTTGTGCTGTGCGTCAATGCTGAATACCGAGGTGCTGGCATTGGTATATCCCATGAGATTGGCCTGGATAAAATAGCGGCCTGCCTCCACTTTGTCGAAGGTGGCGCTTCCTTCCTGGGAGCTTAGTTCACCTTTTACAAGAGAGGAATCTTTCGCTTTCCTTAACAGGACGTTGGCGAAAGGAATGGGATGCCCGTTGGTTTCTGTTGTTTTAATGGTGATCTTTCCCGAAACCTGTTGGGCATATGTAGTGCCTGACCCGGCGATTACCAGGATGACAATCAAAAGAATTTTTTTCATAAGGTTAAATCTCAGAGTGTTGGTGGGATGGCTTACTCTCAGCGGGTATCACCCACTCGGAACCGACACAGAGCAGGTAAAATGGAAGCATTGCGGGGCTGGCACCCGTTCGTTCCGTTCGCAGTTGATGTAAAGCCCTGCCCTCCAGTGCAATAATGGCAAGGATACCCAGGGTTATAATAATAAATATGGATACCTTTTTCATGCAGGTTGTTTTTTAAAAGACGAACCTGCAGGGAAAAGGTTGCAAAAAGGTAGGAAATTTTATTTCAGTAAACGTTGAATTGTGATGAGTGATCGTTGTTCCAACAAGACAGTTCTGTCTTTGCTCAGTTCTTCCAACAATCCGTCCTGGTTATAACGAACGGTCAGTAATTCCAAACCTTCGTTATATGAGATTTTAAAGTCATCGTGTAATGCCTTCATTAAAGCCTCTATTTTCTCTGGGTTATTGTCAATACAGCAGGAGAAACTGATGGCGGCATTCTGCATCAAATTTATCTTGATTTTCAGCTGGTGAAAACGCTCGTATACGTCGCTGATCCTGTCTTCTGTAATAAAGTCGAAGTTGCGGGAGGTGATGGTCAGCAGCACCTGGTTTTTCTTCAGTACAATGATGGGCGGTAACTGCTTTGTCTCGGTTTCTTCCTTGATCACGGTACCCGGCAGGTCTTTATTCAGAAAACTCTTTACATAGAGGGGGATCTGCTTGTTCTGAAGCGGCTTGATGGTCTTTGGATGGATCACCTGTGCGCCATAGTAAGCCATTTCGATCACCTCACTGTAAGTAATTTCAGGGATATTGATGGTATTGGGGAATAACTTCGGATCGGCGTTTTTCAGGCCTTCCACATCTTTCCAGATGGTCTGGCTTTCTGCATCCAGGAGATTGGCAAATACAGCGGCTGAGTAGTCGCTACCTTCACGGCCCAGGGTCACGCTCTCATTCTGATCGGTACTGCCGATAAAACCCTGTGTAATGATGATATTCGCCTTTTTAAACAAGGGGAGTACCTTTTCCTGCACGTTCTGCGCTGTTACGGTCCAGTCGATATTTGCGTCCCGGAAGGTATCGTCTGTACGGAATACGTCCCGAACGTCCATCCAGTTGTTATTTACCCCTGCCAGGTTGAAATAAGCGCTGACGATGGCAGTACTCAGTAATTCGCCCAGACTTACCAGCTGATCGTAATAGTAATCGAATGTGCGGCCTGGTTTTTCGCCCAGCGTCCATTCTGCTTCTGTAAAGAATTGCTGGAGCTGTTCAAATACCGGATTTTCCCGGGTGCCCAGTAGTTTATCGGCTACTTCGAGGTGTTGCTCTTCAATGTTATGCAGCAGCTGCGCTGCTATTTCACGCTTACGCAGATAGAAGTTCTGCGCCACTTTCTCCAGTTCATTCGTTGTCTTGCCCATCGCCGATATCACGATCAGTATTGGCTGATCCGGGAATGACTGTACGATAGTAGCTACCTGTTGAATACGTTCAACGCTTTCTAAACTTGCACCTCCAAATTTGAAAACCTTCATATATGCTTAATCTTCCGTGAAAAAAATACGGGGCAAAGTAAGACAACTTTGAATTTGTTTTAAAATTTGTTTCGTGGAAAATGACAGTTTCATTAAAATGTCCGTTTTCGGTAAATTAGCTAACGAGACGAGAATGCCAGAGGCAGCTCACAGTTATGAGAAAACTAATCCATTATATATGAACAGAAAAGTAATGACCCTGGATGAGTTTACTATCCAGGAGTTGAGGAATTACCCCGGAGCAACAGGACAACTGTCTGGTTTATTGCGTGATATAGGTCTGGCGGCCAAGCGTGTCAACGTGGAAGTCAACAAGGCCGGTATCGCCGATATCCTTGGAGAAGCAGGAAAGATCAACGTACAGGGTGAGAAGGTCAAGAAACTGGATGAATTTGCCAATGATCAGTTCATCAGCTCTCTAAGAGGCAGTATTTATTGCTGCGGAGTAGCCTCTGAAGAAGAAGAGAACTTCATCGCCTTTGACGACGAGCACTCCAAAAACTCCAAGTATGTAGTGTTGCTGGACCCCCTGGACGGTTCTGGTAATATCGACGTCAATGTCTCTATCGGGACAATTTTTTCTGTTTATCGCAGGTTAACGCCTACCGGTACTGTCTGCGAACTGGAGGACTTCCTGCAACCGGGCTATGTACAGATCGCAGCCGGTTATATCATCTATGGTTCTTCCACGATGCTGGTATATGCGACCCGCCGTAGTGTACAGGGCTTTACGCTCGATCCGTCTATCGGAGAGTTCTGCCTGTCCCATCCGAACCTTAAATGTCCGGGAGAGAGTGACATCTTTTCCGTCAACATAGGTTACTATCATCTCTATGAAGATAAGGTCCGTAACGCGATCGACTATTTCCTGGCGAAGGACGAACATGGCAAAATATACCGCCATCGCTTTGTAGGGTGTATGGTGGCAGAAGTACATCGTACGCTTATTCAGGGAGGAATTTTCATGTATCCGGCTTTTGGAAAATATGCAGGGGGGCGTTTGCGTTTATGTTATGAGTGCAACCCCATGTCGTTCATCATGGAAAAGGCGGGCGGACTGGCAATGGCAACCGGCAGACAACGACTGCTGGAACTGAAGCCATCTAAATTACACCAGCGTGTACCGGTATTTTTAGGGTCCAGAAACATGATGGATGTATGGCAGCGAATAGTAAATAGTTAGAAAAAAATGCAAATATGAGCTTTTGGTATAACTATTGCTAAACCAGCACTGGTTATCTTTGTCTAATGTCAATTATTTATTATCTATTACCATACACACTATGAACCGCAAGCTCACATTTGCCGTATTCGGATTTTTTCTGACTTTCCACCTGTTCGTATTTTCCTGTTCCAGATCGGCAGCACCTGCTAAGAGCAGCACCACTGTAAAAGAAGGCCCTGCTCCCGTTAGCAAAGAACCGACCGCCGACGGCGACGCAAAACTGATCAAGGACATCCTTTATTATACCAACGAGTTCAGAGCCACCAAAGGCCTGCCTCCCCTGAAACTGGAATCATACTGCTCACAGCTGGCCCAGAAGCACAGCGACAACATGGCCTCCGGCAAAGTAGCTTTCGGTCATGATCAGTTTGAGATCCGTAATGACGCTGTTACACTGAAATTTCATGGTGTATCCGGCGTAGGAGAGAACGTGGCTTATGGTAACCTGGATGCGAAAGGCGTGGTAGATGGCTGGATCAAGAGTCCTGGTCACCGTCGTAATATGCTGGGCGACTTTAACCTGATCGGTATCGGTGCTACCCAGAAAGGAAAGGTTACTTATTTTACGCAGTTTTTCGTCAAGAAATAGCCAGGTCAATTAGGCATTAACAATTAAGCATGAAGCATTGAATGCTGCGGAGAAAGATCACAATTGAAAAACCGCATTCTTGCATGTTAACTGATCTAAGAGATTAATCTATAGCTTTTTATACGAGGTGCTTCAGATGATGAGGCACCTCGTTTTTTTATGCCATTTTACAATGTCCTGGCGCGACCGGTCATACTGGGCCGACTCCTGCGGGAGTCAGCAATAAGGAACATGGGTCAATGGACGCAGGTCTGGACCAGCCATGCCGCGTGAAGTATATACGCTCTTTTATAATATTTTAGCGCGACCGGTCACACAGGCCCGACTCCCGCGGGAGTCAGCCGTAAGGAACATGGGTCAATGGACGCAGGTCTGGACCAGCCATGCCGCGTGAAGTATATACGCTCTTTTATAATATTTTAGCGCGACCGGTCACACAGGCCCGACTCCCACGGGAATCAGCAGTAAGGAACATGGGTCAATGGACGCAGGTCTGGACCAGCCATACCGCGTGAAGGATAAAGGTTTTGAAGAGAATTGTTGCTCAGTTCAGGGGGATTTATGTCCCAATTACTAATTCTTAATTATTAATTCTTAATTGAATTGTAATTTAGTCCCATGGAAAAGAGGAAGATTATCGAAGTAAAGGACCTGGTAAAGCAATATGGCGATTTTACGGCAGTTAAAGGCATCAGTTTCGACGTTTACGAAAATGAAATATTCGGCCTCTTAGGCCCTAACGGCGCAGGTAAGTCCACTACTTTAGAGATTATAGAGACATTGAGGGATAAAACCTCCGGAACAGTGATCGTTGATGGATATGACCTGGATAAAGACCCGGAATCCATCAAAAAACTCATTGGTGTGCAGTTACAGAGTTCAGGATATTATCCCGGACTGAACCTCACAGAACTGATAGAGCTGTTCTGCGGACTGTACAACCAGGAAGTAAATCCGAAAGAACTACTGGCCTCCTTTAACCTGGAAGATAAAGCGAAAGCGAAGTATAAACAGCTCTCCGGCGGACAGAAACAGCGTTTTTCTATTGCCACAACGCTGATCAACAAGCCTAAGATCATATTTCTCGACGAACCCACAACTGGTTTAGACCCACAGGCAAGACGTAATCTCTGGGACCTGATCCAGGAAGTACGCGCCAAAGGCACAACCGTTGTTATTACCACACACTATATGGACGAAGCCGAATTCCTCTGCGATCGCTGTGCGATCGTTGACAGCGGCCGTATCATTGCGCTGGAGTCTCCTGACACCCTGATCGATCAGTTGGTAGCAGGCGGATTTGAGCGTAAGAAAGAAGTGAAGAAAGCCAACCTGGAAGATGTGTTCATTCACATGACCGGCAAAGGCCTGAGAGAAGATTAGTGTGCTGGTCCCTTCGATTTTTCTATTACCCAAATCATACTGACACGATTATGGACATTGACCTGGAGCAACTCAAATACCCTATCGGCAAATTCGAAGCGCCTGCTGAAATCTCAGACCGCGCTCTGAAAGGTTACATTAACGACATCAGATACCTACCGTCCCTGATAGAGATCGTAGTACAAAGTCTGGACGCGGCGCAATTAGCCACTCCCTACAGACCCGAAGGATGGACGGTATACCAGGTTGTGCACCATCTGGTGGACAGTCACACGCAGGCACTCACCCGCTTCAAATGGGCGCTGACGGAAGATAATCCTACCATCAAAGCTTATAATGAAACTGCCTGGGCGGAATTGCCGGATGTACAGAAAACACCCATCAATGTTTCGCTGACTTTATTACATGCCTTACATACCCGTTGGGTAAACCTCATGGAGAACCTGACGCCGGAACAATGGGCCCGCACATTTGTACATCCTGAAAGCGGTAAAACCATCGCTTTAAGGACGCTGGCAGGCACCTATTCCTGGCATGGCCGGCATCACATGACACAGATCGAAAGATTGAAAGAGCGCAATAACTGGCACTAAACTATAAACAGAAGGATCATGGCATCATTAGACTGGAAAACATTAAGTTCAGAATACCTTTTCAAAGACAACTGGTTAACAGCCCGTCGCGATAAATGCGAAACGCCCCAGGGAAAGATCGTAGAACCTTACTACGTACTTGAATACAATGACTGGGTGAACTGTGTCGCTGTAACTGCCGACGGCCGTATTATCATGGTCCGCCAGTTCAGACAGGGCATCGGTAAAGCATTGCTCGAAATTCCCGGCGGCACTATGGATGATACTGATCCATCCCCTGAATTTGCGATGCGCCGCGAGTTACTCGAAGAAACCGGCTACGAATTTGATAAACTTATCAATCTCGGCGCCGTAGCTCCTAATCCGGCCTCCAGCAACAACCTCACACACATGTTCCTGGCCACTGGCGGTAAAAAAGTACAGGAGCAGGACCTCGACGAAAACGAAGAGATCGAACTTGTCCTCATGGACCTTGAAGACGTAGAAAGGCTGCTTCTCGACAACCAGATCCTGCAAAGTCTGCATGTAAGTTGTCTGTTCTATGCGTTACTGCGTCTGAAGGAATTGAAGATTCAAAAAGCTTAAGGAAAGTACCGCAGCTTTGTAGGACTAAACTACCGGCTGTATACTATCTGCTACCTGAATTATCACAAATATTAATAGTCTGGTGTTGCACGCAGAGTACTTTGATAGTGAGTAAGATGGACGATGGTAGGGTTTCAGATAAGTCCTAATCACAGATACTAATAGTCTGATGTCTTGCACACAGTACTTTGATAGTGGGTAGGTCATCGATGCTTCGGTTTCAGATAAGTCCTAATCGCAAATACCTCTAGTCGGGCATTGCACATCGTACTTTGATTAGTGAGTAGGTCACCGATGCTGCGGTTTCAGATAGGCTTGCGGACTACGCCCCTTGCAGAGACTTGCTATCGGGCATTTTCAATCGTGGGGACTATGGAAGTCGATTAAACCCCTATCAAGCGTGTATAGCTCTGCAACGGGCTAAGGCCCGCAAGCTCTATCTGAAACCCTCCGCTGCTATTGCCTGACGTGGGCTTTATGGCTTAAGGTGATAATGAATTGTTGAGAAGGCGGTCAAAATAAGTAAGTTAAATGTAAAAGGAACGCTTGTATGTCGGACATCATTTGATGGTGCTGATATACAAGTGTTCCTTTTTTGTGGATGGTGCATGAATCTTTTCTGAGTGCAGGATTAGTGTACTTATACCTACTGTTAATGAAAGATAACGGTAAAGGAGCTCGTCAAGATATCGGCAAGCAGCAAAACAAAATGACACGATATTGTCAGAAAAGACTGCATGAGAATATTCCATGGAGTACGAATATGCCAGGCTCAATTACCACTTGCAGCCTGTATGCTAACGTCCGGCTTTAAGAGCGGAGGGTTTCAGATAGAGCCTGCGGGCCTTAGCCCATTGCAGAGCCCTCCACGCTTGATAGGGGTTTAATCGCCCTGCAATGCTCCCACGATTGACAACGCCCAATCGCACGCCTCAGCAAGGGGCGTAGTCCGCAGGCCTATCTGAAACCGCAGCACTGGTGCCTACACAACATCCCTGAGAGGCATAACCACCAAGACGTAAGTCAAGATACCAACAAGCAAAAACCAGTATCAGCGTTACATAAGAGAACTACACAGAAATAATGCAAACGAACATGAATACGAATAGCGTCAAGCGCAATTAGCACCTGCAGCCCATATGCTAACGTCCGGCTTTAAGAGCGGAGGGTTTCAGATAGAGCTTGCGGGCCTTAGCCCATTGCAGAGCCCTCCACGCTTGATAGGGGTTTAATCGCCCTGCAATGCTCCCACGCTTGACAACGCCCAATCGCACGCCTCAGCAAGGGGCGTAGTCCGCAGGCCTATCTGAAACCGCAGCACTGGTGCCTACACAACATCCCTGAGAGGCATAACCACCAAGACGTAAGTCAAGATACCAACAAGCAAAAAAAGGACTGCATAACAACTATGCAGTCCTTGAAAAAACTATAAGCTAGTTAATTACAGCACTTCCGCAACGATAAAGAAGCTTCCACACACCAACACAAGATCATCCTTATGCGCCTGCTGCTTCGCAGCCTGGTACGCCTGTTGCACGCTCTCATACGCATGCCCCCTGAGGCCATGCTGATGCCCCATATCCGCCAGCTCCTGCTGGTCCATCGCCCTCGGCAACTGCGCCTTACAAAAATAATACGTCGCCGCCGCCGGAAACAACGGCAACACCTTACTCACCTCTTTATCCTTCACAAACCCGGTAACAATATGCAAATGCCGATACACCATATGCTGCAGCTGCTGCACAATTTCTGTAATCCCTGCTTCATTATGCCCCACATCAAAGATCGTCAGCGGATCATGTGCAACCGTCTCCCAACGGCCCCGTAATCCGGTCAGTTTTTTAACATGCGTCAGCGCTGTCAGGACCGTCTGTTCCGGCAGTTCCCAACCCGCAGCCAGCAGGATTTTCCACGCTGAAAGCACGCCTATGATATTCTTCATCTGGTATTGGCCGGTCAGGTCAGTCCGGATGGACTTCATATCGCCGCTATGCGTATGCTGGACGCCTAATTTCAGCTGTCCCTGGGCAAACTCGGTCTCCTGGATGAGCCATTCCTGATCAGCGAAATGGATGGGCGCACCGAGGAAGGCGGCTTTATCGATAAAGACGGACTCAATTTCAGATTGCGTCTGCGCAATTACGACCGGTACATTTTCCTTGATGATGCCTGCTTTTTCCGATGCGATCTCCGGCAGGGTATTGCCAAGGATATGCATGTGGTCATAGCTGATATTGGTGATGACGGAGAGTTCGGGGATGATGACATTGGTGCTGTCTAATCTGCCGCCGAGACCTACTTCTATGATGGCGATATCGACCTGTTCCAGTGCGAAGTACTGGAAGGCCATAGCGACGGTCATTTCAAAGAAGGATGGTTCGAGGCTTTCGATAGCAGGCTGCATCTGTTCGACGAATTCCACGACAAATTCTTTGGACACCATTTCGCCGTTAATACGGATACGCTCACGGAAGTCAAGCAGATGGGGAGAGGTGTACAATCCGGTCTTGTAGCCCGCCTGCTGGAAGACAGCCGCCAGCATATGACTGGTAGAGCCTTTTCCGTTAGTGCCGGCAACATGTATGGATTTGAATTTATGCTGCGGATCGCCGAGCTGTTTACAAAGCTCAATAGTGTTGTGAAGGTCCTTTTTAAAGGCACTGGCGCCTACCCGGGTGAACATGGGTAGCTGCTGATAGAGGTAGTCAACCGTTTCCTGGTAGTTCATATACATTTGGTATGCCGGAACAAATACAAGATTTGTTCCGGACCCCAAATGTAAATTAACTCATATAAATATCGTTGGTAAAATTCTTAGAAGTTGGTGCCAGGGCATCCTACTTTACCTTCACCGCGTTTGATAGGAATGATACGCAGGGCGATGAAGCCGTCCAGACGGTTTTTGTTCTTCTGGAAGAGGTTTGATAACATGGTGGTAGAACCGATCACTAATGGGCCAAGACGCAGACCAAGACCTGCATCGAACTGTCCGTTACGGTTGACGCTCAATGGCAGGTAACCACCGATATGGCGGCCTTCATAGCGTGGTGTTGCCTGGAAGTAGGACATCACGTATGTTTTGCTCGGATCATATTTACCGGCGTTTAAAGCAAGACGGCCAGCAGCGTTTATAAAGAAGCGGCCATCGATATTGTAGTCTGCCATCAGGTTCAGTGCGGCAGGCGTGTTCATACGGAACTTATCGTCAGTAGGCAGTTCTTTGAAATAAGTGCTGACACGGCGGTAGTAGGCCTGTACGCTTTCGCCTCTGCGTTGTCTCAGATCGCTGGTATTGATGTTTTCTGTACGAAGATCGAGGTCTTTGCTGGCAGGCGTCTTTTTGTAGGTGATGCTACCGAGATCGGTGATCGATACGCCTAAACGGAGTCTGTAGTCATCCGCTTCCGGGTTCCACTGGGAGTCGTCATAGCCGGTCAGACCGTCTATCACTTCACGCCATTCGTAGGTGATACCCAGGTCCATGCCCAGACCCATATTACCGAATACTTTATAGTTGCTCAGGGTAGGACTTTCCCAGTTGGCCAGTCCGTCGCTATAGGCCACTTTTAAGGTACCGTCGTTGATCTCGCCGTTGGTAGGGGAGTGCATCACAAAGGAAGCGCCTTCTACCTGTGCGTAACCTGCGGCTACGCCGGAGAGAAGTTTTAAGGTAGCGCCGGCTTTGAATACGGTGTTACCATCATCTTTCAATACACGGGCATAAGTAAAGCCGAACTCATTCCACCAGTGGAAGCTGGCGTTAACCCATTCCATATCGAAACGCTGATTGTTAAATCGTGGGTTCGGGAAGTCCAGTGCAAAGAAGTTAGCCACATCGGTCGTGGCGTTACCACCGTTGACCATTGAACGTACGCGCCAGGTGAACGCAACAGAGCTGAGTTCATCGAGGGAATACAGTACGGAAGGCATCATCACGTCTATATTACCCCATGCGAACTGTCTGCCTGTACTGGCCGTATCCAGGAAGTAGTCACGGTTCCTTTTAAGGTCTCTCAGTGAATCAGGCGGATGCAGGAGAATAGATCGTGGGAAGCGGATATATGTATTACCGGCAGCAGCATTGATACCGGCGATGTTAACGTCCCATTTGTAATGTGTACCTGCGGCCATCGCAGGGTTGTTGGGTACACCATGGACACCTGCGTACTGGCTATTGGAATAGCCCCCTAAGGTAAACTGGGCCCGGGCCTCATATGACCCAAATAAAGAAATGGCAATAAATAACAGTCGTAGATGTCTTAACAGCTTTACACGAAATGGCATATGCAGTAATTAGTTGGCAGTTCGGTTTCCCCCCAATAACGCAAAAATCTAGCCGTTTATTGGCGGGCACTACAAAAGAAAATGGGAAAAGATCAGCGATCTCTTCCCATGCAAATATATTTAAATATCTTATTGTACTTTAAAATAAAATCTAATAAGTGCGAACTGTACTTCTGGTGCGTCGTCGTTTACGTTATATTTCAGCTGAGAGGCCGCTCTTTTTGCAATTTCGATCAGACGTGGGTTATTCAGCGTTGAACCTTTCAGGGAGTGCGAAGTTGCGATCACGTTACCTTGTCTGTCTACCTTGATATTCACCGCGATATAACCTGATTCGTCTCCGTCGTAAGTCAGTGAAGGTTTACTCAGCAGGGTACGGCCATTGAGACGGAAGTCTGAACGTCCACCGCCAAGACCACCACCGGTATAGCCACCGCCATCCGGATTACCATTGATCTGGCCACGGTCGCCCGGTTTACCTGTATTACCCTCGCCGGTTGAGTTATTGCTGCTCTGGGCATTATTACCACTGTTGCTGCTGCTGGAGCTGCCACCTGCATACACCGCTTTTGGTTTTGGCGCAGGAGGTACCGGCGCTGGCGGATTATCCGAATTCTTTTTAGGAGGTGTTTTGGTCGGTTTTGGTTCCAGGTTTTTGGTTTCCCTTGGTTTCTCCACCGGTTTTTCCGGTTTGGTGATCTCCGGAGCCTCTTCATCGTCCTGTGTGGCAATGTCTTCCTGGGTAGCATTGTCAGCCGAAGGCACAGGTTCATTCTGAGGGGTAGATGCACTCGCCTCTCCACTGCTCGGTGGATTCGGGTTCAATGGTTGCTCATCTCCCATACCCTCATCTGAAGTACCGAGATTCACTTCCATACCGAGGTCCTGGTCCGGTAAAGGAGGGGGTGCAGAGAAACCTGCCAGTAGCAGCACGACTAACACTAATGCGTGTACGGCAATGGTGGCGCCGGCTGCCTTTAAATTCTTGTCTGTATTGTCTTCTTTTTTCGGCATACCCAAAAGTAAGGATATTTTTTAAAGTGTATGCAGCCTGTCCTGCCCGTCATGTCTTTCTTATCGTGTATATTATAATCCGTCCTGATAACCCGCTGAATCCCAATATTTCCGACCGCCAGGTCCTGAAATGGGAGCAGATATTTATTTAACTGTTTTTCATGTGTAATTATTATTGCCGGCATCAACTTTATTCACCTAATTTTGTACCATCTTTAGAGCTTCAGGGATGTCACCAATTTTTTCTTTGTACAGAAAGGCCTATGCTGGCCTATCACCTTCAACCTGGCTGTTGGCCGTAGTTTTGTTAATCAATCGCAGTGGCGCAATGGTAATACCTTTCATGACGGTATATCTGACCCATGAACTGCATTTTTCCATCGAACAAGCTGGTATCGTAATGGCCTGTTTTGGTACAGGCGCTATCTGCGGATCATTTATCGGCGGACGTCTTTCCGACAGGATCGGCTTCTACCCGGTACAGTTCTGGAGCCTGCTGTTACAGGGACTCATCTTCCTGGTACTCGGACAGATGCGCACCTTACCACAGTTTTGTGTCTGCATCTTTGTACTGAGTTGCGTGGGAGATGCTTTCAGACCAGCGAACGTTGCCGCTACCGCTTACTATAGTACTGCTATCAATCGTACGAGATCTTACTCGTTGAACAGACTGGCATCTAACCTGGGTTGGTCCGTCGGACCGGCATTAGGTGGTATCCTGGCCGGTTATAGCTATCATCTCCTGTTCTGGGTGGATGGTTTAAGCTGTATCATCGCGATCATCATCATGCGGATACTGCTTCCACCGGTAAAAGTAGCGCCTAAGCCGCCTAAGGAGATAGATTGCGTTAAAACGAACAATTCAGACAGCGTTTATAAAGATGGCGTTTACCTGGCTTTTATACTGCTGATCGTAGTATTTACGACAGGTTTTCTGCAATTGTCCACCATGGTGCCTTTGTACCTGAAATCAGTCGCTAATATGCAGGAAGCGCATATCGGTCTGCTGATGGGATTGAACGGATTACTGGTCGCTTTCTTTGAAATGGTGCTGGTATACAAACTGGAAGGAAAGATGCATAGCCTCCAATTCATCACCCGTGGTGTGATCCTGGCCGGTGTCGGTTATCTGAGCTTTAACTTACTGCCGCCGGTAGCTGCCGCAGGCGTCGTGTTCATATTACTGTTCACAGCAGGAGAGATGCTGAGCATTCCTTTTATGAACTCATTTTTTGTAACAAGAAGCAGTGATCATAACCGTGGACAATACGCTGGTCTTTACACCATGTCGTTCTCCATTTCCAGTATCCTGGCGCCTACACTGGGCTCTTTTATGGTGGGCCACTACGGCTTTTCTTCCTGGTGGTACTGCACGACAGCGCTATGTACTTTGACCGGCGTAGGGTTCTATATATTGTATAAAAAAACAGCTGATAACAAAGAAGTAGAAATACTGGCCAAGAGCTAATCCAATATCTACTGAACCATATAAAGAGGGAAGGCGTCCACCATACAGCGGACGCCTTCTCTCTTTATATTAATTAAGGTCTGTTCAGATAATCTTAACACACTAACCCTTCAATTCTTAATTCCTAATTCTTAATTGACTAGTAGTGTGCAAAGTCTTTCTCGTAATCACCCTTGATCCTTTCAATCGGTGGATTGAAATAACCATATTTCAGGTGAGGGAATTCTTCCTGGATCAGCTCCTGTAATTGTTTGATGCCAAGACAGTCGCCTACTTCGGTAATACCCAGACGACCCAGGTACCAGTCAGGATCGATATTGAAGTTTCTCCACTGGATCATCTGCAGATCGGTATCTCTGATCAGTTTCCGCAGCGCTTCATATTCGTCCACGCTGTCAGTCATACCAGGGAATGTGAAATAGTTGATGGACGTCCATCCACCAAATTCACGCACCACTTTCAGACTCTCAATAATGTCCTCAAATTTGTAGTTATTCGGACGGTAGTACGGCGTATAGAATTTCTCCTGTACAGAGTTGGTACTTACACGGATGCTGTTCAGACCTGCTTTACACAGTTCACGTACCGCATCTGGCTTGCTACCATTGGTATTGATGTTAATGCTTCCTTTCGGCGTATGTTTACGTATCTCGATGATGGATTCGCGGATGGTTTCCCACATCAGCAGCGGCTCACCTTCGCAACCCTGTCCGTAACTCACGATCGGGAACGGCGCTGTTTCCAGGTGAGGTACAGTATACTCCACGATCTCGGCCGCGGTTGGTTTGAAACGCAGACGGTCCTGTGTAGAAACGATCGTTTCTTCTTCCGGCTGGAAGGAAATACAACCTATACAGTTAGCATTACATGCAGGAGAAGAAGGGATCGGGCACTCCCAGCGACCCATGAAATAGTTACGGGCAGCAGGGCAGTGGTATGTCAGTGCACAATTATCTGCCAGGTGTTGCACCAGGCGGTTGTGCGGATAAGCGTTCAGTAATTGTTCTACGCCCTGTTTTACCTTTTTGTCATCAAAACCGGCACACTCCTGACGGATGTCCTGTTCGATACGGGTAGCAGGTACATAAAACTTACCATCCAGCCAACCTACTGCCGTATAGCAGAAAAGGGGCAGGGTAGGCGCATCAGGCATGGTTTCGTATGCAGCCAGGTAATAACCGGTATGTGCAGGCGGAATAAAGGCCGCAACGGCCCATCCCTTATCACAGATACCCATGTCACCTGTTTTCGCGTCCAGACCGATACCACGGCGTCCTGGCAGTTCATAAAGAGAACCACCTTCCGGTAATTCTATCCATTCTTCCGGATCGATCGGCCAGGCGTCCCAGCCACTACGGCCGGTAGTCAGCATGGAAGTGTCTTCGAAGATATTGCCTTTACCGTCAGAGTAAAGGATGTATGGAGACTGTTTCAAATGTTCAGATAGTTTCTTGTTGAATTTGTAATATTGTCCGGTGCGTCATCAGAGCCTGCTTTTAAAAAAAGCGTTCATTTCTTCCGCGGTCGCTGCACCCGTTTCGTCAAGCACTTCCAGTTGTAATACCTTGTTGTTTTTGAAGTCTATCGTGAGCAGGTCATTCCGCAAAATTACGTTATTCAGTTGGTTCCAGCCAATCACCTTGTCTGAAAAGGTGCCCGGCAGGCTCAGACCCATCATGTCAATCTTAATATAGCAAGGCTGGAAGAGCTTATACTCTGCCCATCCGATATAAGCGGAAGCGACACCTGTCAGGAACAGCAGGATACCGATCAGCGGCTGCATATGGCTGAGGAAGAACAGACAACCGGTCAGGCTCACAAATGCCTGGATCAGGCGGGCCAGACTATTGGCAGACTGTATATTACGGAAGCGTTTCATGAAAAACGGGAACGCCAGACTTCCCGCGCCCAGCAGAATAAAAAAGATGGCCATCACCCAGTTAGGCGACGGACTGTTGTATGCCCCTATTCCATTCATTAAAAAGAGAATGCCCGCCAGGCCATGCATAACAGGTTGCATGCGAAGGCGTGTTTCAGCATTCGGTTGGAGAATCCTGATCCTGTATTTAGTCATATTGTCGCTCATCAACAGTCTTTTTTTATAAATCCTATCAGGCCGTCTTTAAACAAGAAACACTATATATTATTATATATGCCTTGTCATACAGCCCGATTCCTAATTCCTAATTCGTAATTCCTAATTTTTACTGATTTGACAGTATCAGTAAGTTACACAGCTTGAACAGCACTCTTGCGCCTACATTCGCATCCCATTCATCATGAGACGTGCTTACCTCGTTCAGGTCAAAGCCGATCAGTTTACGGCCGCTGCTGATGATCTTACGGAAGAGGTAATACAGTTGTTCCGTCTCGAAGCCGCCTGGTACGGGGGTACCCGTCCGCGGACAAAGTTTCGGGTCCAGACCGTCGATATCAAAACTGATATACACCTGTTGCGGAAGCGTAGCAACGATATCGTCACAGATCATCTTCCAGGTATCACCTTCGTATTGACGGGTTTTGATGTCCTTATCGAAGAAGGTCACCACTTTACCATCACTATTATTAATATAGTCTACTTCCTCTTCGCAGTAGTCGCGGATACCGATCTGTACCAGTTTCGTCAGCTGAGGAACTTCTTTGATCGCATTGTACATGATAGAAGCGTGGGAATACTGGAAACCTTCGTAACCATTACGGAGGTCACAGTGCGCATCTATCTGAAGAATACCAAAATCGCCTTTTTTCTCACCGATGGCTTTGAAGAAGCCCAGCGGCGTACTATGGTCACCGCCAACGAGCGCTACCAGTTTGCCGCTGTTCAGCAGGTCTTTGGTCTGACGGTATACCCAGTCATTCATCGCTACCGTACCGGTATTGACGTCAACCAGGGTCTTTTTAAGAAATTCATTATCACAGACATCTCCACCTTCTGTGAGGAATTTCAGGTAGAGTTCAGCTTCTTTGCGGAGGTAATCGCTACGCAGGAGCAGCTGTTTGTCGATTTCACGCATGAAAAAACCATTTTTCCATCCGTCTTTTACATCTGTATCATACAGGTCCACCTGGAGAGAGGCTTTGAAGATCTGTTCAGGACCTCTGGCCGTACCGTGCGTATAAGAAACCGTCACTTCCCAGGGTACAGGTAATAGTACCAGTTTTGCATCCTCTTCAGTTGTAGGCAGGCCAAAGATGTTGTTGGACAACAGGCTTACCGAATTGGGATCAAATTGAGATAAATCCGCCATGATAATGTAATTTGATAAAAAGAGGCCACCTACAGGCGGTCCCGGGAAAAAACCGTTCATACAAAACGATTTTTCCGGCGCAAAGATAGTAATTTATGGTGCTTTGACCATAAGAGCCTTACCACAGTTGGGACTGCATCCATTTTCCATAATTTATATGATAAAGATCATGTGTTCTTTTATGTAAAAAAAGACACTTGAAGTTCATTTTGGCGTAATTTTGCCAATGACAAAGACTGTATATCGACGTAAACTGGTGTACGGCTTTTCACTTTTAACTTAGGAAGCATTAAGGAAGAATCTGAATTATTTGCGATATGAAGAAATCTAATATTGTCCTGCTGGTACTTATTGCTGTAGCTATTGGCGTAATTGTAACGGTAGCAGGCGATTTCAGTACTTATGAGACATTTGCGACAGCCCGGCAGAAAGAAGGAAAGGAATTTCAGGTGATCGGTAAACTCGATACAACAAAGACACTGGAATATGATCCGGTAAAAGATGCCAATCTGCTTCGTTTTTATGTAGTTGATAAAACAGGGGAGATCCAGCCTGTTGTTTTTTATGGTACCAAGCCAACCGACTTCGAAAAAGCGGAAAGCGTAGTGCTGACCGGAAAAATGTCTAATGGAGAGTTCAAATGCAGCAAGATACTGATGAAGTGTCCTTCAAAATATAAGAACGATCAGGTGGCGATTGGAAAGGCATAATTATTAAAGGCTATCTTCCACATATAACTATTATTCAATCTTCGTCCGCAGACGACCGTCTGCGGTCTTTTAATAATATCAGGTCTTGGATACAAAATACATAGGGGAACATCTGTTGCCCGGACAGATAGGGCATTTTTCGGCAGTTTTGGCGTTTGTCGCAGCTATACTCGCGAGCATCAGTTACTTCATGGCGGTACAGTCCAAAGATGATCTGTTAAAGAATTCCTGGAAGAAACTGGCCCGCCTGGCTTTTATTATACAGGCCATTGCCGTTTTTACCACTTTCGGCAGTCTGTACTACGCTTTATATAACCACTATTTCGAATACAAATACGTATGGAGGAATTCCTCCCGCGACCTGCCGGTAAGTTATCTGCTTTCCAGCTTCTGGGCTGACCAGGAAGGTAGTTTCCTCTTGTGGTCCATCTGGCACAGCGTACTTGGACTGCTCCTGATACGTTTCGGCAAAAAATGGGAAGCGCCGGTAATGGCGACCCTGTCTTTTGCACAGATTTTCCTGGGAAGTATGCTGATCGGTATCTATATATTAGATTACCGTGTTGGTAGCAATCCTTTCCTGTTGCTTCGTCTGGCAGAAGAAAACCAGGGGCTGCCCTGGGTAGCTAACGCCAATTATCTTGATTTTATCAAGGATGGTAATGGTCTGAACCTCTCCCTGCAGAACTACTGGATGGTGATCCACCCGCCGGTGCTGTTCCTGGGATTTGCTTCTACCATCATTCCTTTTGCATTTGCATTCGCTGGCCTGTGGACCCGTGAATATAAAGAATGGATCAAACCAGCCCTGCCATGGTCATTGTTCTCTGCTATGATCCTGGGTACAGGTATCATGATGGGAGCTGCCTGGGCATACGAATCACTGACTTTCGGTGGTTACTGGGCATGGGACCCGGTAGAAAATGCTTCCCTGGTGCCATGGCTGACCCTGGTGGCAGGTATACATACCCTGCTGGCCTTTAAGTTCTCCGGTCACGCATTGAAATCGACTTTTTTCTTCTTCTTTATCACTTTCGTACTGATCCTGTACTCCACCTTCCTTACGCGTAGTGGGGTATTAGGAGATACTTCAGTACACTCTTTTACCGACCTTGGCATGAGTGGCCAATTGCTGGTTTATATGGCGGTATTCGTCATACCTGCATTTGCGCTGCTGATCATAAGACGCAAGGAGATCCCTGGCGTAGTGAAAGAAGAAAGTAGTTATTCCCGTGAGTTCTGGCTGTTCGTTGGCGCGCTGATCCTGATGATCGCTGCCATCCAGATCACCTTTACGACCTCCATTCCGGTATGGAACAAGATCATCAATGGTTTGGGAATCAAAAAGCTGTTTGGTCTGGAACAGGACATCGCACCACCATCTGACGGCGTATTCCATTATAATAAGATCCAGATATTTGTTGCGATCGTGCTGGGCATTCTGACAGCTATCGTACAGTACCTGAAATATAAAGACACGCCGAAAGGCCATTTCATTAAAAAGATCGGCATCCCTACTGTGATCAGTCTGGTGATCACCGGTCTGATCGGCATCTTCGGTAATATCAACTATGATGCTTATGGTGGCGGCTTCCTGGGCGCTATCTATGTAATGCTCTTCGCCAGCGTATATTCGATCGTAGCAAACGCCACGTTCATCGTAGTAGGCCAGAAAGGCAAATTGCGCGTAGCGGGCGGTTCCGTTGCACACGTTGGTTTCGGCATGGTGCTGTTGGGTATCCTGATCTCTTCTTCAAAGAAAGAGGTGATCTCTATCGACAGGATGAAAATGCTGGATGGCGGGTTCTTCGGAAAGGAAAGCAAGGAAAATCCGAGGGAAAACCTGATGCTGCCAAAGAACTTCCCGGTACAGATGGGGGATTATCACGTTACTTATGCCGGTGACTCCCTGGCGGAAGGTGATGCGAAGACTTATTACCTGGTGCGTTACGAGCGTCGTGACCCGTCAAATGGTAATATCGTCGAGAAATTTACCCTGCATCCGGATGCTTTCCTGAGCAATAAGGGACAGCAGCAGCTGACGCCTAACCCGGATTCAAAGCATTATCTGACAAAAGATATCTTTACTTATATCACTGCAGTACCTATTAAGGACAATACCAGCGATACGGCCCAGTATGCCGACCATGAGATCGCTCCGGGTGATTCTGTGTTCTTTTCAAATGGTTACATGGTACTGGAAGGTATTCAGCCGCAGCCACAGAACCGCAATTATGTTCCTCAGCCCAATGATCTGGCGGTAGGCGCACAATTGAAGGTAGTGACTAAAAATAATGAGCAGTACAACCTGATGCCGGTGTATAGTCTGCGTGACAGCAGTTACCAGGTGATCGTACCAGATACCGTTGCGCCACTGTCCCTGTATGTTAAATTCAGCAAAGTGCTGCCGAAAGAGAAAAAGATACAGATACAAGTAAAGGAATCTGATACATTTAAGGATTATATTGTGATGAAAGCATTTATATTCCCATACATCAATGTATTGTGGTTAGGTATCCTGGTGATGGTTGTTGGGTTTGTAATGAGTATTGTGCAAAGAGTGAAGGCGAACAAGTCAAAATCGATTCAGTCATAACGCTTTTATTCCCGGAGGACAGGCGCCAGCTAGTCCTGTCTCCGGGAATAAAACAATACACTTCCCATGAAAAGCAGCTGGCTGCGAATATCCCTGATTGTAATAACGGTCCTTGTAATTGTATATTACCTTGGTCCCCGACCGGTTACCCCACGGTATGATCCTTTATTACCCACCGTCCCACAACAACCTTTGGCACTCGACCAATATGTTGCCACAAAGGAAGGTTTTCATAAATTAAAGCCCGATAACGAAGCCCGGATCATCTGGTATGATTCCCTGCACCGCAAGACGCCTTTCAGCGTCGTGTACCTGCATGGTTTTTCTGCCAGTCAGGAGGAAGGTAATCCCGTGCACCGTGATTTTGCAAAGCGATACGGTTGCAACCTGTACCTTTCCCGCCTGGATGGTCACGGACTCGATACTTCGGAGCCTTTGCTGACGATGACAGCCGGTGGACTATGGCGGGATGCTAAAGAGGCACTGAGCATTGGTAAGGCGTTGGGAGAGAAAGTGATCCTGGTGACCTGTTCTACCGGGAGTACCCTCGGACTAAAACTGGCCGCTACCTTCCCCAATGATATTTATGCCATTATCAATATGTCGCCCAATGTTGCGATCAATGATGATATGGCCTTTCTGGCGAATAATCCCTGGGGATTACAACTGGCCCGTCTGGTTTGTAAAGGTGATTACAGACAGGCGCCTCCCGAAAAGCCGGAGCTCGGTAAGTATTGGTATAATAAGTATCGGTTAGAAGCAGTGGTCGAACTGGAGAGTCTGCTGGAAACAACGATGGAGCCAGGTGTGTTCCATAGCGTTAAACAGCCGGCATTGAACGTTTATTACTTCCGGGATAAGGAACATCAGGACCCGACCGTAAAGGTCTCTGCGATCCTCGCCATGCATAAAGCGCTGGGTACCCCGGCAGATATGAAGGAGGCGGTGGCTATCCCGGATGCCGATGCACATGTAATAGGTTGTTCCCTGACCTCTAAGGATGTACCGGCGGTAGAAAATGCGATCGATTCATTTGCCGAAAAAAAGCTTGGCCTGATACCTGTAAAATAGAAAGTTGCATAAGAAAACGTTATATTGCTAAATAACATTTCAGCCACTTCTACCATACATTTCCTAATTAGCCAGGTTGAAATCACACCGCTATCCAATATTGAATTAAAGACCAGGGAAGAATGTCTGCTATCGCTAAGGGCTATAGCAGGCTTTTTTATTTTAAGATGTCTGCATTTCCTTTTTGAGGTATTCTTTATAAGTGTTTGTTTTTCAGGTCAATGTATTTGCTTGACAAGATCATTTAAATATGGTATTTGGTGTAATAGCAGTGATTTGCTTCAGTGGACATACATTTCTTTTATTAATTATTCCTCATAAATAATTGTTTACCAGCGAAATAGCGTTATTTGACATCGTCATTAAATAAGGAAATCAGTGTTTTGAGGGCAATGTAACATTGAAAGCTCTTATAAGATGATGTTAAATATTGAAGTTGAAGGTATTAAATAATTGATTATCAATATTTAAAAGTGTTTCCTATATGGTATCTTTTTTAACCACTAGGATCAGCGTTAGTGCTGGAAAGGGGACTATAAAAACAGGCCGGATAATTGCATACAGGATCAATATAGCTTAGGAATTTACCTTCACAGAAGTACTTAAAATTCTACTTGAAGTAGAACATAAGATAGCCCAGTTTGAACCCTAATCTGACCTCAAACCATTAAATCATCGGCCTCAAATTGATAAGATTGTAGTAAATTATCAAAAAATACATTTAACTGATTATCATTAATTTGTAAGGATTACTTAAAGCTATAATGTAGCTAAAACCGCTGTTTTTACCATCTTTTATGCTTTTATCCCGACTATTTTGCCAATAGCTGCCTTTGCTATATTTAGTTACTTTCTTTACCACTGAAATCAGCGATCAGGTATTCTCGTCAGCTGAATGCTTAATTATCTGATGTATCCGGTTGTTTTCCCATTGTAAAGCACATACTGGACAAAGCAGCGATCTGGTGTTATTCCTGTATCTGAAAAAAAAGCGGGTGTAAGACGGGGGTAACAGAACAGGCTGTTATCGGTAGGATGTCTCATAGATGTCTCATAGATATTTCATACATGAGCTATTTCTATAGATATGGGTTATCTATGGGACATCTATGAGACATCTATCAGGAATCGATCCGGGACGGTTTTGGCGAAGCGCCGGTTAATATCGTCCTGATATAGGTTTACGCTATTGTCAGATTTGGTTTACAATTACTCCTTTTAATCCCTTGTTATTGTTTTTCCGGCCCTCACCTGCTATCGTTTTTTTAGCATATCTTTAGTATAATTTTAAGATCATATTAGGAGTTTATGCGTCGTCTCACCGCTTTCTTCATCCTGTTTGCCTGCATCTTATGCCTTGCCGGTCGCAATAGGGGTTATGCCCAATCGCGTCATGGAGTGGACAGTATTGCAGTGAGCGCCATCATAGTCGGTTCAGACACAATTCCTTCCATCACTTTACACATCTTTGAGGTGGTTGACAAACTGCCTAAAAAGTTCCGCAAGCAGCGGGAAGCATGGACGCGTTTGCGGAATGCGGTGTATGTGACATATCCTTATGCGAAATCTGCCGCCAGAATATTAAAAGACGTTAATTCTCACCTGGCTACCCTGCACGACAAAAAAGACCGGAAAAAGTACCTTTCAGAAATCGAGAAGAAGATGAAAGACCAGTTTGGCGACAAGCTGGAGAACCTGTCTGTCTATCAGGGAAAGGTGCTGATGAAACTCATCAACCGGGAAACCGGACAGAACTGTTATGAGATCATCAAGGAGTTAAAAGGTGGTTTCTCCGCCCGTATGTGGCAGACGGTGGCGTTCTTCTTTGGAGGTAATCTGAAGAGCGATTATGACACCCAGGAGGACAAGGATATCGAAGCTATTGTCCAGGAAATAGAAATGTACCGGGGCTCAAGGGCATATAACTACTAGCTTGCCTTTATCATCTTGAAATACCTTTTCTCATTTTAACAATCCCTTCTACCTAAGCTAATCCCTGTTCTGGCAAATCTGCCGTAAATTCACAGATGCATTTAAGAATTTTCATGATCGCATGCCTGCTGATATGTGGGACTGCCGCTATGTCACAAGACCTGAGCTCGATACCTGGCGTTCCGCAGAACGCCCTGATCTTCATTGATAGTGTGGAAAGTAAGAATGGAATGGAAGGACTGGACCCTACCAAGATCGCCCTGATCGATATCGTCAAGGGATCGAAACTGAAGGAAAAGTATGGTCCGAGAGGTGAGGATGGCGTGATCTTTATTGAAACAGTGCCTTTTGCCCGGAAGAGATATACGCGTATGTTTGGCGAGATATCTGCTGATTATCAGCAGGAATTGAAGAAGGAGGGAAGCGATAGCGCATTTTTATATCTGCTGGATGGCGCTCCGATTGAAAATAATCAGGCACAGATGCTGGCCGCATTGGAAAGAAAGAACATTGACAGCATAAAAGTCATACCTGCTGCAAAATTGGCAGCTGTGCCTGGTGATCATACCGGCAAGAAGTACGGGATACTGATCACCAGTAAGACCAACTAAGCGTTATCTTTGCACTCCACCAAAAGAAAGGATATTTTCGATGAAATTAGATATACTGGCTATCGCTGCACATCCTGATGACGTGGAGCTGGCCTGTGCAGGTACCCTGATGGTACATGCTGCGCAGGGGATGAAGGTTGGCGTACTGGACCTGACAAGAGGCGAACTCGGCACCCGTGGTACACCTGAATTAAGAGCGGCAGAAGCGGCGGATGCTGCGGTAGTGATGGGATTATCAGTAAGGGACAACCTCGGACTGGCGGACGGTTTCTTCCGGAACGACACAGAAGAACAGATGAAACTGATCGCTGCGATCCGCAAATACCAGCCGGATATTGTGCTGGCGAACGCATTTGAGGACCGTCACCCTGACCATGGAAGAGCGGCCCGTCTGATCGCAGACAGTTGTTTTCTGGCTGGTCTGAGGCGAATTGAAACATTTGAGAATGGTGAGCCGCAGGCTGCCTGGAGACCTAAACAGGTATTTCACTTCCTGCAGGACCGTTTTGAGGAACCGGATTTTGTGATAGATGTTTCTACTGTGATAGAGCGCAAGAAAGAGGCGATCAGGGCCTATAAGACCCAGTTCCTGGCTGCAGCTGCTGATAGTGAACCTAAGACCTACATCTCTTCTTCTGCGTTCTTTGATGGCGTAATAGCGAGAGATGCTACATTTGGTAAAATGATCGGGGTGCCTTATGCGGAAGGATTCAAAACAGTTAAAATGTTGGGAATCAGTAGTTTCGAAGATTTAATTAACAATGTAACGTGAGGGTGTGGATGTTTAACAACATCATTAGCAACTGATTGTGGAGTAAAACGATATTCATATTATAAAAAAGGCTTTCGCATCGCGGAAGCCTTTTTGTATTAGTCCTATTTCGATGATTCGCAGCCATAAACAGCGATATTTCGCAGATATGCCGGAATGCTTATGAAATGGCGTAATACCGCCTTAAATGCGAAAGGAACTACCAATTAGCCATAATTAGTAATTCCTTCATTTGGAATGAGTTCATCCTTTTAATAAAAGGAGAGCATATATGCGTTCGCTATGCGGGTCATTTCCCCGCAATAGCTACTAATGGGACATTAGTGAATTGGCAGCGGAAAAGTATTGATAATCAATCGTAAAGCAGCCATATAAAGACGCATTTACCATTGATTGACCAGCATAACAGTGCCTGCTCTCCGTGAGGAAAGTCATTCTTACAGGATACGGCACCATCTGCGCGTTAACCATTAGATGAACAGGTCTTGTGTAGCATCAAATTCATCATGTTTACCGAGACCGTTTTTAATTAACGGGATGAGTGCAATTCCAATCGTAAAAATCACCAAGAGTACGTTTTTAAGTTTCATAGCCTGTCGTTTTATAATATTCGTTAAAGTTTGGTACTGTATATAACTAAATAACGTGCCAAATTGTTCCGTTTGGCTTCACTTTACGTTAAGATTGTATTAATGAGACAAAATAAAAATTAAAAAACGCTGTAAAGTTAGGAGTAGGGCCATTTTAGACGGCATATAGAGAATTTCAATGCCGGTATATTCAAAATCCATTTGATTAATAAGGAGGATACCTGCAATTTTGCACCCGGATAACCATAAAGGACATATGTAATTCATGTGAATGTAACACGCGTCCGGAAAGTTGGATATATAAAGAGGATATAACGTAAATAATAAATCATATACGCACAATGAAGAATGTAACATTATCTTTAGGAGCAAGCTTTCCTGAGTTCAAGAAGACCGCTGTAGTATCAATCGAGAAAGGTAAAGAGTTCTATGAACTGTCTTCCGAAGAGCTGAAGAATTCCGGCAAATGGTTAGTAATGTTCTGGTGGCCAAAAGACTTCACTTTTGTTTGTCCTACTGAAATTGCTGAGTTCAACAAACATTACCAGGATTTCGTTGACCGTGATGCTATCTTAATTGGTGCTTCTACTGATTCTGAATTCGTACACGCTGCATGGAGAAGAGACCACGAAGATCTGCGTAACCTGCAGTTCCCGATGCTGGCTGATACTTCCAAATCTCTGGCTGAAGAGCTGGGTATCCTGGAAGCAAATGAGAAAGTTGCTTACCGTGCTACATTCATCGTTGATCCACAGGGTATCGTACGTTGGGTATCTCTGTACGACCTGAACGTAGGCCGTAGCGTGAAAGAAGTACTGCGTGTACTGGATGCGCTGCAGACAGACGAGCTGTGCCCTTGTAACTGGGAAAAAGGCCAGGCTACACTGAACGCTTAATCTTTTTTTAAGGTCCATAGTCAGTACCCGAATGGGTCGTCCGGCTATGGACTTTTTATTTTTTACAGACATTTGAAAAATAATTATTATGTTCGCAACTTCAAATACTGATACGGCTGTACAGTTGCTGGAAGCAGTAGGGCTGACCGAGGCGCATCTTTCTGATCGCTTACGTACCCTCGCCAACACTGACGCCCGTTATCTGAAAGATCTTAAGATAAACGTTACCAACTCATTATCTGCATCTACACTGACCAAAAAGGAAGCTTACCTGCTGGGTCTGTCGGTTGCAGCGAATGAGAAACATGTTGACCTGCAGGCGGCTTTTGAAAAGCTGGCCACACAGGAAGGCGCTACAGACAAGGAGATCGCTGAGATTTACAGCTGTACGTCCCTGATGAACGCAAACAACGTGTACTATCGTTTCCGTCATTTTGTGAATAAGGAATTTTACACTGTTACACCAGCAGGTATCCGTATGAGCATCATGGCGAACCCGGTTTTAGGTAAAGAGTTTTTCGAACTGGTGAGCCTGGTGGTATCGGCGTTGAACGGCTGTGAGATGTGCGTGACTTCACACGAAGAGGCGTTACTGAAACACGGCACTTCACAACAGCGAGTGCTGGAAGGAGTGAGATTAGGTGCTGTATTGAGAAGCCTGGTAGTACTGCTGTAAGGCAGCAAAGGATCGCATAAATTGGCCCTGTTGTAAAAATAGATCGCTGATTTTGTGCGAATTTCAAAATGTGGATATCTTTATACTTCAGAAATTCTACCGATGGATTCTGTTGATATTCAGATATTTATGAGAGGTGAATTCTAATTTAGATTTACACATCTCATAAGTGTTAATAAAATCGGATTACAATTATTTGCAAAATCGACAAAAAAGTGCGACTTTTGCAATCCAAAATTTTTCTATCATGGCAAGAGTATGTCAGGTGACAGGAAAGAAGCCGATTACGGGTCACCATGTTTCCTTCTCTAATATTAAGACAAAGAGGAGATTTCTGCCTAACCTGCAGAAAAAGCGTTTTTTCCTGGCGGAAGAAGATCGCTGGATTTCTTTGAAAGTATCAGCTGATGGTTTAAGGACCATCAACAAGAATGGTTTGTATGCAGTAGTTAAAGACTTGCGTGCAGCTGGAGAGAATATCTAATTGTTGGCATTCAACTTTAATTTGTATACAAAATGGCAAAAAAAGGTAACAGGGTGCAAGTGATATTGGAATGTACAGAGCATAAGACTTCAGGTCAGCCAGGTACTTCCCGTTATATCAGCACCAAGAATAAGAAGAACACTCCAGAGCGTCTGGAACTGAAGAAGTACAACCCGATCCTGAGAAAGGTAACTGTACACAAAGAAATTAAGTAATTGATCGTTAATGTTGAGCGTTAATCGGTAGCATGTTGATGCATTCGGTCGCGATTAGCAATTAACAAGTAACTTTTGACGATTCACTTTAACTTTTAATCTAATAATATTATGGCAAAAGCGGCATCTAAGAACTCGAAAGTAAAAGACGCGAAGGCAGCAGCTGAGTCCAAAGTTTGGACTAAAGTAATCAGAGCTGTACGCTCTCCAAAAACTGGTGCATACTCTTTCAAAGAGGCTATCGTGCACAAGGATAAAGTTGTGGAGCACATTAACCAGAAGTAATTCGGCTTTACCAATTATACTATAAAAGCTGTCCGTTATCAGGACAGCTTTTTGTGTTGGTAACAAGTAAGGTCTTTGCAGTTATATCCTTTTTGTATGTAACTGCCATTAAACGCTGAGCCCCAATAGTCAATACACTGCTAGTGTGGAGTATTTTCTGTAACTTAACGCCTTAACAATCGGCTACCGTCAATACATATCCTATTGACGCCGGACAGTCGGTCGCAAAAGAATAACCATGAGTTTTTTCAATAAGCTATTTTCAAGGGAGAAGAAAGAAAGCCTGGACCAGGGATTACAGAAGACAAAAGATAGTTTTCTCACCAAAATAGGCCGCGCTATTGCCGGTAAAACCACCGTTGATACAGAAGTACTGGACAGCCTGGAAGAAGCACTGGTATCTGCTGACGTTGGTGTGGACACAACCGTACAGATCATTGACCGAATAGAAAAGCGCGTATCGAAAGATAAATACCTGGGTACCGCAGAACTGAACAAGATACTGCAGGAGGAAATTGCAGGTCTGCTGGTAGATGCTCCGGATAGCGGATTCCGTGATTTTGATGTTCCGGCTGACAAGAAGCCTTACGTAATTATGGTTGTAGGCGTGAACGGTGTTGGTAAGACTACCACCATCGGTAAACTGGCCTATAACTTTAAGAAAGCAGGTAAGTCCGTATTACTTGGCGCCGCAGATACTTTTAGAGCAGCAGCGGTTGATCAGCTGACCATCTGGAGTGACCGTGTCGGTGTACCTATCGTAAAACAGCAGATGGGTTCCGATCCGGGCGCTGTTGCCTTCGATACCGTACAGAGCGGTGCTGCAAAAGGTGCTGAAGTGATCATTATCGATACAGCAGGTCGCCTGCATAATAAAGCCCATCTCATGGATGAGTTGAGCAAGATCAAGCGTGTGATGAAGAAAGTGATCCCGGACGCGCCACATGAGGTGCTGCTGGTGCTGGACGGTTCTACCGGCCAGAATGCACTGGAACAGGCACGTCATTTTACAGCAGCTACCGAAGTTACTGCACTCGCTATTACTAAACTGGATGGTACCGCTAAAGGTGGTGTCGTACTGGCTATCGCCAATCAGTTTAAAATACCGGTGAAGTATATCGGTATCGGTGAGAAAATGGAAGATCTGCAGGTATTCAGTAAAGAGGAATTCGTAGACTCACTGTTTAGTATGAAAGACTAATGAACACAAAAGTGTTTGATGATAAAGAAAAGAGACCTGAAGGGTCTCTTTTTTTGTTTGTAGTCGCCACACTACGCCATATCAGCTACACGCAGCGGCATTATTATTGCGGTGTTTGCTTCTGCAGACACTAGAATCTGCCTTACATGCAGTATCCTTAACCGGTAAAAGGCCGGTGTGTATCTATTGTTTCACGTACTCATTAATGTATCTTCTTTATGCATTTAACCTCCATAGATCGCGTAGAGAGTATTTCACCTGAAGTATTCCGTAAAAAGTATTTCGGACCACGGAAGCCATTAGTGATAACCGGACTGAGTAAAAACTGGCCGGCATATGAGAAATGGACCTGGGATTATTTCAAATCCATCGTAGGGGAGCAGACAGTAGGCTTATATAACAATGAACGTGCAGGGGCCAAAACCCTGGTAAATGGGGCAGATGCCTACATAAGTTTCGGGGAATACCTGGATATGGTCAGAAAAGGACCTGTACAGCTGCGGATATTCCTGTTTAACATCTTCCAGCATGCTCCTGAAATAGTGAAGGATTTCACCTGGCCGGACCAGCTGTTATCCGGTTTTCTGAAGAAATATCCCATGCTCTTTGTGGGAGGGGCGGGGTCAGTTGCGCACATGCACTATGATATTGACCTCTCACATATATTCCATACACAGTTTATCGGACGAAAAAGGGTATTGCTGCTGGAAAACAGACAATCCCCTTATATCTATCGGATGCCCTTTACAGTGGAGAGTGCCGCCAGCTTCGTGAACTGGCATGACCACCTTGATACGGAGCATTTCCCGGCGCTGGAAAAGGCAGAAGCCTATACAACAGTGCTGGAACACGGAGATACACTGTTTATGCCGGGCGGTTACTGGCATCATATGGAATATATGGATAGCGGTTTCGCGATGAGTCTGCGGGCCCTGGACGAGACGCTCACAGGAAAGCTGAACGGGTTATATCATATCGTCGGACTGAGAAGCATGAACAACTTGCTGATCAGACTGGCCCCGGAGTGGTGGTATCATTACAAAAGAAAAGTTGCGAGAAGGAGAGCGGAAAGGTTGCTGGACGCGGCTGGATGAGCCCGGAAACTGCTAATAATAGGAAGAATTCATATATTTCCCATCATCAAAATATTGTTTTAACATACAATTCGCAATTGGTAATTGACAATTCACAATTAAGTGTTACCTTTGCATTTCTTAGTTAAATAACCCCCACTTAGGCTCATAGTCACATAACAGTAAGTCTCGCTGTTCTCTTCAATTCGTGTCTGGATGTCTTCGTGGCGGTAAGCAACTGGGTGTCAGGCCCTCTTGCCAGATTAAAATATTCGCGCTTGAAGACAAAAACTTTAAAGAAAGATAAGGTTAATATTATTACGCTTGGCTGTTCCAAGAATATGGTTGATTCTGAAGTACTCAGTGGTCAGTTATTGGCCAATGAGATCGATGTGGTGCATGAGAGCGCCAAAAAGGATCACAATATCGTTGTTGTAAATACCTGTGGCTTCATTGATAAGGCCAAGGAAGAATCTATCAACACTATCCTGGAACAGATCGAGTTGAAAAACCGGGGCCGCCTGGAGAAAGTATACGTAACAGGTTGTCTTAGCGAGCGTTATCGCGGAGACCTGGAAAGTGAAATTCCTGGTGTGGATGCCTGGTTCGGTACTATGGAGTTGCCATTGATCCTGAAAAAGTTCGATGCTGACTATAAGGCGGAGCTGATCGGTGAACGTCTGCTGGCTACTCCGACGCACTATGCTTACCTGAAAATCGCTGAGGGATGTAACCGTACCTGCTCATTCTGCGCTATTCCGTTGATGCGCGGTGGTCACGTATCGCGTCCTATCGAGCAACTGGTAGCAGAAGCGGAAAAACTGGTGAATTCAGGTGTGAAAGAGATCATGCTGATAGCACAGGAACTGACCTATTATGGTCTGGACCTGTACAAGGAGCGTAGACTGGCCGACCTCTTAAGAGCGCTGGCACAGGTGAAAGGTCTGGAATGGATACGTCTGCATTACGCTTACCCGCACAAATTCCCGATGGAAGTGCTGGACGTAATGAATGAATTCCCGAATATTTGTAAGTATATTGATATGCCGTTACAACACGCGGCCGATAATATGCTCAAGTCCATGAAACGTCAGATCACACGCGTTGAAATGGAAGAACTGATCACCGCTATCCGTGCAAAAGTACCCGGCATCTGTCTGCGTACCACGCTGATCACCGGTTATCCGGGTGAAACGCTGGAAGACGTGGAAGAGACCAAACGCTTCCTTGAGAAGATGCGCTTGGACAGGGTAGGCGTATTTACGTACAGTCACGAGGAAGGTACCAGTGCTTACGAGCTGGAAGATAATATCCCTGCAGAAGAGAAAGAACGCAGGGCACAGGATATCATGGAAACACAACAGGAAATTTCACTGGAGAAAAACCAGGAAAAAGTCGGCAAGGTATTCCGTGTAATCGTAGACAAAAAAGAATCAGGCCGTTACCTGGCACGCACAGAATTCGATTCTGTGGAAGTAGATAATGAAGTGATCATTAATACCAGCAAACGCCTGAAACCCGGAGAATTTGTTAATGTCAGGATCACCAAGGCATATGATTATGACCTGGAAGGGGAACTGGTGTAAACAAAGAACAGTACGATCCATTGTGATTGTTGACCGACACTAAATTTTATATCAAGAGTAATCAGTTTAACAAAACTGAGATAGTATACCAAGGCTCCCGACGGAGCCTGATCAAAGCAAATCAATGACTACATTTGAAACTTTAGGCTTACAGGAGCCCATCTTAAAAGGAATCCAGGACCTGGGATTTATTGCACCTACGCCAATTCAGGAAAAAGCTATTCCTGTGTTATTGGGTGGTGACCGGGACTTTGTAGGTTTGGCCCAGACGGGTACAGGAAAGACGGCAGCATTTGGCCTGCCGCTGTTACAGCAAATGGATATTAAACAACGTCATCCGCAGGGATTGATTTTGTGCCCAACACGTGAATTATGTTTGCAGATCACCAATGACCTGAAAAACTTCAGTAAACACCTGGGTGATGTAAGCATCGTTGCAGTGTATGGTGGTTCAAGCATCGTGCAGCAGCTGCGCGATCTGAAAAGGGGAGTGCACATCGTAGTGGCAACTCCCGGCCGTTTGCTCGATATCATCGAAAGAAAGGCAGTTAATTTTGCGAACGTACGCTATGTTGTACTGGACGAGGCAGATGAAATGCTGAACATGGGTTTCCAGGAAGACATCAACAATATATTATCCAATACGCCTGAAGAGAAAACCACCTGGTTGTTCTCAGCTACCATGCCTCAGGAAGTACGCCGCATTGCGCAGAAGTACATGTCAGATCCTTTCGAACTGACCGTAGGTAATAAAAACAGCGGTAACGCTAATATCGAACACGAATACTACGTAGTACGTCCGCGTGAAAAATACGCAGCACTGAAACGTATCGTGGATTTCAACCCTGAGATCTTCGGTATCATCTTCACCCGTACGAAAATAGAATCACAGGAAATCGCAGAATCACTTATCCGTGACGGTTATAATGCAGATGCCCTGCATGGTGACCTGACGCAGCAGCAGCGTGATAAGGTAATGAAACGCTTCCGTGAAAAATCATTACAGGTACTGGTTGCAACTGACGTTGCTGCCCGTGGTATCGACGTTGACAACGTAACACACGTAATCAACTACGAACTGCCTGATGACGTAGAGAACTACACGCACCGTAGTGGTCGTACCGCACGTGCCGGTAAGTCTGGTGTTTCCATCGCGATCATCACTGGTCGTGATACCGGAAAGATCCGTCAGATCGAAAGAGTGATCGGTAAGAAATTCACCAAAGTAGATGTACCAGATGGTTTCGCAGTATGTGAAAAACAACTGTTCGGCCTCGTTCATAAAGTACATAATGTAACCGTAAACGAAGAGCAGATCGAACCCTACCTGGAACGCATATTCGAAGAGTTTGCGTCCATGACCAAGGAAGAGATCATCAAACGTTTTGCTTCTCTCGAGTTCAATCAGTTCCTGGAATACTACCAGGATGCACCTGATCTGAACGTGAAAGAAGAAAGAAGATCAGCTGAAGGTGGCGAGCGCAGAGCGAGTGGTGGTAAATTCACCCGCCTGTTCATCAACCTGGGTTCAGTAGATGACTTCACCCGTGGTGATATGTTACGTTACCTGTGCGATACAAGTGGCGTGCGTGGTAACAAAATCGGCCGTATCGATCTGAAAGGTGTTTACTCCTTCTTCGAAGTAGAGAACGATGTTGTGGAGAAATTCCAGCAGACTTTCAAGAAAGCAGAATACAATGGTCGTAGCGTACGTATCGAAATGTCTCAGGATGGCGATAAACGTCGTTCTGGTGGCGGTGGCCGTCCTCCACGTGAAGGTGGTAGCAGCGGCAGACGCTGGGAAGGTAGCAACAGCGGTGGCTCCGGCGCCGGTAGTGGCCGTCCAGGTGGTTTCAGAAAGAGATACTAGTCGGTCTTAGACTGAAGTAATAATAATTGAGAGTCCGTAGGAGATAGTAAATCTATTTCTTACGGACTTTCTTTTTTAATTATTATTCTTTCCGGTCTGATACTTGATGATGTTAGTATTTACGCTATATTGTTACTCTTAGCAGTACCCTATTATGACAGCAAATAAAAAGTCGAAGTTACAGCCGGTATTACCCTTTTCCCTGCTTTCCGCCAGGGATGTAGAACTGTTTCAGGAAGGAACACACGCGCACCTGTATGAGAAATTCGGAGCGCACACATTGGAATATGAAGGCGTAAAAGGTACCTATTTCGCTGTCTGGGCGCCCAATGCTGCATATGTATCCGTTATCGGCGATTTCAACGAATGGGACCATTATAGTCACACTTTGTACCCGAGATGGGACAAGTCAGGTATATGGGAAGGCTTCATCCCACAGGTAAAAAAGGGAGCGCTTTACAAATATTTTATCCGTTCCAATTCCGGGGAAGAACTGCGAAAAGGAGACCCATATGCCAACTATTGGGAACAGCGTCCGCTGACGGCCTCCGTTACCTGGCAGCTGGATTATAAATGGAAAGACAAACGCTGGATGGAACAGCGTCACAAACATAACAGCCTGGAAAGTCCGTTCAGTGTATATGAAGTACATCTGGGTTCCTGGCGCCGTCCGGATAAATCTAATCACGAATTATTCTACACATACGCGGAGATAGCAGCGATGCTGGTGCCCTACGTAAAAGATATGGGTTTCACGCACGTGGAACTGATGCCGGTAATGGAGCATCCTTTTGATGGCTCCTGGGGATACCAGGGTACCGGTTATTATGCGCCTACTTCCAGATATGGTTCTCCGCAGGATTTTATGGCATTTGTAGATGCATTTCATCATGCGGGAATAGGAGTGATCCTGGACTGGGTGCCTTCCCATTTCCCTTATGATGCACATGGATTGTACCGATTCGATGGCGCACATACCTACGAGTATGCCGACATGCGTAAAGGCTATCATCCTGACTGGAACAGTTATATTTTCAATTATGCCCGTAGCGAGGTACGTTCATTCCTGTTAAGCAATGCCGTATTCTGGCTGGAGAAATACCATATAGACGGTCTGCGCGTGGATGCAGTCGCCTCTATGATACACCTGAATTATTCCCGTGAAGCAGGCGCCTGGGAGCCCAATGAACTGGGAGGAGAGGAAAACCTGGAAGCCGTTTCATTCCTGAAACACATGAATGAGACGATCTATAAACTGTTCCCGGATGTACAGACGATCGCGGAAGAATCTACTAACTTTTATGGCGTATCCAGACCTGTTTATATGGGCGGACTCGGATTTGGCATGAAGTGGATGATGGGTTGGATGAACGATACACTGGCGTATTTCAAACGCGATCCTTATCACCGTAAATGGCACCAGGACCAGCTTACCTTCAGTATTGCCTATGCATTTACAGAGAACTTTATGCTGCCGCTCAGCCATGATGAGGTGGTGCATGGTAAGTCGCCGATGATGTATAAAATGCCGGGCGATGACTGGCAGAAACTGGCCAATTTACGGCTGATGTATAGCTATATGTTTACCCATCCGGGTACGAAACTACTGTTCATGGGTGATGAATTCGGGCAGACAACTGAGTGGAATTTTAAATCAGAGCTGGACTGGCATCTGCTGGAACATCAGTCCCACCAGGGATTACAACGGTATGTTAAAGCGCTGAATCACCTGTATACCTCCGAACCCGCTTTATATATTAAACAATTCGAGTACTATGGCTTCGAATGGGTGAATGTATCGGATTATGACAATAGCATACTGGCCTATCTCCGTAAGAGCTACAAGCCGGAAGAAGACATGCTGATCGTGCTGAATATGACCCCGGCTGCCCATGAACTGTATCAGCTGGGCATAGATGGAGCCGGCACCTGGAAGGAAATCCTCAACAGCGATCACGAAGAGTTTTTCGGAAGTGGAGTAGTGAACACAGGTCTATTGGAGGCGCAGGCGCTTCCGCTGAACGAAAAAACCCATTCTTTACAATTGCGCGTACCCCCGCTGGGCGCGACTATTTTCAAAAGAGCAATAAAATAACCATATAAATGGTTGATGGTCCGATGGTTAAAGATATATAAGAGTTTTTGCTACTCTGTTAAACTTTTGTTTATTTTTGCCATCTAAATACTGCCTTACTCAGAGAAGTACTCTTCTGACGCGGCGTATTATTAACCATAAACCATTCTTTTATGAAGACCTATCTCCGAACCACCGGATGGGGACTAGCCGCATTATTGCTGTTGGCTATTGTTTTCCATGCCTGCCAGAAGGACAATTCCGCGTCCATGTCACCTGGTCCAGGGCAACAAAGACTAAACATTTATCTGTCAGATGATCCGGGATTTTTCGACAATGTATTCCTGGACATCCGTAGCGTGCAGGTACTGGTAGATACCTGTACAAGCACCCGCGACAACGACGACAACTGGGGCGATGATTATCACCGCTGCTGGTGGTGGGAAGACCGCCGCGACAACAAAGACAGTTGTCAGGTATGGGATTCTCTGGGTATCCGCGCAGGCGTATATGATGTACTGTCCCTGCGTAATGGTACAGACACTATCCTGGGCGATGGTATCGTTCCGAAAGGAAAGATCAAAAAAATCATGATCACCCTGGGCGACAACAATTACCTGGTAAAAGACAGTGTGACCTATCCGTTGAAGTCTGCTTCCGGACAGGTACGTCTGGTGATCCAGGTACGTCATGATGAGTGGGAGGAATTCTCTAACGACAATTTCCGTCTCTGGCTGGACTTTGACGTAGATCGTTCTATCATTCAGACACGTAAGGGAGAGTTCTTACTGCGTCCGGTGATCCACGTATTCACGGTGAAACAGACAGGCAGTATTTCAGGTAAAGTAAGCCCATGGCAGGCATTCCCTGTGATCACTGTTTACAATGATCAGGACACGGCCTATGCATTACCATGGAAGAATGGAGAATATAAACTGAGAGGGTTGAAAGCAGGTACTTACAAAGTGTTCGTAAATGCTTCCAATGGCTACAAAGACACCACAGTAACGGGTGTTACTGTGAGCAGAGGTGATAATACGAAAGTAGAAGAGATTAAGCTGAAGAAATAGGTAAAATCAGGTTAAAGTAAAAATGACGACTATTGATACCCGGCGCAACTTTGTTGTGCCGGTTTTTTTTTATACCTACTTTTGTACAAATTAATCCTATGAGAAAACTGAGTGTATTTTTAATGCTGCAATTCATGGTCCTGGCGGCTTTTGCCCAGATGCCGAAGGTGCGGGTCAACAAGGTTGACGAACAGCAGCGTAAACAAGGGGAATGGCAGGAGGAAATGCCTGAGGTCCGCGGAGAACCGGGTTATACCTGGGAGGGAAACTATGTCGATAACAAGAAGGAAGGAATATGGAAGAAATACGCCGTATCCGGAGGCATTATCGCAGAAGAGACCTACAAACATGACCAGCTGAATGGCTATGCGCGTTATTTCTATCCAAATGGTAAGGTCAGCGCAGAAGGTGCTTTCGTAGCCATGGACATCAACGGCGAAGTAGACTATTTCAGAATAGTAGACCCGGTCACCGGAGATGAAAAATTCGAAGAAGTAAAGAGAGATGGCAGTTCTCAGCGCAACGGTATGTGGAAAGTATATGACGAGGATGGAAAGATGATGAAGGAGTACTACAGACGCGGAGAGCCGGTGACAGAAGAAGAATTCGGAAAAGGGGCTGTAAAACCGGCTGCATCAGAAAAACCTGCAACACCACCTGCACCACCTGCATTACCTCACCAGAATCAGAAGAAAAAGGGTGCTAAAGGATAATCATCCGGGTACTGTATCAAAAAGTCTCAATAGAAGTAAAGAGGGAGCCAGCAACGAACTGACTGTAGCAAATCAGAAGGTCTCATCACAACGAAAAGAACAGACGAACCTACAATTTTGAAGTAAGTAACCAATCATCTAAGGAGAAATATTTTGGGTGCCCTGGTCTATTGGCCAGGGCGCTTTTTATTTATGCGGCATTCTTTTTTCTGCTCAGTGAGCTATCCCAGCGAGGATCTTTAAAGGCAGACCAGGTACCGGACCATGTCAGCCAGAGCAGAGTCACTACTGTTGCAACAACCGAACCCCCGGTTACATCTTCCAGGAAATGCTGGCTCATATACATGCGGGAATATGCGACCAGCAAGGCAAAGAGCAGATAGAGGTATCCCATTTTTTTATTGGGTGTGATATATGTCAGCACCATTGCGATGGTGAATGCGCAGGCGGTATGCCCTGAAGGAAAGCTGAAGTTATTGGACAACAGTTCCACGTTTGGCACATAATATATCGGACGCGTATGACCAGTGAAGTAAACGCTGGGTCTGGGCGCGTTAAAAAGGTTTTTAAGCGTGACATTGACGGCGGTGCTCAGAATAAGGCTGGAGGCCATTAAAACGCTGCTACGATAGCTAAAGAAAAGGAGCAGGAGACATGCGACTACGGCAGATACAGCACTGCCTAATTCCGTCATATAGGGAAAGAACACATCGCCGGCAGGGAAATGCAGCCCGTTGATGAAAAAGTAGATGTCTTCTTTGGAATATGAAAGTTTAACTGCCAGTATAAGTATGAGTATACCGAGATAGGGCAGGAGAAAGGGATAGAGACGACGGGAATTAGCAATAAGTGTTTGCAAAGGATGCTTGTTTTAACAATTAAATATATCCCGCAAATGTATAAAAAAAGGAACGCCTGGCATGTACTTAAATACGTACCAGGCGTTCCAGTTAAAGGAAAGAAACCGAGTGTTGTCTTACACCGATGAATTTGAATTGTCTTTTTGTCTTTTTTTGTGAGCAGCTTCACCGCCTTTTTTACCTATTTCAGCCATGTGCTGTCTGTTTCTGCTGACAGCAACTCCGCCTTTACGACCTGCTTCGCGGGCTTCAGCGGAATTAAACTCGTGAGCAACACCCTGTGCGTGAGCTGCGCGTCCGCCTTTACTGGCTATAGCGCGTTGCATCGCTGCATCCATGGATGCGAAACCACGTTTATCTTTGCGGCTTGTTGTCGTTTTTTCTTCTGAGGAAGATGAGTGTTTGTTCTCTGCATGACTTCCATGTGCTGTTGATTCTCTTGATTCACGGTCTTGATTGAGGTTTTCCCTTTCCAGTTTGTCCTGCTCTGTGAAGTGATTGCTTTGTTCTGCAGCCATAAGAAATGAATTTGAAAGGTTAAAAAATGGGTTCCATCTAACGTAGGAAATGACTCTAATTCGTGAAAGTAGGCACAACTATTATGCCGCGTATGAAAGATCGCTTGTATAACGCATTGGATAACAACTTTACACGTTTAAATTTCTCACATTTTTATAATAAGCGTGGAGTAGAATTGACAAACTGTAGCGTGAGAACGTCAATTAAAATTAGATAATATGGAAAGTGAATGAAATGTTAAGAAATGTCATATTGACGATCGTGATAAATGGTTTGTAACGTGGCGTTAACATAAGCTGAGCCGTTCACAAAATTTGCATCTGTTCATTTTGTTCATTTTGGCTATACGACGTTTGTATGCTTTGTGTATCAGTTATAACATCCTAATTTTGGATAACTCTAAAGTTGGCATAGGTTATGAAAAGGCACTAAGATCTCAATCTACAGTGCCCTTTTTTTTAAGTAGGGTTTAAAACTACAAAACCCAAATTCTGTGAAGAATTTGGGTTTTATAATCAGTGAAAAGTCCACTTATTTCGTTTATCTGACAATGAGATTTTCGAATTTGCGCTCCACCACTATATTTACGACATTCCCCACAAAGTTAGCAGGAGTAAGCTTTACAACGTTTCCATCCAGTACATATTCTTTCGCTTTGAACGGTAAACCATGCACGGAAATATTATGTCTTTTGTAAGCTGCATTGTATTGACCGAAGTATTTTTTTCTCAGCGCAAAATGTGATTTTTCTGAGCGCTGTTTGAAACGGATATCATTATACTGACCATTTTTATAGCCGTAGTGATCGCCTGCATCTTCGTATAATGAACTGCTGTATTCTTCTGTTGAATAATAAACATGCAGCATCATTTCTTCTGTATTGCGTTCATCTACGTGCTGTATCTTCGGATAGTTCGGAATAACAGCACCGGCTTTTACGAACAATGGCATTTCATCCAACGGTGTTGCGATCTTAATGACCTGGCCGCCGGTGTATGTCTGATCATTCCAGTAGTAATACCATTGTCCTTCCGGCAGGTATACTTCTTTTTCTTTCATGCCCTGTTCAGAAACATGACTGATCAGCAATGAATCACCTAACATGAATTCATGTGAGCGATCATAGGTTTGTTTGTCATGTTGTGCCACGAATGCCAGCGGACGCAGCATTGGGGTGCCAAAACGGGAGTATTGCCAGAAAGTAGTATATAAGTAAGGCAGCAGGCTGTAGCGTAGCTGAATGAACTTCTTAGCCACTGCTTCGTATTCCGTACCAAAACTCCATGGTTCCTGGTTAAAACCGGTTTCATTACTTGCAGAGTGGGTACGCATCAGCGGGTGGAATACGGCCAGCTGAATCCAGCGGACATAGAGCTCTCCATCCGGTTCGCCGATGAAACCACCGATGTCGCTTCCTACGAAGGAAATACCGGATACCGCCATGCGCTGTGCCTGTACGGACGCCAGCCAGAGATGGTCCCAGCTGGAAACGTTATCACCTGTCCAGAAGGAGGTCCAGCGTTGTGCGCCGGCATAGCAGGAACGGGAGATCACAAAAGGCCTGTTTGGCATCAGGTATTTCTTCATACCTGCAGCGGTCGCCTTACTCATCAGGTGTCCGTACACATTGTGCGCCTTACGGTGGCTCACAGCTTCTCCGTCGTAGTCATGGCGTACGTCTTCAGGGAAGGTCCCCATTTCGAATACGGCAGGTTCGTTCATGTCATTCCAGACACCTCTTACACCAACGTCTACCAGTTCTTTGAACAGACCGGCCCACCATTTACGTACTTCCGGATTGGTATAATCCGGGAATACGCATTTACCCGGCCATACGTCGCCTTCCATCAAGGCGCCATCTGCACGTTTACAGAAGTAGTTGTTCTGAATACCTTGTTTATAGATGTTATAATCAGGGTCTACCTTGATACCGGGATCGATGATCACGACTACCTTGAAGCCCTGTGCAGCCAGTTCCTTGATCAGTCCTGCCGGCTCAGGGAAACCTTCCTTGCTCCAGGTAAAGCAGCGGAAGCCTTCCATATAGTCGATATCCAGATGGATAACATCGCATGGTATTTCACGCTTACGGAATTCAGCCGCGATCTCTTTCACACGCGTATCAGGATAGTAGCTCCAGCGGCACTGCTGATAGCCTAATGCCCATAATGGCGGCAATTCGGCGGTACCGGTGATGCTGGTATATCCTTCCGCCACTTTCAGCAGTTCAGGTCCGTAAATGAAGTAATAATTCATTTCTCCGCCTCTTGCCCAGAAGCTGGTCGCATTATCTCTTTCTTTACCGAAATCGAAAATGGTACGGAAGGTATTATCGAAAAAGATACCGTATGCCTTACCACGATGTAAACCATAGTAGAAAGGAATGTTACGGTATAACGGATCGGTGTCTTTCTGGAAGCCGTAAGCGTCTGTACCGAAGTTTTCCATACGCTTACCGTGCAGGTTCAGATCAGTTGGTTTATCACCCATACCAAAGAAGCACTCGTCCTCCTGTATCTGTTTGCTGCAATACACGATCTTACCACCTTTCTGCAGATAATACTGCCAGTGAAAACCCAGTTCGTCCTGGTTGATGATACAACCATCCAGGTCAGTGATAGTCAAACGCAGGTCATCTCTCGAGATATAGATGCGTAATGCTTCTGTATAGATTTCGAAATTTTCTTCAAACTCGTGGAGCCCGAAGTTTACAGGCGATTCTTCCAGCCTGTCGCTGACAGCGTAAGAGAAGTCTCTCTGGAAATTACCGTCGGCTGCGTAGCGAAAACGAACGATCTTGTCTGAGATGATCCTTACTTCCAGGATTGTTTCTGTTGTATAAAAGTAGAAGTAGTTGCCTTCTTTCTTCCAGTCTTTGATATTATCCGGATAATGTTTCGCCGAATATTTCCCCGAGGAGGTTGTTACTTGCATTAGATCGCTTTTAAATTTCCCGAATCAATGTTCCAGTGTACGTTTGGTTGTAGGACTGTATGAACAAGTTGATTCCCTTTCCCTGTCATCACCCAAATTAGGTAAAAAATATTGTTTTAACACGCTTTTGCGGTCGAGGCTGTTTACCAGCCGTTTACCGGTAAAAATAACACATTCGCTAAAACGTGTATGTAACATATTCGTGTATATCCTACCTTGAGTAGCATTAATGTACTTTTTGCTTTAACCTATTTTTTTCCGGGGGTGTTTTATTGCACCCCTTATTTAAAAAAAATCATTGTTGCATCGTACGGAAGTGCCCGGTTTTTTTACTGCCGGCCAGCCATACAAATACGCCGCCCGGCGCCACTCCTGCAACGTGAAATCCTTCCTTGCTGATATTATGCCAGTTCAGGCCGCCATCTTCAGAAATATCGGTGCCTGATGGCCCTGTAGCCAGGTATTTTTTACCAGCTATATGTTGTATACAGGAGCGATATCCGCCCGGAGGGGTGACAGCTACCTGCCAGTTACGGCCACCGTCTTTTGTGATAAAGCAATTATTTGCTGTAACAGAATCCTTCAGATAATCGCCTCCGACAGCGACGCCGTTCAGTTGATCAGCAAACGCTACAGAAAAGGCGCCCTGGCTGGATTCGCCCTGTGTAAAGTGCCAGCTGGTCGCCTTCCACTTATCCCATCCGATGAAGAAACGGCTGTGTTTACCGCCGGTAATGAAGCAGGCCTGTCCGTTGGGTAACATCCGCAGACTGGTGCCACTGGCTGCAAAGATGGCTTCTCCTTCTTTTGCTGCCGGTAGTTGTGCCGGCGGATCGGCCTGCCAGGTCTTCCCGCTGTCCTTTGTACGGATAATGGTGAATTTTCCATCTACCGGATCACCGATCGCCATACCTTCTGCTGCATTTTTAAAGACCATACCATCGAAGAAGATACCTTTTGCTGTATTAGTGTAGACTTCTTTCCACGACTGACCGCCATCCGTCGTTAGTACAATGTGTGCAGGTTCACCTGCATTTAATAGCAGCGCCCGCTTGTCGCTGAAGGCTACGAGAGAACGCCAGTCGCAGGTATCATAACCCGGCACGGTCAGCCATTCCCAGTTGGTGCCGCGGTTGGAGACAGAACGTCCGACCTTTCCTTCGGTACCGGATACCCAGATAACGCTATGGTTTACAACGTTCATCCCGCGAATACTCTTAATAGGGGCCTGTTCTGAATGAATGACATAGCCGGACTGGGCAAAGAGCGGAAAAAAGCCAAATGAAAAAAGAAAGCTTAAAAAAAGTGTTTTACAGTGGGAAACCTTTACTGTGGCAGGTGTCGTTTTGCTGTACATGTTGTTTTCTGGTTTGAATGGGTTAGGTTGCGGGAAGAAAAATACAAAATCATTAGAAAGTGTGCGGTAGATTTATATATTTGCAAGCACTGCGTTATGTGACTCAGTATTTTTATAACCTCTTTTACTAAATAGCATTGCAATCGCGGGCGCAGATGACGAGGACCTTATTAATTTTCTTCCTATGTACCTTATCCGTATCTGTGTTGAGCGCACAGGATAAGCCCTACATTTTCGACTCTTATGGGGTGAATGAAGGTTTGTCTCAGAATTCTGTCTATGATATCCTGGAAGATAATCAGGGCTTTATGTGGATCGCAACACATGATGGCATTAACAGGTTCGACGGATATGGTTTCAATGAATACAGGTTCAATCCGAGTTTACAGGAACGGGCCGGACAGGGGAAAGGAAACCTGGTAGTCCGGAATAACAATGGGGGACGTGCATTGATTAACCGCTTTGCCCTGAAAGGGTACAAAGGGTATTCCCTTTACCGTAACAGAAGGCACCAGCTGATGCTGACGCATAATTACGGTATCAGTGTCTATGACGAGTACAAGAACTCCTTTGAGACCGTGCTGGAAGACACGATGTATGAAAACAACGGGGAGCGCGACAGTGGCAATAAGTTCAGAATACTGGGTGAAGACTCCTTAACCAACAGTATGTGGATATGGCGCCCTTCCAAAGGCCTTTACATACTCGACGATTCCACTTATGTCAAGAAACGGGTGATCCTCTATCCCAAAGCAATGTTACAAAGGGGCGTTTCCGCCAATTCCATGTATAAGGACGGAAATACCATCTGGATGAACTTTGAAGCAGGTGAGCTGCTGGCGATGAATACCAAAAACCTCCGCTTAACCACCTACTGTCTGCCTGGCATCACTTCTCACACCGTACTTAAAAACCTCAATAAAGACTCTCTGATCATTGCCTGTCGCGGACATCTGATCATTTTCAATAAAAAACAGAACAAATACACAGATATACCTTTTGATCAGCGCGATCCGAAGGACGCCAATTTCATTCCTTTATGCCTGGAGCTGGACCAGAACGGTAATATCTGGATCGGTGGTACAGACGGCATTATGATCTATAATGTAAAACGGAATGAGATCGTGACCCGTATTGTCAGCTTTAATGGTTCTGAAACGCGGTCCTGGAATGTCGTGACCTATCTGTACAGAGATGCTGCGGATAATATGTGGGTAGGCACCGATGGCGATGGTATCAAAAAATATTCTCCTAATAAAAAAGTATTCAATCTTTATCGTTCGCCGGCTACCACGCACAATATGGTCAGGGCTGTCTACAAGCATGACGATGGTAAGTTGTATGTAGGTTTGCTGAACGACGGACTGGATATTTACGAGAGGGGAGGGAAGTTCCTAGAGCGTATACCAAACGATGAACGCAAAGGCGTATTTCCCGCCAGGAACCTGAATGCGATTTGCAGGGAAGATTTTGAACATCTCTGGTTCCATTTCTCTGATATGCACATCGGCCTGTTCAATGTACATACCCGGAAATTTGAGGACCTGACGAAATATGTAAGCGCCCTGGGGCTGCCGCCACAGGAAGATATTTATCCATTCCTCTTCAAACGGACCACGGGCGAGGTATACTTCAACTATGGCCGTTATCTGTTGCAGATCATGCCGGGAGAGCGCGGAGGATATAAAGTGGCAATCGTACACGAATTCCCGGATGAAATACTGACAACCTATTACGAGGACCTGATGGGGAACAAATATGTGGGCACGAAGGTGGCTGCATATGTGAAGCGCACAGGCAGCGCCAGCTGGGAGATGATCACTCTGCCACAGGGTACGATCGTGAAGTCGATCAGCAAAAGAGCAGGTAAGGAATTACTGCTGGCAACATCCAAAGGCCTGTTCGTACTGGATGAAAACAATCACAGAAAGAAACATTACAATAGCTACGACTATCCTGCATTGATCAATGATTATCTGTATGGCGTACTGCTGGATGAAAAGGATAAAATATGGGTCAGCCATAACAAGGGACTTTCACAGATAGACCCTTCGGATGATGAGATCACGACCTACAATCATGAGGATGGTTTACAGTCAAATGAGTTCAATACAGGCGCTTTCTTCAAGTCCGTGGACGGTGAACTGTTCTTTGGCGGTATAAGGGGCTCTAATGGCTTCTATCCGAAGGATTTTAAAAAGAATACGTCCAAGCCGAAGGTGGTGATCATGCGTATGGAGGTGCTGGACAAACCTTATGAATCAGATACCGCTTTATCGCTGTTACGCAGAATAGAATTGCCCTACAATCACAATACGATCGCTATTGAGTTTGTGCCGCTGGAATATACTAATCCGCTGAAGAACAAGGTACAGTACAAACTGGACGGAGCGGATGAAGACTGGGTACAGGCGGGTGCATTCAGGATGGCGCGTTACACGAATCTGCGGCCGGGCACTTATACTTTTAATGTGCGGGCATCCAACAACGACGATATTCTCAACTCAACGCCTACCACATTGGAAATCACTATCAGGATACCATTCTGGCAGTCATTGTGGTTCAGGTTCCTGTTGCTTTTATTATTGTTGGGCGTTGCTTATTATTTCTCTACGCTTTATCTTGATTACAAGATCCGTCATGAGAAACTGAAACTGGAGAAGGAACAGGCGGTGGATCAGGAAAGAGCGAGAATTTCCAGTGATATGCATGATGACCTGGGATCAGGATTGTCTACGATACGTTTGCTGAGTGAAATTGCGAAGCGGAAGATCACGGACACCTCTCAGACGAAAGAGCTGGAACGTATATCGGAAGCAGCGGGAGAGCTAGTGGACAAAATGAGCGAGATCATCTGGGCGATGAACTCATCGAATGACTCCCTGGAGAACCTGATTGCTTATATGCGCAGTTTTGCGGCCGATTTCCTGGAACATGCGCACATCACACACCAGTTCTATATTCCGGAAAGTATCCCCAATATTAAACTAAGTGGGGGCACCAGGCGTAATATATATCTGGCGGTCAAGGAATCCTTACATAATGTGGTGAAACATGCACAGGCATCTGAGGTAGTAATACAAATACAGATGCATAAGAACATGACGATTATGATTAAAGATAATGGCAAAGGCTTTGATCAGGAAAAAGTAAGATTGTTTGGGAACGGATTAAAGAACATTCAGAAGAGGATGCAGGCCGTTGGTGGAAACGCTGATATCAAGTCGCATCATGGTACAATAGTTTTGCTAGATATCCCATTAATTTAATATAGATTTGTAAGATAACATAAACGTGGTATTGTGGTATTATTACGTTGACCTCTCTCATAACATAACAACTGATATAGATGACTGTATACTCGAAAAAGAAATCTCAGGATAACATGGATATTATTTCTGTGGCGATTGTTGAAGACAACCATGATATCCGTACAGCCATGGAATTGTTGATTAATGGCTCGGATGGGTATGCTTGTATAGGCGCATTCAATAATGCGGAGACTGCGGTGGAACAGATCCCCAGTTTGTTACCCAATGTTGTGCTGATGGACTTTAACCTTCCGGGCGGCATGAATGGGATCGAGTGTATTGCGCGTTTAAAAGGAGAGTATCCGGATATGCATTTCATGATGTTGACCGTGTATGAGGATGATGACAAGATCTTCCAGGCACTGGAAGCCGGTGCGAGTGGATATATATTGAAAAAGACGCCTCCCAGCGAGTTGCTGAGCGCTATCAGGGACCTGCATGAAGGCGGTTCTCCTATGAGTTCGCAGATCGCGCGCAGGGTAGTGGCATATTTCCAGAAACAGGCGAAGCCGAATCCGGCGCTGGAGGCATTGACTTCCAGGGAGAAAGAGATACTTGACCAGTTATCTAAAGGGTTTCTCTACAAGGAGATCGCGAGCAATCTGTTTATCAGTATAGAAACGGTGCGCAGACACGTGCACAATATTTATGAGAAACTGCATGTAAGAAGCCGTACGGATGCAGTTAACAAGTATTACAACAGATAATTACGTTTTATCGTTTACATAGCGAAGAGAAAAGGGCGAAAGACATTTGTCTTTCGCCCTTTTCATGTAGTTGTTTACTGATGAATTATTTTGTTGGATTGTCAGTAGTAGTCCCCAGTTTGCTCAGTGCTTTGCGTACAAAATGTGCCGCCAGCACCATAGAGGCGATCAGTAAACAGGCCAGTTTAAATAGCAGTCCTGCTTTCATAGGAAAATGACTTAATTAAATAATGAAATATTGTTATTTCATCATCTGCCAGGAATTAAATTTCTGGACAAGTTTGATGAAGCGCGCGCTGAGCTGGCTCATAGAGCGTTGCTCTCTGCTAACCATGTAAGTAATGAGCAGCGCGATGGACAGCACTGTTGCCAGTGAGATTAGGAATGTAGTTTTCATAGATCAGGAGTTAGGTTTTATCAGGTTTTTACTCAAAAAGACGACTAACTGTAAATATAAAATATTTAATTATATAAAGTGTCTTTTCTCAAAAACTTTTAGGGCTAAAATTTTTTCATGCGATAGCAATATTTTGAAGAAAATATATTTGTCTTATCTTGGCAAAATCAGGCCCCGGCCCGGTTGTAAAAGACCTGGTACGGGAAGGGCCCTCAAATAACTGTTATTCATATATTTAAGCGTAGTGTATAACTAATACTTGGGATGATACGCCGAAACCTGTATTTTTGCCAGCAACCGGATTTTGCTAAAAGTTTTAGTAAATTCGCTGCCCGGACATCATGCCTGCGGAAATGACCCTGAGGAAGACTGGCATAGATGGCGCATTGATAGTCCGCTTGTTATAAAACTGTAAATTGGAATTTCTATATAATTATGGCTACTACGGATAAGAAAGATCTCTCTGCTGCCTATACCGAAGACTCGATCCGGTCGCTTGACTGGCGTGAGCATATCCGCCTGCGTCCGGGTATGTACATTGGTAAGCTGGGCGACGGCTCAAGTATGGACGATGGTATCTATATACTGTTAAAAGAGGTTGCTGACAACTGTATTGACGAGCACACAATGGGTTTCGGCAAGCAGATCGAGATCAGAGTGACTGAACATAACGTAACGATCCGCGACTATGGTCGTGGCATCCCATTGGGAAAAGTGGTGGACGTGGTGAGCAAGATCAACACCGGCGCCAAGTATGACAGTAAGGCTTTCCAGAAGTCTGTGGGTCTGAACGGTGTGGGTACCAAGGCTGTGAACGCTTTATCCAGTTATTTCCGGGTAGAGTCCTATCGTGAAGGCCGTGCAAAAGTGGCTGAATTTGAACGCGGTAATCTGATAAAGGAACATAAAGAAAGTAACACCAGTGAAGCCAATGGTACACTGGTTACATTCACGCCGGATGATACGGTTTTCCGTAACTACCGCTTTATTCCGGAGTTCCTGGAAAACCAGATGTGGAACTATTGTTTCCTGAACGCGGGATTGACCATCAGTTTCAACGGGAAAAAATACATATCCAAAAATGGCCTGCTGGACCTTTTGCAGCGTAAGACCAATGAGGATGAACTGCGCTATCCGATCATCCACCTGAAAGGAGAGGATATCGAGGTCGCTATTACCCACGAAAGCCAGTATGGTGAAGAATACTATTCCTTCGTGAATGGTCAGCACACCACTCAGGGCGGTACGCACCTGGCGGCTTTCCGTGAGGCATTTGTAAAGACACTCCGTGATTTTTATAAGAAAGACTATGAAGCGACAGATATACGTGCGTCTATCTGTGCAGCTATTTCTGTAAGGGTACAGGAGCCGGTGTTTGAGTCCCAGACAAAGACCAAACTCGGTTCATTGACCGTATTTGAGAATGGTCCTTCTGTGAAGGCTTTTGTACTGGATTTTCTGTCCAAACACCTGGATGATTTCCTGCACAAGAACCCGGCTACTGCGGAAGCACTGAAGAAACGTATCGAGCAGAGTGAGCGTGAGCGTAAGGAACTGGCTGGTATCAAAAAACTGGCGAACGAAAGAGCGAAAAAAGCGAACCTGCATAACCGCAAGCTGCGTGACTGCCGTATTCACCTGAATGAAGAGGTAAGCGGAAAGGAAAAGAACGATCTTGAAACCAAACGTCTCAATTCGACCATCTTCATAACAGAAGGTGACTCTGCAAGTGGTTCCATCACCAAGTCGCGTAACGTGGAAACACAAGCGGTGTTCAGTCTCAGGGGTAAGCCGCTGAACTGTTTCGGTCTGACGAAAAAGATCGTATACGAGAACGAAGAGTTTAACCTGCTGCAACACGCGCTGAATATCGAAGAAGGCCTGGAAGGGCTGCGTTATAACAGGATCGTGGTAGCGACCGATGCCGACGTGGACGGTATGCACATCCGCCTCCTGTTACTGACCTTCTTCCTGCAATTCTTCCCTGACCTGGTTAAGAACGGTCACCTGTACATCCTGGAAACACCTTTGTTCCGTGTACGTAATAAACAGCAGACCATCTACTGTTATACAGACGAAGAAAGAATAAAAGCGATCAAAAAACTGGGTAACAAACCTGAGATCACCCGATTCAAAGGTCTCGGAGAGATCTCTCCGGACGAATTCGCTAATTTCATCAATGATGACATGAAAGTGGAGCCGGTGATCCTGTCCAAAGACACGCATATTCAGAAATTGCTGGAATATTACATGGGTAAGAACACACAGACCAGACAGGAGTTCATTATCGGTAACCTGCGTTATGAGAAAGATCTGATTGATACAGACGAACCTGTAGAAGCAAGCGGTAAATAATCAGCATATCAAAGAAATCAATGGCACTGCTACATATCGTTTTCGGTGAACCATCCGCCACTGCACTGTCTGGTGCATTTGAACTGGATGAACAGCTGAAAGGAGACATACTTTATTTTGATGATGACCTGTCCATAGGTCCTCTTTTTATCCTCGATACAAAGGATGGTCAGAGCGCCCGCAGACAATGGTGGATGCAACTGGCAGGTATTCAGCCCCAGCCGGTAGCAGAAATATTTGCTGAAAGTGAACAGCCTGTTCCGGCTCCTGAACCTGAGGAAGAAAAAGGCGACCAGGATAAGTTCCGTCAGCTGAAAGCGCTGCTTAAAGCTGATCCTGAACAGGAAGTATACCTCTGGGCCGGCCAGAATGCCAGGGACGTAAGTGGTTACTATTGGCTGATCAGTCAGCTGTATGACTTCGCCGGCCGTATTCATATTATCTACCTGAACAACCTTCCGTTCCTCAATGAAAAAGGAAGCGTGTTTTATCCGACTCACCTGCATCAGATCCTCGCAAAAGAATTCCTGAAAGCAAAGAAACTGGCAAGACCTGTTTCTCTGGCAGAATTTGAAATAGATGGAGATGAATGGAGCCGCATGATGAATGAAAATGCAGGTATCCGTTTGCTGGAAGGTGGTAAGAAACTCAGGGGAGAACCTGCTGCATTCTATGATAAAGACCTGCTGCAGGCTGCAACAGCTGAATTCCAGAAAGCCACTAAACTGGTGAACGCAGTAACAGGTAAACTGAAATATCCGGTGATGGACCAGTTCCTGGGATGGAGAGTGAAAGAACAGGTAAAACTGGGCAAACTGGAAAGCAGGGGAGAGCTGAAAACAATTAAAGATTTTGAAGTAAAAATACCTTCGGAAACAACTAACGCTTAATACCCGGAAAATGGTAAAAGTAACGCCTGTACAACTGAGCGGAGAAGATGAAAGAGGGAGTAACTATGAATGGAATACGGACCGTAGCGGCGATTTCATTCTGTGTTACAGAAAGGCTGGTAGCAGCAGCGGACAACATTACCACGAAGGGAAGGCTGATTACAAGAATCCGGAAATACTTTACCTGCTGACCGGTAAAGCCAGTATGGACTGGTGTCCGCTGGATGGCAACAGGATAGAGACCATCACGATCGAAGCACCGGCCCGCATAGAAGTGGCCGTAAATGTCTGGCACCAGCTGATAGCCGTGACAGACTGCTGCTTTATCGAACTGAACTCCATGGCTGACGTACGGAAAGACTCCATACGCATCTGGAGAGATGAATTTGAAAAGATGATCAATAAATAAGATTATGAGCGACATCGATAATACACAACCGGCAGACGAATCATTACAGAATATCCTCCACCTGGGGGATATGTATGAGAATTGGTTCCTCGATTACGCGTCCTACGTGATCCTGGAGCGTGCGGTACCCAGCGTGGAAGATGGTTTGAAACCTGTTCAGCGCCGTATCCTGCATGCGATGAAGGAAATGGACGATGGCCGTTTTAATAAAGTGGCCAATGTGATAGGTTCTACCATGCAGTTCCACCCGCATGGGGATGCTTCTATCGGTGACGCGATCGTTAACCTCGGACAAAAAGACCTGCTGATAGATACCCAGGGTAACTGGGGAGATGTACGTACCGGTGATGATGCAGCAGCAGCCCGTTATATTGAGGCGCGTCTCTCTAAGTTTGCGCTGGAGGTAGGTTTTAACAACAAAACCACCCAATGGCAGCTGAGCTATGACGGTCGTAAAAATGAACCACTGGCATTGCCAATGAAGTTCCCTTTGCTGCTGGCACAGGGTGCGGAAGGTATCGCGGTTGGTTTGTCTACCAAAATATTACCACACAACTTCATAGAACTGCTGGAAGCGTCTATCAAATACCTGAAAGGAAAGAAATTCGAGATTTTCCCGGATTTCCCTACCGGTGGTATGATTGACATAGCCAACTACAACGATGGTCGTCGTGGTGGTAAAGTACGTGTACGTGCCCATATCGAAGAGAAAGATAAAAAGACGCTGCTGATCAAAGACGTACCATATGGCGTTACGACTACCGCTCTCATGGAGTCTATCGTAAAAGCCAACGACAACGGTAAGATCAAGATCAAGAAGGTGGTTGATAATACCGCGAAAGATGTAGAGATAGAAGTGCAGCTGGCGCCTGGTATCTCTCCTGATATTACCATCGATGCCCTGTATGCGTTCACTGATTGTGAAATCTCTATTTCTCCGAACGCATGCGTGATCATCGATGATAAACCACGCTTCCTGACAGTAAGCGAACTGCTGAGGTCTTCTGCGGAATTTACACAGGCATTGCTGAAACGTGAGCTGGAGATCAAACTCAGCGAACTCCAGGATAAATGGCATTATACTTCCCTGGAAAAGATCTTCTTCGAAAAAGGTATCTATAAGGAACTGGAGCAGAAGCACAAAGACTGGGAAGCAGTTATTGCGGCTATCGATAAAGGTTTCGCGCCTTACAAGAAGAACCTGAAAAGAGAGATCACCCGTGAAGATATCCTGAAACTGACAGAGAAACCGGTACGCCGTATCTACAGACTTGATATCAACGAACTGAATGAGCAGATCAAATCCATAGAAGCGGATATCAAAGATGTGAAGCATGACCTGGCCAATATGGTTGACTTCACCGTAGCCTACTATGAGAACCTGCTGAAGAAATATGGTAAAGGCCGCGAACGTGTTACTGAGATCAAAACATTCGATACGATCCAGGTACAGCAGGTAGCAATTGCCAATGCGAAAATCTATGTGAACAGAGTGGATGGGTTCATCGGTACTTCCCTTAAGAAAGATGAATTCGTAGCTGATTGTTCCGACCTCGATAACATCATCGTCTTTAAAAAAGACGGTAAGATGATCATCACCAAAGTGGCTGATAAAGTCTTTGTAGGTAAGGATATCATTCACGTAGATGTATTCAGAAAGAATGACGAACGTACTACCTATAACATGATCTATGTGGATGGCAAAACCGGTATGAGTTACGCCAAACGCTTCAATGTAACAGGTATTACCCGTGATAAAGAATACGATCTGACAGTGAAAGGCGAGAAGAACTCAAAAGTGCATTACTTCTCTGCTAACCCGAATGGAGAGGCAGAAGTGGTAAGCATCCGTCTGAGCCCTAACTGTGCAGCGCGTAACAAAGAGTTTGATCTGTATTTTGAAACCATTGCCATCAAGGGACGTAACTCCCAGGGTAACCAGGTGACGAAATACCCGATCCGTAACGTGAAATTCAAAGAGAAAGGCGCCTCTACACTGGCAGGCCAGAAAATCTGGTATGATGCAGAGATCGGACGTCTGAATATGGAAGAACGTGGCGTGTACATCGGTTCCTTCGATGGAGATGACAAGATCTTTGTCGCCTTCAAAAATGGTACTTACGAGCTGACCAACTTCGAACTGACTAACCGTTACGATCCGAATGAGCTTGTATATGTAGAGAAGTTCAATCCTGAAAAGGTAGTATCCGCTATCTACTTTGATGCCGACAAGAAACAGTTCAATGCAAAACGTTTCAAGATCGAAACGCAGACCATGAACAATAAGTTCCTGTTCATCAAAGAAGGCGCAGGTAACTATCTGGAAATGATCACCACACACTCTGAGCCGGTTATCCTGCTGAAAACAGGTAAGAAACGTAATCCGGATGAAGAAGAGATCAACCTGGCTGAATTCGTGGAAGTGACCAACTACAGGACCGTAGGTACGCGTATCTCCGGAGAAGAACTGATCAGTGCCGAACTGGCCTCTGACGAAGAAGAACCAGATGAGGGAGGTGTACAGGGACAGGGAGAATTGTTCTGATAATATCTTATCAATCTATAATAGCCGTCTCGCATTCAGCGGGACGGCTTTTATTTTACTAGGATTAGCAATGCCACTTGTCTAACTTGTATGTAATAAGTTATTACAGGTCCGATGAAGAATATCATGCTATGGCTGCTCCCGCTGCTTGGAGTATTGCCCCTATGTGCGCAGGAGCGCACCGATCACCAATTTAAAGTATTCAGCCGATATGACTATTACCAGCCAGGACAGGCGTGTAGTGTTATCTGCGTTATTCCGGATAGTCTTCCTGCCGGCGGATACCAGCTTGTTGTATCCCGGGATGGGCATGAAGTGTCGAAAAGTACCGGCGCTACAGGGCATTACTTACATGCGCCCGTTGCGATCGATGCCCTGACCGCAGGGCAGACCCTGTTACAATACACGGTGCTGCAGGGACAGCAGTCCGTTGATAGTGGAACACTGATAGTAAAGCGTTTACCGGCAAAAACAAATGCCGTACAACAGGACCGTCTGACGGGTGGTTTAATCACCGATGGCATGCCCTTTTTCCCCTTCGGATTTTATTGTGTAGGTGTGGGCGATCTGGCAGAGAAAGAGGTGGCCCATGGCTTTAATATGGTCGGTCCTTATCAGAGTAATCTCCCTGAAACCTTTGCTGACAGGAAGGCTTATATGGACCGTTGTGCCCAACTGGGTGTCAGGGTGCAATACGGTGTGAATTCGCTGGTAGGCGCTGGTCATAACGGCGATAAGGGACTGGATAAAACAGAAGAGGAAAAACTGGCCATACTGCGTAGCGAAGTACTGGCTTTCCGGGACCATCCGGCTTTACTGTCCTGGTATATCAATGACGAACCAGACGGACAGGGAAGACCGCCGGCAGTGCTGGAGAGGGCTTATCAGCTGATCAAAGAACTGGACCCCTATCATCCTGTGTCTGTAGTATTTATGATGCCGCAGAAAATCAATGAATTCAGGAATACCATGGACATCGCTATGACCGACCCTTATCCGATACCTGGTGCTGCGGATAAGGTTGCGGAGGATGTCAGCTTTCTGCATAAACGCCTGGCGTATGAGAAGTCTGTCTGGCTGGTGCCACAGGCTTTCGGCGGACAAGAAATGTGGTCCCGCGAACCTACAGCGCGTGAGATACGCGTAATGACCTATATGGGGCTGGTAAGTGGTGCAAAAGGTATTCAGTACTATGTACATGCACCTGGTAATCTTAATCCGCAGTCCGTTGCTGCCTGGTCAGCCTGTAGCGATATGGCTGTAGAAACGGCGCAGATGACGCCATTCCTGCTTTCCGCTGATCCCGCGCCGGAGATACGTAGTGACGACAAGACGGTCCTGACCAGGGCTTTTACCTATCAGGGAAACCTCCTGGTGATAGCTGTCAATAATGAAAATAGGCCTAAATCACTGGCATTGCTGACAGACCTGAAGAATGCAGGTATGGCAGCTACCGGAAAGAGTGGTGGGCTATCTGCTGAAGCTGAATTATGGTTTGAGAACAGAACTGTATCATTTACCGGCGGAAAGATCAACGATATTATCGATGCGTACAGCACAAGAGTATACCTTATCCGCGCAGCAGAAGAAACGCCTTCGCCTTTGCTGTATGCCGGTAATCTTACGCTGAATCCGGGCTTTGAAAAAGTGGTGAGCCCTGGTCTGCCGATAGGGTCTAACGTGACCAGTACGGTGCGTGCAAAAGCGGACCATGGCGCTACCTTTTTTGCAGATGCAAGGACCAGCAAAGAAGGATTGTTCAGTTTACGGCTGATCACGCCGGTGGATAGCGGTGGTAACAAGATACGCCTGGTACCGATGGTGATCAATGCCGGGAACAGTTACACCGTATCGGTATGGGCGAAAGCAAAAGAACAGGTTAAAATGCCTTCTTTCCGTATGGGACTGGCAGTAGCAGGAGAAGAGCACGTATATCCGCTGACAACTACCTGGCAACCATACAGTTTTACGTTCCGGGCGACCAGTTCCTCTACGAACGCCATTCTGACGTTGGAAGTACCCGATCAGGGAACGGCGTGGTTTGATCTGTTACAAGCGTGTCCTGATCCTGTTATCAGGTATGAGATCAATCCGGAACGTACGGCGACCGTCAGTATCAGTAGCAGTAACAGCAAAGCGGTGTTACGGTATGCGGTAGATAAACTGCCGGATGCGCATGCGCCGGAATATAAGACGCCGTTGAGCGTGAATACGGCGAGTATAGTGTATGCCGCCTTGTTTGAGGGCGAAAAAATGATCGCTGCCAGTCAGGCATTTATTCCGGTGAATCGGGCATTAGGTAAGCCCGTAACGCTGGAGAACCCGTTTCACAATGCTTATCCGGCGGCAGGAGCGGCTACGCTCACGAATGGGACCATGGGTACTACCGCATTTAAGGATGGACGCTGGCTGGGTTTTTCAGGTAAGGATTTACAGGCAGTCGTAGATATGCAGACAGTCAGCAGTATCAATAACGTCAGTGTGAACTTTCTGGCAGATCCCAACAGCGGTATCTTTCTGCCATCAGAAGTTGCTGTATACATTTCCACCAACGGGAAGAAATATGAGCTGGCAGGCACCCAAAAGAACCTGAAAGGCTCTGTAAGAGGTGAGCCCTACCTGGAGTCATTTCATGTCAATATAAAGAAGAAAAAGGCCCGTTACATACGGATCGTAGCGAAGACAATAGGCACTATTCCTGAAGGGTACCTTTTCAAGGGAAGTACGTCCTGGTTGTTTGTGGATGAAGTGCTGGTGCAATAAGGGAAGAAAGGAAATAAACGGGGCTTGTACCCGGATAAAAAAAGAGGGCATCTGCTATATAGCGGATGCCCTCTTTTTTATTTATTGCTTTTTGCCTTTAGGCTTTTTCGGTTGTTGTAAGCCTTCATTGATATCCTCGGCGGTACGAGGGTCCATCATCCTTTTCTGCTTCTGGTTCATGGGCTGGTCTACAGGGACTTTACCTTGTGGCAGCGCATCGTGGAAGACTTTTTCAATGTGCACCCATTTGCCGGCTTTCCATTTGAATCCTTCATAGTCGAGATCGGGTACAAAGGTGGATGGCTTGGACGGCTGATTGGTTTCAGAGATCAGGTGATCATACACGATCATGTCCATTTCCGGGTTATAGCTCAGGCTGATAGTAGCATCTTTTTTATATTCCAGGATAATGCGGTTACGCGTTTTTTTAGGAATGGTATCTTCCGCAAAACTGAAAAACGGACCACCAAATACCGGTTCGCCGTCTTTAAAGGTCAGCATATCCAGCATTTTCTTCTGGCTACGGATGTTGTTGGCATCCCAGCCGAAGAGCGTATAGTAATCCTTGTTGAAATAGCGACGGTGCTGTACTTTATAATACAGGCAGCCGTACCATTCTTTATTGTTGGTGATCGTATCCTGGTTGTTGATGTAATCTGATCTGTCAAACAGGGGGAACAGTTTCAGTTCTCCACCCTCAGTTCTCATCTGTATCGCTCCATAGTGATGATAGAAGCTGGTTTCCTGTTCCAGTCCCCAGGTGAAGATGCGGAAAGCGCTATCTGCCGGATACTGAATGGAAATAGTGGTCAGCGAGTCAAATCTGAAGTAGAACGAATAGGGCGTTTTCAGCGCCTGTACCAGTTTCGGAATAAAGCGGTCGTTTGCATCCTGTCTGGTGGCCTCATCCCGTCCACGGAGGATCAGGTCTGAAAGGACCTGTAATGAATCCTGCTGTTTACGCAGGACCTCTTCGTTAGCGGGACTGGTCCTTACCTTCTGGGCCTGCAGGCCGGTATAGGAAAGAAATGTGCAGCATAACAATAGAAAGCAGGTTCTGATCATAATTTTATTTGAAATGAAAACTACAGGCTTATTACGTTATATGATACAAAATTATTGTATGATCTCAGAAAATTCCAGTAGTCCTTTACAACGATAGTCCATCTGTGGGTGTGGGAAGGGAAGCTCCGGTTTGGTAGAAGGGATGAAGACGGTCGTCATACCCTGGTCTTTACCGAATTTCATATCACTCAGCGTATTACCCACCATAATGGCTTTGGAGAAGTCTATTTCCGGGAAGTCGGCTTTGGCCTGCATGGCCATGCCGTCATTCGGTTTACGGCAGGGACTGTTACTGTCAATATCCGGACAGTAGTAAATCCTGTCTATTCTTCCGCCGCTGGCGCTGATCGCGTCCAGCATCTTTGTATGTATTTCCTGTAGTCCTGCTGCTGTCAATAGTCCTCTGCCTATACAGCGCTGGTTGGTGACCAGTACGATACGGCTGAATTTCTTTGCCAGGTGACTCAGTGCAGGTAGCACACCATCTTCAAAACGGAACATATCCCAGCTGAGCACATATCCGTCTTTGATCTCATTGTTGATCACCCCATCCCTGTCGAGGAACAATGTCCAGGAAGCATCGATCTGCATATTCTTCAATTAGTATACTTATGAACGGAAATCCACCTGGACCTGTTCATAGTCGGCCGGTATTCCGATGTCGATAAAATAGGTATCGCTTACAAAGCCAAACACCTGGTTATGTTGTACCTGTGGCTCCAGTACTTCCTTTTCAAAAGAGAACTGCTGTGGAAGGCCCAGGCTTTGCAGGTATGCCCTGGAAGCCAGGTATACACCGCCATTGATCAGTCCTTCTTCACAATATTTCTTTTCCAGGAAGGCGGTGATACAACCTTCCTGATTTAGCTGTACACTGCCGTAACGTTCAAACTGACGCATGGGTTTCAGCGCCAGGGTCAGTTTACTTTGTGTCTGCTGATGAAACTGATGGAAGTCTGATAGTGTCACATCAAAGAATGTATCTCCATTGACGATAAAGCATTCATCTCCTTTGATATGGGAAATAGCGTGCAGTATAGCGCCGCCGGTACCCAGGGGCTCTTCTTCGATCGCGTAGGAGAGCGTCAGGGGTAATCCTGCCTGTTCACACCATTCAATCACCTGTTCTGATTTATAGCCGAGGGACAGTACGACATGCGTCATGCCCTGTTTGATCAGATATTGCAGGAGATAGAACAGGAATGGCTTGTCATTGACAGGGGCCATACACTTGGGCTTATCGGCAACTACGCTACGCAGGCGTGTTCCGAGTCCGCCGGCAAGTACAATACATTCCTGTATCATGGGAAGAGATTGTTTTCAACGATTTCGCAGATAATATGTCCGACAGTGATATGTGACTCCTGGATACGTGGTGTATCTGAGGAAGGCATATTCAGCAGATAATCGCTGCCATCTTTCATTTTACCACCTGAGTGACCGGTCATACTGATCACGATCATACCCTTGCTTTTCGCTACTTTATATGCTTCCAGGATGTTGGCGGAGTTGCCGGAGGTAGAAATACCTACCAGTACATCACCTGCCTGCCCGATACCTCTGAGGATACGTGCGTATACCTGATCATAACCGTAGTCGTTGCCTACGGCGGTCATGTAAGATGTATTACAATGAAGCGCCTCTGCATACAGTGGCGTTCTGTCTTTATAAAAACGTCCGGAGAATTCGGCTGCCAGGTGTTGTGCATCTGCTGCACTACCACCATTACCGCAGAACAGGATCTTATGGCCCTGTTGCAGGCTGCTGGTGATCACGTTGGCTACCTGCTGTATCGTATTGATAAGGGCTGCATCTTCACAGATGGCCTGCTTTACCGCGATGCTTTCCTGTATTGTCTTGATGATATTGTTACTCATGAAATGATGTCGTTGTTCAATTGTAGAATTACATGCACCAGCTATTTACGCCATTATGCGTAAAGTGGTAGCGTTTTACCTGTCCGCCGAAAGTATTCAGTGCTTCGACTACCTTATAACGGGAATTGCCCGGACAGTAGAAGATCATGAACCCGCCGCCGCCAGCGCCTGATATCTTACCACCGGAAGCTCCTGCACGTTTGGCTGCCTCATAGATATTATCCAGCTGTGAGTTGGTAATACCTTTTGCCATGTTCTTTTTATGCTGGAAACCGTAATCAAGAATGTCGCCAATTTTATCGATGCTACCGCGAAGAAGCGCTTCTTTCATCATGACAGCCTGTTCTTTCAGGTGGTGCATGGCTTCGATAGAGGCCTCTTTCTTTTCGTGTACGTTTTTCTGTTGCTCAGAAATGATGCTGCTGGAAAGGCGGCTGGTAGAGGTGTAGTACAATACCAGGTTATTCTCCAGTTCATCGAGGTATTTATCCTTGATGCGCAGCGGATTTACAATTACTTTATCATCATGGTAAAACTCCATGAAGTTAACGCCGCCAAAGGTGGCTGCATACTGGTCCTGTTTACCTCCGGCCTGTTTCAGGTCTTCTCTTTCGATCACGTAGGCCAGGTGTGCCATATCGTATTCCCCCAGGGGGAGTTTCAGCCATTCCGCGAAGGCGCCAAGTACGGCTACGACCAGTGTTGAAGAGGTACCCAGACCTGAACCGGCCGGAGCGTCTACAAAAGTGGTCAGTTTAAAGCCGGACGGAATGCCATAGTCCTGATGTATACGGTTGATCACCCCCTTCAGTATCTCCAGTTTACCATCCAGCGGAAGCGGGAAGTTAGCATCGCATACCAGTGTCTCATCCCTGTCAGCGCATTCGAAGTACACTTTGTTTTCAGTGATAGGCTCGATGGCTGCCCTGGCATACAGGGAAATAGTGGCATTGAGGATTGCGCCGCCATACATGTCAGAGTAGGGGCTTACATCTGTTCCGCCGCCGGCCAGGCCCAGGCGTAATGGTGCTTTGCTACGATAAATCACAGTAATTCCGTTTTTATAAGTGCTGCAAGATAAAACAATTGCGCATGCGTATCTCGCGATCTTGTTTAAAAGAAGTTAAAATATTACTTATATATTGACTGCAAAAAAATAACCGGAATGACCTTTTGCAGATCTTTCCGGTTATAGGGTGTAATATATCTTCTTATTTGCTGTAAACCAATCGGTTGATCTCTCCGGCCAGTCTTTCCCAGGAATATTGTTTTTTCTCTACCCGAACAGCGGTGGTCATATCGGCCTCGCGGTTGTCGGCATAGTATTTCACGATCTTGGCAGCGATATCAGCAGGTTCCGGTTCACACTGGAAACCAACGATATTGTCGGGTACCATTTCAATCAGGCCGCCCACACGGGTCACTACCATTGGCTTTTCAAAATGATAAGCTATCTGGGAAATACCGCTTTGTGTAGCGCTTCTGTAAGGTTGTACTACCAGGTCAGCTGCACAGAAATAGTTCTTTACGGCGTCTTCGGCAATAAAGTCATTGTGCAGGATCACCCGGTCGCCCAGTTTCAGCTCAGCCAGGAGCTCCGTAATGGGAGATGCATCACCATAGAATTCGCCTGCCACGATCAACCGTACGTCCATTGTTTTCAGTCGTTCGTCTGCCATAGCCTGTAACAAGAGGTCCAACCCTTTATACTTGCGGATAAAGCCGAAAAACAGGATGTATTTCTTATCCTGCTCCAGTTTCAGTTGTTCTCTGGCCACAGATTTGGGCACAGCAGCACCGTAGTTGTCATAAACAGGGTGGGGAATGAGCGTAGCGGGTTTACCAGGCTCAAACTGACGCAGATCGTCCAGTACGGACTGGCTCATCGCGATAAACGCATCTACGGGTTTGAGGAAGTATTTTGTAAATGGAACATCACCCGGTCTTTTCTCATGTGGTATCACATTGTCGAGAATGGACACGACCCGGGTGTGTTTACTTTTACCAAGGCGAAGCAAGGTACCCAGACACGGTCCCATAAAAGGGAGCCAGTATTTGGTAACGATCAGATCAGGTTTCCATTTACGGATCATACGGCCTACCTTGATCCAGTTCAGCGGATTGACAGAATTGATCAGTCTGCGGATGCGCAGATGTTCAGGCGCCGGAGCTTCCGTAAACTGGCTTTTACCCGGAAAAAGGAAGGAAGGGTATTGAACGGTGAATGTCCATATTTCTACCTCCGCATCTTTCTGCAGTTCTTCCGCAAGTCTTTCGTTATAGGCAGACAAACCACCTCTGAATGGCCATGCCGGACCGAGAAACAGAATTTTCTTTTTAGCCATCTGCTGTTATTTAGTGCGATCAAGGATAGATTCCACAAGATATTCATTCCTTTCCGGCGCGTTCCTGGTGACCAGTTCGGCGATAAAGCCGGTAAGGAATAACTGGGACCCTATGATCATTGCCAGCAGGGCCAGATAGAAGAGAGGACGCTCGGTCATCTTATACTGGGAGTAGGCAAATTTCTGGATGGCCAGGTATACAGAGATGGTAAAACCGAGTATAAAGGAAAGTGTGCCCAGTGCGCCAAAGAGGTGCATCGGACGTTTTCCGAATTTGCTGATGAACATGATGGAAGCCAGGTCAAGAAAGCCGTTGATAAAGCGTTCCAGACCAAACTTGGAGGTGCCGTATTTACGGGCGCGGTGCTCCACTACTTTCTCACCGATCTTTCTAAAACCGTTCCATTTGGCAATAACCGGGATGTAACGGTGCATTTCTCCATATACCTCTATGCTTTTAATGACCTTACGACTGTAGGATTTGAGTCCGCAGTTCATGTCATGCAGCCTTACACCGCTCATGCGGGTAGTGGTATAGTTATATAATTTGGAGGGAAGGTTTTTGGTGAGTGCGCTGTCGTAACGTTTCTTTTTCCAGCCGCTGACCAGGTCGAAGCCATCTTCTTTGATCATACGGTAGAGGTCAGGAATTTCGTCAGGACTATCCTGCAGATCGGCATCCATGGTGATCACCACATCCCCCTGCGCGGCTCTGAAGCCTTCATTAAGGGCGGCGGATTTACCATAGTTACGCTGAAACTTGATGCCTTTTATATTTGGATTGGCTGCTGCGAGTTGCTGGATGATATCCCAGGAATTATCAGTGCTGCCATCGTCTATCATCCATACCTCATATGAGTACCGATGCTCCTGCATGACACGGTCGATCCAGGCAGCCAGTTCAGGCAGTGATTCTTCTTCGTTTTTTAAGGGAACGATTACGGAAATATCCATGTTTTATAACAATGTGTTTAGGATGCTTATCTATCTAATTAAGTGCCAATCTATGCAATACGCTTTCTGCGGATAACGACCGCCAGTATTGCAGCAACCACAAAGCCAAGGAATAATCCGATAAAATAGGATAGCATACTTTTTACAAAGGTGATACTATAGTCGCTTTGTTTCAGCTGGGTCACCTGGGCATCCAGTTCGCCCTCGGTAACACCCGGCCCCTGATGGGTTTTAGACATCTCTTCCAGTATCTTTAAGTCCATTGCTTTCATGCGTGCCGGCAGTTCAGGATCAACAAAGTTGACTATGATATAGGTAAGGGCAATACCAACCAGCGTGCCGATCACAAAAGTGGTGAAGATCGGCTGCAAACCAGATTTGAATCCGATAAAGCCGCCCAGGTGTCTCTTCTGTTCCAGGCCAGCCAGTAAGCCGGCGATAGCACATATAAGGAGTTGTATAAGACTAAATTTCAGGCTGAAAAACGTAGGCTGATCCGTATAATACAGGAAGAGACCGGTAGCAATAACTACTACAGCGGCGATCAGTCCCCATTTTATACCGGGATTAGGATATGTTGCATTACTCATACACGAATGACTGTTTTAAAGTTGGGCATATTGGCCGTTGATGATTCCTTTCACACTGCCTTTCAATTCGGCGCCAATATACGCTGAATTTTTAGACTTGCTGGCCAGATGCGCCGTGCTGAGTACCCACTCTTCTTCGGGGTTGAATATGGTCAGATTGGCAGTCGCGCCTTCAGAAAGTGACAATTCCGGCAGTCCGAAGATCTTTCTTGGTTGCGCAGAGAGCATTTCCACCAGTCTTTCTACCGGTACTTCAGGCAGGTGCTTACGCAGTACGCCGAAAGCGCTTTCCAGACCGATCATACCGTTCTTGGCATATTCAAATTCCACCTGTTTTGCGTCCCAGTCCTGCGGCAGGTGATGGGTAGCGAAGCAGTCGATAACACCCGTCTTCACCGCATCCCGTAATGCCTGTACATCTTCTGCGGTACGCAGGGGAGGGTTCAGTTTAAAGTTAGAGTCGTAAGAGAGTAGGTGTGCATCCGTCAGCGAAATGTGATAAGGGGTCACGGAACAGGTCACTTTAATGCCTTTTCCTTTCGCGTTAGCAATGAGTTCTGCTGATTTACGTGTACTGATACCCGTGAAGTGGATACGGGAGTCGGTATATTGCGCCAGCTCCAGGTCGCGCTGGATGATCAGTTCTTCTGCGATAGCAGGTTTACCCGGCATACCCAGCTGTGTGCTGTAGATACCTTCGTGCATCAGACCGTGAGATGAGATGCTCAGGTCATCCGGCAACTGGATAATGGTGCCGTTGACCGCTTTTACATATTGCAGGGCTTTGAGCATAATGCCCGGAGACTGGATCGGTTTCAGTCCGTCAGAGAAAGCCACTGCACCTGCCAGCCTCATTTCGTACATCTCTGCCAGGGAAGTTCCTTCCAGGTTCTTGGTCACGGCCCCGATAGGCAGCACCTGTACCGCGCTGTGGCGCGTGCGGCTGATCACGTATTCTATCTGTGCTTTTGTATGAAGGGCCGGTTGGGTATTCGGCACGATCATAACGGTTGTATAGCCACCTTTGGCAGCTGCGTCAACACCACTCTGCAGGTCTTCTTTGTATTCCTGACCGGGATCGCTGAAATGAGCGAAAAGGTCTGTCCATCCGAGGGATATGTGCAGATTATCTCCGGAAACAACCCTGGCCTGAGGGGCGGATAGCCCTGTCCCTATCTGGCGGATGATGCCGTTTTCAATTAAAATATCCTGCTGCTGTCCGTGAAATGAGGACGATGGAGCGACTACCTGAACGTTTTTGAGTAATATATGCATGCTTTACTAACTGTGTCTATACCTTTTCTTAGAAAAAATACCGGCTGCAAAAGTAATAGAAATTCGCATTAGGCAGCGCATCAGGCGCGATTTTACTTTTCCCCGGCGAATAATTGAAAATGAACAGGGTTAATGATTAATCATCTAATAATCATATTGTTACGTGTATTATTGAGGTAAAGTTGCCTGTTTTTATGTCCTGCGCATACCTGCTGAAAAGCGCCTGGTCCGGCCAGGGATACCGTCATGGATGCGCCGAGATATGAGTTTTGTTTGTATTATTGCAGGTTCGTATCGGGAGATATCAATTAATCTAGACCAGTACTGAAGTATGGACCGGGAATCGATGCAACGGCTGACCACAGCAGAAATACACAACAGAATGAATAATATGCATGCACACCTGAAAGGGGATAAGCGTGCGGGAGAAGAAGATTTGAATGATGTTTTGCTCGACCGTATCACGGCTGCCGACTTGTGTTTAGACGGTATATACGCCGGAGGTTCTATTTTTCTGGATTGCCATTTTCATAATATGGACTTTTACGGTGGTCATTTCATAGATGCCGTTTTCCGGAATTGTGTGATCACCGACAGCATTTTCCGCAAGGCAATGATCGCTGATGTACAGTTCCTCCATTGCAAATTCGTGAACTGTGATTTTAGCCGGTCAGAATTTATGGGGGCCAGGATCAAATACAGTACGTTTGAGAACTGTGATTTCAGCGGGATCATTTTCTGTAATAACAAGCTTTTTTACAGTAAAATGAATATCAGCATAGCGTATTCTCCGGCTATCGATGAGAATAGTGAACAGAACGTAGTCTGGGAGATCACTGAGACAAAATCCCCCCTGGAAGGACAGCCTTGATTAAATTTATATTTTGCCGGTAAGCGGTGTATTGGAATTGAAAATTATTATTGGTACTTTGAGTCACTTTTTACCGGCGCCTATGTCATACAGCGTATTGGAGGACAATGAATTATTCAACAGGGTCAGGCTTTCTGACGCAAAAGCCTTCGACGAAATTTACCTTCGCTACTGGCGTAAATTATATGCATTGGCGTTTTACCATCTGAAAGATAGTGAGGCAGCGGAAGATATTGTGCAGGAAGTATTTACAAGCCTCTGGGCTGCCCGCGAACGCTCCGACATTAAATATCTGTATACCTATCTCGCTACGGCCACCAAATACGCCGTTTTTCATCATTTTGCCCAGCCATCCAATAGTACCACTTCCCTGGAAGGGCTATTGTCTTTGCCGGTAGAACAGCCTTCCGCCGAAAGCAGGTTACTACAGGACGAGATCAACCGGGAAATCAATCGTTTACCGGAAAAATGCCGTCTTGTTTTCCATTACAGCAGGGAAGAAGGACTTGGTAATAAGAACATCTCCGAGAAACTGAATATCTCCACAAAAGCGGTCGAAAAGCACATTACCAGGGCGCTCCGTCAGTTGCGTGTGCAATTGAAACATATGGTCTGGTTCCTCTGACCAGAAGAGTTCAAAAAATATTTTTTCAGAGAGGTAGGGTAGGGCCTCCTTTTTTACACTATTACTTAGAATACGGTTTGCTGTGCTTTGTCAGGAAACGTTTCTTATCTGTATTTACTGTGAAATTATGACTAAAGAACAGCTGACCGATCTGACTACGAAGTACCTGAAGGGTACTGCTACTCCTGAGGAACATGCCCTGCTGGAAAAATGGTATTATTCCTTTGATCAGCAGGAACTGAGCATCGAGCTGCCGGGTGAAAACGAAGCAGTACTGGAGGCAAGGATGAAAGAACAGATCGATCAGCGGGTGAAAACCCTTAACCGTTCACGACGGTCATTAATGAAAAGGTTATCAGTATGGCAGATAGCGGCAGGCGCGCTGCTGTTGCTTACAGGAGGATTGCTAACCATATTCTTCAGCAACAGGGAGGTCTATAAGGCCGCACAGCATCCCCGGCAGATCGTGCTGAAAGATGGTAGTAAGGTGTGGCTCAATGCCGAAACCCGCCTGGTATATACCGATTTACCGTTCTTCAGCGAACGTAAACTGGACCTGACAGGGGAAGCCTATTTCGATGTAGCCAGCGATCCGGAGAAACCCTTTATCATATGGTCGGGCGATATGACGACACAGGTACTGGGCACCGCATTCAATATCAAGGCTTATCCGGACGAGCCTTTTTATATCACTGTAACAAGTGGTAAAGTCAGACTGGAGGACAAACAAACAAAGACAGTTACTGTACTGACATCCAATAAACAACTGAAATATGCGAGCCAGCATCCGCCGGTACTGAAGGAAGTCGTATCAGCCAATGCATATGCCTGGACAAGCGGACAACTGGAGTTTTATGATCAGTCATTCGGGGAGATCGCCCGTGCCATCAACAGAAAATATAATGTTAAAGTAGTATTCGCCAACAACACGTTAGAGCAGTGTATGATCACTGCAAGTTTTGAGAAAGAATCAGCAGTATCCCGTGTGATAGATCTCCTGTGTAAGATCAATAATGCAACATATACCTTCAGTGCAGACAGTAGCATTGTGACGCTGGAAGGAAAAGGTTGTCAGTGAAACAGAAACCACGGGTTGTCATGTAATTAAGGAAGAGAAAAACCATCTGGACATATATGCCGCAGAGTATAAACAGTACGTAATATAAACAAAACGTCCCTGCACCTGAGTACAGGGGACGCCTGTACAGGGTATTTCATGTCGCCAAACCTGCATACCCTGGATTCATTATTTACTAACAACAAATCGTATTAAAGTTATGGAAAAAACAGCGCATACACGGGGCTCGTGTATCCAATTCTTATTATTTCTCATGCGATGTTCGGTTTATATATTGATATTTGCCTTTACCTGCTCCTTTTCACTGTTCGCCAATAATACGGACGGACAGGATATCAGAGATGTAAAGATCAATCTGACTGTCAGCAATATGAAGCTGTCAGCCGTGCTGGAAAAGATCCAGCAGATGACGCCTTTTCGCTTTGTTTACAATTCCTCCCATATCAAGGCAACTGCACCGGTAAGTATGCATGTCAGCAATATGCCGGTAGAAAAAGTCCTGGCGCAGCTGCTCAATACATCTGATTTTAATTTCGAACAGAATAAAACACAGATCATCATTACCAGGAATACCCGGAATGTGATGGCCGATATGGCGCTGGAAGGTGATATGTTCTCACTGCCGCTAGATACCGCTATCACTGTAAAAGGTAAGGTAAAAGATGATAAAGGCCAGCCGCTGATCGGAGTTACCGTAGGCGTAAAAGGCAAAAACAGAGGCGTGACCACCGACGCTACCGGTAGTTTCTCTATCAGGGTTGACAACAATGACTCCCTGGTATTCAAGACCATCGGATTTTCTCCGGTGACCGTCAGCGCGCTCTCCAATCTGAATAATATTACCCTGTCCACCAGCACTACCAGTCTGAATGACGTTGTGGTAGTAGGTTATGGTGTACAGACAAGACGTGACCTGACCGGTACGATCTCCACCGTAAAAGGCGCAGATATCAAAAACCTGCCGGTGAGTGATGCTGCACAGGCTATTCAGGGCCGCGTAGCAGGTGTTGATATCGTTCGTTCAGACGGGTCGCCTGGTACAACGCCAAGTATCCGTATCCGCGGTACAGGTACCATCAATAACTCAGAACCGCTGATCGTTATCGATGGGGTGCCTGCAGCTTCCTCCGGCCTGAGTGATATCAATAATAATGATATCGCTTCCATGGAAGTACTGAAAGACGCGTCATCTTCTGCTATCTATGGTACCCGTGCTGCTAACGGTGTGATCATCATTACCACTAAGAAAGGTACTTACAACGAAAAGCTGAATACATCCGTAAACATCTATCGTGGCGTATCCAACGTGCGTAAATATCTGCCGCTGCTGACCGCTCCTGATCTCGTAAAACTGAAACAGGAACGTTATACCAATGATGGTCTGTCTGTACCAGCTATCTGGCAGGACCCATATTATGCCGTACAACGTACCGACTGGCAGAAAGCCTTGTTCAATACCGGTCATGTGACCAATGCGGACGTATCCATCAAAGGCGGTAGCGCATTTTCCAATTACCTGTTCTCTCTGGGTTACTACGATGAAAAAGGATTGATCACCAATACCTATTTCAAACGCTTTACCGTACGTATCAATTCAGAGCACAGGATCAACAGCCGTCTGAAAGTAGGAGAGAACTTACAGCTGACCGCGCGTAAAGGTAATTCACTGGATACCTACTCATCACAGACAGGTCTTATCTTCAGCGCCCTGCGTTTCAACCCTGCTATTCCTGTGAAGGATGAAACAGGTAACTATGGTTCTGCTCAGGGTAGCAATGAACTGGGTGATATCAATAACCCGGTATATACAGCTGAAACAACAGATGCCTGGGTAAAGAACTATCGTATCCTGGCGAACGCATTCGCTGAAGTAGAGATCATCAGAGACCTGAAACTGCGTCTGAACTACGCATTTGACGGAACACTGAGCAACTCTTTCAGCTTCCTGCCTAAAACACTGACACAGGTACGTACCCGTGACGACGCGGAATTAAACCAGGCAAATACCAGCACTAACCAACACCTGGGTGAGGCTTTTCTGTCTTACAATAAAACCCTGGCGCAGAAACACCAGATATCCCTGACGGGCGGTATTTCCTACCAGAAATATACCGGTAGCTACTTCAATGCACAGCGTAATGGTTTTGATGATGAATCACCTTATGTACTGGTGCTGGACAATGGTTCCATTGTCTACAACGCTGCTGGTAACTATTATGCTACCAACATCCTGGCTTCCGGATTTGTAAGAGGTTTCTATAGCTTTAAAGGTAAATACCTGCTGACCGCTACTATGCGTGCGGACGGTTCTTCCAGATTTGCACCAGGCAACCGCTGGGGATATTTCCCTGCCGTATCTGCAGGATGGCGTATTTCTGATGAAGACTTCTTCAAAAAGAATGTGCCTGCTGTCAGCAACCTGAAACTGACTGGTGGATGGGGCGTACTGGGTAACCAGAACGTGACCGAATTCCAGTACCTGGCTACCGTTGTGAAAAATCGTAAATATAACTTCGGTGACGTGCCTTATACCGGTATCTGGAACTCAAGTCTGGCTAACAACGCTATTACCTGGGAAAAAGCGCATATGACCAACATCAGCATGGAGATCGGATTCCTGAACAACGCGCTGAATGGTACGATCACTTACTTCAACAAGAATACTATCGACATGCTGGTGCCTGCTGCAAAGCCTGACCTGCATGGTACATCTACTGTGCCTGATGAGAATATCGGCCAACTGAACAACCATGGTTGGGAGTTTGAGGTATCCTATCAGGGTGGCAAGAAAGCATTTACTTATTTCTTATCTGCTAATGCTACAGTGCTGAAGAATAAAGTAACCAAACTGTATTCCAGCAATTCTTATATCGGTTCATCTAACTACGGTCGTCAGAACCAGGAGATTTCCCGTACTTACGAAGGACAGCCGATCGCTTCTTTCTATGGATGGAAAACAGCTGGTCTGTATCAGAACCAGGGACAGATCGATAACGATCCTTACATCGCTAAAGATGGCAGGAAAGCGAACATCAAACCAGGTGACGTACGTTTCGTAGACGTTAATAATGATGGTGCGATCACTGAAGCTGACCGTGTTTATCTGGGCGATCCTAACCCTCGTCTGCAATACGGTTTCCAGGCTGGTGGTAACTTCAAGGGCTTTGACCTGAACCTCTCCTTTACCGGCGTAGCAGGTGTTAAACTGTACAACGCTGATAAAATGCAGGGTCTTGATCCGACCTATTCATACAACTACTATGCAGAACAGCTGAACCGCTGGCATGGTGAGGGTACCAGCAACAGCGTATCCCGTATGACCCTGAGCGATAACAATGGTAACTACCGTACTTCCGACAGGTTCATTGAAAAAGGTAACTATTTCGCCCTGCGTAACGTTTCACTGGGATATACCATTCCTGCGAAAGTATGGGGTGGCCAGTCAAACGCGCCTGGTATCCGTGTGTATGTAGCCGGACAGAATATGTTCATCGTCACCAACTACTCCGGTCTGAATCCTGAACTGGGTTATACGGACGGTAACAAGCAGAGAGGTGTGGACGTAGCGACCTATCCACAGGCAAGAAGTATAACATTTGGTGCTTCAATGAATTTCTAAGCTTCATTTAACCAATGGACCATGACAACAAAAAATCGTAATAAACTTTTAATTATAGCTGCGGTACTGTTTACTTCCATGACTTCCTGCGATAGCATCCTGGACGTAACACCGAAAGGCACCTATACTACCGCTACTTACTGGCGTAACCAGTCAGATGCAGTCAATGGTATTACCGGAATTTATAACGTACTGCTGGAAGAAGATTTCACAGGACATGCCGAGTTCACTTTTGATGATCCTTCTGATGACCAGTACCGTGCAGGCGACCACTCTGAAGATGTGGCTATCGAAAACCTTACCTACGATGCAGCGAATGCACAGGTACGTTTTGGCTGGAAATGGAAATATGAAATGATCAACCGTGCAAACAGTGCGTTGATATACATCCCGAAGATCACTTCCATAGACGAGGACATTAAGAACCGTTGTCTGGGTGAAGCGCGTTTCCTGCGTGCATTTGCCTACTGGAGACTGATGCTGGTATACGGAGAAGCGCCGGTGGTATCAGAAGATGATGTACTGACAGGTAATTATAACAAACCGAAAGTAAGCATAGACAGTCTGCGTGGTATGATCCAGACAGACCTGCTGGCAGCAGCAGACTTACTGCCTGATAGCTACGAAGGCGCTGACAGGGGCCGTGTATCAAAGGGTTCTGCATGGGGCTTACTGTGTAAGCTGTACATGTACTGGGAGAAGCTGGACCAGGCAATTATCTATGGTGAGAAAGTGATCAACAGCGGTAAGTACAACCTTGCACCGACCTATGTAGCAAACTTTACACCGGAAACAAGTAACAATGATGAAATGCTGTTTGCTGTGCAGACAAGCGATACCTGGGGCTACTCAGATTTCACAACCTACTATACACCGCGTGAATGGAACGGATGGAACTTCCACCAGCCATTAAAGCAACTGGTAGATGAATTCGAACAAAATGATGCGCGTAAGGCTGTATCTATCATGTCTCCTGGTGATAAGATCAATATCGGTTCTTCTATCGCTACATACAATGCAAACATGTCAGAGACCGGTTATCATTTCCATAAATTCTCTTACTGGAAACCTAACGGTGGTCTGAACTATTCCCTGAAGACGCCTTTGCTGAGAACAGCAGATATCATGCTGCTCGTGGCAGAAGCGAAGATACGTACTGCAGGTGCGGGTGCAGGTGATACAGAGATCAATAAAGTGCGTAAAAGAGCAGGCCTGGGCGATGTGAGTGGTGCAGGTATGCCAGCTCTTATTCATGAACGCCGTATGGAACTGAGCGGTGAAAATGAACGCCATCAGGACCTGATGCGCTGGGACAAAGCGAAACTGTTGGATATCACCACTTACTATAACAAACCGAAGTATGGTAGAGATGGTAATATCCTGGTACAGGCACGTAATTTCATCAGACCTAAGCATTATTATTTCCCATTGCCACAAACAGAGATTGATAAGAGCAATGGTGTACTGAAGCAAAACGAAAATTACTAACACAACTATCATTCATCAATCTGAAGGAAAATGGCTGGTATCGTCCGCCATTTTCCTTTAAAGTAGTTTCTTCATGCAATTGAAAAAGATCATTGCTGCATTGTTGCTCGGCACCGCGGGATTACCTGCGTTTGCACAGATAGACAAGGCCGCTACGGACGCGTTTTTAAAAAGGGTCGTAAAGGACAGAGCTACCGCATTTACCTGCGAATACCTGCCTGCGGACAATGGAAAGGATGTATTTGAAATCGAAAGTAATGGCAACCGTATCGTGTTGCGTGGAAACAACGGCGTGAGCGTAGCGTCAGCATTGAACTACTATCTCAGAAATTACTGTAATTCGATCATTACCTGGAACGGTACTAACCTGCACCTGCCGGCTGTATTGCCGGTTGTGAAGGAGAAAGAACACCATGTAACACCTTATAAGTACCGATATTATATCAACTACTGTACATTCCAGTACAGCATGGCCTGGTGGAACTGGGAGAGATGGCAGCAGGAAATAGACTGGATGGCGATGAATGGCATCAACATGCCATTGGCGCTTACCGGCGAAGAAGCTATCTGGCAGGAAGTGTATAAAGAGATGGGCTTTACGGATGCGGAACTGGATAAGTTCTTCAGCGGCCCCGCTTATTTCTCCTGGCTCTGGATGGGGAATATCGATGCCTGGGGTGGTCCACTACCTCAGCACTGGAAAGACAGTCATAAGGTATTACAACAAAAGATATTGGCGGCAGAACGTAGTATGGGCATGTTGCCAATATTACCTGCTTTTACCGGGCACGTACCGCCTGCATTTAAAGACAAATATCCGAATGAGATCGTAAAGCCGACCAACTGGGACGCTGGTTTCCCGGATGTATATATACTCGATCCAAACAGTCCGATGTTTGATAAGATCGGTAAGAAATTCCTGGAAGCACAGACCAAAGCTTTCGGTACCGATCACTTTTATTCAGCGGATACCTTTAATGAAAATGTGCCGCCTTCCAGCGATTCTTCTTTCCTGGATGCCATGAGCCGGAAGGTATATGCATCTATGGCCGCCGCCGATCCGAAAGCGGTATGGGTGATGCAGGGATGGATGTTCCACTATAATTCCAGCTACTGGCATCAGCCACAGATACGCGCTTTGCTGAATGCAGTACCTGACGACCGTATGATCGTACTGGACCTCTACAGTGAAAGTCATCCTGAATGGAAGAATACACAGGCTTACTATGGTAAACCATGGATATGGAACATGCTGCACAACTTTGGCGGCAATACCGGTATGTGGGGTTTAATGGACGCTGCTGCACATGATCCGGCTACGGCCTTACATGATCCTGCTTCAGGAAAGATGTCCGGTATTGGTCTGACGCCGGAAGGTATTGAGCAGAACCCTGCACTGTACCAGCTGATGATCGATAACGTTTGGAGAGACCAGCCGATCAACGTAGATACCTGGCTGCAATCGTATGCAAAGCAGCGCTATGGTGTAGAAAATGAAGCCGTGAACAAGGCCTGGCAGATACTGTACCATACCGTGTACATTGGCGGTCCGACGGAAGGAGCACCGGAGTCTATCATCGTTGCCAGACCAACACTTGACATAGCAGCAGAGCGGGTAAAGACAAAACTGGAATATGACCCTGCCAAAGTAATACCGGCATGGGACCTTTTCATTAGTGCTGCCACACAGGTGAAACCAACAGCAGGGTTTAAATATGACCTGGTCGACGTGACCCGTCAGGTACTTGGTAACTATGCCAGTCCTTTACAACAGCGTATAGCGGCTGCTTACCGTAATAAAGATATCGCAGCGTTCAAACAATACAGCACACAGTTCCTCGGACTGCTGGACGACATGGACATGCTGCTGGGTACCCAGGAAGGGTTCCTGTTGGGCAAATGGGTCAGCGATGCACGTAGTAATGGTATTACGCCGGCGGAGCAGGACCTGTATGAGTTCAATGCGAAAGACCTGGTAACCTTGTGGGGTGATAAGGACAGTCCGGTACACGAATATTCGAACCGTCAGTGGAACGGGCTGATTAAAGGCTTTTATAAGCCTCGTTGGCAGCAGTTCTTCACTTTGCTGGAGGCGAGCCTTAAAAAGGGCGAAACAGCCGATTTAAAGGCATTTGAAGAGCAGGTGAAGGCATTTGAGTGGAAATGGTCGAACGGGCATGATAAATATGCCGTAAAGCCACAGGGAGACCCGGTGAAAGCTGCCGTACAATTACACAAGAAATATCGTAAGATGATGTAATAAAGATTTTCTGTTTTAATCTAGGCCGTTCCCCATTCCTGGGGGGGCTATTTTTTTAATCTTTATGCATGATCTTTTTCTTATGCATCGTTCCCCAGTCATTCAGCGAAGAGATGACGTTCATCAGTGAGTGACTGTACTCCAGCAATTCATATTCTACCAGCAGGTTGCTGGATTCACTTCGTTCAGTTCTGCGGACGAAACCGTTCAGTTCAAGGTCCTTCAGATCATTTGACAACACCCGGGCAGAAATGCCGTTCAATGCCTTCTGCAATTCGTTAAAACGTTTCTTACCATTGGAAAGTGCGATGATGATCCGCAGTTTCCATTTCCCTCCAATGACGTACAGGGCATCTCCCACAGCATTGATCATTTCTCCGCATTGCTGATCGGATATCTGATCCTTAAAATTACACTCGTGCATAGTTCAGGCAGTTACTTTAAGGTTAGCGCTAACCTTTTACTTATCAATACGAAAGCGGGAACTAATGTACATAAGTTTGCGGCATTACAGGAAATTAAAACTATCAGCAATGTATTTACTGAAGATCGGATTTGTCAGCCTGGCCGTATTACTGGTCATCATCGCCGCCTTGTACAGTTACTATATCTATGCACCCGTACCAAAGACGCCACCACTCAGTGCGGCTATCAGATCATCGGCTATAAAGGTCGGCGAACTGGAACGCAGCTTCCTCTCATATGTGCCCGCTAAACCTCATGACCATCCCGCGCTTGTGATCATGTTACATGGTTCTGGTCTGGATGGTAAACGTTTCAGAGAATGGACCGCTTATAGCTTTGATCAGCTGGCGGACAAACATGGCTTTCTTGTCGCTTATCCTGACGGATATAAAGGCAACTGGAACGATTGCCGTATAGATGCTCCTTTTGAGGCAAAGCAGCTGAATATTGACGATATGGGCTTTCTGCATGCATTGATCGCGTATTATGAACGGCAATACAATGTTGATCCAAAGAAGGTCTTTGTGTTTGGTTATTCCAACGGGGGACAAATGGCCTTCAGACTGGGTATGGAAACACCGGAAAAAATAGCCGGTATTGCTGCTGTGTGTGCGAGCCTGCCGGATGCAGCTACCTGCTCCTGTACCATGGAGGGCGCCACTCCGCGGGTACTGTTGGTGAATGGTACAGCCGATAAGATCATTCCTTACAACGGAGGGGAAGTAAACCTTTTCTTTAAGAAAGTAGGTACTGCGATTTCTGCACCTGCCACGGCACAACATTTCGCAGAGAGGAACAAGGCTACAGAGGAACAGCCTGCAACTGCATCAGCCACAGTATCACAACGTACATGGAAAAAAGAGGGGCGTACGTTTGTACAACTGATCAGTATATCAGGTGGCGGACATACCATTCCTCAGCCGGGCTTCAGGTTCCCACGATTGTTGGGTAAGACTTCGTCAGCGTATGATAGTCCGTTGGAAGCATGTCAATTCTTCGGACTGGATCAATAACAACGTTTATTTTATCAGTGGCGTATTCAGGTTGGAAAGGGCGGTCGTTACGTATTGTCCTTTCCCCGCTACCAGATACAGCCGGTATAATTCCGGCGATTCAGGGATATGCAGGTGGAGCACCGGGCCGCTGCCTGCATGTTCCATATAAATGGCATTTTCCCATCCATCTGTTTTGTACAGGTACCACTCGAAGTGCAGCAAAGGGTCGAAATAACCCTCCAGGTTCCATTGTCCTTTTTCAAATACCAGCGCACTGTACGTCAGCGTAGCTCCGCGATCGGTCACCTTTGCCGGTTTCAGTATTTTTATAGCAGGTAATACAGGTGCATTGACACGGCCCTGCCAATATTGTGCAAGGCGCACTGCATCAGGTTTGTAATGACCATAGAGGTCTGTCAGCCCATTGAATGTGATCACGTCTCTGGTTTGCGCGTCCTGCCATGCGTCTATAAATACCGGTCCTTTTTTGCTGGTAGATATATAGTTGTTCGCACTGATACCACTGAAGAAATACGGAATGTCAGTAACAGTGATGTTACCGCCGGTAGCGTCTTTCGGAGATACAAGCCCTATTGCGGAGAGTTCCGGAATAGCGTCCGCGATCGTTTGTACGGTAAGCGAGAAACGACGGCCCTCAGGTACATCGAGCGTAACAGGTCTTCCGGGATCAACTGCTTTTATCTGCTGTACCAGCTTTCGCAGCCATATTATATACTGGTCCTGATGATAGAGCAGGGAAGGTGCAATGTAGCTATCGTCCAGCGCTTCCCAGTAATTATTGCCCAGGTGCCAGCCGATAATATTTTTGTTGTCCTTGTTGTTGCTAACGGTATTGATAACCGATCTGATATAGTCTTCCGGCCACTCTTCCATTCCCTGATCTATGGAGGGGGCCGGCATCCAGAAGCCATATTGTATCTGCATGCCCAGATCAGCAGCAACGGAAAAAATGTTGTGATCGTATACACCCGGACCATAGCGCCTGATCGTATTGATACCGATGCGTTGCATAGACTGCAGGTCTGTCGTCACTTCTTTTCGCGTCAGTGTATGATGGTTCCTGAACCAGGGAATGCCTTTTGAATATACAACGCCTCTGATGGTGTCGCTCAGCAGGGCATTTTGTCTGTGGTTGACCGCATTGACAGCGGGTAGCATGACGGGTCTGTTGATGGGAGCAGCACTATTTTTCTGCAGATCATTGAGCAGTGACAATGGCGCGGAAGGCTCCAGCAGTTCCCAGTTCAGCATATCTACAGCGGTGCTGCCAATGGTGTTTTTATCAAAACTGCTGTTGAAAAGAATAGTGGCTTTCACCTCCGGGAAATGGTCTGTGATATCGGCAAATGCATCCTGTAACCAGCCGCTTTGTCCGGGCTCTCTGGCCAGAGAACCTGTTTCTGCTATCATCACGGGTAATCCGGAACGGAAAAGCGCCTGCGCATGAAAAGGTTGGTACAACTGGTTGAAATTATACCATTGTCCGTCGGGATTTAGTCTGCCGTAATTAAGCATCGTAACAGCCAGCCAGTCAACATATTCCCTGCCGGGAAAATACCTGTTCGCCGTCGCTGCTTTCCATGGGTTCCATACCCATACCACATTTCTGGCGCCTGCACGCTGGAAGAAATCATGTACATATCTCCATGCAGCGATATACGTTGTGGCTTTATTATGTCCTTTTGCAGACCATGGATAAGCCGGATTGTCCGGTTCATGCGCAAAGCGGATAAATACAGGCCGGCGCAGAGAGATGATACGCTGTGCAAACTGTTGCAGGTAGTGATCAAAATCTCCATTGCTGATATGCGCCATTATTTGCTGTTCATCGCGTAACTCAGCATCTTTCAGCTCATCTTTAAAAAGGGCTGCCCAGGGCTCCCAGGTGATCATCGGAACGGCATGAAAGGAATAGATCTCATTCATCAGTGAGTCGTTTGGCAGACATGCCGGCGTATCTCCCCAGGGGATGTAACAGGAGATGATATTGAACGGTGTCCCTTTCACGGCAACGTAGTGCATGACCTGCTCCATCGCGGTCATGCCGCTTGTATCTGCCGGACTGAATATACCTGTATAGAAAATATCTTCTTTGTAAGGATGTGCCGACTGATAAGCCGGTGGCGGTTTATTATCCTCATAAATAAACCAGGAGGTAAAACCACAAACGATCAATGTAAGCGACATGGCCGACTTACGCATTATTACATAAACACCATGTCTGAACTTCCAGAGCCTTACTTTCACCGAATAGTAGTGGTGATATACGAACTCCATGGTTGTTTGCGGCGCTACATTACTCATACGTCCTTTCCAGATGCTTGCCAGGATATTGAACAACATGATCAGACAGTTGACGAACGCAATGCCTGCCATCACCCAGGAATAAGGGTTCCAGTCCAGCCATAGTCCGTATACAATGGCCGTTACAGACACCAGCAGAATGATGGCATTGGGAATAAACAGTTTCCAGCTGGTGCCTTCTTTATCATCTTTAGGTGTCGGAATGTAGGGTACTTTTTTACGGATAATGGTATAGCACAGGCCTAACACATATATCCACCAGGTGCCTATCTGCAATAATCCACCGACAACATGAAAACCACTTTCCTCTTCCGCCATGACCCAGCGTTGTACAAAATGTCTTACCAGTATGGTACTGGCCAGGAAAGGGATACTGATGATACCGAATGAGAGCAGGTCAAACCGGCAGGGGATGATACCTAATACCAGCGCGAGTACCGGTACCAGGAAATTGATAAAGGACATTACTCCCGAAAAGTAATGAAAGGGCAGTGTGCCGTAATGTAGTTTTTGTCGCCAGGTAAATTTCCTGAACAGTTTTGGATAGGTGGTGACCAGTAATTCAAAGGTCCCTCTGGCCCATTTCAGCTGTTGTTTGTAATAAGCAGAGAGGGTAGCGGGCACCAGTCCAAGTGTCAATACTTCCGGTACATACACTGATTTCCATCCTCGGGCGTGTAGCTGCATGGCGGTATGCATATCTTCTGCGAGTCCGGCGGCGTGACCTCCGATACTGTCCAGCGCACTACGCCGGAAAGTACAGTTAGCGCCTATCGCCTGTACGGTGCCATAGGTGTTCATGGACATCATCATAGGACCGTAAAACTGAAAGGTCTGCTGCGCAGCGCCTTTGGCAATGATATTATCGCCGATGTTGCCGTATGCCTGTACGATCTGTACAAATCCTATCTCCGGATCAATAAAGTAAGGTATTACACGATCGAGGAATTCCGGTACAGGCACATGGTCAGGGTCCATTACGACACAGAGTTCTCCGGTAGCATATTGTAAGGCATTGTTGATATTCCCGGCCTTGGCGTCTTTACGGTTTGTCCTGGTGACGTGCCGTACGCCCAGCCGTTGACAGACCGCTATGAGATAAGGATCATTTGCCTCATCACAGAGCCAGGTAGTATGCGGATAGGTAATGGCCTGCATGGCGGTGAGCGTCTCTTCGATCATCTCATATGGCTCTCCGGCGCAGAAGGTGGTAAATATATCGACGGTCGGATTTATTTTACTACGGGGCCGTACGGGCATGGAGATATAAAAGTAGTGATACCACTCGTGCTGCACTTTCAGGCAAAAGTAGATAATGCCCGACATCATCAGCCAGTATAGGGGTTTGTTCCCTATGTTGGCAGGATTGAAGAGGCTATACAGGAGTATTCCCATACTGGTTACCCCGGTTACAATGATAAGCCGGAGGACCAATAACTCAGTGCTTGTAGGCCGTGATACGCGTATCCGTATTTTTGTCTTTGTTTTCAATTACGTAAAAGGGTGTATTGGCAGTTGCGATATTTCCATATTTGTCGTAGACCCATGAATAGATACGATAGGGGCCTTCTTTTGACGGCGAACGGAAGGTGATCCGGGCGCTGTTCTGAGGCGTGGTCCCTGCATCGTAGACGTGCATGGTGGCGATGTATCCAGGGGCAAAATCCTCATCTGTCACTTCCCAGAGAATGCGGAGCCGGGCGGTATCAGTCGTTGTCAGTTTTAATTCAGCAGTCTGTACCATATCGGGTGACAGAAAGATGTTATCGATCGGTTTCTTACCGTTTATCAGCAGCCGTTCCACTTCCGGGGCCGGATGCTGCGGTTGTCTGTTTGTCCAGCAAGATTCCATTTCCTGTACGAGGGCTGTCTTAGCGCCATGCTGATCAACAATGCTGTACCAGGTGGGTGTGACCTCGGATTTGTATCCCCAGTAAAAGGTAAGCGCACCCAGGAAACGTGGATTATTTACCGGAAGGTATTTTGTATAGAATTCATGATAATATTTCGCTTTTTCGGTACTGGTAGGTTCAATGGGTGCACTCCATGCTGTAGTGCGTGATTCCTGTGGAGAATAGATCCCCCATTCTGAAACGAGGAAGGGCCCGTTCCATAGCCAGTCGTTGGAAGATAGCTGTTTGTCAAGCTTTTTCAGGTCACCGAAAGTATTGAACGAAAGCAGATCAAGTCCACGTATCTTCAACCGGATATTCATGACATTTCTGAACTGATAATTGATCATGGCCGTTGTCACCGGATGGTCCGGGTCTTCGGTATGTATCATGTCCAGCAGCCGGTTATACACCGCATAAAACCGGTTATATTTTGGACTGTAGGGGAAGTCGACTTCATTACCCAGGCACCACATCAGTAAAGCAGGGTGGGAGCGGTAACGCAATACCACATTCCGGAAAGCATTGTATTGTGCTTCCACTTTCTTTTCATCGCGGTAAAAATGGTCGAGATACTTGCTTTCGGGAACATAAAAGCCAGCAATGACGGCCAGATTATTGGCAGCAGCTTCATCCAGAATTGCTTTAAGACCGGTGGTATCCCAGGTACGGATGGTATTACCTCCTATTGCTTTCAACGTGGACATATTTGTGTAACCGGCTCCTCCCTTTACCAGGAACGGGGTACCGTTTCGATATAATGTATACTTACCATTTTCCCTGAATATATACACCTTACCGGATGGCCTGATCGTTCTATCACCTTTGCAGCCATACAGTTGGAGTAGCAGCATACAGGGGAAAAGGAAGTACCGTCTGATACGATCTGGCGTCATTCGGTAGCTGATAAGATTTTAGAACATCATCAAACATTCACTGTTGTTATAAATGTAATGAAATTCGGGTGAAATTCCCGCAGTTTTATTTGTCCGCCGGTCTTCCGGACAGATGACCGGTTTTTATACCTGCGGACCGCTGCTTTATAAATACAAACTGGTTGGTATTGCCTGTTATGGAAGAACAGGCTAACTTTATATACAACCTCAGAAAGAGGCTCGTCGTTCCGGGCGGGCCTCTTTTAGTATTTGTGTTCGATCAGCTTTCGTTACCCCGGTTAAATTGCCCTTATGAATATACCTGTATTGTTTTATTTCCACGGTTATATAAAGCGGGACCCGTTGGACCATACACCACCTTTCGCCCGCATGATACTGGCTATATTGATCAATGCGGTCCTCAGCGTGGGATTGTTCCTGCTGGCGGGACAATCACTGCATTTCCGCTCAACAACGGTATTGATAGTGATCGCTGCTGTCAACTGCCTGTTGTATGGGCCGGTAAATGTGATCCTCCGGAAATGTTCTTCACTGGTCACCGCCCTGCTGGTATTCGCACCTTTTTTTCTATATGATCTTTACCAGGAAAATCATTTCAGACAGATGGGCGCTATGCATCCTGCCTGCTGGGAATATGAAAGCAATTTTATATTCGCAGGGATGCAGCCGCCGGTATTACGGTCACTGGCATTGTTTGCGTTATATGCCCTTATTTTCGGGGTACTGTCCATCTGGTTGTACCGGATAGCGGCCAGGCTGGTGTATGGGAAAAAAGAAGATATTACTGAACCAGACGAAAGGGCGTATAAACTATTTTTCAGCGAAGAACGTTCTTCCGAAGATATTCCAAAACCCCGCCGGGACTTTGCTTTTCTGGCACTGCGGATATTGGGGTCTTTCTATCTTTTTTATCTGCTGGTGCTGATCATCGGCATCCTGGGAGAACATGTCTGGCCGGGTCAGATACAACAACTCATAAAGATGACCTACGCGAACCCTGCGCTGGCGATCAATACGTACTTTAAGATCATCCTGATGACAACGCTGGCCTTCGTGGCCGCGTATAATAAGAGCCTGCGTTATCACTGTTCCCTGGCTTTATTTGCCGGACATCTGGTGTCGACCGTTTATGCACTGGTGTTTCATTACTGTAAGGCACTACAGGCTTCCGATCCGACCAACTTTTTGCTGACCTCTGCTATCACGGATGGCGCCTTGCTGGTGTTGTTTGTATGGATCGCGATCGCGTATAAGAAAGCAGCAGCGGTACATGCTGCATCAAGAGACCTGCCGATCAATTTCTCTGTGCCGCTTACGTTGGTGAAATACCTGTATACCGGTATGTCCGTCCTCTTCCTGCTATTTTGCGCGGGCATTGTGCTGATCCGTTTAAAAGCATCGCCGGATGGTGGAATAGGGGCTGTTTACGGAGCGCCTGATCCGATGATCGGTAATACGGTCACCCTGTATGGTACCCTGGCCGTGTTATGTATATTCCTGATCAATAAAGAGGCATTACGCAACCATTTCTTTAATGCGCTGGTCATCCCTTTATTCGCCGGTGGGAGTATCGCGGTATTATGGCTGATCATCGGTGATCTGAACGGTGGTGTTTTTATCACCACCCGGTCCGGCGCAGCCGTACAGGTAAACTGGTACTTCCCATTGTTTGCACTAGTACATGCTTCACTGGCGACGCTCATGATCATGATCAGAAAAATGTACTATGATATTGATTATACGACCAACACTTTGAGTCCGTCTTCCGCCATTAATGTAATGGCGCTGAGCAATGCTTTTTTTGCCAGTGATAACCAGCAACAGGCAAGTGACCTTGAACTGGTCGATAAATATGCCGGTGGTATCAAAGGACGTAAGAGAGGTCTACTGAACCTGCCTTTCGCGCTCTTTGAAAATATACTCAACCTGATCTATGGTATCCGTCCCTGTTTTTCTTCGATGCAAAGGGATGAACAGCGCTATTATCTGAGCCGTTATTTCTTTCGTAATGAATGGCAGCGTAAACGGGCATTTATTCCCCCGTTGGCGGAGCTGGCCTATCAGATAGGACTGTCCTTGAACGCTATCATCATGTTTGCGCATTTCTCTACGGTCAATGTGCGTAATGCGATGGGCTATGTACCCGTTAATGCGAGAGATCGTACACAGGGTGATATGCCTGCTTATCCGCCGCCGCATGAGAGTATTGCACGCCTGCCGCTTGATGAGAAAGACCCTGCTAATTTTAAGCCTGCCGGTATACCGGAAAAAGAAGAAGTGGCGCCAAGGGTGACCACACCGGTAAAGGAAGAAAAACTGCCGGCGGAGGTCGATTATTTTATCGTCGGTTCAGGTGCAGGAGGCGCCGTAGCTGCATACAGACTGGCATGTACAGTAGAAGATCCCGGACGCATCCTGTTGCTGGAAAGAGGTACCCGTTATCAGCCCCTACAGGATTTCCAGGATACAGAGATCGAGATGATGAAGAAGGTCTATAAAGAAGGCGGATTACAGCAGACAAAAACCTTCAGCATGACCCTTTTACAGGGGGAATGTGTGGGTGGTACGACCGTCATCAATAATGCAGTTTGTTTTACGATACCTGATACGATCAGGGAAATATGGCAACAGCAGTATGACATAGATTTGTCCGGACTGGAAATGGAATATCAGCAGATCGCTGCTGAGTTGTCGATCAAACCACTGGAAGCGAACGGTGTGAACAGAGAGGTGGCCGCCAGGTTCAGTCAGGCGGTTGAACGCTATAACCAGACAGATGCCGATAAACTGATCACCACTTTTCCGGTACTGGTAAATCACCTGAATACCATGGGAGACGGTAACTGGAATCTCGGCAATAAACGGATGCGTAAACGCAGTATGCTGGAAACCTATATTCCCTGGGCAGAATCAAGGGGCGTAAAGGTCATCCCCAATATGACGGCAGTACAGTTTATCGAAGACCCCGCACAGCCGGGAAGGGCAGGCGAAGTGATCGTACGTGCGGATAACGGCTTCCTGCAGCGGGTAAAGGTAAAGAAGGCCGTCATTGTGGCCGGTGGCGTGATTGCCAGCAGCCATTTCCTCATGCGGAGCGGGGTTAGGAACGATAATATCGGCAAACGCCTGAGCTGCAATTTTGCCCTGCCGGTGGCCTTTGAATTTGACCGTCCTGTCAGGGCATATGATGGTGATCAGATCACCATGGCGGCAATGGACAGTAAGGGCCGGGCTATTTTTGAGACCTATTTCAATCCACCTGCTTCATTTGGTCTCAGCAGCATCCCCTTCTTTTTTGATCGCAGGGACGCTATTACAGGCCGTTATTGCTATTATCTGAACCTGGGGGCGCTCATTGGTTCATCCGCAGGCGGAGAGGTGCTTAAAAAGGCTGATTTGATCAATGGACAGGCATTTGTATGGCAGTTGGGAACGGAAGATATCTCAAAGATCAAGTTTGCCATCGAAAAACTGATAGAACTGGGCCGGTTCGGAGGTGCTGTCAAAGCAGTGATCCCGACAAAACCAGGTATTGAAATAGACCTTACCAATGAAGATGAAGTAGACCGTTTTATCGGACAACTATCCGGTTTCCCGGTACGTATGAAAGACCTGCCTGTCAGTACAGCCCACCCGCAGGGTGGTAATCTGATGGCCGGCAATCAATCACCCCACCGCGCACAACGCGTCGTAGATGGATCTTTCTGTCTGGAGGGGTATAGTAATGTATTCGTAGCGGACGCTTCGCTGTTCCCTGTCAGTATAACCGTCAATCCCCAATGGACGATCATGGCCCTGAGTTCGCTGGCCTGTAAACAGATCGTCAGCCAGTTCAAGTAAGTATCGCCCGGAAGTGTAGCGGCTGATAAACGTTCATAAGGTATAGTTCTCCACAGATAAAGCGGTGCAACAGGAAGCTGACGACGATGACTGCTGCTGGTATGAAATTCGGTTGACAAGATAATGTGTGTTTTACCATTCATTACTCATTCAAAGTGTTTCATATGGACAGCAAAAATTTATATAATCGTCGCCAGGCGATCGGAGGTATTGGAGTCGGACTGGCATCACTGATGGTTAGTCCGGCATTCAGTGCATCCACTGGCGGCGCTGCGGGAGGAAGCGTAACAGGAGCAGACGCTGGCGCAGAATTAGAAAACCCCGTTACAAAATACCCCAAACCGCCATTCAAAGAGCAATCTCAACCCTGGCCGGGACTGGCCGCCAAAATGGAACCCAGACCCGATCATGGTGAAATCAGTTATAAAGGCTCCAACCGGCTGGCCGGTAGAAAAGCATTGATCACAGGTGGTGATTCCGGTATGGGCCGTGCTGCGGCAATTGCCTTTGCACGTGAAGGTGCTGACGTAGCGATCAATTATCTGCCTGCTGAAGAAGAGGACGCAAAAGAAGTGGTTGAACTGATCAAAAAAGCGGGTCGCAAAGCAGTCGCTATCCCAGGCGATCTGCGGGAAGAAGCTTTTTGTCAGCAGATGGTCGCAGAAGCAGTACGTCAGTTAGGCGGACTGGATATCCTGGTGAATAATGCAGCTCGCCAGCAAACGCAGAAAAGCATCATGGACATTACCAGTGAGGCTTTTGACGCCACCATGAAAACAAATATTTACGCGCCTTTCTGGACAGTAAAAGCGGCATTGCCGCACCTGAAACCAGGTGCTGTGATCATTGCAACTTCCAGCGAACAGGCCACAGACCCTTCCGCAGAATTATATGATTACGCCCAGACAAAAGCAGCCACTACCAGTTATGTGAAATCACTGGCCAAACAACTGGCAGAAAAAGGTATACGTGTGAATGGCGTAGCGCCGGGACCAATCTGGACACCCTTGCAGGTAAGCGGTGGTGCGACGATGGAGAAACTGAAAAACTTCGGCGGTGATACGCCATTTAAACGGCCCGGACAACCTGTCGAACTGGCATCTATATATGTACAGCTGGCAGCCAGTGACGGTAGTTATGCAACTGGCCAGATTTATGGTGCTACAGGAGGAAATGGACAGCCTTGATCTATAGTCAGACTATACTTATCTGCCGCTAATGCTCCCTTTTGAACGAAGCACTGTCGGAGAGTAAGTATAGTCTGACTATAGAAAGACCATAGGAACACTCATTGTAAATAAAATAGCCGCCCCGGTGAACCGGGACGGCAGTGGCAGTGACAATTCCCATCCTCCCAGAGGGAATGCCACACCAGGTAGTTATGCTGTTATCTGCTAATTTTTTTTGCCTTTCTTTTTATCCATTTTCCCGTCAATACCAGTCCGGTTATACTAACCAATGTGCCTCCAAAAAGTAGCAGCCACATGACCGTATCCCATAACGGTCTTTTGTATACGAGAAAGCCGAAATCCAGGCTATGTAAACCATGGTACAACCAACGCCCGATACGGCTTCCTTTTTCGTGTTTGAGCGCCAGTTGGCCTGTTTTTAAGTCGATGTAGTACCAGCTCTGCTCCGGGTTATTGACCCTTATTCGCAGTACTGGCAATCGTTTTTCATAGGTGCGGGAATAGTAGTAATTATCGTAGCTGTTCATCACAGCTGTATCCTGTATTGCCCGTCCTGGTTGAAATATTTTCACTGCTTCCGTCAAAGCATTGGCGGGGAAGACCTCAAATGGCTGACCATCTGCTTTGTCTGCCGCTAACAGACGGGTATGGTGATAGTCCTGATAAGCGAGGTAATAAGGTTTACCCAATACCTGTATCAACTGTATTTCTTTTACTGTCAATAAAGACCTGAATGCACTCACTGCCGCTGCCGGTGATACCGTAAAGGCAGTAGTGTTTAATGGTCCGCCGGATAAGTGTTTGCGCTCTTCCAGCATTTTACTGCTATCGGGGCCAAAATCAACCGGGCTCATAGAAAACAGGCCGCTCAGTATCCAGGTAAATATGAATATGCCAAATACAAAGCCGGTGTAGTGGTGATAACGAAACCAGGGTTTCTTATAAGGACTGAAAACCAGGGACTTTTTTTTCTTTCTTTTATACCGGATAAAACCCATCACAATACCCGTAACGCTCATCACTACGCCAATCAGAGAAACCCATATCACTACCTGACTCCATACAGGCCGATTGCGGATCAGCACCGTAGGATAAATCCAGTGAGGAATAGGCCCTAACCAGGCCAGGAAACGTTGTCTGGCGTTCAGCATCTGCACCACTTCCCCGGTATATATGGATACATACACATAGGTATTCTCCTTATCGTCCATCTTAAAACGATAGACCTGGGGCAGATATCCCTGATAGCGGTGCGCAGCCATCCACTGATCTATTTCAGTTAGTTTTTCAACAGCTACCGGACGACTGCCATTACCAATAAAAGCCTGTGCAACCTGACTGGCCAGCGCGGTATCTACCTGGTCCAGTAAAGCACCATTGTCAGCAAAGACTGCCAGGTGTTTATTCTTCTGCGTAATGATCCTGTAAATGGGCCGGTCCAGTAACATACCCAGACGGACAGCAGTAACTGTATCGGTAAGATGTGCTGCTGTAATCGCTTGTTGAGCTGTCAGGTGACATTGCTCCATATTCACCGCAGGCAACTGTTGCAGCCGCTGATGATGTTTCATCGTCGGATAACTCACATACATCATCACAAAGCCTGAGAGAAACCAGATAACGAAGAACAGGCTCAATACAAAGCCCAGGTACCGGTGTAGTAGCAGAATGATTTTTTTCAGCTGTTTAATTAACATTTGAAGCAGGATCGGATGATGAAACAGGTGCCTCCCTTTCACTTTTACAGCAGAAGGGAGGCTGGTATTTAGAGGGCGTATTTCAATGTCAGCAGATAGTTCCTGGTAGCACCCGGATAAAACTGATTTGTGATGATCACATTGGCGAAGTAACGCTCATTGGCGATATTATTTACATTCAGTCGCAGCCCTACTTTACCGATCTGATAGCCGATGGCCGCATCCAGTACGGTGTACGCCGGTAATACATATGTGTTGTTACTGTTAGCATAAGTATCGCTCATGTAATTCATCCCCATCCCCAGGCTCAGACCACGTAAAGTAGTCTGCTGCAGCTGATAGTTCACCCATAAGTTAGCCATGTGTTTTGGCGCCAGGGCAACTGTTTTACCTGCAACGGAATTGACATCACTTCCTGCAAAAGGACGATACTTTGCATCTGTGAAGGTATATCCTGCATTGACGTCAAGACCCGCCAGCGGACTACCCTGTAACTCGATCTCATAGCCTTTGGAATCCGCAGAACCAACGCGTTTATATACACCGCCAGGCAGACTTTCCACCTGGTTATTCTTTCTCATATAGTAGAGAGAACCAGTCAGCGACCATGCTTTGTTCAGGTCCAGACGTGAACCGAATTCTGCCTGGTAGCCATCTTCAGGATCAAAGGTCTCGCCATTCGGTGCTACCCTGCGGGAAGGCTTGAAATAAGTGGAGTAAGACCCGTATATGGACAATACTTCAATTGGCTGATATACCAATCCTGCGCGGTAGGTGAACGCAGCAGACGGAATAGCTGTTTTGGTGCCTTTATCTGTGATGTGGTGGCTTCTATCTATTTTATTGGTAAAATAAGTGCCGCGGAAAACATCATAACGGAGGCCTACCAATGCCTTCAGTTTATCGGAGAACTTCAGCCATTCCTGTACATAGAAACCGTGTACGGTCTCTTCTGTAGCCCTGTACTGTGTCTGATAATAATCGATATTTCCCTGACTCAGCACGGGATTTTGTACCGCGATCTGCGCATAGAGCCCGTTACCGAAAATATTACCATTGTAAGTCTTACGGTCAAGGATGCTGAGGGAATAACCAAACAGTAATTTGTGTTCGATATGGCCTGTCTGCGTCGTATAAGTCAGTTCCAGCTGGTTTTGCAGGGGTTTGGTAATATGATTGAAATAGAGCGGAGAGGTACGTGTCAGCGAGTCCATGGCTTCGTTGAATGTCAGTTCCTCCGTTGAAAGATAGTCGATGTTATCATAGGAGTAAGACAGCTGATCAGACAATACCAGTTTACTGTTGAACTGATGCGTATAGCGTAGCTGGAAATCGTAGCGTGTATTTTTCAGGAAATCGGCCGGATCATTGTACCGGGTATCAACATGCATACCAGGAGCGATCTTGCCGCCTTCCAGTACAGGAATACCTGCATCTGTATCGTATTTGTCTTTATTAGCGCCAACACTCAGATAGAAGTTATCGCGTGCGGTAGGCGTATATTCCAGGGCGAGGTAGGCGTTGTTGGTATTGACGCCTGATTGACGGTAACCATCTGTTTCAGACAGTCCGACGTCAACTCTGTAGGCGAGTTTATTATTGATCGCACCACCGGCGCCGGCACGCATACGGCGGGTGTTGAAACTACCGTAAGAAGCGGAGAACTCTGCTTTCTGTTCTTTCGACGGACGTTTGCGTACGAGGTTGATGATACCGCCCAGTGCGGAGTGTCCGAATAACACGGACGCGGGCCCTTTCAATACTTCTATACGCTCGATATTGGCGAGGTTCGTACTGGGGGCACTGGTAGAGATGTTATGACGTTCGTCCCTTACGCCGTCCACGAGTAATACAAAGTTATTGAAACCACGAATGGTGAAGTGCTGGAAGCCGCCATAGGTATTATTGGCACGTACGCCTGTCGTGTTTTTCATGGCATCGCCCAGGTCGTCTGTACCTCTTTGTTCAAGTGTACGGGCAGACACTGCGGAGGTGGTCAGCGGTAAATCCCTGACAGGTACGGCTATTTTGTTGATACCGGCAAAGGAGGATACCTGTGCGGTACTTACCGTTACTTCGGATAGCTGGCCGGTATGACCGTTCAGCTGAAAGGACAGTGTAGTTGTTTGTCCGCCGGTAATCACGGCAGGATACTTCGCAGGATGATAACCAACACCACTGGCGGCAAGCGTATAGTTACCGGCAGGGATGTTTGAAAATGCAAAGTGACCATCGGCGTCTGTTACCGTACCATGACCGGTGCCATGTAATCTTACGGTGATATCAGCTAATGGTTGCCCCGTTTCTGTAGTGATTTGTCCGCGCAAACCACCGGTACGTGCTGCGTTCGTCTGAGATTGAGCATAGAGTTCATTCACTGATAGAAAGGGATGGACCATGCAGACAACCGCACAAAGAAAAACAACCTGTAAATAGAAAGAAAAGCAATAGTGACCCGTTCTGGCCTTACCAGTTGTAGAAATTTGCATTGATAGCGTTGATGAAGAAATAAAAAAATTGTTCTTCAGCACTTTACCATGCGATCGGGTGCAGCTGTACAGAAAAGGCAGGAGGCTTTTATAAACACAAATAGTCCGCGAGCGTAATGATGATTACACCCCGGCCACTAAACCTCCATTCTCGACGTTGCTTCAGTCCACGAAAGCATTGCCAGCATAAAAAAGGCAGGTCTCCTGACTTGTAACATTGCTACCGTCCTTCCCATCCGCCTTTGGCGAACAGTGGACTTTTTTTGGCAGCAACTGATTGTGTTACTTACAGTTGCGGGACAGTTCGTGATTTACACACGATTCCCTATTAATCTGCGATTAAGCAGAACCTTTTTAAGTTGGGGAAAGAAAAAGAACGTAAACGCGGCAAATATAGTGTTTTTTTAAATCGCCCGGTTGAGTGCTACTTTTATAGATACGCCACTGGACTCCGGAGAATAGTAGGGTTCAAGCGCTACTATCTTCTCTTTGCCTTTATTTCTGTGTATCCCGTGAATAAGGATATCAGTGCTGGCGCCTACGAGATAACCGATGATCACGTCTTATTTGGAGTGTCGTCCTGCTTCCATTCAGTAATACCCGACCAGGGCAGGAGGGACGGATGCAGCGGCAAAATAAACCGTATTGTCGACAGCGTGTGAATAGCAATAAACGCCATTTACAGGCGATTTTAAACAAGTAAGTACTGTAATTGTTAATGTATTGATAATCTGCCAAACCCGGAAATTTGACCCATATGCGTTACGTTTTGACCTGCTTTTTATACCTGCTCCTGATCTCATGTGTTTTGAAGCCTGGTCTGATGACCGAAAAGGCATTTGCTGATAAATACATGGAGGCTCTCCGGCAGGAATATCCCGACCTGACATTTACCCTGAAACCTGACCTGAGCATAACCGCCATGAAGGGTGGAAAGGAAGCGGTCATTTATATTGAGAACGCTTATGGTGCTTACAAGATAGCCCCCGATGATATCGATGAGACGATCAGGGGGTATGTAACAGCAGTGGCAACAGCTTTTGCAGAAGAACATCCTGCTGAAATTGCCAATATTATCCCGCTTATAAAACCCATCACATTCATGCATGCAACAGGTTCTGGAGGTTCCGAATTTGCTTCACCAATGGTGACGGAGCAATATAACGACCAGCTGGCGATCTGTTATGCGGAGGATACAAAGGAAGGTTTCCGGTTCCTGCTGGAGGACACGCTGGATAGTCTGAAGATACCCAGGGACAGTCTGTACCCTCTGGCGGTACGTAATCTGCTCCGGATAATACCGGACGTAGAGACCTATAAAATGGACGGTATATATATGCTGAGCGCAGGCGGCTTTTATGATGCCAGTCTTATATTGCTGCCCTCGTTGTGGCAGCGTCTGGACAGTATTGAAGGGGAGTGGATCATCGCGGTCCCTAAACGGGATTTTCTGATGTTGACAGGAAGCAGGAATAAGGAGGGGCTTAACAAGATGAGGAAGATCGCGAAAGAAGATTTTAAGGCCGGGCAATACCCGGTATCGGACCAGCTGTTCAGGTGGAATGGGAAGAAGTTTGAGGTACTGCCTTCCGGGGACTCCTTTTTCCAGTAAGGCGTCGCGTATTGAAAATTATTTTTATTTTTACCGGATGCCAGACAGACAAATACCTTACGCTTTTAACCCGGACATACGCTATCCGGCCTATCTTACAAGGAAGGCGCTCCTGAATGCGCTGACTATTTACATTCCTCAATTGAAAGGGCGTTTAATGGATTTTGGCTGTGGTTCAAAACCTTATAAGAGTCTGTTTTCAGTAGATGAATATATCGGAGTGGATTATGATAGTGAAGGGCATCCGCATGATGATGAGCCTGTAGATGTTTTCTATGATGGTAGGCACCTGCCTTTTCCGGACCAGCACTTTGATGCCGTATTCAGTACCGAAGTATTTGAGCACGTATTCAATCTGGAAGAAATCCTGCTGGAGATCAACCGGGTCATGAAGCCCGGCGGCCGTATACTGATTACCTGTCCGTTTGCGATCTGTGAGCATGAAGAGCCTAACGATTACGCCCGGTATACCATCTTTGCATTGCGCAGTCTGTTTGAGAAGAGCGGTTTTAAAGTATTGCAGATAGATAAAACCGGCGGTAACATAGAAACGATCATGCAATTGAAGATCACTTATGTGGCTAAACATATCCTGCCGATCTTCCGTAAGATACCGGTGATAAGATCACTGGCACGTTTGGTGGTATATTGTTCCATGAACGTTTATGCGACGGTATTGGCAGCTATTCTGCCCCGCAGAAAAGACCTTTATCTGAATAATGTGTTTTTGTGCGAGAAGCTATAAGCAATAGAAAGTTACTTATCACTACTATTTAACAGGGTAGTATTGCAATAATCATTCAATAAAACAGGATGTTCACCGTATGGCGAACATCCTGTTTTATTAATAACTATATCCGTCTGCGCCTATACTCAGTTAATTCCTTCCCGGAACTGAAGTGGCGTCATCCTTGTCTTACTTTTAAAGAGCTTATTGAATGACTGCGGGTGCTCAAATCCCAGTTCATAGGCGATTTCTGCCGCCGTCAACGCTGTGGTAGATAGTTTTTGTTTGGCTGCTTCGATCAGTTTTGTATGAATGTGCTGTTGTGTGTTCAGTCCGGTAAGATTACGCAGCAGATCGCTCAGATAACCGGAAGAAACATTCAGTTGATCTGAAAAGTACTTAACGGTCGGTATGCCATTTTGCAGCCCCATTTCATGCGCATAATAGGTATTGAGCAGTGTTTCGAACTGGTCTATGATCGGGCTGCTGACAGTTTTTCTGGTGATGAACTGCCGTTTGTAATACCGGTTGCTGTAGTTCAGTAAAACTTCTATATAGGAAACGACCAGGTCCTGACTGATATCGTCAATAGATGTTTCCAGTTCCTCTCTGATCTCTTCAAAGAGATGCAGGATCTTCTGCCGTTCTTTTTCTGATAAATGCAGGGCCTCATTGATGTTATAGGAAAAGAAACCGTATTTGTTGATAGATTTGGCTAAAGGGCATCCTGATATGATATCAGGATGGAAAAATAAGCTGTAGCCCTGACAGGGATCACTGTCGTCCACCACAGATAAGGGCTGATTAGGAGCGACAAAGATTAACCCGCCTTCATCAAAATCATAGTATCCCTGTCCGTATTTTAGTTTGCCGTTCATGGTACTCTTATACGAAATCATATAGAAATCATGCAACAGGTATCGTAGCGGGAAATCCGGCTTCAATTCTTCATGATTGATGATAACGGCGATCAGTGGATGCCGCGGACTTGAAACACCTAAAGCTTTACACAGATCAGAGATCGACCTGAAGTGCTGTAAACCTTTTTTCGGAACGGATTTATCAATCATTATCCAAAGCTTTTCTTATTGCATCAGGCCGACGCTGTGCCTGTATCAGTCATGCAGAACTATTACAATGAATAGACCTGTACGCAGCCACTAAAGGAACTGTCCCGGCCCATTGCGTGTATAAAGATAACTAATTTGAATGCTAATGCATATTAACGGAAGGAAGACCGACAGGGCATACCGGTCTTCCTTCCGCCTGTTTTTTAATGGCTCACTGATTCGGCTGCCGGAGTAAACACCCCGGTCGTGAATTGCTGGTAAGCTTCCTCTGAAGTAGTACGGCGCGCTTTCAAAAGGGCCTGAATATCACTGGTAGGAGCATAGCGGAGTTTGTCAGTATTGTCTGTTGCAGCCTCATAGATGGCAACAACCACCTTGTCTACAGCATCGGTATCCGCCGCTGTCGCCAGCCCGCCATATACTTTACCGATCTGCTCTAAAAATGGCACATAGCTTTCGATCGCCTGCAGACCTGCACTTTCGCCACCCATACGCTGTATGAAAGATGTCTGTGTAGCGCCACCTGGTTCAACGATCTTTACCTTGATGCCAAGAGATGCCAGTTCGTATCTCAGTCCTTCTGACCAGCCTTCCAGCGCGAACTTAGAAGCACTATACACAGAGGCCATCGGGAAGCCTATTGCACCAGCGCCTGAGCTGATATTAATGATCGTACCTTCGTTCTTTGCGCGGAAATGGGGGAGGACCGCTCTTACAACATCCATAGCGCCGAATACATTTACCGCAAACTGGTCCTGTATTCCTTCGGGAGAGATACTTTCAAAAATGCCAAAGAGACCATAACCGGCATTGTTCACTACTACATCAATATTACCAAAATGTTCGACGCCTGCTGCGATAGCCTTTTCGATACTTGTTTTGTCCTGTACATCCAGTTTTGTAACGAAAACACGATCCAGTTTTTGCAGGTCTCCCGCCTTTGTAACATCACGCATGGTGGCAATTACATTCCAGCCTTTCTGTGCGAAGTAATGTACTGCTGAAGCGCCGAATCCTGTAGAGGTGCCAGTAATCAATATAGTCTTGTTCATTGTCTGAGATTTTATTCGTTTGATATTTGTTATAGTGCAAATGTCTCCCGAATACGACAGGCCCAATAAACCAAAACGAGTGAATGATTAGCCGGAACGAGGATTCAATGGAAATCAGGCTTAGGTCATTGAAGTGGCTTACCGGCGACGGTATTCAATTAAAAATGCCTCACAAAAGCGAGGCATTTCTAAGGTTAATATCTTAAATATTAATTCATTTTTAGCAGTTCAATGGGAAATGGATGTTCTTTCATCATACGTTTCGCCTGTTCTATTTTTTTAATAATAAAAGGACTATTCCGTACAGCTTCTGCTGACACTGTCAATTTTCCCACCACTGGTTTTTCCCTTTTTTCAAGGAGTTTTGAAAAATTTGTAGACATATATTTCCTATTTAATCAAATTTACTTTTTTCTTGTAACTAAAAAAGCGCCGTAATTTTTCCCTGATTCGAACTTTCTCCATACACCGTCATCATATGCATAGATATTAAAAAAATCTTCTATTTCCTCTTTGCTGGCGTTAATTCCCATTTGATATAATCTTGTTCGCGCTGGTGTACTACCTTTTGCATACACAGCAATGTCACCTAAGTGGGCCATAATATCAAGTATGCTATTCGCTACTGTTGATAGTACTTTATTTCTATCTGCATTGTTTGAGATAGTCAGATCATTGATTATATTTTCGTTTTCATCCCAATCACCGAAAGCCAGGTTATAAACTGGCCTTCCATCAGCCCATTTCCCAATTTCGAAATAATCAACAATTTTTTTAATAGTTCCATTTGGTACCTGACTATCAAACTCAAACCTGGAAAAAGTTTCATCTGCTATATAAGGATACTTTTCTCTGTTCATAAGGAAAGGTGAAATTAGTGCGATAAACCAATTTGACATTATTCATTTTCGTTCATTTGCTTTTTTACGGAGCCATTTTATTCATTGATTTATTAAATAGTCTATCCCGGATCAACATTACATTGGGTTGCTAATATTGTGCAACCTATTTCACTTTTTATACTACCTTGCCAATACTTTGACTTTTTAATTTTCTCTATGGCTTTCATTAATTTTAAACTCAGGCATCCGGATAATATCATTCCCTGGGGAGATCAAGACGATACAAGCATGGATTGGACCGGACTTACGGAAGGTGAATATTGGCTTGATTTAGATAAGACGACTCTTTACGAATATACAAATGAGGTATTGGCTGGCGGCGATCCCAATGGTTCTACCTATGTAGAATATCAACTGGTACGTTTGATTGAGGACTGGACAAGTCTGTTTGAATCTATTGCAGAACCTGTTCCGGATGCGTTTTACGCTATTTCCCGGGATAATAGTTACCTCTACAGGTTCTATGCGGCAGTTACAAAATGGATGGACAATATGTCTGAAGACCCATCCATTGATATGGATATCTACGAAAAGACGATTGAATGGATATACAGCAGGACACTTAACGCGATGCATCTGACCGGCGGACCGAGCATCAGTTTTTTCAGAAATGGAAATAATATTTCTATTGTCTGGAAAGGGGACCATCTGACAGACAATAATATCCCGGTCTGGACGGCTCAAAATGGATCAGTGGAAATGGAATACAAAACGTTTGTCAACGAAATGGAGGATTTCGGGAATCGCTTTTTTGATGCGATGGATAACCAGGTAAAGATAGCAATAGAAAAGGACTGGGGGGCTGCACGATTCAATAAAGAGCAATTGGTACTGGAACACCAGGAAAGAAGGGCCGAATTCCAGAATAGTCTGGATGTGTTAAAGGGTGAGCCAACTAAACAAACTGACTGGGATTTAATCAACTCACTGATAACGAAAATGTTTAGCTAAAACAATACGGGTTTCGTATAAATAGTAAAAAAGCTGCTCTTTATTAGAGCGGCTTTTTTGTTGTCGGAATAGCCGGACAGGTAGAAATAGCTCATTATAATAGTCTCTTGTTATTTTGGGGTTACAGTGCTCTTTTTCTTGTAATGCCATTTTTCAAAGGCTATGGTTAGGTTAAAAGAATAGTCGTCGTTCCTGAAGCACAAAAATATAACGCGTAGCAATGATTGCTGCATATAGGGCTACTACAATTGATCTACCTTTGGCCATTGAAACAGGAGAAGAACAAAATGGATGGACTTGAATTAATAGACTTTAAGCGGTTGTATGTGTCTACTCATCAACTGTACGACAAAATAGCCGCATTGCTGTATGAAGGTATATCAGATACTGAAAGCCTTGATCTGGCCGTTAATCAGGTCGATATAATGATAAGTGTAATGCCGGTGGGTTTCGATACGATTTCTCTGGAGTATCCCGATCAGTTTGTTATGCATGTGAATATGAACGATGCGGAGGATGAGCCGGAAGAGACAAGTGAAATACGTGACGGTAAGGTCGTATACAGAACGCCTGAAAATACACAAACGCTTTTTGAGGACACATTACGGATGGTATTGGAAAATCTGAAATTCCTGCTGTGGAATTTGATGACCTGCCATACGAAAGACCCTTTAGTCCGGAAGAAATACCTTCCGCTCACACTGGAACAAGCTGATTTTTGTATGTGGAAGTTCTCTAATAATACGAAATGGGAGCAGTGGGAAAAAGAGATGTACGTGTTGTATGCCAACCAGGTGGGTTGGTTCACGTATGAGGAAGAACAGGATATGGCAAAGCTGGCGGCTGCATTGCTGGTTGTAGAAAAGGGGGATTTATTGTCCGATTGGGCGGAAAATGCCTATATAAAGCACACAAAATTTTGTATGTTGCTCAAACTGGGAAGAGTAGAGGAAGCCTATGAGATAGTAAAGGCTGCATTTAATGCAGACCCGGATTTCAAAGACTTTATAGATATGAAAGCAGATGCCGGCTTTGTGGCCTGGTTGAAGGAACAGACCCTGTAGAGATATAATATCGAGTCTCGTATTGCATGAGGGCATCAATAGACAATTATCTGATTAATATATTATAGTATGGCAAACGATTGGTTCAGGAATAAATCATGGGACCCGCTTATTGAACAGGATTTTTTACAACACCTGGGGCAGGCAGTATATAATGACAGGATAACAGCCTTGAAAATTCAGGGCGATATCTGGCAGGCAAATCCTGATCCGGCTACACAACAGGCAGGTATCAGACTACTGGAAACTCTTATTACAGCTTATGCTGATGAACCGCATGAAGTTGCCACTGTACAGGAGATATTGGCCATGCACTTTCATAACAAGGCTGATTTTGAGAACGCAGAACGTTACCTGATACCGGTGTTGCAATTTTATAAAACCTATAAACGGACCGGTGTAATTCGTAGGGCAGATTTTACAATGGCGGAAATGATCATTCTGCGAATGATAACCCATCGCCTGGAGGAAGCCTTGCAACTGCTGATCAACTTTCCGCTTACAGGGGGAAGTATCAGTGAAGAGCATGAGCAGTATAATTATCATGAACAGCTGGCATACAGCTACTATCTGTTAGATAAAAAGGTGGAAGCAGCTCATCATGCAGCCAGCGCTTTAACAGTGGCTCAAACCATAGAACTTGATTTTATGATCGCGAAACCGGCTGCATTGGAGGGATACTATCAACAGTTGCCTTCATTAGACGTTATAGCGATGAAGGCATAAAAACAGATAGTAGTGAAGGCGTTATAAATACCTCCCTAGCGCGGCTGAAACGATGTATAGTCATTCGGTGAGCATCAGCACATTTACAAAAGACCTTGTTATTCATATCGTTGAATCGCTTAAAGTAGTTTGAATATAAGGTTTCCCGTTATTTGTTTATTTTACTACGAATAATCAGATCATCCATGAGCGATTTACCTGAAATAAAAAAGCCGCGCACCCAATTGTGGAAACATATCCCCGGAGGGGTCAAGTTAATATTTCCGGCAACATCCCTTATCGCTATCCTGAAGCTTTGTGGTGTAAGTCCGATGGCTGGTTGGTCCTGGCTTTGGGTGTTGTCTCCCTTCTGGATATCCATGGCACTGGGTATTCTCATGTTCGTGGGAATGTTTGTTGTCTACTATCTCTTTGATAAATAGGAGCGTTGTAGTACCCCTTTGTATAACAATAATCAGCCTTGTAGATCATTTGTAGTAGTTACTTATTAGCATGTTGCCCCGTTCGTATCTATTTTTGATACGAACTCTAAAAATAACAAGTTCCTATGTTTACAACCGTTCAGGAGGCATCCGAAAGATGGATCGCCGAAGGGAAAGCCTATAAAGGAAAATTAAACGACTGGCTGGATACAATATACATTGATCAAAAACAACCTGAAACTGATTGCCCCGAGGAAACAAGAAAAGATATGGGGGCTTATGTGCAGGAGCAGATCATCGCGTATAATCAGCAGGGCAACTATGCCGAATTACGACAATTATTCCCGCCGGATAACGACCCGATGAACCGGGAGGGTATTACTGAATGCGTAAGAAAGGTAGCGATGTTACCCGACGGTCGGCTGGTAGTTACACTGGGCAACTGGATAGGGAGAAGGGTTTATTACCAATACTTGTTATGTAGATGTCAAAAGGTAATTGTTCTGGCATGGTCAGCAACAGATGATCTGGTAAATTCTTCCAAATGATTTTATCTAAGAGAATTTGGGGGGCTTATCATGTAAGATAAGAGCGACTTAATCCTGGTTCTTTTTCCCATTCGCGACAATTGCGAGAGATATCACTGCTGCGCTGAATACAATTGTTCCCGCTAATGCTATAAGCGCATTATTGAGAATACCAACATACATAAACAGACATCCCAGGATAGCGCCGGTTACACTCAAAATCACTGTTATTTTTTCAATAAAGGAATATTTGTACATAGGTATAGCGAAGTTGTTACTGAACGTTTAATGCGTAAAAATAGCTTTTAACTTTAATAGTTAAAGGCTATTCTTTTTTGTCAATCGGGCGTACTGGATAAATTCCCGGCTTATCAATAAATGACTTGCCGGAAATTCAATGCCTTACGTATATTGTAAAGCATCCAAATAATAAGACAGGGCCGGTGTCAGGAGAATAACATAAACGATCATTATTTGCGTTAATTTAGTATTGGTATTTTTCAGAATTACAACCAATTAGTCAGGCAATTACCACAACTAACCTGAAACATTTGAACTAAAGTACCAAGGACATAACAGACCACAGATATTAATGAACAGTTAAAAAGTTGTTGTTTACCAAATGGAACACTGTAGTAAAGCGTTCTTCTATATTCCTGTCACCATTTTAATTTTGGTGATGGTCCCTCTTTTCTCATTTCCCCAGTTAAAAGATAATGTTCATACACAGTTGGCGTTACAGTTAGAGCAACATGAAGCGGATACCGGTCGCGTATCTCTTTTACTAAAGCTTGGTCAATACTATATTCAGCGGGAGTATTATCTGTACAAAACCGGTAATCCGCTAACGCAACTCGACAGTGCCTGTTACTTCGCAGACGAAGCGCTCCGTTTGAGTAAGACTTTAAAATATGAAAAGGGGAGGAATGAGGCGATTTTGATAAAGGGCGATGCACTGATCAGAAAAAATGAAATGGGATCAGCGTTGGCCATGTTGAGAGGGCTGAAAGATGCACCGCGCTTTCGTATGTTGATAATATTGGGCAGGCATTATCTTTTCCATAGCGAAAGAACTAAGAGGAACCTGGATAGTTCCATGCTTTTTTTAGAGCAGGCAAATAAAATTCCAGCGGGCCGTCTGGGTGAAAATTTGCAACCCGAACGTATACATGTTAAAGCAATGCTTTCCTTTATGAATGAAGGATTACAGCAAAGTAAAAAGCTATATCAAACGGCAATAGATAATATAAACGTACCCGGTAATGAGGAAAAAGAAGCGCTTTTATGGCATGAACTGGCAACGCTGATCCCTTTACGTGAGAAGACCGGAATAACCAGACTTGATTGTTTTGAAAACATGTATGCGCTTTATCAGGAAAGCGGTAACCTCGAAAGACAGGCATGGGTATTAAAGACAATTGCTGATATACACCTGGTGAATGGAAGGCTGGATATTGCTGAAACCCAATTGCTGGAAGCACTGGAACTTTATAAAGCCATCGGCTACCAGGACCTGCATTATATTTACGATCTGCTGGCAGTAACCTGTCGTTATAAAGGTGATTTTAGCAAATGTATTTTTTATGGTTCAAAAGCAATAGAAAGCGTGGAAGCCACGCGTGATTCTACTTCGGCCACTACTTTCTATAGCCGTCTTGCAAATATGTACCGGGAATCAGGTCAGCCAGACAAAAGCGTAGAGTGGTATTCAAAAGCGCTCAGAGACCGGGTATTTAAAGCGGATAACAATTGTTATGTATTCAGGGACGCATTTTTCTTTGCGAGAGAGCTTATAAAAATAGGAAGAGCAAAAGAAGCGCTGGCGTATATTCTCGATATCCATGCGAAAAACAAACCCATTGGCGTGCATGCAGAAGCATGTCTGCTTGGCTCAATGGCATTTTGTTATCATGCGGTGAAACAGGAACGGCAGGCCGAAAAATACTATGCTGCATTGATAAAGTTGTCCGGTCAGCTGCAGAAAGACAATGACATAACAAGCGATATTCACTTTGAGTTGGGTCAGTATTTCATCAGTAAAGCACAATACCAGAAAGCCGCCTTCTATCTGCAAAAGGCCCTGCATGTTGCAGAAACCACTAATTCATTTCCTGTAGCGAAAGATATTCACCTGCTGCTCTTCAGGGCCGATTCCGGTATAGGGAACTATCCTTCAGCCATGAAACATTTGCTCAGGCATAAACTACTGAACGATTCTCTCTTCAACGAAACCAAGAGCTGGCAAATGGAAGAGTTGAAGGTACAATACGAAACGGCTAAGAAGGAAAAGGATATTGAGACCTTAAATAAACAGAACCAATTACAACGTATCGGGGTTGAGCAGGCCAACAGGGCAAAGAATATTACCCTGATGTGCGCATTGTTATTAGTGATCATTGTGGGATTGTTATTTAACCGATATCTGCTAAAACACAGGACCAATCGCAAGCTGGAGGTACATCAAAAGGAATTGGACCAGAAAAATCTGTTTTTAGAAACATTGAATACGAAACAGCGGATATTATTGAAAGAAAAAGAATGGCTCATTAGGGAGATACATCACCGTGTAAAGAATAACCTTCAAATGGTGACCAGTCTGCTTAATTCGCAGTCCGCCTACCTCGACAACGACGCAGCAGTACTGGCGATAAAGGTTAGTCTGCGCCGGATGCAGGCGATGTCCCTTATACATCAGAAGCTTTATTTGTCCGGAAATATTTCGACGATATCCATGCCGGAATACATCCAGGAGTTATTGAATTACCTGCATGAAAGTTTCGATACCGGCAACCAGATCATCTTTCAGCAAAACATTGAGCCCATCGATCTTGACGTGTCACAGGCGATCCCGCTTGGCCTGATCATCAATGAGTGTATCGTGAATGCTATTAAATATGCATTCCCCGGCGATCGTAACGGGGTTATCAGTATCAGTCTGGAACCTATCGGCGATGATCGCGTATTACTTAATATTACTGATGATGGTATTGGTCTGCCGATAGATTTTGATATCATGAAGCACAATTCCCTGGGACTTAAATTGGTGCAGGGACTTGCAAAGCAACTGAACGGCAATGTTAATATTGTCAGCGATAACGGACTAAGTGTAATAGTCCGGTTTGAAGTGATGAGCAGGCCAATTCTGGACGAGGCATTTGTTAATTCTTAATAAGCAAGTTTTGATGAATAAAAAGTTATTAATAGTAGAGGATGAATTCATAGTGGCCAATGATCTGCAGTTAATATTAACGCAGGCAGGGTATCATGTAACAGGAATTGCTGCTTCTGTTGAAGAAGCGGAGACGTATCTGCAGCAACAAACACCAGACCTGGTGATTTTAGATATCCGGTTAAACGGGAAACTTTCTGGGATAGCACTGGCACGTAAGCTGAAAGATGACAACATCGCATTCATTTATGTTTCCGCCAACGCTAACCAAAAGGTACTGGAAGAGGCAAAAACTACAGAGCCTTACGGCTTCCTGGTTAAACCCTTCAGAGAAAAAGATTTGCTGGTCACCCTGGATATTGCATGGTATCGCCATACGCACAGCCTTGAATCAAAATTAAGGAATGAGGAACGTTTACAGACATTGCTGACTGAGATAAGTAATGAAGCCTCCGATGTGCAGTTAAAGCTTCTAAAACTGGCTGCGGCTATGCAATCTTTTATTCCGTTCGATTTTATGGCAACGGGCGTAAGACCCCTGAATGGGGAGCGATTTTCTGATATAGGCTATTTGCGGGTTGGTTTTGATGAATACCAGCATATTGGTGAACAGGAGCTGCTCGCCATCACGGGGTTAAAGAATAAGTCTTTTTATGCAATTATTGAAAGTAGCCATCCTGACAGCAATGCGAACATCTATAGCAGCGATGCACCTGGCAATAATTCCCGCAACAATGGATTACAAAGATTATTGTTAGATGGTTTACGCATGCAGTCATATCTGGTGTTCCCTGTGTCGCTTGGTTATGGATTGTCCGTGCATTATTTTTTCTATAGCCGTCAGCCCGGTATTTACAGTAAGAACCATCTTATCTTTTTGAACCGGATAAAACAATGCCTCGAAGAACTGGCAGAGAAGATCATCTACTATGAGACGGCAGCAGCTGCAGAAAAGGACAGGCTTGATGCTGCGGATAAGAAACAAAATAAAGCTGGGTTTTATCCCGGGTTCAAAAGTATCATTGGTAGCCACCATCTTTTATTAGCCGCATTAGATCTGGCAACGCAGGTGGCGCCTTATCATACATCTGTGCTGATATTGGGCGAGAGTGGCACGGGTAAAGAAAAGGTGGCTCAATCCATTCATGAACTTTCAACCAGGAAAAAAGGCCCATTCATTAAGGTGAATTGTGCAGCTATACCCGAAACATTGGTAGAATCGGAGTTATTCGGTCACGAAAAAGGAGCTTTTACAGGAGCTATTGAAAAAAGGAAAGGGAAGTTCGAACAGGCAGAAGGCGGGACTATTTTTCTGGATGAGATCGGAGAATTGCCACTTGCCATACAAATGAAGTTGTTACGTGTTTTACAGGAAAGAGAGATCGAATATATCGGTGGCAACTCGCCTGTAAAAGTGAATGTTCGTGTTGTTGCCGCCACAAACCGTAATCTGGAGAAAGAAGTGGCTGAAGGCAGGTTCCGTCTTGACCTGTACTATCGGCTGAATGTTTTTCCCATTACTTTACCGCCATTAAGAGAGCGCAAAACAGATATTGAGGCACTAACCCTGTTTTTTGGAAATAAGTTCTGTAAGGAGTTTAATAAGCCGTTTAACGGGATTTCAGACGCTATGATCCAGAAAATATGTGCTTATAACTGGCCGGGTAATATCCGCGAACTGGAAAATGTGGTAGAGCAGTCAGTAGTGTTGAATGATGGCAGGTCGAAATTGCAGCTGATGCGGGACCTTTCATCACCTGCTTTTGACCTGATCGGAAGAACCGGTATCAATACATTTGAAGAAGTAAAACATATCCAACAGGAGACAGAGCGGGAATATATTACTTCTATCCTCAAGAAGACAAGAGGCCGTATACGGGGCTTGAATGGCGCCGCGGAGTTATTAAATATAAAACCTACTACTCTTGAATCAAAAATGGTCAGATTGAATATAAGAAGACAGGATTTTGATTGATTAAAAACTCCGATAATCTCGGTGAACTCCGAAATTATCGGAGCGTTATATGCTACGATTTATCCCTCTCTATATCGTCCATTGTTACTATCAATCTTACTTTCAGTTTATTATATAACTGCTTTTCCCTCTATGCTATCCTTATAGCAGAGTGGCATACAAATAGTTTAGACAGCTCAAAACTAATTGTATGTCCTACCCGAACCAATGGAGCGAAGGCTCCGTCAACCCTAAAAAGGGCTTCAGAATTCACCTTCTCGTTTTTTTGCTTTGCATTCCCGCTATGTGGATCGTATGGTACTTCACGGATAGAAGTTACCCCTGGCCGTTATGGTCTACTCTTGCATGGGGTATTGGTGTTTTATTCCATTACCTGGGCGTGTTTGTTTTCAAAAAAGTAAAGAACAGTTAAAAACAGGCGCATGAACCCACAACAAAAGACATTCAGACGTATCATAACAGGTCATACTACAGCTGGTACAGCGGTTATTATTTCCGATGCGCCGCCTACGCATACCCAACTTGTTGGTGGACCTGGCGGCCCTACTTTTTTCGAAGTATGGCATACCCTGGAAATCCCTGCCTTGATTCACGCGCAGCCGGCAGAGCCTGAGGAAAAAGGCCTGGTATTACCGCCACCTAAAAATGGTACCCGTTTACGGGTCATTGAATTTCCGCCCGAAGGAGAGGAGATAAGAAAATTAAGCGGGGCAGATGCGGCAGCCAAATTCAAGTCCATGGGTGATGAAAAGGCTTCCACCTCCAATGAGGCAGCGCCACATCCATTGATGCACCGCACCAAAACGGTCGATTACGGAATTGTACTTGAAGGGGAGATCACATTGGTGCTTGATAAGGATGAGACGACTATTCAGGCGGGTGATATCATCATTCAAAACGGGACCAATCATGCATGGGCCAACCGTTCCGGTAAGATATGCCGTATGGCCTTCATTTTGATCGATGGGGAGTTTACGCCGGAGATTGTAACCCCTAAAAGTTAAACTATGCGTATACAACCATTACCACCAGCTATGCTTGATGGCGAAATACGCGCAGTACATGAGGAAATCGCCAGTCTCGTTGGCCGCAGCCAAAGTCAGGTTACTATGATGAATGCACAGGGTGCATTACTGGGGCCTTTCCCGGTTATGTTACACTATCCGCAGTTCGGTATTCCGGCACTGAGTTTTCTCAGAACGCTCGACATGCATGCAACACTTGACAAAAGAGTACGCGAGGTAGCGATCCTGACGGTTGCGGGTTACTTTGCAGCCCGCTTTGAACTGTATGCGCATGAGATCATGGCGGAAGCATTTGGTATCTCCCCGGATGTTATCGCATCCCTTGCAGCAGGTGGTCATCCTCATGGTTTAAGTGAGCAGGAGCTCATCGCTCATACTATCGCTCAGGTATTGGTTGACGGACATATTGTACCGGATTCAACCTACAGGCGCGCAGTTGACCTGCTTGGAAAAGATCCTGTAGCAGAGCTCTTCTTCCTTATCGGTGCTTACTGCTTCATCGCAATTATTTTGAACGGATTTGATATGCCGGCACCCGAAAAAATTAAACAGACTACATGAAAAATTCAGTTATATCCATACTTGCTGCTGTAGCGCTTATTACAACGACAGTATCATGCGTTAACAGCGAAAAAGCACCAGGCGCCGCTTCTCAAACTTTTGTACTGGTACATGGAGCATGGCAGGCTCCTTACGTGTGGGATACTGTGCAGGCTGATCTTATCAAAAATGGTAACAAGGTGATTGTTGTGAAGTTGCCAGGGCACGGTTCCGACACAACAGCCCCACACCGCCTGAGTCTCGATGCATATAGCAATGAAGTGATCAATGCTATTGTGGAGGCCGATAGTAATGTCATTCTCGTCGGACATAGTATGGGCGGGATGGTAATCACAGATGTGGCAGAAAAGATTCCCAACAAGATCAAAAAACTGGTCTATATAGGCGCTTTTCTTCCTGCAACAGGACAGGCGCTTACAGACCTTGCTTTTTCAGACCCTGGCTCTCAGCTCGGACCATTACTGGTACCCTCCGCCGATCAGTTGACACTTGATGTAAAGCGCGATAGTCTCACGTATCTTTTTATCAATGATGGTTCACAGGCAACTAAAGACTTGCTGCTGGCCAACTACCGTGCAGAACCGGCTATTCCATTTACCAATAAAGTTACGTTGACAAATGAAGCTTTTGGCTCGGTAGATAAGATATATATCAAAACACTGAAGGACATTGTTATCTCGCCGGCGTTGCAGGACCGTATGATCGCAGCAGCGGGTATAAAAACTGTGTATACGGTAAATACAAGTCATTCGCCTTTCCTCGCAGAACCTCATACTGTTTCAGACTTACTGATCAAGGTTGCACAATAAATACCATTTACAATGACAAGGAATTTAATGCTCGTAATGTGTGTGTTGCTGAGTAGCATTTATGTAAAAGCACAAAAAACAGATCGTATGGAAGAAGTCGCCGTATTAACCCGGTTTGAAATAAAGGAAGACCATGGGAATGCATTTCACACATTACTCGGTGAGTATGTGAAACAGGCACTTGTCAATAAAGATAACATTATGGCAGAGGCTTATTATGAAGAACAAAGTCCTGCTGTGATGTGGCTGATTGAGAGATGGACGAGTAAACCTGTGTTAGAGAAAATCAGGAGTAGTGAAATTTTTAAACAGGTAAACGCATTGTCTGAAAAAGAGCAGGTACAGCCGATCAAAACGATCTATATAAAAGATCTGGAACCGCTTTCAAAAGAGGAATGGCGAAGAGAACCAAAGAAAGAGGATACGCCTATCACGATTATGTTATTTGTGGATAGTAAACCTGGGACAGAAGGCCAGTTTCAGTCCGTTTACCATACCGCCATGCCACAATTCAGAGGCGAACCAGGTGTTGTCAACTATCAGCTTTCTCAAGTGGAAGAAGACAGCACACAGTTTGTAACATATGAAAAATTCAGGAATGAGGATGCTTTTCAATATCACCTGAATTTTCCCCCTATTCAACCTGTGATAGAATATCTGAACAGCAGTATTAAGCAACAACCCTTCCAGTCCGGATTGCACAGGCTATTACGATTTGCTCCCCTTGGGAATGGCAGGTAAGTATATGTAACAATTTAAAATTTGACGAAAATGAATTTTCTTAATCAATCCATGCTAGCAGGTATAGTAAGTGTTTTTACTGTATTAAGCGCAACAGCACAGGTTAAAACAACAGCAATGAACAGTCATGAACTTTCGGTATTGAATCAACTTGCCTCTCCCGCAGTCGTTGTGAATATGCCCGTATCCCAGCTTTTGAATGCACCTGGGAACGAGGCGTTGAGAGCATTCTTCTTCACACCCGTAACGAATCCAACCGCATTAAAGGACAAGAAGATCGCAGTATTGGCAGCAGATGGTTTTGAGGAAATTGAGCTACTCGGCCCCGTATGGTATTTCAAACAACTCGGCGCAAAAGTAGATATTGTGGCGCCCAAATACAATCCTGCGCCGGAGCGGTACGGTCTGATGTTCCCGGAAATGTCCAAAACACATATCATGGCCATCCAGTACCTGCAACCTGTCGGCTGGATAAAATTTGATCGCACCGCAGACCAGATCAAAGTAAGCGACTATGATGCTGTCTTTATACCAGGTGGGGCATGGAACCCCGATAACCTGCGTTATGATAAAGATGTGATAAAGTTCATCCAGGATTTCAATAAGTCTGGGAAACTGATCGCCGCTATTTGTCACGCGCCGGTTGTGTTAGCGTCTGCTGATATTCTAAAAGGAAGAAAGCTGACAGGTTACTGGAATATACAGGTGGACCTGAAGAACGCCGGAGGTACTGTATTGGAACAGCCGGTTGTGACTGATGGGAACCTGATCACGAGCAGGCATCCGATAGATGTGGCTGAGTTTTCGAGGGCGGTGGAAAGTTGGTTGCTGAAGTAATAAGTTGATTTAATTAATCGTTTGCTCAGGGAAAAAAAGAACAGGTCATTAATGATCTGTTCTTTTTTATAGTGCGCCCGGCACGGGCGCAAACTCTAGGGTGTAAGTCCCGAACGCGCGACTTGATAGTGGGAAGCGTTAACCGATGGCAAGGGTGTCCTTCGCGAGGGGAAATCTGAAGGAAGGCTAAGGTAAATCTCCGGCCTGACGAACAGAAAGCAGATGAGGCAATCAACAGTGGGTGAGTTTGCCATACAAAACGAAGCCCGAAACTATCCCGAACTAGTTAGTTGTAAATCTGCCAGTATATGGAGAGTAAGTTTGCGTTCTTACCCGGGGAGATCTCTGTAACAGCCGCCTTAGGGAAGTGCGTATCCTGTGAGGGGCAATGGATGACAGCGATGTCATTATAGGTTGTAGAGAAGTCAGCTCTGGTCGTAGTACCTATAAGCCAATAGAGGTAAGGGTCAGACATCAGGAGCTTGGAGTAAATCCGGAACTGAAAGAGTGATAAAGAAAGCAGAAAACTTATGGGAAAAGTAAGGCTACATTAAAGGATATGACAGGAAGTCTGAACGTATAATGAGCGCTGAGTCACGCTTTGACAGAAAGAAAGAAACAAGGCAGGCAAAAAAAATAGCTGATGTAAATGGAATTATTGGAACGTATACTGGAAAACCGCAACATACGTCGTGCCTATGAACAGGTCATGTCGAATAAGGGTCGTGGGGGCGTAGATGGGATCGAAATCGAAGGATTTAAATCTCATGTACAAAGTGTATGGCTGGCGGTGAAACTAGCAATATAGTCTGGTGACTACCAATCATCGGCAGTAAGGAAAGTTGAGATACCTAACAAGACGGAGGAACAAGGATACTAGGCATCCCCACTTTACTTGATAGGATGATACAACAAGCGATAGTGCAACAACTGATGATCATCTACGATGGTAGCTTCAGCGAAAGTAGCTATGGGTTTAGACCGAAGCGCAATGCACACCAGGCACTACTACAAGCGCGAGCTTACGTCAATGAGGGCTACAGTTGTGTAGTAGACATAGACATGGCGAGTTCTTTGACCGGGTGAATCACAACTATCTACTAAACCTGTTGAGTATGCGAGTAAAGGATAGACGAGTGTTGCGTCTAATCCATGCATACCTTAAGGCAGGAGCAATGATGGAAGGAATCGCCACTACTAACAGAGAAGGAACGCCGCAAGGTGGTCCCTTAAGTCCAATTTTGTCTAATATACTGTTAGATAAACTGGACAAAGAGTTAGAAAGACGCGGGCATCCTTTTGTCCGATATGCTGATGATGTGTGCATTTTTAGTAGGAGCAAGCGTAGTTCAACACGAGTATTAAAAAGTGTAAGTACCTACATTGAACAAGAACTTAAACTAGAAGTGAACTATCACAAAAGCGAGGCAACTCGCCCATGGCAAAGTACGCTTTTAGGGTACAGTTTTTACTATAAGAAAAGAGAAAAGAGGTTGAAGGTCGCCAGGAAAAGCGTCGCAAAGTATAAAACCCGGGTACGAGAAATTACCTCTCGAAGCAAGTCATACGCCATTTACAAGTGTTATGAGCTACTGAGGGAATTAAACAGGGGCTGGGCGCAGTACTATAAACTGAATGAGACAAAGCACCTATTTATTGATTTAGATAAATGGGGTGCACCGTCGGCATTAGGCAATGCTATTGACGACAATGGAAACTCCCTAGAACTAAGGTGGGCATGCTTGTTAAGTTGGGGACGCCCAACAGGCAGGCGTATTAATGGGGCAACACGCGAAAAGGCTCTTGGAGAATAAGTGGCAGTGTTGTGCTACAACAGGTTCTGAACAAATCCTTCTAAAAAGAGAAGGGTACCTATCTCTGTGTGAGTTAGGTACCCTTCCCAATGCTTTAGTCTGATGGGCCGCCGTATACGGACCCGTACGTACGGCGCCTAGAGGGGACAGGTAGGGAAATAATCTCTACCTTCCTACTCACTTTTGGTAAGAATGACCAAAATCGTGTTGGTTTGTGTGTAATTGGCAAAATGTTGTGAAGTCGGGACGACTTGGTGATTATAGAACTTGTTTGTAGAAGAATTGATGAGAAATGTTGAAACAATAGCAATGAGAAGTGGCAATGTTGATATGTATTGAAAAGTATGTAAAACAAAAGGCCAGGTATGTAGCCTGACCTTCTGTGAGTATTTTCTCCATCAGGAATGTAAAGCCTTGTAATTATCTTAACACTCCCCAAAAAATTCAGTTCTCTAAATTTCTTATTTTTCCATTCATAGAGGCTTGGATCCTTAATGTATTTTACTACCCAATGGCAGTCTTTTCTTAGAGATACACTCTAGAAATTTGGAGTTCTAACATTCAGGGATGGCAAAATTTTTGACGTCGGTTCCGTAATATAGAGCTCCTTTAACCGATTTTTTTATTCGACGGATCGGAAAAAGCGTCAGTTAATTACACGTCCCTCTATAGCTGTACGGTATGGGTGAGGTACATAAAATGGATGTCTCTTGGGGACGGCAAGTGTGTATTCGATATTTTGATTGTGGGTTGCCAATATTTTTTTAAGAAGATGATCAAAGTCGTCTTCTTGCTTCCGAAATTCTTCTTCCATATGTAAGCGTTTTCTAAATGGAGAGCTTCCCAGTTTTAATCATCAACCCTCTGATAAATGCATTCAAAATGCATTGATTAGAGATTTTAGTGTGCTGTTAAGAGTAACTCTACGATAGATTGCGTGGCAATTCACCGGAAAAAAAGTCAGTGAACCTATTAGAACGCTGAGCATGTTGTTGTTGTCAAAGTATAGTCAGAAATGTATCCATTCCAAAGAACTGAAAGCATTCCGTGTAGCATAATCTAATGGTTGACAAGAAATTTGAAGTCGGTTTGCCTTATTAAGGTATGCTGAATCCAATTTCCTTCAGCAGTGTTGTAACGTAAGTAGTGTTCTTTCTAAATGTAGGTCGGTTCGATTCTATGCTATTGTTCAACTAAATTATAGGAGATGAATTCAAGGGGAATTCACTGTGTGAAATTTAATTTGAAATTTCTTGAGACGAGGGGATCATTCAGATACAGGGTGAATTTAGACCAAATGTTATCACCGATCTGGAGCTGATTGCGGTTAACAACCCGTTTAGCTTCTGCTTTCAGCGCTTTCAGCTCCTTATCCTGCGCAATAACATGCAGAAGCAATTGCTCCACCTGCTTTATAAGTGCTGATGTAGTAGCGGCTACGTCCATACCGTTTGTCTGCACTTCAGTAGCAGAAGCGATACACGGTAAATGTTTTTCACGCTTTACATAGGTTTCCAGCTCGTGCAAAGACGGAAGTTTATAATCCGGCTCAAACATAAAATCAGGCCATTCAGCCTGTGTTTTACTACCACCTTTTCTGCTACCATGCTGCCACCAATGGCCAGCTTGTAGCCTTTTGTATCTCTTACACCAATGCCGACATTGCCATTTACTGCATTTTGAGCGCCTGCCAGTACTATTGTGCCATCTGGCAATACCAGGAAGGGCGCTGTAAAAGATCCATTCTTTCTAAGGGCATACAATTCCAATGTAGGTGCCGTGGTGTTGCCAGAAAACAAACCATCCTTACGCAAGGAGAGATTATAGAGCATAGGCGCCGTGGATGCCAGGGAAGTAGTGGTTTTACTGCCAGCATATTATTGGCGTAGGATACCGCATCGCCATCGCTTTCGATTATGGTACTAGTACTATCTATCTTTCCATTTGGTGTATACACCGTTCCAGCAAAGCTATTGACATAAGGAACCGATGTAATAACTGTTGCAGATACGATTAAATTAGAATCAACACCCGTCCAACCCTGGAAATTAGTTGCCGTTTCGGCAGGTAACCCGCTACCATCGACATGCACATTAAACCGAATGAAATAACTTTTCGTGTTCAAAAAAATTGACACCTTTCCGTTCTCGTTTGCCAGCTTAACTGCTGGTACATGGGCGCCACTGCTGGATACCGATTGACTGATGAACGCATCGCTGAAAATGTAATAAACCAGTGTAATATTAAACACCTGCTTATCTCCATAAGCATAACCCTGAATATGGATAGTGGGTATTTGGGAGCCATTTGTAAAAGGCAGATTCGTTTTAATCTTTACCCCATTAGCAGAATAGAAATTAGCCCTGTAATCTAAAACATCCGTAAAACGCTGTGCATGGACAGACAGGGATAACAGAGCATGGACAGGAATGCTACAATACGTGTCATTAATTATTTTGTTTAGGAAAGGTTGATTACGATATACTGTTAGATTTTGGTATAGATAAAACGAAGTTGCCAGGGGCTTTGACGGGGCACCTGTTTAAGCGCCTGGACATTATAGAGTACCTGAAAGCCGCCGTTTATTTTCTTTTTTATGGGATATCTGATCTCCAAACCAGCAACTGCTGCAGGCTGCCACTTACCTAAATGCCGAAGCTGACCTGACTGCTGAAACTGCGCCAGGTAGTTAGCCTCTGCACCCGCAATGGCATGGAATACGGACTTTATCCGCCATTCGAAGAAGCTACGGACACCCATACCCTGATTAGATAAGCGGATATGATCCCAACCATTGCCCATGCCCAGGGCAGAGGCTACTCCCAGGCCAGCAGCCGATCTGTCGTTGAATTTATATGCCGCCTGTGCTGCGATATTGGTAGATGAAGGAAACCAGACGGAGCTTTGCTTAAACTGAAGACTGCCGCCTAATTCCAGCTTTTCCAGAAGCTTTTTGCCTTCATGGGGTTGGGCTTAAACTCCGGCATGTCGCCAGCACTATTTAACTGCGGGAATCGCTTTTTATATTCTTCAAACTTTTGAGACGCCCTATTCAGTACCTGGCTGACAGCCTGTTTAGCTTCGGGGGTAGAGCCTACTTTCTGCTGGATGGTTTCTTCTACGATGGAACGCGTTTGCAAGCCTTCGATACTGCGGTTACCATCTCCCGTTTTAATATTAAACAATGCTACCAGTTAAGAATGTTTCTTCAGGAAATCCTGATAGGCGGGAACCTTATTTAATGCTTCCAGCGCTTTCTTCTCCGCCTTCTTTTTATCTGTAAACACCTCTTTGTATTCCTTTACCTGCAGCGTGTAGTAATACGCCTGCTTATTCAACTGCTTTAGTTGCCCGCTCATGGCCGTATACGTCTGCAACTCTGCATTCAGCATCTGTTTGCGGTCACTGATGAATTGCTGCACCATAGCTGCCTGTGCAAACTTGTCATCCAGGCTATTTACCTTTTCTAATGCATCTGACACCGCTTTATTATTTGTGAGGCTCTGCATATCGGGACTGTTGAGGAATTTTAGTGTAGTCTTCAACGAATACATATACAGGGAAGAAAGCGGCAGGTATGCCAATGGCTTTGTAAGCTTAGCTTTGAGGCTATTTTGCCAATTATTGAGACTATCCAGTGAGGACTTAAACAACGCTTCAGCAGCAGCAGGGTTTACCTTCTGGTACTGCTTATACAGCTTTTGTTCCAGCCTACGCTGTGCTGTAAGTGCTTTATCAGTAGAATGGCTGACGCGTGAACGAATACGATCAGTTTTGTTTTTAATTTCTTTAATGTAGCCAGCAGGCAATGTGATAAGGGTATCCTGCCGGGCATAGAGATTGAAGGTCAGGGGCATGAAAATCCCTAAACAATAGAATTGCTTCATCTACATACAGCATTTTGATCGTAATGGAAACGACGTTATATCGGGGAAAAGAAAAACAGAGGGGGGCTGGAATACTATTCCATAGATTGCTTTGGATTTTAATGGAGGTACTGAAAACGATTTTGCCGTGCCGAAGATAAAGTGAAGAAAATTAAAAAACGGTTAATGCCAAGTTAATGAACACTGACGGCTCAGATAAATTATTTTATTATGTATTGTCCCTGATAGGGTGCTATTTATATTTTATTATTATCTTATAAAACTTTGAAAGAAGAATGATCTGCGCAAAAAGGTTGCGTATGTGCCGAATAATTTTGTGTTACAAATCTATAAGATGACGGAAGAGTATTTTGATAAACATGCACATATACTGTGCTACGAGTCTGACTATTCAAGAGCATACATTGCCTACAATCTTCTTACTCACAGCGGAGAGATATTTAAAGGCGCCAGATGTATTAAGGAGGTAGATAGGCTGAAACGCTCTACCAGTAACGGTAATGGTCAGTTGCTTTATGAAGAAATACATGAATTTATCTTTGACTCCCTTGTAGATAAGGCGCGTATTATAATTTGCTTTGAAAATTACATCAAGGGTATTTTAATTGAACATGGATACATAGCTCATAAACTTACGGGTGCTATGCCTGGACATAAACAGCTAAAACAGCATCAATCCAAACAGCCGGTTAGGACCTGCGATATCTTTAACTCCACTTCTTTTGATAATCTTGACCAAAAGAGTGAAGACCAGATTGAAGTAGCGGTTTATACATTGCCTTTTAGTACACTTTTGAGAAAGGGTTATACGGATGTTGCAGGACTTCCGATTGCTATTATCCAAGATCTGACGGAATTAAACCAAGAGCGAAACAAGCTCCATTTTACCAGCTCCACGACTTTTGAATATTGTGGACTATATACTGCCAGGTATGACCGTCTTAATACCTATTTTGATGAAACCATATTGCCGACTATTTATCATTTGCAGCGGAAGCTGGAGATGTTGAGGGGGGCTTAAGGGAAGATACTACTTCTCTTAAAGCCTTACAGCATTTTCCGGCTATTTATCTTTTACTTTAAATCGCGGACCCAGGATACGTTTAATTTCTGCCTGTTTGTGCTCTGTCAAAATAGTTATAATATCAAAGTCCTTTTCAGAAGCATCTACCCTACAGTAAGCGTCCGTATCAAATACCTTTTGATAGATCTCTTTGATAATGCTTTCGGCCATTTCAATTAAAGGCTCTACCTGATCGATAGTGAGATCGTTATGTTGAACCTCCGCTTTCCTTAAAGGAGAATCAGTATGACCGTAGTACCGATCACGTAAGCCTAGAATGACATCCACAAGCGATTCATTTGCTACCTTAAAACTTTCCCACTTGTTTAGTATTTTGTCACTGATACCTGCCTTTACAAATTCAGGTTTCTGTTTAAGATGATTAACCAGGTTTTTGATACTATAATGATCGTTCTTTTTATCTGAGAAGAGCTTTGCTACCTCAATAACTAATGTTCACCAATACACGTGAGCTGTCTCCCTGAAAAATGGGGATGTATTTACATAATCTGCTTCTTCTTGATTTTGGTTTTATGTAATTTGTGGCAGTATATATAGAATTCTCTACATTGATATAAAGTCTTCCAGAACTCTGATATATGATCGTGCAGTTCTTTGAAATTCCTCTTCGTTAGGTAAAGTCATGTTACGAGTTTCTATAAATATAAAGCACCTGTGCGAACTCTACTTGCGTACTTGAAATTATCTTCCTGGCTCATTAAATAACAAAAGGAAGGGATGATCCTTCCTTTTGCTCAGTGGTTGTGATAAGTGTTTGATGGTTAATTGATAGTGGGCCAAGTGCGTTCGCCTCTTTTCATTTTTTCAAAATTTTCTTTGATTTCGTCATTGCCAGGTTCTGCGGCAAGTGCTTTCTCTTCCCAACGGAGCGCTTCATCTTTTTTGCCCAGCTTATACAAAATATTAGCATGCGTATCCAGTAAAGCCGCGATTTCCGTTTCTTTTAAACCGTGTGCCGTCATGGCGACTGCCGCTTCCAGTGCTTCCTTATTATCGGTGTGTTCAAATGCTGCCCAAGCAACGCTATTAATTAGGTCAGGACTGATCCAGACTCTCTTATGACCATATTTCTCAAACCAAGGCTTCAGCGTGAGCCCGAAATTCTGCCAATCCTGATTATTTATAGAATAGAATACTTTGGTTTGCCAAACTATCTCCTGTCCCAGATCTCCATACTTGCTTACTGCGCTCTTTTCAATAACCTGCCAGTCAGGAGTTAAGCCTTTTTTCGTATACGGGGTAATTTCTTCTGCCTCGATGGCTCTGGTAATGTTTGCTTCCGCCATATCTTTCCCTAAGACCTCATTCACCCTATCGATATTTTTCAACATAATATCGAAACCAGGGGCCTTTGTGTTAGTCGTAAATTGTGCGATAAAGCGGAGGTTATTTTCCATGAGAGGGTTGCGTATTAATTGAATATACTCTCCAGAAGCCTTCAATGCCGTTGCGGGGTCGCTGTTTTTTTGAGCGATAACGGCCACTTTACGAAGAAATGCAGAATCTTTTCGGCCTGAGTTATATTCATCAAGAATAGCCACATAAGTTTTGCTGATCGTATCTGCCACCTTAGCTGAGAAGCTTTTTGTAGCAACAGCATAATTATTTGTTACTGGCCAAACTTTCGCATGAATGCTACGTATAGCGGCTACAGGCAATTTTATGATTGATCGATCATATGTCATTAGGCCATTTTGTTCGGATTCCACATCAAAAGGTTGCGTATATATAGATCCACTCAACCCCAGACCCTCTAGGACCTTTAATGAATCTACCATAGCAGTATACTGTTTTTGCATCATAGGCGGAGTAACAACCCCATCATAGCCCCATCCGGCTACCAAATCATTCCACAAGTGTCCTTCGATAGGTACTCCGATGCCACCAAACTCGCCCAAGACCATCACTTTCCCTGCCTGATAGGGTGCGTTGCGAGGGTAGGGATAAGAATGTACGTCCGTCATATCGGCCTCTATCCACGCATTGGGAGACGGACTGCGAAGTTGATCGTTTACATAAAGCATTTCACCTGAATGACCATTTACCAGGCGGGTTGGATCATACTCTTTCATCGATTTCGTCAGGCGTTCCTGATCATACTGTCCCCATTTTTCATTAAACAATACCCAGGTAACAATAGATGGATGATTATACAATTGGGCTATGTTTATCTTGTTTTCCTTTTCAAATTGTATGTGCGCCTCTTTCGAGTCATTTCCTGGATTTACCATATCCTGCCAAACCAGCATGCCCAGTTTGTCAGAATGATAATACCAGCGATCAGGCTCAATTTTGATATGCTTTCGGATTGTATTGAAACCCATCGCTTTTGATGCTTCAATATCAAATCTCAATGCTTCATCTGTGGGTGCTGTATACAAGCCGTCTGGCCAGAAGCCCTGGTCTAACGTACCCAGGTTATAGGTGTATTTGTTATTCAAGAAGATACGCTCAATTCCTTTCCCATCCTTTTGAATAGAAATTTTTCGCATACCGAAATAACTTGTTACTTCATCGACCACTTTACCCTTGTTTGTAAGCTGTAATTTCAAATCATAAAGGAAAGGATCATCGGGACTCCAAAGCCGGGGGTTCTTTACCGAAATGGAAATAGGATCATTGACTGATGTAGTGGATCTGCTGATCACTTTGCCAGCGCTAAGTACCTGAATGTTCAGACTATACCCAGATAAGTCAGATCCCGTTGCGAATTTATCGCTGAAACCTTCAGAAAATGTAGCTTTCCCATCCCCAATGTTGACCTGCATAGCTAGTATTTGCTTATCAATATCAGGAGTGATTTTTAAGGATTCGATATAAACGTCAGGAACTACTTCTATCCATACTGTTTGCCAAATGCCGCTGCTGGGAGTATACATAATCCCTTGTGGGTTCAATACCTGCTTTCCGTGCGGATTAGGACCTGCGTCAGAAGGGTCATACACTTTTACGGTTAAGTCATTGTCACCGGCTTTCAAGGCGTTTGTAACATCAATCGTGAAATGTTGATATCCCCCGGTATGTGTTGCTAATTCTTTGCCGTTAACAAACACGGTGGCTTCAAAATCGACAGCTCCGAAATGGAGTAATACTCTTTCGCCTGACCGAGCAAGCGGTTTGGGGAAGGTTCGATGGTACCATAACAGCTCTTCTGGTTTCAGGGATTTTTTAACGCCTGATAACGCTGATTCCAAGGGGAATGGTACCAGAATATTACCGGTATAGTCAATTGGAGCCTTCGAGGTTTTCTGAGTAATCGCGTATTCCCATAGTCCATTCAGATTAGACCACCGGCTGCGAACCAATTGTGGGCGTGGATATTCTGGTAACACTTTTTGAGGACTAACAGAAGGCGCCCAACGGGTAGTGATACTTCCAGATTGCATTTGCCAATCCGGTTTCTGCTGCGCCATTACGCCTGCTGCGAAAAAGATAAAACACAGGCCAGTCAATAAACACTTGCATCTTTGTTTGAACATTACATTGAGGTTTTAATTAAATCTTTATATAAATGAGAATGATCGGATCATTTTAAAGAGGACCGTAGAACGTAATGGATTGAAGGCTGAGGATTACCAGTTATTAATTCTGACTACTTCCAAACCTGGATACGAGTCTTGTAGTCCACGTAGTACTAATGTTATATGTTTGAATCTGGCAATCTCATTATAAAGAAAGGTTGCCAATAAATTACCAGTGTTGAAATCACGGAATTCAAACAGGTAAAAGTTATTAGCAGCCCTAGCAGGATAAGATTTAAATGCCGTAATATTTTTGTAGTTTAATCGGCTTATTTCAGAACCGATGGAATGGCCAGCTATATTTACACTAATCGCGCTAATATCTTGTGAAAGATTTATTACCCGAATTGAGGTTAGGCTATCCGTTATCTTGTTGAGTGTATCCCTTATTAAAAGATAGTTAACGCTTTCTGGCTTCCCGCAGACAAAAAGCGAAAATATTTCGCCTGATTTACATGTTAATGATTCACTAAGAACTGGTTTAGTACTGTCTTTTGCCAGAGTGACTACTATTGGAACATTCTTATTTTGTGGTAATCCGAAGGTCAGGAGGCCGTTGGCATATTTGCCATCATAATTGAAGTAGTTGATCCGGCTCGCATCTACATACGTTAATACTTTACCTGTCGTATTAACGATGATATCAGAATTGCTGCCTGCAACTGCATTAATTACATTTAATGAAGCCGGGCTGCCAGTAATATCAATATCAGTTTTATTGCAGCTGTAGTTAGCAAGGATTATTAAGATTATTAAGGGATATATATATGATTTCATTACAGTCAGTTTACGTTATAAAGATTATGGTTGCTCTAAATATCCTGGATTTTGATGTCCTCGTAATGCGCTATTGAATTTGAATTCTTCATAAGGGATGGGGAATAATGCCTTGAATGGCTGCCAGGTAGTACCTTTTTGTGCCGATACAGCCGACATCACGCTATCAATTTTCTTAGTTCTTTTAAGATTTAACCATCTGTCGCCCCATTCAAGAAACAACTCCGTTTGGCGCTCTTTATCTATTGCAGTCAGAAACTCATTGATCGTTACTGCGTTAGTTGACGGCAAATTAGCCCTATGACGTACTTCATTTATATCAGACTCAGCGCTATTGGCCCCCTTCAACTTATTAAGTTTCGCTCTAGCTTCCGAGCGAATAAGATATTGTTCAGGCAATCTTAAAACCATAGTATACTCAGTCTGAATAGTGGTTCCCCAGCCTTCTTTATACTTATAAATAATTGTAGCACCAGAGGGGCTAGTACCAATCCAGTTATCACGTCGAGCGTCTCCGGATTCAAAGGCGCCGAGCAATTGATTGCTGGCAAAATAAAAGGGATCACCGCCGTATGTATTTATAAGCCATCGCCCATCTGGTGCATTTTTACTATCAGGGTCAAGTAAGTTAGGTTGGAGTTGCCAGATTGCTTCCGAGCTTGTTTTTAAAAAGACCTGATTAAGATCCTGTTCTAACTTATAGTTGGAATTGGTAATTACTTTTGTTGCTTCATTCTCCGCATCAGCCCATCTTTCCAAGTATAAGTAAACTCTAGCTAAAAGTGCCGTTGCAGCGGTTTTATTTGGCCGAATCCTTTCGCTTGTGGGCGTCAATAGATCTTTTTCCAGAAAGTTGTCCTTCAGTAGATTTTGTGCATCAAGAAGATCCTGCTCAATCTGCTTATACACATCAGTAAGGGGACTTCTGCTTATAGAGGAATTAACTTTGAAATCAGTAGAAAGCACCAGAGGTACATCGCCGTAGAAATTAGTAAGATAAAAATATAGCCATGCTCTTGTAAATTTAGCCTCACCCGTTAGTATTTCCTTAGTTCGTTCGGGAAGATGTTTTGAGCGGGCTATATTTTCGAGTATGGAATTAATTCTATAAATAACTTCTCTATAGGAAACATCCCAGATATTCCAGCCGTCCAGACCGGTATAGCTATTGAGGTATTCGTAATCTGCCTGCGGGATTATGGTTTTTAATTCATCTGCAGCAAGAGCCGTGCGTAAGCTGATCCCAGACTCGCCGACATAGGGAGTATTCGTAGCCAGGACAACATATACACTATTTATTGCTGCGACAGCCGTAGATGTTTCTGAAAACACTGTTTCTGAAGTGTTTTTATCAATTGGTAAATCTACTTCTAGTAACTTCTTGCAACCGCCAACGAGAAACAACGGGATCAATAGAAAGTAAGATAAGTTGTTTGCGATATTCTTTATTAAGCGATAAGTCATAAGCTGTTTGTTTAATAATTTCAACATTTACTTTTTACTGTATTAGATGCCAATCTGAATACCTGCGTTAATTGTTCTCAGTAGCGGAAGCGATGTCGCATTCTGTACTTCAGGATCAAGCCCTTTGTAGTTGGATATAGTAATCACATTCTGTGCTTGCAGGTAAATCGAGAAATTATTCAGATGTAATTTTTTCTTAAATTTTTCTGAAAGGCTATACGAAATAGAAATGTTTCTCAGTTTAATAAATGAAGCATCTACCCAACCCGCATCACTTTCCACTGCCTTAATCAAAGAGGTTTTGAGAGGTTCAGAAAAGTTGCCTGATGTGAGTTTTTGATATTCTGCCACATCGCCCGGATTTTTCCAGTTATTAAGTATTTCTACCGGAAGATTGCCATACTCTAATGATGGCAGGCTGCTAAAAGATCCTGGATTGTAATTAGTAAATGCGGGATCATAGGTAATGTTTCTGCCTATTTGCTTAGTTAGCTGGATAAATAAGCTTATACTTAGATTTTTATAGGATAGGTTGTTAGATATACCCATGGTTAATGGACGGGTATTTATTTTTACAGCCTGTTCAAAATTATTGCCATTGTCAGTAGTGTTACCATCTTTACCTTCAAATTGATACAGACCATTTGCTGTGTTGACACCTTTCGATTTCCGTACTGCAGCAAACCCAGTAAATGGTTCGCCTACTACGACAAAGCGATTAAATCCGTACCCATTATATACACCTTCCGGACGAGCGAGCAGTTTATTATTCTGAATGCCGACAATGATATTGCTCGTCCAGTTGAATTTTGTTGATACAACGTTTTTAGTATTAAGCACAAAATCCCATCCCATATTCTGGATTCTTGCGTCCTGATTTCTGATGATCGAAACAGCTCCGCCTGTAGCAGGCAATGGAAATGTACCTAGCTGATCACCCGCACGAGTACGCCAGTAAGCAACTGTAAGAAATATTCTGTCCTGAAGAAAGCCACTTTCCAGCGCTACTTCGAGCTTATTTACAGACTCCCAATGATAGTCGGGATTAACAACGCCATTTGATCGCAGAGGACTGCCGTTCTGATATATATATCCATTATAAGGTTCATACAGCTCGATGAATTGGTAATCGCTTATGCCGTCGTTTCCGGACGTACCATAACTAAACCGAAGCTTGCTAAAGCTAACCGCAGGGAAAAGATTACTTATTGTCTTTTCCTGACTAAGTATCCAAGCTCCCCCGACTGACCAGAAGTTACCAAATTGATAATTAGGTCCAAATCTACTGCTTCCGTCCCGGCGCCCGGTAAGATTGACAATATATTTATTGTTTAGATTATAACTTAATCTGCCAAAGATCCCGTTGTATTTATACTGAAGACTGGTATTCGAGCCTGTTGTTGTTTGAGCAGAGGATATACTATTTAGCAAAGCGTCGCTCGTATAACCCTCACCACGTATGGTTTCAAATAGCTGACTTTGAGATTGGTAGTTTGCACCTACTAGGGCATCTAATCTGCCCTTGCCCAGCGTAATGTTATAATTAAGTTGAGGATCAACTGTAAACGACTTCACTTTAGTATTAGAGCGCAGCGCAAAGCCAGTTGTTGTAGTTACTGAAGGGTCAAAAGAAGCAATTGGAATAAGCGATATTGAATTTAATGTTATTTCCGAGTATCCTACTGCCGTTTTAATTGAAAGGTTATTCAGTATTTGGTAAGAGACTTCTCCACTTTCTCTAAAGCTGCTGGTTCGAGTGGTAGAGGTTCTTAATAACTTCGCATAAGGATTCGACCATGTAGCCATATTGGATACAGATTCAGGATTAGGCGCCCAATTTAACGTTCCGTCTGTATTGTAAATGGAGGGGGCGTTTGGAGCTAATGTAACTGCTAACCTCGTTAAATCAGAACTGGGCGAGAGTGTGTTATTATATGTAAATGAAGTTCCTAATTGTGCCCTTAGTTTATTATTCTGTGAGTTACCTGTTATATTCAAGTTGCTACCGATATTCTCATACTTGTTTTTTCCAGGAAATACATAGTTCTGTGTATTGTAAGTTCCGCTCAATAAGTATTGAACTCCACGGTTTCCTCCTTGAATTGAAACATTAGCGACATAAGACGTGGCTGTTCTTCCGAGAAATTCTTTTTGCCAGTCAGTATTTCGGGCAGTATCCCAAACCGTAAGATCAAAATTTGAATAATTCTTGCCAATAAATGATTTGTCTGGTATTGCCAGATCATCATTTAAATAAGCCTGCCTTCGCAGTTGGATGTATCCTCGTGTATTTAACAGGTCAAGTTTATTATTTACCTCACTTATACTCGTAGACAATCCCAGAGAGACAGCCGTTGCTCCCGTCTTTCCCTTTTTTGTTGTAATGAGAATGACTCCATTGCCACCGCGGGAGCCATATATTGATGTAGCATCAGCATCAGATAAAATTGTTATTTGCTCTATATCATTAGGGTTAATAAAGTTCAATGCAGAGATTCGATCATTATTTATCGCCAACGATCCAAATGCACCAGCCTGTATTGAATTCTGAAAGGGAATTCCGTCAACTATAATCAAAGGTTCGGATCTCAGGGAGGCTGAGCTCAAACTATTTTGGCCACGAAGCTGGAAGTTTACTACAGCGTTGGGAAGACCTGATGTCGGATTAATTACTAGGTTAGGAACGCGGCCTTGTAAGGCCATCATTGGGTTTGTTACTGGCTGTTTGGCAATTTCTTCTCCATCAATAGCATATACTGTTCCGGTATTAAACCTTTTTGTCGTTTTATAGTATCCTTTAACCACTGTTTCATCGAGCTCCGCTACATATTCTTTCAGGACTATATTGCCCAGGTCATGTCTTCCTTTGACTGCAATAGTTTCCGTTAAGTAAGATATATTAGTTATAGTTAAAGTAGCGGTTTTAGATACATCTTCTAATCGGAATACTCCATCGCTCCCTGTTGTTATACCATTCTTGGTGCCTGATACTAATACAGTCGCACCGGGTATGGGCTGGTTCTCTTTGTTCAAAAGTCTCCCATAGACCTCCCAGGTTGTGCTTTCGATAACACGCTTTGAAGAGGAGTTAATTGCTTTTTTAGAAGCGATTGCAACGGTTTCGCTGTTTATTTCCTGATATTCAAAACCACGTGGCTCAAGAATTTCCTTTAGAACCTGTGAAAAGGGCTTTTTAACTGCCTCGAATGATACGCTTTCAAGAGATGCAACTTCCGTTGTATTAAAATAGATTGTTACACCTGAGAATTTCTGTAATTTTTTAAGTACTGCACTTAGCGGTAGATTCCTGACTGAAATTGTGAGCGGTTTATCTTGAATACTTCCAGTTTGACCGAAGAGGGTACGAGGAAAAAGAGAAAAGATTAAAAGAAAGAAAAATGCCCCCTTACTAATAAACAGTCGGACAGATGATGACATTTTGAAAATAATTTTGGTTACTGAATGGTGGTTTTTTAAAGCATAACCACAGGCATTGTACACTGCCTGTAGTTTGGTTGGATGTGGATAAGGTTTGGTTGGATAATAGCAACCCCTTAGCCCCATAGCGGACATAAAAAAAGGGGTAGGTATGAGTAGCGGTTATACCTTAGACTTGCCAGTATATCTATATCCGTACAAGAATCAAAAAAGTACCTCAGATTCCCAGAATAATTTTGCATTATTATTAACCTATTATTAACTATTGGGAGTCAATTGAATATTACATTTGTTATAGCGGTTTATAAATTACTAACTTTGATCAGATTACTAGCTTTTTTTTATAATATTATAAATTGTTACTTATTGGACAATTGGAACCAACCACCGTCAAAAAATGAAAGGCGTTGAAGGAAGTAAAGATGATGTATTGCTGGAGCGTCTAAAGCAGGAGGACGCATCAGCTTTTGCACAAATCATTGAACAATTTCGTGGCCCCCTCTATTACTATGCTTTTAACTTGCTTAAACGCGAGGAAGAAGCAAAAGATATTGTGCAGGACACGTTTGTTGAACTTTGGAGACTCAGGCATAAGCTGTCTAGCGGCACATGTCTGGGGAGTTTTCTATTTATTTTAACGAAGCAAAGAAGCATTGACCTAATTCGTCACTGGGATGTTGAAAGACGAAGAAAGGAGCTTTGTTTTAATGAATCTACCTGTGTGAGTGGAGAAGATATTTTAGATAACCGTATCCTTGGCAACCATCTTGCCGCAGCAATAAGTAGCCTACCTTCCAACCAGCAAGCTGTCTTTAAATTAATTATGTTTGAAAATAAGAGTCACAATGAAATTGTGAAAGCTCTTTCCTTAAAACCTCAGACAGTAAAAAATAATATGTCGAAAGCTCTCGCAAATCTGAGAGAAAAACTAGCATTCATAAAAAAGTGAATTATGAGAGGTACTTTCCTGCCCCTTATACGGTATTATAGTATATGACTTTCGACCGACACGATATTGAAGACCTTATCTTAAAGGATATCTGTAATATGATATCTGAGGTAGAAAAACGACGCTTAAACACTATTTTGAGTGAAAACGTAGAAGCGCAACGACTTAAGGAAGAAATCATTCAGAAGGTTCATGGAGCGCGAGTAATGACATTTTTAGATGAAAAAACGTCAACCGAGTATGCCGAAGAAGCCATACAGATTGCAAGAAAACGGGATAGAGTCTGGAATGCACGTCAATGGCTACCGGGGTTAGCTGTAATGATTGTTTTGGGGATAATTATTTTTACGCTTTATATACCTAAGAGAGACAGCCTTTCAGTTGTTTCCACCCAACCCAATGCTGGTACTTCAACACAGGTTACTCTTTCTTTGCCTAATGGAGAATCTGTTATCTTAGACACTGGATCTAATAAAATTGCATCGAAAGGTATTGATATTTCTACTTCTCAAAGTTCACTGCGCTATAAGTCCTCATATTTCTCGTCCGAATATGCATCTCTACGAGTGCCTTTTGGGAAGGACTATAAGATATTTCTTGACGATGGAACGGAGGTTCATCTCAATTCTGGATCAGAGCTTAAATTTCCTGTTAAGTTTGATTCAAATAAGCGTGAGATTATATTAAATGGAGAGGCATATGTAAAAGTAGCCAAATCAGCAAAGATTCCTTTTTTCGTTCAATTACCGCACGGGACAGTACAAGTATTAGGGACGGCATTTAATGTCAATACCTACGACACTGGAATTCATAAGATTGCTTTAGTTGAAGGTGCTGTCAAAATAATCAATGATCATGCGACTGTTTCTTTAAGACCAGGTGAAGAGGCAGTAGCCAATGCTACAGGTATAAAGACTGAAACATTCGATAGGTCTGAAGTACTTGCCTGGCGGGAAGGAAAATATTATTTCGATAATGCCAGTTTGCAAGAACTAAGTAAAGTTGTGACCAGATGGTATGGTGTTCACGTTTCAGTAGATAGTAGACGAGCAGAAGATCAGCGTTTTTCAGGGATACTTCGTAAAAGTCATTCTATTGACGTTCTCTTAAAAGGTTTAGAGATTTCTAATGGAATTAAATATGACAAAGATCCAAACGGAACTTTCCATATTAGGTAATCAGTCATTGAATGGTAGCGATACATTGTGATACTGCAACCTGGTGGCGCTCTATATAATTAGTTTAGCTTCATGTTCCTGTAATATCAATTCACTTATAAGTATGAGACACTTCTTTAGCATTGCTTTAGTAGGTATGCTAATGCCATGCCTTCTTTTCAGCCAACAAAGCGAGATTAGCATTGATGTAATTAAGAATTGGCCATCGTTAACAAACTATGCTGTTTCAAACAATGGAAAGTATGTATGGTATCAGGTAGATAGGGGAGCCGCAAGAGTTACTCTTACGATTACTAATCTGCAAACTAAGAAGAGCTTAGAGATTGAGGGTGGTTCCGGACCAAGGTTTAACCAAGATAGCAGATATTTATTTTACAGGTCTAGTGAAGGCTTACATAAGCTGGATTTACATAATTATCGCGATATAGCTTTACCAGACATAAGCGACTTTGTATTCAATAATGATATTGAAAACCCGAAAGTCGCATATTTCAAAAAGGGAGAAGTATATGTCGAAGATGCAAAAGTAAAAGCATTGGTTAATTATGGCAAAGCCAACCAATGTTTTTTTAATAATAAGGGAACGATACTTGTTTTGAAGCAAGACAGTGCAATAACGTGGGTAGACTTAATGGCAAATAAAAAAACTTCAGTTGTAGTTGGCAAACAAGTAGAAGAAGTAGTGCTAAGTAATGAAGCAGATCATATTGTTTATTCTACAGTTTCAGAAAATGGAACGTGTATTTATAAATACAGTGCAGATATGACAGCCCCGTACATTTTGATATCAGATTCACTTTTACGCATTTCTGATAGTATTGCTTTGTCTCCTAAGGGTTTATCTTTCAATTCCATAGGTGATTATGTGTTCTTCAAATATAAATTTAAAATCAATTCTGTAGTTAAGGATACCAATATCTTAACCACTCATATGAACTTATGGAGTTATAAAGATAGATTTCTACAGTCTGAACAGCTGTTCCATATTGCTTTCAATGAAGGGGTATACAATCCTGATTATCTTTTCCAAGGAGTGATCGGTTATGATGGGTCGAAAGCGATCCTTTTAGAAAATGCCGATACGCTCCTGCATGGATCAGCAGGAAACCATTACGCGTTGTTGAAAAGTGTTAATAACGACGGAGAAGTTTACTGGAATGAGAGCGAATGGCCTGTTTTTAAGTTAGTAAACTACACAAATGGAAAGGTGATTGAGTTTTTACCAAGCAATAAAAATATATCTAATTTACAGTTATCTCCATCCGAAAAATATGTGATTTGGTCTGACACCAGTCTTAAGAGGACCTATTCTTATGAAATATCTTCAGGTACCGTAAAAGGCCTTTCAAGTAGCAATGATTTTGTGATTGAAAGTGACATCCGGTATCCAGCGAATATAAGTGCTCTTGGGTGGTTGCCGCATGATACGGCGATTTTATTCAATGATAAATACGATATATGGCGGATTGATCCAAAAGGAGTACAACCTCGCATCTGCCTGACCGGTGGATTTGGTAGAAAAAATGGCATTTCTTTTAACCTTATGGATGATGCGCAGAATCTTGCATTTAAAAACAACAGTGAGGATTTGATACTTACTTCTTTGGAAGAACAGACCAAACGTAATGGATTTTATAAAATAAGTACGACTGAAAGCTCGATTCCTACGAAGTTAAGCGAATGTGAATGTTTATATTATTATCCTGAATTGGCGATAGCGGCAAAAAGACCCGTTAAGTCTCTCAATGCGGATATATATGTGCTTCAACATCAAAGTGCGAAAGAATCTGTGAATTTAGTGGTAACTAAAGACTTTAAGAATATGCAGATAGTCTCAGATATTTATCCTGAGAAGAAACATAACTGGTACAGCTCCGAGCTGGTAAAGTGGATGACCACCAATGGTGAACAACGCATGGGCATTTTATATACGCCAGATGATTTGGATACTACTAAAAAATATCCTGTCATTTTCAACTTCTATGAACTAAGAAGTCATGAGTTATTCAACTATAGAAAGCCTGCAATTAGCGTAGTTAATATCAATATTCCTTACTATTTAAGCAAAGGGTATTTGATATTTATTCCTGATATACCCAGGAAAACCGGACATACAGGAGAAAATGCACTTGAAACAATAGAAAGTGGTGCAAATTACTTAACAACTAGGTACAAGTGGATAGATAAAACAAAAATGGGGCTTCAGGGACAAAGTTATGGTGGAACTATAGTGAATTTTGTTGCCACTCATAGCAATATGTTTGCCGCTGCCCAGTCGTCGGCGGGTCGAACAGATTATATCAGTGGGTATGGAGGGGTAGGTTTTGGTGGGAGAAGTTTGCAGGGAGCCATAGAAGCTTTTCAGAATAGTCTAGGTACGACTCCATGGGAACATCCTGAAGTGTATATTAACAACAGTGCGATATTCGGCGCAGGAAGAACTACTACGCCTCTCCTGATTGCCCAGGGTTCGGGAGACTTAGCCGTACATGAAAGTCAGGCAATTGAACTCTTTACCTGGCTAAGGAGGGCAAAGAGAAAAGTATGGTTGTTGCAATATTCCGGCGGCCATATAATGGACGCTGATAGTGAGGAAGGTCTGGACTTCACAATTCGTCAAGAACAATTCTTTGATCATTACCTGATGAGAACTCCGGCGCCTTCATGGATGATAGATGGTATTCCTGCCAAACTTAAAGGATTGAAGTCAGGTCTTGAACTTAATACGGCCAACAAAGTACCATAACCTCATAATAAATATCCGCAGAAACGTAACGGAATCCGTGGCGTTATACTCAATTCACGATGTTGCTGGAGTCTCTAAGGTGGAACATTACTCTATAAATTTAATTAATTTGGTAAATGTGGTTACTTGCCAGTTTGGAATAGTGATTGTTTCTTTAGCTTTTTCATAAGTAGGTCGTTTTGGGTAAAAGGATCTATTAATCGGCTAACGTAACCAATGTCAATGTTGTCGTACACAGCCAATTGGGAATGGTGAAAGTTTCAACACCTCCGGCTCGTCTTAGTACTATGGCAGGAGTGGTGAACCCAGTAGTGGTTAATACTGTTGATATCATGCCTGGTGCAATGGGTGTCACAAAAAGCGACGGATGTGAGAAACAGAACGTAGCCCCGCCTATTCTTGAATATATAGTTCCAAATGTGGAAACGACAGTGGTTCTGGTCATTGCGGGGATTCCAGTATATCTAACAGTTTTAAATGCAAGCACTCCACTTGCAAGACCCACGAACACGATACCAATTAAAAGTAGTCTTGCCTTATTCATATAAGTATTTGTTTTACAATTAATTTTGTGAATACACGCCTATGTTACTTAGTTGAAATATTTCAGGTAGTGAAATCTCCACGGAAGCATAAGCTCCGTGGAGATCCTCCCTGATTTTCCAGGCGTTTTATTACATCACCCAGAACGTTCAGGTTTTCCCAATTCAGCATTAGTCTACGAAAGTAACTAGTGTAGAATATGTAGATGTCAGCCAGTTTGGAATAGTGATAGTTTCAGTACCACCAACTCTTGTTAACGTAATTGGTCCGGCTGCAGTTCCTGTTGTTGAATAAATGGTGCTTGTAACGCCTGGTAATGCAGGAGTTGTAAATACTGTCAGGTTTGGTCCTACGAAAGACGCGTTACCTGCTCTTTGATAAAGAGTACCGAAGGTGCTATACCTTGTAGTAGAGGTATAGGCTTTAATACCAGTATACTTGGAAGCTTTGAATGCCAAGCCTCCGCCAGCAATAGCTAATACTGCTATGGCTGCAAGAACAATACGTGATTTTTTCATAAAATCTTGCCTTTGTAGATCAAAAGGGCTAAACTTTCAACAATGTAAGAGCCTACTCTTTTCGATGGTTTTCGGCTTCCCCATATTTGCCATTTTAGTTGCAACCAAAATTGGCGTTACTGATCAGTAGAGAGTTCTGTCGTTCCTATAAACGTTAACTATCGCTTAATTGGAACTACTGGGCATAAGTTACAAGTGTTAATGTTGTTGTGCATGACCAGGCAGGGATCGTTAATGTTACCAACCCGCCAACTCTTGTAAGGGTTAAGGGAAGGATTGAGATACCTGTTGGTCGATAAACTGTTGAAATGATTCCTGGACCTGTAGTAAGGAAAAGAATGGAGTTTGTGGCACAAAAGTAAGCACCTCCTAGAGTATAAGCAGTTCCGAATGCATAATAAGCTGACGTGTAAGTATATGCTGGTGTGGAATTAAACCGTGATACTTTAAATGCAGTACCAGCAGCTACCATCGTAAAAACTACGATTGCCCATAAAATGACATTAGCCTTTCTCATTTAAAGAAGCAGTTTAATGGTCAGCGAATGTTGAAGTTTATCAAGATTTGTATAAGTCTATAGATTCATTAAATTAGGTCAACATAATAATATTCCTTCGAGGGAATGGTACAAAGTTAGTCTCCCTTCGTCTACATTTTTTACTAGATCGAGTAAACACTTAAGAGATAGAGAAAAACACGAATGCACTGAGAAATCAGTGCATTCGTGGAAAAAAGCCAAGATCGTCCTAGCAGCAGTAACTATCTTGCTGTAATTGGTGGTGCCTGTATTCAAAGCTCGTTAAGCGCAAATGGCGATAATAATGCACGCTGCTGCATAGTAGATGGAGAAAATTATTTTGGAGATAAAGCGCAGCTAAGAAACCAAGTGTTTCAATTTCTTTCTTAATACCTTCAGTGAATCAGCCACATTATCTTATCGCCCTTGCTGTTCTTTCTTTCACCAATTGTCATACTGCCTCACTCTCTGCTTCTGCCAGTGCCGCAAGCAATATGCCTGAAGTTTGTGGAACGTATAGCTGTAGCAGATTTCGGGAGAAAACGAACAAAAGCGAATAGAAGAATTTTTAATGGCAATGTGGCAGTATGGCAATACTTCATGACACAAAAAGGCCCCTTCCAGCGAAGGGGCTTAATGAAATAACAAAATTGCTATGTGCTGCGAGCTAATTTACGCAGCTACAAGCCTGGTATACCAGGTTTCTGATGCTTCCATCGAATACTGGTCTACGAATATGTACTGCTTTTTCCAGCCGTTCCGATAATCCCTACATATCCTTCATTAGCTTACTATCGACAACTTGGGCATATTCCAGTGTTGAACTGATTTTAGAATGGCCCATCATTTTCATTAGCGATTCAATGGGCATATTATTCGGTAATGTGACCGTGGTTCCAAACGTATGGCGCATCTTGTGAAAAGTAATTTTCTTATGAATGCGGGAAATCTGTAAAATGACTTTGATTGCCCTGTTAATCTGTTGATTGGAGATATATGGGAAAATTTCTTTCCGTTTGCCGCGATCACGTGCATAACGGTACTTATTCAGAATGTTCAATGGTTTCTTCAACAGAGGCACTTTAAAGTATCCCTCAGACTTGATACGTTCATTGCTTACCCATGTAGCGCCAAACAATACGCTTATATCAGGATCGGTAATATTCATGACGTCACAATACGCGAGGCCCGTTTAACAAGCGAAGATAGCCAGTTCATGTACATAAGCAACTTCCTCATCCAGGAAGACCTGCGCATCCATTCTTGCCAGTTCCTCTTCATCAAGAAAGATCTTTTTAGGTTTTTTCTTCTTTACCTTATACGAGCCGACTGGGGGGCGGGCCAGTAATTCTTCATCCACCGCCCAGTTAACCATACGCATCGTTCTTTCAATATGTTTAGCCAACCCATTTCCCTGACAAACAGAGCCTTCTTTTATGGGATGCGTTGGAATATACGTTTTAAAGGATGTTAGAAACTCCCTCGTTAGTTTATCTACGCGTATATCTCCACTTGGAATCTCCTTTTTAAGAAAGGCCTCCAAATACGCGAACGTAGTGCTGTAATTCTTCCAAGTTCCCTTCTTAAGCCGCTTGTCCTCCACTTCTTCATACTTCTGCCTCAACATACGGAATGTGAGACGATGAGTCACCGATCCATTCGCTTGTTTAGTACCTTTTAGATACGTAGCCTTACCAAGTGAGGTGATAATAGTTCACCCTCTTGGCGAAGCGCTTTATGACAGGTGGTAATGGCCGAACGTTCCAATTCAAGATCGGTATTCAACTGCGATAATTCCGGCTCGCCTGACTTAGCCAAACCTTTTTTATTTTCCCAGGCACCAATGGCTACCCGATACTTCGTGGAAAGCAAGGCTTGTTTACCATCAACAGAAATCTTTGCATAGATCGGAGCTACATTGTCCTGTGCCTTATCCCTGCGGATCATAAAATGAACACCGAAGGACTGATCATCTTTCATACAGATAAGTTTTAAGGTTAGAAACTAGTCTGTTTACCAGCTCGAAACCTCAATGGCTTAACTGTTTTTGAATCAATAGTTTATTGCGAAAAGGTTACCTGCAAAAAGGTAACTTTTGAGGTAACCATGCAGGTATTTTAACAACAAGCTTATTTAGTAATGAATGCCTATCCGATTGTAGGATGGCAATGTTTAGAGAACAGTAATTAAAATATAAAATCCAATAGCAGCAAGGCTTTTGGGCAATAAGTTTGAGATGATGCCGGAAAAAAACAAAGGCTGTAGATGATCTACAGCCTGTTGAAAGATTTAAAGTCGACCCAACTTTACAATTTTCGAACTATTTTATACATGATTTGAAAAAATTATCAACCATAAATGATTGATAATTAAAGACAATTTAATTATTTATTTGTTAACTGAGTTTAGTAAGGAATGTTTTTTTACCCTTCCCGAAAGGTAGAAGCTCAAATGCCGAACAGGTGAGTACGGTACCAGAAAAATCTATTATGGATAAATTTTGCTTACTACACAAGTTGTTTTTTTTCAATAGTAGAACAAGCATTTTCACTATATTAAGCCTGTTAATAATTACCTCATTTATGAGCGCTCCAAGAAACCAAAAGCAAAACACTACTCGCGCGAGCTATCCCAAACTTAGGTCTTTCTTAAATACTTACCTATTGGGTAGGAAAGGCATATTTATGGTTTTTTTAATATTTATATTGATTCATCTGATCGGTTTTGCAGCACCAGATTGTTTGATGATTCTTGACGTGGGACCAGCCCAAGCAAAAGCAATAGCGTCAACCCTTATCAGCTCATATATCAGTGTACTTGGAATTGGACTTGCCATTTCTGCCATTATTCTCGCTATTGTACAAATTGCCAACAGACAGATCAGCATCACCCATTTGGTATTCAGCCGGTCCTATTTCATCCCTTTGGTATACTTCGGACTGCTCAACATTATCTTTTTGGGGATACTGCAGCTATTGTATAAGACAGAAGAAGGACTTTTCTTTCGGGAAGCATTCATCCAGTTTGTAATTATATCCATTTACTCTTTTGCTATTTTTATAGTACTCACTTTCCTGGTTTTCTACAAAACCTTCCGCTACCTGAATTTTCTTTATGTCGTTGATGATTTCCTGAAGGATATATACATAGAAATAGTACTCAATAGTAACAATGACTATTTGAGCATGAGGGGCAGAGAAGTGTTTGGCGAAATTGCTGAAGCAGTAAGCAGGGAGGATAACGTTTTGCTAGACCGTTTTCTTCAAGCGGTAACGACCATCTTCAGAATGAACCCCAATAGTACTTTTCTTTTCGGAGTGGAGAGAAAAATGGCTTCCTGGCATATTGACGTAATTAAAAGCGGCAGTATTTCCATACATTCTACCCTGCTTTCAGCCTGGCGCGAGCTCAGAACTTACGCAGTTAACAGTGAAGGCAAGGCGATTAGCAACTACTTTTCCGCCGTACCTGCTTTAACCCTTTCTGAAATTGAAGAAAATAACCGCTCGCAGGCCACATTCGCGTATGCGCTTCGGTTAAAAGAAATGATTGTCTATTCTTCGTATAATGATGAAAACGAAATACAAACCGAGTTAAAATCTTATCTGTATCTGAATGATGTAGTGATCATGATTATGGAGATGTTACAAAAGAAAGACTATGAGTCGCTTGAGGAAATCTACCTTCAAATTGAGCAAATGGTTACGATGCTTAGTTCGGATATTGCAGAGGTCAGGAATCCTTATCGCCAACAGGCACCAACAGAAAAAGAAATCAAAAGGGCAACCCTGCAGTCCCAACTTCGTAATCGCATCTTTTATGCAGTTTTATCAGTTTTCTCTTACCACATTTACAAAACTTACTATTACAGTAAAGAACGCTTAGACAGCCGTATTTTTGAGTTGTTGACCAGTGTTTTATACCACCATTCCACCGACTACAGCCTAACTGAGTTAAGTGAAATTAACATCCCGGATGTGGTGAACTGGAGGGAGTGGGTTTGGATGATGGAGAAACGAAACGACGGCCAAGTGTACAGTGTGGTGGATGGGCAACTTGTGCTGGACTTCGGCATACTGCACCTTTACCTCAAATACCCTTATATCCGGCCCACCCAAGCCGACCATCTTATGCAAACCATGCTCGACAATTTGGCTGCTGACACCCAGCACCTGCAAAGGACAATCCCCGGCATTAGCGCAGAGGTAATGCAGGAAAATATTGCAAGGGTAAAAGACCAGTTTAATGGACTGAACCAAGACGAACAGGCTGCACGAATCACTGCGCTTATCCAGGCACCTCAATCCCCCAAAAGGATTGAAGCATTCAAAAAAGACATGACTTCCCAATGGCTGAAATCAAGGTCATTGTATCCAATATTCAAATACTATAAAGCCGTTGAAGAAAATCCCCAAGATCAACTAAAACAGGTCGGTACTCCCAGAATGAACCTCAAGGAGGGTAGAATGATGTTTGTTGAAAAGCCGGAGGCTTCTAGCATATATGGTATTGAATGGGGAAACCAGGTAAACCGTGAGGTAGAAAGGTTCTTTGCGAATAGCCTTTCCAGGCTTACCCCCACTATTGTCCCAACAATAACAGATGCACTTGATCAGGTAATCGAAGGAATGGATGAAAATGATAATACAGGTTGGGTTGCGATACTACCTATCAGGGCAGAGCACAAGTGGCAGGTAGACCTTGTTAATTCTGGTAGATACAGAAGTTTTGACCAGATCGAAACCCCTTTTCCTTTCAGGGCTTTGGGTATTTATGACGGAAAGATACCAGTGGTAAGGATCGTTAGCAGCATTTCAGATCAGACGGCAATCATTATCAAACTTCCTACAGCCATTAAATACCGCATTCGTACATCAGACGATTATCAGGAAAAACAATTGCAAATTGACATCAGACTTCATGAAGATAACCAGGGACCTGCCGAAAATCCTGTCGTACCAGGCCAGGGAAATATCCCTGCTGAAAATGCTGTGGTGATCGTTCAGGAAATTATGGACTTCGAAATCCTCAACAAAGATCAGATCAAAATTTACCATATTGAACCCTAACTTATAAAAGTGGTTAATGAGCACTATGCAAAAAAATGATTCCAAAAGAAATAACAGAACAGGCAGTTAATTACATCACACAGTCCATGGCAAGAAAGTAACTGGAAAATCCAAAATTCGATTTTAAAAGGGAATTCATAAACGGAATTTTCTGTGCAAACTAAAAGATGCGAGGTGCTGAATCTATTAGGTAGTGGTTAATGGACAAAAAGAATATTATTTAAAGTTATCTATAACTTAAGATGCTTTCTTATCTCTGAGGAAGCATAGTTTCTAACAATATCTCTGTTTACTTTTGAGAAAGGAAATTTATGAAGATCATCCAATTCATAGCAACTGTTAAAGATAACATTGTAGGGTTCTGACTTTGTACCCCCTACAGCAGCTACAATCCCTTTTATTGCCGCTTCAGGATATCTCATAGCAGACACCAGTGTATTTCTAAACACTGGCTTATATTCAGCATAGACTGTCTCAAGTTGGAAAAGACCGATGTTTCCCTTTATCCTGGCGTCCGCCTTCTTTTCGATGAGCACCATATCAAAATTATCCGAAGTTAGTACGTCATCTATTTTGTTGTAATTCGCAAAGTCGAAAATGTAATCATTGTGGAATCCTCCCATATGTGGATTGAGGAAGTCGGCTGGATCTGTTGGGACATCAGACTTAAATCCTGTATTGCAGGTCCAGCAAGACGGAATAAGATTTAAAAATGACATTCCGAACAGAGGAAAATCATTGAAACATAGGAAATGATCAAGCGGAGGACGCAAGGTAAGTTTCCTCGGCGTTGCTTTCATTATTGTAGTAACCAGATTTATGTTGCAGTAAGGACAGGTCTGGATACCGATCGAATTGCAAAGATCATAAGCATTATACCCGTTTCTTCCCTTTTTGAAAAATGTCTTATAGTTGAAGATACTTTTTAAACTCTTCTGGATATCTCTTTTGGGAAACTTCTTTTTTAGGTCAGCATTGATTCTCCTGTGAAGCCCGATCATATCATTGATCTCGCACTCCAAGATCTTTTTTATTCTCGCCTTGGTGAAATACGCTTTTAAAAACAAGTTGCTTTTCTGGCTAAGACGGCCATAGATAAGATCAACCAGATTGCTGGAATGCTTTTTTATCAATGTGTTTCGGTTATTGAGTTTAATTCCTATCATTTATTAAAGCATCCAATTTGTTATGCAAAAGTCTTCTTATCACAGGTTCATCTATCACCGATATCTCTTTGTTAAGCGCATTCAATCTTCGCACAGAATATGGCTTTTTAACGCTTTCTATGCGCTCGATAAGTCTGTCGATATAATCTTTAGAAAGTTGTCCGATAAGTGCAGTATCGAGGAAAAACTCTTGGGCAAGTAGTGTAGAGGTGTTCTGGGCAAAGGTGCCAAAGGATTCTTCTCTAACGGTCCAACCATTTTCCTTTTTGAACAGGTGAACATATTCCTTTGGAAAATCAGATAGCACAAGTGGAGAATGGGTGGCGAGTAATAGCTGTATACTGTGTTCTGCGTAAATGAATTTAAAATAGCCAAGAAGAAAGGTAATATATAACAACTGCCATTTGGGGTGAAAACCATTTTCCCCCTCATCAATGACAATCAGGATTGTTTGGTTATTGTCCTTCAGTTTATTCTTTGCAGCATAAAACCTTGAGAACAGATCCAGGAAAGACCTTTCACCGCTACTGAGGTTGCGCCATTCAAACGATACAAATTCATATAGGTTTGGAACGATAAACTTATTATTTGAATCGGCATTTCCTGGTTGATTAAGGATTTTTAATAGCAGTGGGATGCGCTGGTCATTACTATCAAGCTCAATAATGAAATCGGTATTGGCATGCCTTGCCGAATGTATATCCAAGTTTGATTCAATAAGATCGAATACATAATCAATCAACCCAGGGAATATATTAGTGCCGAAAACATCCTCGACAGTAAAAAACTCAACATAAAGATTGATAAGATCCTTTGCCTTTGAACTTTGAAATAGCTCTATTTTACGGGAAATATTATCAGCATATTTATGATGTAGTATATCTTGACTCTTATTCTTATTAACGGAGAGAAAATACATGGATAGCAGGTTCCGTAAGAAAAGGATTTTACTGAAGTTTGTCTTTGAAATTCTGTTCTTAGGATATCCGCGCAGAAACGCCGAGGCGCTATCGGTTAGTTTATGGAAAATGATTTTTGAAAAAGGAGAAATATCATCTTCCACAAACTGAAGCCGATGAAAGGTGATATACAGTATTTCTGGCTTTGTGAAAGGCATTTCAAAATTATCCTTGTTTTCCTGAATGAAATTGACCTGGCGCTCGATCGTCTTGCTCTTGTGCAGCAATACAGAGGGTAACATATCCGTTCTAGTAGATTTTCTGTCGGTATCATCCAAAAGGGTTCGGCTGAGCGATATATCAATCAAAGGCTGATCGTTGCGATTATAGGGTTCGTTTACTATATTGAAATCCAGAAAGGGCGAATAGTATATTACAGGCATTTCGCAATCATGCCTATGAAGATCAGCTATGGAGCACCCTGCTGGAAGGTTAAATGAAATTCCTTCTATCGATGTTAGATAACCAAAGCTATTCTTTTCGGTTTGATAAATATATAAAAATGCCGTATAATCGTGTATCATTGTATTAGAACCACCATTAACAGTCTGGGCGATCTGAGTTAACAGACTGGTCTTGCCGACCCCGTTCTGTCCAGCGATAATATTTAAATCAATTATATTATTGCCCCGCAGATTTCCGAGATAATCTTCCTTTCTAGTAATGCGTAATTCATTAAATCCAAAGCTAATCTCATATTGAGAAGAAAGAGAAAGGGAAAAAGGTTCGAACGTTCTGAATCCTTCGATATAGATAAATGAAAGGCTGACCATACGCTAATATATCATTTTACATCGAAATAAAAATTTCTACAAATCCAGTGTTGTATTTCCTATTCCAATAACAATAGGTTAGGCGCTATATCTCTAATGAAGAGATATGAACTATCGTTTTTTGGTTAACAGATAGTCATAAAAGGAGAGTATATAATTTTCCTTACCTAAAAAACATAAACTAGCTTTATCATACGGAAGTATCATAAAGGAAATTATTTAGTCATCTTAACATAGACCTAAAGCTCGTCTCTACAACAACTCTTAGCAAATCGTTAACCGTAAAAGAAACACATCATGAAGAAATCAAAAGTAATGCTGGTATGGTGTACACTTATACTAGCAGCCGTTGGAGCCACTGCCTCCAAAATCAATCACCGTACAATGACTGTATGGTATTCCACTGGCGCAGGGTGCCTGACAGTTCAGATTGAAAAGAATTGCTTTCCCGGTGCAACTGGTTGTACAACCCAAGTAGGACAGTTTCTCCACGTACCTCTTTATGGGACAACGGATGAATTTGGACATTGTTCATTACCCTTACAGGAAGAGTAAAACAAAGAGTCCAGCCTGGGCTGGACTCTGAAGTTATCTTTCCCTTATTACCAGCACCTTTGCAGGCCTGTATTCTTTGGTGATATCTAACCCATACTTAGCGATACTCTTTCGCATTTCTCCCAGATCAGTAGTTAGCGCATTGATCTTCATATTTACTTTTGAAACTATTCCCGTTTCATCATATAATTTTGACTTAATACCATAGATATGACCAGTCAATAACGAAAGTGCATTTAAAGGGGTCTGATCTACGATCATTCCCCCGATACCCCTTTTCCACGTGAGTTTATTTGGCGCTAAACTCTTGAAAAGTTCTTTTGTCTTTTCTTTGTCAACTACCCGCAATACATAACACGGCATATTCCGTTCTTCAATTACAGAATAATAGCCAAAGGTGATTTCTATATCGTTGAGCAGTGTTTTTCTGATCTTTGCTCCTGAAGTCTTCAAAGGAAAATGTACGCTATAGCAATAATACCCCAGTTGCTTTGCCTTATCTTCCCTGAATCTGCTGGTATCTGGAATTTCATATATTGGTTTCTGGTAGAAATCACTAGGATAAAACAATCCTTCGAAATTACCATAACAAAATAGCAACGGAAGAGAAACGCGGAGAACCTGGAAAGAGTTCCCTTGCTGTATATTTCTAATACCTCCTGGTACTTGCATACCCATCCCGGGCTTCCATTCACTCAGCACAGACCGGAAAAGGAAAGTTGTATCTGCCGCCCCTCCATTTCCGGAAATTAAAAATGGCTTTTTCGGATCAAATTTTTTGCTGGTGCTCAATTCTGTCTGATAACTCACATCCCGAAATTCAAAAGCCTGCCCTGTAATGAACTTTTCTATATTTTCTTCGTTAAGCGATGATCCTAAAGTGATAGCGGCAACTTTACCATTAGGGCTCAACCATACCAGATACGGCACTGCGCCAGGAACAATCCTATCGAAATTGAGGGAGTCAAATGCTACCGTAAGATCTAGCCCAAGCTGCTTACGAAGACGCTCATATACCATTTTCACCTCACCTTTACGGCCTAGATATCCGACTGAGATGATCTTCAATCTATCCTTGTATTTCTCTTGCATCTGTTTGATGTGGGGAAATGCTTTGATACAACTGCTACACGACACTGCCCAAAAATCGAGGATAATCGGTGTACCCCGAAAATCGGAAAGCGAAAACGATTTTTTGCTATAGTAACGAACATCATCGAATTTATAATTCGGCATTTGATCACCGACCTTTAGTGCCATGGCCTCCTTGGTTTGCCCCTGACAGGCGAACGATACAACCACTGATAATAACAAACAAATTGTAAACTGTCTCATTTTTTTCTTTTTTTATAAAGACAGTTGTTGGACATGAAAGTGGTATCTTATTGGGAGAGTGTGCGCCTGTTCCGCGTTTAAGCTAACAAGTCGTTTCGCTTCAAAGTGAATTTATAATTTTCTTTATGGATTGATCTATTGACCTTATAAATATTAGATCCGCATTTCTTAACCTTTGTACAGTTGGGAACTGCTTTGGTATGAGTCTTCTTTAAATAGATTTAAATGATCCGTTTCGGGAGTAGTAGTATTTAAGAGGTGAAATCGGTTTTCGGTAGCGTTATCTCTTCGGAGGAAAAGAAATGAAGTATAAATTTCCGGCAACCACATTAGGGACCAGGCTGATCCGAAATCCCAAGCTGCTTATTCCAAAATACGCAGGACAAAGGGAGCTTTGAATCCGTGATTAATTTTAAGGACACAATTTCAAACCTGATATTATCGCCACCTTAAAAAAGCGTAATTTCATACTGTCAATTTATACTCCTTTACCATCGTATCAATAATCTCGCTAATCGCTCTTGCTGAATGGCACTTAACAAATTGACACACAATCTCAAATGACAGGCTTCCGATAAATTAAGGATAAGACACTTCTGACTAGATACCCTGTACACCAAAAATACTGCGTTAATTGCCCAGATGGCAAGAAAAGATTGCAAAGTAACTTGTAGAATCTGAACTAGGCTATGAAAAATATTTTTCATACAAAGACCGCTGACCTCTACATACGAGTCAGCACTGATGAGCAGGCCTATCATGGTTATTCCCAACGTAGCCAAGAAGCTTTGTTACGTCAGTACTGTCTCACTAATAATATTACTATCCGCAAGGTTATTCTGGAAGACCACTCCGCGAAAACATTCAACAGACCTGAATGGAAGAAATATCTAACCGAACTTAAAAAGACCAAGTGCCGGGCAAATCTTCTCTTATTTATAAAATGGGACAGATTCAGTAGAAATGCCGGAGATGCTTACCAGATGATTGGTTTACTGCGTAAGCATGGAGTAGGGCCACAGGCTATCGAACAGCCGCTTGATCTTTCTATTCCGGAAAATAAAATAATGTTGGCAATTTACCTTTCTACACCTGAAGTCGAAAATGACCGAAGGGCTTTAAATATCTCCCACGGAATGCGACAGGCTAAAAAGGAAGGCCGACATATTTCTACCGCACCTTTTGGCTATGCAAAGAGGACAAATGGTTTAAATAGAAAATATATTGCTATTGTGGAATCTGAAGCGGAAATTTTAAGATGGGCATTTGAACAGGTTGCCCAGGGAGTATTTAATACAGAACAAATATACAAACAAGCGAAGCTAAAAGGATACACACATTCTAAAGCTAATTTCTGGCTGACACTTAGAAATCCCCTGTACATCGGAAAGATACACGTACCTAGTTATAAGGATGAGGACGATTATTGGGTAGAAGGTCAGCATACGGCCATCATAGACAAACCCCTATTTTACAAGGTCCAACATGTATTGGATGCAAGAAAGCATTCCGTCTACAAAACCAAGATAACCTCCGACGAGTTATTACCCTTGCGTGGCTTCCTTATATGTCCTCTTTGTACTAAAAAACTTACTGGTAGTGCTTCCAGAGGGGCCAAGAAATACTACCATTATTATCACTGCGTTTCACCTTGTAAATACCGCTGTCGTGCAGATTGTGTAAATACAGCATTTCTGGAAGAAATCAGAAAATTCAAACCGACATTCAAAATGACAGAGATTTGTCGGATATTAATCAACAAATTCTGGGCCCTGGAAAGAAATCATTTTGCTGACCAAAGAAAACTGCTCACTAATCAGATAAACACGATAAATGATGAGATTGCGTATATCAGGGAACTGCTCGCCAGTCATAGACTCGAACCTGAAGAATACAGAGAAATGAAAACTGCGTTTAATGAGAAAATCGCCTCAATCGAATCAGAGCTTTTAATTAACCCTATACAAAACCAGAATATTGATCATATTCTTGAAAGGGCACTTAAAAACCTATTGATGATCGATTATATATACGAAAATGGAGAATTGACAACGAAGCGTAAAATTGTAAACGCTATCTTTCCACAGAATATGACTTTTAATGGTTTTCTTTTTCGGAGTAATAGAATTAACTCATTGATCTCGATAATCAACATAGCGGTTGGTCTAATTCATAAAAGAAAAGGTAAAAAGAATACCAATACCTCTGATAGTATTCACCCTATTGATACTATCCAATTTCCTGACTTTTTTATAACCGATTTAAAGATGCTTTCGTTAGTAAGTGAGCTTTAACGATGAATGTTGATGCGATATCTGAATGCAGGAACAATGGCTCCTATTGAGCATTATATTGCCTAATACTAGCCAGACATGCAGCGAACGTATAGTAATACACGCTATATCATAAATAATGAAAATTCCAGAGAACTTTAAACGCTAAACAAAGATAAGTGGGTACGCTTAATGATCTACTATAGGCCTATACTAATGTGTGCTGAAATATGTAACTGTTCAGCATAAAACAATTGTAACAGGCTACCATGAACTTAGATACAGGCAAAATGAAACACAATAGTCTTATTATCAACGTGTTAATACAGTTCGAATCTTATCAAGTCTAACCATATAATTAACAAAAATGGGGAGGGATAGTAACATTTGATGTTAAATAAGACAGATCAACACACTCTTCATCTAATCAATAGACTGATAATCAGTTGTTTAATAAAATAAAAAAGGACAAAATGAAAAGTTTCATTTTGTCCAGTCAAGTCGGGACGACTGGATTCGAACCAGCGACCTCTTGCACCCCATGCAAGCGCGCTACCGGGCTGCGCTACGTCCCGAAACCGGTATCCGCTAATAACCAGCGGGATGCAAATGTAATAATAAAATTAATCTTTAAAAATTTTTAAATACATATTTTTTCAAATTCAGGATCACGCTACGAGACTGATTATCAGCCAAGAAACGCCAATCCCGGATAGTAATACACCCCCTGTATACTCGCAGCTTCCATTGCCCGTTTCAACTCCAAAGAGATAAATACAAAGCCGGAACCCTCCCATATCTTCTTCCCGCTGGCAGTAGGCAAACCTTTTCTAATATCATCGATCTTTTCTTTTATATATAGCCGATGATACCCGGGAAAATAGCGCTGCGTGGGCCTGTCATAAATGGTCACCGGATGGGACGTGAATTGATCCCCTACATGCTCATTAAGAAAATCCAGGATGGTACTATGGATAATAATGAACAAGGGGGAGCAGAAGATGCGCACAAGCGCTTCCTGTTTAATAGTACGAAACTCGTATTCTGAGCAATTAAATAGCCACATACGGGATATCTCTTCACTCTCAAGTCGCCACGTAGGCGTTTGGGCAAGGCGAGGGTTCTTGCAGTGAGAATCTCTAAAATCAACCATACTTAATATTATACCCCTTCAATATTCATTTTTTTCAACGTAGGAGACTGATACCCGCTTTCCTTTTGTAAACACTTGGCATTCCGCATCACATACCTTGTAAAGGTCTTCGTTTGGGTATTTCCCAGTAAAATAACAGGCGATCTTTTCGCATCTGCTGCTTCCTGGCTGCCGGCTAAGATAAACGTGTTATCTGAAACCCACACGACTTCATCCACCCATTCATGAGGTGTGCCGAAATAGATCCGCTCCCAATATTTCATGGTAGGATTACATAACCACACCGGCTGATCTACGTCCGGATCTGTTTCGTAATGATCTCCCTTTTTCTCCAGGTTCAAGGCACTGTGAATATCAACGAACCAGGAGCCGTCCCGCGAATAACTCAATAAAGGTTTGTAAACAGCAAGGAAGGCCTTGTACTGACTGAAATCCTTTGATCCTATGTGCTCAAATGCTGCTGTGTTCCCACGACAGAAGCCGGAAAGTTTAAAGTTATTAAAACTGCTTGTCCATAGCTTCAAAGGGCCGTTAAAAGAAGCACTGAATGAGTGAAGGTCATTACACCCTGTCGAATCAGTCGTCGGGGTTAAAAGACTGTCAGGAGTGTTTTTGGGGGATGTTGCAAAGCTGGCCAATGTAAGCGATAGCGTAAAAACAAAGACAGCATTCGCTATCTTCATAGGGATGAATGTTGTTCTGCTCATATGTTGGGTCATATTGTAAATATCATAAATAATCCTGATCCTGGAAAAACAGCAGTGTTACAGTGTTTATATCAACGCAACTCTTAATGTAGCATTTCAACCTTGCACCCAACTATTAAATCCGATACTATGAATCATCATCTCCACTTGTTTAACTTCTATCACGAAAGTGAAGAACCTAAATTTATCGAAAATAACCTTACCCGCGCCTTCGCACTTTGTCTGAAACATGACCCGGTGTTACTGTATGCATTTCTGAAAGAAGTACTTTCCCCGGAGGATTATAACTTCCTGTTCTACGTTCATGAAAAAGATACTTCTATCGATTTTGATATGCAGATAGAGACGGCTACACTCGTGGATGAGACAAGAAAACTGTATGCCATCGGACTGACAGATACCACTGTCAGAGAGGACTGGACAGACATTGAGAAGAATATCGATGTGATCAACAAGATGAATATAACCGATCTCGTGATATCTATCAAAGACATCAAGATCATTTTTGAAGTGAAACGTACCGGTGAAGATTGTAAGGAACAGCTTCGTCAGCAGATCGCTCCGTTCACGCATAAACAACACATTCATGTCACTCCCATGCATCGCACCTGGAGTGATATGCTGCACCTGATCGAACAGATCAGTAATTTTTATACCTACAATGGTCAGTCCAATCAGTTTATCAACTCGTTCCTGCAACTGATAAAAGCACGCTTCAGTCATTGGGTGCCTACAAAGCCCTTCAAATTTCAACCTTTCTTCAAAGATAGTTCAGACCTTATCGGCCGGCAACCTTTGATCCAGCGTTTACACAATGCCGTACACTCCATAGGTAGCGATGAGATAGACATACTATGGGACCGTACCGCTATAAAAGTCAGGAAGCCATGGGCCACAGAAGCTATTCCGGACTTCATATGGGGCAATGATGGTAAACAATATCTCATAATGGATATCTGGCCAGGCAATGTAAAACAGCAGGGATATGCGCTGTATAACATGCCACTGCATTGGGTGAACGCAAAAGTGGTGACGATCAATGGAGAGGTCTTTGAAGTGAAAGTAGACAGACATATCAATTTCATGCACTTTAATAAGTATATTACCAGTCTGAATATTCCTATTGCAGATGGCGACAGACAGCTAAAGAAGGAAATCAATACACCGGCGAACCTGCACCAGATTTCCGGAAAATGGTATCGGGATGACTGGCCTAAGCTGATCGAAACCCTGGATGAGTATTTTTCATTTGACTGGAAACAATCCTGCAAATGGAACGAGAATTTTGAAGATTCAGCACGTAGCTATCTGACACTGTCATTAGGCTATTGCTGTCGAATGTATGTGCCATATAGCTACCTGCAAGACCTGGATAGCAGTCAGCAGGGACATGTCTCCGTAGGGATGTTTCTTGCGCAGTGTAAAGATGCAATGGTCAGCATGATTGAAGGATAATGTATGTAAAAAGGCTGCTCGCGTATGATGAGCAGCCTTTTATTTTTATGGGAGTGTTTATCAGACTTATTTAAAACCGTATCTGCCTGACATTTTCCAATGGCAATGCAGGTAATTCACTTTGCTCATTCAATGGATCATGTGCGGATAGTTCTCCGAAAGATAATCCTGTCAGCTTCTCAATGTTCGCTATAGAGGTCTGTGCCGCTTCATATGCGCCAAATACAAATTCTTCTTCCGGCAGATGCTCCTTCTGCGACATCTTATAACCCGTAGCCGACAACTTTCCTGTTTCATCATTTATAAAGACAATAATTTTCCAGCTGATTACGGGTATCTTCACCCCATATATCACCGGGTCATTCTTCCTGAAAACAGGCCCAGTGAATACAGATATCTTCATGCCATCTTCGCGTGCATGGTCCAGTGCATAATCTTCCAGTCCGAGCCATACCGGTGCATTAAAAGACTGCATCTGCGGAATGGTATTGGTCACACACATGGAATCCGCATTCCCGCGTAATGCAGCGGTTTCGCTACCCCATACCGGGTCTTCCCGGCGGGTCATATGTCCGCGGCTGAACTTAGGCGGATTACCATAACACTCATTCAGGATTTGCGCATCTTTTGCAATACGTGGATCGGTACGCCAGCCTACTCTCGTCGCTTTTCTTGATTTAGCGCCATTGATGTTTACCGCACTGAAATAACACAGGCGTCTTTTTTTACTCATCACTACGGAAAAATGCTCATAACGCAGTACATGGTCCTGTTCACCATTTCTGTCATACTGTAATACATCTGCGGCTTTCGCCGGATCAGCTACTTCGGGTAGTGGCACGAGGAAATTATTTCCCAGAAAGGCCGGATTATATCCTGTACGGTCGTCATAATCTTCTGCCACACCTTCCGTATAGAACTCGTCTTCGATTTCAATGGCCGCGGGCTGCGTAGTTTGTATAGTTTGCGCTACGGCTGCAGCTCCTGCTATGGCAGGCTGACCGACGGTAACGGTCACTTCTATGGGGACGTTAAATGAGAATGTCTGTGTCTGCACGTTTGCATTGTTTATATGAGTGGATGAAGAGGTCTGTAATTGTTGTAGCGCCTGTGGTTGGTCCATGGATAAGATACCGGAAGAAACAGGAGCAGATCGCTGTATAGTTGCCAGTCGCTCTGCTACGATTGAAGCAGGGACCGCATAGTTGGATTCAAGGAAACGACCTGCGAAATGTAAGCCAACCGCTTGCCCGCTGGCAAGATCAAATACAACTCCTCCGGAACAACCACCAAGGGTCGTACAATCATGAAAGAGCCGTTCTGACGTAACCGCTGTTATTTTACCTGGCGCCAGTCTTTTGAAGTTATAGATCTTACCAAAGATATCCTCCATCAGCGCTACGTCGGGAATACGGCTATCTCTTGCCGGATAGCCTATTACAGCTACATCTGTATTGCTGAGAGAAGTGCCGGTGAAAAGCGGTAGTCGTGGTGGTAGTGGCTTGTTGCCTGTAGGCGCCACTTTCAGAAAGGCGATATCTGGTCCGCGGTCGTCTTCTATATGCAGTATCTTCACCACCTGAAAGGACAGATCCGGGGAGAGGTCCTGCTCTCTTAAAAAGTCTATAGCCGAAGTTACCGGTGTATCGAGTAATTGCCGGAATACAAATCCTTCACCGTTCCTGCTACCAAATTCCTGTGCAACATGTCTGTTGGTGACCACAATATCTTCTGCCACCATCCAACCCGTACCAAGCCATTCGTAAGAGGGATGGTGTTTTACTTCAATACGGCCTACAGAAGGAATCGTTTGTAAAAGTGTATTGCGCGCCTGCTCCAGTTTACTTTTCCATATCTGGCTCTCTACATCTTCGAATTCCAGCCGGGGAAGATTGTCATTGATACGCAATACCGGCCGGCCTACGCGAAGTACGATCGTCTCCAGCGCAAAGTCGGTATTAAGCCCTTCCTGTAAACCTTCCTGTATTTCGGTGGTGATACGGGGTGCTATCTCACGTGCTTCTTCCTTGTAAGATGGATTACTCCTGATCTTGCTGATCTCATCTGCTAATGCGCCATCCGCAGCTTCAATTCTGGCGATAGCGGTACGTAGTTTTTGGGGGACTGCCATTGTAGTGGTGTTTGAGGTAAGGTGCAATATATAGGTGCCTGGTATTTCGGCTAAAAGGGTGCTCTGTTTGCTGATTAAATCTAGTTAAAAAACCGACATCTGCCAATATTTGTTCACGCCCGATCTATAATGCTTATTGTTAAATACTGAATATTGTTGATGTGTCGCTGTGCAGACAGACACAAAAAAGAGACTGCCTCAAAATTGAGCAGCCTCTTTTATTTGGGTACCTGATGAAATCAGGTAGTCATTTAAGCAATTTTAAGAACGTTCGTTTATTTTTAATGCATTCTCTTTTCTGTTGAATATATTAATCTTCGTCGATGTCATATTGCTCATAGGTATCCTCCATTTGTTCCATCAGGGCAGGAGGGATGCCTTCTTCAGAATCTTCCGGTGGTTCTACCGTTTCTCCATCCACTTTTTCTAACATCACAGCCGGTATTTCACTTACGGCAGGTTTGTCGCTATATTCTTCTGACCACACCGTCCCGTCGTAATCTTTCTTATTCGGGTCGAAGGCAAAACGGCCTGTTTTGTAGAAACCGCTGGTATACTTCTGTTCAATGTTCTGAATGATATCAAAGCTTTCGACATATTCATCTTCTGCGAGTACATGTTCCCTGTCCTTGAACTGTTTCCAGTACCGTGGCCCATATTTCCAATAGATCATGAGGATAGTGCCGCGGTCCGTAGCCGGATTTTCTATCAGCCAGTGGAGGAAGGGTTTATCATCATCCCAGTTCCATTCCATCGCCATCTGGTGTAGTTCTCTTGCGTCGGCCTGCTTTGCGTACGATATGACAAGTTCATCCAGGAGCTCGTCAAAGGCTTCTTCGCTGATTTGTTTTTTCATGTTTTGGAGGTTTTTCCGGGTTACAGCAGTTTGCTGGTAAATGAGGTACTTTCCACGAATATAGTTAATTATAAAATTGAGCGATAAAAGCTGTCAAATGATAACTTTGGCCCTTTTTATGTATATTTTCCACCTATGCGACCTACTATTGCGAACATTATCCTGTTGTTGTGCCTTACAACAACAGCCATGGCCCAATCCGAAAAGAATGGCTGGGTGAACCGACAGCTGAACAGATTTTTTAGAGACACTACTTCCGCCGCAGAAAGAAGTTTCCGCATATATCCGACCCTGGGATATGCACCGGAAACAGGCGTGGAATTAGGCGCTTCTTCCTTGTGGCTCTTCCGCGCTAAAGGAGATAGCACCAACCGGCTGAGTGAAGTACAGGCCTTCTCTTTCTTTACCTTCAAAGGGCAATACGGTCTCTGGATAGACAATGCTATTTATGGTGATAAGGACAAATGGTTCTTTTTAGGACGGACCAGGATACAGCGCTTTCCCTTGTTATATTATGGCATAGGCCATAGCACAGACGGTGAACACCCGGCAGTGGTGGATGCGAACTATATTTTGCTGAGACAACGGGTATTGAGAAAGATCAGCCCTAATCTGTTTTTCGGACCAGAGATCGATTACCAGCATCTCTTCAGCGCTGATTTCAATCAACCGGAAGAAGGACCACATCATACATTACCTGCCGGTAGTAGTGGTACCACGAATCTGGGATTTGGCGCCGCATTGGTGTATGATGACCGCCACAATGTGCTGAATGTGCGCAAGGGCTGGTTCGGAGAGATTTCCTATCTGGGTTATCATCCTTCCGTGGCAAGCGATTTTCAGTTTGGGAGCGTAAACCTGGACGTCCGGGCTTTCCATCCCATTAAAAAGAATAATGTACTTGCCTGGCAGGTATTAGGTAATTTCATCAGCGGCGAAGTACCTTTCAATCAACTGGCTTTGATGGGAGGGGACATGATGATGCGTGGATACTACCAGGGACGTTACCGTGATAAGAATATGCTGGCTGCACAGGTGGAATACCGTATGTTGCCTTTTACGTTCAGCCAGCGCTGGGGCGCTACCATCTTTGCGGGCACTGCCGCAGTGGCACCACAGATAAAAGCTTTCCAGCTGGATAAAACACAGTTTGCCGGTGGCGCAGGATTACGGTATCTCCTGTTCCCTAAAAAGGACATCTTCCTGCGCCTGGATGTCGGGATGACAAGAGAAGGCCCCGGCTTTTACTTCTTCACCGGAGAAGCCTTCTAAATACTATTTTCCCGCAGGAAATTTATCTGCGATCAGGTTCAGGTTAATGCCATGCTCCATATAGGCCTTTAAGCCATCGAGCACGGTCGTGAACCCGCCTGTATTGTTGATGACTTCTTTGACAAGTTCTTCACCCTGTTGTCCGAAACCATAGTTCCTGATAACTACATACGTCTGGTCATCAGCCAGCGCTTTGAATATAAAGTCAACCGTAGTGGCGGGTGAATTCCATGCTATCGTGATCCGTTCATGCGGAATGATCTCTTTTACGATCACCTGGGTAGATACCTTATACATCTCCCATTCCCAGGTGATCGTTTTACCTTTTTCCAGCTTACCGCTGGCTTTGGTAAACCAGAAATGCCTGGTCTTCTCCGGATCAATAAAGGCCTCAAATACCTCACTGGCAGGCTTCCTGATCAACATTTGCGCTTCTATAATGGTCTGGTCTTTCATAATACCCTTTTTACAAGTACCTGATTAATTGTTTGTTAGCTGAAGTTATCCATTTGACGGCAAATTGTCAACCAAAAATAATGCGCAGGAAAATTATAACCGAATGATTATTCGTTTATCTTTGTGTGATGAGAAACAGGGATGAGAACAAAGAACTGATGATCCGGGAAAAGGCGATCGCCATGATCGTCAATGAAGGATTTGATGGGCTCAGCATGCAAAAGCTGGCCAAAGAGGTGAATATCTCCGCTTCTACGATCTATATATATTTTAAGAACAGGGAAGACCTGCTGAACAAGCTGTACATCGGCGTACAGGAAAAGTTTGAAAAGGACGCCCTGACTGGTTTTTCTCCGCAGATGTCATTTGCGGAAGGCCTCTGGTTGCAATGGAAAAACCGGCTCAAAAATATCAATCAGCATCCGGTTGCCTATCAGTTTTATGAGCAATTCAGAAATTCTCCGCTGATCAATCATGAAGATATAAAACCCGCTGCCTTCAGGAAAGCGATGAATGATTTCTTTAGTAATGCCATCAAAAGAGGAGAGATAAAAGACCTGTCTCCCGAGCTTTTCTGGGCAATGGCCTACGGCCCATTTTATACTCTCGTCAGATTCCATCTTTCCAATGCGAATATGGCCGGTACAGCGTTTTCATTGACAGAAAAGAAATTAAAGAAAGCACTGGAACTCGTATTGGCAGCACTGGCAACATAAAATTTTTTTGCCTTATAAAAGAACGAACGTTCGGTTATTATAAATCAATACAGATGACTATTAATCACTTAAATCTGGTCGTTACCAGACTTCCGGAAACAGTTTCTTTTTTCGAAACATTCCTGGACTTTCATTGTGAAATGCGCAAAGGAGATGTTATTGCTGTACTCACGAACAAGGCAGGTTTTACCCTTGTACTGATGACAGACAAGAATAATGATACAAAATACCCTGGTGCTTTTCATATCGGGTTTATACTCGATGATACCGCTGCCGTAGATACGCTTTATGAACGTCTGCTGTTTGGTAAGATTACTATGGACAGACCACCTGCCAGGATCAGGAACGGCTATGGTTTTTACTTTTATTTCGATAACCTGTTTATAGAAATAGGGCATTATTATCCGGATACAGCCGCCAATGAATAACAACAATTGCCGATAGGGTATTTTGATCATGGCTGATAAGGACCGCCTGGTACGCCCCATCCCCATGTTGGCATTGGTTCGTCAGGGTTCAGGGTATTGTCGGACGTATTAGAGTTCAGGATCGCGATCCGCGTTCCCCATTCAAGGTACGCGACAAAAGCCGACCTGAACTCGGGATCGTCAGGCAATCCGATCTCGTCGGCAGTCTCCAATAGTAGCAGCAGCCACTGTTTACGATGCGCTTCTGTCAGGTGCTTACCGATGTGTTTTTGTATCATCCGGAAATGACTGCCTTCGCTGGTACTATAAAACGCCGGACCTCCAAACACCTCCGCAATAAAATGCGCCACATGCTGCTGATGTGCTGAAGACATGTGTTTGAATACCGGCTCAAGTAAAGGGTCCTGTAATACTTTGGCATAAAATAATGCTGTAAGCCGCTCAAAAACAGGCATGCCTCCTGCCCATTCATATAAGGTGGGTACTTGTTTCATAAAATGGTTTCTGAACTAAGTTGAGATATTTTCCGGTGACAAACAACAACTTATCCAGTAAGCTAACCCGCTGCGGAAGGATACTGCCAGCCATCGCTGTTGCTGAAAAAACGGGTGGGTATGGTGCGTGTATGCCTGAGATTTATTACTTTTGATGCGCAAAGGGACAATAGTAGTTTGTAAATAGTTGTTAACCAACTCTTATCAGCAGAAATATACCTATATAACGAATAATAACAACCATCAGATGTTAAGATCCATTTATGTTGCCGTATTACTACTGGCAACGATCGCCGTAAAGGCAGCCGGCCCCGTGGAAGACTCCACTGAAATTTATCAGCGGCAATATGAGCAGTTCGTAGATTCTGTCAGAAAATCAGAAAAGTTTGAGACAGGTTTGATCCACCTTCCGGGGGGAAAGGCCAATATCGATGTACCTGAAGGCTTCAAATTCCTGAATAAGGAACAGAGTCAGTATGTCCTGACCACCCTCTGGGGAAATCCGCCTGAAAATGCAAAGGATGTGCTGGGAATGATCTTCCCTGCGAAAGGTGATCCTTTTACAGAAGGTTCTTATGCTTTTATCGTTGAGTTTGAGGAAATCGGTTACGTAAAAGATGACGACGCCGGAAAGATCGATTATGATGAGATGCTGAAGAATATGCAGGCCGATGAAAAAGCGACCAACGAAGAGCGTACGAAGAATGGTTACCCTACCGTGCATATTGTAGGATGGGCGCAAAAGCCGTTTTATGACGCTAAAAACAAAGTATTGCACTGGGCGAAGGAAGTGAAGTTTGGGGACGAAGAAGGGGCTAATACGCTCAATTATAACGTACGTATACTCGGTCGTCACGGCGTACTTTCCCTGAATGCCATCTGTACCATGGATGAACTGCCATTGGTGAAAGCCAATATCAACCAGGTGTTGCACATGGCTAAATTCACAGATGGTAATACTTACTTTGACTTCGATCCGAAAATTGACCAGGTGGCTGCCTGGACAATTGGTGGTCTGGTGGCAGGGAAAATACTCGCCAAAGTAGGTTTCTTCGCCATTATCCTGAAGTTCCTGGTTGCCGGCTGGAAATTTGTCGCAATCGGTTTTGCAGCCCTGATCGCATTCCTCAAAAACCTGTTCACCCGCAGGAGAAAAGAGAAAATGATCGATACAGATGGTCTGGCCGATGGCCCTGATGATGCGTACCCTGACCTAACAGATCATGTACCTGTAGCTGATGCCGCTGTTGAGCCGACGTCTTCCGTCCCGGATAAGGACCCGACTACACCGACAGTATAAATACCTGTTTAACAAGGAAAAGCATATATCCATGGGATGAATCAATAACTGATTTAATCTCATGGATATATGCTTTTTTATTTAACCAGTGTAAGACGGGCTTCGATCTGTCTGTCTGTTCTTCGCTGTATACCGCTATTATACCGGTATTACACCACTATCTGTCCGCTCGTGAGCGAAGAAATAGCGGCGTAATAGCGGCGTAGCAACGATGTAATCGAAGACATACATCATTATAACGTACAGTTACTCGCGAAGCCGCTTGCCACCTTCTTTTACTTTCTTTAATAAGCCTTTGAATACTTTCCCGGGACTTTTTGAGGTATCATCCGGCGCCGTTTTCTCCTGCAGGGAATTTCCTGCCTCGTTGATTTCATTGATGGTGCTTAAAACAGACCTCTTCTTTTCTACCGGCGTTACATCACTGTGCTTTACCAGTCTGGTGCCCTTATCACGTAAGAACACCCAGTCGTTATATTCATTCTCTTTACGGGCAGCGGAGCGTTGTACACGATTGGCTTTACACAGACCTGAGAAGACCGGCACATTGCTGGTCACATATTGTTGTAATTCTCCGATAGTCAGCATCGCGTTCATGTCTGCATCTGCTGTTAACTTATTGATACCTTGCAGCAACGTATAGGTGAATACGCCATGTTGCAGGTCCTTACATTCCTTGGCAGCGTCCAGTCCGCGGGCAGACACAATGATGTTCGTACCATTGCCCTGATACAGATCATTATACATTTCCAGTACGATATCAAAAGGGTCTGTTACTCCCGTCTGAAACAGTTCATCTTCGGCCGTAGTAGTGACAGGGGCACTTACAGGGGAGTTACTTGGCCCTGTTGGGTCCTTTTTTGTGACGCCCGCACTCCAGGCTTCTTTATTCAATTCTCCACTATGACAGGCATCCAGGAAAACAACTTTGTTCCTTGAAGGAATGTTTTCGAGAAGATCATTAAAGTCTTTGATAGAGATGCCTTTTGTAGACGGATTGTCAGCATCCATATCATAAGTGCCAAAAAAAGCTTCTGCCTTCGGTCTGTATATTTTACCATGACCGGAGTAGTAGACGATGACGATATCTTCAGGCCGTGTTCCCTTATATTTATTCCCTAGCTGCCTGAGATTATCAAGCGTGACTTTTTCGTTCAGCAGCATATCTACCTTCAGTCTGTCGCCATGGCGCGCTTTCATGGAGTCCACTACATCAAGAACGTCTTTTGTTGCCCAATCCAGCGGTTTAATGCCCTTGTTCTGATAAGTACCTATTCCGATCGCAGCAACATAAACCATGGGAGGGGGGACGCTATCTGGTGCGTACTGCACATATAATGGTTGCCGGTAACTCTCCACACCGCGTGTATCAAACACGGATACTTCAATGTAGTTATTGCCCGGGGTAAGCGTTAACGGAATGATAGTGTCCAGCGCATGTGATTTTCTGGAAAGAGGAATGCCCCTGGGCCCTCCCTGGGGATTACCATTGATAAAAACGGCCAGTTTGTCCGGATATTGTTGACCACATTTGATGCTAAGTTGTAGCTGCAGTGCTTTGTCCCTGGGTTCCCCAACGATGTCCTTTTCATTACTGATGCTGATCGTAGGTACGTCGGTAAGCGATAATAACGTCATGTCTTTTATTCCTTCGCGCCGGCGACGTATCGCCAGGGTGGAATCATACAGGGCTATATACTGTTCATTCGTGTTGCCCAGTACTCTTAACACGCTGTCCGGCCGGTTATTGTTAAAATCGAACTGTTTATAGGAAAGTGATTTCGAATCGTAAATGTACCCTAAATGGCGGGTAGCAGATTTACTGCCAAAGAATATCCCATCAGGTAAGAGGAAAACGGTTTCTCCATTTTTGAACGGGATCATACTGAACCATTCTGCCGGCTTTGATATGCGGTAAAACTTTAATTCACCATAATAATTGGACACCACGAAATTACCCCGGAAGCTGAATGATTTGATAGCGCCTGCTGTTTTAAAACCATACAGGCGTTCGCCGGTCGCAGATAAATATACAATCGCGGAGTCACCCTGACAAGCCATCAGACTATCACCGGTCACGCTGAACTGTACTCTTTCCTGGTCACGTTTCCACAGCTCATAGTTCCCGTTTTGTATGGCCTGGAACATCTTTCCCATCATTCTACCAAAACTTTCACTGATCTCCAGTTCTGGTCCGGGAATATTGACATTAAAAGAACGGTCTTTATCAGCAGTATTATAGATCATATCAGCACCCTCTAAAGACTTCATGTATATGTATTTTCCATCTGGACTGAGACTGACGGTCGCTAAGGACATTCCTCCAGGGATGAACAATCTGCTGGTATCGCCTTGCTGATAGGCATTTTTTACATAGAGCAATTTTTGCTGACTCCATACTACCAGTGAAGGTGCGTTGCTGCTAAAACAGATACGGTAACTTTCCCTGTAGTCTGTATCTTTTTTATTCTTTTTTATAGGAAAGGAAAAAGAATAAAGCAGTTTAGCACCTTCCTGTTTAAAGATGCTGACCTTTTGATCTGTCTGCCTGATGGTGGCGTACAGGCCATTTTGCTGACCATAAAAGCAGCTTTCTTTTATGTCACTTTTGAGTAGCTTTTTCCCGGGAAGGTCAATAATGCCATATCCCCCCGTGGTAGAGGATACAATTGCCTGCTTACTATCTGCCGTGAAGTCTATCTGATAGGCCTCTGATTCCGTCATCTCAACTGCAACGGAATCTATATGCCCGGTAGCTAGTGTAGTGATATATGTCTTTCCTGTGGGGATGCATTGCACCAGGTAACGGCTGTCCGGACTGAAGCTGCCGGTGATACCCGCCTGTTGCAGATTGTTGAGTAACCTGGCATAGGGGATCGAATAAATGGAAACACCTTTTCCCGTATTCAGGAGCATCACTTTATTGTCAGGCGAAAACGTAATATTACCCGACAGCTTGATGAGTGATTGTATTTTACTGATCGTACGGCCTTTGCGGAGATTGATGATCTCACCGGTATTAGTATAGATGCTGTTGACATCTGACCGTCCTTTGTTCAGTACTTTACCGGTTTCCGCTTCGACAGAGGTGCCGACCAATATTTCAGTGGTTTTTCTTATACCCTTGGAAGTGTGTACCCTGTTAGCCAGTGAATCAAAAATAGAAGCAGCGCCTTCTCCACTGGGGTCTGTTTTGGTTTCATATACAAGCTCCGGAAATCCTTCGTAATCTTTTTCTTCCGGTTTGTCATTGGGCGACATCGTCGTTTTAATGACTGTGAATATCCTTGGCGCCTCATTAAGAAATTCTACCAATATGTGCGTACCGGTATTGTTGATGCGTACTTTTCTGATATCGGCGTCTTTTACTTCATAAAGCCCGCTTTTTCTGCTGGCAATATCCCGCAATGTGATCTGCTTACTGGTGTAAGTGACAGCAACATTAAGAGCGGGACTCAGGCAGTCTGCGGACCGCTCCGGCTGTATGAATGAAGTAGACCCGTCTCTGATAGGCCAGCGACAGAGGTATCGGCCGTATTCATTGAAACAGACCACGTCATTTTCGGTCCAGAGAGAAATTATTTTATCGTTGAGTACTTTTATCGCGTTCGGACGACCTTCCTCTCCGGGGATCACAAAACAAACCTTTTTCGCCTGGGTATAATTACCCAGCGCAAGGGTATTTGTAAAAGTCTCATAAATCAACCGAAGGCTGTCTCCGCCGGGAGTAAACCATGCGGCCTGGATCTGACAGGCGCCGTTTGGGCAGGGACCACACTGCTGGCTTGCTGTTCGCTCCCGGGTTGCCTTTTGATCACTGGATGTATATAGTTCTTTGTTTGTGCCGAAGTCCCAGAGCGTGACCTCATAAGCTTCCGTCTCATGACGGCCCTCCGCTTCCGTTTCCACCAGCAGCAGGTTTTTGTGCTGATGAAACTGCGTGCGAACGGCTTTCGTTTTAGTAGATAAAGTATACGCCTTTGTTCCGTTACTGGTATTCCATACCGTGACAACCGTATCCATGACGGTGGCGATGTAGGAAGAATTACTGCTGATAGCTGCACGGGCGCCGGGCAAATAGTACAGCGGTTTGCCTGAACGTACATCAGAAACGATCGTGATCATCTCATCTGATGTGATCAGAAAACGGTTGTTGGGGCTGAAGATCGTCTGATCGATTCCTGACTGGTGACCAAAAGGGATGGTAAGTCTCGGTTTGGTGGATGCTTGTTGACAGAGGGACGATAGACTGAGGGAAATAAATGCAATTGATAACAATAGACATTTACTAAGTGTCTTTAGTTTCATGTGGGGTAGGAAATTTAATAACGTTTTTCAAAACCTGATAAAAGCAATGCTGCGTATGGGGACGAACAAATATACTCTATTCTGTTTAATGGCCATGTTATTTATATTGCCTGTTTTCGGTCAGACAGCAGCAAAATTGTCGCCCAAAAATATATTACTGATGAATCATTTTTTCGTCTGTAATGCCTGCCCCGGCACGGATAAGGCAAAGTCTCAGGAGATGATGAACAAGTATATCCGGGGCGAGTCAAAGCTGGAAGCAGCCCGGGATAAGATAAAGAAATACTTTACCTCTCCGGGCGATCATTTTGTGCTTTATTGTAAAGAATGTCCGGGTACTTTCATCAGATATGTGAACGATACCTACCTGAACGTAAAAAAGAAAACATTCAAAGGATTCGGTACCGACATCAGTCTCAGACCAGGCAATAACCTGAAGGGAGGTGATGAGTTTTATCAGATCAATGATATCATGCTTTTCCTGTCAGACAGTATACTTGTATTCGACTCCCTTCACTTGTCCACAGCAGAGATCATTAACAGAGATCAGCCTTTACTGAACAATATATGGGTCAGTTATCAGCTGGAGGGTAAATCTATTGAGAGAAAAATACCATATAATTCCAGTACGCAATTATTAACATTTAGTTATCAGGATATATTTGGAAAGCAACTGTCACGCGAGTTGACTGACACAATTTCCATTACTTTAAGCTATCTTACAAATACACAGCAACGTGTAACTGCGCCCGGAATGATGAAGGTCTTTTTTGCTTCGAACGAGGAGAAAAAGGACATGGAAGACTGGATCGCATTGTGTAGAAAACAGTTTCCCCAATGGACGGCAGAAGAAATGGCCGAAGCGCTCTCGCCTATGATAACAGATATATACGCTAATTGCTCAATGCCCAACTTTACTAAATGGCTTTCAAAAAGATTATCAGCAGAATAATTGCAGGTGTTAGAACAGCGGTTATCTTCCTTATAGGCATGGGGTGGAAACGATGGGGGGCTGTGGCTTTACTAGCAGGCTTCCTGACCTTTCTGAATCTTCGTGCATCATATATTCCCATTTTGCCTGACTATGAGAAAATCGTATTCGCTACGACTATCAAGAAATGGTTTAGCAAGTATACGCTTCGTGAAGATAAATTTACCCCGGAACATATTGCCCGGGACTTTATGCTGATAGATATGTCAAATGACATTTCCTTTTTCAGTGATACAACAGCCGCAGATAATTCTTTTATTCCTGCTGATAGCCCTTTCGTGTTTCCGGTCTATCCGAAGTATGATATCCGGCGTCTTACCGGACTTTTTAAATGGTTATCTGAAAACCCGGATATGTATAATACGGTCATCTGTAATATTAATCTGCATGAACTGACGATTTCCGGGAATAGGGAACTGGCCGGGTATATCAACAAAATGGCGACAGCCACGCCACATAGCAAAGTCCTGCTGCCCGGTCTGTATGACGCTGAGCAGGAAAACTTTCATGGTTTTGCTGATACAACAAAGTTAGTGGCACATATTTCCCCGGATGCATGGGGCGTGGTAAATGAAGAACTGGTGCAGGATAAGTTTTTTACATACCGGATGAGCTATAATAAGGGAGCGATGAAAACGCTTCCTTTGCGCATGCTGGAAAGCATCAATGGTTATAAATTTAACTCCCCGGACCTCTCCGGAGGGATTGAGTATACGCAGGCAGATACAGCTTATTATGGGAACAATACGTTCATTCCTGAAATCCTGTTTACTCCGGAAGATATTCAGTCAGTCAGCTCATTTGCCAAAACAAACGGCACTTTTTACGACAGTACCGTCGGTAAAATAGAACTCTGGCAGGCGCTTCTTTCTTTTGATACAACTGCGTGTTATCATCTTTGTGAGTTGCTGAAAACAGGGCATCGCAGGAAGTCGATTTTTATTGATGCCTTTACGCCTGTCAGCGCCGCCAGGCATAGCACTATTTATGGTGATGTAAGCGGAGGGGTGGTACTACTCAATCTCTATTACAATCTGTTGTTAAAGGAAAACAATATCACCCGCAGCTACCTGCTTTTTACGGTCTGCTGCTTTATCGTCATCGCATTTATGGTGCTTTATACCTCCAAAAGGCCCAGGCCTGCCCCTACAGGATGGTTTACATCTGCCATACGAAGTATTATAGTGGAAGAGATGCATTTATGGGCCCTGGTGGTGATGACAATATTAAGCAGCCTGCTGTTCGATAGCGTCAGTAATGTATTGGTCCTGGCGCCCTTATTGGTATTGATCAGTAAGCTTATTGAAGCCCGAAGAAAGGTGAGAAGACCGGCACAGGTAAACCCTCAGCTACCGTCTCAGGCTCATTCACAGCCACAACCGCAACCGCAATCGCAGTCTCAACCCCAACCCCAACCTCAACAGCAACCACAACCACAACCTCAGTCTCAGTCTCAATCTCAAACTCAGTCTCAGTCTCAATCTCAAACTCAGTCTCAACCCTGATGCTGATCACTGTCATCCAGGTACCTGATCTTACTTTGCCAACAGCGATGTAATTTTCGGTATCTTTACATGCACAACCTGAAAGACATATGATTACCTATAAATCGGCTGTAAGCGCCGGCATCATAGTACCCGTTATCATTATTTTTTCAATAGTGCTGATCACCGCTATCATCTCACATACCTGGGGATTGCTGGCTTTCATCCTATTGACTTCAGCGTTCGCCTTCTATACGATCTTTTCCGTTGCCTACCAGCTGGACGGCGATGCGCTGACGATCCGTTGTGGCATTCTTTTTAAAAGAACACTGTCAGTTAAGTCCATTCGTAGTATCAGAGCAACACGTAACCCATTGAGCGCACCGGCGGCATCACTCGACAGACTGGAAATAAGTTTTAATAAGTTTGATACGATCCTGGTATCTCCAAAGGATAAGGAGGGTTTTATCGGACAACTACGTGCTGTCAATCCAAATATCGAATATCAGGGGAAACGACGCTGATCAGCGCCGTCCCTTCCGTAATATCTCATAACGGGCTTTATAAGTTGCTACATCAGCTACGTCCGCATTTTCGGCGGCGGTCAGATGTGTGCCCGCTTTATCTTCATCGTAATGATCGGCAGACATGTAGATGGTGACCAGGTCAAGATGTGCTTCCGCCTGTTCTGCAACAGCATCCTGTAATAACGCCAGTGCCTTTTCCAGGTCTGTACCTACACCGTTACCATCCATATAGAGACAGGCAAGCCGCCATTTCGCAAAAGCATTGCCACTGTCTGCCGCCACGCCGTAGTAATAAGCCGCCTGTTCGTAATCCTGCTTTATTTCATGAATATGCCCGATGGCATCCGCCACTGGCTGGTCCTGTAATAGATGCGCTTTGGAATAGTTGAACAGCGCCTTATCATAATCCACGACATGAAATGTCGGATGATAATAAATATCCCCCAGGTAGAGATAGGCATCTGCATGCTTACGGTCGGCCGCTTTCTGAAACCATCCGATCGCTGCAGGAATGTCCCCGGCTGTTCCTCTTTCATACTGATAGGCAAGTCCCAGATTACACATGGCATATACCTCTCCCCGCTGTGCTGCCTGCCAATAATAGGCAAAGGCCTTCCCCGGGTCATTGTAGACCACTTCATAGGTATGACCGATGTTGGTAAGCGCCGCGGGATTCCCCAGTTCGGCGGACTGCCGGAACAGGTCCATCGCCTTTTCATATTGTTCCTGGTCTTTATACCCCTGCGCCTCTTCAAAATATGCTAATGCCTTTTCTGCTGATTTTGCGAGCTGTTTTAGCTGCTGTATCTCTGTTTTGGAATAACATGCCTGTGGATAGTCATCAAGCTCATTTTGGGCCTCTACAGACTGAAATTCGCGTGTGATCTCATCTTCTTCAATAACATCGATACCGGCGTTATGAAAACCTAATGCCAGCCCATAGGGTAAATAACCAAATTTGCTGTTGATGCTCGTATAGGTCGCGTCAGTCAGCAAATGCCCTGTCGCATCCATACAGCCCCATAATTTGTTTTCCTGGTAGGCCAGCAAATCCTTTTTCAGCCATCTGAATTGTCGATAGCCCGGTGCTTTGATCCAGCGGCTATTAGCGCCTAAAGCATATAAACCGGCTTTTTTGTTTTCCTTCACGATGGCATAGACGCTACCGTCTTCTTCCGGATTGGCGTCTTCCAGTGGAAAGACCGCCTCGTATATACAGGGGAGTACCCAGCCTTTCTCAGGGATATATATACCGGTGCCTGCCGGCGATTGTACAATGAGCGCATTTAACTGTTCCTCAACGCGTATATGCAGATAGTCTTCTCCCAGTAGCACATTGCCCTGTGCATCCATTAAAGTCGCACGATCGTTTTTTGTAACGATATAATATTCGCCAAAGCATTGAATTTCTGACACCGGTCCGCTGACCAGTAGTTTGAATGCATGGGTATACCAGCTTTCTTCCTGCTGATGTCCTACCAGTTTGTAGTAGGTGAATGTGTATGTCTGTTCCGCGATGATCTCTTTCACATCCTGGAAGGGGAGTAGCAGCTGACCATCGATATCAATGATTCCCCATGAACTGTCCTGTTGCACGGCGATCGCTGTGGATGATAATAGATGTCCGTCGTCATATATCGCGGGAAGTTTAAAATTACCTGCTGTATCTATCAGCCCAAATTTCCCATTAGATACGACCGCCGCATACCCATCTTCAAAATCATATGCATCATCAAACACACAGGGCATTACTTCTTTACCTGATCTGTCGATATATCCGGCCTTGCCGCCTCTCATTACCACCGCCAGGTCTACGCCATACGGGTAACCATATATTTCCTCATAAATAGCGGCCACTATTTCATTACCGTCTGCATCTTTCAATCCTTTCAGCTCCCCTTTACTGAAGACCTGTAATTCATCTTCATCTCCGGACATGCCTGAAGCCAGTATACGCCAGCCAAACTGATATGATGGTTCGTTCAGTAACTGTCTGAATGATTTAAAATAGTTTCTCCGTTCCTGAAAATAAGGACAGGTATCCAGCAGCGTAGGGTTATCTGCAACGATGGCCGCTGCAAGTGCATTATTGTTTGCCTGAATAAAAGCGATCAGTTCCCCGGCCTGTGCATCATGATCTTCATCACTCATGTTGAACACATCCCAGGCATCCAGGTGGAAGGCAGGATGGATGACTTTTCTGCTGAACCAGGTGAAGATCTTTGTTTTTGCCTCCTGAAAAGCGGGAATGTCATCTATCAGGGTATCCTGGTGTTTTTCAATAAAATCATACAAGGCCTTAAAGGCTTCGATACCGGGAGTAGCAGGCGCATATATGCCTCCTTCACTGCCATTGTAGACGGGTGGGGCAATAATCGTACTGCTGCTGAAGAGCGGATGAAATAAAAGAGGGAGTTCATACTTCCATTCCATCATCATGCGTACATCCGTTCCATTTACGCCATAGCTGGCGAGGGGCATTGTTGTTTCTTCAGGTCCATTTGTGATAGCCCCGGTCCCGGAGAGGTTATACAAATACATTCTATGTGACATGGGTAATCCGTTCTATTTACTACGGACAAATGTATATGAAAACAGCTGTATTGCCGATCCCGGAAATCCAGTAGTTTTAACTTGTTATATCGTAGCCTGCCTGATTTTATAAAATAAAACAATATATATATTCGCGTCGGGACAAGTTATATAGTGACCCTCTTTCTGTTCACACTGTAGTTGTCATAATCCGGGTGATGCCAGAAATCTTTTAACCCCAGTTTCTCATACGCTTCCGTCTCATCTGCATACATCGGATATAATCCTGCAATATTGATCTTATAGTCAGTACCGACGTCTATATCGGAATAATCTTCCCGGTCCAGTATACTTGGTGCAAATACAAAGAACGCATCCATATCAGAATCTTCGCTGATAGGCGTACCAAAGTTGATCGTTTGTCCATACAGAAAAGGACAGTCCCCGCGCAGTCTGTTTGCCATATACGCTGCTACCTGGCCCCAGGCCTCATTGTCAGAAGCTACACAAATACATAGCTCCGGACGGCCCAGTTTCCACTCCGCATGTGTACCCAGTGAAAGACCATAGGTAAAGGCGGTCGTATAACCTTTTTCAGGAATATCCTTGTATACAATGGCCGTAATGCCAGGCAGGCCTTCGGTCATGCTGGCCTCTTTGTAGAAAGCGGGCTCCACCTGAAATATTTTATCAAGGTGTTCCAGGTAAAGCGCTGCCGGTGTTTTTGCTGTTGAATTACTTGTCATCAGATATTTATTGAAAACACGTCAAGATAAGTTTTTTCTTTTACTGATCCACCTGTTATGATGTACATTTACAAGTATAAAATCCACCAGTTATGAAAACGATCATCCATTCTTTTCTTATCCTGTTTTTTGCCGTAACATTGACGGCATCCGCCCAGGCACAAAATTCTCCGGTAGGCGCCTGGAAAGCGGTAACAGGCAATACTAATTCATTAATGTTGATCATTCCCGGTTATTTCAGTATTACCACTTATGATGACGCCGGTTTTAAATCTACCCTGGGAGGCACCTGGGATGATAACGGTATCACAAATATAGAGTTCAATTCAGCAGACTCATCGCAGGTAGGTACAAGACCTGAAGCAAATGTTACTTTTGAAGGAGATAACATCGTCACCACTTTAGGTGATAAAACAACTACCTGGACAAGAATAGATGATGGAAATGGTCAGATGGCAGGCGTATGGCAGATCACCGGCAGAGAGAACAACGGTGCTATGAACGCCATGCAACCGGGTGATAGAAAAACCATCAAAATACTCACAGGTACAAAGTTCCAGTGGATCGCCATGAACACAAAGACCGGACAGTTCTTTGGCTCAGGTGGTGGCGCTTATACGTTTGAAAATGGCGCTTATACAGAAAAGATAGAATTCTTCTCCAGAGATAACAGCAGGGTAGGCGCTACGCTTACATTTAAAGGCAGTGTATCAGGCAATAAATGGGACCATAGCGGTAAGAGCTCAAAAGGCGATCCTATCCATGAAGAATGGACACGTAAATAATGTCTTACTGACGTGTAATATGAATTCTTCGTTAACAAGCCGCTACGATATTGCATTGCTTTCAGCATGACTCTATTTTCGCGCTTATGAAACCTATATTTGCCAGCATTACATTGCTACTGCTGTGTTGTTTAGCCCATACACAGTTGTTCGCCCAGACCACGCAAGCCTCTATCGCAGGCGTCGTCGCAGATGAAACCAAACAGTTGATTCCCGGTGCATCCGTACTTGTCCGGAATGAATCTACTGGTTTCAGTAGCAGGACCATTACAAACACAAAAGGTGAATTCCTGTTAAAGGAATTGCCACTCGGTGGACCATACACCGTAACCGTATCTTTCGTAGGCTACAGCGAACAGAAACTTTCCGGATACGCGCTTAATCAGGGAGATATCGTCAGGATCAATGTTGCCATGAGGTCTTCCACCGTAGGGATGAAAGAGATCACCGTTTCCGGTAACGCACTGAAGAACAAAACAGAGAACTTCGGCGCTGCTACCACCGTTACTGCGCGTGATATCGCCAGATTACCGGTGAACGGTCGTAATTTTTCCTCACTCATCGATCTATCTCCATTGAGTAGCGGCGGTAACCTGGCGGGACAGCTGGGCTCTTCTACCAACATTACCATCGATGGTACCAGTGCGAAGAACCCCACTTCCAGCAGCGGAACGAACGCCCGTATCGGCGGTCCTTATGCATTGTCCATGGAAGCCATCAGGGAATTCAAAGTGGTCACCAATCAGTACGATGTGACGTTTGGACGTAGTGGTGGCGGTACCATCAGTACGGTAACTAAATCAGGTACCAATACCTTTTCCGGTAGCGCCTTCCTGTTTTACAGAGCAGATCAGCTATCCTCCAATTATGACATCCGTGGTGCGAAACGCGTCAATGACTTTTCTACCAAACAGTTCGGTTTCACCTTATCAGGCCCGATCGTAAAAGACAAAGCGCATTTCTTCGTAGCATGGGACCGTCAGGCGGACGCCCGCCCTTTACAACTGGCGGATATTCAGTCTCCGGCAGATGAAAAACGCCTGAACGTTACACAAAGCACCCTGGATAATTTCCTGTCCATTGCCCGTGGCAAATATGGTGTATCCAGTGCGCCGCAATTTGGCTCTTTCGATAAGAAAAGAAGTACAGATGCGATCTTCGCCCGCGTGGATATTCAGCTAAGTGAAAAAAGCCTGCTGACCCTGCGTGATAACTTTATCAGTGACCGCGCACCATTAGGTCGTGACGATAATACCTCCATCAACCTGTATGAAGTATATGCGGATGCAAAAGCTGTGAACAACAGTATCCTCGCTACTTTACGTACAGTGCTGAACCCACGGCTGACAAACGAACTGAAAGTACAACACCTGTATACTTTTGAAGAAAGTTCTCCGGGTAGCCAGTTGCCCAAAGCCAATATTCCCCGTGCGATCATCGAACGTGTGGCATCTACTGTTGACGGTAATAACGTATTTACCAATATTCAGCTAGGTGGTCAGCGTTACTCTCCGGAGCACTTCTACAACCACGTCGTGCAACTGGTAGATAACGTTTATTTCAGCACTAACAAAGCCAACTTTACCTTCGGTACAGATATCATGTACAGTCACATGAACTCCCTGTACGGCAGTGAAATGAATGGCCGTTTCTACTTCACCGGTCTGGAGAATTTCAATAACATGACGCCCTACCGTTATGCACGTGAAGTAGCACTGGCAGATGATCCAAGTATCAATCAGAACGTTGTGGCAGGTGGCCTGTACGCACAGATGCAGACCAAACTCTTCAAAGGTTTTGAAATGATCGCGGGCCTTCGTGCTGATTATACGACTTATCTGAATAATGCGAACTACAATCCTGTAGTATACCAGGAACTCGGACTGCGTACTGATAATAAACTGAATACATTCCAGTTACAGCCGCGTTTGCAGTTCAACTGGGATATCAATGATAAACACAAAGACTACCTGCGTTTTGGCGCCGCGATCTTTGGTTCCGATATCAACAACTATGCAATGATCAATAACCAGTTGTTTGATGGCACCAAGGTACTGACAGTCGATATCCAGAACGTGGGCGTACCTGCGCCTAATTTCGTGGAGTACCGTAAGAACCCGTCATCTGCGCCTGGTAAAGAACTGTTTGATCAACTGGGACTGGACCGTCAGGGTACCATCAACATGAATGGTAAAGATGCCCGTATCCCGGTTGTATATAAGGCGAATATCTCTTACAACCACTTCTTCAATGAGCGCTTTAAAATGGGTATCACTGCCTTCATGACCCTGGCGCGTCATAACTATATGTACGTAGACCGTAACATGGTGGACAAACCGCTGTTCACGCTGCCCAATGAAGGCAACCGTGGCGTATTTGTACCTTTGGATAGCGTGAAGAGAACTACAGGTAACTCCAACTGGATGGATGGCCGTAAGAGCAAGAAAGTGGGTCGTGTACTGGAACTGAACAGCGAAGGTAAGGTGAACCAGTTCGCATTCGTGGTAGATGGTACCTACCGTTATTTCAGAGATGGCGAGATTTCCTTCAGCTATACCTGGAATGACGCAAAAGACAACACCTCCTATAATGGTGACGTTGCCAATACAGCGACCCTGTCACTGATGGTGAAGGATGATCCGCGTGACCTCCGTACCATGTCTTACTCTGATAACCAGTTCCGTCATAAAATAGTGTTCTATGGTACACTGCCGTCTTTCTGGGGCTTTAACATCGGTGTACGTTACTCCGGCATCGGTGGTACCCGTTACTCACTGGCAGTAGGTGGTAACGTAAATGGCGACTTCGTAAACTCCAACGACCTGGCTTATGTGTTTGATACAAAAGACCAGAACGTACCTGAGAAAGTGCGTCAGGGCTTACAGTCTATACTCGATAACCCGCTGGCATCAGCAAGCGTAAAGGATTATATCAGAAAAAGCAGTGGTAAGGTAGCAGAAAGAAATGGTGGTGTAAATGCTTTCTATGGTATCTGGGATATGCGTATCGCAAATAAGATCAAAATTCATAAGTCACACTTCGTTGAGCTTTCCGCTGATTTCTTCAACATCGCAAATATGATCAAGAAGGATTGGGGTACTATCAAAACACTGGGCAAACAGAACCTGTATTCTATCGGTGGTTTTGATAAAGATACCAGGAGCTATGTGTACAATGTGAATGTGAACTCCGGTGTGATCGTGCCTTCCGGTAATCCGTGGCAGATTCAGTTCGGTATCAGGTACGGTTTTTAAACATTAAATTATTCATACAAAAAAAGAAAGGGCGTTCCGTTGACGGACGCCCTTTTAGGTTCACAATGGATGAATGACTACTTAATACCGAGTTTCTGTTTCGCTGCTGGTAACAGGTCCTCACAGGTAGCCGTTATAACAATGTCTTTTGAATTATCGAGTACACAGGCAAATCCTTTCTCTGCAGCCAGATCAGATACCGCCTTTTTCGCTTTCGCAATGATCGGTGCTGTCAGCTGTTGTTCTCTTTCGGCCATGCGCTGTTCCATGCGCGCATTATACTGTTCTATATTGGCCTTCATCATCTCCAGTTCTTTTATCTTCGCCTCTTTTATATCTGCTTTTAAGGTAGGCTCCGCCTCCTGGAACTTAGTCACCTTCGCCTGAAATTCATTTACCAGTTCCTGTCCGTCTTTCGCCAGTTCCTGCTGATAAACCTGTAGTGTATCAAATGCTTTTTTTGCTTCCGGCATGCCTGTGATCAATTGTTGCATATTGATGTAGGCAATCTTCGTTTGCGCAAATCCTGTTGATGAAATAAAGATCGTGAATGCAGTTAACGCCAATGCAAGTGTACATTTCCTGAGCATAATCATTTTAGTTAAGAGTGTTTACGTATAGGTTCGCTGTAAAAATGAACAATCCTGTTTTAAAAAAAAGTTAAGGGATTTGTAAAGGAACGTTAACTAATATTGGGTTCATATAAACAAAAGGGCTATCCGCCTGCGGTGGATAGCCCTTTTTAATTGTCTTTTAATCACTTATACGCTGATCTTGAATGCAGCGCTGTATTTAAGGCCGCTTTGCGCCTGTACGTTCTTTGGGATTTTAATGGTCACCTGACCATCTTTCAACGTCCATTGCAGTTTAGCTTTGCTACCCAGCAACGCTATCTTATTGATCTTCTTTACATCCGTTACGGCAAAACTAACCGCTGCCGGCAGTGTTACATCATCTGTTTCAGAAAGATAGTATGCGTAAATAGCGTGCTGGTCTTTGGATTGTGTGAAATAGACATTCTTATCAGAATAAGGTGCTACCGGTCTGGAGGAATGTATGCCCTCGCCATTGATCGCCATCCATTTACCCATGTCTTCCAGACGCTTATAGGCATCAGGCGCCCAATCACCTTTCTCACTGGGCCCGATGTTCAGCAGGAAGTTACCGCCCCTTGAAACGATCTTTACCAGCAGGGATACCAGCTGACGGGATGGTTTGTATTCGTCCCGCGGACTGTAACTCCAGGAATAGCCCATGGTCATACAGGTCTCCCATGGATAAGGTAATGGCTTGTCAGGAATAGACTGTTCCGGTGTGGTATAGTTCTCATACTCACCTGGTACCGTCCTGTCCACGACAATAAGACCCGGCTGGTGACTACGCGCCATGTCCACAATACGCGGCATATCGAGGCTCTGTTTGCCATCCGGTCTTACCCATCCGCCATCGAGCCATAGGATATCAATAGGGCCATAGCCGGTCATGAGCTCCTGTATCTGATTGTATGTATAATCATTGAATCGCTTCCAACGTTCCGGGAACTTCTTGATGTCATAGTTGACATGCTCATCTTTCGGCGGATAATATTTCCACCAGAAATCCTGGCTATGCCAGTCTGGTTTGGAGAAATAAGCGCCGATCATGAAACTGTCCTTACGGAAGGCGTCAAAAATCTCTTTGGTGACATTGCTCCGCGGATTTTTAGAAAATGGCGTATTCGGACTGGTGATCTTATAATCAGTTTCTTTTGTATCGAACATGCAAAATCCATCGTGATGTTTGGTGGTGAACACCACATAACGCATACCGGCTGCGTTAGCCGCTTTCTCCCATTTCTCAGGGTTGAACTGCACCGGATTGAAGTCGTACTGCAGATGTTCATACGCGCTCCTGTAAGTGTTGTAATCCTCGCTGTACGGACCTTTTCTTACTACCCAGTCTACCGGACAGATACTCCAGCTTTCTACTTCACCCCATAGTGTATAGGTGCCCCAGTGCATGAACAGACCAAAGCGCTGGTCCTGCCATTGAGATAATTTTCTGATCACCAGTGGGTCTTTTGGCGCCTGGTAATCTTTGGACATTTCGTGTACCCCCTCTTTCTCCTGGGCTGATACCTGCTTTCCCGTCAGCATGCATGCTACTAACAATGGGAATACGGCGAATGATTTCCTCATGTATTGACCTGTTTAAATAAGTATTGTGATGCCGGTGTAAGATCCGGAATTGATCTGTACCCGGTACGCATATTTTAACAGATGCTGATGAACTTTTAGCTGTTTTTACGTGGAAGACAGCAGAATACGTGATTATTGTCTGAAAGTAAGGTCGAAGTTGATAGTAACCACCTCGCCCGTTTTGAATTTGCCGAACAGGAAAGAAGGTGGTTCGATATCAAAATCACGCATATCGATCTGTTTACTACCCCTGATATTGATGCTGTGGTCCGCATTCATCCTTGCAGCCGCTACCAGCTCTACTTCCCTTGTCTCACCTGCCACGGTCAGTTTGCCGGAACAATTGATCAAAGTGCCTTGTTTGGAGACGGACGCTTTGATCAGGTTGAAGGTGATCGTAGGGTTTTGTTTTGTTTTTAATGCATTATAGGCTACTGCATCCAGGCCTGTTCGCTCACTCTTCAGGCTTTCCGTGGGCATGGTAAAGTCGAGTAGTGATAAGCCGCCAAGCTCTCCGTCCTCATAGAAGGTAAAGGTAGCGTTACAAGCGATCTTGGAGGTTTTCATCTCCCAGTCATGCATCGTGGACGTGCCGCTGATACTGAGATTAAAGTCTCTTTTCTGCTGATATTGCACCTGGGCAAAACTTGTACTGAAAATAAATTGGATAAACAACAACAGGACGGTCGATTTGAATAATGTTTTCATAGTCTGTTTACTTGAATTTGATACTGCAAATTAGCGGGCCGGGCCGGGGTGGATCATGACGATGGTCAGTCCGCCGCATGATTATCACTTCCCCGGCGACTGACTGAAATGAGTAACCGCCTCCGTGCGTATTATCTGTAAAGGGTTATGTCATTCACCTGAAAATGTCTATTTTGTATAGCATCAATCAACCCAAATCTGTTATTGCTTATGAAATACCCCTTGCTTGCTTTATTGACCCTGTTGCCGGTATTGTCCATGGCACAGGTGAAAGACCTGGATAAAAATGTTGCCGGGGTCAAAGATTCAGTGGTCGCATGGAGAAGGCATCTCCATCAGTATCCGGAGCTCTCCAACAGGGAATACAAAACGGGCGCTTATGTGGCGGCGCATCTAAAGGCCCTCGGACTGGAAGTACAGACCGGCGTCGGAAAAACGGGCGTAGTCGCTATCCTGAAAGGAGGGAAGCCTGGTCCGGTAGTCGCTTTACGCGCAGACATGGACGCTTTACCAGTATATGAAAGAGCGAATCTGCCATTTAAATCAATCGATTCGGCTGATTATCTCGGGCAGCAGGTACCTGTCATGCATGCCTGCGGACATGATACGCATGTGGCAATGTTGCTGGGGACCGCAACTGTATTGACGGCCATGAAAAAGGAGGTGCCTGGTACAGTGAAGTTCATCTTTCAGCCTGCAGAAGAAGGCGCTCCCGGAGATGAAGAAGGTGGTGCACCACTGATGATCAAAGAAGGCGTGATGGATAATCCGAAGGTGGATGCCATATTCGGTCTGCATATCAATTCACAGACACCTGTCGGCGTCATCAAGTATAAATCAGGCGCAGAGATGGCCTCCAGCGATTGGTTCGTCGTAAAGGTAAAAGGGAAACAATCTCATGGTTCACAACCCTGGCATGGTATCGATCCGGTAGTGGTAGCTGCGCAGATCATACAGGGCTTTCAGACGATCGTTAGCCGTCAGTCGGAACTGACCAAAGCCCCGGTCGTGATCACCGTAGGTAAGATCCACAGCGGTGTAAGAAGCAATATCATTCCGGAAGAACTGGTGATGGAAGGTACGATCCGGACACTGGACAGTCGTATGCAGGAGGATGTACATGAACGCATGAAGCTGACAGCAACAAAGATCGCTGAAGCTTCCGGTGCAGAAGCAACGATCTCTATTGATACTAAAACGAAAGTGACCTATAATGATCCGGCACTGGTAAAACAGATGCTGCCATCATTAGAAGCGGCTGTTGGAAAGGATAATGTAAGAGAGGCTGATTGGACGACCGGAGCGGAGGACTTTTCTTTCTATGGTGATAAAGCGCCTGCTTTCTTTTTCTTCCTGGGAGGTTTGCCGCCGGGACAGGAAGCCCTGAAAGCTGCGGCACATCATACGCCGGACTTTTATATCGACGATTCAAAACTGGATGCAGGTGTGAAAGCGTTCTGTCAGCTGGTATTTGATTACGGTAAGAAGAAGTAATTATCAAATGATAATAAAAGGAAGGCATCCACCATGAGCGGATGCCTTTTCCCATTTTAATAACTAACTGCTTTTCCTGCATTGATCTGTCCATTTCCGAAGAACGGGTCTTTGCCGGGAGCGCCATAATCATTGGATGATTTGCGCAGTATAAGTTCTACCAATACAGGGCTGATCCTTGGATGTTTGCCATACAGTAATGCGATCACCGCACTGGCATGAGGCGCTGCCATACTGGTGCCAGCTGACCATCCATAGCCAAATTCATTGGTGGCCTCATCCCAGAAACCGATATTGAAGATAAAGTCAAACACATATTCATAGTAGGTGATACCTGCTACTGTCACGATCTGGGTATTCAGCGGAATGCTGTAATTACCGCCAGGTGCGCCGTAGGAGATAAAGTTCTTACCATAGTTGGTAAAGATAGAAGGCAGGTACAAAGACGTATCCTGGTTGATACCCCATCCCAGCGGACCGTTAGACGCAATGGAGATAACGCCCAATGCTGCAGCCGGGTAGGTGATGAAGCGTTTTTCAACATCGTAGTTATAGGCATCGTTACCAGCTGCGGCTACGATCGTGGTGCCACGAAGGGTGGCGTATAATGTAGCCCTGTTGATAGCTATGATCAGGTCTTTCACGTCTCTGTCGTATTGTACTACATAGTCATCGGATGGATCGTCTGGTGTACCGTTGTCATCCTTATAGGTCTTACGTGGCAGTTCGCCGCCAAGGCTCATGTTAATGACATCAGCACCGTGACTGGTTGCATAAAAGATACCATCGATGATACCGCTGAATGCACCACTACCGGCATCATTCAATACTTTCACCAGTATCAGTTTTGCATCAGGGGCAACACCTACTACACCGTTGGCGTCATCGATAGCGGCGATAGTGCCTGCTACGTGCGTGCCATGGCTGAATCCTTCAATACCGTGGTATTGTACTTCTTCACCTTCGATAAAGTTTTGGGTGAGGATGATGTTTGGTTTGATCTCAGGGTTCTGCAGCAGGAAACCGCCATCAAGTACTGCTACTTTCGCGCCACGTCCCCTGTAGCCTTTCGCCCATGCCTGTGGTGCTTTCACTGATTGAAGGCCCCACTGTAACGGACTAAAGGGATTGTTGGCTAATGGATTGTTCAGTTTTGCGTTGGCAACAGGCTGAGAAGGTTTGCTGGCACGGAAGGTTTTTTCGGGCAGACGCCAGTTCATGACAACGTCTACTACTACGGACTGCACATCTGCGATCTGTCTTGCTTTTTCAGGGAAGGAAGGGTCAGGCGTCTGTACACGTATCAGACCCAGCTCCTGGTTGGCTGTTTTCAGTTTAAAATCTTTGACGCGTAATTTGGTCAGACTCTCGGATATGCCGGCTAATTTAGCGCCTTCCTTGGCGATAATGAGAAAACCTCTGTCCTGGTGTTGCTGGGGTGTCAGTGCGCCTCTACGAACGTTTAGGATCTTGTCGTCTTTTGTACAGGAGGCAATGGTCATGAGCATCAGCATCATAATGGGGAACGCGGGGGCCAATAGTCGATTTCTTTTCATAGTGATTTTTGTTTAAAGATGATGGAATAGAAAAACGGACGGAATATTAGGAATGTGCTCTTGGTTGACTTTCTTGCTACAGATTTCTTAAGGGTTAAGTGAATGTAAATAAATTATTTAGAATAATCAATATGGCCAGAGTTATGTTTTTGAGATGAGAGGAATGGCATATTTGAATTGCCGATAAAGTATGATTAACTGATATATAGATTTTTGTTGGGTGACGAAGCCCCTTATTGAGGGGGGTACTGTAGTGGTAGCTCAGCAGGAAAAGGAGTCCTCGGGGGTAGCTTGAGTGGAAATTGAGTATTATGAGAAATGAGGATTTCAGGAAAAGGGTGGATTTCCTAAAGTGGTGAAAACCAATTGAAAGGGTGCGGTAGCAGCGCCAAAAACACTATTCCGGCCGCAGATAGATATCTATTAACTATATTTGACCCCTAATTAGCTGGAATTTTAATCACATTAAGAAAGTACATGTACGATATTTGTTGTGTAGGGCATATCACATTGGATAAAGTAGTGACCACGAAATCAGTGGTACATATGGCAGGAGGCACTTCATTTTACTTTTCCAATGCTATCCGTCATATGGACGTTAAATACAGACTGGTAACCGCGCTGGCAGAGAGTGAGATGAATAGTGTAAATGAGCTGAGAGCGAAAGGCATTGAAGTGGATGCATTGCCAAGCAAACACACCGTCTATTTCGAGAATATCTATTCAGAAAATCAGGATCACCGCACCCAGCGTGTATTGCAGAAAGCAGATCCGTTTACAATCGAAGCACTGTCGCATACCGAAGCACGCATTTTCCACCTTGGACCATTACTGGCTGACGATTTCCCGGTAGAGCTGATAAAATCACTCTCTACGAGAGGGAAGGTATCGCTGGACGTACAGGGCTACCTGCGTAAAGTGGAAGATCATAACGTACACGCGATCGACTGGCCGGCCAAACAGGAGGCCCTGAAATACATCCACACACTGAAGGCCAATGAGCACGAAATGGAAGTACTGACCGGTCATAAGGACGTACGGAAAGGCGCCATGGTACTGGCAGAGTGGGGCGTAAAAGAAGTGGTGATCACATTGGGTAGCATGGGTTCCGTGATCTACGCGGACGGTGTATTCCACCGTATCCCGGCTTATCTGCCGAATATGGTGATCGATGCAACAGGTTGCGGAGATACCTATATGGCAGGTTACCTGTACCAGCGCAGTAAAGGCGCCTCCCTGCAATATGCGGGTGAATTTGCGGCTGCAATGGCGACCATGAACATCGAGTCTTCTGGTCCGTTCACTGGTAATAAACAGGACGTACTGGACCTACTGGCTGCCAGCAGAGAGAAAATATTTGCGGAGCTCTAAAGCCGCTGAACATATCAGACAACGAGGCCACCAGGTTTTACCGGGTGGCCTCGTTTTATTTACAGAATTGTCTATTTTACAGGCGACTAAAGCTCCACTGTATGACAAAGCATTTGTTTGCCCTCCTGACAGCCTTATTGCCCGTAGCAGTATTCGCACAGGATCAGACGCCCACGCCGCAATGGCGGCCTGTATACCATTTTACGCCAGCGAAGAACTGGACCAATGATCCTAACGGGCTCATTTACCTGAATGGCGAATATCATCTCTATTATCAGCACAATCCCTTTGAAAATAAATGGGGCCATATGAGCTGGGGACATGCCACCAGCAAAGACCTGGTTTCCTGGAAACACCTGCCGGTCGCCATCCCCGAAATCGAGAAAAAGGATACCACCACCTGGATATTCTCCGGTTGTGCGGTACTGGATACCAAAAATACCAGTGGTTTTGGCCAGAACGGGAAAGCCCCATTGGTTGCAGTATATACCGCAGATCAGCCTAAACAACAGCTGGAAACCCAGTTTGTGGCTTACAGTAATGATGGCGGTATGAGCTTCGCACAATATGCCGGTAATCCGGTGGTCGATATTCAGAAAAAAGACCTCCGTGATCCCAGCGTTGTATGGATGGAAGATCAGCAGCAATGGATCATGACCGTCGCCGTACCGCACGAGCATAAACTACAGTTCTATGCTTCAAAAAACCTGAGAGACTGGACCCTGCAGGGGGAATTCGGTAACCAGGGCGATACGCGTAAGATATGGGAATGTCCTTCTATGACACCCCTGTTCGTAGACGGCGATCCGGCTAAAAAGAAATGGCTGCTGATGATCTCTTCCGGTAACCAGGACGGCGCTACCGGTATGCAATATTTCACCGGCGATTTTGATGGTAAAACATTCACCAATGATCGTCCGGCTGCCCACCAGCAGTTTGTGGACTATGGTCGTACCTATTATGCAGCAATTCCTTACAATAACCTGCCGGATGGCCGTCAGACGATGCTGGGCTGGCTGATGCCTTTTGAAACAGCTACTTACCCCTGGAGAGGCCAGATGTCCATCCCCAGAGACCTTGCCCTGAAGTCTGGTCCTGAAGGAGTACTGTTATACCAGCAGCCATCTGCTGTTTTGGATAAAACACTGACGGCACTACCGGCTGCAAAAAAACTGGTTATGCAGCAGACCGACATTCGCAGTAAAGAAATTCCGCTAAATAAGGGCGGTAAATTCAACGCAAATGCTAACTGGGTAGACCTGACCTTCGTACCTGGCACAGCGTCTGAATTCGGCTTAAAACTCATTCAGAATAAAGACACGAAGAGTGAAGCGATATTAGGCTATAATATGGCTACCAATGAACTGTATGTGGCAACTGTAAAAGATGGACAGACTGCCGTTACAACAGACAAGCTCACTGTAAAACCAGCTGATGGTAAGATCAGGTTACAAGTGCTGCTGGATAAGTCTTCACTGGAGGTGTTTGTGAACGGTGGAGCGCGCGTATTGACAACACTGCTGTTTCCGGACGCAAAGGCCACAGGATGGTCTGTATTTGCGAAAGACGGGGATGTGAAGCTGGAGACGCTGAAAGCATGGAACCTGGAGTCAATTAAGAATTAAGAATTATCAATTAAGAATTAATAGCAAAAGCGCTTTAAGTATGCAATAGCTCATGAAGAGCAAATGCGTACTTAAAGCGCTTTTAATGTTCGTTAATACTGCCTTTTTAACGTAAGACGAACGCAGCGTAAGTATAGTATAAGTATAGTAAGAGAGGGGAAATGAGTAAGTAATTTACGATTATTCTCTGGTATTTCCAGCCAGCATTTCCGCTAGTAATTCATCAGTAGTCAGCCTTATGACACCAATTCTTAATCCTTAATTCTTAATTCCTAATTTCAGACTGTCCGTTGCCCTGAAACTCTTCAGCCAGTGTCTGATCAGTGATTTCCTGATCTTCCATATTCTTTGTAATCCGGCAAAAGCGACCCGCTTATATCTCCTGTCCCAGAACGTCGTATCATAGTCCGCCCAACGCTGATACCCTGCATGTACCTCTCTGCCAAGAAAGTCCCATGGTTTTGGTGCGCCTGCAAAATGCAGGATCGCATTTTCCTTAAAGGAAGGGGTGGCCTGTCCGGGCGTCCAGATGCAGTTGAACCGGTCGTCTATGTGATGAAAATTGCCATTACAGATGGTATTCAGCACGGTGTTGTCCGCCTCGTGTAAGGACATGCCATGACGCAGACAGATTTTCTCTATTTCATGACAGATATCCTGTTCTTTCCATTTCCGGAGATTCAGCAGGAGCATGCCGCTGATAAAGGAGCGTTCGTCTTTGCAGACGCACAGCTGACCAGGCAGCAATTTGGATTCCAGGGTATTCCTGAACGGACCACCTGGTACGGCTGCAAGGAAGTGATCTTCAAAGCGTATCTGATCGAAGGTGATCACGTCCAGTAAGATCAGCAGGTCAGGGTCGAGGCAGAGCACATACTCAACGTCCAGCAGTTTAGGTAGCAGGAAACGGCCATAACTGGTACGGAAGCCATGTGCAGCACTGAGATGTCCGAACATTTCCTGCGCATCGAAATCATAGAACCGTGTACGGCCATGATAACTCTCCGTCTGTAATAACATCAGGATATTGTTCTTATGTCTGGTGCCTAAATTGTTGCAGATAAAGTGCAGGTCGAGTTGCGATGTGTCGGAGCAGTTCCTCACAAGAGAAGTAAGCGTGGCGCCTAAGCCTTCCATCAAGGGAAGGTCAATTACAAATGCAATGTGCATGGTCATGGAATTATAAAATAAGTATAGTGTTTTCGTCCGCCCTGATGATCAGCTGGCATTGTATGGGTTCAAACAGAGTAATGTATCCTTTCACGGCTGCTGCATGAAAATACATTATCTTACTGCAACACTACCGCAGATAGCAAAGATCCGGGAGCGGACACCCTGGTGTAACGAAACCGGACACTGTAAGACATATTGTTTGGTCTAAGCGATTGATTTTCAATATCTGTGTTCGTTGGCATACTTTTCTGTACAGTGTGTGAGCATAACCCATACCACTATGATCAGGAACTATTTTAAAATTGCCTGGCGCAATCTCAAAAAAAGCAAAGGATATACGTTCATTAACGTTGGCGGACTGGCAACCGGCATGGCCGTGGCAATGCTGATCGGTCTCTGGATCTGGGATGAGGTCACTTATGACAGGTACAACCGCAATTATGACCGTATCGCTCAGGTTATGCAGCACCAGACCTTTAATGGTCAGATAGACACCTGGCAGACCATGCCCTATTACATGGGAGAGGTATTGCGTGATCAGTATGGAGATAACTTTAAACAGGTCGTAAAGTCCTCCTGGGACTATTATAAAGTATTGTCCGTGGGTGATAAAAAACTGCGCAAAATAGGCCGGTTCATGGAAGCAGGAGGGCCTGAACTGATAGACGTCAGTATGCTGTCAGGTACACGTGAAGCATTGAAAGATGCTGGTACTGTGCTTATTTCCGCTTCCACTGCGAAAGCTTATTTCGGAGATGTGAATGCTGTCGGCAAAACCCTGCTGCTGGACAACAAACAATCCCTCATTGTGAGAGGCGTCTACAAAGACATGCCACACAACTCCTATTTTGGTAATCTCGATTTCATCGCTTCCTGGGATGTCTTCATTGATAAATATATGTCCTGGATCAAAACCGTGTCTGATCCCTGGGGCAGCAACGCATTCCTGTTATTTGTACGTATTGCCGATAATGCAGATTTAGCAAAGGTCTCCGCCCGTATCGCCAATACAAAACTGAATAACGTACGTCCGGAAGACAGACGTTATAAACCGGTCATCTTCTTACAACCCATGAGCAAATGGCACCTCTTCCAGACGTTTAAAAATGGGATGAATATTGGCGGTCGTATACAGTTCGTATGGCTGTTTGGCGCCATCGGCATGGTGGTGTTACTGCTCGCTTGTATCAACTTCATGAACCTGAGTACCGCACGCTCGGAAAAACGCGCCCGCGAAGTAGGTATCCGTAAAGCAGTAGGCTCTTTCAGAAAACAGCTGATCTGGCAGTTTTTTAGTGAATCTCTGCTGGTAGTAATGATCAGCTTTGGACTATCGGTCATCCTGGTACAACTGGCATTGCCGGTTTTCAATAATGTAGCCGATAAGCAGATTTCGATACCATGGACCGGGCCGCTGTTCTGGTTGGCGGGAGTTGTGTTTATACTGCTGACCAGCTTTATTGCCGGTAGCTATCCCGCTTTCTATCTTTCCTCTTTTCAGCCGGTCAGGGTGCTGAAAGGCACTTTCCGCGCAGGGCGTCATGCGGCTTTACCAAGAAAGGTTTTGGTCGTACTGCAGTTCTCCGCTTCGCTGATACTGATCATAGGTACTATCATCGTATTCCGGCAGGTAGAGTTTGCAAGAAACAGACCGGTAGGATATAGCAGGGAAGGACTGTTGTCAATGGAAACGAGTATGACCAATATTCACGACCATTTTGAGGTAGTCAGAACAGAACTGAAAAATGCCGGGGCGATCGTGGATATGGCGGAAGCGAGTACGCCTGTTACTACCGTATGGCAGACGAATGGCAATATCAGGTGGAAAGGAAAAGACCCTTCCATGACGGTGGATATGCCTACACAGACCGTATCGCCTGAATACGGAAAAACGATCGGCTGGCAGTTCGTTGCAGGACGTGATTTCTCCAGTGCTTATGCGACCGATTCTACCTCCTTTATTCTGAATGAATCCGCAGTGAGATTGATGGGGTTAAAAGACCCGGTAGGAGAGACGATCTATTGGGATGGTACGCCGTTCATCGTCATCGGCGTGATCAAAGACCTGGTAGCGGAATCTCCTTATGATCCGGTACGGCCTTCCATGTATGTCATGAACAAGAGTTTCCTGGGTATCATGAATATCAGGATCAATCCTGCGGTGAGTAGTCATACTGCATTGGCGAAAATAGAGGAAGTGTTTAGAAAATATAGTCCGGAACAACCATTCGATTACCAGTTCGTCGACATAGAATATGCCCACAAATTCGGGAATGAGGTGAGGGTCGGTAAACTGACGACCTTCTTTGCTGTACTGGCTATTTTTATCAGTTGCCTGGGTTTATTTGGTATGGCTTCCTTTATGGCGGAACAGCGTACAAAGGAGATCGGCGTACGCAAGGTGCTGGGTGCTTCTGTATTCAATCTCTGGGCCATGCTCTCCAAAGATTTCCTGGTGCTGGTAGGCGTGGCGCTGGTGATTGCCGTACCACTGGCTTATTACTTCATGCATGGTTGGTTACAGCATTATACCTACAGGTCAGAGATCGCATGGTGGATTTTTGCTGTTGCCGGAGTGGGTATCATTATCGTCACACTGGCGACGGTTAGTTTTCAGAGCGTCAAAGCCGCTTTAGTGAACCCGGTGAAGAGCCTCAGATCAGAATAGTCATTGATATAAAAGAGAATGGGGCGGATGCAGCTATTTGCATCCGCCCCATTCTCTTTTATATCAATGACTTATTTTCCTTTGAATAAGAACGTTCCCCAGAGATTAGGCGACAATACCGCTTCAGATGGCACATCTGCCGTAATACCGGTCGCTTTATTGCTCCAATAGAGACGGGAGGTGGTTTCGCCATTACTACCTCTTAAAATGCCTATATCGCCCTTTATTTGCGTTCCATTGCCTGCCTGAATGCCTAATGCCGTCAGTGGTACAGAAAGCTCGTAATTGCCCTCAGAACCGGCAAATTGCAACTGACTACTGATATTGTCCACTTTATCGAAAGTGATCGTCCGGGAAGGGGATGAGAAAGGTACCTTATCATCCTGCTTCGTACCGGGAACCACCGCTTTATAAAGTAATGCCTGTGGTTTACCATCTACCACGCTCACAAGCAGGCGGTAATCCCCTGCAATAGCTGTACGGCGTGCAGGATCGGCTTTTGCATCAGAAGAACCGATCATGATATCCAGTGCGCCGCCGGTTTTAAACGGCGCCATTGGCATTTCTCCGGAGTTATCTGCCAGGTGCGCATTACCGGTACGGAAGGCGGCATACAACCGGCCATTGGAGACCATCAGCGCACCGCTTACGTCATATGGTTTTGAATTCGAATTGAAATTGGCTTTCACGCCGCGTTTATCGATATCCGCCCAGGTGGCTTTTGCCCATTCGTTCAGTTTACCATCGATAACAGGTTTTTGTGTGCTGATATTGACCTCCAGTACCCTGGGGCCAGCCGCCTGCTGCTGCGCAGCTGATGCAGAAGACATAACTGCCAGACTGCGGTTAAGGGAAGACTGATTGACAGCGATCTTTGTATCAGGTAAACGGGTGATGCTTTCCAGTCCGTCCAGTCGCACGATCGCGCTACGCGCACCATCCACCAGATAAACTTTACCATCATCCGTAGCTGTAATGCCCGGCCAGAAATTTTCTTCACCCAGTGTGATACTATCTAAGGACATATTTCTCTTACCGCCCGGCATCCGCCATTGGGTGCCGCTGCGCATATTTTCAAAAAGAGAGGCGACAAATAAACCATCCGCCGTGAATACGTACACATTGCCATGGTTACCATTAATGGCCCACAGCGGACCAGCAGCTGATCCTTTTACCTGAAAGAAACCGCCTAAGAGACGTGTCGTACCGATCAGCTGTCCGGCCCTGTCAGCTTCCGGCGCATTATGCGAAGCATGTAAACCGGGCCAGAGATCGGGGTAACTCCATACAGGAACGCCATTTTTTACGCCACTGAGGGATAACTGCGAATAGGGCTTCACGCCTAATGTGATCACACTCCACCCGTCAGCTCCTTCCAGCAACTGATCACCGCCCGAAGAAGCTGGCGTCAGCACACCCTGTACAATGACTTTTCCCTTTGTGATATCATACATCGGCACACCCGCTTTGGATACGCCTGTCACTGCAAATTGCATCGCTTTGTCATTGACACGCGCAATACAGAATGAAAGGTCGGGCATTACGGTCACCCCACCACTGTTACCTTTCTGGTACTGTATTTCTCCCGCCTGCGCGCGGCCATCTCCATTCTGGTCCTGCCAGATGAAGAATGCCTGGGAGGAACTGCCTTTCGCATTCAGATCAACGCCCTGTGGCCATCCGGAACGGAATGCAGCGGTTTTTAGTAAGTCCCACTGTGCCGCCTGTCCCATAGCGGCAACAGGAACAGCGATGCCATTACGTTTGACGAACAGGAAAGCAGTGGTCCAGCCGTTGGTCGGACTACTATTGTAACAGTTGGTGAAGTATTGTTGTCCGTTATAGTAAAGCGGCGTTTCAGGCGCTGCGCTACGAAATGCCAGCGGCATATCATCCGCATCCGGACGATAATAGACCTGCTTGACAGCAGAGGTGCCCGTTTGCCAGTTCAGCGCAAATTCCATGGCGCCTTTGCTTTCTTCTGTATAGTAAAAACGGGTTTTGTCCTGTGGATCGAGTGTACCGCCACCACCATATTTCGGCGGACCATAAAACGCGCGGACCAGTTTCCCCTCCAGCGACCATACACTGACACGTTTAGGCAGGTAATCATTTTCAGTGACCCATAACTGTTGTTCAGCATCAATGGTTATACCCGCAGGATTGTTCATATGCTGCGGATCATAGGAACCGGCAGCAGGGGCGCCTGGCGTACCGATCTGGCGAACGAACTTTCCTTCCGGAGAAAATACTTTGACCGTATGGCTCTTTCCACGATCGCTGATGTAGATTTTTCCACTATTGTCAAGGGTGAGTGCGACCGGCGCTTCCAGTCCGCTGCTGATCAGCACCTGTCCTTTATCATCCGGTAATGTGCCGGAAAAACGAAGCAGCTGATTGCCTGCGAGTAACAGTAATCTGCCCTGTTTATCATAACACATACCTGCGGGGGCATTCGCTTTAATACTGTCTGTTAGTCTGCTTTTAGCAATATCTGCGATCAGTATACTGTTCTTTCCCGCAATACTGATCAGTGCAATGCCGTTGTTAACCGCAAAACCGGTGATCATTTCTTTTACCTGTTCCAATGGAACAGCACCGAGCGAGCGTTTTACGATCTGTTTAACGTTATAATCATTCTTTTTACCTACACTTAAGGCGTTGAGCCGTAGTTCGGCTACGCCGGACTGCTTATCAGTTTCCCAGGCTGATACAACATACACGTCGTTGCCGGGTACTGCTTTAGGGCCGTTATCTGCCGCAATAAAAGGAGCTGCTGTCCATGCGCCACCCACCCAGTTACGTCCGCCGCGTTTACGTCCGCTCATGTCTACCCAGGCCAGTCCGTCCGGACCTTCTGTTACATAACAGCCGAGTAATACGGCAGGTTGTTTTGAAGGGGAAGCTTTTGCAGGAACGAATAAAGCGGCCTGCGGAGGCGTATGGTTAGCCAGCCAGGCGCCGGTATGATCTTCTGTTCTCCAGGGAGGCGTACCCGGAGAATAGGTCGCCATTTCATAATGCGCGTGAATAGCGCCTCTTACGAGTCCGCGTACGGTATATTGTCCCGGAGCGACCATTTGGCCCGGTACATTGTAGACGCCATGTTTGGCGCCATCGGCATCTCTGCCAAGATCGTCCAGCCCATCCCATTGTACGGTATTAGCGCCCGCAGGGTAGTAGGTTTCTGATATCAGGTTCCGTACACGCGTACCATCACTGTTTTCTATCACCAGCGTTACATATCCGGCTTGTTTTAGGTTAAACTGAACAGGTATGGCTGCAGGTGATTGTTGAGCGTTGGCGAAGTGACCTACTAAAAGAAGTAGTGGTAATAAAGACAGGTGTTTCTTAGTCATGGCTGGTAACGATTAGCTTAACCGACAGGTGCAAAGATAATGCCTGACGCTAAAAGTAAAGAGGTCATTCCGGTACCCCGGAATGACCTCCAGCCATCTGCAATGCATCTCATCCATCTGACTTGCAGTCGCTTTATAAACAGGCACTCATTCACACAAATATTTATCTTATGCTGTATGCACAGTATTCAGCTGTTGTATTTTACCAAGCATCAGTACTTTCATCAGTTCTGCTTTACTCTTTGCGCTCTGGGCTACCTTGCCGTCAAACAGTTCGTCTATTGTCTGATGCCAGAGTACCAGCCATGTTGCGAAATGTGCTTCTGTGAGCGGTACGCGCTCGTGTAAAGCCGTATGTTTTGCTAAAGGATTCCCCTTGAAGGATGCTCTGCCAAACAATACAGTTTCCCAGAAACTATGCATGACCGGCAGGTGCTTTTCCCAGTTCACCTGTGCAACATCGTCAAAGACATATCCAAGTATCTCATTTTCTCTTACCCTGCTGTAAAAGGTATTTACAAGCAGCTGTACATCTTCTATTGTCGTGATATCTTTTTTCATTGTCGTATGATTTTTAATAAAACAGTCGAACACTGGTGATGATCAATTGACCTATGATAAAGCCTGTGCATGAGCAACAGTGACTGACTTTGTCAGCGTCTCCTGGTTCGTATGTTTATTGAGATCAATAAACGACAGACCTGTGGCGAGTCTTTGCGTTAATCAATGTGATTGACTTTATCAGTATCACCTGGTTTGTATTTTTATTGAGATCAATAAAGAACAGACCTGTGGCGGGTCTTTGCGTTAAGCAACAGGGGCTGACTTTGTCAGCGTCTCCTGGTTTGTATGTTTATTGAGATCAATAAACGATAGACCTGTGGCGGGTCTTTGCGTTAAGCAATGTGACTGACTTTATCAGTATCACCGGATGGTGTGTTGATGATGATCAATAAAACAGGAAACAACTGGCAACGACCAGCAGGTCTATAATAACACCTGCCCAGAACACAGGAATAGTGACCTTCGTCGGCATGGCGGCCAGGTTGGTGGTCTCTGTGATCACAAAACCAACCAGACAGGGTATCCACAATTCAAACGGATTACCGCGCATCACAACGATCATCAGTGTAATCGGCACAAGCACACAACCCTGCATAAAGAAAGAAAAGGCGAGCCAGCCGAAGCGGTTAGGCTGCTGGGCTTCTGCATATTGCAGGAACCGCTGCCATAAGCTAAGTGTCTGTACCGCATCGTTATAAGGTATTGCCTGTGCCTTTGCCTGCACAAACTGTTTTGCGATCACGTTACTTGTTTGCTGTTTATCGTTTAAGTTGATATGAACCGTTTCCATAAATGTGTAATTTTATATCACAAAGGAACTAATCATTTGCACCCGGGTTTATGACCTGGATCATAAAGACAAAAAATGCTGGATTACGAGATACTTATACAGGCTGGCGCAGTGACACGTAGTTTTAGGAAAGGGGATATGCTCCTGAAGGAAGGCAGTCACGCCAGGTTTTATTTTCAGATCATCAGCGGTGAAGTGAAGATGGTAAATACCGGGGAGAACGGGCAGGAATTCATACAGGGTATTTTCAAAGCAGGTAACAGCTTTGCAGAGCCGCCTTTATTCCTGGACGTGACCTACCCGGCCTCCGCTATAGCGATCACGGATTGTGAAGTGCTGGTACTGGAGAAGGCTGAATTACTGATATTGCTGTCGCAGAACTTTACCCTGCAGATGCAGCTGGTGAAAAGCCTGTCTGAACGTATTTACTTTAAATCAATGATGGCAAAAGAGATCAGCCTCTACGACGCCAGTCATCGCATTATCACCCTGATAGACTTCCTGAAAGAAAGGGACGGATATACAGATGAATTGTATCCTGTTAATCTTACCAGGCAACAGCTAGCCGATCTCACCGGACTCAGGGTAGAGACGGTTATCAGGGCGATCAGGTACCTGGTCGAGAAAGAACTGGTCCAGAAGGGGCGGAAGATATACAGATAATATGTGCGTCTCGCCACAGGCGGACGCTTTTTATATTTTAATTCTTTCAAACCGTATATGTGTGCGAAAGAGGAAGGTCTCAAAATGTTGCGGTCCCATCTTCAATATCGGAATGCGGTATTGATGGGCATCCCGGTAGCTGACTATTAAGCAACCATCTTTCATGGTGACAGTACCTGTTATCCTGTCAAGGGTGTCTTTTTTACGGGTGGCCCAGTTGGTGACAGGTATCTCAACAAGGATGGAGAACGTATCATCTGCCGGTTGAATGGATACGCATATAGGCGCTTTCTCCGGAGTGATATCGTCCATCATATTGAAGTTGATATCGTATTGCGGCGTGTCTTTTACCAGTATGGACTGCCATTTACCAGCTAGTTGTTCAATGGTAATGTCTGTAACCGTTTCAAAGATATATTTCCCTCTGATCATTCTTGCCAGCTGGCCAAGTAATGCTGTAACAGCAGGATCGGCAATATCAGGTAACTGCTGTAATGCCCATCCGGCTTTCTTTTTATCGGTACCGGGCTTGTTTTTCAGAAATATGCCGAACAGTTTTTGCCGCCACTCATTGCGGCTTTTGGGGGTACTTTGCCGGATGGCTTCATCGATCTGCAATAACATTTTTTCCACTTGGCTGGTAACAGCAGCATCTGCCAGTATCGTGTCCAGTTCTGTATCATAGTAGATATTCAGGTTTTTCAGCAGATAATCCTGTATTGGTCTGGCTTCCGGTTGATATTGGGGTAATGCGCTTTCCTCCATCAGCAGTAACAATACCAGTTCTCTAAGGCCGGGACTGGTCCAGATAACCTGTTCTTTAAAAGAGATACGGCCATTGTTTTCACTCATCGGCTTCGTTTTACGTTTAAAATCTGTAATGCTTTATATACGCTGTTGTGCAGGATCGTGCGGTGCGTCTCTTTGGGCATATACAGGAAATTGGTATACAACTCTTTTTGTCTGGCATCCTGTAACACGGTGGCCAGTCGGGTAGCGCCGTCCTGCATCTGTTCACCTTCGTCTCCGACAGCAATAAAGACATGCGCATGGATATTCTTTCTGGTTGCGATAAGAAAGGGCGCCATTGTCAGCAGGGAGCCTTCATCCCACCAGAGGCTCGGACTGATAATGACATAATTCAGGAACATATCGGGTTGCTTCAACAGTATGGAAGTGGCAAGGAGCCCGCCCAGTGACTGTCCGATCAGTGTAGTGGAATCATTGACTTTATAATGCTTTTTTACAAAGGGTTGTAGTTCCTGTGCAAGGAAAGCGATGAAGTTGGCAGCCCCTCCCGTAGTAGGGTACTTTTGCGTCAGTTCCCTGATGGTGCTGGGGTAGGTAAAATCCCTTTTCCGGTCTACATTGGCAATACCTACAACGATCGATGGCGGCAGGGTATCGATCATGGTGAGGAATTGGGTGAGTCCGGCGATATGCACGAAGTCTTCATCCATTGCGCCATCCAGCAGATAGATCACCGGATAATGCCTGTCTGCCGCCGGGTTATATTCCTTCGGAAGATAAATATTCACCGTTCTGTTCTCATGCAATATCTCCGAGCGGAAGGTATGTGTTTCACCTATGGATAATGACGCTGCCTGCTGCGCATGCAATTGCACAAGCAGGAACAACAGTGGTATCAGCAGAATGGGTATTCGTTTCATAGGACGTTTAAGTATTGCTAATATATAAGGATTTTTCTTTATTTTACACGCTCGCTTTAACTTAATTATACCTATGGACAATTTACAGGCACCTGAAAACACATCTTCCGGCAAATCCTTTCAGCTTTCGGATGCAACTATTGCACGTTTTGGGGCATATGCAGCTATTGTAATGGGCATTTTGGGGATGTTGTATTGTTTACCATTTCTGTATTCGACATCTGTCCCTGATCTTATCGGCGCGGGTTTCCCTTTTGTCGGCGGAGCAGTAATAGCGGGCACGGGTCTGGTCGCATTATCTATTCTCGCTAAGAAATAGTTGGTCATCCGGTTGTGGCGATCTCTCTACTGGCACAATATTAGGACATACAATAGTATACCGTCAGTAATAAGACCGTACAACTGGATGAATAAGCTTTCACTGATCATATTGTTTTTAGCCCTGCCTTGTTGGGTGGCTGCCCAGGATAAAGATAAACGCTGGGCCTGGGATTATGAGTCAGATGAGGACACCGTGCCTCATAAAGACGTCATTGATATCTTCAAAAGTGTAGTCAGGTATAAGGCAAAGCCCCCCAAACGGGGTAAACGCCGCATCTATTACTCTTTGCTGCCTGCTCCATCGAATATACCCGGTGGTGGTATTGCGCTGATCACGTCTACGAATGCGGCCTTTTATATGGGACCAAGACGTACGACGAACCTGTCCAACGTGTCCTTTACACCCTCTTTTTCTTTCAAAGGACGCTTTTCCTTTGCATTGAGGTCGAATATCTGGTTCCAGGACAACGCATACAATATGGTAGGCGATATCCGTTTTATCATCAATCCCCAATATACGTGGGGAACGGGAGAAGGCGTACCTGAAGAGGAAAAGCAGTTGCTGGGTAACAATTATTTCCGCGTCTATGAAACCTTCTACCGCAGAGTTACCAAAGAATGGCTGGTGGGGGTGGGTTATCACCTTGACTGGCATTCAAATATCGGGATTCGGTCAAATGACAGTGTGCAGTTATCGAAATTCGTAGGGTATAATTACGGTACTGACGGCGGCCAAACAGTTTCCTCCGGTGTTTCGCTGAACCTGTTGAAAGATTCCCGTCAGAACTCGATCAACCCTCAGTCAGGACATTATTTTAACGCCGTTTTCAGGATCAACCCCAGGTTCCTGGGCAGTAATGACAATTGGGAATCGCTCTATGTCGATTATCGGAAATATCTTAACCTTGGTAATGGAAAACAGCAAAATGTACTCGCTTTCTGGGGATTTTACTGGACATCGCTGAGCACAAAGACGCCATACCTCGATCTGCCCAGCATTGGCTGGGACCCGAACTTCCGGAGTGGCAGAGGAATGGACCAGAACCGTTTCCGTGGAAAAGCGCTGATAGATCTTGAAGCGGAATACAGAAGGGACATTACACGCGACGGGCTGCTTGGATTCGTATTATTTGCTAACACGAATACAGTGACAGAAGGGGACCGTTACCGGTTTACCGCCTTTCATCCGGCAGGTGGAGGTGGTCTGCGTCTTAAATTCAACAAGAAATCTAATACTAATATAGCGGTGGACTATGGTATCAGCCGATACGGTACCCGCTTCAGCATTAACCTGGGTGAGGCATTCTAATGCACATAGCAAAGAGAAAAGGTGGTCATTATCGCCGATCTCTTTATATTGCAGCCCATGAAAAATGTCGTTTTAGCCAGTACCTCCACTTTACATGGAGAAACATACCTGTCTTACCTGCTGCCGGTCATGAAAGAACTGTTTGCCGGCGTTACCGAAGTGATATTTGTACCTTATGCCCGTCCGGGTGGCATCTCTCATGATGAGTACACGGAAAAGGCTGCGACGGTGTTTGCAGCTGCCGGTTATAAGTTGCGCGGACTGCATACTTTTGAAGAACCAGCAGCAGCGATCAGAGAGGCGCAGGCATTTTTTACGGGAGGCGGTAATACCTTCCTGCTGGTAAAACAACTGCATGAACAGGGGCTGATGGACCTGCTGGCAGAAGCGGTGGAGAATGGAACACCTTACCTGGGCACCAGCGCAGGCAGTAATATCGGCGGTGTGAATATGCAGACGACAAATGATATGCCGATCGTATATCCGCCCAGCTTCCAGACGATGGGACTGATCCCTTTCAATCTCAACCCGCATTATCTTGATCCTATTCCCGGACTGCCACATATGGGTGAAACAAGGGAAACGCGTATCCGCGAATTCCAGGTACAACAGGACCTGCCGGTTGTCGGACTCAGAGAAGGCAGCTGGATCAGCATAAAAGATAAACGTATCACACTGGAAGGCGCTTTGTCAGCAAAGATTTTTGAGAAAGACAAAGAAGCCTATGAGGTGGAAGCAGGAACAGCACTCGTATTCAAGAATTAAGAATTAAGAATTAAGAATTAAGAATTAAGAATTAAGAATTAAGAATGCTGCCGCTTATAACGGAGCAATTCTTAATTTCTAATTGAAATTTATATCAGCCAATTATCATCTTCAGTAAGACAGTCCTGTCGTCTTTCTCAGATACGTATCCTCACTGATCTGCCTCAACATAAAATCCGCCACATCTGCACGTGATATCTTCATTTTAAGCTGCTTTTCCGTAGCAGGAAATCCTTTTTTATAACTGTGTGTTAATGCGCCATCTGTAAGATTCGCAGGTCTGGCGATCACCCAGTCCAGCTGACTCTGTTTAATGTATTCCTCCTGTAACGCATGGTCGGCAAAGCCTTTCTTAAGAATGAAGGGAACAATGATATATTTAAAGATAAAGGGCGTCTGGTCAAGCGTTTTTTTACTGTCGCCATACCCCAGGGACGTCTGACATACCAGGCGTCTGACACCTGTTGCTTTCATGGCCTGTATGATGTTTTTTGTACCCGTAGACCTGATGGCGCCGATCTTATTGGCAGGAGAGCCGATCGCACATAATACCGCTTCCTGTCCCTGCATCGCAGGTATAATCGAGGCCTGGTCCATAACATCGCCTTTTACAATGTTCAGATTAGAATGCATGATACCCAGGCGGGAAGGATCGCGTACAAAAGCGGTCACGATGTGTCCCTGTTCAAGGGCCTGTTCTGTCAGTTGTTTACCTGTACCGCCGGTAGCGCCGAAGATGATCAGTTTCATGATAGGTTGTTTTATATCACAAAGCTATTGCGGGGTGACAGCGGAAAATAGAACAAAACCGGCAGCGGATCATTTCGTCAGAATGGACAGGTTTTCGATCAGTTCTTCTGATTTTTTCATGAACTGAAAAGGAGAGGCGCCTGCGAACTCTTTGAAGGCGCGGATGAAATGGGACTGGTCCGCATATTCATTTTCAAAAGCGATATCGGAGAGCTTGTTATAATCGCTTTGGCGGAGTAAGTGCATGCATGCCTGAAACTGCGCAATACGCGCAAAGAGTTTAGGCGTAATGCCCACATGTTGTTTGAACTTACGTTCAAAACTTCTTTCTGATAACTGTAATTCTTCCCTGAGCGCCTTTACGGAGATATTCCCGTTGGTTTGTCTGATACGGTCCAGCGCATGGTGCATGGCCTTGTCTGACAGCTGGTTATGTTTTGTCAGTTGCGCCAGCAGGAAAGAACAGAGAATATCTATCCGGGCTTCAGGAGCAGTGATATCGGTCAGTTGTGCAGATAATTGAAAACCACGGGAAGCGGCGATCCCGTCCAGGTCAAGACAGGTATCTGTCAGTTCGTCCGCGTTCAGTCCGAAGATCGACTTTAAGGCATGTGGATAGAAGAATACACCAATGGTATCAAAGCGGCCGTCTATCCGTAAGGCGGCATGCCGGGTGGCTTGTCCGTAAAGAATGGTACCGGGCAGTTGTTTGTCGTTCTGAAACAGTACGCCCTGGTCCTGATGCTGGAATATGAGCCCCGGGCAGCCATCAGCAATTGTTCTGAAGGTGGCAGCAGCAACATCCTTATCATTACTTTCCAGCACCCAGAAGAACCGGATGTAGTCCCTGAGATATTCCGGAGGAAGTATTTGTCTGAATTGCATACCTGGAGGCGTTTTCACATTAAAGGTACCGGGTATTTCCAGAACGGCAAGGGAGAATATAAGGTGAAGTTATCATGCAGGAAGTTTCGTCACTCAGGAATGTTTTTATAAATTGGCGTATGGAATTACCACAGATAAGCGCATTACTGACACAATACCTGGAAGCAGGCCCGCTGCCTGACGCTGAAGGAGAACAGCTTCTGGTGGCTATGGATGAGTTGATCGAAAGGAATGAACTAACCTGGCTGACCGGCACCCGTTTCAGGAAGGACGGGGTAGAAAAAGCGCTGACGGAAGACGAAGTGGAGAACTGCTACTGGGAAATCTATATGTACTACGGACAGCATGAGGAAGATGACCATCATCACCATGATGATGACGGGGAGGAACATAAGTCCCATATGGCCAGCTGGTGGTGGGTATATTTCCTGCTGGCAGCCATCGGTTTTTTCGTGATCTGGAAACTGACGCAGGGGCATTCATGATATGCCCCTATTATTATACCTGTTGAATACCAATCGTTTGTTGTTCCCTTAAAAGATTTTTTAAAGATTGTCCCCAACTGCGCAAAAAGACTTCGCACATGGTGCGCACCTTTACATTATCAATTCAAGTAAAGATGTTACTGACAATTACAACCAGACATATGCCCGCTACAGATCTTGGTTATCTGTTGCATAAGCACCCTGCAAAAATCCAGGATATAGAACTGTCTAAAGGAAAAGCACATATATTTTACCCTGTCGCTACTGAGCACGAATGTACCTGCGCGATGGTGCTGGACATTGATCCGGTAGGGCTGGTACGCACCAAGGATGGTCCTTCAGGTAATCAATTTGCGCTGGAACAGTATGTGAATGACAGGCCCTATGTGGCTTCTTCTATTATGAGCAATGCCATCTCCAAAGCATTTGCGTCTGCTTTAAATGGCAAGTGCAAGGATAAGCCGGAACTGGTTGATGTGCCCATGCCATTTGAAGTAAAGCTATCTGTATTGCCGGTTAACGGTGGTGAACAGATGCTCAGGCGGATGTTCGCACCGCTGGGTTATACGATCGCCGCCACGCAGTACACGCTGGATGACAAATTCCCCGAATGGGGTAATAGCCGTTATTTTACGGTTGTCCTGACGCATACGGTCACCTTACAGGCACTCCTGACGCACCTGTATATACTGGTCCCTGTCCTGGATAATGATAAACATTACTGGGTAAACAAGGAAGAAGTAGAGAAGCTGCTGGCAAAAGGGAAAGGCTGGCTGGATAAACATCCGGAGCGTGAACTGATCTCCAGGCGTTATCTGCGTCATCAGAAAAGCCTGATGAACGACGCCATGACGATGCTCATGAAAGACGATGTTCCGGAGGTACTGGTGGAAGCAGCGCTTATACCGGAGCCGGAAATTCCGACGCCTAAACTGCATGATTCCAGATTACAGCTGGTATGCGACGAATTACTCAGCACACCCATTAAGTCTGTACTTGACCTGGGTTGCGGAGAAGGTAAATTGCTGAAGCTATTAATGGCCTATCCGCAATTGACGCATATCACCGGTATGGATGTTTCTTCCCGTACGCTGGAAGTGGCATACCGCAGACTGAAATACTATCAGCTGCCGGACAATCAGCGTAAGCGTCTCAGACTGATACTCGGCTCCCTGGTTTACAGGGACCGCAGGACGGAAGGTTTTGATGCCGCCGCCCTGGTAGAAGTGATCGAACACCTGGACAAAGAGCGGCTCAAAGCCATGGAAAAGGCGGTCTTTGAATATGCTAAACCAGGTAAAGTGGTGGTGACGACGCCTAATAAGGAATGGAATATCACCTTTACGGAAGATGTAAGTGAAATGCGGCACAGCGATCACCGCTTCGAATGGACACGTGCGGAATTCAGTACCTGGTGTGAGAAGATAAGTACAACCTATGGTTATACCTATATCATCAAAGCGATCGGTGAAGAAGCGGAGAAGGTAGGTGCGCCTACGCAAATGGCCGTTTTTATGGCAATTAAGAATTAGGGATTAACAATTAAGAATTGCTCCGTTTATAAGGAGTATATCCCTTATTATCAGTTCTTAATTGCGAACTCCACTTTCCAATTCTTAATCGTTAATTTTTAATTCTTAATTCTCTTTAATGAATATACAAGTACCTGAATTATCCCTGATCGTTCTCATAGGCGCAACAGGTTCAGGAAAAAGCACTTTCGCAAAAAAATGGTTCGGTAGCACCGAGATAGTCAGCAGCGATCGTTGCCGGGAAATGGTAAGTAATAGCGAGAACACAAAAGATGCATCAGCAGATGCATTTCAGTTACTGTATTATATCGTTGGTAAGCGCCTGAAACGTGGTTTACTGACCGTGGTGGACGCGACGAATGTAAGGCCGGAAGACAGAAAGGAACTGGTGGCGCTGGCAAGAGAATATCATACACTGCCGGTAGCCATTGTCATGAATATGCCGCAGGAGGTTTGTCTGGAACGTAATGAAATGCGGACAGACAGGAACTTGTCCGGACACGTGGTCGTCAATCATATCCGTGCTTTAAAAAGCGGGATCAGCAAACTGAAGACAGAAGGTTTCCGCAAAATATATGAGTTCCATACTGCAGCAGAAGTAGCTGACATTACTGGCATAGAACGGGAGCCATTGTGGAATATGAAGAAAGAAGAACGCGGACCTTTCGATATCATCGGTGATATACACGGTTGTTACGACGAACTGTGTACACTGCTCACAAAACTGGGGCATACGGTGGATGCAGCAACACACAGCGTACAGGTATTGACAGGCAGGAAGCTGCTCTTCCTGGGCGATCTTTGTGACAGAGGCCCTGCCAGTCCTGCGGTATTCAAACTGGTCATGAATACCGTGAAAGAAGGTACAGCGCTCTGTGTGCCGGGTAATCATGATATGAAGCTGCTGAAGTATCTGCGGGGTAGTAACGTACAGCTCAGTCATGGATTGAAAACGACTGTGGATCAACTGGCAGGAGAAGAGACGGCCTTCATCGACGAATTAAAGGTCTTTCTCGATAGTCTTATCAGTCACTATGTACTCGATGGCGGTAAACTGGTAGTGGCGCATGCCGGATTGAAAGAAGAGATGCATGGCAGAGGCTCCGGCGCGGTACGCGAATTCTGTCTGTATGGTGAAACGACCGGAGAGATCGATGAATTCGGTCTGCCGGTGAGATTCGACTGGGCATCCAACTATAAAGGAAAGGCCATGGTGGTATACGGACATACGCCGGTCTATGAACCACAGTGGTTTAATAATACGATCGATATCGACACAGGTTGTGTATTCGGTGGTAAACTGACCGCCCTTCGTTATCCGGAGAAAGAATTGGTCAATGTGCCTGCGCTGGCTACTTATATGGAGCCTACACGTCCGCTCAGGATACCGGGTACCGGTAGTAACCTGCAACATGAACAGGATGATGTGCTGGACATAGAAGACTTCATGGGCAAACAGGTGATAGAAACGCGTCTGCTCAATCTGGTGACTGTCAGAGAGGAATACACCACTGCTGCACTGGAGACGATGAGCCGCTTCAGCATACATCCCAAGTGGCTGATCTATCTGCCGCCAACGATGTCGCCTACGGAGACCAGCACCTTACCTGATTACCTGGAGTATCCTACGGGTGCTTTCAGTTATTATAAAAAGAACGACGTCACGAAGGTGGTTTGTGAGGAAAAGCATATGGGCTCCAGGGCCGTTGTGATCGTTTGTAAAGACAGTACGGTGGTCAATCGCCGTTTCGGTTTGGATGAGGATACGATCGGTACCTGCTATACCCGCACAGGAAGGGCTTTCTTCACGGATAAGGCGCTTGAGCAGGCTTTTCTGGGAATGGTCAGGGATGCCCTCACTGCCCGGAATTTCTGGGAAGAGATGGCGACCGACTGGGTATGCCTGGATTGTGAACTGATGCCCTGGAATGCGAAAGCACAGGCGCTTTTACAACACCAGTACGCAGCTACAGGAGCCGCAGCTGTACACGCGATGACGGAAGTAGTGGAAACACTAAGGGGAGCTGCCGATCTGCCGGAAATGGCCCCTTTGCTGAAAGGGTATGAGGAACGGGCAGCGATGTGCAGACAGTTCGTGGACGCCTACAGGCAGTATTGCTGGGAGGTGAAATCCCTGGCAGACTACCAGCTGGCGCCTTTCCATATCCTGGCCACAGAAGGGAAGACCTATTTCGATAAAGATCATGTCTGGCATATGGAGACGATCGCCCGCTATAGTGGCGGAGAGGGGAATCCCCTGGTCCCTACCAACTGGAAGCTGGTAGACCTGGAAGATGAACAGAGCGTGGCGGATGCTGTCAGTTGGTGGGAAGCCCTGACGGCCAAAGGCGGAGAGGGAATGGTGGTGAAGTCATTGTCCTTCATAGAAAGGGGGGATAAAGGCCTTTTACAGCCCGCTATCAAGATCAGGGGCCGGGAATATCTACGGATCATATATGGCCCTGAATACACCCTTGAGGCTAATCTGACCCGCTTAAAGAAAAGAGGACTGGGCGCCAAACGCGGACTGGCGATGCGGGAGTTCGCACTGGGTGTACAGGCACTGGAGCACTTCGTAGCAAAGGAGCCGCTGCGGAAAGTACACCAATGCGTTTTCGGTCTGCTGGCGCTGGAAAGTGAACCGGTCGATCCGAGATTATAATAAAAAAGCATAATAGTAAGCGCCCGTATCATATTTTGATACGGGCGCTTTTGTATGGGGCGCCCTGACAGTCAGGGGGACATTATTCCTAATTCCTAATTGCATATCGCGATTTTGTTTTTATTTTGTGCCTCCGCTTACAAAAAAAGATGATACGAACTATTGATGCATGAGCAGTGGACAGACAGACAACGGTATGAACAGTTGTTCAGGGACCATTATCAACCATTATGCCTTTTTGCTTATAGCTACCTGAAAGACATGGAAGCTGCAAAAGATGTAGTGCAGGACTTCTTTTTCCGTTGCTGGGGTAAACGAGATACCCTGCCCACGCCCGATAGTTTCGAGAAATATGCCTTCCGCGCCATTCGTAATGGTGTCATCAACTACCAGAACAGCGCTGCCACCCGCACGAAACACAATGTACAATCTGCCGCCCCCGATGCCTACGACCCTCAGCGGGAAGAAGCCATTCTGCAGAAAGAGGACCAGCTGAAAGCTGCTTTGCTGCTGGCTGTACAACGGTTGCCGGAACAGCGCCGCAAGATATTCCTGCTCAGCAATGGCGATGGTTATAAGTACAGCGAAATTGCAGAACAACTCAATATTTCCCTGAATACCGTGAAGACCCAGCTCAAAAAAGCCTATGAGACGCTCCGGCAGGAACGTGAAAGGCTGGAAAAGCTGCTTATCTCCCTGGTAATCTTTAAGATGCTCTATACCTCGCTATTTTTTTAAAAAAAAGTTGCGGAGGCCAGTCACCCTTTTTTAAACCTCACCTGTCATTATAGTAGCAGCCCATGGACAACAGTAAAAAGAATATCGACAACGATAAACTGCTCCATTACCTGGAAAATGGTCAAACGCAGGACGATGCTGATCTGAATGAATCAGAGCAGGCATTGCTGCGCGAATACCAGGCTATCAAAGAGGAACTGGACCTGAAGGAATGGGCGAAGGCGGACGTGGAAGAAGGCTGGGAGGCGCTTACGCAGCGTCTGCAACAGCAGGATATTGACTGGCCTATGCCGCGGAAAACCAGCATTCGTCCGATGTGGCGGTACGCAGCAGCGGCCGCTGTATTGTTACTGGCAGGAGCGTCCTGGTACTATTTCCGGTCTGCCGGTCAGCATGCCGCTCAGATAGCCGCCGGACCAACCGGAAAAACAGCTCCTTCGTCTATTACATTGCTTACGGCAGAAGGGGATGAAGTACTGCTGGATACGCTGACGCGTTTGAACGGCGCAACAGCGGTCAATGGTGAAGAACTCATCTATGAGAAGGGACAGGGAACGAACGAGCATATTTCCTATAACACCCTGATAGTGCCCAGGGGATACACGTATCACCTGGTACTGTCAGACGGTACGAAGGTATGGCTGAACGCTGACTCCCGTCTTCGTTATCCATCACGATTCCCGCAGGATGCCCGTCTTGTGACCGTAGAAGGGGAGGCCTATTTTGAAGTGGCGACAGATGCAGCCCGGCCATTTACCGTACAGAGCGATCATGCATCTATCAAAGTTTTAGGGACAGCTTTTAATATCAATACGTACGAAAACAACATTGCGGCCACACTGGTACAGGGGAAAATAGTAGTGCATCATCAGGGGGACAGCACTTACCTTAATCCGGGACAGCAACTGCTCAGCAAGGCGCCATACGACAACGCGAAGGTGCGTAATGTAGACACAGAAATATATACGGCCTGGAAAGATGGAGAACTGGTCTTTGCTGAAACAACGCTGGAAGATATCTGCCGCCGACTTGAGAGGATATATAATTACAGGATCATACTGCCTGAGGGCGAAATAAGGGACCGTAAGATCGAAGCAAATCTGCCACAATACAAAGAAATCAGCACCATAACGGAATTACTTGAGAAAATGACAGACGTTCATTTTAATGTCAACCAAAAAGAGAGAATAATAACAGGTTATGCAGTAAACAAGTAGCACAATCACCGACAAAAAAAAGACGGGTCCTGGTTGCAACAAGACCCGCCCTAAGTAAAAACCTGTTCCTTGTTGGAGACAAGGAGTGGGGTTCTATTACCTAAAATCTCATTAAAAGTAATGAAAAAAAAGTATTGTTATGGAAGCCGTTTATGGCGGGGCGCAGTATGGCTACTGCTCGCAGCTGCTCCTTCCGGGCTTTTTTCTTCACTATCCCTCATGCCCAGCGGTGTCTATGCGCAAACACCGGCCACACCCGGCATCACCCTTGACGTAAAGAATATCACGGTACCTGCATTACTGAATGAAATTAGAAAACAGGCCGGATTACGTTTTATCTACGACCAGGAAGAGCTGAAAAAGCTGCCTCCTGTTACCATGCGCGTGAAAAACGCTACCCTCGATGAAGTACTGCGAAAAGCATTGGGTAACTCCCGCCTTTCCTGGAATATGGAAAACGGAGTGCTCGTTATCAAACGTGGTACGCCACCGCCCACTCCAACAAACAATAATACGGTTACAGAACAGGCGCCTCAGCTGGTGACAGTTCATGGTAACATTACGGACGACAACAGACAGGCACTTGGTAAAGCCACTGTACAGGACCTTAAAAGCCATGTAGGCGTCTTTACCGACGAAAGCGGCAACTTCGAAATAACAACCTCTCCGGACGCCATTCTGCAGGTTTCTTATATCGGTATGGAGCCTCAGATGATCCCGCTGAAAGGACGTACATCGCTAAAGGTTTCCCTGGTATCGAGGAACAATGCAAAAGAAGTCGTTGTAACCGGTATCGTTAACCGTAAGAAGGAAAGCTTTACAGGCGCCTCTGCGACTTATACCGGCGGACAACTAAAAACCGTGGGTAACCAGAACGTACTGCAAAGTCTGAAAACACTAGACCCTTCTTTCGTTATCGTCGAAAACAATATGGTAGGCGCTAACCCGAACGCAATGCCCAACATTGAGATCCGTGGTAAAAGCAGCCTTATCTCCGTCCAGACGCAATCCAGCGCAAACGCCAACCAACCATTATTTATACTAGATGGTTTCGAAACAACCCTGCAGGTCATCAATGACCTGGATATGAACCGTGTGGCCGCTATCACCGTATTGAAAGATGCGGCGTCTACCGCATTGTATGGTGCAAGGGCAGCCAATGGTGTCGTTGTGATCGAAACACTGAAGCCAAAGCCAGGCGCCATGCGCGTAAGTTATAACTATGACTTTCGCGTGGAAGCGCCTGACCTGACCAGCTACAATATGATGAACGCAGCTGAGAAGCTCGAATATGAAAAGCTGGCAGGCAGATATAATATCAACAGAAGTACAGCACCGTTGTATGAGTCACAAATACTGCTGGATGATCTGTATGCCAAACGCCTCACCAATGTGAAACGTGGCATCAATACCTACTGGCTCAATGAACCGGTACGTATCGGTACCACCAGCGGACACGCCCTCTATGCGGAAGGCGGCGACAATCAAATGCGTTACGGTGTGGGTGTGAACTATAAAGACCTCAATGGTGTGATGAAAGGCTCCGGCCGTAATACCTGGGGCGCAAACATAGACCTCCAGTACCGGAAAGGAAAATTAAACATCAGCAATAAGCTCTACCTGAACGGCTACCGTGCAGACCAGTCTCCATATGGTTCTTTTTCAGACTGGGTGAAAGTATTACCCTACTTCGAGAAAAGAAATCCGGACGGGTCGGTCGATCCATATCTTGACATATACAGAACATCTAACAACCAGATTGATACCGCCGGAAACCCATTGTATAACGCAACGCTCAACAGTTACGATTATACAAAATCACAGGCCATCTCGGAAAACCTGCAGATGATCTATGATATCAACGCCGACCTGCGTATTACCGGTGGTATTAATATCACCAGTGATAACGCCACAACAAAGACGTTCCTGTCTCCGCTGAATACGACCTTTATCGGTCAGACGGCCGAAAACAGAGGCACGTACGACTATGACGAACAAAGACAGTTTGGGTACAATGCTAACCTGATGCTATCATACGGAAAGCTGATCAGCGACAAACACCAGGTCAACGTAAATGCCCGCGGTGAGATCAGAAATGAGGAGAGCATTCACGAGGCTTTTACTGCTACCGGTTTCCCTGTTGGTGCGCCGGGTAACCCTTCTTTTGCCTACGGTTATGAGCCCGATGGTATACCTGTTTACGCCAAGTCAGTCAGACGTAGCGTAGCTGCCCTGGCAACAGCCAGTTATATGTTCGATCGCCGCTTTCTGCTGGATGGGTCCTTCCGTATGGATGGTTCGACATCCTTTGGCACGAACAATAAATACTCGCCTTTCTGGTCAGCCGGTATCGGCTATAACCTGCACAATGATGCATTGCTCCGTGGTGTGAAATGGATCTCGTTGCTGAAGATACGTGCGAATATCGGTCTGACGGGTAACCAGAACTTCCAGGGACTTTCCTCTGAATCTGTATACGGTATCAACTCTTCCAATAATCAGTTCGGACAGGGATATACTATTAAGAACATCGGCAATCCTGACCTGAAATGGCAGAATTCTATGTCAACCGATATCGGTGCAGATATGTCCTTCCTGAAAGACCGTATCACATTGACGGTGGACTACTATAAAAAGAATACCGATCCGCTGATCGCATTGGTGACAACGCCATCTTCCACCGGTATCAGTGCATACCCTTTTAATATTGGTTATCAGCATACCAGTGGTGTGGAGTGGAACCTGAAAGGTTCGCCTATCCGCAATCTTCAGAAAAATCTTTATCTCACCCTTGGCATGACCGGCCGTTACCAGAAAAGTACCTACGGTGGTTTCCTGACCATGATGGAAAAACAGAATGACCTGGCGCAGGATAATAACTCACTCCAGCGCTTCAGAGATGGAAGTAGTCCGGATGCTATATGGGCCGTACGTTCTGCCGGTATAGACCCTGCTACAGGAAAGGAAGTATTCATCAAAAAAGATGGTACCCAATCATTTGACTACGAAGCGAGGGATGAAGTGGTTGTTGGTAATGCACAGCCTAAAATGGAAGGTATCTTCAGTGCTAACCTTCGCTGGAGCGCATTCACCTTTGGTATGAACATCCGCTATACTTATGGTGGCGACGTGTTTAATCAGGCGTTGTATGACCGTGTAGAGAATATCTCTGTCAGAAAAGTAGCAGAAGAAAACATGGATAAACGTGCTCTGTATGAGCGCTGGAAACAGCCGGGAGATGTAGCCCGCTTTAAGGCGATCAATGACTTCACGGCAGTGAAAATGACTTCCCGCTATGTACAGCGTAACAATTACCTGGCAGGAGAATCCATCAATGTCAGCTATGAATTGCTGAACAAGCCATGGATGCGTCAGGCCGGATTGTCTACGCTGCGTTTCTCAGGGTATACGAACGATGTGTTCCGCCTGGCGACGATCAGGAGCGAACGCGGAACGGACTATCCTTTCTCTAATTCCTACTCATTGAGTGTAAGGGCCACTTTCTAAAAGTAAGATTATGAAAAGATCATTGAGGATCGCTGCTATTATAACTTTATTATCTGCAGGACTATTCTCCTGCAAAAAATACCTGGACGTAAAACCAGAAGATCAGTTCGTCGAAAGTGCTGTATACAGCACGGAACAGGGCTTCATCAACCATCTGAACGGTCTTTATCAGGATATGGGATCGGCCAGCCTGTATGGTGGTAATCTCACGCTCACCTTTGTAAGCGTACTGGGACAGGAATATAATGTGTCCGGAACAGCTGGTCATGACTGGTATCAGCACGCCAACTATACCTATACCAACTCCCTCACCGAGCCAGCGATAGATGCCGTATGGACCAACGGATATAAAGTGATCATGTCCTGCAACAATCTGTTGGAGAACATGGATAAATATCCGGGTATACTGCGTCCCGGCAGGGATTCTACCATCAGGGGAGAGGCATACGCGATCAGAGCGCTTTTGCATTTCGACCTGCTGCGTTTGTATGGACCGGTGTATCTGACGGATTCTGCCAGCAATAGTGTGCCTTATATCACACATGCTGATATTAACGTTCGTCCCTTATTGCCTGCCAATAATGTGATCGACAGCGTACTGGCTGACCTGGACCGTGCGGAAAACTGTTTACGTAATGATGCTGTGATCAGTGCAGGTCCGCGTCGTATTCCCGGACAGCAACAGGTTGACTTCTTTTTACAACAGCGTAACGGCCGTCTGAACTATTTTGCTGTAAAAGCATTGAAGGCGAGGATACACCTGTATCGCGCCAATAAACCTGCTGCACTGGCAGAAGCGAAAGCAGTGATAGAAGGCGCCGGCAAATGGTTCCCATGGACAAACCTGAAGCTGGTGACCGGTAATGGCGGCTTCCCTGACAGGACCTTCTCGACAGAACATCTCTTTGATATTTATTGTCCGAGACTGTATGTGACCTACACCGGTAGTTTTTCACCCAGTGCGACAGACAGGACGATCCTGGCCGCTCATCCGACAAGACTGACGACGACCTATGAATCACTGGAAGGTGATTATCGTTATAATCCAAGCTGGATCATTCCTACAGGTGGTAATAAGACTTTCCGTTGCTTCTTCAAATTTGCGGACTTAGATAATAAAGATAGTTCTGAACTGTTCCGGTACCGGGTGCCTTTGCTGCGTATCAGTGAGATGTATTACATCGCGGCAGAAAGTGAAACCGACCCGACAGCAGCACTGGGTTATCTCAATACGGTCAGGTATAACCGCGGACTGGCCGATCTGCCACCTACAGCAGCTATAGAGACGGAGCTCAGGAAAGAATATCAGAAAGAATTTTATGGCGAAGGGCAGGTGTTTTTCTATTACAAAAGAAAGGCACAGACAACTGTTCCCAGAGGTGGCGCTACCAGCGGCAACTTTACCATGTCGGCAAAGACCTATGTAGTGCCGCTGCCGAAAAGTGAATCTGATTATCGTTAATCTCCTTACAACTGATCATAGTATGAAAGCATTCTATATCGCCGTGGCATTGTTAGTCGCAATGACCGCCTGCAAAAAGGAAACAATAGATTTTTATAGTGGTACTTCCACACTGTACTTCGATAATGCCATCAATTATGGTAACACAAGGAATACCCAGCGCATCGATACATTGCTGTTCACCTTTTCCCTGGCAGATGCCAGTCTGAAAGATAGTGTGCTGCAGGTAAGAGTGGACCTGATGGGCCGGCAGACCAATCAGGACAGGAACTTCAGTGTGAAGGTGATCGATAGCCTGAGTTCTGCAGTGGCTGGCTTACACTACGAAGCTTTGGCTGAATCTTACGTCATGCCGGCGAACAAATCCTGGATGTATATTCCCGTACATATCCATCGTACGAAGGAAATGTCAGAACGCCAGTTTCTCCTGCATTTCCGCTTGCTGCCTAATCAGGATTTTGATACGACACTTACACAGCCGCAGACAAAAGACTCTCTCGTATCTACCGGTTCAATTACCCTGTATATCGGAGACCTGATCCCTAAGCCCACCCGCTGGCTGGACATTTATCTGGGAGAATTTAGTCGTAAGAAGATCCTGCTGATATGCGAACAACTGGATATGACCATCAATGATTTTACCACCATATCTGTTGCAGAAGCAGTATATATGGGTAAGGCCATGCAGCGTTACCTGAACCAACAGCGCGAAGCAGGTAATATCATCTATGAAGAAGATGGCAGAGAAATGATCATGGGAGAAGCCTCCCAGTGATCTGTGTGCATAGAGCAAACGATTGATCATCATTTATCAACTTAACATGAAGAAATTATTCTTATATATTCTTACCGTATTTGCTTTAAGCAGCTGCTATAAGGACAAGGGCAATTACGATTACATTGATGTCAATGTGGTAAATATCTCTGGCATTGACAGTATATATACGGTTGACTATGGCAGTGTATTTACCCTTAAACCTGACTTGTCTTTTACACTGGATGCCACAAAGGATACGGCGAACTACGCTTACCTGTGGGTAGCGTCCATTACCAATACCGGCAATACAATCGATAATGATACCTTGTCTTACAGCCATGATCTCGATGCCCGTATTACTTTGCCGTCCGGTCAGTATACTGTTATATACAGAGTGACCGATAAGAAAACAGGTATCAGCTATTCCAGAAGATTCCTGATGGCAGTGGTGACAAGCGTATATGAAGGATGGGTATTATTGTCCGAAGTGAATGCGAACAGCCGCCTGGATATGCTGTCCAAAGGAGTGGATGGATATAAGCCGATATACGACGTTTTAGGGAGTATCGGCGCTGGTCTGACATTGACAGGCAAGCCGGTTGACGTGAAGTTTGCCCGTACCACAGCCGCTATCACAGGACATGCGGTATACGTAAGCACAACCGATGGCACCAGCCGCCTGGATGGTGAAACATTCAAGCTGAAGTCTCCTTTGCAGACAGATGTATTCAGTACTTTACCTGCAGGGTTCTATGCGGATAAACTGACCCAGCGGGCTTCCGGTACCATGTACCTGCATGGAAATGACAATAATATGTACTACTACATGTACACGTTCAATATCTATTTCGGCTTACCGGTAAATGTGATGTACGGAAAATCGGTTCCCTTCAAAGCCTCAAGATATGTAGGCTATGTCGATAATTCATCCGGTTCTACAGATGTACACATATTATACAATGAAGATGAGAAACGCTTTGTAAGACATATTTACAGTCTGCCGGCCAACTGTACCGATATGCCTGCCGGTACGCGCTTTAGTTTTACAACAGGCAAAGACCTCCGTTTCATGGAAACCAGTCGTTTCAACAGCGGAGATACCTACGCCATCCTGGATTCCCTGCATCAGAAATATTATCTGGCAAGATTCAATGTGGCTGCAACCATCGCCCAGACTTATTATGAAGAACTATTGGCGACCGACTTTGCAAAAGCGGAGAACATCGCGATACACCCTGACCTGGGTTATGTGTTTTACAATGTAGGCGGAAAACTGTACGAGTATGACGTCAGCACAAAGGCGACAAAACTGATGATAGACTATGGTCAGAAATCAGTGTCTTTCCTGAAGTGCGATGGCTTCATGGCAACTACGACCGTAGCGGCGAAAGCTTACTATAACAAATTACAGGTAGGCGTCTATGACCCGTCCCTGCCTGCTGGAAGTGCGGGTAGTTTTGAACTCTACACAGTACCACCCGTAAATGGTAATCTGGTATTGAGTGAATCCTACACCGGCTTTGGTAAAATCAAAACAGTTACTTACAGAGAACGTTAAACCTGCTCATATATGAAAAAAATGATCCTCCTGCTGGCAGCGCTGGCAGGTATGAAGGCGACGTATGCCGCCCCTTCGCAAGCTATGATCAGTGGCGTTTGCGCGCCCAAATCAGCGAATGGTATGAAATTGTACAATGTCAGAGAAGGTAAACTGGTCGAATTTGCCAGTACTACCCTTGACAAGGAGCATAACTTCGCGTTTGCTATACCTGTACCTGCCAGCGGGTATTACTATCTCGCTATGTCTGTAGATGGGAAGGCGAGCAGAAACTATATTCGCGTATATCTGCAGTCCGGCGAGCAGGTGACGCTCGATATCCAGGATGATAAGGGGCATTACAGTGTGGTAAAAGGTGGTGAAGAAAACAAACTGCTCTATGCATGGCAGCAGCTGATCGGACCACTGAAAAGCAAAACCGAACTGATAGACACCACGACTTACCGTGCATTCTTCCCGGCGTTGGAAGCCCTGCAGCCTGCAGTAGCAACGTTTAAAAAATCCATTCATACAAAGAACGGTGTATTTAATCGCTTGCTGACTGTTACCGTTGATGCAGACATGGAATCTACTGCAATGGGTATACTGGTTATGCCACGTTCAGCGCATCCCGATAAGAAGCAGTATCCTGCTTATTACAACACCATTCTGCAGCCTAAACGTTACTGTTCTGCCGCTATCCTTGAACTGGGAGAAGGCGCAGATCTGGTACGTCGTTACACAATGCTGACCGCGTCGAGGCTGGATAGCATTACGCTCGTTAACCGTGTTGAATTGTCGTTGTCTGTAATTTGCAATGACACATTGAAGGGTATATGGATGGTAGATGATTTCAGGTCCTACAGATCCCTTGAAAAGTTTGATGCTGTGTTTGCGCCATATCAGAAATATCTGGTGACTGAAAACATGCAGAAAGCATTGTTTGAAGCACGCAAATCCCTCAGCACTTTCAAAAAAGGTACTACCGGCTATAATTTCTCTTTCCCGGGTATTAACGGTGATACCGTGACCCTGGCCAGCCTGAAAGGAAAGGTAGTATTGGTAGATATGTGGGCTACCTGGTGTGGCCCCTGCAAAAAGGAAATCCCTTTCATGCAGGAACTGGAGGCAGCGATGCATGGTAAGAACGTAGCTTTTGTCAGCATTTCGACGGACAAAGCGGAAGATAAAGAGAAATGGAAAGCATTTGTGAAAGAGAAGAAAATGGGGGGTATCCAGCTCTTTGCCGGCGGCTGGTCTGATATGCAGAAGTTCTATGACGTAAACGGTATTCCCCGTTTCATGGTGTTCGACAAACAGGGTAATATCGTCTCTGTTGACGCGCCAAGACCTTCCATGCCGGAACTGAAACCACTACTGGAAAGTTTGCTCTAATGAGTAACTAGTTATAAAAAATGGAATGAATAACAAGGGCGTCACTTTTGCGACGCCCTTTTCAATTAGGAATTAAAAATTAAGAATTAAGAATTGTAATGCAGCGGAGATCTTCGTGTTAATTCTTAATTCTTAATAGTATTCTTTCTGCTACATGTTTCCCTGTACTCAGCGCCGCTTCAACTGTCCCCGGACTGGCGCCATTATACAATGCCTCTCCGGCAAAATAGACCGTATCTTCCACCGGTGTATTTAACACCTCCTGTGCCGCTGCTGTAGCCGGTGTACTATAGCTATACGCGCCCGTTACATGAGGGTCGTTCGCCCAGTTGGATATATGGCTGTCTGTCAGCAGTTCTTTCAGCGTATCTACGCTTTCATTACAGAGGATAGCCAGTGATTGTAACGCCATTTCCAGTAATGCTTCGTCTGTTTTATGCAGATGAGGAATAGCGGGAGGGCCACCCAACCAGCCTGTCAGCACATTGGCTTTATCGGGCAATTGCGTCCACCAGGTAGGAATAGGAGCTTTCCCCAGGACAAAACCTACCTGCGGGGCCTGTTTTTCCCAGAAGGGTTCCTTAAATGCAAGCACTGTTTTGATAACGCTACCCCAGCCGATATTGTGAGCAGCTGCCAGCTGATCAGGCAGGGCAGGAGAGAAGTGGATGGTACCTTGTTGCAGGATGCCTAAAGGAACGGCGATGATCACCTTGTTGCCCGTATAGGTCGTTCCGGCCTCCGTAGTCACAGTGACATTACCGGCAGACCATTCAATATTACGTACTACCGCGTTGGTAATAATACGGGCCTGTTGGCGGAGGGATACGTCTTCCAGGTAACGGACCATAGCGGTATACCCCTGGTCGATCCGGAAGTTATGCTCGCTTTCGTTTGTCCATTCACTGTAAAGCGCTTTTACGCTCACCTTTGTCATATCAGCGAGGTCATAGCCCTGTACGAATGACTTTACGCTTTCATGCAGACTGGCATACTGTTCCACCGGATACTGTTCATCCAGGAATGCCTGCATGGTCGTATCTGTTGGAATACGGCTCATTTTTTCCAGCAGTCCGTCCCAGTCCTCGATCATTTCGTACCGGGCGTCCCATTTACCGTCCCGCACCTGGAACATTTTTCCGTAAATGTGATAATAGGAGAGATCTGCCTCTTTCAGCAGGCCGAGTGTGATGGGTAACTCACCGTGTACAAATTCAGCGCCGGTTTCGGCGGATTTGACACCATCCCGGTAAACGGTCTGTATCCTTCCTCCGATCGTATCCCGGGCTTCCAGCACGGTAACGCTATGATGTGCAGATAATTCCCTGGCAGCAATGAGGCCGGCGGCGCCAGCCCCTATGATAATAATTTCTTCTGATGTACGCATAACCTGTCTATTCAGTAATAGCAAGTTATGTCATTTAGCGATTATCTTTTCAATACTTTCTCGACTTCATAGAGCCGTCTTCTGAGTTCTGTCAGCTCTTCCTCCAGTAAGTCTACCTTTTCACTCAGCAGGTACTGATGATAATCAGGTATGATCGACAGCTCCCGTAACTTCGGGAACAGGTCGTTTTTGAAGAAAGAAAGGCTGGTTTCCTCTCCGCGGAATTCATGCGCCGTTTTCGTCAGGTGATTGTACAGGCAGTAACGGAGGCCTTCGGAATTGAAGGTCCACGGACTGATATACAACAGTTCCCAGTTGGATATTCTGAGCATTTCCAGTTCTCCTTTTGCATTCACGAACTGATAAATGGTGGATTCAACGTAACCATTGGGTTTTAAGGTATCCGTTGTCATGAGAATATACGCGTACTCCGAAAAAGCAGAAATCGATTCGAGATTGTGTAGCGGACTATAACTTCCATCCCTGAATATTGCATAGTATCTGACCATAATTTGCTATCTGTTTGAAATATTCTACCACATAATCTGGCACAGGTAGTGACAATAATGACAATAAGACTTAAGTTGAAAATAATATATTAAAAGGTAAAAACCTGTATTAAATATAGAAAATCTGCAAAAAAGCATCGTGTGGAATAGGATGGACGGCACGGTACTTGCCCGAAATATGCTGATTTTAAATAAAATGATTTTACTTTAGCGGATTAATAAACACCAATTTATGAAGTACATTTCTTTACTGGTTGTTGCAGGAGCCGTGTTTTTCAGCGCCTGTAAGAATGGTAATAACGCCCCAAAGACGTCAAAGGAACTGCTGGAACAAGCCCAGCAGAATATGAACAGCGGCGCAGGTAAGTTCTCTATCGATGCCCCTGCGGGATGGAGAAAAACAGATACCACACTGAATGGTATCAAACTGACTTTCCTGTTTGCGCCGACTGAAACAGACGGTTTCCGTTCCAATATCAACGTTGTGAGTGAGAATGTCGGCAAACTCAATTTTGAGGATTATCATAAAGCGACCCTGGCCACCATGGGTAAATATATGAGCAATTTCAAGGTGCTGGAAAGTGGTGATAAAGAGATCAGCGGACTGCCGGGTAAATGGTTCAAATATAGTTCCGACCAGACTGGCGGTGCTGATGTCATCGCACGCAACTATACAGTGGTGAAAAATGGTATCGCCTATATCATCACCGGTGTAGCAAAAGTAAAAGACGAAGCAAGCGTCGCTCCTGTGATCGAAAGCACAGTGGGTACCTTCAAAGTCGCTGAATAAATTTACACAAGCTATTATAGGCAAAAGGCGTCCGCTATAGCGGACGCCTTTTCTATTGAAGGTCATTCCACCTTTATCAACCCCCATTCCTTCCTTTTAGAATTAATTAGTCTATTAATTTAGTAGAGTTGTTTATATTGGCCCTCGCTAACAGATTATTTACGTCGATCAATCAATACTATGGACCGGAAGAAAATTTTGCGCTTCGTCCTGACAGGATGTGTGCTGCTGACTACTATCCTGACCCGGGGACAGACCCGTAAACCCAATATCATCTTCATTCTGGCAGACGATCTGGGATATGGCAATGTCAGCGCTTATAACAGTAAAAGCCCTGTTAAAACGCCTAATATTGACAGGCTGGGGCAGGAGGGTATCCGATTCACGAACTTCTATTCCGGTAATACCGTCTGTGCGCCTTCCCGTTGCGCCCTGCTCACCGGAAAGCATATGGGACACGCCTATATCAGAGGGAACACGCGCCTTCCGTTACGTGCAGAGGACAGTACCCTGGCACAGCTACTGCAGGGGAACGGCTACCGTACCGGTATGTTTGGCAAATGGGGACTGGGAGAATCCGGTACCACCGGTTCACCGGAGATAAAGGGTTTTGATACCTTTTTCGGTTATCTGAACCAGCAACATGCACATAACTACTATACAGACTATCTCTTCGAGGTAAAAGAAGGTCAGATCAGCCGGGTACCCCGGGATACGAATGTCTATTCCCAGGATGAGATACTGCAACATGCGTTGTCCTTTATCAACGATAATAAAGACAAGCCCTTCTTCGTCTTCTTACCATTCACCCTGCCACACGCAGAACTGGCGCCGCCTGCTGCCGATATGCAAGCTTTTCTGAATGCCGACGGCAGCAGTAAGTTCGGCCCTGAAACGCCTTATGAGCGTAAGAACGGTACCTATCGCAGCCAGGAGGCCCCGCATGCAGCATTTGCCGCGATGGTGACGAAACTGGACAGGAACGTAGGGGAGATCAGCGCCCTTATAAAACAACTTGGTCTGGATGACAATACCTATATTTTCTTTACAAGCGACAACGGTCCGCACAGAGAAGGTGGTGCTGACCCGGTCTATTTTGACAGTAATGGCCCTTTAAAAGGCATTAAACGCGACCTCTATGAAGGTGGTATCAGAGTACCCCTGCTCGTGAGAGCGCCAGGTAAAGTGTCCGCAGGACAGGTTAGTAGTATTCCATGGGCTTTCTGGGATGTGTTACCCACTTTGAGTGATATTACGCATTCCCCTGTTTTATCCGGAATAGATGGCTTATCTTACACAAAAGCGCTGAACGGAACGAAACCCGCAAGGCAGCATGATCACTTCTACTGGCAGTTCAACGAAGGCGGATTACAGGAAGCATTACTGAAGGATGACTGGAAACTGGTCCGCTTTAAAAAACGCGGCACACCTGAACGTTTTGAACTGTACCATCTTTCAGAAGATATAGGAGAAGAACATGACCTGGCCGCAAAATACCCACAGAAAGTGAAAGCGCTCTCCAGACTGATGCTGCAATCCAAAACGCCGGCGGAGAACCCTGAGTTTGACTGGTCGGCTACCGAACAATAAATGACGTTATGAAAACTGTAACCAGAAAATCCTGCAAACTGCTGCCAGCTATTCTGTCAATGCTGCTTTTACAGCCCGCTGTCGCCCAACAGCCTTCCATACCGCATACCGATACCCTGCGCCCTGCTGTATGGCCTGCGCCGGGTAACAGGCTGCATCAGCCCTGGACCCGCTGGTGGTGGGTAGGTAGCGCTGTGGATGAAAAAAGCCTGGATGCGTCGTTGAAGACATTGCATGATGCAGGATTTGGTGGTGTTGAAATAGCCCCGATCTATGGGGCTAAAGGATATGAGCCCAGATACGTCAGTTTTCTCTCACCACAGTGGATAGACCTTTTGCGGTATACTGTAAAAACAGCCGCCGGATATAACATGGGGGTAGACCTGACCACGGGCACAGGCTGGCCGTTTGGCGGGCCGCAGCTCACAAAAGAGCAAGCCGCTTCCCGCCTCGTCATACAAACCTATTCTGTCAGGGGAGGGACTCCCTTTACGGAAGAGATACGGATAAACGATGCGAAACAACAAGGCGCCGTCTTACAGGCCCTGACCGCTTATAATGGCAAACAGCGTATCTCCCTGATCCGTAAGGTCAGTAAGGACGGTAAGCTGCAATGGACAGCGCCTGCGGGTGAGTGGACACTGTATGCCTTATTCAGCGGCTGGACCCTACAGCAGGTAAAAAGGGCTGCTCCCGGTGGAGAAGGGTATACCCTGGACCACCTTTCTGCCACTGCCTTACCGGTATATCTGCAGCGTTTTGATACTGCTTTTAAAGGGAAGACACCCGGCGTACGGTCCTTTTATAACGATAGCTATGAGGTGTATAATGCAGACTGGACGCCTGCATTTTTCAATGCTTTTAAAAAGAACAGAGGATATGATCTCCGGGATTACCTGCCGGAACTGATCAGCGAAGCACCTACGGAACTGACGGGGAGGGTAAAGTCCGACTATCGGGAAACGATGTCCGAATTGCTGCTGGACAATTTCACCACTCCCTGGACCCAATGGGCGCATCGCTATAACAGCGTCTCAAAGAATCAGGCGCATGGCTCTCCCGGCAATCTGCTTGACCTTTACGCCGCTGTCGATATCCCGGAATGCGAAACGTTTGGATCGACCTATTTTCCGATACCCGGACTGAGAAGGGACAGTGCAGATATCCGCAATGTTGCCCCTGATCCGGTCATGCTGAAGTTTGCATCCTCCGCGGCGCATGTAACAGGGCATCCCCTGGTGTCCTGTGAGACATTTACATGGCTCACGGAGCACTTCAAGACCTCCCTTTCCCAGTGTAAACCGGAAGTGGAACAGGCATTTCTGGCAGGCGTTAATCACGTGTTCTATCACGGTAATACCTTCTCTCCGCCGGATGTGCCCTGGCCGGGCTGGTTGTTTTATGCCTCGGTCAATTTCGTACCAACCAACAGCTTCTGGCCGCATCTGACAGGTCTGAACAACTATATCTCACGGGTACAGTCCGTATTACAGACCGGCACTCCTGACAATGAGCTGCTGATCTACTGGCCGGTATATGATTGCTGGGAAAATCCAAAGGGAAAGGATATGCCATTGAAGGTGCATGACATTGATGAATGGCTGCACCCCACACCTTTCTATCAACAGGCAGAAAGCCTGCAACAGGCAGGGTATTCGCTGGATTTTGTTTCAGATAAACAACTGGGAAAAACCCTTGTACAGGATGGACAACTCATTACCAGTACCGCTGCGGCGCCCTATAAAGGGTTGATCATTCCTGCCATGAAACGGATGCCGCTGGAGACATTCCAACAGATCATCAAACTGGCGGAAGCAGGTGCTACTGTCTTCTTTGAATCTATGCCGGACGATGTACCTGGTCTGCATGACCTTGATAAACGCAGACAACAGTTTAAAGCATTACGGGAAAAGCTGAAAAAGGCTTTATCAGGTAATATGACCGGCACAAAGATCGGGAAAGGCATCTTTTACAGCGATAAGGGGATACAGGAAGCCTTACACCTGCAGCATATCGATGGAGAAAGACTGACGGCAAAGGGCTTACAGTTTATCCGCAGAAAAGACAAAGACAGGACATGGTATTATATCGTCAATCACACGGCAGATGTTATAGATGATGCGGTCCCGCTTAATAAAATAGAAGGAGAGGATACTGTTTTACTGCTTGATCCGATGACGGGCGCCTATGGTACCGTAGCAGTAGGCCATCATCATGTCAATGATGTGGTCAGGGTACAGCTGCAGCCCGGCCAGTCCCTGATCATAAGAACAGGGCCGGTTACTTCCGCGGAGAAGGCAGTCGGCAACTGGACATACCTGAATAAACCAGGAACGCCGCTTCCGCTGTCGGGTAAATGGGAGCTGACCTTTACACAGGGAGGCCCTTTCAGGCCTGCTGACCGTCAGCTGGACCAACTGGTATCCTGGACAAGTCTCCCCGATACAGCCGCCGCATCCTATAGTGGCGCTGCCGTATATACCCAGACATTTACCCTGCCGGATAAGCCGGAAAAGGAATACCTGCTCGATCTGGGGAAAGTGCATGAAAGCGCCAGGGTAACCATCAATGGACAGGACGCCGGCATTTACTGGGCGATCCCATTCCGGGGAAGAGTAGGGCAATACCTGCGTCCGGGGAAAAACGAGATCAGGATAGAGGTCGCCAACCTGATGGCCAACCGGGTCCGCTATATGGACCAGCATGGTATTCCCTGGCGTAACTACCACGAGATCAATTTTGTCAATATCAACTATAAGCCTTTTGACGCGGCAGACTGGCCCCTGCAGGCTTCTGGTCTGATCGGCCCGGTGACATTGACGCCTTATCAATAGTCCTTAAGAAAACCCGTTTTCGGAATGTTTGAATTTTGTAACTTAGCAGTATGGCAGAAACACAAACATTAGCGGAGTTCTATCAGCAGAAGTTCAACTGGCTGCCTGAAAACCTCCAGCAGGATATCGGACATTTCAATGTATTCCGGTTGGAGGACTTCCAGGGGCCGTCTGCAAAGACCTTTAAATACAGCCGCCGGGATTTCTATAAGATCAACCTGGTCAGAGGCCGGAACGTCTATCACTATGCCGATAAAAGCGTGGAACTGGATGGCAGTACCCTGACTTTCTTCAATCCCCAGGTACCATATACATATGAGACCCTGTCCGAAACAAAAACAGGGTTCTTCTGCATCTTTAAAGAAGGCTTCTTTACGGAGCGTATGCGGGGCAGTATCAATGAATTGCCCATGTTCGCCCCGGGAGGTAAACCTTCCTATATATTGACAGAAGAGCAGGACGCGCACGTCAGCCAGATCTTTACCAAAATGCTGGACGAGATCAATTCAGACTACCGGTATAAGTATGATCTGCTGATGAATTATGTGACCGAAATGATCCACTATGCATTGAAACTGGAGCCTACCGAGACACTATATAAACACCCGGACGCCAAGTCCAGGATCACCTCCATCTTTACAGAACTGCTTGAAAGACAGTTTCCTATTGAGTCTCCTTCCCAGCGGTTCACGCTGCGCTCAGCCAAGGACTTCGCAGACCAGCTGGCCGTACATGTCAACCACCTGAACAGGGCTATCAAGGAAACCACGGGTAAAACCACTACCGAGCACATCTCAGAACGCCTGGTCAGCGAGGCCAAAGCCCTGCTGAAACATACCAACTGGAACGTCTCAGAGATCAGTTACTGTCTGGGCTTTGAAGAACCGGCCCATTTTAACAACTTTTTCAGGAAGCAGACCAGTCAGACGCCATCCTCTTTCAGGATTGTTTGAATTCCGCAAGTATTGCTTTGAATGATGTAATAACCGGCATCCGGAACCGATGTAGTTTTGCATCATTAAACTTAGCAACGATGAGCAACAACAACAACAGAGTATGGTTTGTAACCGGCGCTTCCAAGGGATTGGGATTAAGCCTGGTAAAACAGCTGCTGGCCACAGGCCAACGCGTGGCAGCAACTTCAAGAAAGATAGACGAACTGGTAAAGGCGGTAAGTGAACAGTCTGCAGATTTCCTCCCACTGGAAACGGACCTGGTGAGTGAAACCAGTGTAACAGCAGCGATTGAAAAGACTATTGCTACTTTCGGCAGACTGGACGTCGTAGTGAACAATGCGGGTTATGGTATCGGTGGTAGTATAGAAGAACTGACCGATAAAGAAACCCGGGATGCCTTCGATGTCAATGTTTTCGGTACACTCAATGTGATCCGCCTGGCAATGCCTCAGTTAAGAGCACAACGCTCAGGGCATATCATCAATATTTCCTCCATCGCAGGTATAGCGCCAGCTACAGGTTGGTCCATATACGGCGCAGCGAAACATGCCGTGATAGGTCTGAGTGAAGTACTGGCAGAAGACGTGAAGGAATTCGGTATCAAAGTGACCGTTGTAGCACCTGGCGCATTCAGGACCAGCTTCCTGACAAAAGAATCACTGACCCTGGCGAAAAATACGATCCCGGAATATACCGCTATCAGAAATTCGCATGAAAGATACCAGTCAATGGATGGTCAGCAGGCAGGAGACCCTGACAAAGCAGCGGCAGCCATGATCGCGATTGTCAATGAACAAAAACCTCCTGTATACCTGTTACTGGGTTCAGATGCTTACGAACGGGGTATGGCAAAACTGGAATTATTGAAAGACGCTTTTAAAGAAAAAGAAGCATTGACAAGATCTACCAGCTTTTAAAGCCTTCGTTATATGACTACAAACCATGAGACGGCAGCAGTAAAAGCTGTGGTCAACAAAAAAGAGGCTATCCGCCGTATGGTGGGTAGCCTCTTCTTCTATGATTACATTGTTCTTTTACTTCAGCATTGACATTGTTAGTCTGATAATGTCATCAAACACTTTCTTATCAGCGCCCGACTTGGAATGCGCTGTCAACCCCCAGAGATTGTTCATGATAAAACGCGCCAGTGAACGGGGCGTATTTTCCTTCGATATCTGTCCCAGGTCCTGACCACGTTTGATCGCTCCGGTGAAACCATTTTCCAGCGCTTCCCTGTTTTCCTTTACGATCTCCGCAATGTCTTCATCATGCGTAGCCAGTTCCATGATGGAATTCACCATGAAACAACCTCTTTTATCTTCATTGACAAAGCAGTTGTTTTTTGAGATGATAAATAATGACCGCAATGTTTCAGGTATGTTCTCTGCGTTGGCCAGTAATTCGAGGATACTGCCCGTCACGGTATTCCTGTAACGCGTCAGTGCGCTGATGAACAGGCTTCGTTTATCGCCATATGTGTCATACAGACTGGAACGGCTCAGTCCCAGCTCATCCAGGATTTCCTGCGGAGAAGTCCCATTGTAGCCTTTGTGCCAGAAAAACTGCATCGCTTTATCTAACACTTCCTCTTCGTCAAATCTTTTTGTTCGTGCCATAACAATTAGCAATTAGCAATTAGGAATTATCAATCAGGAATTAGGAATTGGTTAGTCTCCCTTTACTTTAAGTGTTATTGCTATAAATAGTAGCTGAACGAGTTCTTTAGTATGTCGGCATGTTATAAAGCAATTCCTAATTCTTAATTCCTGATTGTAAAGGTACATAAACGGAACTAATATTCCGGAATTTTTAAAAAAGAAGCAGATTTATTTGGAACTTTTGTTCCGTTATTACTACCTTAGCGGAACAAAAGTTCCAATATTATAAAAATCATCATCATCAGATATGAAAAAGACAGTATTCATTACAGGTACCAGCAGTGGACTGGGCAAGCTGACAGCTAAATATTTCGCATCGCAGGGCTGGAATGTAGCCGCTACAATGCGTACACCGGAGAAAGAGACAGAGCTGACGCAATATGAAAATATAAAGATCTTCAAGCTGGACGTTACCGATATCGCACAGGTAAATACAGCAGTAGAACAGGCAATCGCTGCATTCGGTAAAATTGATGTAGTCGTAAATAATGCGGGGGCAGGCACATACGGTGCATTGGAATTGGCAAAAGAAGAAACAATTGACTGGCAGTTCGCAACAAACGTACGGGGCCCTATCAATGTTATCCGTGCCTTCCTGCCGCACTTCAGGGCACAGAAAGGAGGGAAGTTCATCAATATCAGCTCTTTCATGGGCGTGACTACCGCCGTTCCTGTCGGCTCATTATACAACATGTCCAAGTTTGCACTGGAAGGGCTGACCGAAGGACTGTATTACGAACTGGAACCATTGAATGTCAGTCTGCACCTGATAGAACAAGGCGGATCGAGTGGTAACAGTTTCGTAGATAAGGTCGTTTGGAATGAACATCCTGAAATAACGGATTACGACGCTATTACGACACGCGTCAAACAGATGATGCAGGAGGCAAAGAATGGCCCGCTGGACGATCCGCAAACCATTGTAGATGCTATCTACGCCCTGGCTACCGGCGCCAGTAAACAGTTCCGTACTGTACTCAGCGCAATGGGTAACCAGTTGATGGAAATGCGTAGATCAATGCCAATAGAAAATTATCTGGACACAGTGGCCGGGTGGTATAAGTAATCTGTAAAAGGTCCTGCGTAAGCAGGGCCTTTTTACTGAAATAAAGAATAATGACTATATTTCGGTCATTAACTATGTCAATGGACCAGACCACGCATAAAACCCTACGGAAAAAAATATCCATTCATACCCAGATACTGGCAGCCGTTATGTTTGTCGGTTTGTTATTCCATGTCAGGCATAACCTCTATCCTTCGCGTACTGTAGCGGATGTAGTCAGCCTGTATATTTTTCCGGAAAAACTATGGGAATGGTCCGTACTCGTTCCTTTTGGTTTAGTGCTTTATCTGTTATTTCTCATCCCGCTGTTCATCTTTGTTTTTCTACTGTTCCGCTGGGGCAGCGCTTATGCTGAGAATGCGGGAAAAGCCAGAAAGGTCCGTAACTGGCTCATAGGCTTTGCCCTGGTACTGGCTTATGGTTGGGGTGAGCCGGCATTGTATTGCATACAAAAGGTGTTTCCACCAAAGGAAGTTGACCCTTTTCCTTCAGGTATAATGAGTCCGGCAGAACCTTCACTGGAAGCGGAAAATGTAATTGTATGCTATTTAAATTCAAGAGATCAGATTATCAGCGAGACAACACAAAGGGTGCTTTATCTTGTCGTCCTGCTCTTGTATACAATAGAAACGGGTTGGATATTTTCACTGCTCTGGAGGGCCGAGGCCTATGAGAAAAAGCAGTTATTTACTGATGCAAACGGCTCATCTCTTTCTTAAACGACAATACCTCAGACTCAATTCCCTTCAATGTAAAACCGGTCTGCTTTTCCAGTAGTTCCGTAATGTCAGCGTCTTTTCCTAATTCACTGAAACTATCATATCCCAGTAGCAGTACCAATTGATGGAGATCACCACCGTCGATGATCTTATAGGTATAGAAACAGCCTGCATGCAATTGTTTTGTTACCTTATCAAGCGCGGTGATGGCGTTTGTCAATGGATAGGCAGTGATGGTGATCATTCGCAGGAAACGGGCCTGTAAGCCTTTGTTATGCCCACAGCTGGCTATCTTTTCCATTTTTATAACAGCCCTTAGCTTTGCGAAAGGATGGACGTGCAACTGATTATCTGCCGCATCTTCCGCAGGTTTCAGCCGTTGGTCGAAGTCAGCCCAGGTACGATCGACCGTAGCATCCAGCAGCTGACCATCCCTCGGTCCCGATATGAAATACCAGCCATACCAGTCCCATAGATCACTATTGGCGGCATGCCATTGCAGATGTTGCTGGTAGCCTTTTTCAAAAGCCTGTTCCATGCCTTCTTTGGGTTCCCAGATCACAAACTGAGCGATGTTTTTATCTTGTGCGGATGCCCGGAAAGAGATGAGAAGCGCTATGATCAGTAAGAATTGCATATGTTTTTTTACTGCAAAGCTATTTTGCGGGCGACGGACGGAATTGTAAAAAAGTGAACTGTCAGATATTGACGAATATATCATTGATCCCGGTGTCGTTATTGAACCAGGCTTTGGGTGATCGTTGTGTATACTGATGGAAACTGCGAATGAGGTGGGACTGGTCATAAAAGCCTGTTTCATAGCCACCGGCCGTATAATTCTGTTCCGGATGCCGGTTCTTCCAGGCAATAAAATGATTAAAACGGATAATATTGCTGATGGCCTTGGGCGTTAATCCTACCTGTCTTTTAAAGAGTACGTCCAGGTGTTTGGCCGAAACGCCCGTTCGCTGTAGCAGCCTGTCCACCGAAATATTCCCTTTACTCTGCAGAATAGCGGCTACAGCTGCATGTACATAATCATAACTACCGGATGGCTGCTCCAGTCTGTTGATGCTGTTGCTCAACAAACACTCAAATTGTCTGAAAGTCTGCTGCGGGTCTTCCTGTACGCACGCCCAAAAAGGTGCTTCCGGCAGGATATCACTCAAAGGTGTGATACCGCTTTCCGTATCCGGCACCGGCATTTTCAGGAAGGCGGACAGTGTATGCGGATAGAAACGGATGCCATATAAGCGGGCGCCCGGCATTAATTGCAAATTGTAAGTAGTGAGCGTCTGACCTGCGATAAAAGCAGCAGGCTCTTCGATCCATTCTCCTGCCTTAAAACGACGTTTGCCGGTATGCGGAGGGAGGTGGAAAATAATTTCGTGATGCCCGTCGGGCAATATGTCTTCCTGGTATGGATGTGGCAGCTTGGCCGGTACTTCCAGGTACCAGCAGGTTTTGATCAGATGGGTCAGCTGCGCTGGAATATAGGTCTCGATAAGTATCATAAATAACACGAAAATTATTCGCTAAAACAGACAAACGGGTAAAGCTTTTTCGGATAAAATCCGTAATTTCATAACTCATCAAAGAAAAGGAGGTATTCATGCAATCTACAGAATATTCATGGAAACCTTCGGTTGGTATCGCCTAACCGGGTTGCTCCATAAAAAATATCTGGGACGCGGACGCGTCGAAGTCCTTCCGGTTTTTCCGGAAGGATTTTTTTTGCAGGATATACAATATTCATTTTGTTCATTCGTCTTTCTCCCTATGGCACATTTGCCATTACCTTATACCTGCACCTGACACCGTTTTTTTTACAGTAAATTTGGCCTCCCGCAGCCTACAGGTCTGCCGCCTGTTATATATTTGCTACTGATATGAAGAAGACCAACAAGCCCGTAACGAAGACGGGCAAAGGAAACTCCGGATTAATGTCTCTACTGCGCCCCTACAGAGGCCAGTTATTCCTACTGATCCTCATGGCCCTGTGCAGTAACCTGTTGAACCTGGTGCTGCCTTACCTGACGTCCAAAGGAATCGACGCATACACCGCAGGCACGCTCGATCTGAACCGCCTGGTGGTGGAATTCATCGGCGCCGCTATCGCCATTTTCATCTTTACGTATGTGCAGAGTATCATTCAGACCTATATGTCTGAAAGGGTAGGCCGCCAGTTACGTACCGACCTTGCCGCGCGTATCTCCCGCCAGGACTACGCTTACATACAGCAGGTCAATCCTTCTAAACTACTGACCAACCTGACCGGCGACGTCGATAGTATCAAACTGTTCGTATCACAGGCTATCATCTCTATCGCTTCTTCCGTATTTATGATCATCGGCTGTTGCGTACTGCTGATCAGCATCGACTGGAAACTCGGTCTGACCGTTATTTCCGTCGTGCCTTTCATTGCCGTGGCATTCGGTACGGTGTTGAGGAAGGTAAGAACGACCTTCAAAAAGAGCAGGGAGGTGGTTGATAAGCTGAATAAGACCATTAACGAGAGTATTACCGGCGCTGCCCTGGTCCGCGTGATCAATGCGCAGCAACAGGAATATGACCGCTTTATAGCCCCTAACGGGGAATCTATGTCCCTGGGTATCGCGGTAGTCCGCCTTTTTGCCGGACTCGTACCCGTGATCAGTTTCCTGGGTGGTATGGCCACCCTGGCCACCTTGCTACTCGGCGGTCACTTCGTGATCAACGGAGAAATGACCCTGGGTAATATCGCTGCTTTCAACAGCTATATCGCCATGCTGATATTCCCGATCATCGTGATCGGTTTTATGAGTAACCTGATCGCACAGGCCACCGCTTCCTATCAACGTATCGCAGAAGTGCTCCATGCACCCGAATCCGAAGAAAAAGGCACCGTGAAAGATACCCTGAAAGGCGACCTCCATGTAGATCATATTGACCTTTCCCTGGATGGTAAACCGATCCTGAAAGAAGTGTCCTTCTCTGTAAAAGCAGGTACGCGTACCGCGATTATCGGTCCCACGGCCGCCGGTAAAACACAGTTGCTCAATATTATTGTCGGACTCCTGAAACCAAACGGGGGACATATCAGTTATGATAACACTGCCCTGACAGACTATGATAAAACAGCGCTGCTGCAACAGGTCGGACTGGTATTCCAGGACAGTATCGTGTTTAATATGAGCCTGCGCGAAAACATCGCCTTCAATGAGAACGTGAGCGAAGACCTGATGAAACAGGCGATCGCTACCGCAGAACTGAAGGAGTTTGTCGCCGGTCTTCCGGAAGGACTGGACACCGTGGTTTCTGAGAGAGGGAATAGCCTTTCCGGCGGACAAAAACAGCGTATTATGCTGGCCAGAGCATTGGCGATCAATCCGCAGATACTACTGCTTGACGACTTTACCGCCAGGGTAGACGCCAATACGGAACAGCGTATCCTGGAAAATGTACAGGAAAACTATCCGCACCTGACGCTCATATCCGTGACACAAAAAATAGCGGCTGTTGCGCATTTCGATCAGATCATCCTGCTGATGGACGGTGAAGTGGTGGCCACAGGCACACATAATGAACTGATGCAGACATGTCCCGAATACGTACAGATATTTAATTCCCAACGTAGTACCAGCAATTATGAATTACAACCTGAATAGTACAGATACAAATGAACAGCAGAGTACTTCCGGGAAACGCCTCCTGAAATTACTGGCTTATATAAAAACAGAACACCGTGCATTGCTGGGCGTATTCGGTATCATGGTGATCAGCCAGAGCCTGACGATCACAGTGCCATATGTGGTAGGTTATACCATCGATCATTATGTCGCGCATAAGGACTTCTCCGGTATCCTCCGGTGTGCAGGCCTGCTGCTGGCTATATTCCTGGTAAACCTGATCTTCGCTTACTCCCAGACCCTGATGATGGGAAAGGTGGGCCAGCGTATGCTTTATATGCTGAGAAGTGCGCTTTTTGTGAAATTGCAGGAACTGCCGATCGCCTTCTTTAATCAGAACAAAACCGGTGATCTGATCTCCCGTATCAACAACGATACGGATAAGATGAACCAGTTCTTTTCGCAGTCCCTCGTACAGTTTGCAAGTGGTATCATGTCCATGATAGGCGCGGGTATTTTCCTGTTGTCCATCAATATCAAACTGGGTATAGCTACGCTGACACCGGCCATCTTATTGTTGCTTTTCACCCGTATCCTTTCTCCGCTGGTGAAGAAAAGGAATGCGGCCAATATGAAAAGCACCGGTGGTATGAGCGCAGAAATACAGGAAAGTCTCAGCAACTTTAAAGTGATCATCGCATTCAACCGCCGCGATTATTTCCGCAAACGCTTTGACCAGGTCAATCAACAGAACTATAAAACGGCCACCGCTGCAGGTGTGCTGAATAATATCTTCAACCCGGTATTCTCTTTCTGCTCTCAGATAGCTATGCTGGCCGTACTGGCCTATGGTATTTATCTGATATCGGCAGGGCAGTTCACCGTCGGACTGCTGATCAGTTACCTCTCTTTCTCCACCTATTTCTACAACCCGATCCGTCAGCTGGCTATTTTATGGACCAACTTCCAGATGGCCATGGCAGGTTGGGACAGGATCTCTCAAATCCTCGAACTGGAGACAGACCTGAAAGTGATCCCTGCCGGACCGGCCAAAGAAAATGCACCACTGATCAGTTTTCAGCATGTACAGTTCCGCTATGCGGATAGTAAGGAAATCCTGAAAAATGTCAGCTTCAACATGGAGCGGGGTAAGACTTATGCCCTGGTAGGGCCTACCGGTGGCGGTAAAACAACGACGGCCTCCCTGATCGCACGTTTGTATGATCCTACGGAAGGACAGGTATTACTGAATGGCCGTGATATCCGCTCTTATACACCAGAAGAGCGTACCCGTAAGATCGGGTTCATCTTGCAGGAACCATTCCTCTTCTCTGGTACGATCCAGGAAAACATTGTTTATGGTAATCCGAAATATGCTGATTACAGCGCAGAACAATTACAGGAGGTGATGGAAAAAGTAGGCCTGGATGCCCTGCTGGAGCGTTTTGAAGATGGTCTGGCCACCAATATTGTTTCCGGTAATGACGGCATCAGCCTTGGCCAGAAACAGCTCATCGCCTTTATGCGTGCAGTATTACGTGATCCGGAACTGCTGGTGCTGGATGAGGCAACTGCCAATATCGATACCGTAACAGAGCAACAACTGGAAGCCGTATTGAAAAAGTTGCCGGCGCATACCACCCGTGTGATCATTGCCCACAGACTGAATACGATTGAAAATGCAGATGAGATTTTCTTTGTGAATAACGGAGAGATCACAAGAGCGGGTTCGTTTGATCATGCGATGAATATGTTGTTGCAGCATGAACGAAACACATGATTGTCAATTAAGAGTTAAGAATTAAAAATTAAGAATTGGGCTGAGTGAAATGTCCGTCTATAACGTAAAAAGCTGCGAAGATTATCTCCGCAGCTTTTTTATTGTTGCAATTTCGTTACGGTACATTTTATAACTAGAAAATCCAATGGAGAAGGAAATTCTTAATTCTTAATTCCATCCTAGCCTCCCAATCCGCTAAAAATACTGAACGTGATCACCCCCAATACGATCAGCGTAATGATCACGTACAAGGTATCTTTTTCCATCGCAAAAGCCAATACAGAGAACGCGATCCGCGTAATCGGCGTAGCCAGTAACACGACCACGCCTAACTGTATAATAGCTATACCATCGAATTGTCTGACACCCTGCAATATACCCGGTAGGTGTCTCACGTATTCCGGTGCACCGATAAATTCAGTATAGGAAGGCGTATTGCCGCCGTTTTTGATCAGGTAAATAACGCCACCGATGAAAGCGATAATGCTGGAGGTAATTACCCCCCATCTGAGTTGCTGTCCGATGAACAGTTCTACGTCTCTTTCCTGCCAGAATTCTTTTGAGAATATCTTTTTCATCTTCTTATAATTTCCCGGTGAAACCATTATAAATCATTTCCAGTGCCAGTGCGCTGATCACCACACAGAACAGCAGGCGGAGTTTACGCGTATTCATTTTCATGAGCAGACGGGAGCCTCCGAAAGCACCTGCCAGCACGCCTAATACAACAGGTAAGGCAATACCCGGATCGATATAACCACGTTGCAGATAGATCACTGCACTGGCCGCCGCCGTTACACCGATCATGAAGTTGCTGGTAGTGGTAGATACTTTGAACGGGATACGCATAACGCCGTCCATCGCCAGTACTTTCAGTGCGCCGGAACCAATACCCAGCAAGCCGGATACGATGCCCGCTACGGTCATCAGTGCATAACCACCCGCGACACCTTTCACTTTATAAGGTACTTCTACGCCATTGACAGGGTAGGAGTTGTTGAGACGCATGATGCGGGCGAGTTTGCTGGTGCTTTCATTGTCGCCGTGTTCGTTCTTTTTCCTGAGCGTCATAGCAGCAGAGAACAGCAGTACAAACCCAAAAAGGATGGCGACCAGGTGTGTCGGTGTATATACCGCCACTACAGCACCGATAATGGCTCCGGTAGTGGTGGCTATTTCGAGGAACATACCGATACGCACGTTGGTGATCCCTTCCTTGATATATGCTGCTGCAGCGCCGGAAGAGTTTGCGATAGAGGCTACAAGAGAAGCGCCGATCGCATAACGGATATCTACATGAAATACGAGGGTAAGTAAAGGGATTAATACGACCCCTCCACCGAGACCGGTGAGAGAGCCCAGCATGCCCGCCGTAAAGGCGCCTACCAGGAGAATGAGTGTGAATACCAGAATCGACATGACAATAGTTATTGATTAAAAATTATTTTCGAGAATGGCCCTGACGGTTTTGATGGCAGGTCCTGCTTCCTGTTGACGGATGGCTGCTGCCAGTTGTACGTGCAGCTCATGCGTGCGCTGAAACTGCGATACGTGTGGCTTTTCCCTTTGCCGGAAGGTGCGCATGATCGCATTGGAGAAAGTCTGATACAGATCAGCCAGCACACTATTATGTGACGCGCCCGCTACCGCTTTATGGAAACGGATATCGGCATCCGCACAGGCTTCGTAGTTATCCGTAATGATCGCCTCCCATCTTTCCTTCAAAAGGCTCTCCATCATTTCCAGGTCATCTGCTGTACGGTGAGTGACGGCCAGTTGTACGATCTCTACCTCCAGTAATTGTCTCACATGGTTCACTTCCTGTAATGCTGCTCTTCTGAGGCGTTGGTCCAGGGGCTCCGTAGTTTCAGCAGGGGCGCATACGAAGGTGCCGGCACCCTGCTGTACTTTGAGTACGCCGGCGTTAGAGAGTGTTTTTATCGCTTCGCGGATAGTGGAGCGGCCTACGCCAAACTGTTCCATTAATACCGGCTCCGCTGGGATCAGTTCGCCCACTTTGTATTTCCCCAGGGAAATCTCCTTTTGCAGCTCAAAAATGACTTTGTCTGCAAGTTTTATTGGTTTAGTCATTGTTTTAAACGTCTGATGTTTTACAAAGGTATGATGTTTTGATAAACATCTGATGTTTTAAAACGTGGTTTTGTTGCATTATTTAGGGATGAGCGCAATAGAGATAGGTTATTTGTATTTATTGTATTGATAATCAATCGTTAGACGCCCAGGTGCTATATAGAAAAAACCGGTGTAAGGCGCGGGTAACAGAACAGGGTGATATCGGTATGATATCTCATAGATGTCCCATAGATATCTCATACATATGCAATCTCTATAGATATGGGATATCTATGAGACATCTATGAAACATCTATAAAAAGTATTACCGAAATAGAAAATGCGGGTATAGTCCTGATATAGGTTTACTATTATCAGATAATCCTGTTTGGAGTTTACAAGTACAGCTTTTAAATCCTGGTGAAGCATCTTGATACAGAAAAACCTTACAGTTGATGTATCGAATGCAGGATTGACTTTACAGCTGGATGTTGTTGCAGTACAGCTTTTAAATCTTGGTGAAGCATCTTGATACAGAAAAACCTCACAGTTGATGTATTGAATGCAGGATTGACTTTACAGGCTGGATGTTGTTACAGCGGGCACTTTACAGGTATAAAACAAAAAAGACGATCTGTTGCCAGACCGTCCTTTCTATAAAAAGAAATACTAAAGTTGCTTTATCTGTTTTCTTCTACCAATCTTCTGTTTGCTGCCTTTACCTCTTCTCTTCCTTCATCTGTCAGCAGATTACTGGTTTTTACCTTCTCTGGTACGCCTCTGATATCCCAAACGATACCGAATACTCCCAGTGTACGAAGGATGTAATAGGTGATATCAAACTCCCACCAGAAGAAGCCCTGACGGGTCGCGCTCTGATAGTAGTGGTGGTTATTATGCCAGCCTTCACCCAGGGTCACAAGTGCCAGAATAGCGCTGTTTTTGGAGAAATCACCTGTTTTGTAACGAGGTCTTCCCCATTTGTGCATCAGGGAGTTGATGGTAAATGTACCGTGGTACAGGAAGATCGTGCTCAGTACGAAACCGATCAGCAGGGTAGAAAGACCTGCATGCCAGTCGAACCAGCCTTCACCGTTCACTTTATTACCAACGAAGTAGCAGGCAATTGCCAGTACAACACCTGGTACCCAATGATATTTATTCAGCCAGTATAGTTCTGGTTGTTTAAAGTCTTTGATCAGTTCGTAACGGGTTGGTTTGAACTCAGGGCCCATGATCCAGCCCATGTGCGCATACCAGAAACCGTAAATATTTGCAGAGTGCGGGTCCTCAGGCGTATCACTGTGTTTGTGGTGAACACGGTGGTTAGCACCCCACCATAACACACCTTTCTGTAAACTACTTTGTGCTCCCCCTGCCAGAATGAACTGGAAAAAACGCGAGGTCTTGTACGTTCGATGCGAGAAATATCGATGATAGCCACCCGTTACAAAGAACATGCGTGCTACGTACAATGCCGCACATAAAATCCAGTCAAATGTTGTGACATGCGTCCAAATAGCCAGTATCGGCACCAGGTGTAAACCCAGAAAATCGAATTGACGCAGCCAGTTAGGTCCTTCTCTCAGTTGTTTTTCAGAATTCATAATGCAAAATTATCCCTATTCCGGACAAAAAACAATGATCATGATCAGTGAATCGTAATTTTACCAGCTGCTACCTGCTCCACCGCCTCCGGAGCTGCCGCCACCCCAGCTGCTGCTGGACGATGAAGAGGAAGAGCTTGACGAGCCGGAGCTGCCGGAACTGCCGGAAGATGGCTTTGGTATGACATAATATTCCTGTTTGGTATAATTGCAATGCTTACAGTCATAATGCTGGATACCTTCGCCCTCGCGGCTGCTGGTAGCACGGCGTAGCACCTTCTTTTTACCAGGTACCAGTGTGATCGCCTTACAGGATGGACACTCGTCCGCATTGACGTCCAGGTCCTGATAACCTACCACTTTTCTGCTGTTACATTGCTTACAATTCCATACATCATACATGACAGAACCTACCTTATCTTCTGCCTGCTGACTGGTGTTAAGGAATTGTTGTTTTTCCTTCTTTTTCAGTATTGTCATTTGCTGGTGACAATTTTCACAGTCATATGGATCAAACCGGAGTGCTTCCAGGCGTTTTTTATGCCATTTTGAGTAGATCAGAAATGGAAGCGGAAAGAAAATGCCTGCCAGCCAGGTACTTTTATTGGCCTGATTCCAGGCGTCGTATTGCTGACGTCTGTCCGCCGCTTTCAGGACGAACGCAGCCTTTGTATGAACGACAATCGTGCGATAGATCAGATATGCCAGGAGATTGCCGTACATGATCAATGGCAATATCCACCAGCGGTACACCATATCAAAGAAATTGATCAGCACCAGCGTCAAAATAAATGGCGCCGCATATATCCAGATCATATGGAAGACATTGATCTTAAACAGGGAAGTGGTGTTCTTCCTGCGTTTTGCATTACCCGGCTGGATAACGAATATGGTAGCGAATATCGCATAGAAGACATACAGCACTAAAGTACCGACGCCCATATCGTCTCCGCGTTCCTTTGCTTCATATGTTTCCTGTGGGTAGTCATAGGCTTCGCCTTCATTGACTACAGGCGCTTCATGATCAGGTATAGCGCCAAATTGTTGCGCAAAGCCCGCACTATCCGCAGCTACAAAACTATCCACCTTTGCCATCATCTCCTGTGCAGCGATAGCGGTATCGGACAATCCATCTTCCGCGGATGCTTCCTGCTCCTGTGTATTACCTTGTGCTACATTCGTCTCATTCAGTACATTGATGACGGCGGTCATACCTTTCAGCATACCTCCGTCAAGGTCTTTCTGTTTGAATGAGGGCAACATCTCCGATTGCTGTATGCGATAACACACTACATCGGGAAGATCGCCTTCCAGTCCGTAACCCGTTTCAAATTCAATGCGATGCTGATCATTCACCAACAGGACGACAAGACCATTGTTCTTGTCCTTTTGTCCCGGTTTCCAAAGCCGGAATATTTCATGCGCCACATCCTTCGGTACCTTATCACCAATAGTTTCCAACAGGACGACCGCTATCTGGGCACGCCCGGATTGGTCCATTTGCCGCATCTGCGCATTTAATGTCTGTTCTGTAGCATCGCTGATCAGGTGATCGGGGTTACTCACATAACTATTATGCTGCATAGGGTCCGGTATCTTATCTACCGCAAAATCTGCATTCTTCTTTTCACGACAGGCGCCGGCTATCAACAGGATCAACAAACACAGGCGCCATTTTTTTACATGAGCCATATTAACGTATATATTCTCATCAAAAATAATAAACAGATTTGTAAATACTATATCGCTCACATATTGTGTAAAATATTACCCAGTTCAGTAGTTTTTTATTGCTGTTTCCGCCTGAAAATCATGCTTTACGACCATGGCATGAAATTGCATCTGCTTATATAGGCGATAGTCGCTTCCACTGTACATGACCCAATGCTTATAACTATGGCTAGTGCGCTTACATCTTCGTTTAACAGATATATGGAAATAGTCGGTGATCAGATATTATTTACTGGTCGCTTTGCCCGGAATATTTTCCGGGGAGGATTTGAATGGGGCGAATTTATCCGCCAGTGTTTTATTGTTGGTTATCTGTCCGTCGGTCTGGTAGGTATCACCGGATTTATCATCGGACTTGTAATGACCTTACAAACGCAGCCTACTTTAAAAGATTTCGGGGCGGAAAGTTATGTCCCCGGCATGGTATCTATTTCCATTATCCGTGAAATAGGACCGGTGATCATTGCACTGATCTGTGCGGGTAAAATAGCATCGAGTATCGGCGCAGAACTGGGCAGTATGAAAGTGACGGAACAGATAGATGCCATGGAGGTCTCTGCCGCTAATCCGGTACAGTATCTGGTGGTAACACGTATCCTGGCCTGTACGATCATGGTGCCTTTGCTGACCATTATGGCGGACGGACTGGCCATGTTGGGCGGATGGGTAGGTGTCAATATACAGGATCACGTCAGCGCGACCCTCTTTTTTAAGAAATCATTCAAAGCACTGGAATTTAGCGATGTAGTGCCTTCTGTGATAAAAACATTCTTCTTCGGATATGCGATCGGTTTTGTCGGGTGTTATAAAGGATATCACTCCGCCCGTGGTACGGAAAGTGTGGGGAAAGCAGCCAATTCCGCTGTGGTAAGCGCCTCTCTGTGGATCATCCTCATAGATGCGATAGCGGTGCAGATCACTAACCTGATTTATTATTAACCTCAAGCAGATACACGTATGGATGATACATTAGTACAGGACAAAACAACGCAGACCGCCACGGATGAGGAAGTGGTGATCCGTATCGAACATCTGAAAAAATCTTTCGGAGATAATGAGGTATTGAAAGATATCAACCTGGAGCTGCACAGAGGCGAAAACATTGTGGTGCTGGGCCGTTCAGGCCAGGGTAAATCAGTGACGATACAATGTATTGCCGGTTTACTGGAGCCTGATGAAGGCGTGCTTGAGGTATTGGGAAAAGAAGTAAAGGCACTCTCTCCCGACGAACTGAGAGAGTTACGCATGAAGATCGGATTTCTGTTTCAGAGTGGTGCGCTGTATGACTCCATGACGGTACGTGAGAACCTGGCTTTCCCGCTTACCCGCGTGTTAAAACTGAAAGATGAGGCGGAAATCGAAAAACGGGTGAAAGACGTACTGGAAAGTGTGGGGCTCGAAGATGCGATCGATAAATTGCCTTCTGACCTGTCCGGCGGTATGCGTAAAAGGGTCGGACTGGCGCGGACATTGATATTACGGCCGGAGATCATGCTCTATGACGAGCCCACTACAGGACTCGATCCCATCACTTCCAGAGAGATCAGTGAGCTGATCATAAAGCTGCAGGAGAAATATGAAACGTCGTCCATTATTATCACCCATGATATGAATTGTGCCCGTATTGTAGCAGACCGTATCGTCGTCATGAATGACGGTGAATATATCGCAACAGGCACATACGATGAACTGGCGAATTCGCCTGATGAACTCATTAATAACTTTTTTAAATAGTGAAGCATGCAGCAGAAAGCAAAACAAAAGATCAAGGTCGGCATCTTTGCTACGGTGGCCTTTGCATTATTGCTCATAGGTATTTTCCTCATTGGAAGAAATAAGAATATGTTTGGTAACACATTTCTGCTCTATGGTACCTTTAAAAATGTCGGCGGACTACAAGCCGGTAATAATGTCCGTTTTGTAGGTATCGATGTGGGCACAGTGGAAAGTATCGAAATATTATCTGATACGACGGCCCGTGTGGCCTTGCGTATTAAGGAGAAGGTACAGCCCTTTATCAAAAAAGGGGCAGTGGCCGGTATCAGTTCTGACGGGTTGATGGGCGATAAGCTGATCACTATCAGTTCCGGCAAGGAGAACGCTGAACCGGTCAAAGATGGCGATTCTGTACACGCAGTTGATCCGCTGGACTATGACCAGGTGATCAACAGGGTATCCGGTGTAGCTGCCAATGCGGAGGTCATTACAGAACAACTGGCAGATATTGCTACCAGGATCAATCGAGGAGAGGGTAGTATCGGCAAGCTTTTGTACAGTGATAGTCTGGCGACCAGCCTGGAAGGTACGGTAACGGAAGCCAAGAGAACGGTGAGGTCCATACGTAAAGGATCGGATGGATTTAGTGAAAATATGGAAGCTTTAAAACATAATTTCCTGTTACGGGGTTATTATAAGAAGAAAGAGAAGGCAGCAAAGAAAGAGGCGGAGAAAAAAGAGAAAGAAGCAGAGAGAAAGGATAAGGACCGTAAGAAAAGCGGGAACAGCGATTCCGCCAGTCTCAGGGTGCCTAAAGAAGGATAAAACGATTGGTTTTTGCATATATGGCCGCGCGGTATATACCGTGCGGCTTTTTTTTTATTATTTTAGTCCCTGACACGAAAGATAGTGCACTTATGAAAATACTGACCTGTACCACGCCTGGTAAGTTTGAATATGGCGAAGCGGACATGCCCGTGCAGAAAGCCGGACATGCTATAATAAGGATCAAAAGGATTGGGATTTGTGGTACTGACCTACATGCATTCGAAGGAACACAACCTTACTTTTCCTATCCCCGGATACTGGGACATGAACTGGCGGGAGAGCTGGTCTCTTTTGATGATGCCCCCGGATTCACAGTAGGAGAACCGGTCACGTTCATTCCGTATTTCAATTGCGGTACCTGTATCGCCTGCCGCAACGGGAAACCGAACTGCTGCACCAATATCAGGGTTTGCGGCGTGCATGTGGACGGTGGTATGGTGGAATACCTGCAGGTCCCGGTTGCATCCCTTGTGCACGGAGAAGGGCTGAGCATGGACGCACTGGCCCTGGTAGAGCCGCTGGCTATTGGCGCACATGGCGTACGCAGGGCAGGAGTGACACCCGGAGAGTTTGTCTTGGTAATAGGGGCCGGACCTATCGGATTGGGTATCATGGAATTTGCCCGTATTGCCGGTGCGCAGGTGATCGCGATGGATATCAATGACGGCAGACTGACCTTCTGTAAGGAAAAATTACATGTACCTCATACCATTAATGCAAAGCAGGAGGATGTGATGGAACGCCTGCGTGCGATCACCAATAATGATATGCCGACCGTGGTGATCGATGCTACTGGTAGTCAGCAGGCGATCAATAATGGATTTAATTATATGTCGCATGGCGCACGATATGTACTGGTGGGTTTGCAGAAAGGGGAACTGGTGGTGAGTCACCCGGAATTCCACAAAAGGGAAGGAACGCTGATGAGCAGCCGTAACGCTACCCGTGAAGATTTTGAACATGTGATCAGGAGCATGAAAAGCGGGCAGGTCGATCCGACCACCTATATTACGCACAGAGTGGATTTTGATGCTGTAAAGGATGAATTTGAAGGCTGGTTAGACCCATCTAACGGCGTTATAAAAGCTATTGTCAGCTTAGATTGAATGTGTGTATAACTGACGTTTATAAATAACAGAAAATGTCCGGATATATGTAGTATATTGTATGCTCCCGTACGGTTGGATTGTCGACGACGGTACGGGGGCTGTCATAGCCGGATGTAATTGTTTGGAGATATCATAAAGAGCACTTTTTCAATAACTTGTATTATATTGTCTGGCAAATATTATACTGAATGGAAGAATTAACCGCCGGCAAAGGATCGAGAGTACAGCACGCACGTTATGGCCCCGGAGTGATCATCGATGTGAAATACGCACAGTACGTAGTTACCTTCATGGATCAGGGGATAATAGAAGTGGACAAAACGGATCCGTTGTTCGAGATCTTACACACTGAAAACCGGAGCATTGAAGTGGAAACGGTATCAGCCGTTGAAACATCATTATTGAAAATTCTGCGTCTATGGAGCGATGTTTCTGAGGTCGTTCCGCTGGGTGACAGATGGGAGGGAGGCACGATGGTATTACAGCCGAAGGATGCTTCATTGAAGGCCAAGGAGATACCCATTGAGGTCTTTTTTCATAAAATAGTGATGGTCCGTGACCGGCTTCGTGTGCTGGAACAGCAGGTCAACAGTCACAAGCAACTGAGCGATGAAGACAAAATAAACATGCAGCAGTATATCACCAGGATATACGGTTCGCTGACAACCTTTAATGTACTTTTTAAGCAGAAAGAGCATTGGTTTGCCGGAGAAAAAGGGGCAAAAGAAGACTAGCAGCAATGAAATCTTTTTGCAACTACATGGCTTTAATTTTGTTATATTTAGATAACATACAACTGTTCTTCCTAAACAAAATGCCGTATGAAAGATTTTACATTAGATTTTGATCTGAAAGGAGACAACTACATCGTAGTTGTACAGCCTCACGAATCAATGGGCATTGAGCACTATAAAGCTGTACTGGACGAGGACCATTCAATCGATTATTTACTGCAGATCAATGGTTACCTCCAGCCAAATGCAGACTATGCCGCAGATCCACAATTAGTAAATGCAATTGCCACACGTATACTGCAGGTTGTACATGTGGGGGATAGAGGATATGGCCATACATCATACCCTTAATCTGTCAATGGGTACTGGGATACTAAACCTTATTGAGTATCTTAGCCACCATGTTGAAAATTACGAATATCAGATCTGTAGTTGTCGCACTTATTGTACTCCTTGCACCAATTCTGCTGAGTGCACAGTCGAAACGACCAAATATCATCTTCATTCTTTCAGATGATCATACCTACCAGGCCATCAGTGCTTATGGTAACAGGTATGTGCAAACGCCAAATATCGACCGGATAGCACGCGAAGGGGTCTTATTCCATCATGCCATGGTCACCAACTCCATATGTGGGCCAAGCAGAGCTACGTTATTGACAGGAAAATACAGCCATAAGAATGGGTATCCACTGAATGAAAAAAGATTCGACAATACCCAGCAGACGTTCCCCGGTATTTTGCAGCAAAATGGTTATCAGACTGCATGGATAGGTAAAATGCACCTTGGTACATTGCCAAAGGGATTCAATTACTTCAGCATTTTGCCTGGTCAGGGTAAATACTACAATCCGGACTTTATTTCCACACCGAACGATACGGTGAGGATGGACGGTTATGTCACTAATATTATTACGGACCTGTCTGTATCCTGGCTGAATGGCCGTGATACAAGCCGTCCTTTTATGCTTGTTGTAGGAGAAAAAGCGACGCATCGCGAATGGCTGCCTGACCTGCCCGATCTGGGCGCCTATGACAGCATCAATTTCCCGCTGCCTGCTACCTTCTCTGACGACTATAAAGGCCGTAGTGCTGCCCTCGATCAGGATATGACCATCTCCAACACGATGCGGCTGAAAGAAGACCTGAAAGTGCACGTAAATTACAAACAGAATAAAAACAGTGAGTACGGCAGGTTCACGCCGGAACAACTCGAGCCGTTCTCCAAGTATTACGAGCAGCAGATAAGCCGCGAATTTGATTCCCTGCACCTGAGAGGGGAAGCACTGACAGCGTGGAAATATCAGCGTTATATGCGCGATTATCTCGCTACTGCCCGTTCACTGGACAGGAACATCGGCCGTATCCTCCAATACCTCGATAGCACTGGCCTGGCCGATAATACGGTTGTGATCTATTGTTCTGACCAGGGATTCTATCTGGGAGAACATGGCTGGTTTGACAAACGCTTCATATACGAACAGTCTTTGCATACACCATTTGTGATGCGTTATCCCGGCGTGATCAAACCTGGTACAAGCAGCAATGGCTTTATGCTGAATATAGACTGGGCGCCTACCTTACTGGACATTGCACATGTAAAAGCACCTGCGGATATGCAGGGTACTTCTTTTATGCCGCTGGTAAATGGAAAAGGAGATACTTCCCGCTGGAGAAAGGATATGTATTATCATTACTACGAATTCCCGGAGCCACATCATGTGTCGCCTCACTTCGGCATACGTACGGAAAGGTATAAACTGGTGCGTTTTTATGGCCCTGCTGATTTCTGGGAATTGTATGATCTGAAGAATGATCCGCAGGAACTGCATAATATTTATAATGATCCTGCACAGGCGAAGAATGTGGTGAATCTGAAGAAGCGTTTGAAGGTATTGATAGCGCAGTATGATGATAAGGATGCGGCGCAGCTGATGAAGAATTAAGACTTGTAAACAATTGTGTTATAACAATGAAGAAGGCCTCTAAAGTGTTAAGCTTTGGGGGCTTTTTTAGTGTTGTACTATACTAGTTTTACTTTAGAAGGAGACTATTTGGTTGGGTGATAATAGGCAGAGACATAATTTGCTGCGGGTTGAGGTGGGACGCCGGGCTGACGCCCTTTTTCGAGGGGGGCTATTGGGCGGAGGGTGGTCGTGTTAGGCATTGGAATGGGGATTGGGTGTTGTCAAGCGGGGCGGGCTCTCAAAGGGCTAAGGCCCTTTGTCTCCACCTCAACCCCTCCGCTGATCATGTCAGCAGGTTGGGTAAGTGTGTTTGAATCTTAATGAACTGTGTGATTGAGTTTGTAAATGCTGTTTTTTAATTCTTATTCTTTTCTAATTCTTAATTTTTAGTTCTTAGTTCTTAATTCTTAATTTTTAAAACAACGTAAACGGCAGGTCTATACTGAATATCGTTCCTTTATTCTCCTGTGAGTGCACATATATCCTGCCACCATGCTCCTGTACCAGTTGTTTACAGATGTGTAATCCAAGGCCATTGGAAGGTTCTTCGTTCAGTCCTTTACGACTGGAGCTGGTGAACTGATCAAAGAGGTTAGGGATCAGCGCTTCCGGAATGCCAATGCCTGTATCAGCAACGGATATACGCACGCCCCCTCTGTGCTGTCGCATGCCAATGGTAATATCGCCTTCTATAGGTGTGAATTTGGCGGCATTGTGCAGCAGATTATCTACGACCCTTTGCATTTTTCCGGTGTGTATCCGTGCTTTCAGTTCTTCTGGTGGTAATTCCAGTAAGATCGCTCTGTTGAAGCCGGATTGTTGTAACCAGTTATCGCGTACCTCCTGGAGCCATTCATTGAGTGAGATGTAATCTGTTTGTAAGTTGCCGCTTTCCCTTTGTTTGGCGGCGAGCAGTAATTCCTCGATGATCTGGTCTGCCGTTTCGCAGGCATCTTTTATCCAGAAGAGGTATTTATTTTCCTGTTCCGGTGTGTAGGGATATTCTTCCATCAGGTGCGTTACCGAACGGATACCCGCAATAGGATTACGGAGATCGTGCGCAACGATGGCCAGGATCTCATTTTTCAGTTTGTTGGCCCGTTGGATTTCCTCGTTTTTATCCTCGATCGTTTTCAGCTTGATAAAATAATTTGCATGATATGAATATATGAGGCGGGAAATGACCATAAAGCAGGCGATGATCAGCCAGAAAGCAACATAATTGAGTGCGCGCGTTTCTGCTGAAACCTGGAATATGTGGAAGAATAACACAAATGTAACAATGGAGAGTCCGGCGACCAGTAACAGATTGCGGATCGAGAAAATAAGCAACACCCCCACAGTGAGTAATCCAAGCAACAGCATTGTCATCGTATTCTTCGGATTGTGTTGCGCAACGAATGTCAGGGACATGCAACTGCCTGTAAATAAAAGCGTATAGAGGATGCTGACAAAGTGGTATCGATTTTGCTGCTTTGGATGAGGCTTTTTCTTAATGATAAAAAGGAGACAGGCAAACAACACAGAAACGCTGATCATACAGTTATTGATAAGAACGTATTCAGCATAACGTTGCTGCGACAGCATAGCCTGGTAAGGGATGATCCAGGATGCTAATCTGGTGCAGATAGCCGCGATAGCAACGATAAGTGCTATATATGCAGTTACTTTAATATTCTGCTGTCTCGTATGTTGGTTAAATTCCTCCCTGTATTTTTTTTCGATGGGAGAGAATAGGTATAGTCTCATCAGCGTTACATAGTAGGATACGTGTTCGCCCAAAGATACCTGATTAGATCCATAAATTCATTGTTGAGTCTACCGTCCTGGTCCCATGAAAGTCCGTGAAATGAACTTTAGAGTTAATATTTTTTATTGAAATGCCTTTTTAGAGGGTAAAACCTAAGCCGTCAAATCATGCAAGAGTTCACAACTTTGGAGAATCCGGCGGAAGTAGTCCGTCATCTCACTAACGCGCTGGGCAGAAGTAAAGTACGACAGATCCGTTTTGGCTACCGGCTGGAAAATGAAGAACCTGCCATTAAGTTTAAGGTCTGGTTACGATTTCCTTATAATCTGTTTGCCCGGAAAAAAGTAGCCGAAAAGCTGGAAGCGGAGATTTCCCATATTCGTATATCGACTGATTCTTCGAAATTATTAGGTCAGGTGGAATGAACATTTAACAGTTTTGGCTAAATTAAGGGACTAATACTTGATCCCATGGCAGTTAAATTGTCCACCATCAGGCAGGCCTTCCATTTATTGAAGAACATTGACTTCGAACAACTGGGGCGTTTATCCGAGAAGATAGATCTGCCGAAAGTAATGGCCACTGTAGGTAAAATGAATGACCAGCAACTCTCTGGTCTGATGCGTATGCTGCAGAGCAGCGGCGGAGAAAGAAAAAAGGAGTTACCACCCGTAAATGGTGATTTTTATGATCTGAGCGGTATGCTGAGTCCGGAGGACAGGGCATTGCAGCTAAAGGTCCGCGAATTTATGGAGTCAGAAGTACAGCCTATTGTCAATGAACACTGGGTGAAGTCTGATTTTCCTTTTCAGTTACTGCCGAAGCTGGCGGCGCTGGATATCTGCGGCTCCACTTACGAGGGCTATGGCGGTATTCAGTCCTCCTTTCTGATGGAGGGTATTATCACGATGGAGATTGCCCGTGTGGACTGCTCCATGGCGACTTTCTTTGGCGTGCAGAGCGGTCTGGCGATGGGTTCCATCTATCTGCTGGGATCGGAAGAACAGAAGAAGGAGTGGCTGCCAGGTATGCAGCGGCTGGAGAAGATCGGTGCATTTGGTCTGACAGAGCCCGAGGTAGGTTCCGGTGCAGCCGGCGGACTGACCACTACGGCCAAACGGGAAGGCGATACCTGGATACTGAATGGTCAGAAGAAATGGATCGGTAATGCCACCTTCGCGGACGTACTGGTGATCTGGGCAAGAGATGTGGATGACAATCAAGTAAAAGGTTTCCTGCTGAAAAAGGATACCCCTGGTTTCAGCGTGGAGAAGATGCATGATAAAATGGCGCTGCGTATCGTACAGAACGGACTGATCACATTGAAAGATTGTGTGGTGGAGGAAAAAGACCGTTTACAGCATGCCAATTCCTTTAAGGATACCGCGAAGGTATTACGTATGACCCGTGCAGGCGTTGCCTGGCTGGCAGTAGGATGTGCCAGGGGGGCGTATGAGAATGCGCTGGCCTATACGCAGAAGCGGAAGCAGTTTGGTCGCCCGATAGGCTCATTCCAGCTGATCCAGAATCACCTGGTGGAGATGTTGTCGAACCTGACCGCTATGCAGACGATGGTCTACCGTCTATCGACCTTACAGGATGAGGGCAGGTTGGAAGACGAACATGCCTCTATTGCGAAGGTATTCTGTTCATTACGTACAAGGGATATCGTGAGTCGTGCGAGAGAGGTCATGGGTGGTAATGGTATCCTGTTGGAGTATAATGTAGCGCGTTTTGTGGCAGATGCAGAAGCGATCTATTCATACGAAGGAACGAAGGAGATCAATTCGTTGATCGTGGGTAGAGCGATCACCGGTTTCAGTGCATTTGTATAATGATCATACTACAGCGATCATGCTGATAATAAGAAAGGGCCGCTCAATAACTGAGCGGCCCTTTTCTATATAATTTCAGTGTAAATGGATTGTTAGATTGATTTGCCGAACAGTGGCTTTAAAGCGAACCATCCGAGCGCCGGGAAGAAGTGCATAGGCACTGCGAGTCCGGGAAATAATTCAGGTGTTTCCTGGTCCAGCGGCAGTTGATGGCCGATGGGATATAGTATACTTGCGAAGGTAAGGATGACGAACAGGAGGTTGAACACCATGTCTGTCTTACCTTTCAGCACCAGGCTAAGCAGGAAGTAACCTATGGCTGCGATGAATGCACCTGCCAGTGCGTATTTGAACATATTGGCGATACTGACAACATTTACAAATCCTTCTCCTATCGTTTCAATATACACTTTCTGATAAACGATGGCAGCTACACCGGAAAGCGCTCCTACCAGTACTGCAAGCAGTGCAAGTAGTGATAATTTTTTAAGCATAAATCTGATTTAAGGATTAGCCCTTTACTACAGGAACGGCTATAGTTACGGTAACCATGTCAGCAACATCACCACCTGGTTTACCGATATGGAAATCGTTACGGTTTACTTTGAAAGTACCATTGAAGGTAGCACCGTTACCTGCGCGTTTGAAAGTGAAAGGTATCGTGAATTCCTTCTTAACGCCATGGATTTCGAGGTCGCCGGTTACCTGGTAGCCAGCACCTGCTTTTGCGATCTTTTTGGAAGTGTATCTGATCTCAGGATATTTCGCTGCATCAAACCACTCGTCGCTTTTAGCGTGTTTGTTCATCAGTGCATTACCGGTGTTGATAGAAGCAACATCGACAGATACGCTGAAGTTGGAAGCGGCCAGATTGGCTTCATCGAAAGCGATAGTACCTTTAAAGGTCTTGAAGATACCGCTTGCTTCATTTGTAGAGAAGGCAATATTATACTTGCCACTGATGTTCCATGCCTGTGCCAGTGCGGCGAAGGCAAACACTGCTGCTGTGAGCAGCAGTGTTGATGAAAATATTACTAGTCTTTTCATTGCCGTAAGTTAAATTATTCTTTTACGAATTCACCGCTCGCTCTCAGCTTAACGTCTTCACCCAGCATAGTAGCAGGAGCTTCTGTCGCGAAACCGAAATCTTTACGTTTGAAGGAACCGGTGATAGTGAAACCAGCAACCAGTTTCTTGCTCTGTGGATTTTCCTGAGTACCGTTGTAAACTGCGTTCAGCATTACCTGTTTAGTTACACCGTGGAAAGTCAGATCACCAACCAGTTTGTACTGGTTACCACTTGTTTTCTTGAAGGAAGTGCTTTTGAAAGTGATGGTAGGATATTTTTCTGCATCAAAGAAATCTGCACTTTTCAGGTGTTTGTCACGCATTTCGTTTTCTGTGTTCAGACTAGCTACATCGATGCTGATGTTGAAAGCGGCGTCAGAGAAATCAGCTTTAGAAGCGGTGATGTCAGCAGTGTAAGATTTGAAGTTACCTTCACTTTCAGACAGGGTCATGTGGGAGATGGTGTAACCCAGTCTTGCGTGTGCTTTATCTACAGACCATTTAGTTTGTGCAAATGTTGTTGCGGAAAATGCCAGTAAAGATGCGGCGATGATTGTGATTTTTTTCATGTTTGCTCTTGTTTAGAAAATTAAAATTAGGTCTTTTTTTTGATAATATATGTTTCAACATATATCGTTGCAGAAATCTTAAACTAGGTTAAGGTATTACACTATTTTCAATTTATCACTTCTTTAAATATTTGTGATAATTTTACTCTTATAAGAGAGTTACTTTCTTTTGGAAAGCTGGACAAAGGTATGAGGCAGACACATGTTAAACAATAACGTTTCGCGGTGGCAACTTACTTACCTTTTAGTAACGATCGTGAAAATCAAATTGTTATGATAAGAAATAGTGAAGGAAAAATGTGTGTGGGGGATTGTCCGATACGGCAGGTGCTGGACCGGTTTGGCGATAAGTGGTCGATTCTGGTGATAGAGTTGTTGTCGCATGAGGGGAAATTGCGGTTTAGTGAGATTGCGCAGACAATCGGCGATATATCGCAGAAGATGTTGACGGTGACGTTGCGGTCGTTGGAGTCAGATGGGTTGGTTATCAGGCAGTTTTTTCCGGAGATACCACCGCGCGTGGAATATACATTGTCTGATCTGGGGAAGAGTTTGGTGCCGCATATACAGCAGCTGACGAGTTGGGGGCAGGAGAATATGGAGGCGATAAAGGAGAATAGGAGGCGGTTTGAGGCGAAGCAGGTGAAATAATAGTTTGTTTGAGGGGTTTCTAGGGGAAATATTAGGGTTGAATCATGGAGGCTGGGGCTTTGTGGGCCTGGCCGGTTTCAGAAGCGATTGCGGGCTGACGCCCTCTCCGAGTGGTGCTATGGAGCGTGGGTGGTGGGTTGGGCAGGGGATGATGATTGAGTCTTGGGTGTATGGGCTGGGCGGTGCGTCAAGGGCTAAGGCCCTTCATCTCCATCTGGAAACCTCGCGGCAGAGGGAAATATAGACGTCCGTTGTTAATGGTTTTCTCTTCTCATATGCCATTATTTGCGTAATGCACATATTCTATTCTTCAATTGTTTTGGCTGCACTGTTGTCTTTTTCTTCTAATCAATATGTTTGGATTTCCTACTTGTTTCTGATAATTTTTTTGTTCGATAATAAAATACCATTTATCTTTATCCTACAAAACTAGTAGACTAATAATGCATCCCCAGTCAGGCACATATCACTTAATGACTTCCTGCTTACCTATAAGCAAAAGGTGCCCTTATTGTTGTTGCTGAATTATCTATATCCCATCGCTTTTCCACTGATGGGAGGTGAGTCTCACTTTCAATTTGCATTCAGATTTTAATTTAAAGCTTACTTACAGCTGAACACTTATTAAACCTACGCATCTATGTCTGTCGCTTATCAAACATTCACACTTGGTAACGTGCTTACCGAGCAGCAACAATCTTTTTTTGAAGAAAACGGTTATATCCATTTCTCTAATTTTCTGACACCGGAACAGGTACAGGAAATCGTTAGTGCATCAGAAGACGTGCAGCAAAGGTGGATTTCCGGAAATGTAGAGAAAGTTAATGGAGTACCGGTGAAATATGGAAAGGACCTGGACGGTCAGCCAATAGTACAACGATTTGCTTTCATCAATCAGCATACACGTGTTCTTTCAGATTTGCTGAAGGACAACCGCTTACAAACCCTTTTACAACTAATAGGTCCCGGCGCCCGTATAGGGGAGAATGAAAAGGACGGCATGGTGTTGAATCACTATGTTAATGGTCCGGAGAGCACCTTTACAAAAATGGGTTGGCATACAGATGGTTTACGCGATATCTTCCTACATGGAAAACTGAACCCTATGCTGAACGTCGGTATTCACCTGAGCAATCTTCGTCCGGAAAACGGCGGGCTGCGCATCATTCCTGGTACCCACAAACAGAACATCTTCAGTATGTTGTTCAGAAAGAAATACTTTGTAGGTCATAAAGCCGATAAAAACGAACTGGCCATCACTCCCAACGCCGGTGATCTTACTGTACACGACGGCCGTCTCTGGCATCGTGTCGCCCAATCAAATGTAGTAGGAGAGGCAAGCCGCAGACGCGTGATCTATGTGCCTATCATTGCGGGAAAATATGAGCCTAAACATGAGAATAGTCCGACCCTCTTATATCAAAGACTGGCCGGTGTTATTCTGAAGTGATAACAGGCACGGAAGTCACAGCAATCATTTGTAACCGTATCCTCTGTATAAAACAGGATATAACAGCGAATGAGTTAGCCAAAGAATCAGCAGGTAATAAGGAAAAAGCGGACAATGAATCAGTAAGAAATCAGCAAAAATAAGTGCACAGCATAAGCCTGTTAACAGCTATAGATAAGGGTATCGGTTATCAGACTAAATATAAAGTACAAAGGATAAAGTATAAAGCGTATAGTTTGAAATGCTGGCCAAATGAAGAAGGTATGCATCTATGGAAAGGGCTTATCTGCAATAAGGCACAGCGACACAAAGCATCCAGATACATTTGCTTTCTTTTATATCAGTAAGACGAATCTGCACAAGGTTCGTCTTCTTTTTTTAAGAATACTGCTGATAAAATCACATTAACAGTGACACATACTTTTTAGGATAATCAAAGCAACTTTTCCAGGAATTGTCCGGCAAATATTTATCTACTTCCACTAAATAAGAGCTGACAAAAGCTTTACTATCAAAGTCAATATAGAATTTGATGTCCCCTAATTTATTTTGAAGCAAAAACGCCAGGCTTACTTCATATTGTTCAATTGCTCTAAAAAAATCAGGCATGTTTTCATCAGTTGCCACCAATACATTGCCCCTGAACACTTCTCCTGGTATAACAACAGGATCATATTTGAGCGTATCTAAAATCCAAAAGATAAAAGGCATAAAATAAAATTCAGTTTTATCCTGAAATTTTATCCCTCCCGATAAATAACCCAGCTCCTGCCTTTCTTTTACTGTCATATCATTTGCTTGAAGCGCACGCATATATTGAAACCTAATTGCCCCTTTTATAATACACATCAATATCTCCCTAAGCCAAGCCGCCCACTTCCTGCGAAGCCGTCAGGTTTGCAGATGGAGATGAAAGGGCCTTAGCCCGTCATCCCATCTGCAATCTGACGCCGCCCGAAAGCCTCAACCACAGGAAGATCCGTAACATCATCACCCAAAAAAAGGAAAATAATTGCCGGACATTAACGTGCGGCACGTTACTATAAAAATATCAGATGGGACAGTATAGTACCTACTTTATTTGGTTTTATACAGATTCGCAGCCACAGCTTCTACGATCGCCTTCGGCACTATCCGCGTCATAAACGCCGTCACTACATTCATCGCACCAGGAATGATCTCCGCTTTCTTCCTGAACATCCCCTTAATGGCAATCTCCGCCACATCATCCGCCAGCATGCCATATTTATCCGCCGTCTCCTTGATCGCCTGCATCCCCGCCCGATCAATAAAATTTGTCTTCACCGGCCCGGGACACAAACACGTCACCGACACATTACTCTTTTTCAGCTCCTGTCTCAACCCCCTCGAAAACAACAACATAAACGACTTGGTCGCCGCATACAAAGTTAGCGTCGCCACTGCCTGATAAGCAGCCGTACTGGAGACATTTAATATATAAGCCTGCGATTGCCGGCGTAAGACAGGAAGGAGATGATGACAAAGCGCTACCGGTGTCCCTGCATTCACCTGGATCATCTGCTGATGCTCAGATAAAGAGCGGTCGGCAAAGTTGCCCCATACACCGTAACCGGCATTATTGATGAGGATAGAAACAGCATATGCACCCGCCCATGCAGCAACACGGGCAGCAGCGTCAGGAGAGGACAGATCAATGGCCAGCCAGGCTACTTCCACCTGCCATTTATTACGCAGTTCATCAGCGGCAGCGGTCAGCTCCTGCTCCGAACGGGCGATTAAGAGTAAATTATATTTCCTGGAAGCGAGGGTGTGTGCCATAGACAGACCAATACCTTTACTGGCCCCTGTAATGAGTGCGTATGTCATCCCGATAGTAACTTTTAATATAACGCTAAACTATAGCATATAAACGGAAAGAAGTAGAAAAGGAAAAGGGCGGTAAGAATACCGCCCTAAATTTTTTAACCATATCCTATGAAAAACCTATACCAAAGATAATAGAGAGCCGTCAGCCTCCAACTGCATTTTGGTAAAGGCTATATTTTATCTGGTTAACGTATGATTTAGCCTCCCGTTAACCAAAAATTAACATCTTTGTAATCGTTTGATCTCTCCTTTCGCTTGCCTGTATTGAAAAGTGTCAATTTTAAACTTGTTAGAACAAGTAATTTCTATTGGAAAGTGCCCTGCTGGGGACGGCAGGGAAATGATTGGCCGGAGCAATCGCCCCGGCGGTAGATATTGAGCCATATATCAATAAGTTATAGGGCGGAATATCCTCAAGCTATCTGGACGGGACGTTACCTCCAAGGGTCAAAAAGCGCCGCTGTAGGTATCTGCCGCTGGTTGCAGCATATTGCCACCCTCATTGCCTCCAGGAGACATTCTGATTGCTAGTGCGGCAGACGGTCACGCAACTTGCCATACACCCAGGTTCCCAGGATAGCACTAAAGAGGGTAACGATCACCACAGAGAATCCGGCCCCTATCTGCGCAAATAAAGGCCCGGGACAGGCGCCTGTCAATGCCCAGCCGAATCCGAAGAGCAGTCCGCCGAATATCTGCCCCTTATTAAAAGATTTGGGCTGAAAGGTGATAGGTTCGCCATACAGCGTTTTAGCCCCGGTCTTTTTAATGATCAGGACGGAAATTATCCCTGTTACGACCGCCGAACCAATGACCCCATACATGTGAAAGGACTGTAAGCGGAACATTTCCTGTATCCGGTACCAGGACATGACCTCTGACTTGATCAGGATGATCCCGAAAAATATACCCGCTGCCAGGAATTGCAGCTGAGACCACCAGGGTGTCTTTTGGGTACCTGGATTGGTAGTGGCTGGCGTACTTACTACTTCAAAATCAGTATCTATATTTGGTAAAGACATAATTACAAGTTTACAGTTGCAGGATAAAAGGAAGGACCAGATTGGCCATGATGAAACCACCGGCCATGAAGCAACAGGTAGCGACCAGGGAAGGCCATTGCAGATTAGAGAGACCCATGATGGCGTGTCCCGAGGTACAGCCACCGGCGTAACGGGTGCCAAAACCCACCAGGAATCCGCCAGCTACCATTAGCAGCAATCCTCTTATGGTTAGCAGCGCGGGCCAGTTGAAGAGGTTCGCTGGCAGAAGGGAACCGGTATAGGAGAGGCCATAGCCCTGTAATTCCGTTTCCAGTTGCGGAGCGATCGTGGAAGGTGTAGGCCCGGCCAGGAAAGTGACCGCTATAAAAGCACCGATCACGATACCGGCTGCAAAGAACAGGTTCCAGGACTCTTTTTTCCAGTCGTAGGAAAAGAATGGGATTTTACCTGGCAGACAGGCTGCACAAATGTGCCGTAGATTGGCTGAAATACCGAAATGGCGGTTACCCAGCAACAACAGCAGGGGGACGGTCAGTCCTATCAGCGGACCAGCAACATACCATGGCCATGGCGTAGATAAGATATTCATAGACAATTTTAATTGCAGATGGTATAAAAGGAAGGTATCTGTAATCAGGAATATGGTGGTATACAAATATAGTGATCACTCCTTATTTAAAATATCCACAGGCTGTTAAAAGAATACATTAAAGCAAATATGTTGCAACACCCATATTTACTATCTTTGGGCTATGAAGATTGAACAAGCTATTAATCAGCGGAAGTTCAAGGACGACTATCACAAGATCGTAGTAAACCTGTTGTTCACAGGTAACTGGCTACGTGACGCCCTTGGAGCCAACCTGAAAGAACACGGATTGTTGCCGCAGCACTACAATGCCCTGCGCATCATCAAGGGACGCCATCCGGAGCCTGTGTCAGCCGGCGATATCAAAGACGTCATGCTCGATAAAGCCAGTGACGTGACCCGTTTGCTGGATAAACTCGAAAAGCTGGAGTACGTACAGCGCCGCCTTTGCCCGCATAACAGACGCAAAATGGACATCAACATTACGCCGCAGGGCCTGAAACTCCTGTCTGACGTAGATGTACTGATGGATACCTTTTATGATGACCTGGCAGACAGGATCACAGCCGCTGAAGCTGCTGTACTCAGCGATCTGCTCGATAAAGTACGGGGATAAGGATAAAACGATATCTTTGTCCGTATGCGGAATCTTGTTTATCTGTGTCTTTCCATTATACTGTTTTGCTGCGGACTGAAGGTCAGCGCAGCAATGACAGAATGCCGTAAAGATGGTATAACAACAGCTTCCGTCCAACCATATCTGAAAGTACTGTCATGTGACCACCAGTTGAACCATAACGGGGAATCCAGACTCCCTGATACGGTGTGCACGACCTCCCATCAGTCTTTTATCGTATCCGTTAAAACAGACACCCGTGAAGGTACCGGGTCTGGCAGGGAGCTTTTTCTTGCACGGATCACACTATTTACCTGTAAAGTACAGGCAGCGCGCTTATTGCCTGACCTGCACACGATCATTCGATCGCTTATTTTCCCCCAGCATATTTTCTGGTAAGTAATTGACTTTACACTGTTTCATTGCCATCCCTACCGTTTTAACATCGGCAGGGACTTTGGCGTTATTCAATTGTCTCAACTCACTAAACCGGATTTTACGAATGATACATTTACCACCGTTGATTGCCGACCTGGCTTTGATCTTAATTGCTGCTGCTATCACTACACTGATCTTCAAAAAACTGAAGCAGCCGCTCGTGCTTGGATATATTGTGGCCGGACTCCTGGTGGGACAACACGTATCCCTCGTGCCAACAGTCTCAGATGAGGCGAATATTAAAATATGGTCGGAGATCGGTGTGATCTTCCTCCTGTTTAGCCTCGGACTTGAGTTCAGTTTTAAGAAGCTGATCAAAGTCGGCGGCTCTTCCTCTATTACCGCGATCGTAGAGGTCGTGTTCATGCTGCTCCTGGGATATCTCGTCGGTCAGCTGATGGGATGGTCTTCCATGGACAGCATCTTCCTCGGAGGAATATTGTCTATATCATCTACTACTATCATCATACGAGCATTCGAAGAACTGGGCATCAAAGGACAACAATTTGCCGGTCTGGTCTTCGGTATCCTGGTCGTGGAAGACCTGGTGGCCATCGTGCTGCTGGTTTTACTGTCAACCCTGGCTGTCAGTCAGCAGTTTGCCGGTGGAGAAATGCTCAGTTCCGTTATCAAACTTGTCTTCTTTCTCATTGCCTGGTTCATAACGGGTATCTTCTTCATTCCGACATTGCTGCGTAAGACAAAAAAGCTGATGAATGAGGAAACCCTTTTAGTGACGGCTATCGGACTTTGTTTGCTGATGGTCGTACTGGCCACACAGGCAGGTTTCTCTCCGGCACTGGGTGCATTCATCATGGGCTCTATCCTCGCAGAAACAACCCAGGCGGAAAAGATAGAACACCTCATTAAACCGGTAAAAGAGCTCTTTGGGGCCATTTTCTTTGTCTCGGTGGGTATGTTGATCGATCCGGCTATGCTGGTCAAATATGCCCTTCCCGTAGCGATTATTACACTGGTAACATTGGCGGGTAAAACCTTGAGTACGTGTATAGGCGCCTTGCTTTCCGGGCAACCTTTAAAAACCTCCGTACAGGCAGGGATGAGCCTTGCACAGATAGGAGAGTTCTCTTTTATCATTGCGCAGTTGGGTTTGTCTTTAAAAGTAACGAGCGATTTCCTGTATCCGGTGGCGGTAGCCGTGTCGGCAGTGACGACATTTACTACGCCTTACATGATACGCCTATCGGCCCCGTTTTATGAGAAGCTTGCAGGGGTATTGCCACATCGCTGGAAGACTTCCCTCAACCGGTATAGCGCTGCTACGCAGACCATCTCTGTGGTGAGTGACTGGAAACAACTGCTGCGTTCCTATGTAGTGAATATGACGATCTATGCCGTAGTGATCCTGGCCATCACATTGCTGTCTTATTATTACCTGCTGCCATTTATCAATGTCAAGTTCAACGGTTATAACTGGGGGCGTATAGCCAGTGCATTGATCACGCTGATATTGCTGATGCCTTTTCTATGGGCACTGGCACTCCGGAATATCAGCAGTCAGGCGTCATCCAATATATGGGAGCAAAAGAAATACCGCGGACCGTTATTACTGGTGCGGTTCTCCAGAATGATACTGGCCGTGTTCCTCATTGGTTTCTTTATCGACCGTTTCTTTTCGTATTCAATAGCCGTGCTGGTGACGGCAGGTATCATTGCTTTGATCTTCGTGTTAAGACATAAGGTCCAGACGTTCTATACGACGATCGAAGAACGTTTCTTTTCCAATTTCAATGCACGCGAAGCTAAAGTGGGCAATATTAATAAGTATGTGCTCGCTCCGTGGCATGCGCATCTCGCGGTGGCGGAGATACGTCCTTTATCGCCGGTGGCAGGTAAGACTTTGCTCGAATTAGCTTTACGTGAAAACTTCGGGATAAACGTTGCGTTAATCAACAGAAGCGGACAGAAGATCTATGCACCGGATAAATATGAAAGACTGTTTCCTGGAGATATTATCACGGGAATTGGCACCGATGAACAACTGGAAAAGTTCAACAGTTTTCTCGAACCATTATCCGTAGATGCTGATGCACAGCCGCAGGATACGGACCCGATCGCTTTGCGGCAATTCCTGATAGGTAAACAATCACGTCTTTCCAATAAGACTATACGTGAACTCGGTATACGTGAACGCACCCGCGGAATCGTGCTGGGCGTGGAAAGACAGGGAAGAAGGATTTTAAATCCGGAGTCGGGCATGCACTTGCTGGAGGGTGATATTGTATGGATCGCGGGAAGCGGGAAAAAATTAAATGCATTTATAAAAGAGCAACAGGGTGCTAATTAACAGACACTGATGCCGCAACATCTCCGCAGCAGGGCAAGCCTCAAAGGCTTGCCCTGACTTGTTTTTAGCCATTGCATGTTTGCTTTGTTTACGTTTAGCAGTGATAGTAATATTTGTTTTTTGATTTCATTTTTATTGTAAATTCAATTTATCTGTCAGCGAGCTCTTTTTTTACCCTCAAATAAAAACCACTTAAGTATGAAAAAGAAAACCCAGTCAATCTATGTGCGTCAAATTCATTTTCTTTTCTTCGCATTGTCAATGTTCCTCTTTGCATGCAGCAAAGACAAGATCGCAACAGAAGCTAAGCCAGCTGAAGACAAATTGGTAAGTTACCTGGAAAGGTTAGGTTTCAAAAAAGAGAACATCGAGCTGAAAGGTGACACCTACATCATCGATGGCGATGTGCTCATTACAAGATCTGAACTGGCCAAACGTGCAGCTAACGAAGACAAAACAGACGGTATCGCAGGTACTGAACACTGGAGAGGTTCTTACATTATCAGTAATGCCTACAACTCCAACGTGAGACTGTACATCGATCCTGCTGTACCTACTGCCTGGAGGACCGCTATCCAGGGTGCTGTCAGCAACTGGAATGCTATTAATGGTACCAGACTGGGTATGTCTATCGTGACCTCACAGGCTAACTCTGACACAAGAGTTTTCATGGGCTTTGAATCTGCCAACTGGATCGCACGTGCTTACCTGCCAGGCTCTAACAGCCGTCCAGGTGTAAGCGTTGAGATCAACAGTAATTACAACAGTCTGCCTGCTACACAGAAACTGTTCGCTATCACTCACGAACTGGGTCACACGATCGGTTTCTATCACACTAACCAGAACCAGGGTATCTTCATCTCTGGTACGCCTAGTGTTGATGCGAATTCTGTAATGAACTCTTTTGTGCTGAACTGGAACGGCTTCACCGCTGGTGACGTTCTGGCAACACAGATCCTGTATCCACAGTAATCAATACAGTGCATACAAAGGGATTTAAAATGAGAACACCCGGCAGGCTTTCGCCCGTCGGGTGTTCTTTTATTGCGCGTTGACCATTACCAGCTCCATTCCAGTTCTGTCACCACTGTTTCACCTCCCTCTGCATAAGTCGTTGTGATCTGCTTCGGATAGGCTTCTTCATTGTAAGCATACTTATATTGGTTCACGATACTGTTACTACCCGTAACAGGCGTGATGGTCTCTGTAATGATATTATTCGCAGAAAGATTTACTGCTGCAATGTCCACCAGGTAAGGTAATACCGGGATGCTATGCTGTGCGTTCGGGTGATCATCATACGTATAGCTGGTGGTAGATGCTTTCGTAAATGGCAGTTTCTTATTTACGCGTCCCATATTGTCCACACTGACGATATTCCCTTTTACATCCCAGGTATAGAACTGACAACTATTATTTTCAAAGGCCGTTCCGTCCTGTGTATCATTAAAGAAATAACGGGCAGTGATTTGTCCGCTACCATTATATACCAGCGAGTCATAGCTATGCACCAGTCCGTCCAGGTAATAAATGATCCTCCTGATATTTCCCTTCTCCGAATAGTCATAGGACGCAAAGAGGGTAGGCGCATGCGATGATTCATCATCTGTCACGAACGTCTTTACAAGCCGGCCGTTTTTATACACCGGAATGCGGGTCGTTGTATAACTCCCTTCTTCTGTCTTATAGGTGGTCAGCAGCTCTGCGACCGTTTTATCCTCATGATAGGAAATAACGGTCCTGTCGGTAGCAGTTGTGATACCGCGCAGGCGCATCCTGCCTTTATCAGCTGGAGAACGAAAAGCGCTGACAGTTAAACCCGTCAGCAATAAGGCCGCTACAATACGACCCCTGGTAAAGTTAATTGGCATAAGTTGGCATTGACCAGGTACGGAATAGTTACTCTAAAGAATCACATTGACAATAAGATGAACTAAAGATAGTAAAATTTCATTATATATACGTATTGTAGAAAAAGTTGGATGTCGGAATTCGGTTAACAGGTCGTTAATGGCTATACGTCTTATTTTATACTGCAATATGAGGCTATAACCGTATACGATTATTGAAATGCCAGAAAACTTTGCGAACTTACAGCGGCAAAACAGAACGACTACGCAATGATGGATAGCCTACGCCATTTGAAGGATGAGGATGTTTTAGTACTGTTAAATGACTTGCTGGAGCAGTATGGATATGATTTTACAGATTATTCATTCGCCTCAGTAAAACGCAGGTTGCAGCGTGTGTATAGTGCAGACAGATTCCCCAGTTTTGCCGAGTTCCGCTACAGGGTGAAATCAGACCCCGAATATCTCATCTATCTCATGGAACAGATCACGGTCAATGTAACAGAAATGTTCAGGGACCCCCATTTCTTTGAGATACTCCGTAAACAGGTCCTGCCGGTACTGGCTACTTATCCGCTGATCAGGATATGGCATGCAGGTTGCTCAACAGGAGAGGAAGTCTATTCTATGGCGATCCTGCTCGATGAACTGAACCTGCTGCATAAGTCTGTTATTTATGCTACGGATATCAACGAAAGCGTACTGGAGAAAGCCCGTAAAGGAATATTCCCCCTGCAACATATGCAGCAGTATTCGCAGAACTACCTGGCTTCCGGCGGACAGCAGGAGTTTTCCGCTTACTATGCAGCCAATTACGAATATGCGAAGTTCACCGACAGATTACGTGAGAAGATCATCTTTGCGGCGCATAACCTCGTAACAGACCATTCCTTCAACGAGTTCCAGCTGATCATCTGCAGGAATGTGCTGATCTATTTTAATAAGGAATTGCAGGATAAAGTATTACATCTCTTCAGCGATAGCCTGGAACAGCTGGGATTCATGGCATTAGGCGCTAAAGAAACGCTCCGCTTTACCACGGTAGCTCCATTATTCAAACCCTTTGCAAACAAAGAAAAGATCTGGAGAAAAATTTCAACATGACGGCTCTTCCCAAACTCCTGGTGATAGGCGGCTCCGCAGGTAGTCTTGATGTGCTGCTGCAGCTATTGCCAGAGCTGGGCCCTCAATGGCCGCTGGCAATGATCATCGTATTACATCGTAAGCATGATAACGATACGCTGCTGACAGAACTGCTGTCAGTCAAAACGGTATTGCCTGTAAAAGATGCGGAAGAGAAAGATGTGCTGACGCCTGGATGTATCTACGTGGCGCCTTCAGATTATCATTTACTGATAGAACCCGATGGCTCGCTGACGCTGGATGCCTCTGAGAAAGTGCATTACAGCCGTCCGAGTATTGACGTCACCTTCATGTCGGCAGCAGAAGTATTTGCTGACCGCTTATGTTGTATCCTCTTGTCAGGTGCTAATATGGATGGTTCCGAAGGACTACAGGCAGTTCATGACCTGGGCGGCTTTACGGTCGTACAGGACCCTGCGAACGCAGAGGTGGGATTTATGCCCCGTCATGCGATGAACACTGTCCCGGTAGATAGAATCTTGAATATCCGTGAACTGGTGGCCTTTGTAAAAGACCTCCATTAGACGCTAACTGACCATCTGCCGTTGCTCCAACGGTAATACGATGATAAACGTTGCCCCCTCATTTTCCTTACTGCTGGCCCCAATGATCCCCTGATGCCTTTCCACCACCTTCTTTGCGATGGCCAGTCCGATACCCGTTCCTTCATACACCTCATGACTATGCAGTCGCTGGAAGAGCGTAAAGATTTTCGGCAGATACAGCTCATTAAACCCGATACCGTTATCACTGATGGTGATCCGGCAATAGGCGCCTTCTTCAGCAGGCAAACTGTCAAACTCCTTTTCTTCCACCCGTTCCGCATGGATACGGATACAAGGTGCTACTCCCTCGCGACTGAACTTCAATGCATTACTGATGATATTCTGTAAGGCCTGCCTGATTTGTCCCGGTACGGCTTCCAATACCGGAAACTCATTAGCGGTGATCTCTGCACAGGCATCCCGTACAGACAGTTCCAGGTCGGCCAGTATTTCTTTGATGATCACGTTGATGTCCACCGGTTCAAAAGAGACGTCGGCAGAAAGTCTGGAGTAGCGCAACAGGTCGTTGATCAGCCTTGTCATACGTTCTGAGGAACTGACAATGCGCTCCATATACTGCATGGCGTCCGGATTGGTACCGATATGGCGGTCACGCAGGATGGTGCCGAACAACTGTATTTTGCGTAAGGGCTCTTTCAGGTCATGAGAAGCGACAGACGCAAACTGTTGCAACTCGTGGTTACTGGCTTCCAGGGCCTGGTTCATCTCCTGCAGTTCGTGGGTACGTTCTATTACCCGTTGTTCCAGTATTTCGTTGGCCTGTTTCTGATGGGCGATATCAGTAAAGGTGCCTACCCATTTCACAATGTGACCATCTTCTTCCAGGGGGATTGCCCTGAGCAGGTGGCAACGGAAATGGTTATGCAGGCGATGATGGAGATAGACTTCCTTCTCCAGCGGCAGTCCTGCTTTGATGGCATGTTCCCATACAGAGATGGGCGCCTGTTCGTGATCGTATGTGACAGGGAATTGTCCGAGAGAAGGAGAGTAGTGGAACCAGAAGCGGTTCGCGTATTCCACCGCACCATCCGCCCGGGCCGTAAAGGCAACCTGTGGCAATGATTCGAGAATGGAATGTTGTTCCTGTACTTTGGCATTCAGGGCTGCCTGCGCACGTTTACGCACCTCTACTTCCTGTTGAAGGGAGGCGTGCATTACCTGCAATTGCCGGTTTTGCTCGTATAAACGGATAAAGGTTTTCACCTTCATCAGCAGGATATCCGGATCGACGGGTTTGGTAATGTAATCCAATCCGCCGGAGGCGTAACCCTTGGCAATAAACTTTTTGTCTTTATTGACCGCTGACAGGAAAAGGATAGGTACATCCTTTGCTTTACTGTAGCCGGAAATGGTTTCTGCAACTTCAAAGCCGTCCATACTGGGCATCTGTACATCCAGTATGATGAGCGCGTAGTTATTCCTAAGTATCTTCTTTAATGCTTCTTCACCGGAAGACGCCGTATCCACTTCAAAATCATGCAATTCCAGGACCTTTCTCAGGGATAAGATGTTTTCCGGCTTATCATCTACAATTAATATCATTCTTATTTAATATAATTGGCTATAGGGATACCTCAAAAATCGTTCCGCCCCCGTACTATACTCATGAAATGCGGATGCGCGAATGTACGAATATCTACTTTCGATATTCATATATTCGCGCATCCGCATGCCGGTATTTATTGTATAAACTCCTGGTCTTTATTGTTTTCCCCCGCCCAGGGCTCTGTACAGGGTGATAGTGCCCAACAATAATTCTTTTTTATTACCAGCCAGTGCCAATTCTGCTTCGAGTACACTTTTCTGGGCAGTGATGACCTCGAGGTAATTGGCATAACCTGTGGCGTAAAGGACATTAGCTGTGGAAACACCGTTCTTCAGCATTTCCACTTCTGCTTCCTTCAGCGTATAGGCTTCCTGTCCGTTCTGGATCTTGCCCAGTGCCGATATCACTTCCTGGTAACCATTGATCACCCGCTGTCTGTAGTCATAAAATGCAGACATGCCAGCGGCCGTGGTGATATTATACTGGGAGCGCAGTTGTTGTCTGTTCAGCAATGGCGCTGATAAGCCACCTAATATGCCATATGCCACGGAAGCGGGCGTATTGAACAGTGTACCTGCATTAAAGGAATTCAGGCCCAGATAAGGCGTAATATTCAGCGATGGCAGGAAAGATGCCTTCGCCGCATGAATGTCTGCTTTAGCGGCTTCCAGTTCCAGGGCTGCCTGCTGAATGTCTGGTCTGAGTGCCAGCATACCTGCAGGAACACCGGTTTGGGCAAACGGTGGTAATGGCATTGCCAGCAGGGCAGAATCGCGTTTAATGCTTTGCGGGAAACGCCCCAGCAGGGCATTGAGCTGATTCTCCAGTTCCAGTGTCTGCTGCCGGAGGCCCAAAGACATACTGCGCGTATTGAGCAACTGCGCATTGAACTGCTGTACCGCCAGTAAGGTCGCACGACCTGCTTCCTGCTGTATCTGTACGGTCGCCAGTGCAGACTCCTGTAAGGCAATGTTCCGCAGTATGACCTGTTGCTCGTAATCCAGCACCATCAGCTGATAATACATGCCAGCCACCTGGGAGATCAGCTGTGTACTGACCAGCTGACGTCCCTGTTCGCTGGACATGAACCGCAGCATGGCGGCTTTTTTACGGCTACGCATTTTTCCCCAGAGGTCTATTTCCCAGGAACTGCGTAGTCCGACAAAGTAATCAGGTGTAGGTCCGGGTATTCTTTGTTTATCATCAATATTTGGTGAAAGGTTCGTGTCGTAGTTACCTACACCGTTCAGTGTATAATCTCCCCAGCGGTCCACACCGGCACTTACCACTGCATTCACTTCCGGTGTCCAGGCACGGCGGGCAGCCATCAGCTGGGCACGGGCCGTTTCCATCCGCTGTGTCGCGATAAGCATGTCGGTGTTATTCCGCAGGGCGGTATCGAGTAGTTGTTGCAGCAGGGGATCGGTAAAGAACTGCTTATAGGATAAAGCAGCGATCGTGCTGCTGTCGGCGGTCGCCACTTTGTTGCTGTCATTCACCGGATTGCTGAACGCCTGTGGCGTCTGCGGTGCATCAGGGAAGTTCACTTTGGAAGGTGTGTAACAACCTGTCAGCATACCTGCGATCAATAACACTGTTAATGCGCCTACGGCATGTTTGGGCGCCTGTGGTATGACCTTCTTTTTACTACCGATAGATGCAAATAACACATATAGTCCGGGGATGATCAGTACGCCGAACACTGTTCCGATCAACATACCACCAGCTGCCGCCGTACCGATGGAACGGTTACCCATCGCACCTGCGCCACTTGCCACACACAATGGTATCAGACCCGCAATGAATGCGAAGGAGGTCATCAGGATCGGCCGTAAACGGGATACCGCTCCTTCTTTAGCAGCTTCCAGTACGGACAGTCCTTGTTTAGTTCGCAGGATCGCAAACTCCACGATCAGGATGGCGTTCTTGCCCAATAAACCTATCAGCATGACCAGGGCTACCTGCGCATAGATGTTGTTTTCCAGTCCGGCCATTTTCAGCGTGATAAAGGCCCCGAATATACCTGCCGGCAGCGAGAGGATCACCGGTAAAGGCAACAGGAAACTTTCATATTGCGCAGCCAGCAACAGGTATACGAATAACAGACAGAGTGCAAAGACGTACACCGCCTGATTACCCGATAAGATCTGTTCTCTTGTCATACCGCTCCATTCGAAGGCAAATCCACGGGGGAGGGATTTGGCGGCTACTTCTTCAATCGCCGTGATCGCATCGCCACTACTGAAGCCCGGTGCTGCGTCACCATTGATCATGGCAGCCGTGTACATATTATAACGGGTCAGCTGTTCGGGACCATATACTCTTTCCATGCGGATAAAGTTGGAGAACGGCACCATTTCTCCTGCATCGTTCTTGACATACAGGTGCATGACATCATCCGGTTTTGTACGGTAACGGGGAGAGGCCTGTACCATCACTTTATACATCTGTCCGAAACGGATGAAGTTGGAGGCATAGAAACTACCCAGCAGGGTTTGCAGGGTGGACATCGCATTCTCTATACTCACGCCTTTCTTCGCAGCCATGGCCTGGTCCACATGGATCATATATTGTGGGAAATCAGGGTCGAAGCTGGTAAATGCGCTCCCTATTTCCTTACGTTTTTTCAGTTCGGCGATAAAGTTGTTGGTCACATCAGCTGTTTGTCGCAGGTCACCACTACCACTACGATCGAGCACACGCAATTCGAAACCACTTGAGTTACCAAACCCTGGTACGGTAGGAGGCGGGAAGAATTCAATACTCGCATCGCCTATATTCCGGGTCTCTTTTTCCAGCGCAGCAATGATCTCTTTGACGGAGCGTTTACGCTCTTCCCAGGGTTTCAGGTTGATCATACCCATACCATAAGAGGCGCCTGCCACATCATTGACTAAACTAAATCCCGCGAGGGTAGATACAGATTCTCCTTCCGGCAGACGGGCAGCGATCTGTTGTACCTGATCGAGTACTGCTTCTGTACGGGAAACGGTAGCACCTGCAGGTGTCGTGACGTTCACATAGATCATACCCTGGTCTTCCGAAGGAATGAAACCTCCCGGCAGAATAGCGCTGGCGCCCCAGGTAGCTATAAAGAAGACGATCATCAGTACAAGTGTCACCATCTTTCTGCCCGCTATATAACCGACGAGTTTTGAATAGCTACGTTCTGTTTTATTGTATCCGAAGTTGAATTTATCAAAGAAGCGTTGCAGCAGACTTTTCTTCTTACCCGCATCGTGGTTGTGGCGTAGCATAATAGCGCATAATGCAGGCGTCAGCGTAACCGCATTGATACCTGATATGACGATCGCAATCGCGAGCGTGAGTGAGAACTGCCGGTAGAACACACCCACCGGACCAGAAAGGAACGCAACAGGTACGAATACCGCTGACATTACCAGGGTGATCGCTACCAGCGCACCGCTGATCTCTCTCATTGCTGCCAGTGTAGCTTCTAGTGGAGGGAGATGGGTCTCCTGCATTTTTACATGGACCGCTTCCACCACCACGATCGCATTATCGACGACTATACCAATGGCGAGTACGAGTGCGAATAGTGTCAGCAGGTTGATGGAGAAGCCCAGCATCTGCATAAAACAGAGTGTCCCGATCAGGGCTACGGGCACGGCCAGTGCGGGGATCAGCGTAGAACGGAAGTCCTGCAGGAAGAGGTATACAACGATAAACACGAGGATGAAAGCCTCTATCAGTGTTCTCAATACTTCATGAATGGAAGCGTCCAGGAAGCGGGATACATCGTAGTTAAAGTTATAGCTCATGCCCGGAGGGAAGGAACTGGCCTTAAGTTCCGCCATACGCGTTTTCACGTTAGCGATAACTTCCTGTGCATTGGAGCCTGGACGTTGTTTCAACATGATAGAGGCGGATGGCTTACCGTCTGTTTTAGACACCATGCCGTAGCTGAGCGCACCGAAAGTGACGTCTGCTACATCTTTCAGCTTTAATACGGAACCATCCGGGTTGGCTCTGAGGATAATATTTTCGTATTGTACGGGGTCAAAGAATTTACCGGTATAGCGGAGTACGTATTGCAGTACCTGTGGATCATTATCCGCACTTTCACCAGTTTTGCCAGGAGCCGCTTCAATGTTCTGTTTACGGATACCGCCGATCACTTCATCAGCAGAGAGATTATAGGCCAGCATACGGTCGGGTTTGAGCCATACGCGCATAGCATATTCCTTTGCACCCATGATCTCTGCGAAACCAACACCATCGATCCTTTTCAGTTCCTGTAATACGTTGATGTCTGCAAAGTTGTAGATGAACTGTTCATTGAGCGTACTGTCCTCACTCATGACGTTGAGGTACAGCAGCATACTGTTCACTTCTTTTTCCGTGGTCACACCAGCTTTGATCACTTCTTCCGGCAATTCATCGATGATGGTGGCTACACGGTTCTGTACGTTCACTGCCGCCTGATCGGGATCAGTACCTACATTGAAGAAGACCTGTATCAGCGTAATACCGTTGTTACTGGAAACGGAGGACATATATGTCATGCCCGGCACACCATTAATGGCGCGTTCCAGTGGTGTGGCCACGGCTTTGGCGCACACTTCGGCATTTGCACCTGTATATTTGGCGGTCACTGTTACGGAGGGAGGAACGATGTCAGGGAATTGTGTAACGGGTAATGTAAATAACGCCAGCAATCCAAGCAGTACAATGATCAATGAGATCACGAGCGACAATACTGGTCGTTTGATAAAAGTATCGAACATAACTGTGTAATAAAAAATGAAAAATAGTGCCGGACTGAAAAGTCCGGTATCCGCAAAGCAGCTGTTAACAGCAAATACGTTGGCCTGTCACATACCGGTACCCGGATATATGTTGCCTGGTAGCGCAGTTGTTTTTACAGTGCTTTAATGCTGTCGAGTGTGATAGCAGCAGGATTGATCTTCATACCATCGCGCAGGTTGCGTACGCCTTCATAGACAACCCTGTCGCCGGCGCTCAGACCTGACTGTACGATGTAACAGTTGGCCAGTCGTGCGCCTGGTACGAAGTTTTTCATTTTTACCTCGTTGGATTTATCCAGGATGAATACATAGTTTTTGTCCTGCATTTCAAATACGGCTTTTTGCGGCAGGAGCATGGCGTCGCTCATTTCATTGCTCAGCTGTACCTTTCCGCTGGCGCCGTGTTTCAGTAAGGACTGTGGATTTGGGAATCTGGCCCTGAAAGCGATGGAGCCGGTTGTTTCTTCGAATTCGCTTTCAATTGTTTCTACCTTGCCTGTATATGGATAGTCGCTACCATCTGCCAGTACAAGGTGTACAACAGGGTGCTCCTGTCCTTTATTGGCACGGGTATGCTGCAGGTATTCTGTTTCAGAGACATTAAAGTAAGCATATATTTCTTTGATATCAGATACAGAGGTGAGCAGTGCGCCTTCTCCGATCAGGCTACCGGATTTTGATGGAATCCTGTCTATATATCCGTCAAAAGGAGCGCGGATAATCGTATAGGATAATCTTGTGGCGGCATTGGATTCAGAGGAACGGGCTTCATCGATGCGGGCATTGGCAGCCGAGAGCTTTGCTTTGGCGACTTCCAGTTCACTTTTTGCGATGACCTTTTTCTCCACCAGCAATTGTACACGTTCTACTTCCAGCTGAGCGCCTTTTGCTTCTGCGATGGCGCTGCTGAGGGCAGCTTTGGCTTTTGCGAGTTCGGAGCGGTATTCCTCATCGTTGAGGGCAAAGAGCAGTTGTCCCTGTTGCACATGTTGTCCTTCATCCACATAGATTTTATTCAGGAAGCCGTTAACACGGGCACGTATTTCCACATTACGTACGGCTTCGATATCTGCTACGTAATTTTTGTGAAGAACGGTATCACAGAGTGACAGTTGCAGGACCGGGTAGGTATTTAATGTTGATTCATTGTTCACGTTCTCGCCTTTGGTGATACAACCACCAAGGGCAGCGCTGATAGCTAATATAAATATGTTCCTGTACGTTTGCATGATAGGAGTGAATAGTTTTACGGGACCACTTTTGGTGGTCCGTCATGTTAAAATACATACAGCATCAGCCGACAAGCAAAAAGATGATTGTCAGCTGTTGACAGCTGCATGTTATTTGTAAAAAACGGGTGACGAAGAGAAATAGGTAAAACTATTCAGATCAGAAGGGGGTATACCTGGACAGAAAACTATAATAAGCTGGCAGGAACGCACTTTGTTGCTGGTAGACGCCGGTCTTATTCTGTTGTACAGGTATGTAGAACTCCAGGTTATGCTCCAGTTGGGTGAAGCGGGTCGTATAACTTGAAGCTGACTGTGAAGGACTATTTAGATAATATCTTTTTTTGCGTGGTACTTTGGTGACGCGCAGAAAAACGGGCACGTCTTCGGGTTCTTCGATACCGAGGTCTTCGCTATCTATACAACGGATCTCGATCTTCTCATGGTCAAACAGGCGCTCGAAGCAGAGACTCTTCTGCTTGAAGGGCGATTTTGCATGTACTACGGCTGAATGGCCTGTCAGAAGGCCACAGAACAGCAGGAAGTACAGTAAAAACCTGCGCATAATATGCCTGTTCGTGTTGATCATGAATAGTATTTCGCTCTCAGTTGGTCCCGCAAATATAAAAATGAAGTGCGCTTAATCCAAATGTGGACTTGACGAACGGTAAAAATTTATTATTTGTTAATCGTTTCGGATGCTCCTTTTGTGGCTTTACGGCGCATAAAAAGTTTGTTAAAAATTACCTGAAGGATGAGTGCTGCCGGCATAAAGATGATCCAGTGACTAAATATGAAAGAAAACTCGATCATACCACATCTGCCCGCAAATGCTTCCTCAATTGGTCTGGGATGCAGCTTTTCTTCCACAAAAAAATAAATCTGTGGATAGAAGAATAATAATGCTGTTGTAAAAAGAAAAGTAAATAATGCTGATGTATGGGGCCGGAAAAAAGCGGATAATAGTGGGACCAGTAAGTAGGGTAGCAGTGACATGACAGCAAGATACGGACAAATTTATAGTTGTGTTCTCTTGTTCAGGCATGTTCCTTGTTTTTGCTTATAACGTACACATTATGAGATACATTAGAAATTAAAATAGATTAAAAAAATTAAAAGTGAATGTATGAAACCCATTATTTATTTTTTGCTGATCTGTGGTATTGCCTGTAATTCCCCTTTAAAAAGTAAACAGGAGAAGTCAGATTCAGCCAGTTCCCAGGAAAATGCTACGCAGGCAGCCTCCAGTAATTCCAGTGAGAATGCCAGTGGAGGTACTGCTAACGCAGGGAGTGCGCCAGCGCCCGGAGAAGAGAGCTCCAATGTCACTAAAGGTGGAAATGATGCCGTATCAAATACGCTCCGGTATAAGAATTATAAGTATGCGATCGTTTCTAAAGGAGATGGTAGCGGACGAACGATCACCATCGCTGACACAGACACAAAGATCGATTCGCTGAAAGCGGACAGTACCACTATTCATGATGTAAAGGGTATCCTGCAACAAACAGCTATAGATGATCTCGATAATGATAAGAATCCTGAGATATACCTGTTCACTGCTGCCGATGGAACAGAACGTACAGGTAGTGTGTATGGCGTTACTTATATTAATAATAAGGGTGTACGTATTTTCTCCGGGGACATAGATAATGTTGATCAGAAAGGCTATAGGGGACGGGATTCCTTCTACATTCAGCAGAAACATATAGTACGTACCTATCCTGTATACGGAGATACTGATATTGACAGTAAGCCTACAGGTGGTAAACGTACCATTAAATACAAGCTGATAAAACAAGGTAACAGCTATATGCTCCGCGAAGCAAAATAAGTTGTTACTTTTGCAGTACCAATTAACCCAGGGACACTTTGAATGACCTCATTACTGATATCAGAAAAACAGCAATTATAGCTGCCCCCCTGTGCTATCTGTAATCAGGCATTAGCGACAACAACCATTGTATATTCAATTACATTAATCAATATCTGAAAAACCATGGATTGCGATACAGAAAACTTGATTTGGGGCCTCACCGGATTTGCCGCCGGCGCTTTGCTCGTACGCATGTTCACGATTTATTTTGGCCATTTCTTTAAGATCAGGGGTAAAGTCAGACTCCAGGAAAAACGACTCACCCTATATGGATATGACACCCGTTACTCGATCATACGTACCGGTTACACCATTGCGAGAGCTGAGATCAATCTCAAATTCTACAATACATCAGCTGCCACAAAAGCTGTCACTGACATCGCTATTTCAGGAAGATTCAGTCTGACGAAGTTTATGATCAAGTTCGAAGGCAACCCGCTTCAACCAGGATTTAATGTAGAAGGAAAGAAAACAATTGAACGCCGCTATTCGGGGCTGGTCATCCCTGGTACAAAGGTTAATCTGCTCAAACAGGAGGACTTTAATGTCATTGTATATTATAAAGTCGGTGATCGTACGTATCAGGAAACGTTTAGTCCGGAAGAACTGGAGGTGAAGGATTTGCAGATGGGTACGGTGTTGAATTAAGGGAGGAATGGAGAGGAAGAGATGATATGGAAGAGGAATGGCTGCGAATAGCGCATTATGGAGAGGGAGAGCAGGGGTAAGGGAAATGAGAGTAAGAAGAAGAGATAGCAGAGGAATAAGGGAAACAAGTGAGAATAGAGATGTATGGAGAAGAACGGGAATAAAGGAAATGAGAGTAAGAATAAGATATGGAAGCGAAATAAGTGAATGGTGAGAGAATAGAGCAGTATGGAGAAGAATAGCAGGAGTAAGGGAGTAGAGTAAGAAGAAGAGATAGCATAGGAATAAGGGAACAAGTGAGAATAGAGATGTATGGAGAAGAACGGGAATAAAGGAAATGAGAGTAAGAATAAGATATGGAAGCGAAATAAGTGAATGGTGGGGGAATAGAGCAGTATGGAGAAGAATAGCAGGGAGTAAAGGAGTAGAGAAGAACGTAGAGAGATAGTAGAGTAATAAGTGACTAGCAAATGAATGTAGAAGTATAGTGAATGCAATATCAAAGTAACCGGGAATGAATAGAATATAGTCTAGTTAATATCGTAGGAAGCGGCAACCATAGCTGTATGCATCCCGTTAACCTAACTCACGCCTCATCATAATTAGCAAATTGATAAATAACTCATAAACCCCCTTGTACGACATGTTCAGCGGCAGGTTTCAGGAAGAGATCCCGGGCCTTAGCTCTGTGAAGTCCGCTGACACGTTGTTCTCAGGGTTTAATAGCATTCCCATGCCTAATACGACCCACCCATGCCCCATAGCATGAACTTCAAAGAGCGTCAGCCCGGGGTCCCTCCTGAAACCGCACGCAGTACCTAGCATCCCCATATCATGAACTTCAAAGAGCGTCAGCCCGGGGTCCCTCCTGAAACCGCACGCAGTACCTGGCATTCATAACAGGAACTTCAAAGAGCGTCAGCCCGGGGTCCCTCCTGAAACCGCACGCAGTACCTAGCATCCCCATAGCATGAACTTCAAAGAGCGTCAGCCCCGGGGTCCCTCCTGAAACCGCACGCAGTACCTAGCATCCCCATAACAGGAACTTCAAAGAGCGTCAGCCCAAGCTCCCTTCTGAAATCGTACGCAGCACCTGGCATTCATAGCAGGAACCTTCAAAGAGCCTCAACGCTGAATACCAGCATCCATTACTTCCAATAGCAAGAAACAAAAGAAACAGCACACAGACCTCATTCATCAGCAATAACAATAAAAAAGCCGGACGGCTTCAACACCATCCGGCTAAAAAGATAAATTCCATGACTAACTACTCAACAGGTTTCAGGTACTGCGCATGCGCATACCCTTCTTCACCGTCTTTCGTCCTTATCAACCACCATTGGTCACTATGCTTACTCACCAACGACACAATCTCCTTATGCCCGGCTTTCCCGATGATCGGCTGATCCGTCCCGGGACCTTTCCGCACATTCAGATTCGACGATTGCGTCACGACTTCCAGCTTCGCACCTTCCACGGCGGTTGCTACTTTGATATCCATTACGACATCACCAGTAAGAAAATTCGGATCGATCTTCCCATAAATATTCCAAAGATTATCCTTCACCGCACCACTCGGCGCTTCGCCGCTAATATGGAGTACACCGTCCGTTTCATTTACCTGAAGATTATCCGTCCCGGATGACCTGGCAGTATCTATCAGTTCTTTGTATTTGTCCTGTAATGACATAAAACAATGAATTTAGAAGGTTATTTTACTTTCAGACCTGAAGCATCTACTTTCTTTGGATGCAGACCATCCAGCGCCTGTTTCAGCGTCTTCCATTTAGCGGCAGACAATTCACCGGTTACGCTTACCACGCCGGCGTCTACTTTCACATCAACGCCAGGGAAGTCTTTGGTGATATCTGCGACCCCTGTACGAAGTGCTTCATCAGCCGCATTCAACGGAGCAACGGTTGTGTCTACAACAGGAGCAGGAGGCGCAGGGGGAGTGACCATGATGTTATTGGTAATGCTCTTTACCCCTTCAACAGCTGCTACTTTAGTTTCCGCAGCGGTCCTTGCTGCTTCGTCAGGTACATTACCCGCCAGGGTTACAACACCTTCTTTTACGTCAGCCGTAACTTCAGGCATACCACTGAGTTGTTCTGTCACTTTTGCCTGGATCTGCGTATCAGAAGGTTTGCCTTTACAAGCTACCATGAAGGCCAGTGCCAGGCAAAGGAACGCAATGCTCAATTGTTTGTTTCTCATAAGAATTATAGATTGGAATGGTTAAAAATTTTTCGGGGAGAGTTGTTATCTGAACATTTTGGTCAGATCGTTGAGGTCAACATCACCGTCGCCGTCTTTGTCAAGACCGAATTTGCCACCGATGTTGTTGATCGTGTTCTGGATGTTGCCGCCGCCAAGGTTGCCCAGGCCGCCTGCCAGATTACCACCACCCAGAGAGGACAGGATGTCCTGGATATTGAAGCCGTTACCAGCTCCGCCGCCCTGCTGACCACCTTTCATAGCGTTTAATACCGTCGGGATCAGTACAGAAGCGATGCTTGCAGCAGTAGCGCCGTTGATACCGAATTTTTCCATGATATTACCAGCGAAGTTTTGCTGGATATTCTGAGCAACCGGATGATCAGCTGATTCCAGTGCCTCATTTACCTGTTGTGTTTCGCCGTTGGCTTGCAGTTGGCTGAAGGTGGAGAGGATCGTGCTTTGCGCTTCTGCGATCACGCCATCATTGTGCTCGTTAGGCACTTCCGGATTGTTGATGACAGATTGCAGACCACTTTGCTGGATCAGTTGCGTGAATTGTTCAAACATAAAAGAGTTTTATAAGGTAAATAAGATGACAAAGGTATGGAACCTTATAACAATCTTATCTATAGGTTGGTTCATAACAAATATGTTACCAGAAAAATGATAATTAATTAACTGAAGTGCGAAAGGATGGTGGTTATATGTGTAAGTGATTATCAGGACTTCGTTGTAGTTGCCTTGGTCAGGTAATATAATCTGCATATGGCAGGTTTGATTGAAGCATGTTACAACAGAAAAGACTTCCACATCCTGTTGCTAATGGGAGTCATATTCAGCAAGTGCTTTGAAATTCATCTGCTTTGATCAGTATCCGGGTACAGAATTATGTTTGGATATCTGTTACCGGATAAAGATGCAAACCTTTATTGTAAGCTATAAGATGGTATATTTTTAGACGCTGTTGTTTTGTTGGGAAGAAATTATGACTATAACTGCGTATGATAAGCCGGTAATTGCCACATGCTTTTAAGCCCTGGACTTTTGATCAATATCAGGAATGATCAGTATAGGACGATGTCTATTATCCGGAAGGATGAATGATCATGCTTGACGTCGAAACACCAACATATTGTTGACGATATGCTTTCAATGTCGTGTGACAGGCTGATAGCTGTTATCTCCTTTTGCTGACAGTCGTCAGAACGGATGGCTGTTAAGCCATGTACTTTAATCAATAAGAAACGGGCCGTATCATTACCTGACACGGCCCGTTTATACTGAAGGTGGTTGTTCTACATGAAGCCCAGTTCTAATCTGGCTTCTTCACTCATCATTTCTTTGTTCCATGGTGGATCAAAAGTGAGTGTTACATCTACATCGGACACGCCGTCTATATTTCTTACTTTTTCATCTACCTCACGAATGATATCGCCTGCTACAGGACAACCCGGAGCAGTCAGTGTCATTGTGATGCCGATGCGGTTATTCTCGCCTATTCTGATTTCATAGACAAGACCCAGCTCTAATATATTCACCGGGATTTCCGGATCATATACTGTGCGCAGTACCTCTTCAATCCTATCGCGTAAAGTCATTGTATTTTCGCTCATAGTTCTGTGCCGTTTTTTTGTGATTTGGATTTTGCCTCGTAGGCAACTGCATATAACTTAATCTGTTTGAGCATGCTCAGTAACCCGTTGGAGCGGGTAGGGGAGAGATGATTACTCAAACCGATAGCGTCTATAAAGTATATTTCAGATTCTGCGATCTCTTTAGGCGTGTGACCGGAAAATACGGTCACCATCAGACTTACCAGTCCTTTGGTGATCACAGCGTCACTGTCGGCCGTAAAGACCAGCTTACCGTCCTGCATTTCCGTATGCAGCCATACCTGCGACTGACAACCTTTGATCAGGTGATCAGGCGTTTTATATTTTTCGTCTATCAGTGGCAATTCCTTGCCCAGTTGAATAATATGTTCGTATTTATCCATCCAGTTCTCCATAAAGGAGAAGTCTGATATAAGTTCGTCCTGTTGTTCTTTGATAGTCATAATCCTGTTATCTTAACATAGAGACAGCCTTTTTGATGCCTGCCACTAATTTGTCTATATCTTCAAAGGTAGTATACACTGCGAATGATGCACGCACGGTGCCCGGAATACAGAAGAAATCCATTACAGGTTCTGCGCAATGGTGTCCGGTACGGATGGCGATACCCTGTTTATCCAGCAGTTCGCCGAGATCGTAAGGGTGGATATCGTATACCAGGAAGGAAACAGCGCCGGAACGGTGTTTCGGGTTACCGATAAAGCGGAGGCCTTCTATCTGTTGCAGCTGCTGTACGGCATACTCCACCAGTTGTTCTTCCCAGGCCTGTATATTTTCGACACCGATCTGTTGTACATATTGTACCGCTGTGCCTAATGCGATCGCTCCGCTGATATCCGGGGTACCTGCTTCAAATTTGTAGGGCAGTACGTTATAGATCGTTTTTGCGAAGGTCACGGTTTTGATCATATCTCCACCACCCTGGTATGGAGGGAGGCGGTCCAGCCATTCTTCCTTGCCATAGAGCACACCGGTACCGGTAGGACCGTAGATCTTATGACCGGAGAATACGAGGAAATCAACGTCCAGCTCCTGCACATCTACCGGCATATGCTGTACTGCCTGCGCTGCGTCCAGCAGCACGGGAATGTTACGGGCATGTGCCTGGGCAATAATATCGCGTATGGGATTAACGGTGCCGAGGGCGTTGGATACGTATGTAACAGCGATGATCTTTACTTTGTCTGTCAGCAATGCGCTGAATTCGTCCATAAGCAGTTCACCTTTTTCATCCATCGGGATGATCTTCAGTTCTGCGCCACGGTCTTCGCACATCATCTGCCACGGAACGATATTGGAGTGATGTTCCATGGCGGAAGCCAGTACCACGTCGCCTGGTTTGATCTCACCACGGCCGAAGGAGTAAGCGATCAGGTTGATGCCGTCGGTAGTACCTTTGGTGAAGATGACCTCTTCCGGTTTACGGGCGTTGATGAAGGAGGCGATGATCTTACGGGAGTTTTCGTAAGCGTTGGTCGCTTCCTGGCTCAGGTGGTGTACACCACGGTGTACGTTACTGTTGATGCGGGTGTAGTATTCAATCAGCGTATCCAGTACAACCTGCGGTTTCTGGGTAGTGGCCGCATTATCAAGATATACAAGCGGTTGGCCGTATACTTTTTCCTGTAACAGCGGGAAGTCCTTTCTGATCTTTTCTATATCTAGTGCCGGAACAGTGATGTCTGGTACGTGTTGCATAATGCTCTGTAATTTATCGTTCTTCTCTGAAGCATCAGAGGTCATCCGGGATAAACCTGGATGACCTCGTGCAAAGATCGGAATTTCTGATCGAATTAGTTATTGATAGCGCCGGCTACATACTGGCGGATCTTTTCTGCGAGGAAATCCTGTAATGCCGGTATGTGTACCTGATCGGTAATGTCAAATGCAAATGCATTCACCAGCAGTGACTTGGCGGCTTCTTCACCAATACCACGGGAACGCAGGTAGAAGAGAGACTCTTCACTGAAGCGTCCTACGGTAAAACCGTGGCTGCACTTCACGTCGTCTGCATATATTTCCAGCTGTGGCTGAGAATTGATGTTGGCCTTTTCGCTCATCAGCAGGTTGTTGTTCTGCTGGAAAGCGTTTGTTTTCTGCGCGTCCTGGTGTACGTGGATCTTACCGGTGAATACACCGTTAGCGTCATCCAGCAGTACGCCTTTATACAGCTCATTACTGTTACAGTTTGGCACCAGGTGGTCCACGAAGGTGTGGTTATCCACGTGCTGGCTACCTGTAGCAAGGTAAAGGCCGTGCAGATTGGTTTCCGTATTGCTGCCGGTCAGCGCTACGCTGAGGTTGTTACGGGTCAGTTCTGCGGAAGGCAGGGTGAAATTGAAATGATGATAGCGGCTATCAGCTTTCTGGGTAGCAGAAGTATGATAGATGTGGCGGCTGTTCTTAATGGTGCTCTGGATGTTGTAGTGCCAGAGTTCCGCATTTTCTTCCAGTACCACTTCTGTTACTGCATTTACGAAAGCGATGGCGGAGTCATTGAGACCTACAGCGCTTTCGATGATTTCCAGGGTAGCGCTCTTATGCAGCACTACCAGGTGGCGTGGCTGAATAAAGGCGTTAGCGGAAGCTGTATATACGTGAATGATCTGTAAAGGTTTGTCAAGCGTTGCGTTAACGCCTGCTTCGATAAACAGACCGTCAGCAAACAGGGCCGCGTTCAGTGCAGCGAAAGGCTGTGACTGGAGATGCGGGTGTTTATCAAACCATGCCTGCAGCTGTGCATTGCCGGCTGCATCGCTCAGTTTGGAAACGGTGATCTTACCACCGGTTGGCAGTTCGGAAAGGTCTGCCTGTAAACGTCCGTTCACCAGTACAATACGGTAACTGTCCAGTTGAGGGATGTTGGCAGCTTTCAGCTGATCAGGCGTTACGGTAGCCTGTTCTTCCTGTGCCAGGGTAAAAGCATCTTTCAGAAAGCGCTGTACGTTGGTATAGCGCCACTCTTCTGTTTTAATGGTTGGCAGACCCAGTTCCTTGAAGCGGCTGAAAGCCAGCTTACGCGCAGGCATGATCGCGTTATCCGCATCCACTTTCTGCTCAGGTCCGGGCACCCCATTTGATATAAATTCGTAGAATGATTTATCGCTCGTCATGGTTCTTTTTGCGTTATACAGATTCTTTCTGGTGTACCTCTTCTTTCAGCCAGTCGTAGCCTTTCTCTTCCAGCTCCAGCGCCAGTTCTTTGGTGCCGGTCTTTACGATCTGACCATTGTACAGTACGTGTACGAAGTCAGGCACGATGTATTCCAGCAAACGCTGGTAGTGGGTAATAACCATAAAAGCCTTATCTGCACTGCGCAGTTTATTAACGCCTGCTGCAACGATACGCAGCGCGTCAATATCCAGGCCGGAATCAGTTTCATCCAGGATCGCTAATTTCGGATCGAGCATAGCCAGCTGGAACACTTCATTCCTTTTTTTCTCACCGCCGGAGAAACCTTCATTCAGAGAGCGGTTCATCAGGTTGGCGTTAAAATCTACCAGTTGCTGTTTTTCTTTGGTCAGCTTCAGGAATTCTTTGGATTCCAGCGGAGGCAGATTGTGGTAAGTCCTGATCTCGTTCAAGGCAGTCTTGAGGAAGTGCAGGTTAGATACGCCTGGGATCTCAACCGGGTACTGGAATGCCAGGAACAGGCCTTCGCGTGCACGGTCTTCCGGAGACATGTCCAGCAGGTTTTTACCTTCGAAGATCACTTCACCTTCTGTCACAGTATAATTTTCACGACCCGCTAACACAGAAGACAATGAGCTCTTTCCTGAGCCGTTAGGGCCCATGATGGCGTGCATTTCACCTTTCCTGATTTCCAGGTTGATGCCTTTCAGGATCTTTTTACCGTCTACTTCTGCGTGCAGATTTTTAATCGTCAGCATGATTGTATGTTTCTCTGTTGTTTTTGCTTTGAAAATGTTTTTATTATCCTACGCTACCTTCCAGTGTGATAGAGAGCAGTTTGCGTGCTTCCACGGCAAATTCCATCGGAAGCTGGTTCAGCACTTCCTGTGCGTAACCATTTACGATCAGTGCCACTGCTTTTTCTGTTTCTATACCACGTTGATTAAGATAGAAGATCTGGTCTTCCCCGATCTTGGAAGTGGTTGCTTCGTGTTCAACGGTAGCAGTACTGTTCCTTGATTCGATGTAAGGGAAGGTGTGTGCGCCACAACGATCACCGATCAGGAGGGAGTCACACTGTGTAAAGTTACGTGCATTGGCGGCACGTGGTCCTACCTGTACCAGTCCACGGTAAGTATTGTCGCTGAGACCAGCGGAAATACCTTTGGAAATGATACGGCTGCGGGTATTGCGGCCCAGGTGGTAGATTTTGGTACCGGTATCAGCGATCTGCCTGTTGCGGGTTACTGCTACTGAGTAGAATTCACCCTCAGCATCATCACCCTGCAGGATCACACTTGGATATTTCCAGGTGATCGCAGAACCGGTTTCTACCTGTGTCCAGGAGATCTTGCTGCTTTTACCCTTACAGATACCACGTTTGGTCACGAAGTTGTAGATACCGCCGTTACCGTCTTTATCACCAGGATACCAGTTTTGTACGGTAGAGTATTTGATCTCTGCATGGTCCATCGCAATGAGTTCCACTACTGCAGCGTGCAGCTGGTTCTCATCACGTCTTGGGGCCGTACAACCTTCCAGGTAACTTACGTAGGAATTATCGTCAGCAATGATCAGGGTACGTTCGAACTGACCTGTGTTTTCCGCGTTGATACGGAAGTATGTGCTCAGTTCCATCGGACAGCGTACGCCTTTTGGAATGTATACAAACGAGCCATCGGAGAATACAGCAGCATTCAGCGCGGCAAAGATGTTATCAGAGTGAGGTACAACAGTACCCAGGTATTTTTTAACCAGGTCAGGATGGTTTCTTACTGCTTCTCCGAAGGAGCAGAAGATAATGCCCAGTTCATTTAATTTGGCTTTGAAAGTAGTGGCAACGGAAACGCTGTCAAATACAACGTCTACAGCAACGCCAGCCAGTGCTTTCTGTTCATTGATAGGAATGCCCAGTTTTTCGAAGGTCGCCAGCAGTTCTGGGTCTACTTCGTCCAGACTACCCAGCTGTTTTTTCTTCTTGGGAGCAGCGTAGTAGGAGAGTTTCTGAAGGTCCAGTTCCGGCATTTCAAAATGCTGCCATTTTGGGAACTGCATCTTTTTAAAAGCCTGGAAACCTTTCAGACGCCATTCCAGCATCCATTCCGGCTCTTCTTTTTTGGCAGAAATAAAACGGATGGTGTCTTCATTCAGACCCACCGGCGCCATTTCCATCTCAATGTCGGTAGTGAAGCCAAACTCATATTCCCGGTTGGCTATGTCATCAATTATTTCGTTGCTGTTTCTCATTTTCCGAGTTAATTAAGTAATGCAGAAGCTTGCTGGTGATAATGGGAATTATACCGCAAAGCTTTCCCCACAGCTACAGGTACGGGTAGCATTAGGGTTGTTGAAATAAAGCCCCTTGCCGTTGAGACCATCGGAGTAATCCAACTCGGTGCCGTACAGGTACAGGAGGCTCTTCATCTGCACCACAATTTTAACACCTTTATCTTCAAAGGTCTGATCGCCTTCCTCATGCTCTGAACTTTCAAACTTCAACACGTATTCCAGTCCTGAGCAACCGCCACCTTTCACGCCAACGCGTACGAAAGTGCCGGGAGCATGGTTCTCCTTGACCATAAGGTCCTTTATATATTCGCCTGCTTTTTCTGATACTGTTATCATATTGCTTCCTTTTATACAGATTTCACCATAGTATGATAATGCGTGGTGAGTCTATTTACCTGACGTTTGTTTTATCGGGAAATTGTAAATACTTCCTCTCAGAGATTATCATTCACATTCGCCATCGGGATTCTGTCCCCGATCCTGGCGTCTCCCAGCAGAGAGACCATTCTGTCGAACTTGTTCTTATATGACGTAGTGAAGGTTTTCGTCTCCTGGTCATAAAGATGTTCTTTCATGATTGGTACCGAAAACGGCAGCACCCATGCCCGGAGGGCTTTAGCTACCGAATCCATCGCATTGATACCCTGCATGGCCTGAGAACCGTCTCCCCAGCACACCAAAGCTACAACCTTTCCCGTTAAATAAGGATTACTGAGCTTGCTGGTCATTTCCAGCCAGTCCAGGGTATTCTTCATGACGCCGGTCATACTGCCATGATAAAGCGGAGTGAGCCATACGTGGACATCCGCCTTGCAGAAGGCATCACACATTTTTTTAACGGATTCGGGCATTTCTCCCTTGGGATATGCAAAGAACGGAATATGGCCGTCAACAGGGCTGAACACTTCCGTAGAAAATCCTTTTTGGCGGAACTGTTCCTCGAAGTACCCCGTCAACTGATTGGCAGTTGTATAGGGGCTACTGTCCATTGTGCCGTTGAAGATCAAGACGTTCATTTAAAATTCTCCTGTTTTAAGCTGTTGTTCTGGCAACAAATTTTTTTAACTCCTACAAAATTACGACATTTGAGAATAAAACAAGTAATAACTTGGAAAATTATAGACCCATCACAAAAGCAACTGCTGACAAGTTTTTGCAGTTACTCAAAACGAAGGGGCCTCAGTCGGCCGCTATGTTAGCTGCCGCGTTAGGTATAACAGGAGAGGGCGCCCGCCTGCAGCTGCTGAAGCTTGCAGAAGAGGGCCTTGTGGTATCCGCTACCAGCTCAAGAGGAGTCGGCCGGCCCGTTCAGATATGGGACCTTACACCACTCGGCCATGCCCATTTTCCTGATACACATGTAGAGCTGACACTGCAATTAATAGAGACTATCCGCCGGGAACTCGGGGAAGCTGCACTTGAAAAAGTCGTGGCAGCCCGCGAATTCCAGCAACAGGAGAAATATATCAATGCACTGACAGGCATTACCGGCCTGGCAGAAAGACTGGCGCAATTTGCCACCATCCGCTCATCTGAAGGCTATCTGGCCGAATGGAAAGAGGAAGAGGATGGCTTCGTGTTCATTGAAAATCACTGTCCTATCTGCTGTGCTGCTACTCAGTGCGCAAATATCTGTGAGTCTGAGCTGAAAACCTTCCGTACACTCATGGGGGATGATGTGGAAGTAAAACGTGTAGATCATATTATTGCCGGTAATCGTCGTTGCGTGTATAAGATCACCCGTATTAAGGAGTTGATAACCAGTAGATAAGATATTGTTTAATAAGAAATTAAAAGGGTATGTCCGTTGGATGTACCCTTTTTTTGTTTGTTTTATATTGTTGATACTGGTGATAAATCCGAAATGTGCTGGTTGTTAAGTAAGATATGTACTGCTGTGGGTTTAAGAAGGGCTATCGGGCTGACGCCCTTGGCCGTGAATTGCCATTTGGATGTACCCTTTTTTGTTTGTTTTATATTGTTGATACTGGTGATAAACCCGAAATGTGCTGGTTGTTAAGTAAGATATGTACAGCTGTGGGTTTAAGAAGGGCTATCGGGCTGACGCCCTTGGCCGTGAATTGCCATTTGGATGTACCCTTTTTAGTTTTATGTTTAGTCTTATATTGTTGATACTGATGATAAACTAGAAATGCGCTGGTTGTTAAGTAAGATATGTACTGCTGTGGGTTTGAGAAGGGCTATCGGGCTGATGCCCTTGGCAGCGAATTGTCATTTGGCAGTGTCAGGTCTGGTTGGCCTGGAATGTGGTTAAGCAGTTATAAGGTGTGTGAGGCGCAGCCAAGGGCTAAGGCCCGACAGCTCCTTCTCAAACCCTCCGCCGGAATTGCCGGTCCCGTTCTTTCGGGAGTGTGTTTGGATATTTTCGTTAGCTTCTTAGATACTATTTTACATTGTGTTGCCAGATGGACATGAACAGGGGAGTACTAGTGGTAAGGTTAACTTTTTAGATACTATTTTCATATTGTGTTGCCAGATGGACATGAACAGGGGGAGTACTAGTGGTAAGGTTAACTTTTTAGATACTATTTTCATATTGTGTTGCCAGATGGACATGAACAGGGGGAGTATTAGTGGTAAAGTTAACTTCTTAAATACTATTTTCACATTGTGTTGCCAGATGGACATGACAGGGGGAGTATTAGTGGTGAGGTTAACTTTTTAGATACTATTTTCATATTGTGTTGCCAGATGGACATAAACAGGGGGAGTATTAGTGGTAAGGTTAACTTCTTAAATACTATTTTCACATTGTGTTGCCAGATGGACATAAACAGAAGGAGTATTAGTGGTAAGGTTAACTTCTTAGGTATTATTTTCACATTGCGTTGCCAGATGGACATAAACAAGGGGAGTATTACTGGTAAGCCGCTATGGTTGACGACCTGTCCATACTTATGACAGGGAGATAAGGTGGACATGAGGTGGATTTGATCGAAGCATGAGCTTGAGAAAATAGTATAATGAATGGGTAAACTCGTATATATAATGATGTATGTGAAGCGCACCCGGTTATAAAAGAAAAGGGCACCTCCTATGGCCATACCCCTTTTATAATTTTTAAATGACGGCATCAATTCAGAAAATATCCCAAATACACATCCAAAATACCAGGACAGACAATTCCTGCGGCGGGTTTGAGAAGGAGCTATCGGGCCTTAGCCCTTGGCTGCGCCTTACACGCCCGATCCAGGTTTAACCTCATTCCCAGGCAAATACGCCTAACTACGCCAAACGGCAATTCGCTGCCAAGGGCATCAGCCCGATAGCCCTTCTCAAACCCACAGCTGTACTGCTACCGGCAAAGTTCCAATTATAAGATCAGCACCAGCATCCCCAAAATAATTAGCACCGTCCTGATCGCCGTCTTATAGCAATTCGCTGCCAAGGGCATCAGCCCGATAACCCTTCTCAAACCCACAGCTGACCGAAACACGAAGGCAAAGTCCCGATTATAAGATCAACACCAATGTCCCCGCTATAATCAATACCGCCCCGATCGCCGTCTTTATCGTCAACGCTTCATGTAAAAAAACTATCGATAAAATAATGGTCAATGCAACGCTCAACTTATCTACAGGGGCAACCTGAGATACTTTACCCATTTGTAAGGCCTTAAAATAAAAGATCCAGGAAAGCCCCGTCGCCATACCCGACAATATTAAAAATATCAGGTTCGTCTTCGACAGATGCTGTAATCCCTTACCCTCACCTCGGAAAAAGACAATACCCCAGGCCATGATGAGGATGATCACCGTCCTGATAGCCGTCGCCAGATCAGAATTCACCCCTGCAATGCCTACTTTAGCGAAAATCGCCGTTAGCGAAGCGAATAAAGCAGATAATAATGCATATAACCACCACATGCTCAATAAATTCGTTTACCAAGTATATTCAGGCTTCTTTCGACACCATCCAATATCGCAATATTGGGCAGGTGCGCCCATTCCTTAAACCCTAACTGTTCAAACAACTTCAGACTGGGAATGTTATGCGCAAAAATGAAACCGAGCAAAGTATGCACTTTAATGGAAGGACACTGTTCCATCGCGTACTGCAGGATTTTTTTGCCATATCCCTTACCGCGCGTATTTTCATGCAGATAGATACTGATCTCCGCAGTACCATCATACGCCGGACGGCCATAAAATGACTGAAAACTGACCCATCCCACGGAAACGCCCTCATCTTCCACCATCCATAACGGACGTTTTTCCGGAGAATGAATGTCAAACCAATGCTGCCTGCTTTCCACAGTAACAGGTTCCGTATCGGCCGTTACCATACGACCCGCAATAGTAGTGTTGTAAATAGCGACAATTTCCGGAAGATCTTCCTGCGTAGCGTTCCTGTAGTTCATTATACTGATGTGATTAGATAGACGCAAACGTAATAAAAACCGTCATCATTCGCAGTGAAATCTTCACCCGTTTTGTGTATATTACGATAAGGTCAGCAGATCATGCTTTATGTATAGTCTGGCTATACTTATTCATCGTTACACTTCCGAAAAAAACGCAGCGCTAATGGAAGATGAGTACTATATAACCCTCTTCAGACCTATAAAAAGAAGGATTTAATGGACTTTACAGCAGGTCATTGTTCACCTAAAATTGCATATCGTAACGGTAATCCTTTTGCAGTATGCTCGTAATAAACGCATTCACAAATTTTCCTTTCTGGAAAAAGGCCTCACGTACAAGTCCTTCCTGTTCAAACCCAAGGCGTTGTAACAAACGGTAAGAATTAATATTCGCAGGATCAACATAGGCCTCGATGCGGTTTATCTGCAATTCTTCAAATCCATATTGCAGCAAACGATGGATGCTATTGGTCATGATACCCTTTCCCCAGTAGGAGGGCAACAGGTCATATCCCAGTTCCATTTTATAATGTGTACGGTTGATATGATGAAAACCGCAGGTGCCGATCAGTTCATTGCGTCCGTTGATAGTGATCGCCCAACGCATACCCTCTCCGCTGGCCAGCTTTTCTCTGAAAAAAGAGATCAGCTGTACAGCTTCCGATACATTGACAAACTTTTCGATGTCCATAAAGCGCACCACCTTTTCGTGGGAAAAGAGGCTGAAGAGCGCTGCAATGTCTCTTTCGTCTATTGTCCGCAGACTGATATCGCCGGTTGTAAGCGTGGGTATTTCCATCATGACTGTTTATTCACTGACTGGGTCCGGTCCTTTTTCAACTACGACCGGTGCTTTCTTTCTTTTTAAGGTAACGTCCCCCAGTAACAGGGCCCAGGGTTGCATATATTCTATATGTTCAAATACGATCTTCAGAATAGCGATAAATGGAATAGCGAGAAACATGCCGGGAACACCCCAGATCAGATTACCAGATACGACACCGAGGATGGTCACTAATGCATTGATCTTCACTTTCGAACCCATAATACGTGGTAACAGGATGTTGCTATCCAGAAAATGGACCAGCAGCAAACCTGCACCCACCTGTATAGAAGCTGCAAGCGAACTGTTAGTGAGCGTGAGCAACATACAGATGATAGTGGCTACATATATACCGAGATAGGGGATGAGATTGAACAATGCCGCCATAATACCCAGCAGGGTAGCGTATTTTACGCCGAATATCCACAACATGGCGCAGTTTACAACGGCGACAACAAGCATCTCTATCATCAGACCGGATACATACCCTTTAATGATATAGCGGGTCTGCATCACTACGTCCAGCAGCTTGTCGCGGTGTTTTTCCCTGAACAGGCGTATCAGAAAGGTGAAGATCAGGGAACGGTATAACAGCAGGAAGAAACTATATAATAATACGAAGATGACGAAGATCAGCAGAGAAGATAAAGATAACAGGGTACTGCTGATAAAACCGGTCGCGCTACCCAGTGTGCCCATGGCCATTTGCTCCAGGTAATCCATCTGACGCGCCGTGTCAATGTGGAACTTTACGTTTATCCATTCCTGTAAAGAGTTGAGCGAAGTCAACAGTTGTTGCTGCAACTGTGGGAAATCCGCCACAAATGATCCCATCTGGGCTGCCAGCAGCAATAAAATGCCTAACAGTAATATCACAAAAAGGAAGATCACGGTGAATGCCGCCAGCCCTCTTGAAAAGCGCCACTTCTCCAGCTGATTGGCCATTGGTAACAGCATAATGGACACCAGCATGGCAAATGCAAGAGGAATGATCAGCTCATGCCCTAAGCGGGCAACATAGATGATCAGTATAATGCATAACAGGGTATAGGCCAGCCGGGCATTAAATGGCAGCTTTACTTGATTCATGGGACAGTCGTATTTCCCTCAAATATATATTTTTAAAGAGGGAAACAGAAACGGAGAATCAGATGAGTTGCTTGAAATGGGGGATATAAATGACGCAGGAATTAGGCGCGAGCATCGATATAAAGAAATGAGTACCACTCATTTTGAAAACGCCTTCTTTGATATAACGGTCTATGAACTCATACATCGGAATGCCTGCGGTGGCAAAATCGGTTGGTACCGGCAGCGTAATATAATGTCCGCCCGGTATGTGTTTGGTCATTAATTTCTCTCCGAGGATAGTCTGCTCCAATACCGGCGTAACGTCCTTGTTCGGCACGAGGATGCCCGCATACATGCTCATACGTTCATAATCAGTTACAGGGACCGAATCCAGTGTGCTGGTGATCACTTTTGCATTGACCAGATTGTGGTTGCTGATAATACCACGCATGCGCTGTTCCTCCCGGTTCATTTTCATGATCATTTGCGCCACAGGGTCTTGTCCGCGGGATAACAACGTGTAAAACAATGTGCTATCCGGCAGATGATCGGTCTCTGTCCGCTCAAAGCTGAATAATGGCGTGAACAGTTCTCCCTGTTTATCAAAGGCCTGTACGATCAGGTTCACCATGTCAAGCGTCCGCTTTTCATTGGGCAGTGTGTCTATCTTTCTGAAATTGCGCGGGCTCTTATCGAAATACTGCGTAAACGCTTTAGTATAGGCGGCTACGGTAGCATAACCTGTTCTGTCAGCTATTTCGCTGATATTGTAACCACTGTGTCGCAGTAAACCCGCAGAAACTTCCAGCCGGTGCCGTTTTACATATTGCCAGTAAGGTTCTCCGATGACGGTTGTAAAACTGTGATAAAAATAAGAGTAGGAGATGCCTAAGTATTCGGATACGTCTTTCATTTCGAATGACTCGGACATACGATCGTCCGCGTAACTCAATGCTTTGAGGGCCATCAGCTCCATTTCACGAGCCGGAGGGTTGTGGTTCATAGACTATATTAATTTGAGGTGTTAAATGGTTCCAGTAGGTTTTTCTAACGTCCACGCTGTTGTTTACTTAAACAATAATTTACATATTAGATAAATCGTTAAGCGGTAGTCTCCGAATTTAAGCTTTTAAGGGAATATGGCGAAAAAAACATGCGGGCCACAAATGTTATTGAGTACTTTTTGCGTAGAGAAATGGAAAATTATTACTTTCGCGGCCTTCAAAACGGAAATATTTAACAATTTTTATTGATTTCCGGCGTTTGAATAGAACTTAGTACAATTATTGCAATTGTTCCGCCTGTTTACCCCTTATGCCTGCTGAAGTACCTCCGGAACGAGTCCGGATGGATAAATCATGATCTTTAATCAATCCCTTTATTGATGCCAAAACTAAGTTTATTGAACAATCGTTTATCTCGTGCTGTATGGAAAAGAGTGGTTGTTGTTTTATTGATCTGTGCCCCTTTCAGCGGTTTCTCGCAATACTGGCAGGCAGGTGGTTTCATCGGTACGAGTAACTATAGCGGCGACCTCGTGCAAACAAGGGTCGATCTGAAATACACCCGTTTCGCACTTGGTGTATTCTTAAAAAGAGATATCAACCGTTATCTCACGATCCGCGGAGGTCTTTCCTACGGAAGGATCGCGGGCGCTGACAGTACCAACAGGGACACCATGTTGCTGAAGCGTAACCTGAGCTTCCGTTCACCGATCTGGGAAGGACAACTGGGCTTTGAATTTAATTTCCTGGACCTGGATGAGAAAAAGATCACGCCATATGTATTTGCCAGCGTAGCGTTGTTTAGTTTTTATCCGACAACGAAAGACTCGCTCGGCAATACGGTGAACCTTCGTCCCCTGGGTACGGAAGGACAAGGCCTGGCCGCTTATCCCACCCGTAAGGAATACAATCTCCGCCAGATATCCATTCCGTTTGGCGCAGGTGTGAAAATACTCCTGACGGAGAACTGGATCGCAGGCTTCGAATTTGGTTTGCGTAAAACCTTTACCGATTATCTGGATGATGTGAGCCTTACTTACGTTGACAGAAATACTTTGGTAAGAACACGCGGACAAAAAGCAGCTGATTTTGCTTATCGTGGTGATGAAGTAACTGTAGGCAGCCATGTTACGCCAGGTACTTATCCGACAGACGGTACTATCCGTGGTTCCGATAAATATAAAGACTGGTATATGTTTACAGGCTTAACGCTCAGTTATCGTTTCGGTGGAGGCAGTAATGCGCATAATAACTGGAGAAGACAGAAAGTATCACAATGTCCGAGATTCTGATATAGCAGTATCGCTATTACATAATATACAACAGCCGCTCCCAGATAAAGGAAGCGGCTGTTTTTTTAGAGTGTACAAAAAAATTAAGAGGGGGAGAAACGGCATAAATGTTTTTTGGCATACTTCTTGAATTTTACCTACCAGACGGAACAAAAACAACGTCGCCAACGAATACACATACTAGACATTTAAAAAAACCGTTTAATAACAAACACGAAACACCATCATCTTTATTTAACTTATTTTATCTAAGCGGACAACTATTCCAATCTAATTAATTTAATTTCCATCAACTACAAAATCGAACAACGTATGAAACAGATAGTATTAGTATTACTGCTGATAGGGGGAGGTATACTCGGTGCACAGGCTCAGGGAAGAAGAGGACACGGTCATCATGATGATTGCCGTCCGAGAAACTACAGAGTACACCATGGTCGTTGGGATGATTGCAACAGGGATTACAGAGGCGCTTATTATAGCTGCCGTCCGGCTCCGGCCCAGGTAGTATATGTACAACCTGCTCCGGTAGTGTACGTACCCGCTCCGCCGCCACCTCCACGTCCGAGAGTTGTATATCAGCGCTCTCCGAAAGTAGTGATCGCTACGGGTCCGATTGTAGTAGGGCTGTAAAATAATTGTTCCGAAAGGACGGCAGTTTCCGGAAGGAAAGCACCTTACCCCGGTTTCAGCCGTCAGAACAACGGAATTAAAGATGACGAATTACGATTGTGTGTATCTTTGCACCTATTGTAATTCGTCATTCGCATTTATAGCATTTAGAAATATGGCATATAAGCACCTGAAACACTTTATAGACACATTAGAAAAGGCAGGAGAGCTGATAAGGATCAAGACTTATGTAGACCCTAAGCTGGAGATCGCAGAAATTACCGACAGGGTAAGTAAATCGCCCAACGGAGGTAAAGCGCTGCTGTTCGAAAACACAGGTTATGATTTCCCTGTACTGATCAATTCCATGGGTAGCTACAGACGCATGTGTATGGCGCTGGGCGTACAGGAATTGGACGATGTGGCGAATGAGATCGAATCCCTGGTGAAATTATTATCAAAGCCTAAAGAAGGAATACTCGATAAACTGGCCATGTTGCCAAAACTGGGTCAGTTTGCCTCCTGGATGCCAAAAGTCGTAAGCGGCAGAGGCGCCTGTCAGGAAGTGATCATGAGCGAACCGGACCTCAGCAAGATACCGGTTATGCAGTGCTGGCCTAAAGATGGTGGTCCTTTCATTACCCTTCCCGTTATTCATACAAAAGATCCGAATGCCGGTACCCGCAACGTAGGCATGTACCGCATGCAGGTATTCGATAAAACCATGACAGGCATGCACTGGCACAAACACAAGGTGTCCGCCAAGCACTTCATGGAATATAAAAAACTGAAGAAACGTATGCCGGTAGCGGTCATCCTCGGTGGCGACCCGGCATATACCTATTCCGCTACCGCGCCGCTTCCTGAAAATGTGGACGAATACATGCTGGCGGGTTTCCTGCGTAAGCAGAAAGTGGAATTGGTGAAATGTATCACCCAGCCGGAAATTGAAGTACCCGCAGATGCAGACTTTGTGATCGAAGGATATGTTGATCCGGAAGAGGAACTGATCTGGGAAGGGCCATTCGGCGACCATACCGGTTATTACTCACTGGCCGACTGGTACCCTCGTTTCCATGTAACAGCGATCACGCACAGAAAAGACGCGATCTATCCTTCTACCATCGTAGGTATCCCTCCGCAGGAGGACGCCTGGATCGGTAAAGCAACAGAAAGGGTTTTCCTGGCGCCTATCAAAATGACAATGGTCCCCGAAATGATAGATATGGAAATGCCGGTAGAAGGTGTGTTCCATAACCTGGTGATCGCACAGATCAAAAAGGATTATCCGGGACAGGCGCAGAAAGTGATGAATGCCATGTGGGGCGCCGGACAAATGATGTTCAACAAAATACTGGTCGTTGCCGACGAGCATACCAGTATCCAGAACTATAAAGAACTCGCACAGTACGTGTTCAAACACCTGAACCCGGCAACGGATATCTACCTGAGCCAGGGGCCAATGGACGTACTCGACCACTCTTGTTCTAAAATGGGCTTCGGTGGTAAGATGTGTATCGACGGTACCGCTAAGTACGAGGAAGAGATCGAGTCCGAACTGATTACGACCGATCAGGCTTTCAACCGTGAGAGCGTTATGCAGCGTTTCCCTGAGATAAAGGATATCAATGATTCCCTGCTGAAAGACAGTATTCCATGTATCCTCGTATCCGTAGAAAAAGCACGTCCGCTGCATATCAAGGAATTAACGGAGCAGTTATACAATATGCCGGACCTCAGCAACGTAAAAATGGTGTTGTTCGTAGAACATACCGTTGATGTACAGGACCTGCCATCTGCACTCTGGCGTTTCTGCAATAACCTGGACCCACGTCGTGACAGCTTTATCGTACGTCCTGCTGTACCTGGTCATCCGGGTAAATTGGGCGCCGGTATCGGTATGGACGGTACCCTGAAAACCCGCGCGCTTGACAACTTCGAACGTGACTGGCCAAACATCATCGTTGCAGATGATGCGACCATCAAAATAGTTGATGAAAAATGGGCATCACTCGACCTCGGACCTTTCATTCCTTCTCCTTCTCATAAATATAAACCTCAGATGTATGGAGAAGAAGCAGTTGTTCCGCAATAGTTCACTCATCATATTTTTCCTGTGCGCAGCCTTTACGGCGGGCGCACAGGTACGTCTTTCCGATTTCCGGTATCTCGATAATATAGAAGGGTACTGGACGATGAAGACCAAACTCGGTATCTATGCTGAGAAATGGAAAAGGGTGGACAATCATACCTGGAAGGGCAGGACAATGCGTCTCATAAAGGGGGATAGTACTAAAGTAGATGATATGCGTCTTTTCCTGGAAGGCGATGCTATATACTTTACGATCGCTGCGGTAAGAGATAGTACGGGAGAACCTGTCCGTTTCAAATTACGTGTATTGAAGTCCGTTGGATTCGTTGCAGAGAACCTGCAAAGTCCCTATCCGCAGAAGATCATCTATCGCTGGAAAGATACAAAGCATATGGATGCCCACTTTGAAGGCAAGGATGGCCGGGTGAGCCGTGAATTCATCATGCAGTACATAAGGCAATAACGCGCATCTCATTATTGAATTCCTTATTGCGTAAATCAAATTCCCAAATGCATAAATAAGTAACGCAAAGCTGATATAGCTTTGCGTTATTGTTTTACATACTAAGGACAGTCTGCAATTGTACTTCGATTTGAGTTGGTCGTACAATTACTTAATACGCCGCTCCTGATCACAGGAAGCGGCTTTTTTATTTTACTGTTTGTGTATTTCAGAAGTGAAATGGAACTCAATATCAGGATTGTTTGCACGCTCTGTATTCAGGTACCATTCTGACTGCGCGAGGTATACCAGCAGACCATCCTTATCTTCCACAATATTGGACTGTTTGAAGCGGATGAAGTCTTCTACTTTCTGTTTGTCACCGGTGATCCAGCAGGCTTTAAAGAACGGCAGGGTATTGAACTGACAGGAAGCGCCATACTCCTGCAGCAAACGGTACTGGATCACTTCGAATTGCAGGTCTCCCACACAACCGATGATCTTACGGTTACCATTATGCTGCGTGAACAGCTGTGCCACACCCTCGTCGGTCAACTGACGTAAACCTTTTTCCAGCTGCTTCGTTTTCATCGGGTCTTTATTCACCACCTCCTTGAACAGTTCAGGAGAGAAGCTTGGGATACCGGTGAAATAGAATTTTTCGCCTTCGGTCAGTGTATCACCGATCTTAAAGTTACCGGTATCAAACAGACCTACCACATCACCCGGATACGCATCATCCACGATGTTCTTTTCACGGGCGAGGAAGCTATATGGGTTGCTGAAACGCATGTCTTTTTCCAGACGTACGTGTTTATAGAACTTATTACGCTCAAAACGACCGGAACATACACGGAGGAAGGCGATACGGTCACGGTGACGCGGGTCGAGGTTCGCGTGGATCTTAAAGATAAAACCACTGAATTTCTCTTCTTCTACCTTCACTTCACGGGTGCTGGCTTCACGGTCACGGGGTACCGGAGCGATTTCCACGAAGGTATCCAGCAGGTCTTTCACACCGAAGTTGTTTACGGCGCTACCGAAGAACACCGGCGCCATTTTACCCTGCAGATAATCTGTGTTATCGAAGGTATCGTACACGCCCTCGATCAGTTCCACGTCATTTCTCAGCTGAGTAGCATCCTGTGTATTGAAATGTTCGTCAATGTAGCTGCTGCTCAGGTCACTGAGTGGAACGATATCGTCGTCAGTGGCTTTTTTATTGGGCGCAAAAGATACAAAGCTCTTATTATAAAGGTTATATACGCCTTTGAAGTCTGTACCCATATTGATAGGCCAGCTCAGCGGGCGTACACGGATGCTCAGTTTTTCTTCCAGTTCGTCCAGCAGGTCGAATGGGTTCTTACCGTCACGGTCCAGTTTGTTCACAAAGATGATCACCGGGGTATCACGCATACGGCACACTTCCATCAGTCTTTCGGTCTGCTCTTCCACCCCCTTTACGCAGTCGATCACGAGTACGACACTGTCCACCGCTGTCAGGGTACGGTAAGTATCTTCCGCGAAGTCCTTGTGACCAGGAGTATCCAGCAGGTTCACCAGCATATCCCTGTATTCAAAGGTCATTACGGAAGTCGCCACGGAGATACCACGCTGGCGTTCTATCTCCATAAAGTCAGATGTCGTATGTTTCTTGATCTTGTTCGACTTAACAGCGCCTGCCGTCTGGATAGCGCCCCCGAACAGGAGGAACTTTTCCGTCAGGGTTGTCTTACCGGCATCCGGGTGGGCGATGATGGCGAATGTCTTTCTTTTATTGATCTCGTTTGCGTACTTCATATAGTTTGTGACCGAAAATGTGTGCAAAGGTACGTAATTGTCACGTTTAATCATTAATTTACATGTATCTATGATTGCCACGATCAAAATTTTATGGAACAGCCTGAAAATGGCGGTCCTGGAGCTGCGGGTGAATAAACTCCGCACATTCTTATCCCTGCTGGGTATCACCATTGGTATATTCTGTATCATCGCCGTACTTACCGCTACTAACAGTCTGGAAAGAAATGTCCGTAATGAGGTCGAAACCCTCGGCAGTGACGTCGTATATATACAAAAATGGCCATGGGATGGTGGTCCTGATTTTCCCTGGTGGAAATATGTGAACCGGCCTTTGCCGAAGTTCCAGGAGCTGGTGCCTATTAAAGAAAAGGTACAGAGTGCCGGTCTGTCGGCTTTTGCCTTTTCTGCCAGTGGCAAAAGGGTAGAATATAAAGACGGGTACATGGAGGGAACGGAGCTGTTTGCTGTCAGTGGTGATTATGAGAAGATACAGGCTTTAACGTTCCTGTCCGGCCGCTTTTTCGCCGGTAAGGAAAACGAGAACGGCGCCAATGTAGCCATTCTGGGCGCCAATATCTGGGAAGGTCTTTTCGGCACTTCTGATAAGGCGATGGATAAAACTATCGCTGTAGCCGGTCGGCCGATGCGGGTGATCGGTACCCTGAAGAAAAAGGGGGCCAGTCTGGTGGATGGCATCAACTATGATAACTCTGTGATCGTACCATATGTATTTGGTCGTACCATTGTAGATGAACGCCGTTTTGCGGACCCGTTCATCCTGGTCAAAGCGGCCCCGGGAGCCACCTTATTACAGCTGAAAGACGAACTGAGAGGCGTGATGCGTAGTATCCGCCGGTTACGTCCGAAAGAAGAGGATGACTTCTCCCTGAATGAGATCACTGCCGTTAGCGGGGACCTGAACAAGGTATTTGGTATGGTAAATATGGGCGGCTGGCTGATCGCGTGTTTCGCGTTGATCGTCGGTGGTTTTGGTATCGCGAATATCATGTTCGTGACGGTAAAGGAGCGCACCAACATCATCGGATTGAAAAAAGCGATCGGCGCCCGTAAAAAGGTGATCCTGATGGAATTCCTGCTGGAGTCCATGATCCTGTGTATGATGGGCGGTCTGCTAGGGTTGGTGCTGGTGTTTCTGACAACCGTTGCGGTGAACAGTTTACATTTCTTCGAATTTACCCTCACACTCAATAATATCATCCTTGGATTAACGGTATCCTCTGTTGTGGGGATCATTGCCGGCTTCATTCCGGCTTACCTGGCATCTAAACTCGATCCGGTAGTGGCTATCCGTAGCAATTGATAAAGCTATAATTTCCTACCTTTGCGGGCATGTCTGTAAAAATACTGGCCATAGAGTCATCGTGCGATGAGACAAGTGCTTCCGTACTGGCCGATGGAAAGATCCTGTCTAATTTTATTGCCAATCAAACTATTCACGAGCAATACGGTGGTGTAGTGCCTGAACTGGCCTCCCGTGCTCACCAGGAAAATATCGTCCCTGTCGTAGACCAGGCCCTGAAAGTGGCAGGTATACGTAAGGACGAACTGAACGCCATTGCCTTTACCCAGGCGCCGGGTCTGATCGGTTCCCTGCTGGTAGGCAGTTGTTTCGCCAAATCGATGGCTTTGGCCCTTGATGTTCCGCTGATAGCCGTACACCATATGCAGGCCCACGTGCTGGCCAATTTCATCGGTGATAATAAACCTTCTTTCCCTTTTCTCTGTCTGACGGTTTCCGGCGGTCATACCCAGATCGTACGTTGTGACAGTCCTTTGCAGATGAAGGTGATAGGAGAAACATTAGACGATGCCGCGGGTGAGGCTTTTGATAAGAGCGCCAAATTACTGGGGCTGCCATACCCTGGTGGTCCATTGATCGATAAATACGCCCGTGAGGGCAATCCGGATAGGTTCAAATTCCCTGAACCACAAATCCCGGGGCTGAACTTCAGCTTTAGCGGTCTGAAAACGTCCATTCTTTACTTCCTGCAGGAACAGCAGCAGAAAGACCCGCAGTTCGCCGAAAATAACATGGCCGATATCTGTGCCTCTATCCAGCATCGCATCGTCAGTATCCTGATGAACAAGCTGGTAAAAGCATCCAAAGAGACCGGTATCAGAGAGATCGGTATCGCAGGTGGGGTGAGTGCTAATTCTGGTCTGCGTAATGCTTTACAGCAGTACGGAGAGAAGTATGGCTGGAAAACCTACATCCCGAAATTCGAATACTGTACAGACAATGCTGCTATGATCGCTATGACTGCCTGGTATAAATATCAGGCAGGCGAGTTCGTAGGACTGGATGCCGTTCCGGGCGCCAGAGCTGGTTTTGAACATTAGTAACTGCCGATGCCCAATCACTATTTCAGTTTCAAGCAATTTACCGTATACCAGGATGCCTGTGCGATGAAAGTCTGCACGGACGCCTGTGTGCAGGGCGCCTATACCGCTGCCTGGCTCCGGGAGCAATCACCGGTCAGCCGCATCCTGGACATAGGTACCGGCACCGGACTGCTATCTCTGATGCTGGCACAGCAATCTGAAGCTGCTATTACGGGTATAGAACTCGATGCGGCTGCCGCGGGACAGGCCAGGACGAACTTTGCCGCTTCTCCCTGGAAAGAGCGGTTACAGGTGATAGAAACGGATGCCAGGCAATTGCCGGCAGGGGAGGGATATGACTTTATCGTTACGAACCCTCCTTTTTATGAGGGCGACCTGAAAAGCGTCAATCAGCTGCGTAATCAGGCGATGCATGCCACTACGCTGGATTATAATGAGCTTTTACAGGTGATAGATAAACAGCTTTCAAAAGAAGGTCGTTTCTCTATATTACTGCCTTATAAGCCTTTTGTGGACTTCAACGCATTAGCAGAGACATTCGGGTTTTCCCTGCAGGAGGTATTGCATGTAAAACAAAGTGAGCAACATGATTATTTCCGGAGTGTGGGTATTTTTGGCAGGAGCGCGTATGTTACACAGCCTTCGGCTGAACAGGTAATGGCAATACGTGAAGCAGATAAGAAAACGTATACTGCTGCGTTTATAACCCTGTTAAAGCCCTATTATCTTTTCCTGTGATAAGTGTGTGCGGACACGTTCCAGGTCCTTATGTTTCAAACTTACACAGTCTCTAACAATCCTTCCCATCGCGTCCACACTTCCAGCAAAAGCTCCCATATACCAGTCTACTCAATCCTCTTCATTCACACGGTTTCCACTAGTCCTTCCCATCGCATCCACACTTCCAGCAAAAGCTCCCATATACCAGTCTACTCAATCCTCTTCACTCACACAGTTTCCACTAGTCCTTCCCATCGCGTCCACACTTCCAGCAAAAGCTCCCATATACCAGTCTACTCAATCCTCTTCACTCACACGGTTTCCACTAGTCCTTCCCATCGCATCCACACTTCCAGCAAAAGCTCCCATACACCAGTCTACTCAATCCTCTTCACTCACACGGTTTCCACTAGTCCTTCTCATCGCGTCCGCACTTCCATAAATCGCTCTTAGCGCATTCTACTCAATCCTCACTCACATAATCCCCCAAATACGCAAACCGTTCCGTTAATCCTCCTTTATCCGCAATTGTCGCGTTCCGTATAGTCTCACTATTCTCCTGCTGCAATTCATCAAACACATACTTCATCAACTGGTCCCCAAAATACTGAGACGCGTCCCTTGGCAGTTCATTCGGTAGATTACTCACGCACATCATATCCAGGGTATCCGGCAGGAAAGGCGCTGTCCGCTCCCTTGTCTGCTTGTCTACACCATACACAGGATCATCAATACTGGAATCACCCAGATTAGAAGGAATCGAGCCATTTGTGTCATCTGTAATGTCCGCAATCACTTTGATCCGGAAGTTCTCTTTTGCGAGGTCATTCCAGGTAAACAGCGGCGGAATACGTTCATCCCAGTAAATACCATTCATCAGTATATCACTGGCCGTTACAAAAGGCAGAAAGCGGCAGTCATACTGCTCGGGATGCAGGTGGAAATCTTCTCTGCTATAGGTCTTATCTGTTTTCCGCAGATACAGTTCTCCTGCTTTCAGCTGCGTATACACGGGATAAGCATATGTATTGATGAGATATTCTTCCGGTGGAATATATTTAATGCCTAGTAGTCCCATGACTTCCAGTGTGCCGGCAGCAACGCGTCCGGAGCCGGTAATGACGATCTTCAGCGGTGGCAGCTTTGCGCCGAAGTAGTGATTGATCAGCTCTTTAAAGTCATGGCAGCGATGCACGGGAACGAGATTATAGGCGCCTGTTTTCTTCCCGTAAGTCAGCAAACCGTTGTGCGCGCCAACGACGCCGGCAAAGAAGCCGAAGCCTAATATACGTGCACCGTCCGCATGCACCAGGCATTCGTAATCTATCAGCGTGATCTGTTTTTCCAGGACGGTCTGTAGCATATGCCTGTTATGCGGCTGTTTCTTGCGGGTATGCGAAAAGAAAAGATATGTTTTTCCGGGAATCAGTTTGTCTGCCGGCACCTCCTTGATACCCAACAGTACCTCACAATGGGAGAGGTCTTCGGAAAGCGGAATGCCAGCGGCGGTATATTCATCATCTGTAAAGCATCTCCAGGTAGAGGGCTGTACACTGATGCGTACCTGCGGATGGTGTCTGATGATCCACTGACATTGCTGTGGCGTAAAGGCGACCCTGTTATCGTGTGGCTGTTTCTCTTCCCGTATAAGACCGATGTGTAGCATATCTGGGTTTTGGTGTAACCAAATATAACACATATTCGTATTCCTTGGAAGTACCTGCGGACGAGGTGCAGGTGATACTGTAATTTATCGCATTAACTTTTATGCGACAGGCGAAACGGCTTCCGGAAGCTTATCCTTTTTATTCTTCCCTATAACATATCCACCACCACCACTGACTAACGATGCAACAATGATCTCAATAATTCTCATGACAAGCTCCCTGTTCCCTGTATAAATACAGTATACAAAAAATAACATCGTTATCAGCAGAACGATCACAATAAGTGCATACAACAGCAGTCGCTGCCGAAAGTCATGCCTGGGCGTATTCCGTATATAATCGGAATATAGGTCCATATTTCGCATGGCCACTTCGTGTGAATGGATAACCTCCTTAAATCGCAACGCGATTTCGTGTTGCTGGTTTTTAAGCTTCAATCTTTGATGAGCTGCCGCTTTTCGTTGTGACGTGTTGTGTTGGTCATGGTTAAGAGATATCCCGCTGCCATCTCCGTCATCGCCCATAGGACGATCAGATGAATGCGGGTGCTGCCGGTCAAAGGGCGTGCTCATAACCAGGATTTAATTTGACCCATACGCGTCCAAGAATTTGCTTGCTGCCTGGTTGAGGCATAATAAACTTCGCGGTGTAAATAGCTTCCCTGTTTGTATCAAAAAGATGCACAAATTCATAGGGTGATACCAGCTTTTCACCTGGACCAATGGGAGTAGGAGGTGGCACTATACCAACAGGTTTAAAGGGCTCAAGTGGTTTTAATAATTTAATCAGAGATCGGAAGAATTTTAAAAGGAACATGTCGAACATATTTATTGATGAAAGGATAAAATGAACAACCACAATAAGCGCAGGAAATTCATGGCTTAAGCCATTATGCCCACACTTATAACTTGTATTTTTGTTCAGATAATGTGATAGAGAAGTTTAACCTGACAAACAATGCTGACCCTGACTGCCACAAACATACATCCTACTCTCCGTTTTTTAAGTTAACTCCACGTTAATACATCAAAAAAAACAACACCTACGTATACACCAAAAAAAGACCACCCCGACAGCGTATCAAAACACTGTCAGGGCGGCCATCACTCTTTATTAAAACCTCACTTATTTAACCTCAACTATTTCAGATATGCTTTTAATTCATTGCCTGCCTGTAACATCGCAGAACGTGTAGATGGATTATCTGCGATAGGGTTCAGCAGACCGTAATCATGGATCGCGCCATCGTATCTTACCAGCGTCACATTTACACCTGCTGCATCCATTTTACGTGCATATGCTTCACCTTCATCACGCAGTACATCATTCTCCGCAACCTGCACCAGTGCTGGTGGTAAACCTTTCAACTGTTCAGCGGTAGCCTGTAAAGGAGAAGCATAGATCTCTTTTCTCTGATTCGCATCTGTTGTATAATTATCCCAGAACCATTTCATCAGATTTTTGGTCAGGAAGCGCTGTTCTGCATATTGATTGTAAGAGCCGGTCTCAAAGTTAGCATCTGTTACAGGCCACAGGAGCACCTGCAATTTAATAGCCGGGCCGCCTTTCTCTTTCGCCATCAGCGCTACTACAGCCGCCATGTTACCGCCTACGCTGTTACCTGCAACCGCCAGACGTTTACTATCTACATTGATCTCTTTACCATTCGCTGCTACCCATTTAGTGGCTGCATACGCCTGATTGATCGCTACAGGATAATGTGCTTCAGGGGAAGGTGTATAGTCTACGAAAACTGCTGCTGCGCCTGAACTTACAACCAGGTCACGTACTAAACGCAGGTGAGTAGGGAAATCGCCCAGTACCCATCCGCCGCCATGGAAGAACATGAACACCGGCAGTACGCCTTTAGCTGCTTCCGGACGAACGATGTGTAATTTTATAGTTTGGCCGTCCTGTGTAATTGTTTTGTCGGTAACTGTAATACCGGATATATCGACTTTTACGCTCTTCTGCGCACCTACCAGTACTTCACGTGCATCTTTAGGGGATAATGTTTCCAAAGGCGCACCTCCGCTGTTGTTTAATGCATGCAGGAACGCTTTCGTGTGTCTGTCAATGTTAGGATCATTGTCAGGATTTACGGTCTGTGCGAAAGCGCTTGCACTTAATATACTGGCAACTGCGAGAGAGAGTATTTGCTTTTTCATTTGTGTGTTGTTGATTGTGATCATTTAATTTGATAACACAAAACTACGGCAGCAAATGAGGACGATCAATGCACGAATGACGACAGTTATTGTACTTTTTCTCCTTCGGCGTATTTTTTTCTGAAAAGAAGGGGAGAACTCTCCGTCTGGTTGGTAAATAAACGTACAAAGTACGCGGGGTCTTCATATCCCAGCTTATAACCGATCTCTTTTACACTGAGATCAGTGTGTATCAGCAGTCGTTTGGCCTCCAGGATGATCCTGTCCTTAATAATGTCATTAGGGCTTTTTGCGCTGTACTTCGATATTTTCTTACTGAGCGCTTTAGGAGTAATGTTCAGCATATCCGCATAGTCAGCTACATTATGGTGTTTAATATAATGCGCTTCCACCAGCTGACTGAATTTCCGCAGGAACTCTACTTCCTGTGTGGCGCTGCTGTCTGCCATATCATGCGTCTTCTTCCACATACGGGTAGAACGGATGATCAGCTGTTTCAGGAAAATCCTGATCATTTCCTCAGTACTGCTTTCCGAACTGACAGCTTCCATCTTTATCTCCTGCAATATGTGCCTCGTCTGCCGCGAAGCCTCTCCATCCAGGTATACCACCGGTACGTCATATACATTATTATATAACAAACCATCACAAGCTACCTCCGCATCATGTATCTGGATACAGTAAAAGTCACGGTTATAATATAATAGCGTACCGCTACCGGCACACTTGTACCATTGTCCGTCCTTAATAAAGAAAAGCGCGTCCTTTTCCAGTTTGTATTCCTTAAAATCCACCATCACTTCCGATCCTGCTTCCATAAAGAGTACTTTGATAAAGGAATTATACTCTTCATACAGGATGTCATCTGCTGTATCAGCATCAAAATCTATATAGCCGAATTTCTTGGAGAAGAATTGCTTCAATACATTTTCCATATAACAAATGTATCGCCTTTTTTAAAACAAGATACCGGCTTGACGCTATTACTGCCAGGAAATCGGGTTGACCTATCCCATATAGGCGTCCTTCCTGAATTACAGAGAAGTAGGTTTTTTTTATAATAATATTTCGAAAATCTATATCTTAGCGGCTTCGTAAACACAATTGCACAGCCCAACCCCTGATAGAAAGACCTAAAAGCCCATAAACGGAAAGCTTTAAAAGCCATATGCTAACCAACGATTAAGTATAATGAGAATCGCATCATCAGTATTGACCATGGCATTCGTATGCCTTGCAGGGATTGTTTTGGCGCAAAGGGGCCCAAAACCTCCAAAGATCATCTATCCGGAATTCGCTTTTGATTCCTTATCCGCCCGCGAACAGCTGAAAAGGGGGAAAGGGACCATCAAAGGTATTGCCTTTACAAAGGCAAAGAATAATTTTGGCGTTAAACCGCTGCTGGCTGAACGTATTTATGCCACCAACACAAAAATTGTGTTGTTTCCCGTAACACCTTATTTTGACGCATGGCTCGCGCTGCGTAAGAAAAAAGAAGGTAAGCACACCTACGTGTATATGTCGGATGAAGCCTTCCGCTTCCGCCTGGAAACACAGACAGACGCCTATGGTAACTTCACCTTTACTGAAATGAAGCCGGGAAGGTACTTCCTGCAGGCCATTGTAGGCTGGTCGACCAGTCATTCCAGGAATGTGTATACAGGTAGTGGCTATAGCGGCTACGGTCGTACGGACTACTATACGCCTGAATACTACAGTGTTGGTCACTCCGACAGGATAGAAGAATTTGTGGAGATCAAGGAGTCGGGTGAAGTGGTTTCGATCAAACTACACTAAGCATCGCTGGCTGCATGCATCTCTTTCTTCCCGGGGAATGAGATGCATGTATTTCTGTCGCACAGATATGATGTGGTAATCCTAAAAGTGATAAATTGCAGCCTGCCCTTTAACCGGCATGATTTTAAGCGCAATATCCATCATTAAACACAGATCTATTCGCCATGAAAATAGCCACGTATAATGTGAATGGTGTCAATGGACGCCTGCCTGTCCTGCTTCGCTGGCTGGAAGAGTCCGCACCCGATGTTGTTTGTTTACAGGAACTGAAAGCCCCGCAGGAGAAATTTCCTGAGCAGGCCATCAGAGATGCCGGTTATAACGCCATCTGGCATGGGCAGAAAAGCTGGAACGGCGTAGCCATCCTCGCCCGCAACCTCCAGATAGAAGAGATACGCAGAGCGCTGCCCGGTGATCCGGAAGATGTACACAGCCGGTATATTGAAGCCGTTATCAATGGCGATTTTATACTGGGATGTTTGTATCTGCCGAATGGTAACCCCGCGCCAGGGCCTAAATTCGACTATAAACTGAATTGGTTCAAACGTCTGACCGCCCACGCAAAAGAACTGCTTGCACAGGATGTGCCGGTAATTCTGACCGGCGATTATAACGTCATGCCTACAGAGCTGGATGTATATAAACCTGAACGCTGGGTAGATGATGCCCTGTTCAGACCGGAAACCAGGGCCGCTTTTAAAGAGCTGGTAGAACTGGGCTGGACAGACGCCATCCGTAAACTCTACCCTGAAGAGAAAATCTATACTTTCTGGGACTATTTCAGAGACGCTTACGGTCGTAATGCCGGTCTGCGCATAGATCACTTCCTGCTTAGTCCGCATTTTGACAAACGCCTGAAAGCCGCCGGTGTAGACCGCGATGTAAGAGGATGGGAGAAGACCAGCGATCATGCGCCGGTATGGATTGAAGTAAAAGGGAAGTAGTTACTGTCTGACAGCCAGCATGTGTATTTCCACTAAAGCCCCGTTTGGGTCCTTATAACCAACGACAAACTTAGATCGATCGAGTTGCATGACCTGCAATGCCAGTATCCCTTTTGTCTTATTGTCCGTAATAGTCAGCACTTTGGTGGTGGAGTCGTATTGCCATACCCCCTGGTCCTGTTTACCCTGCTCTACTGACAAAACGCGTTTATCCTTATAAAAGGTCATCCGGTTGTCCTCCTGCTGCTTCGAAGGAGGCTGTTTTTTACCATTATCGCCGTAATAGGCTAATTTCCATTCCTTTGCAATGAGATCGCTGAAGGAAGCGGGTGTTTTATCCTGGGCGTTTCCCTGGGATTTGATACCTAATAGTGAAGCGAAAAGGAGGAAGATGGTCTTTTGCATAGTTAACATGATATAATCCATCTTCTGCATATATCCTGCCAGACTCCGTCATAAATGAAGAATTAACATTGACCGTACCAGGAGAGTGCTCCTTATCTGAAATTCCTTGCGCCGGGTAACTTTAGTTCTTCCGTGCCCGCCTTTATTTCCGCCTGTTTCACGGTTGTATGCTCCACTGCCGTCATCTGGTGCAATAGCTTGTTCAGATTATAACATTGTCGCACCACTACATGCACCACTTCGCCTTCCCGTTGCATTTTTCCTTCCACCATCAGCAATCTGGCCTGTAATATCTCCTTACGGTACTTTTCAAACAACTGATTAAATACCACCAGGTTCGCACAGCCCGTCTCGTCTTCTATGGTTATAAAGCAAACCCCGCTGGCTGTACCGGGTCTTTGTCTGACCAGTACCAGACCGGCGACTTTTACAGGCATTCCGTCAGGTATTGTCGCCAGGTCTTTCACTGCCGTTACATGCAGCAGACTAAGCTTTTCCCTGACAAAGCTCACCGGATGCGCCTTGAGTGATAAAGCCAGCGCATTATAATCCTGCACCACATGCTCCGGTGCAGACATTTCAGGGAGCTCAACCGGTTGTTCTACTGTGCTTTCAGATGCCTGTCCGGTGAACAGACCAATAGGCCGGTCATGTAATGAAGAGATTTCCCATAAAGCCCTTCGCCTGTCAAGACCAATCGACCGGAAGGCGTCTGCATCTGCCAGTTTTTCCAGGGCCGTCTGCGATACACCTGCTTCCCGTAAAGCAAGGATGCTGGTAATGCCTTTTTTCCTGGCGGATAATAAGACGTCCATATCCTCCTGGTTTAAGCCTTTTACCTGGCGGAAGCCCAGCCTTAATGCGTGGAATTTCCCGGCCATTTCTTCCAGGGTATTATCCCAGAAAGAATGATTGATATCCACCGGTCTGACTTCCACATGATGCGCACGGGCATCGCTTACTATCTGCGCCGGCTGATAGAAGCCCATGGGCATACTGTTCAATAATGCAGCCGCAAAAACATCCGGATAATAACACTTGAGATAAGAAGAAACGTATACCAGCAACGCAAAACTGGCGGCGTGACTTTCCGGGAATCCATAACTACCAAACCCTTTCAGCTGTTTGAATATGCGTTGCGCAAAGTCAAGTTCGTAGCCATTGTCGGTCATTCCTTTAATGAGTTTTTTCTCGAACTTTTCAATGACGCCATTGAGCCTGAAAGTGGCCATACTACGGCGTAATTCATCTGCTTCCGTTGGAGTGAAACTGGCGGCCTTAATGGCGATGTTCATAGCCTGTTCCTGGAAGAGAGGAACGCCGAGTGTCTTTTTCAGGATATCTTCCAGCTGGGGGGGATAATCGGGCTTTTCCTGCCCGTTCCGCCTACGCAGATATGGATGCACCATGTCTCCCTGAATAGGACCAGGACGAACGATGGCTACTTCAATAACGAGGTCATAAAACTTTTCTGGCCGTAGCCTTGGCAACATGGACTGTTGTGCGCGGCTCTCGATCTGGAATACACCGATCGTATCCGCATGACTGATCATCTCGTACACCTTTTTATCATCTTCAGGAATATTCGCCAGGGTATACTCCTTTCCATAATGCTGTTTCACCAGGTCAAAAGCCTTTCTGATACAAGTCAGCATGCCCAATGCCAGTACATCGATCTTCATGAATCCAAGCGTATCTATATCATCCTTATTCCACTCAATACAGGTCCTGTTTTCCATACGGGCATTCATAATAGGACAGAGCTCATGCAGTTTGCCCTGTGTGATCACAAAGCCGCCTGTATGTTGTCCCAGTTGTCTCGGAAATCCCATCATCTGTTTTGTCAGTGACAGTACTTTTTTCAGATGCGGGTCTTCCGGATTCAGACCATGTTCCTGCAGCCGTCCTTCATCAAACCATTCATCTGTATAACGCCAGATAGAAGTAGACATGCGGTTGATGGTATCTACGGATAGTCCCATTGCTTTGCCGACATCCCGGATGGCGCCTTTCTGGTGTTGCTGTGTAACGGTAGCTACGATAGCAGCCCTATCCCGGCCATATTTGTTGAAGACATATTGCATCACTTCTTCTCTGCGTTCATGTTCAAAGTCTACGTCAATATCAGGTGGTTCATTACGGGCAGAAGAAATGAACCTTTCAAATAAGAGATCAATTTTAGTCGGGTTCACAGAGGTGATCCCCAATACATAACACACAGTAGAATTCGCCGCAGAACCCCGCCCCTGACATAAGATGTGCTGACTCCGCGCAAAACGTACAATGTCATGCACCGTCAGGAAATAAGCCGCATAATTCATTTCTTCAATGAATGTCAGTTCGTAGTTGATCGCGGAAGATATTTTCTCCGGAATATTGTCTCCAAACCGTTCTTTCGCACCTTCCCAGGAGAGATAGGTCAGTTCTTCCTGTGGCGTACGGCCTTCCGTGGTCAGTTCTTCCGGATATACATATTTCAGGCTCTCCAGCGTAAACTGACAGGCATCCGCAATACGCCGTGCATTGCTGATCGCTTCCGGATATTGCCGGAACAGCCGCAGCATTTCCGCTGGTGTTTTTAGATGTCTTTCTGCATTCTGGTGTAAGCGGAAACCGGCATTATAGATCGTGCATTTCTCTCTTACGCAGGTCAGGATATCCTGTAATTGCCGTCGTTCCGGATGATGATAATGCACGTCATTGGTCGCGGCCAGCGGAATATGATATAACGCGGACAGTTGCGCCAGGCGGTAGAGCCTTTTATGATCGTCTCCCAGATAGGAACGGGTAACAGAGAGGTACAGTTGTTCACCCAGTTTCTCCCGGTATTCTTTCAGATCGTTTTTGAAGGCGGTCTCAAAATCAAATTTAGTATTGAGCTGTTCCGGTGGTACGACAATGAAGATCATGCCTGTGGCATAGGCGTACACATCTTTTTTGTAGAGGTGACAGTCCCCTTTTTCTGCGCGCAGGTTGCCGGTAGTCAGCAGGGAAGATAATCTGCTATAGGCCGCCTGATCGGTGGGATATGCCAGCAGGGAAGGGCCGTCCTGCAGGTCCAGCCGGCAGGCAGGAATGGTCCTGATCCCTTTTGCTTTGGCGGCGGCATGTGCACGTACAATACCTGCCAGCGTATTCCGGTCAGTAATAGCGATCTCTTTATAACCATATTCCGCTGCCTGTTCCACCAGTTCATCCGGATGGGATGCGCCGCGGAGGAAGCTGAAATTGCTGGTCACCTGTAATTCAACGTATTCCATATTCTCCCCACTTTTCTCTAGGCAAAAAATCCATGAATAAACCATTGTGACTGTTCACCGGAATAATGTCCTGAACGGAACAACCAGTAGCGCCGTCCTTCTTTATCTTCCACACTGTAATAATCGCGGTGTTCGCCGCCATCCAGCCACCATTCGCGTTCTATCCGTTCCGGTCCATCTGCTCTTTTGATCTCATGCAGTTTCCCTTTGTAGCGGAATAACATGGGCGGGTAGTCCGGTATAGGTGCTGTCACTTCAATAGGTTCCGGTTTGGCCAGTAATTGTACCGGCCGGGGTTTGTCGGTCCGCCAGCTGGTAGTGGGCTGTTCTTCCAGGGAGGGTGTCTGCTTGATAGAGCGCTCCGGCCAGTAATGTTCCTGTGGCAGATAACGGCGGATACTGTCGGCACCTACTTTTCCGGCGAGTCTGTCCAGCAGTTCTGCGACAGAAGGATTGTTCAGTCCCGGGCCTGCTGTCCAGAATGCTTCCTGTGCAGCAGCTACTTCTTCTGTCTGTTCAGCCTCCAGTGTAAACAGTTCAATACCCAATGCGGGTTCTATGGAAGGTATCTTCAGTTCGAACAGCTTAAAAAGGTGCTGCACATGATGGGAGGCCCTGCTGGTGCCGATACTCGCCTGTACCATCCTGTTGTCGGTACGATAGCCTTTGAGCGTTGCTGTACGTAATCCTTTTCCTTCCTGCTGCAGGCGCAGGCATAATTTCTCCAGTAGTGTCTGAATAGCGATTTCGATCCCTGTAGCGGTACGTATCGGTTCCAGGCAGGGTAATCGCTCTTCATAAGGAGAGGGCGGAAATAAGGGCTGTATGGCCTCTATTTCGTATCCCAGGGCCTGGCTGAGACGGGAGAGAAGTGTAGGGCCAAACCGCCGGCGTAAAATCCTGCCCGGCATTGTCATAAAACTACCGATCTGTTGCAGACCCAGTTTATGCAGTTTGTCCAGGAGTTCGGGTTCCAGTCGTAATGCGGCTGGTGGTAAAGGATGCAGGGCGGCGGCTTGTTCGCCGCTGTCAATAATAGGTTTGGTCCTGCCATAGCGGCTCACTGCCCAGGAGGTACCGATGGTATCTGCAATAGCCCCTCTTACATCATATCCGATGGCGCGCAGTTTGGTAATGATCTCCCGGAGGTATTCCCGTTCGCCTCCCCATAGGTGCGCACAACCGCTGATATCGAGAATGAGGCCGTCCGGCAGGTCGACTGCTACCAGTGGCGTATAACGGATGCACCATTCTCCCAGGGCATGTAAGAGTTCAGATTCTTTCTCCGGTAGTTCATCAAAAACCTGTAAACCGGGTACGATCGCTTTTGCATCAGCGACGGGCATACCACTGCGGATGCCTTGTGTTTCGGCGGGAATATTCGCAGCAGCGATCACCATTCTGCCATGTACAAGGGCGGCAAATACAAAAGGAATGTTTTGTAGTTCCGGCTGACGGCGGGTAAGCCAGTCCGTCGTTAAGTGACGAAACCATATCGTAAAAAAACGTGCGGACATATCACCCTGCTTTTAATTGATGCGGCTGTACATTTCTACTGGTGGAAGGCTCCTGCAGGACCGTATAGCGCCCCTCTGACCATTCCATTTTCCATACCCCGTTCCGTCCGTTCCGAACTTTCAGCAGTTCTATCTGCCAGCGCGGATAACCTACGCCGGGCATATCATTTTCCATAGCACTGGGCAATGGCGTGATCTGCCACCTTGCTGCGGAAGCGGTCGTACCCACGCTCCTGGAAGAAGTGCGCAGGATAAAACCGGTTACCTTACTTTGTTCTACTGCCAGTTGTAACCTGCGTGACTGCGTAAATCCTATCTCCGGTAATTCAGCGATCACCGCAGCCAGTCCCTCACACTTCAGGGCTTCTTCCAATGCCCAGAGCGCATCTTTTGTACGCTGCAGGTCAATAAAGACCACCCGGTGTGGCTCAATACCAAATGTTTTCAGTGAAGGAGGAAAGAGTGTCCTGGAAACGCTTATCCAGATACAGGCGCCGCCAAATTGCATCAGAGAGCCGGTCAGTGCGCTCACAAAACCGGAAGTAGCTGCTGCCTGTTCTGTAAGCGGACAAAGAAATTCATGTATCACGCCGGTAGGGAACACGCCATTCGGAAAGGCAGTATTCACCGGACCCAGGTCAATTACAGGCGCATTGTCCTGCTGTACGGACCTGTATCCCTGCAAACGGAGAATATCCTTTTGCAGCTGAGAAATAATATCTGCTTTTTCTGGCATGGCTGATGCTGATTGTTATGAAACAATCTGTTTGTTTACGACTAATTTATTTAGCAATATTACTAATAATATTAGTATTGTGCTGGCTATTTTTTTGCACATCGGTTTTACTGGTTATTGTATAAACATAACCGGGTTTTGTGTACAGGAAATGGAATGCATTCGCGCGTACTTTGTTGTACAAAATCAGAGCAAATATGAATAATTACAAAGCGCTTGTAAAAGAAGCATTCAGCAAGGTATTGATAGACCCGGTATTTAATGAAGAAATGATCGCGCGCTATTTTGATAAGTCTTATCGCCAGTTCGTGGACGGAAAGGAGTTGAACTATGAGCAGTTTGTGGCGCACGTAGCGATTGTAAAGCAGCGTACTACCCGGCTGGAGTTTTTATATAATACGGTTATAGAGGAAGGGAATATCGTATTCACCAATCATATCGTAACAGCTACCAAACCCGATGGAACAGTAGGCAGCACACACCTGATAGCGGAGTTCCATATTGAAAATGGAAAGATTGTCTATTGCAGCGAATTATCACGTTTGTTGAATGGTCAGGAAGAAGACCGTGACCTGGGATCTGCACATTAAATACACTACCTATGCAGCTGTGAATGCCTGTCCGTTGATAGTAGCGGACAGGTATTCATATCCTGCTCGGCGCCTGACCGTACATCTTTTTAAACGCATAGGAAAAGTGGGAGAGGTCTTCAAATCCAACATCAATATAAACATCAGACGGCGCTACCCCTTTTTCTTTTATCCGGTAATAAGCTTCCTGTAATCTTTTCTGCTGCAACCATTTCCCCGGAGGGGTATTAAATGTTTTTTCGAAATCCCTTTTAAAGGTAGACAGACTCCTGCCCGTCAGATACGCGAATCTGTCAAGTGAGACATTGAAATGAAAGTTCTTGTTCATAAAGCCTTCCAGGTCTAATTTACCTGGTTCGCTGAGGTCGAAAAGGATATCTTTTAACTGCGGATTTGTCTGTACAAGTATAGCGATCGCCTCTTTCACTTTTAAGGATAACAATATTTCATTGCCGGACTGTAACAGCTGGTCATAAGGCTGTAAAGAGTCCATATAGTTTTTCAGCAGTGCATGCGGACGTAAGGTGAAAAACGGAACAGTTTGTACATGCTTTTCAGAAGTATAACCATACTCCGCACCGAAGCTTCTCAATGTCTGCTGATCAAGAAAAATGGATAAATTCTTATAATCGCCGTTAGCAGGTGGGTGTTTTGTAAATTTGATCAGTGTGTTTCTTTTGCTGAACCGGAATTCTCCTTCTTTGAACGGATACTCCCGCTCACCATCATTCATGATCAATGTACCTGCTATCTGGTAACTGAACACATGTTCGGCGACAAACTGTTCCCCTTCTTTTGTTTTCGCATGATAGCAGGAATAGCTGATCTGCTTTAATGGTTTACTATCACTCATATATCACCACATTAAAAAAGTGAAAAGCATAGCTGTCATGGCAACAGCTATGCGGATAAGTTGAATTATTGATTATCTACGGCATCGGTAGACTCACTCACGGACAACCACTGCTCAAACTCGGCCTGTCTTGCCGCATTCACCTGTTGCAGCAAGCCAGCTGCATCACTACCTAATACCAGGTGTACAGGAGGTTCAGGATGATCTGCCAGATCCACCAGTACAGCTGCTGCTTTTTCAGGATCGCCTTTAGGAACGAATTTACCGGTTTTGAAAATCTCTGTACGCTGACCAATAGTTGACTCATATCCTTCCACGTCTGCTGCGTAGGTCATGGAGTCGCCAGCCCAGTCAGTACGGAATCCGCCTGGTTCTACAGCCGTCACTTTAATACCCAGTGCGCCTACTTCCTTGGCAAGACCATCTGCGAAACCGGAGAGGCCCCACTTAGCGCTCTGGTACATAGTCAGACCATTGCTGGTAATACGGCCACCGATGGAACTGATCTGCAGTATCCTGCCGGAGCGCTGTTTACGCATATAAGGTAATACAACTCTTGTAATTTCTATCGGTGCATACAGATTTGTTTCCAGCTGGCTACGTACCTGCTCGTCTGTAAATGCTTCTGCTGCGCCGATGATGCCAAAACCGGCATTATTGACCAGTACATCGATCCTGCCGAAACGTGCGATGGTATCTTCTACTGCCTTACGTACCTGCGTATAATCTGTAACGTCCAGTTGAACGGGGAATATATGATCGCCATATTGCTGAACGAATTCGTCTAACTGTGAAGGGTTCCTGGCGGTTGCCGCCACGAGATCGCCTTTTGCTAATACTGCTGCTGTCAGGCTTCTGCCTAAACCTCTTGCGCTACCTGTTATAAACCATACTTTTTGCATAACCTTTTGTTTTTGTTTACAACACAAAGGTAAATACAGACGCATCCCGGCACTTTGTTGCACAGGTCAATCTACTTTGTTGTAAAGGTCAGTATAAATTATTGCAAATAGAGCTGGATTTCCTCAACTGTTTTCTTGGCCGTTCTGCCTACACCGATCAGGGTAGCCGAGGCAAAGCCTGTCCATTGTCCATAACCTACCAGCCAGAGGCCGGGAACGTCTATGGCGATCGTCTCATTGGTATGGATTTTCCCATCTGCACGGGTCGCATTTAAAGGCGCCAGGTGCTGTAAAGCAGGAGAGAAGCCGGTACAGAAGATCACCGCATCCACAGCGGCTTCCTGTCCGCCGTTCCAGCCGATACCGTTCTCCGTAAAGCGATCAAAAGCGGGTAAGGAGTGATAAATATCCCGTTCGATGGCCTCTTTTACAGCTGGTACCTGTACGATATGTCCCAGTGCAGGGGCCTGATAAGTCCGTCCTTCCTGCTTTGCCTTATAGACCATCGTGGCCACATCGAACAGATATCTGCCGTCTATTTCGCCGGAAAGAAAAGATGGGGCTTCCTGTACGATCCATAGCGTACCGGCTACTTTAGATACTTCTGCAAGGATTTGTGCGCCTGAATTACCTTCTCCTACGACAGCTACTTTTTTACCGGCAAAGGCGGCCGGATTTTTATATTGTCCGGAATGCAGCACAGTGCCTTTGTAGAGTTCCCTGCCGGGGATAGTTGGTATGTAGGGATTCACAAAAGAACCGGTCGCACTGATGACGGCCCGTGCCTTATAATCCCCTTTATCGGTGGTCAGGATAAATATATTTTCTTCTCTGTGGACAGCCGAAACGGTCACTGATCTTTGTACAGGGAAATTGTACCGCGCTTCATAGTTACGCAGGTAATCGATCGTTTCGTCCCTGGTTGGGTAATAATTATTGCCACCGGGCATGATAACGCCCGGAAGAGAGCTCCATAAAGCGGGAGAGAAGAGCGTCAGCGAATCCCAGTAGTGTTGCCATGCGCCTCCGGGCATAGTTTCTTTGTCAAGCATTATATAATCGAGTGTGGTCCGTCGCAGATAATACGCGACAGCCAATGCACTTTGTCCTCCGCCAATCACTATAACATCGTATACCTTTTCCATACTTACTACAGCCTTCGCCATGATGGCGACCTTATTTTGCCTTTGGTGAACAGATTGGTTTTATCAGCTCATATATCGCAATATTACGATGGGTGAAGCATATCTCCAAATAAGGAAAAAGGCTAACGGTGATAGAATGAATTTTGCAGATTTCACAAACATGGTACCTTTGAACCTGTCATCTTTTGACAATAACATGATCGAGAATACTTCCTTAGACAAGTTTTATCAGCGGGCAACCGGCGATCTTCCTGATGGCATCGGGACGCAGAATGGGCATTTTAATGTTTTTGAAACTGAAAAGCTGTATGATAAAAAGACGGGTAACCGTATTATGCCATATAGCAGAAGGGAATATTACAAGGTCAGTCTCATCCGTGGTCACAGCAGGGCGGAATATGCTGATAAAGTAATAGAGATCGAAGACAGTGCGCTGCTTTTCGCTACACCCAGAATTCCTTATCACTGGGTGCCGGTAGACAGTGATCAGACGGGTATGTTCTGCATCTTTACGGCAGAGTTTCTATCGCGGAACAATGCAGGTGTTTTTCTGGATGAATTGCCCATTTTCAAACCGGGTGCGTTGCCGGTCTTCCGGTTGACGCCGGAAGCGGTAGCTGAACTGGAATATATTTTCCGTAAAATGCTCAGGGAAATTGCCGGTGATTATGTCTATAAATATGACCTGCTGCGTAATCTCCTGCAGGAGATCATTCACTACGGACAGAAGCTGCAACCAATGTCTGTGCTGACTGCGCCGCAGAATGCAGCCGACCGGATCTCTTCATTATTTGTAGAATTGCTGGAAAGACAATTCCCGCTGGCATCACAGCATCAGCGGCTGGAATTGCGTACCGCTAAAGACTATGCTGATCGTCTGGCAGTACATGTCAATCACCTCAATAAAGTACTGAAAGCAAAAACAGGCCGCACAACGACAGATATCGTCAGTGACAGGATCATGCAGGAAGCGAAGATGTTGCTGAAAAGGACAGATTGGAGTGTATATGATATCGGCTATACCCTCGGATTTGATGATTTAGCCCATTTTTCAAATTTTTTTAAAAAACACGCGAAGATCACCGCGCAGAGTTTCCGTTCGTAGTGATATGCTTCGCTCATATCGATCGTTTATCCGCTCTACACCGCTATTACACCGTAACTACGCCGCTACCGCTTCGCTTTCAAGCGAAGAAATGACGGCATAATGGCGTAGTAGTCGTGGTGTAATCGAAGAAACTGTTGCTGTTGATTGATATGCAATATGATATGCATTGATACCCATAAAAAATCCAGCGTTATGAACGCTGGATTTTTGCAATATATAAAGCCCACAATAGGACGTCGTATTACTTATACTGATATCCGCCGTAGAGATTCACGGGAGACCAGGCCGGCATAGCTTTTGGCTGCGTCGGTGCTACAGTTTTGAACTCTCCTTCGCCATAGACGATCTTCCCATCCAGGATGGTCAGCAATGAATGAATATCCCTGATCTTTGCCGCATCCGTTTTCAGATAATCATCGCTTAATACCGCCAGGTCAGCCAGGTAACCTGTTTTCAATGTTCCTCTGTCACCCTGCTGATTGATAAGGCTCGCACTACCTTGTGTATACAATTTCAATGCGGTCAGACGGTCAAGTTTGTTTTCATTCGCGGTGTAATCATGTCCACCGATGGTTTTACCCGTAGAGAGCCAGTATAATGCCACCCATGGATTATAACTGGCCACCCTGGTGCCATCAGTACCAGCGCCTACCTTAATGCCCATATCGAGCATCTGACGGATAGGAGGCGTATTACGCGCTGCCTGTTTACCATAACGCGCTACAAAATTCTCCCCCTGGAAGGCCATACGGTGCTGAATGGAAATACCACCATTCAGCGCTTTGATACGTTTCAGGTTTTCTTCGGATACGGTTTCCGCATGATCAAAGAACCAGGACAGTCCATTCAATGGATATTCTTTATTGACTGCTTCAATGACATTGAGGAATCGGGTGATAGACTCATTGTAAGTTGCATGCAGGCGGAACGGCCATCTGTTCTTCACTAATACGGTCAGCACTTCTTTCAGTTGTTGCTCCATAACAGGTGCGAGGTCCGGACGGGGTTTATTGAAGTTCTCAAAATCACCACCGGTTGCGACGAGATTTTCTCCGCCACCTTCAACAAAGTATTCCGTTTCAGCTTCTTCACCATGCTGGTGTTCTATATCTACCATACTGATCCACTTCTGATAATCCTGCAACTCAGAACCACCTTTCTGTGCAAACAGATAATAAGGCAGGCGGACCGTCAGCTGACCTAGTTTAAACAAAGAATCAGTGATGCCATAATCATCCGGGAAGTTCTGAAATCCGCCACCCGCATCCATGACGCTCGTTACACCCAGTCTGTTCATCTCTGTCATAAAACCCAGTGTAGAATTGCCTTTTTCAGCAGGCGTCAGTTCCGGCAGTTTAGCTAATGTAGAATAAAGGATATAGGCATTTGGTTCTGCTATCAGCAAACCGGTAGGTTGTCCTTCTGCGTTTTTTTGTATGAGTCCGCCGGTAGGATTAGGCGTATTTTCATCGATATGCAATGCTGCTATACCAGCTTTGTTCAGATAAGCATGCGCATAGAGATATAAAATGAATGCTGGTGTATTGCCGGTAGCTTCATTGATCTCTTCCAGCGTTGGCAGCCGTTTCTCTTCAAACTGATATTCGTTCCATCCGCCAACAACCCTTACCCATTGTCCTTTCGGTGTTCTTGCCGCCTGTTCTTTCAGCATCTGTAAGGCTCTTTTCAAAGACTTTACACCATCCCATCTCAATTCAGTATTATAAAATCTGCCCGCTCTGATAACATGCAGATGTGAATCATATAATCCCGGAATAATTGTGCGCCCATTTGCGTTGACCACTTTTGTATTTGTCGCTTTTAGCGGAAGAATCTCCGCATCGTTACCAACCGCAATGATCTTATCATTTGCAATCGCGATCGCCTGCGCCTGTGGTTTTGTATCATCCAGCGTAATGATGTTTGCATGGTGAATGATCAGTGTTGGGTTTTGCTGCGCCTGCACAGAGAGCATCATTCCTATACCAGCAGCAAACAATAGCATTGTTTTTTTCATGTGTTGTCGTTTAAAGTGAAGGTCAGGCAAGCCTTTCCTTAATGATAATGCAAAGCTAGTGCTGTGGGAAGGAGCAGTCAACCGTGAATTGCGATGATTAGTTGTCTGATTTATCGAAGGGAAGGAAAATCGATGAAATGTACAATTGTGCGGTCATGATGAAACGGAGATTCTATTATCAAGAAAAATTATTTTCAATGTGTTTTTTTGTTCACGTGATATAATTTATTGATTTAAATTGCGTACAACGTGCTTTGCTTTAAAATTTAATATTATGAAATTTTAGTAATGACAAACACCACCATTATTTGTGATCTCAAAGATTTACGGGCATATCTGCTCTCATTGTTTAAAAAGGAATGGTCGATGTCGGATGACATAGCGGCTGCTGTGTACGATGACAATTTAGGGCCTTACGTGTCACGGTTTAAACCCACAATCCACTTTGTTGTAGAGTCACCATATGTAGACCGGGTATATCGGGATAGTTATTATTCCTATTTCTCTACTAAGCTGGGTGACTATAGTAAGAATTGCATTAAGATATCATTGTTTGAAAATGCAATTCAACCAGAAGATTTCAGGGAAAATGAAAGAATTGAAAAGTTGCAGCAACAGTATTGGGGTTTTATGGTACTTCGGCCAACGATTCCATATGTGATCGGACGATCTGTTATTAATCCGAATGCGTTAGAGGGAGAGAAATTCTTAAGTGTTACATCTTCCTTTCCGGCAACAGTTAATGGAGTCAGATTAACAGCACTTGGATTCCCGCATTCTTCGCAGGATACAGAAACAATAAGTTGTGCTGAGACTTCAATTTGGGCTATAATGGAATATTTTTCGTTCAGATATCCCGAATATAAGCCAGCACTGCCATCAACGATTGTTGAAACACTCAAAGCCAGGTCTGATGTAAGGCAGTTACCTTCCGAAGGTTTGCGGACGGAACAGATTGGTTTCGCGCTCAGAGAATTCGGATTTGCAACAAAGATTTATTCCCGGGAGGAATTTGGAGACATTGCTTTCAGACGTTTGTTTTCTACTTATGTAGAGAGTGGATTACCGCTTATTGCTGCTATAGATAACAATGCGAATATTGCACATGCTATGGTTGTGATAGGACATACTCCCACTACCGGAAATCAGATTGAAAAATTGACAGTTTCTATAGAAACTAATCCCAAGCTGGATGCAATTATCCGGCAAAAAAAGATCAGGTTATTTGACAATGATGATATTGAGCGACAGTTTGTTTTTGTAGATGATAATATGCCTCCGTATCAATTGCAGATACATGACTCTCCAGCTGAACATTATAATGATCGGGCCTGGGCGGCGTGTAAGATTAATCATTTTATAGTGCCAATGTATCCTAAAATGTATTTGGATGCTGCTCAGGCTAAAGAACACATGAAGACGCTTCTATTAGATGGTGAGTATCCAATTCAGAATGGTACAGAAATCTTTATAAGAGTATTTGTCACGTCTAGTCGATCCTATAAAGATTATCTGGTTAGGGATACAAGTTTTCAACCAGATATTAAAGAGGTTATTCTGGATATACTAATGCCAAAATTTATTTGGGTAGGGGAGATCTCAGATAAATCAGATATAAAACAAAAATTGGCCCATGGCCTTTTTATTCTTGATGCAACAGAGCCTAATATAGAAAGTTATAAGGCTTTAATTTTTGGAGGATACAGAGAGTTGTTTTGTTATCCCGATTCTCAAAGCAGGGAATTGGTAAAGAATGATTTATCTTTAGGAAAGTTTAATATTTATACAAGAAACTTAAATGGCTTTTAATAATGATTATTCGCATAAATAAGACAGCGCAAATTATAGAACGTCTGAGACAAAATGGACAATCTTTTATAGAAAGTGGTCCGGAGGCAGCTGCAAGAAGAGAATTTATCAATGAACAGGCGAGAATAGTAAGGAGAGACATTAAAAGAAAAGAACGGTTGTCTGAAATCAGTGCTTCCAAGGTCATACTGAACGCTTAACTATAATCTTATACAACGCAAAAGCCGCCACGGAAGAGGCGGCTTTTCCATTTTACAGCTATATTGGAACACCTCCCTCCCCAAATCCCTTTTCGTCCTTCGAAAATCCTCATTCGTGTATTTCAATTCGTTCATCCTGCTCTCTGAACTAAGTTTGTTTCATCGTCGTTATGTGCGGAAGGCTGACAGGATTAACCCGACTATATGAAATACAAAGCCCTCTATGTAATCACCACAATCCTATGTCTGGGGCAACAGACAGTTGAAGCGCAGCAGGCTGATACATTACGCAGACACGATCTGCAGGCCTTTACAGTGAACGCCGCTGCTCCGGTAGTGACAATGAAAACCGGAAAAATATTATTAAACATCGCAGACAGTAAGATCGCTGCCGGCGGAGATGCACTACAGGTTTTGACATTGGCGCCTGGTGTGATCGAAAGAGGAAATGGACAATATGAACTATACGGAAAAAAAGTAACCGTATTGGTAGATGGAAAGGATAGCCGCTTATCCGGGGATGCATTGAAAGGATGGCTGAGCGCGCTACCAGCAGGCAGCATCGAAAAAGTAGAGCTGATCACAAACCCTTCTGCCCGCTATGATGCCGCAGGTGCAGCCGTGATAAACATCATCACAGTAAAAAATAAACGATACGGACTGAATGGAGTACTGACCGCAGGGATAGGGATGGGGAGATATGGGAGATATAACGGCGGACTAGCGCTGAACTACCGCAATGAAAAGATGAACGTGTACGGCAATTATGACTATTCTTATAATAAGCAGTACTACGATTTACGTTCAGACCGCTATGCTGATAATAAAGCAACGATTACGCAAAATAGTTATGAAACAAGGGTACGTTATAATCATTCTTTCAAAGGAGGAATAGATTTTGATGTTAATAAGCGCAGCAGCACCGGAATCATGTTCAAAGGACTGCTGATCTACAGAGACCGTGCTATGGATACGCGGTCAGAAAAAGAGGATGCATTATCTGTTGTAGCCACCACTGGTCATCTTCGTGTGTTAAATCCTGCTGTGAACGCCTGGTATAAAGTGAATCTCGATACCATGGGCAGACAGCTAACTGTGAATGCCGACTATTTTAACTACAACAAAGCGTGGAAAGATGACTACATCACGACTTATTTTGAAACAAACAATCGCACTTTAAAAAATCCCTGGCTGTTAAGGGATAATTCACCTTCAGACAATACAATTCTGTCGTTGGCGTTGGATTATTCGCAGCCACTCTGGAAAGGAAAACTCGAAGCAGGTATTAAAACAACCGCCACGCTGACAGATAATAATGTACTATGGGAACAACAGACCGGAAAAACATGGCAGACTGATAGTGGAAAAACAAATCATTTTATTTATAAGGAAAATATTCATGCAGGATACCTCGATTACCAGCGTACATATAAACAATGGGAACTGAGAGCCGGACTGCGTGCAGAACACGCCACCATGCAGGGCGAATCTGTAACATTGCGTCAGCATAGCAAACGCAGTCAGTTTAATATTTTTCCATCCTTTTCATTGGTGTATGGTCAGTCCGGAAATCACCAGTATGGTTTTGCTTACAGAAAGAATATAGAACGTTTCAGCTTTAGCATTGTCAATCCGTTCCTGACTTATGTCAGCCAGTATTTCTACTATCAGGGTAATCCTGGTATAAGACCTTCCATTGGCCAGACTTTCGAGTTGTCTTATACTTACCGGAACGAATTGTTCGCCACACTGGGTTACCAGCATTATGCGCAGGTGCTGACAGACGTATACAGAAAAGACACCGGTAATGTGGTGATCAGCACTTTTGAAAATCTGAAAGGAGCTTCAACTGCCAGTGCAAGCCTCAGCTGGTCAAAAGGATTGCTGGGTAACAAATGGCAGACCACCAACGCCGCTACACTGACATATACCCGATATGCAGAGATCAATACTGCAGGTGCAGGTATGTATGCCAGTTCAGCCAACTCATTCACATTGCCGGGCGGATTCGCAGGAGAACTGAGCGCCAACTGGTATTCGCCGGTAAAATGGGCTACCTACCGTATGAAAGCCCGCTATTCAGTAAATGCAGGTATCAGTAAAAGTATATTGCATAAAGCAGGGAGATTAACATTTAACGTAACAGACATCTTCAATACATTCAACGCCGCATATGATGTGGCATCTTTCGGAGTCATCTCGACTCATGTCGATAAAATAGAGTCACGTTTTATTAAGCTGGTATTCAGTTATAAGTTCGGGAACCAGCAAGTTAAAGCAGCCGTAAACCGTAAAACAGGTATCGAAAAAGAGCTGCGCAGAATCGGTGGATGATTCCACACCCTAATCCAGCGGAAGCCGAAAAGCTGTAGAACAGAGTAGGCACCAACATTACTAGCGAGTAAAACCCAATCTGATTATGAGCACTCCTTACTCTTTTGATAATCGCCTTGTACTAAGAACGCCCAGATTCCCGCTAATGCAAATTCCTGCCAATGATCAACTGCCAGCTTTACTACATGACAACGCATTCCTTGAAGCGATCTATCTGGCTTCACCTGTATTATACAGCGAATGTATCAAGTGGAGAGAAGGAGGGATCACCAGTAAAAAAGATATTGATAAATTGACCCGCTCACTCACAAAGTATGTGATCCGTATGAGCAGACGTTGTACCCCATTCGGATTGTTCTCCGGTTGCGGTGTTACTGAATGGAGTGAAAATCCTACAGCTGTTACTGTCAGCAGCACGGCCTTCAACCGCCATACCCGTCTGGATATGCACTATCTCTGTGCGCTTTCACAACAACTGGCCAACATGCCCGGCGTGAAGGAACACCTGCTCTATATGCCTAATAGCAGCGTGTATACCATCGGTGACGAACTCCGTTATGTAGAATACCTGTATGTAGGCGGTACGCGCCTGCATCAGATCAGCGCAGTGAGCGCTTCTGAATACCTGGATAAAGTGATAAGCGCAGCTTATAATGGCGCTACCATCGGTCAATTGTGCAGCTGGCTGGCCGATGATAATATCGCGGAAGAAGATGCCAGGACCTTCATCGACGAACTGATAGAAGCACAGCTGCTCGTAAGTGAAATTGAACCCGCCATCACCGGAAAAGAATTCTTACAACAGGTAATCGAAGTACTGGAAAGAATTGAGCTGCGGGACCCGGCGGTAGTGAAAAACCTGCTCACCGTATTGAGTAAAGTAGCCACCCTGTTACAACAACTGGATGCAACTGCCACCAACAGTATCGAGCGCTACAGAGAGATCATGCAGTTGCTCGATATATTAGGCGTAGCATATGATGAAAGCAAACTGTTTCAGACAGATGTAGTGAAACACGTGTCCGGCAATGGGATTAATATCACCGTACAGGACCAGCTGCAGAATGCCCTGAACGTCATGAATAAACTCAGCGATTACAGAGCGAACCCACACCTGGAGACATTCATGCAGCGCTTCCGTGAACGCTACGAAGAACAGGAAATGCCCCTGCTGGAAGTACTGGACGGAGAAACCGGTATCGGTTATGTAGAGAGCAGCAGCACGAATATCGCACCACTGCTGGATGATATTAGTCTGCCGGGCAAAATGAATGAAGTACGCTTCTCCTGGGGCGCCCTGGAACAGCTGCTGAGCGGTAAACTGGTAGATATGTACGCAGAAGGCCGTCAGTCCATCGAGATCAATGATGAAGACCTGAAGGACTTTACGGCTAACTGGAACGATCTGCCGCCATCCTTCTCCGTAATGTTCAGGATCGTTGATGAAAAAGACAACTCCATCTACCTGGAAAGTGCGGGTGGATCAAGCGCTGCTAACCTGCTTGGTCGTTTTGCCTATGCTGATAATGAGATCAATAAACTGGTATGCGACATCACCGGAAAGGAACAGGCGATGGACCCGGAAGTAGTGTATGCGGAGATCATCCATCTGCCGGAAAGCCGTACGGGTAATATCTTGTTGCATCCGGTATTCAGAGGATATGAAATCCCCTATCTGGCGAAATCATCCCTCGACAAAGAACAACAGATCGACTTACAGGACCTCTATATTTCAGTTCGCAATAACCGTGTGGTAATGCGTTCCCGCCGACTGGGCAAACAGATCATCCCACGACTGAGCACTGCACATAATTATACCAATAACTCGCTGCCTGTATATCGTTTCCTCTGCGACTTACAACTTCAGGATAAAAGAGGGGGGATGTCCTTCCACTGGGGCGCTCTGGAATCCAAATACCGTTTTTTCCCAAGAGTGACCTGCCAGAACACGATCCTGCACCTGGCCAGATGGACCTTCTCACAAAAGGATATCGCACAGCTGCTGAACCTGAGCGGAGAAGAGCTGACAGTAGCACTGCAACAGTTCAGAGAACGCTGGAAATTACCAGAGATAATGGTACTGGCAGAGGGCGATAACGAACTGATGGTCGATCTCTCCTGTCACAGTATGGTGAATGCCTGGCTGAGCACCGTGAAAGGGAGACAGACATTTGAACTGCGCGAATCCCTGAACAATCAGTTGCGCATTACCGATGAAAACGGACAGCCTTATGTCAACCAGCTGGTGGCAACTCTTGGAAAGGACATGGCTTCCTATACACACCTTAAAGCTGCTGCTCCGCAACAAATGGTCAGCGAGCCTGCACAACGTGACTTTACACCCGGAAGCGACTGGCTGTATTACAAACTGTATTGCGGCGTAAAATCAGCCGATAAGATACTGCTGAACGCACTCAGACCCCTGGGCGCAGAACTGGTGGATGCTGGTCTGACCGATAAATGGTTTTTTGTAAGATTTAATGACCCTGATTTCCACCTGCGTGTACGCTTCCATCTTACTGATGTAAGTAAAATAGGAGAGGTGACAGCGAAAATACATGCAAGTCTGCAACCATTTACCGCAGCAGGCTATATCTGGAAGGTACAGCTGGATACCTATTCCCGTGAGATCACCCGTTACGGCGCCAATGCCATAGAACAGGCAGAAACCCTCTTTTATCATGACAGCGTCGCCTTTACGGACCTCCTGCATAATACCTGGGGCGATCAGCGGGAAGAGATCAGATGGCTCTGGAGCCTCCGCGCCGTAGACGAACTGCTGGACTGTTTTATGTGCTCCCTGCATGATAAACATGCCCTGCTGAGTGGTCTGCGGGACGATTTTCGGGCAGAATTTAACTGGAGCAAGGAAATGAAGCAGCAGCTGGACAATAAATACAGGAATAACAGACAGGCCATCGCCAGTTTTATGGAACGGAATGCCAGTCAGTCGGATAGTCTGCAGCCGCTGATGAAGATCCTGCGGGAAAAATCCCTGAATATCGCCGGCGTAGCCCATGATATCCTGATGCTGGAGAGTGCCGGCAAACTGGAAATATCCATCAGGGACCTGCTACGCAGTTATATTCATATGATGATCAACCGTACTACGATTACCTATTCCCGTAAGCAGGAAATGGTGATGTACGACTTCCTGGCCCGTTATTATCAGTCTGCCCTGGCTCGTACAAAGAGTATCGTTTGGGAAGACTAAGGCCCTTAGACGCCGGGAAAACGGCAAAAAACTACCCGAAATAAAAGGGTTGGTACTTAGAATCGGCCATTTCGTGTAGCATTTTTCCGGTAGAGAGGATTACAGGGTAATTTTATTATACAATCAGAAACAAGCAATCTTTTAATATTTCAAACCTTACCGCAGCACTATTTCTTAACTGCTAAACCTTAAAAAAAATGGAACACACTACAGACAAAAAAGAGCAAATGCTGAAACTGAACAAGGTAACTGTTATCAAGCTGAACGCTGAAAAGATGAACAACCTTTGGGGAGGTGGCGGAATTATTTTAAATACTACAGACGTTTCCGGTCGTCCACAGTGCGACACCAGGGAAACAGCTATGCTGACACTCTGATATTTCAGGGACTGTCTTCCAACATTGTTTACGGGAAACTCACATATCAGTGCCCCCTGCTAATAACTCCGGGCCTTGTAGTAGTGAGATTCCCGTATTTTTTTTTATCTTAAAGGAGTATAAATGGGTAACCGAGTATTAACCAAGTATCTAATCGCTATCTGCTTTTGTTTGTTTGCCAGACAGTTAAATGCCCAGAACTGTGGTTGTATAGATAATTTTAATCATATGGTGTCAAAGGTGGAAAAGAATTACGCCGGGTACGCCGATAAAGTCACCCAGGTCAACCATTCCCTGTTTGTACACTATACCGATAGTCTTGGCCAGGTAGCTGCCCGGACAGATGAACGAAATTGTGTGACGGTACTGAGAAGCTGGATAAAGTTCTTTAACGATCGCCATATGACCCTCGCCATTAAAGGCGATAACCCGGGCGACAGCCTCCGTATCAGAGCACTTTTTGCAAATGCAGAGACACAACCGATTTCACGCGATCAGCTGATGCGTTACCTGGATGGCCAAAAAGATAAACTGGATTCACTGGAAGGCATCTGGCAGAATGAGGACGATGCATACCAGGTTGCCTTTATCCGCGACAGACAAAAGAAGGGGCAGGAGTTTGTAGGGATCGTACTGAGGGCGGATAGTGTGTTCTGGCTACCCGGACAGGTAAAGGCCAGGGTCAGTAAACACGGACGAACGTACAGAATGCGGTATTTCTATAATAAATATCATGATACCATTACGCCTATACTGGCATTGGCCCGGCACACCCTTAATGCAGGCGTGGCCGGCATCTGGCGTAAAGTATACCCGGGTGACAACAGCGGGGAAGTGTCCAGAGGGCATTATTATGATCCGTTTTTCCGTACCCTGGACGATCAGACCTGCCTGCTGGTAATGCCGAGTTTTAGTCTATTGGCAAAACCACTGATAGATAGCCTGATAGAACAGAACCGGACCGTCATCAGCCATATCAAACACCTGATCGTTGACCTCAGGAACAATACCGGCGGATCAGTGCTCTGTTTCCAGAAACTGCTGCCGTTTCTGTATACCAATCCCATTATTACAAAAGGACAGTCTGTGATGGCGACCGACGACAATATCAAAGACCTGTACTCCATTACAGACTACCCCAACATCTCTGACAGCATGGAAACAATATTCAAAAACGAACTGAAAGAACTACAGGCCAATAGGGGAGGCATGTATAAACTCTGGAAAGACGACACCCTCACTATGCCAACAGTGTTAGCTTATCCGAAAACGATCTCCTTTATCGTGAATGAAAGCAGCGCCAGCGCCGCGGAAATCCTGTTGCTGAAAGCAAAACAGAGCACCAAGGTAAAGCTCTACGGCCGGCACAGCATGGGCGCCATTGATTATCTCGATGTAGCGTCTACGCCAATGCCCTGCCAGCTGTATACGCTGCGCTATGCCACTTCCCGGACCAACAGACTGCCGGAAGAGCCGCTGGACAACAAAGGCATTGTACCGGATGTAGAAATTCCCGATAATGTTGTAGATTGGGTAGAGTTTGTTAGAACTAAATAACCCTTATATGATGCATTTCCAGATAAACAGGAAATACAGGGTAGTGTTACTCCACATAGGGGCCTGGTTGCTATACATCGCATTTGGCACGCTGAATAAGATTTACGTTACCCATACAGACGCGCTTGACCTTGCAGACGTCGTACTTACACAGCTGCCCGGCATTTATGTTTTTTATGGTAGCATTTACGTTTACCTGAAATTACTATCAGCCAGGAAACAGAAATACCTGTTACTGCTTGCAGCAGAAATAATGCTTTTTGCTACATACCTGCTGCTGTTCGCTTTTATAGGCGACGTCATCTTTCCGTTGATGCTGCCTGCTGTGGAAGTACCGCCTTTTGAGCTGAGCAGTTTTGTCGTGGCAGGTTTATGGACATTTATCAGATACTCCTTTTTTGCTTTTGGATATTATTTCGCCGCAAGGCTTATCACAAAAGAAAAAGAACTGAGAGAGAGCGAACTGAAAAAGATGCAGGCGGAAAGAGGAAAACTGGAGGCAGAATATGCTTTCCTGAGAGCACAGATCAATCCGCACTTTCTGCATAATACGCTGAACTTCTTCTATGCAAAATCATTGGGATGTTCCAGAGAACTGGCGGAAGGGATCGTTACACTCTGTGAGATCATGCGTTATTCGCTGAACAGTGGTGAAGATGAAAGTGGTATGGTGCCGCTCTCCAAAGAAGTGGAGCATCTCCAGAACGTGATCAAGATCAATCAGCTTCGCTTTAGTAACCGCTTACAGGTACAGTTTGATGTTACCGGTAATATCGGTTACCTCCGCATTATCCCGCTGGTGCTGATCACCCTGGTCGAGAATGCGTTTAAACACGGAGACCTGAATAATCCGGAACATCCGGTTATTTTCCGGTTGACCGTCAGTGAGGATGGCAGAATGGTGCACTTTTCCACCCGCAATAAAAAGAAAAGCGGACCTAAAGAGCTGTCACACGGTATTGGCATGGACAATATCCGTAAAAGGCTCTCCGCCGTCTATAAAGAGAAATACCTGCTTGAAATAAAAGATGAGAATGATACCTACACGGTATCCTTGTCCATTCATCTGGGAACAGAGCAGGACGCCGCCGTGAAAGCTGTTCTGGCTGCGGAAAAAGCAGGCGCCGTAGACGGCTACGCCGGTTATGCCAATTATAATCTCCTCATTGATAATCCGTAAACCCTCGAATTATGATTAATTGTTTAGTAGTAGACGATGAACAGCATGCCATTGACGTATTAACGCATCACATCAGTCAGATACCGTTCTTACAGCTGGTAAAATCAACTACTAACGCCATTGAAGCCCTGCAGATCGTGAACATGCAGAAAATTGACCTGGTGTTCCTCGATATCCAGATGCCTGAAATGTCAGGACTGGATTTTGCCAAAACGATACAGGGAAAAAGTAAAGTGATCCTGACCACCGCGTACAGCGAGTTCGCCGCGGAAGGCTTTGACCTGGAGGTAGTAGACTACCTGCTGAAGCCTATCCCTATGCCTCGTTTCCTCAAAGCCGTACAGCGGGTGCTGAACATGGTGACCTCTTCGGTGGCGGCAACCCCGGTAGAAGAAGCGTCTTCTATTGAAAATGACTATATTTTCCTGAAAACGGAATTTAAGGGCAAAATGCTCAAGGTGAACCTTCGGGATATCGACTACATAGAAGGTATGAAAAACTATGTGGCGATTCACCATGCTGGTCAGAAAACAATGGCCCTGCTCAATATGAAGGACCTGGAAAGCCGACTGCCTAAAAAGCATTTTTACCGGGTGCACAAGTCATTTATCGTGTCTTTAAGCAAGATCATCGCCATCGAAGGAAGCATGGTCGTATTGAAGGATGTAAAGGCTGAAATCCTGCTGGGAGACACTTATAAGGCAGGTTTTTACGACATCATGAAAGACAAGCTGATGGGCTGAAATGTACGTACCTTGAATCAGCCCTTTGGTGTAGAAAATTACCCTTTGGGGGTGTAGAAAGGTAAATTTGTTGCAGATAAAGATTAAGGAACAATGCAACAAATCGCCCAGAAACATCTTAACAAATTAAATCTCCTCCTGGAAAATTATCGTACTACAAACGATACTTTCCTGAAAGGGAAACTGGGTCTGATCTATTATTATTCCCACCTTTATAAAGTTACTGAAGCGCCCGCATTGAAATGCAAGACGGAAGATCTCATCGGAGAAGTCTTTGCAAACATCAATGCGGGCGTTCCCGCTTTAATGGGCGCCTCACTCAGCAGTGGCGGCGCCGGTTTTGGTTATGCCCTGAACGCAATGTCCCTACAGGGATTCCTGCAGTTCGAAGTAAACGACGAACTGGAAAATCTTGATGAATTCCTGTACAGATCCGCCCTCGATCTGATAGCCGCAGATAATTTCGACTTTCTGCATGGCGCCCTGGGCGTGGTACATTATTTCACAGAAAGAATGCATACCAGTCCGCAGGTAGCCGTATACCTGGATAGTCTGATCGAAAAGATATGCCTGAACGCCGTAGAAGAAGATGGAGGATACTGGTTTAAAAACAGCCAGATCAAAATTGACGGCGAAGACGTGATCAGCTTCGGTCTATCACATGGTCAGTGCGGTATACTGCTGATATTACTCAACGCGTATGCTCATTCTGTACACAAAGAGCTGATCAGAAAAATTATTACTGGCGGCATACACTTTATACTCAAGCATAAAATAGACATAGACTTCTCTCTTAACGAATATTCGTTTTTCCCTTTCATCATGAAATCAGACGCCCGTGAAATATCTGCTCCCAATCGAATGGGATGGTGTTACGGTGATCTGAACGAGGTATTATTACTGTACCGCGCAGGTAAACTGTTCAACGACGAAAACCTCATTATGCTGGCAGACCTTATCGGTGTGCAAAGTATGATGCGTCAGGATGAGAACGCGACAATGGTGATCTCCTCCGGATTTTGCCATGGCGCATCAGGCGTCGCACAGTTCTGTAAAACGCTGTACGATGAAAGAGGATTGGAACAATATCGTAAAGGATATGAATACTGGATCGAACGTACGATTATCCTCCTGGAAGAAGAACTGCCACAGAACATTTATGCAGGCAAAGAAGGAGATGTGCTGGAAGGCGCTATAGGCGTAGCTTTCACATTGCTCTCTTATGTGTCTGAGCATGAGCTGAACTGGAGCAAAGCGTTTTTATTATGAGTTATGAGTAGTTTGTACTTAGAATGAGCTTGTTCGTGTAACAACTTTGAGAAGAGGAAAAAATCATTCTAAGTTTGTATCATCAGAGAAATGAAATGATCGCACCACTCCTGATCATCCATCTCTCTGCCCCACATCCTTCATTTTTCGTAGAACAATCACATTGGGACAGTTTGTAGCGATAGCTATGTCCCATACCCATTATTTCCTTTAAAAATACAGATCGGGACTCTTCGTAGCGATAGCTATGTCCTGTACCGCCTGTTGTCTTTAAAAAATCACATTGGGACTTTTTGTAGCGATAGCTGTGCCCCGCCGGTAAGATGATAAAAATACCGCAAACCCAGGGGATTCTACTGTTAACCGAATTAGCAATCTGTATCAATTTCTTTAATGACCTCTTTAAACCGCATTGTATGTCCAAATTTAACGTTGGTTGGTATCTCCTTTATACAAGACCCCGGCAGGAAGCCAGAGTAGCGAAGGAAATGGCAGACAAAAACATACAGATATACCTGCCCTATACGACAGTAAGAAGAAGATGGACTGACAGGATCAAAGTACTTGAAGTACCGCTCTTTCCCTCATATGTATTTGTGCGCCTCACCAATATGCACGAATTCTACTACGGGGCAAACCTGGAAAGCGCCTGCAGTTATGTACGTTTCGGTAATGAGGTAGCCCGCGTAAGTGATGCGGCAGTAGAAGCCGTAAGGACCATCGCTAAAGCAGGAGATAACCTGGAAGTTTCCAGTGAACGTTTTACACCCGGCCAGCAGATGACGATCAAAGAAGGCCCGCTCTGTGGCCTTAACTGCGAAGTGATACAGTACAAAGGCAAAGATAAAATACTGGTACGCGTGCATATGCTGCAAAGAAGCATTATGGCAGATATGCCGGCCAGTGTACTCATCCCGTTTGAAGAAGAACAACAATTATAATAAACAATAACCTAATCATACTTAAAGGATATGTCTTTCAGCAGAATCAATTCCCTGGTTGAAATATTGTTCGACAGCAGTGCCGGAAAAAGTACAGGTATTACTTTTATCGCCGGTCAGGACAAAGAGGAATTCCTGTCTTATAAAGAACTGAAAGCGCAGGCAGAATTTGTACTGTATAACCTGCGCAATACAGGCTTACAGGCAGGGGATGAACTGATCATACAGTTAGAGGATAATAAATCCTTCCTGCTTATATTCTGGGCCTGCCTCATTGGTAAGATCATTCCGGTGCCGCTTTCTTTTGGTGGACAGGAAGAATATAAACACAAGCTATTCGCCGTATGGCGCACACTCAGACACCCTTTCCTGATCACAACTGCTGATCAGCTGAAAAGGATGTCTGAATTTGCGGATGACCAGGCCGGCGCAGCTACCTACGCAGAAATGGTAGCCGCTTCCGTACCGCTTGATGCCATTACCACACGGGAACAACGCGCCACAGCACTGCCTGTCGTGAACAGGGAAGACATCGCCTATATACAATATTCTTCCGGTTCTACAGGTAATCCCAAAGGTGTTATACTGACCCACGAAAACCTCTTATATAATGCACGCGATATCGTGATGCGTTCCGGTACCTCCGCCCAGGATAAAAGCCTGAGCTGGATGCCGCTGACGCACGATATGGGTATGATCTGCTTTCACCTGTCATCTCTCTTTGCAGGTATCGATCAGTATCTGTTGCCAACGCCGCTTTTTATCAGAAGGCCTTCTCTTTGGCTGACCAAAGCCTCCCAGCACAGGATATCACAGTTGTATTCCCCTAACTTCGGTTACCAGTATTTCCTGGCTGCTTTCTCCAGAGAGGAAGCCACCAGCATTGGTATGGACCTTTCATCCATCAGGATCATCTATAATGGTGCTGAGCCCATAGATGCTGCTATCTGCCGCAACTTCCAGCATACCCTGGCGCCTTATGGTCTGCCGGAAAGAGTATGTTATCCTGGTTATGGTCTGGCAGAAGCATCTGTAGCAGTTACATTACCTATACCTGGTGATGAACTGACCGTTTATTACCTCGACAGAGAAAATCTCAGTGTCGGCAATCAGGTGCGCGAGCTGGACCCACACGATAAAAACGCCGTAAGTTTCGTTGAAGTAGGTTTACCTATAGACCATTGTAATATCAGGATCGCCGGTCCTAAAGATGAATGGCTGGGCGATGATACCGTTGGTAATATCCAGATCAAAGGTCTGAACGTGACTGCTGGTTATTATATGCAGGACGATGTAACCCGTCAGCTGTACACAAAAGATGGCTGGCTGCGTACCGGCGATATCGGTTTTGTACATAACAGGAGACTGGTGATCACCGGTCGCGCGAAGAATATGATGATCATCAATGGTCAGAACTATTATCCGCACGATATCGAAAGAGTAGTACAGACAATCCCGGGTATGGAACTGGGTAAAGTGGTGGCATGCGCCATCAAACAGGCAGATGAAAAGAACGACGCACTGGTACTGTTTATCCTGCATAAAGGAGCACTGGAACCATTCGCAGAACTGGCATCGGCAGCACAGAAAAGAATACTGGAAGCAACCGGTCTCAGTGTAGAAAGCTTCATCCCTATTAAGAAAGTACCTAAAACCACCAGTGGTAAAGTACAGCACTTCCGTCTGATAGAACAGTTCCGTTCCGGCTACTGGGATATGACCCTGGAAGCATTAAAGGCATTAACTGCTCCTGCAGTAACAACTGATGGCGCCACAGCAGAGATCATCACAGCAGCATGGCTGGAAGTAAGCGGCCAGCAACTCACAGACCCTCATCAGTCAATGCTGGATGCGAGTCTGAATAGCTTGCTGATCATGCGTTTTATCGCTATTGTCAGCGAAAAGCTGTCCAGGAAACTTACGATCAAAGACTTTTTTGAACACCCTACTGTAGCGGCCCTGGAAGCATTCCTGGAAGCTGCTCCACAGCAGGAAATAAATACCTGTCTGCTGCCATACGCAGCACAGGAAGCGCACACCGTTACCCTGACCCAGCAGCGCTTCTTTATGATGGAGATGCTACAGCCGGAGAACAGTCCGCTGAACATTTCCTATACACCGCTGGTAGAAGACGATATCAGCCCGGACGTACTGGAAGCTGCATCCGCAGAACTGGCCCGCAGACATGATGTATTGCGTTCCTTCTTCCGCCTTACAGATGCAGGCCCCCGTCAGTATTTCAACAGAGACGCTTCCGTTAGTTTTCTATACAATGATCTGTCAGCAGCCGGCAATCCGCTGGCTGCTTCACAGGATGCCTGCAAGGCTTTCAGCCGCATGCCTTTTGACCTGGAAAGCGCGCCACTGTGGCGTATAGGTTTGTTCAAGGTAGCATCAGGTAAAAGCATGGTATGCGTGGTGATGCACCACATTATCAGCGATGGCTGGACATTACTGCTGATCAAAAATGAACTGGCAGCTATTTACAGAATGCTGCTGGGAGAACAGGTGCAATTACCATCCGCTACCGATTTCAGAGCATATACCAGCTGGTACGCATCCTGGTTGACAGGTGCACAGTACCTGGCTGATAAACAATACTGGTTACATGAGTATGCCGGTTTCGAACAGACCGCTTTGTTCCAGTTACCACAGGGAATGGAACAGCATGGAAAGGACTTCGCTGCCAGCCGTGTCTCTTTTGAACTGGATGCAGCTACCTATGCCCGCCTTCAGCAGTATTGTAAGGAACAGCAGGTATCCGTCTTCGCAGCGCTTATCACATTGATCAGCGCCTGGTTGTATAAATTCACCGGTCGCACAGATATTGCTATTGGTACAGATAGTAGCGGCAGACTGGCAGCCGGACTCGAAGGTATTGCCGGTTGTTTCATCAATACCATGGTGATCAGGAACCGCTTTACAGCAGATAACAGCCTTGGCTGGCTGTTGTCTTATACCGCAGGGAAAATATTCGATGCCTTTGAACACCAGCTGTATCCGGCTGATATGAGGCAGGAAAATACAACAGGAGCACCAGTAATGGATGTGCTGGTATTGTTCCAGAACTTCGGATTGACAACCTACGATCACTTCGGTAATGCAAAGGCACAGCTGGTAGATTTACCAACTGAAACTTCACTGGCCGCATTGTCTTTCGAATTTATAGAACAGGAATCTTCACTGAGCTGCCATATTGATTTCAGAAATGCATTGTTCTCCCGCTCTCAGGCTGGCTGGTGGCCCGGTCATTTCAGAATGCTCCTGAATGCATTACTGGAAACATCGTCCACAAGACTGAACAGTCTGAATATGCTGGGTGCGGAAGAAAAGGTGCTGCTCGCAAAACGTCATAATGATCTCTATTACTCTCATATTTATGTAGAGAACGATATTATCAGACGCTTTGAACGGATGGCCGTACAAACACCACAGGCGACCGCCGTATTGTTTGAAGGTAAATATATCTCTTACGAAGAACTGAACGCCCAGGTAAACCAATGGGCTTATTTCCTGAAAGCAGCGCATGGTATTGGCTATGGTGATAGAGTAGGGGTTTGTTTGCCTCGTTCCGACAAATCATTGATCGCTATACTGGCGATATTGAAAACAGGCGCCTCCTATGTGCCGCTGGAACAGGAATATCCTACTAGCCGTCTGCAGTTCATGATCGCAGACAGCGGACTGAAATTATTACTGGCAGATGCTGCCTGTGAACATGATTTCAGCGACAGCAATGCAACACAACTGATATGGGAAGCCGTATCTGCTCAACTGACAGCTTATCCGGCCGATAACCTGGGTACGATCATAAGGGATATAGATGAAGCGTACGTAATTTATACATCTGGCACCACCGGACGTCCGAAAGGCGTGTCCGTTAACAGACTGGCACTATATGATTACGCACAGACCGTCGTAGTGTATTTCGGTATCACAGATACAGATATCGTTATACAGCAGTCAGCGTTGTCCTTTGATACATTACTGGAAGAGGTGTTCCCTGCACTTTGCCAGGGGGCCGCTATACACATCTTAAGAGATGGCGGACGTGATATCGAAGCGATCCTCTATGCGATAGATACAGGCAAAGCGACTATCCTCAGTACTACGCCTGCCGTGATCGCAGAACTGAACAGATATGCAGGCGTAATGACAGGCCTGAGAGTACTGATAAGCGGAGGTGAAGTACTGAAATATACACAGATAGACCAGCTGCTGAAAGAAGGCGTAAACATCTACAATACTTACGGTCCTTCAGAAACCACTGTTTGCGCTACTTATCACAAAGTGGTGCCGGGTACAGGTAATATTCCTGTTGGCCGTGCGATCCGCAACAGAAAGGTATACTTACTGGATGAAAATAAATGCCTGGTGCCTGCAGGTGCTGTAGGCGAAATTTATATCGGTGGTTTGGGCGTGGCAGATGGATATGTGAATCAACGTGACCTGACCGCTAACAGCTTCTTTGAAGATACTATCAGCCGTTTTGGTAAGATGTACCGAACGGGAGATCTTGGCCGTTGGAGAGAAGATGCGACACTGGAATTCCTGGGCCGTAAAGACCAGCAGGTAAAGATCAATGGCTATCGTATCGAAACAGGCGAGATCGAAGCACAACTGGCAGAACATCCTGCTGTTGGCGAAGCGGTAGTAGTTGCCCGTAAGAACGGCGCCGGTAAAGATATGCTGGTCTGCTACTATACCGTAGCGGGCAATATTGCGCTCTCCGCCCTGAAGGCCTACGCCAAAGAACGCCTGCCGTTCTATATGGTACCTTCCGCCTGGGCGCAACTGGAAACCTTACCACTGACCGGTAACGGAAAAGTAGACCGTAAAGGACTGGCTGCACTAGCTGTAGATACCAGCGATAGCGCCCATCCGGATGTATTACCGGGTGATGAATGGGAAGCCACCTTACTGGAAGGATGGACAAATATTCTCGGTACACCGGTTACCAGTATTACTGCTAATTTCTTTGAACAAGGGGGCAACTCGCTGATGGCGACCCGCCTCATACTATGGATAGAAAAACAATACGCATTGCGTCTGACGCTGCGTGACGTATTCAGCAATCCTACCGTACAGGAACAGGCCAGACTGATCGCTACTATTAATGAGCAGGGGACAGGTACTTACGAACCGATACCTGTGCTGGCTAACGCTCCCTATTACCCGGCGTCTTTCAGCCAGAAACGTTTGTGGTTGCTGGACAATTTCGATGAGAACAAAGGCGCTTATAATCTGAGCTGGGCCTTCCTGATAGAAGGTCCTTTTAATTATACTGCGTTTTCTCAGGCTTTTGCCTGGTTGGTAAACCGGCACGAAGCACTGCGGACCAACTTCGCGTTCATCGATGGTAGTCTGACCCAGTTGATCAGAGATGGCAAAGCATTTACCGTAGATCAGCTTGACTATAGCAATGACCCGAAAGCGTACGAAAAAGCCCGTGAATATGTAAAGGAGGTAGCGGTTTATCCTTTCGATCTGCAAGCAGCATCATTGTTGAAAGCGACCATTATTCAGCTGAATGATGGTATTGCGCTCTTTGTGCTGGCATTGCACCATATCATTGGCGATGCCTGGTCAATGGACCTTATCTCTAACGAACTCTCGCTTGCCTATAATGCATTTGCAGCAGGCAATACGCCCGATCTGCCGGCATTGCGCATACAATACAAAGATTTTGCCGCATGGCAGCAGCATAAACTGGACAGTGAGGCAAACAATGCATCAAAACACTACTGGCTGGACCGCTTTAAGGGAGATATTCCTGTATTGCAACTGCCGGAAGATAATACCAGACCTGCACTACAGACCTACAATGGTCAGACGGTACATATCAATATCGATAGCGCTTTACAGCAACAGCTGAATGAACTGACCACCGCGCATGCATGTGGATTGTATGTAGTGCTGCTGGCCTCTGTAAAAGCATTCCTGTCCCGCATCAGCGGTCAGACCGATATCGTGATTGGCGCCCCTGTATCAGGCAGGTTACATCCTGATCTGGCATCACAGGTAGGTTTCTATGTAAATACATTACCGCTGCGTACCGCCTTTGCTGCAGATCATTCATTCGATGCACTGATCGATAGTGTACAACAGACTTTCCTGGATGCATTTGAGCACCAGGACTATCCGCTGGACCTGCTGGTAGAGGAACTGGACATCGTACGGGATGAAAGCCGTACCCCGCTGTTCAACGTAATGGTGGACTTCCTGAATACCAAAACGACAGTTAAAAAGCCCTTACAACTGGACCAGCTGACACTCAGCCCTTTCCCGGTTGAGAAGGAAGCCAGTCAGTTTGATCTGTCATTTGACTTTACAGCAGCCGAAGGACAGTTATCCCTGTCCCTCAATTTTAATACGGATATTTTCAGAGAAGACAGCATCCGCATACTCCTGAACCGTTATCTGCAACAGCTGCAGAATATGGCCTTCAACAGCGCTGCTGCTATCAATAAAAATACTTATCTGCCTGCGGAAGAACAGGCGCGTGTCCTGGCATTTGCCGGTAAAGGACAGGCAAAGCTGCCTGCTACTGACCTGGTAACACTGTTTGAATCCAAAGCACAGCAATACGCACATTTACCAGCCGTTCATTGTGAAGACCTGAGCCTGAGCTATGGCGCATTGAATGAACTGGCCAATCGCCTGGCTGATTGTCTGGCGAAAGAGTTTGGCGTACAGTCTGGCGACCGTGTAGGTATCATGGTAGGCCGTAACGAATGGATGGTAGTCAGCGTACTGGCCGTCCTGAAGGCAGGTGCGGCTTATGTACCAATGGACCCGGAATATGCTGCGGAACGTGTGAACCATATGATTGCGGACAGTGGCGTGCATGTATTGCTGACCGAACTGGATGAATTACCGGTAACGGTAGATAATATGCGTGTATTGAACCTGGCCGCATTTGAAGCGATGGCCGACCAGTACAGCGAACTGAATCCCGCTTTGAAACCGGCTACGGATGATCTGGCATATCTGGTGTATACATCAGGCTCCACCGGATTACCAAAAGGAGCGATGATCACACATCGTCACCTGTTAGGGCTGTGGGATAGTCTTGAAACAGCTTATGATCTTAATAGTTTTGAAGTACGGTTGCTTCAGGTGGCCAGTATTTCCTTTGACGTATTCTTTGGCGATATGCTGCGCAGCATCTTCAGGGGAGGTTTGATGGTGATCTGTTCTGCAGAACATCGTTATAACCTGCCTGCACTGTATGAGCTGATGCACAGCTACCGTATTACCGTAATGGAGTCTACACCGGGTTTATTACTCCCGCTGCTGGACTACATGTATGAAGAAGGGGCCCGCCTTGACTTTATGCGCATCTTCATCCTGGGTTCTGATACCCTGTCAGTTGAAGATTACCGGAAAGTATATGACCGTTTTAGCCACCCGGCATTGCGTATCATTAATAGCTATGGTACGACAGAAACAACGATTGATTCCAGCTTTTATGAAGGATTGGGTATTGACCTGAGAAGTACAGGATATGTACCTGTTGGCCGTCCGCTGGACAACACCAGGATGTATGTACTGGATAAAGAAATGCAGCTTTGTGGTATCGGTGTAGCAGGTGAATTGTGTATTGGTGGACTGGGCGTTGGCTTGGGTTACTGGAACCGTCCGGAACTGACCACTGAACGCTTTATAGCTGATCCGTTCGTAAGCGGCGGACGTATGTACCGCACCGGTGACCTGGCCCGTTGGAATGCGGCTGGTAACCTTGAGTTCTTAGGCCGTGGAGATAATCAGGTGAAGATACGTGGTTACCGTATTGAGCCAGGTGAAGTGGAAAGCGTACTGCTGGCTTACAGTGGTGTACAGGAAGCTGTTGTACTGGCTTATAATGTATCTGACAGAGAGAAAGAACTGGTAAGTTATATCGTATGGCAGGATGCAGCAGACGAAGACGGTCTGCGTAGCTGGCTGAGAGAACAACTGCCACAATATATGCACCCTGCATACTACATGACCCTGGATGCAATGCCACTTACCAGCAATGGTAAGATAGACCGCAAACAATTACCAGCGCCGGCGCAGACTATAACACGTGCATATGAAGGCCCCCGTAATAAAGTAGAGGCTACACTGGTAAGCATCTGGGAAGAAATATTACAGAAACGCCCGATCAGCATCCATGACAACTTCTTTGACCTGGGTGGTCATTCCCTGAAAGGTATGCGCGCACTGTGGCGTATCCGGAAGGAACTGGGTGTAGAACTGTCTTTCCGTGACATGTTCAGTTATCCGCGTATTACAGAACTGTCAGCACTGTTGAACAAACAGACGGCCTCCGCAGGTACAGCTTATCCATTGGTAGCAGCGGCAACACAGTCCAGCTATGAACTGTCCCATGCACAACGCCGCCTCTGGTTACTGGACCAGCTGGAAGAACAGGGCCGTTCCTATACCATGCCGGTACAGTACCGCGTGAAGGGAGCCCTGCATGCAGCGCGCTTAGAGGAAGCATTCAATGTATTGATTGCTCGTCATGAGATACTGCGTACCATATTTATTACAGAAGAGGGCAATCCTCGTCAACAGATATTAGCTGATGCGCAAATCGCATTGGACACTGCTGATCTGAAAGGACGTGCAGATAAAGGCGAAGCCCTGTCCGCATATGTAAACAGGATACATCAGGCAGTATTTAATTTATCGGCTTTTCCATTATTACAGGCTGGTTTATACGAGGTAGATGAGCAGGAGTATGTGTTTGCATTCAATATGCATCACATTATCTCCGATGAATGGTCAGCTGAGGTAATGATAGAAGAGCTGGTGACCATATACGATCAGTTGAATAGCGGTCAGGCGGCATATTTGCCAGCACTGTCTGTTCAGTATAAAGATTACAGTGTATGGCAGCAGACACAATTACAAGGTGGCCAGCTGGAAACAGCGGCAGCTTACTGGAAGAGTCAGTTTGCCGATAATATTCCCGTACTGGATTTACCAACTGACAATGCCCGTCCTGCTGTGAAGACTTATGAAGGCCGTACACTGCGTATGGAACTGAATAAGGAACAACTGGAAGGTTTGTATGAAGTTGGCCGCCGCAATGAAGCAAGTCTGTATATGACTTTGCTGGCGAGTGTGAAAGGCTTATTATACCGCTATACTGGTCAGTCAGATATCGTGATAGGTAGTCCTGTAGCAGGTCGCAACCACGAATTACTGGCGCGTCAGCTGGGTTTCTATGTGAATACCCTGGCATTGCGTACACAGTTTGATGGCAACGATAGCTTCGATGGTCTCTTACGATCCGTTAGAAGTGTAGTATTAGGTGGTTTTGAACACCAGGACTATCCTTTTGACCTTCTGGTAGAAGAACTGGACGTACAGCGTGATATGAGTCGCAGTCCGCTGTTTGACACCATGGTGGTATTACAGGGTCGCGACTATCAGGGCATGACGCAGCAGACATGGGATAATGGTCTGCAATGGGAAGAAGTAGCGGCAGATGCCGGCATCAGCAAATTTGATCTGACCCTTCTGTTCCGTGAACACGAAGAAGGCATACAGGTAGAAGTGGAATATAACACAGCGCTTTTCAGTGCCGCGAGAATGGAACGTTTCTGCACGCATTATGAAAACTTCGTGAATGGCATTGTAGCAGATAGTAAAAATACAATAGCAGCAATACCTTACCTGTCAGGAGAAGAACGTCATCGTTTACTGGATGTATTCAACGATACCGGTAATGATGCGTATCCATCTGAACGCACGATCCATAGCCTGTTTGAAGAAAATGCGCTGCACATGGGCAATCGTACAGCGGTTGTATTTGAAGATCGTAAGCTGACCTACGCGGAACTGAACAGTGCTGCGAATAAGGTAGCAGACTATCTGCGCCGCGAGCATGGGGTAGAAAGCGGTGACCTGGTTGGTTTGATGGTAGAACGCTCAGAGAAACTGATTATCTGTCTGCTGGGTATCCTGAAAGCTGGCGCCGCCTATGTACCGGTAGATCCTGCTTATCCTGCAGCCCGTATCAGTTACATGCTGGAAGATAGTACCCCAAGGGTGGTATTGACAGACAGTCTGGCGGCTGTGGCACTCAGCACAGGCAATGACCTGGGTAATGTACCTACAGAGGGCGATGGCACTTCGCTGGCCTATATGATCTATACATCTGGTTCTACCGGTCAGCCTAAAGGGGCCATGATCGCACATCATGCGGTGATCAACCTGAGCTACTGGCTGCGCGAACTGATCTATGTACAGCATCCGGAAGGTTTGGTAGCAATGCTGACCGCTTCTATCAATTTTGATGCCTCCGTACAGCAATTGTTTGCGCCTTTACTGTCAGGTTCACAACTGGTGATGATCAGCGAAACCGATCGCCGTCAGATAGAACGCTATGTAGCACAGCTGAAGAACAACCATGTTGCGGTGATCGATATCACCCCGGGCTACCTGCGTGTACTGATGGATGTACTGAAAGCATCAGGTACCGAAGGATTGGCGCTGAAATATATACTGGTAGGCGGAGAGGCGCTGCCTGCGGAAGACCGTGCCCTGTTCCATGAGATATTCGGCAATACTGTACACCTGATCAACGTCTATGGTGTTACAGAAGCTACAGTAGATTCTACTTATGAAATAGTAACAGCCGACGACAATAACGGATTAAGTATTGGTCGTCCGCTTAAGAATACCCGCATGTACGTGCTGGATAAAAACCTCCAGCTTTGCGCTTATGGCGTAACGGGAGAGTTATGTATCGGAGGCGCTGGTGTTGGGCTGGGTTACTGGAACCGTCCTAAACTGACAGCTGAACGCTTTATTGCCGACCCTTATGTAGCAGGTGGACGTATCTATCGTACCGGTGACCTGGCACGGTGGACATCCGCAGGAAATATCGAATACCTGGGTCGTGGAGATAACCAGGTAAAAATCCGTGGTTATCGTATCGAGCCAGGTGAGGTAGAAAATATACTGGGCGCTTATGGCGGTATACGTGAAGCAGTGGTATTAGCTCATAGTGTATCTGAAAGAGAAAAAGAACTGGTGAGTTATATCGTATGGCAGGACGCAGCAGATGAAGATGGCCTGCGTAACTGGCTAAAAGAGAAGCTGCCGCAATATATGCATCCGGCATATTACATTACCCTGGATGCGATGCCGCTGACCAGCAATGGAAAGGTAGACCGTAAGCAATTACCTGCACCGGCATTAAATGCCGGTCGTGCATATGAAGGGCCGCGTAATAAAGTAGAGGAAACCCTGGTAGGCATCTGGGAAGAAGTATTACAGAAACAGTCCATCAGCATCCATGATAATTTCTTTGACCTGGGTGGTCATTCCCTGAAAGGTATGCGCGCTTTGTGGCGTATCCGCCAGGAATTGGGTGTAGAACTGTCCTTCCGTGACATGTTTACTTATCCGCGTATTACAGAATTGTCAGCACTGTTGAGCAGTCAGACAACATCCGCAGTAATAGCGAACCCACTGGTAGCGGTGGATGTACGGTCCAGTTATGAACTGTCTCATGCACAACGCCGCCTCTGGTTGCTGGACCAACTGGAAGAACAGGGACGCTCTTATACTATGCCGGTACAATACCGTGTAAAAGGAGCCCTGAATGCAGGTGTATTGGAGGATGCATTCAATGCATTGATCGCACGCCATGAGATATTACGTACCATATTTATTACAGAAGAGGGTAACCCTCGTCAACAAATATTAACTGATGCGCAGATCGCATTGGATTATGCGGACCTGAAAGCACGTGCAGATAGAAGCGAAGCCTTGTCTGTATATGTAAACCGTATACAGGAGGCCGTATTTAATCTGTCCGGCTTCCCATTGCTGCAGGCTGGTTTATATAAGGTAGAAGAGGCGGAATATGTGTTTGTATTAAACATGCATCATATTATCTCTGATGAGTGGTCAGCTGAAGTAATGGTAGAAGAGCTCGTGACCATATATGATCAGCTGAATAGCGGTCAGGCAATAGCACTGCCGGCATTGCCTGTTCAGTATAAAGACTACAGCGCATGGCAGCAGGCAAATTTACAGAGCGGTCAGCTGGAAACAGCAGCTGCTTACTGGAAGAATCAGTTTGCTGATAGTATTCCTGTACTGGACTTACCTGTTGACAATACCCGTCCTGCTGTAAAAACCTATGCTGGTCAGACGCTGCGGATGGAACTGGACCAAACACAATTATCAGGTTTATACGAAGCAGGCCGTCGTAATGAAGCAAGCCTATACATGACCTTACTGGCGAGCGTAAAAGGTTTACTATATCGTTACACGGGTCAGTCAGATATCGTGATAGGTAGTCCCGTAGCGGGTCGTAACCACGAACTATTGGCCCGTCAGCTGGGTTTCTATGTGAACACCCTGGCATTGCGCACAAAGTTCGATGGCAGCGATAGCTTTGATCATCTCTTACAGGCAGTGAGGGAGGTTGTATTAGGTGGTTTTGAACACCAGGACTATCCTTTTGACCGCCTGGTGGAAGAGCTGGATGTACAGCGCGATATGAGCCGCAGCCCATTGTTTGATGTAATGGTCGTATTACAGGACCGCGATGCACGTAGTGTGTCCCAGCAGTTCCGGGGTAATGCGCTCCAATGGGAAGAAGTGAGTATGGATACGGCAGTCAGCAAGTTTGACCTGACATTGATCTTTAAAGAGCACGCAGCCGGTATCTCAGTTGAGATAGAATATAATACCCGCCTGTTCAGCGCAGAGAGCATAGCACGATTCGCAGCACACTATAGCGGATTTGTAAGTGAGGTTGTTGCTGACAGCAACACTGCTCTGACCGATGTTTCGTATCTGTCAGCAGAGGAAGTGGACCGCGTATTGCATACATTCAATCATACCGGTAGCAGCGCTTATCCTTCAGATCGTAGTATCCAAAGCTTATTTGAAGAAAAAGCCCTGCGTATGGGTGAGAGTATTGCTGTGGTGTATGAAGATCGTCAGCTGACCTATGCGGCGCTGAACAGTGCTGCTAATAAAGTAGCAGATTATCTGCGCCGTGAACGTGGCGTCGTAAGCGGCGACCTGGTAGGTGTAATGATGGAGCGCTCAGAACAACTGATCATCTGTTTACTGGGTATCCTGAAGGCTGGCGCAGCGTACGTGCCGATCGATCCTTCTTATCCTGCTTCCCGCATCAGTTATATGCTGGAAGATAGTCAGCCGAAAGTAGTACTGACGGCAACACTGGCCGCAACTGCTTTAAGCACTGGCGTAGACAATGGCAATATTGATGCCGCCAATGATGCAAATGCACTGGCATACATCATCTATACTTCCGGTTCTACCGGCAAGCCTAAAGGTGTGATGGTGCCGCATATCGGTGTCGTTCGCCTGGTGTATGCACCTAACTATGTTACATTCAGCGAAGAAGACAGGCTCCTGCAGACCGGCTCTGTATCATTTGACGCCAGCACCTTTGAAATATGGGGTATGCTGCTGAATGGTGGTACGCTCTACCTGCTGGACCATGATAAACTGATGGATGCTGATATACTGAAAGACACCATTCAACAGCATGGGATCACCATGATGTGGTTCAGTGCGCCATGGTTCAATCAATTGGTAGATAATGATCCTTCATTGTTCGAAGGGCTAAAAGATATATTGGTAGGAGGTGATAAACTCTCTCCTGCGCATATCAATGCGGTACTTTCATTGTACCCTGATATTAATATCATCAATGGTTACGGACCGACAGAGAATACAACTTTCTCTATCTGTTATCCTATCCGGGAGGCACAGACCGGTGCCGTTCCATTAGGCTATCCTGTTACGGGCACACAGGTATACATCCTGGACAAACAATTACGTCCGGTGCCTGTAGGTGCTTACGGAGAGATTTATCTGGCGGGTGACGGTCTGGCTACCGGTTATCTGAATATGGATGATCGTAACAGAGAACGCTTTGTCGATAATCCATTCAAACAGGCAACCCGCATGTACCGTACCGGAGATGTCGGCAGATGGAATGAGAAAGGCGAAGTGGAATTCACGGGTCGTACCGATGACCAGATAAAAATAAGAGGTTTCCGTATCGAACCAGGTGAAATAGCAGATGCTATCCTGGAACATGTGGCCGTGAAAGATGCGGTAGTGATACCATTTACGACCGCTGCCGGTGAAAAAGAACTGGCTGCTTACGTAGTATGGGCAGAGGCAACAGCAATAGCTGCCCTGCAGTCATTCCTGCGCGACAGATTACCTTCCTATATGCAACCAGGCTGTTACATCGATATGAACGTACTGCCGCTAAATGCAAATAAAAAGGTAGACAGAGATGCGCTGCCTGCGCCTCAACTTGAACAGACAGCTGGGCTGGAAGCGCCTCGTAATGCAACAGAAGAAACGTTGCTGTCCATCTGGAAAACAATACTGCAAAGAGAAGATATTGGCATCTATGACAATTTCTTTGATAAAGGTGGTCACTCATTAAGAGCATCCAGACTGCTGGCAGGTATACACAAGGAACTGAACGTGAAATTATCACTAAAGACCTTGTTCCTGCATAATACCATCGCCGCATTGTCCGAAGTGATCGCGACAGCGGATAAGGTAAGCTATGAAGCATTGACACGGGTACCTGAACAGGCGCATTATAACGTGTCACATGCGCAGAAACGCCTCTGGATACTGGATCAGATGGAAAGCAATACCAGTGCGTACAATATTCCGGGCGCCTATAATATAGAAGGTCAGCTGGACAAGACAGTACTGGACAATGCGCTGAACACCCTCCTGACCAGACATGAGAGTCTGCGTACGATCTTTATCAAAGCTGCCGGCGAACCAAGACAGCAGGTGCTTGCTGCGGATAAGGTAAAAGCGCAGATCGCTTACTATGACCTGCGAGCGGACGCTGATAAGGAAGCGACAGCAGAACAATTATTACATGCATCCATGCATAATGGATTTGCATTGCATACCTGGCCTTTGTTCCGTGCCTTGCTGATACAGCTGGAAGCAGAGCGTTACATCTTTGTGTTCTGTATTCATCATATTATTTCAGATGGCTGGTCACAGGGTGTGATCGGTAAAGAGATATCAGCTATCTACAACGCGCTGATAGCAGGTAAGGTGCCTGAACTGTCGGCCCTGTCGGTACAGTATAAAGACTATACCGGTTGGCATAGCCGTCTGCTGGAAGGACAGTTTGGCGAAGAAGCAAAACGCTACTGGAGCAAACGTTTTGATAAACCAGCTCCATGGTTGAATATGCCGGCTGACAGGTTACGTCCGCGTCTGCAGACATTCGACGGCGATGTCGTAAAATGCCGTTTTGGTACAGCTGTAACAGCACGTTTACAACAGTTCAGCAGAGAGCAGGATGCAACCCTGTTTATGAGTCTGCTGGCCCTGGTAAATACTTTATTATATCGTTATACGGGTGTTGATGATATCGTCATCACTTCTCCGATAGCAGCAAGAGAGCATGCTGATCTGAATGACCAGATAGGCTTCTTTGCCAATACGCTGCCATTAAGAACACGCTTCTCTGATGAGCAGCGCTTCGAAGCACTGTTACAGGAAGTAAAGGATACGACCGTAGCGGCATACCGCTATCAGATGTATCCTTATGACATGGTCATCGAAGATGCCGCACAACAATACGATCCGGGCCACGCTGCTTTATCAGATGTAATGATGGTATTGCAGAGCAACGAATCCACTTCACTGGACCTGCAAGGCGCCGTGACCGCTGCGCTGGACCTTTCTACTGATACTGCCAGATTCGATCTTGTTTTCATCTTTACGATGGAAGGAGAAGAGCTATGCCTGGACCTCGGCTTCAATACGAATATCTACGACAGAGAACGTATCGTCAATATATCACAGGCTTTAACAGTATTGACAAATAATATGCTGTCACAGCCTGATATCACGGTAAAGGAGCTGGCAGTAAAAGATATCCCGGCAGATGAAGTGTCTGACAAAGACATACCGATGGCTATCATGAATGGTCACCTGGTATATGCCGCTGAAGTCAATGCTGCATTGGAAGCGCTGCCTGGTATCACGTCCGCGAACGCGCAGGTGACAGCAGAAAATACCCTGGATGTATTTGTAACGCCAGGTGGTGAAGAAGGACATACGATCGCACAGTTACTCAATATCGCCCTGGATGAAAACAGGGAAGATAAACAGGTCTATACGCTTCCTAACGGATTACCTATCTGTTATAAGAACAAGACGGAAACAGACTTTACTTATCATGAGGTATTTGAACAACATGCCTATCTGAGAAATGATATCACCATCCATCCCGGCGATGTGATATTCGATGTGGGCGCTAATATCGGTATGTTCAGCATGTATGCAGGACATCACTTCCCTGGTTGCCGCGTATTCGCTTTCGAACCAATACCACCGATCTACAATTGTCTGTCTGCTAACGCTGCTATGTACGAACTAGGTATTAAGGCGATGAATATGGGGCTGTCTACAGAAGAGACGACCGCGGAGTTTGTATACTATCCAAACAATACGATCATCTCCGGCCGTTTTGGTAATGCTATAGAAGATAAGGAAGTGGTACGTCGCTACCTGCAGAATAAACTGGATAGTGAAGGCAGCACCATGTCGGAAAAACACATGGAAGAGATACTGGATGATATGATCCGTTCTGAGAAATGGGAATGCCGGCTGTCTACTGTTTCCAATGTGATGAGAGAACAGGATGTTGAGTGGATAGACCTGCTGAAGATAGATGTTGAAAAGAGCGAATGGGACATTTTACAGGGTATTGAGGCTGCTGACTGGAAACGTATCCGTCAGGTGATAGTGGAGGTACATGACACGGAAGGAAGACTTGAACGCGTTACCCGTATGCTGGAAGAACATGGATTTGGTGTGTATGTAGAACAGGAAGAAGAACTGGCAGGAACAGCGCTCTATAATATCTACGCCATCCATCATCAGCATCAGCGTGCAGCAGCAACGCCTGCTGTCGTGAAACCAGGATGGAACGATGTAGCTGCTTACTACACCCACATCAACAGTGTTATACATGACAGACTGCCCGCTTATCTGGGTAATGTCAACGTATACCTGACCGATCATGCAAATGCAATTCAAAAAAGGAGGATCGATGCAGTAAAAACCTACAATGCCACCCTGAAGGGAGTGTCAGCGACACAGCCCACATCCCTTCAGCTGGTGGTAGCTGCAACCTTTACAGCAGATCCTTTATCAGATTATATTACCTGGTGGACAGACCGCTTCAGTATTCCTGTACAGGTGAAACTGGCGCCTTACAACCAGGTTTTTCAGGAACTCCTGAATGATGACAGCCTCAGTGCCCGTAACAAAGACATCAACCTGTTGCTGGTACGCTGGGAAGACTGGATCAGGGACGCCAGGGGAACAGCGGAGGAACAGCGCCGGCTGGTAGAACAAAGCCTGGAGCAGCTCGTTGCTGTCTTACAAGGCGTTCAGCACCAGGCATTATATATAGTAGGCATCATTCCGCCTGTAGCAGCTGCCTGTGGGGATACCGAGATGTATCACTTCCTTGTGCGGATCAACCACCGCTGGAAGGAGGCACTTGCCCGGATGGAACATGTACATGAGGTGGACTTGATCTGTATCGAAGAGAGCTTTGGTATATCAGAAGTGTATGATACACAACGTGATAAGCTGGGACACATTCCATTTCATGAAGAAGTGTACGCTGCTATGGCAACGACAGTCGCCCGGCAGATCAGGGCTTACAAACAGCCATCATTCAAACTGATCGTACTGGACTGTGACAATACTTTATGGTCAGGTGTAGTAGGAGAGGATGGTGTCAACGGTATTCAGTTGTTGTCTGAACATGTTGCTTTACAACGCTTTATGAAACAGAAAAAAGAGGAAGGTTTCCTGCTGGCACTGTCCAGTAAGAACAATGAAGCGGATGTATGGGAGGTTTTCGAACAGCGTACCGATATGGTGCTACGGAAAGAAGATTTCGTGACCTGGCGTATTAACTGGAACAATAAAGCCGCTAACATCGAAGAAATGGTGGCAGAACTGAATATCGGTATCAATGCCTGCTGTTTTATAGATGATAGTCCGGTAGAATGTGCGGCTGTCACAGCGGCACACCCTGAAGTCCTTGTATTACAGCTGCCGGAAGAAACCAGTTTTATACCACGCTGGTTGTCGCATATCTGGGCCTTCGATAAGTTCACCGTAACAGCGGAAGACAGAAAGCGTACCGCGATGTACCAGGCGGAAAAAGAGCGCCGGAACATCCTGGAGGCACAGCCTACGATCAACGATTTCCTGGCGCAGCTGCAGTTACAGATCATTGTACAGGACGTACAGGAGGCAGATATCCCACGTGTGGCGCAGTTGACCGAACGTACCAACCAATTTAACCTGAACGGACAGA